>LNFM01000013.1_pt1 | contig 843901 bp, 798 predicted proteins | sample 596031 | NCBI WGS metagenome assembly LNFM01 (sample SAMN04254537, study PRJNA301005) | activated carbon metagenome | isolation source: dual media filters at the Ann Arbor, Michigan drinking water treatment plant | place: USA: Ann Arbor
ACGACGCCACCAGCCAGCAGACCACCTTCGACATCGCCAACGGCCAGCCCTGGTCGCAGGCCATCACCTATCGCAACGCCGCCGGCCAGACGACGCTGCAGTCGGTGCTGAATGACGACAACTCGAGCCAGGCCAACTACTTCGATCCGACCAACGTGCAATCGTGGTCGCAGGCGAACACCTACTACAACACCGCCGGGCAGACGACGCACCAGTCGATCCTCAACGACGACAACACCTCGCGGACGACCTACTACGACCCGACCAACGTGCAGCCGTGGGCGTCGGCCGACACGTTCTACAACACCGCCGGACAGACCACGCTGCAGTCGGTCGCCAACGACAACGGCACCACGCAGGCGCAGTACTGGGACACCACCAACGCCTACAACTGGAGCACGGTGATCCACTACTACAACGCCGGCGGTGTCCGCACGCTCACGACGGGCGTCTACGACGCGGGCGGCACGTTCTCGTATTGAGGGCGTGCGGGGGCCTCCGGGGCGGCGGCGCGAGCGCCACCCGCCCCCTCAACCTCGGCGTGATACGGCGTCAGTTGGCGCCTTCGAGCAGGCGGCGCGCGATGACCTGGGCCTGAATCTCGGCCGCGCCCTCGAAGATGTTCAAGATGCGGGCGTCGCAGAGCACGCGGCTCACCGGGTATTCGAGTGCGAAGCCGTTGCCACCGTGGATCTGGAGCGCGTTGTCCGCATTCCCCCACGCGATGCGGGCTGCGAGCAGCTTGGCCATGCCGGCTTCGAGATCGCAGCGTCGGCCCTGATCCTTCTCGCGGGCCGCGAAGTACGTGATCTGGCGGGCGACCATCGTCTCCACGGCCATCATCACGATCTTGTTCGCCACGCGCGGGAACGCGTAGATGGCCTTGCCGAACTGCTGGCGCTCGAGCGCGTACTTCAGCGCGAGATCCATGGCCGACTGGGCGACGCCGACGGCACGGGCGGCCGTCTGGATGCGGGCGGACTCGAAGGTCGCCATGAGCTGCTTGAAGCCTTGCCCCTCCTGGCCGCCGAGCAGCTGCACCGCCGGCACCTCGAAGCCATCGAAGGAAATGTCGAACTCCTTCATGCCGCGATAGCCGAGCACCTCGATCTCGCCACCCGTCATGCCGGCGGCCGGGAACGGTTCGGCGTCGGTGCCGCGGGGCTTTTCGGCGAGCAGCATCGACAGGCCGCGATAGCCCTTCTCGGCGGGGTTGGTGCGAACGAGCAGCGTCATCAGGTCGGCGCGGACCGGATGCGTGATCCACGTCTTCTGGCCGTAGACCTTGTAGACGTCGCCTTGGAGTTCCGCGCGGGTGCGCAGCGAGGCCAGATCCGAGCCCGTGTTCGGCTCCGTGAAGACGGCGGTCGGCAACAGCTCACCCGTCGCGATGGCCTTCAGGTATTTCGCCTTCTGCGCGTCGGTGCCGTTCTGGAGAATGAGTTCGCCGGCAATCTCGGAGCGGGTGCCGAGCGAACCGACGCCGATGTAGCCGCGCGACAGTTCCTCGGAGACGAGGCACATGGCCTCCTTGCCGAGACCGAGGCCGCCATGCTCCTCCGGGATCGTCAGGCCGAAGACGCCCATGGCGCTCATCTCGGCCACGACCTCGAGCGGGATATAGTCGTTCTGCAGGTGCCATTCGTGGGCGTACGGCAGAACCTTGTCGATGGCGAACTTGCGCATCTCCTCGCGCATGGCGGCGTGGGTCTCGTCCATGCCGCTGTCGCCGAACGTGGTCGCGCCCGGTTGCTCGGCGATCAGGGCCGCGATACGGGCCTTCAGCTCGTCGCTGCATCCGCGATCAATCAGGTCCGATACCGACTTGTCGGCCGCGAAGCGCGCCTGCTCGGACGACGGGACGCCGAGCTGAGACAGTCGCACCATCTCCACCTGGCTCATGGGAATGCCACCGGAGATCTGGGCCAGATACTCGCCGTAGGCCGCGTCCAGCAGCAAACCTTCCATTTCGCCGAGACGGCCTTCGTCAGCCAGATTCTGCGCCCAGCCGAGCATCTGGCGCAGTGCCTCGACGTAGGTCGCGAGCCACGCCAGACCGTGCACCACATGCTGCACCGCATCGGGGGACGCGGCGGCGGCCTGCTTCTGGCGCACGCCGGTCTTGGCAAGAGCCAGCATCCGTTCCGAGGCTGCCAATGCGCCCGCGTGCTGCTCGAAACCCGTTTGACGTGCGACCGCTGCGGCCTGTGCCATCGGCTCAATCTCCTGTCAGGTGCTGCACCGCACAATACCCCCCGTCGCGATCATGACAAGATGGCGAAGTGTGACGCCAGCTGTCGAAGGGCGAGATGATGCGCCGCACGCCCAGCCAACGGCCTCGTCCAGAACATGGATGACCAGTCACACGAGCACATCGTTCGACGGAGAGGGCTGCGGGCGAGCGAAGTGTTCCGCTTGCGATGGCCTCCAGAGGTGACATCACCCTAAAACTCCGCAAATGTGGATTTATAATTCTATTCCTATCCACTCAATCTCTATATGTTGGAATTTTTTACTATTTTGCTATGTTGGCCGCATCGTGACCCCAACCCGGAGCTTGCCATGCTGTCCGACCTTGGACTGGGAGACGTCTCGACCCGTTCGGCCGCCGTCGTCGCAGGTGGCGTCCTCGGCCTGCTGTTCGGTCTGCTGGCGCAGCGGACGCGATTCTGCCTGCGCCGCGGCCTCGTCGGGCCATCAGATGAGCGCCGCGATGCGCTCGGCACCTGGCTGATGGCCCTCGCCGTCGCGACGGTCGGGACCGGCGCGCTGATCGTCTCCGGGTTCGTCGATTTTGCCGGCCACCGCCTGATGATGGCCAAGCTGCCCGTCGTCGCCATCGTTCTCGGCGGTCTCATGTTCGGGGTCGGCATGGTACTCGCCCGGGGCTGCGCCTCGCGCCTGACAGTTCTCGCGGGCTCCGGCAATCTCAGGGCATTGACGGCGCTCATCGTCTTTGCGGCCGTTGCGCACGCGACGATGAAAGGCGCCCTCGCTCCGGTCCGCACGTGGCTCGGCGGCTTTACGCTCGATCTCGGGAGCACCGCCTCGCTGGCGAGCCTGCCGGGCGGCGTCGTGTTCTGGACCGGTGTGATCGCGCTCGCTGCTGGCTTCGCTGCCGTCCGGCTCGGCGCACGGCCGTGGCTGCTCGCCGGCGGGGCGGCGATCGGTGTCCTGGCGCCGCTCGGGTGGTGGATCACGGGCCATGCGTTGCGTGACGAGTTCGACCCGATCCCGCTCGAGAGCCTCGCGCTGACGTCGGCGGGCGCCGACAGCCTGTTCTGGTGGGTCGCAAGCTCGGCAATCGCGCCGACGTTCGGGGTGGGATTGCTCGCTGGTGTCCTCGCCGGCAGCGCCATTGCCGCAATCGCCGCCCGCGAGTTCGCTTGGGAAGGTTTCACCGAGCACACGCCGACCGCGAACTACTTGCTCGGGGCGGTCTTGATGGGCGTCGGCGGTGTGCTGGCCGGCGGGTGCACCGTCGGCGCGGGACTTTCGGGCATCGGCAGCCTCAGCGTCGCCGCCATCCTGGCGCTCGCGGCGATCGTCGGCGGCGCGCTCGCGATGGATCGCCTGCGCGCCCTCCGGATGACGGCGGCGCGAGACGGGCGGTCCCGCGCCGGCTCGCTGGCGATCGCGGCGCGGGCGATCAGCCTCTGATCTCGCCGCCCGTCGCGCGTTTCACCTCGGCGATCACCTTGGCCGACACGGCGTCGATCTCGTCGTCGGTCAGGGTGCGCTCGGTGGGCGACAACGTCACCTCGATGGCGAGCGACTTGCGGTCGGCGCCGAGGTTGCCGCCCTCGAACAGGTCGAACACCTTGACGCCCGAGATGAGCGTCTTGTCGGCGCCCTGGGCTGCGCGCACCACGTCGCCCGCCGCGATGTCCTTCGAGAGGACGAAGGCGAAGTCGCGGGTCACCGGCAGCAGGCCACTCGCCGCGAGCGGCGGCTTGGCGCGCGACTTCCGCTTTTCACGCGGCAGGGCGTCGAGGAAGACCTCGAAGGCCGAAGCCGGGGCCGGCACGTCGAGCAGCTTCAAGGTCGCGGGGTGGATTTCGCCGAAATGCGCGAGCACGACCTTCGGGCCGAGGCGCAACGTCGCCGAGCGTCCCGGATGGTACCAGGACGGCGCGTCCCGCGTGATCTGCGCCTTGCCGGCATCGACCCCAAGTGCCGCCAGCAGAGCCGCCGCATCGGCCTTCACGTCGAAGACGCCGGCCGGACTCGCGATGCCGTCCCAGTGGCGGCCGGAGCCGGTCAGCCCCGCCGCGCCGGTGCGGACACCGGCTGCGACAGTGAACTGGTCCTTCTCGCCGTCACCGCGATAGGCCTGGCCCACTTCGAACAGCGAAATGTCTGAAAAGCCCCGGTTGTGATTGCGATGCGCGGCCGCGAGCAAGCCGGGCAACAGCCCGGGGCGCATGGTCGTCATCTCGGACGAGATGGGGTTCGCCAGTTGCAGTGCCTCGGCGCCGCCGCCGAAATGCTCGGCCTCGGACTGGTCGATGAACGACCACGTCACTGCCTCGACCATGCCGCGCGCCGCCAAGGCACGCCGGGCGCGACGCACGCGGCGCTGGCCTTCCGTCAAGGTGGCGCGCGTGACGCCCCCCGTCAGACGCGGCAGCGGCACGGAGGCGATGGTCTCGAGACCGGCGATGCGTGCCACCTCCTCGACCAGATCGGCTGGTCCGTGGACATCGGGGCGCCAGGACGGCGCCGTGACCTCAAAGCGCGGCCCGTTGCCCTCGATCGTGAAACCCAGCTGCTCCAGCGTGCGACGGATCTCTGCGTCCAGGACCTCAAGCCCCATCAGCCGCTTCACGCGCGCGAACTCGAACGACACCTTGAACGGCTTCACGGGCGGCTTGCCGGCGATCTTGCGGCGCGACGGGGTGCCACCGACGATGTCGAGCATCATGCGGGTTGCGAGATCGAGGCCCGGCTCGATGAAGCCCGGGTCGACGCCGCGCTCGAAGCGATAGCGGGCATCGGTCGTGATGCCGAGCTTGCGGCCGGTCGTAGCGATCGCCACCGGCTCGAAGTAGGCACACTCGATGAGGATGTTCTTCGTATCGTGCGTGCAGCCCGAATGTTCGCCGCCCATGATGCCGCCGATGTCGTGAACGTCCTTGGCGTCGGCGATGACGCACATAGTCTCGTCGAGCGTATAAGTGCGGCCGTTCAGGGCGAGGACCTGCTCGCCGTTCCGGGCCATGCGAGCGCGGATGGCGCCCGTCAGCTTGTCGGCGTCGTAGACGTGCAGCGGCCGGCCACGGTCGATCATGATGTAGTTCGTGACGTCGACGACGGCATTGATCGGTCGCTGGCCGATGGCGGTCAGACGTTTCTGCATCCAGGCCGGCGACGCGCCGTTCGAGATGCCCTTGATGTAGCGGCCGGCGAAACAGGTGCACGGCGCACCGTCGGGTGAGGCGAACTCGAGCAGGATGTCGACGGGGCTGTCGTAGCTGCCCTCGACGCCCTCAAGCGCCTTCTCCGGCTTAAGGGTGCCGAGACCCGCCGCCGCCAGATCGCGCGCGACGCCACGGACGGCGGTGCAATCGGGGCGGTTCGGCGTCAGCTTGATCTCGATCACCGGATCGGACAGGCCGAGCACATCGGCGTAGCGCTTGCCGACGCTATCGGCGAGCGCGGCCTCCAGATCGACGATGCCGTTGTGGTCCTCGGACAGCTCCATCTCGCGCTCGGACAGCATCATGCCGTTGGAGACGACGCCGCGCACGGGCTTCTTCTCGAGCGTGATGCCGGTGCCGGGGATGTAGGCGCCGAGCGGCGCGAAGACGCCGACGAGGCCGGCGCGCGCGTTGGGCGCGCCGCAGACCACCTCGACCGAGGGCTTGCCCGGCTCGATCTCGACCTGCAGCACCTGCAGCTTGTCCGCGTTCGGGTGGCGCTTGGCCTCGAGCACGCGCGCGATCGTGAAGGCCGCGAGCTTCTCGCCCGGATCGTCGATGCCTTCGACCTCGAGCCCGATCTGGTCGAGCTTCAGGCGGATCTCGGCGAGCGAGGCCGTCGTCTCGAGGTGGTCCTTGAGCCAGGAGAGTGTGAATTTCATTTGTTGGCCTCAGAAGCCATAGGTGTCCTTGAGGATGCGATATAGCTGGGCGGCGGCTTCAGGGCTGAATTGCAGCGTCTGGCTTTGCTTTCCAGGCATCTCACGATCGCTCGAACCGTAGGTATCGATTTGCAGGATCGGGAGATCCCCTTCAGTGGGAAACACTTTCGCGTATGCAATCACCTGCGTTGGCTGAACCTTCCCTTTGCCATCTTTGCGCTCAACGGACGTGACCCAGGCCATCGCATCCCCCAATCACTTGGATGTTTTAGCTCGACATTCCTCCGGCCAGCGTCGGCACGTCGAGGCAGGTGAAGCCGTAGTGGCGAAGCCAGCGCAGGTCGGCGTTGAACATGTCGCGCAGATCCGGGATGCCGTACTTCAGCATCGTGATGCGGTCGAGGCCCATGCCGAAGGCCCAGCCCTGGTACTTCTCGGGATCGAGGCCGCACATCTCGATGACGCGCGGATGCACCATGCCGCAGCCGAGGATCTCGAGCCACTTGCCGGGCTTGCCGATCGCCTCGGCGCCGACGTCGACCTCGGCCGATGGCTCCGTGAACGGGAAGTGCGAGGCGCGAAAGCGCATCTTCACCTGATCGACCTCGAAGAACGCCTTGCAGAACTCCTCGAGGCACCACTTCATGTGGCCGAAGTGCGTGTTCTCGTCTATGACGAGGCCCTCGATCTGGTGGAACATCGGCGTGTGCGTCGCGTCCGAGTCCATGCGGTAGACGCGACCGGGCACGATGATGCGGATCGGCGGCTTCTGGCTCAGCATGGTGCGCACCTGCACCGGGCTCGTGTGCGTCCTGAGCAGCATCGGAGCCTCGCCACGGGCGAGGCGCTCCGGCGATTTCAGATAAAACGTGTCGTGCATCTGCCGGGCAGGGTGCTCCGGCGGAATGTTGAGCTTCGTGAAATTGAGATCGTCGGTCTCGATATCCGGACCTTCCGCGATGGCGAAGCCCATGTCGGCGAAGATCTCGGCGATCTCGTCGAAGACCTGGCTGATCGGGTGGATACGCCCATCGGCGACCGGACCGAGACGTACCGGCAGCGTCACGTCCGAGCGCTCGGAGGCGAGACGCACGCTCATGGCAGCGGTTTCGAGAACCGACTTCCGCGCCTCCAGCGCCGTCGTGACCTGATCCTTCAGGCGATTGACGGCGGCGCCGAAGCTTTTCCTCTCGTCCGGCGCCATCTTGCCGAGGCGACCCATCATCTCGGGGAGACGCCCCTTGCGGCCGAGGGCTCCGATGCGAACCTGCTCGATGGCCGCCAGATCGGCCGCCGCCGCGATTTCCGCCATCAGTTCGGCTTCGATGGCCGACACATCCGTCGCTGACATGGACCCTCGCTCACTGGAGCCGGCAAACGCCGTCGTCCGAAAGGAGCGTACCCCTTCCGGCTCGGCCGTCCGAAATCGATGGAGTGGATCAGGCGGCCTTGGCGGCTGCCTGGGCCCGATCGACGAGCACCTTGAACCCTGCCGCGTCCTTCACGGCGAGGTCTGCCAGCACCTTGCGGTCGACCTCGATCCCGGCGACCGAGAGACCATGGATAAATCGGCCGTAGGTCAGGCCGTGCTCGCGGACCGCGGCGTTGATGCGCTGGATCCAGAGGGCGCGGAACTTGCGCTTCTTCACCTTGCGGTCGCGATAGGCGTACTGCATCGCCTTCTCGACCGCCTGCTTGGCGATCCGGATCGTGTTCTTGCGGCGGCCGTAGTAGCCCTTGGCCTGCTTCAGAACCTTCTTGTGCTTGGCGTGGGCGGTTACGCCCCGTTTTACGCGCGCCATGGATAGTCTCCGTCACTTCGAGATGAGAATCGCTGGATTGTCGGCTTCTGCTCAGTCAGCAGGGAACCGGCCCGTCAGCGGGCGTAGGGCATGTACTTCTTGACGATCTTGGCGTCGGAGTCGTTCAGCACCATGGTGCCGCGCGCCGTCCGCACGAACTTGGCCGTCCGCTTGATCATGCCGTGACGCTTACCCGCGGCCTGGGCCTTGATCTTGCCCGTCGCGGTCACCTTGAAGCGCTTTTTGGCGCTGCTCTTGGTCTTCATCTTGGGCATTTTGCTTCGTCCTTTCTGGTCGGCCGTTGCCGTCTCGCGTCGCGAAACGGACCGTCGCACCCCCAAACCGGGAAAGCGGCGCGGCCCTTGATGGGTTCTCGAAAGCATTGCGAGCCGCCACGGCATGCCCCGCCGGGCGGCTCAACGCGAGACTTATAGGCGACAGCGGGCAGCGCACGCAAGCCCCCGCTGAGCCGTCCGGGACGGTATTCCGAGCGGGGCGGCCGATGCTAGGCCAGCAGGTCGTAAAGCATCGGGATCAGCGGCAGGTCGGCCGGCGGCATCGGGTAGTCCCGCAAGGCCGAGGCGCGGACCCATTTGACGCGCTGGCCTTCACGGGGGCGGACGTCACCCTCCCACTGCCGGCAGAGATAGAGCGGCATGAGGAGATGGAAATCGTCATAGGCGTGGCTGGCGAAGGTGAACGGGGCGACGCAGGTCTCACAGACCTCGATCGACAATTCCTCGCGGAGTTCGCGCACCAGGGCCGCCTCCGGGCTCTCGCCGGGCGCGACCTTGCCGCCAGGGAACTCCCACAGGCCAGCCATGCTGCGGCCGGGCGGGCGCTCGGCGATAAGCACGCGGCCATCGACGTCGATAAGGGCCGCCGCCACGACCAGCAGGATCGGCTTGGACATCAGGCGCGCCTCCAGCCGGCAGCTGTCATCCGCCACGCGCCATGACGCGCTCGCTCCGGCCAAACCGCGCCGAGCCGAAGGCCTCATCGACGGACCGCTCACCCTCGCGACGCGCCTGTTTCGGGGCTTCGTTGCGACGCGGCACGCGGCGGCGCGGAGCGGCCTCGGCCCGCTCGGGCCGGGCTGCTGCGGCGCGGGTCGGCGCCGGTCGGGGCGTTGCCTGGGGACGCGATTTCGGCTCGGAGCGGGTTGCCGACGATGCAGGGGTACGCGCCTTGGCAGGCTCCGCGACGGTCTCGCGCCTGGCTTCCGGTTGCTGCTCGGTCATCGGCTCCGGCAACGCGGCCGTCACTTCGACGCTGGAGCGTACCGAGCCGGCCGGCGCAACCTCTGTGGCGGCGACCGAAGTCGACAGGTCCGCCGGCTTGTCCAAGACGTCTTTGGCAGCTACGACGACGCCAGCCGGTTGCCGCTTGGCTTCGTCCTCGAGTTCGCACTGGGGTGGCTGCCAATTGCCACTGGAGTCGAGCAACCGCTGACTCGCCTCTTCAGTCGCGCCCTTCAGGAGGGGCAACCGCCGCTCAGAGCCGCCCGTTTCGCCGGGAAGCCCGTCGGCGACCTTGTAGCGGACCCCACACAGCGCCACGACCGGCGGAATGCGCGTGCGCTCGAAGCTGTCGTAGGCGGGCTTGAGGTCGAACCAGGTGTGGGCCCACTCGTGATCCGAGTGGCGGGCGAGGTTCTCGGCCGTCATCCGGAACGGGAACACATGCACATGAAAGCGCGCCTGCCCCGCCGAAAGGGCGGCCGTCGCCAGGTTGTAGATCTCGTTCTGGACCGGGTCCGTCATGGCGAAACACCCGACCGACGAACAGCCACCATGCACGAGAATGTACGAGCCGGTCCGGCTCAACCGCTGATCATGCAGGTTCGGAAAGCCGAGATTGAAGGCCTTCCGCCAGCGGCCGACGAGCCGCGTCTGCGGCACGCCAACGCTGTAGAAGCCTTCCGGACTCTGCTTGTCGCCTTCCTTCAGCTTCGGGCCGAGGGTCCCGGTCCAATGACAGATCGGGTAGGTGTCGAGGAGCGTGAACGTGCCGGACGCATTCTGCATCCAGAGTTCGAGTTCGGATTCCACCTTGAAAACGCGAATGTAGATGGCGCGGCCGCGACTGAGCCCACGTTCCGCCAAGCGTGCGTCGAGGCGCGTGACATCCGGGGTGCCGGGAGCAGGCTCCTCGCCCCTGAGAAAGCTCCGCTGGCGCTCGACGCGGTCGGCAGCGACATCGTCGAGGACGATTTCGAGGGCACGCGCCGGCGCGCCCACGGGGAGCAGAAACGCGAGGATTGCGACAGCGGCCCAGATCGATCTCGCCAGCAACCCCATCCACGTCTCCACGCGACGCCACCCACGATGCACGGTCCCCGGCCCTGACGATCTAGCCGGACGACCACCCGTGTTTGGTACCGTGAGGCTGCGCCAGGTTCAAGCGGCTGAGGCCCGCAAAGCACAGGCAAGAGCCGCCGGCTCAGTTGCCGGGAGCCGTCAGGCCGAGGGCCGGACCCCGGGTCGCCGAGCCCGACGTGGTGCCCGGAAGCGAGCCATTCAACAGACCCGACAACGTGGACGTGGCCGGCGCGCTCTGGTCAGCCGAGGCTATCGCACGCATCTTGGGACCCGGCGCGACGACCGGCAGATCGGCGACCTTGGTGTCGCCGGGCGGCGGCACGTAGGCGGTGATCGGCATCTTCTCGAGCGCAGGGCACTGGCCGGCCGGGTCAAGCCGCATGGACGCCGTCATGAAGCGCGGCTTCGCGTTCACGTGGTAGCGGCGGCCGCAGACCAGGATCGGGGGCGGCTGACGGGCCGTCTCGAAGTGATCGTAGCCTTCCTTGAGCGTCCGCCAGAACTCGAACCACTTCGAGTCCTTGTGACGTGCCATATTGGCGTCGGTCATCCGGAACGGGTAGGCGTGGACCTGAAACGAGGGATGGCCGGCGTCGAAGGTCTCGCGCGCCAGGGCGTAAATCTCCTCCATGAGGGCGTCGGTCATGGCGTAGCAGCCGGCAGAGCTGCACTTGCCATGCACCATCAGTGCGCTTCCCGTGCGGCCATGGGCCCGGTCGTAAACGTTCGGGTAGCCCAGATTGAACGCGAGATGGAAGCTCGAGTTCGGGTTCATCTGGGATTTGCTGATCGTGTAGAAGCCCTCCGGCGCCTGCTTGTCGCCTGTTGCGAGCTTCGGGCCGAGGTCACCGGACCAGGTGCAGATCGGGTAGGTCTTGAAATGATGGAAGAAGCCGTCGTCGCGCAGCTTCCAGACCTCGAGCTCGGATTCTTCCTTGAAGATGCGCACGAAAAGCGGCGCTTCCGCCTTCATACCCTTCTTGCCGAGAAGCATCATGGCTTCCTTCGACAACGGCAGCGTGGCCGGCGACAACTGAGGTCCGCCCGCACATCCGGTCGCGGCAATGGCCAAAGCCAAACCTACGGCTATGCCAGTCAGTCGAGTGGTCATGGTCCCCGATTTTGTCCGAACGCGATACTGCCGTTGTCCCCCGGCGCGGAACGCTCGATTAACGAATCATAAAGGTTAATATAGCGTTAACTCCCAGTTCTGACCAGCCGTCCGGACGGCGCGCCGACCGGGATCGGGTGCAGTATGCCGACCGGCATGGCGTTCCTGTGACGGGCAGCCGCCGGAATTGTGGGAGGGCCGCGACTGGCCGCTCCCGCGCGCCGTCATTGCCAGCCTTCGGCGTCAGCGCCCGACATCGTAGGCGGCAATCGCCGCCATGTTGAGGATGTCGGCGTCGGTGCTGCCGAGAGGGGCGATCTGGACCGAGTGGGTCAACCCCGTCAGCATAGGCCCGATGATCGTCGCACCACCGAGTTCCTTCAGCATCTTGGTCGAGATCGAGGCGGCGTGGAATGCCGGCATCACCAGCACGTTCGCGGTGTCGGTGAGCCGGCAGAACGGATAGAGCTTGCGCAGATCGGAATTGAGAGCGACGTCGGCGGCCATGTCGCCGTCGTACTCGAAGTCGACGCGACGCTCGTCGAGGATCTGGACCGCACGGCTCATCTGATCCGACCGTTCGCCACGGGGCTGGCCGAACGTGGAGTAGGCCAGCAGCGCGACGCGCGGCTCCATGCCGAGGCGGCGGGCGGCACGGGCGGCCTCGATGGCGATCTCGGCGACCTCCTCGGCCGACGGCATGTCGGTCACGCTGGTATCGGCGACGAGCACCGCGCGGCCGCGGCAGAGCGCCAGCGAAATGCCGACCTTGCGGCGTCCCGGCTGCACATCCATGACCCGGGTCACATCGCCGAGGATCGACGTCCAGTTGCGGGTCACGCCCGTCACCATGGCGTCGGCGTGACCGTGCGCGACCATCAGCGCGGCGTAGATGTTGCGCTCGTTCAGCACGAGACGCAGACAATCGCGGCGGAGGTATCCGTGCCGCTGAAGGCGCTCGTAGAGGTAGTCGGTGAACTGTTCGGTGTAGGGTGACTTGCGGGTGTCGATCAGCCCGATCTCGGGCTTCATGCGGATGCCGAGTTCCGCGAACTTAGCCTTCACGGTCTCGGTCGTTCCCACCAGCAGCACCTCGCCGAACCCGGCCCCGAGGTAGGAATTGGCGGCGCGCACGACGGCCGGCTCCTCGCCCTCCGCGAAGATGACGCGCTTCGGATTGGCGCGCACCTTCTCGAACGTCGACTGCAGCCATCCGGCCACCGGATCGAGCCGGCCACTCAAGCGCGCGATGTAGGCGTCCATGTCGACGATCGGGCGGCGCGCCATGCCCGTCGCCATGGCCGCCTCGGCCACGGCCGGCGGGACGTGGGTGATGAGACGCGGATCGAAGGGAGCGGGAATGATGTATTCCGGACCGAACGTCGGACGACGGCCATGGAAGGCTGCAGCCACCTGATCGGGAACCTCGGCGCGGGCGAGCGCTGCGAGCGCCCGGACAGCCGCGATCTTCATCTCGGTGTTGATGCCCTTGGCCTGCACATCGAGAGCGCCGCGGAAGATGAACGGGAAGCCAAGCACGTTATTGATCTGGTTGGGATAATCCGAGCGTCCGGTCGCCATGATGGCGTCGTCCCGGACGGCCTGAACCTCCTCGGGCGTGATCTCGGGGTCGGGGTTCGCCATGGCGAAGATGATCGGCTTCGGCGCCATGGAGCGCACCATGTCCGGCGTCACCGCGCCTTTCGCCGAGAGCCCGAAGAATGCGTCCGCGCCGACGAGGGCCTCGGCCAGCGTGCGGGCCTTCGACTTGCCCGCATAGGCCGACTTCCACTGGTTCATGCCGTCCTTGCGGCCCTGATAGACGACGCCCTTGGTGTCGCAGAGCGTGATGTTGGCGCGCGGCATGCCCATCGCCACCAGGAGGTCGGCAACGGCGATCGCGGCAGCGCCCGCACCGTTGATCACGAGGCTATGGTTTTCGAGCGTGCGGCCGGTCAGCTCGAGCGCATTGACGAGGCCCGCCGCTGCAATGATCGCGGTGCCGTGCTGGTCGTCGTGGAAGACCGGGATGTCGAGAAGCTCCTTCAGCTTCTCCTCGATCACGAAGCAGTCCGGCGCCTTGATGTCCTCGAGGTTGATGCCGCCGAACGTCGGGCCGAGGTAACGGACGCAATTGATGAACGCGTCGACGTCCTCCGTGTCGACACAGAGGTCGATGGCGTCGATGTCGGCGAAGCGCTTGAACAGCGCGCCTTTTCCTTCCATCACCGGCTTCGAGGCGAGCGCGCCACGATTGCCGAGCCCGAGGATCGCCGTTCCGTTCGAGACCACGGCGACGAAATTCCCTTTGCTCGTGTAGTCGTAGGCGAGCGCCGGGTTCTCGGCGATGGCGAGAACGGGAACGGCCACGCCAGGCGAATAGGCGAGCGACAGATCGCGCTGGGTCGCCAGCGGTTTCGTCGCCGCGATCTCGAGCTTGCCCGGCTTGCCGCGCGCATGAAATTCGAGGGCCTCGGCATCGGTATAGCGGGCAGCAGGGAACTTCTCGGCCATCGCGGGCACTCCACTTGCAGGCAGAACATCGAACGAACCGCACACACTAGTGCGTGCGGCGTGCTCGTGGAAGTCGGACGTCGCGGGAGAGAGGCGCGCGATCAGCGGCCCTTGAAGCGAGGCGGGCGCTTTTCGGCGAAGGCGGCGGCGGCTTCCTTGTGATCCTCGGTGTTCCGGGCGGCGGCCAGATTGGCGCTTTCCATGTCGAGGCAATCCGCGAACGTGGAGGTCAGGGCGCGATTGAGGTTGTCCTTGATCAGGCGCTGCGCGACGCGTGGGCCATTCGCCAGACGCTTCGCAATTTCCATGGTGCGCGCCTCGAGTTCCGCCCGGGGCACGACCCAGTTGACCAGTCCCAGCCGCAGCGCTTCCTGCATGTCGATCCGGTCGGCCAGCAGGTAGAGTTCGCGTGCCTTGGCCGTGCCGACGAGCTGGGTGAGCAGGTATGTGCCGCCGTAGTCGCCGGTGAGGCCCACCTTGGCGAAGGCTGTCGTCATCGAGGCCGTATCGGCGGCGATGCGCATGTCGCAGGCGAGCGCCAGCGAGAACCCGGCACCGGCCGCCGGGCCCGGCAAGGCCGCCAACGTCGGCTTCCCCATCTGGTAGAGGCGAAGCGAGGTCAGCCGGTGCGTCTGGCGCTGCCGTTCCATGCGCTGCATCGGATCGGGAACGCCGCCCGTGGCGTTCATGCGGGCCATGGCCTTGACGTCGCCGCCGGCGCAGAAGGCATCGCCGACGCCGGTCAGCACGATGCAGCCGATCCCGTTGTCGAGTTCGGCTGCAGCCAGCTCGGCGCCGATGCGATCGATCATGTCCGGCGTCAGCGCGTTGCGCGCTTCGGGCCGGTTGAACGCCAGCACCAGAACGCCGTCCTCACGACGGACCAGAAGATCTTGCGAGCCATCCGCGCCAGGCTTCGACATGGTCAGGGCTTTCCGTTGACGCTGGGTTGATCAGGCTTCGTCGACGATCGGGTTGCGGAGCTTGCCGATCCGCTCGATCTCGATCTCGACCATGTCGCCGGCCTTCATCCAGGCGGGCGGCTTTCGCGCATGGGCGACGCCGGACGGCGTTCCCGTCGCGATCAGATCGCCGGCCTCAAGCGTCATGAACTCCGAGAGCGTGGCAATGATGCGCGCCGTCGAGAAGATCATGTCGCTCGTATTCGACGACTGCATGGTCTCGCCGTTGACGCGCGTCATGATGGCGAGGCCAGACGCGCCCGCGGGCAGTTCATCGGCCGTCACGACGACGGGTCCGAGCGGCCCCGTGCCGTCGAAGTTCTTGCCGGGCGTCCACTGCGAGGTCTTCCGCTGGTAGTCGCGGACCGACACATCGTTGAAGATCGTGTAACCGAAGACGTGCTCGAGGGCGCGGCTCTCGGGGATGTGGCGGCCGCCCTTGCCGACGACGATGGTCAGTTCGCACTCGAAGTCGAGCTGGATCGAGGCCTTCGGGCGGATGACGGGTGCGCCGTCAGCCACGAGAGACGTCGGGAAGCGGGGGAAGAAGGACGGATAGGTCGGCGGCGGATGACCGCCCTCCTTTGCGTGCTCGAGGTAGTTGAGACCGACGCAGACGAACTTCGGCGGACGCGCAATCGGCAGCACCGGCTTTACGGAGGCCAACGCGTGGCGCGCCGACGCGGGCGCCTTCGCCGCGGCAGCCTTCACGGCGCCAAGCGCGGACGGACCAGCCTCGATCACGGCCAGCAGCGACGTCGGCAGGGCGGCATCCACCGCGCCCACGTCGACGACCGTGTCGCCGTCCACGAGGCCGAGGGCAACACCGTTGCCCTTGGCGAACATCATCAGTTTCATGGCGTTTCGTTCCCTGGTCTCGTGCCGATCCGGCGCCCTGGTCGCCAGGCGCTCTCGATGGCGCAGCTAAGCAGACTTGCGGCGGGGTGCCAATGGCGGGCGAGGCTCGAGCGGCCGCAGCCCGGCGATGGCCACCCCTCACGCGCGCCAGTCGTCGCCGTAGTCGCGGCGGACCTGGGCGAACGTGGTCTCGCGGTGCTTCAACCACCAGCCGTACTGGACGGGCCAATCGTCCATCGCCTCGGCCGGGGTGCGGCCCAGCGCGATCTCCGCCATCTGGGGCCAGCTCGGATTGACCAGCGCCTCGCGGCCGATGGCGACGAGGTCGGCGTCACCGCGCTGGAGGACGTCCTCGGCGTGGTGCGGATCAACGATCAGCCCGACGGCCATGGACATGACGCCGGCCTCGGCCTTCACGCGCGCCGCGAAGGGGACCTGGAAGCCCCACGTGCGCTTGATGCGGGCCACCGTCGCCGGGCCCTTGAGGCCGCCCGAGGAACAATCGACGAGGTCGATGCCGCGCTCCTTCAGCGCCCTGGCGTAGGCCACGGTGTCGTCCATCGACCAGCCGCCGTCGATGCCGTCGACGGCCGAGACGCGCAGGAAGACCGGCATCCCCTTCGGGACGGCGGCGCGAACAGCCTCAGCGATCATGAGCGGGAAGCGGGTGCGCCCCTCGAAATCGCCGCCGAACGCGTCGTTCCGCGTGTTCGAGATCGGGGACAGGAACTGATGCACCAGATAGCCATGCGCGTTGTGGATCTCGACGATCTCGAAGCCGGCTTCCACGGCGCGGGCGGCGGCATCGCCCCACTGGCCGGCGAGCGTCTGCATGTCGGACTGGCTCAAGGCCTTCGGCGCAATATAGCCCGCGTCGATCGGGTCGGACGTCGGCCCGACGATATCCCAGGCCTTGTCGCCGCGCGCCAGATCGGCCGGCGTCAGCGCGCCATTGCCGTGCCAGGGCCGCTGCATGGAGCCTTTGCGGCCGGCATGCGCGAGCTGGATCGACGGCGTCACGCGTTGCGAGCGCATGAAGTCGGCGATGCGCTTCAGGGGCGCCACGTGGGCTTTCGACCACAGCCCCATGTCGCCGTTGGTGATGCGGCCCTGATCGGTGACCGCCGTCGCCTCGACCATGATGGACGACGCGCCGCCGAGTGCCAAGCGGGCGTAGTGGCCGAGATGCCAGTCGTTGGCGAGACCGTCGTTGGCGGAGTAGGTCGCCATGGGCGATATGACGACGCGATTGCGGAGCGTCACGTCACGGATCGTGAGCGGCGTAAAGAGCAGCGGCTTGGCCATGCGACGGGGATTTCCGTTTGGAGTAAGGATCGCGGCGAAGGCAACAGCGCGCGGTCGCCGCCGTCAAGCCCGACGCGGGAGTTGCGCTGTCGCACTCCCTGCGCCGACACTCGTGTTCCGGCGCCGACATTTGCTTCCCTTGGCTGCGCGGCACCGAGCAAATGTCGGCGCCAAAGGAACACGAGCAAAACCATGTTCCTAGTGTCCCGATCGCAAAGTTCGTCTCATTCTTTGGCGGGCTCAAAACGAATTTTGCGATCAGAGGGACACTAGAAAAAATATTAGCTTAGTGTGGCGTCATGCTTGGAAGTCCGCTTTCAGACGGTGCCGAAGGAATGAAGCGGACTTCCAAGCCGCCACACTAGTGTAGCTTTGCCTCTGACGTTTGGTGATGAGCCTCGCCGCGAGCGGATACCAAACGTCAGAGGCGCTACACCACGCGATCTGCAATCCAGCGAGAGACCACCATGATCTTCGACCATCGCACATACTTCCTGCGTCCCGGCACCATCAAGGCGCATCTGGCGCTTTACGAACAGATGGGCTTTGCCCCGCAATCGCGCATCCTCGGCAAGCCGGTGCTCTACGCGACGACCGAGGTCGGCGACGTGAATTCCTATGTCCACGTCTGGGCCTACAAGGACCTCGCCGACCGGACAGCCCGCCGCGAGGCGCTGTGGGCCGATGCGGAATGGCTCGCCTATGTGAAGAAATCGGGCGAGCTCGGAGCACTCGAAAAGCAGGAGAACAAGATCCTGGTCGCCACGAGCTTCTTCAAGCTGCCCGGCGCTTAGTCAACGCTGTTTGCATGACTGACATGCGGTGACCCGCAACCTTGTCGCGAGGTCGCACTCGCAGGCGGGACACCGGAGGCGTATAAGAACAGGTTCCGTCCGTGGGTGGTGGGCCAGAGCCGCACTCACGGGCGGGTTGGTCAATACTCTTTCCCGAGACGGGACGCTCGCCATGGCTGATCTTCTCCCGACCCCCGCCGCCGCCACCGACGGCACGCTTGCCCGCTCCGGGTTCGTCTTCGTCAAGGGCGGCGAGATGCGCGCGATGCTGGAGGCGGCCGGATCGCTCGCCGACTGGTCGGCCTTCGAGGCGAGCTGGGGCGACCTGGAGGTCGATACGTACATGGCCGACGGCGGCCGATACCGCCGCCGCAGACATGCCGTGCTGGCCGTCGACCGCGAGGGTGGCGTCACCCGGCAGCCGCACCAGCCGCACTACCAGACGGTCAACTACAACCCGCTGAACGGGGGCCTCGATCGCTGGTTCGCGCCCGTCAGGTCGGACATCGCCGCGGGGCCGTGCCTCAACACGATCGTGACGTTCTGCGGGCGGCTCTTCAGCGGGCTCTCGCCGACCATCACCAAATGGAAGGCCGAAGTGCATCAGTTCCGGATCGAGGCCAATCCCGGCGAGGCCGGCAAGCCGACGCCGGAGGGCATGCACCGCGACGGCGTCGACTGGGTGCTGGTGCTGCTCATTCGGCGGCACAACATCCGCAGCGGCACGACGACCATCGCCGATCTCGGGAAGACGTCGCTCGGCAGCTTCACGCTGACCGATCCGCTCGATGCGGCGATCGTCGACGACAGCCGCGTCTATCATGGCGTGACGCCGATCGAGCCTATCGTCGAGGGCGAGCCGGCCTGGCGCGACGTACTCGTCGTTACCTTCCGCGACGCGGCACGGTCGCGGATCGACTGAGGCGACGACCCGACGGACGCCGTCAGGTGTTCGCGACCAGTGCCTGTTCCAGATCGGCGATCAGGTCGGCCGGATCCTCGAGGCCGACCGACAGCCGCAGGAGATCGGTCGGGCATGGCGTGCCCGGGCCTTCGACCGACGCGCGGTGCTCGACGAGGCTCTCGACGCCGCCGAGCGAGGTGGCCCGCTTCCACACCTTGAGGTTCGCCGCCGCCCGGATGGCGGCTGTCTCGCCGCCCTTCACGCGGATCGACAGCATGCCACCGAAACCGCCCACCATCTGGCGGGCCGCCACCGCATGACCGGGATCGCCGGGGAGGCCCGGATAGAGGGTCTCTTCAAGCCGCGCGTGGCCGTCGAAGTGGCGCGCCACCTGCAGGGCTGAACGGCACTGATGGCGCACGCGGAGATGCAAGGTGCGCATGCCGCGGAGCAGCAGCGAGGCCTCCATGGGACCGATGACCGTGCCGACCATGGAGCGGAAGCGGGCGGCGCGGTCGGCATAGGCGTCGGCGCGTGCGAAAACCAGGGCGCCGGCCAGGACGTCGGAATGGCCGTTCAGATACTTCGTCGCCGAGTGCATGACGACATCCGCGCCGAGGCTGATCGGTTGTGTCAGGACGGGGGTGGCGATGGTCGAATCCACGGCGAGAATGGCGCCGGCTTCGTGTGCCAAGGCAGCGGCGGCGGCGATGTCGGTGACGCCCCAGAGCGGGTTGGCCGGGGACTCGAGCCAGACCATGCGCGTCGTGCCCGGTTCGATGGCGACGCGGATCGCCTCGAGATCGGTCGCGTCGACGAACGTCGTCCGGATGCCGTAGCTCGGCGCATCCTCGGCGAGCCACTTCTTCAGGCCCCAGTACATGACATTCGGGGCGACGAGGTGCGCCGGGCGTTCGAGGGCCAGGAATGCGGCTGTCGCAGCCGACATGCCCGAGCCGACCAGCAGGGCGCGCGCGCCGTGCTCCAATTCGCAGAGCACGTCCTCGATCTGGCGCGTCAACGGCGTATCCGGGCGGGAGTAGACGTAGCCCCGCCGATACTGGTTGTCGGGGTCGCGCTCGAACGTCGTCGCGAGGTGGATCGGCGGGATGATGGCGCCGGTCACGGGGTCGACGGCGCCGCCGGCCTGGGCTGCGATCGTCTCGGGGGATAGGCGCTTCGTCATGGCAGGTCCTCGGCGGGTAGGGGCCAGCGTTCATGCGCCACAAAAAAAAGACCCGCAAGAGCATGCTCTCGCGGGTCAGTTGCCATGCCTTGCCAAAAGGGAGGATGCGGCGGGCCTCGCCGCGGGTGGGTCTCCTATCGCTGTTCATCCATGATCGTGGCGGTGGTCCGGCTCACTTCGGCGGCACGGCCTCGGGAGCCGACTGCTGCTCGGGCAGCGGTGCCGGCTCGATCGGAGCCGCTGGTGCCGCCGCCTCGGGAGCCTGCTCGACGACGGTCTGCGCCACCGACTGGGCTGGACGGTGGAGGGTGTGGCCGTAGCTGGCGTGGCGCTGGCCGTAACCGTGGCCGCCGGGCGGGCACCATTGAGCGGAAGCAGCAGTCGATAGAAGGCCGAGCGCGAGAACCGTGCCGATCAGCGTCTTCATGTCAGTCATCCTGGGTTGGACTGGAGAACTTCGTCGTCCGGTCCGGGTTTCCGGGTCTGGCGCCCAAGTCTTTCCGGCGCCTCATGACAACAAATTAAACGATGTTCTCTTTGATTGTAAATAGGGAACTATTCGTTTCGTTTTCAAACAAACGTGAGCTGCCGCCGAGATTGTGCGCTCGACAGCGATTTCGGAGGGCGACGGGCTGATCCGATTCACGTACGGTCCGTTTCGGATTGCGAACGTTCTTCTGGAAACCGACCCATGAGCCTGCCGACCAGCCCGAGACCCCCCGGCCGCCCGCGCAGCGACGCGACCCGGCAATCCATCCTCGATGCCTCGGCGCATCTCCTCGAGACCGAGAGCTACGACAAGATCTCGATCGAGCGCATCGCCTCGGAGGCAAAGGTCGGCAAGCAGTCCATCTATCGCTGGTGGGGTGGCAAGGCCGACGTCGTGCTCGCCGCCTACACCGAACGCGTGCTGCCCCGCCTGCCGCCCCGGGCGCCGACCGACGACGCGTTCGGGGATCTCGACGACTTCCTGCGGCAACTGTTCGCCAGCGTCTCGGTGCCACTCGTCCGGCGCACGATGCAGGGGCTGCTCGCGGAGGCCCAGCTCGATCCGGAGTTCCGCCTCAAGTTCTACGGCGTGTTCGTCGCCTCGCGGCGCACGCTGTTCAAGCAGGTGCTGAGGCACGGCATCGCGATCGGACAGTTCCGGGCCGATCTCGACGTGGAAACCATCATCGACCTCCTGAACGGCGCGTTCTGGTACCGTCTGCTGTCGGGCAGCGAAGAGGACCTCGACGATGCGTTCGCCGCCAGCCTGGTCCGGTCGATGCGACCGGCGATCGAGGCCCCGAAGCCCACCGGGAAGTCGAAGAAATGACGGGCGCGTCGAGACCCGGGCTTGATTGTGACGGGCGGCCGTAGGACGACGGGGCGACTGTGGTACCACGTCGGAGAACCCTCATGCACGGCGGTGATGTCCTCGAAAAGCTGACGTCGATGATCGCGCGGAAGGGCGGCGAGCTCTACGGGGGCGAGCAGGTCACGCAACTGCAGCATGCACTCCAGGCGGCGGCGCTGGCCGAAGCCGATGGAGCGGCCGATCACGTCGTCGTGGCCGCGCTGCTGCACGACATCGGACATCTGTTCGAGCCGGAGTTCGATCGCGCGATGGAGCTCGACAAGGATCTCGTCCACGAGCGGCTTGGCGAAGCGTTCCTGAAGCGGTTCTTCGGGGCCGACGTCACCGAGCCCGTCCGGCTGCATGTGGCCGCCAAGCGCTACCTCTGTGCGACCGATCCGGGCTATTTCGCCACGCTGTCGGCGGCTTCGGTGCATTCCCTCAAGTTGCAGGGCGGACCGATGAGCAAAGACGAGGTGGCCCGTTTCGAGACAGAGCCGAGCTTTCGAGACGCCGTGCAGGTGCGCCTCTACGACGACCGGGCGAAAGATCCGGCCATGGTCACGCCGGCGTTCGACCACTACCTCGAGCACGTGAAGCGGGTGCTGAAGGCCGCCTGACGGGCGGGGCGGGCGGCTCGCTTCTTGCTTCGGAGCGGGTCCAGGAGGCCCGTCATGTCCCAACCCGGTCCTAACCGACGTACTCTGCTGTCCCGATCGATCGCGACCCTCATCGGCGCGCCGGCCATCGCCGTGCTCGGCACTGCCGCGGACGCGCGGGAGCCTGCCCGGAGCGCGAGGACCGCGGGCGGGCCACTGTTGCCGGATTCTGATCGCGATCAGACGGCGGCGCTGCAAGCGGCGCTCGACCGGGCGGTGCTCGACGGGCGCCCCATGCTGCTTCCGCCGGGTCGGTTTCGGGCCTCCGGGCTCCATCTCAGGGCGGGATTGCGGATGTCGGGCGCCGGTAGCCGCAGTGTGATCGTGGCCAGCGGTTCCGGTCCGGCGCTCGTCGGCGAGGGCGCCCACGAGGTGCAGCTCAGGGATTTCCGGGTCGAGGGTGGCGCGCACCATGCCGTCACGGATCCGCGCGCAGCCCTCTTGGAGCTTCGCGGCGCACGGGACGTCGTCGTCGAGGGATTGATCGTCGTGGGCGGCAATACGGGGCTCCTGCTCAAAGACTGCAGCGGCCGCGTGAGCACCTCGCTCATTTCGGGGTGTCGGCACACCGGGCTCTTCTCGCTCGACGGCGCGGGCGTCGACATCGCCGGCAACACGGTCCGGGATTGTGGCGACAACGGTATTCTCGTCTGGCGATCGGTCTCCGGAGCGGACGGGACGCGGGTCACGAACAATCGTATCTCCGGCATTGCCGCCAGCTCCGGTGGCTCGGGACAGAACGGCAACGGCATCAACGTGTTCCGCGCCGACGCCGTCATGGTGAGCGGCAACCGCATCACGGATGCCGCCTATTCGGCCGTGCGGGCCAACGCATCGTCGAACATCTCGATCATCGGCAACACGGCCGAGCGGATCGGCGAGGTGGCGCTCTATGCTGAATTCGGGTTCCAGGGCGCGCTCATCGCCAACAACATCGTCGATGGCGCGGCGACCGGCATCTCCGTCACCAATTTCAACGAAGGCGGGCGGCTCGCCGTCATCCAGGGCAACCTGATCCGTAACCTGCATCGACGCGAATACGAGGCCGTCGACCGGCGCGGCGAAGGCATCACGGTCGAGGCCGACGCGGCCGTCAGCGGCAATACGATCGAGGGTGCCGCGACCGCCGGCATCGTCATCGGCTGGGGGCGGTACATGCGCGACATGGCCGTGACGTCCAACGTCGTTCGGACGGCGCGCGTCGGGATCATGGTCACGAGCGACGCAGCGGCCGGCCATTGCCTGATCGCACAGAACCTCATTTCGGGTGCACAGGACGGCGCAATCCGCAAAATGGCCCACGGACGACCGGTCGGCCCGGACCTGATCGGTCTTGCCACATCCGATTCGCGGATCCTCGTCCGCGAAAACGTCGTGACCGGCGCCAGCGGGTGATCCACACTCCGGGCTGTTCGCGGACAGCACGCCTCAGCGTCCGGCGATCGGCTCTCAGCCTCGTCACGGAAGACCGCCATGCGCCTCAAATCGGAGCTTTGGGTCAAGGCCTACCTTCGCCGGTGCGCCACGGTGGACGTGCCCGGCGTCGTCGTGCGGCGTGGCGATACCGATGCCGGCGCCATCCTGATCAAGATCGCGCGGCTCGACGGATCGGCCGATCTCTATGGGCCGGCGCCGGCCGGCATCGAGACCGACGACGGCGAACGGCGGTGGAGCCTCATCGGAAAATCGCTGCCCGAGCCGGATGTCGATCTGCGCGTGGCCAACGAGACACGGCTCGATCCGGACATCTGGGTCGTTGAAATCGAGGCGCGGGACGGGGCCCACCACCTCGAGGGATGGCTTTCGGACGCGTGAAACGTTGCCCTGCGGCAACGCCTTAAAGTCCGTCGTCGGCCATTAATGCAACATTAACCGGCTCAGCCTCCAAATCACTGTATCGAGCCTCCGAAGCACGGGCAGCGGACGCCTATATGAGCGGCCTGCTCTGCATCGCGAGCGCCAACGGGGAGGAGGGTCCCATGGCAACAATCCTGGAGTTTCGTGCGTCGAACTCCGATCAGACCGATCAACGGCGGCGTCCCGAACGGACGGCCGAGATCGTGATCTTCCCTGGCATCCGCTACGAGCGCTGGTCGGCGCGCGAAGAGCGCAGCACCGCCAAGCCAGCTCCGGTCAAACGGGACGTGCTGTCGCTGGTGGACTAGTTCCGACAGGCACGTCACGGTGCACGTCATTCCCGGCTGACGGAACAGTCTGCCTTGCGAAGCTGAGCTTCGATCTCCGCCTCGAAAGCCTTGCCGCGAACGGGCGCGCGAATGACCGCGAAACCGCGCGTGTCGGGCACCTCGATCTGGGAGATCGAGAGCACCGGGGCGCGGCCCCCCAACGTCAACAGGCTGAACGAGCGTTCGCCCTGCGGGATGAGCGTCAGATTGATATCGGCCGAGCGCGATTCCTGCGCCGGCAGGACATAAAAATTGTCGCCCTGGTCGGTGTAGAGGCCGAGCGCCCAACCGCGATGCGGCAACTGGAACTTGAGGGCGACCGGCCCTCCGCCGACGTCGTAGCGACATACGGCGAGACGGATATCCGGCCCAAGGTAAGGCAATAGCGCGGCCTCGCCGCTCGCGGCCGGCAACACCCGCATCCTGTTTACCGGGATGCCATCCGACAAACGCTGGAATGCGCTCGCCTTGGCGAATTGCGGGACGACCAGCGTTGCCGACAGGTGGATCAAGCCGCCGGCCACCAGCGATACGAGGACGGTGTAAACACCCAGGCGGCCGAACCAGTTGGTCGTCATCTGCAAGCGGTCCTTCGGATCTCGGGCGGTTGCCACGGCTGCCGGCTTGCCTCGCCAGGTGACTGGGCAATCTCCTCGACGCTCATCACGAGCGTAATGCGGCCAGCGCCACCGGTCGGCAACCAGTTTCCCGGCCGGGCGCTACGGGCCAACGCAATCTGGAGCCGATTGCCCGGCGCGCGCAGAACTGTGGCGCTGTTGTAGGAATAGCGATCGGCCGGGTTCGGGATGAGTTGGCCCCGCTCGTCGAACACCGATATCGTCCAGAAGCGCCCGTCAGCCGGCTCCACGCCCTCGATGACGTACTCGCATGACGAGTGCAGACGCTCACGCTCGTTGTCGACGATCGCTTCGTAGGTGACAGCCAACGCCGTCGAGACGGGCAACATGCCGCGACGCATGAAATGGGCGCGGGTATAGGGATCGGCATCCGGCCGCCCCGCCGCCGTCCAGGCTGTCCATGGACCGATGCGCTTCGTTGTCAGCGCGCTGCCGCGCTCGATCATGTACCAGGACGAGCCGAGGCCTCCGGCCACTGCCACGACGACGAACAGCAGGATGTTGGCGATCATGCCCGGTCTCCCGAGCGGCCGCTGCCTGTCTCGCGCTTCCTCATCGACGCCCCACCGGTGCCAGAGCCGCATCCTCCTCGATGGGGCCAAGGTCCGCCTTGCGTTGCCCGGCGGGAGGCGCTGCCGGTGTCGCGGGAGCACCCGAACCCGTCGCCCCACCGGGTCGCACGCCACCGTCAGGCGCACGATTCTGGTCCGTGCCGGGCTCAGGCAGGCCGCCGGCAGACCGCAATGCGACCGCGGTCTTGCGCAAGGCGTCCTTCAGTTTCGTCGACATCAGGCGGTCGCGTCCGCGCGCGTTCGCCGCCATCTCGATGGCCAATTGCGGCTGCGCCTTCTGCAGTTCTTCCAGCCGCTGGCGCTCGGCCACCTGCACCGGGTGCAGCGGCAGGCCCGGGATCTGCTTGATGTTCATGTTCGAGTGGGCAACCGCCATGAAGCTATGGAACGCCGACGCCGGGATTCCGCCGCCGGTCACGCGATCCATCGGCCGGAAGTCGTCGTTGCCGATCCAGACGCCGGTCACGTAGTCGCCCGTCATACCGACGAACCAGGCGTCGCGGTAGCTGGACGACGTTCCGGTCTTGCCGGCCACGTGCGTGAAATCGAGCGCCGCCCGTTTGCCGGTGCCTTCCGTCACGACCATCTGCATCATCTGGTTCATGTACTCGGCGTGGCGCGGCTCGACGATCTGGCGGGGTGGCGGCTCGTCCTGCTCACGCGAGTAGATGACCTCGCCCTTCGAGTTCATGAGCTCGAGCACAGCATAGGGCCTCGCCGCCCGGCCGCCGTTGGCGAACACCGCATAGGCGCCGGTGTGCTCGAGGACGGTAACGCCACCGTCACCGAGCGCCATCGAGCAGGTCTTGCGCACGCCTTCGACGCCGAGGCGTCGGGTGAGCTTGATGAGCTTCTCGCGATCATACTTCAGCGATAGCTCGACCGCCGTCGTATTGAGCGAGCGGGCAAAGGCCGAGCCCATCGGAACCGCGCCCCGACCACCGGTGCTGCCGTCGTAGTTCTTCGGAGACCAGTTGCCGCACGAGACGGCCTGATCGCGCAATATGGAGTTCGGTGTCAGCCCCTGCTCCACGGCGTTGGCATAGACATAGAGCTTGAACGACGACCCGGGCTGACGGCGCGCATTGGTCGCCCGATTGAACTGGCTCTCGCCGTAGTCCATGCCGCCAACGAGCGCGCGCACCGCGCCATCCGGTTCCATGGCGACGAGCGCGCCCGAACGTGCATTCTTGCCACGGCCTTCCTGGCGGACCGTCGAGATCAGGGCCTGCTCGGCTGCCAGTTGAAGGCGCAGGTCCACGGCGACACGGGCGGTCAGCACGAAATGGCCGCGGCCTTCGGCGATGCGCTGCACCTCCTCGAAGGCCCAGTCGAGATACCAGTCCGGACTGTTCGGCAGGCGGCTTTCGATGGGCTTGGCGGGATTGAGGCGGGCGGAATGGACCTGTCCGGCGGTCATGAAGCCGGCTTCGACGAGGTTCGTGAGTACCTCGTTCGCCCGAGCACGAGAGGCCGCGAGATCGATGTGCGGCGCGAACTTGGTCGGCGCCTTGAAGAGGCCAGCCATCATGGCGGCCTCGGCAAGCGTTACGTCGCGGACCGATTTGCCGAAGTAGAATTGTGCAGCCGCCTCGACCCCGAAGGCGCCACCGCCCATGTAGGCGCGATCGAAGTACAGCTTCAGGATCTGGCTTTTGGTGAACCGGCTCTCGAGCCAGAACGAGAGGAACAACTCCTTGATCTTCCGGGTCAACGACCGCTCTGAGGACAGGAACAGGTTCTTCGCGAGCTGCTGCGTCAGGGTCGAGCCGCCCTGCACGGTCTCGCCTGCGTTGATGTTGGTCGCCAGAGCGCGCACCGTGCCGAGGACGTCAACGCCGAAATGCTCGAAGAAGCGGCGATCCTCGGTGGCCAGCGTGGCTTTCACCATGTGGTCCGGGATCTCGTCGAGGGGGACGGCGTCGTTGTGAAGGATGCCGCGCTGGCCGATCTCGCGGCCGCCCGCGTCGACGAACTTCACGCTGTACTTGCCGGTACCGAGGATCTTGGACTCGTCCATCTCCAGGAATGCCGGCGTCGCCAGCGCGTACATCAGCGCCAAGCCGCCGACGGCGAGCGTCAGGGCTTCGGATGCGGCCTCGTTCAGCAGACGGCGCCAGCCGGAAAGGCGGAATCGTGCAAAGAAGCTCGACGCGGCATTCCAGCGATCGACGCAGGCCTGCCCCAGGCTCGACAAGGACGAATCGAGCCAGGAATCGATCAGGCCGAGGCGGTGCCAGATGCGCCCGCGAGTGTTCCGCTTGAAGAACCAGTCGTTCAAGAGCTATGTCCCACCTGCCGTGACACCCGAGCCGATGCGCGGCTGTCGGCGCCCACGCCGCACGGCGCTCTCATGTGGAGGCTCGTTGGCGGCGGCGCCCTCACCTAACTCCGATTCTCCCCGTCCCCCCAAGGACCGGGTTGTCGGCGACGACGCAATCCTTTTACTCTGATCGCCCGATCTGCGCGAGAGGTCAGTTTCGACATGCCCCCAAGCCCGGATCCAGCCAAGGTTCCTTTCTGGCGCACCAAGTCGTTGGACAACCTCAGTGAAAGCGAATGGGAGTCGCTCTGCGACGGCTGCGGCCGCTGCTGCCTCAACAAGCTGGAGGACGACGACACCGGGGAAATCCTGCTCACCCGACTGGCGTGCCGGTTGCTGGACATCGGCAGCTGCCGATGTTCGGACTACGAGAACCGCAAGCGGCGCGTGCCGGAATGCGTGAAGATCGACGCCGAGACGGTGCGCACAGTGAAATGGCTGCCGCCCACCTGCGCCTATCGTCTCGTCGGCGAGGGCCGCGACCTTTTCTGGTGGCATCCGCTGGTCTCGGGCACGACACAGACGGTCCACGACGCGGGAATATCGATCCGCTCTTTCGCCCGCAGCGAAAAGGGCGTCAAGGTCGAGAGCTACTGGAAGTACATCATCGAAGACTACGGCTGAGCGCGGCGGCGGTCAGGCAGCCGGGACCGCCTTGAGCGGCTTCGGCCAGCGCCGCGCAACCTCCGGCAGAACCTGCTCGATGAGCTGCCGGGTCTGGGCAAGGACGATGTCATCGCCGCGACCACTGGGTCGCAGAACGAACTTCTCGACGCCGGCCGCGACGTACTCGGAAATGCGGGTGACGATGTCGTCGGCCGTACCGACAGCGAAGTATCCGAGCGGCTCGCGGCCCGTCCGTTTCCGGTAAGCGTCCATGGATGCCTTGACCGGCGCATCGTCGGGCGATCCGAAGTAGAAGGGAATGCCGGCGCCGTAGTGATCGGCGTCGATCGAGCGGCCGTGGCGCGCTGCCGCCGCCTTGATGGCCGTGACGATCCGCGCGGCCTCGTCCGGCGTTTCCGGACCCGCCTGCCATCCGGTTCCGAACCGCGCCGTCCGCTCGATCGCCGCATCGGAGCCGCCGCCGATCCAGATCGGGAGGTCGGCCTGCACCGGCCGGGGCGAGATCGAGGCGCCGGCGAGCTTGTAGTGCCGGCCGTCGAAATCGACGCGCTCTTCGGTCCACAGGCGGCGAATGATCTCGAGCCCCTCGTCGGTGCGGGAGCCGCGCCCCTTGGTGTCGATCGATAGTGCCTTCCATTCGGGGGCGAGCGGACTGCCGACACCAAAGGCAGGAAGGAGCCGGCCCTCGGAGAGCACATCGATCGTCGCGCACTGCTTGGCGACCAGTACCGGATCGCGCATCGCCAGCGACAAGACGTTCATGCCGAACTTGATGCGGCGGGTGCGGCCTGCCATCGCCGCGATCGAGGTCATGCATTCGAGGATCGGCTCGCGCGAGACAACGCGGTCGGTCTGCCAGAGACTGTCCACGCCGCCCGCCTCGCACAGGTCGACCCAGCTCCAGAAGCCGCGCGTCGTCGTGAACGGGTACTCCATCAGGCCGAGGCCTATTGCAACGGTCATCGCTCGTGCCCCTCCTTCGTCGGCTACTCGCCCGCGCTGGCCGATCGGGGGCGCCGAAACATCACTGTCACATACGCATGCTAGCCCCTCGTCAACGAGGGAGTTTTGCACTTGCATTCACCAGAGATCGAAATCGTCCGCGTCGCCAAGTCGTTCGTCAAGGGTGAGCGCGTCCTCAAGGACGTCTCGCTCAAGATCGAGAAGGGCGAGATGGTGGCGCTCATCGGCGCCTCCGGATCGGGCAAGTCGACCCTGATCCGGTCCGTCGCCGGGCTGATCCCGATCGATGCCGGCGCCGGCGAGATCCGCGCGTTCGGCACGGCGATCCAGAAGGACGGCCGTATCACGGCAGGTGCCAACGAGGCGCGGTCGCGGATCTCGATCGTGTTCCAGCAGTTCAACCTCGTGCCGCGCCTGTCGGTGCTCACCAACGTGCTCGTCGGCTTTCTCGGGCATGTGCCGCGCTGGCGCGGGACGCTCGGCTGGTTCACGCTGGAAGAAAAGCGCCGGGCGATGCAGGCACTCACCCGTGTCGGCATCGGCGAGCAGGCCCTGAAGCGCGGCTCGCAGTTGTCCGGCGGCCAACAGCAGCGGGCCGCCATCGCGCGCAGCCTCGTGCAGGGCGCCGACATCCTGATCGCGGACGAGCCGATCGCGTCACTGGACCCCAGCTCGGCGCGGCGCGTCATGGACATCCTCGCCCAGCTCAATCGCGAAGACGGCATCACCGTGCTCGTGTCGCTGCATCAGGTGGAATACGCGCTGAACTACTGCGCCCGCACGATCGCATTGCGCAAGGGCGAGGTCGTCTACGACGGGCCGTCGTCGGCGCTGACACCGCAGTTTCTCGGCGAGCTCTACGGCGCCGAGAGCGAAGAACTTTTCCTGCCGGGCATCGAGGCGGCACGGCAAGCGCCATCGGTCAGCGACCGCCGGGCGAAGATCTCGCGCGAGGCCGAGGCCACCATGGCCTGAGGCTTCGCGACCGACGAAGTTCCGGCAGCGACTGCCCGGTGCAGCACGCCGCTTGAATCGCTTTGCGCTGCCATACGAAGCGCGGCGGACAAAACCAAAGACCCAGGAGGGACAGTTCATGGTTCACAAGACGATCGCCGTTGCCGTACTCGGCCTCGCCGTAGCTGCCGGGCAGGCCAAAGCCGCCGACGAACTCAACTTCGGCATCATCGCCACCGAGGCGAGCGCCAACCTGAAGAAGACGTGGGAACCGTTCCTGGCGGACATGACCAAGAAGACCGGTCTCGCGATCAAGGGCTTCTATGCCTCGGACTACGCCGGTGTCATCGAGGCCATGCGCTTCAAGAAGGTGCAGCTCGCCTGGTACGGCAACAAGTCGGCCATGGAAGCCGTCGACCGGGCCGATGGCGAGATCTTCGTGCAGTCGGTCGACAAGGACGGAAACCCCGGCTACTGGTCGCACCTGATCGTCCACAAGGACAGCCCGTTCCAGACGCTCGATGACGTGCTGAAGTGCGACAAGAGCCTCGACTTCGGCATCGGCGACCCGAACTCCACGTCGGGCTTCCTCGTTCCGACGACGTTCGTCTTCTCGGCGCGCAACATCGATCCGAAGTCCTGCTTCAAGACGGTTCGCGGCGCGAACCATGAAGCCAATGCGCTCGCCGTCGCCAACAAGCTGGTGCACGTCGCGGCCAACAACAACGAAAACCTGAACCGCCTCAAGAAAACGTCGTCTGACAAGGCCGGAAACATCCGCGTCATCTGGACCTCGCCGCTGATCCCGTCCGATCCGCTGGTCTGGCGCAAGGACCTCGATGCGGCCGTGAAGAGCAAGCTCGAGACGTTCTTCCTGACCTACGGCACCAAGGAAGAGAGCGAGAAGAAAATCCTCGCCGAGCTCGGCTGGGCTCCGTTCAAGAAGTCCGACAACACCCAGCTGCTCCCGATCCGGCAGATGGAGATCAACCGGTCGATCCTGAAGATCAAGGGTGACGACAAGATCGCCGATGCCGACAAGAAGACCCAGCTCGCCGAGCTGCAGGCGAAGTTCGACGAGATCGGCAAGCAGCTCGCAGCGCTCAAGAAGTAAGCCCGCAAACACCGATGCACGGCGACGGCGCGGATCTGATGTCCGCGCCGTCACCATCTGCTTCCACACCGCAGGACAGCCCCGAATGACCGCTCAATCGTCGATATCGCGTCGAGATGCCCGCGATCTCGCTTCCATCGCGGTGCCCAAGCCGCCCATCGCCGAGCGGCTTCGCGGATGGATCGTCGCTTCGGTTCTCCTGGGACTGCTCGCCTGGTCGTTCGCGCCGATCGAAATGTACAAGGTTACGGCGCTGGTCACAGACTGGCGCAACATGGCCGAGTTCCTGCACGGCTTCACGAAGCCGAACTTTCACGAGTGGCGGCAGTACATCGGCGAAATGGTCGAGACGGTTCAGATCGCCATCTGGGGCACGGCCCTCGCCGTCGTGATCGGCATTCCGTTCGCCATTCTCGCTTCCGCCAACATCTGTCCGGCCTGGATCGTGCAGCCCGTCCGCCGGCTCATGGATGCGTCGCGCGCCATCAACGAGATCGTGTTCGCGCTCATGTTCGTCGTCGCGGTCGGACTCGGGCCACTCGCCGGCGTGCTGGCGATCGCGGTGCACAACATCGGCATCATCGCCAAGCTGTTTTCGGAAGCGGTGGAAGCGATCGATCCTCGCCCTGTCGAGGGCATCCGCGCCTCCGGCGCGAGCCGGCTGCAGGAAGTGATCTACGGCGTGCTGCCGCAGGTGCTTCCGTTATGGTCGTCCTATACCCTTTATCGCTTCGAGACGAACGTCAGGTCGGCCACCGTGCTCGGCATCGTCGGCGCTGGCGGCATCGGGCACTCGCTCTACGAGAACATTCGCGGGTTCGCCTACTCCGAGACGGCGGCGATCATCATCATCGTGGTCGCGACCGTGATGCTCATCGACATGATCAGCTCGCGGGTCCGGGCTCAGCTGGTCTAAGGTGCGGCACCGCCGCAAGCACTGTGATGCCGGAACAATCGGCGCACGGGCTCGAACGTCGCGCTTGTCGCGCGCGCCATTCGGGTCGATCCTCGCGGGTAATGTCCCATTCCGTCCGTCGAGGAACCGCCATGAGCGACGCCACCGCCAATCCGACACTCGCGCGCATCCGCACCTACCATGAGGCCCTCACGGCCGTCCGGCGCGATATCCACGCGCATCCCGAACTCGGTCTCGACACGCACCGGACGGCCGACATCGTGGCCGACCTGCTCGCCTCGTGGGGGATCGAGGTGCACCGGATGGTGAAGGGCGCTGCGGTGGTGGGCGTCCTGAGGAACGGCAACGGGCCGAAGGCGATCGGCCTCAGGGCCGACATGGATGCGCTGCCGATCCACGAGGCCACCGGCGCCACCTGGAAAAGCGGCACGCCCGGCGTGCAGCACGCCTGCGGCCATGATGGTCACACCGCCATTCTGCTCGGGGCAGCCCGCTATCTCGCCGAAACAAAAGCCTTCACCGGGACGGTCAACTTCATCTTCCAACCCGGCGAGGAAGGCATGGGCGGCGCCCTCGCCATGCTGGAGGAGGGGCTGCTCGAGAAGTTCCCGGCGGACGAACTCTATGGGCTCCACAACCGGCCGGGGGCGCCGGTCGGCCACTTCTCGATCACGCCCGGCGCCGCCATGGCCGGGGGCGGGTTCTTCGACATCACGATTACCGGCAAAGGCACGCACGGGGCGTGGCCGAGCAACGGCATCGATCCCGTCATTGCGGCCTGTCACGTCACGACGGCGTTGCAGACGGTCGTGGCCCGCAATCTGTCCCCGCTCGACATGGGCGTGCTGAGCGTGACGCGGATCTCCGGCGGCGATGCCTACAACGTCATTCCGGAGCGCGCCACGATGGGCGGCACGGTCAGGGCCATGAAGCGGGAGACGCTCGACCAGATCGAGGACGCGCTGAAACGGGTGGCAAAGGGTGTGGCGGAAGGGCTCGGGGCCAAGGCATCGGTCGACTACCGGCTCATCTTTGCGCCGCTCCAGAATGCCGCCGAGCCGACCGCGGCCATCGCGGACGCTGCTGCGGAGATCGTCGGCGAAGGTCAGGTCGACCGGAAAAAGCCACCGGCTGCAGCCTCCGAGGACTTTGCATTCATGCTGGAGAAGGTGCCCGGCGCCTATATCAATCTCGGCAATGGCGAAGGTAGCGCGCCTGTCCATAACGACCGCTACGACTTCAACGACGAGGCGATTCCGTTCGGGGCTGCGATGTTCGCCCGGCTGGTCGAGAAGCGGCTCGGCCCGGCGGCCGGCTAGATCGCGTCAGGCTTGCTTTCGGGTGGCCCGCGGCGCCTGCTCTCTGTCACTATCCGGCAGCGTAGAAACGGGCGGAGCCGAAGGCGATGACGGCAGGCGACAGATCTCTCCTCGCGGGCACCGTCTCGGCGCGTGTCGCCGCTCTCGACTGGGGCGTCATCGCTGGCGAGCTCGACCGCAACGGCGCGGCCGTTGCCGGTCCGCTGCTGACGCCTTCGGAGTGCGACCACCTGATCGCGCTCTACGACCAGGACGCACATTTTCGCAGCCGCATCGTCATGGCGCGACACGGTTTCGGCTCGGGTGAGTACAAGTACCTCGACTATCCGCTACCGGCACCCGTGCAGGAGCTACGCGAGGCGCTCTATTCCCAACTGGCTCCCATCGCTTCCGACTGGGTTCGGCGGATGGGGGGCGAAACGCAGTTTCCCGGCGCGCACGCCGATTTCCTCGACCGGTGCCGCGCCGCGGGGCAGGTGCGTCCCACACCGCTCATCCTCAAGTACCAAGCCGGCGACTACAATTGCCTGCATCAGGATCTCTATGGCGACACCGTGTTCCCGATCCAGGTGGCCATTCTGCTGTCGCAGCCGGTCAGCGACTTCACCGGCGGCGAGTTCCTCGTCGTGGAACAAAGGCCGCGGATGCAGTCCCGGCCCGAGGTCGTTTCCCTCGGGCAGGGCGAGGCCGTCATCTTCGCCGTCAACGAACGGCCCGTGGCCGGCAGCCGCGGCGATTACCGGGTGAAGATCCGGCATGGCGTCAGCCGGGTCCGGAGCGGGCGGCGGCACACGCTCGGGGTGATTTTTCACGACGCGAGCTGACCGGCGCCCAGCCACCGGCTGTCTGGACATATTCGCCGCTCCCGTTATGTTGGCGCCAACCTCGGGCATTTGAACCGGGAAAACTCGATCAGGGAGGATGGCATGACCAAGCGCGCGCCCAACGGCGTCGGACGGCGGAGTGTACTCAAAGGAACGGCTGCGGTTGCCGCGGCCTCGACGATCGGATTTCCATTCGTCTCGAAGGCCCAGAACAAGCCGATCAAGGTCGGCATGGTCACGGTGCTATCGGGCCGCGTCGCCATTCTCGGCTCGGCTTCACAAAAGGGCGCACAGATCGAGATCGACGCGTTCAACGCAGCAGGCGGGCTCGGCGGGCGCCCGATCGAGCTGATCGTGCGCGACAGCAAGGCGAAACCCGAGGAAGCCGCGCGCATCGCGCGCGAGTTCATCAACAGCGAGGGCTGCGAGATCCTGCTCGACGCCGATACGTCGGCGGCTGCGTTCGCGATACAGGAGATCGCGCGCGAGACGGGCATCCTGACGATCCACACGAATTCGGAAACGTCGTCCCTCACCGCCGACCCGAAGCTGCACGTGCCGACGGCGTTCCGCTCGGCGCGCCAGGGCATCCACGACGCCATCGCCGGCGGCTCCTACGCGGCCGAGGTCTCGAAGGCCAAGAAGCTGAACCGCTGGATGGGCTGCTCGCCGGACTACGCCTACGGGCGCGACAGCAACAAGCTGTTCTTCGAGTACCTGAAGCGCTTCCACAAGGACGCCGAAGTCATCGGCGAAAGCTGGCCGAAGCTGTTCCAGCCCGACTATACGGAGCAGCTGACCAAGATCCTGCAGTCGAAGCCGCAGGCCGTCTATTCCTGCCTGTGGGGCGGCGATCTCACCGCGTTCATCGACCAGAGCAGCATCTATAACCTGTTCGCCCAGACCGAAGTGTTCGCGATCAACATCGCCGACTACGCCGTGCTGACCGCGATCAAGAACCTCCCCAAGGGCATCCATTCCGGCAGCCGGTATCTCTCCACATTCCCGCCCACGAAGGAGAACGCCGACTGGTCGGCCGGCTATCGCAAGAAGTTCAACGAATACCCGCTGAACTGGTCGTGGGAGAACTCGGCCGGCACGAAGTTCGTGCTCGACGCGCTCAAGAAGACGAACAGCACGGATTCGAAGAAGCTTGCTGAAGCAATCTCCGGCGCCTCGATCAGCGTGCCATACGGCGTCGACGGCAAGCTAACGATGCGGGCCGGCGACAACACGCTGATCAACTATTCGACCGGCTGGGGACAGACGATCCAGAAAGATCCGTTCGTGCCGGACGTGAAGTCGGTCGACTGGAAAATGATCCTCGATCTCGAGACCGAGTGGAAGAAGACGATGAAGTACATCTGAGGGCGCGACCAGCGCCTCAGAACAAGGCGGGCGGCGTGAGCAACGCCGCCCGCGTGCCTGAACGCCCCCCGCTCGAAAACGACCACCCTCTCGACAAGGTGCCACTTGGATCTCAGCGCTCTCGCCAGCTGTCTGATCACGCCATCGTGCGTCATCACACAGACCACAAGCGGCCTCATCATCGGCCTGCTGCTTTTCCTCGTGGCTGCCGGGGTCTCCCTGATCTTCGGCGTGCTCAAGGTGGTGAACTTCGCACACGGCGCGTTCTACATGCTCGGCGCCTATTTCGCCTACACGGCCTATCAGCTTTCGGGAAACTACCTGATCGCGGTGCTGGCGGGCGGCATTGGCGTGGCGCTGTTCGGGCTCGTCTTCGAGCGGCTGCTGATCAGCCGTGTCTATGGCTCGCCAGTCCTGATGCAGCTCCTCGTCTGCTATGGCGCCATCCTGATCCTCGACGATCTCGTGAAAATCATCTGGGGCGCCGACTTCCTGTCGTTCGGCATGCCGAGCGCGTTCCAGCAATTGCCGTTCGTCTTCGCCGGAGGCGTCGTCCCGGTGTTCTATCTGTTCCTCATCGTGGTCGCGCTGGCCATCGCGGGGCTTCTCGGGCTGCTCATCTCGAAGACGCGGTACGGCAAGATCGTCAGGGCCGCGGCGGTCAACCCGTCTATGGTTTCGGCACTCGGCATCAACACGGGCGTCGTCTATGCGAGCGTGTTCGTCCTCGGCGGATTTCTCGCCGGCCTGGCGGGTGGACTCGCAGCTCCGGTGCGGTCGCTGACCGCCGGGATGGGGACGTCGATCATCATCGAGAGCTTCATCGTCACCGTCATCGGCGGCATGGGGTCGGTGGCGGGGGCGCTGGTCGGCTCGATCCTCATCGGGCTCGTGCGCAGCTTCGGCACGATCGGATTTCCGCTCTTCACGGAAGGCCTGATGTTCGTCCTGATGGCCGTGGTGCTGGTGCTCAAGCCGAGCGGCCTCTTCGGCAAGGGAGGCGCATGACATGACGCGCTCGTCCCTGCTTCGCGACAGCCTGATCGCCATCGCCGTCTTTGCCGTCCTTGCCCTGTTGCCGTTCATCGTGCCGGGCAAGGGTTTCACCGACTTCATGGTGCGTCTCGCGGCGTTCGGCATCTTCGCCACATCGCTCAACCTGCTCGTCGGCTACGCGGGTATGGAAAGCTTCGGCCACGGGCTGTTCTTCGGTCTCGGCTGCTACAGCTTCGGTCTGATCATGCAGACGTTCCCCGTCTCGATCCCGGTCGCGTTCCTCGCGACGGTCGGGCTCTCGATCGTCGTCGGAACTGTGGTCGGGGCGATCTGCGTGCGTCTCAACGAGATCTATTTCGCGTTCGTGACGCTCGCCTTCCAGATGCTGCTGCACAGCCTCATCATCGCGTGGACGCCGATCACGGGTGGCGACCAGGGTCTCACCGGCGGCATTCCGAGGCCGCCGTTCCTCGGCATCCGGCTCGACGACTATTACCACCTCTATCTGTTCAGCACGGGGCTGCTGGTCGCCTCCCTGCTCGCCATGTACCACATCGTCCAGTCGCCCTTCGGCTACACGCTGCGGATGATCCGGGACAACGCGGCGCGGGCGCCGTTCCTCGGCATCAACGTGTTTCGGGTGCGGCTCATGGCGTACGTGATCGCCGGGGCGTTCGGCGCCATCGGCGGCATGATCATGAGCCTGTTCGTCTCCGGCGCATTCCCGGACTTCGCCTACTGGACGATCTCCGGCGAGGCGATCTTCATGATCATGCTCGGGGGCATCACCGTGTTCCTCGGGCCGATGGTCGGGGCGGTGATGCTGCTACTGCTCAACGACTTCGTGACGAAGATGACGACCCACTACGGACTGGTGCTCGGCCTGGTCATCCTGCTCTTCGCGCTCGGCCTCCGGAAAGGGCTGATGGACTTCGCCGCCGACCTCTGGCGCGACCGTCAGACACCGACGTCGGGGCCGCGTCCCGACACCGCGGCCAAGACCGCCGCCAGCGCACCAGCCCGGGCCGGGGAGTAAGCCGATGCTGAAAATCGAGGGCCTGAGCAAATCATTCGGCGGCGTGGCTGCGACCAACGACGTCTCGCTGCATTTCCCCAAGGGTTCGCTGACAGCCGTGATCGGCCCGAACGGGGCCGGCAAGACCACGTTCTTCAACCTCATCACCGGCGCCTTCAAGCCGGATCGGGGCCGCATCCTGCTCGACGGCGACGATATCGCAGGACTGTCGCCGCCCGAAATCGTCCGGCGCGGCATCGGGCGCGCGTTCCAGATCGCACGGATCTTTCCCACGTTGACCGTGCGCCAGGCAGTGCTCGGCGCCGTGCACGCGCACCGCAACCAGCACCGCATCCTCGCCAAGCGCTTTCCGATGCCGGGGAGCGGCGACCGCGCAGAACAGGTGATCGCGCTCGCCGGACTGACGGCGAAGGCAGACACGCTGTCGCGCAATCTCAGCCATGGTGACCAGAAGCTGCTCGATATTGCGCTCGCATTGGTGCTCGAGCCGCACGTGCTGCTCCTCGACGAACCCACAGCCGGCATGGGGCCGGAAGAGCGGTGGGCGATGATCGATACCGTGCATCGGATGTGGGAGCAGGAGCGCATGACGCTCATCTTCATCGAGCACGACATGTCGATCGTCTTCAAGATCGCGCAGTCGGTGCGCGTACTCAGCTACGGCCGTGTTCTCGCAGAAGGAACTCCCGACGAGATCCGGCGACACCCGGAGGTCATCAAGGCGTATCTGGGAGACGAGTTCGAGGCGAGCCACGCATGACGACCACCGACCGCGAAATCATGGCCACCGAAGGCATCGATGTCTTCTACGGGAGCAGCCAGATCCTGTTCGACGTTTCCGTCTCGGTGACCGAGGGCCAGACGATGGCGCTGCTCGGCCGGAACGGCGCCGGGAAATCGACGACCTTGAAGGCGATCGCCGGCCTCGCCCCGCCGAAGACCGGCAAGGTGCGTATTCTCGGGCGCGAGTTGCAGCGGCGGCGTCCGCACGTCATCGCGCGTGCAGGCCTCGGCTATGTGCCCGAGGATCGACAGGTGTTTCCCGAGCATACGGTCGAGGACAATCTGCTGATCGGCGAGAAGAGGGGGCCGAATGGCGAGGACTATTGGACGGTCCGGCGCATCTACGACATGCTGCCGCTTCTCGAGCCGCTCAAGGATCGCTTCGCCGGTCGCCTGTCCGGCGGCGAGCAACAGATGCTCACCATCGGCCGCACATTGATGGGCAATCCCGTCGGCCTGCTCCTCGACGAGCCGAGCGAGGGACTGGCACCGGTGATCGTGCAGCAGATCGGCGCGCTCCTCCGGAAGCTTCGGGACATGGGCGTCACGGTCCTGCTGGCCGAGCAGAACATGCACTTCTGCCTCGGAATCGCGAGCCACGCGACTGTCATCGACAAAGGGCAGATCGTGTTCCGCGATACGATCGAGGCACTGAAGGCCAACGAGGATGTGAAGGCGCGCTATCTGGCCCTCTGAGGCCAGAGCGCCTATACCCATCGCATGTTATCGCGGTGGCCGATCGTGCCATGCATGGCCCTTGGCGCATGGAGAACTCTATGAAATCCCTCGCCTTTCTTGTCGTGGCTGTCGCCACCCTCGCGGCCGTTCCGAATGCCGACGCCCGCGACTATCGCAAGAAGACCTATCGCGACGGCGACTCGGCGCGTGGATATGAGCGCCGGCCATCGCGCCGCTCGTCGACCGTCGATCGCCAGGGCAACTGCCAACGCGATACCGGCCGGTCGATGGATTCGCTCAATCTGAACCACCAGTGCGACCGGGAAGAGTTCTGGGCGCGGTTCAACGACTATGGCGACAGCCGCCGCTAATCACATCGCGCCAGACCCGGAGGCCCACAGCGCTTCCCGGGCGATGTCGACAAGGCAGCGCGAAGGCGCTATCTGCGGCGCATCATGCTGCACATCAACGAGATCACCTATCGGATCGAGGGCAAGGCGATCCTCGACGGCGCGACCGTCGCGATCCCAACCGGGCACAAGGTGGGCCTCGTCGGGCGCAATGGCGCCGGCAAATCGACGCTCATCCGGCTGATCGTCGGAGAGATCGCGCCGGACGACGGGACGATCAGCACCGCCAACGGGGCGCGGATCGGATATGTGGCGCAGGAAGCGCCCGGCGGCGACGACAGCCTGATCGACTGGGTGCTCGCCGCCGACCGGGAGCGAGCCCGGCTGATCGCTGCTTCGGAGGTCGCGACCGAGGCCGACGAGATCGCCGCCATTCACGAGCGGCTCAACGACATCGACGCGCACTCGGCGCCGTCACGCGCCGCGCAGATCCTCTCGGGCCTCGGGTTCGACGAGGCGGCGCAGCGGCGCGCCTGCCGCGAGTTCTCCGGCGGCTGGCGCATGCGCGTGGCACTGGCTTCGGTCCTGTTCCTCGAACCGGAAGTCCTACTTCTCGACGAGCCGACCAACTATCTCGATCTCGAGGGCACGCTGTGGCTCGAGAGTTATCTCAAGGCCTATCCGCATACCGTCATCATGGTCAGCCACGACCGCGACCTGCTCAATCGCGCCGTCGGGCACATCGTGCATCTCGATCGGGGGCGTCTCACGCTCTATGCAGGCGGCTACGACGCGTTCGAGGAGACGCGCCGCGAGAAGCAGCGGCTCGATCAGAAGCTGCAGAAGAAGCAGGACGACCAGCGCCGCCACCTCGAAGCGTTCATCACGCGCTTCAAGGCCAAGGCGAGCAAGGCGGCGCAGGCGCAGAGCCGGGTCAAGGCGCTCGCCCGGATGCAGCCGATCGCGGCGGAAGTCGAGGACCGGGTCGTGCCGTTCAGCCTGCCGGCGCCGGACCGGCTGCTTGCGAGCCCGATCATCAATCTGGAGCGCGCCAGTGTCGGATATGCGCCCGACGCGCCGATCCTCACCCGACTGAGCCTCCGGATCGACCAGGACGACCGGATCGCACTGCTCGGCCAGAACGGCAACGGCAAATCGACGTTCGCCAAGCTTCTCGCCGGACGGCTCGCTCCCCTGGCCGGAGACGTGCGGCGCGCACCCAAGCTCGACGTCGGGTACTTCGCGCAACACCAGCTCGACGATCTCGACTCCGAGCTCTCGCCCTTCGATCAGGTAACGCGCCTGATGCCCACTGCCACCGAGGCCGAGCGGCGGAGCCGCCTCGGCACCTGGGGGTTCGGTGCCGACAAGGCAGACACCAGGGCCCGTAACCTCTCGGGCGGGGAGAAGGCGCGCCTCCTCATGGCGATGACCGCCTTCCACAAGCCGCACCTCCTCATCCTCGACGAGCCGACGAACCATCTCGACGTCGACAGCCGCGAGGCGCTGGTTTTCGCCCTCAACAGCTACGAGGGCGCCGTCATCCTGATCAGCCACGACCGGCACCTCATCGACGCTTCGGCCGACCGCTTGTGGGTCGTCAAGGACGGCACCGTCCGCAGCTTCGACGGAGACATGGAGACGTACCGGTCGGAGCTGCTGGCCGAGCGGGGTGGCCGGCCGCGCGCGCAGAACACCGAAGGTGCCAATGCCGAGGCCCGCGCATCGCGCGCCGACCAGAGGCGCGGTGCCGCCGAACGCCGGGCGCAGCTGGCGCCGCTGAGAAAGGCTGTCCAGTCCGCCGAAACCGTCATGGAGCGTCTTGCCGCCGAAGTCGCGGCCCTCGATCGTTCGCTCGCGGATCCGGCGCTCTACAGTCGCGATGCCGCAAAGGCCCAGAAGCTGGTCCAGGAGCGGGGGCTCAAGGCGAAGCTGCTCGCGCAGGCCGAGGAAGATTGGCTGTCGGCGACCGATGCCTACGAGACAGCGAACGCGGATCTGCTCTGAACTCTCAATCCTTCCAATCTGTTGGCCGAAGAGACGTGCGCGTGTGCGGTAGGGCAAGAGGCAGTTCGGCCACATTCCGATAAAGCAGGGGCCGCAGGCCGCCGCCGTTGCCGCATTCCAACCACTTTTCGACCGTCACTGACACGCGTCGCCGCAAGCGGCAAGCATCGGAGACCGGATCGCGGTGGTACCGTGTTCCGGCTTCAGTAGGGTGATGCGGGCCAAGGCGACCGGGCGCGCCGAGTGACTACAGCGGGGTCGGCGCGCCCACTTCTCCACCGCGCGCCCTCTCGATGCCGGCCATCCCGAGCCTGACCTGCCTCATGAGTGCCACTGGAGCGCATGGACCCAAGCTCGACAATCCGGCACACTCGCCGCATGACGATCTGGCAAACGATCACAGGCGCGGCGCAGGCCGCTGCGCGATCCGATGCAATAGCCCCGCTGCTGAAGGCCCTCGGCATCGAAGTCGCCGAGCCGTCGCGGGGCACGGCCGGCGTTGCCTTCACCATCGCCATCGTGGCGCTGTCTGCAAAAATGGCGAAGTCCGATGGACGCGTCACCGATGACGAGGTGGCCGCCTTCCGGCGTGTCTGTGCTTTTCCAGAGACCGAGGCCGACAATGTCCGGCGCGTATTCGATCTCGCGAAACGGGACATCGCGGGCTTCGAGACCTATGCGCGGCAGATCAAGGACGTCCTCGGAGACGACGCGCAGCTCAAGCGCGACGTGCTCGAAGGACTTTTCGTCATCGCGGCCGCGGACGGCATCCTGCACGAGAGAGAAGACGCCTATCTTCACCGTGTCGCCGATCTCATCGGCATTCCGGCGAGTGAAGTCGCATGGATCCGTTCGCTGTTCGTCACGGCGGATGCCGACCCCTACACCATCCTCGGGTTGAAGCCGGGCGCCAGCAACGAGGAGGTCCGGGCGCGGCACCGCCAGCTCGTCCTCGAAAACCATCCGGACCGGCTCATCGGACGCGGCGTACCCGCCGAGTTCGTCGCCATCGCCGAGAAGACGCTCGCGGCCATCAACAACGCCTACGACCAGCTCAAGCGGGAGCGTGGACTTTGACGCTCGCCGCCGAAAGTCCGTTCGTCGACGATCTCAGACCGTCACCGTGTTTCGAGCCGAGGCGGCGCGGACTTACCGCCAGCATGTTGATCCTGCATTACACCGGGATGACGTCCTGCGCGCGGGCGATCGACTGGCTGTCGCGTGAGGAGTCGCGCGTCTCGTGCCACTACGTGATCGATGTCGACGGGCGCATCACCCAGATGGTGTCGGAGCTGCATCGCGCATGGCATGCGGGACATGCGGCATGGAAAGGCGAGAGCGACGTCAACTCCATGTCGATCGGGTTCGAAATCCACAACCCCGGCCACGACTACGGTTATCCCGATTTCCCGGACTGCCAGATGCGGGCCGTGACGGATCTGGCGCGGGACGTGGTGCGGCGTTGGGCGATCCCGCCGGAGCGAGTGCTCGCCCATTCCGATGTGGCGCCTCACCGAAAGAACGATCCCGGCGAAAAATTCGACTGGCGGCGTCTGGCTGACGAGGGCGTCGGCCTCTGGGTGGAGCCGGCGCCGATCGAGAGCACGGATGATCCGGCGAACTCTGCCGCCGATCCGAATGTCGTTGCCCACGCGCAGCGCCTGATGATGGCGTTCGGCTACGAGCTCGAGCCAACGGGGTGGATGGACGAGCGGACGCAACTCGTCGTCATCGCTTTCCAGCGGCACTTTCGCCCCGCGCGCGTCGACGGCATCCTGGATCGATCGACAATGGCCACTCTCGAACGCGTGCTCGCAGCAGTGCCAACGGCCCTGCTGGCCTGACGCCCGGCGTCGCGCCATACAGGGCAGCATTTGCTCAGGCTCGACGCCAATGTTAATCAGCATCACAGTGCAACTTCAGTCCATGTGCGGCCAGGTTGCGCCCACCTTCTCCGATTGCCAATCCAGCTCCGGTTCCGCATGGCCAAGGCGCCCGCCCCCATCCCCACCTCCACCGGTTATTGGCTCCTCAAGTCCGAGCCGGACGTCTTCTCATGGGAGATGCTGAAGGCCAAAGGTCGCGAGGGGGAGCCGTGGACGGGGGTGCGCAACTACCTGGCGCGCAACAACATGAAGGCGATGGCGGTCGGCGACCTCGCGTTCTTCTATCATTCGAACATCGGCAAGGAGATTGTCGGCATCGCACGCGTGTCGGCGGCCGCGCATCCCGATCCGGACGACGACACCGGAACGTGGGAATGTGTCGACGTCATCGCTGTCACCGACATGCCGAAGCCCGTCACTCTCCTGGAGGTCAAATCGAACACCAAACTCGCGAAGATGAGCCTCGTCACATCGATGCGCCTCTCGGTACAGCCCGTCACCAAGGCCGAATGGGCCGAAGTCTGTCGCATGGGCGGTCTCGATCCGGCGGCGCTCAAGGTCCCGGCATGACGCGATCCAGCGGCCTGTGCCGACCGGTACAGCCGCGATGATGGACCCCAGAGCCATCTTCGTCAGATCGCACACCACCCTTGCCACTGCGCCACTCGTGCCCGAAGTGCCGCTCCATCTCGCCTCGGACAGTCAGCGCATTTTTCAAAGGGCCGCGGAAGCTCAGGGCGCGACAGGCTCGCCCTTCCAACCGTACTGGGCCTTCGCCTGGCCCGGTGGACAGGCCATCGCCCGATACCTGATCGACAATCCGAGCCTGGTCGCGGGAAAGCGGGTGATCGATATCGGGTCCGGATCCGGCATCGGCGCCATCGCCGCCGTCGAGGCCGGCGCCCGATCGGTGCTCGCCGTGGACATCGACCCGCTGGCAGAAACGGCGATCCGTCTCAACGGCATCCTCAACGACTGCAGCGCCGTCCTGTCGACCTCGACCAAGGACGTGCTCGGGGACGAACCCGACGCCGACGTCGTGCTCATTTCCGACCTCGTCTACGAGCCAGAGCTGGCGACGAGGGTCGGACGCTTCCTCGATGGCCTCGTGGCGACCGGGCACGTCGTCCTTCTCGGCGATCGCGCAACGGCGCGGCAGCCCGCCTCGGGGCTGGAGGAAATCGCGCGCTATCATGCGCCGCTCGCACCAGCCTTGATCGACGACAGCCTGGAGGAGGGTCGGGTGTGGCGGTTCCGTGCCAGGGCGAGAGGGCAAGGGACAGCACCATGACTTTGGCTCCGCCTCAGGGATCGGCAGACTGGCCGTCCTTCATTCTCGCCAACACACGCCTTCTGACGCCGCCACTGGTGCCGGAGGTTCTGCTGCATCTTGCGGAAGAGTCTCTGCCGATCTGGCGAAAGACCGAGGAAGAACTCGGTGAACTGAACGTGCCGCCGCCCTATTGGGCGTTCGCCTGGGCCGGGGGACAGGCGCTGGCGCGCCACCTGCTCGACGTTCCATCGATTGCGGCCGGACGGCGCGTCCTCGATCTCGGGACCGGCTCGGGGCTGACGGCCATTGCCGCCGCCAAGGCCGGGGCCGCCTCGGTTCTCGCGAACGACATCGATGCCGTGGCGCTCGAGGCCGTCGCCCTCAATTCCGGTGCGAACGGCTGCGCGGAAGCTGTCACGACCACCGCCGAGAACCTTCTTGCCGCCTCACCGAACGGTGCGTACGACCTCATCCTCGTGGGAGACCTCTTCTACGAGAAGCCGCTTGCCGACCGGGTCTTGATCTTCATCGAGGCGGCCGTCCGCGCGGGCGCGGTCGTTCTGATCGGCGATCCGCAGCGCAGCTACTTTCCGCGCGGCCGGTTCGAACAGGTGGCCGAACACAGCGTACCGGTCACGCGGGAACTCGAGGATGCCGAGATCAAGCGGACGGCGGTCTGGCGCCTCGGGTGACGGCCTCGATCGTGGGCCACCCGGCAGATATCCGGCACCCGGGCTCCAGACGCCGGCAGACGCTCATCACACAAATGTGTTCCGGTACGCTCCGCTCCCATATTGAACAACGTTCGGTTTGAGACTAAAGATTGTGTCAACAGAGCCCACCGCCACCGAACGAACCCAAGGAGCACGCGTCATGAAAGGCAAGTTTGGAATTCTGCTCGCCGGAGGTTTTCTCGTCCTCTCCGCCATTTCGGCCGCAACCGGCAACTTCTTCGTACGCCTGGACGTCGCCTCGAAAGAGACCCAGCAAACGACCGCCACAGCGAATACGGCGACGATCGCGATCCAGCGCGTCGCGCTCGCATCGGCACCGGCCACAGGGTTCGGTCAGTTCCAGGCCCGCTCGTCGGTCATCGCGCCGGGCACGCCCTTCAACATCTACATCGAGCCGACGAACCTCGCGACGCAGTTCGAGAACGGGCAGGTCCGGGCTTCGATGTCGATCGATATCCTGGTGCGCAACGCCCAGGGCCAGACCGTGGCCGTGCAGGACAACGCCTGGCAGCTGCCCATCACGCGCCCTTCGGCGGGCCCGGCCCAGCTGACGCAGGTCTACGGCAGCCTCACGGTCAACCATCTGACGTTCCCCGAGGGCCGCTACCAGATCGTGCTTCGGGTGCACGACGACAATTCCGGCGCCTTCGTCGACCAGACGATCGATGTCGAACTCCGGGCGCAGGCGGCCCAGAACGGACCGAGACTATCGCAATCGGCAGGCGGCAACCGCACACAGTAGTCGCGGAACATCGACGCAGACCTATGCGGGCGCGGTGGCCAGAAGCTGCCGCGCCTTTTCGCAATCCGCCGCCATCTGGACCATCAGCGCTTCCATCGTGTCGAAGCGGCGATCGGACCGGATGAAGGCCACGAACGACACCTCGATCTCGCGGCCGTAAAGGTCGTCGTCGAAGTCGAACAGGAACACCTCGAGCACGGGCGGACCATTGTCGAACGTCGGTCGCGTGCCAAGGTAGGCCGCGCCCTGATAGCGGCGGCCTTCGATGTCGACGAACACCGCATAGATGCCATAGGCGAGCGGCGTGCCGATGGGGAGGACGATGTTGGCCGTCGGAAAGCCCATGCCGGTGCCACGTTTGGCGCCGCCGACGACCTCGCCGGACACCGACCACCAGTGACCGAGCATCCGCGCCGCGCCCGCGACGTCACCCTGTGCGATCTCGGCCCGGATCGCCGACGACGAGAAGACCTCGCCGCCCTCGGCGACCGGGGGAATGACGCTCACGCCAAAGCCCAGCTCGGCACCGCGACGCTGCATGTGCTCGGCGTTGCCGCCGCGACCTTCACCGAAGAAGAAGTCGTAGCCGACCACGACGTGGCGAACGCCCAGGCCGGCCACCAGCACGCGCTCGATGAACGTATCCGCGTCCATGCGGGCCAGAACCGCATCGAACGGCGCGACGATGGCGAGGTCCAGCTCGTAGCGCTCGAACAGCGCGAGCTTCTTCCTCAGGCTCGTCAGGCGAAAGTGGGGGCGCTCGGGATGAAAGTACTCCCGCGGATGCGGCTCGAACACCATCGCACCCGCCAGATGGCGTTCCCCCAGGCGGGAAGCGGCGACCGCACGTTCGCGCGCCCTCACCAGCAACGCCTGATGCCCGCGATGCACGCCATCGAAGTTGCCGATGGCGATGGCCGCGCCGCGCATTTCGGCAGGCAGGTTCTCGTAGCCTTCGAAGACGTTCATGAAATTGCTCGACCGAGCTTCCAGGGAGTGGACCGGCAAACACTATAACAACACCGAAAGGCGGCGCACGCCTGCTTTGCCAGTTAAACGCGGCGCGCCACCTTCGATGGTCTAAGCGTTCAGGCCGACTTGCGTCTCGGCACCATGAGCACCGCCTCGCCCTCGACCACGAGATTGTCGCCTACATAGCAGGCACAATGGAACCGCGCCCGCCGCTTCGATTCCATCACCTCGAGCACCTTGACCTTCGCAACGGCCACGTCGCCGATGCGGACAGGTGCCTTGAAATCGAGCGTCTGGGAGACGTAGACGCAGCCCGGCCCCGGCAACTCCATGGCAAATGCGGCAGAGAACATCCCGGCCGTCAGCATGCCGTGGGCGATCCGGGTCTTGAACATCGTCGTCGCGGCGTAGGCCTCGTCGAGGTGGACCGGGTTGTGGTCGCCGGTGACGTCGGCGAAGGCCTGGATGTCCTTCTCGGTGACCGTCTTCGAGACACTCGCCTCCATCCCGGGGGATAGCTCGTCGAGATAGTAGGTCTTGCGGGCGAGTGTCATCGTGGCGTCAACTCCCGTGGTTTTTCGTCCAGACGCGCTGATGCGCGACGGCGGCTGTGTTCAGCCGGTGCAGCTAAGGGGACGGCGTCGGCCGGGGCAAGCGCGGTCGAATGTCGCTCTGGGCTTGCCAGCCGTCCGCCTCCACGTCCAGACGCGGCCAGAGCGCGGTTGCCGGCCGGACCGAGCAGCGCTATATGACACGTATCCCCCAATGCAGACATGACCGTCGGGCGAGCCGGAATTGAACGGCGGTCGTCGAAGGAAGTGCCAATGAGCGACCGTAAACCATTGATGCCGAAAGCCACGGCGGTTTGGCTCGTCGAGAATACTTCGCTCAGCTTCGAGCAGATTGCCGAACTTTGCGGTCTCCACAACCTGGAGGTGCGGGGCATCGCCGACGGCGACGTGGCCCAGGGCATCAAAGGGCAGGATCCGATCGCGTCCGGCCAGCTCAGCCGCGAGGAGATCGCTCGCGCCGAAGCGAACCCGAACCACAGGCTGCGGCTCGCGGAGCCGAAGTACGAGATGCCGGTGGTCAAGACCAAGAAGGGGCCGCGCTACACGCCGGTGTCGCGGCGGCACGATCGGCCCAACGCCGTACTCTGGCTGCTGCGCAACCATCCGGAGCTGAAGGACAGCCAGATCATGCGCCTCGTCGGTACGACGAAGCCGACGATCGCCTCGATCCGGGAGCGCACGCACTGGAACTCGGCCAACCTGCAGCCCCAGGATCCGGTCACGCTGGGCCTGTGCTCGCAGATCGACCTCGATGCCGAAGTGAAAAAGAGCTCGAAGCGGGTGACGGTCGGCGCGCCGGCGGCAATCGCCGAAGAGCGCGAGATGGGCGGCACGCTGCTGCCTGCGAGCCAGACGATCCCCGGCCTCGGCGATCAGCCGGCCCTGGAGGAGCTGCCCGCGGAGCCCGAGGACGACCGGGCTGCCAACGTGGCCGAGGATGCCCGCGTCTTCGCGCGACTGAAGGAGCTGACGCGTCCCGACGAAGAGGAGGACGACGAGCCGCGCCCCTGACGAGGCTCGTCAAGCCACTCCGTTCCGGCTCAGAACGCCGACAGCCGGCTGTTGCGCACGTCCGTGACCAACATCGACCCCGGCGCATGCGTGATCGCGATTTCCGGAGCGATGTTGGCGATCACCGCTTGCGGTGTCACTCCGCACGCCCAGAACACCGGCAGCTCGTCGGCGGCCACGTCGACGGCGTCGCCGTAGTCCGGGCATGTGATGTCGTGAATGCCGATCAACTCGGGCAACCCGATATGTACCGGGGCCCCATGCACCGCCGGAAAGCGCGACGTGATCTGGACGGCGCGGATCGCATCCGCCGGCTTGAACGGGCGCATCGAAACAACCATCGGGCCGCTGAACGGTCCGGAGGGCTGGCACGGAATGTTGGTCCGGAACATCGGCACGTTGCAACCGCAGCTCTGATGGCGCAGCTCGAGGCCATCCTCGACGAGGGCATCCTCGAACGAGAACGAGCAGCCGAGCACGAAGGCGACGAGGTCATCGCGCCAGACCTCGCGAATGTCCGCCACCTCGGCGACCAGCTCCCCCTTGCGCCAGACACGGTACTTCGGGATATCGGTTCGAATGTCGAGATCGGCACCGAGTTCCGGGATCGACGGGTCGCCGGGTCGTGGCGACATGCCGATCAGGGGGCAGGGCTTCGGGTTCAACTGGCAGAAGCGGAGGAAATCCGCCGCCAGAACCGACGGCAGCACCGCAAGATTGCCCTGGACGAAACCCGGGGCAAAGCCGTGCGTGAAGCCGGTGTAGGCATTCGTGCGATAAAGACGGCGCGCCTCGACGCCAGTGCGGGCGCGCGCTTGCAAGGCCGTCAGCCCGTTCGCTTCGTTTGCCACTCCCGGCGCGGTGCCGTCCTGGGGTGCCATCAGCCGCTCCTTACTCCAACGGTGGTCGACAAGGTCACAGTCAGCGTAATCTGAAGCCGCCGACAAGTCAGCCCGTCCGGGGCGAAGGCTGGCGGATGATCACCCCGACATCCCGGGCCGGGCCACACAGCAAAACACTGGAGCATTTCTCCGATGGACCGAACGGCAACCGTTGCGACCCTTTCGTTCGCGGCTCTTCTTCTTGGGGCAGCGCCGTCCGTCGGCCAAACCGTTACGACACATACCGGGCTCACCATCTCGACACCCTGGGCAAGAGCCACGCCCGGGGGAGCGAAAGTCGGCGCCGCATACCTATCGCTCAAGTTGCCCGCCAGCATCGACGACACCCTCGTCGCGGCGTCATCTCCCGTCGCGGGCAGCGTCGAGTTGCACACTCACATGCACGACGGCGGGGTCATGCGCATGCGGCGTCTCGACAAGATCGCCGTCGGCGGAGGGAATACGGTCACCTTCCGGCCGGGCGGGTTGCACATCATGCTGATCGATCTCAAGCAACCCTTGAAGGAGGGCGATCGCGTGCCGTTGACGCTCCGGTTCGAAAAGGCCGGCGAGGTGGCGCTCGACGTGCCCGTCCTCAAGGTGGGATCGCCCGGTCCCGGAGGAGCCGACGGCGAGCATCGCGGTGGTCATCATGGCGGGCACGGCAAGCATTGACGACCATGGTCTCCGGTGCGGAGCGGCTGGCATCGCGGCCAGCAGGCGCGTAGCCTTGCCGGTGGAACGCCCCGGAACGCGCTGTACCTCGGGCACTCAGGCAGTGGAGGCCTAAATGAAAGTCTATGAAGGCAAGCGGGCCTTCGACGGGCTGATCGTCACCGTCGACGGACAACCGCTCGGCGAACACTACGATGTCGCCAAATTCACGAGCTGGGGCTTCGAGTGGACCTACGAGGGGGAAAGTCCGCAGCAACTGGCGCTGGCCATTCTCTACGACCACCTCGGCGACAAGACGCGCGCCATCGGGCTCTCGGAGCGGTACATGCGCAAGGTGATCGCCAATCTGGACAACGACTGGCAACTGACGAGCGACGACGTGGCGAAGGCAGTGGCCGAGATCGAGGCCGCAGGTTGACGGCGCTCGGCGGACTGACAGCAGCTCTGGACTGGATCGGCCTCGTCGTGTTTGCGGCCAGCGGCGCGCTGGTCGCATCACGCAAGCAGATGGACATCTTCGGCTTCGCGTTGCTCGCGACCGCCACGGGCATCGGCGGCGGCACGCTGCGCGATATCCTGCTCGGCCAGACGCCCGTCGGCTGGGTCCAGCGCCCGGCGCCACTCATTGCGTGCGTCGTCGTCGCGGCGATGGTGTTCTTCAGCGCGCACATCCTGCAGTCGCGCATGCGCCTGCTGCTCTGGCTCGACGCCGCGGGGCTGGCGCTCTTCGCCGTCACCGGGGCTGAACTCGCCATGTCGACCGGCGCCGGCGTCGTGCCCTCGGTCGTGATGGGGGTGGTGACCGCCACGTTCGGCGGCATCATCCGCGACATTCTCGGGGGCGAGACACCGATCATCCTCAGTCGCGAAATCTATGTGACGGCCGCGCTCGCCGCAGCCCTTGTTTTCGTGCTCTCTCGTCGGGCCGGGATCGGCGCGGAGACCGCGCTCATGGCCGGTTTCGGGGTCGGGTTCGTGTTGCGCGGCGCGGCGCTCCATTGGGGCTGGTCGCTGCCGCGCTATCGTGAGCGGCCGGGGCGCTAGCCCAACGAAACTCGCAATCCTTCCTTCCCGCGGCAGGCCTTGTCGCGGCGCTCCGTTCACGCAAGAATCGGCTTTCGCCATCCGAAAAGGCATCACACATGCGCCTCAGAGACGCCGCCCGCGTCATCCGCTCGAAGAACGCCGGGCCGACCCAAGTCACGATCGACCTCATGTTCGACGATCCGAAGCTCTTTCAGCGGGCGCTGGCTGCGGCTTCGCTGAAGCCCGAGGTCATCGCGCAGCGGTACGGGGTCGCGGAAGCCGAGGTGATCCCCTATCCGGCGGCGAACGCCATCAAGATCGTGCTGCCACGCCGCGTCATCGCCGGTTCGCCGGGCGATACCGACGTCTACGGTGCCCAGCAGCACCGTCCCATGATCGATGTGGAGATCTGACCCATGACTTATGTCAGCAACTTCCAGCGCGTCATGGACAAGTGGCGCGCCGAGCGTGGGCCGCTCCGGATCATGTCGGCGTCGGGGCAACTCGGCTACGGCGTCATCGAGGCGGCGTTCAAGGCCGGGCTCGAGCGTGACCTGCATCTGATCGGCGCCGACATGGGCTCGGTCGATCCGGGCCCCTACTATCTCGGCGCCGGCAAGCTCGCGACAGCCCGACGCTCGACGAAGCGCGACATCAAGATGCTGCTCGTGGGCGCACTTTCGAAGCGGGTGCCGCTCGTCATCGGCTCGGCCGGAACCGGTGGTGGCAACGCGCATCTCGACCAGACGCTCGAGATCGTGCGCGAGATCGCCCGCGAGGAAGGACTGCGCTTCCGGCTGGCGACGATCCGGTCCGAGATGCCGCGTGACCTCATCAAGCAGCAGGCGAAAGCCGGCAAGATCATGTCCATCGGGCCCATCCCGGATCTCACCGAGGCCGAGATCGACGGCGCGTCGTGCATCGTCGGTCAGGCCGGGACCGAGGCTTTCGTGCGGGCGATCGACCTGATGCCGGATGTCATCATCGCCGGGCGGGCCTGCGATACCGGGATCTATACGTGCCTGCCCGAGAAGCTCGGGTTTCCGATGGGGCCGGCGCTGCAGATGGCGAAGATCATCGAGTGCGCGTCGCTCGCGTGCGAAGGCGGGGGCCGGGATTCGATGCTCGGCACACTCGAGGGCGACAGCTTCGTGCTCGAGAGCATGAACCCGGCGCGGCGCGCGACGCCGATGTCGGTCGCGGCGCACGGCCTTTACGAGCAGGCCGATCCGCTGTCGGTCGCGGAGCCGGAAGGCGTGCTTTACCTCCAGGATTCGAAGTTCGAGGCCGTCGACGATCGCCGCTGCAGGGTTTCCGGCGGCCGATGGGTTCCGACGACGCAGTATTCGGTCAAGATCGAAGGCGCGACACGTGTCGGCGCGCGCGCGATCATGGTGGCCGGCTCGGCCGATCCCGTGTTCATCGAGAAGGCGGACATCATCGCCGGGTTGGTCGAGGCGCAGATCCGGGAACTGGTGCCGCCAAATCCGGAAAAGCCCTACACGCTCTATTTCCGTTTCTACGGCCTCGGCGTCGTCGGCGGCCAGCCCGTCACGACACTGCCGGAAGAGGTGGGCGTGATGGTCGAGTGCATCGGCGAGGATGAGGACGAGGCCCGCGCCGTCGCCGCCACCGCGAAGCAGTATCTGCTGCACGCGCCGTTCCCCGGCCGCATCTCGACGGCGGGCAACCTCGGCTTTCCGTTCACGCCGCCGGAACTCACCGCGGGCGACGCCTACCGGTTCTCCGTCTACCACATCATGCAGGTTGACGCGCTGGCGCCACTGTTCCCGGTGGCGCTCGAAGAGGTCGGGTGACCGCCATCGGCGCCCGGCTCAGTAGAGCCTGGCGCCGAAGTTCCGCGCTTCGTCGAACTCCGGCGACAGGCGTCCCGTCGGGACGGCCGCCTCGCCGGCTTCGCGTGGCAGGAAGACACCCGAGCCTGCCGACGCCTTCAGCTTGCCGTCGTCGACGACGATCTCGCCGCGGCGGACGACGGACACCGGCCAGCCTTCGATCGTGCGGCCAGCGTACGGAGTGTAGCCCGCGTTGTCGTGGACGGTGGCGTCGCTGATCGTGGTGCGCCGCTTCGGATCCCAGATGCAGATGTCGGCGTCGGCGCCGATGGCGATGCTGCCCTTGCGCGGGTGCAGGCCGTACATGCGGGCCGGCGCCGAGGCTGTCCATTCGACGAACTTCTCGATGCCGTAGCGGCCCTTTGCCACCATGGCGTCGAACAGCAGCGGCAGGCGCAGCTCGAGGCCCGGCATGCCGTTCGCGACCTCCTTGAAGGACGGATCAGGTCCGGCGCGCAGCTTTCCCGTGTCGTCGAAGCGATAGGGCGCGTGGTCCGACGAGACGAACTGGAGATCGCCGAGTTCGAGCGCCTTCCAGAGCGCTTCCTGGTCGGATACCTGGCGAAGGGGCGGACTGCAGATCCACTTGGCGCCTTCGATGCCGGGCTTCACCAGATCGTCGACGGTCAGCGTCAGATACTGCGTGCAGGTCTCGCCGAACACCTTGATGCCGCGCCCCCGGGCGTCGCGGATGACGGCCGCACCCTCGGCCGTCGAGACGTGGTAGACGATCACGGGCTGGTCGACGAGCTCGGCGAACGCGCACAGGCGATAGATGGCCTCGGTTTCGCAGAGCCGCGGATGATGCACGGCGTGGTATTGCGGCGCGCGATAGCCGCGCTCTACGAGGCGGCGTCCCATCCAGGAAATCATGCCGTTGTTCTCGGCGTGGACACAGACCAGCGCCTTGTTCTCGCGGGCGGCAATCAGGGTGTCGAGCAGCTGCTCGTCGTCGACCTTGGTGTGCTGGTAGGTCATGAAGAGCTTGATCGAGGCGTGCCCGCTCTTCACGAGCGGCGGCAACTCCTCCTTGAGCACCGTCTCCGTCGGGTCGGCCAGGATCATGTGCAGCGCGTAATCGACGATCGTGCCCTTGCGCGCGAGCGCGTGATAATCCTCGACGACCCTGGTCAGGCTCTTACCTTTGTGCTGGGCCGCGAAGCAGACGACGGTCGTGGTGCCGCCGAGTGCCGAGGAGCCGGTCGCAGTCTCGAAGGTGTCGGCATTCATCACGCCCATGCCGGAGAGCTGCTCGATGTGGGCGTGGGCGTCGACACCGCCCGGAAGGACCAGCCTGCCCCGGGCGTCGATCTCGCGTTTGCCGGCGGGCAGACCGCGTCCCACCGCGACGATGCTTTCGCCCGCAATCGCCACGTCGGCGTCGAAGACCGCCGACGCGGTGCCGACGGTGCCACCTCGAATGACGAGATCGTAGTCGGCCATCGCTTCTCTCCCGGCTGTCCGTGTTGGGGCTCCTCCCGATAGCATTCGCCCGCGGGGGCGGCCTTGGCAAGCCGGCGAGCGGCGGAACACTAGCGCCCGGGGGGCTATGCTCGCTAGGCTGGTGGCGGACAAGCACCTTATCCCGAACCAACCGCAGGAGACATTCATGGCCAAGACGCCATCCAACCCGTCGCGCGACGCCGTGCGCAACACGGTGCCCAAGCTGATCGACCTCTCGGAGAACGTCCTCTATGCCGACGTCTGGGAGCGCAAGGAGATGTCGAAGCGCGACCGAAGCCTCATCACCTGTGCGGCGCTCGTCGCGCTCAACCGCACGGAACAGCTCAAGGGACACGCTGAGCGGGCACTCGACAACGGCGTGACGCGGGAGGAACTCTCGGAGCTCGTCACGCACCTCGCGTTCTACGGCGGCTGGCCGGTCGCCATGTCGGCTGCCGGTGTCATCAGGGACGTGTTCGCCCAGCGCGATGCGGCCGGAAAGACCTAGACCCAATCCTCATCAACGCCGAACGGAGATCACGACATGAAAGTGGGTTTCATTGGACTTGGAACGATGGGCGCCTACATGGCGGCCAACCTCTCGAAGTATCTGGAAAGCTCGAACCACGGCCTCGTCGTCCACGACATGCGAAAGGCCTCGGCCGAGCCCTTCCTCGCCAAGGGTGCGGAATGGGCCGACAGCCCGCGCAAGGTGGCCGAGACGTGTGACGTCATCTTCCTCTCGCTGCCGGGACCGAAGGAGGTCGAGGCCGTCTGCACCGATCCCGCGACGGGCATCCTCGGCGGCCTCAAGACCGGCGGCGCGGTTCTCGACCTGACGACGAACGCACCGGCCATGGTGCGCAAGATCGCCGCCATCTATGCCGCGAAGGGCGTCCACTTCCTGGACGCGCCGGTAAGTGGCGGGCCGACGGGCGCGCGCACGGGCAAGCTGGCGATCTGGGTCGGCGGCGACAAGGCCACGTTCGACGAGCACAAGGCGCTGTTCGACGCCTTCGCCGATCAGGCCCGCTACATCGGCGAGATCGGCGCCGGATCGGTCGCGAAGCTCGTCCACAATTGCGCGGGCTACGCGATCCAGGCGGCGCTCGCCGAAGTGTTCACGATGGGCGTGAAGGGCGGCGTCGAGCCGGCGGCGCTGTGGGAGGCCGTCAGGACGGGGGCCGGCGGGCGCTCGCGCACGTTCGACCGGCTCGCGGACCAGTTCCTGCAGAACAAGTACGAGCCGCCGGCGTTCGCACTGAAGCTCGCGTTCAAGGACATGACGCTCGCGACGGAACTCGGCCGCGAACTCGGCGTGCCGATGCGCATCGCCAACATGGCCTACGCGGAGATGGCCGAGGGCATGGCGCGCGGCTGGGAGGCGCTCGATTCGCGCGTTCCCATGAAGATCCAGGCCGAGCGCGCCAACGTGAAGATCGAAGTTCCGGCCGAGCGGATCAAGGAGGTCTTCGATCGCGATCCGCCGGCGCAGGGCGATCCGAAGCGGTCCTGATCGAAGGCACAACGGCGGCGGCGGCACCCTTCAATGACTGCCGCCGCTGCCAGTGCTGCAGCCTACTTGCCCGATAGCTTGCCGGTGAATTTCGAGAAGACCATGTCGGGCGAGGAGCTGTTGTGGCGCGAGACCGACGTGCGACCGGCCCAGAGGTCCGTGACGGTGCCGCCCTTGAACATCATGACCGGTTCCTCGCGCCACCCCTTGGCGCCCTCGTCCCGGACCGCCACGCGGGCGACGTCGTTGTTGAAGTCGGTGATGTACATGGAGCGCATGGCGGCGAACGGTGCGCCCGAGATCGGCTGTGAAAGCGCGACGTCCAGCACGTGCCGGTCGGCGGAAACCTCGGCCATGGTCATGGTCGCCTGCCCACCGCGCTCGAACGACAGCGTGAACGCCTTCGCCTTCGGATCGAAGGCGATCTCGCGCAGCTTGACGATGGGCCGGCCCTCGATCTCGACGGGACCGACCAGGAACGACGAGCCGAAGGCCGTCGCGGCGCGGCCCTCCGGCGCCAGCGGCCGGATGCGCCAGTAGCCGTCCTGGGGATAGAAGACGAGCACCTCCTCGCCGCCCATCGGCCGGATCATCCAGACTTGGACGAGATGCAGATTGCGCTCGACGCGGTCGCCGATACGGACCGTCGCGGTCGAGGGGCGCCAGAACGTCGGCATCGTCCAGCCGACGACCCAAAGCGCCGGCTCCTCGTAGAGCGTGCGGCGCGTCGGCGTTTTCACGTCGCTCGCGTGGACCGGATCGCCTGTCATGTCGCAGGCGGTCCAATCGGCCTCGAAGCTGTCGCGCTGGAGCGTGCCGATGTAGGCCGGATGAGCCGCGTCGATACGGAAGCGCGTGACGTGGGGGGATGCGAAATTGAGGCTGACGTTGTCCTTCTCGGCGCAGAGAACGGGTTCCGAGGTGTTGGTCACGTCCACGGCGGCGCCGTCGAGCGAGGCCGCACGCGCGGCCATCGGAACCGCGAGCGTCGAAGCCAACAGCGCCGCAAGGGCGGCCATCCGTGACGGGCGAAAGAAGGACATCTGATCTCCTTGGCACAAAGAACGTTCGCGAACCACGCCGAGCACTCGCCCGGGGCCGTTTCGACACTGCCTCATCGGACGCGCCGCCCCACGAGCAGGATCGCGACGATGGGCACGATGAAGCCTACCGCGACGACAACCGCCAACAGGGTCGGGAGGTTGTCGTATTGCCCGCGCTCGATGGCGAAAATCTGGTTCAGGTACTTGGTCTGGAGCTGGCCGGCCACGAGCGCCAGATTCATGAACGACGCCATCAGGGCGAACCAAGTCGCCCGTTGCGCCGGCGGCGCATAGATCGCCGTCAAGGTCAGAAGCGGGATCATGCTGATCTGAACGAGTGGCGACTGGGCGGCGGCGTCGATCATGGCGATGCCCCGGGCGGTCAGTCCCATCGCAGGTTCGGTCCATTGGTGCACGCCGTAGACCAGCATGAAGTTCGGGATCGCCAGGATCAGACCCGCAATGGTCAACCACAAGAGTACGCGGGCTACCGGCTGGCGCGTGATCGCGTCCGACAGGAACCACGCGGCGAGCAGCCCGAGGAAGGCGCTGATCTCGTTCAACCGGCCGAAGAACTCCTCGTCGAAGCCGAGCTTGTCCATGCTGAACCAGCTGTAGCCGGCGCCGACGCCCGGCACCGCCCGGAAGGCGAAGATCAGGATGGCGGCAAACGCGATGCGCTGCTTCACCTCCGGCGCGAGGTCGCGGGTCACGCGGATCAGCATGGCGACGATGACGGCCATGGAGACGGCGAAGACGATCTCCTGCGCGTACGGTACCGACGCCACGCCGATGGCGACGACGAACGCGCCGAACGCAAGGCCACCGCCGAGGATGCGCCAATCGGTCGGGCGGCTCTCGCTCGCCTCGAGCCGTACCAGCACGGCCCCCGACACCGAGATCAGCGGAATCACGAGACCGATCAGAAAGACGGTCTCGTAGGAATAGTTCTGCGCCAGCCACCCCGCGAGGCGAGCAGTGAGCAGGATGCCGAGATAGAGCGACAGCCGGCCGAGCGCCTGAACCATGCCGAGGTCGTAATCGATCTCGGCCTTGGTGCGCGGGGTGCCGTCCGGGTTCACGCGGGGCACGACTTCGGTGCTCATGGCGTCGGCGACCACGTCCTGGAGGACCACGCCCACGACGGACATCAACGAGGCGATAATGTAGATCGTGTCGGGACGGGCGATGGTGAGCCAACCGCCTGCCGCGCCCGCGAGAAGAACGAGACTGACGGCGACCATACCGGCGCCAAGGAAGACGTAGGCCCGACGGCGCGATCCCAGAATCGCCACCGTATCGACCATCTCGCCGAACACCATCTTGATGGCCCACGGCAGGGCGAGCCACACGCCGAGCTGGGCGAGTTCCGCCGGCGAGAGCGTCAGGCCCTTCTTCTCCCAGAAACTCTGGGCCACCGCGATGAGGCCGAGGGCTCCGTAGGCGAAGTAGACCATCAGGAGCGGCAGATAGGTGAGGCGGAAGGCCCTGATCGGGGCCAGCAGCGCCCGGTGCAGCACGGCTGCAACACCGAGCGCGGGAGCGGAGGCCGCAGTGCTGGTCCCTGCAGCCTCGCGATCTTTCTGGTCCACGCCCGAGGCCTCCCGTGTGACGTCGCCCGGTCAAGAGTGGCCGGGCCGCCGCCGATCGCAATCCGAACCCTGGATCAGGCGAAAACGTCAGGGTTCACCGCGTTCTCTTTCCTCGGCTGGCCGTCGAAGACGGAGAGCACGTTCTTGGCCGCCTCGACCGCCATGCGCTCCATGGCTTCCGCCGTGACGCCCGCGATGTGGGGCGAGAGGATGACGTTCGGCAGCTTGAAGAGGGGATTCTCCGTATCCGGCGGCTCGCGGTCGAAGACGTCGAGCGCGGCGGCCGGCAGTGTGCCATCCGTGAGGGCCGCATGCAGCGCCTTCTCGTCGATGATGCCGCCCCGGGCCGTCGAGACGAGATAGGCCGTGCGCTTCATGAGTTTCATGCGTGCAGCGTTGAACATGCCGACCGACTCGGGGGTCTTGGGGCAGTGGATCGTCACGAAATCGGCACGCGGGAGGGCTGCGTCCAGATCGCTCACCGGTTCGCAGCCGGCTGCCCGGATCGTCTCCGGCTTCACGTAGGGGTCATAGACCAGGACGGTCATCTCCATGGCGAGGCAGCGCTTGGCCGTCCGCGTACCGATGCGGCCGAAGCCGATGATCAGCACCGTCTTCTCGAACATGTCGACCGCGACATACTCGGGCTTCAGGCGGTCGGCCCAGCGCCCCTCGGCGACGAGCTTCGTCAGCTGCGGGCCCTTGCGGGCGAGCGTCAGCATGAAGGTCATGGCCTGCTCGGCCACGGACGGCGAATTGGCGGTGCCGGCGATCATGACGGGGATCTTGCGGGCGGTCATGCCGGGGATGTCGATGGCGTCGTAGCCGACGCCCGTGCGGGCCACGACCTCGATGCCGCCCGACGCCTCGAACTCCGCCACACCGAACGGCGTCGCGCCGAGGATCACGCCATGCACGGGGCCCTCTTTCCGGAGCAGCGCCTGATAGTCGGCGCCCTTCATGAAGTAGTTGAACGCAATGGCCTCGACATCGCCGCGCGCCTTCAGGATCTCGATGCCGCCCTTCCCCATCGAGTCGGTGTAGAGAACCTTTTTCTTGTTGGTCGCCATGGCGTCACGTTCCTCCGGTTGTTTCTGGCCCATGAGTAGTCCGGCCGTGCGGCCCCACGCAAGCCGTCCGAGCCCCCGGCCTCGGGTTGGTGCTGGCGTTCCTGTGCCGTGTCGGCTAGATCGTGCAGCCGTGAGGCGGGTTCCGGAAGCGGTTCAGGAGTTCGGGTATCGCATGGGGTGGGTCGAGTACTGGGACGATAAACCCACGATCTATGTCAACGACCGCCATCGGGTATCGCATTACCGGTGCGTGGCCGATGGCCTGATCGGATACGTGGGAGCCGGCCGGCCAGTTGTGTTGGATTACGGCTGCGGTGAGGCGCTGAACGCCGACGACGTGGCCAGACACACGCGTCATCTCTACCTCTGCGACGCTGCCGCCAGTGTCCGCGCCGAACTTGCTCGGCGATTTGCCGGGGTGGGCAACATCACGGTGATCGCGCCCGAGGATCTCGCCACATGGTCCGCCGGCCCGATCGACCTGATCGTGGCCAACTCCGTCGTCCAGTACCTGGATCGCGCCAGCCTCGACGATAGCCTTGCCACCTGGCAACGCCTCCTCTCACCGGACGGGCGCATCCTGCTGGCCGACATCATCCCGCCAACGGTCGGACCGCTGACCGACGCGACCGCACTCCTCCGGTTCGGCATGCGCGAGGGGTTCCTGATCGGTGCGCTCGTGGGCCTCGTCCGGACGTTCTTTTCCGACTATCGCAAGATCAGAGCGTCGCTCGGCCTGCAGCAGCTCGAAGACCACGAAATGCTCGGCATTCTCGAGCGGCACGGATTGACGGCGCGCCGCGTGACGCCGAACCTCGGGCACAATCAGGCTCGCATGGCCTTCATCGCCACACATGGGGGGCGGGCCGATGCGTGAGCCGCTCGTCAGTCGTGTCATCGGTGTCGTGGCCGGACGTACGTTCACCTTCGGCCACGCCATTGCCACCTTCGCACTCCTGTGGTTCGCCTTCGGCTATCCGTGGCTGAGCGGACGTCTGACGATCCCTTACGATGCCAAGGCGCTGTTCCAGGCCCAGCTCCAGTTCCTGGCCACCGCGATCCATTCCGGGCAATCGCCAGCCTGGAACCCGCACACCTTCGTCGGCGTGCCGCAGATCGCTGATCCGCAATCGCTGATCTTCTCGCCGGCCGCGTTCATCGCGCTGATTGCGGAGCAACCCGCGTTCTGGCTGCTCGATACGTTCGTGATCGCACTCCTCGGGATGGCGGGACTGTCGATCCTCATGCTGTTCCGGGACAAGGGCTGGCATCCGGTCGCCGCGTGCGTGGCGGCGCTCTGCTTCGCGTTCGGCGGGTCCGCGAGCTGGCGCATGCAGCACGTCGGGCAAATCCAGAGCTATGCCTTCTTCGCACTCGCACTGTGGCTTCTCGTGCGCGGCCTCGACCGCCGGAGCATTTTTTCCGGAGCGCTTGCGGGCCTTGCGGCCGGCCTGATGCTGGTCAGTCCGGACCAGGTGGCGTTGCTCGGCGCCTACGTCATGGCCCTCGTGGTCGCGGCATGGGTCTGGTCACAGGACTCGCCGCGTCGGGCGTTCTTTGCCGCGCTGCCGGTCCTGTCGGTTGCAGCCCTGTTCGCGCTACTCGTCGCCGCCGGCCCCGTGCTGATTACCTACCTGTTCCTCAGCGGCTCGAACCGACCGACGATCGCCTACGCCGAGGCGGCGCGCGGCTCGCTGCACCCGGCCTCGCTGCTCTCGTTGTTCGTGGCCGATCTATTCGGCGTGGCGTCGAAATCGACCGGCTACTGGGGACCGTTCAGCGAGGCGTGGGATCCGGACGAGTTGTCGCTCTCGCCCAACATGTCCCAGCTCTATATCGGCGCCCTGCCGGCCGTTCTGTTGATCCGCGCCGCGTTTCGGCCCGGCGATCTGTGGCGTCCCGAGGTGCGCGGATTCACCCTCGCGGCGGGACTGACCTTCGTCTATGCCCTCGGCGCCTCGACGCCCGCGTTCTACGCCATCTACCACCTCATGCCGGGGGTCGCGCTGTTCCGCCGACCGGCCGACGCGACGTTCCTGTTGTGTGGATTGCTCGCGATCGTCTCGGGCTACCTCCTGCATCGATGGCTGACCGAGAAGGAGACGGCTCAAGCGACGTGGCACCCGGCCGAGGTCGCCCTGATGGTCGCGGTCGCGGCGATCGGCGGGCTCGTGGCGCTCCGCATGGGGAAGCTCACCGATGCGGCCGTGCCCATCGCGGTTGCGGCAGCGATGATCGGCACGACCTACCTCGCACTGCAATGGCTCTCGCCCCCTCTCGTGCGCAGCAGTGCGTTTGCCGGGATGGCCGTTGCTGCGCTGGCTGGCGGTGACCTCATCGTGAACAACGGGCCCAGCGAGGCGACGGGAAAGCCCGCCGACAAGGCCCTCGAGGTGCTGCGGCCCGACACCAGCAACGACACCATCGCCTTGCTCGAACGCATGGTCCGGCGGCAGGTCGGCACGCCGTGGCGCGACCGCATCGAAATGGCCGGAGTCGGGTTCGACTGGCAGAATGCAGCAGAAGCGCAGGGCCTCGATCAGACGCTCGGCTACAATCCGCTGAGGCTTGCCATCGTCTCGCGCGCTCTCGGCGCCACGGACTACAGCGCGGGGCCGGATCAGCGCTTGTTCAGCGCCCTTTTTCCTTCCTATCGGTCCCGTCTCGCTGATCTGCTCGGGCTCCGTTTCATCGTGAGCGCGGTGCCACTCGAGCAGATCGACGAGACGCTCGGTAGCGACGATCTCCATCTGGTCGCGCGAACGCGAGATGCCTTCATCTACGAGAATCCGGGGGCGCTACCGCGCGTCATGTTCGTCGAGACCGCGATGGGCGTCGACACGGAAGAAATCCTTGCGACCGGCCGCTGGCCGGACTTCGATGCCACACGGGTGGTGTTGCTCGATGCGAAGGACGCGATGGGGCTTCCCGTGGCCAGACCGCTCGCACGCACCAGCGCAAAATTCCAGGTCACCGGACGAGGCGCGCGACCAAGTCCCTCGGACGCGAGGCCGGCAGCAGGCAGCGCCGTGATCAAGCTCTACGAGAACACCGTGATCGACGTCGTCGTCACGGCGGACAAGCCCGGCTACCTCGTGCTCGCCGACGTTTGGCATCCATGGTGGACCGCCAAAGTGAACGGTCGCCACGTGCCGATCCTCAAGGCCAACGTCATGTTCCGGAGTGTCAGGGTACCGGCCGGGCGCTCCACGGTTCGCTTCGAATTCGAGCCGCTCACGGGTGCTGCCGATGAGCTTGGACGGCGGTTGGCCCATCTCGCACGAGGGTGAGCGGCCGGGTGGTGCGGTGTGCAAGCTTGCATCGTTGCCAGACACCTGTTCTCTTCGGATCTGCCCGATCGCCGATTCAACGCTCACTCTGCCGGACTTTCGCCCGTGACGCAGATCCGCATCGCCCTGTTTCGCGCCCTCGGTGCGGGTATCGCCATTGCCGTCATGGAGATGCTCGCACGGCTCAGCGGCGAACCGATGGTCCGGGTCCCGTTCGTGACATCCATCGTGCTCGCGATGGCGCTGCCAGACAGCGGCCCCGCTCAACCTCGCGCGATCGTCGGGGGACACATGCTGTCCGCGGCGAGCGGATACCTCGCCATCTGGCTTTTCGGACAAGGAGACACCGCCGCCGCCATTGCCGTCGGGCTCTCGACCTTCGCCATGCTGGCGTCGCGCATGCTGCATCCGCCCGCCGGCATCGACGGTTTCCTGATCGCGACCTATGCCCTGCCGCTCGACTGGATCGTGAGCCCCGTGCTCGTCGGAGCCTTGCTGCTCAGCGGATTTGCGCTCATCTGGCGAACGCTCGAGGCGCGCCTCTTCCGGCCGAACGAGCGCGCGGCCGCGCCGCAGCTCTGGTCGCTCGAGCGGATCAGGCAGCTCGCGCGAGGTCGCCGTTGAGGCCCTTGGCAATGAGGGCACGGGTCTCCTCGATCCCATAGAGCTCGATGAACGACCCGAACCGCGGTCCCTGGCTCTCGCCGAGAAGTACCTCGTAGATCGCCTGGAACCACTGCCGCAGGTTCTCAGCGAAGCCGTTGGACTTGCCCGCTTCGAAGACAAGGTTCTGCAGGACTTCCGACGAAGCGCCGGCCGGGGCCCCAGCCAAGGCCTCGGACAGGGCCTCGAGCGCCTTCCGCTCGGCATCGGTCGGGAGACGGAACGTCTTCTTCGGCTTCACGAAGGCGTCGTAATAGGCGATGGCGTAGCCGACCAGCTGATCGAGGAGCGGGAATTTTTCCGGTGTGGCTTCCGCTGCGAGACGCCGGATGAAGCCCCAGAGCACCGTCGGGTCATTGGCGTTTGAGGCCGAGACCAGGTTCAGGAGGAGCGCGAACGAGATCGGCAGTTCCGCTGCCGGTGGCGTGCCCGAGTGGACATGCCAGACGGGGTTTTCGACGCGCGCCTTCGCCTCCTCGGCGGGAAATTTCGCGAGGAAAGTCAGATACTCGTCCACCGCCCGCGGAATGACGTCGAAGTAAAGCCGCTTCGCCGTCTTCGGCTTCTGGAACATGAACAACGACAGGCTTTCAGGGCTCGCGTAGGTGAGCCAGTCCTCGATCGTCAGGCCGTTGCCCTTCGACTTCGAGATCTTCTGGCCCTTGTCGTCGAGGAACAGCTCGTAATTGAAGCCCTCGGGCGGGACACCGTCGAGCGCCCGGCAGATCTTCGACGACAGGGTGACGCTGTCGATCAGGTCCTTGCCGGCCATTTCGTAGTCGACGCCAAGAGCCGCCCAGCGCAAGGCCCAATCCGCCTTCCACTGGCACTTGACGGCGCCGCCCGTGACGCTGGTCTCGACCTTCTCGCCGGTGTCGGGATCGACGTAGACGACCGTCCCCTTGGACGGGTGACGCTCGATCATCGGAACGTAGAGGACCTTGCCGGTCCGCGGCGAGATCGGAAGGAACGGGGAATATGTCGCCCGGCGCTCCGGCCCGAGGGTCGGCAGGATGATGTCCATCACCTTGTCGTAGACTTCGAGCATCCGGACGAGCGTCGCGTCCATGCGGCCCGACTTGTAGACCTCGGTCGCCGAGAAGAATTCGTACTCGAAGCCGAACCGGTCGAGGAACGATCGCAGCCGGGCGTTATTGTGATGCGCGAAGCTCGGATGGGCCGCCGCGCCGCCCGCTTCGTTGAACGGGTCCGGCACGCTCGTCAACGGCGTGTCGAGGTAGCCGGCGAGCATCTCCTGGTTCGGGACGTTGCCCGGCACCTTGCGGAAGCCGTCCATGTCGTCGGAGAAGCAGACGAGGCGCGTCGGGCGCGCGCCACCGGTCAGGACCTGGAATGCATGGCGCACCATGCTGGTGCGCGCAACTTCGCCGAAAGTGCCGATATGCGGGAGGCCCGACGGGCCGTAGCCGGTCTCGAAAACGACGGTCTTTTCCTTGCCTCCTTCCATCCGATCCAGGCGCTGGATCAGACGGCGCGCTTCCTCGAAGGGCCAAGAACGGGCCTCGGCAGCGACGGACGGCGGAATGGTGAACTGGTTTTCGATCATGACTCTGAGTTCGCTCGGGTTTCGGCGGACCCTAGGTTCCAGCAGGTAGGCGCGTCAATCGCCGGTTGGCTTGTTTCGCCGCGTTTCGCGCCTATTTCCCAAGGCACGCGCGTCACCGCCCGATCCCTGCAGCCGGAGCCGAGATGTCCACACCCCTAACCCCCGAGGAAGCCCTGATCTTCGCGATGGTGACGACGGCGGCAATAGACCGGCGGATCACTGAAGACGAACTCAAGCGGATCGAAACGATCGTCAAGGATCTGCCGCCGTTCCACGCCTACGATGCCGGGTGGTTTCAGCGCGAAGCACAGGCGTGCGGACGCTTGCTCGCGGGACCGAGCGGCGTTGATCGGGTTCTGGACCTCATCCGGACAGCGCTGCCGACGCATCTCGCCGAGACAGCATATGTCCTCGCCGCCGAGGTGGCCGCCACCGACCTCAAGGTGAAGGTGGAGGAAGTTCAGTTCCTCGACATGCTCGCCGAACGTCTCCAACTCGACCGGCTCGTGTGCGCGGCCCTGACGCGGGCGGCCAAAGCCCGCCACCAACCTGTCGCCTGATCCTGTCCGATCGCGGCCCTCACCGAGGCCGCGACACCATGCGGTCGACCATCTCGCGCGCCGTACCGAGATAGCGCGCGGGGTCGACGAGGTCTCGGAGGCCGGCCTCGTCGAAGTGCCGCGTCACCTCCGGCATGCGCCGAAGCTGATCGATCAGCGGCGTCCTGCTTTCGAGCGATGCGCGGCACGCGGCATAGACCAGATCATGAGCCGCACCACGGCCGGTATGAGGGGCGAGCGCCATCATCACGGCCTCAGCCACGATCAGGCCGCCCGTGATGTCGAGATTACGCCGCATGGCCTCGGGCTCGACGATCAGGCCGTCGAGCATGAACCGGGCCTGATGCAACGCGCCCGATGAGGCAATGAAGGATTCCGGCACCGCGATCCATTCGAGGTGCCACGGGCCGGTGGCGCGCTCGTGGTCCGTCGCCATGGCGTCAAGCAGGAGACCGACCTGGGCGCGAACCGCCTTGGCGAGCGCGACGATCATCTCGCAGGAGATGGGGTTGCGCTTCTGCGGCATCGTCGACGAGGAGCCGCGACCCTTGACGAACGGCTCGAAGGCCTCGCCGATCTCGGTCTGCATCATCAGCATGACGTCGACCGCGATCTTCGCGAGACTGCCCGTCACCAGCCCCAGGAACGCGCCGGCCTCGGCAATGCCGTCACGGGCGACGTGCCAGGTGATGTCGGGACGCGCGAGGCCCAACTCGTCGGCGAGCCGGCCCTGCACCTCGAGCCCCTTGTCGCCGAGCGAAGCCAACGTGCCGGCTGCTCCGGAGAACTGGACGACCAGAACACGCGGCTCGAGCTGGTCGAGGCGCTGGCGATGACGGCGGATCATGGAGAGCCAGACGGCCGCCTTGAACCCGAATGTCACCGGCAGGGCGTGCTGAAGGTGCGTTCGGCCGGCCATGACCGTATCGCGATGCCTTGCCGCCAGCGCCGTCAAGGTGACGTCGAGGGCCTCGAGGTCGGTCCTGACCAGGCCCAGCGCGTCGCGAAGCTGGAGCACCGTCGCCGTATCCATGATGTCCTGGGTGGTGGCGCCCCAATGGACATAGCCGGCCGCGTCGCCGGCTCCCTTGGCAAGCTGGTGGACGATCCCGACGATCGGATACCCGACGATGTCCGTCTCGGCCTTCAGCGCCGACAGATCGACGACAACGGCCGCCGCGCGGCGTTCGATCTCGGCGGCGGCTTCGGCGGGGATGACGCCGGCTTTCGCTTCGGCACGGGCCAAGGCGACCTCGACGTCCACATAACGGCGGGCAAGCGCCTCGTCGGAGAACACGGCCCGCATGGCGGGGGTGCCGAACATGTCGCGGAAAATGGCGGAGTCGTAGACGGTCGAAGGCATCGGTGTCTCGTCAGATCAGGTGTGGAGGTGGGGCCGGAAGGCGTAGTTCAGGCGTCGAGGGGCTTGGCGGCCCACTCCCGGGCTCGGCGGCCGGCGGCTTCGGAGATCGATGAGAGACCTTCGGCGCGCGCGGTGTCGGCCAGATGAGACTTTATGCGGCCGATGAGGCTCACACCTTCGTAGATCAGGCCCGTATAGAGCTGCAGAAGGGTCGCGCCGGCTTCGATCTTGGCCAGCGCCGTCGCCGGGCTGTCGATGCCGCCGATGCCGACCAGCGGAATGCGTCCGCCGGTGGCGACATGTACCCGGGCCAGCATGGCCGTCGAGCGGTGGAACAGCGGGCGTCCCGAAAGACCGCCCGTTTCGCCCGCCGTTCGCTGATCCCGTAGCGAAGGCCGCGACAGCGTCGTATTGGAGACGGCGATGGCATCCACACCGTGGGCCACGAGGCGATCGACGATGGCCGGGATGTCGTCCTCGGCGATGTCGGGCGCGATCTTGACCATCACCGGCCTGACGGGGGTACCCCCGGCAACGTGGCGGGCGCGGGCGGCCATGACACGCCCCAGAAGCTCATCGAGCGCGGCCGGCGCCTGCAGATCCCTCAGACCCGGCGTGTTCGGCGACGAGATGTTGACCGCGAAATAGCTGGCGACGCCGTAGAAGGCATCGATGCCGGCGACGTAGTCGGCCGACCGGTCGGCGGTGTCCTTGTTCGCGCCGATGTTGACGCCGACGATGCCGCCTCGCGTGCGACGTGCCTGCAAACGCGCCAGGGCCGCCGCGTGACCTCCATTGTTGAAGCCCAGCCTATTGATGACCGCGCGGTCGTCGATCAGGCGGAAGACACGGGGCGTCGGATTGCCGGTCTGCGCCCGCGGCGTCACCGTGCCGATCTCGGCAAAACCGCAGCCGATGCCGAGTATGGCGTCCGGGACGCGTGCGTCCTTGTCGAAACCCGCGGCAACGCCCAGGGGATTGGAGAAGCGAAGTCCCGCGACCTCGACGCCGAGCCGTTCGTCGTCCCGGGAGGTTTCGCGCGGATAGAGCCCCTTTTCCAAGGCCTGAAGGCTCACCTGGTGGGCGCGTTCGGGATCGAGGGCCAGAAGTGCGGGCCCCGCAAGATCGAACAATTGGCTGAACATTACGGGAAGCCTCCTGGCAAATCATGGCGACCGTCGGCAGCTACGCCCAGTTCCAGGATGCTGACTGCGAGGCCCGGATCGAGCTGACCGTAGAGATGCGGAAAGTTCTCGCCGTTTCGCGACGGCTCCCACCGCAAGGCTTCGCCGAGGCTATCCGGCCGGAACCCCACGAGGACGAGATCCGGCAATCCACGACCGTCAGGCGATGAGAAATGCCGGGCGAGCGTACCCCGGACCTGGCACGGCGATGAGAGATGTATATAGCCATCCCGCCGATCGTCGGGGGAGCCCCCATACATCCCGGAGGCACCGGCGGCCTTCCATTCGTCGGCCGTACAGATCTTGTAAACTAGTTCAAGCATAGGCTCAGGCCCTGAAGGCTCGTTTGATCTAAAGACGTGGACCGTCGGCTCGGACCTTGCATGCTGACATCGTACGCACGCCACCTGTCGCCTTCCGCGGGCCCTTCCTCGGTTCGCACGGCGGAATGCGGGATGCCACGCTCAGCGGCCTGCCCAGACGAGACGGCTACGTCACCCGAACAGGCTCGACGGTGGGTCGATGGCATTCTCAGATCCAATCTCTCCGAACAGCGGCGACTACTAGCATGACAGGCGCGTGAGACGAACCGTATGCAAAGACATGAGCGGTCTTTCACGCACGAATGGATCTGGTCGGCGATCGATGCGCTGGCCCGTCAAAAGGGACTGACGGCATCAGCCCTGGCGCGGCTGTCTGGCCTCGATGCCACGGCCTTCAACAGATCAAAGCGGCGCACGGCCGAAGGGCGGCCCCGCTGGCCGAGCACCGAAAGCATCGCGAAGATCCTCGAGGCGACCAATACGACCCTCGACGAATTCGCTGCCATCGAACTGACGGCCGCGAGAGCATCAGCCGCGGCCAGCGAGGACGACGAGTTCTCCCGTGTGCCCATGGTCGGTCAAATCCGTGACGCGATCGTCCTCGGCTGGGAGCCAGAAGTTTCGGCGGCGTCCCACCGGCGCTTCGCCGTCGCCGTCGCCGACTCGAGCCTCGAACCGGTCTACAGCATCGGAAACACGCTGGTGGTCTCGGAAGCCGCATTGCCGCGAACCGGCGATCGCGTGCTGCTCAAGCCTGCCGGGATGCCGGTCATGCCGAGGCTGCTCGTCGCGGCCACGCCAACGCGGATCGAAGTCAGCGCGTTCGGGGCGGTGTCCGAGAAGCTTGCGCTGAGGCGCCGCGACGTCGCCTGGATGGCTCGCATCGTCCTCGCTCGCCAATAGCGCGACCTGTGACGGCCGCCATCATGCGACCGTCAGCATTTCCTCATATTGTGATCCGACCCGGAGACGTGCTATCGCAGCGGCCTTCACCGTCGCGACACTTCGGTGCACGGACGAGGCTCTCGACCGCGCTTGCCAGAGCGGGCCACAGCCGTCATGCGATCTCCCTTCGAGGCCAGAACAGCCACACTTGCCGAGATCCTGGGCGATCCAGCAGGGCTCGCCGCGCCCGGTTATCAAAGAGGGTATTCCTGGACACCGACGCACGCGACACAGCTGCTCGATGACCTGCTGTTCGCCTCCGACGACCCCGACGACGAGGCAGCGTCCTACTTTCTCGGCGCCGTCGTGCTCATGCACCAGCCCCGCGACGATGGCGGGCAAGCCATGCGCTGCGACATCGTCGATGGACTGCAGCGGTTGATGACCGTCACCATCCTGCTCGCCGTGCTCCGCGATATCGCGGCCTACGAGGACGAGCACGCACGTGCCTTGGTGGCACCCTACCTGTTGCGGACGCTCCCCGAAGTTTCCCGCGGTGGCCACGTCGCGGACACCGTCGTGCTCCTGCCAAATGCATCCCTCGCGACCTTCTTCCGGAGCTACGTCCAGGACGCCGGGGCCACGGCCACGATGCCGGCCGACGAAAGCCTGCCGGGGCCTGCCGAGCGCGTGCTCGCAGTGCGCGAGCAACTCATGTCGGCGCTAGTCGGGGAAACCACCCACAGGCGCCGCCGACTGCTCCACTTCGTCCTCGAGCGATGCTTTTGTGCGGTGATTTCGACCCACTCGATCGATCGTGCGCACACGATCTTCTCGGTGCTCAACGATCGCGGGCAGCCGCTGGCGCGCGGTGACATCCTCAAGGCCCAGATCCTCGGTGCCATCCCTGCGACACGGCAGGCCGCGGTCGCGGGCCGCTGGGCGGACATGGAGCAACGTCTCGGCGGCAGCCTTGAGGAGTTGCTGACGCACGTCCGGACGGCGGAGGGGCGGACCCGGTCGCGCACGATCGAGGATCTAAGGACGCTCATCGAGAGGGCCGGGACTGCCGACGCCTTCGTCGAGCATACGCTCGTCCCCTATGCGGACATTCTCGAGACGATCCAGCGCTGCGGCACCAGCCGGAGCCTCGTACCCGAGAGGATCGACCGGGCGGTCAGCTATCTCGGATGGCTGCAGGGGGCCGACTGGGTGGCGCCGCTGATGGTGATCTGGCGAATGAACACCGGCGATTCTGACTGGCTCGCCGATCAGTGCGAGCGGCTCGAACGCCTCGCCTTCGGGATGCGCGTGCTCGGACTCGGCTCGGACAAGCGGATGCAGCGGTTCAAGGCCGTGATCGACAACACCCGAAACGCCACTCCCGACAGCCCGCAAAATCCGATCAATCTGACGCGTGACGAGCAAAAGCTCATCCAGTTCAATCTGAAAAACCTGCATCAGCGGGGGCAAGCCATCTGCAAGCTGGTCCTCCTTCGCCTCAACGACGAGATCGCCGGAACACCGCAACGCCTCGATCCAGCAGGGTTCACGGTCGAACACATCCTGCCGCAGAAGCCCGGCAGAAACGGCGCTTGGCGCACGTGGTTCGACGATGCCTCGGTGCGCGAGAGGTGCACGCATTCGTTGGGTAACCTCATCCTTGTGACCCGCGAGCAGAACGAGCGCGCCAAGAACAGGGACTTCGCCGACAAGATGGCGATCTTCCTCGAAGATGCCGACAATGCTCCAGCGCTGACCCGCCACCTCGCCGGTCTCGCGACATGGACACCGGACGTTGTCAGCGCGCGCGAAGAGCGGTTGATGGCGCTCCTCTGCCGTCTGTGGAAACTGCCGCCCCGGCGCGCTGCGCATGGGTTCAGACCCGACGACCCGGCAGTCGCCGTACCGGACTAAGCCGCATTGCGGGAGATGCGGACGGGCCGGTTCGTCCGTGGAGCTACTCGTCCAGGTTGAATCTGATATTCCCCGGGCGAAGGGTCTTCGTCGGCCCATTCCACTGCTGTGTCCGCCTGCATTCGCGGTCACGTCGTCGCGAGGATCTGCATGCCGCCGCCAATGTCCAGCCAGTGCCATAGCGTGGAGAGCTTCTTCCTCAGCGCGACGACGCTTGCCGTTGCCTACTTCCAGCGCTGATTTGCCTGGCAAACCGAGCATGCCGAGCGCCTCCTGCAGGATCTGATCCGTCATGCGCTCGGCTCGGAGCCGCTGGACTGGTATCCGCTCGGCAACATCATCGTCACGGGGGAAGGCGGAGGGCAGGGCTACGACATCGCGGACGGCCATCAGCGCCTGATCACACCCACCATCATTCTCGCGGCGTTGCGCGACCTTGAATGCAATCTTTAGTTGCGCTCCCGGCTCGGGCGATGCCTGGCCGATGACGGGCGCGATCCCCGCCTCAGCACCTTGCGCGATCTCAGTCCGCTTCTGCTCGCGGCCGTCCAGACCCCGGGCGCGACGTACAGCCCCGTGACGATCGGCGCCGAGGACCTGTCGCCGAGCCAGAACGCGCTGCTCGACAATCGCGAGGCGATCCAGCGACGCATCGTTCAACTGCCCCCCGAGGAGCGGCGGGACCTCGCGCTGTTCGTGCTCGAGCGCACGTGGCTGGTCGTCGTCCGTGTCGGCGAGGAGGGCGCCGCCCGGCTGCTTTTTTCGACCCTCCACGAGACCGGCATCAGGCCACATGTCAGCGATCTCCTGAAGAGCCGCGCGCTCGGCCTCTGCAACGGGGACGTGCGCGAGTTGGCGCAGTCGGTCTGGGAAAGCCTCGAAAGCCGGCTCGGCCGCGAGCGCATGGAAGGCCTGTTCCAGGATCTGGCGACGTTGCAGACACGAACTGTTCCCAGCGATACGTCGGATGCGGCCATCGGACGGGCGTTCGATCTCGACAGCGCCGATGGCGTCGGCAGCTTCATTCTCGATCATCTGAGGCCCGTCGGCCGGCGCTACGTAGAGATGCTCGCCGGAGCGCAGAATCCTGTCGCGACGCCAGGTCCGGTTTTCCGTCGCCTGCAGTATCTCTCGTGGGTGATGCGGCACGATACGTGGCGACTGCCGGTTCTGCATTGGCTGCGCCATCGCTATTTCGACGATCCCGAGACGCCGCAGTTCCTCAACCGCCTCGAGGCGCTCGCGTGGTGCCAGATGATCAGGGCCGAGGACATTTCGCGCCGCGAGCGGCGTTACCTCGATCTCCTCGCGGCGATCGACGCCAATCGCCAGATCGAGCCCGGAGGGCCGCTCGATATCACCGCTGACGAGAAACGCGCCGTCCGCGCCGTCCTGACCGGCGCCAACTTCATTCGGCGACCCTACAAGCTGTTCCTGCTGCTGAGGATCAACGCCAGCCTCGAAGGCGACGGCGCAGTCTCGATCGCGCCCGAAGCGACCGTAGAGCATGTGTTTCCGCAGCGCCCGGTGACGACCGGGCAGTGGGCTACGGACTTCGCGGACGACGGTCAGGCGGCGCGGCTCAAGCATACGCTCGGCAACCTGACGCTCCTCACCGAGCGGGAGCAGAACGCGGCGGGAAACCGCGACTTCGCCCAGAAGCGCGAGATCTATGCTCGCAGCGTGTTCCGGATCTCACAGGACCTTGGGGGGGCAGCGAGATGGGGGCCGGACGACGTCCGACGGCGAACGCTGGCGCTGACGAGCCAGTTCATGGTCTCGCTCGGCCTCGAATGAGCCGGAGTGCACCGAACACTTCAGCTCCCGGAAACGTGATGACGCCTGCCATCCTGCGCAGCTTGAGGCCCCTGCCGGAGGAGGCTATCCATGCGCTGCCAAGCAAAGGACGGACCTTCCATCCATGATCCAGAACTTCGACGACGACGCGCGTCCCGTGATGGTGATCGGAGGCCCGTATTCGAACCTGCGAGCCACAGTTGCAGCCAAGGCGGAGGCCGAGCGCCTCGGAATTCCGGCGGAGCGCGTGATCTGCACAGGGGACGTCGTCGCCTACTGCTGCGAGCCGGACGAGACCAGCCGGCTGATCGCCGAGTGGGGCTGCCATGTGATCCAGGGAAACTGCGAGCAGCAGATCGCCGCGGGGGCGGAGGACTGCGCCTGCAATTTCGAAGATGGCAGTGCTTGTGCGACGCTCGCCAAGGGCTGGTATCCCTATGCTGCGGCTCATACCTCGGACGAGATGCGGCGCTGGATGGGGCAGCTGCCGGACACGTTCCGGTTCACCATGGGCGGTCTCAGCTATCGCGTCGTGCACGGCGCCGTGTCGGGGGTCAGTGACTGGGTGTTCGGCTCCGACAAGGAGTTGATCCGTCAGGAATGCGCGCTCGATTCGGCCGATGTCATCATCGCCGGCCATTGCGGCGTGCCGTTCATCACCCGGTCAGGCCGCCAGACCTGGTTCAACGCCGGTGTCGTCGGCATGCCTGCCAACGATGGGACGCCGGACGTCTGGTACGGCCTCATCACGCCGACAGTGCACGGGGCCGTGCTGTCGACGCATCGTCTCGGCTACGACCACCACGGGGCAGCCGCTGCACTGCGCAGGTCGGGGCATGCGAACGGCTATGCACGAACGCTCATCACCGGGTTGTGGCCGAGCCTCGACGTGCTGCCGCAGCGGGAGCGCGAGCAGACCGGACGGCGACTGCGCGCCGCGCGGCTCGCCCTCAAGAGCCCCAGTGCCATGGCTGCCTGAGGCAGGCACGAGGCCGTCGTGCGCCCTGGCAGCACTCTCGGCGGACATATTTCGGTCACGTGCCCGTGTGCCCATCGACCCCGGAGGGGTGTCAATCTCGATTGGGGGCCGGAGTCATGTTCACGCGTCAACCTGCTGCTGCAAAATCCATCAACCAGATCAAGTCGCTCGACCGCACAGACGATGCGCTGTTCGCAACACCGCCAACGAGCGGGGCTGCCAACAGTGCGTCGGGAGGAGGTACCTTGGGGGCAGCGACCGCGAGCGCGTCCCGCCCCACGACGAGTGCGAACGGCGGCACCATCTCGATCATCGGGAATGATCTTACGATCGTCGGTCAAGGCTTGCGCATCATCACGCGCGGGACGCTGCAGGTCGAAGGCAAGATCGAGGGCGACGTCGTCGGCCACGAAGTCATCATCGGTGAAAAAGGACACGTCACCGGTGTCGTATCGGGCCACAGCGTCATCGTTCACGGCGAGGTCGCTGGAACTGTGAAGGCGATCAACGTCGCTCTGAAATCCGGCGCTCGCGTCGAGGGTGACGTGCATCACCAACAGCTCAGCGTCGATCAGGGCGCCCACCTCGAAGGCCGCGTCCGGCGTTCACAAGATCCTGCCGAACTTGTGCCGGTGCTCGAGTGACCTCAACGGCGGCGCTGGAGGCGGGTCACCGTTGCTCGACCGCGCGCCGACCTCGTCTCACAGCCACTCGCGTTCCCGGTCTTCCTCCTCCATGGACGGGCGCCGGGGACGCTGGCCCTGATTGTTCGACATCAGGAGCAGAATGAGGAGCATGGGCGGCAGCACAAAGCACCACGCCGCCCACCAGGAGTGATCGCGGTTCTTTGCGGCCGCCAGAAATCCGCCCGCCACCGCCGTGAGCAGGGAGACGACGCCCCAGACCGCAATCCACTGAATGGCGCTCATCGTGTCTCCTCCATGACGTCGTGACCGGCCCGTTGCACATTGAAGCGAGGATCGGTCACGCGGGGCGCTCAGCCACCTGACTGGCGAGCGAGCGCAATCACCTCCCTCAGTTTCGCGATGCGAGAGCCTTCGTCCTCGCCAAAAGCCAACGTCTTCGCCAGCCGGCCACGATGATCCATCAGGAACATGGTCGCCGTGTGGTTGATCGTATAGCTCTCTTTCGTCGAAACGCGCTCGTAGAAGACGCGATAGGCCTTAACGATACGCTCCGTTTCCTCCTTCGATCCGTAGAGGCCGACGATCCGCTTGTCGAAGCTCGACAGATAGTCGCGCAGCAGGTCCGGCGTGTCACGTTCCGGATCGACGGTGACGAACAGGAAGCGCATGCGATCGGCATCCGCTCCGAGGCGCTCCATCATGTTGGCGACCTCGAGCATCGTCGTCGGACAGACATCCGGGCATTGCGTGAAGCCGAAGAAAATCGCGAACGGCTTGCCGGCGAGGTCCTTATCGGTGATCCGGCGCCCATCATGGGCCGTCATGACGAAGGGACCGCCGACCAATGCCGCGAAGCCGCCCTTCGGCATGAAGGTCCGCGTCACGAGCAAGGTGCCAGCCGCAATCGCCGCGATCACGAGGGCGGCGATCGCCGCCCCCGCGAGTATCGATCTCAGTTTCATCAGTGCTTTCCACCATGGCCGCCGTGACCGCCGTGGCCACCGCCCTTGGCGCCGCGTGGCCGCACCTCGTAGCTGACTTTCACCGTGCCCGCCTTCTTGAAGATCAACGTTCCTTCGACCTTGTCGCCCTCGGCCAGCGGCTCCTTCAATTCCATGAACATCACGTGGTAGCCGCCGGGCTTCAATGTGATCGTCGCGCCCGGCTTGATTTCAAGCCCTTCCGGCAGCTCACGCATCTTCATGATGTCGTTGACGACCGCCATCTCGTGGATCTCGACGCGTCCCGAGCGGACGAGCGAGCCACCAACCAGGAAGTCGCTCTCCTTGCCGCTGTTCTCGATGACCATGAAGCCACCGGCCACTTTTGCAGCCGCCGGGGTCGCGCGAGACCAGGGCGTCGAGATCTTGAGGCTACCGAGCGTGTAGTCGGCCGCCTCGACGGCCGTCGTCGCGAGGCAGACGAGCGCTGCAGCGGCGAACTTCGAGAGATTGCTTTTCATGTCGTCTCCAAAATCCTTGAATGAGATGGGGTCGAAGGGTGCGTTGTCGAGCCCTCCGCCGGCTGGCATTGGCTCCAGGGGCTCACACCCGGCCCTCTATCGTTTCAGATCGAGCGCTACGGTCGCCCGAAAGCGGACCTGCGACGGCGCACACCTACGCGTCGCGCGACCGGCGCGGGGCATCGGCTCGATCGCCGTGTGCGTGCCGACAGCGGCACATCGGCGGTCAGGCCGACCGCCTGGACCATGGTGGCGCGCGCGCCTGCCAGCCGTGGCCAGTCGGCGAGCCCAATCGCAACGGGCGATCATCGACGCACGCAATTTCGATCCACACGACCGAAACGGACGGTTGGGCATGCTCCGGCAATGGCGCTGCGATCGATGACGCGAAGGCGCACGGCGGCTCTTCGGCGCTCGGCGCCTGATGTTCGACAGGCTGGCCATCGGGACCGATGGCAACCTGCTTGAAGCCATTGGCGGTGCAGATGACGATGGTCGGCAGACCTGCGGCATCCGCCGTGCCGACCATGAACCCCGGCGGCACGAGGAAGCGGATCGCAAGAGCGATCACCACAAGCCAAATGTGCCAGTTGCTGCGCTTCACGCGTGCCCAACCCTGTTCCGGAGTTGCTGCAAGGTGTGGCAACAGCCGTCAGGTGGCGAGCCGTCGATTTGACGCACGAGGAGCGTGGGCCCGTTACATGCCGGGGTAGTTCGGGCCGCCTCCGCCCTCGGGCACCGTCCAGTTGATGTTCTGGTTCGGATCCTTGATGTCACACGTCTTGCAGTGGACGCAGTTCTGGGCGTTGATCTGGAACCGCTTGCCGCCGCCATCCGCGTCGACCCATTCGTAGACGCCAGCCGGACAATATCGGTTGGACGGGCCAGCGAACTCGCCGAGCTCGGACTTTGCCTGCAAGGCCAGATCCGCGACCTTGAGATGAGCCGGCTGGTTCTCTTCATGGTTGGTCGCAGAGAACGAGAGGTTCGTCAGGCGGTCGAACGTCAGCACGCCGTCGGGCTTCGGGTAGGCGATCGGCTTGAAGCGGTCGGCACGGCCGGTCGCGGCATGGTCGGCCTTGCCGTGCTTCGCCGTGTTGCCGAGGCCCACACCCGGAATGATCGTGTTCAGCCACATATCGAGCCCGCCGAGCGCGATGCCCGCGAACGTGCCGTACTTCGACCAGTAGGGCTTGACGTTGCGGACGCGCTTCAGGTCACGGCCAACGGGGCCCTCGCGGACGGCGCTCTCGTAGCCCTCGAGCACATCGTGGGAGCGGCCGGCCTGCAGCGCCGCGAACGCCGCCTCGGCGGCGTGGACACCCGACAGGATGGCGTTGTGGCTCCCCTTGATGCGCGGCACGTTGACGAGGCCTGCGGAGCATCCGGTCAGCACGCCGCCCGGGAACGCCAGCGTCGGGATCGACTGCCAGCCGCCCTCCGTGATGGCGCGGGCGCCGTAAGCGATGCGCTTGCCGCCGGCGAACGTCTCGGCGATCGCCGGATGGGTCTTGAAGCGCTGGAACTCCTCGTAGGGCGAGAGATAGGGGTTCTGGTAGTTCAGGTGGAGCACGAAGCCGACGGAGACGAGGTTCTCGCCGTAATGGTAGAGGAACGAGCCACCGCCGGTCTTGTTGTCGAGCGGCCAGCCGAACGTATGCTGGATAAGGCCCGGCTTGTGGCGATCCGGGGCCACCTCCCACAGTTCCTTAAGGCCGAGACCGTATTTCTGCGGCTCGTGGCCCTCGCTCAGCTTGAAGCGCGCGATCAGTTGCTTCGCCAGAGAGCCGCGCGCGCCCTCCGAGATGATGGTGTAGCGGCCGCGCAGCTCCATGCCGCGCGTGTAGCTGTCGGTCGGCTCGCCGTCCTTGCCGATGCCCATGTCGCCCGTCGCAACACCGACCACGGCGCCCTTGTCGTCGTAGAGGACCTCGGCGGCCGCGAAGCCGGGATAGATCTCGACGCCCATCTCGGCGGCCTGCTCACCAAGCCAGCGGCAGACACTGCCGAGGCTGCCGATGTAGTTGCCGTGATTGTTCATGAACGGCGGCATGGCGATGTTCGGCAGGCGGATCTCGCCGGCCGGGCCGAGGTAGTAGAACTTGTCCTCGGTCACCTGGGTGGTGAGGGGGCAGCCCTTCTCGCGCCAGTCGGGCATCAGGGTGTCGAGGCCGATCGGATCGATCACGGCGCCGGAGAGGATGTGGGCGCCAACCTCGGACCCCTTCTCGATCACGACGACCGAGACCTCGTTGCCGGTTTCCGCGGCGAGCTGGCGGAGACGAATGGCCGTCGCCAGACCAGCCGGTCCGGCGCCAACGATCACCACGTCGAACTCCATCGCCTCCCGCGGCGGCAGCTCTTCAGCGTTCTCAGCCATACCCGATCCAGCTCCAGCCCATGACCTGTTCGTCGTTCGATAGGTCGGGGCCGCCCCGATCGTCAAGCTTCGTCGGCGCGAGGCTGCTGGCGAGCATGGCTGGCGTTCCCGGCGACGGCCGGTATGATCGGCGCCGATGGCAGACGTGACAGACAGAGACGGCATGCTGGCGCTGCTCGCGTGGTGGCGGGAAGCGGGCGTCAGCGATGCGCTCGACGAAGTCCCATTGGACTGGACGGCCGAACCGGGGCGGGCGCCGGGCGCGGCCTTCGACTGGCCGGAGAAATCCACTTCGGCGCCCGAGGGCGCGCGCGTCACCACCGGCACCCAGGCCCCGGCTGCCGAGAGGGCGCCCCACATCAGAGGGCCGGCAGCGCCAGCGCCGCCAGCCGGTCGCGACCCCCAACCAACGCGCCGCGCGCCGACGCAAGTTGCATCCGCCCGCAATGCCGCTCGATCGGCGGAGACGCTCGTCCGGCTGCAGGAGTTGCTCCAGTCATTCGACGGCTGCCCACTCAAGGTCACCGCCAAGAGCCTCTGCTTCTATCGTGGCAGCGAGACAGCGCGCGTCGCCGTCATCGGTGAGGCGCCCGGGCGCGAGGAGGATCTGGCGGGGAAACCCTTCGTCGGCCGGGCCGGGCAATTGCTCGACCGCATGCTGGCGGCGATCGGGCTCGCCGAGAGCGACGTACACATCACGAACATCGTCTACTGGCGTCCGCCGGGCAATCGCACGCCGACGCCTGAAGAGGCTCAAGCCTGCCGACCCTTCCTCGAGCGGCAGCTGGAGCTGGTCGCGCCGGAGTTCATCCTGACGCTCGGCGGGCCGGCCGCGAAAGCGATCCTCGACGTCAACGACGGCATCCTGAAACTCCGGGGCCGATGGCGGGAGGTGCGGATCGGGTCGCATTCAGTCCGGGTGATGCCGACGCTGCATCCGGCCTATCTCTTGCGTCAGCCTGAGGCGAAGCGGCAAGCTTGGCGCGATCTCCTGCAACTGAAGGCCGCGCTCGACGGCCAGACCGGAAGCCCCAGCCCATGACAGCGCTCAAGGATCTGCTCGATCTCCGCTTCGGCGACGCCGCGTTCGCCATCCCCGACGCACTCGCGGACAACGACGCGCTGCGGACCATCGCCGGCCGGGGAGTCGTGCGGCGGTTCAAACCAGAGCCGCTGGCGCCAGGGGTGCTCGAGACGCTGACGGCCGTGGCGCTGTCCTCGCCCTCGAAAAGCGATCTCCAGCAGCGCGACATCCTGATCGTCGAGGACGCCGGCATCCGCTCGCGCATCAACGACCTCCTGAAGGATCAGGACTGGATCGCGGGTTGCCCGCACATTCTCGTCTTCCTCGGCAATAACCGCAGGCAGCGACAGGTGCACCATTGGCGCGGGCACGCTTTCGCCAACGACCATCTGGACGCGTTCTTCAACGCCAGCGTGGACGCCGCGATCGCGCTATCGGCCTTCGTCGTCGCTGCCGAAGCGGCCGGACTCGGATGCTGCCCGATCAGCGTCATCCGCAATCACGCCGAAGAGGTGAGCGGACTGCTGGGTCTCCCCGACCACGTCTTCCCGGTGGCGGGGCTCGGTGTCGGCATTCCCGCCGGGGCGCATTTCGTCTCGGCGAGGTTGCCGCTCGGGCTGACCGTGCATCGCGACCGCTACACCGAGGCGACCGAAGACGCGGTCAGCGGCTACGACAAGCGACGGAACACGATCTTTCCCTATCGCGCCCAGCGCAACATCGCGCGGTTCGGGATGGCGGAGACGTACGGCTGGAGCGAGGAAAAGGCGCGCCATTACGCGGTTCCCGAGCGCGCCGATTTCGGAGCCTACGTCCGCCGCCGCGGCTTCAATCTCGAGTAGGCGCCGCCCGGCCGCGCCATTTCCAACCCAGCTTTCGCCCCAACCGAGGCCCACATGACATCAAGCTTGACCGAGCACTCGTTCGACGTGGTCGTCGTCGGCAGTGGGATCGCAGGCCTTTCCGCGGCCATCACCGCGCATCAGGCAGGCGCAAAAGTCGCCATTCTCGAGCGATCGCCCCTCGAAGATCGCGGCGGCAATACGCGCTGGACGGAGGCGTTCCTGCGCCTCAAGAGCGAGACCGAAGTAGCCGATGACTTCGTCGATCATTTCGCGCGGCACGCGGGCCATCATCTTGATCCCTCGATCGTGGCCGAGACGAGCGGCGACTTCTCCAGCCGGTCACCGATCTCAAAGGCCTTCGGTTTCACCGATCCCGATCTCATCGCCACGTTCGCCGACGCGGCGCCGGACGCGATCGCGTGGCTCAAGGGGTTCGGGCTCCGCTTCGAGCCGCTCGCGCTCTATTTCATCACGACGTCCACGACGCGGCTTGGCACGGTCGGCGGCGGCCTCGCCATGATCGAGGCGCTCGGAGCCTTCGCCGATAGCAACGGGATCGAGACGTTCTACCGGACGACCGCGCGGGGGTTGATCAAGGGCGAGGACGGGCGTGTCGTCGGGGTGGAGGCGGTCGCCGCGGGGCATCGGCGGGTCGTGCTCCGGGCGCCGTCGGTGGTGCTCGCGTGCGGCGGGTTCGAGGGCAATCCCGAGATGCTGGCACGCTACGTGGGCCCGCAAGCCCGCTACATCCGGCCCGTGGCGCGGGGCGGGTATCACAACAAGGGCGAGGGCATCGAGATGGCGCTCGCCGCGGGGGCCGCGCCTGCCGGAGACTATTCGCGGTTTCACGCCGAGCCGCTCGACCCAAGGTCGGGAGCGCCCGAACCGGTGGTGATGATCTTCAACTATGGCGTGCTGGTCGACGTGAACGGCCGCCGCTTCACGGACGAAGCCCCGTCCTCCGCCGACGCCACCTACGAGGCCGTCACCCGCGTCATCGGCGAGCAACCCGACGGACTGGCCTGGCTCATCCTCGACGACCGCCTCATGCAGATCCCCAACTGGCGGCGCGCGGTTCGATCCGATCAGCCGCCGGTCGAGGCACCGACGATCGAGGCCCTCGCGGCCGCCATCGGCGTTCCTGGCGACGCGCTTGCAGAGACGCTCGACGCCTACAACGCCGCGTGCCCGGAATCCGCTGCGTTCAGCCCCGAGAAACCCGACGGGATCGCGACGCGTCGTGGCTACGCCCCGCGCAAGTCGAACTGGGCGTTCCCGCTCGAGCGCGGCCCGTTTCGTGCGTTCCCGATCATCTGCGGCAACTGCTTCACATTCGGCGGAATCAAGGTCGATCCCGAGGCACACGTGCTCGATCGCGATGGCGACCCCATTCCCGGCCTCTATGCAGCCGGCGAAACGATCGGCCTCTACTGGGGCACCTACACGGGAGCGACGAGCGTGCTGCGCGGCGCCGTGTTCGGCCGCATCGCGGGCGCCATGGCCGCCGACCGCGCCCGGCACTCCTCGACCTGAGACCCTGAGCCGGCTGACTGCGCTTCTCCAGAAGGACGTCCACCATGCCCCAGAAGAAGCTGCCTGCCGTTTTCATGCGTGGCGGGACGTCGAAGGCCGTCATGCTGCACGCGCGCGATCTGCCCGATGACCGCGCGCGGTGGGCTCCTATCTTCCTCGATTTCATGGGCTCGCCGGATCCGAACATGCGGCAGCTCGACGGCATGGGCGGTGGGGTCTCGTCGCTCTCCAAGGTGTGCATAATCGGGCCGTCGACCCGCGCGGACGCCGACGTCGACTACACGTTCGCGCAAGTGCGGATCGACCGAGCGCATGTCGACTACACCAGCAACTGCGGGAACATGTCGTCGGCGGTCGGACCGTTCGCGGTCGACGAGGGCATCGTGGCCATGCCCGCCGGGCCGGACGCCATGGTCCGCATTCACAACACGAACACTGGCAAGATCATCGTCAGCCGGTTCCAGGTCCAGGATGGCGAAGCGGCCGTCGAGGGCGACATGACGCTCGACGGCGTCGGCGGCAGCGGCGCGCCGATCCGGCTCGAGTTCCTGGAGCCCGGCGGCGCGCGGACGGGGAGCCTCCTCCCGACAGGCCGGGCCGTGGACATGCTCGACGTTCCGGGGGTGGGGAAGATCGCGGCCAGCCTTGTCGACGCCGCCAATCCGGTCGCCTACGTCATGGCGGAGGCGCTCGGCGTCACGGCCACGGAGACACCCTCCGAGATCGAAGGCAACGCCGGGTTGATGGGCAAGCTCGAGGCGATCCGGCGGCAGGCCGCCGTCGCCATGGGGATCGCCGCCAGCCCGGAGGAGGCGCAGAACTCGAGCGCGCCCGGCATCGCGTTCGTCGCCGGGCCGCGCGCCATGACGACGCTGTCGGGCCGGGACCTCACGGCTGCCGACATGGACATCGCCGTGCGGGTGATCTCCAACGGCCAGCCGCATCGGGCGACGCCGCTGACGGGCGCGCTCTGCCTCGCGGTCGCGACGCGGCTCGCCGGCTCCATCCCGGCCGAGATGGCGCGCGGGCTCCGGCGCGAGCACTCCGCCATACGCATCGGGCATCCCTCGGGTACTATCGTGGTCGACGCGCGTGTGACTGACGGCGCCGATGAGCCGCGCGCCGAGTACGCCGCCGTCTACCGCACCGCACGGCGTCTCTTCGAAGGCCGCGTGCTCTACCGCGAGCGAAGCTGACCGCACGGCTTGCGTCCCCCCGCGGCCAATGCCTCAATGGCACCTCCAGAACAAAAGGAAACGTCCATGGCTCTCTACGAAATGCGCACCTACACGCTCTATGTCGGCAAGATGGGTGAAGCGCAGAAGCTCTATGTCGAGCTCGGCTTCCCGGCCCTCAAGAAGGGCGGGCACGACCAGAACCTCGTCGGCTACTTCGTGGCCGATACGGGCATGATCAATCAGCTCGTCCACATCTGGAAGTTCAAGGACGACGCCGACCGGCGCGCGCACTGGGCGGCCGTGTTCGCGAACAAGGATTTCGTCGAAGGCTTCGCCTCGAAGTTCCGGCCGCTCGTCATGAGCCAGGAAGTGAAGCTGATGACGGAAGCGCCGTGGGGTCCGCATCCCTGAGCCACGCGAACCCATGTCCGCGGGCATCCTGCCCGCGGATTTCTCCCAAGACGCCCGACACATCACGACAATCAGGACCCGCCATGGCCGCGCTCGACCTCGAAACCGAATACAACAATAGAAAGCGCGTGCCCGAGCACCCCGAGATCCAGGGACGCTGGATGAAGGCGTCAGAGGCCTATCGAGCCTCGGCTAAAGTCGAGAACGACATCGCGTATGGGAGTGGCCCGCGCAACAAGTACGATCTGTTCAAGGCCGGCAACGGGGCCAGCTCAGCTCCACTCGTCGTCTACATTCACGGCGGCTACTGGCAACGCGGCGACCGGAAGGACAATTCGTTCCTCGCCAAGGAGTTCAACGCCCGGGGCGTGCAGGTGGCGCTGCCGTCCTACCCGCTCTGCCCGTCGGTCTCGATCATGCAGATCGTCAGCGAACTCCGACAGTTCATGAAGGCCCTGTGGGAGAAGACCAAACAGCGGCCGGTCGTCGTCGGCCACTCGGCGGGCGGGCACCTCGCGGCAACCATGCTGGCGACCGATTGGACGAAAGTGTCGGGTGTGCCGGCCGATCTCGTGCGATCGGCGTATGCGATCTCGGGGGTGTTCGACCTCGAGCCGCTCGTGGCAACCAGCCTCAACGAGGCCCTGAAACTGGACGCAGCCAAAGCGCGCGAGGCGAGCCCGCTGTTCTGGCCCGTGCCGCCCAAGGATCGCACGTTCATTGCGGCGGCCGGTGGCGCGGAGTCACAGGAGTTCATCCGCCAGAGCCTCGCGATCGCGGCCGCCTGGAGCAAGGCCGGCGTCAAGGCCGAGTGTGTGGTCGTGCCGGACACCAATCACTTCACGATCGTCGAGGACCTCGCCAATCCGGAGAGCGCGATGCTGGCGCGCATCGTCGGCCTCGCGAAGAGCTGAGAGGGCGAGCCGTGAGCTGGAGCTTCATCGAACTCGACCGGGACGGACCCGTCGCCACACTGACGTTCAACCGGCCGGAGGTGCTCAACGCCTTCCACAACGAGGCTATGGACGAGTGCGTGGCCGCGTTGAAGCAGGTGGCGGATGACGACGCCGTCCGCTGCGTGCTCGTGCGCGGCGCGGGGCGGGCGTTCTCTGCCGGGTTCGACATGAAGGCCGCGTCCGAGCGCGACATGTCGACGGTCGATCACGTGCGCCGGCAGATGGAGCGGCAGTTCGATTTCATCATGGCGTTCTGGGACTGCCCGAAGCCGACGATCGCGCTGGTGCACGGCTTCTGCATGGCCGGTGCCTTCGAGGTGGCACTCGCGTGCGACATCACCATCGCCGCCGAGGGGACGCGCTTCGGCGAGCCCGAAGTACGATTCGGGACGGGCATCGTCGCCATGCTGCTGCCGTGGGCCGTGCTGCCGAAGCACGCCAAGGAAATGCTGCTCACCGGCAACGACAAGATGGATGCGGCCCGGGCGCACGCGATCGGCATCGTCAATCATGTCGTGCCGACGGACGAGCTGCTGGCGGCCGGCCGACGCATGGCGCTCGACATCGCCGCGGCCGCGGGGCCGTCGGTGTTCTTCACCAAGCGGGCCATGAACCGGACCTACGAGATCATGGGGATGCGGGACGCGCTCAAGGCGTCGCTCGACATCGACGTGATCCTCAACGCGACGCCGAGCGCCGAGAAGGCCGAGTTCCAGCGCATCAGAAAGGAGCAAGGCCTGAAGGCCGCGCTCGCGTGGCGGGACGGGCGGTTCTCGGATGGCGGCGCGGAGAAGGGCTGACCGTGATCGGGCGTCGTCAGAGGAAGTTGTAGGGGTCGATATCCACCGAAAGGCGAAGATCGCCTTTCACCTCCGGCAGACGTGACAGCCATTCGCGGATGTAGGCTTGCACATCGGCGTCGCGCGACGCCTTGAGTAACAGGCGCCAGCGATAGCGCCCGCGAATGAGAGCGATCGGCGCCTCGGCGGGACCCAGCACCTGGATCTCTTCTGCAGCGGGGGCGCGACGGGCGATCTCGCGGGCGAAGGCGGCCGCGCTGTCCTTGTGCTTGGCCGAGACCACAAGCGCCACCAACCGCCCGAACGGCGGCAGCAGGCCCGACTGACGTATGGCGATCTCGTGATGGAGAAAGGCCTCGCGGTCGCTCGCGATGATGGCCTGCATGACGGGATGGTCGGGCATGTGCGTCTGGACGAAACCGCGCCCGCGCGTCGCCATGCGGCCGGCGCGGCCCGTCACCTGATGCAGGAGCTGGAACGTCCGTTCGCCGGCGCGCGGATCGGCCCCCTGGGCGAGGCCCAGATCGCCGTCGACGATGCCGACCGTGGCGAGATCCGGGAAATGATGGCCCTTGGCGACGATCTGCGTGCCGATGATGATGTCCGCCTCGCCCTCCTCGATACGCCGGATGATGTCGCGCATCTCGGCGAGGCCCGGAATGAGATCCGACGAGAGGATCAGCGTGCGGGCCTCGGGCCAGCGCTCGGCCACTTCCTCAGCCACCCGTTCGACGCCCGGACCGCAGGCGACGAGCGAGTCCTCGGCCTCGCATTTCGGGCAGTGCTTCGGCAGCGGCAGCGAGAAGCCACAGTGATGGCAATGCAGGCGGCCGCGAAAGCGATGCTCGACGAGCCAGGCCGAGCACTGGGGACACTCGATGCGATGGCCGCACGTCCGGCACAAGGTGAGCGGCGCATAACCGCGACGGTTGAGGAACAACAACACTTGCTGCTTCGCGGCCAGCGTCTCCTCGACGGCCGCAACCAGGGGCGGGGCCAGCCACTTGCCCTTCTCAGGTGGCACCCGGCGCAAGTCGATCGCTTCGATCGCCGGCAGTTCCGTGCCGGAGTACCGGCCGGGAAGCACGAGATGACGATATCGGCCGGTACGGGCGTTGACATGACTTTCGATGGAAGGCGTCGCCGATGCGAGCACGATCGGCGCGTCGGCGATGCGCGCGCGGACGATGGCCATGTCGCGGCCCTGATAGTGGACGCGATCCTCCTGCTTGAACCCCGGATCGTGCTCCTCGTCGATGACGATCAGGCCCAGATCGCGAAACGGCAGAAAGAGCGCGGAGCGGGCGCCGACGATGCAGCGGGCTTCTCCGGTGGCTGCGGCTTTCCATGTGCGCCCGCGTTCGGCCGGCGACAGGGCCGAGTGCCATTCGGCCGGCGGCACGCCGAAGCGCGCCTTGAAACGGCTCATGAACTGGCTGGTCAGCGCGATCTCGGGCAACATGATCAGGACCTGACGACCGGCTGTCAGTGCATGGGCGACGGCCTCATAGTAGACCTCGGTCTTGCCAGAGCCGGTAACGCCGTCGAGCAGGGAGACCGAGAACGACTGAGCGTCGATGGCCGAGCGGAGCGCGTGGGCGGCTGCCGCCTGATGCGGCGAGAGTTCGACATCCGCGTGTCCCGGGGACGGTAGCGGAAACCGCTTCTCGGGGATCGCAACGTCGACGAGGCAGCCGGCCTTGACCAGCCCATCGACCACACCGGCGGTGCATCCGGCCTCCTCGGCGAGCGAGGACTTCGAACGGATGAGACCGTCGGACGCGATATCGATGGCGCGCTGGCGCTCGGGCGTCATGCGCGGCGGGAGGGGTGCGCCCTGAACCGCCGTCACGCCGAACCGAGGCTTCGGCGGTTCGAACGCCGACTGGGCGCTCATCATCATGCGCACGACCATGCCGAGCGGCCCGAGCGTGTAGCGCGCCACCCACTCGGCGAAGCGGAGCGACTGCATCGGGAGCGGCGGGACGTCGAGGCGATCGGAGATGGATTTCAGCTTCTTCGGGTCGACAGGCTTCGATTGGCCAACCGTCCGGTCCCAGACGACGCCGATCCGGACCTGGGGACCGAACGGCACCAGAACGAAGCAGCCCGGCTCCAGCACGAGGTCAGGCGGGACGATGTAGTCGTAGGTCTGGTCCAGCGCGACGGGCAGCAGAACGGGCACCGCAGTCGGAAGGCCGCGATGTGTTGCCTGGTCATCGAACGCGAGCAGATCTTCCACGCCTTGCATCACTCCGTACGCTCCGGCGTCCGACCTACGAATCGGCTTGCGGAACACCTCTGTTCATTCTAGCGCAATGTGCCTGTTTCGAGGCACGGCAACGAGCGCCGGAAACCGGGAGGACTGACGCGGATGGACTTTTTCGTCGACACGGCCGAAGTGGCCGAGATCAAGGAACTGGCCAGCCTCGGGCTGCTCGACGGCGTGACGACCAACCCGTCCCTGATCGCCAAGGCCGGCCGCGACTTCAAGACGATCATCGCGGAGATCTGCGAGATCGTGCCGGGACCGGTGTCCGCCGAAGTGGCTGCCACCGACGCCGACGGCATGCTGGCCGAAGGCCGTATCCTCGCGAAGATCGCCAAGAACGTGGCCGTCAAGGTGCCGTTGACCTGGGATGGGCTCAAGGCGTGCAAAACGCTTTCGGGCGAAGGTACGATGGTCAACGTGACGCTCTGTTTCTCGGCCAATCAGGCGCTCCTCGCGGCCAAGGCCGGCGCCACGTTCGTTTCGCCGTTCATCGGGCGGCTCGACGACATCGGGCTCGACGGGATGGACCTCATCCGCGAGATCCGGACGATCTACGACAACTATCCGGCACTGGGGACCAAGATCCTCGCGGCCTCCATTCGAACGGTCGGGCACGTCCGGGATGCCGCGCTGATCGGCGCCGACGTGGCGACGGTGCCGCCGGCCATCCTGAAGAGCCTCGTCAAGCATCCGCTGACCGACAAGGGCCTCGAAGCCTTCCTCGCTGACTGGAAGAAGACCGGCCAGAAGATCACCTGAGGGTTGCGTCCGGCGGTGTAGACTTACGGGTGACAGCTCTCGAGTTGCCGCCAGCGGAGCCGTGTGCTCGACTGCGGCAACAATCGCCCGTGCCGGAGGACACACCATGACCAAGAGCAGCCGCTGGAAGAACCGCCCCGAAGGCTCGACGTGGGGGGACTACGGTCCGGACGACCAGCTCGGGCGTCTCAACGAGATCACGGCGGAGAAGGTCCAGCAGGGCATCGCCGAGGTGAAGACCGGCAAGACGTTCTGCCTGTCGATGCCGCTCGATTACCCCGGCGGCAACGTGCTCAATCCGCGCCGGCATCCGCCGCAACTCAGGCCCACGCTCCGGAACGACAAGCCGAACTGGGGCTATCGCGCCGACTGGGACCACCCGGGCATGACCGACGTCGTCAACGACGACATGGTGCTCCTGCATCTCCAGTATTCGACACAGTGGGACACGCTGGCGCACGTCGGCGCGGTCTTCGACGCGGATGGGGACGGCGTGCCGGAAGTCGTGTTCTACAACGGCTATCGGTTGGGCCACGAGGTGGTCGGGCCGACGGACGCCAAGGACGCGGGCGGCGTGCCCGGCACGATGGTGCCCGCCGTCGGCACCTCGTCCGCGAATGCGCTCGGCGTCGAGAACATGGCGCAGAAGTGCATCCAGGGCCGGGCCGTCATGATCGACCTCGAGGCCCACTTCGGGCGCGCGAAGAAGCCGATCGGCTACGACGACCTCATGAAGGTGATGGCGGCGGACGGCATCAAGGTGCTGCCCGGCGACATGGTCTGTTTCCGGACGGGCTTCGACGAGGTGATCTTCGAGGGCAAGAAGACGCCGACGCACGACTGGCTGCATGGCCAATGCTGCGGCCTCGACGGCACGGACGACCGGCTGCTGCAGTGGATCGCCGAGAGCAAGGTCGCCGCGCTCATCGCCGACAACTACGCCGTCGAGATGTACGACGCGCCGATCAAGCCGGGGCAGTGCGCGATGCTTCCCCTGCATCAGAAGGCGTTGTTCAAGCTCGGCGTGAACCTCGGGGAGATCTGGCGGCTTTCGGAACTCGCGAACTGGCTCAGGGCCAATAACAGGTCGTCGTTCCTGCTGACGGCGCCACCGCTCAACCTGCCGGGTGCGGTCGGCTCGCCGGCCAATGCCATCGCGACGGTCTAGGCGTCAGGAGACCGCGCGCGCGGCCGCATTTGCCTGGCTTTGCGCGCGGAGCGCCGTGATCGTGTCGGCAAGGCTGTGGCGCAGCGTGATCACGGGCTTCCAGCCGAGTTCGCGACGGATGCGGGCGGACGTCGCGTTGAACACGCGGCCGCGAAGGGTCGCCGCCATTTCCGGGGTCATGGTCCGTGGCGCACTGGTCAGCCGGCTGTTCAAGCCTTCCAGGAACGGCAGCAACGGCAGGGTGAAATCCGGCAACGTGAGCTTGGGCCGGGGGATGCTCCGGTCGATGGCGTGCATTTCGTTCGCGATCTCGGCAAAGCTCGGAATCGGATCGTTGATGGCGATGTAACGCCCTTTCGCCGACGGTCCGAGTGCCAGGACATGGGCGGCCGCCACATCGCGGACGTCGACGTAGGGGTAGGCACCCGGAGGTGCCGCCAGTTCCATGGCGCCCTTCATGATCGATTCCACGAGATCGACGCTCGGCGTGTTGCGCACGAAACCGGGGCCGGCGAATGCACCCGGCAGCACGGTGACGAGATCGAGGCCCAGTTCGCGGGACAACTCCCAGGCGCGTTTCTCGGCCAGCGTCTTGGCGCGAAAGTAGGGCACGCGCAGGTCCTCGGCCCAGTGGCCTTCGTCGACCGGCAGAGCTCCCGGGCGGGTCAGGGGCAGCGTGACGACCGAGGACGTCAACACGACACGCCCCACGCGGGCGTCGCGTGCGGCGCGGAGGGCCTTCTCGACGCCATCGACGCTGGCGGCCACGATCTCGGCATCGCGGCCGGGGGCATGGAGAAGGTAGACGGCGGCGGTGTGGACGACGGCATCCATGCCGTCCATGGCGGCGCGAAGGGCCGGTTCGCTCTCGAGCGTCGCGGCCACGACCTCTACGGGGCCGAGAGCCGCCAGCCGCTCCACGGCGGCCGTGTCCGAAAGCGAGCGGACGGAGCCCCGGACGGTGTGTCCAGCCGCCAGCAGCGCCGACAACAGATTGTAGCCGAGGTGACCGCCGGCTCCTGTCACGAGCACTTTCATTGCTTCAACTCGCTCTGCCATTCGGGGACGGGCGGCCTCGCGACAGCCGGCGGACTACTCCGCTGCATCTCGATAGTCGACGGCCGGAGGGAGGTCGAGCGCGATCGGGCGATAGGTCCGCCGCCGATCGAGGATGCGCCCCTCCAGCCGCATGATCGCGAGCAACCGGCGCCCCCAGCGGATACGCCGCCGCGCTTTCGCCGGATCGACGTATTGCGACGTCGGCAATCTCTCGCCTCCGAACTCGAGGATCGAGCCGATCGGGTGGTCGAATTCGTCCTGCATGGCGATCAGGCGGGCATAGAGCGCCGCCGCGGGGGACAGGATGGCGCCGAAGCCGTTACGGGGCTGCTCGGAACCGACGATGTAGAGGTTCTTCACGCGTGGCGGGAACGCACCGCCGTAGATCTGGGCGACGTTGTCGCGAACGTCCACGAGGCCTTTGGGCAGGAACGGGAAGATTACCTTGTAGCCAGTGGCCGCAACGATCAGGTCGACCTCGGTTTCCCCGCCGTCCGTGAAGCGCACCTTGCGCCCGTCGCACTGGGCGATCGCGGGGCGCGGACGGATGCGCCCCTGCCGAATGTAGCCGAGCGCTTCGGTGCCGAACGTCGGATGACGCTCAAAGAGGCGGTGCGACGGCTCGGGCAAGCCGTAGTCCCGATAGCGGCCGATCAACAGCCGGATCAGCCCTTTCAGAACCAGCCGCTGGGCGGGGACGGGAAGCGACCAGACCGGCAAGTCGGTCAGCGGCCGGCCGAACGCCACTTTCGGCAGGAACCAGGCTCCACTGCGCATGCTCCAGTCGGTCGATCGCGCCACGCGAGCACATTCGGAGGCAATGTCGCAGCCCGAATTTCCAGCGCCGATGACAAGAACGCGGGCGCCGGCGACGTCGGCCGGTGACTTGTAGAAGCGTGCGTGCATGACGCGACCGGAAAAAGAGCCCGGCAGTTCGGGCTCGATCGGGTCCCAATGGTGGCCATTGCAGACGACGACGCCTTTGTAGGTGCGCTGCTCACCATTCTCGAAGCGCACCACCCAGGTGTCGTCGGGCTGCGGCCGGGCCTCTACGACGCGTCGCCCGAACTCGATGCGCCGCGCGAGATCCCTGTCCCGGGCAAAGCTCTCGAGGTAGGCCTGCATCTGGCGCGCCGACGGAAAGTCGGGGTAATCGGCGGGCATCGGGTAGTCGGCGAACGCCGTCGACCGCTTGGACGAGACGATGTGCGTCGTCTCGTAGACGCCCGAATGCCAGTTTCCGCCCAGACCGGCGTTCGCATCGACATGCTCGAAGGCAACCGCCTCTCGTCGCAGCGCCGCCGCCATCGCCAGACCGACAGGGCCGGCTCCGATGATGACCAGACGCTCCCTGCGCATCGCCTACTCCGCTCCCCCGAGGCGCGGTGACTTAGCCAGACTGCGTGGTGCCCGTTAACCGATTTGCTTTGGCAGCGTTAACGAAGGGCTGGCGCCGCAGAACCAACAAAGTTGCGCCGTCTTGCGACACCGGTTCGGCGAATTGCCGCCCCGGCGCACAGTCATATTCGCCTCGTCGAGCATAGCAGGTCCCCGCGTCGGCGCGTCTCGCCGATGCGGGATACGACGCGGCGCATTAACGGAAAATCAACCATAGCGTGGATAGAGTCGCGGCATGTCTGTGATGCGTCCCGTGTCAGCTGTCCTGGCGATCTGCTGCCTCCTGGCCCTTGCGGCCTGCGGGGGTTCCGGCGCGAGCAAGTCCGTGGGACTCGGTGCCGGATTTCCCAGGCTGATGTCGAAGCCGGCACCCTGGCGGAGCCAGGAAGAGAACAAGTGTCTGGCGCTCGGGATCGTGAAGCCGTCGCCGTTCCTCGTCCAGCGAGCCTCGCTCGGCGGCCCAGGTTCCTCCTGCGGTGCAGAACGTCCCTTCGAAATGTCGGCGGCCCTCGGAGGCCGCGTCGCCATGCGGCCGACAGCGCTCCTGCAATGCGCCATGGTGCCCGCGGTCGACAAATGGATGGGCGAGGTCGTTCAGCGCGCGGCCCAGCGGCATTTCGGGCTGCCGGTCATCGAGATCAAGGTGGCTGCGTCCTACGCCTGCCGACCGATCAACCACCAGCGCGGCGCGCGACTGTCGGAGCACGGCTTCGCCAACGCGCTCGACGTCTCTGGATTCATGCTGGCGGACGGACGCTGGATCAGGGTCAAGACCGGCTGGTGGGGCGATGTGCGGGAGCGTGGCTTCCTGCGCGACGTGCACCGCGGCGGGTGCGCGATCTTCATGACGGTGCTGGGCCCCAACTACGACAGCTTCCACCGGGACCACTTCCACTTCGACCTCGCATGGCATGGCCGCGAGGGCGACAAACAGATCTGCCGCTGAGCGCGATCACCGACGTGCTGCGGCCCGCCGCGATGCGATGGCTGCATCGAAGGCCTTGGCGAAGGCGACAGATCCTGACTTCAATACGTTCTGGTCCATGCGACTCTCGAGCGCCTGCAGCAGCTCGGCGCCCGTCTTGTCCTTGACGATCGGATTGCGATTGTAGGCCTTCTCAGTAAAGAAATTCGTGGTCGGCATGTCGCGACCGGGCGTGTCCATCATGTCGAGGCCGGTCTGCGGACCCGCGAGGTTCATCAGCTCGATCTCGGCGCCCGACAAGCGCGGCCGACCTGCCTTCTCCGCATAATCGCGGACACCCTTCAGCTTGATGGTCTGGAGCCAGGGGCCGATGTCGGCGTCGAGATTGAGCGCATGGATGCCGAGGCCCTTCGGGGTCCGAGCGAACGCGACGTGCGCGCTCCAGTTGTTCGGCACGGACCGGACAGCCCGGATCATCTTGCGGAGCGCGCGCACCCTGGACCGGATCGACGCCACGTTCGCCGACGAGATCCCTGGGGCTACCGCGAGCGCTTCGAGGCGGCTCACGAACATATCGCCGTGCTTGGCGAGTTCGTTGACCGAATTCGCCCCGAGCAACTGGGCGTAGCCCAACGCCGACGAGATCGGACGGCCTTTCTTCGTCTCGGGGTCGATTCCTGCCTGCATGTCGGCAGTGCCGCGTCCGCCTGTCTCGAGGGCGTAGACACGTACGACCTGATCCTTGGTCAGACCCAGAGAGAGCGACTCCTCGGCATAGCGGCGCATGAATTGCGCCTCCGACGAGCGGACGGGAACGAAGCCGAATTCCTTGCGCGCACTGTCGAGAAAATCGGAAACGACGGCCATGTCCTCGTCGGGCTTCGCCGGCGAGCGCAGAGACGCGATGATCTTCGCCACATCGGGGGGGATCGGCGGTCCGGCATACCGCGGCGGCTGGACAGCCACGAAGTCGCCGACCGTGAACGGCTGTCCGGCGCTTCGCTTGCGACGACGCTGTTCGCGCAGATCTTCGACGGCCGACCAGTATTCGGCGGAGAGCCGATCGTGGTGAGCGCGCGCCCGGAGATAAACAACGTACTGGCGCTGCTGAGCCTCGGTGAGGCGCGATGCCAGCTCGTCTCCGATGGCTTGTGCGCGGGCCGGAAGGCTCAAAGCACCAGCAGCGATCATCAACGCCACCATCACCGTGGCGCCTCGCGCCGTGCGTTGCCAGACTCCTGCCGTCACGTTGCTTCCTGCTCCACCATCCTCGCCGAACGCGCCCGACACCACGCCTAGCATCGGCGACCGGACGCGAACATCAAATTGTGAGCTGAACATGGCGGACCCTGGGTGGCCGGGGACGCCACCCAGGGTCGAGGTTGGGCCTTCGACACCGTGATCGACACGGGTTCGAAGGCTGGGCCATCGTGAGGGGAACGATGGCCGCTACGCCGCGGGGAAGGGCGGCGTCTCAGTGGATCGGCGAGGGACGTCGTGCCCACTGCCATAGGCGCCGAACTCTGTCGCCTTCGCCGATCCGATGGATGATAAATAGTGCGCCTCTTCGGTCCTTGGAGGGCCACTCGGATCACGACTCTTCACGATCCCGTGTGCCGTATCGGCGGATCAGAACTTGTAGCTGAGGCCAGCCCGCACAAGATGGATATCGTTGTCGAATTTCATCATCTCGTTCTCGAGATTTCGCACCTCGTACTCCATCGTGTCCACATAGAGATACTCGAGGCGAGCGACGAGGTTCTGTGAGAATGCATATTCGGCGCCCGCACCGACGGCGAGGCCGGGGCGCATCTCGCTCAAGGTCAGGAAGCGCGCCGCATTCAAGGGATTTCCGCCCGCATTCTCGATATCGACGAACGCGAAGCCGGCCGTGACGTACGGAAGGAAGCGACCGAACGCGTAGCCCAAACGCGCACGCGCCGTGCCGAACATGCCAGTCTTCAGGCGAAGCACGTCGTCGTCCTTGATCACGATCCGCTCGGTATCGATACCGAGCATGCCGAGTTCCGCCTCGACGCCGATCACCCAGGAACTCGGCATCATGTAATTGTAACCGACGTGCGCCGACGCGATGGTGCCGCTCGAATCGAGCCAGACTTGGCCGTGATCGTTCTTGCCGTTCTGGCGGTCATAGAAGTGATCGGTATTGGCGAATGCGCCACCGGCAGATGCGCCGAAATAGAGACCAGTCCAGTTGTAGACCGGTTCGCCGTAGGTCTCGAACTGGGGCGCGGGCGGTCGCCCGTTTGCCTCTGCCGCTCCGGTCGCGAAGCAGGACAAGGTCACGAGCGCACTCAGCACGGCTGCCGGCAGCATTCTTTCCGATCGGTTCATTCGATCAACTCCTACTCATACTCGTTCTGGTTTGTGTTGAATTTCTCGAGCATCCGGATCACGCGGATGGCTCAGCGCGGCGCGGTCTCAGCCTGGCGTGCCGGGAGCACGGCGCCGGCCACGCGACGCAGGCGATCCATCAGGCCCCGGGTCGACGGGAATGACGCGTCCACGGCCGGTGTGAACGGGTCGGCGTGGAAGGGGACATCCAGATTGCGCGCCGCCATCGACAACGCCGCCACCAGACGGGGTGCTCCGGCGGCGTGCACGACATCGCCGCGGGAGATCATGTGCGAAAGATCTGCCGGATCGCCGATATGGACGGCACTGCCGAGGGAATGGCGCTCGCCGACCACCGGGTAAATGGTGACATGCGGGTAGCGGGACAGCCGCTCGAGCGCCGAGGCCATATAGAAGCCGCAGATCGAACGGGAGCCGACGACGAGCAGCATGGGACGCCCCGGCTGGCGGCGCATCGTCGCGTCGACGATCGACCAGATCGGCGCAAAGCCGGTTCCGCTGGAGAACAGCACAAGCCGGCCAGGCTCTTCCGGGCGATAGTACGCCGAGCCATACGGCCCCTGCAGGACCACGGGATGCCCCGGCTGAATGGCGCGGCCGATCTCACCCGAGACCCGCCCACCGGACAGGCGGCGAATGTGAAGTCGCAGAATGCCGGGGCGATCACCTCCATCGAGCGCGACCGTCGGACTGAACGCGCGCGCCGGGAAGCCACCGAAGGTGACGTTGACGTATTGCCCCGGTCGCCACGCCAGCGGACGAGCCACGCGGATCGCCACCTCGGCAACATCACGCGATGGCTGCTCGATCGAAGCCACCTTGCCCGACACTGCCGACGGGTCCTCCATCTCGGGCGGATCGACCTCGAGATCGGACAAGACCACAGCCTGGCAGGCTTGAACGACGCCCGGGGTCCCGGTCTCGCCACCGATGACGAGACCGCTTCGGACCTTCACCACGCACGTGCCGCAACGCCCGGAGCGGCAGTCGTGCGGCAAGTCGCAGCCATTCATGAGCGCCGCATCGAGAAGGCGGTCACCGGTGCGGGCCGTGATGACCTGTTCGCCAATTCGGATCTGACAGATGTGACTCATCGGACTACCTCCAGAATGACAGGACGCATGTGACGTGTGTGACGGGTTTGTGTGTGGTCGAAGGCGGCGACCCACATCGCGACGCCGGATCGCAAGGCGACGTCATGCGTGGAGCCAGTGTCGAGGCGACGGGAAAGCTCGAGTGTCCAACGCCCCGCATGCCAGCGCGCGGCGCATCTGATGTCGGCGCGATCGCCGGTGTAGGCGCCCGCAATCAGGATTCCCGGGATGACGGTGCCGACCGGAATGAGGGCATCGGCCTCGATCGAATAGGGCTGGCTCTCGTCGGCCGTCATCCACCAGCGCGCTTCGGAGGTCTCGCTCTTGGCGGGATCGAGATCAATGCGGGCCATTGCGTTCTGCTGGAACGCGAAGTTGAGCGGCAACCGCTTCGGCTGAAGCGAGCCGGCGTAACCGGCGGGTGGCTGGTGCGCGAAGTTGTTGGCGTAGAACGCCTTGCCGGGATCGGTGCGGTAGCCGGCCTTGTAGCGCGACTGGCCGGCGGATTCGGCCGGCTTCGGGTCGACTGGACCACCGAAGTAGTTGTCGTCGACGTAGCCGAGCAGGCCGCCACGGGTCGCCTTCCAATGCCAGACGTCCACGATCGAGCCGTCCGTCGTGTAATGCAGCCCACGCCCGGACAGCGCCGCGGGCTTGTCCGACAGGGGCTGTCGTCCGAGATGGATCGAGCCGCCGGCCGGCATCGTTGGCTCTTCGGCCAACAGGACCGCGAACTTGTCCTCGTAGTAGGCGTTCTCGTCCTCCACGTCGTACCGCGTGTGGGCGAGATGCCAGCCGTCCTCCTTCTTGACGAGGGGAAGGTGCTTCAGAGATCGCGTCGGGTCGGACCACGTGAATGCCAGGTAGGCCATCGTGCCGTCATGCACGGCGCGGATCGTGACGGACGCGCTGCCGGTGCCGGAAAAATTCGCCCCCTGATGCGTGTCGACGGTGACGGGCGTCGCCAGTCGCCACACCGGATCGTCGATGTCGCCATCGAGCAGGGGTGCATCGGCCTGCTCGATCGCCGCGATGCGCAGCGTCGGCCGACCGGTGTTGTCGAGCGAAACGGCGGTGACCGAACCGACGACGAGGCAAAGGCCACCGACCGTCAGAGGGTGGAGATGGAGCCTTGCGCTCCGTGCAGCAGGCGTCTGGCGTTCGGCTTTTTCGACGCCCAGCCTGACCAGATCGGCCAGCGACGGCTCGACGGAGGGCAGGGTGACGGGACCCGGACGCACGATGCGCAGCAGTTGCCGGGATCTGCCGTAGGCGAATTGCGCGCTGACGTGGATCAGGACGAACGCGCCAAGCCCCAGCGCGCCGACGTAGTGCAGTGTCACCGTCTGCCCACCCCAGCCGAGATACAGCAGAATGCCGGTCGAGAGCTGCAACAGGAGCAGGACAAAGCCGAGCCAGTAGACGGCGACATTCATCGCCGCACGGCGGGCCTGGCCAGGGCAGCGCAGCGCCAGGAGACGCATGCGGTCGAAGGCGATCCGCCGCTTGGCGCCGGTCGCGCGGATATAGGCCGGATAAGCGGTTGCGACCGAAATCAGAACCACACCCGCCCAAAGGTGGATGCTCCAGACATCACCTGACGGGAGGACGGCCTCGAAGGCGCGAAGCCATTGCCGATCCGGATGATCGGCCGCAATGGCAATTCCCGTCACCAGCAGCGCGGCCGATGCGAGGACGACCAACCCGTGCAGAACGACAAGGCCCGCGTCCGAGCGCGGCGGGCGCGATATCGATGGTCTCAGCGACATGACTTTCCTTCCTTCGAACCCTGTCGGCCGCGCGCCATCGATCGCCGAGGCTGCCCCGGCGTGACGACTGCGCGTCGGACTGATGATCAGCGTGAAGCCACAGCAGCACGCCTCGCCTGCCCACAAGGGCCTGCGACACGCCCAAAGGCGTCACTCAACCGGTGTTGCGCGTTGGCGGTGGAAGGTCGGAACTATGAAAACGGTTCGACTAGCGGCATCGAGTGTCCCCTCGTAACGATCGACTGCCCGAATGGGCAGGCCAGGCGGTTTCGCAACGCGCGAGCCACCGACGGCTGATGGGCCACCCCCCTCATTACAGTCGCGACGCGGTTCCCCTCGTCACCTCCCGATTGTCGCGCCGTGCGTCTGCTGGCTCGACAGCTTCGGGGGCTGCTTGCGACCGTCCCTGACGATGCATGTGCACGTTGCAATATGGACAGATTGTGGCGCAGCGGATGACTGGCATTCCGAATTTTCCATTTATTTCAATATTCTCGTTCAGTTTTTTAGTATCCCCTGGCAGCGATCAGGGAGGTCGAGGCCGGTGTTCTCGAGGACGGTGGACAGCTGTTCGAGCCGCGCGCACTGGGCGGCAAGCAGGGGCGATGTAAACGGACGATTTGCCGGGTGTGCGCGGCCGCAGTATTAGGATCGAGCGGCATCCGGAACTTGACGCGCGGGTCCGGCGTACACATGTCGGCTGCACGACGTTCCCGCCCGCGCCGTCCGCATCACGGAGACCATCCATGGCCAATCTGCCCGCCCTGCAATACCTAGACAAGGCTCTGACGACCGTGCGCGACATGGGGCTGAAGGCGCAAAGCTCGGGTCAGGATCCGATCGTCGCGCTGCTTGAGACCATCGCCGATCTCGACAAGGACAAGATCACCGTGATCGCGCGCACGCTCGCGGAAGCCTCGACGTTCAACGAGATCGTGCGCAACGAAATCTCGGCGATGAAGATCGGCGAGCGGTACAACGACATCGTCGAAAGCTTCAATTCGATCCGGGCCGACGCGAAGTCGATGGTGGATCAGCTCGAGGATGGGCGGATCTCGACATTCGAACGGGTCAACAATGTCTGGATGAAGGTCTCGCGCGGCGATGTCGCCGAGCGGTTCGACAAGATCCAGAAGACCTATCTCGCCGTCGCGGCCGACAGCGCCGACCAGATCCGCCGCGAGCAGCGCATCCTCGCCGCCTATCAGGACTATCGCGGCGCCTACAAGCAGGCCCAGATCCTCTCGCTCGAAGTCCTGAAGACGGCCGAGGCGAAACTCGAAGCCACGAAGACCGCGCTAACGTCCGCGAGTGAAGCCGTGGCCACGTTCGCGGGCACCGAGCCGGCCGAGCGGGCGCGCCTCGAACTGAAGCGCGACGAGGCCTTGCGCGCCATGCAGGACGAGGACAAGCGCTACCAGATCGCCAAGGATCTCGCCGACAATCTGACCATCGGTTACAATACGACCGAAGTCATCATGACGCGTCTCTTGCAAACGACGAACGCGAAGGAGCGCGTCTATCAGCAGGCGATCACGTTCTTCTCGACGAACGAGGCGGTTCTGACGGCGCTCAAGGCGTCGTTCACGGGGCTGTTCGGGCTGCACGAGTCGACCGCGACGCTGGAAGCCATGAAGAAGGGCGTCTCGGAGAGCCTCGAGACCATCGGCGAAATCGGCAATCAGGTGCAGGAAGCTGCCGTGAAGGCCGGCTACGGACCGACGGTGCGCGCGGATGCGGTGAAGAAGCTCGTCGACTCCATCGTCGGCTTCCAGGAGCGGTCGCGGCAGATCATCAAGGAAATGCGCGTGATGGCGAGCCGCAACTCCGAGGAAATCAACGAGGCCGTGGAAGACGGCAAGCGCCGGCTCGCCAAACTCGCAACCGACGCAGCGGAACTCTGAACGCCCCGGCGTTGACCCCGTATCCCGAGGACCGCAATGCAGACTGAGGCGCCTCCATCACGGCCACTCGACGACGTCATGATCGCGATGGACGTGGTGGATACGCTGCGTCACGACAAGCGCATTCTCGAGCGTGAACTGAACGATGACAGCCGGCGCGCGGACCTGATCGAGCGACTGCGCGCCATCTACAAGGGCCAGGGTATCGAGGTTCCGGACCGCATCCTCGAGGAAGGCGTCAAGGCGCTGGAGGAAAAGCGGTTCGCCTACACGCCGCCGCCGCCGTCGGCGCAGGTGAGCCTCGCGAAACTCTATGTTTCGCGAGGCACGTGGGGACGCAAGGCCGCCGGGATCGGGATTGCCGCCCTCCTGGCCGGCGGCGGCTGGTATCTGGCCGTCGAGCGTCCGCGCTCGTTGGAGCAGGCAAGCCTGAAGCAGGAACTCGGCACGGCTCTGCCGGCCCGCATCACCAACCTGCTGGGCCAGATCGAGCGCGAGGCCCGGGTAGAAAGCATCCGCGCAGAGGCGCAACAGCTCGGGGCCGCAGCCCGCTCGGCCGCGAGCGGCGGCGACGTCGGCGCGGCACGGACAGCCGAGGCAAAGCTCAAGGGAATCCTCGACGAGCTTCGGCTGGCGTTCGACGTCCGTATCCTCAACCGGCAGGGCGAAGTCTCCGGCCTCTGGCGCGTGCCGCGCATCAATCCGGGAAGCCGGAACTACTATCTCGTGGTCGAAGCCGTCGAACCGGGTGGCAAGACGATCGTCCGCGACATCCTGAACGAAGAGACGGGGGAGAGAGAGCGCGTCACCAAGTGGGCCATCCGGGTCCCCAAGTCGGTGTTCGACGAGATCCAGGCCGACAAACTCGATGACGGCATCATCCAGAAAGCCGTTCTCGGCAGCAAACCACAAGGCTACACCGAGCCTCAGTGGCGGCGCGAGGTGTCCGGTGGCGCGCTCACGAGGTGGTAGGATGCAGAACGGCCGTGACACGCTATCGGGGATCGAAGACGCTCTCCGGGACCTCAAGACCCAGGAAGCAGCACTTCAAGGCGAACTCGAAGAGGCCAACAAGGAGCGGGCGAGCCTCGTCGCCGATCGCCTCGACGCGATGCGGGAGCTTGCCTCCATCCGGGCCCGGGACGCCTTCTCCGACGGTGTGATCGACGAAGCCGACAATCTCTCGCATCAAGTGCGCACCATTCTCGAGGCGCGCCAGCGGACCATCTTGCAGCTCAAGGAGCGGCACGTGTCGGCCGAAGCCGAACGCGACCGCCACGTCGCCCGACAAGATGCGCTGACGCGCGAGATCGCGGCACTGGAGGAACGGCTCGACCGGGTCGCTTCGGAGGCGCGCGCCGCCCTCGCGACCGATCGCGCCTACGCCGACCTCGTGCAGCGGAGGAACGACGCCGCCGAGACGTATGCGCGCGCGAAAGAGAAAGCTGAGCGGGCCGCACTCGACGAGCAGGAAAAGGGCGCGCCGTATCGGGGCGATCCGCTGTTCATGTACCTGTGGCAGCGGAAGTTCGGCTCGGCCGAGTATACGGCCACCGGCCTGGTGAAGGTTCTCGACCAGTGGGTTGCCGGGCTCGTCAAGTACACGGATGCCCGAGCCAACTATGCGATGCTGACCGAGATCCCGGTGCGGCTGAGGGCTCACGCCGATGACCTCTCACGGCGCAACGACGGTCTCGCCGGAGAGATCGAGATGCTCGAGGCCGAGCGAACGCTGGCCTTGGCCGGCGCCGATCTCGTGGGGGAGCTGACGCGCCAGCGCGACGCCCAGAGCGCGCTCGGGAAGGACCTCGAACGCATCACTTCCGAGCTCGCCGAGACCGGCAACCAGCTCCGCATCTACGCGAAAGGCGAGGACTCGTCATTCATCTCGGCCGTGGCTTCGTACGCGACGTTCCTGGACCGGGAGCCGCCGCGCCGACTGATGGCCGACGCACGCGCCACCCCGGGCAGCGAAGACGACCGCGCCGTGGAGCAGATCACGAAGCTCGCCAATCAGCTCGAGGATATCGAGGAGCGCATCAAGGGCCGCAGACGACTGCTCGACCAGATCGCGGAAAAGCGTCTCGACCTGTCGCGCGTGGCGACCGACTTCCGACGTCAGCGCTACGACGACGTCGGGTCGCAATTCAACGATTCATCGCGGACCGAGGATCTCCTGCAGCTGCTGCTGCGCGGCGCGATCACGGCGGCGGACTACTGGATGCGCATGAAGATGCAGCAGAGCTGGCGCCACCGACCCGCCGATCCGTGGCGCCGACGGTCGGGACTGCCGCCGTTCGATGGCTTCCCGTCCGATTGGGGGGGCATCTTTGGTGACGGCGGTGGCGGGGGTGGCGGAGGGGGGCGCGGCAAGCGCGGCGGCTCATCGGGCAAGGATTTCGAGACCGGCGGCAGCTTCTAACGATCATCGCCGCGCAACTTGCGATGATCAGGCCTCGTCGCGCGCGACTGCGAGCCGGGCCAGTCTGGCGGCGGCCTGCATCTCCGTCCAGCGGCGCTCGCGGCGGGCCATGGCTTCGTCGTCCGAGCCCCATTCGGAGATCTGCCAGTCCTCGTCGACATGGGCCGCTTCCCATGCGGCCTCGGGCGAGAGTTCGCCTTCGAGAACGGCCAAGGCCAGTACAGCCGAGCCGGTGAGTGTCGTCATCACGTGCATCGCCGTCAGCGAGAACGCGTCGAGATCGGCCACGGCGGCCGCGTAGGCATCGAGGGCAGCCTGAGGCTGCGCCACGTGCATCAGCCCGCACTGTACCCGGAGTTGGCATCCAGTTCGCGCTGCGAGCCACGCAAGGACGGGGTCCCAGAGCGCAGTCTGGCGCTCCACCAGGCCTTCCGGGAAGTCCGCCCGATAGCAGAGCAGATCACTGCCGGCGTACTTCACGATGTCGGCCGCAACCTCGGCGGTCCGTGAAGCGACGCCGTCCAGCGCGGTGTTGACCAAGCGTGTCAAGGGCATCGCGGCCGGATCGATCACGGCCTGCTGCCCCGACCACTCGGCCGCCAGCGCCTCCGCAAGGCCGCGCGCCTGCACCTCGAGATTGCGGCGGGCCGGCGTCTTCACGGTGCGGCCATCGAGCAGGACAGCGAAGCCCTTGCCGTCGCCTGCTTCGGCAACCGTCACGGACTTGTAGAAGCGGGCCGGTAGCGACGGAGTGCCAGCCCCCGCGCCCGGCAAGACGATAGGCCGCGTCGGGGGATGCGGACGGTCGCTCGTCATCGGACGTGTCCTTCTCCTGCCTCTCGTTCCCCAAGCAACTGCTCGATGGCCGATACGAGGTCGGCGCCACGATCGATGACGCGATGGGCGCCGGCGCGGACCAGGAGGTCCGGGTGATGATAGCCCCAGGACACGCCCAGCGCCGAGACGGCGGCACTGCGAGCCATGGTCATGTCGAAGCTGGTATCACCCACCATGACCGCGTCGGTCGCCCCGACACCGGCCTCGGCGAGCGCCGCCATGATCATCGAGGGGTGGGGCTTCGAAGGATGATCGTCAGCGGTCTGGATGGTGAGGAACGTGCCGTGCCAACCCTCCCGCTCCAGCAGACGCGCCACCCCACGCCGGGACTTGCCCGTCGCGATGCCGAGCAGAACATCGCCGCGCGTGCCGAGCGCTTCGATGGTTTCACGGACGCCGGGATAGAGCGGCTCCTCGACCCGCTGGAGGCGCCCTTCGGCGTGAGCGCCGCGGTAGTGCTCGGCGAGGCTCCGGCGAAGTTCCAGCGGCTGTCCTGGCGCCAGCACGGCAAAGGCTTCGGTCAGAGAGAGGCCGACGACGCTCAGCACCTCGTGCGTCGGCGGCGGCGTGAGCCCATGCGACTCGAAGGCGTGCGCCATGGCGGCCGTAATGTTGTGCTGACTGTCGATCAGCGTTCCGTCGCAGTCGAAAATGACGAGCTTCATGACCGTCTGCCTCGCCGTGCCGGCTCATGGACCCGGGCACGCTCGTGTTCCGGCGCCGACATTTGCTTCCCTTCGCGGCTTGGTCGAGAGCAAATGGCGGCGCCAAAGGAACACGAGCAACTGATTGTTTCGAGTGTAGCTTTACCTCTGACGTTTGGTGACGAGATTGACCGCAACCGGGTACCAAACGTCAGAGGCGCTACACTCGCACCGCGTCTCAATTGCGCTTTAGCACGGCGTAGTAGCTATAGCCCCGGTAAATCCGCTCAAAATTCAGAGAAAGGCCGTGCCGGTTCGACAGGGCCGTCAGCTCGGCTTCGAGGGCCTCACGCGGCGTGACGCGGAACTGGGCGAGCCACGAATAGAGTATCCGCTTGGCCGACGCCGGAAGCTGCTCGCAGCCACCGAAATCGACGATGTGCAGGCTGCCGCCGCGCGCGACGAGGCCGGCCGCGTGGTCGAGCGCCGCCTCCCAGGGCGGAATCATGGACAACGAGTAGGAGAAAAAGACACGATCGAACTCGGCCTGTCCCAGGGTGGCCCGCGCGTCGAAGTCGGTCGCGTCGCCGAGGGCCAACTTGATCCGGCCCTCGAGCTTCCGGCGCGCCAACGCGGCCTCGGCGGTCTCGAGCATCATGCGTGAGAGATCGACGCCGTAGTAGCGGGCGTCCGGAAAACGCGCCGCCGCCCGAATGAGGTTCAAGGCTGTGCCGCAGCCGATCTCGAGGACGCTGCCACCTTTCGGCGGGTTCAACCCCGCGATCAGGCGCTTGCGCCCCAGAAGATAGTACTCGCGCGTCAGATCGTAGACGTGGCGCTGGTAGCGATAGTTGCGGTCGAGGTGCTCGGCATGACTTTCGCTCGCCATCCCGGTCACTCCGGCTTCAGGACATAGAGGTGGAAGGCGCCGTAAATGGCCGATCGGTCGGCAGTGGACCAGCGACGCGAGTCTTCGGCCTCGTAGTGCCAGCGGCCGAGCGTCGTCTCGGGTACACGACCGGGCAGGATGGTCTCGGTGCCGGCAGTGCGGAAGATGACGCGCGCGCCCGGCCGTGCCGTGCGCGTGATCTCGACCCAGAGTTCGGTCAAGGTCGCATCATCCATCCAGTCCTGCGCGTCGAGCAGCACGTAGCGGTCGAGCGATCGATCAGGCTCGCGCTGGAGCAGCTTGGTAAAGGTCAGATGGTTGATCTCGACGCGGTCGGCGCGGGCCTTGATCAGGGGATAGTTGGCCGGCTCCAGATAGGGCGGGACGGACGCATCTGGACCCGGTGCGTAGCCCCGGTTGAATGCCTGCCACGCGAAATAGTTGTCCTTCAGGTCGAAGTCGCAGGCCAGCTTGCGCAAGCGCTCCTCGACGACGACGGCCATGTGCGGCGCATCACCGAGCAATTCCTTGTACTGCGCCGGCGGAATGCCTAGCCCATAGAGCGACGTCTCGTTGCCGAGGATCTTGCGCACGAGCTTCTTCTGGAACAGCGGCGCGAGATTGGCCTCGTAGATCGTCTTCTGTTCGGCCAGGGATCTGGCCGTCAGCATGATCCGCGGGTCCTTGCCATACATGCGCGCCACACCGTGGGCGAACGCAATGCAAAGGCCGAGCAGGCCGGTCTTGTAGAAGCCGCGCGAGAACGCCGTGATGCGGCGACGGCCCAGCTTGTCTCGGCCTTCCCAATAGGCGCGCGAGGTGGCATCGAGATGGGGAGCGATGTACGTGTCGTAGGCGGCGACGTTCGCCGGATCGGCCGCGTCGAAGAACATGCGGCGGAAGGCCTCGACATCCGGCAGATGCCGGGCGGCCGCGATCTTCATCTTGTTGAGCGCGATATGGGCGTGATTGAGGTCGACGGCCAGGATGCGGGCCGGGTCGGCGACGAGGTAGCTCATCAGATTGCAGCCACCCGACGCGATGGTCACTATGCGCGAATCGGGCTGGATCGCCAGCGCTTCCATGTCGACGCGAGGGTCCTCCCAGATCTGGGGGTAGACCAGTTCGCTGAAGGCGAGCGTGAACATGCGCTCGAGCAGACCTTCGCGGGACAGCGTGCGATTGCGGTGAACAGCTTCTCCCAACAGGCCGGCGGCCGTGCGCTCCGAGCGCTCCGTACCGATTGCCATGCGGAACTCCTTCCCAGGTTTGGCGACCGCGCGCGCTACGATGCCGGCGCCGGCGCGTCTCGATGTCAGGTTCAGTTCGACGGACGGAAGCGGGATTTGGTATCAGGCCGGAGCGCCAACGGGAAGCTGGAATTCCGGCACCATCCCGGGCCTCGCAAGCGGCCAACGGACGATGCGCATCTCGCCGTCCAGAGTCTCGACCAGCGCCGTGCAGCTCTCCACCCAGTCGCCGCAATTCAGATAATGCACGCCGTCGATCATGCGATCGGCAGCGTGATGGATATGGCCACAGATGATGCCATCCGCGGCGTGCCGTCGCGCTTCCGAGGCGACGGCCTCCTCGAAGGACCCTATGAAGCTGACGGCGGATTTGACGCGATACTTGAGGTAGGCCGACAGCGACCAGAACCCCAATCCGAAGCAGCGACGCACCCAGTTCAGAGGGGCGTTCGACCAGAGCGCCAGCTCGTATCCGCGATCGCCGAGAAAAGCGAGCCACTTGGCCGTACGCACGACAACATCGAACTCATCGCCGTGCAGCACCGCGTAGCGCTGGCCCTTTCCGGTGACGTGGATGCAATTCCTCTCGAGGCGAACTCCGCCGAACTGCATGCCGCAGTAGTCACGCAGCACCTCGTCGTGATTGCCGGGAATGTAGACGATCGATGCGCCCTTGCGCGCTTTCCGCAAAAGCTTCTGGATCACGTCGTTGTGGGGCTGTGGCCAATGGGGGCCACGCTTCACCTTCCAGAAATCGACGATGTCGCCGACGAGATAGATTCGTTCGGCATCCACGGTACGCAGGAGGTCGAGGAGCGCGGTCGCCTGCGCGTTCCGCGTTCCCAGATGAATATCGGAAATAAAGAGCGCGCGAACCCTGGCGGGCGCGTCGTCCTCATGATCGGCGATGTCGTTCGATGGCATATCTGGCATGGCGCCGGACTAGAGGCTTTGAATATCAGTCTCGTGACAGCGAGCGCTGCGTCCCCAAAAAGCTGGCGCAGATGGCGATCGAGCAACGCCCGTCGGGACCGCTGGGGCCCGGCACTGGCGCGTCGCTCGCCCGTGAGCCCGGAGGGAAGGCGGGCCAGTCCCGAACGCCGTTCGATTGCGGGGTCGTGCGAGCGCGACCGGGACTGGCCCTGGCCCGGGCACGCCACCAGAGGGCAGGTGGCAGCCCGGGATCTCTGTGATCGATCCGTCAGCCAACCCCCGCAATGCGTCGGGGTGGAACGTAAGCCGAGGGCGGTGCCCTTCAGGGGACTGAGCATCGGGCCCGGACGCATGGCTCCCCCGCCCAGGCGAAGGTTGCATAACCGCTCCGCATGACACCGGGATTACGGAATAGCCCGCGACTGCATTGTTTCATGCCCTGTGTCGAGACGGCGCCACCTCGGGTGGCGCGGGGCGAGGCAGCAAGACCGTGACCGACTGCATGAGGGTGGCAAGCGGGAATGGCTTGGCGAGAAAGACATCGGCCCCGGCTGCCAGCGCACGCGCCCTGTCGTCCGCCCCGTTGCGTCCGGTTACCATCACGATCGGAATGCGCCGGCAATGCAGCCGTAATCGCAATTGTCGCAACACCTCGATGCCCGACAGTCCGGGCAAATGCCAGTCGAGGACAACCAGATCCGGTTCCAGGCCGGCAATCGCGTCGACCGCAGTGCTCCCCTCACCAATCGTGGCAACGGCGTAGCCGAACGCTTCCAGATTATACGTAAGCATCAGCGCCATGTTGCGATCGTCCTCGACGAGGACGACGCGAGGGGCGGATGTCAAGGGCAGACCGAGCATGGTCATGGCATTCGGCCTCCGAGCGGCGCGAGGCTCGCGCCAGCTTCCGGAACTCGAGTTCGACGTGGAAAAAAAACACGCACTCGTTAAAGCCGAAGGACATGAAGTCCGAATGACAGCCGTCGGGGCTCGCGCCGGCGCTGCGGGCGCGATGAAAGAGACCTATTCGAAAGGCTTACCCGGCGGCTTGCGGCGCGGGCGTCAGGCCTCGAAATGCGAGGGATCGAGACCGAGAAGCTGCCAAGTGACCAGCATGTGCTCGGGGAGGGGCGCCGTCACGTCGAGGCGTGGCTTGCCGGGACGGGGATGGGGAATGACCAACCGCCGCGCGTGAAGATGCAGGCGAGGCTCGATGCCATCAAGCGGCATGGGCCGGCCATCCTCGTACTTGTTGTCGCCGACGATCGGATGATTGATCAGCGCCATGTGGGCCCGGAGCTGGTGCTGTCGGCCCGTGACAGGCTTCAGGGAGACCCAGGCCGCCTTCTGGCCCACGCGGTCGATGACGCTGTAATGCGTCGTCGCGTGCATGGCGAGATCCTGCTCGCCGGCCTCGGCCTTGCGCACGCGGTCGCCGTCAGGCCCGGCGGCCTTCACGAGCGCCGCCTCGATGCGGCCCTGGGGAGGGCGCGGCACGCCGTGGACCAGAGCCCAGTACGTCTTGGCGGCGCTGCGGGTCTGGAAGGTGCGGCCGAGCCTGGCTGCCGCATCACGCGTCTTGGCGACGAGCAGGACGCCGGTCGTATCCCGGTCGAGGCGGTGGACGAGGCGCGGCCGATCGCCGAAGCGGTCCGCCATGCCGGCCAGGATCCCGTCGAGATGCCGCTTGGTGCCGGTGCCGCCCTGGACAGCGATGCCGAACGGCTTGTTGAGGACGAGGACGTCCTCGTCCTCGTAGATGATCAGGCTCTCGATCAGCGTCCGGTCGGCCTTCGAGAGGCCCATGGGCGGTTTCGGAGAGGTGGGCGCAGCCTTCGCAGCCGGGGGCTTGCGCACAATGGCCGGGACGCGGATCTCCTGGCCGGCCTCGATCCGATGGCCAGCCTCGACCCGCTTCGCGTCGAGGCGCACCTGGCCGGTGCGCAGGAGCTTCTGCAGATAGCTATGGCCCACATCGGGGAAATAGAGCTTGAACCAGCGATCCAGCCGCAGTCCGGCGTCCTTCTGGGTGACGACGATGGTCTCGACGGGTGCGTTCATCTCAGGAAGACTTTCGACACTGCAAGGCCGGCGACGAGAGCGGCGATCGAAAGCGCCACCGACGCGCCGACGTAAACTGCGGCCAGAGCGTGCTGCTGGCGTTGCACCAGCTCGACGGCATCGAGCGAAAAGGCCGAGAACGTGGTGAAGCCGCCCAGAACGCCGGTCGCCAGAAACGTCCGCCATGACGGGCTGCCATCGAACACGGCCCCGGACGTGGCCACCACTACGCCCATCAGGAACGAGCCGACGACGTTCACCGTCAGCGTCGCAACCGGGAAGGCGGGGCCGAAAGCCTGCAATGCGGCGACGTTGACGAGGAATCTCGCTGCCGCGCCGATTGCACCGCCGGCTGCCGCGGCCATAAGGAGGTACATGGTGGCTCGTCCGATGATCGAGCCCCTCTATAGGGGCTCGATCATCGTGTGGAAAGAGCGGAAACCACCGGCATCGGTTCGCCTCAGCTCGCCGGCTGATCCAGCTTCCGGGTCAGGTTCTCGAATTCCCGCCGCAATTCCTCGTTGCGGAAGATCTGCTCGAATGTCGGGGCCTCGAGGCGCTGGATGGCCTCGAAGGACGTGGAGCTGTCCTTCATGAGCTGGCGCAGCTGGTAGCTCGCCTCGACGGTCTCGAACGTGTTGTCGGCGATCTTCAGGTCGTGCGCTGCCCGCTGGCGCGCCCGCATGATCTGCTCGCGCTGCTGGACGAGATAGCGGCGATAGCCCTTGGCTGCCTCGTCGGCGAGCCGCTGACTCTCGCGATTCGCCTCGAGGGCACGGCGCTGGTCGGCACGGTTCTCGGCGCGCAGCAGGTCGGCCGTGCGCTTGCGCGCAGCCGCGATGTCCCGCGTGATCGCATCCAGTTTCGGCAGATACTGGCTGTCGACCTTGGCGATGGTTGCGTCCTGCGCGTGGACGATCATGGCGAACAGCGCCGCGTGCATGGCGAAGTAGCGGCGCGCAGCCCCGACATTCTCGCCCGACTGAGCCATCAGCTTGGCGAGCTGCGCGTCGATGGCCTTTGCCGAGTTGAACACGGCGACGAGGCGGACGAGATCGCCCGACAGAACACCGTCCAGCAACAGGTCGACCTGCTGCTCGGTCATCTGGATGCCCGAGCGCGCGAGACCGTCGAAGACTTCGCGCTTCGATTTGGCGATCTCTTTGCGGTTGTTTTCGATCCGCGACCGGGCGTCCTCGATGTCCTTGCCCAGGCTGTCCACTGTGTCGGTGACGAGGCCCGGAAGGACACCGTCCTTGGGCGCCGTCAGCTGCTTTTCGCGCAGGCGCACGATGCGGTCGTCGAGGTCACGGATGTTCTTCCTGAGCGCTTCGATACGCTTCTGAACCTCGACGACGGGGACGTCGGTCACGATCGCGAGTGTCGCGTCGAGGAGATCCTTGATCTTCGACTCGCGGTCCTCGCGGGTCTCGGTCCAGATCGGAGGCACGAGAAACTCGTCGCGAGACGGCAGCTTGCGCGCCTCACCGCGGCTCCGGGCCGTGTCCTGAAGGATAGAATCGATGGCCCGCATCAGGCGTTGCGCCTGCTCGTACTCGAGGCTCCCGGCACGGGGGTCGGCGGCGGAGGGCGGGGTTTCCAACAGGGGCGGAGGATTGGCCTGCCTGTTGCCGGCCTTCGCCTGCGGCTGGGCCTGAGCCAAACGGCCGCCCGCATCGCCCTTGGACAGCATGTCGGCGATCTGGTCGCGATGGGCCGCCTGGGACAGCGCCGATCCGCTTCCCATGGCGGCACACGCCATGGCGAGAAGCGCCACCATCGATTGCCGCTGAACGCCAAGCATCTCGAACTCCTGTCAAACTCAAAGCTCACATGGACAAAGAATCCGGCAAATCAATGATGTTTGCGACGTTTTGCCAAACAAAGTTCAAATCCAGCGGCGGACGCGATCGGAGTAACTGGCGAAGGCGGGCCCGAAGCGCCGTCGCAGATAGGCCTCCTCGCGGAGTATGGCGAGGCGGGTGACGGCGAAGGCAAAGACCGGGCCCACGAGGATCAGCCACAGATTGTCGAAGGCCAGGCCGGCGCCGATCAGACCAATCAGCTCACCCAGATAGATCGGGTTGCGAGACACGGCGAAAGGGCCGGTCATCAACAGGGCGTCCGCGCCGCGATCGGGGCGGATGGACGTGCGGAAGCGGAAGAACTGAACGGCTGCCCACAGGGACAGGCCCGACCCAGCCGCGACGAGTCCCCAGCCAAACAGCGTTGCTCCAGACCAACCCGAGACGGGGGTTGCCAGGGGCCAGATCCAGCGATTTGTGATCACAGCCAGAACGATCGCCGAGACGAGCAGGACCGGGGGCCAGGGGAATGAGCTCGGACGGTCGGTCGGGGGTGTGTTCATCGACAGGCTTCGTTTGTGGCCGCGGTCCGATGACCATATGCTGTCGCGGATGCCGAAACCATCCGCCTCGAACAGGCCCGCGGGAGTCCCGGTCCCATGACCATTCCGAACGAATACCCGACGTTGAACTTCGATCTCGGCGAGACGGCCGACCAGTTGCGCCAGACCATTCGAGCCTTCGCCGCCAACGAGGTGGCGCCGATCGCGGCCGAGATCGACAAGTCGGACCGGTTTCCCCGCGAGCTTTGGCCCAAGATGGGGGAACTCGGGCTGCACGGCATCACGGTCGAGGACGAGTACGGCGGCAGCGGCCTGGGCTATCTCGAGCACTGCATCGCCGTCGAGGAGATCTCGCGCGCGTCCGCAGCTGTCGGGCTGTCGTACGGGGCGCACTCCAATCTCTGCGTCAACCAGATCCGGCGTAACGGCAACGAAGCGCAGAAGCGGCGCTATCTGCCGAAGCTGATCTCGGGAGAGCACGTCGGATCGCTGGCCATGAGCGAAAGCGGGGCCGGGTCGGACGTCGTGTCGATGACGCTACGGGCCGAGAAGAAGGGCGATCGCTGGGTGCTGAACGGCACCAAGATGTGGATCACCAACAGCCCCGACGCCCAGGTGATCGTCGTCTACGCCAAGACCGATCCGGCGGCCGGTGCGCGCGGCATCACGACGTTCATCGTCGAAACGTCGTTCAAGGGCTTCCGGGTGGCACAGAAGCTCGACAAGCTCGGCATGCGGGGATCGTCGACGGGCGAACTCGTGTTCGAGGACTGCGAGGTCCCGGAAGAAAACGTGCTCGGCACGGTCGGGAAGGGCGTCAACGTCCTGATGTCCGGCCTCGACTACGAGCGGAGCGTGCTCGCCGCCGGCCCGATCGGCATCATGCAGGCCGCCATGGACGTGGTGCTGCCCTACATCCACGAGCGCAGGCAGTTCGGCCAGCCGATCGGTGAGTTCCAGCTCATCCAGGGCAAGATCGCCGACATGTACACCGAGATGAACGCCGCCAAGGCCTACGTCTATACGGTGGCGAAGGCGTGCGACCGCGGCGAGACGGCCCGGAAGGACGCCGCCGGGGCCATCCTCTTCGCCGCCGAGAAGGCGACCAAACTGGCCCTCGACGCCATCCAGATCCTCGGTGGCAACGGCTACATCAACGACTACCCGACGGGCAGGCTGCTGCGCGATGCCAAGCTCTACGAGATCGGCGCAGGGACCAGCGAAATCCGCCGCATGCTCATCGGTCGAGAGCTGTTCAAGGAGACCGCCTGAGCGGCACGACGCGCCGGCCCATCTGCCGCCCCTTGCTCTCGACACGGGCTGCCACTAAACCCCTTCACAACCAGCAAGAATACGCAATTCCCAAAGGACCAAGCCATGGCCGGACCGCTCACCCACATCCGCGTTCTCGATCTGACCCGCGTGCTCGCCGGTCCCTGGTGCGCGCAGAACCTCGCCGATCTCGGGGCCGAGGTGATCAAGGTGGAGCGACCGAAGAAGGGCGACGACAGCCGCGCTTTCGGTCCGCCGTGGGCGAAGGACGCCAACGGCAAGGAGACGACGGAAGCGGGCTACTTCCTCTGTGCGAACCGGGGCAAGAAATCGATCACGATCGACATCGCCAGCGATGCCGGTGCGGCGCTCGTGAAGGAGTTGGCGAAGACGGCCGACGTGCTGCTCGAGAACTTCAAGGTCGGCGACCTCGCGTCGAAGGGCCTTGGTTACGAGGACATCAAGAAGATCAACCCGAAGATCATCTACTGCTCGATCACCGGCTTCGGCCAGACCGGGCCTTACGCCCCGAAACCCGGCTATGATTTCATGATCCAGGGCATGGGCGGGTTCATGAGCCTGACCGGCGAGCGCGACCACAAGCCGGGGGGCGGGCCGCAGCGGGCGGGCGTGCCGGTCGTGGACATCATGACAGGCATGTATTCGACCATCGCCGTGTGCGCCGCGATCGCCAACCGCGAGCGGACCGGCCAGGGCCAGCACATCGACATGGCGCTCCTCGATACGCAGGTGGGATTTCTGGCCAACCAGGGCGCCAATTTCCTCGTCACCGGCGAGGCGCCGGCCCGGCTCGGCAACACCCATCCGAACATCGTGCCCTATCAGTCAGTGCCGACGAAGGACGGCGCGATCATCATCGCGTGTGGAAACGACAACCTGTTCAACAAGCTTTGCGACCTCATCGGGCAGCCGTCGCTCAAGACCGATGCGCGCTTTGCGACGAATGCCGCGCGAGTGGCCAACCGCGATGTGCTCGACCCGATCCTCGACGAACTCTTCGGGAAGAAGACCACCGTCGAATGGGTCGCGGCGCTCGAGGGGGCCGGCGTGCCCTGCGGGCCGATCAACAATCTCAAGGAGGTGTTCGAGAACGAGCAGGTGAAGGCGCGCGAGCTCAAGGTCGAGATCGAACATCCGACGGCCGGCAAGGTGGCGCTCATCCGCAGCCCGATGCGGTTCTCAGAGACGCCGGTCGAGTACACCGTTCCGCCGCCGCTGCTCGGACAGCACACGGACGAGGTGCTTTCCAAGGTGTTGGGCAAGACCGCGGACGAGATCGCAAGCCTGAAAAAGGCCGGCACCGTCTAGCTCGAGGCCGGTGCCGGTGTTCGGCGAGCCCTGCCTGGCGGTCGTCGCGATGCGGCGTGCCGTCAGCGGCGGCAATCATTTACCGTTCCTCATGCCTTCGCGCGCGTCCCCCCGCCGCCAGCGATCGGCCCCGCCCCGTCCCGGTTGGGCGAAAACGTTAACGATTGGTCTCGCTTATGTGGAATAGGACCAATGGCAAAAACGCATAATTGGCGGCTGCATTGGAAATTCACTTCCATCCGGCAAGGCCTTATAAGCTAGATCGACCAGCACCAAGGGCGTCTCGTGGCGCGTTTGCCATCCATTCGTAGAGCGTCAGGACCAGAGCCTATGACAACGTCGATGTTCGGCGAGTTCCGCAACGGTTCGGGCAGCCAAGACCCGTTTGACGACAAGATGCAGCAGATCAGGGAGCTGCTGTTCGGCGAGTTCAAGCGCGACAGCGATGCGCGACTGGCGCTGATCGAGGCACGCGTGCGGGAACTCGAGCAGGGTCTGCATCGGAAGCTGGACGCAATCCAGGCACGGCTCGACGCCATTTCGGCAGAGGTTGGAAATGATCGGAGGCGCGACCTCGATCTGCTCGCGGAAAGCATCGCCGAGCTCAGTACGAAGGTTCGAAAGATCGGCAACGACTAGCCGCCCCATGACGTGCCGACGCCACGTTCCCAGTGGCGCAAAAAGGCTCGGTGGGTGCCGCCAGGAGCCGGAGAGCCAATGACCGATCCTCAACCGCAGCAGACGGTTGCGCGCCTGAAAGAGCTTCTGTTCGATCGGGAAGCGCGCGAACTCGATACGCTGGCGGGCCGCATCGGCGAGTTGCAGAAGCGTGCCGGCAGCGACGAGAACTTCCAGGCGGCTACGGCCCGGGTGATCGATCGCGCGCTGAAGGATGCCGAGGCGACACGGCACAAGGACCTCGCCGATGCCATGGCGCCGATGGTGCTGCGGACACTCCGCACGGAAATCAAGTCGCAGCACATGCAGGATCAGATCGCGGGCTCACTCTATCCGCGCATCGGCGAGATGGTGTCACGGTATGTGTCGAGCGCGATCCGGGATCTGATGCTGCAAATCAACCGGCGTCTCGAGGCCGGATTGACGCGCAACCGCTTCTCGCTCTGGATGCGAAGCCTGACCAGCGGGCGCAGCATGGCCGAGCTCGCGCTCGCGGAGACCCAGCAGCTCAAGGTCGACGACATCTATCTCGTCAGGCGCGGCTCAGGCGCCCTCCTGCATCATTGGCAGCGGGAGGAGGATCCCGCGCAGCCGGACGGATCGAACAGAAATACGCTGGTCAGCGGCTTCATCTCAGCCATCACCGACTTCGCCGAGGAAGCCTTCGCGGCGAACAAGACCGGGTTGCGAACACTCGACCTCGACGCTCACCGCATCTACCTGCGCGGAACGCCGGAAAAACTCCTCGCCGTAAAGTGCGCCGGCAGCGCGCTCTCGGGCATCGACACGGTGCTCGATCAGGAGATCAACAGCGCGCTCGGCGACGACCACGGCATCGAGCAGACCAAGCCCGAAGGGGCTGTCAGAACGGCGGCTCGCGAGGCTCTGCTGGCGGGCCTGGCGAAGCGCATCGAGGACGTTGCGCAAGAACGGACGCAGGAACTGTCGAACGCGAGCGCGCGTCGCACGATGCGGGCGCTGCTGTGGCTCATCGGGCTGCCGATCGTCGCGTTCGGCGCCTGGACGGCTTATGTGAGCTTCGTGACGAACGACCTCCAGACGCGCGCCGATGCGGCGATCGCCGCAATCCCTTCGTTGAAAGGCTTTCCGGTCAAGGCCCATGTCGAGCGCGGCGGCCAGAGGATCTGGGTCACCGGCCTCGTCCCCGACACCGACATCCGTCGGCGCGTCGTCGGTGACCTGAAGGCGGTCGCGCCCAGTGCCGTGCTCACCGATGCCATCGGCATTCTGCCCAGCACCGACGTCGAAGGTCGCGTCACGGCGGAGACGTTCCGACGGGCCGTCCTGGCTGCGAACAGCCGTCTCACCAATATCACGAGCGACGTCGCCGGGGCGCGAGCCAAGGCTTCCGATGTAAGGCTCCAGGCTGCTCTCGACGAGATCGCGGTCGCGGCTCCCGCAGTGAAGGGAGAACTCGAAGCCCTCGGCACTGGCGGCGTGACCCACGACGTTCCGCCGGGGCTCAGGACGACCGCGGCGCGGATGACGGCGGCGGTCGAAGCCATCGAGCGCCTGTCCGGCGTGGCGATCGCACCCGAGGCGCGCACGCCGCAATCCGCAACCGACCTCGCCAACGACATGGCCAGCCTCATCGACAGACTGGCCGGACTTCTCTCGACTTTGCAGCTCCGGCAAACCGTCACGCCGCTGGCGGAGAAGATCGAGCGTGTCGACGAGCGCCTCGCAGAGCGGCTCGGGCAGCTCAACGATCGCCTCGCCGCGCGCATCGCAGAACTCGAGCGCGAACTCGCCGGACATCGGCCGCGTCCGCCGACGGCACGCGAGGCGCTCGCCGACTTCGTCAAAGGGCACGCCGTGTTCTTCGATGCGGAAACCGATTTTCGCGATCCGGACGATGCAGCGGCCACGATCGGCAAGCTCGCCGACCTGCTCAAGGCCGCGAACGCTTCGATCCGTATCGTCGGGTACACCGATGAAGCCGGCACGACGGCCCGAAACACGCCGCTTGCGCAGGGCCGCGCCGACAAGGTCGCAAACGCGATCGAGGCGCTCGGCGTCAACCGCGAGTTGCTCATTCCCGTCGGGCGCGCCAATGGCGTCAACCTCGCCCCCGGCACCGGGCCGGGAAGCGCCAACCGGCGGGTCGAATTCGAGCTCGCCTTCGAGGGCGAGAGGCGGCGATCGCCATGATCACGAAGAAGCTGCTGCTGCTCGGCGAGATCGGAGTTGGCAAGACGTCGCTGGTGCGCCGCCTGGTGCACGACGAGATGAAAGCCGACTACATCGCGACGATGGGCGTCGATCTCTATACCTACCGCATCGAGGCCGACAGTCCGGATGGTCCCATGACGGTCGAACTCGTCATCTGGGATCTCGACGGGAATTACGGCGAGAGCATCTTCCAGCACATCTATTCGCGTGGCGCCTCGGCGGCCATGATCATCGGAGACGCGATGCGACAGTCGACGCTCCTGCACATGGTCAAGCTCGCCGACAGTTTCCAGAACGCGATGCCGAGCCGGTCGTTCGCATTCATCGTCAACAAGACCGATCTTCTGGGGGCGCCGGACGCGTCGATCCTGCCCGAGCCACTCCGCGATGCCCGACAACCTCTCATCTGGACGAGTGCTCTGACGGCCCTCAACGTGGTGCCTGCCTTCAAGCGGATCTCCGATGACATCGTCCGCCGCGAGCATTGACATCCGCGGGCCCGACGCGCCGCAGCTCGAGGCGATGGCGCGCTTTCTCGCCGAGCGGCGGACGTTCGGCGTCGCCTGGCTCGACCACGACCTCGTGATCCGACAAACGTTCGGGCATTTCATCGAAACCATGCCGGTCGGACTTCGGCTCGAGAGCGCGCTTCCCGTGTTCCTCGGCTTCGAGGCCGATATCAAGCGCCTCGTCTCGGAGCCCGAGCGATCGGTCGTCATTCCGAACGTGCTGCTGCAGAACACGGACAGCCTTCAGGAACGGCTCAATTTCGCGATCTTCTGGAGCCCGCGCGAGGACTCCTACTACCTGCTGGTCGCACGGGCCATCTCGCGGGTCGACCTGGAGTACAGGCTCGCCGCCGAAGTCCGGGCGCGTGCCATTGCGGAAGCCGAGGTCGCCGCACAATCGCGCCTCGTCAAACGCGCCAATCTCGAACTCGCCGCAGCGAACGCCGATCTGCAGGAGTTCGCGTCGGTAATCTCTCACGACCTCAGAGCGCCACTCAGGGCATTGCGGTTCGGCTCGGCGGATGCGCTCGCAGCGCTGGAGGCGGGGCAGATCGACGTCGCGCGCGAAGCCCTGCAGAAAAGCCTGCATCAAGGGCGGCGCATGAATGCCATGCTGAGCGGGCTTCTCGACTATGCCCGCGCCGGCCGGAAGACGGATGGTCTCGAAGTGATCGATACCCATGACCTCGCCCGCGAGATCGCGCGGACAGCGGCGCACGGCTCGGAGCACCGCGTCGCCGTCACCGGCGACTGGCCGACGATCGAGACGCTCGCCGAGCCGCTCGACATCGTGTTGCGCAATCTCGCCGACAATGCGAGCAAGCACCACGACCTCACGACCGGTACGATCACGCTCGACTGCAGGGTGGACGGCGAGAACCTCGTCATCAGCGTGAGCGACGACGGGCCCGGGATCGACCCCGCGTGGCAAGAGGCCATCTTCCTGCCGTTTCGCCAGATCGCCGACAGCGAGCAGGAGCCGGACGGCGCCGGCATCGGACTGGCCCTCGTCCGAAAGACCGTCGAGCGCTTCGGCGGACGGATCGAGGTGATCTCGGACCCCGCGAAGCGTCGCGGCACGACGTTCCATGTCGTCTGGCCGAAATCCCTCAAGACCTGATCCGCAGCCGAGGCACACCCGAAACAAGAAAGAACGAGCATGTCCAACTCAACCGGCGGCAACTTTCTCGCCAAAAAAGCAGACGTCACGAAAACGCGGATGGGACTGCCGCCGCTTTCCGACGTTCTCATCGTCGAGGACGAGAATTTCGACGCGGACCGGCTCCGCGCGACGCTGCATATCATGTTCGGCTACGCGATCCAGGTCCGGCGGGCGAAGACGCTCGGCAGCGCGCTCGACGCGGTCATCGAGCGGCATCCGGAGCTGATCTTTCTCGACGACTATCTGAAGCCCAATGACAACGCGACGCAGACGATCCCGTTCCTCAGGCGTTGTGGCTACAGCGGGCCGATCGTCGTGGTCAGCGGCGCCGTCGACCGGCAGAGGCGCGGCGTGCTGATCAAGGCGGGCGCGATCGACGTCATTCACAAGGACGACCTCGACAGCGTGCGGATCGCGGAGGCGCTGGCGCGCGTGCATGGCGCGGCGACGGCCGATACTCCGGCTGCCACTCCCAAGGACGAACCGACGCCCTGACGCGACACCGCGCTTTGCGACGGACGTCAAATCTGCCTACGCTTGGACATTCGACATCCGCCGCAATCGAGTGTCCCCATGCAACGGCACCTGCACCTCAACCTGTTCATCCAGAGCCGCGGCCATCACGAGGCGTCGTGGCGCCATCCAGCGGCGTCGCAGCGCTCGCTTACCGATATCCGCTATTACGTCGAGCTGGCGCAGAAGGCCGAAGCGGCAAAGTTCTGCTCGATCTTTCTCGCCGACCAGCTTGCCCTCGCCGACGACGTCGATCAGGCGGGGCGGACGTGGCTCGAGCCCATCACGGCGCTCGGGGCGATCGCGGCCAGGACCGAGAAGATCGGCCTCATCGCGACGGCATCGACGACCTATACCGAGCCGTTCAATCTGGCGCGCCAGTACGCCTCGCTCGATCACATCTCGGGTGGGCGCGTGGCCTGGAACATCGTCACGACGTGGGCTGCCGCGGCGGCCCGGAACTACGGCGATGCGCCTCAGGTGACGCACGCCGACCGGTACGAGCGCGCCGAAGAGTACATGGCCGTCGTCAAGGCGCTGTGGGACAGCTGGGCCAGCGACGCGATCGTCGATGATCGCGAGAGCGGTCACTACGCCCACGCCGACCGCATCCGGCCGATCGCGCACAAGGGTCCGCACTACGCCGTCGCCGGGCCGATGAACCTGCCGCGCGGGCCACAAGGCCGCCCCGTGCTCGTCCAGGCGGGATCGTCGGACACGGGGCGCGGGTTCGCGGCGCGGCATGCCGATGCGATCTTCACGGCACACATGGAGAAGGCGACGGCGCAGGCGTTCCATGCCGACATCAAGGCGCGCGTCGTCGAAGCAGGGCGGAAGCCGGAGCAGGTGCACATCCTGCCGGGTCTCAGCCCGATGATCGGATCGACGGAGGCCGAGGCGAAGCGGCTGCAGCGGGAACTCGACGACCTCACCGATCCGGAAGTCGGGCGCAAGCGCCTCTCGGGTCGGTTCGGAGGCCATGATTTCTCGCACTTGCCGCTCGACCGCCCGCTCAGTCCCGAGGATTTCCCGCCGCCTGCTTCGGTCGAAGCGGCGCGCAGCCGGACCGAAGTCATCGTCGGCCTCGTCCGGCGCGACCGACCGACGCTTCGACAGCTGCTCGCCTATCTCGCAGGCGCGCGTGGCCATTTCATCTTCGCGGGCACGCCGGAGCAGGTGGCGGACCTGATGCAGGATTGGCTCGAGGACGGGGCCGCCGACGGCTTCAACGTGATGCCGCCGGTGCTGCCCTGGATGCTCGACGTGTTCGTCGCGGAGGTGATGCCGATCCTCAGGAAGCGCGGCCTCTTTCGCGACGACTACGACGGCGCGACGCTGCGCGATCACTACGGCCTCGACTGGCCCGCGAGCCAATACGACTGACGCGCCGCAGTCGCAGCGTCAGGACGTTCGCGCGGGCGCGAGCAGATCGAAGATGCGCTCGTCAAGAAGGGCTCGGTCGCCCGTGGGGTGAATGGACTGGATGCAGACGTGGTCGGCGCCGGCGTCCCAATGCGCCTGCAGGCGACGACGGATGGCCGCCTCGTCGCCCCAGGCGATGTTGGCGTCGATCAGGCGATCCGAGCCGCCGCCCGCCATGTCCGCGTCGGTGAAGCCGAGGCGGCGCCAGTTGGCGCAGTAGTTCTCCATGGCGATGTAGGGCGCGAGCGCCACACGCGCGCCAGCGCGGGCCTTTGCCGGATCGGTCTCCAGCATGACCATCTGCTCGGGCGCCAGGATCTTGCCTTGCCCCAGGATCGAGCGGGCTTCGGCGGTGTGCTCCGGTGTGACGCAATAGGGGTGCGCTCCGTCGGCCTTCTCGGCTGCGAGTTTCAACATGACGGGTCCGAGCGCCGCGAGAACGATCTTGGGCTTTTCCTTCGGCATCGGCGCCATGTAGGGCGCCGACGCCATGGCGTCCAGATAGGCACGCATCGTCGCGACGGGCTTGCCGTAGTCATGCCCCCGGAGGGCTGAAACCAGTGGCTTGTGGGAGACGCCGAGCCCCAGCAGGAAGCGACCGCCGGACTGCTCGTTCAGCCCGTGCATGGCTGCGGACGCCGCCATGGGATCGCGACCGTAGATGTTGGCGATGCCGGTGGCGATATTCAGCGTCTTCGTGCTCGCCAGCATCCACGCGGCATTGACCAGAACGTTGCGGCCGCGGCTCTCGTTGAGCCAGAGCGTGTTGAAGCCGCGCCCTTCGAGGCGGCGGGCAAATGCTGCCGCCTCGTCCGCGGTCAAGGCATCGAGTGAGGCCCACACGCCCAGTTTTCCCAGTTGCATCGCGATCGTCCGTTCCGGTTCGAGTTCAGTTCAGCGCTTGAGATCGCGCTTGATCAGATCAGAAGCCTTCTCGGCCACCATGATGGTCGCCGGGTGGATGTTCGAGGACGGCACCATCGGCATCACGGATGCGTCGACGACCCGTAGCCCGTCGATGCCGCGAACCTTCAGATCCGGCGTCGTGACAGCACGGTCGTCAGTGCCCATGCGGCAGGTCCCGCACGGGTGGTAGACGGTCGATGCGTTGTTGCGGACGTACTCCTTGAAGTCGTCGTCCGTGCGCACTTCGGGACCCGGGAGGTGCTGTTCGCTGACCAGCGACTTGAAAGGCTCCGTTTCGACGATCTGTCTGGCGATGCGCCAGCCGTCGACCATCATCCGCCAGTCCTCGTCGTGCGTCATGTAGTTGGCGTGGATGCGCGGCGGCAGACGGCCGTCGCGGTCGCGCAGCTTGATCTCGCCGCGGCTGTGAGGACGGCAGACGCAGAAGTTGAACATGAAGCCGGGGAACGGGTGGAGGCCGACCTTGAAGGCGCCCTCGGTCGAGAAGTTCGCGCATTGGAACTGGATGTCCGGGATCGGCTCGGACGGGCGCGACTTGACGAACATGGTCGCTTCCGTGGCTCCGACCGCAAGCTGGCCGGAGCGCTTCGTCGCGTACTCAATGACCATTCCCAGCGCCTGGAGGGGATTGCGATAGACCTCGTTGAGGGTTCCCTTGGCCTTGGTCTTGAAGACCATGCGCACGAGCAGATGGTCCTGCAGTTCCTTGCCGACGCCCGACAGATCGTGCTGCACGTCGACGCCCATGGCGGCCAATTCCGCACCCGGGCCGATGCCCGAGGCCATCAGCAGGACCGGCGAGTTGATGGAACCGCCGGACAGGATCAGCTCGCGACGGGCGCCGATGCGTTTGCGCTGGCCGTCCACCTCGATCTCGACGCCGACGGCGCGCTTGCCGTCGAGCAGGATGCGGGTGGCGCGGGCTCCCGTCTTCAGGTGGAGGTTGGGGCGCGACAGGTTCGGCTTCAGGTAGCCGACAGCCGTCGAAATGCGGCGGCCATTCCTGACGTTCAACTGACAGAAACCGACGCCTTCGATGCGTTCGCCGTTGAAGTCGTCGTTGCGCGGGATCTGCAGACGCGTGGCCGCCTCGACGAAGGCACGGGCCGGCTTCGACGGATTCCTGATGCTCGAGATGTGCATCGGGCCGCCCTGGCCGCGCCACTCGTCCGCACCGTCCTCGTTGTTCTCGGATCGCTTGAAGTAGGGCAGCACGTCGCGATAGCTCCAGCCGGTGGCGCCGAGGCGTTCCCACTCGTCGAAGTCCGTCGGCGCCCCGCGCAGGAAGACGAGGCCGTTGATCGAGCCCGAGCCGCCGAGCACCTTGCCGCGCGGCCAGACGATGGAGCGGCCGTTCAAGCCCGGCTCCGGCTCGGTCGCATAGCCCCAGTTGTAGCGCGGATTGGGCACGATGCGCCCAAAACCGAGCGGAATGTGAATCCAGGGATTGCGGTCGCGTCCGCCGGCCTCGAGCAGGCACAGCGAGATCGAGGGGTCTTCCGTCACACGACTGGCGACGACGCATCCTGCCGAGCCGCCGCCTGCGACGACAACATCGTACTCTTCATCGAACGTGATGCCTGTGGCCATGAGAGCCCGTCCCGCAATGGTGATTTTTTCCGCCAGAAAGCCGGCGACGGCGCATGGCAGCACAAATCGGATGACCGCACCAGTGGTCGATCCCGAGGCGTCAGCTTTTCAGCCGATAGCCGGTCCGGAAGATCCACCAGATGACCGCGAGGCACGCCAGCATGAAGCCGAAGGTGATGGCGAGGCATAGCCATACGCTCACGTCCGCCTTGCCGTAGAAGCTCCAGCGGAAGCCGTTGACGAGATAGACGACCGGGTTGGCGAGGCTGATCGCGCGCCACACCGGCGGGAGGACGTCGATCGAGTAGAACGTGCCGCCGAGGAACGTCAGCGGCGTAATGACGAGCAGGGGCACGAGCTGGAGCTTCTCGAAGTTGTCGGCCCAGACACCGATGACGAAGCCAAGCAGGCTGAACGTGATCGCGGTCAGAACGAGAAAACCCAGCATGGCGAAGGGATGGGCGATCTGCAGCGGCACGAAAAAGGCGGCCGTGACCATGATCAGGAGCGCCAGAACGACCGACTTGGTGGCGGCCGCGCCGACATAGCCGATCACGATCTCGGTCGCTGTGACCGGCGCCGACAGCAACTCGTAGATGGTGCCGATGAAGCGGGGGAAATAGATGCCGAACGAGGCATTCTGGACGCTCTGCGTCAGTAACGTGAGCATCACCAGACCCGGCACGATGAAGGCGCCGTAGCTGACCCCGTCGATCTCGGCGATGCGACTGCCGATGGCGGCACCGAAGACGACGAAGTAGAGACTGGTCGCGAGGACGGGCGACACGACGCTCTGGAGCAGCGTGCGGCGCGTGCGGGCCATTTCGAAGGCGTAGATCGCGCGGATGGCATGGGTGTTCATTGCTGGCGCCCGGTCAGGGAGACGAAGATCTCCTCGAGTGAACTTTCGGCGGTTCTCAGATCCCGGAAGCGGACGCCGGCCGCCGCCAGCGACGACAGCAGCGCCGTGATTCCGGTCCGCTCGCCGCGGGTGTCGTAGCTGTAGACGAGTTCGGAGCCGTCCGCCGAGAGTTGCAGATCGAAACGGGCCAACTCGTCCGGCAGAGCCGCCAGAGGCGCGGCCAGCTCCAGGGTCAGACGCTTCTTGCCGAGCTTCTGCATGAGGTCGCGCTTCTCTTCGACGAGGACGAGCTTGCCCTTGTCGATGATCCCGACGCGGTCGGCCATCTCCTCTGCTTCGTCGATATAGTGGGTCGTGAGAATGATCGTCACGCCTTCGGCCTTGAGGCGGCGGACGACGTTCCACATGTCGCGCCGAAGCTCGACGTCGACACCTGCCGTCGGCTCGTCGAGAAACAGCACGGTCGGCTCGTGCGACAGCGCCTTGGCGATCATCACGCGGCGCTTCATGCCGCCGGAGAGCGTCATGATCTTGCTCTTCCGCTTGTCGGCCAGCGACAGGTCCGAAAGGACCTTTTCGACGAACGCCGGTGCGGGTGGCTTGCCGAACAGCCCGCGAGAAAAGCTCACGGTGTCGAAGACCGTCTCGAAGGCGTCCGTGGCCAGTTCCTGCGGTACGAGGCCGACCAGCTTCCTCGCCTGCAGCGCGCTGGTGACGTTGTCGTGGCCGAAGACCTTCACGGTTCCCGCGGATTTCCGGATCAGGCCGCACACGATGCCGATCAACGTAGTCTTGCCCGCGCCATTGGGGCCGAGCAGGGCGAAGATCTCGCCACGACGGATCTCGAGGTCGATGCCGTCGAGGGCCTTGTGTCCGGACGCGTAGACCTTCGAGAGGCCGGAGATTTCAATCGCAGCTTCCACGCAGCTCAATCCTTCAGCCGAGGGCAGCACAAGCGGCTACCCATAGCCGACGGAGCGTCCCGAGCGAACTACGAAAGATCGACCGGTATGGGATCAGGCTGTCGGCGGGCCCTGCCGATAGTACTCCAGTATCCAGATGCGGACCGCGCTGGACAGGCCGCCATCACCGCGGCTGGCATCGACGCGCTGGACAAGGTTCGCCAGCGATACCCTCTCCTGACGCGCGATATCCTTCAGCGCTTGCCAGAAAGGGGCTTCGAGCGAAATCGATGTGCGATGCCCACCGATCGTGAACGATCGTTTGAGTGGCCTTGGCATGGTGGGATGAAGCTACCTCAAGACAGGATGGACGAGCTGACCGTCAGTCGTCCGACTTGGGACCGGAGGCCGGATGGTCGCCTCTCCGGTGAAGGGAGAGCGCCTTTTCCTGGAGCGTGCGCGTGGCGTCTTCGTGATCGCGTTGTGCTCGCGAGCGGCCAAACAGACTTCTGTTCTCCGAGGCCTTTGTGGCTTTCTCCGCGCGGAGCTTCTGCTTGCGGGCCTGCCTCAAATTGACGATGTCTGCCGTCATCGACTGCAATTCCTGAACTTGCTCATTCGCCGAAACACGATTTGTGTCGAGTGCATGACGATATCATGCGTCAGGCGATTTATTTCGTCTACGGATTAAATGAAAAAAGTGACGAACTCCGCCCGTTACCGAGGCAACGAGCGGGAACAATGATCTCGAGGTGCGCGCATAAGAAGTCAGCTCAACGGGAGACAACCCATGGTGGCAGAGACAGTCTTGATCGGAGACCGCGACGGAGTGCGACTGATCACGCTCAACCGGCCCGACGTCATGAACGCAATCAGCCGGCAGCTTCGCGAGGATCTCACCACGGCCCTTATCGAGGCCGAGCGCGACGCCTCGGTCGCGGCAGTGGTTCTGACCGGCGCAGGAAAAGCCTTCTCTGCGGGGCAGGATATCGCCGAGACGCTCTCCTACACGATGGCGGACGTCCGGCAATGGTGCGACGGCATGCGCGGCATGTACCAAGCCGTGCGCGATCTTTCCAAGCCGTGCGTGGCGGCATGGAACGGCATCGCTGCCGGCGGCGGCATGCAGATCGGGCTCTCGGCCGATCTCAGGGTCACGCATGCCGAGGCGCGCATCGGGCAACCGGAAGTGAAAGCCGGCCTCGCCAGCATCGTCGGCAGCTACATGCTGAGTCTCTATCTCGGGCACGGCCACAACCTTGAAATGTCGCTCGCGGGCGGTCTCATCACGGGCACACGGGCGGTCGAGATCGGATTGGCGAACCGGCTGGCGCCACAAGAGACGCTGGTCGAGGCGGCGTGCGATGCCGCGCGCGAGCTGCTCGCGGTCCCACCCGCAGCCTTTCGCCTGACGAAGCAGAGGTTCCGGGAGACGACGCAGGCGGGTTTCGATGCGGCGACCGCGGCCGGGGTCCGGGCCACGTTCGAAGCGATGGCGACGGGCGAACCGCAGCGCGTGATGGCGGCGTTCGTCGCCGAGCGGGCCAAACGGAAAGCGGCGCGGTAGACCCGCGCCGCCATTCGTCTCGACCGTGCGGCCCGGGCTTACGAAGAGCCCGTGCGCGCTACTTGCTATAGACGAGGTCCGGCAGCCACAGCGACACTGCGGGCACGTAGGTGACCAGGATCAACAAGCCCAGCATTATCAGCAGGAACGGGATGATGCCGCGAATTGCGACCATGATTGGCTGTTTCGAGATCGACGACAGCACGAACAGGTTGAGGCCGATCGGCGGCGAGATCAGTGCGATCTCCATGTTGATCACGAGCACGATGCCGAAGTGGATCAGGTTGATGTCCAGGGCTTTCAGGATCGGCAGGATCAGCGGCACGACGATAAGGATGATGGCGAAGACCTCGAGGAACATGCCGAGGATCAGCATCACGACGTTGATGAATATCAGGAACTGCCACGCCTCGAGGTTCAGGGTCTTGACGTAGTTGACGAGGGTCTCGGCCACGCCGGCGCTCGTGATCCAGTGGCCGAACGCCAGCGCGCCGATGATGATGAAGACGATCGAGGCCGTGAGCTTGATCGATTCCGCCAACGTGCCGACGATATCGCCGAACTTGACGCCCCGATAGATGAACAAGGCTTGGAAGATCGCCACCAAAGCGGCCACGCCAGCGGCCTCGGTGACGGTCACGATTCCACTGTAGATGCCGCCAAGGATGATCACAGGAATCATCAGGGCCGGAATCGCATTGACGTTCATGCGAACGAAGTCGTCGCGCGGGATCGGCGGCTCTACGGGATAATTCCGGAGGCGCGCGTAGATCATGATCCAGGCGATGAACAGCGTCGCCTGCAGAAGGCCCGGAATGACACCTGCCAGGAACAGTCGCGGCACGCTCTCCTCGGCGATGACCGCGTAGACGATCATGGCAAGGCTCGGCGGGATCAGGATACCGAGCGTTCCCGAGGCGCCGACGACGCCCAGAGCGAAATGGGGCTCGTACTTGCGGGCGATCATCGCCGGGATGAGGACCGAGCCGATGGCGACCGCCGTCGCGACGGACGAGCCGCAGATGGCCGCAAAGATAGTGCAGGCGAGTACTGCCACCAGAGCCAGGCCGCCGCGCGCGCGGCCGACCCAGGCTTGCGCACAATCGATCAAGGCGCCGGCAACGCCGCCTTTCTGCATGAACGTGGCCGCAATCACGAACAGCGGGATCGCAAGCAGCGTTTCGGAGTTCAGATGGTCGACGAGAAGCTGGGGCAGCGAAATGAGGGGCGTTCCCTCATGCCAGAACAGCAACAGTGCCAGGAAGCCGAGAGACAGGTAGATCGGCAGGCCGATCAGCAGAAACGTGAACAGTAGACCGATTGCGATGAAGGGCGTCATGCTCTGTCCAGTTTCCGGTCTACTTGTCGCGAGCGACGTGATCGGCGGTCACGAGCATCGTGCTCGCGTCGAAGCGGAAGATGTAGAGGTAGAGGCGATACAGGAACGGCGGGATCATCAGCGTCGTGCCGAACGGAAGCGCCATGTAGTAAAGATAGAGTGGGAACTTGGCCGAGCTTTCGCTCTTTTCGCCGAGATCGATCGAACTCAGCACCATCTGCCAGCCGTACCAGGACAGCGTCACCGCGAAGGCAAGACCGACCAGAAGCGCAACGATCTCGAGAACGCGTTGGGCGACCGGCGGCAGCAAGAGAAGAAGAATGTCCGCACGAACATGGCGCCCTTCGCGGACCAGTGGACCGCCGGCAAGGAAGATCGCCCAGACGGTGAAGTAGATGGTGAACTCCATCCCGTAGTCCGTGAGGTAGCGCGGGAAGAAGTAGCGCAGCGCCACCTCTGTGCTGACGAGCCCAAGACTGAGCACGGCGAGCAGCGCCATCAAGGCGTTCTCGAATTTCTCGAGCATGTTCGGCGATCCAGATGCGAGCGGTGGGCGGCTCTGCGGCAAGGGTAGGTAACACTGCCCGGCGGCTCAGACTTTCATCCGCCGCCGGGGAGATCTGTCGTCAGTGTCAAGCCATCACGCCGGGATCGAGGATCGGGCAGATTGCTGCGCGCGATCCCCGATCGTCACGTCATGTTCCGGACAGCGTCGCTGCGATCGACTTCACCAGCTCGGGGTCGATCTTGAGTTCCTTCACGAGTTCGTCCTGCTTGGCCATCAGTTTGGCGCGGGTGGCGTCGAGATCGGCCTTGGACGCGTCATGAACGGTGATGCCGTTCTTCTTCGCGTCCTCGCGTGCCTCGTTCTGGCGCTCATTTGCGCGATCACGCAGGCTGCCGACCTTCTCGGCCCATGACGAAACGATCAGGTCCTGGATATCCTTCGGGTAGGAGGCCCAGGCCTTGCCGCTGATGGTCGGGAGGTACTGCAGGAACGTCTGGTTGTTCACGTAGGCGAACTTGACACCGGAATCCCAAAGCTTGGCGCTGCGGGTCGACTCGAAGGTCGTGAACAGGCCGTCGATGGTGCCGCGCTGCAGGGCTTGCGCCACGTCGGGCCATGCAATCTTGAGCGGGTTGGCCTCGAGAACCTGATAGCGGGCGATGTTCGCCGAGCCGCCGGGAATGCGGATCTTCAGGTTCTTCATGTCCTCGTGCGTCTTGATCTCGGCCTTGACCGAGAACGTCTGGCCGAAGCCGAGGTCGAGCCAGGGGCCGATGACCTTGACGCCGAGCTTCTTCTCGATCTTGTCGACGACCTGCTTGCCGGCAGGGCCGTCCCAGACCTTGTAGACCTGCTCGCGCGTGCGGCCGTAGAAGATCGGAAGATCCGGGGCGTCGAAATCCTCGACGAACTTGCCGAGCTGCCACGTGCCCGGATAGCCCATGTCGAGAGCGCCCTGGTTCAGGGCCTTGGGGACGTCGGTGTCCTTGAACTTGGCGGCGCCGTGGTAGATCTTCGCCTCGATGCGCCCGTTCGAGCGCTTCATGAGGTCCTCGATCCACTCGGTCACGCCGATGTTACGGATGTGGTTCGGCCCCGTCTCCAGGGAAATCTCGAGGCGATGTTTGGTCTCGGCCTGGGCGCCAACAGCACCGAAAGCCACAATGGCGCATGCGGACAGCGCAGCACGCCGCGAAATGCGGATGATATTCAAGACAACCTCCCTAGGAATTGCGCGCTTCCTGCGCGTCTTCCAGCTGCTCTTCTCCAGCTTGACCCCGCGTGAGGGACAAGTCGAGCCAAGCCTAGCCAGACTGCGTCCAGCGCATGCGCACATTTCCAGACGCCCCGAGACGAGTCAAGGCAGCAGTCGCGATTCCGGCTGATCCTTCAGCCTGATCTTCGAGCGCAGCTTTACTCGGCGGCAGGAGACTGGGCAGCGATTTCTCCAGCCGTCTCGGGACGGTCGATGAACTTCTGGCTGAGGATGGTCAAAGTCACGAGGACGATGCCGATAAGGTCGGTCACCAGGCCGGGGGTGATCAGGACCATCGCCGCCGCGAACAACATGATGGTTTCCCACCAGGTCGTCGCCCGGAGGAGATACCCATGCAGCGCCGCAGCCAGGCACACAACGCCGATCGGGGCGGTGATGCATGACAACAGCACGTCCTGCCATGGGCCGATCAGCATCAGCGCGGGCCCGAAGACGCACATGAACGGGACGATGTAACCGGTTGCGCCGAGCTTGACTGCCGCCCAACCCGTATCCCAGAGATTGCCACCGGAGATGCCCTTGGCGGCGAACACCGCAAGGGCCACCGGCGGCGTAATCGTCGACAGGCAGGAGTAGTAGAAGACGAACAGATGGGCCGCCTCGGGCTTCACGCCGAGCTTGATGACGGCCGGTACGAGCAACGCCACCTGGATGATGTAAGCCGGCGTCGTCGGCAGTCCCATGCCGAGGATGATGCCAGCCAGTGCCGTCAGGATCAGGGCCAGTACCAGATTGTTCTGGGACATATTGACCACGAACGAGGTGAACTCGATGGCGACGCCCGAGAGCAGGATGACACCGATGACGATGCCCGCGACGGCGCAGGCCGTCGCGATGGTCAACGTATCCTTCGCTGCAAGCACCAGGGCTTCGAGCAAGATCCGCGGACGCACATACTGGCGGGTCGTGCTGCGCATTGCTGCGACGGGAAACACCGACGCGATGCCCCACATCGCCGCGTAGGGCGCGGAGTAGCCGTAGAGCAGCACGCCCGTGATGACGAAGAGCGGGATAAACTGGTGGCCGCGCTCACGAAGTACGACGCCCATTTGCGGAAGGTCGGGTTTGGGCAATCCCTTCATGCCGGTGCGGCGCGCCTCGAAATGCACCGCAGCGTAGACGGCAAGGTAGTAGAGGAACGCCGGAATGATGGCGTAGGCGGCGACCGTCAGATAGCTGACGGCCAGATACTCAGCCATGACGAAGGCGGCCGCCCCCATGATCGGCGGCATGATCTGGCCGCCCGTGGACGCCACCGCCTCGACGGCGCCGGCGAAGGCCGGGCGATAGCCGATCCGCTTCATGAGCGGGATCGTGAACACACCCGTCGTCATGACGTTCGAGACGGCGCTGCCCGAGATGGTGCCGAACATGCCGGACGTGATGACGGCGACCTTGGCCGGGCCACCGGGCTTGGCGCCGGCGAGGGCCATGCCGAAGTCCATGAACAACTGGCCTGTGCCCGTCTTTTCGACGAAGGCGCCGAAGATGATGAACAGCACGATGTAGGTGGCGCAGACGCTGATCGGGATGCCGAGGATGCCGTCGAGGGTCATGTAGACCTGATCAAGCATGATCTGCGGCTGGAGGCTCGTGAAGAGCAGGGCATAGGCGATGAACACCAACGCGGTTATCGACAGCGCCGCACCCAGCACGCGGCGTGCCGCCTCAAGCACCAGGAAGACCAGCGTAAGTCCGAGGAACCAGTCCATCGGTTTCAGGTCGTCGACGGTGGCGAAGCGCGAGATGAAGTATTCGTACTCGACGAACATGTAGCCGATCGAGGCGACCGACCCTGCCACGAAGACCCAATCGAAAAAGCCCGGCGCTCCGTCTTTCTCGACCTTGAAGCCGGTGTAGATGAGGAACGTCAGCACCAGCGCGAACATCAGATGGACGCCGCGGAAATAGATCGGTTCCGGAACGCCGAACAATGCGCAGTAGAGATGATAGAGCGTGAATGCCAAGCTCAGCAGCATCACGAGCATGTCGGTCATGCGCTTGTACATCGGAGGCCGTCCCGGCTGGGGGTGCGAACGCTATTCGATCGGAGGCGAATGCGTGAAGGCGTAGGGATGCCCACAAACGAAATGGGGCACCTCAAATGGCACGAAGGCCGCCACCGAGGTGACGGCCTCCCGTGCCCGACGGCGTCAGAGAACGCCTTTTTCCTTGAAGTACTTCAGGGCACCCGGGTGCCATTTGACATCGACCTTGGCGCCGAAGTCCTTGGCCGTCTGGCCCTTGAACACCGCGTTCACGTTGGCGAGGTCGGGGAGGCCCTCGGTCATGGCCTTCGCCATGTTGTAGGCGAGGTCGTCCGGGAGCTTGCAGCTCACGATCAGATGGGCCGGGAACTGGACCGTCTTGTTGTCGGACTGCATGCCGGGATAGGTCGTCTTCGACATCGTGTAGGGCAAGAAGCCAGCGTTCTTCTTCTGCAGCGCCGCGATGATGTCGTCGCCCAGGTCGATCATCGTGATGGGGCGGCTGTTGGCCATGTCCTTGATGCTGCCGCTGCCTTCCGTCGTCACGATGAACGACGCGACGATCTGGCCATCCTTGAACATGTTCGCCATGTCCGAAATGCTGGCGAACGACATCTTGCTCGCGCCTTTGAACCCGACGCCGGCGGCGTCCATGATCCACTCGCCGACCTCGTTCGTGGTATTGCCGCGGGGCAGCGTGCCGACGCTCTTGTCCTTCAGATCAGCCACCGACTTGATGCCGAGATCGGCACGGGCGACGAACTGGGCAATCTGCGGGTAGAGCGACGCCATGTGGCAGACGTTGGTGTAGGGCTGCGTGATGCCGGTGCCCTTGCCCTGGAGCGCGTCGACCGTCGTGATGAGGTTGCCCATCCCGATCTCGGCCTTGCCTTCCTCGATCGCCTTCAGATTGACGAGGCCGGCGCCCGGACGGTTCTCGATGGAGAGGCCGGGAATCGCCTTCTCCCACATGACCTTCAAGGCGCCGCCGATCGGAATCCAGGAGCCACCCGTCGGGCCCGTGAAGTAGGTGAGCCTGGTTTGAGCTGCGACCGGAGCGGCAAAAAGAGCCACCGCCAGAACGGCAGCTCCCAGAGCGCCAAGATGGCGAGATGTCATGTGTCGTCCTCCCGAAGATGCGGCAGTCGTTTGAAGTTTATCGCCTGCGGACAGTACGCGAGCTGCCGTCGCGACAGGCGCAATTCATGGCCACGCCTGTCGTCCGCCCTTGCATTATCTCCAACAGGGGCGCGGCAAGTCAATTGGGGATGCACGTTCCGTCACCACCGTCGCTCCGATCGGCCGACGCTCGGCAACTCGCGCTTGGCGCAGGACGACGTTGCCGTTAAGTTGCCGCACCAGCGGGACCTGCGATCAGCACGAACATTGGCCGCACGCGTCCCCGGCCACCCCCACTCACACCCACAACAGACCAGGAGCCCTTCCCATGGCGATCAAGGTTGGTGACAAGCTGCCCGACGCGACGTTCACGACGATGACCGCAGAGGGTCCGAAGCCGATGACGACGGCCGACGTGTTCGGCGGCAAGAAAGTGGCGCTGTTCGCCGTGCCCGGCGCGTTCACGCCCACCTGCCACAAGACGCACATGCCTGGCTTCGTCGCCAACATGGAGCAGCTCAAGGCGAAGGGCTTCGACGCCGTCTGCTGCACGTCCGTCAACGACGTCTTCGTCATGGACGCCTGGGCGAGCGCGACCGGCGCCGCCGGCAAGGTGACGATGCTCGCCGACGGTGCCGCCGACTTCGCGAAGAAGATCGGCCTCGACATGGACCTCTCGGCGCGTGGCCTCGGCGTCCGCTCGAAGCGATACGCGATGGCGGTCGAGAACGGCATCGTCAAGGTGCTCAACGTCGAGGAACAGCCCGGGCAGGTCAGCTCGTCGAGCGCCGAGACGCTGTGCTCGATGATCGACAAGAGCCTCTGATCCGGCATTCCTGAGTCGGACTGCGCGTGGCCCCCGGAGTGCATCCGGGGGCCATTCGATTCGAGGGGCGGAATCAACGTGGCACCGGTCGTACCGATGCCCCATTTTGCGTGGTATCATGGATTGCCGTTCTTGGCGGCGAACCGAGCAGTCATGGAATACTGCCGCCGGATGCCGATGAAGCGCTGGCTAGCCGGCATCGGGGATCGCCACCTCACGAGGATCCGGGGAGCGTCATGAGGACACTCGCACTCGCCGCAGGGATAGCCTGTCTCGTTGGCGGCGGCATCGGACCTGCCGGCGCGCAGAGTGCTGGCGAAGACAGCGTGGCGGGGGCCATTGGCAGAGCCGCTGCACAGACAGCCGGCACGCCAAAGCGTCCGGTGGAGAAGCGGGCCCGGGCGGCGGCGGCGGCGACGCCTGGGAGTAGCACGTCCGCCTCAGCAGCCACCAAGACGCGGCCCACGGCCAAATCCACAGCCGCAGCCACCAGTGTTGTCGCATCAGGCCCGGCGCCGGACGCCGGCGAAGCCAAAGCCGACGTTCCCGCCAAGGCGCTCTTCGGAAGCGCCGCATCCCCGGCGCCGCTCGCCGCGCGGGCCATCGGATTCTATTCGCGGGGATGCCTCGCCGGCGCGGTCGAGATCCCGATCGACGGATCGTCATGGCAGGTGATGCGGCTCTCGCGCAACCGCAACTGGGGACACCCGAACCTGATCCGCGTCGTCGAACGACTGGCCAAGGACGGCGCGGAAAAGGACGGGTGGCGCGGGCTCCTCGTCGGTGACATCTCGCAGCCGCGCGGCGGTCCCATGCTGACGGGGCACAACAGCCATCAGATCGGTCTCGACGCCGACGTGTGGCTCACGCCGATGCCGGACCGGCGATTGAGCAAGGCGGAGCGGGAAAACCTGTCGGCGACGTCCATGCTCGGCCCAGACAAGGTGCATGCGGACCCGGCCGTGTTCACCAAGGCCCATGCCGCCATCATCCGGCGCGCCGCTTCCTACCCGCAGGTGGAGCGCGTTCTGGTGCATCCGGGCATCAAGAAGGCCATGTGCGCGGAGGCCGGTGTCGACAAGCGCGACTTCCACAAGATCCGGCCGTTCTGGGGACATCACTATCACATGCACATCCGCATCAATTGTCCGAAGGACAGCGCCGGGTGCAAGCCACAGCCCCCGACACCCGACAACGATGGCTGCGGCAAGGAAATCGACGACTGGATCACGCTGTTGCAGCGGCCGCCGAAGCCGGTCGACAAGGCGGCCAAGCCGACGCCGCCGCCAAAGCCGGTGACGCTCGCCGATCTGCCGCCGGAATGCCGCACGGTGATCGCCGTCGGGTCCGATGATGGCAAAAAGGCGAAGACGATGGACAAGACGTCGACCGCCGGTCAGCGCTAGAGCGTCAAAGCACAGGCACGCCAGAAGATGCGGATCCTCATCACGGGCGCGACGGGCAGCCTCGGGCAGCGCACCGTCGCCGCGGCGCTGGCGCAGGGGCATGACGTCGCCATCGTCACCCGACGGCCGTTTCTCGCGCAGCAGCTGTTCGGCGACAGCGTCACGCACCACGAGTGGCACCCCGTGCACGAGGCGTTTCCAGTCGCCGCGCTGGAGGGGGTGCAGGGCATCATCCATCTAGCCGGAGAAGCCCTCGCCGGCCGGCCGTATCGTCATAGGTCGCGTCTCGTCGAAGCCTCGCGCCGGATCATGATCGAGCGGCTCGGCGAGGCCATCGCGGGGCGGCCGCTGGCCATCGTCGCGGTGTCCATGCTGAGGCCTCCGACCGGCGCGCTCGAAACGTCGGCAGACCGGCTGGACGCCGACCTCATCGCTCTCGGCCGGCATGGAGCGCGGGTCGCTGTCGTGCAGCTCGGGCTGGTCGCGGGAGACGGCCCCGTCATCGAGGCGCTGGTCGCGCTCGCCCGGGCGGGTCTGGTGCCGGATCTGAGGGGCGCAATCGTACCGGCGATCGATGCCGACGACGCGGCGGCGATGATGATCGGTCTTCTCGGCATGCCGGATCAGGACGGATTGATCGCAGCGGCGGCTCCCGTTCCGGTTTCGGGCGAGGCCCTGGCCGACCTCCTCCGCGGCGCCTGCCGCACCGGCTTGCGAATACCCGTGCCGATGGCACTCGCGGCGCGCTATCTGGGTCCGGCGGCGCCGCTGTTCGCCGGCCGGACCCCGGTCGTGCCCACACGCCTGATCGCAGCCGGGGCACGGTTCGCGGCCCCGGATCCGATGGCGAGCCTGGCGAGCGCGATAAAGTCTCGCGTGGCCAGCTAGGCCGTCGACTGGACGCCGGTGCCGATCTGGCAGGCGACGCCGGTGCCCGCGAGGCCGCAATAGCCGTGCGGCACCTTGGCCAGATACTGCTGGTGGTAGTCTTCGGCGAAATAGAAGTCGGGCGCGTCGATGATTTCCGTCGTGATGGCGCCGAAGCGGCGGGCTTTCAGGGCCTCGTTGTAGCTGGCGCGGCTCGCCTCGGCCATCTCACGCTGGGCCTTCGAGTAGACGTAGATGCCGGATCGGTACTGCGTGCCGATGTCGTTCCCTTGCCGCATGCCCTGCGTCGGGTCGTGGCTCTCCCAGAAGGTCTTGAGGAGCGCGTCATAGCCGATCACCTTGGGATCGAACGCGACGAGGACGACCTCGTTGTGACCGGTCTGGCCGGAGCAGACTTCCTCATAGGTCGGGTTCGGCGTGATGCCCGCCGCATAGCCGGCGGCCGTCACGACAATGCCGTCGTCGAGTTCCCAGAACTTGCGTTCCACACCCCAGAAGCAGCCCATGCCGAACATGGCCAACTCGGTGCCCTCGGGATAGGGGCCCTTCAGCGGCCGGCCGTTGACGAAATGGGTCGTGGCCGTCGGGATCGGGGCAGGCCGGCCTTTCAGCGCGGTCTCGGCCGTCGGCAGCTCGAGCTTCTTGCGGAAGAACAGCATGGTCGCCTCGCGATATCGGTCGGTGGGTTCTCGCAATATAGGGCACGGAGGGCCGCGCCGCCGCAAGGGGAGCGGTCACGATCGCGAGAGCGTGGGCCGATCGCCGACCGGCCTCGGACGCCTCAATTGACGAAGATCCTGACGTCACGGCGGCGGCGGCCGATCCATCCGAGAAGGAGGCCCAGAACGCCCGCGACCAACCAGGCGGGGAGGCGGACCAACGGGGTGATCCCGCTGTCCCACAGCGCCGGGTGGAGCCTGGTCGAGACGAGTGCACGGACGGTATCGATGCTCTTGGGAGCGAGATTGGCCCAGTGATCGGCGACGGACGTGACGACAAGGCCCGAACCACCGGCGAGGGTCCGCGTTCCGTCGTAGGCGAGCGCAATGACAGCCACAATGAGGAGCGGGCGGGCGAGAACGCGCAACAGCGTCTTGAACACGCCACGCGCCGACGACGACACGACCAGCAACAGGGCGACGGCAAGGGGCAGTACGATCGCTGCGTGGACGAGAAAGAAATTGACGATCTTGTCGAGCATAGGCGGCGTCAGCCTCCGTCGGATCTTGTTGGGATATACCGCACGCAAGGCGAGGACAAGGCCGCGCTGTCACCGTTTCAGAGCCACCGCGCCGCCATGGTGCCCGCAAGCACGGCGAGCGACAGAGCCGCCAGCCAAAGGGCCCAGCGACCAGACCGCGTGTGCGCGGCCTCGGCGGCAGCCAGGCGCTCGATGGTCGCCTGATCGAGGCGCATGCCGCCGCGCGCCATTTCCGAGAGCGACGCCATCGTCTGCTCGGCGCCGGCCAGGAGTGCCGGCATCTGGCCGAGGAACTTGCCGAGTTCGCCGGCGCCCTCGCGCGCGTCCTTCATCGCCCCTGCCGCGCCGAGATTGGATTCGATCCATTCGCGTGCGATCGGCTCGGCGGCGGTCCAGATGTTGAGGCTCGGGTCGAGGCCGCGCGCGACGCCTTCGACGACGACCATGGTCTTCTGCAGGTTGATCAGCTCGGGACGGGTCTCCATGTCGAAGACCTCGGTGTAGGCGAAGAGCTGGCCGAGGAGATCGGCCATGGAGATTTCCTCGGCGGTGCGGCCGTGGATCGGTTCGCCGATGGCGCGGAGCGCCTGCGCGAAGACCTCCACCGGATGATGCGGCGGGACGTAACCGGCCCAGAAGTGGACCTCGGCGGCGCGGCGGTAGTCGCGATTGATCAGGCCGTAGAGGATCTCGGCCAGGAAACGCCGCTCCTTGACGCCGAGACGCCCCATGATGCCGAAGTCGACCGCCACGACATCGCCCGACGCGTCCACCAGCAGATTGCCCTGGTGCATGTCGGCGTGGAAAAAGCCGTCACGCATGGCGTGGCGCAGGAACGAGCGGAGCACCGTGAGGCCCAGCCCCCTCAGATCGTGACCCGCCGCCACAAGCCGATCGCGGTCCGACATCGGAATGCCGTCGATCCACTCGATGGTCAAAACCCGCTGCGACGTTCGCTTCCAGTCGACTTCGGGCACACGGAAGTTGCCGCTCTCGAGGGCGCGATCGGCGCGGATGTTCTCCGACATCTCGGAGATGGCGGCGGCCTCTAGACGGAGGTCCATCTCGAGTTCGGTGGTCGCCCTGAGCGTGTCGACGACGGCGAGCGGGCGTAGCCGGCGGACCGGGGGATAGAGCCTTTCGGCGAGACGTGCGGCGAGATAGTAGCTGTCCAGATCGCGGCGAAAGCGGCGCTCGACGCCGGGGCGGAGGATCTTGACCGCGACCGTGCGGCGGCTGCCATCAGCGGCGATCACGACGGCCTTGTGCACCTGGGCGATCGAGGCCGCCGCCACCGGAGGGCCGAGTTCGACGAAATGATCCTCGCAGCGGCCGCCGAGAGACTCCTCGATCGCGCGGCGCGCCTCCTCCATGGGGAATGGCGGGATGCGGTCCTGCAGATGACGCAGGTCGCGAGCCATCTCGCCGCCGATCAGGTCTTCACGGGTCGCGAGGAATTGGCCGAGCTTGATGTAGGACGGCCCGAGGCGGGCCAGCGCCGCCGCCGTCCGCCGCTCGCGGGGGACGGCCGCGCGGAACGGCCAGGTAACCGCCCACACCGGCAGCACGAGGGCGCGCGCCACATGGAGCAGAGCCGGCGCCTTCATGCCCTTCGGCACGAGGCGCACGCCGAAGCGGGCGAACGTCAGGCCGGCGCGGGCGAGACGAAACAGATTTGCAACCGTACTGGCCAAGATCATTCTTCCGGAGAGCGCCGACCGCAGACGGCGGCCGGCAGGATCGGGGTCGAGTGCATATAGCAGGTGCCGGAGCGATTCGCGGGCCTGCCGCGGTACCAGCGTTACGAAGTGGACGCGCGTTCAGCTCTTTCCGGGCGGAGGATCGTCGCCGGGCGAGGGGAGGCGGAGCGGCTCGGCATCGAACTCCTCGATGAGGCCGACGAGTTCGGCCGGCTCGATCTCGCGCAGCACCTCGGCCACCTTGCGGACGGCGGCAATCCGGCGCTCGAAATTGGCCATGTCGATCCCCTCGGCCTCGGCCCGGGTCTTTCTCGCCTCGGCCAGCACCTTCTCGGCCTGGGCGAGGACGAGCCCTGTGTCGGCCTCCAGCTTGGCGTTCTCGAGGCCCTTGGCGCGGAGCCGCTCCTGGATGCTCGCCAGCGCCTTCGAGCTCAGCACCTGCGAGGCCTGGCGGGCGGACTGCTGGCTCTCGACGTCGACGATGGTGTCGAGGAGGCGCGACAGGGCGGCGGCGAGCTTGGCGCGGGCCCTGGCGATCTCGCCCGCCTGCTCGGGCTGGGGACGGTAGCGGCCCGGCTCGGCCACGGCGACGGTGCGGCGGCCGCGCTTCACCTGCTCGTGGACCATCAGGAAGGTGTCGATGATGAGGTCGGTGGCGCGAAGTGCCTCCGGGGTCGAGAGGACGGTCGCGAGGCGCGCGACCCCCTTCACCGTGAAGACATGGGGGAGATGGCGCGGGCCGCCCCGGCCGCCGGAGGTTGGTGGAAGGAGCGCCTTCAGGGCGGCGTACTCGGCCTCGGTCAACTGGAACGTGTGGGTCGCGTCGAACTTCTCGGGATTGCGGCTCACCGCCTCGTTCACGCGTTTCGTTTCGGTGCCGAAGGCTTCGGCTACCCGGGCGTCGAGCATCACCCGCAGATCGCGAACGACCAGGACGTCGCCCTTCTCGGTCTCGCGCTCGACCAGCTGGCGCCCCGTCATCCCATCTCCCCGTTTGCGGTCGCAGCGCGCGACCTCAATGCCTCACCTTGGTGATCGACGCGATCAGCGCAGGCGAAAGCGCTGGATCTTGCCGGTCGCCGTCTTCGGGAGATTATCGGCGAAGTCGATCCAGCGGGGATATTTCCATGGGCCAGCCGTCGCCTTGACGTGCTCCTGAAGCGCCGGGACGAGCCCGTCCGGCTTTTGCCCGGGCTTCAGGACGACGACGGCGCGCGGCTTCAGGAGGCCGTCCGCATCCTCGTTCGGGACGACGGCGGCCTCCAGCACCGCCGGATGTGAGACGAGTGCGCTCTCGACCTCGAACGGCGAGACCCAGATGCCCGAGACCTTGAACATGTCATCGGTGCGGCCCTGGTAGGTGTACCAGCCGTCGGCGTCGCGGACGTACTTGTCGCCGGTGCGCATCCATTCGCCCTCAAAGGTGCGGCGGCTCTTCTCGCGCTGGTTCCAGTAGCCCTCGGCCGCAGAGGGGCCGGACACCAGCATTTCGCCGACTTCGCCATCAGGTACCGCCGCGCCGTCGTCGCCGACGAGCCGAATGCGGTAGCCAGGAACCGGCTTGCCAGATGTGCCGTAGCGGATGTCGCCGGGGCGGTTCGAGACGTAGATGTGCAGCATCTCGGTCGAGCCGACACCGTCGAGAATGTCGACGCCGAAACGACGCTTCCAGGCGTGTCCGACCTCGGCGGGAAGCGCCTCGCCGGCGGACACGCAGGCGCGAAGGCCGGGCAGCGACAGGGCCGGGTCGGCGGCGGCGTGGGCCAGCATGGCCGCATATAGGGTCGGTACGCCGAAGAAGATCGTCGGGCGATGGGCGCCAAGCGTCGCGAAGACCTCCTCGGGCGTCGGCCGGGTGGCAAGGAGAACGGCGGTCGCGCCGACGGACATGGGAAACGTCATGCCATTGCCGAGGCCATAGGCGAAGAAGAGCTTGGCGGCCGAGAACACGACGTCGTCCTCGCGGATCCCGAGCACGCCATCGCCGTAGAGGCGCGCCGTCTCGATCAGGCTGGTGTGGACGTGGCGGACGCCCTTCGGCATGCCGGTTGAACCAGAGGAATAGAGCCAAAAGGCCGTCTCGTCGGGTGATGTCGGCGCCGTCGCAGCGGTCGGAGGGTGCGCCCGGAGTTCGGCCGCCAGATCGCGGGCGAAGGGTGGTGTCGGGCCGCCCGAAACGAAGACATGGGTGAGGAATGGCAGCGTGCCGAAGATCGGCTCCACGACGGGGAGGAGGGCTGCCGAGACGACCAATGCCCTGGCACGGCTGTCGGCCAGCACGTAGGCGTACTGCTCCGTCGTCAGCAACGTGTTGAGGGCAACGGGAACCACGCCGGCCTTGATGGCGCCCCAGAAGGCCACGGGGAAATCGCTCGTGTCGAGCAACAGAAGAGCGATGCGGGATTCACGCGGGATGGCGGAGGCGGCCAGTAGGCTCGCCATGCGCCCGCACTGCTCGGCAAGATCGCCGTAGGTCAGCGTCCCGGCACCATCGACAAACGCGACCTTCGCGGCCCGCCCTTCGGCGAGATGCCGGTCGACGAACTCCGATGCCGCGTTGCAGGTGGCCATCGTCATGCCGCGTCTCCTCCCGACCGCGACGCCTCTGCGGGCGTCTCAGGCCTAGTGTAGCCCCTCTGACGTTTGGTACCCGCCTGCGGCTTGGCACGTCACCAAACGTCAGAGGCGAAAGCTACACTAGAAGCATTGAGTTGCTCGTGTTCCTTTGGCGCCGACATTTGCTCTCGACCAAGCGGCAGAGGGAAGCAAACGTCGGCGCCGGAAAACGAGCACACCACTATATGGCTCAACCGTAATCGACGGCCATCAGATAGAGGCCGCGCGCCGGGGCGAGGGCGCCGCAACGGCTGCGATCCCGTGCGTCGAGCGCCGCCCGCATGTCGCGCGGCGTCCATTTGCCTTCGCCGACGTGCTTCAGGCTGCCGGTGAGCGATCGCACCTGATGATGCAGGAACGAGCGCGCCGAGGCCTCGATGCGGATCTCCTCGCCGACAACGGTGACCGACAAGCGATCGAGGGTGCGGACGGGGGAGTTCGCCTGACAGCCGGCGGCGCGGAAGGTCGTGAAGTCGTGGCGGCCGAGCATCAACGACGCGGCTTCGCTCATGGCCTCCGGATCGAGGGGCCGGGGCACCCACCAGACCCGGTTGAGATCGAGGGCCGGCGGCGCCTTCCGTGCGAGTATCCGGTAGAGGTAGTGACGGCCCGTGGCCGAGAAGCGGGCGTCGAATGCCGGGTCCGCCACCGCTGCGTCACGCACCACGATCGGCGCCGGACGGAGGTGGAAGTTCAGCGCTTCGCGGACCTTGAAGTCTTCCCAGTCGCGCGTCAGTTCGAAGTGCGCGACCTGACCGACAGCATGGACGCCCGCATCGGTGCGTCCGGCGCCGCGCACGACGACGCGTTCGCCCGAGAATTTCTCGATGGCGTCGGTCAGCGCGCCCTGGATGGAGCGGCCGTCTGGCTGCATCTGCCAGCCGACGAAGGGCGTGCCGTCATACTCGATCAGGATGCGATAGCGGGGCATGGGAGCTCGATCGGTCGGGGGCGCGACATCGGGCGAACCGGCATCGCAGCCCCGGGATAGGCTCACAACCGCAATTCAGCAACTGCCCCTCAACGGCGACCGTGGCTGCTGCGTCCGCCGCCGAACGCGTCGGAACGGCGCGGCTCGGCCGAGCGGTGACCGATGTGCCGGCCGCCCCCATAGGGCAGGACACCGGAAGCGCCGTAGCCGCCGTGCGGGGCATACGACGGGGCCGAGCCGTAGTTGTGGGTCTCGTGACGCTTTTCCTCGAACGAGAGGTGCAGCGGCGTCGCGCCACCCGGATTGATGATCACGCGATCATGGGACGGCAACGGCCGGAAGACGCGCACGCCCTCTTCCAGCGTCACCGTAGCGCCGTAGAACGGCCGGGTCTCGATGCGGGTGGTCGAGGCCGACTGGGCCGCGACCTGATGGGGCAGGGCGGCCGCAGCAGCCGCAACGAGAAGGAGTGCTGGAAGACGCATGACGGTCCGGGCTCCGCTCAGAGAAGGGTTCGAAGCGAAGTGTAGCGATTTCTCAACCGTCCTTTTCAAGCATCTGAATTACATTGTTAATGCCGACGCCTGGGCATGCCTATTCAGGCGCGTTCGTGCTCCAGGCAGCACTTCTTGTATTTCTTGCCGCTGCCGCAGTGGCACGCGTCGTTACGGCCGATCTTCGGCGCGGCGCGCTGGTACGTCGGCGCGGGACCGTGGTGGTGGCCATGATGATGGTGGTGGTGATCGTGCCCGCAGCCGCAATCGTCCTCATGGGCGTGGGCGTGCGGCGCAGACTGGTCGGCTGACTTCGTGGTGTCGTTCATCGTGTTCTCCAGGATGGCGATCAGCCTACCACAAGTGGAGGCACCGGCTCCAGACCTGCGGCGTGGTCACCGAACCATGCGGGATCGGGCTCGCCATCACTCCTCGATCAGGCAGCACTTCTTGTACTTCTTGCCGCTGCCGCAGGGGCATGGCTCGTTGCGTCCGATCTTGCGGGCCTCGCGGACGTAGGGCTGGCCCGGCTCCCGTTCGTCATCGTCGGAAGACTGCGCCGGGCCGGAGAATTCGGCGGGGTCGGTCGAATTGAACCAGTCCCACCCGCACAGGTACCCGGTGAGGTTGTCGAAAACCGATGGGCGGAGCAAGTCCTCCTCGATGCATCCGCTCCTGTCGGCATGGATGCGCGCGACCTCCGACCGGTCAGCGTATCCTTCGTCGACGAGACCGGCCTCGAACCAGGCCTCGATCGCAGCCGCCAGCGCTGGTTCACGCAGTCGAGCGAGTGACAGGACGATCAGGTCGGACCAGTGCTCGTTGTCGGGGCCCTTGAGCGTCTCAGCCACGTGCGCGTAGTAGGCCAACAGGTCGGCGCGTGGCAGCTTGCCGAGCAGCATCATGACGTGAAGGCTCAGGAGACAGGCGTTGCGGACGAAGGGCTCCGCCTCCGCGTTCTCGATGATGGCCTTCAGGGCCCCGAGATCGCCGCCACCGTAGGTGCGACCCAGGATCGTGTGCAGATCCTCGGTGACGATGTCGCCCAACTGCTCGGCAGCCGTTTCGGAGTCCTGTCCGAGGTAATGGACGAGGCGATCGAAGGCCCGCGGCTCCTGCCACTCCGCCAGGGCGTAGAGCGCAATCGTCTGGAGGAAATAGGCGTGACGCTCGTCCGGCTCGGCTTCGACGCGCGCCTCGAGTTCGTCGGCCGTGAGCGACAGCTCGGCAAGCAACGTCTCCTCGAGTTCCTCCCGACGCGAGAGGAGCGCCAGAAGAGGGATCGCGGGATCGACGCCGATCTCACAATAGGTGAGACGCCTCAACGCCTCGGCTGCCGGCATCGTGGCTGCCGTGAAAGCAAGATCGGCCATGGCCTCGGCCCCGGTTGCTGCGCGCTTCATGTCGTACGATCCCCACCGTCGCGGCGGCCCCGGTACCGCGGTTCGGCCAGGGCGCGACGAACGATCGAAAGACTAGCAGTTTTCGCGAGCGCTGTCGGCCCCCTCGATTGGCCAGGAAAAGGCCCCCGCACCCGCATTCGGACGCATTGCCTTGGCGCACGCGCTGGTCTAGCAAGCAGCATGACAGACACCGTGCTCATCATCGACTTCGGAAGCCAGGTGACACAGCTCATCGCGCGTCGCGTGCGCGAGGCCGGGGCCTACTCCGAGATCGTCCCATTCAACCGGGCGGAAGAGGCCCGGGCGCGTCTCAACCCCAAGGCGGTGATCCTCTCGGGAGGGCCAGCCAGCGTCACCGAGATGGGGACGCCACGGGCCCCCGACTGGGTGTTCAAGGCCGGCCTGCCGGTGCTCGGCATCTGCTACGGCGAACAGACCATGGTCTCCCAGATGGGCGGCGAGGTCGAAGGCGGGCATCATCGCGAGTTCGGACGGGCCGAGATCGAGGTCGTGGACGACTGCGCGCTGTTCGAGGGCGTGTGGGCCAAGGGCGACCGCGACACCGTGTGGATGAGCCACGGCGACCGGGTCACGCGGCTGCCCGACGGGTTCCGGGTCGTCGCGGTCTCGCAAGGAGCGCCGTTCGCGGCGATCGCGGACGACAGCGGCCAGCACTATGCCGTCCAGTTCCATCCGGAAGTCGCGCACACGCCGCGCGGCGCGGCGCTGATCCGGAATTTCGTCCGCAAGATCTCGGGTCTGCCGGGCGACTGGACGATGCAGCATTTCCGGTCGAGCGAAGTGGAGAAGATCAGGGCGCAGGTCGGCTCGTCCAGGGTCATCTGCGGTCTTTCGGGCGGCGTCGACAGCGCCGTCGCGGCCGTGCTCGTCCACGAGGCGATCGGCGAGCAGCTGACCTGCATCTTCGTCGACCATGGCCTGATGCGCCTCAACGAGGCCGACGAGGTCGTGCGGCTGTTCCGGAACACCTACAACATCCCGCTCATTCACGTCGACGCGAGCGCGCAGTTCCTCGGGGCACTCGAGGGCGTGTCGGACCCCGAGCAGAAGCGCAAGACGATCGGGCGGCTCTTCATCGAGACGTTCGAGGCGGAGGCAAAGAAGATCGGTGGGGCGGAATACCTGGTTCAGGGCACGCTCTATCCCGACGTGATCGAGAGCGTGTCGTTCACGGGCGGGCCGTCGGTGACGATCAAGTCGCACCACAACGTCGGCGGGCTGCCGGAGCGGATGAACCTCAAGCTCGTGGAGCCGCTCAGGGAGCTGTTCAAGGACGAGGTGCGCGCGCTCGGACGCGAACTGGGTCTTCCCGAGGCGTTCGTCGGGCGGCATCCGTTCCCGGGACCGGGCCTCGCCATTCGCTGCCCGGGCGAAGTGACCGTCGAGAAGCTCGACATCCTGCGCAAGGCCGACGCCATCTATCTCGACGAGATCCGCAAGGCCGGGCTCTACGACACGATCTGGCAGGCGTTCGCCGTGCTGCTGCCGGTGCGCACTGTCGGCGTGATGGGTGACGCGCGCACCTACGATCACGTCTGCGCGCTGCGCGCCGTCACTTCGACGGACGGCATGACCGCCGACTTCTTCCCGTTCGACATGAACGTGCTCGGGCGGACGGCGACCCGGATCATCAACGAGGTCAAGGGCATCAACCGCGTCGTCTACGACGTGACGTCGAAGCCGCCCGGTACCATCGAGTGGGAGTGAGCCGCTGGCGGGTGTCGGCTGGGAAGCGGATGTGAGGTCGAGGGCTGGTTGGGGCTACTTGCGGAAGTTGTCACCCGCACAGGTGTCATCCTCGGGCTTGTCCCGAGGACCCTTCGCGCCGCGTTCTCCTCACGCCGATTTTGACCCATACCATCTGTGAGCAGGCGCAGCAAAATTGGACGCCACGACAACGAATCGACTGCCGGGAGATAGTCAAGACTTGTCTTGCAGCGGATCTGACGCCATTTCGCGATGAATCGAACCACTGCGAAACGAGCCCAAACATGCTGCTCTACAAATTCGTCCCTACTCAGGAGATAGCAGATCAAGTTGCGGCGGGAGTGTTTAGATTTTACGAATTGACGAAGTACATCGAAATGGAAGATGTCGCTGGGCGCGCCGATGGTGCTGAAGGCTCCCTCATTTTCCCCGATGACGGGTCGCCTGACTTCATCAAAAAACTTCCGACAGGAAGCTTTAACGGCGTTGAATTTCAATGCGAAAGCATTCGCCTGTCGGAAGATTGCCTTAGGCAGTTTTTCGTGTTCTGCATGAGCATGGAAAAAGCGGAGCAAGCTATTGGAGACTGCAAGTTTGCTGTGGAGCTTAACGTTGACGTTTTTTCGACATTCGAGATGTTTTTAAATTCCAGCGAGTTGGCTCCCGAGCTAAATGATGGAGGAAAGTTTTTCAGCCACGGACCGATCGAATACTACGATATCAACAATCATCCTTCGTCAATAGAGAAAGAGAAATGGCGAGAGGTTTATCTGAAGCACTCTGATTTCAAAGATCAGAAAGAATACCGCGCGGTGCTAAGAGCGTCAGACACATTCTTCGAGCGTACACGCGCGAAGCCTTGGGATTTGGAGCAGAAAATCTTCACGTCGCTGGATAGGAATCCCATGCCGTTCAATTTTAAACTAGGATTTCGGTGTGGTACTGACAGCGCTGGCTGGCGGTATGTCGAATTTGATGTCTCGGAATTCCAAGCAAACATTATATGCGAACCAAGCGCAATAATTGCGTGTGGCGCATGCCCGACCCAAGCGGCTTGATACTTGCAATAGCGTCTGGGATCAACATTGTGCGGCGCAGAAAACATAGTGCCAGTGAGTCTGCACTTGGCCCATTCACGACGTTCGGCAACCGGGGAGCGATGGGTCCTCGGGACAAGCCCGAGGATGACAACCGGGATTCTGTGCGATGTCTCTTGTGGGCCACTCTGGCGCGTCAGGGCAATCGTGACATGGGCCGCTGAACCGGCGATGGGGGAGGCGGTTTTTCGAGGGCAAGGCCAAGGGTTCTGGCGGCTCACGCACCCAGCCGCTTCGCAAACTCGTCGAACAAGGCCTGAACCTCGTCTTTCAGCACGGCCTCGGCCGGCATCTGGCGCTGGTCCATGGGCAGGGACACCTCGCGGCGCAGGTCGGCGGCGGCGATGCGGCGCCGCCATTTCGGATCGAGGGCGGCGAGGCGGGCCATGAAGGCGGCGGATTCCGGAACGGCCAGCGCGTAGTAAAGCCGCTGGATTCCCGAGAGATACATGGTCGCGACGCACATCGAGCAGGGCTCGGCGGTGGTGTAGAGATCGCAGCCCGAGAGATCGAGCGTGCCGAGCCGCGCACAGGCGTCGCGAATGGCCTCGACCTCGCCGTGGGAAGTGGGATCGAACCTGCCGTTGGCGCGGTTCAGGCCCTCGCCGACGATATGGCCGTCCTTGACGACGACGGCGGCGTAGGGGAGCGCGCCGGGCTCGTCGAGGGCCTCGCGCGCGATCTCGAGGGCGCGCCGCATGAAGGTCTCGTGCATGTCGATCGGCTCCTTTGTGGTCGGGCGCGCCCCAATGCACGCAGGCTCGCCTTTGCTTCAGCTCCGCGCAATAGGTTGTCGGGGCGGGTGGCCGCGATCGAGGGTGCCGCACCGTCGATAAAACGTAGCGCCGAACCGTGCATCGCGCCATTCTGGCTGAAAGGCCGTGGCCAAGAGGGGCGACTATGCGCACGACGTTTCCCGAGACCGGTCAGGACCACGACGCGCTGATCGACGAAATCCGCCGCCGAAAGGCAGGCGACGCCGACTGGCGGGGCGGGCGGGTGCCGCTCTTTGTGTTCAAGGGCAGCGACGACGTCGACGCCATCGGGCGCGCCGCCTTCAACGAACTCTTCACGGAGAACGCGCTCGGCGCCAAGCGGGCGTTCCTGAGCCTCGGCGCGATGGAGCGCGAGGTCGTCGACATGGGGCTCGATCTCTTCCGGGCGCCCGACGGCGCGCAGGGCTTCATGACGACGGGCGGCACCGAGAGCATCATCATGGCCGTGCAGGCGGCCCGCAACTTCGCGCGCGCCGCCACCGGCAACGCCAGCCATCGCGGCAACCTCGTGCTGGCGGACACCGCGCATCCGGCCTTCGACAAGGCCGCGCGGCTGATGGACCTCGACGTGCGCCGCGTTCCGGCCGCTGCCGATTATCGCGCCGATCCCATCGCCATGGCGGCCGCCGCCGATCGCGACACGATCCTGATCGTCGGATCGGCGCCGTGCTTTCCGTTCGGCATCGTCGATCCGATCGGGGAGCTTTCGGAGCTGGCGCTGTCTCGCGGCCTGTGGCTGCACGTGGACGCGTGCGTCGGGGGGTATCTGGCGCCGTTCGTGCGCGATACCGGACGCCTCGTGCCGGCGTTCGAGATGCATCTCCCGGGCGTCCGGTCGCTGTCGGCGGACCTGCACAAGTTCGGCTACACGCCGAAGCCGGCCTCGACGGTCTTCTATCGGGGCGCCGCCGAGGCGGTGCATCACGGCTTCGACGCCGATGTCTGGCCGAACGGCCGTTTCGCGACGAGCACGATCGTCGGCACGCGTCCCGGCGGGGCGGTCGCCGGCGCGTGGGCCGTGCTCAAGCACCTCGGACGGGCGGGCTACCGGCAGCTCGCGGCCGAACTCATGACGTCGATCGACCGGTATCGGACTGGCGTTGCCGCGATCCCGGGCCTGCATGTCATCGGCGAGCCGCACCTCTCGATCGTCGCGGTCGGGGCGAGCGGTTTCGACGTGTTCCGGGTCGCGGAGCTGATGGCGGCGCGCGGCTGGGTGCCGGGCGTCACGCAACGGCCCAAGGGACTGCACCGGATGATGTCGCTCCTGCATGTGCCGTCGATGGACGGATACCTCGCCGATCTGGCGGCGACGACGGCCGAAGTCCGCGACGGCGACACCGGGGCCGCACACCTCAAGGCCGAGTACTGATCCCTTGCGCCAACCAAAACCGGAGCCTCGACGATGGCCTTTCCGCCGCGCCGCATCGTGTGCCTGACGGAAGAGACCGTCGAGACGCTCTATCTGCTCGGCGAAGAAGACCGGATCGTCGGCGTGTCCGGCTATGCCGTGCGGCCGGCGCGGGTGCGGCGCGAGAAGCCGCGCGTTTCGGCCTTCATCAGTGCCGACATGCCGAAGATCCTCGCGCTCGATCCTGATCTCGTGCTGGCATTCTCCGATATCCAGGCCAACGTGGTCGCGGATCTCGTCCGGGCCGGCGTGGCGGTGCACTGCTTCAACCAGCGCACGGTCGAGGGCATTCTAGACATGATCCGCACCGTCGGCGCGCTCGCGGGCGTGCCGGAGAGAGGGGACCAGCTCGCGACCGAGCTTCGAGATCGGATCGAGCGAATGCAGGCGGAGGCCGCCACGCATGGGCTCAAGCCGCGCGTCTATTTCGAGGAATGGGACGAGCCCATCATCACGGGCATCGGCTGGGTGTCGGAGCTGATCGCGATCGCGGGCGGCGAGGACGTCTTCGGCGGGCTCGCCGACCGGAAGGCCGCCAAGGACCGGATCATCGCGCCGGAGGCGGTCGTTGCGGCGCGGCCCGACATCGTCATCGGCTCGTGGTGCGGGAAAAAGTTCCGGCCGGAGAAATTCGCTGCGCGTCCGGGGTATGGCGACATTCCCGCGGTGCGCGAAGGCCGGCTCCACGAAATCAAGTCGCCGCTGATCCTGCAGCCCGGTCCGGCGGCACTCACCGACGGGGTCGATGCCATTGCCCGCCTGATCAGCGATTGGCGAGACGCGAGGGGAAACCGATGAAGACGCTGCTCAGCTGGTCGAGCGGAAAGGACTGCGCGTTCGCGCTGCACGTCCTCAGGCAGACACCCGGGGTCGAGGTCGTGGGCCTGCTCACCTCCGTCAACGAGGCGTTCGACCGGGTTGCGATGCACGGCGTGCGCCGGTCACTGCTCGAAGCGCAGGCCGAGGCCGCCGGCCTGCCGTTGCATGTGGTGACGATCCCGTTTCCGTGCCCCAACGACATCTACGAGGCGCGCATGGCGGCGTTCGTGGAAAAGGCGCAGGACGACGGGGTCGAGGCGATGGCGTTCGGCGACCTCTTCCTTGAGGACGTCCGCGCCTACCGCGAGGCCAGAATGGCCGGGACGGGCATCACACCGATGTTTCCGCTCTGGGGGCGGAACACGGCGGACCTCGCCCGCGAGATGATCCGGGTCGGGCTCGAGGCGCGCATCGTCTGCCTCGATCCGCGTGCGCTCGACCGGAGCCTCATCGGGCGGGCGTTCGATGCCGATTTCATCGCCGCGTTGCCGGCCGGCGTCGATCCGTGCGGCGAGAACGGCGAGTTCCACACGTTCGCGCACGCGGGGCCGATGTTCCGTGCGCCGATCGCGATCCGGTCGGGCGAGGTCGTCGAGCGCGACGGGTTCGTCTATGGCGACGTGCTGCCGGCCGAGGATGAGTCCTGACGGCTTCGGCGGGAAGGCTCAACCGGCGATGAGCGCCAACCATTCGTCTTCGGTCAGGACGGTGACGCCGAGTTCGCGGGCCTTCGAGAGCTTCGAGCCGGCATCGGCGCCGGCGACGACGTAATCCGTCTTCTTCGACACGGAGCCCGCGACCTTGGCGCCGAGGCGCTCGGCCTGCGCCTTGGCCTCGTTGCGATTGAGGCGCTCGAGGGTGCCGGTGAACACGACGGTCTTGCCCGTGACGGGCGACTGGGTGGCGGCCGGGCGCTCGAACGGCAGGATCTCGATCTCGGCGAGGAGGGCTTCCAGCACCTCGCGGTTGTGGGGCTCGCGGAAGAAGTCGACGAGGGCGTCGGTCGCGACGGTGCCGACGCCCGACAGGGACGCCAACTCGGTGTAGCCGTCGCCCGCCATCTGGGTTGCGGCCTCGCGCGCGGCGCCGACGAGCGCCTCCGCATCGCCAAGGAACGCATCGGCCAACGCCGAGGCCGCGCGGGCGGGCGCGAGCTTTGCCGCCGCGATCCGTTCGGCGAGCGGGCGTTCGTCGATGAGATCGACGGAAGCCAGCAGGCGCTCGCCGCCTGCCGCTGCAAGAGCCTTCACCGCCGCTTCGGCCGTTTTCGCGCCAACACCCGGCAGGGCGTGGAAGCGCCGCCAGGCCGGACCGGGTGCGTCGGCGACGGCGCGTTCGATGGCAGCCCGCACCGCGTCCCAGGTCAGAAATGCCTTCGCCAGATCGCGCGCCGTCGTCTCGCCGATATGGCGAATGCCAAGCGCAAACAGGAAACGCTCCAGCGACACGCGCCGGCGCGCTGTGATGGCCTTGTAGAAGTTCTCGACCGATTTCGCGCCGAAGCCCTTGCGACCGGCGAGCGGCGTCGGGCTCGCGGCGTCGCGACGCTCGAGCGTGAAGATGTCGGCCGGGCTGCGGATGAGGCCCTCCTCGAAGAACAACGCGATCCGCTCGTCGCCGAGGCCTTCGATGTCGAGGGCGTTGCGCGAGACGAAATGGCGGAGCCGCTCCTTCACCTGTGCCGGGCAGATCAGGCCACCCGTGCAGCGGCGTATCACATCGATCTCGCCGGTGGTCTCGTCCTCGTCGCGCACCGCCTCCGAGCCGCAGGCCGGACAGACGTGCGGGAAGTCGAAGGGCATCGCATCGGCCGTCCGCTTCTCGATGACGACGCCCAGCACCTGCGGAATGACATCGCCGGCGCGCTGCACCGTCACCGTGTCGCCGACGCGGACGTCGAGCCGTGCGATCTCGTCCTCGTTGTGGAGCGTGGCGTTGGAGACGACGACGCCGCCGACGGTCACGGGACGAAGCTTGGCAACGGGCGTCAATGATCCCGTACGGCCGACCTGGATGTCGATCGACTCCAGCACGGTCGTCGCCTGCTCGGCCGGGAACTTGTGGGCGATCGCCCAACGCGGACTGCGCGAGACGAAGCCCAGCCGCTGCTGCAGGTCCAAGCGGTCGATCTTGTAGACGACGCCGTCGATGTCGTAGCCGAGCGAGGCCCGACGCGCGCCGATCTCGCGATAGAACGCCAGCAGGTCGGCAACGGACACGCAGCGGCGCATCAGCGGATTGGTCGGCAGCCCCCAGCCGGCGAAGGCCTTGACCACGCCGAACTGCGTGTCCGATGGCAGCGTCGTCGCGGAGCCCCAGGCGTAGGCGAAAAAACGCAACGGGCGGCGCGCGGTGATCGTCGGGTCGAGCTGGCGCAGCGAGCCCGCCGCGGCATTGCGGGGGTTGGCGAAGACCTTGTCGCCGGCCGCTTCCTGCTCGACGTTGAGGCGGCGGAAATCGTCGTGGCCGAGGTAGATCTCGCCACGGACGTCGATGCGATCGGGATGCCCGCTGCCGGCGAGCTGGTGGGGAATGTCACGGATCGTCATCACGTTTGCGGTGACGTTCTCGCCCTCGGAGCCGTCGCCGCGCGTCGCGGCCTCGACGAGGCGGCCGCGATCATAGCGGAGCGAGATGGAGAGCCCGTCGATCTTGGGCTCGGCCGTGACGACCAATGGCTCGGCCGCTTCAAGGTTCAGAAAGCGGCGAACGCGGGCGACGAAATCAGCCACGTCCTCGTCGGCGAAGGCATTGCCGAGCGACAGCATGGGGACGGCGTGGCGGATCTTGCCGAAGCCGTCGACCGGTGCGGCGCCGACAGAGCGCGACGGACTATCGGGCCGAACGAGATCGGGAAAACGCGCCTCGATGGCTTCGTTGCGACGCACGAGGGCGTCGAACTCGGCGTCCGTGATCTCAGGGGCGTCGGCGCCGTGATAGAGCTGGTTGTGGCGCTCGATCTCGGTCGCAAGTCGAGCCAGTTCTACTGTCGCCTCATCCGGAGACAGATCGGCCACGGCGCGGGAGGCAGATTTCGGGCTGCTCGATACCATCAGGTGAGTTTGCCGCAACGGACGGACGAGGCAAAGTGGTCGATGCGTCTTTCGGGCCATCCGACACGCGGCGAAGACCGCAGCGCGACTACTGAACCGACGTCAGGCCCATGGGGCGACCGGGGCGCGTCGTGCTCGCGGTGGGCACGTCATTACGGGTCGGTGTCGTTGCCGGCGGCAGCGGCGCACTCGCCGGAGCCGGCTCAGGCTGAGCCGCAGGCTGCGGCCTAGCAGCCGGCGCGCTACCCGGAGCGATCGTCTTCCACTGGCGGCTGATCCAGCTACCCTGTGATTCCTGCGGCTTCACGCCCTGTTTCTGCAGCAGCGCATAAGACGACTGGTACCATTTCGAGGACGGGTAATTGTAGCCGAGCACCGCGGCTGCCGACTGGGCTTCCGGGATGATGCCGAGCGCGACATTGGCTTCGACGAGGCGATGCAGCGCTTCCTCGACGTGCTGCGTCGTCTGGTATTCACCGACGACGGTCTTGAAGCGGTTGATGGCGGCCACGAACTGACCCTGCTTCAGGTAGTATCGACCGACATTCATCTCGGAGGCGGCGATGCTATCCTCGGCGATGCGAATGCGGTTCTCCGCCTGCTTCGCGTAGGGGCTGTCCGGATAGCGCGTGGCGATGATCTTGAGTTCTGCCAAGGCGCGGCGCGAAGCCGTCTGATCGTGGGCGGGATCCTTGATGTCAGCGAAATAGGCCGACGCGATCACGTGGTGTGCCAGCGCCGCATCCTTCGTGCCCGGATGCAGTGTCGTGTAGCGGCGCGCCGACGCAATGGCTTCGGGATGTTTCCCGGCCTTCAGATAGGCGAAGGCCGCCATGACCATCGCCCGACGTGATTCGGCCGCGTACGGGTGGTCGCGATCGAGTTCCTCGAAGCGTTTGGCCGCGTCTTCGTAGTAGCCCTTGGAGAGCATCGCGTCCGCTTCGGCGTACATCTTTCCCGGCGGATCGGGGTTGAGCGCCTTGGTCACGTCGTTCGACGAGGCACAGCCGGCCAGCAGCCCGCCGATCATCGCAACGATGACGAGGCTACCGTGCCAGCTTCCGAAAACGGTCGTCCGGCTTACCATTCTGGTGCCCTTGTGTCGCGGATCGTCCCCCGACCCCGTTTCACTCGCCGACGCTGTGCGCCTCATGTCCGAAAGCCATTCGCGAATGGCTGATCGGGCGCAGACGATTCGTCATTGATACCATCGGTTAGCACACGCCCGCATGACGAGGAACCGGGTTCGACACGCCGCCAACAGATGGTGATCGCATCATGTGCGCTCGAGAGCGTAACCCATCATACCCTTGGAAATGGGGCGCTCGAGGGGCAGAACCTCGCGGACACGCGGAGCCTCGACAAGCGCCCAGGCGTCGTTGTCGGCGAAGAGCGCCTGAAGCACCATGGCATTCAGGCGATGGCCGCCGCGCACCGAGCGATAGGCACCGAGAAGTGGAAGGCCGGCCAGCGTCAGATCGCCCACCGCGTCGAGCAGCTTGTGGCGAACGAATTCCTGAGGGAAACGTAGACCTTCCGGGTTCATGATGCGGTCTTCACCGATCGCCACCGTGTTCTCGAGCGAGGCGCCGAGAGCAAGCCCGGATTTCCAAAGTCGTTCGACATCACTCATGAAGCCGAAGGTGCGGGCGCGTGCAACTTCATTGCGATAGGTGCCCGGGTTGAGATCAACGGACATCCGCTGACGGCCGATGACAGCACAAGGGAAGTCGATCTCGACGTCGAGATGGAAACCCGAATGAGGGACCAGCTCACCAAGCGCTTCGCCTTCCGCAACCTCAATCCGCTTCAGGACCTTGATGAACTTGCGAGGCGCGATCAGCTCACGGATGCCGACGCGGTCGATCGCCTCGACGAAGGGAGCCGCGCTCCCGTCCATGATCGGGACTTCACGGCTATCGATCTCGATGAAACAGTTGTCGATCGAGAGACCGCGAAGCGCAGAGAGAAGGTGCTCAACCGTCGAGACCGTCGTGCCGCGTTCGTCGCCGATCACGGTACACAGCGTCAGATTCTTGACCGCGCTGTAGCTCGCCGGAATTTCAGCGATCACGCGACCACGTTTGGTCACGAGAAACTTCAGACCGGCATCCGCCGGTGCGGGATGGAGCGTTACCGAGGCTGGCGCCCCGCTATGAACCCCCGTCCCCTCGACAGCAACCTCGCGAGCGAGCGTCGTCTGGCGAGCGCCGATGAATCGCTTCGACATTATGCGCCGTCCCTCGATCCCCGCGGTCTACGATGGAGGTTGCTCCCCCTGATTCGCTGACCGCCCCCTAGACAAGCCGCTGCCGTTTTTTGTGTCGAAGCGAACGATCCCGGAGGATCTCCCCATCGCTTCCTGGCGATTCGGTTTGTCTCTTGAAAACGACACTACGGATTCGATTCAAACTCGCCAAATCACGCTTTCTTACGCTCTGTTACCGAGTGAAATTTTACCTCACTCCATGCCACTCAATCTCTTCTACGAGAAAAGAAATTCTGAAGTCTCCCAGCGCGTGCCGGCGGCTCGTCGGGGGCATCTTCGTGCGCGGACGAATCGGCTCCTCGGCCGGCGCCCATCATGCGCTGCAACAATCCCCCGCGGGCGGCCTGTCCGGGATCACCCGACGGGGCATGACCCGAGCCGGCGTTCTGATGCCGGGAGGGCTCACCGTAGACCGGGGCCTTGGCGTGATATTCGCGCTGTCCGACGGGCGGGAAGGCCTCGATTTCAGGTACCCGGCTGGCGTGGCTGGACCGGCGCACGTCTTCGGGCGGGCCCGGACGGAACGGCTCGGGCGACGGGGCCTGCTCGGGCCCACCCGCAGACAGGCGCGACCGTTGCGGGGCGTCGAGGCCGCGATTGGGCCGCGTCTCCTCGATCACCACGTTGCCCGGCGCACGCCAGAGTTCGCGCGGCTCGCTGGCCGCCGGGGCAACTCCCGGTGGCTGGCCCTGCGGAAGGCGTGGTGCGGGCGCGCCCGTCGCGGCATGAGAGGGCTGAAGCGGCGGAGGTCCGGCCATCGGCGCCGCCCGGAGCGTCGTGCGCGCGTCGCCGATCTGCGATGCAAACGATGCGGCGGCCGGCACATAGCCACCCTGTGGCGGCAACGGGGGCTTCGGCTGGGTCGGCGCCTTCGGCGGGACGTGCATTTCCGACGTGGCGCGGTCACGCCCCTCCTGCGACATGCCGGAGGCGACGATGGCAACGCGGATGCTGTCGCCGAGCTGCTCGTCGAAGGTCGCGCCGACGATGATGTTGGCTTCCGGATCGACCTCCTGGCGGACGCGGCTCGCCGCCTCGTCGACCTCGTAGAGGGTCATGTCGCGACCGCCGATGATGGACAGCAGCACGCCCTTGGCGCCCTTCAGCGTCACTTCGTCGAGGAGCGGATTCGTGATCGCCTCCTCGGCCGCGCGGAAGGCGCGCCGGTCGCCCGACGCCTCGCCGGTCCCCATCATGGCCGTGCCCATGCCGCCCATGACCGTGCGCACATCGGCGAAATCGAGATTGATGAGGCCGTCCTTGACGATCAGATCGACGATGCAGGCCACGCCCGAATAAAGCACCTGATCAGCCAGGACGAACGCTTCGGCGAAGGTCGTCTTCTCGTTGGCGATGCGGAACAGGTTCTGGTTCGGGATGACGATGAGGGTGTCGACGTACTTGCGCAGCTCGGCGATGCCCACCTCGGCAGTGCGCAGGCGTCGCGTGCCTTCGAACTGGAACGGCTTCGTCACGATGCCGACGGTCAGAATGCCAAGCTCACGGGCGACCCGGGCGATGACCGCCGCTGCCCCCGTTCCCGTGCCGCCGCCCATGCCGGCGGCGATGAAGACCATATGGGCGCCCGCCACCTGGCCGCGGATCTCGTCGATCGCTTCCTCGGCGGCTGCCTCGCCGATCTCGGGCTTCGAGCCGGCGCCCAGACCTTCCGTCAGATTGACGCCGAGCTGAATGCGGCGCTCGGCACTCGATGTGACCAGCGCCTGGGCGTCGGTATTGGCGGCCACGTACTCGACGCCGTTCAGGCCGGACGCGATCATGTTGTTGATCGCGTTGCCACCAGCTCCTCCGACACCGATCACGACAATGCGCGGCTTCAGCTCTGTCAGTTTCGGAAGCTCGAGATTGATGCCCATCTGACCCGCACCCCTGTTCGTCTGCCATCGCGTGTGCACGCGATCCTGTCTCGCACCCGTGCCGAATACGACAGCTAGAAGCTCTCGCGGATCCAACGCTGGACGCGATCTACATATCCCCGCTCCCGAAGACTCGCGGACCGGTTACGCACGCCCATCACCTCGGCGCCGGGACTGGTTACGAGCCCGACGAGCCCGAGCGCCGTCGCAAACGCCGGACTGCACATGCTCGACGGCATCCGCCCGACCGGCACAGGCCGACCGATCCGAACCATCCCGCCGAATCGCGACGCCCAGATATCCAGAAGGCCGACGAGCTGACTCGCACCGCCCGTCAGGATCATGCGACGCGACGCCAGATCGCCGAGACCAGCTTCCGAGATCCGCTCCGCCACCAACTCGAGCAAACCATCGATGCGCGGCACGACGATCTCGCGAACGTGCGCCTTCGAGGTCTGATGCGTGGCAGCATCATCGTCGCCCGCGAGCGCGTAGGCAAAGATCTCGCTCTCGTTCGAAGCCGCCTTGACCAGTGTGCCATAAAGCGTCTTGATTCGCTCGGCTTCCGGCACCGGTGCCACGAGTTCGCGGGCGATGTCGTAGGTGAGGTGATTACCGCCCACCGGAACGGTGTCGACGTGCAGCAGCCGGCCGTCGCAAAAGGCCGCGAACGACGTCAGGCCGGCTCCCAGGTCGACAACGATGGCGCCGAGGCGGCGCTCCTCATCCGTCATGACGGCGAGAGCGCTGGCGTAGGGCGCGCAAACGAGCCGGTCGGCCGAGAGATGCCCCCGCTCCATCACGCTCAGAAGGTTGCGCACCGGGCCGTCGTCGGCGGTCACCGCCGTCAGGTCGACAGCGAGGTCGCGGCCGGCCAGTCCGCGCGGATCGGGAATGTCGCTGGCGCTGTCGAGTTGCCAATCCGACCGCATGAGCTGGATGACGGAGCGGCCCGACCTGTCGAGATAGGCTTCGCCGCCGGCCAGCAGGCGATCGATGTCGTGCTCGCCGACGACACCGGTCTCGACCTGACCGCGGGCGCGGAACGTCGTCGATTTCAAGCGCCCGCAACCGAGCGAGACGACGATCCTGTCCAGGGAGACCCCGGCCATCCGCTCGGCCTGGCCGACAGCGGCCCGAACCGCACGCTCGGCCTCGTCCGCGTCGATGACCATGCCCGATTTCATGCCGCGCGAGCGCTGATGGCCGAGGCCCAGCAGCACGGTCGCACCGTCCTCGACGCCGGCGATGATGCAACAGACCTTCGACGTCCCGATATCCAGAACGCCGATGGGGCGGGTGTCTCGCCGGGAGCTGCGGAAGATCGCCATGGCGCCTCCTACAGCCGACCAGAGCCGGACGCCGCGCGCTCCGGCTCGATGCGAAGTCCCGTCGCGAGGGCCGACACGGCGATCGTTTCAGCCACGGTCAGGTCGACCAGACGGCCCGGCGCATCGATGACGGCCGTCTCGCGATTGAGCCGGACCAACCGGGCGAGGCTGCCCGACACGTCCTCGGCGGCGAGGCGCACCTTCGAACCGCTCGACAGCTCGATGTCCCAACGCCGCCCGCCGATGCGCCGGGCCACAGCGACGCGCTGGCCGATCTCGGGAAAGGCCGCCAAAGCTGTCAGGATCTCGGTCGCAGCATCAGGTGCGCCCTCGCCTGCAAGGCGGGGCAAGTCGGGCGGGGTGAACGAGGCCAGATAGGTCAGGACGCGGCCCGACGCATCGATCAGCGCCGTCCGATCGCCGTCGAGCCAGATCGCCTTCGGCTCACGTTCGCGCAGCGTGACGCGCAACTTGTCCGGGAGCACACGCACGATCGATGCTTCCGCCACCCAGGGCAGCGCCTCGACCCGGCGGCGCGCTGCGCGCACATCGAGGCTCAGCAAGGTGCGGCCCTGCGCACCGATGGCGCCGAAGATGTCGCCCTCAAGCGACTGGCGATGGCCGGCGAGAGCGATTTCGTTGATGCCGTAGCCGGACGCGATCAAGAGGCTGTCGATCTCCTGGCCGATCGTCGTTGCGGGGCGAACGTGGCGGCCGAAGCCGGTGGTCGCGACAAAGATTGCAGCGCCTGCGACGCTTGCTGCGAGAAGCGCGCGCGTGACGCGGCGGCTTGCGCCGTTGCGGATGTCGGCCGGGCCGCGGCTGTTGCCGCTCGACAGTGTCCAGGCGCGCGTGCCGGCATCAGCGCCGTCATGGCGTTCTTCCGTCTCGAGGTCGGCACGGGCATCACCATGGCTCGCGCGCGGACGATAGGCGCCGAGGTCGCGGCGGGCGGGGCTGTGGCGATGGCCGGCTGATCCGCTCGCCGGCGCGGCCACCGCTTCGGCGCGGGGCGGCCGCGCGTCAACGGGCGACGGTGGTTGCGGCGCGGCCTCGCCGGCGTCGTGCGCCTCGAGCGGTTCCGGGCGGGCCGGGATCGGCTCTGCCGCCCGCCACCAGAACTTCCCCGATCTGCCAGGTCCTCTCGGTTGCATGCCTTGAAACCCATCGGCCTCGATCCGCCCGCGTCAGCCCTGGAGCTGCCGGACAGGCCGGAAGCGTCCCGATGCTGGCTCGGCGCGGACCGGGCCATTACGGTAACCCTTCATCAATCCGGTTAATTTTGTATTGATGCCCGGTTCAACCGGGTCCGCTCAGCGGTCGACCGAGGCGTCCTCGACGAGCCAGCGGACCAGCTTGCCGAAGCTCATGCCGGCATAGGCGGCCAATTCGGGAACGAGCGAGGTCGGCGTCATGCCCGGCTGGGTGTTGATCTCGAGGAACGCCAGCTTGCCCGTGGCGTCGTCGTAGCGGAAATCCGAGCGCGTCACGCCGCGGCAGCCGAGGGCCCTATGGGCGGCGAGGGCGTGGCGCTGGATGGCCTCAGTGATCGCCGCAGGCAGGTCGGCCGGCAGGATGTGGCGCGAACCGCCGGGCGCGTACTTGGCCTCGTAATCGTAGAACTCGAGGTGGCCCGCAGCCACGATGTCGATCACGCCCGTCGCATCGTTGCCGATGACGCCACAGGTCAGCTCGCGACCGGCGATGAACTCCTCGACCATGATGAGGCCATCGCGGGTCGTCGCGATCTTGCGGATCGCTTCGGGCGGCCGATTGGCGCCAGATTTCACGATCACCACGCCGACGCTGGAGCCTTCGGCGACGGGCTTGGCGACGTAGGGCGGGTTCATCGCGTGCGCCTCGGCGGCGGCGTCACGGGCGACAAGAATGCCCGGGGCGACCGGCACGCCGTGGCGCGAAACGATCTCCTTGGTGCGCTCCTTGTTCATGGCGAGGGACGACGCCAGGACACCGGAATGCGTGTAGGGCAAACCCAAAAGCTCGAGCAGCCCCTGGACGCAACCGTCCTCGCCCCAGCGCCCGTGCAGCGCGTTGAAGCAGACGTCGGGTTGCACCTCGTCGAGCACCGTCGCGAGGTTGCGGTCGACGTCGACGCGGGTCACGCGAAAGCCTTCCTCCTCCAGCGCCGTGGCGCAGTCCCGGCCGGACGACAGCGACACCTCGCGCTCGGCGGAGCGGCCGCCCATCAGTACGGCGACGTGGAGCGGGCGCGGACCCAGATCGTTGGCAGCCTTCATCGGGTCGTCTCCAGAGCAAGGGTCGGGCCCGTCGCGTGTCCCGGGAGGGGCTCGCCGATGCGAATGATCTCCCATTCGAGCGTGATGCCGCCGGTCACACGGACTCGGGCGCGCACGGTCTCGCCGAGCCGCTCGACGTCCTCCGCCGACGCGCCGCGGTCGTTGATGAGGAAATTGCAGTGCAGCTCCGACACCATGGCGCCGCCGACCCGATAACCGCGCATCCCGGCAGCGTCGATCAGCTTCCAGGCGCTGGCGCCGGGCGGATTCTTGAAGGTGGAGCCGCCGGTGCGTTCCTTGATCGGCTGGTTCTTCTCGCGGTACTCGGCCACCTCGTTCATGGCGGCGAGGATGGCCGCCGTGTCACCTGGCTCGCCGCCATAGGTGGCCTCGGTGAAGATCCAGTCTCCCGGGACGGCGCAATGGCGATAGGTGAAGCCCATCGCGGCATTGTCGAGCACATGGACGTTGCCCGAGCGGTCGACAGCGCGGGCCGAGATCAGGCAGTCCTTGGTCTCGCGGCCATGGGCGCCGGCGTTCATGCGCAGGGCGCCGCCGATGGACCCAGGGATGCCGCGATAGAAGGCGAGGCCGTCGATGCCGGCGTCGGCCGCTGCGCGAGCGACCTTCACGTCCGGGACCGCCGTGCCGGCGCGCAGGCGATGATCCGGCAGGGCCTCGATCTGGCCGAAGCCGCGCCCCAGACGGACGACCACGCCACGAATGCCGCCATCGCGAACGAGGAGATTGGATCCGAGCCCCAGAACGAAAACGGGAACCTCGGGCGGAATGGCGCGCAACGCATAGGCGAGGTCCGCTTCATCGGCCGGCGTGAGGAGCACCTCTGCCGGTCCACCGACGCGAAACCAGGTGATCTCCGAAAGCTGGGCCGCTGCCACGAGACGGCCTCGCAGGTCCGGCAAGGCGGCCTGCAGGTCTTCGATGAGGCCCGGCATCAGACGGCGCCTCCGGCCAGCTTCGGAGCCGTCTCCTCCAGCCATCCCGGGAGCGCGTGCGCCCACTCGGTCGAATTGCCGGCACCGAAACACAGCACCATGTCGCCGGAGCGAGCCATGGTGCGGAGCGCGGGCGCGATGTCGCGTTCGCTGTCGACCGCGACGACGGAAGCGTGGCCGAGGCGCGCCACGGCGGCGGCCAGAGACGTGTTGTCGATGCCGGGGATGGGCGGCTCGCCAGCCGAATAGAGGGGCGCCACGACGACGGAATCAGCCGCAGTCAGGCTGGCGGCGAACTCGTCGAACAGATCGCGGACGCGGGTGTAGCGGTGCGGCTCGACGACGGCGATGACGCGGCCCTTCGCGCCGGCCCGGGCGGCCTTCAGAACGGCTGCGATCTCCACCGGGTGGTGGCCGTAGTCGTCGTAGATGGAAATTCCGTTCCAGACGCCCGTGGGCTGGAAGCGGCGCTTGACGCCGGCAAACCGGCGCAGGCTCTCACGGATGGCCTCCTCGGGAATTCCGGCGTGCAGGCAAACCGCGATGGCGGCCAGAGCGTTGAGCGCATTGTGCTCGCCCGGAACGGGCACCGACCAGCCTTCGAGGCGCCGGGGGCCACCTGCCACTCGCGCGCCCAGTGCCGCATCGAACACGGTGTTCGTGCCATCGACGCGCGCCGACAGGAGGCGGAAATCGGCGTCCTCGGAATTGCCATAGGTCAGCAGTGGCCGGCCGTCGCGGCGCAGGGCCAGCCGCTCCATCATGTCGCGAGCGACAGGGTGATCGATGCAGGCGACGGCGAGCCCGTAGAACGGAATGTTGCGGAAGAAGGTCTCGTACTCGCGATGCATCGCCTCGACCGAGCCGAAGTAGTCGAGATGCTCGGGGTCGATGTTGGTGACAACGCCGATCTGAGTCGGGATCTTGATGAAGGTGCCGTCACTCTCGTCGGCCTCGACGACCATCCAGGGACCGGCGCCGAGGCGGGCGTTGGAGCCCCAGTCGTTGATGATGCCGCCGGTGATGACGGTCGGCTCGAGGCCGGTATCCTTCAGGACGTGGGCGATGAGCGACGTGGTCGTCGTCTTGCCGTGCGTGCCGGTGACCGAGATGGTGGCGTAGAGCCGCATCAGCTCGGCCAGGATCTCGGCGCGGCGGATGATCGGGATGCCACGCAGGCGAGCTGCCTCCAGCTCGGGATTGCCGGCTTTCACCGCCGTCGAGATGACGACGAAGCGGGCCCCGTCCACGTTCTCGGCGGCGTGGCCGATGAAGACCTTGATGCCCTTCGTGCGCAAGCGCTTGACGTTGGCGCTCTCCTTCTGGTCCGTGCCCTGCACCGCGTAGCCCTTGGCGCGCAGGATCTCGGCAATCGCGCTCATGCCGATGCCGCCGATACCGAGGATATGAATCGGCCCAAGATCGCGCGGCATCTGCATGACGTATCCCCCTTGTGATCGCTCGCCGGACCCGATCCGGCCGGCTCGTGTCTTCCGTGTCAGGCCGCGGCGACCGCCGGTCGCGCGACGAGGCCCATCACCAGGTCGGCCAGTCTCACGACGGCGTCGGGCCGCCCCTGGCTGCGGGCCGCCTCGGCCATCCGCGCCATAGCATCGGGCGCGTCCATCAGCGCTGCGATCTCGGACGACAGGCGCTCCGGCGTCGCGTCGCGCTGCTCGAGGCAGACGGCGCCACCCGACGCCGCGAGGCGAGTTGCATTGGCCAGCTGATCGTTGTCAAGCGCGTGCGGCAACGGCACCAGAATCGACGGGCGACCGACGACCGCCAGTTCAGCCACGGTCGAGGCGCCGGCGCGGCCGATGACGAGATGCGAGGCGGCCATCAGTTCCGGCAAGTTCTTGAAGAACGGGGCGATCTCGGCGGCGACATCGGCCGCGCCGTCTTCGCGCAAATAACCCCGGCGCAGCGTGTCTTCGTCCTCGGGGCGGGCCTGCTGGATGATGCTCAGGCGGCGGCGCAACGGCTCCGGCAACAAGCGCAATGCCGGAGGCACGGCCTCGGAGAAGAAGCGCGCGCCCTGACTGCCGCCGAAGATCAGGATGCGAAAGGGCTCGTCCGGGATGCTTGGCCGATAGGGCACGCCGGACCACTCGACGACGGTGTCGCGCACCGGATTGCCGGTGAACTCGGCCTTGGCCTTCGCGTCGCCGTCGAGCAACCGCACCGACTCGAAAGACGTCGCGATGGCCGAGACCCGGCGCGCGAGCATGCGATTGGCGCGGCCGAGGACCGCGTTCTGCTCGTGGAGCGCGGTCGGGATCTTCATCAGGCTGGCGGCGACGAGGGGCGGAAAACTCGGATATCCGCCAAAGCCCACCACCGCCGCCGGACGAACCTCCGCCAAGATGCGACGGGCCGCGTTGACGCCACGGGCGAGCGTGAAGATCGTGCGTGCCGCCGACAACGGGTTGGAGCCCGACATGGTCGCAGCCGGCACCTGATACACGTTGCGTGCCGGAAAACCCGTGCCGTAGCGGTCGCCGCGCATGTCGGTGATCAGATCCACAGCGACTTCGCGGCGTGCCAGTTCCTCGGCCAGCGCCTGGGCGGGAAACAAATGACCGCCGGTTCCTCCCGCGGCCAGCATGACGCTCGAGTTCGGCGTTCCCATCGTCACTCAGGTCGTCCTTCATTTGGCGCTAGCGCGCTACGATCGATGGGCGCTAACGCGCTACGATGCCGTCGGTTGTTGGGCGAAGTTGTGGCCTTGGAATGCGGCTCAGCGCCGGGCGGCGGCGCGTCAACGCCAGCAGCATGCCGGCCGTCAGGGACGAGGCGAGGTTGGACGAGCCGCCCGCCGAAATGAACGGCAAGGTCATGCCCTTGGCCGGCAAGAGCCCGACGTTGACCCCCATGTTGATCAACGCCTGAAGCACCAGCAGCAGGGCGAGACCGACCACCGCCAGGCGCACGAAATCGTCAGGCTCATGCCAGACCTGCCGGCAGGCGCGCCACGCCACGTAGCCGTAGATCGCCATCAGGGCGAGACATGCGACGACGCCGAACTCCTCGCCGATGACGGCGAAGATGAAATCGGTATGAGCGTCCGGCAGCACCGTCTTGATGGTGCCTTCGCCGGGCCCACGCCCCATCAGCCCGCCCTCGGCAAAGGACTGCGCGGCGCGCTCGATCTGGTAGTTGTCGCCCGAGGACGGATCGATGAAACGGTTGATGCGGCCGCGCACGTGGTCGAACGCGATGTAGGCGCCGGCCAGTACGCCGACGCCCACCGGCACGGTCATTAGGGCATAGCGCAGCGGCTGGCCCGAGAGCAGGAACAGCGCCGCCCAGACGCTCGCAACGAGCATCGTCTGGCCGACGTCCGGCTGGACCACCAGCAGGCCCGCGAACAGCGCGCCGACGCCGATCGCGAGCGGCAAGGCCGGGACATCGGTGCGCCGCGCGGCTTCGGCGAAGAGCCAGGACAGGATGACGACCAGCGCGGGCTTGCCGAGTTCCGACGGCTGGAAGGAATGGCCGGCCACGTAGATCCATCGCCGCGCGCCCTTGATCTCCGGGCCTGCCAGCGCGATCCAGACGAGCAACGCCAGAGCGCCCAGCAGCAGGATCAGCGACACGCGCCTGATCTGGCGCGGATCGAGTGTGGATGCCGCCAGCATCACGACGACGCCGACAAGCGCGAACAGGAAATGCCGCTCGGCGAAATGGAACGGCGAAAGCCCCTTCTTGACCGCCACGGCAGGGCTCGCCGCCAGCGACACGATGCAACCGACAGCGATCAGAAGCAGCAGTGCCGACAGCAATTGCCGGTCGACGGTGAACCACCAGTCCGCCAGGACGCTGCGGTCGGCCCGGGTGAGCATCATGCGGGCGGCACTCCGTCCGTCATGCCGGGCATGGCCCGAACGAGGTCGCGAAAGACGTCGCCGCGATGCTCGAAGGAGCGGAACTGGTCATAGCTGGCGCAGGCCGGGGACAGGAGCACCACGGGTTCCGCGCCCGACGAGAGGGCCGCATCGGCGGCGGCGGCGTTCAGCGCCGCCGCGATCGTGCCGCAGCGGACGTAGTCCACGTGGCCGTCGAGGGTGGCTGCGAAATCGTCGCTCGCCACACCGATGAGGTAGGCCTTGGCGATCCGGCCGAAGTAGGGGGCGAGCGGCCGGATGCCGCCCTCCTTGGGCTTGCCGCCGGCGATCCAGTAGATGTCGCGATCCCAGGAGGCGAGCGCCTTCTCGGTCGAATCGGCGTTCGTCGCCTTGCTGTCGTTGATAAAGATGACTTTGCCGGCGCGGCCAACTTGCTCCATGCGGTGGGGCAGGCCCGGATAGGAGGCGAGTGCTGCCTGCCAATCGACGACGGCTTGCCGCCCATCGATGGCGTGCCATTCGCGCACGGCGGCGATGGCCGCAAGCGCATTCTGCACGTTGTGGCTTCCCCGCAAAGTCGCAATGCCCGCCGTCGTCGCGAGCTTGACCGCGAGACCGGTCGCGTCGGAGCAGATCAGCCAGCCATCGTGCTCGCAGTAGCCCGGTTTCAAAGGCCGCCTGGCGCTGAACGGGGCCACCGGCCCAAGCGCGAGGCGGCGCTTGAGGATGTCCGCGCACTGGTCATCGTCGACGCCGACCAATGCCACGTCTGCCGCGGCGACCAGCCGTTCCTTGATGGCCGCGTAGTTGCGCATGGCGAGCGCGGCATCGTCGGCGGGGCCGTGGCGGTCCAGATGGTCGGGCGACAGGTTCAGCAAGACGCCGATCGTAGGAGCCAGCGAGGGCGTCAGGTCGATCTGGAACGACGACATCTCGATGACGTGGATGCGGCTTTTTTCGTGCGCCTTCGGTTGCCCACCAGCAACCGGCGCGTCGTGCGCCTTCGGTTGCCCACCAGCAACCGGCGCGTCGTGCGCCTTCGGTTGCCCACCAGCAACCGGCGCGGGTGGATCGAGCGAGAGGACGGGCACGCCGATGTTGCCGCCCATCTGGACGTCGTGGCCGGCCGCGCGCAGGACGTGGGCGATGAGCGCCGTCGTCGTCGATTTGCCGTTGGTGCCGGTGATGGCAATGAACGGGCTCCCGGGCGCCGTCGCGCGCCGCTCGCGGCAGAAGATCTCGATGTCGCCGATCACCTCCACGCCCGCCGCCTGGGCCGCAAGCACCGACCAGTGCGGCGCGGGATGGGTCAGCGGCACCCCCGGGGCGAGCACCAGCGCGTCGATCATCGACCAGTCGACCGACCGGAGATCGACCAACGGCACGCCTGCCCTGGCAACGGCCTCGCGCGATTTTTCGCCGTCATCCCATGCGGACACGAGGGCGCCGCCGGCCAGCAGCGATGCGACCGTCGCCTGCCCGGAGCCGCCAAGTCCGAAAACGGCGATGCGTTTTCCCGCGAATGTTGTGGCGCGAATCATGATTGGCCATGTTAACCGATGCGACGGCCGTCCGCCGTGCCCAGATCAGCGCAGGCGTGCGGTGTCCAACCGGAAGACGACCGGGAAATGGGTCGCCCAGTTGCTCCACCGGCGCGAGCCGGCCTCGCTCACCGACCAAAGGCCGCCCGTCGAATCGAAACTCAGATCCTCGATGCCGGCGGGCATCGCATGGCGCGCCGTGACCGCGCCCGTTGCGAGGTTCATGACGTGCAGTTCGCCCTTTGTCGCGCCGCTGATGGAAATCCAGAGGCGTCCTCCTGCATCGAACGCCGCGCCCTGAGCCTTCGCGGGCAATCGATATTCGGCCGAGACGTCCGCCGCGCCGATGCTGCTGCCCTGGATCACCGCCAACGGCAGGCGCCAGAGCCGGCCCTCGCCTTGCCGCTCATAACTGCCGAGCCACAGGGCGCCGTCATGTCCGGCCGCGAACGATCCCTTGAGCGGGGCCTCGATCCTGACCTCGCGGCGGACCTCGCCGAGCGTGCCCGCCGATCCGGGCGACAATGCGATTTCGAACATCGTGCGCGTGTCGACGACCCAGATGCGGCCCTCGGCGCCGCGCGCGATGCCACCCGCGTGGCCACAGGCCGGCGGGAGATCGAGCGTGGCGGTGACGCTGCCGGTCGCCATGGCGATGCGATAGAGGCGGCACGGGCCGCGTGAAACGGACGACTCGATGCTCTTGTAGGTGCCGAGATAGACGTCCGAGCCGACGACGGTCAGGCCTTGCGGAACGTAGCCCTCGTCGATGCCCGGCGCCCAGATGCGCCGCGTGATGGCGGCGGCATTCGGGACCTCGCCTTCGGGAACGACGCCGAGCCTGCGGCTCGAATAGGTGGGCGCGAGACCGAGCGGCGGGTCCGTTGCCATGGCCGGGAAGGCGGTCGCGGCCGAGAGAACCGCAGCGATCCCCACTATGCGGGTTCCCGCAACGGCCATGACTAGCGCAGCTTGAGCGTGGACAGACCGACCAGCGCGAGCACAACCGAGATGATCCAGAAGCGGACGACCACGGTCGGCTCCTTCCAGCCCTTCTGTTCGAAATGGTGATGCAGCGGCGCCATGCGGAAGACGCGCTTGCCGGTGAGCTTGAACGAGACGACCTGAATGACGACCGACAGCGTCTCGAGGACGAAGAGGCCACCGACGATGGCGAGGACGATCTCGTGCTTGGTGGCAACGGCGATGGCGCCGAGCGCGCCACCAAGAGCCAGCGATCCGGTGTCGCCCATGAAGATCATCGCGGGCGGGGCGTTGAACCAGAGGAAGCCGAGGCCGGCACCGATCAGCGCGCCGCAGATCACGGCGAGTTCGCCGACGCCGGCCACGTAATGGATCTGGAGGTATCGTGCGATCCCGACGTGACCCACCATGTAGGCGATCAGGCCGAATGTGGCGGCCGCGATCATGACGGGCACGATGGCGAGACCATCCAGGCCATCAGTCAGGTTTACGGCGTTGCCGGCACCCGCGATCACCAGAATACCGAGCAGGATGAACATGTAGCCGAGCGGGATGATGACCGTCTTGAAGAACGGGAGCGTCAAGGCATCGGCAAAGCCGGGCTGGCCGAGCCCCATGATGAACCATGCCGCGATACCGGCCACCAGGAACTCGAGACCCAAACGTGCCTTGCCACCAAAGCCGGATGCCGTCTGCTTCGTCACCTTCAGGTAGTCGTCGTAGAACCCGATGGCGCCGTAGGCCATCGTGACGCCCAAGACGATCCACACGTAGGGGCTCGACCAGTTGGCCCAGAGCAGCGCGGAAAAGAGCAGTCCTGCCAGGATCATGAGGCCGCCCATCGTGGGCGTGCCCCGCTTCGAAAGATGCGATTGGGGTCCGTCCTCGCGGATGGGCTGGCCCTTGCCTTGCTTCACGCGCAGCGTGTCGATCATCGCAGGGCCGAACAGGAATACGAAGAGCAGGGCCGTCATGATGGCGCCGCCGGTCCTGAACGTGATGTAGCGAAAGACGTTCAACGGACCGAACACGTCGCTGAACTGGACGAGCTCGTAGAGCATGCCTCACCCCTCTGATGAGCGCCGACGCAGGCGATTCGCGGCGCCCCCGCGCGCGGGGGCTGGTTCTAGACCCGGTTCGTCAGCCCGCAAAGCGCTTCTTCACAGCATCCACGATGGGAGCCATGCGAGAGCCGAGTGAGCCCTTCACCATGACGACATCTCCGGGCGAAATCGCGGCCACCGCGAGCGGAAGCAAATCGGCAGAGGTCGGGGCCCAGGCCCCCCGCCGGGCATCCGGCAACACATCGAAGAGATGGCGCATGGCCGGTCCACAGCAGAACACGACGTCGCAGCCCGCCGTCGCATCCGCCAGTCCGATGTGGAAGTCGTTCGTCGCGGCACCAAGCTCCAGCATATCGCCCAGCACCGCGATGCGGCGGGCGAACTCCTCACGCGGGACCGCCGCCAGATTGGCCAGCGCGGCCCGGGTGGAAGCCGGATTGGCGTTGTATGATTCGTCGAGCAGGAGGATCGGCCGGCCGCCGGTCGTCTCGATCCGAACACGTGCGCCGCGACCGCCCGGCGGTCTCAATTCGATCAAGGGCTTCAAGGACGCCGGCCGGAGGCAGCCCAGTTCGCGCAACGCCAGGACGACCGCAAGCGAGTTCACAGCCAGATGCTCGCCCGGCATGCCCAGCTCATACTCGACGTGGAAGCCCTCGCCACCATCCTCGATCCGGGCGACCACGTGGCTCACGGGATCACCCGAAGCTTCGGGATGCGCCTCGACCGACAAGAGCGTTGCGTCGGACGCTGGATGCCGGCCGAACGTGACGATGCGCGCGCCTTGCCGCCGGGCCTTCGCCTCGAGTCGAGCAAAGTGATCGCTGTCGCGGAGCAGGACGGCAGCGCCACCCGGCTCGAGCCCCTCGAAGATCTCGGCCTTGGCCGAGGCAACGCCCTCGATGCCGTCCGCGAAATTGCCGACGTGGACCGGCAGGACGTTGGTGACGATGGCCACATGGGGACGCACCATGCGCGTCAAGGGCGATATCTCGCCGGCGTGGTTCATGCCGATCTCGAAGACCGCGTAGTCGACGTCGGCCGGCATGCGGGCGAGCGTCAGCGGCACGCCCCAATGGTTGTTGAACGATTTCTCCGGCGCATGGACGCGGTCGGGGGACACTGCAGCGGCCTTCAGCGCCGCGCGCAGCATCTCCTTGGTGCCCGTCTTGCCGGCCGAGCCCGTCACGGCCACGACGCGGGCCTTCGGCGAGATGCGGCTGCGCGCGGCCACGCCGAGGCGCTGCATGGCGGCCAGCGGATCATCGACGCGGATCAGGAGGCCGTCGCCGGGCTGTCGCGCGTAGCTCGCCCGAACCAGCGCGGCCGCGGCGCCTCGACCGAACGCCGCTGGGACGAACTCGTGGCCGTCGCGCACGTCGGTCAGCGGCACGAACAGGTCGCCGGGCGCGAGCGTCCGGGTGTCGATCGAGATGCCGGTCACCGGGAGACCGGCGTCTACCGCGCCAGGCTTGCCGTCCGGCGCGTCGACGATGCCGCTGACGGCCAGCACGATCTCCGCCAACGTCCAAAGAGGCCTTGTCATCTGCCTAGCTCCCTTGCGGCTCGCTCGATCTCCTCGTGATCCGAGAACGGCTGGACGCGGTCGCCGACGATCTGGCCCGTCTCGTGTCCCTTGCCCGCGACCAGGAGGACGTCGCCGGCCCCGAGCATCGCCATCCCTGCGCGAATGGCCTCGGCGCGGTCGCCGATCTCGCGCGCGCCGGGAGCGCCAGCCAAGACCTCGGCACGGATGGCGGCCGGATCCTCGCTGCGCGGGTTGTCGTCCGTGACGATCGCCATGTCGGCCGCCTCGTCGGCGATCCGGCCCATGATCGGCCGCTTGCCGCGATCACGGTCGCCGCCACAGCCGACGATGCAGACGAGTTTTCCCGTCACGAATGGCCGCAATGCCGCCAGCGCCGCGGCCAACGCCTCGGGCTTGTGGGCGTAGTCGACGACGGCGATGCCGCCGCGGAACTCCGCGACCACTTCAAGTCGGCCCACGACACCGGTGATCCGGGCGAGCGACGGGAGGACGGCGTCGGCGGTCTCGCCGCAGGCCATGGCGAGCGCGGCTGCGACCAACGCGTTGCCGGCCTGATAGGTGCCGATCAACGGCAGGTCGACGTGAAATGTCCGGCCGGCATGGACCACAGCGAGGCGCTGGCGAAAGCCGGCGCGCTGGACGTCGTCGAGGCGGAGATCGGTGCCGGCGTGACCGGTCGTGCGGACGTCATGGCCGCGCGCCTTGGCGGCGGCGATCGCTTCGGCCGCCGACGGGCCATCGGCATTGACGATCGCCGGAGCACCGGCCGGCAGCAGATCCCACAGCCGCAGCTTGGCGGCGAGGTAGGCCTCCATGGTCGGATGATAATCGAGGTGGTCGCGGCCCAGATTGTTGAAGGCGGCGGCCGTCAGGCGCACGCCATCGAGGCGATGCTGGTCGAGCCCGTGCGACGAGGCCTCGAGCGCCAGATGCGTAATGCCCTCGGCCGCCAGACCGGCCAATGTCGCGTGCAGCGCCACCGGATCGGGCGTGGTCAGACCACCGTAATGGGCGCCGGACGGGCGCACGATGCCGATGGTGCCGAGCGATGCCGCCTCACGCCCGCAGGACTTCAGGATCTGTCGCGTGAACTCGGCAATGGACGTCTTGCCGTTGGTGCCCGTGACGGCAACGATACGGGGCGGCTGGGTGGCATGGAACCGGGCGGCCAGCAGGGCCAACGACCGGCGCGGCTCGCGCGACCGGACCACCGCCACGCCGGCCGGAACATCGATTGGCACGCCATCGGCGGCGAGCACCGCCACAGCGCCACGCGCCACCGCATCGGCGACAAACCGACTGCCGTCCGTACGGCTTCCCGATAGCGCGGCAAAAAGCCAGCCCGGCGCGACGGCCCGGCTGTCGGAGGTAAGACCCAGGACGGCCCTTTCGCGTCCGGGCGTCTCGAGCCACGCCTCGCAGTCCCCGAGGACAGTCAGTTGCACGCCAATCCCCTCCGTTCGCCCCTCGCCGACGCCTTTTGCCGCCTCTGCGCCCGCTTCCTACTATGAGTCGCCGGGTTGCACGTCAAACGGGGCGCGTCTCCCTCGTTCCATCAGGGCGCGACCGGAATGCCTCGCGGAAGGATGCCGAGGACCGGCGCGATGCGGGTCACGATGGCCCCCGTCACTGGCGCTGCGTTGAGGCCGGCCGTGATGCCGCCGCTGGTGCCCTCGCCCGATTGGGGTTCGAAGAGCGACACGAGAACCAGATAGCGCGGCTCGTCCATGGGGAAGGCACCGACGAACGAGGAGATGACCGACTTCTCACGATAACCACCCACGCCAGGCATCTCGGCAGTTCCGGTCTTGCCGCCGACGCGGTATCCGGCCACTTCGGCGCGGCGGCCGGTGCCATGGGCCATGGTCACGTTGAGCCGCATCAGCTCGCGGATGGCAGCGCTGGTCTCCGGCTTCAGCACGACCTCTCCCTGGCCCGGTTCGCCGTCGCGACGCAGGTAGGTCGGGGCGACGCGCCGGCCGCCGTTGACGAGGATCGCGGCGGCGGCCGCGAACTGCAGCGGAGCGAGTGCCAGACCGTGGCCGTAGGAGATGGTCGCGGTCTCGATGCCGTCCCAGCGCTCGGGGAGCAGCGGCGGCGCCACGGGGCCGAGTTCGGTTCGTATCGGTTCCAGCAGGCCCATACGGGCGAAAAAGACGAGCTGCCGCGAGGTCCCGGCCTCGAGGCCGAGCATGGCCGCGCCGACGTTCGAGGACTGGAGGAAGATGTCCCGCACGGTAAGGGGACGCCCCGGTGGATGCAGATCGCGGATCTGATGCCGGCCGAAGGTCAGCGGCTTCGTCACGTCGTAGGTCTTGTCGAGGGTCGCGAGACCGTCCTCGAGCGACATCGCGACGGTCAACGCCTTCAGGATCGAGCCCAACTCGTAGACGCCCGATTGCAGGCGGTCCGGGCGCGCCGGGTCCAGGTGCGCTCCGGCCACATTCGGATCGATCTGGGGCAGCGACGCAGCGGCGACGATCTCGCCGGTTCGCGCGTCCATCACCACAGCCGAAGCGCCCGTCGCGGAATAACGCTGCATGGCGAGGCGAAGTTCGTCGGCGACGGCGTGCTGGGCCCCGAGATCGAGCGCGAGGCGGATCGGACCTGAAAGTGGCGGGCTGGCGCCACTCACCGCCTCCAAGCCGGCCGTTTCGTCGATGTGGCGCTCGAGGCCGGCGATGCCACGATTGTCCGGATTGACCTGCCCGACGATGTGGCCGACGAGCGCTCCCACCGGATAGACGCGCTTCGGCTCGCGACGGAAGGACAGCCCGGGCAATCCCAGATCATGAACGCGCTGCGCCTCGCGGGGCGACAGGCCGCGACGGATCCAGACGAAGCGTCGGTTGCGATCCGCCAGCAGGGCGCGCAGTTCCGTCGCCTCGAGACCCGGCAGGACCCTGGAGAGTTTCTCAGCCACCTCGTCCCGGTCGAGGACGACGGCCGGGTCCGCGTAGAGCGAGTTGGCGGCCACGTCGGTCGCGAGAATGCGACCGCGGCGATCGACGATGTCGGGGCGCGCGAACGTGCGCACCACCGTTTCGAGGGATGCGACCCGACCGGACGCGCCACCCGACACCCCGAGGCGGAGCAACTGCCCGGCGACCGCCGCCATGGCAAGCCCCAGCGCCAGCACGACGGCCAGCAGGCGCAGGCGCACCGACGCGGCCGGAGGCGCCAACGCAGCCCCTGTCATTGGCCGACGCCGCGTGCGGAAGGAGATTGCTTCGCCGCGGGCGGGGGGCGCACGTATTGCGTAGGATGGATCGGCCCCAGGCCCTGCTCGCGCGACAGCTGGTCGATCCGCTCGGGCCGGCCGAGCCAGTAGCGCTCAGCCTTCAGGCCGGCGATGTCGCTCTCGGCGCGTTCGATCGCCCGCTCGAGGGCGTGCACCTCGGATTCGACGCGGCGGGTCTCCTGCTTTACCGCATAGACTGCGGCAGCCGCGCCAACGGCGGCAAGGCCCGCTGCGACCGCAAACATCCTGCCCATTGCTCACGCCCTCCATCGGTACGGGCGAACACCGGCGCGGCCTTTATCCCCCGGGCAGCTCCGGCTTGCCCAGCCTGGACGCAGGCTCGGCCTCCCAGGCTGGAGCCGCTGTGCGGACGGCCGCCCTGAGCTTTGCCGAGCGAGACCGGGGATTCGACACCAGTTCGTCACCAGCAGGGGTAACAGGGCGATGGTTAACGAGTTGGAAACTTGCGTCGCGGAACGCACTTTCGGAGGGCGGGCCATGGCGCGAGCCTGCCCCGTCCCGCCCCGCGCGGCGGGCCAGAAAGCGCTTCACGATGCGATCCTCGAGGGAGTGGAACGTGACGACGACGAGGCGTCCGCCGGGCCGCAGGCATCGCTCCGCCGCCGTGAGGCCGCGCACGAGTTCGCCAAGCTCGTCGTTGACTGCGATGCGGAGTGCCTGGAACGTGCGGGTCGCGGGATGGCGGTCGTCGTCGTGCCGGCGGCCGAGCGTCTTTTCCACGAGGGCCGCGAGCTGTCGGGTGGTTTCGATCGGCGTCACGTCCCGAGCCTTCACGATGTTCCGGGCGATGCGCCGCGACTGGCGCTCCTCGCCGTAGTGGAACAGCACGTCGGCGATCTCGGCTTCGTCCAGAGTCCGGATCAGATCCGCCGCACTCGGGCCAGCGCGCTCCATGCGCATGTCGAGCGGACCGTCGGACATGAACGAGAAGCCGCGCTCGGCCTCGTCGATCTGCATGGACGACACACCGATATCCATGACGATGGCGTCGGCCGGGGCGAAGCCGTGGTCGGCTGCAAGCTGCTCGAGATCGCCGAAGCGGCCGTCGACGAGCACGAGGCGCCCCTCATAGCGGGCGACGAGCGGTGCGCCGGCCGCGCGGGCATCCGGGTCCCGCTCGATCGCGAGAACACGAGTGCCCGCAGCGGCGTCGAGGATCGCCCGAGTGTAGCCGCCGGCGCCGAACGTGCAATCGACGATCCGTTCGCCCGGCGCGGGCGCCAGGTGCTCAGCGACTTCCCGGAGCAGGACGGGAACATGGCGGGGAGCATCACCCGGATCGCCGCACGCCGACGGGACGCGTCGCCCCGTCATGTCTCACGCCCGCCGTCGCCGTCGTCACCGGACGCTGAAGGCGGGCGCTGCGCCGTGCCTAGCAGTCGGCGGTGCTCGCGGACTTTTTCCCGGGCGCGGGCGCGGCGCTCCTGGAAGCGATCCGGCGACCAGACCTGAAACTTGTCACCCAGGCCGACAAAAGCGACTTCGGCGACGCCTTCCGGTAACCCGATGATGGTCCTGAGCTCTTTCGGAAGCACGATGCGCCCGTCCGCGTCGATGGCGATGAACTGAGCCTCACCATAGAGCGCGACAGCGAGTTCGTCCCGCTCGTCCGAATAGTCCGGCAGACCTCCGAGAAGGCCATCGATCTTTTGCGCAAGCTTTTCGCCGCCTGCATCGAGCGCAGGAGCGTCGAGCGAGGGATAGCAATAGAGCCCGAGCGTCGCGGCCCCGGTGTAGCGATCCCGCTCGAGGACGGCCCGGAAAGGCGCTGGAATAGAGAGACGCCCCTTGGCGTCGATCCTGTTCGTGAATGTCGAGACAAAGCGATCCATCCCCTAGAGACCAGCCTCGGTTGAACGCCCTCCGGCTGCCCGGAGCACTGTGCTCGACACCACGAAACCAACTGGGGCTCGCCGGTCGACCCCGCGCGACACGACGAGCCCCAAACCATGAAATCCAACCCTCCGCGCCAACCCTGGCCGTCGGAGACGCCCTCCGCCGCCGGGCCGGGATCGGGTGGTCGCACGAGCCTCATCCCTCAATGAAGCCTAGCGCCGCGACCCGTATCCCTTGGCCCGGTGCGGACGGGCATTCATGGGATGTCATGGGATTTGATGGTAGTCAATGGATTCTTAACGCGCGAATGGGCTGATTTGTCGGGACAGCATGGGGCTCCCCGGTCACGACGCGCCAAAGCTGCCGTCCGACGAAGGCGGCGATCTCTTGTTTTTCGATTTGTTTTCAGCGGATTGACGGGCGGCACCCGAATGCCCGCGCGCGAGCCACAGGCTTGTGGCCCTGGAGCCGCACCGGGACGGCGCGTTACAGCTCACGCCCTCGGACGCGCGCAGCAGTTCGCGTCAGCGCCCGGGGGGAGGGGCCGATTCGGCGGCGCCGGACAGGCGGTGTGGTTCAGTTGGTCAGCGCGAAGAGGTTCTCGGGGCGAGCCTCGAGGCGACCGGCCTCCACCTCACGCACGATGCGCGTCAGGGCGGCATGAGTGGGGGCGGCGACGCCGGCCGCCTCGCCCTTCGCGGCGATATAGCCGTTCATGTAGTCGATCTCGGTGCGGCGGCCCTTGGCGATGTCCTGGGCCATGGACGGCCGCTGCAGGTCGCTGCGGGCGGCGCCGGAGGTGCTCTCCAGGATCAGCGCGTCGAGTTCGGCGACGGCCGACGGCTCGTTGTCGGTGGCGCGCACCCAGAGGTCCGGGTCGATCTTGGCTATGGGCTCGAGGTCGAGGCCCAGCGCGCGGCCGACCTTCACCGCCTCGCCCGCCAGCTTCACTACGACGCGACGGATGCGGTCGTGGCGATCGCGGGCGTTGCCGCCGAGGCCGGTCGCCGCCGACACGCCGTTGCGCATGCCGTTGACGCAGAGCTTCGACCAGCGCACGCCCCACAAATTGGTCGTCGTGCGCGCGCTGTCGACCGATGTCAGGATTTCCACCAGCGCCTCGATGCGCGGCGTGATGCGGCCGTGCACCTCGCCGGCCTCCAGGGTCGCAATCTTGCCGTCCTTGGGCATCGTGCGGCGGATCGCTCCCGGCTCGTAGAGTTCGACGGCAAAGTTGTTCCCGACCATGCAGCCGACCGTGCGGCCCCAGCCGACGACACCGGCGATCCGCTCCTCGTTGACGCAGTTCTGGGCCGAGACGACGTAGCCCTCGGGGGACAGGTACTGGGCGATCATGTGGGTGGCCCAGACCGTGTCGTAGGATTTCACCGCCAAGACGGCGATATCGACCGGCCGCTCCTTCACAAGGTCCTGCAGCTCCGTCAGGTGCCGGGCGCGCATCGGAACGGTCAGGCTTTCGGCGGCGCTCATGCCGCTGATGGAGAGTCCCCGTGTGCGCATCGCGTCGACGTGCTCGGGCCAAGGGTCGACCATGGTCACGTCATGGCCCGCGTGCGTCATGTGGGCACCGAGATAGCCGCCGACGGCGCCGGCTCCGACGATGACGATGCGCGGTCTGGTCATGAGAAGCCTCGGCGTGTGGATGGATGGCGGGCAAGCTTCAGCGATGTTCGCCAGCTTGCCAAGGGGCGCTGACCGAGCGGGCCCTACTTCCAGGCGAAGCGGGGCTGATCGAAGTGGGCGACGCGAGTGTCGAGGCCACGCATGGCGACCTCGCGGAACTGGTAGAGCATGGCGGCGGTCGGCGCGAACACCTCACTCCCCATCACCGGGAGCGGCGCCGAGAGGACGGGCGGCTTCCCCTCCTCGGTCGGGCGCAGGCGCGGGATGACGGGATCGTCGAGCTGGCTGAAGGGGACGCGCAGCACGTAGGCGACTTCCACCGGATCGGGATCGATCGCCTCGACGACGCCGCCCCAGACGACCACCGGCGTGATGCGGAAGCCCGAGCGGGTGGGGTAATCGTCCAGAAGGCCGAGGATGGCGTCCGGTTTCAGCTCGAGGCGCAATTCCTCGTGCAGCTCACGGAGCGCGGCTTCTGTCGGCGTCTCACCCGGGTCGAGCCGCCCACCGGGAAGCGCATACTGGCCGGCATGGCGGCGCAGGCTGTCCGGTCGCTTGGTGAGGAGCAGCGCGGCTTCGTCGGTCGCTTCGGATTTCACGACCACCAGCACCACGCCGGCCTGCCGCAACTCCGGATCCTCGATCGGGCGCCGCTCGAATGCCGCGAGGCGCGCCGCGAGGCGAGCCCTCAGGTCCGTTCCGAAAACGTAGGGCATGCGCGGCGTGCTTCCTTCCGGTGCGAGCGGCCAAGTCCGAGCGGGCTGGCGGCCCGTTGGCAGAGGCCGCCAGGGCGTGACAGACTTCCCGCGAACGCCAGATCGACGGAGACCCAGATGCCGCCGCCTTCCGATACGTCGTGGCCAGCAGGCCAGCCCCGCTCGCGTTATGTCAAGATCCTCGGACGCGAGATGCATGTCACGGAGTGGGGGCAGGCCGGATCGCGCCCGCTCGTCATGTGGCACGGCCTCGCGCGGACGGGGCGCGATTTCGACACCATCGCCTCGGCCTTGGCAGACCGCTTCCACATCCTCTGCCCGGACACGATCGGACGCGGGCTCTCCGAGTGGAGCGACCGGCCGGACGAGGACTACTGCCTCGACGCCTACGCCCGCCAGGCGGCCGCGCTGATCGAAACCTTCGGATTCCGGTCCATCGACTGGGTCGGGACCTCGATGGGCGGCGCCCTCGGCATCCGGGTGGCGGCGACCACGCTCGCCGGCCGGGTCGGGAAGCTCGTCATCAACGACATCGGTCCGACGTTTCCGACGGCTCCTTTCGAGCGCATCAAGGCCTACGTCGGCACGCCGCCCGAGTTCGACACGGTGACGGCGCTCGAGGACTATTTCCGGGTCATCTACACGCCGTTCGGTCATCACACGGACGCCCAGTGGCGGCACATGGCCGAGACGTCGCTTCGCCGGCTGCCATCCGGAAAGATCACCACGCACTACGACCCGGCGATCGTGCGCCAGATGTTCGTGCATCCGGACGACTACGAGCAATGGGCGCACTGGGAGCGCATCACCGCCGACACGCTGGTGCTGAGGGGGGTGACTTCGGACCTGCTTCTGCCCCCCGATGCCAAAAGGATGACGATCTCCGGACCGCGCGCACGCATCGTCGAAATCGAAGGGTGCGGCCACGCGCCGGCGCTCAACGTCCCTGGACAGATCGAAGTGGTGCGCTCGTTTCTGGCGGCATAGGCGAGGCTGCCTCGATCTCGCTGCGGCGGCGAACCGCAATTTCATCGAGGAACTCGAACCAGTGTGTCGGGTGGCTCGGGTCGTTCGCATCGAGACCGCGCTGCATGACGGTCTTGATGCCGACGCGCGCCAACTCGCGGATCCGCCTGCGGATCGCGTCCACCTCCTCGACAGTGGTCGACGCCTCGATGCTCTCACCAAGACGGTCGACCTCGCCGAGCAGTTTTGCCGTCTGTGAGCCGCGTGACAGGCCGAGGCGGTTACCGAGGCTCATGAGCGAAGAGCCGAGCAGGCCAACGGCAAACAGCGCGAGCCAGATCTGATCGGAATACTTCTCGAGGAACGATGTCGATCGCTCGTTGATCAATGCCGACACGCCCGAATGCGGCATGAAGCGGCGCAACGTATCGAGTGGCGGCGCTTCGAGCTCGAACGCCGTGCTCTGGGCCAGCATGCGGCCGCGCTTGTCCAGAAGCGCCCTCGTCAATTGGGCTCCAATGGCGTCCGACATGTCGCTTTCGGCGACGAGTTCGTCGGTCATCGCCACCGTGGTGATCTTTTCGGCGGGTAACGGGTGGATGCCACCGAAAACACCGGTCGCAAGGGACGTCGAGGCGACATCGCGGTAGATCGCGGCGAGCCCTTCGGGCGACGGCACCCCACCGACAATGACCGCGCCGGCCAATTTTTCCGTCAACTGCGCGATCATGATCCGCGTCCCGGTCTCCGACGGGTCGACGAGATACACGGCGATGTCGGCTCGCCCGGCCGCCAGTTCGGTTGCGATCGCGTCGGCAGGAGCCTCGCGGATCGAGATGCCGGGCTCCACGAGGCCGGAGTGGGCCAGAAGACGGCGCACGCTCACGAGGTTCGATCCCATCTCGTCGACCGCGACGAGCAACCTCTTGCCGGCGATCCGCTCCGGGGCGAACGAACTCATCGTCGCCGTCGAATCCTCGGCCGTTTCCTGAGTTTCAGGGGACGTATCCTTCGAGGTCGCGGATTTGGCCTTGGGATCTCCGCGCATGGCCAGCACGACCGATCGGCGATCGAGAACGACGATCGAGCGAGCGTCGGCGATACTCGGCTCGTCGGAGCGCAACACCGCGAGCTGGACCTTGTCCGCCTCAAGCAGCGCGGCGGCCTCTGCGCTTCCCTTCACCGGCACCAACTTCAGGCGGACCGTCGCTTTGGATTCCGCCAACGATCGGGCCAAAGCCGCAACGAACGCCTCGCGCTTGCTTCCAGCAGGGCCGACCGCGACCTTCAACGTGGTGGGGCGACTGAAGTAGGACCACGATATCGCCGTTCCCACTGCCACCAGCAGGATGGTCGCCAACCACCGCACGACGAGACGGCCCCGATCACTCGCGAGCCAATCGCCGAACGCTATCGTGCGGAGTGTCATGCGGCCTTCCAGTTCGACAGGACGAAGCCACCCAACCTACGGGCTACAGCGACGAAAACATGGCAGGCGTTCAAACCAAGGGGGTCGGCGGTGCCACCGGGGCTCCGCCGACCGCCAATGATCATGCGCGGTTGACGCTCACTCAAGGTTCGAGGTGCCGGCGTCATGCCGCAATCGCGAGCAGCATAGGGTCGGGCAATGCCCGACGCCCCTACGCCTTCTTCGGCTTCATCTCGTAGGCCTCGACCGGGCCTCCAGCCTCTTTCCAACCCTTGAAGCCGCCGAGGATGTGCGCCACCGGCTTCAGACCCATGTCCTGGGCCGTCTTGGCCGACAGAGCGGATCGCCAGCCAGCGGCGCAGAAGAACACGAACTTCTTGTCCTCGGCGAACTGCGCCTTGTGATAGGGGCTCTCGGGATCGATCCAGAACTCGAGCATGCCGCGTGGACAGTGGAAAGCGCCCGGGACCTTGCCTTCCCGTTCCAGCTCGCGGGGATCGCGCAGATCGACCAGCACGACATCATCGCGACCGGCCAGCTTCACGGCATCGGTTGCCTCGATCTCCTCGATCTCGGACTTGGCCTTCTCCAGCATCTTCTTGAAGCCGTTGGTGATCTCTTGCGGCATCGACGGGCGCTCCCTGATCATCATTTCCTGCTCTCTTCTTAGCGCGCGGCGCGCCAGCGGTAAAACGCCGCCTTCACGCCGCGTTGCCCTGTTGCCGCGACGCAGCCATTTTCCGGGCCGATGATCATGATCCGGATTCACGCGGAGCTTTCATGCGCCTGCCGCACCTCGCCGCCCTCACCATCGCCCTCGCTGCAGCCGGGTGCGCGGCGGCCGTGCCCGGTTACATGCCGCCCGATCCGAAGGCCGACCGCTTCCGGGCCGCGGCGCCGACTGGTGGCGGGTTTGCCGAGAACGGCGCCTATCAGATGACGGATCAGGAACAGAAGCTCGACTGCAAACAGCTCACCGGATCGATGACGGTGAAGATCCTGCAGATGCGGGACGCGGGAAATCGCGGCCGTCCGTCCGCGATCGCGGCGGTGGCGCAGAGTGCCGCGCGCCCCGTCGTCGGCGGTACGACCTATGGCCAGAACGTGGACGACGATCTCCGGCGCGACAGGGCACGGCTCGAGACGCTCAACCAGCAGCTCGCTGCAAAGAAGTGCGCCACGTTCGACCTCGACGCCGAGCTGAAGCCCGGCAACGACGCTCCGCCACGGGCCAGCAAGAAGAAGGCCTGAGCCCGCGACGACGCCGCGTGTCATCGCCGGGTGGGCGCGGGAAACAGTTCGCTCGTGCGACCCAGCATCCAATAGGCGAGCAACCCGCCCCACTCGCGCGCCGCGTCGTCGAGGCGCCTCAGTCCGGCCGGGATTGACGGGAACGGCTGCAAGAGATCGCCGGTTCCGGCCGTCCGATAGTCGACCGGGTAGGGCACCACGTCGAAGCCTGCGTGCCGGAAGATGCCGACCGAGCGCGGCATGTGAGCGGCCGACGTCACCAGAAGCCAGCGGTCGCCGGGCTTCGGGCGAACAAGATCGCGCGTGAACACAGCGTTCTCGTAGGTGTTTCGCGATCGCGTCTCGATCTGGATGCGGTCCGCCGGCACGCCCATGGCGGTCCAATGAGCGACGACCGCCGACGCGCCCGGCGGTTCGTCCCGGATCAGCGCGGCGACGCCACCCGTGAAGACCAGGCGCGTCCCCGGCAGAGCGCGCGCGAGGCGGGCGGCCTCGGTGATGCGTTCGGCGGCCTCGTTCAGATGGAGCTGGCCGCGCGGCACCGAGATGCGGCCGTCCTCGGCGCCGCCCAGCACGATGATGCCCGCAACCGGGCCATCGACGGCCTGCATGTCAAGGCGGGGAAAGCGATGTTCGAGCGGCAGGATCAGCGCCGTCGAGACAGGGCTCACGCCCGCGACCAGGATCAGGACCGCTGACACTGTCGCGAGGCGACGGCCCCAAACCCGCGCTTCGGATCGGCGCATCGCCAGCAGCCCGACGACCAGCGCCAGCCACAAGAGGGTCGATGGCTGGACGAGCATCCAGAGCACTTTCGACGCGACGAAGACCATGCCTCAGATGCCCCCTGACCCTCGCTCCCGGCCCCCTGCCGTACCTGCGCCTTCCATAGGCTCGCGCGGGCATGCGGCGCAATGGCGATGCCCTTCATCCTTGATCCGCCGCGACAGGGTGCGCAAATAGCCCCTCAGATCATGCATCGGGTCCAAGGGGTACGCCAACATGCCGCCAGAACACGCCAGTCCGTCACGTCCGCTCGTCCCGCAGACGGCCGCGGCAGCCAGCGGCGGAGGGGCGGGCGACCTCGGCTCGATGCCTGAGTGGAACCTCACCGATCTCTACCCCAACCCGGACTCGCCCGAGCTGGCGCGCGATCTCGCGAAAGCAGCCGACGACGCGCGGGCCCTCAAGGCAAGCTACCAGGGCAAGCTCGCCACCATGGGCCGAGACGGTGAGGGCCTCGCCGGGGCGCTCGAAGCCTACGAGAAGCTCGCCGACCTGATGGGACGGCTCGGCTCCTACTCGGGGCTGCTCTACTACGCCAACATGGCCGATCCGGCCCGGGCCAAGCTCTATGGGGACGTACGGGAAAAGCTGACGGCCGCGTCGTCGGACCTTCTGTTCTTCGAACTCGAGCTCAACCGGATCCCGGAAGCCGATCTCGCCGAAGGCTTCACGTCGCCCCGGCTCGCACGGCTGAAGCCGTGGCTCGACGATCTGCGGAAGGAGACGCCCTACCAACTCGAAGAGCAGGTCGAGAAACTCTTCCTCGAGAAGAGCATGACCGCGAGCGGGGCGTTCGACCGGCTGTTCAACGAGACCATGTCGGAGCTGCGCTTCGAGGTCGCGGGCGAAGCCGAGCCACTGACGCTGGAGCCGACGCTCAATTTCCTGATGCATCCCGATCGTGCACGGCGACAGGCGTCGGCAGAAGCGCTGGCGAAGGTATTCGCCCGCAATATCCGGCTGTTCACGCTGATCACCAATACACTCGCCAAGGACAAGGAGATTTCGGACCGCTGGCGCGGCTTCAAGGATGTGGCGGACGCGCGCCACCTCTCGAACCGGGTCGAGCGGGAGGTCGTGGACGCGCTGGTGGCGACGGTCCGGGACGCCTATCCGCGGACGGCGCACCGCTACTACGCCATGAAGGCCCGCTGGCTCGGCCTCGACCGGCTGGCACACTGGGACCGGAACGCGCCGCTGCCCGAGCGTCCCGAACGGGTGATCCGCTGGCCGGATGCGGAACGGATCGTGCTCGACGCCTATCGTGGCTTCGCGCCGGAGATGGCCGACATCGCCGGGCGCTTCTTTTCCAGCGGCTGGATCGACGCGCCCGTACGGCCGGGCAAGGCGCCGGGTGCCTTCTCGCACCCGACCGTGCCGTCGGCGCACCCCTACGTCCTCATGAACTACCAGGGCAAGCCCCGGGACGTGATGACGCTCGCCCACGAACTCGGCCACGGCGTGCATCAGGTGCTCGCCGGAGACCAGGGGCCGCTGCTCGCTTCGACGCCCCTTACGCTCGCGGAAACGGCCTCCGTGTTCGGCGAGATGCTGACCTTCCGCGCCATGCTCGCCGCCACCGCCGATCCGCGCGAACGCAAGGCCATGCTGGCGCAGAAGGTGGAGGACATGATCAACACCGTCGTCCGCCAGATCGCGTTCTACACCTTCGAGCGGAAGGTGCACGAGGCGCGCCGGCAGGGGGAACTCACCAGCGACGATCTCAACCGTTTCTGGATGGAGATACAGGCCGAGAGCCTCGGGCCGGCCGTCGAGTGCAAGCCCGGCTACGAGACCTTCTGGACGTACATCCCGCACTTCATCCATTCGCCGTTCTACGTCTATGCCTATGCGTTCGGCGATTGCCTCGTGAACTCGCTCTACGGGCTCTATCAGGAGGCGCACCCGGGCTTCGTCGGCAAATACTTCGACATGCTGAAAGCAGGCGGCTCGAAGCATCACTCGGAGCTGCTGGCGCCCTTCGGCCTCGACGCGCGCGATCCGGCGTTCTGGGCCAAGGGTCTCAAGGTGCTCGAGGGCTTCATCGACGAGCTGGAGGCGATGGATCGGGTGGCGTAGCCAATCAGGAGCCCGTCGCCGCCATGCAACCGGCGACGACGGGCTGGAAGTCGCCGCCGCTCTGTGGTCTCGTCCGGACATGAGCGAGACCCAACCCAGCGCCGCCGCCGATGCTCCGCTTCGCGGCGAAGAGGCCATCATCCAGAACTATCTGGCACCGCTCGCAGCCGGCCTCCCCGGTGCGTTCGGTCTCAGCGACGATTGTGCGGCGCTGAGCCCGCGTCCCGGCCACGATATCGTCCTCAAGACGGACCCCGTGGCCGAGGGCGTGCACTTCCTGGCTACCGACGATCCCGCCGACATCGGCTGGAAAGCGCTCGCCGTGAACGTCTCGGATCTTGCCGCCAAGGGCGCGACGCCACTCGCCTATCTGATGGCGTTGAGCTTTCCGGAAGCGCCGACGCGAACGTGGATGGCGCGGTTTGCCAAGGGGCTCGGTGACGCCCAGACGGCGTTCGGCATCGCGCTCGCCGGGGGCGACACGGATCGCCGCCCGGGGCCCCTTTCGATCTCGATCACCGTTCTCGGCGAGGTTCCGGCCGGCCGCATGGTGCGGCGCGGAACGGCACGGGCCGGTGACGTGCTGTTCGTCACGGGAACGCTCGGGGCGGCTGCACTTGGGCTGCAGGTCCGTCTGCACCCGGCCCTCGCATCGCAGCTGGGGTTGAGCGATGCCGATTTTGCCGAGGTCGTCGCCCGATCGCTCAGGCCGCAGCCGCGGCTCGCCATACGGGAGGCGCTGCAGGCCCACGCGCGGGCCGCCATGGACCTGTCGGACGGCCTCGCCAAGGATCTCGGCCGGCTGTGCCGCGCCAGCGGTTGCGGCGCCAAGGTCGATCTGGCCCGGCTCCCGCTCCCGGCCGCCGTCGCGCGGGCCATCCGCGTCGATGCCGGCTATTGGCAGGCCGCCGTCGCAACGGGTGACGATTACGAGGTGCTTGCCGCCGTCGCGCCGGAGCACGCCGACGCTTTCGAGGCCGTCGGCACCGCCGCCGGACGCGCGGCCGATGCTCCGTTTTCGATCACGCGAATCGGCCGAATCACCGCTGGCACCGAGCCGATTCTCACACGCCCGGACGGAACCGCGTTCAGCCCACAGAGCAAGGGTTGGGACCATTTTTGACACCCGGAGCGTCCAGCCGCCCCGACAATTCGCCCGCCAGCGGCGTTAACCTCCGTCATCGAACTGGACTGTGCAGCCGTCGCATCGCGTGTTGCATCCGCGCACCTGTTCGGGCATGGTCCGGCCGCGAATCCCGGGCCTCCAGGGCGACGATGCGTTTTTGTTCGTTGTCAAGTCACTCGCTCGTGCGGGGCCCGCTGGCAACACGAACTCAACGCTCTCAAACGGGGGAACACCAAATGAGCACCGTAATGTGGGCCATCATTTTTGGCGGCCTGCTTTCGATCGTCTACGGCGCCGTCACCATCAAGTCCGTCATGGCGGCTGATGCGGGCAATGCGCGCATGCAAGAGATCGCGGGCGCCATCCAGGAAGGTGCGCAGGCGTACCTGTCGCGCCAGTACACCACCATCGCCATCGCCGGCGTGCCGATCTTCATCCTCGTCGGCTTCCTGCTCGGCTGGCTGGTCGCATTCGGGTTCCTCATCGGCGCTGTTCTTTCGGGAATTGCCGGGTTCATCGGCATGCACGTCTCGGTGCGCGCCAACGTGCGCACCGCCCAGGCCTCGACACAGTCGCTCGGCGAGGGCCTTTCGATGGCCTTCCGGGCGGGTGCCGTCACGGGCATGCTGGTGGCCGGCCTCGCGCTCCTCGGCGTCGCGGTCTACTACTCGGTCCTGACGGCCGGGATGGGCTTTGCGACCACGAGCCGAACGGTGATCGACAGCCTCGTGGCGCTCGGCTTCGGCGCGTCGCTGATCTCGATCTTCGCGCGTCTCGGCGGCGGCATCTTCACCAAGGGCGCCGACGTCGGCGGCGATCTCGTCGGCAAGGTGGAAGCCGGCATTCCCGAGGACGATCCGCGTAACCCTGCGACGATCGCCGACAACGTCGGCGACAACGTCGGCGACTGCGCGGGCATGGCGGCCGACCTCTTCGAGACCTACGCCGTGACCGTGGTCGCGACGATGGTTCTCGCTGCGATCTACTTCGTCGGGCAGCCGATCGTGACCAGCCTCATGATCTATCCGCTGGCGATCTGCGCGGCGTGCGTCGTGACGTCGATCATCGGCACGTACTTCGTCAAGCTCGGCGCCAACAACTCGATCATGGGCGCCCTCTACAAGGGCATCATCGCGACGGGCATTCTTTCGCTCATCGCGCTCTACCCCATCACCGACAGCATCCTCGGCATGACGACGCAGTTCACCGCGCGTGGCCTGACGTTCACCGGCATGGACCTGTTCTGGTGCGGCGCCGTCGGCCTCGCGATCACGGCGGCGCTCATCGTCGTGACCGAGTACTACACGGGCATCGGCTATCGTCCGGTCCGCTCGATCAGCCAGGCCTCGGTGACGGGACACGGCACGAACGTGATCCAGGGCCTCGCTGTCAGCCTCGAGGCGTGCGCCCTGCCGGCGCTCATCATCATCGCCGGCATCATCGTCTCGTTCAAGCTGGCGGGGCTGTTCGGCATCGCCATCTCCGTCACGACGATGCTGGCGCTCGCGGGCATGATCGTGGCGCTCGACGCCTTCGGTCCGGTCACGGACAACGCGGGCGGCATCGCCGAGATGGCGGGTCTGCCCAAGGAAATCCGCAAGACGACGGACGCGCTCGACGCGGTCGGCAACACGACGAAGGCCGTCACCAAGGGCTATGCGATCGGCTCGGCCGGCCTCGGCGCGCTGGTGCTGTTCGCGGCCTACAACGAGGACCTCAAGTACTTCATCTCGACCGCCAAGCCGGGCTCGCTGTTCCACAACCTGACGGTCGACTTCTCGCTGTCGAACCCCTACGTCGTGGTCGGCCTCCTGTTCGGCGGCCTGCTGCCCTACCTCTTCGGCGGCATCGCCATGACGGCCGTCGGCCGGGCGGCGGCGTCGATCGTCGAGGAAGTCCGCCGGCAGTTCAAGGAGAAGCCGGGCATCATGAAGGGCACCGAGAAGCCCGACTATGCCCGCGCCGTCGACATGCTGACGCGCTCCGCCATCAAGGAAATGGTGGTGCCGTCGCTGCTGCCGGTGCTGTCGCCGATCGTCTGCTTCTTCGTCGTGAAGGCGATCGCTGGCACGGGTGACGCGTTCGCGGCCCTCGGCGCCATGCTGCTCGGCGTGATCGTGACGGGTCTCTTCGTCGCCATCTCGATGACCTCGGGCGGCGGCGCCTGGGACAACGCAAAGAAGGCCTTCGAGGACGGCTTCGTCGACAAGGACGGCGTCCGCCACATGAAGGGCTCGGAGGCGCACAAGGCGTCCGTCACGGGCGACACGGTCGGCGATCCCTACAAGGATACGGCCGGTCCTGCCGTCAACCCGATGATCAAGATCACCAACATCGTGGCGCTGCTGCTGCTCGCGGTGCTCGCGCACTGAGCCGGCTCACGGCGACAATCCCGAAAAGACGACGGGGCGGATCTCACGATCCGCTCGTCGGGCGCTTCGACTACCAGACGTTCCAGCGGATGCCGGCGCGGAGCGCGTGATCGAAGCTTTCGCCGATCGTCATGCGCGAGTTGGCCCCCGTGCGGCCAGCGATGATCTCGCCGTAGGCGATGTTGGTCGAAAAATCGACTTCGCCGACATAAGTGAAGCGGTAGTTCAGATCGAGCACCATGCCCGTGTCGAGCGTGTAGGCGAGGCCGGCCGTCGCCGAAACGGCGGGTGCGAGTTGATGCGCCTTCGCCTTGCCCTCGAAGTTCGACGTCACGCCGACGCTGGCGCCGGTCAGCGTGTCGATCATGTCTTCCTGCGTGGCGTGGCGACGGTCGATGCTGCGAACCGCGAAGCCCGCACCCACGCCGACATACGGCACGAAGCGGGAGCCACGCTCGGCCAGATCCCAGTAGAGGTTGGCCATCAGCAACGAAGTGCGAACCTCGGTCGACTCGTGGACGTTGCCGTCAATGCGCCGGTCGAGAACGAGCGCGGGGTCCACCCGGTACGAGTAGGCGCCGCGGGCCGTCACGGTGCTCTTTGTGCGGACGTCGAACGTCGCATCGGTGCGCAGGCGCGGTGTCAGGTACATGCCCACGCCGACACCGCCCGTCATGAACGTGTCGAAATCCGGATTGAACCACGAGGGGTTCATGCCGAACGCCGGGCCCTCGACCGGATCCCGGTCATAGCCAAACGTCATGCCCTGCTCGGCGATATCGGGCTCGGAGGTGAGGCCCACGCCGACGTCGGCGCGGAGATACCACTTGAAGGTTTCGACGATGGGAATGGGCGCGGGGACGGCGATGCCGCCGCGATCCTTGACGCTGCCCCTATTCCAGTCGGCCGCCTCGGCGGCCGGGACGAAGGTTGCGAGCGCGAGGCCCACGGAGAAAAGCTTTGTGCTCAGTCGCATTGGCGTCGATTCCCTACATCACCCTGCCGGGGCCCGGACTTCGGACCTGCAGCACCGCCCGAGGCGGAAGCGTTCGCGCGACTGTCCCAGAGAGACCCAACAGGGGCCTCGACTACGCCGACGCACAAACCAGGAGATCGACGACTTCTTCCTCGTGCCGAAACTTCCCCGAGATTGCCCCACACAGCTAAAAAAAGGCTTAAGCGGCGGCTCATTTTGCAGCATGCGGCCGAAATCGGGGGCTGCTCACCGCGCGAGCGAATTGCCGCGCCGCGCCGGGACGCCTAGAAAGCGCGTCGAACGCGCTGCCGACGCCGCCCGAAGGAGGCCATGACGTCGGCGGATTGCCAACTCCGATCGCGGACCGGCCATGACAGATACTGCCCCCGATGCCCAGCGCGGCTATTTCGCCATCGGCGCTGAACGCAGCTCGAAAAGCCTCAACCTCGGCAACCTCATGCGCTCGGCGCATGCGTTCGGCGGCGCCTTCACGTTCACCATCGGCGCCGCCTACAGCGCGCTCGAGGCGATCGCCGATACGTCGCGCGGGAGCCAGCATCTGCCGCATTACGACTGGCGGACGGTCGACGACCTGATCCTGCCGCGCGGTTGCCGGCTCGTCGGCGTGGAGCTGATCGACGACGCCATCGACCTGCCGAGGTTCCTGCATCCGGCGCAGGCGGCCTATGTGCTCGGCCCCGAGAAGGGGTCGCTGTCGCCGGAGCTGCTCGCTCGATGTGACGTCACGGTGAAGATCCCGACGCGCTTCTGCGTCAATGTCGCGATGGCCGGCGCCATAGTGATGTATGATCGTATCGTGTCGCGCCGCCCCCTGCCGCGTCTGCCGCGCTGAAGCAAAGACGGCGATCAGACCGGTGTCCGGCTGCCGACGGAGAGATGCCATGCGACTGTCGGTACTCGCCTGCTGCCTGATCGCAGCGTTCCCGGTCGGCCAGCCGGCTCTGGCCGGGACATGGAACCTGCCGCCGGCGGACTACACTTACAGTGCGGCTCCGCCCTGCCTCGAGGACGCCGAGAAGGCGCAGCGGCCGCTCCGGCCCGGCGGTGCGGTCTACAAGGTGTGCGCCGACCAGATGGCCCATTTCGCCTCGGCCATCGCAGACGCGCGGGCGGCGAAGAAATTGCTGATCGTGACGGTCGGCGCGACCTGGTGCCCGTGGTGCGCGGCCCTGCAACGGCTCATGCCCGGGCCGGAGTTCTTCGGCCGGACCGGCGATCCGATCGACTGGGCGAAAACCTTCAAGCATATCGAGATCGGCGTTTCGACGACGCACAAGGGAAAGAACCTGCTGATCCCGAGCGGGGACGCCGTGGTGCAACACCTGCTGGCGCTGTCGGGTGGCGTGAAGCTCAGGGCCATTCCCTTCATCTTCGTCATCGATCCCGAACAACCGCAGCGCGTATTTGCCCGGAACACCATGGACCTGTCGGACTTCTCCAAGGGTCAACAGGACATGTCCGGATTTCGCAAGGCCATCGCCGAGGGGCACGCCTACCTGACCACGCCTGCGGCGCCGCCCCCCGCGAAGACACCCGGCAAGTAGCGGCGTCGCTCAGGATGCGGCGGTCGGCGACGGAGCCGTGGGCACCATCGTCGACGGCGTGATGGCCGGCGCCTGCTTCGGCTGGCCAGTCGCCATGCCGCTCCGCTCCATCGTCGCCTGCACGATGGTGATCTTCTGCCAGATCTTGGACGACATGTTCGTTGTCAGGCGCTCCAGATCGTTGACTGCCTCGATCACGGCTGGGTCGGACGAGTTCTGCGCATAGAGTGCTGCAACTTTCGCCGTCAGTGACAGCATCTCGGAGCAGTAGTCGAGATACCGCACCAGCTCGGGCGGCGACAGCCGGCGCGCGGGCGACGACGGCGTCGGCGGTGTCACCCCTGCATCGATGCTTGGATCCTTGGTCAGCTGGTGCATGTCGATGACGTGCACGATCGAGCGCAACTCGTGGAGATCGGCGAGGCTCTCGTTGCGTTTCCAGCGGCCCTCGAGCGTGACCAGCGAGAAGATCGCGGCGGCCATCATGATGAGCAGGTTGGCGGACGCCTCGATCCCTTGCACGATCCCGAACACATCATCGGTGCCGCTGCGCAGCTTGGTGATCATGCCCACATAGACCAGCAGGCCGAACACAACCGCGATGACGCCGACCGTCAGGGCGCGCAGGCCCACGTGCGGCCGGGCGATGCGTGCGACGCGCTCCCGGTTCTCGCTGGCGATTTCCGACAGTTCGGCGCAGACCTTCGCCAGTCCGGCTCCCGGAAACCGCTCCGAGATGCGCCGCTCGAGCGCGGAGATGGTCGCCACGATCTTGTCCGCGTCGAGCGTGCGGTACACGGCGCGCCTCCCATCTCCGGTGCTCGCCCGGGGGTCAGTCCCGCAGCAGGTCGTTGATCGAGGTCTTGGCCCGCGTCTGGGCATCGACCGTCTTCACGATCACGGCGCAGTAGAGGCCGGGGCCCGTCATGCCGTTCGGCAGCGGCATGCCCGGCAGCGATCCCGGCACGACGACGGAGTAGGGCGGCACCTTGCCGACGTGGATCTGTCCCGTCGCCCGGTCGACGATCTTTGTCGTGGCCGAGATGAACACGCCCATCGACAGCACCGAGCCCTCGCCGACGATCACGCCCTCGACGACCTCGGAACGGGCGCCGACGAAGCAGTTGTCCTCGATGATCACGGGATTGGCCTGAAGGGGCTCGAGCACGCCGCCGATGCCGACGCCGCCGGAGAGATGGCAGTCACGGCCGATCTGGGCGCAGGAGCCGACCGTCGCCCAGGTGTCGACCATGGTGCGCTCGCCGACGTAGGCGCCGAGGTTCACGAACGACGGCATGAGGACAACGTTCGGCGCGATGTAGGAGCCGCGACGGACGACGGCGCCCGGGACGGCGCGGAAGCCGGCCTTCCTGAAGTCGTCGGGGCCCATGCCATCGAACTTCGAGGGCACCTTGTCCCACCACGAGGCGCCGCCAGGGGCGCCGGCGATCAGGCCCATGTCGTTCAGCCGGAACGACAGAAGGACGGCCTTCTTCAGCCACTGGTTGACGACCCACTCCTCGCCGCGCTTCTCCGCCGTCCGCGCCGTGCCCTTGTCGAGCATGCCGATCGCCGTCTCCACGGCATCGCGAACCGCGCCGCGGGTCGAGGAATTGACCTGGTCGCGTGCCTCCCAGGCGGCGTCGATGGTCTGCTGCAGGTCGGCGGTCGACATGGGCTTTCTCCGAAACGTGGCGCGTGTTGGCTCACGGCGTTGTGGCGCGAGGCCGGCGCGCCTGTCAATCGGGCCGACGCGACCACGTACTTTGCGCCGCAAGTCCAGACCACCATCTATCGACAGGAAAGTTTAGGCCAGCCGGCAGATCGCGAGGTCGAATCGGCCTACGGCTCGCGTGTGCGTGACAGCGTCCAACATGCTCAAATCCATGGAGCAAGACATGCCTGCGAAGAAGAGCGAAAGCACGGGCAGCAAGGCCGCTGCAGCCGCCGCCAAGGTGCTCAAGGACCCGAAGGCCAGCAAGGACGCGAAGACCGCGGCCGCCTCCGCGCTGACCCAGTCGAAGAGCAAGGAGACGACGTCGGCCAAGGCCGCGTCTGCCGCGGCCAAGGTGATGAAGGATCCCAAGGCCAGCAAGGAAGCCAAGACCGCCGCCGCCTCGGCGCTGACGCAGAAGACGGCCAAGAAAAAGTAACGGCCGGCGTCATCGCCGTACCCTCTATCGAGCCGCGCAGTCCACCCGGTCTGCGCGGCTCTCGTATGTGCTTCAGCTCCAAGTATCCGGGTTCCGATTGCGTGGCGTCTCCCGGCCGGGCATGCTGGGCTCCTCCCCGGATCGCAAGGAATGCCCCACGATGAAAGTCGGCCTGTTCATCACGAACCAGCAGCGCGTCGGCATGGACATGGTGCAGGCGCTCGGCGACCAGATCGCCATGGTGCATCATGCGCGGGACCGCGGATGGGATACGCTGCTGACGGGGCAGCACTACCTCAACGAGGGCGACAACAAGCAGCTCCAGCTCATTCCGTTTCTCTCGCGGCTCGCCGCCGAGGCCGGCGAGATGACGATCGGCACGGGCATCCTGCTCCTCAATCTCCACAATCCCGTCTACACGGCGGAGACCATCGCGACGCTCGACATCATCGCCAAGGGGAACTTCATCTTCGGCGTCGGGCTCGGCTATCGCGATATGGAGTTCGACGCCTTCAACGTGCCCAAAGGGGCGCGCGTCAAGCGCTTCGAGACCTACCTCGATCTCGTCCAGCAGCTCTGGAGCGGCAAGGCGATCACCTACGAGGACGAGACCTGCCGCCTCAACAACGTCGTCATGAACATTCGTCCGATCCAGCAGCCACGACCACCGATCTGGATCGCGGCCAACAACGACCCGGCCGTCAAGCGTGCCGCACGCCTCTCCGACGCGTGGTTCATCAACCCGCACGCCACGCTCGATTCCATCCGGCGCATGATGGTGGCGTACTCGGACGAGCTCAAGGCGTGCGGCAAGCCGTTCCCGCGTGACCTGCCGGTGTTCAAGGAAGTCTACTGCGCCAAGGACCGGCGAACGGCGATCGAGATGGCGGCGCCCTATCTCGGGGGCAAATACGCCGACTACGCCAAGTGGGGCCAGGACAAGGTGATGCCGGACGACGCCGATTTCTCGAGATCATTCGAAGAATTGACTGAAGGCCGTTTCATCATCGGATCTCCCGATGATTGCTACCGGCAGCTCGAGCCCTACTGGGCCGAACTCGGCTGCAGCCATCTCGTCGTGCGCACCAATTGGGCCGGAATGCCGGCCTCCGCGTCGCTTTCCAGCATGCGGCTGATCTCTGACGAGCTGTTGCCGGCGTTGCGGAAGATCGAGCCGCGCCGCCCGTTCTGAGCGGAACCGTCGCGCCTCCGACTTTCAGGGCACCGCCGGCCGTGGTACCAGCATCGATCAACAGAACCGGCCGCAAACGGGAGCCGTCGTGATCCTGCCCTATGATCTCGCCTCCTTTCTCGATCTGATCCGACAGCACGGCCAGTCGGCCTACGCGGTGATGTTCGGCTTCGCCGCATCGCACAGCCTGTTGTTCGGGCTCTTCGGCGGGTATGCGGCCAAAGCTGGCGCGCTCAATTTCGGGACGCTGGTCGCCGTCTGCGGCGTCGGGAGCTTTTGCGGCGACGTGCTCCGGTTCTGGCTCGGCCGCCGGTTCGGCGTCCAGCTCTTCTCGAGCCTGCCGCCGCTCGAGCGCCTGCTCGAAAAGGTGGTCAAGCTGGTGGCCCGTCATCATGTGTGGATGGTGCTCCTGCACCGCTATCCACATGGAGTGCGAGGCCTCGCCGCGATCTCCTACGGCATGTCCGAGTTGCCCTGGGCGCGTTTTCTCATGCTCAATCTGGTGGCGTCGGCGATCTGGGCGGTGGTCGTGGTCTCGGCCGGATACGGGTTTGGACACCTCTCGGAAAAGGTCATGAACGACGCCTCATCGACGCTCGGTTTCGCGTTGATGATCGGGTTCCTCGGGCTCTCTTGGCTGCTCAGCAAGAAGCTCGAACGCATGGTCGAGCGGAGCTGACGAGCCGAACGGCAGCTCCGTCCGATTCGAACTGTTGAAAAAAACACGTTCGGCGGGTGAGGAGATACGTCATGCTTCGCAGGAGATTTCTACAGATCGGAGGGGGAGCGGTCGCCGCTTCGGCGATACCGCTCGGGGCTACCTCCCAGGCATCGGGCTGGCCAGACAAACCCGTCAAGATCATCGTGCCGTTCGCTGCCGGAGGCGGTACCGACGCCGTTGCGCGTCCCTGGGCGGACAAGCTCACGCAGGCGTTCGGGCGGCAGTTCGTGATCGAGAACCGCGGTGGCGCCAGCGGGATGATCGGCACGGAGGCAGCGGCCAAGGCCACGCCCGACGGCTACACCTTCCTGATCACCGGGGCGACGACGACGGTCTTCCTCCCGATGGTGCGCAAGGTGAACTACGACGCCGACAGCCTCATGCCCGTCGCGCGCGTCGGCGACATTCTCTGCGGACACGTGATCGGAGCCGGCGTCGGGCCGAAGACGATCGGCGAAGTTCTCGACCATGCGAAAAAGAACCCGGGCAAACTGGCGTTCGGTTCATCGGGAAACGGTACGACGCCGCACCTCAGATTCGAAGCCTTCAAGGCGAAGGCGGGCGTGGACATCCTGCACGTGCCCTACCGGGGTGGAGCAGACAGCCTGACCGATCTCCTCGCCGGCAACATCCAGCTGATGAACGAGCCCGTGACGCTGCCGCACGTGAAGGCCGGGAAACTCCACATGTTCGCGGTCAACCACTCGCAGCGCATGGAAGACTTCCCCGACGTTCCGACACTCACCGAGGCGGGGTTTCCCAACTGCGACGTGCCGCTCTGGTTCACGCTCTGGGCGCCGGGCGGCACCTCGAAGGAGATCATCGCCAAGCTCAATGAGAAGGTCGTCGAAATCTCCAAAACCGACGACATGAAAGCGAAGCTGAAACTCGCCGGCGCAGTGCCGGTGTTGCAGACGCCCGAGGAGATCGCGGCCTTCCGTGAACAGGACCGGAAGGCACTGGCAGAACTCGTCAAGACGGCGAACATCAAGATCGAATAGCCGTCAGCGGCGCGGCAGGTCGCATCATTCTCCTGCCGCGTCGTTGCCGGATCAGGCTGCAGCCAGTGCCTTCGCCTCGGGCGAGAACACCCAGTCCGCCATCACCTGACAGCGGCGCATGTGGCGATGCTCGTCCGGCCGGTAGTCCGCGACGGCGTTGTGCATGGTCCAGAGATTGTCCCAACACAGAACATCGCCCTCGGACCAGAGGTGCTTGTACTTGTACTTCTCCTGGAGCTGGTGCGCGAAAAGGACGGCCAGCAGCTCGTCGCTTTCGGCTTTCGATACTCCGTCGATGTGGGTGACATAGCCCACCGTGCAGTAGAGCGCCTTGCGCCCCGAGATCGGATGGGTGAGCACGATCGGGTGCGAGACGGGCGGCTTGGCCGCGCGCTGCTCGGGCGTCAGGGGTTTGCGCTGCGTGCCCGGGCGTTTGAGCATTTCCTCCCAGAACTTGTTGAAGTCGTGGGTGGCTGTCATCCCCTCGATGCGCATCTTGATGGCGGCGGGCAGGTCGTCGTAGGCGGCGGCCATGTCCAGGAACTCCGTGCAGCCGAGCGGCACGCCGTCGCGGAACGGCACCTTGATCGCCTGCAGCACGTTCAGGAACGCCACGGGCTCGGAATAGCTCATGTCGGTGTGCCAGTCCTGGCCGGCGTCCGCGAGACCGATCGGCTTGCCGTTCTCGACGATGTTGGACAGCACCATGACCTCGGGATGTCCCGGCACCGTGTAGTGACCGGCGGCGACGTTGACCTCCAGCGAGCCGAATTCGCGGGCAAAGGCCTTGTGCTGCACCGGGTCCAGGGACTGCTTCGGGAAGCAGAGGACGGCGTAGCGCCCGAAGGCGCGCAGGATCGCGGCCTTGTCGGCCCGGGAGAGCGGCCTCGACAGGTCGACGCCTTCGATCCGGGCCCCGAGCGTCCTGCCGATGGGGGTAATCGTGAGCATGGCGATCTCCGCAGTTCGCAGCACCGGCGCGTCGACGGTCTCGGATACTCAGTCGGCTCGCGGCTTTGTGCTGACATGTTCGATGTAGGCCAGAATGGCCTCAATCTCGGCGCTTGAAAAGGCGAACTCCGGCATGTCGGGATGACCAGTGGTGATGCCCTCGGCGAACGCCTCGGCCAGATGGCCGACCGGGTAGCGTGCCGACAGCTCGCGAAATGGCGGGGCCGCTTGATGTGGGCTCGACCCGGACGCGCCGATGGCGTGGCAACGGGCGCATTTTTCCTGGAGGATCGCCTCGCCCTGCCGCCGGGCGGCGTCGCCTGGAGCATCGGCGGCACGCACCCCGAATGTCGACAGCACCAGCAGCGTCAAGCCGGCGGCGAGATGCGGCCAGCGTCGTTCGGATGGGGTCGGATGTCGCCGGGTCATCGGTATCGATCTGCGCATGCTGGCTGGTTAACCGACTGGTCGCCCGTCGCGCGTGATGCGGATCAAACGATTAATTGAACGATCGTCAACATTCAACTTGTTCGCAGTCGGATCAACGAGGGCACTTGGCCAGGGCGGGCAATCCGCGCTAGACGTGCCGCACCAAAATTTCGGTGGCTCGCGACAGACCCGCCAGTGGAGACGAACCTCATGACGATGACCCTCGAGCAAGTGGCCCAAGCCATGGTCGCACCCGGCCGCGGCATCCTCGCTGCGGACGAAAGCTCCGGCACGATCAAGAAGCGGTTCGACTCGATCAAGACCGAGTCGACGGCAGACAGCCGCCGCGACTATCGCGAGATGCTGTTCCGCTCCAACGACGCCATGAAGAACTACATCTCCGGCGTCATCCTCTACGACGAGACGCTGCGCCAGAAGGCCAAGGACGGCACGCCGCTCGCCAAGATCATTTCCGATGCCGGCTCGCTGCCGGGAATCAAGGTCGATGCCGGCACCAAGCCGCTGCAGTTCTCGCCCGGCGAGGTGATCACGGAAGGTCTCGACAAGCTGCCGGAGCGGGTCAAGGAGTACGTCGCTCTCGGCGCCAAGTTCGCCAAGTGGCGCGCCGTGATCGACATCGGTGCCGGCATCCCGAGCTACACGTGCATCAAGGCCAACAGCCACGCGCTCGCGCGCTACGCCGCGATCTGCCTCGAGGGCGGGCTCGTTCCGATCGTCGAGCCGGAAGTGCTGATGGACGGCGCGCATGACATCGACCGCTGCGCCGAAGTGACCGAGTGGGTGCTCAAGGACGTATTCCAGGAACTCTACTACAACCGCGTCACCCTCGAGCAGATCGTGCTCAAGCCCAACATGGTGATCTCGGGCAAGAAGTCGCCGAAGCAGGCGAGCCGCGAGGAAGTGGCCGAGAAGACAGTAAAGGTTCTTAAGCGGACGGTGCCTGCCGCCGTCCCCGGCATCGCCTTCCTGTCGGGTGGCCAGTCCGACGAGGATGCAACGGCTCACCTCCATCTCATGAACGCCATGGGCAAGCTGCCGTGGAATCTGACGTTCTCCTACGGGCGGGCGCTGCAGGCTGCGGCGCTCAAGGCGTGGAGTGGCAAGCCCGAGAATGAAGCCGCTGGCGCCAAGGCCTTCGCGCATCGCGCCAAGATGAACGGCCTTGCCGCCGCCGGAAAGTGGGCGCAGGGGCTAGAAAAGGCGGCATAGCCGCTCCTTTTCACGATCGGATACGCTTTTCGAGGCGGCTCGGTGCATTCCGGGCCGCCTTTCTTTCGTCGGCACTGCGACGCACGTTTCCGGCCGCATCGCCCCTGACCTGTGGCGCCAGAGTGATTGCCTCCGGGCAGTGCAGCGGCTATCGACCAAAGGGCCCGGGGGGACCGGGGATCGCCACGAGCAGGTTTTTACATGGTCATGCGTAGGTGGGCGCCGGGCGACGGTCTCAGCCCTTATTGTCAGGCGCGTTCACGGTTGCCGGTGAGTGCCGTCGCCTTCATCGCCATGCTGCTGGCGGTGGTCGTTTCTTGGGTTGTCGCAGGCCAAGGATCGGCCGTGGCCCAGACGGCCGTCGCTGCCGAGGCGGCGCGCCTGCCGCCCCTGACCATCTCGATCCATCTTTCCTCGCGCCGGGACAGCTGTTTCGATACCGGCGAGACCGGCGCCATCGCGCGCATGACGCGACTGGCGGCCGACGCCGCCAACGAGAAGGGCGGCATCCACGGTCGCCGGGTGGCCCTTTCGTTCCAGGATGACGTGCGCAACGACAATCTCGCCGTGGCGGGCGTGCGCGCGGCACTTTCCGATCCGAGCCTGCTGGCCATGGTCGGTCTGACCGGCTCCCAGCGGGGCCAAGCGGTGTTCGACGCCCTCGGCAAGACCATCGAGGAACGGGGCGTCCCGTTCCTTTCGAACATCTCCGTCACGAAGATGTTCGCCAAGCACGCAAACGTCTTCACCACGGCGGCGTCACAGGATGACGACCGCGTGCCGACGATGACCGCTTTCGTCGGCGCCATGGAATGGACACGCGTCGCCTTTCTCGGCGTCAAGGGCACGGTGTTCAGCGAAGGGCTCGGAGACGGCCTCAAGGCGGCTCTTCCGGACGGCCGCATCGTCGCCGACCACCGTATTCCGCCCGACGGCGACGGGCTCGACGTCACAGCCCTCGACGCGGCATTGCGGGACATCCAGGAGCGGCTCCCCGATGTGCTCGTGCTCGGTCTCGGCTCCGGGCGCGCCGATACCGTGATCGAGCGACTCTCGGCTCTCAAGTTCGCTCCTGCGCTGTTCGTTACAGGCCGGATCGATGGGCTCGAACCGAAACGCGCCAACGGATATCTCAACGCCATCTACCAGCTCGCGTGGGATCGGCTGCCAGAGGTCGACAACGACCGCATCCGGCGCAAGATCGAACGAGATCCGCCCGCTACCTGGATGTTCGAGGGCAAACCGCAGCTCGACGCACCCGGCTGGGCCAAGGGCGAGTGCAAACCGCGCCCCGCCATCACGATCCCCGATCCGCTCGAGAGCGCAAACATGCGCGCAATCGCCGTCGGTGCGCGGTATGCCGACATGGTGGCGCTGGTCGTCGATGCGGCGCGGTCCGCTCCGCCCGGGTCCGATCCCGGCACGCTCAGGCGCCAGATCGTCGACCAGTTGTCGAGCACGTATGCTGCGGGGCGCGGGGCGTTCCGGGGAACGTTTGAGAACTGGTCTTTCCATGCCCAATCCCGGGCCGCCGTGAAGACGCCTTTCGTCGTCATGCTGCCGCAAGGGCTTGGGCGCACACAGCTTGCGCCGATCCAGTTCGTGCGCACGCAGGATGGGTCACTGCGGCGCATCCCGACGGTCTACATGGATGTGGATCTCGTCAGGGCGCATCGGATCGACGACAACGACAAGACCTTCTTCGCCGAGTTCCACCTGTCGATGCGTGGCGGTGAAGGCATCGACATCACGCGCCTCGAGATGACGAACGCCTATCTCGACCCGCGCTCGAACGGACGGCACGTCTCGATTGAAACACTGCATCCCGGTGGGCCGAGCACATCGTATCCGACCAACATGAAGCTCTACAAGGTCACCGGCCGGTTTACGTTCGAGCCCGACCTCGCCTCCTATCCGTTCGACAAGCAGCGGTTCTCGATCGATCTGCAGCCGCGGCGAAGCGATCTCGCGTTCGTCGTGCAGCCGCCGCCACTCGCCCTCAGGGACCGACAGGTGGCGACCGACGGCTGGGACGTCAAATCGCAATACGTCGGCTACGAGGAAGATTTCGTGCCCCTGCTCGATGCCTATACGCACGTCCCGAGCGCGATCCCCTACTACAAGGCCTCGTTCGTGTGGACCATGGCGCGGCAAACGACCGACTACTATCTTCGCGTCGTCATCCCGCTGGCCTTCATCCTGATCGTCGCGTACCTGTCGGTCTTCATCTCCAACGATCATTTCGAGGCGATCGTCACGATCCAGGTGACGGCGCTGCTGTCTGCCGTCGCGCTGTATCTCTCGTTGCCGAAGCTCGATTCCGACACGGCGACGGTGTCCGACCGGATCTTCCTTCTCGACTACATGCTGGTCAGCCTGATGATCGGGATCTCGATCCTGCGCGTGAACTCGTGGATCGAGAAGCGACCACTGCTGCGCCGCATTCTGGCCTTCACGCACATCGTCGTGATGCCGGCTCTGGTCGTGGGGCTGGGTCTCTATGTGCTGGAGGCCGATCCAAACACGGTCAGCCTCGGCGAGATCCTGGGCCTGGCGAAGTCGGGCGCCAGTCCCAGATCGTAACCTCGCCCGGGCTCGATCAAGCGATCAGTCGGGCGGGCGTGCCATGCACCATGGCGGCTCTGAGCGTCCGGCACGCCACCGCTACTTGGGTGCGCGCTTTGCCAAAATCCGCTGCAAGGTCCGGCGGTGCATGTTCAGGCGGCGCGCCGTCTCGGAGACATTGCGATTGCAAAGTTCGTAAACGCGCTGGATGTGCTCCCAGCGGACCCGGTCAGCCGACATCGGGTTCTCGGGCGGCTGGGCCTTCTCGTTCGCGGGTGCGAGCAGCGCGTCCGTCACCTCGTCGGCATCGGCGGGCTTCGCCAGATAGTCCACCGCGCCGAGTTTCACGGCGGAGACGGCCGTCGCGAAATTCCCGTATCCGGTCAGCACGATAGCGCGCGAGGCCGGGCGGATGTTGGCGAGTTCGGCGATCACGTCGAGGCCGTTTCCGTCCTCCAGCCGCATGTCGACGATGGCAAACGCCGGCGGCTGATGGCGAATGAGATCGAGCCCTTCGGAAACCGACGACCCCATGCGGACCTCGAACCCGCGTTGCTCCATGGCGCGACCAAGGCGCTGCAGGAACGCCTTGTCGTCGTCCACGATCACGAGGCTGCGGTCGGCCGGGAGCTCATCCTGCCGGAACGAAAGGTCTTCGATCTCTTTCTTGTCCATCATGTGATTATAGCTGCTCGGCGCACCACGCCAAGGCGTCGCAGGCACTGGACGTCGAATATTTTGGCATAGTCTTTACGGGCTCCCGCGCCGGCACAAGCACTCATTCTCCCGCAACCGCGCTCCGATCTCCACCCACAGGCCGGGGTCCGCTCGATGGACACTTCCGGCGGGTCATGTCACACTTTCGTCGTCTGCAACTCGGAACAGGAGAGCAGGATGTCGTTAGCTGCCCATCTCGCAGAACTCGCGGAAAAGCACAGGGTACTCGATCGGCGTATAGAGCAGGAACTGTCCCGCCCGGCGGCGACCGACCACGAAATCATGCGTCTGAAGGTCGAGAAGCTGCGACTTAAGGAACAGATCGAAAAGCTGCAGGCGCGTTCGCGCAAACATTAGGCGTCGCTGGAGGCCGGGCCTTCGTGCGGCAGTTCGCGGCACAGGCGAAAGGTCCTCCGGACTCAAGGGGAACGCTCCCCAGCCTGCAGATACCGGGGAGCGGTCCCTTATATTTTAAACCATTGAATTATAATCGATTTCGAGACATCTCGCTTCCCGCATGGCGCAGTCGGCGACCTAGTCGGCCGGAGTGGAGACGGCTTCCTTCGACGGCGTTTCGGGCGCAGCTGAGGCCACTGTGGAAGTCGCCAAGGGTTCCGGCGCCAGGCGGCTCAGCACCTCACCGGCCAACGCCTTGACGATCGACCCGATCTCGCCCGGGTACTTAGCGCCGAACGAGCGTTCCTCCGTCCGGTATCGCGCCGCCTGCTGAAGCGCGTTCATGCGAGGGAGGACCTGCTGGAAGCAGCGGTTGGCCTCATGCGAGGCGAGCCACCGATGATACTCGTCGTCCTCCGCCGACAGCAGATCCTTCATGTTCACCAGAACCCCGAGATTCTCGGCAAAGCCCATCTCCGGGTTGAGTTGCTTGAACCGGCTGAACACGTCGAGCCCACAGATCGAGATGTAATCGGGCTTGGTCGGGGAGAGATGGTAGTCGGCTTCGCGCAGCCAGCATTCCGTCAGCACGGACAGCCCCGGCGGGCAATCGATCAGCACGACGTCGAAGACGATCCGCGCCCGACCCAGCAGACCGCTGATCGCCGCCCGCAGCCGACCGTGAAGCGATTCCTTCGACACTTCCCGCTCGAACAGCGTGAGCTGCATGTCGCTCGGCATCAGATAGACCGAGCGCGCGTCGTCGATGTCGGACACGCCGCCGACCACGAAGTCGGTCCACTCGGCCTCCGCGCCTTGCAGGACCGAGGCGATCAGGTAGTCGACCAGCGTTCGATGCTCGGCCTGCAATTTCTGCAGACTGTTCACGGACATCAACATGGCGCTGACGCTCGCCTGGGCGTCGCTGTCGATGACGAGGACGTTCTTGCCGTGATGGGTCGCGAGCGTCTCGGCGATGGCAAGCACGATCGTCGATTTGCCGACGCCGCCCTTGGTGTTCATGATCGCGATCGTGTTACGCATCTCGCATCCGTTCCCACGTGCCGCCGCAGCATCCGGTGTGCCGCATGCGAGGGGCTGCTGTCCAGTGAGCGAAGGGGGGCTTCGTTACCGGCGCAACCTTGACACCCACTGTGGGGCGCCGATGTGGCCCAAGCACGACACATCCGCCACGCCGGGACAGTCCAGCGCCATCAGCCGGACTTGCCATCCTGTCCGGCGCGGTGTGACACTCCGACCAAGAACAACAAGGTCCGGCCACCGCTCGTCATGCAGCGTGCGGCGCGGCCCCGCGGGAGGCTCGCCGGAATGACGCGCGGCATCGATAGCGGCGAAGCGTGGCGGATCGCCATCGCGGCCCTGCTGATCCTCTCCATCGCTTTCGGCGCGCCGTTCATCGTCATCACAGCCTTGAAGACGGTCGCCGCAGATCTGGGAGGCGAGCGTTCCGTACCGTCGGCCGCCAGCGCCTTGTCGTGGCTCGGGACCGGTATCGGCGGTCTGCTCATGGGGCTTGCGGCGGAGCGGGCCGGGGTTCGCCTGACGGTCGCGTTCGGGGCGCTGATGGTCGGCGCCGGTCTCGCGCTGTCGTCACTCGGCGCCGCGTGGCAGCTCTATGCCGGGCACGGACTTCTCGTCGGGCTCCTTGGTCTCGGCGCCATCAATGCCCCGCTCTACGTCTATGTCTCGCGCTGGTTCGAGGCGAAACGCGGGACGGCCGTCGCGCTCATCGCGAGCGGGCAGTACGCTGCGGGCGCCTTCTGGCCGCCGCTCTTCGAGCGCGCCATCGCCGCGTGGGGATGGCAACAGACGATGCTGTGGTTCGGCCTTCTGGTTGCCGGAGTGATCACGCCGCTCGCGTTGCTGATCCTGAAGCCGCCACCGATCGTCGCTCCGCCAGCGGACATCGTGCGCGCCGCGGGAGCGCCGCCGCCGCGCCTCCTCGGGCTGCCGCCGAACGTGCTGTTCGCGCTGCTCGCGATCGCGTCGTTCCTCTGCTGCATTCCGATGGCAATGCCGTCGGCGCATCTGATCGCTTTCTGTGGCGATCTCGGCATCGCGCCCGCCAGGGGCGCGGCGATGCTGTCGCTGCTGCTCGTGTGCGCCTTCATTTCACGGCAGTTCTGGGGGTGGATGTCAGATCGGATCGGGGGACTGCTGACGTTGCTGACATGCTCTGCCGCACAAGCGCTCGCCGTGACGGGCTTTCTGGTCACGCAGGACGAGGCCGGGCTGTTCGCCGTCGCAGCCGCGTTCGGCCTCGGGTTCAGCGGGCTCATTCCCGCCTACCTCTTGACGGCGCGGAACCTCTTCCCCGCCAGCGAAGCGGCCTGGCGCATGCCGGCCCTGCTGCTGACCGGGACCACGGGCATGGCCGCGGGCGGATGGATCGCCGGCGTGATCTACGACAAGGTCGGCTCTTACGGGCCAGCGTTCGCCACGGGCCTCGCCGCCAACCTGCTCAATCTGCTCATTCTCTGCGGTCTCGTCATCGTGTGGCGGAGATCGCTTGCAAGCGAGGGCCGCAGGCTCACCGCCGGATCGTGACTGCAACCAACACCCGCCGCGGTCCCTCGATCGCTTCGACGAATAGCCCGTGACGGACGTCTGGATTTGGTCCAGCATTGCCCAACGGTTCCGATCGTGCATTCGCCGGACCGGCATGGCGGCACAGCAGATATGCCATGTTTTCATGCGCTTCGCAGCCGTCGAGCGCGCGCAATCCGATGCAGGGCACCGGCGACACAGCCGGGTCGAAAAACTCTCCGGGAGGTTCTCATGTCCAAAGTCGCGCTCTCCATAATCGGTAGCGCTGCCGTGCTCGCTGTCGCGGTGGCGCCAACGGCCGTCGATGCCCAGAAGAGTGGAGGAACGCTCCGCGCCTACCTGACGACCAATCCGCCCAGCACGTCGCTCCACGAAGAAACGACGATCGAGGTCGTGCACCCGTTCGCGGCCGTCCACAGCAACCTCGTCCGTTTCGATCCGACGAAGGTCAGCAACGACGCCTCAACGATCATTCCGGAACTCGCGACGAGCTGGCAGTGGGACGCCACGAAAACGAAGCTCACCTTCAAGCTGCGCGAAGGCGTGAAGTGGCACGACGGGCAGCCGTTCACCGCGAAGGACGTGGCGTGCACCTTCCATCGGCTCAACGGCAAGGAAGCGAACTACTTCCGGCGCAACCCACGGAGCGCCTGGTACGAGAACCTGACCGAAGTCACGGTCAACGGCGATCACGAGGCGACGTTCCACCTGAAGGTGCCACAAGTCTCGCTGCTCTCGATGCTGGCGTCGGGCTACACGGGGCTCATCCCCTGCCACGTCGACGGCAAGACGATGCGCACGACGCCGATCGGCACGGGTCCCTTCAAGTTCGTCGAATTCAAGAGCAACCAGAGCGTCTCCCTGACGCGCAATCCTGACTATTGGGACAAGGGGAAACCCTATCTCGACGGCATCGAATGGCGCATCGTCACCAGTCGCTCGACACGCATCCTCGCTTTCTCGACAGGCGAATTCGACATGACGCGCTCGGCGGACATCACCATTCCGCTGATGGGCGACATTGCGAAGAGCGCGCCCCAGGCGATCTGTCAGCTCAGGCCGACGAACGTCACCACGCATCTCCTGGTCAATCGGGATGTCGAGCCGTTCAGCAATCCCCAGCTCCGGCGCGCAATGGCGCTCGCGATCGATCGGCAGGCGTTCATCGATATTCTCGGACACGGCAAGACGTTCCTCGCCGTCAACATGCAGGCGCCGCCCGAGGGCAAATGGGGGATGCCGAAGGAGGAGTTGGCGAAGCTGCTCGGCTACGGCGATCCCGAGAAGCAGCGCGCGGAAGCCATCAAGCTGATGGAAAGCCTGGGCTATGGGCCAAACAAGAAGTTGAAAGTGAAGGTCGCGACGCGCGACTTCAACAATTTCCGTGATCCGGCCGTGATCCTGGTCGACCAGCTCAACAAGATCCATTTCGAGGCGACGCTGGACATCGTCGAGTCCTCGCAATGGTACAATCGGCTCTTTTCGCGGAACTATCAGGTCGCGCTCAACCTGGCTGGCGCAGGCGTCGACGATCCGGACGGCGTGCTCAGCATGGGCTTCCAGTGCAATTCACCGGCGAACTTCGCGAAGTATTGCAACGCCGAGGTCGACAAGCTGCTCGACCAGCAATCGCAGGAATTCGATCCCGCCAAGCGCAAGGAGATCGTGTGGCAGATCGAGCGCATCCTCGTCGAGGACGTGGCCCGGCCGATCATTTATCACGGCAACAACGCCACCTGCTGGCAGCCGCACGTGAAGGGGCACGTCCAGCCCGAGAACTCGATCTACAACAGCTGGCGGTACGATCAGGTCTGGCTCGACAAGTGACCGGCAGGATCGAATGCAGGGGGCGGGTCTTTTGGGCTCGCCCCGAGTGGTCTACAGTCCCGACATGACAAGCACTCCCCTCACTCCGGCAGAAATCGAACGGTACAAGCGCCACCTCGTCCTCAAGGACGTCGGCGGGCAGGGCCAGCAGAAGCTCAAGGCCGCACGCGTCCTGCTCATCGGCGCGGGCGGCCTCGGTAGTCCTCTCGCCATGTACCTCGCTGCAGCCGGCGTCGGCACGATCGGGCTTGTCGACGACGATACCGTCTCGCTCTCGAACCTGCAGCGGCAGATCCTCCATGATACCGGCCAGGTCGGGCGGGCCAAGGTGGACAGCGGGCGAGACATGATCGGCCGGCTCAATCCGCACGTGGAGGTGGTCTCTCATCGCACGCGGCTCGACGCCGACAACGCGATGGACCTCATCTCCGCATACGACATCGTCGCGGACGGTTCCGACAACTTCGCGACGCGGTACCTCGTCTCTGACGCCTGCCATCTGGCGCGCCGGCCGCTCGTGTTCGCGGCCGTCGGGCCCTTCGATGGCTACATCACGACATTCAAGCCCTACGAGGCGCGGGCGGACGGCACCCCCAATCCCACGTACCGGTGTCTGTTTCCAGAAGCGCCGCCGGCGGACACGGTCGCCAATTGTGCGGAGGTCGGCGTGCTCGGTGCCGTGGTCGGAGTCGTCGGGACGCTGCAGGCGACGGAAGTGCTGAAGGAGCTCATCGGGATCGGCGAGGGGCTCGTCGGACGCCTGATGATCTACGACGCGCTCAGCGCGCGTTTCGAGCAGATCCGCTACGGATGGGACAAGGGCAATCCGCTTTCCGGAGAGGCGGCGACCATGACGGACCTGTCACACCATCGGACTGGCGCCGGCGGCACGCACGGCGCCGTCTGCCTCGCCGATCAACCGGCTGGCGCATGACAAGCAACGGGAAAGCCGGGCGTCCTCAACCGCGTATCCGTGGCGTTCTGTTCGACAAGGACGGCACACTCCTCGACTATGGCCGGACCTGGACGCCCATCAATCGCGAGGTCGCCTTCATGGCCGCGCGCGGCGACGAGGCGCTCGCCCACCGTCTGATGGTGCGCGCCGGCCAGTGCCCGCTGACCCACACCGTCGATGCCGGCTCGCCCTTTGCAGCCGGAACGCATCACGACGTCGCCGCAGCGTTCGAGGAGCTGCTCGGTGCGGCGACGCCGGGCGGCCTAGCGGATACGATCGCCCAAATCTTCGAGACGGCCGGCGCGCAACACTCGGCCCTAGCGGATGGCGTCTACGAGACGTTGGCGGCGCTTTCCGCGGCGGGCGTCACCATGGGTATCGCCAGCAACGACACGCGCGCCGGGATAGACGCGTCTCTTGGGCGTCATGCCGGTGTGATGGACGCCATGGTGTTCGTGGCCGGTTGCGACAGCGGGCACGGCGCCAAGCCCGGACCCGGCATGGCACTGGCATTTGCGGCCGCGGTCGGTCTTCCCATCGGCGAGATCGCCGTGGTGGGTGACGCCGTGCACGATCTCGAGATGGCGCGGCGAGCCGGGGCCGGTCTCAGGATCGGCATCGAGGGCGGCACCACGCCGCGCGATGTCCTCGCTGCAGAAGCGGACCTCGTGCTGGCGCGCCTGATCGAACTCGTCGATGCGATAAAGTCCGGCTCGGAGTAGAGCGCGAAGCTCGACGCCCGTTGCTGACTAGCCAAGGCGGCTTCAGGGATCGCCGTAGCTCTGGCGAGCAACCTGTATCGCCGGACTCGGGCGGTCCGTGTGGCGGAAGACGTAACGCATGGCGTTCGCGATACAGTCGGACCAGAGCGACCACGTGTGGCCGCCGTCGAGTATGCGCAGCTCCGTGGCTTCCGGCTGCGCCTCATAGAGGCGCTTGAAGAGCGTCATCGTCTCGAACGCGATGCCGTAGGCGTCGTTATCCCCGGAGGTCAGATAGAAGGCAACGCGATGGCGCTGACGGAGATAGCCGTCGATGTTGGCTGGGTAGTTGCGCGCGCGCCAGGCCGCGAGATCGAAGGACCCGTCAGGCCGCAGAAACGGTGGTTGGGTGCGCGCCGACGAAATGGCCGGCGGAGCGTCCGCGTACACGGCGGGGCTCAATGCGGCGACCGCTGCGAGACGATCGGGAAACTTGAGCGCATAGCGCACCGCGCCGTAGCCTCCTGCGGACAGCCCGGCCACCACGCGACCGCCGCGCGAAGGAATGGTGCGATAGCGCGCGTCGACCGCTGGCACGAGATCCGTCCAGAACGCCGTCTCAGCCCGATCGACCGCACCGTCGATCCACCAGCAGGTGCGGCACCCCGGCATCACGATGATCGCCGGGGGAATGTCGCCGGTTGCGATCAGGCGGTCGGCGGTGGCTTGTATCCGCCCCTCCTTGGCCCAAGTATTCTCGTCGCCGCCTGCACCGTGGAGGAGATAAAGAACGGGGTAGCGTTGATCGCCGCGCTGATAGCCTTCGGGAAGGTAAACGCGGACGGGAATATCACGGCCCAGGATGCTCGAGGGCACGCTGGTTGCCAGAACGACGCCTTCCGCCCTTGCGGCGAACGCCGTGCACAACACAACAAGGAGCGCGCCCAACCAACGCACCATCGTCCCTGAACTCCCGTCACCGACGCCGAGACCATATCGCGCCCAATGCGGCGGTTCAAGACGCCCGACGCAACGGGGTTTAATGGGGTTTACCGTCTCGCGAGGCTGGCGATCTCAGCGGGGCGACTCACCTTTGCCAGCCGCCGGGACTCCCGTGGCGGGCAGACCGCCCTTGCCGGACTTTCCGAACAGGCCCACGGCCAGTGCCCGGCTGAGGAAGTCGGCCACACAGTTGGTGCCGGCGTCTGTCAGGTCCAGTTCCGTGACCGGCTCCCCGTCCTGCCGCTTCAGCAGATCGAGCGCTTCGATGGCCTCATAGTGGCCGATGCGAAGGATGTCCTGCTCGCGGATCACATCGCGGATCGCGTCGCGGATCTTCTGGTAGTTCGGGTCCTTCCGGAGCGCTCGCTGATAGCGAAGTCCGATCAGAACCACGTCGACATCATGTTCTCGCAGCCATTTCACCGTCTCGGTCAGGGTCTGCTTGAAGTCTTCCGGCGGGGTGAGGGCCAGCGCGTCCGCAACGCCGACCTGCCAGAACAGGAGATCGGGTTGATCGAGCGCCACCTGGTTCCGGATGCGGGCGAAGCCGGCGCCAGCCAACTCCCCGGAGACGCCATAGTCCAGGATCTGGACCTCGAGCCCCTTCAGCGTGCGCTCGAGAGACTGCTCCACCAGCGAATACTGGCCCTTCGTCTGGTCGCGCTCGTTCAACGGCGTCGCGCCCATGGCGAGCACGCGGATTTTCTTGCGCTCGCGGATGGCCTTCGACGTGAACGGGAGATTGGCGAGGGTTCGTGTGGCCTCGGCTGCGTCGGCACACATGCGGGGAATGCCGTCTGCCGGGCGAGTCGCGGGTTCCGTATCGGACGCCACGGCCGATGGCGTTCCCAGCCAGAGACCAACGACGAGCGCGAAGAGACCGATCATCGGGCCTTTTCCCTGCGAGAACGCCATTCCGTCACCCAGCCTACAAAGCCCATGATCGCCAAGCCACTGCCAACCAGCATCGTGTCGACCACCATCCCGCCACCGGAGGCATAGCGCACGATCTGCCCTGCGAGGCTCAGGAGGGAACCGATGCAGAAGACCGGCAACGAGTTGCGCCCCAGCAGAGCAAGGAAGCTCACCACCCTCGGGACACTCCGCTCCAGCAACGGATAAATTGCCGAGAAGACTGCGACCAGCACCAGAAACTGCAGCAGTCTTACAGGAGTTAGGAAAGTCTTGCCAACGATGAACAAAAGCTTCGGCTCGGGAACCTTGGTCGGGTCCCAAGTGAGGTTAAAGATACTCTTGATCGTGAAGAGCACGAGCAGCGGCAGCGCGACCCAACGGATCCACCCGATGTTGCGGCGCACAAACCCGCCGGGTCCGCGCTCGCGGCTCATGGAGAAGCCGAGGACGAAGATCAGCTGCCAGCACAGAGGATTGAAGAACCACTGGCCGGCAACGGGCCATGTCGGGACGGTGATCTCGAGAACGAGGCTCATCAGGTAGATCGTGAACGACACCGGCAGCAGAAAGCTGGGTGCCCATCGATGCACGAGGGCGATCAGCGGCGCCAACGTCAGCAGGACGACATAGAGCGGCAGGATGTCGAAGTAGCCGAGCTGGTGGCTGAGGGTCACGAGGCCGATGTGCGCCCGCACCGGGTCGTAGAAGACGGCGGCCGCGTTGTGCCACTCGAGGAACAACGGGTTGTCGAGCGCGATCGAGGCGGCGGCCAGCATCGCGATGGCGATCAGCACCATCGCCATCTGCGCCACATAGAGCGTGAAGGCGCGTCCCAACAATCTGGTGAGCAGGTCGCCGGTCGCACGCGGGTCCTCCGGTGGTCCGACGATATGGCGCAACGACCAGCCGGCGAGAAAAACGAACAGCTCGGCCGAGTCCGACAGCGAATAGTTCTTGTGTGTGAATCGCTCGAAAACGTTGTTCGGGATATGATTTATGAAGATCGCGACGAGGGCGTAGCCGCGCCAGAAATCAATGGCATTCACCTGACGCATCGTCGCGGGCTCCGTCGCTTCAGCACGTAGCTAAAGGAACTTGTCCGCGAAAGGAAGGCGGACGACGAGGCCAGCCGGCGGGCCGGGCAGACGGCTGCCGCGGAAACGGGCTTCCCGGTCACGCACAAGTCGCGGTACGGTTCCGAAAAGGTGCAGGCAGAAGTGAGTTCGACACGCGATGACGCCACCCTGGCCGCTCGACGGCGTGAAGGTTCTCGACGTGGCGACCTGGATCGCTGCACCGGCTGCCGCCGTCGTCCTTGGCGACTACGGCGCCGACGTCGTCAAGGTCGAGCAGCCCGGAGAGGGCGATCCGCATCGGCGCAACGGCGCATCACTGCCGAGCGTGCCGAAGTCGGACGTCAACTATCTCTGGCATCTCGACGCGCGCAACAAACGGTCCGTCGCGCTGGATCTCAAGCATCCCGCCGGACGCGCGGCCCTCGATCACCTGATCGGGTGGGCCGACGTGCTCATCACCAATTTTCCCCATCCCGTGCGAGAGCGGTTGCGGCTTCGCTATGATGATGTGAAGGCACGCAATCCAAGGCTCGTCTACGCGTCGTTCACCGGCTACGGCGAGGCCGGGCCCGACAAGGACCAGCAGGGCTTCGATTCCAACGCCTACTTCGGGCGGTCGGGCATCTCGGATCTCGGCCGCTACGACGGCCAGCCGCCGGGCGTGCCGCTGCCGGCCCAGGGCGATCGCGCCTCATCCATGAGCCTCGTCAGCGCCATCCTCATGGCGCTCCTGCAGCGGGCGCGGACCGGCGAGGGGGCCATGGTCGCGACCTCGCTTTACGCCAACGGCCTGTGGTCGAACGGCGTGATGGCGCAGGCGGCCCTGGTCGACGCCTACATCGGGCCACGCCCGCCGCGCGACACGCCGCGCAGTGCGCTCGCGAACTACTACGAGACGCGGGACGGGCGCTGGATGCTGCTGTCGCTCGTCAACGAAGACGCAGCGTTCCCGCACCTCTGCCGCGTGCTCGGCAACACCGCGCTGCTCGATGATCCCCGGTTTCGCACGACGGCGGAGCGGCGCCGGCACGCGCGCGAGTTGACGGCCATTCTCGATCCAATCCTCAAGTCGAGAAGCTGGGAGGAGTGGCACGACGCGATGGCGGCTGCCAAGCTGACGCACGCCTTGATCGGCAAGGCCCAAGATCTGCCCACCGACGTGCAAGCGGTGGCGGCGAAGGCCGTCGTTGCGACGGATATCGCCGAGATGCCGCGCACGATCGCCTCGCCGTTCGAGATCGCGGGCGTTGCGCCGCGTGTCGCCACGGCCGGGCCGAGCGTCGGCCAGCATACGGATGACGTGCTCGCCGAAGCCGGGCTTTCGGCACAAGAGATCACGGCTCTCCGGGAGAGCGGTGCAACGGGTTGAAACGGGAGGCGCGGATGACGTCGGTATCGCGAAGCCTGCACGCGTTGATCATCCTGATGGTGGGCCTCGTCGGGCTCGTGAAACCCGCCATTGCCGCGGAGGACCGGTGCATCGCCGTCGCCGAGGCGCCCGGCTTCCGGTTTGTCCAGAAGGCCCGGCTCGAACTCGCGGAGCTCAAGTTCGGCGAGGTGCGGCTGTCGTATGTCGGGCATTCGACGTTCCTCATCGAGAGCGCCAAGGGCGTCCGGATCGCGACCGACTACAACGACTATGTGCAGCCGAGCATCGTGCCCGAGATCGCGACCATGAACCGGGCGCACTCGACGCATTACACGCTGACGCCCAATCCGCAGATCCGGCACGTCCTGCCGGGCTGGAACCCCGCCGGCGGGCCGGCCCAGCACGATGTCAGCGATCAGGACGTTCGCGTGCGCAACGTTCCGACGAACATCCGCAGCTACTCGGGCGACACCGACGAGTTCGGCAATTCCATCTTCGTCTTCGAGATGAGCGGGCTGTGCATCGCGCACCTCGGGCATCTGCATCACACGCTGTCGATGGAGCAGGTGGCGCGCATCGGGCAGATGGACGTGGTGCTGGCGCCGGTCGACGGCAGCTACACGCTCGATACGCCCGGCATGATCGAAGTGCTGAAGAGCCTCAAAGCCCCGCTTGTCGTTCCGATGCACTATTTCTCGAGCTTCACCCTCAATCGATTCCTCGACGTCGCGCGGGCCGATTTCGAGATCAAGACGAGCGCTGAATCGACCATCGTCGTTTCGCGCGCGACGCTACCGGAACGGCCGCAGATCCTCGTTCTGCCCGGACGATGACGATGCGTGCCCTCCCGCAGCGGGGGCGCGTGCAAAAGACAACAAGAAAAATCGGGAGGAACAAGCATGCGCTTCGGAGTCAACATTCTTTCGCGCGGTCCGATGGCGAACCGCGCCGGCTACAAGACCGTCGCTGCGGCGGCCGAACGGCTCGGGTTCGACTTCATCTCGGCCAACGACCACGTCGTCGTGCCAGCGGACATCGAGAGCCGGTATCCCTACAGCGAGGAAGGCGACTGGGGCGGTCGCAACACGGGTGAATGCCTCGACGTGCTCTCGACGCTCGCCTTTCTCGCCGGATGCACGGAGCGGCTGCGGCTTCTCTCCTCCGTGATGGTGGTGCCGCATCGTCCCGCGATCCTCGCCGCCAAGATGATCGCGACGGCGGACGTGCTGTCCGGCGGGCGCATGGTGGTCGGCTGCGGTGCCGGGTGGATGCGCGAGGAGATCGAGGCGCTCGGCGTCGCGCCCTACGACGAGCGCGGCAAGGTGACGGACGAATACATCGCAGCGTTCCGGTCGCTGTGGACCGAAGCCCGGCCGAAAATGTCCGGTCGTTACGCGGCGTTCGACAACATCCTTTTCGAGCCCAAGCCGATCTCGAAGCCGCATCCGCCAATCTGGGTCGGCGGCGAGAGCGCGCCCGCCATGCGCCGCGCGATCAAGCTCGGAGACGCGTGGTATCCCGCGTCGAGCAACCCGGCGAACCGTCTCGACACGGCGCAGCGTGTCAGCGATGCGATGGCCGGGTTCCGATCGATGTGCGCGGCGGCTGGCCGAGATCCCGCCTCGATCGGCCTCTCCCACGTGGTGCTGTGGCCGGTGTCGTGGACCGCCGAGGATGCCCATTCGGGCGGACGGCGCACGTTCACCGGCTCCAGCGACGCCATGCGCGAGGACGCGGGCCTGCTGGCCGCAGCCGGCGTCGGCGACGTGAACGTCTCGTTCCCCGCCCCGACGGTGCAGGAGACCGTCGACCGCATGGAGCGCTTCGCGGCCGAGGTGATGAACCGCGCCTGAGGGGCGGCGCGGCTCCAGTTCCGCAGACATTGTCGACGTCAGCGGCCCGCGTACATCGGCGGCTGGCGGTCAGCCCACGGCATCGCCTGCTCGAGCATCGTCGCGAGTTGCAGGATGGTGTGCTCGGCGGCCGGGCGGGCCGCCAACTGGATGCCGATGGGTAGCCCGCTCGAGTGCTGTGCGAGCGGCAGGGTGATTGCCGGCGTGCCCATGATGTTGTGCGGCACCGTGTACTGGCAGGGCACCGCATAGAGCTTCTCGACCAGCGTCTGCATGGTCACGTCGGTGCGGCCGAGATTGTAATTGCCCCACGGCTCGGAGACCTTCGCGATCATGGGCGAGAGCCAGACGTCGGCGGTCTCATAGAACTTGCCGAGCTTGCGGCGGGCGCTGTTCACCTCGGCAACGGCCGCGAAGAAATCGGCGGCTTTCAGGCGCTTTGCGTGCTCGTAGATCGCCAGCGTGACCGGCTCGAGGGTGTCGGGCCCGACCTTGCGGCCGGTCTTGGCCGCGTAGCCCTCGAAGCGGCCGTCCATGCCGAAGAACCAGAGGTCCATGAACCTGTTGAGGGAGGCGGCGCCGTCGAACTCCGGGTCCTGCTCGAACACGTCGTGGCCGGCGTCCTCCAGCACCTTGGCGGTCCGCTTCAGGGTCGCGACGATTTCGGGATCGACGGTCACACCGAGCAGCGGTTTCACGGTCCAGCCGATGCGCAGGCGGGGCGGCGCTTTACGCGCGAGAATTTGCCACGGCTGATCCGGGCGCGGGATCAGGAACGGATCGCCCGGCTGCGGCTTCGCCACACAATCGAGCATGGCGGCGGCATCGCGCACGGATTTCACCTGCACGAAGTTCATGGCGAGACCAAAGCCGTTCTCGTCGAGGGCCGGCCCGAACGAGATGCGCCCGCGCGACGGTTTCAGGCCGACGCCGCCGCACCAGGCCGCCGGAATGCGGATCGAGCCGGCGATGTCGGAGCCATGGGCCATGGGAACGAGGCCAGCCGTCACCGCCGCCGCCGCGCCGCCGGACGAGCCACCCGCCGAGTAGCCCTTGCGCCAGGGCGTCGACGTCGCGCCGTAGAGTGCCGTCTCGGTCGTGCCGGTCAGCGAATACTCGGGGGCCGCCGAGCGACCGATGATGTTCAGGCCAGCCGCCTTCACGAGGGTGCAGTAGTGCGTATCCCTGTCGGCGACCATGCCGGCGCAGAGGCGGCTTCCAAACTCGATCTTGCGGCCGCCCTCGTGGCCGAACACGTCCTTCATCAGAAAGGGAACGCCGCGGAACGGGCCGGCTCCAAGTTTCGTCTCGTCGAGAGCTTCTATGCGATCGGCGTACGTTTCCACCACGGCGTTGAGGTCGGGGTTCACCTTTTCGATCGCGCGGATGGCGGCATCGGCCAGTTCCTTCGGCGTTACCTCGCGATTGCGCACGAGTTCGGCCAGGCCGGTGGCATCGTGACGGGCATAGTCGGACAGTGCGATCGGCATGGCGGGGCTCCGGGCGAATGGACGGTCGCCGACGTTACGAAGTGGCGCTGCGAAGAGCAAGGCGAGGGAGACGGGCCCTTGCGCGCGTCGGCGGCCTCATGAGACGGTTTCAATGAGACAATTTTCTTGCCGGAGAGCGCGCATGGACAGCTACCGCGTCACCACGTTCGGAGCCCCGCTGACACTTCAGGCGGAGCCGACTCCGGTGCCCAAAGGGCGTGAGGTCCTGATCCGCACGACGGGCTGCGGTGTCTGTCACAGCGATGTCCACCTGCATGAAGGGAGCTTCGACCTCGGCGGCGGGCGCAAAGTCGATATGGGACGCTCGATCGGGTTGCCCCGCACGCTCGGGCACGAGATCGTCGGCGAGATCGTCGCGGCAGGGGAGAACGTCGCGGCAGGCGAAGCCACCGCCGGAACGCGCCGGGTCGTGTTCCCATGGATCGGCTGCGGGGAGTGCGCGCTGTGCACGTCGGGCGATGAGCACCTTTGCAACCAGCCGTGGGCGCTCGGCGTCAACCGCGACGGCGGCTACGCGAGCCATGTCCTGGTTCCGGACCCCAAGTACCTGTTTCCATTCGACGGACTCGACGAGGCATTGGCCTGCACCTACGCCTGCTCGGGACTCACAGCCTACGGCGCGCTCAAGAAGGCCCGGGAAGCTGTCCGAGCCGGCGGCGATCTGGTCATCATCGGCGCGGGTGGCGTCGGGCTCTCGGGCGTGCGCATGGCGGAGGCCGTGACCGGCATCAAACCGATCGTCGCAGATATCGATCGCTCGAAATGGACGGCGGCACGGGACGCGGGCGCCAAGGATGTGGTCGACCCAAGCGACCCCGAGGCGGCGAAAGCGCTCTACCGCATGACGGCCGGTGGCGCGGCTGCCGTGATCGATTTCGTCGGGGCGGCGGCCTCGTTCACGTTCGGCTTCAACGCGCTCCGCAAGAGCGGACGGCTGATCGTGGTCGGGCTGTTCGGCGGATCGGCGTCGCTGCCCGTCCCGATGCTGCCGCTCAAGAATGCGACCGTCATGGGCTCCTACGTCGGGAACCTCGACGACATGCGCGAATTGATGGCGCTCGCGCAGAGCGGCAAGGTTCCAGGCCTGCCGATCGCGACGCGCAAACTTTCCGATGCCAACGAGGTATTGTCCAGCCTGGCCGCGGGCAAGATCGTCGGCCGCGTGGTGCTGACGCCCTGAGCGCAACCCGCTCTATGGCTCGATATTGGCGCGTGACAGGCGCAACGCATTGGCGATGACGGAGACGGAAGACAGGCTCATCGCGGCTGCCGCCAGCATCGGCGAGAGCAGCCAGCCGGTCAGCGGATAGAGGACGCCGGCCGCGACCGGAATGCCGAGGGCGTTGTAGCCGAAGGCGAACAGCAGGTTCTGGCGAATATTCGACATCGTCGCCTCGGCGAGGTTGCGTGCCCGAGCCAGGCCCATGAGGTCGCCTTCCGGCAACGTGATGCCAGCACTCTCCTTGGCGACGTCGGCGCCCGTTCCCATGGCGATGCCGACCATGGCCCGAGCCAAGGCCGGCGCGTCGTTGACGCCGTCACCGGCAACGGCGACGCGACGGCCTTCCGCCTCGAGCCGCTGGACGAGCGCCGCTTTCTCTTCCGGCAACACGCCGGCGTGGATCTCCGAGATGCCGAGTTGACGGGCAACACTCCCGGCGGTCGACGGATGGTCGCCGGTCGCCATGATGACGCGAATGCCCTTGCGTCGAAGCGCCCGAAGCGCCTCGGGGGTCGTCGGCTTGATCTCGTCAGCGACGGCGAGCACGCCCGCCAGCCGGCCACCGATGGCGACAAACAACGCCGTCTTGCCGTCGGCGCGAAACGTTTCGGCGGATGCTTCGGCCGGCGCGATGTCGACGGCGAGATCCTGCATCATCGCCGCGTTGCCGAGTGCCACATCCTGCCCGCCGACGACGCCTTTGGTCCCCTTCCCCGACACGGCCTCGAACGTCTCCGGCTCGACGAGTGAGAAACGACGGGCGCGGGCGCCGGCGACGACGGCTGCCGCGATCGGATGCTCGCTGCCGCGCTCGAGGCTTCCCGCGAGGCGCATCAGCATGCGCTCGCTCGTGCCGGCGAGCGGAAGCACATCGGTGAGGACAGGGTGCCCGCGCGTGAGGGTCCCTGTCTTGTCGACGACGAGGGTATCGATGGTAGCCAGACGCTCCAGCGCCTCCGCGTTCCGGATCAGGATGCCGGAGCGGGCGCCGCGCGCCGTCGCCACCATCACGGAGATCGGCGTCGCGAGGCCCAGCGCACACGGGCAGGCGATGATCAGGACCGACACACCGGCCACGATGGCGTAGGCCAACGATGGCGACGGGCCAAGCACGAGCCAGGCGACGAACGCCAGCGCGGCAATCGCCACGACGGCCGGCACGAACCACGCCGCGACCTTGTCGGCCACGCCCTGGATGGGCGCGCGCGTCCGCTGCGCGGCGGCGACCATCTCGACGATACGAGCGAGCATCGTGTCGGCTCCGACGCGCTCGACGGCCATCACGAGACTGCCGCTGCGATTGACGGTGCCGCCGGTCAACCGGTCGCCGGGCTGCTTGGTCGCCGGTAACGGCTCGCCGGTCACGAGCGCCTCGTCGACGTCGGAGCGGCCGTCCTCCACCGTTCCATCCACGGGGATCGACTCGCCCGGTCGGATGCGTACGCGATCTCCCGGCTTCAGCATCGCGACAGGCACGTCCTCTTCTTCGCCGCTCGCCGCGATGCGCCGCGCCGACTTCGGCGCCAGATCCATCAGCGCGCGGAGGGCCGCCCCGGTCCGCTCACGTGCCTTGAGTTCAAGCACCTGTCCGCACAGCACGAGCACGATGATCACGGCGGCGGCCTCGAAGTAGACACCGACAGTGCCGCCATGCATCTGCAGCTCGATCGGGAACAGGCCGGGCGCAAGAACCGCGACCACGCTGTAGAGAAATGCCGTCGTGACGCCGATGGCGATCAGCGTCCACATGTTGGGGCTGCGATTGCGCAGAGAGGCGATCCCACGCTCCAGGAATGGGAGCCCCGACCACAGGACGACGGGCGTGGCGAGAGCCAACTCGAGCCACTGCGAGACGCGCGGCGCGATCCAGTCGTGCAGGGGGAACCCCACGTGCGGCGCCATTGCGATGACCACCAACGGCACGGTGAAGACAAGCCCGACGCGGAGCCGCCGCCAGAAATCGACCAGCTCGGGATTGGGGCCCGCATCGGCCGGCGGCAGCCCCATCGGCTCCAGAGCCATGCCGCATTTCGGGCAGGTGCCGGGGCCGATCTGGACGATCTCGGGGTCCATCGGGCAGGTGTATGTGGTGCCTGCCGGGACGGCGCCTGCCTCGGCCTCAGCGGCCTTCGCCCTGGCTTCGGGATCGAGAAACCGGATCGGCTCGGCGGCGAACCGCGTCATGCAGCGTGGATTGCAGAAATAGTAGGTCTCACCCGCGTGCTCGTGCGTGTGCGTCGCCGTCGCGATGTCCACCGACATCCCGCAGACGGGATCTATTGCCGTCCCTGCCGGCGGCCCGACCGGATCGTGAGCGGGGTGCGAGGGGTGATGATCGACCATGGGCTTGCGTCCTCAATCGACGCGCGACGCGCCGATACCGTGCAGGGGTATCTGAAGCTTGACCCATATACCTGCATGGGGTATCCGTCAATCATGCAGGACGAGACCAAAGCGCAGTGCCTGAAACGGCTGTCGCGGATCGAAGGTCAGGTGCGTGGCGTCGCTCGCATGATCGACGAGGACCGCTACTGCATCGATGTGATCACGCAGATCGCGGCCGTTCGCGCCGCACTCGGCCGGGTGGAGGAGCAGCTTCTCGAAGCCCACGTGGCGCATTGCGTGGAGCATGCGATCCGGTCAGGCGACAAGGAGGAGCAGAGGCAGAAAGTCGCCGAACTGCTCGACGTGCTGCGCCGATCAGGGCGCTGACCGTCGCCGACCAATTCAGCGGCGCGGGTTCAACATAAGCGCAAGCGTGCTCGACAGGGCTTCGATGCGCTCCACCTTGACCAGAGCCGCCCGGCGCTCCGGCGCCGCGCCCGCTTGCAGGAGACTGCCAACCTCCTCTGCAAGCGCGCGGATCTCAACGATAATCTGCATAGTCGCGGTCAACTTGGATGTCCTGACTTTCTGAGATCACGCGGCGGTCGCGTCCCGCCCGGCATCTCCTCACGCCACGTCACGTGGTGGCGGAAGACCAGCGTTGGCCGGATGCATTGCTGCGCACCGCAACAGGATTCAACTCTGGCGCGACAACGCGAATTCCTTGACCACGCGCTCAACTGCTTCATTCGTGCACTTCACCCGGTACTGGGGCTGTCCGTCCTCTGCCGGCAAAAGGCGCAGGATCTTGCAGAACTGCGCCCCGAGCCCCGAGCCGCCGCGCCGATCGAAAAGCTTGAGCGTCTGGCCGACCTTGTATTTGTGCAAAGACATTTTCGCTTCCCGCTCTGTTGATAGGAGCACCGCGCTTCGCCATCGCCGGGCAATCGGCTCGCCAGTCCGTCCGGCCGCGCAAAATTCCCTGGGAAAAACGGCGCAACGGCCTGCGCGCATCGCGATCGAGCCGGCATCAAAGGCCGCGCCTATCGCTGCCAGAGCGACGCCACAGCGATTTCCTGACGCCAAAAACCATTTCTTTTCAATGCTTCGCACGCCCATTCCTGTGAGTCAATTTCAATCTCTCACAACACATAATTCCGGCGCATTTTCGCGTTGCCGTTTTTCGGCCATTCGCCGCCCTCTGCGGGAAGGCCGCCAGCATGATTTCTGGACTTTCCAAAATCCAAAAACGTGACTTGCATTTCATCGATTGTGCCGTTACCCAAGGCGCAGCTACTCGATCCAGGACGGATCGGGAAATCGACCTTGGTTGAGACTCGCGCCGATTCGGCACAATGACTTTTCCAAATGCATCGAGGTGACTTCGGGCCAGCGCGCCCCGAAGCCGATCAGCTGAAAATGCGCAAGGAAAAGGACATCCCATGAGAATCCCAGGCGTCGTCAAATTCTTCAATTCGGCCAAGGGCTTCGGCTTCATCGCTCCCGCAAACGGCGACAAGGACGTGTTCGTCCACGCCAGCGCGCTCGAGCAGGCCGGCATCCACTTCCTCAAGGAAGGCGACAAGGTCTCCTTCGAGCTCGAGGATGATCGCAAGGGCCGCGGCAAGCAGGCCGGCAAGATCGAGATGATCTGATACCGCGATCGTTTTCGCGACCACACGCATGCCGATCGCCGCCGGACTCGTTCCGGCGGCGATCGCTCTGTTTATGCATCAAGATCCGGAGCCAATCATGACCGCAGCACTCGAACTCAATCGCACGATGCGGGGAACGAAGCGGAGCTGCGCGGCATGCTCATCGCGCTACTATGACCTTGCACGTGATCCGGCCGTTTGCCCGATGTGCGGGAACACCGTCAGCCAGGCCTCACTCATCGTTCCGGTCGCGACAGCCACCTACGGCTCGCAGCGTGGCCAGTCCTGGCGGAGTGCGAAGGTGGCGCCGAAGCACGAGATCGTCGCCGACGACGAAGTGGTGGTCGAGGACAAGGAAGAAGCCGCGGCGGAAGCCGACGACGATACGCTTCTCGAAGAAGAAGTGGCCGACGAAAGCGTGGACGATCTGCTGACGCCGAGCGAACCGCTCACGCCCGACGAGTAAGGTGCGAAGGCGGGCCAATCGCCCGCGCGATCGTCGTAGCCGCCCTGGACCGCCGAAAAGCGGCGACCATTCGAGGTCACATGAGCTGGAAGCAGAAGACGCCTGACGACAACGAATTCGGCAAGCGGGAATCGCCCAAGCGCGTCGAGATGCCGAAGCGCGGGCTGCCGCTGCTCGAGCGGCTCAAGCGATTGCTCGGACACGGCACGCCGCAGCGCAAGCCGCCGAAGAGGCCAAACAAGCCGCAGCGCTGAGGCGGACCTTGGCGGCGGGATAGCCGGCGGCACACGGCAGTATCGCGACCGACGCCGGGCCGGCACGCCGTCGGATATTCTCAGCGGTGGGCCACGGCGAGTTCCGTGAACTCCGCAACCTCGGGCCAGAACACCTTGGCCTGGCGCGACACGTCCGACGCCACACCGGTGGTCAGGAGCCGGACACGGGGCTGGCTCGCATCTGATGTCGCCGCGTAGGCCGGATGACGCACCAGATAATCTTCCAGACTGTCAGCGACGAGGTCAGGCTGTGAGAGAAGCCGCGTGAACGACGGCAAGTGACGCCGGAACATGTCCTCGACCAGCGGATAGTGCGTGCAGCCGAGAATGGCGCGATGCGGTGGTTCGCCGCCGGTCTGGCGCAGGAGGTCAGCAACGCACGCGCCGACGATCCGATCGAGCTCGTCCGGCGGGCGTCCCGCCTCGATGGCCCCCGCCAGATCCGGACAGGCCTGCTGCACCACACGGATGCGCGGGCAGCGTTTCGATATTTCCTCGGGGAACACTCCGGAAGCGATCGTCCGCGTGGTCCCGAACACCGCGATGACATCGCTGTTGTACTTCTGAGGGTACTGGGGAGACGTCACCCCCCACGGCGTCTGCGTTGCAGCTTCGACGGTCGGCGCGACGATGCCGAGGATGTTGTGCGTGCCGCGATATTGCGAGGCCGGCAGCCATTCCCTTTGCAGGGGACGCGCGGCGACGCAAGTGGCCGTGTTGCACGCCAGGAGGACGAGGCGGCAACCTAGGGCGAACAGCGCTTCGCAGCCTTCGCGCACAAAATGCACGATCTCGTGCGACGGGCGGTCACCGTAGGGGACATGGGCGTGATCGCCCAGGTAGACGAACTGCTGGTCAGGGAACCGGCGGGCCAATGCGCGCAACACGGTCATTCCGCCGTGGCCAGAGTCGAATGCGCCGATCATGTCCGTTCCGATCTGCGGTTGCCGCGAGCAATACGCAAACGGAGCGCCAACGCCGCCCACTCGATCCGGTCGGACGTCGAGTGGCCGAACGCCGGCCTGACTCGACGACCCGCCTATTCGGCCGCCTGAGGCGGCGATCCGTGTGCCTGTGCCTCCTGCTCTTTCAACATCTCGAGCGAGGGCATGGAAACGGCGTTGTAGCCGCAGTCGACGTAGTGGATCTCACCCGTGACCGCGCCGGACAGGTCCGACAGGAGGTAAAGGGCTGCGCCACCGACCTCGTCCAACGTCGGCGTACGCTTCAAGGGCGACGTATCACCCTGATAATTGAAGATGATCCGGGCATCCGAGATGCCGGCGCCGGCCAAGGTGCGCATCGGCCCCGCCGACAGCGCGTTGACACGAATGCCCTGACCGCCGAAGTCGGCGGCAAGATAGCGCACCGATGCCTCGAGGGCCGCCTTGGCCACGCCCATGACATTGTAGGACGGCACGACGCGCTGCGATCCGCCGTAGGTCAGCGTCAGCATGGACCCGCCGTTCTTCATCAGCGGCGCGGCGCGCTTCGCGATCTCGGTGAACGAGAAACACGAGATGACCATGGTATTGGAGAAGTTTTCGCGCGAGGTATCCGAGTAACGGCCCTGGAGTTCGCGTCGGTCAGAGAAGGCCAGCGCGTGCACGACGAAGTCGAGGCCGCCCCACTTCTTCTCGATTTCCTCGAACGTGGCGTCGACCGATGCCAGATCAGCGACGTCGCACGACACGATGACGTCCGATCCGACGGACTCGGCCAGCGGCACGGCGCGTCGGCCGAACTGATCGCCCTGATAGGTGAACGCCAGCTTGGCGCCGTGAGCGGCGCACGCCTTGGCGATGCCCCATGCGATCGACCGCTCGTTCGCGACGCCCATCACCAGCCCGCGCTTGCCTGCGAGGAGTGGACCCGGCTTCGTGATGTCTTTCTGCGTCATGAGGGTACCCGATCTGCCTCGTTCCTGACGTCCAATTCCCGATAGCCAAGCCGTTCCCGGCCCCTCGAGCCTAATCCCGGCCCATTTGCCTTTGCCCCACAGCTCCATGAACCCGCGACCCTCTCGGCATCAAGGCCGGCCAAGTCGCGCAAAGCTCCGATGAGCCTCCGGCCTCAGCCGTCGCGACGGAAGACGAGGGTTGCATTTGTTCCGCCGAAACCGAAGCTGTTCGAGAGCACACAGTTAAGCTCGCGATCGATCCGTTGTCGGGCTATCGGCACATCGGCGAAGGCCGGGTCGATCTCGTCGATGTTGGCGCTGGCCGCGACGAAGCCGTTGCCCATCATCAGCAGCGAGAAGATCGCCTCCTGGACGCCGATGGCGCCAAGCGAATGACCTGTAAGGGATTTCGTCGACGAGATTGCCGGAATCCGGGATCCGAAGACGGTGCGGATCGCGTCGATTTCCTTGAGATCGCCGACCGGCGTGCCGGTTCCATGGGGATTGATGTAGTCAATCTCTCCGCCTACGCCCTTCCCATCAAATCCGGCGAGCGCCTGCTGCATGCAACGGACCGCGCCCTCACCCGAGGGGGCGACCATGTCGAACCCGTCGGAGGTCGCGCCGTAGCCCACGACTTCACCATAAATCCGGGCGCCGCGGGCCTTCGCGCGCTCACGCTCCTCGAGGACGAGGACGCCGGCGCCTCCCGCAATGACGAAGCCGTCGCGATCCTTGTCATAGGCACGGCTGGCGCGGGTGGGGGTATCGTTGAAGCGTGACGACATGGCGCCCATGGCGTCGAACAAACCGGAGAGCGTCCAGTCGAGTTCCTCGCAGCCGCCCGCAAACATGACGTCCTGCTTGCCCCACTGGATCAGCTCGGTCGCATTGCCGATGCAATGGGCCGACGTGGCGCAGGCGGACGAGATGGAGTAGTTCGTGCCCCGCACCTGGAACGCCGTCGCAAGAACGCCCGACGGGCCGGAGCACATGGCTTTCGGCACCTCGAAGGGGCCGATCCGCTTCGGGGACTTGTTGGTGCGGGTGGTGTCGGCAGCAGCCACGATCGCCGTCGTCGACGGACCGCCCGACCCCATGATGATGCCGGTGCGCTCATTCGAGACGTCGGACGGCTCGAGACCCGCATCCCGGATCGCGTGTTCCATGGCGACATAGTTCCAGCCCATGCCGGCGTTCATGAACCGCTTCGCCTTCCGCGGAACCGCCGTCTCCCAATCGAGTTGGGGCGCACCGTGAACCTGGCACCTGAAACCCAGCTCCACGTAGGGCTCGGCTCGGCTGATCCCGGACCGGCCCTCGCGCAGCGAGGCGAGGGCCTCCTGCGTGTTATTGCCAATGGACGCCACGACGCCCATTCCGGTGACAACGACGCGTCTCATCTCCTCGCACCCCTGCAGATTGTCCGATCCACCCATCGCCCCGCCGAGACGGAACGTCTCCACGGCTGATGGCAGCAGACGCCCCGCGCTACTGCCAGTCGGTTGTTAGCCTCGACATCGGCCGCTTGTCAGCCGGCTTCCGCCGTCGGACCTGCTCCAGCGTCGAACAGCCCCACTTTCATATCCGTCGCGGTGAAGATCGTGACCCCATCGGCCTTCACGGAGCCGTCGGCGATGGCGAGCTTCAGGCGGCGGAGAATGACACGCTTCAGGTCGACCACATACTCGACTTTCTTCACTGTCGGCAGCACCATGCCCGTGAACTTCACTTCGCCAGCGCCCAGCGCGCGGCCACGACCGGGCGCGCCCATCCAGCCCAGGAAGAAGCCGGTGAGCTGCCACAATGCATCCAGCCCCAGACATCCCGGCATGACGGGATCGCCCTTGAAATGACAGGCGAAAAACCAATCGCAGGCCGGATTGCCAGCCACCTTCAACTCGGCGACGATCTGGCCCTTGCCGTGTGCGCCGCCCTGATCCGAGATGGTCGCGATGCGATCGAACATCAGCATGGGCGGCAGTGGCAGCTGCGCGTTGCCGGGGCCGAACATCTCGCCCCGACCACAGCTCAGAAGGTCCTCATATTCGAAACTGCCGCGTCGTTCAGCCATTCCCCGCTCCCGCCCGGATCGCAAAGCCTCCGGAGCCTTCGTGCCTCGACTCGACGACGATGCCATCCCCCTTGGACAACGGATCGCGCCGTACTGATGCGTTGGTAACACACCCAAGTGGTGTCAAAAAGACGTCAAACTCCCTCCGACACCGCCCTTCGGAACGAGTTGCCACTTGATCTCAACGACCGTATTATAGCAGCCTTGTCAATGACCGGCGCGCGGCGCGAATCATTCGATCGATCGTGCCGTGGTCGGGTTGGTCGTGGCCTGATGCCCCGCCAAATGCATGCGGAGTGAGAGTGTGGACTGCTCGTCGCACAACGTGATGACCGAGGCAGAGATCCGGACGATGCTCGCCGACGCCGGCCTCAGGCCGACGCGTCAGCGCATCCTGCTGGCCACGCTGCTGTTCGGAAAAGGCGACCGGCACGTTACCGCCGAGACCCTGCACGCCGAAGTCGCCGCAGTCGGGGAGCATGTCTCGCTGGCGACGGTCTACAATTCGCTGCACCAATTCAAGGACGCCGGGCTTCTGCGTGAACTCGCGATCGAAGGCACGAAAGCTCACTTCGACACCAACACCTCGAACCACAATCACTTCTACCTCGAACACGAGGGCAAGTTGATGGATATCGACGGGGTTCGGGTCGATGGCGTGCCCGAACCGCCCGAGGGCATGCGCGTCAGCCACATCGACGTCGTCATCCGGCTCGTGAAGGCCTGATCGCCTGCGGCCAAGGCAGGCCGCACCCAACGCACCGAGACTGTTCGCACGGCACTTCCCCCGTGCTTGCCATTCCCGCCCTTTGCGCTTCGCCCGGCCCCTAGCCCAACCCAGTGGCATCGTGGCAGTGTGGGCGTCGGATCAGCCAAAGCCGCCTCGCCTGAAGATGGCGGACAGCCGGGAAGGAGACCCCCATGCTCGAAGCCTATATCTACGACGGTCTGCGCACGCCATTCGGTCGGCAGGACGGCGCGCTTTCCCGCGTCAGGCCCGACGACATGCTCGGCGACGTCATCAAGGCCGTGGTCACGCGCGCCGGTTTCGCGCCCGAGTCGATCGATGACGTCAACATCGGTTGCGTGAGCCAGGCGGGCGAGGACAGCCGCAACGTCGGCCGCCATGCCATGCTGCGGGCGGGGCTGCCGATCGAGGTGCCCGCCAATACGATCAACCGTCTGTGCGGATCGGGCATGAACGCCATGATCACCGCGGCACACGCGATCACATGCGGTGAGGCCGACGTGATCGTCGCTGGTGGCGTCGAGAGCATGACGCGGGCGCCGTTCGTGGTCGGGCGCACCGAAGGCGCATTCCCGAAACGGATCGAATCCTATGTCGCGTCGCTCGGCGCGCGTTTCCCGAACCCCAAGATCGAGGGTGAATTCGGCGCCGATACGATGCCGCAGACCGCCGACAACCTGGCTCGCGAATTCCAGCTCACGCGAGAGGCTTGCGACGTCTTTGCGCTCGCCTCGCAGCACAAGTATCAGGCGGCGGCCAAGGCTGGATTCTTCAAGGAAGAGCTGATGCCGGTGTCGGTGCCGGCGGCCAAGAAGGGGCAGCCCGACGGCGTCGTCGACGTGGACGAGCATCCGCGCGGCGAGACCACGATGGAAGGCCTCGCAAAGCTGAGAGCGCTGTTCAAGGACGGCGTCACGACGGCGGGCAATGCCTCGGGGATCAACGACGGCGCGGCGGCACTGATCATGGCCAGCCGGGATTCCGGCGACAAGGCCGGTGCGAAGCCGCGGGCCCGCATCATCGCGTCGGCGGTGGCCGGCGTCGCGCCGCGCATCATGGGCTTCGGTCCGGTGCCGGCCGCCCAGAAGGCGCTCGAGCGGGCGGGCCTCGAGCTCAAGGACATGGATGTGATCGAGATCAACGAGGCGTTCGCGGCGCAGGTGCTCGCCTGCTGCAAGGGCCTCAACATCGCATCGGATGACCCGCGCCTCAATCCGAACGGCGGCGCGATCGCTCTCGGGCATCCGCTCGGCGCCTCGGGCTCGCGCATCGCGCTGACGGCGGTGCGGCAGCTCGAGCGCACGGGTGGCAAGTACGCTTTGGTCTCCATGTGCATCGGTGTCGGCCAGGGCATCGCCATGGTGATCCAGCGGGTTTGAGAAACACGAGCGACCAGCGCTGACGCGATCAATTGGGGCGGGGCCGGCTGCGGCGCTCGCCCCAGATGTTCAGGAAATTCGCGAACACGATGATGGCCGCGCCGAGCAGGAGCATCGGTTCCAGCGGCTCGGCGTAGAGCATGACGCCGACGACAGCCACCAGAGGCAACCGCAGGAAATCCATCGGCGCGACGACGATGGCGTCGGCGTGGGAGAAGGCTTTCGTCAGCGAGAAGTGGGCGGCGAGGCCGATCAGCGTCAGCGCCACGACCCACAACGCCGTCGTCGGCGTCGGCACGCTCAATCGTCCGATGACCATCACCGTCGCCATGATGCCCTGAATGATGTGCATGTAGAAGAGCAGCAGAAACGCGCTGTCCTGGCGCGTCAGGTGCTTCGTCATCAGGTAATGCAGCGCGAAGCCGACCGCGGCGACGAAGGCCAGCATCGTGCCCGGCCCCACCGAGAGATTGGCCGGCGACACGACCACGACGATGCCAATGAAGCCGAGAAGCGCCGCGGCCAGCCGGAACACCGTCAGACGCTCACGCAAGAAGATCGGGGCGAGCAGCGCCGTCCAAAGCGGCGCCGTGAACTCGATGGCGAACAATTCCGCAAGCGGAATGAGGGTGACGGCGACCAGCCACGCGTATTGCGCGCCGAAATGCATCACGCTGCGCAGCGTGATGAGTGGTAGCTGGCGCGTCCGCAGATCGACGATGCGGTGGCCCTGCCCATAATAGATGATGGCCAACACCGATGCGCCCAGCCAGCTGCGATAGAACATGATGTCGAGCGTCGGCAGCCCACGGCCGGCCTCGCGTCCCGCCACGGCAATCATGGTGAAGGCGAAAAGCGCCACCATCATCCACCGGATGGCGGACTGAATATTGGCGGGCACACCGCGCAACAGCGGAAGCGAACGGGTCATTCGGGATTGGCTCGATGTGGAGGGATCGGCAGGACACTGCGGCCCTTGCCACACGACGCGAGATTAAGGATAGCGTCAACAGTCCGCTGCCGATGCATAGCTGCTGTGTAGTATCGCGCATTCTGGCCACAGCGCGCGCAAAGCGCCACAAGCAACGGAGGGCGAGGCCATGATGAGGCCGAAGAGCAGCGTGCCGCGAGGCTATCAAGCCGTCATGCCGAGCCTGCGCGTCAAAGACGCGGCTGCAGCGATCAAATTCTACAAGAAGGTCTTCGGCGCTTCGGAGAGCTATCGATTGAAGATGGGCGGGCGCCTTGCCCACGCCGAATTCACGATCGGCGGCGCGACCCTCATGATCTCGGACGAGTTCCCGGAAATGAAGGCCGTAGGCCCCCAGACGCTCAAGGGCACCAGCGTTTCTCTGACGGTCTACGTCGACGATGTCGACAAGCTGGTCGCAAAAGCCCAGAAGGCCGGCGCGAAGATCCGGCGGCCCGTCGCCGATATGTTCTATGGCGATCGGGTGGGGCTGATCGAGGATCCGTTCGGCCATGTCTGGTCGGTCCATACGCGCCTCAAGAAAGTCGCGCCGAAGGACATGCAGAAGGCGCTGACGGCGATGGTACGAGCCGAGGCGGCTCAGGCGAAGGCAGCGCCGGCGAAGAAAGCCAAGACGGCTGCGCCGTCGAAAAAGGCGGCCGTGCGAAAGGCTCCGGCCAAAGCGGCCTCCGCTCGCAAGCCGGCACGCAAGACATCGCGCAAGGGCGCTTGAGCAACCCGGCGCACTTTGCACGCACGTTCTGATCCCGATAGGCTCCGCCGCGACGTCCGTCACGCGCAGCGGAGCCTTTTCCATGATCGACCACGTCTCGCTCGGCGTTTCCGATCTGGAGATCAGCGGCGCGTTCTACGACGCGGTGCTCGATAGCCTCGGCATGACCCGGCTCGTCACCCGCGCGACCTCGATCGGCTACGGCAAGCGATATCCCGAGGTCTGGCTCAACCTGCGCCGCGGCATGCCGCGCGTCGGCGAAGCGACGGGCGTGCATCTTTGCTTGCGGGCGCGCAGCGAGCACGCTGTGCGGGCGTTTCATGCGGCAGCGCTCGCCCACGGCGGCACCGACGACGGGGCGCCCGGTCCGCGCGTCGCCTCGATGTCGGCGTACTTCGGCGCCTTCGTCCGAGACCCGGACGGCAACAAGCTCGAAGCCGCGACGTTCCCGGCGGGGTGACACGTCGACTGCGCCGGCTCAGGCCGTGGCCGCGAACGGATCGACGGGATCGATCCACTGCCGGAACCACAACTCCAGCATCAACAGCGCCCATATCCGGTAGCCCTGTCGCTCGCCACGACGATGGCGGGCCAAAAGCTGCTCGACAGCGGTTCGCTGGAACAGCCCCCGACTTGCAGCCAGCGGGCCGAGAAGTGCGTCTTCGACGCGCTCGCCAAGCGCGCCGTCGATCCAGCCATCTATGGGTGCGGCAAATCCCATCTTCGGTCGGTAGAGCAATTCCTTCGGCAGGAGCGGCTCCAGGGCGTGTTTCAGGAGACCTTTGGGCTCACGACCCGGGAAGCGCTGCTCTGCCGGCAGACCGGCTGACCACTCCATGAACTCGTGATCGAGGAACGGCGACCGCGCCTCGAGCGAGGCCGCCATGCTCGCAATGTCGACCTTCACGAGAAGATCGTCCGGCAGGTAGCTGTGGACGTCGGCCCAGCATGCCGCCTCCGGCAACGACGATGCCGCTGCCAGCCATGGCTCCAGCCTGTCGAGGGCGGACCCCGACCGGCGCCCGGCGAACGCCGGATCATAGAGCGTGCGTTTTGCAGCGTCGTCGAAGTAGGCGACGAAGGCGCCATACAGCTGGCTCCGCGATGCGCCGAGGCGATCGGCCGTGCGACGCAGGCGGCGGATGATGCGATTGCGATCCGCCGACGCCGGCAATAGCCCCAGAACAGTGCGTAGCCCGCCCAGAACGGGCTTCGGAAGGTTGGCGAGGCTCTCGAGCCTGCGCAACGCCAGATAGCGCTCGTAGCCGAGGAAATTCTCGTCGCCGCCGTCTCCCGTCAGCACCACGGTGACGTGCTCGCGCGCGATCTTCGAGACGTAGTAGGTGGGAACTGCGGAGGCGTCGGCGAAGGGTTCGTCGAAGTGCCAGGCCAGCTTGTCGACGACGTTGGCGGCGTCGGGCGCGACCTCCAGCTCCTCGTGCTCAGTGCCGTAGCGCTCGGCGACCATGCGGGCGTAGCGGCGCTCGTCATGGCTCGCCGCGTCGAAGCCGATCGAGAAGGTGCGGACCGGCTTGGAACTGGCGCGCGCCATCATGGCGACGACCGCCGAGCTGTCGACGCCGCCCGACAAGAATGCTCCAAGCGGGACGTCCGAGACGAGGCGCAGGCGCGTCGCCTCCTCCAGCCGCGCCAGCAGTTCCTCGTGCACTTCGGCGTCGGGACGCCGCCGTGACGTGGTGGGATGCGGGAGCGACCAGTAGCGCTCGAGCCGCAGAGTGCCACCGCGCTCGAGTACGCCGACGTGGGCGGGCGGAAGCTTTGCGAGGCCCTCGAAGGCGCACATGTCGTGGGGAACATACTGATAGGTCAAGTATGCGTCGATAGCGTCGAAGTTGGGTTTGCGGGCGATGCCGGGATGGGCCAGCACCGCCTTCAACTCACTCCCGAAGACGAACGTGCCGCCTGAGTAGCCATAGGCGAGCGGCTTCTTGCCGAGCCGGTCGCGCATCAGGACGAGGCGATCGCGCGGGCCGTCGTAGAGGACGATCGCGAACATGCCACGAAGCCGGCGGACGACCTCCGTGCCCCACGCGCGATAGCCTTCGAGGATGACCTCGGTGTCGGACCGCGTTCGAAAGACATGGCCTTTCGTCTCGAGTTCGCTCCGCAGGGCGGCGAAGTTGTAGATCTCGCCGTTGAAAACGATCACGAGGTCGCCGGCCGCGTCGCGCATCGGCTGATTGGCCGTCGTCGCGGTGTCGATGATGGCGAGGCGGGCATGCGCGAAAGCAAGACCATCGCCGATGTAGACGTCGGTCGCATCAGGGCCGCGATGGCTCAAGGTCGCGATCTGGCGGCGGGCGATGCGTTCCGCGTCGGGACGGCGCGCGCGCGAGGCCGTGTCGAAGAAGCCGGCAATCCCGCACATCCGGCGTCCTCCCCCCTCAGGCCGTCAGCTCACACGGGACCATAGTACGCGCGGTACCACTCGACGAAGCGCTCGATACCCACCTCGATCGGCGTCGATGGCCTGAAGCCCACGTCGGCGGCAAGCGCATCTATGTCGGCATAGGTCTTCTCGACGTCGCCGGGCTGCATGGGCAGGAAGCGCTTGTCCGCCGTTCTCCCCAGCACCTTCTCGATCGTGGCGATGACGTGCATCAGCTCGACGGGCTGGTTGTTGCCGATATTGTAGAGCCGGTACGGCGCGTTCGACGTGCCGGGATCGGGCATGGCCCCGGACCATGATGGATCCGGCACCGCAACGCGATCCAGCGTGCGCACGACGCCTTCGACGATGTCGTCGATATAGGTGAAGTCACGGGTGTGGCGGCCGTGATTGAAGACGTCGATCGTCTCGCCCTTCAGGATGCGCGACACGAACAGGAACATCGACATGTCCGGCCGGCCCCACGGCCCGTAGACCGTGAAGAAGCGCAAGCCCGTGACCGGCATGCGATAGAGGTGGGCGTAGGCGTGGGCCATCAGCTCGTTCGCCTTCTTGGTGGCCGCATAGAGGCTCACCGGATGGTCGACCGACTGGTGGATCGAGAACGGCATCGTGGTGTTGGCGCCGTAGACCGACGACGAGGACGCGTAAACGAGATGGCCGACACCGTTGTGCCGGCAGCCCTCGAGAATATTGACGAAGCCCGTCAGGTTCGAATCGACATAGGCGTGGGGATTGGTCGCCGCATAGCGGACGCCGGCCTGGGCCGCGAGATGCACGACGCGCTCGGGCCGATGCTCCCGGAAGACGCGATCCATGGCCGGCCGGTCCACGAGGTCGACGCGCTCGAAGCGGAAGCGATTGTGCCTGGCCAGCCGGGCGAGGCGGGCCTCTTTCAAGGTCACGTCGTAGTAGTCGTTGACGTTGTCGAGGCCGACGACCTCGTCGCCACGAGCCAGCAGAGCCTCGGCCGCGTGGTAGCCGATGAAGCCTGCCGCTCCCGTCACCAGGACGCGCATCCCCATACCTCCCTCCAGAAACGCCCTGCACGGTCGGCGCCGGACGTCGTATTCGTGACCGCCATAGCTCCGATCTGGTGCGAAGGAAAGCTCCGAGCGGTCGCGGCGCGACGCGGACCCGGCCATTGGCGGAAGGCTGGGCCTCGCAAGTGCACAAATGCCATCGCCAGACCAATCGATCAGCAAATGCCGAAAAACCGATCAAGGGCGAGACTGGGATTTACTCATTGTTTGCATCGTATTGCGTAGCCCGCATAGCTCGAATGCCGGATTGTGCATTGCGAAATCAGAGTGCCGGACTCATCTTTGAGCCATGGAGACGGGGGTGATTCCGGCCTCCAGAGACATGGCAAAAAGCCAGCTTTCAGAGATTGAGATTGATCCATGGCATCCAAAACTGCACCGGCAGGGGCGCTCCAGGGCGCAACCTCATCGTTCGCAGGGTCGGCCTTGCGGGTTATCCACGACGTCGCTCAGGCTCTCGGCGAGGGAATGCGGGCCCGTAACGCCTACGTCGATCTGGTCGGGCAAGGCGCCGACCATGCCAAGGCAGCCGAAGTCGCTGTTCGCCGGGCGATGCACTGAGCCGGCCGACCTGACGAGTTGCAGGTCTCGGTCGCTGTCACATGAGTTTCAGGCGCCGGCGGGGCTCTCCCGCGGGCGCCTCTTCGTTTGACGAGCCTCCCGGCGGCGTCGAACGTCCCAGTTCGTTTGCCCCGATGATGATTTCAGCGCTAGGCTCGCTGTCACATCCGCAGGAGGCAGACGATGCTTGCCGATCGGCAGCGCACGCAACTCGTTCTCATCGACATTCAAGCCAGGCTTGCGCCGCACGTCGCCGGGGGGCGGGAGGTGGCCGCGAATTGCCGGCGGCTGGCGCTCTACGCCACGCGACTGGGGATTCCCGTTACCGTCACCGAGCATTATCCGAAAGGCCTCGGTCCAACCGTACCGGAGGTACTCGAGGCAGCCGGGGCGGACGCCGTCAGCCTTTCCAAGATCAGTTTCTCCTGCTGGCGGGACGACGCCATACGTCGGCGCTTCCAGGCGCTCGCCGACGCCGGCCGTGACCAGATCGTGGTCGCCGGCATGGAAGCGCACGTCTGCGTCGGGCAGACGGTGCTCGATCTCGTCGCCGCCGGATTCCACACCATGCTCGTCGCCGATGCGGTGGGCTCCCGGGACGATGCCGTGAAAACGCTCGCGGTGGCGCGGATGCGGGACGCCGGCGTCCAGATCGTAGCCCAGGAGATGATGGCCTTCGAATGGCTCGGGCGCGGCGACGATCCAGCCTTCAAAGATCTGATTTCGCTCATAAAATAACAAATTCAGGAGGACCGACCATGCGACTCAAGGACAAGGTGGCCATCGTGACGGGCGCCGCCTCGGGGATGGGCGCGGCGACAGCCCGAATGTTTGCGCGCGAGGGCGCATTCGTCGTGCTGACGGACATGAATGACGCGGACGGCCAGGCCGTCGCGCGTGAGATCGGGAACCGGGCCCAGTTCGTCCATCACGACGTCTCGAAGGAGGCCGACTGGGATCAGGTCGTCGCCGCCGCACTGAAGGCCCACGGCCGGATCGACATCCTGATCAACAACGCCGGCGTGTCCGGCAGCGACCCCGACCGCTTCTCGATGAAGACGTGGGATCAGCAGATGGACATCAACGCCAAGGGCGTGTTCCTCGGCATGCGGGCCGTCATTCCCGAGATGCAGAAGCAGAAGAAGGGGTCGATCGTGAACATCTCGTCGATCTCGGGCATCGCCGGGCAGAGCTTCGTGCACATGGGCTACAACGCGGCCAAGGGCGCCGTCCGCACCATGAGCAAAGCCGCTGCCGTGCAGTTCGGCCGCGACAACATTCGGGTGAACTCCGTTCATCCGGGCATCATGCCGCCGATGCGTACCTCGATGATGAGTGCCGATCCGGAGGTCCGGGCGCGGGCGCTCAAGGCGATCCCCATGGGACGCTTTGGCGAAGTGGACGAGGTGGCGAGCACCAACCTGTTTCTCGCCTCCGACGAAGCCTCCTACATCTCGGGAGCCGAGATCGTCGTGGACGGCGGGTTCATTGCGCAATAGGAACGCCGTCATCCAACATGCACAGGGCGCCGTTCCCGAAGTGACGCGCCCCGCAGACAACGAGCGAGCCAGGGACATGCAGGACAAGGCATCGAAGGCCAGAGGCGACCGTACGGCGTTCCAGTGGGACGATCCGTTCCTACTGGACGACCAGTTGACCGAGGACGAGCGCGCCATCCGCGATACGGCCCGCAACTACTGTCAGGAGAAGCTCGCCCCGCGCGTCATCCCCTCCTATCTCGAGGAGAAGACCGATCCGGAGATCTTCCGGGAGATGGGTCGGCTCGGGCTGCTCGGCGTGACGCTGCCGGAGAAGTACGGCTGCGCCAACGCCAACTACGTTTCCTACGGGCTCGTTGCGCGCGAGGTCGAGCGGGTCGATTCCGGCTATCGCTCGATGATGAGCGTGCAGTCGAGCCTCGTGATGCACCCGATCTACGCCTACGGCTCGGAAGAGCAGCGGATGAAGTATCTGCCGAAGCTCGCATCCGGCGCGTGGATCGGCTGCTTCGGGCTCACCGAGCCCGACGCCGGCTCCGATCCGGGCGGCATGAAGACGCGGGCCGAGAAGATCCCCGGCGGCTACCGGCTGACGGGCGCCAAGATGTGGATCTCGAACGCGCCGATCGCCGACGTGTTCGTCGTGTGGGCCAAGTCGGACGCGCACGGCGGCGGCATCAAGGGCTTCATTCTCGAGAGGGGCATGAAGGGGCTGTCGACGCCGAAGGTCGGGGGCAAGCTGTCGCTGCGCTGCTCGATCACCGGCGAAATCGTCATGGACGGCGTGGAAGTCACCGAGGACCACCTGCTGCCGAACGTGCAGGGCCTCGCCGGGCCGTTCGGCTGTCTCAACCGGGCGCGCTATGGCATCGCCTGGGGCGCCATGGGCGCTGCCGAGGATTGTTTCCATCGCGCGCGCCAGTACACGCTCGACCGCAAGCAGTTCGGACGCCCGCTCGCCAACACGCAGCTCGTCCAGAAGAAGCTCGCCGACATGATGACCGAGATCTCGCTCGGCCTGCAGGGCGCGCTCCGTGTGGGGCGCCTGTTCGACGAGGGCAATCTCGCCGTCGAGGCAATCTCCATCATGAAGCGGAACAACTGCGGCAAGGCGCTCGACATCGCGCGCACGGCCCGCGACATGCACGGCGGCAACGGCATCCAGATCGAGTATCACGTGATGCGCCACGCCGCGAACCTCGAGACGGTGAACACCTACGAGGGCACGCACGACGTGCATGCGCTGATCCTCGGTCGTGCGATCACGGGGCTGCAGGCGTTTTTCTAATTGCGCGCTCTCTCGTTGCGCCTTCGGATGGGCTTTCTAGTGCGGCTTCGGTTGGCCACCAGCAACCGCGCTGGCGCGTGAGTGGTTCAGCGCTTCTTCAGCAGATCGGCGACGGCGGAGCGAGACGCGGTGTCATCCCCATTCTGCTCGACCTCGGCCTCGGCTTCCATGGCGCGAAAGCGACGCCCTGCCTCGTCGAGCCAGACCTGGACCACGTCGGGCTCAGGGAGTGCATCGAGGTCGCGCAGCATGGCCATCATCCCGGCCCGCTCGTCCGGGGCAAGGGCTCGAATCTCGTCGTACAACCGTTGCACATGTTCGCTCATGGGTACCGTTTACCATCCAGCCGCCACCGGAGCATGACGCTTTGATCGATATGCTTACCGGAATCCGGAAACTGCCTGCGGCAAACTCAGCGGCCGAGCGACAGGCCGCCATCGACGGCGATCGACTGGCCGGTGATATGGCGGGCGGCGGGTGACAGCAGAAACGCGATCAGGGACGCGATGTCCTCGGGCTCAGCAATGCGGCCCAGCGGTGTGGCTTCGGCGGCGGCGGTCCAGGCTGCGGGGTTCAGCGCCGAGTGGCCACCGTCCTTGCGGGTGTAGCCGGGGATCACTGCGTTGACGGTGATGCCGGCGGTCGCGAGTTCGGCGGCGAGCGTGCGGGTGAGTGCTTCGCCCGCAGCCTTGGCGGCGGCGGAGGCTGGAAACAGCGCTCCCTTGACGAACCGGTGCGCGACGAACGACGACACGTAGACGATGCGCCCGGACGAGGATGGCCGCAGCGCCGACAATGCCGCCTGCGCGAGTTCGAGAAAGCCGCCGGCCATGGTCGCGAGCGAGCGGTCAAATTCAGACCGGCTCAAGGCGTCGATCGGCGTGCGGTCGGCGAAGCCGGCGTTGGCCACCAGATGGTCGATGCGGCCGAACCGTTCGAGCGCCGCCGTCAGCAATTTCCCGGGAACACCCGGCTCCGCAAGGTCACCGTGCAGTTCGAGCACCTCGGCACCGGCCGCGCGTGCCGCTTCCGCCACGGCCGCGAGACGCATCCGGCTCGCGTCGTCGCGGCCGCGAGCGGACACGACGAGGCCTTTCGACTGGCCCGCCACGGCGCGAACGGTGGCTGCCCCTATCCCGGAAGCGGCGCCCGTCACCATGGTCACGGGGCGCCAGTCCGCATCTGTCATCGCCATCGTCGATCGTTCTCCGCATCGGGTCGCGGAAGTGTACCGATTTGGCCGGCGGCTGGCGATGGTGCGGTGCGAACCTTCCGCGTGGCGCGCCGCCTGCGGCTCTGGCAGTGTCGGCGGCTCGATCGAGCGGCAGAGGCGGGGCGAGCGGGTGAATAACGATACAGGTGGTTCGCCGGCTTCCGGCTCGCGGGCCAGCTACAGCTCGGGCGTCGTCCTGCTGCTCGCCGGCACGATCGCGTTCTCGAGCGCCGGCATGTTCGTTCGCATTCTCGGGAAGGACGCCGCGACGACGCTGTTCTGGCGCGGCATCTTTACGGCGCTCATCATCTTTCTGTTCATCGCCTGGAGGGAGGGGCCACGTACGTTCGCGGCGTTTCGCGCCATCGGCTGGCCGGGGATCGTGATCTCGTTCCTCAACGCCATCTCGATGGGCGCGTTCATCACGTCGCTGCAGTTCACGACGGTCGCCAACAACGCGATCATCTTCGGCACCAGCCCGTTCATGACGGCGGCCATCGCCTGGCTGGTGATCCGCGAGCGGCCTTCGTCCTCGACCCTTTTCTTTTCGGCGTTGGCGCTGGCCGGCGCGTGCATCGTCGTCGGCAGTTCGTTCCAGATCTCGGCGCGCGGGCTCATCGGGGACGCACTCGCCGTCCTGATGACGCTGTCGTTCGCCGTGAAGACCGTGCTCGTCAGGAAATCCGCGAACGTCTCGATGGTTCCGAGCGGATGCCTCGGCGCGCTCATCGGCTGCATCGGCGCCTTGCCGTTCGTGACGGAATGGTCGCTGACGCGCGCCGAACTGCTCACGTTCGCGTTGTTCGGTTTTACCCAGCAGGGGCTCGGTCTGATCCTGACGACCATCGGCATCGCGCGCGTGCGGCATTGCTGATGGCACTCGATGTGCCATTGTCGCCGACGTGGACGTGGCTCGCGGTCGGCGAGACGCCGGCGGCGATGGCGCTCGTCGGTGGTGGCATCGTGATCGGCGCGGTGGTCGGTCACATCATCGTGGAAAGCCGCCGGCGGCAAGGCTGAGTTCGACGCGGCGTCCCCGCCGGCCGATATCACATGCGTTCCACCGACCGTTCGAGCTCGACCGTGGCGATGCATCGATCGCCCTCCGCGCGTTCCGGGCGAATGATGCGATGGGCGTAGCCCATGCTACCGGTCGCCAATTCGTGGCGGACTTCATGGCCGCGTCTGATGGCGAACACGACGTCCTCAGGCAATGCTTCGCCGAACAATCCGCCCGTCATTCCTGCTGCGACATTCGCCAACTCGTCGCGCAGCTGGACAGCCGCTTCCGCATCACCCTCGACACGCAGAAGGATGCGGTCCACGGCATGCTCGCGGCCCTCGATGATCACGTCGACGTTGCCGTAGTGACCCGCTTGGCGCCGCTTCGCCGGATCGAACGCCGCCGGAGACAGCGCAACCAGCGATAATGACAGGTCATCCGCGCGTGGGCTCCGGTGCCCCCGCGTATTGCTGTAGGCGAGGATCTGCCAAGGCGCTTTCCATCCCTGAGGGAGATAGAAGAACGACCGCTGCTCGCCCGGAAGCGTCTCGAGGAACGCGCGCACGCGAACCGGGTGCCAGGCACCGACCCGACCCGCGCCAGGGGCGAAGGCCGCGCCTTCGACACTCTCGACGGTCGCCGCGATCGCCGCGTCGATCTCGTCGGGGGCGACGGGCTTCAGCCGGGCCGCGACGTAGCCGATGGCGAACAGCAGGTGGGGCTTGCGCGCCGCGATCGCCATGGCGGCCGTGCACAGGCGCTCACGCGATTCGAACGGGAGCGCGCCGGGATCGAGCCCGCCCGCCGCCATGCCGGCATCAAGGATGGCGTGAGGGCTGCGCGGGCTCACATCGGACGGGTGTGTCTCGACGGGGCTGTCGAGCCATTTCGGGCGCAGATAGCCGAGCCCCATCAGGGCCAGCCACAGTACGCCTCCGTAGAGGAGGAAGAGCAGCAAGGCCTGCATGCCGACGCACCGTGCAACAGGATGAAAGGCCGGGGTTCGTCAAACGTCCAGGTTCGCAACGTTGAGAGCGTTCTCCTGGATGAACTCACGGCGCGGCTCGACGAGGTCGCCCATCAGCTTCGAGAAGATGTCGTCCGCCTCGCTGAGATCGCCGACTTTCACCTGCAGCAGCGTGCGCGCCTCACGGTCGAGGGTCGTCTCCCAGAGCTGCTCGGGGTTCATCTCGCCGAGGCCCTTGTAGCGCTGGAGGGAGATCCCCTTGCGGCCGGCGGCATAGACGGCGTCGAGCAAGGTGCGCGGGCCAAAGATCGGGGTTTCGTCGTCCTTCCTGCGCAGGACCGCGGGTGTCTCGTAGATCTCGCGGAGCTGAGGGCGACGCTCGGCGAGGCGCCTGGCCTCCAATGAACTCAGCAGCGCTCGATCGAGGATCTGGACCTCCGCCACGCCGCGAACGCTACGCTTGAAGACGAAGCCGTCGTTGCCGAAGCGGCCTTCCCAGCCGAGTTCCGTCTCCTCGGCCAACGTGTCGAGCCGCTTGGCCACATCGCTCGCGACCTCGTTGGCCGCAGCGGCGCTGAGCAGAAAACCGGGCTCGAAGGCGCCGCCGATCGCTGCCTGCTCGACGACGAAACGGGCGTAGCGCGAGTGGAGATCGTCGACGAGGCGCGAGACCGCGCGCGCCTGCTCGACGACGTCGCGCAGATCGCGTCCGGCGCGCGTTTCGCCGGTTCCGAGTGTCAGCACGGCGCCATCGAGGCCGCCGTCGATGAGGTAATCCTCGAGGGCGCGCTCGTCCTTCAAGTAGGTGTGCGCCTTGCCCTTCTGGACCTTGTAGAGCGGCGGCTGGGCAATGTAGAGGTGCCCCTTCTCCACCAGCTCCGGCATCTGGCGATAGAAGAACGTCAGCAGGAGCGTGCGAATGTGGGCGCCGTCGACGTCGGCGTCCGTCATGATGATGATCTTGTGATAGCGGAGCTTGTCGAGGCGGAACTCGTCGCGGCCGATGCCGGTTCCGAGCGCCGCGATGATGTTCGTCACCTGTTCCGAGGACAGCATCTTGTCGGTGCGGGCCCGCTCGACGTTCAGGATCTTGCCGCGGATCGGCAGCACGGCCTGATACTCGCGTTTGCGCGCCTGTTTGGCCGAGCCACCGGCCGAGTCGCCCTCGACGATGAACATCTCGGTATTGGATGCGTCCCGATCCTGGCACTCGGCGAGGCCGCCCGGCAGACGCAGGCCGTCGAGCGCACCCTTGCGGCGCGTCAGCTCGCGGGCCTTGCGCGCCGCCTCGCGGGCAAGCGCCGCCTCGACGATCTTGGTCATGACGATCTTGGCTTCGCGAGGATGCTCCTCGAAAAACGCCGTCAGGTGATCGCCGGTCAGGTTCTCGACCACCGGCTTGACCTCGGAGGAGACCAGCTTGTCCTTGGTCTGGCTCGAGAACTTCGGGTCCGGCACCTTCACCGACAGAACGCAGGTCAAACCCTCGCGGCTGTCGTCGCCGGTCAGTTCGACCTTCTCTTTCTTCGCCGTTCCACTTTCGCCCGCATACTTGTTGATGACGCGGGTCAGGGCAGCGCGAAACCCGGCAAGGTGCGTACCACCGTCACGCTGCGGGATATTGTTGGTGAAGCAGAGAACGCGCTCCGTGTAGCTGTCGTTCCACCACAGCGCGATCTCGACGGAGATGCCGTCCTTCTCGCCGCGCAGCATGATCGGCTCGGCGAGGAGCGGCGTGCGCGATTTGTCGAGGTACTTCACGAACGCAGCGACGCCGCCTTCGTACATCATCGTTTCGGATTTGACGTCGGCGTGGCGATTGTCGGTCAAGCGGATGCAGGCGCCGGAATTGAGGAACGCCAGCTCACGCAGACGGTGCTCGAGCGTCATGTAGTCGAATTCGATGTTCGTGAAAGTGTTGGGGCTCGGCACGAAGCTGATCTCGGTGCCCCGCCGCCCCTTGCCATCGCCTACGGCGATCAGCGGCGCGACGGGATTGCCGTCCCGGAACTCGATGAAGTGCTCCTTGTCCTGACGCCAGATGCGCGCCTTCAACGACGTCGACAGCGCATTGACGACCGACACGCCCACGCCATGGAGGCCACCCGAAACCTTATAGGCGTTCTGGTTGAACTTGCCGCCGGCATGAAGTTCCGTGAACACGATCTCGGCTGCCGACCGCTTCGGGTCCTGATCGTCGTCCTGCTTGATGCCGACCGGAATCCCGCGACCGTTGTCGCTGACGGTGACCGACCCGTCGGCGTTGAGCGTGACAAGGCATTCGGTAGCGTGGCCAGCCAGAATCTCGTCGATGGCGTTGTCCACCACCTCGTAGACCATGTGGTGGAGGCCGGACCCGTCGTCCGTGTCGCCGATGTACATGCCGGGACGCTTGCGGACCGCGTCGAGGCCCTTCAGCATCTTGATGGAGTCTTCGCCATATTCCTCGGCCGCGTTCGGCTGATTCTGAGGCGTAGCATTCATGTCGAGATGGTCCCGGGCGGTGGCTATTTCTAGTGTGTGGCTTATACCATGAGGGCGCCCAAAGAGCCCGGTAAATCGCGCGTCACACAGCCTTTTTCAAGCCAATTTTGTGATTTTAATTTCAAATACTTAGATCGTCATCCGCCGGGTGCGGCGAAACGGCTTGCCGGCCAATGCCGTCGTCTCGGACAGGAATGAATTGCGCGTCGTTCAATAATGCCTCGAAGGCGATCGGATCCGTGCCCGTCAACCAGGCCTGACTGCCGAGCAACCGGATCTCGCGGAAGAGCGCCGCGCGGCGGCGGACGTCGAGATGGGCGGCGATCTCGTCGAGGAGAAGGATCGGCGCGGCACCCGACCGGCGCTCGGCCAGAAGCTCGGCATGCGCGAGGACGAGGCCAATCAGAAGCGCCTTCTGCTCGCCGGTCGAACTGGCATCGGCCGGCATGCCTTTCGGCCCGTGCCCGACGACGAGATCGCTGCGATGTGGGCCCTCCAGCGTCCGCCCCGCAGCACGATCGCGCTCGCGACCGGAGGCGAGGGATTCGAGGTAGCGATCCTCCACGTCGACGGCCGGTCGACCGGCGGTCAGGTCGGCTTCGAGGGCGCCTTCGAGCGCCAGTGCCGCCCACGGAAAGGGGCTATCAGGCGTCCGCGCATGGCGCGCCTCGATCATCCGGACGATGCCGGCAACCGTCGCGACGCGTGCGGCCGCCAGCGCCACGCCCGTTTCGGCCAAGACGTGCTCGAGCCCCCTGAAACGGGCCGCGTCACGAACACCGTCCTCGAGCAAGCGGTTGCGCTGCCGCATGGCGCGTTCGAACTGGCCGGCGCGCATGGCGTGGCCGGCATCGAAACCCAGGACCAGCCGATCCAGAAAGCGGCGCCGATCGCCCGCCGGTCCGGTGAAGAGACCGTCCATCGATGGCAGCAGCCACGCCATCTCGACGAGCCCGGCCAAGGCGCCCGAACCTGACTGGGGCTCACCGTTGATGCGAACGATGCGGCCGCCACGGGCGGCGTCGGGGCGCGAGGGATCGAGGCCGGTTCCGATCTCGACAGGTCCGGCGTCGGTTTCGAGCGTCGCCGCAACAGCCCACCCTCCAGCCCCGGCGCGCCGGATCAATTCAGGATAGGCCGCGCGACGCAAGCCCTGCCCGGCGGCCAACAGAGAGACGGCTTCGAGCACGTTGGTCTTGCCGGCGCCGTTCGCACCCGCCAGCACCACGGGACGCCGGTCGAGGTTCAGCTCGAGGCGCGCGTGATTACGGAAATCGGTCAGAACGAGGCGGGAGATCCACATGGCAGCCCGGCATCCGACGTCGGGCTTCGGCCGGCCCGAAGCCTCCCACTCCGCAGCGTGAGACGGCTGCACTCAATCGGCCCCAGAGCGGACCCGACGCGCTAGACCCGCATCGGCATCAGGACATAGAGCGCGCGATCCTCGCCGCCGTCCTTGACCATGGTCGGCGATCCGGGATCGGCCAGCAGGAACTGCAGCGTGTCGCTCTCGAGCTGGCCGGAGATGTCGAGGAGATAGCGCGCGTTGAAGCCGATCTCGAAGCTGTTGGCCGCATAATCCACGGCCAGTTCCTCGGTCGCGCTGCCGCCGTCGGGATTGGTGACGGACAACACGAGCTTGTCCGGCGCGATGGCGAGCTTGACAGCGCGGCCGCGCTCGCTGGCGATGGTCGACACGCGATCGACGGCCGACATGAACTGGCTGTTCGAGACCTTCATCGACTTGTCGTTCGACTGCGGAATGACCCGCTGGTAGTCGGGGAAGCTGCCGTCGATCAGCTTCGACGTCAGTGTGATCGGGCCGATCACGAAGCGCACCTTCGCGGCCGACACTCCGACGGTGATCGGCGCGCTCGAGGCTTCGATGAGGCGATGGATCTCGTGCACCGTCTTGCGCGGGACGATCACGCCCGGCATGCCCTGGGCGCCCTCGGGCAAGTCGACGTCGAGCTGCGCCAGGCGGTGGCCATCGGTGGCCACGGCGCGCAAGGTCGGCTGCCCACTCCGCTCAGCGGTGTGCAGGTAGATGCCGTTCAGGTAGTACCGCGTCTCTTCGGTCGAGATGGCAAAGCGGGTCTTCTCGATCAGGCTTTTCAGATCGGCCGCCGGGATCTCGAAGGTGTGGCCCATCTCGCCAGCGGCCAGATCGGGAAAGTCGTCGGCGACGATGGTCTGGAGGGCGAACCGCGCCTGGCCGGCCCTGATCGTCAGGCGCTCGCGCTCGGCATCGCGGACCATCTCGATCTCGGCGCCTTCGGGAAGCTTGCGGACGATGTCGTTGAGCATGTGCGCCGGCACGGTGATGGCGCCCGGCTGCTGCACGTCGGCCGATACGGCTTCCACGACCTCGCGTTCGAGATCGGTCGCCTTCAGCTCGAGCGACGATCCGACGGCACGCAGAAGCACGTTCGAGAGAATGGGTATCGTGGTGCGGCGCTCCACGACGCTCGTGACGTGTCCGAGCGCGCGCATCAGCTCGCTCCGTTCGATCACCAGCCGCATAGCCCAAGCCTCATCAAAAATGCCTGCTTTCGTCCCTGACCCCGGCCCGCCACACGGAAACGGTAGCTCCGCCCCTCGCCGCCCACCACCTCAGGACGACGCTCGTTTCACGCCACGATCGGGAGAATCGTTGTGGGGCGAACTTGTACCGAACGCGCTCGTTTGGCAAGGGAAAGCAATCGTGAACGGCAATCAGGCGCCGGTCCGCAGCGCCGCGATGGACGCCCGGCCGCGGGACCTTCAGGCGGCGGCGAAGGTCATGCCCTTGCCGACAGCCAGCGGCACGAGGCACTGGTCGCCGAACGCGTGCAAAAGGGCAGACATGGCCCGCCATCCGGTGCAGTGCCCGGTCGCGATGGTGGTGAGCCCGAAGCCCGCGAGGTCGCGCACCGTCTCGGGGATGATCCGCTCATTCGTGCCCGAGAGATGCAGGCCTCCGAGCGCGCAATGGAGCGGGACGCCGGGAAACGCATCTCGCACGTGCGTCAGCACGTTGACGATGCCGGCATGGGAGCACGCCGACAGGACGACCATGCCCTTGCCGCGTACATGGAACGCGACGCACCGCTCGTCCATCAGCAGTTCGTCCGGCTCCCAGCCTGTGCCATCGGCCGTTCGCCGATGCTGGCCGGGCAATCCGCGCTCGTAGGGCGTGACGCGCGGGATCTCGCCACTGACCCAGGCGAAGCCGTCGAGGGCGAGGCTCGCCTCGCGGGTCGCGATCACCTCGGCGCCATGGATAGCCAGCGCGCGCGGTGAGGGGACGTCCTCCATCAGGCGGAACGTGCCGTCGGCGTTTTTCGATGCACGCTGATGGAACATCTCGGGATGGGCGTAGTAGGGCACCCGACGCGGGCCACCCGCGCCGCGGATCAGGTCGAGGGCGCGCAGCATGCCGCCGCCATGATCCCAATGGCCGTGGCTCAAGACAACGGCGCCAACCTTGCCGAGATCAGCGCCGAGCCGCTGCACGTTGCGGGCGAACGTGTCGGCCTCGGGCCCGGTGTCGAACAGCAGCGTCCTCGTCTCGTCGCCGCGCCGGAGCGTGACGAGGCAGGACAGCCCGTGCGCCGCGCAGCACAGACAATCGCCGGCCACGAGGCCGACACCGCGCCGCTGAAGCCGAGACAGCTCGGTCTCGACGAAGCGCGGCGTCGAGGACAGGTTGTCGGTGACGTTGTCGACGAGGATCAGGATGTCGGCACTGTCGAGTTCGACCGGGGACGCCATGGCGCTCAGGCCTTCCGATGCATCAGGGCGCGATAGGTCTCGATGACCTGGCTGTCGTCCTCGTGACCGTGGCCCATGCCGGACGCCGCGAGGAACAGCTGGTGGGCCGCAGCCGCGAGCGGCAATGCCATCTTTGCCGCGCGTCCGGAATCGAGCACCAAGCCGAGGTCCTTGACGAAGATATCGACCGCGCTGGTGACGATGTCGTCGTAGTCGACCATGCGCGGCCCGCGCGCCTTCAGCATCCAGCTTTGCGCGGCCGAGCCCGACAGCACCTCGAGCGCCTGCTTCGGATCGATCCCGGCGCGCTCGGCGAACGCCAGCCCTTCGGCGGCGACAGCGATATGGACGCCGCAGAGCAACTGATTGACCACCTTCATCGCGGCGCCCTGTCCGGGCGTCTCGCCGAGATGGAAGAGGCTCGACCCCATGGCTGCCAGAACGGGGCGCGCCTTCTCGAAGATCGGCTTCGGCGCCGCCGCCATGATGGTCAGCGTGCCCGTCGCCGCGCCCGTGACGCCGCCAGAGACCGGGGCGTCGATGAAATGGCGGCCGGATTTCTCGACCCGGCGGGCCATCGCCTCGACCCGGTCAGGCGAGCACGTGGAGCAGACGATCACCGTCGCTTCGGGCTTCAGGGCTTCCAGCGCCAGCTTGTCGAACAGCACGTCCTCGGCCTGATCGGCGTTGACCACCATGAGGATCAGCAGGTCAGCGCCACGGGCCGCTTCCTCGACACTGGCCGCGCCGGTGCCGCCGTGCGACGCCAGACGCGCCACGGCCTCGGGGCGCATGTCGTAGCCCGTTACATGATACTGCTTCTTGACGAGCGTCTCCGCCATCGCGGCGCCCATGGCGCCGAGGCCGATGAAGGCAATGTTTCGATGCATGGTCCGCTCCTGGCTGCTCCGTGGCGGCAACCGGACGACGCCACCGCCGCCAGATAACCAGACTCGGAGCGCGATGCCAACGCGGCTCGCCCGTCAGCTTTCGTGGCGGGTGTCGCCCTTATCGCCGCCCGGGCGCGTCGATGGCGAGGGCTTGCGTGATGAACGCGTGCGTCGGCGTGGGGATGCCGTACTTCTCTCCGAGCCTGACGACCGCGCCGGAGAGATAGTTGACCTCCATCGGCTTCCCGGCCTTGCGATCGTGCGCCATCGACGACGTCATGGCCGGCGGCTGGCCCTCGATCGCCTTCCAGACTCGCGGATAGTCATCGGCCGAGATCTCTACGCCCGATGCCGCACCTACGGCGATCACCTCGCGCACGGCGGCTTCCATCAGGGCACGCGTGGCAGGCGTCTCGCGGATCGGGCCGGCTGTCGAGCCGGTGAGCGACGACAGGCCCGAGAACGGTGCCAGCAGCGCGAACTTCAACCAGATGTCGCGGCGGATGTTCTTCGACAGCACCGCGTCGATGCCGGCGGCCTTGCATGCCGCGTGAAACGCTTCGAGGCGCGGGTGGGCGCTGCCATCGGGCTCGCCGAACTCGATGCGGGCGAAGGGGCTCCGATGCTCGATGACGCCGGGGCGCGAGATGTGGCTCGCGATGCGCGCCACGCCCGGCACGACGTGCACACCGGGGAGCGCCGCCGCGATGATCTCGGGGCCATCGACGCCGTTCTGGAATGTGATGATGCTCGTCTCTGGGCCCACAACGCCGGCGAGGCTGTGGGCCGCGGCTTCGGTATCGCCGAGCTTGGTCGCGAACATGATGATGTCGGGCCGTTCGGCGGCTTCGGGACCGGCCACGGCCTTGGCGGGCTTGATGGTGACGTTGCCGAGCTGGCTGTCGAGCGTCAGGCCGTCCGTCTGCATCGCGGCGAGATGCGCGCCACGCGCCACGAACGTCACGTCGTGGCCCGCTGCCGCGAGCCGGCCACCGAAATAGCCGCCGACACCGCCGGAGCCCATCACCAGGATCTTCATGGATTGCCTTTCGAGCGAACGAAGTGGGATGGGCGACCCGCAGGCCAGCCCGTTCCATGCCAGCCTAGCCGAAAGCCGGCCGGCTCGTCACGGGGGAGCGTCCCGTCATGCTTCGGGGAAGACGGGGCCGACCTTGTCCGCCGCGAGGAACCAGTCGGCGATGCGGCTCGAGGTGGCGAACACCACGTCGTCCCGGCGCGCGAGGAGGTCCAGCGCCTTCTCCATGTAATAGGCTCGATGCGGCACGCCGACGAGATGGGGGTGCAGCCCGAACGTGACGATGCGGGGGCCCTGCGTCTCGATCTCGCGCTCGAAGACGGACAGCGTCGCCTCCAGCCGCTTCAGGAGTTCGTCGCTCGAATGGCTGTGCACCACCCAGACGGGCACGTCGTTCAGCTCCCACGAGTAGGGGAGGCACAGCAGCGGGCCGTGCGCCGTACGCATCCACACCGGCAGGTCGTCGACCAGCCAGTCGTGGATGAAATCGACGCCGGCGGCCTTCAGGTGGTCGGGCGTGTCGAGCGTTTCGCCACCGCCGGCACCGAACCAGCCGCGCACGCGGGTGCCCGACAGGGCTTCGAGGCGCGCCAGACAGCGGCGGATCTCGGCGGCTTCGTCCTCTGACTGCTTCAGGGTACGCTGGAACCAGCCGTGCCCGACGAGTTCCCAGCGGGCGGCGACGACGGCCTTGGCCAGCGACGGATAGACGTCGGCCACCTGGGCATTCACGAACGCCGTCGCGGGGATACCCCGGGCGGCCAGCATGTCGAAAAGGCGCGGCATGCCGCAGCGCAGCCCGTACTCGACCCAGGAATAATTCGGCACGTCGGGCGGATCGACCTTGGCGCCGTGCGGCGCCGGGAGTATCCCCCGCGGCATGGGGCGATCGAAGGGCCAATACTCGATGTTGACGACGACATTGACGATGAGCGGCTTGCCGTCGAGCGGGGGCAGCTTCTGGCGTTCGCTCGCCATGGCAAAGGGTATGCGGGGATTGGGCCACACGGCTTGGGCCTCCGGGGCTTCGGGGGGCGGAAGGCTCTACGCTATGCGAACGATCGGCCTGCCGATAGCCCTGCGGAGGGCGCCCGCATGAGCCGGCGGCAGAGGCGGCTCCTCGTGCGGCTGGCACTGGCCGCGGCCGTGGCGGTGCTGATCATCTACCGCTACACCTCGCCCCGCACGCTGTTCCAGCCTGCACCGGAGAGTGATCGCGGGAGCGTGCGGCGTTAGGCGGCTTGGTCCATCGGTGCCTGTCGGAAGCCGGTTGCCTCGCGAGCGCGCGCACGATAGAACGCGGGACGTTTCGGGCAGCGCGTGACCTCGGGTCCGGCCGCACGACCGAGCGGAGCGCGGGCGTAGCATAATGGTAATGCGATAGCCTTCCAAGCTATTGACGCGGGTTCGATTCCCGCCGCCCGCTCCAATGGCTCCTGCGAAACGTGTCTCTTCATTCCTGCCGCGCTGTCCGCGAGTGCCGTCCAGGCGGCACGGAACGTGGCGTCGTTGGTCAGCGTGTAGGCGATGGAATAGAGGTTCCCTGAGCCGGGAAGCTGCGGCAGCTTGTCGACGCCTTCGGCGGGGGTGAACCCCGGCGTCGGATCGACGGTATCCGCGCGGTCGGTCTGGAAATAGATGGTCTCGGCGGCGCCCGTGCTGCCGTCCGCCCGCATGAACGTCGCCGCGAAGCCGCGGTCGTGGCCCTGGTTGGTGCCCGTGACATCGGTGCGATTGACCGAGATGGACTGAATGCCCAGCTCCGCCAATGTTTTCAGCTCGCCAGTGTCCGAAATGCCGTCCTCGTTGGCGTCCTGCCAGACGCGAAGGCTTGCGAACTCGGCGTCGGCGGCGTCGATCTTGCCGTCATTGTTGGTGTCGAGCGTCTCGAGCACCTCGAAACCGTCCTGGGTGGCCGAGCCGAACATCTCGCCGATGCCGTCGACGGCACCGTTGGCATTGCGGTCAAAGACCAGGATGCCGTCGTCGCCCTTCACCCAGCCCGTGCGCTCGGCAAACCCATCGCCGCCGTAGTCCAGATGCGCGTTGGAGTTGGCCAGCGAGATCAGCTCGATACCATCGCCGTCGAGATCGAGGATGAGGGGGTCTTTCAACAATGGGGAAATAGATGCTTTCGTTGCTTCCAATGCAGATTGAAGCACACCGAACAGCGAACTCAGGGGGAAGGGGGGATTTCCCGACTCGATCCAATCAAAGGCTTGCTGCCCCAGAGTCCAAGCAACTGCAGCGGCTGGCGCCCCAGCCCCGGCGGCCAGGAATGAAAAAGCCAATCCTCCTGCGAAAATCAGCTTATTTAACTCATATTGGAACTTGGAGCCGTCACCACTCTGGTAGGCGCTATAAACATTGAAGACTGATGTGGCAACGTCACTACTAAGTGCGAATGCGGCGAGTCCAGATATCGTGAGCGACGATCCACCACCCGTGGCGATCGCAAGCTCAGTCAGAAGCGCTGCGCCCGCCGCATAAGTGTTGGCGATGACATTCAACCCATTAACAGCAGCCACCTGAAAAGCAGGGTCGGTGAGCATTCTCTGAATGTTTTCGGAATTGACAACAACATTGTTAAAGCTCCCGTAGACCGTATAGGATGAACCCTGCACTTCCACGATTTTGGTTAAGATAAACAGCCAGCTGTCAACTGCAGTCATAATGCCCTCCGCCAACGGCTGATTTCTCGCATTAGTGAGATTACAACTGGTCCATGCGCGTTCTATCAACCGCCAGCAAAGCCGGAAGATGAAGCGTTAGCGGGGATGAAACCCCATAAAACAAAAGTGCCACCTGGATAAATGCTTGAGAGCGCACAGCCATACCAAAAAATGGAATTGAAAGAGATATTGCGACCGAAAACAGCGCACTCATGAGCAGCAATCTCAGCAAACGATCTCGAAATGAAAAACGGCGCAAATCACGAGCAGTACGGAATATGCAATAGTTCAAAGCAGCAGCCAGAGCAACAGAGGCCAACAAAAGAAACATAGCGACATGCGATTCGACCTGGACGACGAAAACACACATCAAGCAGACAAAAGACAGCAACACGCTCAAAGATATACCCAAAAAGAAACGAAACCTGTGGGCCTCAAAAAACGCTGATAATTCTGGATAAGTGCCCATACTTGATACCTATCTACTTTGATTGCGCAAAATGCGACGAACCAGATGCTCCACCACACCTCTGCAAACCCTGAATGCCGCCGCCTCTGGCATCCATTCGGCGCGGAACGCGGCGTCGTTGGTCAGCGTGTAGGCGATGGAAAAGAGGTTTCCCGAGCGCGGCAGTTGCGGCAGCTTGTCGACGCCTTCGGCGGGCGTGAACCCCGGCGTCGGATCGACGGTATCCGCGCGGTCGGTCTGGAAATAGATGGTCTCGGCGGCGCCCGTGCTGCCCGCGCCGGTTGCTGGCGGGCAACTGAAGGCGCTATGAGAAAGCGCACGCGTGAACGTCGCCGCGAAGCCGCGGTCGCGGCCCTGGTTGGTGCCCGTGACGTCGGTGCGATTGATCGAGATGGACTGAATGGCGGTTTTGTGCGCCTTTGGATGCCCATACCTACCGTTTGGCCTTCGGTTGCCCACCAGCAACCGGCCGGGCATCCGGCCCAGCTTCGCAAGCATTTTCAGCTCGCCCTCGTTCGAATCTCTGCCTCCCGCTTGTCCCAGATACGCTGGCATGCGTGCGTCTCCCATATTCGCACACGCTTCATTGGCCATCGTAAGCATCCTGTGCCATGTGGCATCGAGACGAAGCGCGACACGTCATTCTGTCAGCGTACAGTCCTTCTGCTGGCTGTGCCCGTCAACCATGTTTTCGGGATCGCTCGCATGGCCCGGCACTGTCAGTCGATCGACCGGACATGAGCAGAAAATCGATACTATTCCGTGCGTAAGGCGGGACAAATATCAGGTGCGGCGAGCCCGCCGCTCGCCGCGCTGGGTTCGCTGGGGCGCTCGTTCCGGCCGGCGGATCAGCCCTTGATCAGGCGATGGACGAATTCGAGTTTCTCCATCACCGGACCCGACATCACGAAGGGGTAGAAATCGCGCTGGCCCATACTGCGATTGATGCTGTTCAGGGCGATCGTGAATGGCACCCAGGCTTCGATGATGCGGGAGAGTTCCGTCGCCTCGTAGGGCTGGAAATCCAGCTCCACGGACGGGGGACCGTCGACGCCGAGCGGCGCCGTCACCGACATGCCGTAGGCGTAGGCGGTTTCGAGGCTATCGACGATGTGGAGATAATGGCTCCAGGTTTCGGCGAAATCCTCCCATGGGTGGGCCGCCGCGTAGGCGCTGATGAACTGGCCCGACCAGTTCTCGGGCGCTCCGTTCTGATAATGGCGCTGCAAGGCCGCGCCGTAGTCGGCGGTTTCGTCGCCGAAGATGGCGCGGAAATCCTCCAGCCGACCGCCGTCGCGCACCAGACGGTCCCAGTAGTAGTGGCCGACCTCGTGGCGGAAATGGCCGAGAAGCGTGCGGTAGGGCTCGCCCATCTCGGTGCGGATGCGCTCGCGGACCGCGTCGTCGGCCTCCTCGATGTTGATCGAGATGGTGCCGTCGCGGTGGCCGGTCATCATGCGCACGACGGTGCCGTCCGGGCCCACCGTGTCGGCCGCGAACTCGAACGTCAGCCCGCCTTCGAGCAGGCCGTCGAGGGGGAGGCCCCATCGGATCAGGGCGTAGAACAGTTGCCGCTTGGCGAGTTCGATCGCTTTCCAGAGCGCGAGGTTGGCCGGGATGCCGAGATCCGGGATGGTGCGATTGTGGCGGCAGCTCAGGCAGAGGGGGCCTTCACCGGGGGCCACGAGCCAGTTACAGGTGTCGTGGGTCGCGTTCTGGCAGAGCGACCAGCGGCCGGCGCCAGCATCGACGCCCATCACGCCGGACGCATCGGGTGCGAGGGCGATCATGCGCCACTCGATCGGATGAACGCCGAGGTCGGCGCCGCACTGCAGGCAGCGCGAATTGTCGAAATGGACTTCCTGGCCGCAACCCGAACACTGGAATCGCTTCACGTTACGCCCCCGCCTGGCTCTCGCGCGTCAAGCAGACATGACTCGCCGCCAATGTCCTAACGCGGCCTTGCGGACAAGGTTGCGACGGTTCGCATGCGACACATATCCGTCATGTTTCAAATGTCCTCGCTGCAATGGAACTCTATTTACCGATCAGTGCTTTGGCCTTGTTGATATGAGACGCCGACGGTAGTTTCGGGCGTCGCCTCTCCCGAAAGAACCGCGAGCCCCGCCCATGACGTCGACCCCATCGACCGCCCGGAAGCGTATCCGGTCACGGACCATCGGCCTCGCGGTTCTGGCCGCCGCGATGCTCGGCGCGGGATGCGGGAGCGAGAGCGCGCCGCCAGCGCAACCGATCCCGACGGTCATCGTAGCCGCCGTGCAGTCGCGGGACATTTCCGAGGAGTCGAGCTACGCCGGGCGGATCGAAGCCATCGAGAAGGTGCCACTTCGGGCGCGCGTGCAGGGCTTCCTCGTCAAGCGCGGCTTCGAGGAAGGCGCGGTCGTCAAGAAGGGCGACATGCTGTTCGAGATCGACAAGCTGCCGTTCGAACTCGCCGTCAACCAGGCGCAAGGCAACCTCGCCAACGCCGACGCCGCGCTGCAGCTCGCGAAAATCACGTTCGAGCGTCAGCAGGAACTCGCCGAGCGCAATTCGGCGGCCGCCTCGAAGGCGCAGCTCGATCAGGCGCGCGCGGGGCTGGCGCAGGCCGAGGCGCAGAAGCGGGTGAGGGAGGCCGAGCTGCAGACGGCCGAGGTCAATCTCGGCTACACGCGCCTGCTCGCGCCGTTCGACGGGCGGGTCGGACGCGCGACGTATGCGATCGGCGATCTCGTCGGGCCGTCGGGCAATCCGCTCGCGACGCTCGTCTCGCAGGACCCGGTCTACGTGACGTTCCCGGTGCCGCAGCGCGTGATGATCGAAGTGCGGCGCTCGGCAGCCAACCGTGACGACTATTTCGTGCAGCTCAAGCTCGCGGACGGATCGCTCTACGAAGAGCGCGGCGCGATCAAGTTCGTCGACGTGCAGGCGACGACGTCGACGGACTCGGTGATCGTGCGCGCCTCGATGCCGAACCCGAAGGGACTGCTCGTCGATCAGCAGCTCGTCGACGTCATGGTCGTGCGGAAGAAGTCGGAGCCGAAGCTGATGATGCCGCAGTCGGCGCTGATGCTCGATCAGCAGGGCGCGTTCACGCTGGTGGTCGCGGCCGGCAACAAGGTCGAGCAGCGGCGCATCACGGTCGGTCAGCAGGTCGGTCCGGCCATCGTCGTCGAGAGCGGCCTCACGGCTGGAGACACGGTCGTCGTCAACGGCCACCGCAATGCGCGGCCCGGAAGCGTCGTGTCGCCGCAAACCGAGCAGGCCGCGCCCACCTCGCGCGTCCCGGCACCGGCCGCCGCACCGGCACAGAAGAAATAGGCGGAGAGCGACATGATCTTCGACCTGTTCATCCGGCGGCCCCGCCTCGCGATGGTGATCTCGATCGTGATCACGATCGCCGGCCTGATCGCCATGACGGCCTTGCCCGTCTCGCAATACCCGAACATCGCGCCGCCCACGGTCCGCGTGCAGGCGAACTATCCGGGCGCCGATGCGCGCACCGTCGAGGAGAGCGTCGGGCAGCTGCTCGAGAACGCCATCAACGGCGTCAGCGGCATGCGATACATGCGCTCGACGTCGGCGAGCGACGGCAGCTACACGCTCAACATAACCTTCGACCTGACGACCAATCCCGATATCGCGACGGTCAACGTCCAGAACCGGGCGAATCTCGCGGCGGCCAAGCTGCCGCAGGAAGTCCGCACGGCGGGCCTCAACATCGCGAAGGTTTCGACTGATATCCTGCAGGTGTTCACCTTCCACTCGTCGAACCCGGCGCACGACCAGCTGTTTCTCAGCAATTTCGTGACGATCAACGTCATCGACGAGCTGAAGCGGATCAACGGCGTCGGCGATGCCTCGCTGTTCGGCGCGCGCGACTATTCGATGCGGATCTGGTTCGATCCGCAGCGGCTCGCCAACCTCGGATTATCGACGGACGACGTCATCAATGCGGTCCGGGCGCAGAACCAGCAGGCGGCCGCGGGGCGGATCGGCGCGGCGCCGATCAGCGCGGACCAGCGATTGCAGCTGACGGTGACGACGAAGGGCCGGCTCAGCTCCGTCGAGGAGTTCGGCGCCATCATCGTGCGCAGCGAATCCGACGGCTCGAACATCCGGCTCTCGGATATCGCGAAGATCGAGCTCGAGGCGGCGAGCTTCGACACGACGACGACGTTCAACGGGCAGCCGACGGCTGCGATGGGGATCTATCTGTCGCCGGGCGCGAATGCCGTTGCCGTCGCCAAGGCCGTGAGCAAGCGGCTCGACGAGTTGCGGCCGAGGTTTCCAGCCGGCGTGGAGTACACGTTCATCTACAATACCGCCGACTTCGTCTCGGCGATGATCTCCAAGGTCGTGCACACGCTGATCGAGGCGTTCGTTCTCGTCGCCGTCGTGGTATTCCTATTTCTCGGCCGTATCCGACCGACCATCATTCCGCTGCTCGCCGTGCCGGTCGCTGTGATCGGAACGTTCGCCGTGCTGCTGGCGCTCGGATATTCGGCCAACAGCATCTCGCTGCTCGCGCTCGTGCTCGCCATCGGCATCGTCGTCGACGACGCCATCGTGGTGGTCGAGAACGTCGAGCGCGTGATGGAGCAGGAGCCACACCTGACGCCGGCCGAAGCCACCAGCAAGGCCATGGGCGAAATCGCGGGGCCCGTGATCGCCATCACGCTCGTGCTGCTCTCGGTGTTCGTGCCGGTCGCATTCCTGCCGGGCAGCAGCGGCGTGCTGTTCCGGGAGTTCGCCGTCACCATCTCGGCTGCGATGGTGATCTCGGCGATCAACGCCCTGACGCTCTCGCCGGCGCTCTGCGCCATGCTCCTGAAGCCAGGTCATCCGACCGGCATCATGGCGCGCATTACCGCCGCCATCGACCGGGTCGGCCAGGGCTATACCCGCCTCGTGACCCGGCTGCTCAGGGTCGCGATCTTCAGCATCGTCGCCGTGGCCGGCATGGCGTTCGGAATCTGGGGTGCCATGAGCAACCTGCCCTCGGGGTTCCTGCCCAGCGAGGACAAGGGCTACCTCATGGCGATCTTCAATCTGCCCCCGGCGGCATCGATCAACCGATCGACCGACGCTGCACGTGCGGCAGAAGCCATCATCCGGGCCGACCGGGCGGTCGCCTCCGTGGTGGCCGTGGTGGGTATCGACTTCCTCGGCGGCGGCGCGGCGCCCAACGCCGGCGTGTTCTTCGTCCGGCTCAAGGACTACGCCGAGCGGCCGGGGGCGGCGGAGCACTCCACGGCGGTTGCAAGGCGGATCACACGCGCGCTCGCGGCCGTCCCCGATGGCTTTTTCCTGACCGTCAATCCACCTTCGATCTCCGGCCTCGGACAGGTCGGTGGGTTCGAATACATGCTCGAGGCCATCGAGGGCCAAGAGCCGGCAGCCATCGCAGCCGTCATGCGCGGGATGATCGTGGCCGCGAACCAGCGGCCCGAGGTGGCGAACGTCTTCTCGAACTACGAGGCCGCGACGCCCCAGATCCGCCTTACGATCGACAGGGACAAGGTACAGTCCCTGAAGCTCAGCCTGAGCAACGTCTTTTCGGCACTGCAAGCGACGCTCGGCGGCTATTACATCAATGATTTCAGTCTGCAGGGACGGACATGGACCGTCCGCATGCAGGCGGCTAGCGAGTTCCGGAATACGGTGCAGTCGATCTACGCCATCCAGATGCGCAACAGCGAGGGACAGATGGTGCCGCTCTCGGCCGTTGCACGGGCGGAGTTGGAGGTCGGACCGCGCACCATCGTCCGCTACAACAACTACCGTGCCGTCAGCATTACCGGCAGTCCGGCCGCCGGGCGCGGAGAAGGCGAAGCGGTCGCCGTCATGGAGGCGCTTTCGGCGAAAGGGCTGCCGACCGGGTTCAGCTACGAATGGACGGGCCAGGCGCTCGAGCAGAAGGCGTCGGCCGGGCAGACGCCGATCGTCATCGGCTTTGCGTTCCTGTTCGCCTTCCTCTTCCTCGTCGCCCTCTACGAGAGCTGGAACGTGCCAATCCCGGTGCTGCTCTCGGTCTCGGTGGCCGTCCTCGGCGCGCTCATCGGGCTGCTGCTGATGCGCGAGAGTTTCGTCCTCTATGCGCAGATCGGCATCGTCGTGCTGATTGCGCTCGCTGCCAAGAACGCGATCCTGATCACCGAATTCGCGCTCGAGAAGCGGCGCGAGGGGCAGTCGATCCTCGAGTCCGCGGCCACGGGCGCGCGGCTCAGATTCCGACCCGTCATGATGACCAGCATCGCGTTCATCGTCGGGCTTCTGCCTCTCGTGCGGGCCACCGGGCCCGGAGCCGACAGCATGTATGCGGTCGGCCTGCCTGTACTCGCGGGAATGATCGCGGCGTCGGTCATCGGAATTTTCATCATCCCCATGCTCTACGTCGTGTTCCAGCGGATGCGGGAAGGCGCGTTGCCGTGGTCGGACACCGTCGAGGTCCCGGTTGAGCCGCCAACGGCGCCAAAGTCGATAGCCTGAGCCTCGCGACAACAGCCAGTTGATCCCGATCCAGAAGGGTCTGGGCTTGATTTTGCGCGGCCCGCGCCGCAGTGAAGCTTTGGCGGGCAGGCAGCCACGCCGGTCCAACGGGCGCGCTCCATGGCAAAGCTGAAGATCAACGGAAAGGTGCTCGATCTCGCGGTCGACGACGAGATGCCACTCCTGTGGGCGCTCAGGGAGGCGGCCGGGCTGATCGGGACCAAATACGGGTGCGGAATCGGCGCGTGTGGCGCCTGCACGGTGCTGATCGACGGGACGGCGCGGCGCTCCTGCTCGATCAAGGTCGGCGAGGTGACGCCGCAGGCCACGATCGTGACCATCGAGGGGCTCAGCGCCGACGTCTCGCATCCGGTGCAGCGCGCCTGGATCGAACTCGATGTGGCGCAGTGCGGCTATTGTCAGGCGGGGATGATCCTGGCCGCCGTCGCGCTTCTGGCGCGATCGCCGGAACCGACCGACGCCGAGATCGACGGCGCGATCAGCAATCTCTGCCGGTGCGGCACCTACCAGCGCGTGCGCGCCGCCATCAAGCGGGCCGCGGAGATTGGCCGGGGGCCGTAGCGCCCGGTTCCGACCGGCCTCCGCGAAATCGGGCCGCGATTGACAGATCGCAGTGACGGCGGCCGGTCCGGCGGGGCAGTTTGCCATGAGCAACAGATCGGAGTGACCCATGTCCATCGACCGGATCGTGATGGCTTTCGCCGGAATCGTGGTGCTCGTCAGCCTCTGGCTCGCCCACGCCCACAGCCCGAACTGGCTCTGGCTCACGGCCTTCGTCGGCGCAAACCTGCTGCAGGCGGCGTTCACGGGCTTCTGCCCGCTTGCCATGATCCTCAAGGCGATCGGTGTGAAGCCCGGCGAGGCCTTTCGCTGAACGGGGCGCCGGGGCAAGCGAACGTCAGGGCAGGACCTTGCCGGGGTTCATGCGCGTTTCCGGGTCGAGGGCAGCCTTGATCTGGCGCATGACGTCGAGGGCGATCGGGCTCTTGTGGGTCGCCATGGCATGACGCTTCGACACGCCGATGCCGTGCTCGGCGGAAAAGCTTCCTCCGAGCGACACGGCAATGGCGTTGACCAGCGCCTCGAAGCCGTCGGCGCGCTCGGCCCACGCCGGGCGACCGTGGCTCCAGCCGGCGGGGGCGTGCAGGCCGAAATGGATGTTGCCGTCGCCCGCGTGGCCGATGGCCGAGATGCGGCCCTCGGGCCAGCGTGCGGCCACTTCACGGATCGCCTTCTCCAGGAATGCCGGGACGGCCGAGACCGGAACGGCGGTATCGGTGTTGACGGCCGGCCCCTCGAGCCTCGAGCACTCGGGGTAGTCCTCGCGGATCTTCCAGATGCCGAGGCGCTGTGCCTCGCTGTCGGCCAGTGAGGCGTCCGTCGCCTCGCCCGTTTCGATGGCCTCCGACAGAACCTCCTCCAGCATCTCCCGCAGAGGCACGCTCGGGTGGGCAGCGGCGATCTCGACCATCACGAACCAGGGGCTTTCGAGCGGCAGCGGCATGCGCAGTCCGACGCCGTGCTTGGCCGCGGTTTCCATGCAATAGCGGGCGCACAACTCGAAGGCGACGAGGTCGGCGCCCGAGTCCATGAAGCGGCCGTAAAGCGCCAGCGCGGCCTCGGGACTTGGGACAGCCACGAACGCCGTCTCGACGCGCTTCAGGACGGGTTGCAGGCGGAGCGCGGCCGCAGTGATGACGCCGAGCGTGCCCTCGGCTCCGATGAAGAGATGGCGCAGGGCGTAGCCGCTGTTGTCCTTCCGCACGCGCCGGAGATCGTCGAGGACACGGCCATCTGGGAGCACCACCTCCAGGCCGAGCACGAGTTCGCGGGCATTGCCCCACTTGAGGGTACGAATGCCACCCGCGTTCGTGGAGAGCATGCCGCCGATCTGCGCCGTACCCTGGGCACCCCACTGGATCGGGAACAGTCGACCCGCGTCGGCGGCTGCCTGCTGTATGTTCTGCACGACACAGCCTGCCTCCGCCACGATCGAGAAATCCAGCGCGTCGATCGACCGGACACGGTTCATCCGCTCGAGTGACAGCACGATCGACTGCGGACCGTTGGCCGGCGGCACCGTGCCCCCGCAAAGCCCCGTCCGGCCACCGGCCGGGACGATCGCGAGACCTGTCTCACCACAGGCGCGAACGACATTCGAAACTTCGGCCGTCGTCGCCGGCTTCACGACCGCGGCTGGCGTCCCCCGGTAGGAGCCGCGCCAGTCCACCGCGTAGGGAGCGACGTCGTCGGCAGACGTGAGGCAGGCGGCAGGGCCGACGATGCGGGACAGAATTTCGGGAGCGCTCATGGACGTCTCGTCACGGCTGGAAGCGAAAAGTGAGATGCGCACGTTTGCACACCTCGGCGGCTAGCGTCAGCCCGCATTCGCATGCGGTCGACAGGCGCGCGTTGCACATAGCAGACCGATCGATCACGGAAGCGTGATCTATTTTCAATCCGAACCGTCTTGATTTGCACTTCATCCCCAGACATACTGATCGCAGTTCAAAACAGAGAGCGGCACGCTCTAACACAGGGAACTGCGCCATGATGGAGTTGATCTACGGTCCGGTCGTGATGACATGCGCGGCGAAGAGCCTTGCTTTCGGGGTGCTCTTTGCGCTGGCTTTTCCGGCGATCCTGAAATGGCGCACAGACGGCCGCTTCCAGGCGACGCTGGTCGAGCGCATGGCGATCGGTCTTGCCGCGACGGGCTTCTTCGGCCTCGCCGAGTTGGCCCTGTTCTGCGCGGCTGACGGGTACCCGCCCCGGATCATCCAGTCGACCGGCGTTGCGTTCGCCATGTTGGCCCTCGTCGGTGTCGCCCTCATTGCGCGCAACCGCAAGGCGCTGCCGTCGGTCTGACCGCTGACGGGCCGCACGTCGCTAAGGGAGGGGCGCTGGCGCCCCCCCCCCTCATGCCCATCCCGACAGGTTCGGGCGGTTCACCGATCCGAGCCCCAGGATTTGCGCGTCGGCGCGCCCGTGGTAGAGAGCCAAGTTGCAGGTTCTCGAACATCAGGCACGACGCTCCCATGAAGCACATCATCGACGAGCTCGAGAGACGGCGCGAGATCGCCCGCCTCGGAGGCGGCGAAGCGCGTATCGCGGCCCAGCACAAGCGGGGCAAGCTGACCGCCCGCGAGCGGATCGAGTTGCTCCTCGACGAAGGCTCGTTCGAAGAGTTCGACATGTATGTCGAGCATCGTTCGACCGACTTCGGGATGGAAAAAACGAAGATCCCCGGCGACGGCGTCGTCACCGGCTGGGGCACCATCAACGGGCGCGTCGTCTATCTCTTCGCCAAGGATTTCACCGTGTTCGGAGGGTCGCTCTCCGAGACGCACGCGAAGAAGATCATGAAGATCCAGGATATGGCGCTGACCAACCGGGCGCCGATCATCGGCCTCTTCGATGCGGGCGGCGCGCGCATCCAGGAAGGCGTCGCGGCCCTCGGCGGCTATGGCGAAGTGTTCCTGCGGAACGTGCTCGCTTCCGGCGTCATCCCGCAGATCTCGGTCATCATGGGCCCGTGTGCGGGCGGCGACGTGTATTCCCCAGCCATGACCGACTTCATCTTCATGGTCCGCGATACGAGCTACATGTTCGTCACCGGCCCAGACGTCGTGAAGACGGTGACCAACGAGACGGTCACGGCGGAGGAACTCGGAGGCGCGTCGATCCATACGACGAAATCGTCGATCGCCGACCGTGGCTACGATAACGACGTCGAAGCATTGCTGCAGATGCGGCGGCTGATGGACTTCCTGCCGGCGAACAACACGTCGGGCGTGCCGGTGCTTCCGAGTTGCGATCCGTTCGACCGGTCCGAGCCGTCGCTCGACACGCTCATTCCCGACAATCCCAACAAGCCCTACGACATCAAGGAACTCATCCTGAAAGTCGTGGACGAGGCCGATTTCTTCGAGATCCAGGAGAGCTTCGCGAAGAACATCGTCGTCGGGTTCGCCCGCATGGAAGGACGCACCGTCGGCATCGTGGCCAACCAGCCGATGGTGCTGGCCGGCGTGCTCGACTCGGATGCATCGCGCAAGGCCGCGCGTTTCGTCAGGTTCTGCGACTGCTTCGAGATCCCTATCGTCACGTTCGTCGACGTGCCTGGCTTCCTGCCAGGGACCGCCCAGGAGTACGGCGGCCTCATCAAGCACGGCGCCAAGTTGCTCTTCGCCTATTCCGAAGCGACGGTGCCGAAGATCACGCTGATCACGCGCAAAGCCTATGGCGGCGCCTACGACGTGATGAGTTCCAAGCACATCCGTGGCGACGTCAACTACGCGTGGCCGTCCGCCGAGATCGCCGTCATGGGCGCCAAGGGGGCGGTCGAAATCCTCTATCGCGCCGAGCTTGGCGACCCGGAGAAGATCAAGGCTCGCATCGACGAATACCAGAAGCGGTTCGCGAACCCATTCGTCGCGGCCGAGCGCGGCTACATCGACGAAGTCATCCTGCCGCGCAATACACGGCGCCGGATCTGCCGCGCGCTCAACATGCTGCAGAACAAGCAAGCCGAAAACCCCTGGAAGAAACACGACAATATACCACTCTAGTGGCGCCTTCGGATGGACCCGTGTTGGCGCTTCGGATGCCCACCAGCAACCGCGCGGGCGCATGCGGTGCGCCGACTCACTGATACTCGTTGCTGCCTCGCACGAAAACCGGTGCAATTCTCACTCGGCTGCTTTCGCCTTGGCTCGGGCGGCCGTCCAGCGCGCGTCATGCAGCTGCGTCGGACGGCCGGATTCCATATCCCGCAGGCTGGCGATGAAATTCGCCGTCATCTCGAACGTGACAGGCGGCGGCGCAAGCAGCCCGAACCATCCGTCGGACTGATCGACATTGAGTTTCAGCGTCAGACGCAACGGCAACTCCACACCGCCCGTTGTTTCGACAAATGATCCCGTTTCGAGTGCGTGAAACAGCACGACATTCGAATAGGAGCCGCCACCCGCGACCGTAATGGGCGTGAACAATTTCACGTCTCCGCGCGGCGATGCGCCGAAATGCAGGTTCTGGAAGCGCTGCGTTTGCCCCGTCGTCCGATGGGTAATATCGAGATCGAACGACAAGACCGTCCCACGTTGTGCGCCGTCGTTGGAAATGGTCACGGGAATGGCGAAGACGTCGCGGAAGTCCTGCCGGTACATATGGATCAGGGGCGACGTGTAGACCCGCAACTCGGCCTGCTTCAGCACCGTCTCATAGAACGTGTAGCCGGAGAAGAGCAGCGCGATCAGGGACACGACAGCCGCGATGGCCGAACCGACATCAGTGAAGACGGGGCGCCGCCCCTGAAAGCCGGCATGCGCATGGCTGCTTGCCCGGCTCGTGCCATGGGTTCCGAAATCGTTCATGCGTCGGGTTCCAGTGCTGGCGTTCCGATCGTTGGCCTTTCCGTACGCGATCCTATCGGCTGCGCACCGGCCTGATGCAAGCGAATCTCCAGAACTCTCTGTGCGGCCACCATACGCTGCGGACTTATGCTCTGCGATGAGCAGATCGGCAGCCGTACCGGCATACCGGAACGGCCGCCTCCGAAAAGCCGATTTCGGGTGCTCACATTCAGCAAATGATCACAGCCGCGGCAGCTTGGCATCGGTGCAGCTCTGGCTTGCACCCTGTCCGGCTCGCGCTTTTTGTCGGGGGTATCGATGGGAATCCTGTTCAACGCTCGCGATTACGCCGTCATCGATCACCTCGTCTGGCAGGGCCGCAAGAAGCGTATCTTTGACAGGCTGAAGGCGGACACCGTCCAGAGGGTCGCCAGCTTCCTAGCAACAAAGGATCTTCCGCCGAAGGAAATCCGCGAAACTCACGTCGAGATCGTCCCACGCACGAACCAACATCAGCCGACGGTGTGGTCGATGCGCAGTTCGGTCGCCCGGCGTGGCGGCGTCTGGGAGATTACGGTCGAGTATTTCGGCCCCTACGATCGTACGCCGTTTGCGGAAATCTCGATCGGCTCGCTTCTGCACAGCCCGAAACTTCTGCAGGAGTTCTACGTCACGAGCTGGCGGGGCAAGACGTTCCATATCGAACCTGTTCCGGGCTGGGACGACTCGACGCCCACAAACAGGCACGGCACGTTCGCCGGGGCGTGGTATCGCCACTCCTTGCCACTTATCGTCTTTTCGAACGCGCCCTCGGGCATCAGACGAAAGCAATACAGCCTCTCGGTCTATACGCAGTCAATCCGTTATTTTCCGCATTTGGCGCGGGAGGCGAAGACGCTCGTGGCCGCGACGGCAGGCCCTAGTATTATTTCCGACATCAAAGTTTTCGTTTCCGCCAGAACATCTACGCTCGAACTATTATCACCAAATTATTTCTCTGCCTTCCTTTCTGAAACTTACAATCCTCCGGTCGCGCAGACCATTCCATCGGCCATGGCGACAGCGAAGTTAAAAATCAAAACACTGGATTCGTGGTGTTTGGCGCGCCGCTCCGATACAGAGCCGGATTTCGCAAGTCATTCAACGCCGCGAACGCGTCAGCGAACTCCTGGAGATCCACCAAGACACATTCTATAGAACTCATGCGAAGCGCAGTGCAGATCGAAGGCTGAAGCTCATGAAGACACTGGCCGTCGGCGACACCGCCATACCCTATCTGGATATCGGCTCCGGCGACGCACTCCTGTGCATTCACGGCTCGCTCAGCGATTTCAGATCCTGGTCGCCGGTCATGGGGCCGCTCTCACGACGCAATCGACTCATCATCCCAAGCCTCCGGCATTTCTTCCCGGCGCATTGGAACGGCGAGGGCGGCGGCTTCACGATTGCCCAGCACACGTCCGACATGATCGCGCTGATCGAGGGCCTCGGCGTCGGCGCGGTGAACGTGATGGGGCATTCGCGCGGGGGCCACATCGCGTTCCGGATCGCCGAGCAGCGGCCGGGCCTCGTCAGGCGGCTCATTCTGGCGGAACCGGGAGGTGAACTCGATGCGTCGCTGATGCCGCCGGGGCAGCCGGCGACGGCCGAGCGGGTGGAAAGCATCCACGAGGCAGCCCGACAGATCGCCGCAGGAGACGTGGACGGCGGGCTGCAAGGCTTCGTCGACCGGATCTATGGCGCGGGGACGTGGGCCAAGCGGCCTGCCGCGGCCAAGCAGATGCTAAGGGACAACGCCACAACGCTGATCGGCCAGATCAACGAGGACCGGCGACCTTTCTCGATGGGGGCGGCCGAACGTATCGCGGTGCCAACGCTCCTCATCGGCGGGGCGCTGACCAAGGGCCTGCTGCCCGTCGTGCTGAAGGCGCTCGCCAGCGCCATACCCAGCGCCAGATCCGCCATCATTCCCGACACGTCGCACTCGATGTTCGAGCAGGCGCCGGTGCAATTTTCGGGGCTCGTGCAGGCGTTTCTCGGCGGCCAAGAGGCTCGCTGACGCCGCCTCGTCGAGCTTCCCGGGAATTTGAAACCTTGCCCCTTGCATCATGCCGGGGTTTGGGTCATAAACCCGCGTTGCCGCCTCCCTTGGGTCGGTCGGCAGATATGGAAGCGGGTGTAGCTCAGCGGTAGAGCATCACGTTGCCAACGTGAGGGTCGAGGGTTCGATCCCCTTCGCCCGCTCCAATCCTCCCCACGACGGGACATCGTATCGATCGGGCCACTTTGGCGCCCGAATCGGTCGTCATTACGCCACGATCGATCATTGCGGGGGCAGGTCTGCTGTGACCGGCACTGCGTGAAGCCGTGGGGGGACAAGCGGCGATGCGATTCTGGAAAAAGCGCGACGACGGCTTCGAGTGGCACCAGTACGTGCGCACGACGATCAAGCTGCGCCGCGAAGCCCGACGGGACCGGGCACAGCAATTCGGCGAACAGGTCGCCGGCGGCGCCAAGGCCGCGGGTGTCGCCGCCGACGTCATAGCCAAGGGCTCTGCGCACAAACTCCGCAACGCCATCCAGATCGGCGGCACCGGACTGCGCTCGCTGATGGCACGCCTGTCGCTTCACGCCGCAGCCGGCTTCGCGCGATTGCGCGGGCTAGGCGCTCCGGCGCTCGACGTGCTCGGCCGGTCCAGCGTGTCGGGGCCGCTCTTTCTCGCCGGTTCGATCGCGCTCGTCGCCGGGGCGCTGCGCGTTGCGCTTGCGGCTGGCTCCATCGACGGCGAAAGCATCGCTGCACTTGCCATCGGCGCCGTTTGCCTCGCTCTGAGCCTTGGGCCTGCCCTGGCGCTCGGTCACGGCATCCTCCATCGACCAGCGATCGCACCGATCGTCGATCTGCCGTCGCGGTGGCGCCTCGCCGGGGTTGGCGCGGTGCTGCTGCTCCTCGTCGGCGGGATCGCCGTGATGGCCGGGCGATGGACGCTTCCCGGCGTCTCGCTGGCGAGCCTCTCCGGATTGCCGCTCATCGGCGCGAGCGTCGAGGTCAAGGGCAAGGCGACCGTGATCGGCAACGACGCGCTGCGTATCGGCAATACGGTCGTCCGGCTGACAGGGATCGAAGCGCTCGACGCGGATCAGCGTTGCCCGCGCGCGAATGCCCGCGCCGGCCGCACATGGGCGTGTGGAGACGACGCGCGGGAGGCACTCGCCCGCCTGGTGCGGGGCCGGGTCATTGCCTGCGAAGCCGGCTCGGCCGACAAACAGGGCGTCGCCTGGGGCCGCTGCCGCGACGGGACAAAGGATTTGGCGCAGGAGCTCGTCAGGGCCGGCTTTGCCTTCGCGGAGATCGGACTCGTCTCGCCGTATCAGACCGCGCAGGCCGAGGCCCAGGCCGCGAAAGCCGGCATCTGGTCGGTGCCGACCGCCGAGAGGCCGCAAGACTGGCGAAGCCGGGTCTGGGCGGAAGCGAAGGGGCGGGCGCCAGAGGGCTGTCCGATCAAGGGAGCGGTCAAAGGCGGTGACCGGATCTACGTCCTGCCATGGGCGACGGAATACTCTCGCATCCGGGTCAGCGCGCGACGCGGCGAGCGCTGGTTCTGCTCGGAAGCCGACGCCGTCGCCGCGGGGTTTCGCAGCGCGGCACGCGGATAGGGACTCGCCCTGCAACGTCATCCATGTCCGGACTTTCCCTCGCGCTGCGCTTGGCCTAGCCTTTCGGGGCGAAAACGGCTGCGGCCCTCGGATGCCGCGCAGAAGCCAGCCGCGAGGAGGAAGCCCCATGTCCATCAGCATTCGCCAACTGACACCCATATTTGCCGGCGAAGTGACCGGCGTCGACATCACCAAGCCGCTGTCGCCTGACGACGTGAAAGCCATCGAAGCCGGCATGGATCGCCATGCCGTTCTCGTCTTCCATGGTCAGGCGCTCACCGACGAGCAGCAACAGGCGTTCTCGCGCAATTTCGGTCCGCTGGAGGATGCGCGCGGCGGCAACATCACCAAAGCCGCGGACAAGCGCCTCGGCGAGGGCATGAACGACGTCTCGAACCTCGGCAAAGACGGCAAGCCGCTGCCGAAGGACAGCCGGCAACATCTCTTCAACATCGGGAACATGCTGTGGCATTCGGATTCCTCGTTCCGCGCCATCCCGGCCAAGTATTCGCTGTTGTCGTGCCGGGTCCTGAACGAGAAGGGCGGCAACACGGAATTCGCCGACATGCGCGCGGCCTATGACGATCTCGACGCCGACACGAAGGCGGAAATCGACGGCATGATCGCCGAGCATTCGCTGATGTACAGCCGGGGCTCGCTCGGGTTCCTCGACTACACCGAGGACGAGAAGAAGATGTTCAAGCCCGTCCGGCAGAGCCTCGTCCGGACGCATCCCGTCAGCGGGCGCAAGTCGCTCTATCTATCGTCGCATGCGGGCGGGATCATCGGCATGTCGATGCCGGAAGCGCGCATTCTGCTCCGCGACCTGACCGAGCACGCGACGCAGCCGAAGTACGTCTATGTGCACAAGTGGCAGCGCCACGACCTCGTCATGTGGGATAACCGACAGGTCCTGCATCGGGTCCGGCGCTACGACGCGAGCCAGCCGCGAGACATGCGGCGGACGACGGTCGCCGGCAATACCATGACGACGGCTCAGGCCGAGGCCGCCTGAGAGGCCTCACGGCCCGGCGTGCGGCGTTCAGGCGAACGAGCGACGCACGAGGCGGGGGTAGCACATCCCCAGCGTGACCGTGCGGGCGGCAAACAGGACCATGTAAGCCGCCCACAGGCCGTGGTTTCCCATGGCGCGGACCAGCACGACGTAGGCGAGCAGGAAGATGGCGATACTGACGATCATCGTATTGCGCATGTCGCGCGTGAGCGTCGCGCCGGTGAAAATGCCGTCGAGCTGGAAACACCAGACACCGAACAGCGGCGAAATGGCCACCCATCCGAGATAGGCGATGGCGGCGGCCTGGACATCGAGGCTTTTCGAGCTGAGCGCAATGATGGACGGGCCGGCCCACCAGATCACCGCGCTCAACAAGGCCGCAAAGACCAGCGCCCAGATGGTGGAGATGACGACGGCCCGATCGAAGCCGGCGCGGTCGCGGGCGCCGATGCTGCGGCCGACCAAGGCCTCGGCCGCGAAGGCAAACCCGTCGAGCAGGTAGATGGTGATCGCCATCATGCCATAGAGCAGTGCATTGGCGGCGAGCGTCACGTCGCCGGAGCGGGCCCCTTCGGCCGTGAAGACGATCAAGGCCGCGTAGCCCGTCAGGGAGCGCACGACGAGATCGCCGTTGAGGGAGAGGGAGCGGAGAAGTTTCGCGCGATCGACGGCATCGGCGAGCGGCGCGGAGGCCTTCATGACGCGTGCGACGCGCGCCGCCAGGAGAATTCCCGCGAGCGCGGCGATATTCTCCGCCAACAGCGCCGCCCACGCGACACCGCTGACGCCCCACTGGAAAACCAGGCCGAAGACGACCGCGAGGGCGATGTTCATCAGATTGAGAAAGAGCTGGATCGCGAAGGCCATCCCAGCCCGCCCCAAACCGATGAACCAGCCAAGCAACGCGAAGTTCACGAGACCCGCCGGCGCCGCCCAGATGCGGATGTCGAAATAGGTCGTTGCAGCCGCCAGAACCTCGGGCGAACCGCCCGTCAGCCAGAACGACGCCGAACGGATCGGCCATTGCAGCACGATCAGGGCGATGCCGCAGGTGAGCGCCATGAGCAGGGCGCGGAGGAGGTGGCCCGCGATATCTCGACTGTTGCGCGCGCCGAGGGCCTGTGCCGTCAGCCCGGTCGTCCCCATGCGCAGAAACGAAAACGTCCAATAGAGCATGCTGAAGATGACGGACCCGATGGCCACACCGCCGATCAGGTGCGGCACTCCGAGTTGCCCGACGACGGCCGTGTCGACGAAGCCGATCAATGGAACGGTCGCGTTGGACAGCGTGATCGGCAAGGCGATCGCGAGGACGGCCGCATGCGTCACGAGCGGGTGAGATCGAGGCGTCTGCTCGCCGCCGGACTCGGGCTCCGGAGCGACCCCGGCAGCAGTCGGCATCGGTTGTGACGCCATCAATTCGGCCGATCGTTGCGGCCACCCAGCAGCCCGAGCAGGCGGAGGACCACCCAGATCGGGATCACGACGACGGCGCCCAGCATGAAGTAGCCGAAGGCGCCCTCGAAGACGCCGAAGCCGAGGTCGGAGATCCGATGGATCAACAGCCGCAGGTGATAGACGAGGTTCTCGGGCCGAATGTCGAGCGCCGACATCACGATGCCGACGATGATCGACAAGAGGACGAGGCGCAGGAGGACGCCGATGGGGTTGCCGCCAAAGAGCCTGTTCCGGTCCACGCGCTGTCGCTCCCTTGACCTGATCGGCATTCCGGATCGGCCGACGCAGCCGGCGACCGATCCATGAACGTCCCGATAGCACGAACTTGAACTAGCGGCGATATCGGGCCACATGGCGCGGCATGGGATACGTGTCGCGGCCGGCAGAGCGAGTGCGCAGGTGAAAGCCTCTTCCAGGAAGCCGGCACGCGGCAAGGCCGCTCGGACCGCGCCACGCCGCAAGGCGGTGACGCGCGTCTCCGTCGCAGTCGCGAGCCCGCTCCTGCCGGGAGCGTTCGACACATGGTTCAAAAGCAAGGGCTGGGAGCCGCGCGCGCACCAGATCGGGCTCCTCGAAGCGGCCAGCAAGCGGCGATCGACCCTCCTCATCGCCCCCACCGGCGCCGGCAAGACGCTCGCGGGGTTCCTGCCATCGCTCGTCGCCTCGGCCGCGCGCGGCCACGACGCCCCGAGGAAGGGCGCCGGCCTCCGGACGCTCTACATCTCGCCACTGAAGGCGCTCGCCGTCGACATCGCGCGGAACCTCACGGTGCCGATCCAGGAGATGGGGCTCGCCACCAGCGTCGAGACGCGGACCGGTGACACGCCGCAATCGAAACGCGCGCGGCAGCGGACCAGGCCGCCGGAAATCCTGCTGACGACGCCCGAGCAGCTCGCCCTGCTGATCGCGAGCGAGGACGCGGGCTATCTCTTCGCGGATCTTGAAACAGTGATCCTCGACGAGTTGCACGCCCTCGTCCCGTCGAAGCGGGGCGACCTGCTCGCGCTCGGCCTTGCGCGTCTCCGGCGGCTTGCGCCGGGGCTGATGCTGATCGGCCTCTCGGCCACGGTGGCGCGGCCATCCGAGCTCCGCGCGTGGCTCGACGCGCAGACGGAGGCCGACACGCGCATCCTGCTGGCGGATTGCATCGAGGTCAGGGGCGGCGCGAAGCCGGACGTCAGCATTCTGGAGACGGAAGATCCCCTGCCGTGGGCCAGTCACTCGGCGCGCTATGCCGTGAAGGACATCCTCGCCGCCATCGCGCGGCACCGGCTCGCCATCGTGTTCGTCAACACGCGGCTGCAGGCCGAATTGATGTTCCACGAGTTGTGGAAGGCGAACGAGGACACACTACCGATCGCGCTGCACCACGGCTCGCTCGACGTCGCCCAGCGCCGCAAGGTCGAAGCCGCCATGGCCGACGGGAAGCTCAGGGCGGTGGTTGCGACGTCGACGCTGGATCTCGGTATCGACTGGGGCGACGTGGACCTCGTCATCCACGTGGGGGCGCCCAAGGGCGCGAGCCGGCTGATCCAAAGGATCGGACGGGCCAACCATCGACTCGAAGAGCCGTCCAAGGCGTTGCTGGTGCCGGCAAACCGCTTCGAGGTGCTCGAATGCCGCGCCGCGCTCGAGGCGGCGGAGGCAGGCGCGCAAGACGCGGTCGTCTCCCGGACAGGCGCGCTCGACGTGCTGGCGCAGCATGTGGTCGGCATTGCCTGTGCCGGGCCGTTCGATCCGGCGGACCTCTACGCCGAGACAACGGCGGCGCTGCCCTATGCGTCTCTCTCGCGGGCGGACTTCGACCGGGTCGTCGATCTCGCCGCGACGGGCGGCTATGCGCTCCGGGCCTATGACCGGTTCGCCCGCCTCAAGACCATGGACGACGGGCGGCTCAGGATCGCGCATCCCCGCTTCGCCCAGCAGTACCGCCTGAACATCGGCACCATCGTCGAGAGCCCGATGCTGAAGGTCCGGATGGTCGGTCGACGGGGGCGCCCCGGTGTGCCCTTGTCCAAGCCGCTCACGGGGGGGCGCGTTCTCGGTGAGATCGACGAGTGGTTTGCCGGGGAGCTGACACCGGGCGACGCCTTCGTGTTCGGCGGCGAGACGGTGCGGCTCGAAGGCATTCGCGACAACGAGGCCTATGTGTCGCGCGCCACGGCGAGCGACCCCATCGTTCCGAGCTATCCGGGCGGGCGGTTTCCGCTCTCCACGCACCTCGCCGACCGCGTCAGGCGGATGCTGGCGGACCCGGCGCGGTGGCAGCGACTGCCCACGCCCGTCGCCGACTGGCTGGCGCTGCAAGAGGGGGCCTCCGTCATCCCCGCGGCCGACGAGGTGCTGATCGAGACATTCCCGAACGGGGGGCGATATCACCTCGTCGCCTATCCGTTCGAAGGCCGGCTCGCGCATCAGACGCTCGGCATGCTGCTCACGCGCCGACTGCAGAGGGCCGGCGCGAAGCCGCTCGGTTTTCTCGCCAACGACTACGCGCTCGACGTGTGGGGGCTCGAGGACGTCTCCGGCATGATCGCTGCCGGCGACCTCAGCCTCGGCACATTGTTCGACGAGGACATGCTCGGTGACGACCTGGATGCCTGGCTCGCCGAGACGACACTGATGCGGCGGACGTTCCGCTACTGCGCCATGATCGCGGGGCTGATCGAGCGGCGGCATCCGGGCAAGGAAAAGAACGGCCGCCAGCTCACGGTGTCGGCGAGCCTCGTCTACGATGTGCTGCGACGCTACGAGCCCGGCCACGTCCTTCTCGAGGCCGCCTGGCACGATGCGGCGACCGGCCTTCTCGACATTGCGCGGCTCGGTGATTTCCTGCGGCGGATACGTGGCCACATCCGGCACATGCCGCTCGAGCGCGCCTCGCCGCTCGCCGTCCCGATCCTGCTCGAAATGGGGCGGGAAGGGGTCGGGGGCGATGCGCGTGAGACCGTGATGCGCGAGGCTGCCGAGGAACTGATGCGCATGACCGGGGCTGTGGGGGCGAACAGCGGCAACGGGATCGCGCGGGGGACGTGAGATGAGCGACCGTAGTGCAGCCCGGCCTGACCGACGGCCGTTCGACGTGGCGTGCGTCAGCATTTGCGGCCTCGATCTCGTGGCGGATCGGTCGGGCGTGCTCTTTTCGGAGCCGGATGCGACGCTCGTCGTCGCCGACCTGCATCTCGAGAAGGCGTCGTCACTGGCGCGGCGAGGGCAACTCCTGCCGCCCTACGACACGCAAGCCACGCTGGAGCGTCTGGCCGACGCGATCCGCAGATACGCGCCCAAGCGCGTGATCGCCCTCGGGGACAGCCTGCACGACCAGGGTGCCGCGCGTCGGATCGGGCCTGATGATATCGCCCGGCTCAGAGCCCTGCAGGCTGGCCGCGACTGGGTCTGGGTGACGGGCAACCACGATCCGAAGGGTGCGGCGCTCGGCGGCGAGGATGTCGATACGGTGATGCTCGGCCCGTTGACGCTCCGCCACATTCCGGAGCCCGAGGCGGCGCCAGGCGAGGTCGGCGGTCATTTGCATCCGGTGGCACGATTGCGCCTTCGCGGCGTGAACATCCGGCGCGCCTGCTTCGTGATCTCGGAGGACCGCATCATCATGCCGGCGTTCGGCGCGCTGACCGGCGGCCTCAACGTTCTCGACGACGCCTTCCGGCCGCTCTTTGCACCGCATCGATCGCCGGCGCGCGTGCTCATGCTCGGGGACGACGGCGTCTATCCGGTGGCCGAGGCCAACCTCGCGCCGGACCGATAGCCGGCCTCAGCTGGATCCGCGGCGGAAGACGGCCGCCGCCAGCATACCTGCGCCCATCGCCAGCATGATCATGACCAGGCCGTAGACGAGCGGACGACGGAATGCGAGGCCGTAGACTGCTTCATCGAAGCCCTGCCGATGCAGGTCGAGGCGCGCCGTATAGCGGCTCAGCAGCTCGCCATTCCGGAACAGGAACACGCGGGTCTCGAACGGGCCGACGACGACGTTCGCGGGCACCTCTATCGTCGCCCGGAACAAGCTCCGGCCGATGAACGCGACGGCGTATTCGCTCGTGCGGTAAAGATTGTCCTTGTTCTTCAAGCGGACGATGGCTTCACGGAAGGAGCGGATGTCGCTCGCCGTCCGGCCCTCGGCGCTCTTGGCCAGTTCCATGGGGACGTAGTCGAAGCCGATCCCCGTCGATTTCAACACCTCGGGGGAAGCGACCTCGTCCAGAGGGCGCGTCGCTGCGATGGCGTAGTAGCTCGGGACACTGTCGAACGTTACGGAATCGGTGTTGAGCCAGATGCCGGCGACGCGGCTCTTCTTGCGGGCCGTCACGCGGGTCGGCGTGCCCACGACGACGATCACGACGTCATAGAGGCCTGCCTCCGGGCTCGACTGCCGGCTGTGGTCGACGGCACCGAAGACCACGATCTCGGTGCCTGAGAAATTCGATGTGACCGGAACGTTGCGGGTTGAAACATCGGCCTGCACCGTCTCGCGCGGCAGGGCCGGCTCACCTGCCGCGGCTCCTTGTTGCTGCTGCGGCACAGGGTCGATCCGCTGGGGCTCGGGCACCGGAATCGGCGCCACGCGGTCGCGCCGCTGAGCGGAGGCCGGTCCAGCAAATGCCGCCGCGAAGACGGCCAACACAATCGCCATGACGGCGACGATGTGCGCGACCCTCGGCCGCCGTACCACGACTGGCATTCTTGAGCCCTGCCCGGGAACGATTGCTATGAGGGCACAGGACAGGAGTCCGACTTGTTTTGCAAGATGCGGCGACGACTGTGGCGCCTTTCCCCATTGTCGCAAGCAGCAGCGCGCGACGCCGCATCGCGGCGGCCGGCACGCCACGTCCCGCGGTCAGTTGGACGAGACGCTCGAGGCCTGACGCCAGACACCGCCGGCCACGCGGGCATTGTTGGCCTGTTCGCGAGGCGTCATCGGACGGAACGCGGCGACCTTGCGGTCTCCGGCCTGGACGGTCTCGGCGGGCAAGCGCGCGATCAACTGGTCACGACGCGCAGCGGCGTCCTGATCGCCGCCCTTGGCAGCCAGCGTGTACCACATGTAGGCCGTCGCGTGGTCCTTCGGGACGCCGAGGCCGCTCTCGTAGAGGACGCCGAGATTGTACTGGCTATCCGCCAGGCCATGCTGGGCGGCCATAGCGAAGAGGCTGGCGGCGGTCGCGTAGTCGGGCTGAGTTCCAGCGCCGCTGGTGGCCATGACCGCAAGGTTGTGCATGGCTTTCAGATTGCCCTGCTCGGCCGCACGGCGGTACCAGACCTTCGCCTGCTCGACGTCGCGCTTCACGCCCATGCCGCGCTCGTAGAGTGTCGCCAGGCGGTACTGCGATACGGTTTCGCCCTGCGCGGCGGCCCGCTCGTACCAGACTGCGGCGTCGGCGAAGCTCTGCTTTACTCCACGACCTTCTGCGAACCTCGTCGCAATCTCGAGCTGAGCCGAGGCATTGCCCTTGGCGGCAGCGACACGAAGAGAGTTCGGTCCGATCGCGGCGGGAGGGAGAGGCACCTGACGGGCCTCAGGCTGGGTCGGTGCCGACGGGCTCGCCGGCTCCACGCCGGTCGACGCCGTCGTCATGTCGATGGTGCCGGCGGGCGCGCCATGGGATCTGGCTGCGGTGACCGCGGCGCGCTGCGAAAGCTGGGCGATGTGCGCCTGCTCGCGGGCCCTCATGACCTGATGGATGTTCGGCATCGGGCCGCCCTGGGCCACCGCGATGCCGGGGCCACCGGTGGCGAAAGGCTCTGCAGGCGCCGATGCCTCCTGCTCGAGAGCACGTGGCATGACGTCCTCGTCAGTGCCCGACGAGCGCCTCGCACCGCCGGGCACACCCTGCGACTCCGGCGACGCTTCCTCGATATCGGGCCGGCCGGTCGGCGCGGTGGCCGGTTCGCCGGTCGTCGCGACAGGTTGCGCCTGATGGATCGCGGCGGGCTGCGACTTGCCGACGAACGGCAGGCGTGCCCCCGATACGTACCAATAGCCGCCGAGAAGCGCTGCTGCGAGCCCTGCAATGACGAGCACGCCCGGGCGGACCCCGGACGCCATGCCGCCTGCTCCGGCGCCCAGAACGGACGCGCGTTTGGCGCGGACGGCATTGGCTCCGGCGGCTCCGGCGGCAAGCTTCTGCTCGCCGTCCGCCTTGGCCTTTTCGGCCGCCTTGCGTGCCATGGCGATGAACGCCTGGCGATCGTTGAGGGGCGGCTGCCCGGCGCCGGGGTGAACCGTGTCGGCATAAGCGGTGGCGGCAGGGCTCGCGCCCGGGATGCCCTGATGCGGCGGCGTATAAGCCGGGATCTCCATGTCGGCGGGGGAGCCGCGCCGTTGGGCCGGGAGTTCGTCGTAGTCGATCGCACCCGGGATGCCGGACACCGACGGACCACGGGGCATCGGTTCGGAATAGTCGTTTCGTGCCGTCTCGCGAGGCAGCCGATCGATGGCGTCGTCGAGCTGGCGATGAAGCGCCGTTTCAGGAGCCGCGCGCTGAGGCGCGAAGGCACCCGTTCGCACCGGCTCGGTGGCGAAGTCGGCATCGTCGTCCAACTCGTATGCGGCCGGTCTCGGCTGCGTGTGGGCCACCGGTGGGCGATCGCGGACAGGGGCGACTGCGCCTTCGAACTGCTCGACACGGTCGAGGAGATGCTGCATGGCGAGCTGGAGCGTTTCCAGTGCCTCCACGGTCCCGGCATCGGACTTGCGACGATCGTCCATGAACGCGGCAATGAGATCGCGGGTCGATCTCAGTTCGCTTTCAAGCGCCATCGAAGACGGCGCAGACATCAGAGACGCAGGAGCCGTCGTGTCAGCGAGCCGCTCGCGCGTAATGGCCTCGAGGGCGCGGTCGGCGGCACGGCCAGCGGCATCCTCGGCGAACTGGGTGAGGTCCTCTGCCGTCGGAACCAAGCCGCCGAAGAGGGTCAGGATGTGCTCGTCGGACAGCTTGCGGCTGAGTTCGCTGAGTTCGGCCTCGATCGCCTCCAGTCCACTCAGACGCTGAGTGCCACTGCGTACCTCGGTCTCGAGGCCATCGAGCCGCAAGCCGAGTGCGTCGATCGCATCGCGCGGAGCCAGCCGGTCGAGGGCCTCCTCGACACGGCGTGCGGCCGCCAGCAGCATCTCTCCGGCCTTGCCCCCATCCGGCAAACCGGCAACGGCCTGGACCGCACCAGGCCTCGCGACGGCAGCGCTCGGCGCGGGGCTCTTTTCGGCGACCGAATGCTCCCAGCTTCGCGTCAACGCCTCGGCGGCGGCTGAATCCCAAGGCTCTTCGGCGGCGGCCGACGGAGCTGGATGGCGCGCAGGCTCAACCTCGTTCCGTGATCCCAATGAACTGCTGCCGTGCAAAACGGTGCGAACGCGAACCGGCTCGGCGGCTGGGGTCGCCCGGCCATGAGCTCCGGCTGCCGGCATCGCGGACCGCAACGCCGGGGGCTCTTCCGTGTGAGACGCAGGCCGACGAAGGCTCGGCGTGACCGCTGGCTTCGGGGCACCGTCGAGGTCGGCCTCCAGGTCGTCGAGCAGGCCGCTGAAGCGCTTCGTCGCGGACTTGGCGTCGAGAACGTCCTTCTCCAGGCGCGCGCCCACACTGCTGTCCTCGACGGGGCCCGGACCTTCGTGGTCGAGCCCATCCGGCTGCGTTTGTGTCGCCCTGGTGGAACCGGCACTCCCGTCCGTCTGACCGGCGCGGGGGGCGTGCTGCTCGTCGACGGTAGAGATGTGCGCGGCGATCCTCTTGAGGAGGACGTCCAGCTCGTCTCGCCGCTTGTCCGATTTGCCGGTGCCGCCAGTCTCGGCCTCGGTCCGCTCCGTCTCTGCCATCGTCTTTCTCATCCCAATAATCTGGCGACTGATCGTCGTGCTCGGCAGGAACTGCGACGTCCGTTCATCGCCGAAGTCGGCGACGTGCAAGACATCGAATTCGCATTCCCGGAAAAGGCTCTGACCACAAACGAGAAAAAGCCGTTGGATCGACGGTGGATGCATCGCGTAAAGGAACTGTTAAATGGCGTTACCTTTTGCGCCATGACGGCCAATGTGCTCAGGCCGCCACAATTGAGGAGTAGGCAGCAATCGCCGTTTCACGGGCAGTTCCGTGGCGTTCGGCAATCTTGTGGCCGGGAGGACACGATGCGTCTCACACTTTTAATCGCCACGCTCTTGATCGCGTCCGGCAGCAATATGGCGCCTGCTTCACCGCCGACGGCGAGTGATTCGCGGAGCGGGCGCTTCGTCATGCAGCCGATCGAGGGCGGTTTCCTGCGCCTCGACACGGCGACCGGCGACATGTCGCTGTGCGCCACGGCCGGTCTCACGTTCGAGTGCAAGCCGGTCAAGGACGATCGCGACCTCCAGGCCGAGATCGCCCGGCTCAGCGACGAGAACAAGGAGCTGAAGGCCGAGATCAAGCGGCTCGACGAGTTGCTGGCGCTCAACAGCAAGCAGGGTTCCAAGCCGAAGCTGGAACTGCCTTCGGAGGTGGACGTGGATCAGGCGCTCAGCTATCTCGAGCGCATGTTCAAGAAGTTCCGGGACAAGATGAAGGAACTCGAGGCGCCGTCCGACGGGACCGGAAAGGGCACGCCGCTCTAGTCTCCTCCCGACGGGTCGGCCGCTGACGCACCGCATGGAGCCGGGGGGGGCGAACCCGGCCCGACCCGGGCCGTTACATTTCGGAGAACCGGCGGGTTGCAGCGACCAGCTCATGGATGGTTCCGGGCTCGGTCATGGCGTGGCCGGCGTCGGGGACGATGCGCAACTCGGCGCGCGGCCAAGCGGCCTTCAGGTCGAATGCCGAGCGGATCGGAGTCACCACGTCATAGCGTCCGTGGACGATGGTGCCGGGAATGGTCTTCAGGCGATCAGCCCCTGTCAGCAGCGCGCCATCATGGGAGAAAAAGCCGGCGTTGACGAAGTAGTGGCCTTCGATGCGGGCGAAGGCCAGCGCATAGGCATCGGCGGCAAAGTGCCGGATGCGCTCCGGATCGGCGGTCAGGGCGAGGGTCGAGGCCTCCCAGACGCTCCATGCCCGAGCCGCCGCAAGCTGGACCTTCAAATCGGGATGTGTCAGACGGCGATGGTAGGCCGCGATCATGTCCGAGCGTTCGGCCGGCGGAATGGGCGCCACGAAATCGGCGAAGGCATCCGGGTAGAGCCAGTTCGCGCCATCCTGATAGAACCACTCCAATTCGGCGCGGCGCAGCAGGAAGATCCCGCGCAGGATCAACGATGTAACCCGGTCCGGGTGGGTTTCCGCATAGGCCAGGGCGAGGGTCGAGCCCCAGGAGCCGCCGACGAGCTGCCACGCGCCGATCCCCAGGTGCCGCCGGAGGCGCTCCATGTCCTCGACGAGGTGCCAGGTCGTGTTGGCCTCGAGGCAGGCGTTGGGGATCGAGCGACCACAGCCGCGCTGATCCAGCAGAACGATCCGATACCGCGACGGATCATGAAATCGCCGCATCGTCGGGTTGCTGCCGCCACCCGGCCCGCCATGGACCATAAGCACGGGATGGCCGTCGCGGTTGCCACATTCCTCGTAATAGACCTCGTGTCCGTCGCCGACGTTCAGGCGGCCACGGCGGTACGGCTCGATGGGAGGATAAAGGCCCAGGCTCTCGCGTGACGACATCGATCCTCGTCCTCGTCCCCCGTCGCATCCACGCTGCACCTACCTCGGCATGTGGTCGCCCGTCAGCGTGGCCGCCCAGTCCGCTGACGCGCCTGCCGCGCCTCACGGTCATAGATCGCTTCGCCGCCCGGAATGCGCAAATCGCGCACCATTTCGAGAATGTGGCGGCCGGGCGTCGGCGTCAAATGACTGATGACCAGAATGGCGACCACGGCCGCCGGAATCGCGAGCGTAGGTGCCAGGACGGCAGGCAGGCCCAGCTTGACCACCCCGGACAGCGCCATCATCACCAAGGCGACGGTAAAGCCCGCCGCCAGCCCGCCAAGAGCGCCGGCGGCGGTCATGCGCTTCCACCAGATGGACAAGGCCAGGACCGGGAACAAGGCCGAGCCCGAGATCGCCAGGGCGCTCAAGAGGAGCTGGAGCGGGTCGCCGTCCGCCACAAGGGCGCCCGTGCCGGCCAGCAGCCCCGCGCCGATCATCGCCAGGCGACACGCCAGAAGCCGCTGCGCATCGTCTCCGATCCGGCTCGACGGCCCCTGCACGACATCCTCGCCGACAATGACAGCGATCTGCGTGACGGCCAGGCCGGCGCCGGCAAGGCCTGCAGCAAGGATACCCGCAGCGATGAGATTCACGACCGCCTGTGGCATGCCCATGAGGACCGGGAGCGCGAGCAGCATGCTGTCCCGGTCGAAATAAATGGAGGTCACGCCAAGGCGTGCCTCGTTTCCAGGAATGGTCGCGTAGCCGAGATCGATCAAGCGTTGAAGCCCCGGTTGCAACGACACATTCGTCGCGCCCGAAAACTGCTCCATGACAATCGATCGCTCGAACACGGCGATGCTCGAGAAGGTCATCACCAGGAGGCCGAGCAGCACGACGGCCCAGCCGACCGACTTCCGGGTGTCGTACACGCTCGGCGTGGTCACCGCTCGCGACAGCAGCGAGGGCGAGCCCGCCACACCGGCGACGATCGAGAAGGTCAACAGCACGAAAGCCAGTGGTCCCACGCTGCCGAATGCCGTCGCAAAGCGGCCCAACAGCGGCTGCATGCCATTCCCAGGGAGTTCCAGGGCAAGAAGGTCCGCGACGGCGACAGGAAAGCCCTGCGTCGCCTCGGCACGGCCGACGGCCCTCATGACGGGGCCGTGGCTGAACTGGCCGAAGGGGAGATTGGTTTCGATGACGGCGGCAACCATCGCCGGCAAGACGATGGCCATCAGCACGGCAAGCGCCTGCGCCGCGCCAGACCAGGACAAGGACCGAACGCCGCCGGGGAGGAGCGTCACCAGCAGCACGAGCACGATGGCGGGCACGAGCATGTAGGGCGACGCCGTGACGAGCCAACCCGCTGCAACCATGGCAATCTTGATCTCGGCGATGGCGAGCAGCACCAGAGGCACAACCGAAACCGACGCGGCGAGCAAGCGCACGGGGCCGCTATCGAAGCGCGCGCCCAGATAAGCCGGGACGGTCGGCGCGCCGAATTTTCTCAGGTAGGGCGCGACCAAGAGCACCGACACGGTCAACCCGGCGACGAGGCCCAGTCCCAGACAGAGCGAGTCGAACCCCGTCAGGAACAGCGCGCCAGAGATTCCGACGATGCCCGCTCCGCCCGGGGCAACGATCGCGAGAGACGCGCCGTTGTAGAATGCCGGCACGCGCCGGCCTGACATGAGGAACTCGCGGGCGCGGGTCGTGTAGCCGGCGACGCCTATGGTCGCGAAAAGTACGATCGCGATGCCCGCCATGGCGACCTTCAGCGTCTCAGGGCGCGCCCCGAGTTGCTCGAAGATGGCGAGCATCACCAATCCCGCCACCAAGATGGCGGCATAGATCGCGAAGTAGACACCGGCCAACGGATTGCCGACCGAGGGGCCATGGCGGTGGGGCATGGCTCAAAGGTCCTCGTGGGCGCCGTGCCAATGGTCGATGGCGTCCTGCCGGTTGATGTAGGAAAACACGGTCACGATCGCGATCAGCACCAGGCCGTGGCATGCCAGAAAGTAGCCGAGCGGGAAGCCGAGGATGCGCTTGGCATTGAGCTGATCGGCATAGAGCGGTAGCACGATCAAAGTGAGAAGGAACGGAATGAGGCTGGTCAGGACCTGCCATTTCGTGTGCCGCCAGTAGGGCTTGCGCTCTTTGCGTTCGATCATGGCTCGCCCCCAGAGTGCGCCCGCAACGCGGCGCCGACGTCCCGTTGTCCGCTGCCCTATCGAGCAGGTTTGTGTTCCCGCTGCGGCGCCATGCGCGCGACGGCCAGCGTTACATGGCGTCACAGTAGCCGTTCAACCGATCGCTCGCGACCTCGCAGGTGCAGATTTCCCCCGACGCGACAGTGTGGCGTGACGGCGTGGCGGCGAATGCCTGCGCACCAGACCGGCCCGTTCGCATCCGCTCGTGCTTGCCAAAAGCCATGCTTGTTCCGAGGATTGCTGTGTGCCCGCGAGAATAGTTCGTAACGTGATCATTGCCGCAAGGCGGAACATCCGTTAGGTGTGTGCTGTTCCGGCCAATCAAACCATTTGGCAGACGCCATGTGCCAGACGACCGGAGTCGCGGCGCGCCAAGCGGGGAGACTGAGCTGGCGCGCGAGCACATGATCCAGAATCCGAAGGGGCTGCCATGTCACTGATGTCGGAATTCAGAGAATTCGCTCTCAAGGGCAACGTCGTCGATCTCGCCGTGGGCGTGATCGTCGGCGCGGCGTTCGGGAAGATCGTCGATTCCCTCGTGAAAAACGTGCTGATGCCGCCGATCGGCTATGCCATCGGAGGGGTGAACTTCAACGAACTCGCCATCACGCTGCCGACACCGACCGGAAATGGCGTGCTCCTCAAGTACGGCGAGTTCGTGCAGACGATCGTCGACTTCACGATCATCGCCTTCGTGCTGTTCATGGTGATCAAGGCCATCAACATGGCCAAGAAGCGCTTCGAGAAGGAAGCTGCTGCCGCCCCGCCGCCGCCGCCGGCCCCGAGCGAAGTCTATCTCAAGGAAATCCGCGACGCGCTCGTCGCCGGCAAGCGCTGATCTCGCGGCCAACCGTGGATGCGAGGAGGGCGGCTGGCGATGCAGGCCGCCCTTCTTTGCTTTTGTCAGGCTCGATCCAGACCCGGCCGCCACACCCGGCGGCGAAGCTCACGATAGGCGGCAATCCCGCCAGGGTAGCTCACAAGCTCCAACTGCTGGCCCCAGGGCGCCTTGAAGTAGAGCCACGTCAGACCCGCGCTCGGACCTTCGGTCATTTGGACCGGGCCGCTCAGGATCGCGCTGTCGTGTGCCTTCAAAGCCGCGAGCGCCGCCTCCATGTCGTCGACGTAGAACGCCACATGCCAGCCGGCCGGTGACGCTGTCGGCGAGACGGTGAGCTCGATCAACTCCAGGACCGGTCCGTTGGCCACCGCGAGCACGCGCAACCGATGAATGTGTGCGCCCGTCGATCCCGCCAGATGACCGGCCATCCAGTCCTCGGGGCCGGCAAAGGGGCCGATGTCGTAGAGCCGTTCGCCGCCGAGGACCGCGGCGAAGAAATCGGTTGCCGCATCGACGTTCGGCACGACGAGGCCTATGTGGTCGATGCCAGCCAAACCAGGTATCGGAGCAGGACGTGTCATCGGCGTCTCCCGCGGATCAGTTTCGCGCGCTCCATCCGCTTAGCGATTTTCCGGCCGAGCGCAATAATTCCGCCCCAATGCCATTCTACTCACGCGCCGCTCAAGGGCGCCTTGTGTCCGGGCTCGTCGAGATCCCGGCTGGCGCGCGCCGCTTTGCGGTGGCGTGTTCCGCTCCCTTTTGCTCCCGCAGTTGTAGCTCAGCAGGTCAAGAGCGCCGGAGCGATCCGGAGGTCGAGGGTTCGAATCCCTTCAATTGCTCCTCGCGACTAGCTCAGTTGGGTCAGAGCAGCAGGGCATGTCCCTGCGGGTCGTGGGTTCGACTCCCACGTCGTGAACCATGTGCCTTCCACGCACACTCGGTTTAGGACCGATTTCGACTTGAGGGGAGCCGGCTGCCTCCCCTGCCATCCCACGCTGTCCGGCTTGCCGGATCGTGCGGGGCGGCAAGCGCTCCCGGCGCTCTGTGGCCGCGCGGATACCGCCCCGACGAGGGTGGCTCGAAGCGTCTCACCGGCAGATCCCGCCCTCGGGCGAGGTCTGGACGCGAGGCGCCGAAAGTCACCGGAGCCGGGGCTCAAGCGCGGTCCCGTGACCGAGGCGTGGGGTGGCGGCCGGTTGCTCGTTCGTTGCGCCTTCGGATGCCCACAAAGCATCCGGCGCGGTTGCGCCTTCGGATGCGCTCCCTCGTGGCGCTTCGGTTGCCCACCAGCAACCGCGCCGCCACATCCGGCGCGGTGGCACGGTAGCGCGGTGACACGAGACTGACCGAGAAGAACAAGAAACGATCTGGAGATATTCGATGAAGCCTTTTCACTCGCTGACGGTCGTGGTTCGCGACGACGAGCGCGCCTTCCTGACACGCGACGGCCGGATCGAGCGCCTGCTCGGGCCGGGCCGCTTCACGGCCTACGATCCTTTCGGCCGCCTGAAGGCCGAGGTGGTCAAGGTCGTGCGCGCCGAGGTGCCGGTGGAGAAGGCTCTCCTGATCGAGAAGACGCGGCCCGACATCGCGGCCGAGCATTTCACGATCCTGCAGACCGGCGCCACCGAGGTGGCCATCGTGTCGCTCGACGGCGAACCGAAGCATCTCGTGGCGCCGACGACCACGCGGGCATTCTGGAAGTCGCTGACGCTGGTCGAGGTCGAGCGGATCGAGACGGCGACGAACCTGCGCGTCGAGAAGCGGCATCTGGACCGGCTCGACCTCGCGCGTTCGACGCTGATCGTTCATGGCACCGTCGAGGCGCACGAGGCGGGCCTGCTGTTCGTCGATGGCGTGCTGAAGGAGCGGCTCAACCCCGGCCGCTACGCGTTCTGGAACGTCGGCCGGCAGGTGCGGCTCGCGAAGGTCGATCTGCGCCCGCAACCGCTCGAGGTGACGGCGCAGGAGATACTGACGAAGGATCGCGTCGGCATTCGCGTCACGCTCACCGCCTTCTATCGGATCGGCGATCCGGAGAAGGCCGCGATCGCTTCGGCGGACGTAGCGAACACGCTGTACCGGCTCGTGCAGTTCGCGATCCGGGAGGCCGTGGCGACGCGGACGCTCGACGACATCCTGGCGGCACGCGACACGATCGATCACGAGGTTCGCGCCTACGTGACCGAGAGGGCACGGGACCTCGGGGCGGAGATCGGTGAGATCGGCGTCAAGGACGTGATCCTGCCGGGCGACATCCGCGACCTTCTGAACAAGGTCGTGGAGGCGGAGCGGGTGGCCAAGGCCAACCTGATCCGGCGCCAGGAGGAAACGGCCGCGACGCGCTCGCTGCTCAATACCGCGCGGCTGATGGAGGACAATCCGCTCCTCCTGAAGCTGAAAGAGCTCGAGGCGCTCGAGCGGCTGGTCGAAAAGGTCGGCCGGATCGATCTCCACGCCGGCGCGGGCGGCGGGGGCCTCGACGCCCTGCTGACGAAGCTCTACCGGCTCGACGGCAAGGACTGAGTGACGACAACGGAAAAGGGCGGCTTCGCGCCGCCCTTTTCCTGTTCTCGTTGCGCAAGCGCCGGACGTCGACGCCTCAGGCGATCGGCTTCTCGTCGTCCCAGACCTTCTCGGGCATGGGGAGACCGGCCCAAGTACTGTCCGGCAGCGGGTCGATCGGCTTTACCCCGATGAAGGTCTCGAGGATCATCATCATCTGACGACAATGCTGGCCGGAATGCCACGTCGTGCGCTCGAGGAAGTCGTGCTTCGACTGCTCGCCGTAGTAGGTCTCGGCGGGCTCGTCGAAGTCGGTGTGGGGGCCCTGCGTCGACCACCACTCGTTGAACCGCCTCTCGACGTCGGCACCGTAGGCCAGGATGTCGGCCTTGCTGTCCTTGCCTTTCGGGGCGTTCCGGTTGTAGGCGCCATTGACGAGGGCTGTCCCGTCAACCTCGTGCTCCAGCCAGGCGTCGATCACGTTGAACGTGTGCCACGCGAGATTGGCGAACGAGCGCGGCCGGCCGGGCACCTCGGCCTGCATCCGCTCCTCGGGCATCTGCCCGAAATAGCGTTGCTCGGCTTTGAGAATGAGGTTGATGCGCCGGACAAGTTCGTCCGGTGGCAGCATCGTCTGCTCACCGAGGTCCACGCCCACCAGACCCGCCACATCGCGCAGGATCTGGCCGTTGGCCCACTGATCGCCACGCGTGACGACGGGTACCATTCGGATCCCGAATGGCTTCATCTCGTCCCAGGCGTCCTTGTCCTCAAGGACGTTGCGGGAGAGAAATTCAATGCCGTGTTTGCCAAGGAACTCCTTGGTGCGGAGGCAGCTTGTTCAGCCAGGGTGCCAATAGACCCTGACCTTGCCGTCGGCAGCGGTGGTCATGCGTTCGTCTTCCCTTGTTCGATACCGCGACACGATAGGCAGTGTCGGAGGTGACCGTCAACGGGTATGTCCGGACATCACCCCTGCGTTGTTCGCGGTTGCTCCGGCGTTCGACACATGGTTCCAATCGGGTCGGCTCGCGCGCAATCCGCAGCGATGTCGGCGGATCGACTTATCGGCTGCGGAACATGACACACATGGACGCCAACGGGTGAGCCAGGATCCGGACAGAGCAGTCTACGACCTTACGCCGACCGGGCGGATCATCGTCCTCATCGGCGTCGTGCTGGCATCGACCTGCTACACGGCGACCATCCTCGTCGCGACGACGCTGCTACCGCAGATGCAGGGCGGGCTCTCGGCCACGCAGGATGAAATTGCGTGGGTTATGACCTTCAACATCATCGCCACGGCGGTCGCGACCCCGATGACGGGGTGGCTGGTCGAGCGCTTCGGCCGCCGCCTCACGATGATGGCTTGCCTTACGGGCTTCACCTTCGCCACGTTCATGTGCGGCGCGTCGACCTCGCTCGAGATGCTCGTCTTCTGGCGCGTCATGCAGGGCGGGCTCGGCGCGCCGCTGGTGCCCCTCAGCCAGACGCTGCTCCTCGACAGCTTTCCGCGGCGGCAGCACGGTTTCGTCATGTCGCTCTACGGCATGTCGAACATCCTCGGGCCGGTGATCGGGCCGACACTCGGCGGTTACGTCGGCGAGCAGATGGGATGGCCGTGGGGCTTCTACATGGTGCTCCCGGTCAGCCTGCTGGCGTACCTCCTGTTCAAGTACTACCTGCCGGCGGATCACGCGGACAGGAAACCCGCCAAGCTCGACTGGATCGGGTTCCTGTCGCTGTCGGTCGCGATCGCGGCGGCGCAACTCGTCCTGTCGCGCGGGCAGCGGCTGGACTGGTACGATTCGACCGAGATCTGGGCGTCGACGGTGATCGCGGTCGTCGCGTTCTACGTGTTCCTCAGCCACAGCCTGACCGCGAAGGACACGTTCCTGACGCTCGGGCACTTCCGGGACCGGAATTACGCCGTCGGCTGCGTACTGGTGACGCTCTACGGGATGCTGAACTTCGCGCCGATCGTGCTGATGCCACCGTTGCTGCAGCAGCACGCCGGCTTCCCGGATTCGGCCATCGGCACCTATGTCGCCTGGCGCGGGGTCGGCAACGGTCTCGGGTTCTTTGCCGCGATGCTGCTGCAGCGCGTCGATCCGCGCGTCACCATGATCATGGCAACTCTCGTGCAGACGTCGTCGGGCTGGTGGATCGCGAATCTCAGCCTCGACGTGTCGCAGACGACGCTCGCCATCAACAGCCTGATGCAGGGCTTCTCGGTCGGTGTGTTCTGGGTGCCGTTGACGGTGGTCACGTTCTCGACGCTGGCGCCCGAGTTCCGCGCCGAGGGGTCGTCGGTCTTCCATCTCCTGCGCAATCTGGGATCGAGCCTCTTCATCTCGGTTGCCGTGACCGAGATCGTAAGGACGACGGGCGCCAACTACAGCCGCATGACGGAGCTGGCCACCTTCTACAACAAGGCGTGGCAACTCCCGTGGGTCACGGGCGCCTGGACGTTCGATACGCTCTCGGGCTTCGCCCAGCTGTCGAAGGAGATCACGCGGCAGGCGACGATGATCGGCTTCACGAACGCATTCGTGCTCTACACGGTGCTTTCGGCGCTCGCCATCCCGCTCTGCCTGCTGATCAGCCCGCCGAAGACGAAACCGCAGCCGGCGTGAGCGCGTCGCGCGGTGCTCAATCGCGAGGCAGCAGCATCACTGCGCTCGCCATGGCCAAGCTGCCGAACGTCAGCGCAAAGCCGCCGAACAGCAAAGCTGAGGCCGAGACAGCAGAGTCGCTTTCCTCGAACAGCGTGGCGAGCCCGCCAGCGTCCGTCAAAACGAGGCCGGCCGCTGCGAGGCACCCGATGACGGCGCCCCCGACGGCATTGATCGCAAGGAAGCGTATGACGCTCGGATTCTGGTCGTCTGGCTTTCCGGACATGATGGACACTCCCGTCGCGGCCGACGCTGCGATCGTATCCGTTCAACGCACGGGTGCGCCTTTCGGCAATGACATCGCGCAATCGTGATCGGCGACGTTCAGGCGGGCCGTTCCATCCTGACGACGCCCGCTTCGAGGTGAGCCGCAATTTCGGCCTCTGAGAGCCCGGCCTCGCGCATCACATCGGCCGAATGCTCGCCCAGAAGTGCCGTGGCGCGGCCGAGCGTCGGCGCCGTGTCGGCGATCCGAACCGACTGCCACTGGACGCGGATCGTGCCGCACGTCGGGTGGGATCTGACGGCGACCATACCATTCGCGAGGACGTGGGGATCCTCGAGGAAGATCTCCGCATGCCCCGGTGGTGCGGGCGCTGCCGGCACGCCGGCTTCGGCCAGCCGCGCCAGGGTTGCCGTAACGGTGCCTGTGGCAAGAGCTGACGAGAGCCGGGCGGCAAACGGGCACTCGAGCGGATGGCGAGAGGGGCCAACTTCGAGGTCTTCAGGGGTCGGGACGGGGAGGCCGGCGACCCGGCATAGGGCGTGGCGCGACGCCGCGTCGTCGGCGGCCACGTAAATCCAGCCATCGGCGACGCGGACCAATCGATGGAACGGGCCGGTGCCCATCTGCGCCTTGTCGGCGAGTTGCCGCTCAGGGCGGCCTCGATAGCGGGTGAACCACGCCGAGGAGAGGACGATGCCACCCGACAGGAGGTTGCAATCCACCTTCTGAGGGGCTCCCGTCTTCGCCCGGACGTAAAGCGCGAGAATGGTACCGAACGCCCCCATGGCGCCCGTGGTGAAGTCGGTCGGCGCGAGCTGGGCTGGAAACACCGGCGGATTGTCGGGGCCGCCCTGAGCGCGCGACAGGCCCATGTAGGCCTGAGCGAGGGGATCGATGCCCGGCCGCTTCGCGTAAGGGCCCGTCCACCCGTAACCCGTCAGATGGGTTTCGATCAGGCGCGGATTGATCGCCGGGCCGATGCCCATGCGCTCGCTCGCCCCCGGACGCATGTTCGCCAAGAGTGCGTCGCAGGTTGCAGCGATCGCCTGCACGACGCGACGGCCCTTGTCGGTTCCCGTATCGATGCAGACCGAGCGCTTGTTGAAGTTCACGGCGTAGAAATAGGTGCGGCCGATCGGGCGGGAGATGTCGCCGGCCGGCGGCTCGAGCTTGATCACGTCCGCGCCGAGATCCGCCAGAATCCTGCCCGCGGTGGGGCCCGCGATCAGGTTCGTGATCTCGAGGATGCGGATGCCGTCCAGTGGCGGGGGATCCAAAGGTGCCGGCGCATCGATGCGGGGCGAAGACGGCGCGACGGTCGCATGCGATGCAGACGGCGCAACCGGGGCCGACCGTGGCCCCCGAACGGCCCCCGGTGTGGCGCTCATGGCGACCGGGACGCCCATCTGCATCACGGGACCGACGGCCGGGTCCTCGAGCGTCATGACCATACCGTTGTGGATGACCTGCGGGTCGTCGAAGCCTTCCTCCGTGAGCCGTGCCGGCGCGAACGGGACGTCCTCCCTCTCGAAGAGCGTGCTCCATTCGGCGAGCGGGCGCGTCCGGATGGCGGCTGCGACTCGTTCGCGCAGTTCAGTGTCATCTGCGGGTGTCGCGGGGGCGCGGCCAGACACCATGCGCGGTTCGGCGATCAGTTCGGTCAGGCCGAACAGGCCCGCCGCCTTCGCGATGAAACCTTCGTGCACGCAGCCCAGCTGAAGCCACTTCCCGTCGGCGCACTCGTAGAGGCTGTAGAATGGTGCGCTGCCAGCCGGATGCGACTGAAAGACGTGGCGCTTGATACGTTCGCCGTCGACCTTGGTCATGTAGAGCAAGGCGCCGGCCATCAGCGAGGTCTCGATGGCGCGGCCACGGCCGGTCGTCTCGCGGGCCAAGAGGGCTGCCGCGACGGCATTGACAGCCAGCAAGGCGGCACCGACGGTCGGGAGCGGATGCACGCAATGCACCGGGGCAGGGCGGAAGCCCGGCAGCCCACCGAGGAGGCCCGTCCGCGCCATGACCAGATCATCGATCGGGGGTTCGTCGCGCCAAGGCCCCTGCTTGCCGTAAGCCGTGATGGATGCGCTGACGAGGCGCGGGTTCGACGCCATCAGGCGGCCACGGGCGACGAGGGGCTGCAGCTGCGACGACGGCGAAAGATCCTCGACCAGAACATCCGCGGAGGCCAGCATCGCAGCCAGCTGCGACTGGCCGGCCGGCGTCGACAGATCGACACGGACAGCGGTCTTGCCACGGTCCCAGACGACGAAACCGCCGTCGCGGAAATCCGGCATGTCCGGACCGACGATGCGCACCACGTCGGCACCGTGATCGGAGAGGAAGAGGGTCGCCAGCGCGGCGGCGGCACCCGTGCTCAGATCGACGACCGAAAGACCAGCCAGCGCGCCCGCCATATCCCTGTCCCGTCAACACCGACCGATCCGGGCGACTCGGCCCGCGGTCCCAGCCCAATCCTCACCCCGCGTTCATCGCGCGGCGCGTCAGCCGGCGATGCCGGCGATCCGTTCGACCTCGGCCGCCGACAGACCGACCTTGCCGGCCGAGGCGAGGATGTCGGCCCACGTCGTCTGGTCGACGGGAATGCCGTCCTTCAGGCGCTTCGCCTTCCACTCCCGCTCCGGCTCTCCCGCCAGACGAACCTTGTCGAAGCCTTCCGCAACGGGGCCCGACGTCAGCCACCCCGTGAAGGCATCGATCTCGCTCTGGAAGTGATTGGATGTGCCCAGCCGCTCCGGATCGATGACGATCGTGAGCATGCCGTTGTAGACGCCCTTCATGCTGCCATCGTAGGCCTTGCGCATGGTCGCGCCGCCGGTCAGCGCGCCGCCCAGAAGCTCGGCGATGAGCGCCAATCCGAAGCCTTTGTGTTCGCCGAACGTCATGATGGCGCCGAACGGCGGGATGACGGTGAAGCGCGGATCAACCGTCGGACGGCCTTCGTTGTCGATGATGGTGCCGGGTGGAAGCTTGGCGCCCTTGTTGTGGGCCACGCGCGTCTTGCCCTGGGCGATCCGGCTCGTCGCGAAGTCGAGAACGATCGGGTCGGCTCCCTTCCTCGGCACGCCGATGCAGATCGGGTTGGTGCCGAAGCGTCCGTCACCGCCGCCCCACGCCGCCACGATTGGCCGCGACACGACATTGACGAAATGCATCGAAACCAGGCCGGCTGCGACCGCCATCTCAGCCCAGGCGCCGATGCGGCCGATGTGATGAGAATGGTGAAGGCCGACGGCGCTCAGGCCGTGCTTTCGGGCGCGCTCGATGGCGATGTTCATCGTGTCGTGGCCGATCACCTGGCCATAGCCGGCCTGACCGTCGAGCCTGACGAGCGGGCCAGTGTCCAGTTCGATCCGGGGCGCCTGATTGAGAGCGAGACCGCCCTCGACCAGCGACTGAATGTAGCGCGGGATCATGCCGACGCCGTGCGAGTCGTGGCCCTTCAGATTGGCTTCAACGAGGTTCTCGGCGACGAGCTTCGCCTCGCGCGCATTCGAGCCCCCCTTGGCGACGATCGCCTCGATGGCGGCGGTCAGCTTGGGCGCGGCAATGATGATGTCTTCGGCCATGGGATCTCTTGATGCGATGAGGTCATTCGCGCAAAGGGTTGCACGAGGGACCTCATCGCTCAAGGGGAAGCGGGCCGAGCGCTCCCGATCAGTGGTGGGCGCGCCTCTTCTTTCCAGCCGGCGGCAGGATGACGCTGTCGATGACGTGGATCACGCCGTTGCTCGCCTTCACGTCCGGCGTAACGACGGTGGCGCCCGCGACCCGCACACCCTTGCGGATGTCGACGAGAATGGGAGAGCCCTGCACCGACTTCACCGTGTACTGCTTGGCTTTCGCACTCGTGATGCGCCTGGCGTCATACCTGCCGGCCACGACGTGATAGGTCAGGATGGCGCGAAGCTTCGCCTTGTTTTCCGGCTTCAACAGGCTCTCGACCGTACCTGCCGGCAGTTTGGCGAAGGCGGCGTCGGTCGGCGCGAAGACGGTCAAGGGACCCTTGCCCTTCAGCGTATCCACCAGGCCGGCCGCCTTCACCGCGGCGACGAGCGTGTTGAACGACCCGGCCTTGACGGCGGTATCGACGATGTCCTGGGCCTTGGCGACGGGCGCGGAGACCAGACAAAAGGAGACTGTCAGCGCGGCGATGGCCGCACTCCATTTCATGCTCATGACGATGTTCCTTGTCGAAACGCGACCACTCTCAGGGGTCGACAAGGAAAGCAACGGCAGGGGCACGACGCCGGATCACAAACGCCAAGTCGCCGCCGAGCGTCGACGTCAGTTGCGGCGCATCTCGTGCGCCGCTATTGCCTGTCGGATGACCTCGTCCGCATCGATACGGGACGCGTGGGCAGACTTGACCGGCGCGGCCGGCTGCGACTTCTCGACGGAATCGAGCTTGGCCGACACCTTGGCCGCATCGAATTTTGCCGGCGGCGCGCTGCCGTAGTTGGGGCTCCAGGGCTCCGACGGATCGTCGGGCATGGCGCGGCGATGGCGCGGCGCAATCTGGGCCGGCAGACCATCGTCCTCGATCTCGACACGGATGCTATTGGGGGGAGCGTCGCGGACAGGTCCCGCCACGCGATAGGGCTTCGGCTCGGCCGCGCAACCGGCGAGCACAAGCGACAAAGATAGGACGGCCGCCATGCCCGAAGGCAACCGGCAGCGCACGCCGAACACGCACGACTTCACATGCACAGACTGCATACGACAAACGCCTCTCAACGACACGCCACGCGACAACGCTACCGGCACCGAACAGGTCCCGAACTGGCGGTGACAATAGACACGGCATGGTTAAATCCCCGCTAACGGCCGTGCCGTTCGCGGGCATGCGGTGGCGCGATGGGGCGTCAGTAGGCGATGAGGGGGGCAAGGCCACCGGCGCCAGACCCGAGCAGCGCCGGCAGGGCTTTGGGCGCATCGGCGAAGGCGATGTCTTCGGCCACGAGCGCGTCGAGACGCGGGTCGTCGAGGAGACGGAGGGCCGCTTCGAGGCGGCGCCGATAGTCCCAGCGCACGCGGCGGCCGGGTGAAACCTGCCCCACTTGCGAGGAGACCAGCCGCAGTCGCTGGCTGTGGAACGCGCCGCCGAGACGCACCGGCACCTCACGGTCGCCGTACCACGACAACTCGACCACCGTTCCTTCCATGCCGGCGCTGGCGATCGCCGTGTCGAGGCCTGCCGCGGATACAGACGTGTGGAAGACGACATCGGCACCAATGGGCTCAGGTTTCGCCGAAAAGCGCGCTCCGAACGCCTCGACGACGGCGCGGCGGTCCTCCGCGACGTCGATGACCGTGACGTCGGCGCCGGGCATTCGCGTCGCAAGCGCCGTCACCATCAGGCCGACGATGCCCGCACCAACGACGACGATCCGATCTGCCGGGCCGGCGCCCGAATCCCAGAGCGCATTCAGTGCCGTCTCCATGTTTGCGGCGAGGGTGGCGCGACGCGCGGGAATGCCGTCCGGGACGGGCACGAGCATGCCGGCCGGAGCCACGAACTGGTCCTGATGGGGATGGAGGCAGAACACCGTCCGGCCGACGAGTTCAGCCGGGCCTGTCTCGACCACACCGACCGCGCAGTAGCCGTATTTGACCGGAAACGGAAACTCGCCCTCCTGAAGCGGGGCGCGCATGCGGGCACGCTCGCCTTCGGGGACAGCGCCGCTCATCACCAGCCGCTCGGTTCCCCGGCTGATGGAGCTGAACAACGTTTTGACCAACCCATGGCCCTCGCGCGGAACCATCAGCGGGCTCGATCGAATCTCGGCCACGCCGGGGCTCGTGTACCAGATGGCCTTGGCCACGCGCTTCATGCCGGCCGATCGACGGGGTTGCATGGACGTCCCTTCATTCATGAGGCGTTCAGCGGCACTATGGTGGATGCGGCCTTCATCAGATCCGCTCGCATGAGTGATCCCGAAAACCTCAACCAACGGCCCGCGCACACATGACAGACAGCGCAGATACCGCACGCCCTCTGACTAGCCCCGTCCACATGGGCACGTCGAGCCAAACCGTACCGACCGGGCTGCAGACGACGGCCGAGCTTTCACGCCGGCGCTGGCTCGTGATCGGCCTCAACGTCGGCACTTGGCTCCTGATGATGTGGGCTGCGGCCGCCATCCTCGGCGCCGGCGGATGGAGCGTGCTCGACTACGTCCTGATGCTGTGCTTCGCGCTCGGCACGCCGTGGACGGTGCTCGGGTTCTGGAACGCGGCCATCGGCCTCTGGCTCCTGCATTTCCACAAGGACCCCATGCAGGAAGTGGCGCCGTTCGCGGCAGCGGGCGACCTGCCCACCCCCGTCACCACCCGGACCGCCATCTTCATGACGGTGCGGAACGAGGACCCGGCGCGGGCACTCGCGCGCATGAAGACCATCAAAGGCTCGGTCGATGCGACCGGCCAGGGCGCAGCGTTCAGCTATTTCATTCTCTCCGACACCAATGTCGCCGACGTCGCCGACGCGGAGGCAGCGGGCGTCGCGGCCTGGCAGGCCGAGGACAAGGACGGCGACCGGATCGTCTATCGGCGCCGGACGGACAACTCCGGCTTCAAGGCCGGCAACGTGCGGGATTTCTGCGACCGCTGGGGTCGCGACTTCGAACTGATGATCCCCCTTGATGCCGACAGCGTCATGTCGGGCGAGACGATCGTAAAGCTCGTCCGCATGATGCAGGCGCATCCGCGGCTCGGTCTCGTGCAATCTCTCGTCGTCGGCATGCCGTCGTCGTCGGCGTTCGCGCGCATCTTCCAGTTCGGCATGCGGCACGGCATGCGCTCCTACACCATGGGACAGGCTTGGTGGGTCGGCGACTGTGGTCCGTTCTGGGGCCACAACGCCGTCGTTCGCATCAAGCCGTTCATGGAAGACTGCGAGCTGCCGCTGCTGCCCGGCAAGCCGCCGCTCGGCGGGCATGTCCTCAGCCACGATCAGGTCGAGGCGACGCTGATGCGGCGGGCCGGCTACGAGGTGCGGGTGCTGCCGTTCGAGGGTGGCTCGTGGGAGGAAAATCCCCCGACGATGCTGGATTTCGCAAAGCGCGACGTGCGCTGGTGCCAGGGCAACATGCAGTACGTGAAGCTGCTCGATCTGCCGGGGCTCAAGCCCATGAGCCGCTTCCAGCTCGTCTGGGCGGTGCTCATGTTCCTCGGCCTGCCGGCCTGGACGTTCATGATTGCGACGCTTCCGATCACGGCATGGGACGCGTCGGGCATCGCCAATTATCCCGTCGGGCTCGCGATCGGGCTCTATGTGGCGTTCTTCGCCATGTACCTGTCGCCGAAGATCGCCGGCCTGATCGATGCCGTCATGACCAAGGGCGGCGTCGCAACCTTCGGCGGTCCGGTGCGGTTCGCGATCTCGGCCGCCATCGAGATCGTGTTCTCGTTCCTGCAGGGCGCCATCTCGAGCTTCCGCACGACCGTCTTCATGGTCGGACTCGCGTTCGGGAAGTCTGTCGTGTGGGGCGGCCAGTCGCGTGACGCCTACGGCATCTCATGGGCGACGGCGGCCGAAAACCTCTGGCCGCAGACGCTGTTCGGCGCCGTGCTGTGCAGCCTCGTCTACTGGGTTTCGCCGACGGCGTTCTGGTGGAGCCTGCCGCTGACGGCCGGGTACCTGCTCGCCATCCCGTTCGCGGTGATCACGGCGTCGCCCGCGCTCGGTCGCTGGATGCAGCGGATGGGTCTCGCGGGCATTCCCGAGGACTTCGACACACCCAGCGAAGTGAAGGCGGTCCAGGCGGGCGCGTGAGCGCGCCATCGGTCCGTCACATCGGCAAGTGAAAAACGCACCTCGGAGCTCCGGCTCCGGGGTGTATCTGTTTCCATCCCGACACGACCAGGAACAAGCGACGCGCATGACCTTGACGCCACTCCTTTCGGCTTCATTCGCCATTCAGCTCCATGCCGCGGCAGCGATCGCGGCTTTTCTCGTCGGCGTCTGGCAACTCTCCGGACCGAAGGGCACAGGGACCCATCGGGCGCTCGGGTACCTCTGGGTGACGGCGATGGCGGTCGTCGCGGTTTCCTCGTTCTGGATACAGGATCTCAAGCAATGGTACGGCTTCAGCTGGATCCATCTGATCTCGATCTACGTGCTGGCGACGCTGCCGCTCGCGGTCATGGCAGCGCGGCGCGGGCACGTCCGTCGCCATCGCTTCCATATGATCGGCATGTTCGTCGGCGCGCTGGTGATCGCCGGGGCGTTCACCTTGCTCCCGGGGCGCATCATGCATCAGGTCGTGTTCGGCGGGTAAAGCCACCCGAGGCGAAGCGGGACGTGGTGGCTTCGTTGGACGACTGGCGTCCTCACCCCTTGCCGTATCGCTCATCGAGACCCTGGTGCCAGGGCAAGTCCACGATCGCACAGAGGTCGGCGTAGGTGGCCCCGGACGCGCCGGCCGGTGTCCCTGCCGCCTTGAGGTGCGAAAGCGCCGTGTCGATGCTCTTGATGGCGGCGAACAGAGCAGTCACGGCGTAGAGCACGACCTGAAAGCCCATTCCCTCCAGGTCGCGAGCGGTCAGCTTCACCGTCTCGTTGCCGTCGACGATGGAGACGACCTTCGGGCCCGGGATACCCTTGGCCACAGCCTCGACCTCGCGGATGGTCTTGATGCCGTCGACGAAGACGAGGTCCACCCCCGTCTGCTGGTAAAGCTGTGCGCGGCGAATGGCCTCCTCGGCGCCGGCAGCCGGCATCGCATCCGTGCGGCCGATGATCAGCAGATCGTCCGCGCCACGGGCTTCGACCGCGCAGCGCAGGCGCGCTGCGGCCTCCTCGGCGTCGATGAGCTTGATGCCCGCGAGCTGGCCGCAGCGCTTCGGCGCAACCTGGTCCTCGAGATGGATGGCGGCGACGCCGGCCTGCACATGCTCGCGCACCGTGCGGTGGATGTTCGACGGTCCGCCATACCCGGTATCGGCATCGGCGATGATCGGGATCGACACGGCGCGCGCCATGTTGCGGGCGTGCTCGGTCATCTCAGTCTGGGTCAGGAGGCCGATGTCGGGCGTGCCGAGCCGGCTCGCCGTCGCACCGAGGCCCGTCATGTAGACCGCCGGAAAGCCCGCGCGCTCGACGAGCCGTGCCGACAGGCTGTCCATCGCGCCCGGTGCCATCACGATGCGGCCGCTCGCCAGTGCCGTCCTGAGTGTCTTCGCCGTGGTCATGCTGCCGCCTTTCGCCGTCGTGTCGCCATCTCTCCGGGGCGACCGTAGCATCCGGCGCCGCCGCTGCCACGCGCCGCCGGCACGGCTGGTTCACGCGGCGTTCAGGCGCGGTGGTCCATTCCCCGGCGCCGCCATAAGATGACGCCCAAGTCCCGTCCTTCGATGCCGCGACCGAGCCGGAAAGCCCCATGACCTCTGCCATCGACGCGCTCAAGGCCGATCCGACGTTCGCCACGCTCAGGCGTTCGCTCGACGTCTATTACGGCGATCCGGGCCGCGATCAGGCCATGGACCGGCTTTATCGCGAGTTCCTTCCGGCCGGCGGGCTTGCGTTCGACATCGGCAGTCACGTCGGGGACCGGATAGGATCGTTCCGGCGATGTGGCGCGCGAGTCGTCGCGCTCGAGCCCCAGCCGGATTGCGCGCGCGCCATCAGCGCGATCTATGCCAGCGACGCCGGCGTGACGCTGGTGCAGGCGGCCTGCGGGCCGAAGGCCGGCACGCTGACGCTTCTGATCAATTCGGCCAACCCGACCGTCACCACCGCGTCGCCGGCGTTCGTCGCCGCGGCGGACGGGGCGGGCGGCTGGGAGGGGCAGCGCTGGGACCGCGAGATCACCGTTCCCGTCACCACGCTCGATGCCCTGATCGCGGCGCACGGGCGCCCGGACTTCTGCAAGATCGACGTCGAGGGGTTCGAGGCCGACGTCCTCTCCGGGCTGTCCAGCCCTCTGCCGGCGCTGTCGTTCGAGTTCACGACGATCCAGCGCGACGTCGCGCGGCGCTGCATCGAGATCGTGTCGCGGCTCGGCCCCTATCGCTTCAATGTGGCGCTCGGTGAAAGCCAGAAGCTCGCGGCAAACGACTGGACCAGCGCCGAGGCCATGGCCCGGACAATCGACGGCCTGCCGCACGAGGCCAACTCCGGCGACATCTACGCGCGGCTCGCTTAAAGCCCTCGCATCGACCCGTCATCACCGGGCCGCTCGGCGCCCGCCCCACTCACCCACTTTGAAACCCTCGCAAGGAGACCGCCATGTTCGCCGTCGAAGTCCGGGATCGCATCATGATCGCCCATTCGCTGCCGCATCCGTTCTTCGGGCCGGCGCAGGGGATGCACGGCGCCACCTTCGTCGTGGACGTTGCGTTCTTCCGGGAGACCATGACGGCGCAGAACGTCGTCGTCGACATCGGCGCGGCGCTCGACGTGCTCGGCAAGACGTTGAAGCCGCTCGCCTACAAGAACCTCGACGAGCTGCCCCAGTTCAAGGGGAAGCTCACGACGACGGAGTTCCTCGCAAAATACATTTTCGATGCGGTGGCGGCTGCCGCCAAGTCGGGCGCGCTTGGCGAGGACGGCAAGGGATTGTCGAGGATTCGTGTCACCTTACACGAGACGGATCTGGCGCGCGCCTGGTTCGAAGGGCCTGTCGCCTAGATCAGGGCCGCGGAACTTCGGCTTGCTCTGCCCGCCGATCATGGGTACTCGGCTGGCGCGTTCATCGAGAGGGCGCGCCGCCTCCAGCCACCACCCACGGACGCCATGATATCCTGCGCTTTTCTCATCCCGGGCGATATCGAGTTGCCGACCGGGGGATACGCCTACGACCGGCGGGTACTCGGCCTCCTCGAAGCGCATGGCGTCGCGGCTCGGCACGTCGTACTTTCGGCCAGCTACCCTTCGCCGGGCGAGGCCGATCTGGAAGAGACGCGCGAAGCCGTCGAGCGCCTGCGATCGGATACCGTCCTCCTGATCGACGGTCTCGCCTATGGCGCCATGCCGGCGGCGCTGATCGCGGGCTTCCGGCGGCCGATCGTGGCGCTGTGTCACCATCCGCTGGCGCTCGAGGCGGGCCTTTCCGAGGCGCGGCAGGCGGCACTCCGGGCCAGCGAAACCGAGGCCCTGGCGAAAGCCCATCACGTGATCGTCACCAGCCCTGCCACGCGCGCGCTGCTGGTGCGGGAGTTCGGCGTGCCAGCCGGTCGGATCACCGTGGCCATCCCCGGAACCGATCCAGCGCCCCGGTCGCAGGGGTCGGACGCGGGCACCCGGCTGCTTGCGGTCGGCTCCATCGTGCCGCGCAAGGGCTACGACATCCTGATCGAGGCGCTGACGCAGCTCGCCGACCTCGACTGGACGTTGACCATCGTCGGCGCAGGCGATCGAAGCCCCGCGACAACCGAGGCCCTGGTCGCGCAGATCGCCGCGCGCGGGCTCGCGCCGCGGGTCACGCTGGCTGGCGCGCTATCGAATCCCGATCTGTCGCTGCAGTACGGCGCAGCCGACCTCTTCGTCATGCCCTCGCTGTTCGAGGGCTACGGGATGGTGCTTGCGGAAGCCATGGCACGGGGCCTTCCTATCGTTTGCACGACGGGTGGCGCTGCGGCCGAGACGGCGCCGGATGCCGCTGCCATCAAGGTGCCTCCCGGAGACGTCGTCGCGCTCTCGGACGCGATTGCGCGGGTGGTTCGCGACAGAGCCCTCAAGGCCGATATGGCCAAGGCATCCTGGAGCGCCGGACAGACGCTCCCACGCTGGGAAGACACGGCGCGGCTCGTGGCCGGCGCCATCAGGAAGGTTTGCGCATGAGTGGCTTCTCCCCAGATTGGCTGGCACTTCGAGAGCCCGTCGACCACCGGTCGCGGGACGATGCGCTCGCTGTTCGCCTCGGCGCCCATTTCGACGACCGGGAGGCGATCAGCGTGGTCGATCTCGGCTGCGGCACCGGATCCAACCTGCGCGGGACCTACAGGTATTTGCCGGCAGCCCAGTCCTGGACGCTCGTCGATTACGACGCGCGCCTTCTGGCGGCGGCGCGGGAGACGCTCGCGGGGTGGGCCGAGGCTTCGAGGGTCGAGGGAGACGGCCTCCGGCTCGAGAAGGACGGAAAGATCCTCTCCGTCACCTTCCGGCAGGCGGATCTCAATGCGGACCTGGGCCCGGCCCTCGGCGCCAAGCCCGACATCGTTACGGCTTCGGCGTTCTTCGACCTCTGCTCGCCCGAGTTCATCGGCCGGCTCGTCAGTGCGGTGGCTGAGCGGAAGGCCGCGTTCTTCACGGTCCTCACCTACAACGGGCAGCAAGAATGGACGCCGGCGCATGCCGCCGATTCGCGCATGCTGCGGGCCTTCACGGCGCATCAGGCGGGGGACAAGGGGTTCGGCGCTTCGGCCGGGCCGGCCGCTCCGGCGGCGCTCGGGGCCACGCTGCAGTCGGCCGGCTACGACGTGCATGAAGCCGACACGCCGTGGCGGCTCGGCGCGTCCGATGTGAAGCTGATCAAGGACTTGGCCGACGGTTTCGCCGCCGCCGTCGCGGAAACGGGATCGGTGCCGGCGGATGTCATCGAAGGCTGGGCGGCCGTCACAAGGACGGGGGCCGTCGTCGGCCATACGGACACGCTGGCGATCCCGGCGACCTGCTGATTTGCGGCTGCGGTTCACTGTCTGGGGTCCGGAACAAGGCATGCCAAGTGCCTTGCGCCCGGGCGGCCTCGGGATTAATCCGGGCGCAACCGATCCTGTTCAACCGATGCGCACATCGCCGGAGCCCCCATGACGAGCCCGAAAACCCGCAAAGAAACCGATACCTTCGGCCCGATCGAAGTGGACGCCTCGCGCTACTGGGGGGCCCAGGCTCAGCGCTCGCTCGGCAACTTCAAGATCGGCTGGGAGAAGCAGCCGAAGCCGATCATCCGGGCGCTCGGAATCGTGAAGCGGGCGGCGGCCGAAGCCAACATGGAACTCGGCAAGCTCGATCCGAAGCTCGGCGCCGTGATCGTGAAGGTCGCGCAGGAAGTGGTCGACGGCCAGCATGACGAGCATTTCCCGCTGGTGGTCTGGCAGACCGGCTCGGGCACGCAGTCGAACATGAACGCCAACGAGGTGATCTCGAACCGGGCCATCGAGCTGATGGGCGGAGTGATGGGCTCGAAGACGCCCGTGCATCCCAACGATCACGTCAACATGAGCCAGTCGTCGAACGACACCTATCCGACGGCAATGCACATCGCCTGCGCCGAGCAGATCGTGCACGACCTCTTGCCGGCGCTCCGGAAGCTGCATGGGGCACTGCACGACAAGGCCGAGAGCTGGAAGGACATCATCAAGATCGGCCGCACGCATACGCAGGATGCGACGCCGGTCACGCTCGGCCAGGAATTCTCGGGCTACGCCACGCAGATCGCGAACGGCATCAAGCGCATCGAGCAGACACTGCCGATGCTGATGGAGCTTGCGCAGGGCGGCACCGCCGTCGGCACCGGCCTTGCCTCGCCGATCGGGTTCGCGGACAAGGTGGCGGCCCGGATCGCCGCCATCACCGGGCTCGCGTTCACAACGGCGCCGAACAAGTTCGAGGCGTTGGCCGCGCACGACGCCATGGTCATGAGCCATGGTGCCATCACGACCGTCGCCATGAGCTGCTTCAAGATCGCCAACGACATCCGGTTCCTCGGCTCCGGGCCGCGGGCCGGGCTCGGCGAACTCTCACTCCCGGAGAACGAGCCGGGCTCGTCGATCATGCCGGGCAAGGTCAATCCGACGCAGTCCGAAGCGCTGACGCAGGTGGCGGTTCAGATCCACGGCAACAACGCCGCCATGACCTTCGCCGGTAGCCAGGGGCATTTCGAACTCAACGTCTACAACCCGGTGATGGCCTACAATTTCCTCCAGTCGGTGCGATTGCTGGCGGACGCGGCGGTGTCGTTCACGGACAACTGCGTCGTCGGCATCGAGCCGCGGCTCGAGAACATCGCCGAGGGGCTCGCCAACTCGCTGATGCTCGTCACGCCGCTCAAGGAGAAATACGGCTACGACCGCGCCGCGAAGATCGCCAAGACCGCGCACAAGAACGGCACGACGCTGCGCGAAGAGGCGATCAAGGACGGCATCCCGGCCGACGACTTCGACGCGATCGTGCGCCCGGAGCTGATGATCGGACCGGGGTAGACCGCAAGCGAGACACGGCTTTTCCAGCACGGATCCGGTCCTGATCGGAAACGGGACCGAAATCGGTCCTTGTGCATCCAATGCACGCGATGATTCGTGGCGGCGAGGCAACATTGCAACCCGGATCGGGGATTTCGCCCACGACGTCGCATGCCTCATCCACGGTCATCTGCTACGCTCAGACATTCGTAACTGGTTCGCGGCATGGATGGCCGTGGACCAGTGCGGATGGGGGATCCGAAATGACGTGGACATTGGTACCGGCACGCGCCGCGCCGTTCCTGATCGCGGCCGTGATGAGCAGTCCTGCTCTTGCGGGCGACGGCGGGTACGCGCCCGACAGCGAGTTCTCGCTGGCCGTCGGCGGGATCGTCGTAGTCACGCCCAAGTACGAGGGATCGGCCGACTACAAGGTCATCGGTGCGCCCTATCTCGCCCCGTCTTTCGGCGGCAGCGAAGGCCGCGTCCAGTTCAAGGGGCCGGACGACGTCCGGTTCAGGCTGTTCGAAATCAATGGCTTCGAGGCCGGACCGCTGGCGGGTTACCGGTTCGGGCGCGAGGAAGACGACGCGGCGCGGCTCTGGGGCCTCGGCGACGTGGACGGGGGCCTCGTGGTCGGCGGATATCTCGCCTACCGGCTCGGCATCCTGAAGCCGTTCGTCTCGTACCATCATCAGGTGACCGGCGACGACGGCGGCGGCGTGATGCGCTTCGGCACGGACGCCATCTGGAGCATGGCACCCGGCGTCCAGATCACGGGCACCATCGGCGCCACGTGGGCCGACGACGACTACATGGCCACCTACTTCTCCGTCACGCCGGCTCAGGCAGCTGCTTCGGCGGCGGGGCTGCCGACCTATTTCGCGGAGGCCGGCATCAAGGACGTGTTCGTCGGCGCGTCGGCGAAGATCGAATTGACGGAAGCCTGGACGCTCAATGTCATGGGGCGGTACACGCATCTGACGGGCGATGCGGCCGATAGCCCGATCGTCGAGACCGAAAGCCAGTGGACCGGGGGGCTTGGATTGAGCTACCGGTTCAATATCAGGTGATCGCGCCCCGCACCCGTACGGATGCCCCTGCTGGCGCCTGCGACTGACGGGCGCCTCAGACAAGCACGGTTCGTCGGGTGAGCAACGCGCTGCCTTCTCTCGATCACGTCCGAGTGGCCATCATCGGGCTCGGCTATGTGGGCTTGCCGCTGGCGGCCTACATGGCGCGACACTATCCGGTGGTGGGCTTCGATATCGACGCGCAGCGGGTCGCCGAGTTGACCCGGCGGCACGATCGTACGCTCGAGGTGACCGCCGACGAGTTCGAGGCGGCGCGACATCTCAGCTTTTCGGCCGACAGAGAAGCGCTGCGGGACGCGAACGTCTACATAGTCACCGTGCCAACGCCGATCGACGCCGCGAACCGGCCGGATCTCACGGCCCTCGAGAAAGCCAGCGCGACCGTGGGTGGCGTCATCGCTCCCGGCAACGTGGTCATCTATGAATCGACCGTCTATCCCGGTGCGACCGAGGAAGTTTGCGTCCCGATCATCGAGCGGCTCTCGGGCCTCACCTACAATCGAGATTTCTTCGCCGGCTACAGCCCCGAGCGGATCAATCCGGGCGACAAGGAGCATCGGCTCCCCGACATCCTGAAGGTCACGTCGGGTTCCACTCCGGAGGCGGCCGATCTCGTCGACGCCCTCTATGCCCGCGTGATCACGGCGGGAACGCACAAGGCGTCGTCGATCCGGGTCGCGGAGGCGGCCAAGGTGATCGAGAACATCCAGCGCGACGTGAACATCGCGCTCGTCAACGAACTGGCGCAGCTCTTCAAGCGGCTGGGGCTCGACACGAAGGATGTGCTGGAGGCTGCCGGCACAAAGTGGAACTTCCACGGCTACCGGCCGGGGCTGGTCGGCGGCCACTGCATCGGCGTCGATCCCTACTATCTGACGCACAAGGCGCAATCGATCGGCTTTCACCCGGAGATGATCCTCGCCGGCCGCCGGATCAACGACGGCATGGCGCAGTGGGTGGCGCGCGACATCATCTCGCTGATGCTCAAGAAGCGGGTCGCCGTCGGTCAGGCGCGGCTGCTGGTGCTCGGCTTCACGTTCAAGGAGAACGTGCCGGACATACGCAATACGAAGGTCGCGGATCTGGTGCGGGAGTTGGCCGAGTTCGCGGGGACCGTCGAGGTCTTCGATCCGCACGCCGATCCGGCCGAAGTGGCGCACGAATATGGCCTCACCGTCGTGAACGCACTGCCGGCCGGTCCGTTCGACGGGCTGGTGCTGGCGGTGGGTCATGCCGCCATTCGGGCTCTGCCGCAAGCGACGCTTGCGGCGCTGCTCGCGACAGAGCGACCGTCGTTCGTCTACGACGTGAAATGGCTGCTGCCGAGCACCGGCGCGGACGGGCGGCTCTGAGGCCGCCCATCGCCTTCGCCATCACGCTCAGCCTTTCGGGAACCGCGCGTCGAGCGCTTTCACACAGGCCGGGGCGAGCTTCGCCTCGTTGGTCCTGAGGCAGGGAACGATCGTCGAACCGCCCTTGCTGCTGCGCTCAGACGAGCAATAAAGCTTCACATCCTCGGCGCACGCTTCGCGCATGGCCTTGGCCTGTGCCTCGACCTCCTTGAAAGCCGTGGCGCAGGCAGGCGACAGCTTCTCTGCGTTCTCGCGCATGCATCCGAGCCTTGCGCCGCCTGCAGCGGCCGGACACAGGCGCTCGACATCCTCCCGGCAGACGGCGAGGCGACCGCTGCGTCCCTCTGCCGATAGTGGGGCGGCCGAGGGTGTTTCAGTCGGGGCTGGGGTCGCGGGCGTGCCCTGCGCCAAGGCGACGGCGGGCACGAGACAGACGATCAGGGCCAAGGCAGCCGAGCGGATCTTACCGAGCATTGTTCGATGTCTCCCCATTGCGCGCCCGAACCGACAGCGGCCGGCAGCGCCTCGATTGTTGGTAACGGTGCAAGATGACGGTTCCGTCGCGCGTCTACACGAAACCCGGATCAGGTGCGTGGACGCGTTTCCATGACGACGACCTCACCCCGCCGCATGCCGAGCGCCAGCTCGCCACGCTTCAGGCGCATGGCGTCGTCTCCGAACAGCTCGCGGCGCCAGCCCTTCAGGGCCGCGACGTCGGGCTCCTTCTCGACGGCGATCCGCTCCAGATCTTCGGTATCGGCGATCAGGCGGGGCGCCACGCCATGGCGGCCGGCCGCGGCCTTCAGCAACACCCGCAGAAGATCCACCATGGCGCCGGCCTCGGCCGGCAGGGACGGGCCGTTGTCGAGCGGCGGCAAGGACTTCGGATCACGCAGCAGGCCGCGCTTCACGGCCTCGACGATCTCCCTGGCCCGGGCCGAACGCGCGAACCCGTCCGACAGCGTTCTGAGTTCGGCGAGACGCGACGTCTCGGTTGGTTGCTGGTTGGCGATGTCATAGAGCGCCTCGTCGCGGAGCACGCGGGCGCGCGGGACGTCCTGGGATTGCGCCTGCTGCTCGCGCCAGGCCGCAAGCTCCATCAGCACGCCCAGGGCGCGCCGATTGCGCACCTTCAGCTTCAGGCGCTTCCAGGCGTGCTCCGGCGAAATCTCGTAGGTGGCGGGGTCGGTCAGCCCCCGCATCTCTGCGGCCGCTCTTTTCGAGTTCGCCCTTGAGATGCACATAGACGTCGCGCAGGTGTGTCACGTCGCCCAGCGCATAGACCAACTGGCGCTCCGAAAGCGGCCGGCGGCTCCAGTCCGTGAAACGGGACGACTTGTCCAGATCCTGGCTGGTGATGCGCTTGACGAGATTCACGTACGAAATCGAGTCGCCGAAGCCGCACACCATGGCGGCCACCTGCGTGTCGAACACGGGGCTCGGAACACGCCCCGCCTTCAGGTGGACGATCTCGATGTCCTGACGGGCAGCATGGAAGACCTTGACCACACGCTCGTCGAGCATGAGCTCATAAAACGGTGCAAGATCAATATCATCCGACTGTGGATCGACGATCGCCTCGATGCCGGGCGCGGCGAGCTGAACGAGGCACAGCTTGGGCCAGAAGGTCGTTTCCCGCATGAACTCGGTGTCGACCGCCACGAAGTGGTGGCCGGCGAGTGCGGTGCAAAGCTGGGCGAGATCGCTGGTGGATGTTATGACACGCATGATCTTGCCGTATACCGCAGGCTGGCGCTGCATGTCGCGGCCAAATTGTGGCTGGCGGCGACGGGAAGCCCGGGATGAGCAGGCCGGCACGACCAAATCAGGCGTCCGGCGACCGCCCAGGCGGTGGCCCGCACCTTGACAAAGGCGGGGGCCGATGCACTTCCTCCGCGCCGATCAACCATCACTGAACGGGATCTGGCCCATGGCCGCCGAGGCTTCTCTGCACCGCTATCGCTCGCACACCTGTGGCGCGCTGCGCTCCGCCGACATCGGCTCGGACGTGCGGCTCTCGGGGTGGGTCAACCGGGTGCGCGACCATGGCGGCGTTCTGTTCATCGATCTTCGCGACCACTACGGTCTGACGCAGGTCGTGGTCGACCCGGATTCACCGGCCTTCAAGATCGCGGAGACGCTCCGATCGGAGTGGGTCGTCAAGATCGACGGTCGGGTGCGCCAACGTCCGGAGGGGACGCTGAACGCCGATCTCGGCACCGGCGATGTCGAGGTCTATGCGGCGGCGATCGAGGTGCTGTCGGAGGCCAGGGATCTGCCGGTGCCCGTGTTCGGCGAGCCGGACTATCCGGAAGACCTGCGCCTCACCTATCGGTTCCTCGATCTCCGGCGCGAGACGCTGCACGCGATCATCATGAAGCGGCTCGCCATCACGCGCTCGATCCGCGCGCGGATGCACGACGCCGGCTTCAACGAGTTCCCGACGCCGATCCTGACGGCCTCGAGCCCGGAAGGTGCGCGCGACTTCCTGGTGCCGAGCCGCATTCACGCCGGCAAGTTCTACGCGCTGCCGCAGGCACCGCAGCAGTACAAGCAGCTGCTGATGATGGCGGGCTTCGACCGCTACTTCCAGATCGCGCCGTGCTTCCGTGACGAGGACCCGCGCGCCGACCGGCTGCCGGGCGAGTTCTATCAGCTCGACGTGGAGATGAGCTTCGTCGAGCAGGAAGACGTGTTCCAGACCATGGAGCCCGTCATCACCGAGGTGTTCAAGGAGTTCGCCGACGGACACCCGGTGACCGAGGGCTGGCCGCGCATTCCTTACGACACGGCGATCCAGAAGTACGGCTCCGACAAGCCGGATCTCCGCAACCCGATCGAAATGGCCGACGTGACCGAGCACTTCCGGGGCTCGGGCTTCAAGGTGTTCGCGCAGATGATCGAGCGCGATCCGAAGGTGCGGGTGTGGGCCGTTCCGGCCAAGGGCGGCGGGAGCCGGGCCTTCTGCGACCGGATGAACGGCTGGGCGCAGAAGCAGGGCCAGCCGGGGCTCGGGTACATCTTCTGGCGGGCCGAGGAGGGCGCTGCCGGCGCGGGGCCAATCGCGAAGAACATCGGGGCTGAACGGGCCGAGGCGATCCAGACGCAGATGGGGCTCGCAACGGGCGACGCCTGCTTCTTCGCGGCCGGCGATCCGGCGAAGTTCTACAAGTTCGCGGGCCTTGCGCGCGATGAGATCGGGCGCGAGCTGAAGCTCGTCGACGAGAACCGTTTCGCGCTGTGCTGGATCGTCGATTTCCCGTTCTACGAGTGGAACGAGGAAGAAAAGAAGATCGACTTCTCGCACAACCCGTTCTCGATGCCTCAGGGTGGGCTCGCGGCGCTCGAAGCCGCCGAAAAAGAGGGACCCGAGGCGCTCCTCCGGCTCAAGGCGCACCAGTACGACATGGTGTGCAACGGCTACGAGATCGCCTCGGGCGGCATCCGCAATCACCGGCCTGACGCGATGGTCAAGGCGTTCGGGATCGCAGGCCTGCCGCCGGAGACGGTCGAGAGCCGGTTCGGGGCGCTCTACCGGGCGTTCCAGTACGGCGCGCCGCCGCATGGCGGCATGGCCGCCGGCATCGAGCGTATCGTGATGCTTCTCACGGGATGCAAGACCGTGCGCGACGTGGCGCTGTTCCCGATGAATCAGCAGGCCAACGACCTCCTGATGGGGGCGCCTGCCGAGGTCTCGAACAAGCAGCTCCGCGAGCTGCACATCCGGGTCACCGCCGAGACGAAGGGCTGAGCCGACGGCGGCTCTGCCCCCCCCCCCGTCATCGTCAGACCGCCATGGCCATGCCGTCACGACCCGGGTCGGCGCCGCCGTCAAGGCGGCCGTCCACCATGCGGATGGCGTGGACGCCGGCGAAGTGGAAGTTCATGGGCCAGCGGCGAACCGGATAGCCGCGGCGGACGAGTTCGGCTTCCGTCGCGCGCAGGATGCGGTTGGTGATGTCGAGGGTGTCGGACGTCGCGTTGAAGCGCGGGGCCGCAACGGCTTCCGATGCCGTCATGCCGAACTCGACGACGTTCAGGATCACCTGCAGGATGCCCATGGCGATGTAGGTGCCGCCGGGCGCGCCCAGCGCCAGGAAGGGCTTCCCGTCACGGAACAGGATGCTCGGCGCCAGCGACGAGAAACGCGACTTGCCGGGCGCCAGCGAGCCCGGCCGACCCGGTCGCGGATCGAAGACGGCCATGGCGCCGTTGTACATGAAGCCGAGGCCCTCGGTGACGACGCCCGACGGCGTGCCGAGCGTGTGGGTCATGGTGGCGATAACGCCGTTCTCGTCGACCGCGACGACGTGGGTGGTGTCCGCGCTCTCCTTGCCCTTGGCCTTCAAGCGGGGAACGCTGGTCTTCTCGCCGCGACGGATGCGCTCGGCCAGCGGCGCGGCGTAGGCCTTGGACGTCAGCTCATCGAGCGGGACCGCGACGAAGCGCGGGTCGCCGACCTTCGTGTCCTTGTCGACGGTCGCGATCTTCATCGCCTCGGCCACCGTCGCGATGTAGTCGGGCGAGTTGTGTCCCATGGCGGCGAGGTCGAAGTGCTCGAGGATGTTCAGCATCTCGATCAGCATCAGACCGCCACCGGGCGGGCGGTTCGTCGCGATGTCGAGGCCGCGATAGGTGCCCCAGAGCGGCGCGTTGACCTCCGGCCTGGCGCCTTGCAGGTCCGCCTCGCCGATCAGGCCGCCGTGGGCCTTCATGTCAGCCACGATCCGGGCCGCGATCGAGCCCTCGTAGAATTCAGCGACACCGCGCTCACGAACGAGGCGCAGGGTCGCGGCCATGTCGGGATTGCGCAGGGTCTCGCCGATGCGCCGCAGCGTTCCGTCGGGCTTGGCATAGATGCGGCGCGTCGCCGGAACCGCGGTCAGGAACTCGGAGTGCGGGGCGCGGCCCTCGGTCGGCACCTGGTTCCAATAGGCGGCCACATGGGGGCGGACCATGAAGCCCTGCTCGGCATAGTGGATCGCCGGCACCATGAGGTCGCCGATGCGGCGCGTTCCGTAGCGGCCCAGCGCCTCGTCGAGGGCGCGGAGCGTCATCGGGCTCGTAATCGCGCCATAGCCGATCTCGTTGACGCGGCCTTCGAGCTGGAAGCCGAAGCCATCCTCGGATTCGCCGACGAGGAGGTGCTCCCACATCTCCGGGGTTACGGCGAGCGGCGCGCGGCCGTGGAAGTCGAGGCATTCATGGAGCCCCTTCTGCGGGGCGTAGACGTGCAGCGAGCCGAAGCCCGCGATGCCGCACATCTGCGGATCGACGACCGTCTGCACGAGCGCCGTCGCGACGGCGGCATCGACCGCATTGCCGCCGGCCTTCAGCGTCTCGAGTCCTGCCTCCACCGCCTCCGGCTGCGCTGCCGAAACCATGCCGTGTGTCATCGTTCCACTCCGCTCGCGTCCCGCATTCAGCCTGTCAAGGGTACCGGCGTTGCGCAAGATGTGCGAGCCTCGCGGCTGACGGCCCAACACTTCCGGAGCACCATCCATGCGGACCACCCGGCTCAAGAGCGGAGAGACGATCCCCCGACTCGGGATCGGCACCTGGCACATGGGCGAACGACGCACTGATCGCGCCACCGAGTCAAAGGCGATCGCCGCCGCGCTGGACCTCGGGATCACGCTGATCGATACGGCGGAAATGTACGGCGAGGGGGGCGCGGAGGAGGTCATCGCCGAAGCGACGGTGGGGCGCCGCGACGGGCTATTCATCGTCTCGAAGGTCTATCCGCACAATGCCTCACGGGCAGGAGCCGTCGCGGCCTGCGAGCGGAGCCTGAAACGGCTCAAGACCGACCGGATCGACCTTTATCTGCTGCATTGGCAGGGCTCGCATCCGCTGGCCGATACGGTCGCGGCCTTCGAGAAGCTGAAAGCCGACGGAAAAATCCGGCACTGGGGTGTCTCGAACTTCGATGTCGAGGACATGGAAGACCTGAGGGCCGTTGCCAAGGGCACCAACTGCGCCTCGAACCAGGTGCTCTATCACCTCGGCTCGCGGGGCATCGACTTCGATCTCGTCGGCGACTGCGAGCGCAACGGCGAGATGATCATGGCCTATTCGCCGCTCGGGCAGGGCGCGATCCTCGGCAACCGCGCGCTCGCGGACGTCGCAAGGAAGCACGGCGTCGCGCCCTCGGCGGTCGCCATCGCGTGGACGATGCGGCATCCGCATGTCGTTTCGATCCCGAAGGCGTCCAACCTCGCGCATGTTCGCGAGAACTTCGCTGCTGCCGACCTCGTGCTCGACGCGGACGATCTGGCCGCGCTCGATGCGGCGTTCCCGCCACCGACCCGAAAACGGTCGCTGGGGATGCTCTGAACTCAGCGGCGAGCGAGGCGCCAGCCGTTCCGGGTGTTCTCGAGAATCAAGCCCCTCGATGCAAGGGCAAGGGCAAGATTTTGCGGCCCGCCAGGGTAGCTCAACGACACACGCGCTCCGCGAGCCGAGAGACCAAGGACCTCGAGGCCGTTGACGTTCTGGGTTTGGGCGAGCTGGCGGCTGATCTCCTGCCATTCGCCCATGCCCTGAAATTCCACGGCGATGGTCATCGGAGCGCCGCCTTCGGAGGCCGCAAAGCCAGGCTCAGGTCGCGCAACCGGCGCCGGCCCTCCGTCGCCACCCGGGGCACCATATCCCGGCGCCGGTCCGCCCGGGTACGACGACGAGGCCGTCTCGACGCGCGACGAACGCACGTTGATCGCCTTCCAGCGTCCTTCGATGATGGCGAGCGACATGACCGCGGAGAGTTCGGCTGCATAGGCCAGATCGTTGCCGTCGAGCCGGTAAGAGCGCCGCAACTGAAACGTCTGGACCGCATCGCGCCCGACAAGCGTCACGACGAGCTTCTTTTTCGCGGGATCGGGCTCGAGCACGGCGAGGACCACCGTCTCTACGCCATAGGCCTGCGTCAACGTGCGAAGCATGGCGAGGTTGCCCTCGGCCAGCGCGTTGACGGTATCGGCATGCACCCCGGATTTCAGAGGCTCGATCTTCAACGGCGTCAGCGTATTGACGACGTCGAGGGCCTTCCACGCATAGAGCCAGGCGTCGGAGCCTGCCGACTGGGCGAAAGTCGGGGGCAGCGCGGCCGCCTGATCCTTCGTGACGCGGTAGACTGGCACCATAATGACGGTCGGCGCCTGCCGGTCGAGATAGGGAATGCCTTCCCGCTCCAAAAGGCGGCGAACGGGCTCCGGCGAGAAGACGAAGTCGTAGCTCGCGACATAGTCGGTGGATGAGTTCCGCTCCGAACGCACAGCGAAGCTCTCGATCAGATCGCCGGCTTTCGTGGTCTTCAGGGCCGCAAGCCGCTTGTAGGACGTCACGGGAACGAGACGCTTCAAGAGGGAGCGCAGCGCCGCCTGCTGGCCCTCGGCGATCGCCTTCTCCTTGGCCGCAACGGCATTGGCGGCACGTGCCTCGACCGGATAGTTGCCGACCGTGAAGATGCGGTCGTCTCCGGGTGCGGCGATTGCCGGAGCGACGGTTGCGGCACCCATCAGCACCGAACCCAGCATCGCCGTCGCGACGGTGCGGCGGCCAAATCGCCCGCCTTTGCGCGTCACCATGCGTTCAGTCCCTCCTGCCCACAAGCAGATGCAATCTAGCATAGCCTTGCGGCCGAAACTCGCCCTCGGCGCCGCCGTCCCCAATGGGTTGCGGAACAACACTCAGGTCGAGCAGAGAGGTCACACTTGTTGCGATCACGCCCCTCGACGTGCCACAGAGACACGAACAGCGCTCCGACCCGAGACGAGAGATGACCGAGCCCACTCCGAAAGGCAACCCGACCGTCACCTATCGCGATGCCGGCGTGGACATCGATGCCGGCAATGCGCTCGTCACGGCCATCAAGCCGCTGGTCAAGGCGACGCGGCGAGCCGGCGCCGATGCGGATCTCGGCGGCTTCGGCGGATTGTTCGACCTGAAGGCCTCCGGATACCGTGATCCGATCCTGGTGGCAGCCAACGACGGCGTCGGGACCAAGCTCCGGATCGCCATCGACACGGGTCTCCATGACACCATTGGCATCGATCTCGTCGCGATGTCGGTCAACGACCTCGTCGTGCAAGGCGCCGAGCCGTTGTTCTTTCTTGATTATTTCTCCTGCGGCAAGCTCGACGTTGAAACCGCGCGGCGCGTCGTCGGCGGCATCGCGGACGGCTGCCGGCAGGCCGGATGCGCGCTCATCGGCGGCGAGACGGCCGAGATGCCCGGCATGTATCACGGCCCCGACTACGATCTCGCGGGGTTCGCGGTCGGCGCCGTCGAGCGGGGCGAAATCCTGCCGCGCGGCGACATCGTGCCGGGTGACGTGCTGATCGGCCTCGGGTCCTCGGGCGTCCACTCCAACGGGTATTCGCTCGTCCGCCGTCTGGTCGCGAAGGAAGGGCTCGGCTGGGATCAGCCGGCGCCGTTCGAGGCCGGTCGATCGCTCGCTGCCGCGCTTCTCGATCCGACACGGATCTATGTGAAGCCGGTTCTCGCCGCCATTCGTGCCACGGGCGGCAGCGGGCCGGCCGGCGCCGTCAAGGCACTCAGCCACATCACGGGCGGCGGCCTCTCGGAGAACATTCCGCGCGTGTTGCCCGACGGGGTCGGCGCGCACGTGGATCTCGACAAGCTCGCCGTGCCACCGGTATTCGCGTGGCTGCGGCGCGCCGGAGCGCTCGGCTCCGAGGACATGCTGCGGACGTTCAACTGCGGCGTCGGCATGATCGTCGTTGCCGAAGCCGCAAGATCCGGCGACGTGATGGCGGCGCTGGCACAGGCCGGAGAGGCGCCGTTCCTGCTCGGCGCCATCGAACGCGGACGCGGCGTCATGTCGGACGCCAAGGGGAAGGGCGCCGCCGAGGCCGTGCACTACACGGGCACCCTCGCCTGCTAGCCCGATCGTGGAGCACACATGGCTGACAATACCGACCAGATGGCGTCGAGCAGCTATCGGCTGGCCGTCGAGGATACCGATTTCCTGCTGCGCGAGGAGATGCGGCCGCTGCGCTTCGCCATGGAGTACAGCAAGGCCGATCTCGCGCTGAAGGACTGGGGCGTCCGCTCCACGATCATCGTGTTCGGCAGCGCGCGTATCGTCTCCCGGGACGCCGCCGAGGCCCTGCTGGCTGGTGCGCGCGGCGACGCCGAAACCGCCGAGGCCCGGCGCAAGCTCGACCATTCGCGATGGTATGAGGAAGCGCGGCGTTTCGGGCGGCTCGTTTCAGAGCGCGGTGGCGCGCGAGCAATCACCGGCGGCCACCGGGACAACGTGATCGCCACGGGCGGCGGCCCGGGCATCATGGAGGCTGCCAATCGTGGGGCCGCCGATGCCGGCGCACCCAGCATCGGCTTCAACATCACACTCGAGCACGAGCAAGAACCGAACGCCTACTCGACGCCGGAGCTGACGTTCAGGTTCCACTACTTCGCGATGCGGAAGATGCATCTCGCGATGCGGGCGAACGCGCTCGCCGTATTTCCCGGCGGCTTCGGCACGCTCGACGAACTGTTCGAGATCCTGACGCTTCAGCAGACCGGCAAGGCCCCGGTCATGCCGGTCGTGCTGTTCGGCCGCGACTACTGGAACCGGGTCATCGACTTCGAGGCGCTGGTGGAGTTCGGCACGATCGCCCGCCACGACCTCGAGCTGTTCGATATCGTCGACACGGCGGAAGAAGGCTGGATGTCGATGCTCAAGCGCGGGCTCAACGCGCACATTCCGCCTCCGGACGACATCGATCCGGAGGCTGCCTTCCTGAGGGAATAAACCGGGGGCTATCAGCCGGCGTAAGCGGTCTTGAGGACCGTCGCGATGTCGTCGATCGCCAGGTTGGCCTTCGGCAACAGCTTGCCGTTGGACAGGAAGCCGTGGAGCTGCCCTGGATATCGCGTCACGGTGACCTTGCAGCCGGCCGCTTCCAGCTTCTGGGCGTAGACCTCGCCTTCGGCGCAGAGCGGGTCGAAACCAGCCAGCAAGACGAGCGCGGGGGGAAGGTCGGCGAGGCTCCCAGCCAGCAGCGGCGAGGCGCGCCAATCCTTCCGCTGGGCCTTGTCGGGAATGTAGAGGTCGATGAACCAGCGCATCGTGTCGTCGGTCAGGATCAGGTCCTTGGTGTAGCGACCGTAGTAGTCGCCGCTCATGGAGAGATCGACGGCCGGATAGACGAGGATCTGGGCCTTGAGCTTCGGGCCGTGGCCGTCGCGGCAGGCGATCGCCATGGCGGCGGCGAGATTGCCACCGGCGCTGTCACCACCAACCGAGATGCGCGACGGATCGATGCGCAGCATTGCGGCTTCGGCGGCGGTCCACTTCAGGGCCGCCAGACTGTCGTCATAGGCGGCCGGGAAGACATGCTCAGGCGCCATACGGTAATCGACCGAAACGACCGCGCACTGGGCGGCGTTGGCGATGCGGCGGCACACCCAGTCGTGGCTGTCGAGATCGCCGAGGACCCAGCCGCCGCCGTGATAGTAGACATGCACCGGGAGGGGGCCCATGTCTGCCGTGCCGGCGCCGCGATAGACACGCACCGGGATCGGGCCGTGCGGGCCGGGGACGTCGTATTCCTTGACGCGGTCCACCTGCGGCAGGTCCGGCTGTGTCGCCATGCGGCCACGACGGAAGACTTCCTTCGCCTCCGTCGGGGGCAGGGACTGGATGGGCGGGCGTCCCAGCTTCTTGATCAGGTCGAGGAAGGCTTGCGAGTCGTCATCGAGCTTCATGGAATGGCATCCTTCGTGGGCGGTGCGGACGTTGGCATGCGTTTCGGGAGGGGGCTCAGGCCGTGAAATCGAGGATGGCACGGGCGGTGGCTTCGGGCTGGTCCAGTTCGGCCAGATGCCCGGCCGACGCGATGGTCCGGATGGTGGTTTCGCCCTTGATGGCGCGGGCGAAGCGGTCGGCATAGCTCCGCGGCATGAGACGATCCTCGGCGCCCCACAGGAGGAGCGTCGGCGCGATGATCGTCGGCAGGCGCTTCACGAGCTGCGTGTTGCCGAGCGGCCAGAAGATGCGGGCGGCGGCCTCGCTCGCGCGGATCTGCTCGATCGGCCACTCGACGGAGTTGGCGCCGGCCGGCACCGCCTTGTAGTCCTTCCAGACCTGCGGGTTCGCACAGAGCAGGCCCGGCTGATCGTCGGGCTTCTGGGCCCAGACGTCCGCCGGCGGGTCCGCCTCGTCGTAGAGGCCGAACGGAGCGATCAGCACGAGCTTTCGCACCTTGTGCGGCCACATGGCCGCAAATTCGGCCGCGAGCGAGCCACCAACCGACGATCCTGCGAGATCGGCGCCTTCGAGCCCTGTCTTCACGATCATGTCGCGGACAGCGCAGATCCAGTCGAGGTGCGTGTCGAGCAGGGTGTGGCCCGTCGCACCGGGCGTGCCCGGAAGCGAGGGGGCGATCACGGTGCGCGACTTCGCCAGTTCGTCGAGGAACGGGGTCCAGCGCGGCAGGCCACCGAAGCCGGCGAACCAGCCGATCTTCGGGCCCGAGCCCTTGCTCCAGACGCGGCACGGATGGCCGTTGATTTCGATGGTCGTGGTTTTCGGCTCCGACACGGACTCGGGCCCTCCAGGTAGCGAGCGACAAGGCGATTGCCGGCGGATCGGGAAACGCACGGGGGACGCGGCTGGCGGCCTCCGGCGCTTCCGGTCACTCGGCGGCTTCGGCTTTCGGCGAGAAGGTCGGCAGCTCGGCGCGCGTGCTCTTCTCCATGGCTTTCGGCCACCACTTGTCCTCCCACTCGGAGAACATCGGCCGCAGTTTAGGCATCACCTTGTCGGCGAAGAGCCGCGTGTTGTACTTGGCCAGCTCCTTAGACATGTTGCCGTACTGCAAGAGCAACATCAGGTGGCCGACGTTCATATTGGTGGCGACCTCGCGGAGCTGCTCTTCGACGTCCTTCGGCGAGCCGACGATGACGTAGCCACGATCGACGATGTCCTCCATCGTCCGGGCGACCATGCCGAAGCGCGTGCCGGTCGTGGACCCGGTCGTGCCCTGCGCGGCGAGGGCATCCTTGCCCTTGGCCGGATCGACGGCCGCTTCGGCGGCAGCGCGGACCTGGCTCTCGAGGCCGACGCGCTGGGTCGCCTCGGTATTGTAGCCCGGGGGTGAGGCGTACTTCAGGTCGACGTGCAGGCAGCGGCCATAGAAGTATTCGGCGGCCTCGGCATAACGCTCAATGGCTTCCGAGCGGGTCTCGGCCACGCCGACGAACTGCAGGAAGCCGGCGCGATAGGGGTTCCGGTCCTTGCCGAGCTTCTCCATCTCGTTCCAGAAGCCCTGCATGGTCTTCAGGCCGGCCTTGTAGCCGTAGTACGAGAGGTAACAGTAGACGTAGTCCATCTTCGCGCACCACTGCCACGTCTCGACCGAGCCGCCGCCCGGAATCCAGACTGGCGGATGCGGCTCCTGCACCGGGCGCGGCCAGATGTTCACATAGCGCTGCTGATTGAAACGCCCGTTGAAGGCGAACGTCTCCTTCTCTGTCCAGGCGCGCATGACGAGATCGTGCGCCTCCATGTATTTCTCGCGCAACATGGAGGGATTGGTGCCGTAGGCGTAACAGGTGTCCATCGGCGTGCCGACCGGGAAGCCGGCAATCAGCCGGCCACCGGAAATGCAGTCGATCATGGCGAATTCCTCGGCCACCCGGGTCGGCGGGTTGTAGAGGGCGAGGGAGTTCCCCATCACGCAGAGAGCCGTATCGGTGGTGCGGCGAGCGAGCGCCGAGGCGATCAGGTTGGGCGACGGCATCAGGCCATAACCGTTGGAATGATGCTCGTTCACGCAGACCGCGTCGAAGCCGCATTCGGCGGCGTACTCGAGTTCGTCCATGAAGTCGTTGTACATGTGGTGGGCGCGCTTCGGGTCGAACAGCGTCGAATGGATGTCGACCCAAACCGAGGGATGCTTGTCCCGGAAATCGGCGGGAAGCTCGGTGTACGGCATGAGATGGAACCACATCACCTTCATGGCATTTCCTCTCGAAGTCTGTGCTCTCGAAGCGGGGCGCCCAGGGCGGCGTCTTCTCGGCCTCGTCGCGGACAAGTGTCCTTTAAGTCCGGACAGCGCGCAAGCGACTTGGCGGGGTCGCCAGACATTGCTACGAGCGGGCCATGCGGGGCGCGCCCGCGTCCCTTTTCCGGGCCATGCCCCGACCTGGGTCGATCCAAAGCCTGCCGTCTCACCGAAGCTGGAGCCGCTTCTCATGCCGAAGACACGTGCCGAACTGATGGCCCGGCTCGCCGAGCTCGGCATCGAGACCACGACGGTCGATCACGAGGCCGTCTTCACGGTGGGCGAAAGCAACGCGCTGCATGCCGAGATCGCCGGCGGACACACCAAGAACCTGTTTCTCAAGGACGCCAAAGATCGGCTTTGGCTCGTCGTCGCGGAATGTCATTCGCCGATCGACCTCAAGGCGCTGCCTAAAGTCATGGGATCGGCGCGGCTGTCGTTCGGAAAGCCGGAGCTGCTGGCCGAGGTGCTCGGCGTCACGCCCGGGTCGGTCACGGCACTGGCGCTGATCAACGATCAGGACCGTCGCGTCAGCGTGGTAGTTGATCGCCGGCTGATGGAGTATGAGATTATCAACTGCCATCCGCTGGAGAACACGGCCACGACGAGCCTCCGGCGGGATGATCTCATCAGGTTCATCGAGGCCTGTGGGCACACGCCTCGGATACTCGATCTGCCGGGCACCGGCAGCGGCACGTGACACCGCGCCGAGGGCCCGAAAGACAATAGACCCTTGCTCGGCGCGGCAGGTGCTGCCTGCGTGCCCCAGATCGCGATGGAGACGAGAATGGAATTCGGTCAGAGAGGCGGCCCCGGCGGCGGCGCAGCTGCGCCCGCAGGCGAGATGATCAAGGACTCGAGCACGGCCGGGTTCAAGGCTGATGTGCTCGACGCATCGCGGCAGTTGCCTGTCATCGTCGACTTCTGGGCGCCATGGTGCGGCCCCTGCAAGCAGCTGACGCCGATCATCGAGAAGGTGGTCAAGTCGTTCGGCGGCAAGGTGCGGCTCGTCAAGATCAACATCGACGAGCACCCGGCCATCGCCGGCCAGCTTCGCGTGCAGTCCATCCCGACCGTCTATGCCTTTCGCGACGGCCGCCCGATCGACGGGTTCGCCGGCGCCCAGCCCGAGAGCGCGGTCAAGGCGTTCGTCGAGCGGCTGCTCGGCGACGAGGCTGGCGCCGACCTCGCGGAAGCCGTCGCGGAGGCCGGCAAGCTGCTCGAAGCCGGCGACATCCAGACCGCGGCCGAAATCTATGCCGCCGTTCTGAAAGAGGATCGCGAGAACCTGGAGGCGCTGGCCGGCCTCGCCAAGTGCTACCTGCAGACCGGTGACGTCGGACGCGCCGAGCAGACCATCGGCCTCGCACCGCCGGAAAAGCAGTCGGCGCAGGTGATCGCCAGCGTGCGGGCGGCGATCGAACTCGCCAAGCGCGGTGCGGCTCCCGACGAGACGGAGCAGCTGAAGGCCAAGGTCGCCGCCAATCCGGCCGATCATCAGTCGCGTATCGATCTTGCCATGGCGCTTGCGGCCGCTGGCGACAAGGAAGCGGCCGTAACCGAACTCCTCGAAAGCTTCAGGCGCGACAAGAACTGGAACGAGCAGGCCGCTCGCAAACAGCTGGTCCAGCTTTTCGAGGCATGGGGTCCGAAAGACCCCGCGACCCTCGACGGCCGGCGACGATTGTCCTCGATGCTCTTCTCTTGAGGGAGCCCCTTCGGGCGGCCTCGAGCCACCTCAGCGGTTGCGACCGGAACGGAGACTGCCATGTTGCGGCGATATCAAGCGGTGACGGATCTTCCCGGCCAGATTTCGATCTTTCCGCTCGCTGGAGCCATCCTGCTGCCCCGCGCATCGCTGCCGCTCAACATCTTCGAGCCGCGCTATCTGCAGCTGTTCGACGACATCATGAGCGGCTCGCGCCTCGTCGGGATCATCCAGCCCGTCGGGGAAGGCGGGCCGACAGGCTCGCCACAGGAGCGATCGGCGGAGCTGCGTGAGATCGGGTGCGCCGGGCGGGTCACGACGTATCAGGAGCAGGACGACGGACGGCTCACGATCGTGCTGACAGGGGTGGCCCGCTTCCGGTTCCTCCGCGAGGTCAGCACGGCCTATCCGTACCGCTCGGTCGATGCCGATTTCTCCGCCTTCGCCGGAGATCTCGAACCCGGCAACGGCGAAGGGGACGTCGACCGGGAGCGCCTGCTCGATACGTTGAAGCGCTACCTCAACCAGCGCAATCTCAAGGCCGACTGGAACTCGATCGCGCGTACCGGATCGGAAGCGCTCATCAATTGGCTCTCGGTCGCCAGTCCGTTCGGGCCGGGTGAAAAGCAGGCGCTGCTCGAAGCGCCGACACTGAAAGAGCGCGCCGAAGCCTTGATGACTTTGGCCGAGATGGAGCTGGCGTCCGGTGGCAGCGAGCCGCAGGGCGGCCGGCTGCAGTGACATGACGACGATCTGGAACCCGGCTCGGGTAACGCAGCGATGAACGAGGGTGACGAGAACGCCAACGACGAGGCGATCGAGAGCCCGGTTTCGGCCGAGCGGATCGATCGCCGGCTCCTGGAACTTCTGGTCTGCCCGATCACCAAGACGACGCTCGAATACGACGAGGCCAACCAGGAACTGGTCAGCCGCAAGGCGCGGCTCGCGTTTCCCATCCGCCGGGGCGTGCCGCACCTGCTGCCCGGCGAAGCGCGCCACCTCGACGACAAGCGCCAGAGCTAGCTCTCAAGGCAGAACGCGCGCCTCGCGGTACTGGCCGAGCATTTCGAGGATGCGGTCCTCGGTGTCGACCGTGTCGTTAAACCCGGCGAGGCGTATCCTGGTGGTCGACGACACCACGTCGGTCTCGAGGCCCCACAGGAAATCGCCGAAGTTCCAGGTGACGACCTTGTCCATCGGTGTCGCGAGGAGGCCGTGTCGCTTGACGATGGAATCCCAGACCGGCGCCTTGTCGGACATCCAGCGGCCCATATCGATCGGCCGCACCTGACCCAACTCGAGCCCGTAGAACTTCGCGATGCGCGGCCAGAGCCGCTCCCACCGGAACATCGTGCCGTCGGTGACGTTGAAGGCCTGGTTGTGGCCTTTCTCCGACGTCGACATCCAGGCAATCGCACGGGCGAGCTGGGCTGCGTCCGTCGCCTCGAAGAGCGCCGTATAGGTTTCGGGCTTGCCCGGAAAATCCAGGCGCGTGCCGAACTCGCGGCACATGGCCGCCCAGGCGCCGATCAGCGCCGGGATGTTGCGGGGGCGCTCGGGGGCGAAGTCGTAGAGGAAGCCCGGGCGGGAGGCCGACCAGCTCCATTTCTTGCCCGCCTGGCGGTCGCGGAGAATGTCCTCCTGGGCGTAGTAGAAATTGGGCGGCATGTGACGCGGGTCGTCCTCGCGGGCGGGCGACGACATTCGGCCGAGGTGCATGCCGTACCACTTCGTTCCCTCGACCAGATGCACGTGCTCCAGCGACTTCGCGCTGCGCTCCACGGCGTCGACGAGGTTTCGCACCATGGCCGCATTGCCCTCGACGTCCTCGACACCCTTCGAGGCGTCCGAGAACTGGGCGCGCGCGGTATAGAAGACGTGCGTCGCATCAGGGATGCGGGCCATCGCGGCATCGATGCTCTCCGGGTTCGTCAGATCGGCCGCGATGAAGGTGAGCCGCGGGTCCGAGGAGTGGGGCGGCGTCCGGGACAATCCGACGACGCGGAACTCGGGGCGCGCCAGCAGCACCTCCTTCAGTCGCTTCGACGCTGCACCCGTCGCGCCCGCGATCACCGCCACCTTGCCTGCCATGCGTTTCTCCAGCTTCCCGAGGTCCGGGCGCGACTGTCCCGGCTGAGGCGGGCTCTGTCAACGCAGCGGCCGGTTGGCTGCGTCCGCCAAACCTGCTTCACTTCCTCGAACGTGGCAGGAGGACGAGACGTGAGAGACATCACTGGCAAGATCGCCTGGGTGACCGGCGCCGGCACCGGCATCGGCGAAGCGGCGGCCAAGGCCCTTGCCGCCGAGGGCGCGATCGTCATCCTGACCGGCCGGCGCAAGGAGCCCCTCGAGACGGTGCAGGCCGTCATCACCCAGGCGGGCGGAAAAGCCGTCGTGCAGTCCGGCGACCTCGCGAAGGCCGCGACCGTCGACCGGATCGTCAAGGCCATCGTCGCCGAGTTCGGCCGCATCGACATCGTCGTCAACAATGCCGGCACGAACGTTCCGAACCGCTGGTGGTCGAAGCTCACCACCGAGGCGATCGACACGCTCGTGCACGTCAATCTGTCGAGCGCGATCTACGTCACGCACGCCGTGCTGCCGATCATGCGGGCGCAGGGCGACGGGCAGCTCATTCACACATCGTCCATGGCCGGCCGGAATATCAGCATGGTGTCGGGCCCGATCTATACGGCGGCGAAGCACGGCGTCGTGGCCATGAGCCACACGATCAATCTGGAAGAATGCCTCAACGGCATCCGGTCGACCGTGATCCTGCCGGGCGAGGTTGCGACCGACATCATGAAGTTCCGTGATCCGCCGGAGCTGCCCGACACGCTGGCGCGGATGGTGCAGCCGGAGGACATGGGCACGGTCGTCGCATTCGTCGCCAAGCAGCCAGCTCACGTGTGCGTCAACGAGATGTGGGTCACGCCGACGCACAATCGAGGGTACGTGGCCATGGTGAAGGGCCGGCAGGCGCAATGGGACGAGGCACGAGCGAAGGCCAAGAAGGCCTGAACCCCCATTCGTCCCGCCGTGTCACCGCCGGTCCAGGACCTCGACCGCCAGCACGGTCGGCAGGTGGCGCGCGATTTCTTGCCAATTGTCGCCTTCGTCGAGGCTGGCGAAGACAGAGCCCGAATTGGTGCCGAAGTAGACGCCCACGGGGTCTGATCGGTCGGTGGCCATGGCCTGGCGCAGCACGGTGAAGAAGCAAGCCGTTTGCGGCAGGCCGTTCCGCATGTCCTGCCATGTCCGGCCGGCATCGCGGGAGCGCCAGACCGCGGCGGCCGCATCCGGCGGGTAGCGTCCCGCCATGTCGCCGTTGAGAGGCAGCGTCCAGAGCGTTTCGGCATTACGCGGATGCACCGAGATGGGGAAGCCGAACGTGGACGGCAATCCGGCCGTGACGTCATCCCAGCTCCTGCCACCATCCGGCGAGCGCCAAACGCCATGATGGTTCTGCTGATAGAGGACATCCGCCGAGCCCGGAGCCCGCATCATGTTGTGGACACAGTGCCCGACATCGCCGTCGCGCGGGGCTGCGGGGTGGTCGTGGCCGGAGCAGGCTTCGGCATTCGAGAGGCGATTGCGGCGCTCCCACGTGCGGCCACCGTCCTCGGTCGCGAAGACGCCGGCGGCCGAGATCCCCACCCACAGCTTGCCGGCGTCCGAAGGGTCGGACACGATGGTGTGCAGCACGAGCCCGGCCGCGCCGGGGTTCCAGCTGTCGGCCGAGGGGTGCTCCGTCAGCCCGCGCACGTGCTCCCAGGTCTGGCCGCCATCGGTGCTGGAGAGAAGTCGGGCCGGCTTGGTGCCCGCGTAGAGCGTTCCATGGGCATGACCCAGCGACCAGATCTGCGAGAATTCGCCGGAAAAGGGCAGCTTTTCGTCGGTCCAGCCGATCATCTGGGCGAAGCCGGCGTCATTGGCTGCCCATTCGTCCATCTGGCCGGCCGACAGGCGCGCAAGGGACCAGTTCGCGCCATCATCCGTGCTGCGCCAGACACCTGCCCCGTGCCAGTCGCCGCCGCCGCCCGCCCAGAGCGCCCCCGTGGCGGGATCGCCGATCACGTGATTGATGGGCCAGCCGTCGCAGTAGGGGCCGCGCACCGACCATCCGGACCTGCCACGCCCGCCCTCGATCAGGAACACGCCCTTGGTCGTGCCGACGAGAACCGTAACGCCATCGTGTGGCATGGTGGTCTTCTCCCGATTGTGCTTTTCGTTCGCGTGCCGCGACAGCGCGCCGCTGCTCCGGCCGGCTGCTTCTCAAAGCGGCGATCGCCCATTAAGTTGATATCAACTTATGTATGCCCCGATGAGTGTGTCAACCTGGAACCGTGAACCATGCGCCACGATCTGCCGATCACCGTGACCCACGAGGTGCGCGACCGGTGTCTGTGCCTGCATCTGCAGCGGGCGGCGCGAGCCATCGGACGTCAATTCGACGAGGCGCTGAAGCCGGTCGGGCTCACGAACGGGCAGTTCTCGATCCTGATGTCGCTCAATCGACCGTTGCCGCCGAAGCTCGGCGACCTTGCCCGCTTTCTCGCCATGGACCGGACGACACTGACGGCCAATCTGAAGCCACTCGAGCGGCGGGGGCTCGTCTGCGTCACGCCGGACGAGACCGACCGGAGAAGCCGGCGTCTCAGCCTGACAGACGCCGGGCGCGACACACTCGTGCGCGCGGTACCCATCTGGCGCAAGACCCACGACGACGTGGACGGGGCGCTTACAAAAGGAACCAGCGCCCACCTGCTGCCCGACCTCGTGGCGATTTCCAACCTCGGCTCGGTTGCGGTGCGGTGAGGCAGTGCCGGCGCGTATCCCGCTCGACGGACAGCGTGCATCGCGTCACCATGCCTGCCAGGAGAACCCGGAGAACACGCGATGACGACGCTCACTGGTACCTGGCGGCTTGTGAAAGCCTACGCCTTCGATGCCGAAGACCGGCCCCTGCCGCCACCCTACGGTGGCGAGGCAGGCATGGGCCGCGTCACCTTCAACGACGAGGGCCGGATGATGGCCGTCCTCTGCGACGGACGGCCGACGCTCCCGGCAGGGCAGGTGCGCGAGTACAACTCCTATTGCGGGAGCTACACGTTCGACGGACGGCAGCTCGTGACGCGCGTCGATGCCGCGAAGAGCCCGGACTGGATCGGGCGCGACGAAGTTCGCGATGTGCGCTTCGAGGGCAAATTCATGGTTCTCCGCCCGCCGTTCCGCCCCATGGCCAACCGCCCGGCCGAGCAGCGCGAACTCTGGTGGGAGAAGATCGCCGACGTCTGATCGCCGGTGGCCATGGCACTGGCCGCGCCGCAGCCGGGCGGGTAGCATCCGGCCCATTCTCACCAACAGCATCCGAGGAACGTCCATGACAGCGCAAGCGCCCCATTCCGAAGCGCTTCTGAAAAAGCTCGCCGGAGTCGACACGCCAACCATCTGCAATGCGCTGGAGATCGTCACGCCGGAACGCCGTCTCACCGGCTTCACGATCCGGCCACTCGTCTGCCCGTTCCCGGATCTGCCGCCGATCGTCGGCTATGCGCGGACCGCCACCGTCAGGGCAACCCACGCCCACGAACTCGTCGGCAAGGCGGCACGGGACCAGCGGATCGCCTACTACGAGTACATCGCCTCGAAGCCGGCGCCGACCATCACCTGCATCCAGGACCTCGACGGCCACGACGTCGGGTTCGGGGCCTTCTGGGGCGAAGTGCAATCGACGGTGCACAAGGCGCTCGGGTCGCTCGGCGTCATCACAGACGGCTGCATCCGGGACATTCCGGCCTGGGCGCCGGGCTTCCAGGCGCTCGCCGGGTCGATCGCGCCCAGCCACGGCTTCACGCACCTTGCAGGGTTCGGCCAGGAGATCCGCATCCACGGAATGCTGGTGCGCCACGGCGACCTGATCCATGCCGACCGCCACGGCGCGGTGGTCATTCCTCACGCGGCCGCCGAAAAGATCCCGGCGGCGTGCGATCTTCTCGCCCGCAAGGAGGCTGCCATCCTCGACAAGGCGCGCAAGCCCGGATTCACGGTCGAGGACCTCAAGCGCGCGTTCGCGGAGCAAGACGACATCCACTGACCGAGCCGAACCTTTCACCACCATGCAGCGGCGCGTCGGTCCTCCGGCGCGCCGTTCGCGTTGCAGGGGCTGCTCGCGCGGCGATTGACATTGATCAATGACCTGCAGGTCGCTCTCGCGGACCTCTGTCTGTGACAAACAATCCTGCGGCTGAGCATCCGATGCTTGGTGTGCGGGGCACAGAACGATCGGGAGACACGGCTCAGATGGCGCACACCAGAGACACGGTCGAACAGGCGCCAGCGGGTGATGTGCCCCAGGCATCGGTCCCGGCAACTCCCCCGGCCGATGTGCCGGAGGACGTGGTCCAGCCGCCGCAGGATGGATCACCGTTGCCTTCGACCAAGTCGCCGTTCGACTTCCAGTCGCTGAGCCTCAGCGAGCGACGGCGAAATCCCGAGGTGATCCGACACGCCTTCGAGACGGGTGAATATCCCTATCAGACCCGGCTGCGCACCAAGGATTACGAAGGCCAGATGGCCGTGCTGCAGGTCGAGCTGCTGAAGGCGCAGAAGTTCATCAAGGAGAGCGGCGAACGGATCGTGGTGCTGTTCGAAGGGCGCGACGCCGCCGGCAAGGGCGGCACGATCAAGCGCTTCATGGAACACCTCAATCCGCGTGGGGCGCGCGTCGTCGCCCTCGAGAAGCCATCCGAACGCGAACAGACGCAATGGTATTTCCAGCGCTACATCGGCCACCTGCCGGCGGGCGGCGAGATCGTGCTGTTCGATCGCTCCTGGTACAATCGGGCCGGCGTCGAGCGTGTCATGGGGTTCTGCAAACCGAACGACTACCTTGAGTTCATGCGCCAGTGCCCCGAAGTGGAGCGGATGCTCGTGCGCACGGGCGTGCGCCTGTTCAAGTATTGGTTCTCGGTGACGCGCGAGGAGCAGCGGGCGCGCTTCGAGGCCCGCAAGACCGACCCGCTCAAACAGTGGAAGCTGTCGCCGATCGATCTCGCCTCACTCGACAAGTGGGACGAGTACACCGAGGCCAAGGAAGCGATGTTCTTCTATACGGACACCGCCGACGCGCCCTGGACCATCATCAAGTCGGACGACAAGAAGCGCGCGCGGCTCAATGCCATGCTGCATTTCCTTTCGAGCATCGACTATCCGGAGAAAGATCGCACCGTCGTCCGCGGCCCCGATCCGCTGATCGTCGGATCGACGGCGCACGTGATCGGGCGCGACGAGCACATCCTCGGCAAATCGCTGCACCCGGAGCGGCGACGCGCGCCCAAGTAACCGCGTCTCGCGCTGCGCGATCGATCGCCTATGGGGCAACCCGAATGCGCTTGCCGCCTGCGAGGCCGACGAGAACAGCGGGCCGCCCTCCCGTCCGATCGATCGTGAAGTCGTCGGCAGCCGGTGACGGCAATGCCTTGCGGGAGATTTCCTTCGCGCCGCCCTTGAACGAGATGAACCGCAACTCGCGGCGATCGAGCGTCGGGACGGCAAGATCAGCGACGCCATCACCGTTGAAATCGGCGACGGCCGAGAGGCCCAGTCGCGACGAGCCGATGGCGTGGTTCGACGCGTCCGGCAGGGATGCCGTCTCGACGAGGCGACCATCGCGCAGCGTCCAGACGCGGAGCTTGCCGAGGACGTGCGGCATCTGCACGTAGGCGACGTCGAGGCGGCCGTCGCCGTCGAAGTCGGCGATGCCCGCGGGATTGAGCCATGTGTTGGGACGGCCGGTCGGCTCCGAACTGGCAACGACCGCCAGCTTTCCGGCGCGCACGCCGATCACGACCAGCGCCGCGCCGGTGTCGCGGTTCGCACGCACAAGGACAATTTCGTCACGGCCATCGCCATCGAGGTCGGCGAGCCGGGGCTGGCGATCCTCGAACACGTCTTCTGCCGGCAGCGACAGGCGGAGCACGCGACCGTCGGCCAAGCGGACCGAGAGACTCGCCGCCTCGTAGGGCGCACCCAGGACGAAATGGCGATAGCGCGTCGTCTTGTCCGACAGCCAGGTCTCGGCGATGCCTTTGGTCCCACGTGCGACGCGAAGATCCGGAATCGCGCCGGGATAGTCATTCGCGACGGCAGCTTGAGGGCAAGACAGTGCCAGGAGGAGTGCGAGGCAACGGCGCATGTCGGGAATCCGGATCGCGAGGGCTTCGTGCCAAAGCCTCTTCGCCTGCGGACTACCCCAAGGCAAATCAAGGCCTCGCGAGAACCGCGTTATCGCCGGCCCAGGCCAGGTTCACGGACCGGGCCATCGGCTCAAGGGTCGAGGCGCATCGCCAGGCCGGCGGCGGCCATGTGCCGTTTCGCCTCGCCGATCGAATAGGTGCCGAAGTGGAAGATGGACGCTGCCAGCACGGCGCTGGCATGGCCTTCGCGCACACCCGCCACCAGATGGTCGAGCGTGCCCACGCCACCTGAAGCAATGACGGGCACCGTCACGGCATCCGACACGGCGCGGGTCAGGGCGATGTCGAAGCCCGCCTTGGTGCCGTCGCGATCCATCGATGTGAGCAGGATTTCGCCAGCGCCGAGCGAGACGACCTCGCGCGCGTACTCGATGGCGTCGAGGCCGGTGGGCTTTCGGCCACCGTGAGTGAAGATCTCCCAGCGCGGAGGCGCACCTTCCGGCGTGACGAGCTTGGCGTCGATGGCCACGACGATGCACTGGGCGCCGAACTTCTCGGCGCCTTCGCGGACGAAATCGCGGCGGTTCACGGCGGCGGTGTTGATCGACACCTTGTCGGCACCCGCCGTCAGCAACTTGCGGATGTCGTCGAGCGAGCGGACACCACCGCCGACGGTCAACGGCATGAAGCACCGTTCGGCCGTCTGCTCGACGATGTGGAAGATCGTGTCGCGGTTCTCGTGGCTCGCGGTGATGTCGAGGAAGCAGAGTTCGTCCGCGCCCGCCGCATCGTAGGCCGCAGCCGCCTCCACCGGGTCGCCGGCGTCGACCAGATCGACGAAGCTCACGCCCTTGACCACGCGGCCGTCCTTCACGTCCAGACACGGGATCAGGCGCACCTTCAGCATCGATCAATGCCCTCCGCGGATCACTCGCGAGGCCCACTCACGACACGGATGGCCGGGCGAGCCTCACCTGCAATTTCAAGGATGAGCTTCTTCAGGATCGCATCAGCAAACCCTTCGAAGCTCTCGGTCGGCACCATGAACGCATTCGGACCGCCGATCACGTTGTTGAAGTAGTGCTGATCGAGGGTCGGGTCCAGCTCGAGAATGGGCAATCCATTAATGACGATGCCCGCGCCGACCGCTTCGTCGCGCGCCGCGGTGGCCGGGCGCCCACGGTTGTTGCCGCCGTCGCCGGATATGTCGATCACACGGCGCGCCGCCCGATAGGGGGCGACACTCAAGAGGTGGGCGCCGTAGTCGATGGCGCCGCTGATCGAAGTGCCGCCGCTGAAGAGTCTGCGATCCTCAGCCTCGATGGCGCCGGCCAGCGCCAGCATGCTGGCTTCGTCGGAGACCTGCGTCCACGGGACGGTCAGGACCTGCAGGGCGGGTCCCGTCCACTGGAACATGGCTACGGCAATGCGACCGGTCTCGCCCGACTGGATGGCGCGCAGCACCTGCGGGTGCCGGAACGCGGCGACGTACCCCTGCTTCTGCAGCTCGAAGCGTTCGTCGTTCACGCTCCCGGAGGCATCCACGGCCAGGACGAGGAGCAGATCGACTGTCTCCGAGCGGGCGACCGATGGCGCAACCCACGCCATGCCCAGGCACAGCAGAGCGTACACCACCACACGCCTGAGCACCTGCGAGCACCGAGCGAGCATCCGAGCGTTTCCCAGTCGGCCGTGGCCCCCGCGTCCAGCCGCTGCAATCCAGACTAGGCGATCACGAAGCCTCGCGCACCGCCTCGCCGTTCAACACTTTCGTGAGCGCTACACTGATGGCGTCACGCCGCTCGGGCGTGACGATTTTCGCGCCTTCGAGATCGGTCACGTAGAAAGCGTCGACGGCGCGCTCGCCGAACGTCGTGATATGGGCCGAGGTAATGTCGAGATTGAGATCGGAGAGCGCGGCCGTCACCTCATAGAGCAAGCCCGGACGATCGAGCCCGGCCACTTCCACCACGGAAAACTGATCCGAGATGTCATTGTCGATCGTGACCTCCGGCTCCACCGTGAAGGCCTGGAGCGGGCCGCGGCTTTCCTTTCGGCGTCCGCCGAGAAGCTTCTCGAGCGTGGTCTCGCCATCCAGGAGGCGGCGCATCATGTCGCCGATCCGCTGCGCACGACGGTTCTCGTCCTCGTCGTGATCAAATTCCCGGCGCAACAGGAAGGTATCGAGCGCGGCGCCGTCGCGGGTCGTCGTGATGTGGGCGCCGACGATGTTCGCACCGGCGGCCGCGCAGGCACCGGCAAACAACGACAGCAGGCGCGGGTGGTTCGGCGCAAGGACCGTCAGCTCGGTAACGGACGTGAACGCATCCGTCGCGTAATCAGTCACGAACGCCAGTTTCTGGCGGTCTGCCGCATCCGCGAGCTTGAGATGCTCAAGCTGACGCCGCGTGTCGGTGCGCAGCCAGTAGTCGTCGTACTGGCGCTCGATGAAAGACTGGAGGACGGCCGGCGCGACATTCGTCGCCTTGCGCGACAGCGCCTGCTTTGCCGTGGCGACACGGTCGGCCGATGCCGCGACGGCCTCTGAGCCAGTGACCGACTTGCGGCGACCTTCCAGCAGCGGCAACGTCTCGTGATAGAGCGTGCGGAGGAGCTGGCCCTTCCAGCCGTTCCAGGTGGCGGGGCCGACGGCGCGGATGTCGGCGATGGTGAGGATCAGCAGCAGCTTCAAGCGTTCTGCGGTCTCGACGAACGACGCGAAATCGCGGCTCGTCTTGGGATCGGAGAGATCGCGGCTCTGGGCGATCGTGCTCATGTCGAGATGGTGGAGCACCAGCCATTCCACCAGCGCCGTCTCCTCGGCATCGAGACCGAAGCGCGGGCAGAGATAACTGGCCACGCGCGCGCCCGCGATCGAGTGGTCCTCCTCGCGGCCCTTGGCGATATCGTGGAGGAAAGCCGCGACAAACAGCACGCGCGCCCGATCCAGCCTATCGATCAGCTTGTGGGCGAGCGGATGTGCCTGACCGGCCTCGCCGCGGAGAATCTCGGCCACAATTCCGACCGTGCGTATGAGGTGCTCATCGACGGTGTAGTGATGATACATGTTGAACTGCATCATCGAGACGACGGTGCCGAAATCCGGAATGAAGCGGCCGAGCACGCCGGCCTCGTTCATGCGCCGCAGGGTCGTCTCGGGATGGGCGGACCCGGTCAGCAACGACAGGAAGATGCGGTTCGCCTCGGGGTCGTTGCGGACCCGGTCGTCGATCAGGCGCAACGACTGCAGGATGAGGCGCAGCGCCGCCGGATGCACAAGGGCATCCGCCTCGTCGGCGACGGCGAAGAACCGAATGAGATTGACGGGATCGCGCTCGAAGACCTTCGGGTCCGCCACATTGAGGCGACCGTTGTCGATCCGGAAATCGGTCGTCCGGCGCACGCGACGACGCATCCGCCAGCCGAGCGGATCCATCAGCGAGGTGACGCTCGGGGTGCGCACGAGCTGCTGCATCTCGAGGGTCGCGCAGAGGATGGTGGTCAGATCGCCCACATCCTTCGCGACCAGGAAGTAGTGCTTCATGAAGCGCTCGACGGCACGGAGGCCGCCGCGATCGACGTAGCCCAAACGCCCCGCCAGGGCCGGCTGGCGATCGAACGACAGGCGCTCCTCGGGACGGCCGGCCAGAAAGTGCAAGTGGCACCTCACCGTCCACAGGAAGTCCTCGCAGCGCCGGAACGTCGTCTGCTCCGCCTTCGTGAAGATGTCGCTCGGGCGGGCGGCGCCCGGACGCGTGCCGACGTCAAGATAGCGCACGAGCCAATGCAGCGTGTGCAGGTCGCGCAGGCCGCCCTTGCCGTCCTTGATGTTCGGCTCGACAAGGTAGCGCGAAGCGCCGGACCGCTTGTGCCGCTGGTCGCGCTCCGCGAGCTTGGCTTCGAAGAACTGGCTCGCCGTACCGCGCACGACGTCGGCTGCGAACCTCTGCTGCAGATCGGCAAAGAGGTCGCTCGCCCCGAGGATGAGGCGGGAATCGAGGACGGCGGTCCGGATCGTCATGTCAGAGAGCGACATGCGAACCGTCTGGTCGACCGTGCGGGTCGCGTGCCCCACCTTCTGGCCGAGATCCCAGAGCAACATCAACATGTACTCGACGACGCTCTCGCCCCAGGCGGTCTGCTTGTAGGGGAGCAGGAACAGGAGGTCGATATCCGAGCCGGGGGCCATGAGGCCGCGGCCATACCCGCCCGTGGCAATGATGGCCATTCGCTCGGCGTCGTCAGGGTTGTCCGTCCGGTAGACATGGGTCGTCGTGTAGTCGTAGAGCAGGCGGATCAGCTCGTCCTGGAACTGGCTGATGCCTTCGGCGCAGCGACGGCCCTTGCCGTCCGCCTCGAGAGCCAGGCGCGCGAGGCCGTGGCCGTCGCGCAGCAGTCGCTTCAGGCGCTCGAGAACCTGCGGGCGGGCTTCCTGAGGGTTGTTGCCGGCGTCGCGAAACAGACGGGTCAGCTCGACACGCAACTCCTGCGGGTCGAAGTAGGGGCTTGCGAAGGTGCGAGCGTCGTTCATGGCCGGCTGATCCTAGGCATAAGGGCGCACCGTGTCAGCGGCCACGGCCCGTGAAGCCGCCGACACTGTCGAGCGCCGCCCAGTTGGTCTGAAACAGGGCCAGCGCCACCAGAAGAAGCCAGATGTTGGTCGGGAGTGCCATCCATACGACGAGGGCCGTCACCAGAAGGCCGAGGCCGGCGACGATCCTGATCGCCCAGGCATAGCCGAGAACCGGGCTCAGCCACGCCTCCAGCGTGCGACCGCCGTCGAGAGGGAAGGACGGCAGGAGATTGAACAGCATCAGCCACATGTTGATGCCGGCCAGAGACGCAAGCGCGATCCCGAGCATCGGCTTGCCCAGAGCCCAGGCTTCGAGCGTCAGGGCCTCGAAGCCCTTCCAGAGCAGCAGGTTGGCGGCGGGACCGGCGAGATAGATCACAGTCTGGGCCAGCACGGAGCGCGGCAGTGACGAGGAGAAGCGCGCAACGCCGCCAAGACCGCCGATCTCGATCTCGTCGGTCCCGACCTTCCAGATGCGGGCGGCCAGCATGTGGCCCAGCTCGTGCAGCAGGATCGACACCAGAATGCCGATCACGATCAGGATGCCGGCGGACATCAACTGACGGTCGCCGCTCGTGAAGTACTGGTGGCTGAAGAGGACCAGAATGAGAACGAGAATCATGTCGAGGAAGATCGGCACGCCGCCGATGCGGCCGACCTCGAAGCGCGTGATCATGCCGTCCACCCTTCCGTTCCCGATGTGTACCAGATTCGGGCCAGCATGCGCGCATCCACGATGCCCGATCGTCGATGTTCACAGGGCTTCCCCGTCGCCGCATCCCGGTGCAGCAGAGGCCCGTTCGAGACTGGTCGGTGGTCAGGGCTTGCGATCGCGCATCCCCAGCGTCCGGAGCCGCAGCGCGTTGAGGCGAATGAAGCCGGCGGCGTCCTTCTGGTCGTAGGCGCCGCGATCGTCTTCGAAGGTGACGAGGGTGGAGGAATAGAGCGATTTCGGAGACGAGCGGCCGGTGACCATGACGTTGCCCTTGTAGAGCTCGAGCGTCACCTCGCCCTCGACGTGCTCCTGGCTCCGGTCGATCAGAGCCTGCAGCATCTCGCGTTCAGGCGAGAACCAGAAACCGTTGTAGATCAGCTCGGCGTAGCGCGGCATCAGCTCGTCCTTGAGGTGGCCGGCGCCTCGGTCGAGCGTCACGCTCTCGATGGCGCGATGCGCCGCGAGGAGGATCGTGCCGCCCGGCGTCTCGTAGACGCCGCGGCTCTTCATGCCGACGAAGCGGTTCTCGACCAGGTCTATGCGACCGATGCCGTTGTCACGGCCGAGGTCGTTCAAGGCCTTGAGCATGGTGGCCGGCGAGAGCCTGTCGCCGTTCAGAGACACGGCATCGCCCTTCTCGAAGCCGATGCGGATCTCGGTCACCTTGTCGGGCGCGGCCATAGGGGAGATGGTGCGCTGATAGACCATCTCGGGGGCCTTGTGCGCCGGGTCCTCGAGCACCTTGCCCTCGGACGAGGAATGCAGAAGATTCGCGTCGACCGAGTAGGGGGCGTCATTCTCCTTGCCGGTCGCGATCGGGATGGAATGCTGACGGGCGAACTCGATCAACTCGGCGCGGCCCTTGAATGCCCACTCGCGCCATGGCGCGATGATGCGGATCGAGGGCTCGAGCGCGTAATAGCTCAGCTCGAAGCGGACCTGATCGTTGCCCTTGCCGGTCGCTCCGTGACACACCGCGTCGGCGCCGACCTTGCGGGCGATGTCGATCTGCGCCTTGGCGATCAGCGGACGGGCAATCGACGTGCCCAGGAGATAGACGCCCTCGTAGACCGCATTGGCGCGGAACATCGGGAACACGAAATCGCGGACGAATTCCTCGCGCAGATCCTCGATGAAGATGTGCTCGGGCTTGATGCCGAGCTTCAGCGCCTTGTCGCGCGCCGGGCCCAGTTCTTCGCCCTGGCCGAGGTCGGCCGTGAACGTCACGACTTCACAGTCGTAGGTCTCCTGGAGCCACTTCAGGATGATCGACGTGTCCAGACCGCCCGAGTAGGCCAGTACGACACGCTTGATCTTGCCTTTGACGTCCGTCGCCGAAGCCGCACCCGTGGCCATGCATCGTCTCCAAGTCCCTGTTCGGGGCGCACTATAGGCACGGCTTTATCGCCCGCAAGCCGCGAAACGCCGCCATCGACCTCCCTCAAGTGCGCCCCGCGCGCCAGCCCATCTCCCAGAAATCAGCTTCGAGGCGGCTCGCTTCCCGGAAGATGGTCAGCAGCTCTGCCTCGCGGGCCGGGGTCATGTAGCGCTCAGCGAGCCGTTCGAGGTGGGCACGGGCAGACGCCGCCACCTCCTGGTAGGCCGATCCCGCGTATTCCTCGATCCAGACGCGATAGGGGTTCGCAGGGCTCGTCGCACCCGGTCGGGCCGCCAGCCGGGTGGCGATCTCCGCGTAGCCGATGACACAAGGCGCCAGCGCGACCTTCAAAGCCAGCAAATCACCGCGCATCCCCGTATCGAGAACATACCGGGTATAGGCGAGGGTCGCGGGCTCGGCCGGGGTTTGCTCCAGCATCCCGGGAGACAGCCCCCACGCGCCACAGAGCTTTACGTGCAGGTCCATCTCGACGTCGAGAATGGCCGACATGCCCGCCGCAGCCTCGCGCATGTCGGCCAAAGTGGGCGACTTGTAGACCGCGAGCGCGTAGGCACGGGAAAACTCGATCAGGAAGAGGTAGTCCTGCACGAGATAGCTGCGGAATGCCGGCTCGGGCAGGCTTCCGTCGGCCATTGCATCGGTGAAGGGGTGGCGCGCGTAGCGGTTCCAGTCGGCCTCTGCGCCCGTTCGCAAGCGTTCGAAAAGATCCATGGTCCACTCCCCGGATGCGCCCTGGCCAGAGCCGCGTTAACTCAAGATGCAGGCGTTATAAACTCTATTTTCATCGGTCGATGCGACGCTGATCGGGTGGTTAGAGCAGATCTTCGGCAGGTCGAGGGCGCAAGGCCGTCCCGCGACGCGACGGCGACACTCAGCCAACCGCCTTCCACGAGGAACCGAGCGTGCGTACCAAGTCTACCGCGACCAGCGTCAGGAGAGAGGATCAGGGCGCGTGCGCCCTCAGCGTCTCGACGGTTGCCGGGAACTTTCTTGGGTCGGCACATGAGAATGGACCCGTCGATCGGGCCCGGCTCGAGGCAGTGGCGGGGCTGATCGGCGGATCGATCTGGGAGACGGATCGCGAGCACCGTTACGTCTATGTCAGCGCCAACGTCGATGTCGTGACAGGGGTGCCTGCCGTCGCCTACCTGGGCAAGACACGTCACGACATGCTGCACTCGCCGCTGCGGAGCGGCGACGGCAAGACGTATCATGACCAAATGCGCCTGCGCGCACCGTTCGGGCCGGTCGATTTCATGCACTATGTGGACGGACGGCCGTTCGTAGTACGAACCTCGGGAGTTCCGCTTTTCGACAGGGACGGCGCATTCTCGGGATATCTCGGATTGAGTTTCGCCGTCAGTTGTGACCCCGCGAACGCCGCCGTGAACAGGCGCGCGGAGCAGCGCCGACGCGTCGTTAGAGCTGCCGAGATCGCCTGCGCATCCACGACGGACGTCATCTCCTGTGTCGTGGTCGACGTCTCGGCCTCCGGCGCACGTATCAGAATACCGCCAGACGTCGCCTTGCCGAGGCAGTTCCAACTCCGCGTTCCGTCCCTGTCACTCGACAGGACGTGCACGGTCCGGTGGCACCGGATCGACGCCATCGGGGTCGAATTCGAGCGTTGAGGCGCGCCGTGCCGACCTCGCGTCGCGCGCCAGCACTACTCAATCGATATCGGCGACCGCGCTGTCCTCGCCGCCCTTGATGCGATGGGCGAGGGCCGCCTCGATGAACGGATCGATGTCGCCCCCGAGAACGCCCGACGTGTCGCTGGTCTGGACGCCGGTGCGCAGATCCTTGACCATCTGGTAGGGCTGGAGAACGTACGACCGGATCTGATGGCCCCATCCGATGTCAGACTTGGCCGCCTGATCCGCCAGCGCTTTCTCCTCGCGCTTCTTCAGCTCCATCTCGTAGAGCCGCGCCTTGAGCCGCTTCATCGCGATGTCGCGGTTCTGGTGCTGGGAACGCTGCTCCTGGGCGAAAATGATGATGTTCGTCGGCTTGTGGACGAGACGAACCGCGGACTCCGTCCTGTTGACGGACTGGCCGCCGGCGCCCTGCGATCGCGTGTAGGAGATGTCCAGATCGGCCGGGTTGATCTCGATCTCGATGGTGTCGTCCACGACCGGGTAGACGGTGACGCTCGAGAACGACGTGTGGCGGCGAGCGTTGGAGTCGTAGGGCGAAATGCGGACCAGCCGATGGACGCCGGCCTCGGTCTTCAGCCATCCGTAGGCGTTTTCGCCCTTCACCTCGATGGTCGCGCTCTTGATGCCGGCTTCCTCGCCGTCGCTCTGGTCGAGCAACGCGACCTTGAAGCCCCGGCCTTCCGCCCAACGCATGTACATGCGCAGCAGCATCTGTGCCCAATCCTGGCTTTCGGTGCCGCCGGCACCGGCATGCACCTCGAGGTAGGCATCCATGCCGTCGGCCTCGCCCGACAGCAGGGCTTCGACCTCGCGGCGCTGCACTTCCTTGACGAGCTTCTGGAGGCTCGCGCCGCCTTCCTGGATCGTCGCCTCGTCGTTCTCGGCCTCGCCGAGTTCGAGCAGCGTCGTGCAGTCGTCGAGATCACGCTCGAGCTGCTTGTAGCCCGTGATGGCGCGTTCCAACGTCTGGCGCTGGCGCATGACCTTTTGCGCCCGCTGCGGGTTCGACCAGAGGGCGGGGTCTTCGCTCTCGTTGTTCAGGGACGCCAGTCGCTCCTCGGCTGTGTCCCAGTCAAAGAGACCTCCTCAGAAGTGCCAGCGACTCCTGAATGTCGCTGACGAGCTTCTCGTGCTCGGCCCGCATGGGCTGCCTCCGGTTCAATGCATGACAGTGTCGAGGGGCGGGTATAGGCGCTCCGCCCACGCACGGCAACGGTCGCGCGGCTGATATCGACCCTTTACCAGCGCCCGCCGAAGCCCGGGCCGCGTACAATCGAACGCTCGGCCTCCGGTGGCTCGGACAGACCCGCCTCGCCGCCGCCGGAGTTGAAGCCGATGACAGAGTAGGCGTCGTCGGGCTCTTCGTTCGGCTTGAAGGCCTCGAGGATCGTGTCGGCATCCTCCGCCTGCGCCTTCAGGCCGGACTTGTGGTTGACCCGGGCAAACTTGATGCCCGGTGGTATGCGGAACGGGATCGGCTTCTTGTCGACCAGAGCGAGCTTCATGAAATTGGCGAAGATCGGCGCTGCGACCTGACCACCCGTCGCCGCCTTGCCCATGGGCTTCGGCGTGTCGTAGCCGACGAACACACCGACCACGAGGTCTGGAGTGTAGCCGACGAACCAGACGTCCTTCGATTCGTTCGAGGTGCCCGTCTTGCCAGCGAACGGCACGTTCGGGACGATCTTCTTGATGATCGTCGCCGTTCCCCGCTGCACGACGCCCTCGAGGATAGAGGTCATCTGATAGGCTGTGTGCGGGTCGATGATCTGCTGGCGCGAATCCGCCACATCAGGCTCAGGCTGCCCTGCCCACTTCTCGGCGCGGCAGGAGTCACACCCCCGCGCATCGTGGCGCCAGACCGAACGGCCCCAGCGATCCTGTATCCGGTCGATCAACGTCGGCGTGATCTTCTTGCCGCCGTTGGCCAGCATGGCGTAGCCGCCGACCATCCGCATGAGTGTCGTTTCGCCCGCACCGAGAACCATCGCCGGCAGCGGCGCCAGATCGTCATAGATGCCGAAACGACGAGCATACTCGACGACAACGGGCATGCCGATATCCTGGCCGAGGCGCGCCGTCATCTGATTGCGCGACTTCTCGATTCCGACGCGCAGCGTGGCCGGCCCCAAGGACTGAGATTTGTTGTAGTTCTCAGGTTTCCAGGCCTCCTTGCCGGGGCCTTGCTCGATCTCGATCGGAGCATCGAGAACAATGGAGGTCGGCTTGTAGCCGTTATCCATCGCGGTCGCGTAGACGATGGGCTTGAAGGTCGAGCCCGGCTGGCGGCGGGCCTGCGCGGCGCGGTCGAACTGGCTCATGTCGAACGAGAAGCCGCCGACCGTCGCCAGGACGCGCCCCGTGTGTGGGTCCATGGCGACGATGCCACCGCCGACCTCGGGGATCTGCATCAGCGACCAGACGCCCGTCGGGGCATCGGGGTCCTTCGGGGACACCCAGATCACGTCTCCGACCGAGAGGACGTCGGGCGCCCCGGGTGTCTTGGAGGGTCTGCGATTCGCCCATCGGACTTCGTCGTAACCGATCTCGACGGCCTGACGCTCGGCTTCGAGCTTGCCGTCGGGGCGACGTGGAGGACGAAGGCCGACGACCACCTTCGCGCGCTGGCTTTCCAGCACCACGCCGAGCCGCCACGGTGACAGGTCGCGGGGGACATCGATGCCGCCGAGTGTGGCCCCCCAATCGCCCGCCGTCTCGATCTTCTGGACTGGTCCACGCCAGCCTTGTGTGCGGTCGAAGGTCACGAGACCATCGATCAGCGCGCGGCGGGCGTGGCGCTGCAGCATCGGGTCGAGCGTCGTGCGGACCGACAGACCGCCCTCGTAGAGCTTCTTCTCGCCAAACGACTCGTTGCCGATCAGCCAGCGCCGGACTTCTTCGGCGAAGTAGTCCGCGGCGTAGATCTGCGTACCGAAGGGACGGATGTTGACGGCCAACGGCTTCGCCTTGGCCGCGGCGGCCACGTCCGGCGTCAGATGCTCGTTGGAGACCATCTGGTCGATGATCCAATTACGGCGCTCTATGGCGGCCGCAGTCCGGCGGAAGGGGTGATAGTTGTTGGGCCCCTTGGGGAGGGCCGCCAGATAGGCAGCCTCCTCGACCGTCAACTCGTCCAGTTCCTTGTCGAAGTAGTTCAGCGCAGCCGCTGCGATGCCATACGAGCCGATGCCGAAATAAATTTCGTTCAGATAGAGTTCCAGGATCTTGTCCTTGGAGTACGTCTGCTCGATCCGGATCGCGAGGATCGCCTCGCGAAGCTTGCGATCGAACGTCCGCTCGCTGGACAGAAGAAAATTCTTGGCGACCTGCTGGGTAATGGTCGAGGCGCCCTGAATGCTGCCGCGGCCCTTGATCTTGGCCTCGATGAACTTGACGCCGGCGCGCGCGATACCGGTGAAGTCGAGGCCGATGTGTTCGTAGAAGCGGCGATCCTCGGCCGAAAGGAACGCGTTGATCACCGGCTTCGGAACGGTGTTGATGGGAACGAAAATGCGCCGCTCGCGTGCGTATTCGGCAATGAGTGCGCCATCATGGGCGTGAATCCGCGTCATCACCGGAGGCTCGTAGCTGGCGAGCTTGTCGGACGACGGCAGATCCTGGGATGCGCGCCACAAAAGGTAACCGGCTACAGCAGCGCCACCGACGAACAGGACGACGAGCGACGCAAAGCCGAAGCCGAGAAAGCTCAACAGCAAGCTGCGACGACGGCGGCGCGGTGGCTTTCTCGGGACCGGGGGCGGCAGTATCGGCGATCTCATCGGTGCTCAGTCCGCTCCTGCCGTCACATCGTGCTTCCGCCCATGCGGAAGACCGGTCGAAACCGCGCACGAGAAGACGGCGCAATTCCAGGTGACTTGCCTTCTCGACCGCCGATTTGCAAGCCTTGACGCCTCACCCTGGCGACGAATTCCCAAACTAGCTCAAAATGTGGCGAGAGCCTGACGCCAAACTGCCTGCGCAGACCAAATTGCCATTCCACGACAATCGCCAGACCACAGGCGACCATACCATGGATCGGGTTCGAATCGAACCTCAGCGGCGTGCCGCGGTTCGGTCACGGAAGTGCGCGTCGATCGCTCGAACGATGGACGATGCGACCCGAGCCTGCCAGTCGGGCTGCTGCATGATCCGCTCGTCGTCCGCGTTCGAGATGTAACCAAGCTCCAGAAGTACCGCCGGCGAGCCGGCCTGGCGCAACACCTTGAACGGACCCGAGCGCATCGGATCGCGGGCCAGCAGCACGCGGTCGCGGAGCGACGAGACCAGAGTCTGACGGAAATCTGTCGCAAAGGACTGTGTCTCCCGACGCATCAAATCCAACAGAATGTTGCGCACCTGATCGTCAGCGATGGTGCTCGCCGGAAGGCCGGCCAGCAGATCAACCGAATTCTCCTTCTCGGCCTTCTGGCGTACGAGATCGTCGGAGGCCTGCTCAGCGAGAGTGTAGATGGTCGCACCACGTATCGCTGGAGCACGATCCCGGCTCGGCGCAGAATCAGCATGGACAGACAGGAAGAGGTCTGCGGACAGCCGCCGCGACATGGCGACCCGCTCGTCCAGCGACACGAACACATCGCGGTTCCGGGTCATCGCAACCTCGTAACGTCCGGTTGCGAGAAGCGCCCGCTCGATCTGCCGCGATACGGCGAGGACGAGATCCTTTTCAGAGCTCTGGCTGCCCAAGGCGCCCGGATCGATGCCGCCGTGGCCCGGGTCGACGACGATCACCGGGCGGGGTGGCGGGCCCGATCGGCCCTTGGTTTCGGCTTCCACCATAGCGGACGGCTCGATCGAACGCACCGCCTCCGCCAGTTCGACGGCGGCCAGTTCACGCTCGGTCACCTTCGCCATAACGATCTCGAGCCGGAACGCCCCGCCGGCCTCGGCGAGCACGACCTCGGATCGGTCCACGCGCACCGGATCGGTGGTGTCGATGACGATGCGGGACTTGCCCTGGTCGATGAGACCATAGCGATAAGCCTTGACCAGCCCCGAGGCCTGCGAGCGCGCCTCCTCCGGCAGACGGAACTCCGTCTCCGGCAAGTCGACGATGACGCGGGGCGGGTTCGACAGGCTACGCACGCTGGCTTCGACGGGGCCGCCGAGATCGAAGGCCATGACGGTGCGGGCGTCATCATGCTCGATCGTCGCCCCGACGACAGCGTTAGCCGGTGCAGGTTTGACGGGCACAGCCGTCGCCGGCCGCCTGGTTTCGGCAGAAGGTGCTGGCCGGGGTCGCGGTTTCGCCTCGGTAGGTGGCTTGGGACGGGCCGGCTTGACTTCGGTTGCAGCTCCCCATCCAAGCTCCGGCCGGGTCTGGCTCCGGGCCGGCTCAAATGGGCCAAGCATGGCTACCAACGCCAGAGCCGCAAAGGTCGGCCCGAGCGCTCTCCACCCCCCGATTGCCCCCGCCGAAGCCACCCGACACCACTCCCCAAAGCCCCAGACCGGCGGAACGATCGCCTCTCATAACTTTTGTTAACCAAAACTTTGCCGAATCGGCAGCAGTTTCGTCGACACCTGACGCACCGTCCGGCTCCGTTGCGGGCAATATCCTTGCGTTGCGCGCTGCGGAACTTTAAAAGTGTATCGTGTCGCAACGAGCTTGTCCGCAGGTCGCGAGGCATCTCGGTCAGCCCCGATAGGGTGGCTGGCATCTGGCGGAAGATCCGGCGCCCTGCCCGGCAGCGGATCCAAGCTCAGATGCGAACGCGGCGCGAAACGTGTCGGCGCACCTACACGTCCCGGGCTGGTGACAGCATCGGGAAAGACCGCTCACGGAACGGGATTCAGCCAAATCCTGTCCGGAAAGCGATCTGCTGGTACGCAACGTTTTCTAACGCTGATGCTCACGCGGTCCAACTCGATGGTCCGCCGGGCGAGGCGACGCAAGCTCGGACGTCCGAACGGTCGCGGTCTTTGCTGCGATCCTGGCAGTCCAGCGCACAATAACACGGGCCGTCTCGCCCAGGCGGTCGGCTCTCAGGGGTTTTGCCCCACGATCAAGCCACGACCGAGAGGTCGTTCAAGGACTGCAATGATACGCCGGAGCGACAGCATGCACGCCGGGGTCGGATCGAAAGGTCCGACGGGGCGCGGTCTGTTCGAGATCTGCCTCGAAAGGCAGACCGAATGGTCCGGGCTCCCCCCGTGCGCTGACGACGTGTCGCCCCACACCCTTCCAACCCACAAGATACAAGGCGCCGTCTCGGGCGCATCTCACGCAGCCGGCCTCATGGTCGCCGCGCCTGGGATCCCAGGATGTCGCGTCGGAAAGCAGACGCAATGGACAAGAACAAGATGCTCATTGATGCCACCCACCCGGAGGAGACCCGGGTGGTGGCATTGCGGAATGGCCGCGTAGAGGAATTCGACTTCGAGTCAGCCGCCCGCAAATTGCTGCGGGGAAACATCTACCTCGCCAAGGTCACACGCGTCGAACCGTCGTTGCAGGCTGCGTTCATCGACTACGGTGGCAATCGGCACGGGTTTCTCGCGTTCAACGAAATCCATCCCGACTACTACCAGATCCCCGTCGCGGATCGCGAAGCGCTGAAGCAAGAGGAAGCCGAGGCCGAGCAGATGGCCGAGGCCGAAGCCGACGAGCGTGCACGCTCGCGGGGGCCGAAGCGCCGCCGGCGCGAGCGAGGTGATCGCGGCAAAGGTGACGGGCGCGGGAACGGCCATGGCCGGCGCGACGAGGAAACGGTCAGCGCGGTCGACACATTCGAGGACGGTTATCAGACGTCGATCGCCGACCCGGGCGACGCCGGCGCCGACCACGAGGCAGACAGCGAACCGACGGCCCAGCCACTGCGCCATACGCATGGCGACGATGTGCTGCGCGGGTCGGACTCGGGTGAGCCGGCCGAGGCCTACACGCCGCCGGTGGAATTTCCCTATCCCGACGAGGACCGCGGACACGCGGTCGCCGAACATCCCGAAGACGTGGCCCAGGCCATCGAAACGGCGCGCGTCGCGCCGTCCGAGATCGATGCCGACGACGACGTTGATGACGACACCGCGGGTGGAGCCAATCCGGACGACGATCTCGTCGAGCAGGTGGCGACCGAGGAAGATGCGCTCGAGGAAGTGCCCGAACGTCCCCGCCGGCGGGCTCGCCAGTACAAGATCCAGGAAGTGATCAAGCGGCGCCAGATCATGCTGGTGCAAGTCGTCAAGGAAGAGCGCGGCAACAAGGGTGCAGCGCTCACGACGTACATCTCGCTTGCCGGCCGCTATACCGTGCTGATGCCGAATACGGCTCGCGGCGGCGGCATTTCGCGCAAGATCACGCAACCGCAGGATCGCAAGCGGCTCAAGGCCATCGCGGAAGAGCTCGACGTCCCGGAGGGCATGGGGCTCATCATCCGTACGGCCGGCGCCGCGCGGACCAAGCAGGAAATCAAGCGGGACTACGAGTACCTGCTGCGGCTGTGGGAAAGCGTCCGCGACCTCACCCTCTCGTCGACAGCGCCAAGCCTAGTCTATGAGGAAGGCAACATCATCAAGAGGGCGATCCGGGACCTCTACTCGAAAGAGTTCGACCAGATCGTCGTCGCCGGTCAGCATGCGCACCGTGAAGCCCAGGACTTCATGGAAATGCTGATGCCCGGCAGCGGCGGGCACGTCGCCAGCTACAATGCGGCGGAGCCCCTGTTCGCGCGTTATGGCATCGAGCGGCAGCTCAATGCGCTGTTCAGCCCTCACGTCACACTGCGGTCAGGCGGCTACATCGTCATCAACCAGACCGAAGCGCTGGTGGCGATCGACGTGAACTCCGGCAAATCGACGCGCGAGTTTTCGATCGAGGAGACAGCGCTCAACACCAATCTCGAAGCTTCCGAAGAAATCGCCCGGCAACTCAAGCTCCGGGACCTGGCCGGACTGATCGTCGTCGACTTCATCGACATGGAGGAGAAGCGCAACAACAGGGCCGTCGAACGGCGGCTGAAGGATGCGCTGCGTCACGACAGAGCGCGGATACAGGTCGGCCGCATTTCGCATTTCGGCCTCCTCGAAATGTCGCGTCAGCGGCTGCGCGCGGGGGTACTCGAAGGCTCGACGTCACAGTGTCCGCACTGCCAGGGCACGGGCATCATACGGTCAATCGAGTCCGTGGCGCTCGCCGTGCTGCGCGGCATCGAGGATCAGCTGCTCAAGCAGCCCGGTTCGCTCGTGGCGCAGACCACCGCCGAAGTGGCGCTCTATATTCTCAATCACAAGCGGGCGTTCATCGCCGAGGTGGAGCGGCGTGACGGCGTCAGCATCCGGGTCGAAGCCAACGACCGGATGCAGGGCGCGAACTTCGCCATCGAGCGCATCGCGGCTCCGCTCAGCCCCGCCAAGCCTGCGGCCCGAGCGGCCGTGAGCATGGAATGGGGCTTCGATCGGGACGAGGACACGGCCGACGTCGAAGAGATCGTCGAGACGAGCGACGTCGATGGAGACGACGCTCCAACGCGTGACGGAACGGAACGGCGGGAAGGCGAAGGCGGCGGAGGCGACGATCGTCGCGGACGCCGCAGGCGGCGGCGCCGGGGGCGTCGCGATCGCGATGGGGAGACACGGCCTCAGCTGGCCGCCTCCGACGATGCCGGCGAGCACGACGATGCGGATGGCCATTCCCATCACGAGCACGATGCCGGCGCTTCGGCGCACGCCGACGACGGCTCCGACGACGACATGATCGCCATCAGCGACAGTGACGGTGACGGCACCGACGGTGGCCGGGACGCTGGCGATGGACCTCAGGGCGAAGGCGGCGAGCCCCGCAAGCGTGGCCGCAGGCGCGGACGGCGCGGCGGACGTTCGCGGCGCAGAGACGGTCAGCCGATGGAGGCCGGTACGGCCTCGGATTGGAGCGGCGACGCACAGCCTTGGAACGTCGCCGAATCGGCCGGTGACGGCCATGATGGGACGGCCTATCAAGGCGCCGGCGGTGGTATGCCGAGGCCGGGCATCGTCGAGACGGCCGACGGCGGAGCCCACCTCCAGCGCGGCACGCTCGCATGGTCATCGATGGAAGCCTCGAGGCTCGCCGTCGCGTTGGCATCGCCAGCTCCGAAACCGCGACCGGTTCCCGTGCGGGTTGCCGTCGAAGTGCCGACGGCTCCGGTCGAGGCCGTTCAGGCCGCGGCGCCTCCGATGGCCGAAATACCGGCTCCCGTCCGTATCCAGGCGCCGATCCCGGCTCCGATCCGGGTCCGGGTTCCGATCGTCACGGCTCCCGTGCCTCCGACGCCAGACGCGCCTCCGGCCACAAATGGTCACGCGGCGAGTACTCCCGCCGAGATTGCTCCTCCAGAACCGGCCAAGTCCGAGGACTTGCGTGCGGCGGCCGAGCCCGTGGACGATCCGTCACGCCCGGCCAAGCGGGGCTGGTGGCAGAGGCGTTTCGGCGGCCCGGCCTGATCCGGCATCACGGCGGAGGTCCGACGCTTCCATGAGATAACAAAACGGCCGGCACCTCGGGTGCCGGCCGTTGATCGTTCGGGGGAACGAAAGGCCTCGGACCTCGCCCGGGGGCGCCCCGTGCGCCTACTCGTCGAGCAGCTTCTGCTTCGGGCCGACGCCGCGGAAAAACCGCGAAATGAACGACTTGTCGCGCATGTGGGCGGGTGTCTCGTTCTTCACATAGTCGAAGACCCGCCCGTCCTTCATGCCGTAATTCGCCACCTTCTCGACGCTGCCCACCTGATTGAAGTAGACGGCGACGACCTTCCGGTCGACCTCTTCCGGCTTGAAGAACGCCGCCTGCTTCTTCGTCGACGATATGTAGTAGTAGGCATTGCCGCCCGGGAGGGCCGACGTGGTCGCCGGGGTGCCGAGCGCCATGCGAACCGAGTCCTCGGTCATGCCGGGCTGCACCTGCTGCAGATCGTTTTCGCTCAGGTGATGGCCGTGCTTGAGCGTGGTCGACGCGCAACCTGCGAGGGCCAACACGGTCGCGCCGACAAGCAGCGCCTGCCACGGACCGACGCAGCGCGAACGCGCGTCGGATCGACCGTCCGCGGCGCCGTTCGCCAATCCACCGTTCGTCATCATGCGTTTCCCCGTCACTGGCGCGAGGTTCCCGTGAACGCTATACGAGCCTCGAGAATCAGTCTGGGCAAGGTTCAGACTCCGCTTAACCACATCCGGGCCGCAAGACAACGGCCGCACAGCGACAACCCGGTGCGCAACTTTTCAGGGGCGCACTTCCCATTTCCATCCACCACGCGCGGCGGTAGATCGACATGCTTGGCTGGTTCAAGGCCAAAGGCGAGCTGAAGCGGACAGGGCATCAGCTTTATGAGCGGATTGTGGCGCAGGCCCGCACGCCGGCGCTTTACGTCGCGTGTGGCGTGCCCGACACGATGGACGGGCGGCTCGAACTCATCCTGCTGCACCTGGCGATCGTGCTCGATCGGTTGAAGCCTGAAGGTGCCATCGGGCAGCAGGTCGGCCAGCGGCTCCTTGAAGCGGCCGTGGCGGACGTCGATGATGCGTTGCGCCAGATCGGAATCGGCGACGATGGCGTCGCGCCCCGCATCCAGAAACTGGCTGGAGCCATCCAGGAAAGATGCCGGGATTACGCAGACGGCCTGCCGTCCGAGACCGACGGCCCTGCGCTCGAGGCGGCCATCGCCAAGCACGTGCTCGGCCTTCCGCTCGACGGCCCGCAAATCCCGGTCGATCCGCGGGCCGCGCGGCTCGCTGACTATGTGCGTGCCAGCCGTGCTAGACTGGCGACACTCGGCCGGGATCAGGTGTTCGCAGGTGCGCTCACCTTTGCTCCCGTGTCACCCGACGCTCGCCAGGACCTTCCACGATGACCTCCGGACTCGCCTGGACCCACACGACCCGCGACCTGTCGGACGACGGGCTCCTTGTCGAGCGTGTCGCGACCGAGGGCGAGCGGCAGGCGCTCGCCGCCGAGCTGGGCGTCGCGAGTTTCGAAACGTTGAAGGTCCGCTATCGCCTGAGGCAGGCGGCGGGTGGGCGCGTCACGCTGCGCGGCTCCCTCCAGGGAGACATCACACAGACCTGTGTCGTCTCGCTGGAGCCGGTCGCCGGCAAGGTCGCGCTCGATCTCGAAGTCGATTTCGTTCCCGACAGACCACCCATCGGCTCGGACGTAGAAGGCACGCTCGGCGATCTCGAGGCGCCGCAAGAGGAGCCGATGGAGAATGGCGTGATGGACATCGGCCGCATCGTCTTCGAGGAGCTGGCGAGCGGGATCGATCCCTATCCGCGGGCTCCCGGTGCCACACTGACATGGAGCGAGGGCCCCGAGGCCGCCGAACGGCAGAACCCGTTCGCGGCTCTGGCGAAGCTCAAGAAGGACACCGGCTCCAACTGATGGACCACACGTTCTCGCATGGCTGATCGCAAAACCGTTTGTCAGCGGGCGTGAGACGAGTATTTTCCCGCAGCCACCGAGGGGACCCGAGGTCGATCGTCAGAAATCGGCGCAGGCGGCGGCACGTAACACCAGCACGGACGTCGGACGGGCGGGAGCATGGCAGAGCCAAAGACACTCGCGCTCGATGCGATGGGCGGCGATCACGGCCCAGAGGTGGTGATCCCGGGAGCAGCACTGTCGCTCACGCGGAACCCGTCGCTGCGCTTCGTCGCCTTCGGTGATGAAAGCCGGATGCGAGCGGCGCTCGCCGAGCATCCCAGACTGGCCGACCGGATACGGCTCGTGGGCACCACCCTCGCAATCGGCATGCACGACAAGCCGAGCCAAGCCCTACGCCGTGGCAAAGGTTCGAGCATGTGGCTGGCGCTGGAGGCCGTGAAATCCGGCGAGGCCCAGGCCGCAATCTCCGCCGGCAACACCGGGGCCCTGATGGCGATTTCGCGCCTCATCCTCAGGCAGATCCCGGGCATCGAGCGGCCGGCGATCGCCGCGCAATGGCCGACCGTGCGGCGCGCCTGCATCGTCCTCGACGTCGGTTCCAATATCGGCGCCAACGCGCGGCAGCTGGTCGAGTACGCGCTGATGGGGGCCGCCATGGCGCGGGCCCAGTTCGGGATCGACCGGCCGACCGTCGGCCTCCTCAATGTCGGCGTCGAAGAGATCAAGGGCAACGAAGACGTGAAGGAGGCCAACGCCTGGCTGAAGCGGGAGAGTGCCGATCTGCCCCTCACCTATTCCGGCTTCATCGAGGGGGATCAGATCGGGCAGGGCATCGTCGACGTGGTCGTGGTGGAGGGGTTCGCGGGGAACATCGCGCTCAAGACCGCAGAGGGGACGGCGCGGCAGATCAGCACCTACCTCAAGGGAGCGATGACCCAGTCGCTGCTCACCAAGGCCGGCGCCCTGATCGCGAAATCCGGATTCAAGACCTTGAAATCTCTTACAGATCCGCGCAACCTCAACGGCGCGCCCTTCCTTGGGCTCAACGGTATCGCAATCAAGAGCCACGGCGGCACGGATGCCGTCGGTTTTGCGAGGGCCATCGATCTCGGCTACGAGTTGGCGGAGAAAAGGGTCATCGACAGGATCGCGGGCGACATCGCGTCCATTGCCGGTCGCCTGGACACTGCGGCCGCTGGCGGGAGCGGCTGAGGTGGCTGGCGGTCTGACACGACAGTACCAATCAGGCTTGCCAGCCTCCACTGACGAGTAGTTTGATGCAGAAAGAAGTTCCGCAGCGAGGGCAGACCGTGGCGATCAATCGATCCGTAGTTCGTGGCGTCGGCGCCTACCTGCCCAAGCGTATCGTCACCAATGCGGAACTGGCGAAGCGAATCGACACCTCGGACGAGTGGATCGTCGAGCGGACGGGGATCAAGCAGCGCCATATCGCCGGGGACGACGAACTCACCTCGGATCTCGGCATCGCGGCCGCCAAGCAGGCGCTCGTGCGGGCCGGCATCGATCCGGTCGAAATCGATCTCGTCATCTGCGCCACGGCGACGCCGGACCGGACGTTCCCGGCCACCGCCGTCAGGATACAAGCAGGGCTCGGGATCTCGAAGGGCGCCGCCTTCGACGTGCAGGCCGTCTGCTCGGGCTTCGTGTTCGCGATGGCGACGGCGGACAATTTCCTCAAGACGGGTCAGTTCAAGCGCGCGCTGGTGATCGGCGCCGAGACGTTCTCGCGCATCCTCGACTGGGAGGACCGGACGACGTGCGTGCTCTTCGGCGACGGGGCCGGAGCCGTCGTGCTCGAGGCACAGCCGCAGCTCGGCACGCGCGAGGACCGTGGAATTCTCGCCTCCCAGATCCGTTCCGACGGCCGGTTCGAGGAGCTTCTCTACGTCGATGGCGGGCCCGGATCGACGCGAACCACCGGGCATCTCCGCATGAACGGCCGGGAGGTCTTCCGGCATGCGGTGCAGAAGATTTCCGGCGTGATCGAGGAGACTCTCGTCATGACCGGCTACGCGCCCGAAGAGATCGACCTCTTCGTGCCGCATCAGGCCAATCAACGCATCCTCGATGGGATCGCCAGGAAACTCGGCATCCCGCCGTCGCGGATCATGATGACGCTCGACAAGCACGGCAACACGTCGGCGGCCTCGATCCCCTTGGCTCTCAATCAGGCGTTCGAAGAGCGCCGAGTGAAGGAGGGGTCGCTGGTGCTGATGGAAGCCATGGGCGGAGGCTTCACATGGGGCGCCGTACTGTTGCGATGGTAGCTGGACGCGCGTCAAAGCACGACTTATTTCTCGTTCGATTTCAAATCGTTGACCGAACCGCCGATTGACGATACACGGCACCGTCACTAACATCGCGGGCGGGGCAGGAGGCTTATCCGATGAGCACCAAGACATTGACACGCGCCGATCTGGCAGAGGCGCTGGTGCGCAAGATCGGGCTGCCGCGCAACGAGTCGCAAGAGCTCGTGGAACTCGTGCTCGGCGAAATCTCGACGGCGCTGGGGAAGGGCGAGGGCGTGAAGCTGTCGTCCTTCGGCTCGTTCGGGGTCCGGCAGAAGGGGCGTCGCATCGGCCGGAACCCGAAGACGGGCGAGGAAGTGCCGATCACACCAAGACGGGTCCTCGTGTTTCGCGCGAGCAACATCATGAAGTCGCGCATCAACAGCGGAAGATCGCGACGGAAAGGTGCGCAGTAGCCCTGCGCCGTCGGCCCGGATAGACTGCGACGATCAACGCGTCGCGCGCGTCGACGTCGGGAGCAGCCCATGGCCAAGGCGGCGGACGCATTCCGCACAATCAGTGAAGTTGCTGACGATCTCGGCATCCAGAAGCACGTGCTGCGCTTCTGGGAAGTCAAATTCGCCCAGATCCGGCCAATGAAACGCGGCGGCGGACGCCGCTACTACCGTCCCGAGGACATGGAGTTGCTGCGCGGAATCCGGCAGCTCCTGCACCGCGACGGCTACACGATCAAAGGCGTGCAGAAGATCCTGCGTGAGCAGGGTGTGGAGGCCGTCAAGGCGCGCGTGCTGGCCGGCGACGAGGCTGCCGCGGCGGCCACGAGCGGGCGATCGCAGGCGCCCGCCGCCGATCCGTCGGATGGTGATCCCGGAAAAGCCAAGGCGCGCCGCAAGAAGGCCGGCGGACGCGCGGCGCCTTTGGACCGCACGGCCGTCCTGATCTCGATCATCACCGAGCTCCAGGCCTGCCGGGACGTGCTCACCGAAGGTCTGGAGCATGCCGAGGCGGGCCCCGCTACCGCGGCGAAGCCTGGGGCTCAACGGCGCCGGGCGTGACCGAATGACGGAGGCCTTTGAACCGCCCCCGGTTGCCATCTGGTCGGGGGATGACGTCGACCTGGAGGTTTGGCTGGTCGACCTCGCGAGAGACCTGGACCTGCTCGTGGCACGGGCGCGCGACATGGGAAGCTTGCCCAACTCCGGCACAGAAGGCGACGTTGCGAAGGTTGCGGCCGGCATCGCGCTACGGCTCGTTCTGGCGCGCCACGTGGGGATCGACCGTGCGCGTCTGCCGTTCATCATCGCTCCCGGGGGCAAGCCTGCGCTGGCGGTGGACGGACCGCAGTTCAGCCTCGCCCATTGCGACGGCGCGGCGCTCATCGCCATCTCGCGCGACGGGCCTGTCGGGGTCGATATCGAGGCGCCGCGCGCGATCCGGATCAGCCCCGATCGCCGGCTCATGCTGGAAGCGGAAGCGCAAAGCCTCGATCCGGCCCGACCGCTGCCCGTGGAGCCTCCGGACCGGCGCTTCCTGCAGGCCTGGGTTCGTCTAGAGGCCCTCGCCAAGACGACCGGCGAGGGGGTCGGATCGCTGCTCGGACGTGTCGGACATGCTACAGATCCGCTGGCAGGCACAACAATCGACGGGCGCGCAGTGGTGGTCCGGGATCTGGACCTGCCCGCGGGCACGCCGTTTCAGGCTGCCGTCGGAGGTGTCGGTCGGAGGTTCGCGGCCATCCCTTCGGCAGCGGCTTTCCAACTCCTCGATGCGCGGCATCTGCTGGCATAAGGTTACCGCCCTGGCGAGCGCCGGCCCGGCGTTAGCTCCCACGACGGTGGGAGTTTCCCGCAGCCCGGAGCGTGGTCTATAAGGCGCGACGTGGGAGCGGACGACCGGTCCGAGGGCCACCCGGGAGCCGGAACGAGAAAAGGACGCCAGCGCCGATGGCCGACCGCAAGGACGCGAACAGACCTGAAGCCCGTCTGCCCAAGGGGTTCATCGACGCCTCCGGGGAAGAGCTGCGGTCGCTGAACCGGATGCTGGCCACGATCCGCGACGTATATGAGATCTATGGCTACGAGCCACTCGACACACCGGCCTTCGAGTTCACAGAGGCACTCGGGAAGTTCCTGCCCGACCAGGACCGGCCCAACGCCGGCGTGTTCTCGCTCCAGGACGAGGACGAGCAGTGGCTATCGCTGCGCTATGACCTGACGGCGCCGCTCGCGCGCCACGTGGCGGAACATGCGCAGCGGTTGCCCAAGCCCTACCGCCGGTATGCGATCGGTCCGGTCTGGCGTAACGAAAAGACAGGGCCGGGGCGCTTCCGCCAGTTCATCCAATGCGATGCCGATACGGTCGGCACCGACAACGTCGCCGCCGACGCCGAAGCCTGCCTGCTGATGGCCGACGTGATCAGCAAGCTCGGCATTTCCGAGTTTCGGGTGCGGCTCAACAACCGGAAGGTGCTCGACGGCCTGCTCGAGGCGGCCGGGATCGATCCGGCCAGCGACACCGACGCGGCGCGCCGGCTCACGGTGCTCAGGGCGATGGACAAGTTCGACAAGTTCGGCGGCGACGGGGTGGCGCTCCTGCTCGGCGCCGGCCGGCGCGACGAGAGCGGCGATTTCACGCCCGGCGCGCGGCTCGAGGCGCACGCGATCGATACCATCGTGAACTTCCTGTCGGCCAGTACGGACATGGCGTCCGGCGATCTCATCGGCCGGGTTGCGCCTCTCGTCGAAAGCAGCGCCCGAGCCCGCGAAGGGCTCGCCGAAATCGCTGCCATCGAGGCGCTCATCAGGGCCAACGGCGCGACGGCCGGCGCGATCGCGTTCGATCCGTCGGTCGTGAGAGGTCTCGACTACTACACGGGGCCCGTGTTCGAGGCGGAACTCACGTTCGAAGTCACGAACGAGGATGGCCAGCCGGTGCGCTTCGGATCGGTCGGCGGTGGCGGGCGCTATGACGATCTCGTGGCACGCTTCACCGGCGAGCGCGTGCCAGCAACGGGCTTCTCGCTCGGCATCTCGCGCCTCCAGGCGGCGATCAAGGCACGGCAGACGGGCGCCGCTGCGGCACTCGGGCCGGTCCTCGTCCTCGTCATGGACAAGGCGGAAGTCGCCGGCTACCAGCGCATGACGCAGGAACTGCGCGCCGCCGGCATTCGCGCCGAAATGTATCTCGGCACCTCCGGCATGAAGGCCCAGATGAAGTACGCCGACCGCCGGCAATCGCCGTGCGTCGTCATTCAAGGCTCCGACGAGCGGGCCAAAGGCGAGGTGCAGATCAAGGATCTGATCGAGGGCGCAAGGGCTTCCGCCGAGATCAAGGACAACGCGGCCTGGAAAGCAGCCCGGCCGGCGCAGCTCTCCGTTTCGCGCGACGCGCTGGTCAAGGCCGTTCGCGCGATCGTCGAACGGCACAGAGGCTAGGCCATGGATCACCTCTATTCCGCCGCCGACCTGCCGACGTCGTCGCGCTGGATCGAAGCCCTCGGACGGCAAGCCACCATCATCACGTCGATCTTCGCCCGCGCGGGCTTCGAACCGATCGCGCCGGCCGTCATCCAGCCGGCCGACCTCTTTCTCGACCTGATCGGGGAGGATCTCCGGGCGCGCACCTATGTCTTCACCGACCCGGACGGGGCCGAACTCTGCCTCAGGCCCGACCTGACGATCCCGGCGACGCGGCTCTATCTCGATCGCTTCGGCGACGAGGGGAAGCCCGCACGCCTCTCCTACAATGGCGTCGTCTTCCGGTATCAAAGGGCCGGCGGAAGCCTGGCGCGACCGCGCGAGTTCCGGCAAGCCGGCATCGAGTACTTCGCTCCCGATGCGCCGGCACAGGCGGAAGCCGAGATTCTCGCACTCTCGGTCGAGTCGATCCGGGCGGCCGGGCTCAGGGCCTGCACGCTCAGGATCGGCGATCTCGGCATCTTCGAAGCGCTACTGAGCGCCATCGACATGCCCGAACGGTGGCGCCGGCAGCTCAAGCATCACTTCTGGCATCCGCCCGCGTTCCGGCGACAGTTGCAGAAGCTCATGAAACCCGAGGAATTCGGACGCTCGCTGGCAGCGCCCCTGCTGGCTGCGATGGAAGCCGCGCGACGGGAGGCGGCGCGCCACGGCGACGCCGTCGCGGCCCTTGAACGCCACATCGAGGCCCGTGGCATCTCGGTCAGCGGCACGCGAACGCTCGAGGAGATCGCGCTGCAGCTGGAGGGATTATCGGCCGACCTGCGGTCGCCTCCGCTCGATCCACGCTCAGCCCTGCTCCTCGATGCCTACCTGAAGCTCGCCACGCCGGCCCGTGGCGCGACCGAGGCCATCCGGGGGCTGCTCAAGACCACCGGCGTCGAGATCGACGCCGCACTCGACTGTTTCGACGAGCGCCTGAAGCTCACCGCGCAGGAGGGCGTCGACCTCTCCGATGCGCCGTTCTCCGGCGGGTTCGGACGTCAGTTCGAGTACTACACGGGGTTCGTCTTCGAGATCCTGTCGCCGATCGTCGGCGAGGCTGCCCCGCTGGCAGGTGGCGGGCGCTACGACCGCCTCGTCGAGGAAATCAGCGGGGGCAAGTCCATCACAGCCGTCGGATCGGCGATCCATACCGAGCGCCTGCTGCTCGCTGTGCGGGGAGGCAGGCCGTGAACGAGACTGCTGCCGAACGTCTGGTGCTTGCCGTGCCCTCGAAGGGGCGGCTCATGGAGGATACGACGGCGCTGTTCGCCAAGGGCGGCCTGACGCTGGCCCGGACCGGCAACGAGCGCGGCTATCGCGGCGAGGTGAAGGAGCTGCCGGGGGTCGACGTGGCGTTCGTGTCGGCGTCGGAGATCGCCGACCTCATCCGCAAGGGCGAGGTGCACCTCGGCGTTACGGGCGAAGATCTCATCCGCGAGCAGATCCCCGATGCCGACAACGCCGTCGAGTTCCTGCTGCCGCTCGGTTTCGGCCATGCCGACGTGGTGATCGCGGTGCCCGACTTCTGGATCGACGTCTCGACGATGTCCGATCTCGAGGAAGCGGCGCTCCTCTATCGGCGCATGCACGGATCACGCATGCGGGTGGCGACGAAGTACCGGACACTGACGCGAATGTATTTCGCGGGACATCGCTACGGCGACCAGCCGCGTGCTGTCGATGCCGTCAGCATGTACCGGATCGTCGAAAGCCTCGGCGCCACCGAGGGCGCTCCGGCCGCCGGGCTGGCGGAGCTCATCGTCGACATCACCTCGACCGGGTCGACGCTCAGGGCCAATGGCCTCAGAGTTCTCGACGACGGCATCATTCTCCGGTCACAGGCCAATCTGGTCGCCAGCCGTCGTGCGCCGTTCGGCGAGCGTCTCGCTGCACTCAAGGACGACATCCTCGCCAGGATCACCCCATAGTCGTGCCCCCTTGCCCCGAGCGGAGACCACCATGCGCCGAGCGTTCCTGATCGTCCTCGACGGACTTCGCCGCGACATGGTCACACCGGAACTGACGCCGACGCTCATGCGATTGCGCGAGCGCGCCGAAGCGTTCGATGCGCACCGCTCGGTGTTTCCGTCGGCAACGCGCGTCGTGTCTTCGTGTGTCTCGACCGGGTGCTATCCGGCCAAGCACGAGCTTGCCGGCAACACCATGGTGCTGATCGAGGATGGGCGGCTCGTCGCGCACGACGTCGGGCATCCGGGGTTTCTGCAGCACAAGCGGAAGGTGACAGGACGGACGCTCGCGCGGCCGACCATGGCCGAGCGGGTGGCGGGCATCGGCGGCGCTGCGATCTATTCCAACGTGTCGCCGGGCGCGGCCTACGCCCATGATCCGGACGGGCACGGCACGGTCTTTCATCGCGCCGGGTCGTTCGGTCCCGGCCGCCGCCCCGTCACCGGGTGGACGGCCGATCGGATCACCGCCGACGCCAAGGGTGATCGGGAGCTTGCAGAACGGTTCGTTGCCGACTGCGTGCTCGGGGCAGCCAAGCCGGCGCTCGGCGTGCTCTGGCTGGCGGAGCCGGATAGCTCGTCGCATGCGTATCCGCTCGGGAGCGAGGCTCAACTCGAGGCGATCCGCAGTGCCGATGCGACATTGGCCCTCGTGCTGGAAGGCATCGCAACGGCGCGCGGCCAGGGCGACGACATCCTCACGCTCGTCGCGTCGGATCACGGGCATCAGACGGTCAAGGGCGTCATCGATGTGGATGCCGAACTGGTGAAGGCCGGTTTGAAGGCCAGCATGGAGTCCGGCGACGTCGTCGCGGCCTCGAACGGCACCTCGGTGCTGGTCTATGTCCACCCGGATCATGCCGCGCGGACCGCCGAAATCGGCGCGTTTCTTCGGTCACAGCCGTGGGCCGGCGAAACGCTCGGCGTCGATCGCATGCACGAAATCGGGCAGGCGCCGCTGCATGGTCTTGCCTTTGCCGTATCGATGGCGGCGGACGAGGACGCCAACGCACACGGCATCCCCGGGCGCAGCTTCGCCGCAAAACCGGCAGCCGGAAAGCCCGACCGCATGAATTGCGGCCAGCACGGTGGGCTCGCCCGCTACGAGCAATCACCGTTCCTCATGATCGCCGGGGGGACGTTCGCCGCCGGTACGTCGCGTTCGACGCCCACCTCGGCCGTAGATCTCGCGCCGACTGTGCTGACCCACCTCGGCGTGACGTTCGACGGGCTCGATGGCCGCGCGCTGCAGACCGGCTGATCGGTTTCGGGGCTGGCCAATCGCGCGCGGAGAGTGGCAAACTTTCCGTCAGCCGATGCCGGCAGTCCGGGAGCGAGCATGTCCGACGACCTGATCAGAATGACCGCGCGCGACGTGGTCGCGAAACTCCGCGCCAAAGAGATCTCCCCGCTCGACCTGATCGACGCCGCCGAACGGCGGATCGCTCAATGCGAGCCGTCGATCAACGCATTGCCGACGCTGTGCCTCGAGCGCGGCCGCGACCATGCGCGGCGGCTCATGCGAGGGGAAGGGCGGGAGGCGGAGGGCGAGGCCGGATGGCTCGCCGGGCTGCCGGTCGCGATCAAGGACGTCAACGACGTGGCCGGCGTGCGTACCACCTATGGCTCGCCGATCTTCAAGGATCACGTGCCGGCCGCATCGCACCCGGTCGTGGAGCGGATCGAGCGCAAGGGTGGCATCGTCATCGCGAAGTCGAATACGCCGGAGTTCGCCTCCGGCGGTTCGACGTTCAACGAGGTGTTCGGGCGGACGTGCAATCCGTGGAACACGGCGCTGACGCCGGGCGGGTCTACAGGTGGCGGGGCGGCGGCGCTGGCTGCCGGTGAAATCTGGCTGGCACACGGCTCGGATCATGCCGGCTCCTTGCGCCGGCCGGCGAGCTATTGCTCGGTGACCGGGCTCAGGCCGTCGCCAGGTCGTGTGACGCGCGGGACGTCCAACAATCTCTACGCGCCGCTCTCGGTGCAAGGGCCGATGGCGCGGACGATCGGGGACCTCGCGCTGTTCCTCGATACGATGGCCGGCTTCTGCCCGCGCGATCCGCAGACCTTCGACGCGCCTTCGATACCGTTCGTAACGGCCGTCGACGCGCCCATCCGGCCGCGCCGCGTCGCGTGGACGGAGAGCTTCGGCGGCGCGTTTCCTGTCGAGCGCGAGACGCGCGACATCTGCAAGGCGGCACTCCGGCATTTCGAGACACTCGGCATCCCGGTGGAAGAAGCCCATCCCGATCCGGGGCAGATCGCAGAAGCTTTCATGGTGCTCCGCGCGCAATCCTATGTCGTCGATCGCGAGCCGATGCTCGCCGAGCACCGGGACCGGATCAAGGCGGACATCATCTGGAACACCGAGGAAGGTCTCAAGGCGACGCCGAGCCGTATCGCGTGGGCGGATCGCGAGCGCGCCGCGTTCTATCGCCGGGTGGCCCAGTTCTTCGCAACCTACGACGTGCTGGTGCTGCCCGGCGCCTCGACGCCGCCGTTCGACGTGATGAAGCGCATGCCGGCCGCCATCGACGGCGAGCCGCTCGACAACTATCTCGGCGGGTCGCTGGTGACCGCGATCCCGACACTGATGGGCACGCCGTCGCTGGTGATGCCGTGCGGCTTCGATCAGTTCGGGCGGCCCGTCGGGGTTCAACTCGTCGGTTCGCCGCGCGGCGAAGCCCCGCTCTTGTCCGCAGCCGCGCTGCTCGAGACCGCCCTCGGGTTGGAGCATCACGTTCCGATCGATCCGAGGGGCGGCGAGCTGCCGCCCGGAGCGTGATGACGCCTGAAGCGTGCATCGACCCAGCAATGACCGACGGATATCGCGGCTGTCGCAGACCTCATGCGCGCCTATGCGGCGTCCCTTGAGATCGATCTCGCCTATCAGGATTTCGAGGGCGAGCTGGCGGCGCTGCCGGGCGCCTATGCGCCACCGAACGGTGCGCTGCTGCTGGCCCGCGACGCGAGCGGTGGGGCAGCCGGGTGCGTCGCGATCAGGCCTCTCGGAGCCCCCGGCGCCTGCGAGATGAAGCGCCTATATGTCGCCGATACGGCCCGAGGCGCCGGCCTCGGCCGGCGTCTTGCCCAGGCCGCCATCGGGGAAGCGCGCCGGATCGGCTACCGGTCGATGCACCTCGACACATTGCCGTCCATGCAGGCGGCGCAAGCCCTCTATCGGGCGCTCGGCTTCGAGCCGTGTCCGCCGCACTACGTGACGCCGATTGCCGGGACGGTGTTTCTCCGCCTCCGGCTCTGATCCGCGTCCACCAACCTCCAACAACGGGCTTGCCTCCCGACGCGCGAGCCGCCACCCTTGGCGCAGACAACCGCGCGCGCTCGAACCACGCGCTTCTAACTTGCCGGGGACCCAGAGACGCCATGGCCCAACTTCTGAACTACGACGACCTTCGCCGCGCCGCCAAGCGACAGCTGCCGAAAATCGCCTTCGACTTCATCGAGGGCGGGCTCGACGACGAAGCCGGGCTCACTCGCAACGTGTGGGGGTTCGAGCGGCATCGCATCGTACCGCGCTACATGGTGGACGTGTCGCAGCGCACGCAGACGACGGAGCTGTTCGGGCGCACGTATTCGCAGCCGGTCGGCATCGCGCCGACGGGTGGCGCCGCGCTGTTCCGCCCAGGCGCCGACATGATGCTGGCGGCCGCCGCGCGGAAGGCCAACGTCCCCTTCATCATGTCGGGGGCCTCGACCGATACGATCGAGAACCTGGCACGGGTGGCGCCCGACCACGGCTGGTATCAAATGTATACAGCAAAAGACAAGAATATCTCCTACGACATGATCAAGCGGGCGAACGACGCCGGGCTGTCGACGCTGGTGATCACAGTCGACGTTCCGGTGCATTCGAACCGCGAGCGCAACAAGCGCAACGGCATGTCGCGGCCGCTCAAGATGCCGCTCCACATCCTGCTCGAGGCGGCCACGCATCCGAGCTGGCTGATCAACTACTACAAGAACGGCGGCGGCACGCCGATGCTGTCGAACTGGGCCAAATATGCCGGCCCCGGCGCCGAGAAGGATCCCGAAAAGGTCGCTGCGTTCCAGGCCACCCAGACCACGCCGCCGCTCGACTGGAGCGACATCGAGAAGTTCCGGGAACTCTGGCCACGGAAGCTCGTCATCAAGGGCATCATGCATCCCGGCGATGCCGAGCGCGCGCACCGGATCGGCATCGACGGCATCATGGTCTCGAACCACGGCGGGCGGCAGCTCGACCGCGCGCCGTCACCCGTCGAGGTGTTGCCCGCGATCCGCGATGCGGTCGGCGACAAGATGACGTTGATGCTCGATTCCGGCATTCGCCGCGGATCGGACGTCGTCACGGCCATGTGTCTGGGCGCCAAGTACTGCTTCGTCGGCCGGATGACACTCTACGGCGTCGCGATCGGCGGCGAGCCGATGGCCGGGCATGCGCTCAACATCCTGAAGAACGAAGTCGATCTCGTGATGGGCAACATGGGTGCGCCCGACATCAAGAGCCTCGGCCCGGACTTCCTGATGTGGGACGATCAGGCCGATCTCCGGCGCAACACGCGGCCCTGAGCCTCGGGGCAAATCCGCCTCCGCTTTTGCCGCAAAGCCCGCGCCCGTCACCTCGGCGGGCCGGGATGCGAGGGCTCAACGCTTGACGAGGCGGCGCAGTCCGCTCAGGCGCAGGGCTCCGCTCAAGGCGGCCGTGGCGAAATAGACGACGCCTGCCACGGCGATCAGGCCGCCCAGTGCGGCCGCTCGGGTCAGGAGAGGCTCGCGAACCGCCAAGTAGGGCCCAGCGACGCCCATCGCGATCACCAGAACGAGCCCCATCGCCGCGCTCGACAGGACAATCATGGGCAGGGCGTAGCGCAGCCGCGCATCGGCGCGGAAGTGGCCGCGCTGTACGAGGCCCCGATACAAGAGCGCGACGTTGAGCCAGCCGCCGATCACGGTCGCCGTCGCCACGCCCAGGTGGGACGACAGCCCAAAGCGGGGAAAGACGAAGAACAGGATGATAGACCCGATCGTGTTCACGCCGAGGCTCCAGGCCGTGTAGCGCATGGGCGTCCTGGTGTCCTCGCGCGCGAAGTAGCCGGGCTGCAGGACCTTCTGGAGGACGAACGCCGGCAGGCCGATGGCGAAGATCGCCAAGGCCGCAGACACTGCGCGCGTATCGGCCGGGCCGAAGGCGCCGCGCTCGAAGAGGACCGAGATGATGGGTCCCGGGATCAACGCCAGGGCGACGGACGCCGGAACCGTCAGAAGCATCGCCAGCTCGAGGGCGCGGTTCTGGCTGTCGTGGACGGCCGCCTCGTTACCCGCACGCAGGTTGCGCGCGATGTCGGGCAGCAGGACCACGCCGAGCGCGATGCCGATGATGGCGAGCGGCAGCTCGTAGAGCCGATCGGCGTAGTAGAGCCACGATACGGCGCCGGCCTGCATCGACGCGATCATACCGCCGATGACGATGTTGATCTGGGTGGCGCCGCCGGCGATGACGCCCGGAATGCCGAGCGTCACGAGGCGGCGCATGTCGTCGGACCAGACGGGGCGGACGAGGCGCGGGACAAGGCCGGCCCGGCGCGCGCCCCAGAGCAGCACGCCAAGCTGGAGAATGCCGGCTGCAAAGATGCCCCAGGCCAGCACCAGTCCGGTCCGTGCATCGTTACCGTAGCCCAGCAGCAGTGCGATCCCGACGGCTGCCATGAGCGTCAGATTGAGCACGATGGACACGGCCGAGCTTTCGGCAAAGCGGCCGACCGAGTTCAACACACCGGACAGCAATGCCACCAGTGACATGCACAGCAGATAAGGAAACGCGATGCGCGACATGGCGACAGCGAGATCGAACTTGGCCGGGTCGCTGCTGAAGCCCGGGGCGAGGCCATACATCGCCCACGGCATCGCCAGCATGGCCACGGCCGACAGCACCAGCAGCACGAGGGTCAGGCCCGACAGGGCCTCCGACGCGAGCGCGCGCGCGGCCTCCTTGCCGTTGCCTTCGAGACGCTTGGCGAACAGCGGCACGAAGGCCGCGTTGAACGCGCCTTCACCGAACCAGCGGCGGAACAGATTGGGAAACCGGAACGCCACGACGAAGGCCTCGGCCACCGGGCCGGCGCCGATCACGGCCGCCAGCGCGATGTCGCGCATGAATCCCAGCACGCGACTGACCATGGTCAGCCCGCCGACCGTCGCGAGGGAGCGATAGAGCTTCATGGGGCGCAGCGGTAGCCGAGCCAGCCATTCCCGGCAAGCGACCTCGCCGTCGGTGCCGCTTTTCTGCACGGCGAGGTGATCCACCGAGCCCGCCACGCGTTGCCCTTTCCGGGAGGCCTCTGATGACACAATCCAGCACTGTCGCAATCGCGGTCGCACTCGGTCTCTGGCTCGGCCTGGGCGCCATGGCGGGCAATGCCACGGCCATGGACCAGTATCGCTGGTCGAAGCGTCCCGTCGTCGTGTTTGCGCCATCCGGGGACGATCCTCGTCTGGTGCGCCAGCGCGCTTTGCTGCAGCAGTCCGGGCGAGGGCTCGCCGAGCGGGACGTCGCCGTGATCACCGTCGTCGGGGCACGGGTCAGCACGGACCTCGGGCGCGGCCCCGGCATGGGTGCGGACGCGCTCAGGCGCCGGTTCGGCGTCCCCGCAGATGCCTTTCGCGCGATTCTCGTCGGCAAGGATGGTGGCGCGAAGCTCTCGTCGCGCGAGCCAATCCCGGCGCGAGCGCTGTTCGGCACCATCGACGCCATGCCGATGCGCGCCGACGAGATGCGCCGGCGCTGAGCAAATGCTCCGAACGAGTGTTTTACACCTTGACGCACATGCGGGTTGCGACGGGTGGCAGTGGCTTGTTATCCCGCAGGGGGCGGCTGGCAATGAACGGCCAGATTCATCACGACGATACAGGAGGGGCCCCATGCGAAGTCTGCCGCAGGTCTGGCGCGCGGTCGCACTGTTCACAGCGTCGCTGGCGTTTCTCACCACGTCGACGCACACCCAGGCGCAACGGCGCGAGGTGCCCCCGTCGCGTGAAATCGCCCGCTATTCGTTCGCGCCCATCGTCAAGACGACGGCACCCGCGGTGGTCAACGTCTACGTGCGCGGCCGCGTGCAGGTGCGCTCGCCGATCGACGACCCCATCTTTCGCCAGTTCTTCGGCGAGCGGTTCGGCATGCCACAGGAGCGCGTCCAGTCCGCGCTCGGCTCCGGCGTGATCGTGTCGCCGGAGGGCATCGTCGTCACCAACACGCATGTCATAAAGATCGGCGGGCAGGCGGAAATCCGCATCGTCCTCGCCGACAAACGCGAATTCGACGCCAAGGTGATCCTGCAGGACGACAAGACCGACATCGCCGTGCTCCGCATCGAGGGGGGCGACGGCAAGTTGCCGTTCCTCGAGTTCGAGGATTCCGACGCCCTCGAGGTCGGCGACCAGGTGCTTGCGATCGGCAATCCGTTCGGCGTGGGCCAGACGGTCACGAGCGGCATCGTCTCGGCGCTGTCGCGGACGGAAGTCGCGAAGTCGGATACGCAGGTGTTCATCCAGACCGACGCGGCCATCAACCCCGGCAATTCCGGTGGCGCGCTCGTCGACATGTCGGGCCGGCTCGTTGGAATCAACACGGCCATCTACACCCGCTCGGGCGGGTCGCAGGGGATCGGCTTCGCCATACCGTCGAACCTCGTGCGCGTCTATGTCAACAGCGCCGTCACGGGCCAGAAGGTGGAACGCCCCTGGCTCGGCGCCCGGCTGGAGACCGTCACGCGCGACATCGCCGCGCAACTGAAGCTCGAGCGAGCGACCGGCGCGGTGGTGACGAAAGTTCATCCCGGAAGCCCTGCGGCCCGGGCGCGCCTCGGGGTCGGCGACGTGATCATTGCGGTGGACGGCCAGGAGATCGCCGATCCGCGCGCGCTCCTCTACCGCATGACGACGACGGGCATCGGCAGAGAGATCAAGATCGACCTCATTCGCGAGAGCCTCCCGGCGAGCGTGTCGCTCAGGATCGAGGCCGCACCCCGGACGCGGACCGGGGACGTGCGCAACCTCGCGGGCCAGCATCCTCTCGACGGGGCGCGCGTGGCCAATCTCAGCCCGCCGCTTGCCGACGAACTCGGGCTCGAGGACACCAACGGCGTCGTCGTCATGGAGGTGCGCTCGGGATCGCTCGCGGAGCGGCTCGGCTTCCGGAGCGGGGACATCCTCGTCTCCGTCGGCGGCGCGCAGGTCGAGACGGTCGAGGAACTCGTCCCCATGCTCAAGGATCGTCGCCGGCTGTGGCAGATGTCCGTGAAGCGGGGCGGGCGTCTGCTGCAGCTCCAGGTGCCCGGCTAGACGTTCGAGCTACCAGACCGGGGCTGCGTTGACCGTCGAGACATGGGCTGCCACTACCTTCCAGCCGACGTCGGGGAATCGCACCCAGGTCTGGCTCTGGCGACCGATAAGATCGCGGCCGCGCACCTTGAACTCAATGTTCGTGGTCGCGAAATCGCGGCCGAGGGTGAGGATTTCGAGCCGGATGCGGCGCTCCTTGATGCCCGGCCCCGGCGGACGGGCGACGCGATGCGCGTGTATCTCGTCGAAGCCGTAACCGTTCTCGTGGAGCGCATAGCGGATGGTGTAGGGGCTCTGCCAGAACGACGCGTCGAGCACGTCGACGTCCTTGTCGATCAGGGCCTGCTCGTAGCGCTCGAACAGCGCCGAGATCTCGGCGACGACGTCCGGGATGTTGGGCGTGAGATCACGATCGGTCATCTCGGATCGTCCAGATTTTTTGTCGCTGCACCAGCGCCAGTGGTGCCCCAGGAGGGATTCGAACCCCCACACCCTTGCGGATAGCAGATTTTGAGTCTGCCGCGTCTACCGTTCCGCCACTGGGGCCATCGTGCCGGCCGAGACGCCGAGCAGCGCCGGGACCATGCCCGACGCCGGGTCGCCAGGTCAAGCGACGAGGGTGGCTGGCTTGATCGTGACGGGGAAATTCATGGAGTTGGCGATGAAGCACTTGCGATGGGCCGCCTCGTGCAGGTCCCGCGCAACGGTGGGATCGCTCGCGGGGGCGATGGTGACTTCGGGTCGCAATGTGACGCGCTCGAACCAGCCGCCACGGTCGGCGTCCTCGACCATGAGGCCGTCAGGTGTGTCCCGGTAGGCCGTCACCACGACGCCGGCCTCCGCGGCGAGGTGCAGATACCAGAGCATGTGGCAGGCCGACAGCGAGGCGACGAGCAAGTCTTCCGGGTTGTGGCGGCTTGCGTCGCCCCGGAATGCCGGATCGGACGAGCCCGGGATATCAGGACGGCCGGCGACGCTCACGACGTGGTCGCGCGCGTAGGCGCGATAGGAACTGGTGCCCGAGCCGAGATTGCCGGTCCAGGTGACGGTCGGGCTGTAGCGGTGGTGGCGCGGGCTCACGATGTCGTCCTTCCGATCCGTGACGGGTTTGGGTAGAAGACATGGCCGCCGCCTCCGGGGCCGGCAACCCGAAACATGACACGGCATTCCGTGCCGCCGCCCAAAGGACACCCGCACCCATGGCCATCGGCTTTCGTATCCTCAAGCGCCGCCGTGCCGTTTCGGCCGAGACGGTGGCGGCCTTCCGCAAGCTCCCCGTCGCCAACATCTCCGACAACATGAGCCGGATGACGGCCGGCGGCGCGCGGCTCAGGCCCATGCATGCGGGAGGCGTGATGGCTGGTCCGGCGTTCACCGTGCGGACGCGGCCCGGCGACAATCTGATGGTGCACAAGGCGCTCGATATGGCCGCGCCGGGCGACATCATCGTCGTCGACGCGGGTGGCGATCTCACTAATGCGATCATCGGCGAGATCATGACCACCTACGCCGAAAAGCGCGGCATCGGCGGCATCGTGATCAACGGGTCGATCCGTGATGCGGGGACGCTGCGGGCGAGCGCGTTTCCAGTCTATGCGGCCGGGGTGACGCACCGCGGGCCCTACAAGGACGGCCCCGGCGAGATCAACGTCCCCATCGCCATCGACGGCATGACGATCGAGCCCGGCGATCTCGTCATCGGCGACGAGGACGGACTGCTCGCCGTCCCGTTCGACGCCTGCGCGTCCGTGCTCGCCGCGACGGAGGCCAAGCACGCCGCCGAGATCAAGCAGCTTGCGGAGATCGCCGCAGGCAAGGCAGACCGTGCCTGGGTCGACGCGACACTGGCCAAGCTCGGCTGCGAAATCGAGCGCTGATCGCTCGTTCCTTGTTCACGATCACGATGCACTCACTCCACGACACGGACGACAGGCCATGAGCGACAACACCGATAATGCGCCGCGCCAGCTCCTTCACCTCGTCTTCGGCGGCGAGCTGAAGGGGCTCGATCATGTCGAGTTCAAGGACCTCAAGAAGCTCGACATCATCGGCATGTATCCGAACTACGCCGAGGCGCACAAAGCCTGGAAGGCCGCGGCCCAGCGCACGGTCGACAACGCCGAGATGCGCTACTTCATCGTCCACGTGCACCGCCTGCTCGATCCCGAGACCGGCGACCATCATTGATCGCCGGGACCGGGACGCTGGTGCTTTCAGTCAGGCCTTCAGAACGATCAACGCGTCGGCGGCACGGCAGCCTTCGCCCTCCGCCCCGACGAATACCGGGTTGATGTCCATCTCACTGAGACGAGGGCCGAGCGCTGCCGCCATGCGCGAGACTTCGACGAGCATATGGGCCAACGCCTCCTTGTCGGCGGGCGGCTTGCCGCGATAACCGTCGAACAGCTTGGCGCCGCGCAACTCCGCGAGCATGTCGCGTGCGGTTTCGACGCAGAACGGCGCGACGCGGAACGTCACGTCCTTCAGCACCTCGGTCAACACGCCGCCGAGGCCGAACGTCACGCACGGGCCGAAGCCTTCGTCGTTGACGACGCCGATCAGCGCCTCGAGGCCAGAGGCCATCTCCGAGACGAGCACGCCGTCGATCGCGGCGCCGGGCTTGTAGGCGCGAGCGTTGGCCGTGACTTCGGCGGCGGCGGCAGCCAGTCCATCATGGGGAATACCGAGCTTCACGCCGCCGGCCTCGGTCTTGTGGGCGATGTCGCGCGAGACGATCTTGACCGCGAAGGGACCCTTCAGCGCCTTCGCGGCCGCGACCACATCCTGCCCGGACGGCACTAGGATCTCGTTGGTCACCGGGACGCCGAAGGCGCGGAGCACGCCCTTGCTCTCCGCCTCGGATAGCGTGACGTCGCCAGCGGGAAGCGTCAGGCCGGCGGGCATCGCGAAATCCGGCGCCTTGCGGCCGATGAGGCGACGGCGGTCCTCGGCGAAACGGGCGAGGGTCGCCGCCGCCTTGGCGCCGCGTGCCGGCGTCGGCAGGAACGGGATGCCGTTGTCAGTGAAGACCTTCCAAGCCTCCTCGGACTTCGCCTTGCGGCCGGACCACACCACCTGCACCGGCTTGTCGGTCTTCGCCGCCGCGGCCGCGATAGCGACCGCACAGTTGTAAGCACCCTTCCCGGGCAACGACGCGAGCAGCAGCGAAAGCTGGTCGATGCCGGGATCGGCCAGCACGATGTCCAGCGTGCTCGTAAACAGTTCCGGCTGGTTGATCACGGCAGCCGTCGTGTCGGCCGGATTGTCGGCGGCCCCGAACGACGGGATGATGGCGCGCAGCGCCTTGAAGGTCTCCGGCGCGAACGGCGGCAGCGTCAGCCCCTCCTTCGCCGCGCGATCGGCAAAGACGACGCCGGAACCACCAGAGATCGACAGGACACCGATCGAGCGCCCTTTCGGCCACCGCTTCTGGCTCGCGACCTTGGCGAAATCGACGATCTCCTCGACATCCTGCGTCTCGATCAGCCCCGATTGCCGGAAGGCGGCGCGGAACAAGTCGTAGTTGCCTGTGAGATTGGCCGTGTGCGAGGCCGCCGCCTTGGTCCCGATCTCGGTTTGCGCGCCTTTCCAGATCAGCACCGGCTTCGCCATCTCCAGCGATTTCCGACCGAGATCGAGAAGCTTGCGCCCTTCCGGCGTCCCCTCCATGTAACCAAACGCCAGTTCCGTGCCGGGGTCGTCGAGCATGGCCGACAGCAGCTCCGGCATGGTGATGTCGGTCTCATTGCCGGTCGAGACGACGTTGCGGAACCCGACGCCCTGCACCTCGGCCAGATTGACCACGGCATAGCCGAACCCGCCCGACTGGAACGCGCACGAGACCGGTCCGCGCGCCAGCCCCGTCTCCTCGGCCACCGAGCCGAACACGCACCACATGCGGCTGTCCGTCGAGAGCGCGCCCTGGCAGTTCGGACCGATGGCGCGGACACCGGCATCCTTGCAGGCTTTGGCCAGCTCGGCCTCGAGCGCGCGCCCCTCGTCGCCCGACTCGCGGAAGCCTGCCGTCAGGATGATCGCGAACGGGATCTTCGCCGCGCCGCAATCGCGCACCGCAGCCGGCACACCCGCCGCCGGCACCGCGATCACGGCAAGGTCGACGGGCTCGCCGATGGCCGCGGCATTCGGGAAGCACTTGCGGCCATGCAGCTCGGGATAGCGCGGATTGACGAGATGGACGGGGCCTTTGTAGCCCGAGTTCACCAGCGCCTGAATCGGCTGGCCGGAAATGCGGGTGAGGTCGCCCGAAGCGCCAATGATGGCGATGGCGCGGGGCGCGAAAAGGCGCTCGAAGGAGCTGGTGGACATTGGGCGGTTCCTCTGCGGGCAGCACGTCGGGATCGGTCGCAGGTCGCCTCTTCGGGCGACTTCGCCGTCTAGGCGAGCATCTTTGAGGGCGGCTGGCAATGGCTGGGAGAGCCCTTCTCGGAGGCTGATCGATCCGAGAATTGCGGTCGGGGGGCAAGACGCTATAAATGAGTTGTCGGTAAACTCTGGGCGTAGGCGGCGTGTATTCGCCTTCAGGCTGGGCCCTCACAAATGTTGAAATATTTTCTTTGGCTGATCTTTCTAAGCATCGTGACTTTGGCCGTAGCGCATGCAATCGACAGCCAAGTCATGTTCATCGTACCGTTTGCGATGGTACTCTTCCCTCCACTGGCTCTCTTCTTTTTCGTTGGCCATTACCTGATTGTATATTCACTGCCACTCTTGCCGCTCGTTCTGTCGATCGACGGATACGAGCCGAGACGGCACCTTGCTGCGACTTCGATCGCGGCGATCGCAATCGTTGCCATCGTGCCCGGCATGATCAGCAGATATCAGTTTCAGGAGATGCAATCTCGATTTCAGACTGATGACGTGAAGAATCCCGTCCGAACGACCGAAACCAAGGTTTTCCGGGTGATCGCACCGGGGAACCACGATGGAGCATGCAATGCAATTTGTGCGCATCTTCTCATCGATGGCGGCGTCGACAAGGTATTGCTGCCCTTGTATCAAGGTGGCTTCAAATCATATCGTATCGGGGATCGGAAGCGCTGCAAATCACCGGGGCACTGGGGCCAAGGCTGCCTTTATTCCGAATATTCGAAAGAGGGTGATGCGGACGTTGAGATCAGGCGCAAAATCCGCACGAACGAACGAGACGTCAGAAAAGTGCTGGGACCGCTAATGCGGTGCGAGAAAGATCGAGTTTGGGCGGCCATGAACCCAATGGAAGTGACAACCATCGAAGTTTCGGAATTCATCGAAGGCGTGAAGGAATTGGCGGAACGACGGACGGTCCTTGCGGCAGACGTCATCCCGCTGCCGTTTGTGGTCAGTGGTGTCTCGTGCGGCCAATCCAGTGGGAGCGCATTTCATCTTGCCTCACAGCACCTCGATTCGACACTGTCCGAGACGCTGGCCATCATCGAGCGGCGATACGCATTGAAACTCGATAGCCCGCCGGTCGGCCGGTCCGGTTTTTGAGCCGAACCGCATGCCGCCGTGCCGGCGATTATGTTGGCAACTCGCTACATCACAGATGTTGGTCACTTGGCCTTGCCTTCCCCGGCCGACAGCGGCAGGCCGAGCATGACGCGGCGCTTGAGCCAGGGTGAAGGCCGGTAGCGCGGCTCCTGATAGAATTCCAGCAAGCGCTCAAGGATGAACAGGACGCGTTTCGGGCCGATGCGGTCGCCCCACTCGATCGGGCCATACGGGTAGCCGAGGCCGAGCTTGGCGCCCTTGTCGATGTCGGCGGGCACGCCGACGCCACGCTGTGCGACGTTGCAGCCGACGTTGATCAGCGCGGCGACGGCACGCTGCGCGATGAAGCCGGGGCTGTCGTTGATCACGACAACGGGCTGGCCGTCCGCCGCCATCATGGCGTGCGCCCTATCGCGGAACTCGGGCGCCGTCGCCGGCGAGACCATCACGGTGCGGGGGCCCTTCATGCCGAACAGCACGTCGACGGCCACCGTGCGGGCGCCGTCGACCTTCAGGTCCTGCACGGCGGTCGTGACGTCATAGCCGACCGGCGTGATGACGATCAGGGCGTCTTTCGAGGGCGCCGACGAGCGCTCGATCTCGACGCCGGTGGATTTCAGATACTCGAGGAAGGGGGCCTGAAGATCCTGATTGTTGTCGGAGGGGCGCACCCAGACCGACTTCGGCTTTGCCGTCGGCACGGGGCGCGCCGCGGGCTCGATCTTCTTGCCGTCCTTGTAGGTGTACCAGCCCGAGCCCGTCTTCTGGCCGTAGAGACCGCCCGACGCGCGCAGGGCCATCAAGGGCGAGGGCGCATAGGCCGGCTCGTGGAAGAACTGCTCGTACATCGAGGCCATCGCAGCGTTGCCGACGTCGATGCCGACCATGTCGCCGAGCGTGAAGGGGCCCATGCGGAAGCCCGGCGCGCCCGTGAGGATGCGGTCGATCTCGTCGATCGAGGCGATGCCTTCCTGCAGGATGCGCTGCGACTCCGGTCCGAGGCCACGGCCGATGTGATTGACGAGGAAACCCGGGCTGTCGACGCAGAGCACCGGCTCGCGCGTCATGCGGCGGCCGATGGTCATGAGCGCGTCGCTCACGCCCGGGTCGGTCTTCAGGCCCGGGATCACCTCCACGAGGCGCATCAGGGGCACGGGGTTGAAGAAGTGCATGCCGGCGCACCGCTCGGGATGCTTCGTGCGCGCGGCGATGGCCGTCACCGGCAGCGACGAGGTGTTCGAGGCGAGAATGACGTGCGGCGGGCAGATCGCATCGAGCTTTTCAAAGAGGTCCTGCTTGATGTCGAGGCGCTCGAAGACGGCCTCGATCACCACATCGGCACGGGCCACCTCGGCGAGGCTCGCCGCGACGGAGATCCTGTCACTCGCCGCCTTCGCCGCCTCGGGCGACATCTGGCCCTTCTCGGCGCTACGCTCGAACATCTTGCCGCAGAAGTCCTTCGCGGCCGCGGCGCCGCCCGGCTTCTCGTCATAGGCGATGACGTGCATGCCGCCGGCCGCAGACACCTGGACGATGCCGCGGCCCATTGTGCCGGTGCCGATGACTGCGATGACGAGATCTGGCTTGGCCGCGTCGAATGCCATTTGGGCTCCTCGGAGTTGCGGCGCAGACGATGCGGCGCCGGGTCGATCGTGTTCCGAGGGAAAGCGTAGGACGGGACTGATGCGCCGGCAACAACCGGCGACATCGGAGTTGACGGAAACCGGGCGCGATCAGACGGGCTCGAAGCGCAGCGTGGTGCGACCCACGACGATGGCGTCGCGCGGGCCGATGGCCTCCGTGCCGGTCAACATCTTGCCATTGATCGAGACAGGGTTGGGCTTGCCGCCGGTGGAGAGCGTGGCCTTTCCGCCCGTGCATATCAGATACACGTGGGGCTCGCGATGAATGGTCGTGTCGCCGAAGTCGAGGACGATGACGTTTCGGGCGGCGTCCCTGCCGATGGAGTTCGAGCCTTCGTGGACCGTCAAGGTCCGTCCCTTGCCCGGTCCGTCAGTCACCGTGAGGTGCCCTGCGATACGCGTGTGAATGGTCGTGACGAGGTTGTCCATGTCGGCGGCCGGGGCCGCACCGGGCGTGTTGCGCACGATCTCGGTGCGTTCTTCGTCCTTGCGAGGAGGCTTTGCCATAGCGCTGCTCCTTTTCCGGACTTGCTATCGACGTAGATCGTTCGAGTTCACGGCTTCGCGCCGTAACGAATCTTGAACGCCGGGGCACCGCCGAGAACGATCGTGTCTCCATCTGCCAAAACGGCGTGCTCGCGTTCCTCGCCGTTGATCAGGATCGGATTCGCATCGGCGCGGTCGGCGGTCTGGTTGTGGATCTCGAACTTACCGTCCGCATTCAGCATGAGCTTGGCGTGCCGGCGCGAGACGCGAATGTCGCTGATGCGAATGTCATCCTCGCTGTGGCGGCCGATCACGACAGCCGGTGAACGGATCTCGATTTCGCCGAGATCCTGGTTGAAGTCCAGGACAGCGAGAGCCGGGGGGCTGGCCGGCGTGACCGGAGCCTGGTCGGCGTGAACGGCGACCTCCTCCTGCTGCACGCCAGCCAGTGGCGTCGAGCCCTCGTCCTTCAGGTCGCGACCGAAGCGGTTGAAGATCATTCGCATCACGGGGGTCGGCAGACCCGTCGAGACCATGCACATGAACACCGCGGCCGAGAACATCAGCGGCGAGACGACTTCCTTCTCGAGGAAGACCACGATCACGATCAGGCCCATCAGGCCCTTCGTCTGCAGAAGCAAGCCGATACTCAGGGCAAATGGCCAGCTTTCGCCCGTCATTCGAGCCGCAACGCCGTGGCCGATCATCTTGCCGAAAACGCACAGAATGATACTGATCAGGAACAGGATCCAGACGTTCGGGTCGAACACGTCGAACACGGTGTTGAGCCCGGTGTTCAGGAAGAAGAACGGCATCAGCACGAAGATCGTCGTCTGATCGAGACGATGGGCGGCGAGTTCCCGCACTTTATCGGGCAGAAAGAACCCCGCGATAAATGCACCGAGAACAGGATGCAGCTCGGTAATACCGGTAATTGCCGACGCCACGAATATGGCCAGCGCCGTGAAAGTGATGATAGCGCTTTCCGGGGCCTCCTTCTCCAGCATTCGGTTCAGGATGGGCGAGGCGACAAACAGAATGAACCCGACGGACAGCGCACCGCCGAGGAACGCCTTCAGCAGGGCCGAGCCCAGATCACCGCCGAGCGCAAGCGCCACGACGAGGCCGAGACCGAACCACATCATCGTGTCGGCGATGCTGGCGCTCGCGAGGGCGACCGCCCCCATCCGACTGCGCGTGATATCGAGGCCCCGCAGGATCAGGGCCAGCACCGGCAACGCCGATACCGCGATCACAAGTCCGTAGGCGACCGAGAAGTTGAAGGCATCCGCGCGAGGGCCGCGCGCAGCCGGAAAGTACTGATAGATGAAGTAGCCGGCTATAATGGCCAGACCCCAACCGAACAACATGCCGGCGACGCCGATGGACACGACGCTTTTGCCGGACTTCCGTATGAGTTCCTTGTCGGCGTCGGCACCGGCCAGAAAGCCGAAAAGGCAAACTGCAATCGTGGCAATCGACGCGATGCCTGCGGCGCGATTGACGAGGGCTCCCTTGTAGCAGGTCGTACCGAAGATCGCGTTGAAGAGTTCGCGTGGCTGCGGATTGGTACAGGCATTGACGGCTGCCTGCGGATCGAAGGCGGTCGGTGTCCAGTTGAGAAACGCCGCGTCAATGGCGCCGAATATCGACGGGCCCAGCAAAACGCCGGAGAAGATCTGGACGACGCCGAGCGGGAACCATTTTTCGAGCTTAAGGGTTCGCCAGAGGAAATAGGGGAACGCGACGATGATGCACGCCTGGATGAGCAAGATGTACGGCGGCTTCAGTCCCTGAAGCAGATGAACGAGTTCCTGGTACACGCTCTAGGCTCCACATGGCGGCCGGCGGGATCGATGACGTCGGATCATGACAAAACCTGACTGCTCCATGGATTGCATGAAACGTAGTCAGGAAATGCGTAGCGACCGCCGCCTGTCATCTTTCGACACGCAGTACCCGCTTCGGTGTGGCGTGCAGTCACAATTCAAAATTCGAGCCACGTGACACGTGGCCGAAACCCTTACTTCACGTCGGACCAGTCGAACTCGGGGCCGCAGAGCGGAACGAAAAGGAGCATTGTCGCGCCGAGCGTGATCTTGTCGTGGGGCTTCAGCTCGCCGTTGGCGAGAAGCGCCGAGTCGTTCAGATGGACGAGGTTCGGGCGCTCGAGGTTCGGGACCAGCTGGAACTGCCGCTTGCGGCCGTCATAGACCAGAAACGCCTGCTTCTCGCTGGAGATGGCATCGTCGCCGAAGTCGATCGGGATGCGCTGGCTGGACGACCGGCCAATCGTGTTCGAGCCACTGTAGATGGGCCGGAAATTGCCCTTGCCCGGCCCCGACAGCACGACCAGCCAACCCACGACCGGGTCAGACTTGATATCCTCGACCGATGCACCGATCGGACGCAAGATCCGTGTGTGACCAGGATCGGCAGGAATGGACTTCGCCACAGGAACGCGCTCCGGGGTTGTATGGGGGGCGACGACCGTTTCGTGCGCCGGCTCCTCGGCGCCGATGATGATGGTCGCCTCGTCGGCCGCGTCGCGGCGATTGATCTGGTCGGAGGGGTCGCGGGTCGGATGCTTCATGGCTCTCGTCCGGTAGCTCTGGATTATCAGATTGCGTTCGACCTTCAACTGCCCTCATCGCGCCGCCGCCGCAGAGCGACACTGCGCCTACGGCCGCAGGCGAATGTCAGGCCCACGTCGTCGCCGGGCATCATAATGGTGAGAGGCAGCCATCCCAAAAGGCATTCTCGCGAATAAGTGAACGCCGTTTGCTCATTGCCAAGCGACTCGACCAAATTATACAGTGCTGAACGTCACCAGCCCAAGAACGGAGCCCCGAGCGTGGGTCGCCAACCATTGCCGACCGATACTATTCTTGGCAATGGTAGCGATCAATACAGGATCGACACCGTGCTCGGACCCGGTGGGTTCGGCGTGACATACCTTGCCCGCGACATGCGCTTCGACCGGGACGTCGCGATCAAGGAGTACTTTCCCGCCGAGTTCGCCTACAGGGACGGCTCCACGACCATCCGGTCGTCGACGCGCGGCGGACAGCAGGACTTCTTCGACAAGGGCAAGCGTTACTTCCTCGACGAGGCGCGGACGCTCGCCAAATTCCGGCACGAGCACATCGTGCGCGTCATCAATCTCTTCGAGCAGTTCAACACCGCCTACATGGTGCTGGAGTTCGAGGAAGGGCAGAGCCTCAAGGCGTGGCTCAGGGCGATCGGGCGCCGGCCGACGCAGAGCGAACTCGACAACATCCTCGAGCCGCTCCTCGCGGCGCTGGACGTGGTGCATGCGAAGGGCATGTTCCATCGCGATATCGCGCCCGACAACGTCATCATCCGCCCCAGCGGCAAGCCGGTGCTGATCGACTTCGGTGCGGCGCGGCATCTCGTCCGCGAGCACAGCCACACCATCGGCGCCATCGTGAAGCACGGCTACTCGCCGCCCGAGCAGTACACGCTCGATACAAAGCTTCAGGGAGCGTGGAGCGACATCTATTCACTGTCAGCGACCATCTACGCCGCGATGACCGGCCAGCCGCCGGAAGAAGCGGCCAAGCGGCAATTGCACGACGGCGTGCTGCCGCTCGAAGAGACGCTAGAGCCGGCCGTTCTCGACGCCTATCGACCGGCCTTCGTCAAGGCGATCGGGGCCGGTCTGAGGCTGCGCCCACGGGACCGGCCGCAGAACATCGCGGCATTCCGAGCGATCCTCCACGGCGAAGTCGACGTCGAGCCCCTGTTCGTGCCACCCGTCCGCAATGGGCACGCACGGCCGGCAAAGCCTGCCGTCTCCACGCCTCCTTCCGGTCCGGCGTCACAATCGGCACATCTCTCGGCGCGGCTGACGCCTTCGGGCGACGTGAGTGCCGCAAGACCGTCTTCTGGACCGTCGCTCGTCTCGGTTGCCTCGCGCGCGTCGTCGGCCGTGGCCGGGCCCGCGGAGGTGTCATCCGCTGCGATCCAACCGACCGTGACCGAAGAGAGCACGTATCCCGAGCAACCGGCGAGAATCGCTTCGGGCGTGGCGCTCGCTGTCGCCGCGACAGCCGCCGTCACGTTCCTCGCCGTCGGCGGCATCGAGCATCCCGGAGGCCTCGCTGCCGCGATGCTCGCCTGCGCAGGCCTCGTCGGCGCGGGACTGGAGCGCACCATGGCCGTGACGCGCGCGCGATCGCGTGACGGGCACGACGTCGCCGTCGCAGCCGCTGCCATGTCCTCACTGGCGCTCGCCATCTACTGGCTGCCGCTGTTCTTGTGGCCCATGACGATCCTGATGGGCGGCATGGCCGTCATGTTCGTGCTCGTGAAGTTCGGGCGGTGGGTCCCGATCACCCTGCTCGGCCTGGCGCTCGTGCATCTCGGGATCGCCGCCCTGCTTCTCGTGCTGGCCACGCGGTCCCAGCAGAAAGATCCCGTGTTCCTGCCGATGATGGGCATCACACTCGCATTTCTCGCGGGTCTGGCGATGACGGCGGCGCTCAGCATCCAGAAACGATGGGAGCAGGTCCGGACATGACGGGGATGCGCAGCGATTGCATCGAAAGGCGTAGCTCCGGTATGCATTCCGGGCCAATCCTCCGGCGGGCCGAGCGCTTGCCGACCTCCTCCGCGCCTTGCCACGCAACGGGCCTTCGATGATGCGCCTCGAACTCGCGACTGCAGAGTATATCGGCGCCCGGGCGCAGCAGCAGGACATGGCCGCGGCCGTGCCCCTCAAGAGTGGCGCCCTGCTGGTGCTCGGCGATGGTCTCGGGGGGCACGAAAGCGGCGCAGACGCGTCACGCATCGTCGTCGAGACGTTCCGACAGGCCGGCCTTGCCGGTCACTTCGACCGTCCCGAAACTCGGCGGCAGGCGCTGAAGGACACCGTCGAACTCGCAAACGCGCGGATCGGCGATGGTGTCGACCCGGCGCACGGACATCGTGGCATGGCCAGCACGGCGGTTGCCGCCGTCGTGTCACGCGGCGAGGTGAGTTGGGTCAGCGTCGGCGACAGCCATCTCTACGTCTGGCGCAACGGCCAACTGACGAAGCTCAACGAAGACCATTCGCAAGCCGGCCTCATGATCCGTTCCGGCCAGTACAGCGCCGACGACCCGGAAGTGAGGGCCGTCAAATCGGTGCTCGTCTCGGCGCTGACCGGACGCAAGCTCGAAATCGTGGATCTGCCGGCACAGGGATTCCGGGTCGAGCCCGGCGACGTCCTCATCCTGGCGAGCGACGGCCTCAATTCACTGGAGGACGATGATATCGCCCGGATCGTGGCCACCACCAATCCGCTCGGCGCGGTCAAGGTCTCGACGACGCTGCTCGAGAGTGTGCGCAGCCTGCGGATCGAGCGACAGGACAATGCGACAGTGGCCGTGGCGCGTGTTCTCGAACCGCAACGCGCCGTCCTCGTCGAGCCCGATCTGCCGACGGTCCAGACCGCCCCGACCAAGCCGCACGAGAACGAGCCGAGGACGGAGATCCGAACCGAGAGGATCGAGCCCGGCGCCGTGCCGGAACTCGACGCCCCGAAGTCCGAGCCGGCACGTGGCACAGCCGCGACGGACGCGGCCGCGAAGCCCGTCGTCAGCGGTGTGGCAAACAGCGAGCCTGAGCCGGCGGCCGATTCCCCACCCGGCAACGTCCCGGACACGGACGAAGGCACACCCGATGCCTCGTCCAGCGGTAAGCCTGGCACAGATCAGCAAGCCTCTGCGAAGCCCATCGACGTGCCGGCAGCCGCCGATCCGGATGCGCCGGTACCGGCCCGCATTCCGCCGTCCGGCCGTCCTGCAGTCCCGCAGACCGTTCCGCTTTTTCCGACTGTCGACCCGAGTTCACAGCCCGCCTCCGCGCCGCTTCACACCGGACCTGTCGCGCCCGCGGAATCGGCTGGTCGGGCGCCCGCCAAACCCGAGGCCGAAGCCCCATCTGCCCCGAAGGCCAGAAGCCCTTGGCTTCCTGCCATCCTCATCCTTCTGCTCGTCGGGGGTCTCGCATTCGCCAGCGTCGCGATCCTGAAGCCGAGTTGGCTCGCCGAAATCCCTGCCGGACCCGGATCGACGCGGGGGACCATCAAGCCGGCGAACGCGCCACATGTCGGGACGCCGCCTCAACAGGCCGCTCCGCAAGACAACCCGGCCGCGACGACGAAACCAGCTGCGACCAAGGAGGCTCAGAGGGAGCCGCAACCGACAGGTACGACGCCGCCGACCGCGGTCAACCCCGTTGCGGGCGGCACGCCTGCGGCAGCGACACACGCTGAGCCACGCCCGCCTGCGTCGTCAGAGACAAATACCGCCAGCGGCGCGGTGGGTCCCGCTGCGCCGGCTCAGGCGACCGGTACACCGGCCGAGCGGCCGGCTCCGGCAGCCAACAGTGGAAATGCTCCCGCCACGCCGGCTTCGGAGTCCAGCGCTCCCGAGCCTGCCGATCCCGCGCAGCGGGCCCCGACCGGAAGGCAATAGACCGCCTTCGGTCGGCTCAACTCGGCGATGTCGCCGGCGCGCTATTATGCAACCGGGACCAACGCGTAACCCTGCCCGTCCTTCGCGATGGTGCCCGCACCCGGCATACCCCAATGGTAGCCCGTGCAAATCGCCTTGTCGGCGATCGCCTGATCCATGATGCGGCGGCGCGACGCTTCTGCCATGGCCGCATCCTGGTCGAACATGACGTGCCAGCCGGGATTGCGGAGATTGACGGCCGGGATGTTGGTCACATCGCCAAGGACCAACATGCTCTGGGCACCAGACGTCACGCGATAGCTCGTATGCCCCGGCGTATGGCCCGGTGTCGGCGTCGCGCGAACGCCCGGGATCACCTCGGCATCGGCCGCCACGCGCCGCAGGTTCTTCCAGCCCGGCATCGACGCCTGCACGCGACGGGCGATGCCGCGTCGCGCCTCGGGCAACTTCTCGATCACGGACGGATCGGACCAATAGGCGTATTCCGCCTCGGGAACGACGATCTCCGTCGCGGCATAGAGCGGTGCATCGCCGGCAGCATAAAGGCCGAAGATGTGGTCGGGGTGGAAATGCGTGACGACGACTGCGTCGAGCTTCGCCGGATCGAGCCCGGCCGCCTTCATGCTGGCGTGCAGGAGGCCAACGCCCGGCGTGCGACCGGCACCGTTGCCGGCGTCGAACATGACCGTCTTGCCGCCGATCTCCACCACCGTGATGGTGTAGGCGTTGGGCACATTTTCATCCGACAGGCCCATGGCCTTGAGCGAGGCCTTCACGTCATCGACCGACGCGTTCCTGATGAAGCCCGGCGCGTGGTCGCGGATGATCGCACCGTCGAAGAGGGTCGTGACAGTCGCGTCACCGACCTTGAACTTGTGAAACGACAGAGCCTTGGGATTGAGAGGGGACGGGGCCACAGGTTCGGCGATGGCCGAGCCGATGATCTCGAGCGGGCCGTTCAAGCCGAATGCAGCGGCCGCTGCTGCTCCCGACAAGACCGTACGACGGTTCAACTTCAGCATTCGATCCTCCGATGTTGCGGGACCAGTACGTGGTGGAAGCGCCATCGGACCTTATCGATCGAACCACCGCCAATTTGCGACACTCGCGGTCACCGCTGGCGTGCGGCGCCACCGGCCATGAGGGACGCCACGCGCTCGGGGGACAGGCCCCAGGCGAGCAGTGCCTCGCGTGTATGTTCGCCGGCATAGGCCGGACCACGCGACACATGGCTCGGCGTGCGCGAGAAGCGCGGCGCCGGGCCCGGCTGGACGACACCGTCAACCGTGACGAACGAGCCGCGCGCCTTGTTCTGAGGATGATCGGGTGCTTCGCTCATGCGTAGGACTGGGGCGAAGCAGACGTCCTTCTGCTCGAGGCGTTCCGTCCATTCGGCGCGCGTCCGCGTCCTGAAGATCGCGGCGAAGCGGGCGCGCATCGCAGGCCAGTGGTCGCGGTCGCTCTGGGCCGGCAGAGTCTCGCCTTCGAGACCGAGTTCCTTCAGCATCAGGGCGTAGAACTGCGGCTCGTTCGGGCCGATGGCGATGTGCTCGCCGTCGCTCGTTTCGTAGACGCCATAGTGATGGCACCCTCCGTCGAGCCGGTTGGCTTCGCGCTCCTCCCGCCATTGGCCAGCCGCCAACGCGCCGAATGTCGGCGTCAAGAGCGAAGCTGCGCCTTCGACCATCGAGGTGTCGACCACCTGTCCCTTGCCGGATCGCTTCGCCTCGATGACGGCCGCCAGAACGCCGAGCGCCATGTAGAGCGCGCCGCCACCGTAGTCGCCGACGAGGTTGAGTGGCGGCACCGGTCCGCCCGCCTTGGTCCCGATCGCGTGGAGCGCACCGGTGAGCGCGATGTAGTTGATGTCGTGGCCGGCGGTGTGCGCGATGGGGCCGTCCTGACCCCAGCCGGTCATGCGCCCGTAAACCAGACGCGGATTGCGCGCGGCCATGACCTCGGGACCGAGGCCGAGCCGCTCCATGACGCCCGGGCGGAAGCCCTCGATGACGATGTCCGCCGCTGCACAGAGTTCCAGCGCGGCGGCGACGCCTTCAGGGCTCTTCAAGTCCAGCGCGACGTTGCGCCGGCCGCGCAGCGTCGTGTTCGTCCGTGGATCGCGCGGATCGCGGCCGACATGGTCGGCGCGGTCGATGCGCAGCACGTCTGCTCCCATATCTGCCAGCAGCATGCAGCAGAATGGTCCCGGGCCGATCCCGGCGAACTCGACGACCTTGATACCCGACAGCGTTCCCATCAATGCCTCCCAAGCGCTTCCCGCGAGGCTCCGCGACCGATCGCCATCGGCTGGCCTCGTCTCCCGTCGACGGCGATGGTGGCAGCCGGTGCGGCCGCTGCCAAGTGACGGTTGACCGGTGGAGGATTGTGGGACACGGAACGATGAGCTTATCGTCAAGGCACCCGCAAGCTTCGGTGACGGTCGCGCCGGAGCGCACAGACGATGGAGCTTCCATGCGCGATCCCAAGGCCCTGATCTCGACAGACGAACTGGCAAGCCTGCTCGGCCGGTCCGATGTGCGCGTCTACGACTGCACCACCTACAATACGCCCGCGCCTCCCGGGGTGGACGAGCCCTACCTGCCCGAGGCCGGGCTCCGCACCTTTCGCGAGGCGCACATCCCGGGCGCCGACTTCCTCGATATCCAGGGCGAGTTCTCCGACAAGGGGACGCGGCAGTGGTTCATGATGCCGAAAGACACGGCCATGCTCGAGGCCGCGTTCGGACGGCACGGGATCGGCGACGGCGTGCGCGTCGTCCTTTACAGTGTCGGCACCATGATGTGGGCGACGCGGTTCTGGTGGATGCTGCGTTCGCTCGGCTTCGACAATGTCGCCGTGCTCGATGGCGGGCTCGACAAGTGGCGCGCCGAGGGGCGGCCGGTCGAGAGCGGCGATCCGAAGGGGTATCCCGCCGCCACGTTCGTCGCCAGGCCAAGGGCTGGTCATTTCGTCGGGAAAGACGAGGTGCTGGCCGCGATCGGCGATCCGAAATCGGTCACCGTGAATGCGCTCGGGCCGCAATTCCATGCTGGTCTGGAGCCCAGCCGCTACGGCCGGCCGGGCCGCATTCCGGGCAGCGTCAACGTGTCGGCGGCGACGCTGGTCGATCCGGCGACGAAAGGCTTCACCAGCCTCGACGACGCGGCGCGAAAGCTCGAGGCGCAAGGCGTCACCAAGGACAAGCGCGTCATCGTCTACTGCGGCGGCGGTATCTCGGCGACCATCGACCTCTTCCTGATACATCAGCTCGGCTACGACGACATCACGCTCTACGACGCGTCGATGGGCGAATGGGCGCGCGACACCAGCCTGCCGATCGAGACAGATCGAAGCTGAGAGCGGGCCGGACCACCTCGTTTTTGGCGGTTTCCCACGCTCGGGCAAGTGTGCCATCGTTTCGAACACGGCCCCGAGCGGAGCGCGCGGAGCCGAGAGACAAGGCGCATCAAGCGCCGTCACCCGGAGGAAGAACATGTCCAAGATCGACGGCGCGACGCTGATGGCGCAGAGCCTGAAGGAACAGGGCGTCGAGTATATGTTCGGCGTGGTGGGCTTTCCCGTGCAGCCGATCGCGGCCGCGGCGCAGACGGCCGGCATCAAGTACATCGGGATGCGGAACGAGCAGACCGCGTCCTACGCGGCGCAGGCGGCGGGCTACCTGACGGGCCGGCCGGGCGCATGCCTCACCGTGTCGGGTCCCGGCGTCGTGCATATGCTCGCCGGTCTCGCCAATGCGCAGCAGAACTGCTGGCCGATGATCGGCATTGGCGGCGCGTCGCCCACGTACCAGAACGGCATGGGCGCCTTCCAGGAGGAGCGGCAGGTGCAGATCGCATCGCCGTTCTGCAAGTTCGCGCATGCGATCGAGCACGTGCATCGCATTCCGTTCTATGTGGAACTCGCGGTGCGGCAGTCGATCTACGGACGGCCCGGGGCGAGCTATCTCGACATCGCGGACGACATCATTCGGGGCGAGTGCGATCCGGCCACGGCGCCGATGCCGCCACGGAGCGCTGAGCCGCCGCGCATGCAAGCCATGCCAGAGGACGTGGAGCGCGCGCTCGCCGCGCTGCAATCTGCCGAAAAGCCACTTGTCATCGTCGGAAAGGGCATGGCGTGGTCGCGAGCCGAGGACGAGGTGCGCGCCTTCATCGAGCGGACGAAGCTGCCGTTCCTCGCCTCGCCGATGGGCAAGGGCGTGCTCGACGACAACCATCCGCTGTCGGTCGGCGCGGCGCGCAGCCTCGCGCTGAAAGAAGCCGACGTCATCTTCGTGATGGGGGCGCGGCTCAACTGGATCATGCACTACGGCCAGTCGCCGCGCTTCAACAAGAAGGTGCGGATCATCCAGCTCGACATCTCGCCGGAAGCCATCGGCAACAACGTGCCGACCGAGGTGGCACTGGTCGGTGACGGCAAGGCCATCGTCGGGCAGATCAACCAGGCGCTGACCAGCCGGCAATGGTTCTATCCGGACGGCACGGCGTGGCGGAAAGCGATCGCCGAGGCGGCCGAGAAGAACGCCCGCCAGATCCAGCCCCAGATCGACGACAACAGCGCACCGACCAACTACTACAGGGCCCTGAAAGACATCCGCGCGTGGGCGCCCGAGCACGCCGTCATCGTCGGCGAAGGTGCCAACACGATGGATATCGGCCGCACGCAGCTGCCCAACGCGAAGCCGCGGCTCAGGCTCGATGCCGGGACGTACGGCACGATGGGCATTGGCATGGGTTTCGTCATCGCGGCCGCCGTCGTGCATCCGGACCGGCCGGTGATCTCGGTGACCGGCGACAGTGCCCTCGGGTTCTCGGGCATGGAGATCGAGACGGTCTGCCGGTACAATCTCGGGGCCAAGATCGTGGTGTTGAACAACGGCGGCATCGGCAGTGGAGTCGACCAATACCCGGCCGATCCGTTCGACAATCCGCCACGGGCGCTGATCTACGGCGCGCGCTACGACAAGATGATGGAGGCGTTCGGTGGCAAGGGCTTCTATGTCGAGGACCCGAAAGACCTCCGCGCCGCGCTCGACGCGGCCATGGCCCACAAGGGGCCGGCGCTCGTCAACGTGAAGCTGCATCCGAACGCCGGGCGCAAGCAGCAGGAGTTCGGATGGCTCACGACCTGAGCCACGGCCGGGCCGCCGGCCGATGATTATTGTCCCTGCCGCGACGCACGCGCCGCGGCAGGGGTTCGCTCAGAGAATGAACTTCGAGAGATCCGTGTTGCGGGCGAGGTCGCCGAGACGGGCCTTCACGTAAGCACCGTCGATGGCGATCCGCTGCCCGGCGCGATCCGAAGCCTCGAAGGAGATCTCGTCGAGGACGCGCTCCATCACCGTCTGCAGACGGCGGGCGCCGATGTTCTCGACCGTTGAATTGACCATGGCCGCGATCTCGGCCAGCGCATCGATGGCATCGTCGGAGAACTCCAGCGTCACGCCTTCGGTCGCCAGCAATGCCACGTACTGCTTGATGAGACTCGCCTCCGGCTCGGTCAGGATGCGGCGGAAGTCCGACTGCGTGAGCGGCGACAGCTCGACACGGATCGGCAATCGGCCCTGCAGCTCGGGCAGCAGGTCCGAGGGTTTCGCGATGTGGAACGCGCCCGACGCGATGAACAGCACGTGGTCGGTCTTCACCGGCCCGTACTTGGTCGATACCGTCGTGCCTTCGATGAGCGGCAGGAGATCGCGCTGGACGCCCTCGCGGCTCACGTCGGCGCCGCCGCGGCCCGTGTCGCTGCGCGAGCAGACCTTGTCGATCTCGTCGATGAAGACGATGCCGTCGTTCTCGACGGCGCTGATCGCCTCGGAAATGATCTGGTCGTTATCGAGAAGTTTGTCGCTCTCCTGCGCGATCAGGACGTCGTAGCTCTGGCCGACCGTCGTCCGGCGCGACTTCATTCGCGGGCCGAACGCCTTGCCCAGCACCTCGCCCATGTTGATCATGCCCATCTGACCGCCGGGCACGTCCATCATCGGGAACGGCGAGGAGCTGTCCGACACCTGGATGTCGATCTCCTTGTCGTTGAGCAGGTTTGCGCGCAGCTGACGGCGGAAGGACTCGCGCGTCTCGGGCCGGGAGCCGGGACCGACGAGGGCGTCGAGGATGCGTTCCTCGGCGTTCTTCTCGGCCCGCGCCTTCACCTCCTTGCGCTTCCCATCCCGCACGAGGCCGATACCCACCTCGACGAGGTCACGGACGATCGAGTCGACGTCGCGGCCGACATAGCCGACCTCGGTGAACTTGGTCGCCTCGATCTTCAGGAACGGCGCGCCCGCCAGCCGAGCGAGACGACGGGAAATCTCCGTCTTGCCGCAGCCCGTCGGGCCGATCATGAGAATGTTCTTCGGCAGCACCTCTTCCTTGAGGTCGCCGGACAACTGCTGACGCCGCCAGCGATTGCGCAATGCGATGGCCACCGCGCGCTTGGCCGGCGTCTGGCCGACGATGTAGCGGTCCAGCTCGGAAACGATCTCACGGGGAGAGAAATGGGTCATTCGGCCCTGACAGATGACAAAGGAGTGATGCCACCGGGCGTCCATCCGGACGTCCGGTTGTGGGCTGGCAACGGCGCGCGGCGCTACATGAGGGCGAAGCGGAGCGTCGTCAGACCGATCTTGATCGTGTCGCCATCGGAGAGCTGCCGGTCGCCCGACAGACGCTCTCCATTCACCTGGACGGGGTTCTGCTTGCCGCCGTCGAAGATGCGGAACTCGCCATTGGACGCGTCGTAGGCGATCACGGCATGCTGCTGGCGCGAAATCGTGTTGTCGCCGAAGTCCAGCGGAATGCGGTTGTCGGCACTGCGGCCCACCTGATTGGTGCCGCTGAAGACCGGCCGCTCCTGCCCCTTGCCCGGGCCATCGACGACCTTCAAGCTCGCAACCTTGAGGTTCGACTTGTCGGTGATGACCTGCGTTGCCAGGCCATCCATGTTGGCCTCGCGACGCGGCTCTTGAGCGCCGGGAATGCTTATGGTGCGCGTCCGCTCACGGTCGTTCATGGGTGTCTTTCGCTCCTCGAGGCGCCCGTCCGCAGACCGATGGCTGCCTGTTTGAACCTGAATATCACTCCGCCGAGATCGACCACATCGCCATCACGGAGACGGGCATGCTCGACGTGATCACCGTTGATCCGCATCGGGTTGGGCTCCGGGCGGTCTGCCGTCAGATTACGGATTTCGAACTCGCCGCCCGGACGCGACGACAATTTCGCGTGTCGGCGGCTGACGCGCACATCCGGAATGCGAATGTCGACTGAGGTGTGCCGGCCGATGATGTTCTCCGGGCTCCGGACGGCCACGGTCGCGCTCGCGTCGTCGAACTCCAGCAGCGCGAGCGGTGCGTCGTCCGGATGCGGCAGGATCGTGGTGTTCACGACGCCCGAACGGTCCCGGCGGAACTCGGTTGCATGAGCCACATCTGGCCGTACCGTGACGTGACGGGAGACCTGCTGGGCTTCGGGAATGACCGGCACGGATTCACGGCGCCCGCGCGCCGCAAACCATCCGACCAGCGCAAGCGCTGTCAGAGCCATACTTCCGATCACTAGCCACAAGCCCAAGGGCGACCTCGCGCGTTCGACGAACGCCAGACAGACGATCACTATACAAGACAGTCCGGCTCGAAAGCCAGAACCATCATATGGGGTTTGATCGCGCGCCGTTCAAATCTCCGCGTTCAGGGTGTGATCCCGGCCCGAGGCGCGCCGGAGACGCCTTCCCACCCTCGATCAACCTTGCATTGCCCGGCACGCGATTGCAGGGTCCTGACGAGAGGCATCACCAACCGCCCATCCGCCGCGAAGGAGACCCTCATGGCCGAGCCCATCCATATCGAGTTCACGCGCTTTTCGGCGTTCTACAGTCCGCTGATCGCAACCATTGCCGGCGGATTCCTGAAGGACGAGGGGTTCGCCCCGACCCATGCCGTCTCGAAGCCGGGTAAATCGGCGATCGAGGGGCTCGTCGCCGGAACCGTGCAGGTGGCGCAGTCGGCGCCGAGCCAAGGCTTCGGGCCACTGGAAAAAGGGCTCAAGCCGCCGGCGCTCCACTTCGCCCAGATCAACGAGATGGACGGCTTCTTCCTGGCGGGCCGGTCGGCCGATGCGCACTTCTCGTGGGACAAGCTCAAGGGCAAGAAGGTCGTCCTCGACCTCGGCGGGCAGCCGCTGTTCATGTTCAAGTATGCGCTGCACAAAAGCGGGCTCAGCTACAACGACATCGTGCCGCTGAACAAGGCGTCGGACGCCATGGAGCGGGACTTCAGGGCCGGAGAAGGCGACTACATCTCGATGCAGGGGCCGCAACCGCAACAGCTCGAGCACGACGGCGCGGGGCATGTGGTGGCCTCGGTCGGCAAGGCGATCGGCCCGTGCGCGTTCTCGAGCCTCGCGGCGCGGCCGGACTGGCTGAAGACCGATCAGGCGACCCGCTTCATGCGGGCCTATCGCAAGGCGCGCGCGTGGGTCCGGGAGGCGCCGGCCTCGGAGATCGCCAAGGTCGAGGCGCCATTCTTTCCGGGGGTTGCCCTGGAGGCCCTGACCCGGACGATCGCCACCTATCAGACGCTGGGCAACTGGACGGCGCACGTCGAAATCACGCGCGCGGCGTGGGAAGCGACCAACGATATTTTCCTCTTCAATGAACAAATCACCCGCCGGCACGTTTACGAGGAGGTCATCGCGCCGCCGCCCGCCTAATTCCGGACTCGGAATTCGGCGAACATCGCAGCGTGCGGGAACCTCGACGCAAGCGGACCGTCCGGCGAATGGCCGGTCCCGAGCCATGAAAGGATACCCCATGAGCGAGATCGCAAAGCTACCGCGCGCGACAGCGAAGGATCACCCGGGCCTCGTGTTCGATTCTCCGCAGGAGTTGCTCGCCGAGGTCATCCTCACGCGCGGCGAGAAGCGAGGCGCACTCCTCCGATGGCGCCAGGATGTGCTGGATGAACTGACGGCCGCGGGCGAAGGCATGCACACACGCGGCATCTCGGATCGGCTTCCGAAGCTCCTGAAGCAAATCGACGACGCAATCCGAGAGCTCGACGCCAGCGCGGCCGATGCACCGGCCTGAGCGCCGGGCACTCGGCCGGGCCTCACTCGGCTCACATCCCGAGCACGTCGGACATGCCGAACAGGCCGGGTCCCTTGCCGCGTGCCCACAGGGCAGCCTTGACGGCGCCGCGAGCGAAGATCCCGCGATCCGTGGCGATGTGGGACAGGACGATCCGCTCGCCATCGGCGGCGAACACGACGCTGTGCTCGCCAACGACGTTGCCGCCACGCAAGGTGGCGAAGCCGATATCGCCGCGATTGCGGGCACCCGTGTGGCCGTCGCGGCTGCGGACGCTGTGATCCTTCAACGCAATCTTGCGACCGTCGGCCGCCGCCTGCCCCAGCATCAGGGCGGTGCCGGACGGGGCATCGACCTTGTGGCGATGGTGCATCTCGAGAACCTCGATATCGAAATCGGCGTCGAGGGCTTCCGCGACCTTCCGCGTCACGGCGACCAGCAGATTGACGCCGAGGCTCATGTTGCCAGCCTTGACGATGGTCGCGTGGCGGGCGGCCGCCCTGATCGCCGCCTCGTCGGCGTCCGAGAAGCCCGTCGTGCCCATGATGTGGACGATGCGGGCGTTGGCCGCGAGGCCGGCAAATTCGACGCTGGCACGCGGGGCCGTGAAATCGAGGATGCCGTCGACCTTCGCCACCACCTCGAGGGCGTCGGTCGTGACCGGTACGCCGAGTTCTCCCACGCCCGCCAGAAGCCCGACATCCTGCCCGACACCACTGGAGCCCGGCGGCTCGATGGCGCCTGCCACGACGCAGCCCGGCATGGCATGGACCGTGCGGACCAGCTCGCGGCCCATGCGGCCCGCCGCGCCCATCACGGCGATCTTCATGTCTGACATCGGCGTCCTCCCGGCTTTCGGCGGCGGCGCGCGCAGCGGCGCACGATCGGGGTCACCCTAAGCAGGTTCGCATGGACGCGCCAGCCGCAGTCATGGCAGCATCCCCGCAACCGGCCGGCATGTCGTGTGCGACGGCCCTCGCCAATTCCAACACGGAGTGCTCCGCCGATGGCCGAAGAGATGAACGGCGCCGAAAGTCTGGTGCGGACGATGATCGCTGGCGGCGTGAACGTCTGCTTCACGAACCCGGGCACGTCCGAGATGCATTTCGTGGCCGCACTCGACAAAGTGCCGGGCATGCGGTGCGTGCTGGGGCTGTTCGAGGGCGTGGTGACCGGCGCGGCCGACGGTTACTACCGGATGCTCGACAAGCCCGCGTCGACGCTCCTGCATCTCGGACCCGGGCTCGCCAACGGTCTGGCCAACCTGCACAACGCGAAAAAGGCGTCGTCCGGCATCGTCAATATCGTCGGCGAGCATGCGACCTATCACATCACCTACGACGCGCCGCTGACGTCCGACATCGAGGGCGTGGCACGGCCGATGTCGCACTGGGTCAAGACGTCGCCCGACTCGAAGGGCATCGCCAAGGACGGCGCGCTCGCGATCGAAGCCGCGCGCCAGACGCCGGGCCAGATCGCAACCCTGATCCTGCCCGCCGACACGGCGTGGGGACCGGCCGACGGAGTGGCGGAAACGGCCGCGCCGATGGCGCCGCCCAAGGCTTCGCAGGAGGCCATCAAGGCAGCCGCGGCCATGTTGCGGAGCGGCAAGCCGGCGACACTGCTGATGGGCGGCGCGGCTCTGCGCCAGCGGCCCCTGGAACTCGCCGGACGGATCGCCGCCAAGACCGGGTGCGGCATCCTCACGGAAGGCGCCAACACGCGGCTCGAGCGCGGCGCGGGGCGGGTGCAGGTGGAGCGCATCCCCTACGTGGTCGATCGCGCACTCGGCGTGATGAAGGCCGCGGGCGACCTCGTGCTGGTCGGCGCGCGGGAGCCGGTCGCGTTCTTCGCCTATCCCGACAAGCCGAGCCTGCTGATGCCGAAGGAGGCGCGCTCGACCAAGCTCGCCGGGACGGACGAGGATATGGAGGCGGCCCTCGAAGCCCTCGCGATCGAGCTTGACGCCATGGGCACGGCTCCAGCCCGCATCGCCGCGCCGCGGCGTCCGGCCAAGCCGACCGGGGCCATCTCGGCGGACAAGATCGCCGCGATCCTCGGCGCCACGCTGCCGGAGCACTGCATCGTCGTCGATGAGAGCGTGACGACGGGTCGAGAGTTCTTCCCCGAGACGGCCGGGGCGCCGCCGCACGACTGGATCAACAATCGCGGCGGATCGATCGGTTACGGCCTGCCGGTCGCCATCGGGGCCGCAGTGGCGTGCCCGGATCGCAAGGTGCTCGCGATGATCGGCGACGGCAGCGCCATGTATACGATCCAGGCGCTCTGGACGATGGCCCGCGAAGGCCTCGACGTGACCGTGATGATCTTCGCGAACGGGTCCTACAACATCCTCAGGGGTGAACTGACGAACGTCGGCGTCCGCAATCCGGGGCCACGGGCCGTGGACATGCTGTCGCTCGGGCGGCCGGACATCGACTGGGTCGCCATGGCCAAAGGCCACGGCGTGCCGGCGCGGCGCGTCGAGGACTGCGAAGGGCTCGCGAAGGCGCTCGACGCGGGGCTGAATTCGGGCGGGCCGAACCTGATCCAGGTGATGCTGTAGCGTCACCTGCTCCCTGCCGGGCTGCCTGGACGGGCAGCCGGCCGTTGCGAACCGTATGCCTCGCGATCAGCCGCCAGCCGTGCGGGCGCGCTCGATCGACTCGACGATCAGGCGGCGGGCCTCGGCTGCGTCGCCCCACCCCATGACCTTCACCCACTTGCCGGGCTCCAGATCCTTGTAGTGCTCGAAGAAGTGCCGGATCTGGTCGACGGTGATCGGCGGCAGGTCGGAATAGTTCGTGATCCGATCATAGCGCTTCGTGAGCTTGGACGAGGGTACCGCGATGATCTTCTCGTCGCCGCCCGCGTCGTCCTCCATCAGGAGAACACCCACGGGACGGCAGTTCATGACCGCTCCCGGAACGACCGCGCGCGTGTTACATACCAGCACGTCGATGGGGTCACCGTCGGTCGCGAGGGTGTGCGGTATGAAGCCGTAGTTCCCGGGATAGCGCATCGGCGTATAGAGGAACCGATCGACGAACAAAGTTCCGGACGCCTTGTCCAGCTCGTACTTGATCGGCTCGCCGCCGACGGGCACCTCGACGATGACGTTGATGTCGTCAGGGGGGGATTTGCCGATGGGGATGGCATCGATGCGCATGACGGCTGCTCCTATGGACAGGCCCCGCGATGAAGCGAAGTTCTACCGTTCGCCCCATTCCGCTTATCGTCGCATGCCGGACTGCCAGAGGGGGATCGCCATCTCGATGACGCGCAAAAGCTGCATCGCCATCATTGCTGCCGGGATCGCCGCCGCGGCAGTCACGCCGGCCGCCGCCAATCCGCCGAAGAGCCTCTACACGACGATCGAACTCGGGGCGTGCAAGCAGACGCGACGCCACCGCGACGGTGGCGCGTGGCTGTGCAAGGGGCTCGAGGGATACCCCATCTACGTCGCGGAAGGCGATTTGCGGATGTTCGTCAGCGTCGGAAAGCGACCGGAGAAGCGAAGGGCCGCCACGCAGACGCTTGGGCCGTTCAACTCCCTGTTCAAGGGTAAATCCAACCGGGCCACGCTCGAATGGCGGTTCGTGAAACGCAACGGAACGGTCGTGCCCTATGCAACGATCCAGAGGTTCTTCACGCAGAATGACGACGGCAAGGGAGAGGTGCTGGTCGTCACCAAAGTGACGGACAAGGAGGATTGCCACGTCGCCCACATCGACGCGCTGGCCAACCCGCAGGCGATCGCCCTGGCCCGAAAGGTCGCAGACGACGAGGCGCGGGCGTTCGATTGCAAGAACGATCCGAAGCGCGTCGGAGCCGTCGGAAAAAGCCCCATGTAATCGATGGCGTGAAGCGCGACGGCGGTCTGCTACCGCAGAAGGCGGTCAGATCAGGCCCAGCCGTAGCCGGTCTTCTCGAGCAGGACGCCGCCGATTTTTTCCGTGATCTTGCCGATCGGGCGGCCGCCACGACGCCAATAGAAATCGGCGGCGATCTCGTTCTCGGCGAGCGCCCAGACGACGAGACCGTTCAGGCGGCGCTCATCGAGCGCGTGGCGCGCACCCTCGAAGAGATGCTCACCAAGGCCGAGACCCTGATAGCTCGGCAGCAGATAGATCTCGTAGATTTCGCCCTGATACTTGCCGCGCCCGCGCGCTCGTCCGAACGTCGCGTAGCCCGCAACCTTGCCGGCGACCTCGAGCACGAGAAGCCCATCGGAGCCGCGGGCCGCGTTCTGCCACCACGCCTTGTCGCGGCGGCGGATGAGGCTTTCGAGATGGAGCTGAGGGATGATCCCGCGATAGGCGATCTGCCAGGATTCGCGAAATACTCCGGCGAGAGCCGCAGCGTCTCGCTGCATTCCCTTCCGAACCCGCACATCTGCACGCGACTGAAGCATGGCTTCACTATAGCGCGCAGTCTGCCAAACCGGGAAGGGGCTCGATACGCTTGGCCGCACATTTCTGCGTTACAAGCGCGTAACGAGACGCAAAGCGCGCGGCGGCGCGGGCGATCGAGCCGTGACCGCAGCGTCAGTTGTGATCGTCGGGGAGGACGGGAATCGGCATCACGTCGATTCCGTCGCGGAGAAGTTCTTCGACCTCGGTGGGAGACGCCTCGCCGTAAATGCCACGCTCGGGCGTTTCCTCGTGATGGATCTTGCGAGCTTCTTCGGCGAAGCGGGGGCCGACGTATTCGGCATCCGCCACGACCCGATCGCGAAGTTCCTTGAGTTGCTTCAGGATCTGGCGCTGCTGCGGCGTGAGCATCGCCGATACGTTCTGCGGTGTGGACGGCGTCTCCGGTGGGGCCGCCGGTGCAGCCGGCGCCGACCGTCCGCGGCGACGACGGGTCGTCTCACGCTGCTCGGCGGTGACGACGCTCGGTGCCATCAGCGCCTTGGCGACCTTGACCGATCCGCACTTGGGGCACTGGACAAGCTTACGCTCGATCTGCTTGTCGCAGCCGTCGCTCGACTGGAACCAGGCTTCGAATTCGTGGCCTTTCGCGCAGGCAAGACGATAGCGGATCATGTCAGTCCAGCCTCCACTGCCGCAGCCGCGCCCTGAGCGACCGCATCGTCCCTCCGCCTCCAAGCCGATCGGCGGGAGTATCGCACACATCGCGCGAATGCGGGCCCTGTCGATCAAAAAAACGGAAAGATTCCTTAAACATGCTCACACATGCTCATTCGTCGGCTCCATGCCGAGGGGCACGCGAAAGACTGCCCGAGGTTCGGCTCACGCCGCCAGAAGCGGGTCCAGTCCGCCGGTACCATCGAGTTCGTAGAGATCGTCGCAGCCGCCGATGTGACGGTCGCCGATCCAGATCTGCGGAACCGTGTTGCGGCCGCCGGCCCGATCCCGCATCTCGGCACGGACGGCCGACCGGCCATCGACCGAGATCTCGTCGTACGTCGCGCCCTTCTTGTCGAGGAGCCGCTTGGCCGAAAAGCAGTAGGGGCAGTAGGCGGAGGTGTAGATCGTCACCTTGGGCATGGGGCGCTCTCGGTCGAAGCACGTGGTCGGCGCATTCTATGGATCGGCTGGAGAAGCGCAAGGCGAGTGTCCCGACCGCGAAGTTCGTTGCATTTCGCGGCAACCACTCGACGAACTTCGCGGTCGCAAGGACACTCGCAAAGTCATGATCTTAGTGTGGCGTCATGTTTCGAAGTCCGCTTTGAGAGTTCACCGAGCGAATGAAGCGGACTTCGAAACCGCCACACTAGGCGCCCCGTCACGGCAGCGCATGGGTGGGCGTGGTCACGCGGGCCAGCGTCAGCACATCGACGGCGCGCGCACCACCGCGCAGGAGCGCCCGCGTCGCCGCCTCGGCCGTCGCACCAGTGGTCACGACATCGTCGAGCAGGAGGATTCGACGGTCCGCCACGGCTGGCCGCGCGCCTTCGGGTACCTCGAAGGCACCACGCAGGTTCTCACGACGGGCATTTCCCGAGAGCGACACCTGAGGCGGCGTGTCCCGCGCCTTGACGAGGAGGTGCGACGCCCACGGGATACCGCTCAAGAGCGACAACTCGCGCGCCAACAGGGCCGACTGGTTGAACTGTCGCCGGACGAGGCGGCGATAGGTGAGCGGGACCGGCACGATAACGTCGCAGTCCGGCAGCAACTCGTGACCGGCGTCGGCCAGAAGCCGGGCGAACAGGCGGCGGGCGTCATGACGATCGGCGTACTTCATGGCGTGGATCAGGCGCGACATCACACCGCCGGTCTCGTAGATCGCGACGGCACGGGCACGGCCCCAAAACGGCGGATCGGCCGAAGCCGCGGCAGAGACCAGCGGCCCGTCGCCGGTCCCGAACGGCAGTGGAATACCGAGGCGATCGCAGAGCGGGCGGCGAATGAACGAGATGGACATCCAGCAGGCGCCGCACAGGGCATCACGGCTGTCGAGGCGCACCTGACAGGCCAGACAGACTGGAGGGACGAGCAGATCGGCCGCAAACCGGCCGATGCCCTTCAGGATGGGTGCCGCCAAGTTCATGTGCACACGCGTCGAAGGCAGACTATGACGATGACGATAGCAGACATCGAGACGCGACGCGCGATCCCGCGTCGAATAGCGAGAAGGCCAGGAGACGGGGATGAGTGCCGAGGAGCGGGCCATTTTCGATCGCGAGCTTGTGCGGCGGCGACGCACACGGCATGCGCGACAGGCGGCCGAGACGACGTTTCTCCTCGACCATGCCGCCGACGACATCGCCGACCGGCTGGCGCTGGTCAAACGCCCGTTCGAGGTGGCGCTCGATCTCGGTGCAGGTCCGGGGAGGCTCAGTGCACGCCTTGCCGCGATGGGTGTCGGGCTCGTGATCAGCGCCGATCTCTCCGCCGAAATGATGGCGCCGGCAGGCGGATTGCGCGTCGTCTGCGACGAGGAACTGCTGCCGATCCGGCCGGGCTCTATGGACCTCGTCGTTTCGGGGCTCGCGCTGCAACAGGTCAACGATCTGCCGGGCGCGCTGATCCAGATCCGGCGGGCGCTCAAGCCGGACGGGCTGATGGTGGTCTCGTTGCTCGGCGGGCGGACGCTGTTCGAATTGCGAGAGGCGCTGGTCGTCGCCGAGACGGAAACGACTGGGGGCGCGTCGCCGCGGGTGGCGCCGTTCGCTGACGTGCGCGAACTCGGCCAGCTCCTCCAGCGGACCGGCTTCGCCCTGCCGGTCGCGGACAGTGACGTGGTCGAGGTCGGCTATCGAAGCGCGCTCGAGCTGATGCGGGACCTGCGCGGGATGGGGTGGGCCAATCCGCTTCGCGAGCGACGCGCCCATGCGATGCGGCGGGACACGCTGCAACGCGCGGTCGAGGTCTATGCCGAGCGATTTGCCCGGGCGGACGGGCGCGTCACTGCCACCTTCGAGATCGTCACGCTGACGGGCTGGGCGCCGCACGACAGCCAGCAGAAACCGCTCAGGCCCGGCTCCGCGACGGCGCGGCTCGCCGATGCGCTGGGGACGACGGAAACGCAGCTCCCGGAAAAGCCGGAGCGCGGCTGACGGGGCGAGGTCGTCTGGTGATCAGCCACCGAGATGGGCGCGGGCGTCGTCCCAGATGCGGCGGAGGTAGTCGCCAGCCGGTTCGGCCGGGGCGAGACGGGCGGCCTGGCCGGCCCACGCCTGGATGCGGTCGATATCGCCCTCGCGCGTGCCCTGATCGCGCATCGCCTGCGTGAGGCCACGCTGGACCGGGTAGGGGGCCGGAGCGGGCGTGCTGGCCGCGTTGGCCGCCTTAACATAGGCCGTCGCCACACTGCGGCCGAGGCGGCCGGAGAAGGCGCGGGTCGGCGCGGTATCCTCGGGCTCTGCGCTGGCCAAAGCGTCGGCCCAGGCCGGGGCGATAGCCGCTTCCGGCGTGCGGAGCAGGCCGGTTCCGATCTGGACGGCCGCGGCACCCAGAACGAGCGCGGCGGCGATGCCTCGACCATCGGCGATGCCGCCCGTGGCCACGACGGGGACCTGATCAGCGACGGCATCGACGACAGCGGGCAGCAGGGCGAAAAGGCCGACAAGCGCGGTGTCCGGACGGTCGGCCTCGAACGAGCCGCGGTGGCCGCCCGCCTCCATGCCCTGCGCCACCACGACATCGGCGCCGGCCGCAACGGCCTGACGGGCCTCGGCAACGGTCGTCACGTGGGCGAACCAGCGGATGCCGCGGGCCTTGAAGCGGCCCACCACTTCGGGGGGATAGACGCCCATGATCGAGGAGACGACCGGCGGGCCGGCCTCGATCACGGCGTCGCACTGGGCTCCGAAATCGACGGGGACGGCGTTGCCGGCCTCGGGCGGGACGGCGGGGCCCCAGCCGGCGAGAAATTCACGGACGCGCGTTTCGTGGGTCGCGTCGCGGACGGGAGGCGGATCGGGGATCCAGAGGTTGAGCTGGAAAGCGCCATTGGTGGCGGCTCGGACCTCGCCGGCCCAGGACCGAATGGCGTCGGGCTTCATGAGCAGCGCGCCACAGCCTCCGAGGCCACCGGCGCGAGCGACGGCAATGGCGAGCGCCGGCGGGCACGCGCCCGCCATCGGCGCCATGAGGATCGGAATGGTCAGATCGTAGTCACGACAGAACGCGGATGCGCGAGACAGCGCCTGATGAGCGTGCGCCATGGGTCACTCCTCGCCGATCGGCATGTGGGCTATGGTTCAGGCCGTTACGCTGTCCCAATGCGTCATCCGGGGCAAGCTGGAAGTCGCTTCGGCGGGCCACTGGTCATCGGGCGGAACGCCCGCTAGATGGAGCGTCCGGGTTCATGTCTTCGCGAGGTCACATGCCGCACACCACACGCCTTCTGTTCCTCGCCGGCTCGGCCCGGGAGGGATCGCTCAACAAGCGTCTCGCCAAGCTCGCGCACGACGTGGCCGAAGCGAACGGCATCGCCGCGACGCTGGCCGACATCGGCGACTATCCGATGCCGATCTACGACGGCGACACGGAGGCCAAGGAGGGACCGCCGGAGAACGCCCGCAAGCTGAAGGCGCTGATGGAGGTGCATCACGGCGTGTTCATCGCGATGCCAGAGTACAACGCGTCGGTCACGCCGCTCCTCAAGAACACGCTCGACTGGATGAGCCGGGTGAAGGTCGAGGGCGAGCCGCCGCTCGCCGTGTTCAAGACCCGCGTCTTCGCGCTCGGGGCGGCGTCGCCCGGCGGGTTCGGCGGTGTGCGCGGGCTGACGGCACTGCGCCAGACGATGGAACTGGGGCTCGGCGCGCTGGTGCTGCCGGACCAGATCCTGGTAGCGCGCGCCAACGAGGCGTTCGACGACCACGGGCATCTCAAGGACAAGGGGCAGATGGACCTCCTGAAGGCCGTCGTGCAGCGGCTGGCGCGCGCCGCCCACGTGATGCGCGGCGCGGAGGACGGGGCATGAGCGGCGCAGCATCGACGTCCGCGCGGCCGCAGGATCGGCTGTTCGTCGCGCTCGACGTGCCGGACGTGTCGCGGGCGCGCGATATCGTCGAGCGGATCGGCGACGCAACGGGCTGCTACAAGATCGGCCTCGAGTTGCTGTTCGGTGGCGGGCTCGAGTTCGCGCAGGGCCTCAAGGCGGCCGGGCGGCAGGTGTTTCTCGACATGAAGCTGCTCGACATCGCGAACACGGTCGAGAAAGCAGCCGCCAACATCGCCGCGCTCGGACTCGACTACCTGACCGTGCACGCGACGGATCGCCAGACGCTCGACGCAGCCGTCAAGGGGCGCGGCGGGTCGCGGCTCAAGCTGCTCGGTGTCACCGTGCTCACGAGCCTCAAGGTCAACGATCTCGAGGAGCAGGGCGTGCGCGGCATGAGCCCGGCGGACCTCGTCGTGCACCGGGCGAAGCTCGCCAAGGACGCCGGCTTCGACGGCGTGATCGCCTCGGGGCAGGAAGCAGCGCTCGTGCGTCGCGCCGTCGGGCCCGAGTTCCTGATCGTGACGCCGGGCATCCGGCTGCCGGACGGGGAAGCCGGCGATCAGGCGCGCGTCGTGACGCCCGATGCTGCGATCGGCGACGGCGCCACGCATCTGGTGGTCGGACGGCCGATCACGGCGGCGGCGGACCCTCGTGCGGCGGCGCAGGAATTCGTCCGACGTATTGCCAGCGCCGCAACCTGAAAGAGAACGGAAAAAGACCGATGCCGAAAGGATATCTCATCGCGCGGGCAGTGGTGACCAACCCGACCGCCTGGGCCGCTTATGCCGCTGCTGCAACGGAAGCCCAGAAGATCTACGGGGCTCGCATCCTCGTGCGCGGCGGGCGCACCGAAGTGGTCGAGGGCGAGGGGCGGGCGCGCAACATCGTGCTCGAGTTCGACAGCCTGGACGCCGCCCGCGCCTATGCCACGTCGCCGGAGTATCAGGCGGCAAAAAAGCTCAGGGAAGCAGCCGGCTTCCTCGATATGGTGCTCGTCGAAGGACCCTGACAGCGGAGAAACGACAATGGCCAAAGGCTACTGGATCGCGCACGTCGATGTGACCGACCCCGAAGGCTACAAGGAGTATGTGGCGTTCAACGCCAAGGCGTTCAGCAAGTACGGCGCCAAGTTCCTGGTGCGCGGCGGGCCGTTCACCCTGAAGAGCGGCAACGCCCGCAGCCGGCACGTGGTGCTGGAATTCAAGGACTACGCGACCGCCCTCGCCTGCTACGAGAGCCCGGAATACAAGGCTGCCGAAGCCGTGCGGAACAAATACTCCACGGGCGACGTGATCGTCATCGAGGGTTACGACGGCTGAAGCCCGGCGGGCAAGATCGCCGGCCCGGTTGCCCAAACCGGGCCCACCACGCATAGTTGCCGTCACGGATCAGAAACGTGAGGGAGTGACAGCAGCATGCCAATGGATGCCAGCGCTCAGGACTCAGCCAAGAACACCCGGGCCGCCTTCGACGTCGTGATCGTCGGGGCCGGCTTCGGCGGAATGTACATGCTTCATCGCATGCGCCAGCTCGGGCTGAGCACGCGCGTCTACGATACAGCGACAGGCGTCGGAGGCACCTGGTACTGGAACCGGTATCCGGGCGCCCGCTGCGATATCGAAAGCATGCAGTACTCCTACTCGTTCTCGCCCGAACTGGAGCAGGAGTGGCGCTGGCCGGAGACGTTCTCGGCGCAGCCCGACATCCTCCGCTATGCCAACCACGTCGCGGACCGCTTCGATCTGCGTCGCGACATGCAGTTCGAGACCACGGTCGAGAGCGCACACTTCGACGATGCGGCTGGCCGGTGGACGGTCAAGACGAACCGCGGCGATCTCGTCTCGGCGCGCTGGCTGATCATGGCGACAGGATGCCTCTCGACGGCGCGGGTGCCCGATTTCAAGGGGCTCGAGAGCTATACGGGCAAGACCTATCACACCGGCTACTGGCCGCACGAAGGCGTAGACTTCACCGGGATGCGGGTCGGGCTGATCGGGACCGGATCGTCGGCGATCCAGGCCCTTCCGGTGATCGCCGAGCAGGCGGCGCACATCACGGTGTTCCAGCGGACGCCCAACTACTCGATCCCGTCGCGCAACCGGCCGATGGACGATGCCTACGAGCAGCACTGGAAGAGCAGCTACCGCGAGCACCGCGCCAAGGCACGCATGACGCGGAACGGCGTCATCACGCCGCTGAGCGACAAGGGCGCGGTCGAGGTCGACGAGGCGACGCGGCGCGAGGTTTTCGAAGCGCGCTGGAAGTCGGGTGGCACGACGTTCATGGCGGCGTTCAACGACCTGATCGTCAACGCGGACTCGAACGAGACGGCGGCCGAGTTCGTGCGCCAGAAAATCCGCCAGATCGTCAAGGATCCGGCGACGGCCGAGCTGCTGGCGGCCAAAGACTATCCGATCGGGACGAAGCGGATCTGCGTCGATACCGACTACTTCGAAACCTTCAACCGGCCGAACGTGAAGCTTGTCGATATTCGCAATGCTCCCGTCGAGGAACTCACGCCGAAGGGGCTCAAGCAGGGCGGCAAGGACTACGAATTCGACGCCATCGTGTTCGCCACGGGCTTCGACGCGATGACCGGCACGCTCGAACGGATCGACATCCGGGGCCGCGATGCGTTGGCGCTCAAGGACGAATGGAAGGACGGGCCGCGCACGTATCTCGGCATGATGTCGGCCGGGTTCCCGAACATGTTCATGATCACGGGGCCGCAGAGCCCGTCGGTGCTCTCGAACATGATCGTCTCGATCGAGCAGCACGTGGACTGGATGACGGACTGCATCGCGCATGCGGAGCGGAACGGCGTCGCGACCGTCGAGCCGACGCGCGAGGCGCAGGACGCCTGGAACGTCCACAATACCGAGACGGCCTACAAGACGCTCTATCCGAAGGCCGCGTCCTGGTACATGGGGGCGAACATCCCCGGCAAGCCGCGCGTTTTCCTGCCGTACATCGGCGGCGTCGGAGTCTATCGGGCCAAATGCGACGAGATCGCCGCCAACGGCTACGAGGGGTTCACGATGCGCAGGGCGGACGCCGGGAAACTCGCCGCGGCCAAATGAGCGTCGCGGGTTCGCATCGCGGACATCGAACACGATATGAGGCCCCGGAGGCGATCCGGGGCCTTTGTCGTTTCCCGGATCGCTTCAGTCGTCAGCAACGGTCGCGGAGAGGCGCTCGACGGCTTCGGCGAAATCGCGCTTGAACTCGTAGACGACGTCGCGGGCGCGCATCTCCGCGTTCATCAGGCCCACGGCCTGGCCGACGTAGTAGGTGGCCAGTTCCTTCGCGCCCTCGTGTCCGGCCTCGGCCAGCTTGTCGACCTTGGCGAGCGCGGGGCGGCTGATCAGCCCCTGCAACGGCATCGGCAAGGGATCGGGCGAGCCTTCGCCGTGCCACGCCTCGGTCCAGGCGGACTTCAACTGACGCGTCGGCTTGCCGGTGCGACTGCGCGAGCGCACCGTGTCGCGCGAGGTGGCGGCGAGCATCTTCTTCTTCACGGTCGGGATGGTCTCGGCCTCGGCGGTCGTCAGCCACACCGAGCCGGTCCACACACCAGCCGCGCCCATCGCCATGCAGGCCGCCATCTGCCGGCCGGTGGCAATGCCGCCCGCGGCGAGCACCTGGATGTCCGGATAGTCGCGGATGGCGTCGAGAACCTCCGGCACGAGCACCATGGTCGAGACCTCGCCGCAGTGACCGCCCGCCTCGGTGCCCGAGACGACGAGCACATCCACGCCGGCAGCCGCGTGCTTCAGGGCATGTTCGCGGGCGCCGGTCAGCGCGCCGACCGCGATGCCCTTGGCGCGGCAGCGTTCCATGACGGACTTCGGCGGCACGCCGAGCGCGTTGACGAACATGGCGATGGGGTGGGCGAACGCGACGTCCAGGAGTTTCTGGGCGCCGCCCTCGCGCATGTTGTCGGTGTAGTCGTGCGCCCACTTCGCGGTCCACAGATCGGACGTGTCGACGCCGTGGCTGGCGAGAAGCTGCTCGATGTGGCGGCGATGGCCGGGCGGGACGCGGGCCGCCAGATCGGCGGCGGTCAGGTCGCCGGTCTTGTCCTCCATCTTGTTCGGGATCAGGAGGTCGACGCCGTAGGGCTTGCCACCGACGCGCTTGTCGATCCAGTCGAGCTCGACCTCCAGCGCCTCGGGCGTGAGGGCTACAGCGCCGAGGACCCCGAAGCCGCCGGCGTTGGTCACCTCGGCCACGACGTCGCGGCAGTGGGTGAAGGCGAAGAGCGGAAACTCGATGCCGAAGCGCTCGCAAAGGGCAGACCGCATGGTGTTCACTCCCTGAAGACATCACGTTTTCAGGCAAGTCTGGCGGTTCCGGCGTCCGGGCGCAATCGGGGCAGGTCAGGTGTCGTCAGGCGATGGTCAGCGCATCGCCGACCGCGAGCTGGCCGCCCTGCGCAACCTTGGCGTAGACGCCGAAGTCGCTGTGGCCGAAGGCACGCTGCAGGATGGCGGGGATCGCCATGTCGCGCGCGCCGTTCGCCGGATCGACGTTGGTCGCGTCGCAGCGTTTCGTCCGATGGAAGACCGACAGGCGCGTGTCGCCGACGGCGAGCGCCTTGTCGAGCCAGCGGAACTCCTCCCAGGCCGGGAGGCCATCCAGCATGACGTTCGGTCGGAAGCGGAGCGGATCGATGCGGCGGCCGGCGATACGCTCGAGGTCGCGGACGGAGGCGAGATTGACGATATGGACGCAGCGGGCCGGCATGTCGGAGAAGCTGTGGCCCTCGGACCGGACGACCTTCGGCGCGCCACGCAACGAGCCCTTCATGTAGGCGGCAAAGAACTGCTCGACGAGCTGCCGGCCGATCGGGGTCTCGAGATTGCCCCGGGCGACCTGCCGGCCGTCGCGGTTGACGGTCAAGGTGGTCGTTTCATCGTCGAAGCCGGTGGACAGCGTCGCCAGGCGCTCGTCGCGCATCAGCATCAGGAAATGGATCTTCGGGAGATGGCGCGGGGCTGCCGGATCGAAACGGCCGGGGCCGTTCTCGATGGCGTAGGCGCGATCGAACGGAAAGACGCCACCCGGCTCGAGCGTCACCGCCGTCAGGGGCTCGGGCGAGAGGCCCTTCACAGGATAGCGGTAGAGCGCGGTGATGGTCGGGGTCGTGGTCATGACGCGCCTCGCTGTACGGCGTTCGCTGCGCTGCATCATGATGGTCGCGGAGGTTGGCTGCAAGCGCGTCGCGCCGGGGTGATACGGCGCGCAGATGGAGACGTTGTATGATACCTGTCTCCGCGTCAGTGGGGCGATCGGGGATAGATGAACATGATGAGCACGCTCGTGGCGCGGATCAAGCCAGGTGCCAGCACGATTGCCCCCATGCTGGCGGTGCTCGCCACTCCGACCGTTGCGGCCGGGCCGGCGGACAGCAGCGCGCTGCGCGCCGAGACGCCCGTGCGCGAACGCCTCGCCCAGGCCTCGCCGCGCCCGCAACGGCCTGCGCCCGGCGAGGAGGGCGGCATCCTGACGGGCTGCCCGCCCGGCACCATCCAGAAGCCGGAGACCGACGATTGCATCGAAGCCCCGCCCGGCCGTGAGGGAAGTGGCAACCCGGTGTCGGGGCGCTCGCTCGGCGGGATCCTGCGCAGTGGTCCCTCGCAGGAGAGCCGCCGCGTCCAGTCGCTCAGCGAAGGTCAGCGCATCACAATCCTGCGCAATACCGGCGTGAACCGGGACAACTATCCATGGTTCGAGATCCGTGTCGATGGCGTCACTGGCTTCAAGTGGGGCGGCATCCTGTGTGCCGATGTGGCGATGCCCGGTGTCTACGAAGTGTGCAAGGGGAGCGCCGTCGCGACGCCGCCTACCGCCCAACCGCCCGTGGCGGCGGCCGGCGGCGATACGCCCGGATGGTGCCCGACGGCCAGCCTCCCGGCCGAGCACGCCATCTGCGGCAACCCCAATCTCGGACGCCTCGATGGCGTGCTGAATACGGCCTATGAACGGGCCACGTTCGACAGCCGCAGCAAGCGTGCCGAGATCGATCACGAGCATCGCCGCTGGATCGGCCGCCGCAATGCCTGCGGCAACGATGGCGGCTGCATCGAGCGCCGCTACAACGAGCAGATCCAGTTCCTCGAGAGTTACTTCGGCAACTGACCGGCGCGTCGATGGTGCCGCGACGTCGCGGCAGCTCCGGAGTTCTCGTAGCCCCCTTCACTCGGCCGTGATCGTTCCTACTTAACTTGTGGGCCCGCCTTTCGAGGGGGTCCGGGGGCGTACATGCGTTGCCCGACAGGGCAGTCGTTGGCGCAAGGACAAGGCAATCACAGTCAGGATGGCACAGCCAGGATAGTCGCTTCGGGGCTATCGCGGGCGGGTGGAGGACCGGATGAATATCGAGAAATACACCGATCGCGCCAAAGGATTCGTCCAGGCGGCGCAGAACCTTGCCCTCAGGGAAGGGCATCAGCAGCTCGCGACCGAGCATCTCGCCAAGGTGCTGCTCGACGATCCGGAGGGCCTCGCCGCCGGACTTATCGACGCCGCCGGCGGCAACTCGAAGCAGGCACACGCCGCCATCGAGCGCATCGTCCAGAGGCGGCCGAAGGTCTCGGGTGGCGGCGCGGGACAGGTGTATCTCGCACCGGATCTCGCCCGGGTCCTCGATCAGGCGGAGAAGATCGCCGACAAGGCCGGAGACAAGTTCGTCACCGTCGAGCGGCTGCTGCTCGCACTCCTCGTCGAGGGCGGCTCGGACGCAGCGCGCGCCCTCAAGGATGCCGGCGTGACGCCGCAGGCGCTCAACCAGGCCATCAACGAGGTGCGCAAGGGGCGGACCGCCGATACCGCGTCGGCCGAGCAGGGCTACGACGCCCTGAAGCGGTATGCGCGCGACCTCACCGAGGCGGCTGCCGAGGGCAAGATCGATCCCGTCATCGGGCGCGACGAGGAGATCCGCCGCACCATCCAGGTGCTGTCGCGGCGGACGAAGAACAACCCGGTGCTCATCGGCGAGCCCGGCGTCGGCAAGACGGCCATCGCCGAAGGTCTCGCCCAGCGCATCGTGAAGGGCGACGTGCCGGAAAGCCTGAAGGACAAGCGGCTCCTGTCGCTCGACATGGGCGCGCTGATCGCGGGCGCGAAGTATCGCGGCGAGTTCGAGGAGCGGCTGAAGGCGGTGCTGCAGGAGGTCTCGGCCGAGGCCGGGCGCATCGTGCTGTTCATCGACGAGCTGCACACCATCGTCGGGGCGGGCAAGAGCGAAGGCTCGATGGATGCGGGCAACCTCTTGAAGCCGGCGCTGGCGCGCGGCGAGCTGCACTGCGTCGGCGCAACGACGCTCGACGAATATCGCAAGCACATCGAAAAGGACGCGGCACTCGCGCGGCGCTTCCAGCCGGTGTTCGTCAGCGAGCCGACGGTGGAGGACACGATTTCGATCCTGCGCGGTCTCAAGGAGCGCTACGAGCTGCATCACGGCGTGCGCATCACGGATGCGGCGCTCGTTTCGGCGGCGACGCTTTCCAACCGCTACATCACGGACCGGTTCCTGCCCGACAAGGCGATCGATCTCGTCGACGAGGCCGCCTCGCGCCTGAAGATGGAGATCGATTCCAAGCCGGAAGAGCTGGACCGTATCGATCGCGATCTCATGCAGATGAAGATCGAGCGGGAGGCGCTGAAGAAGGAGACCGATCCGGGTTCCAAGGACCGGCTCGCCAAGCTCGAGCGTTCGATCGCCGAGCACGAGGAGCAGTCGGCGACCATGACGCGGCGGTGGGAGGCCGAGAAAGGCCGTCTCGGCGACGCGCAGAAGCTGAAGGAGGAACTCGACGGGTTCCGGACCGAGCTGGCGCAGGCGCAGCGGCGGGGTGATCTCGCGCGGGCTGGCGAACTCGCCTACGGCCGCATTCCCGAGATCGAGAAGAAGCTCGCCGCCATGGAAGGGGGCGACGGGAAGGCCGCCGTCATGGTCGAGGAAGCGGTGACGCCGGACCACATCGCGGGCGTCGTCTCGCGCTGGACGGGCGTGCCGGTCGACCGGATGCTCGAAGGCGAGAAGGAGAAGCTCCTGAAGATGGAGGAACAGCTCGCCAAGCGAGTCGTCGGGCAGGAGGAGGCCGTCAAGGCAGTCTCGACCGCGGTGCGGCGTGCGCGGGCCGGGCTACAGGACCCGAACCGGCCGATCGGCTCGTTCATGTTCCTCGGCCCGACCGGCGTCGGCAAGACCGAGCTGACGAAGGCGTTGGCCACGTTCCTCTTCGACGACGAGAGCGCGATGGTGCGCATCGACATGTCCGAGTACATGGAGAAGCATTCCGTCGCGCGGCTGATCGGCGCCCCGCCGGGGTACGTCGGCTACGAGGAAGGCGGCGCGCTGACCGAGGCGGTGCGGCGGCGTCCGTATCAGGTGATCCTCTTCGACGAGATCGAGAAGGCACACCCGGACGTGTTCAACGTGCTCCTCCAGGTGCTCGACGACGGGCGGCTGACGGACGGCCAGGGACGGACGGTCGACTTCAAGAACACGCTCATCATCATGACGTCGAACATCGGGGCCGAGTACCTGGTCGCGGTGCAGGATGGCGGAGACATGAGCGAGGCGCGCCAGTACGTGCTCGCCGAGGTCAAGACGCGCTTCCGGCCGGAGTTCCTGAACCGGCTGGACGAGATCATCCTGTTCCATCGCCTGCAGAGGGCCGAGATGGGGCGGATCGTCGACATCCAGATGGGGCGACTGCAGAAGCTGCTCGCGGACCGGAAGATCACCATCGTCCTCGACGACGCGGGGCGGACGTGGCTCGCCAACAGCGGTTACGATCCCGCCTACGGTGCACGGCCGCTGAAGCGCGTCATCCAGAAGAACGTCCAGGATGCGCTGGCCGAGCGTTTGCTGGCCGGCGACGTCAAGGACGGCGATACGGTGCGTCTCGGCGTCAAGGACGGACAGATCGAGATCCGGACCGAAGCGGCAGCCAAGGCGGCCTGAGGATACTGACACAAGACCCGAGAGGAGCAGCGTCGTGGATCGTCACCGATCCGCGACGCCGTTTTTTTGCGACACTTTTTTGCCGTCAGCCGTGGGAATACTTCCCCAGGTCGGACGTTTGTCCATTTAGTGGTGGATGTATCCCGATACCGACATGGTCACGGTATTGACCATGATCGAATCACGGGTGACACTTTCACGACAGACAACCTGCGGTCGAACGCGGGCACCGGGGGGCGATACAGCAGGACGGGCAGGGCTCATGCCGAAAGGTGCACAGAGGTTTCTCGATGCTCTCGAGCAAGACGTCAGGCAAAGCTATCGAGTAGAGGTCCGGCGAACGGATCACGGCCTGACCATTCCGGCATCAGGGTACAGTGGATTCGATGCCGCGTTGCGCGTCGTCGAGGGAGGATGCTGGGTCGCGCTCGACGGCTGGGTCGAGGAACTCGAGTCGCTCGCAGCAGGGCGTGACATCCTGCTGGCCGCACTTTCGGGGGAAGCGCGGCTTGCAATCGACACCATCGCAGGGCGGCCGAGGCAGTGGACGTTGCAACTGCTCGACACCCGGGGCGACTGGGTCTCGCAAAGCTCCACGGGGCGGGTCACGTGGCGGCTCTGGGGCAAACCCGGCGTCATCTATCGACGCAATCTCAACCGGCATCGCGAGACTGGCCTCATCCAGTCGCTACCGGACATCGAGACCGTGGCTTGCGACACGGCGAACGAGCCTTGGCCGATGCGGACAGTGCCGGCATTCTCAGTCTGAACGGGCGGCGGGCGTCACGCGGGGCGATCGCCTGCCGTATCGGTGACGTAGGTGTATTCGAAATCGCAGTGATCGGCACCTTGCATGATGGTCTGCGTGCGCGCGAGTTTCAATTTCGGGTCGTAGCCCTCGCAGAAGGTGCCGTCACGCTGGCACGACAGCAGGTGGCCGATATGGCCGAGCCCCATCTCTCGGTACATGCGGGCATATTCACAGCGCGTGACGCGGAATGCGAACCGGCTTTCGCTCGCCTCGTCGACGGCCACCTGGAGCGCGCCGCCCCGCGTCCAAAGTTCCTGGGCTGCGATAAAGCTCTCGAGCGACGTTTCACCGGACAGGGCCGCCGCCATCTCCTGGCCCTGTTCGATGGCTGACCGGCGTACGCTTTCACCGATGACCGCCTCCGCCGCAGCCTTGCCGTGGCGCTCGGATACGACGGCGTAGACATGGGCGAGCAGTTTCGCCTCGATGCGGCGACGCTCGAGCATGGCCATGTCGGGCTGTGCGGGTATTGCGGTCGTCATGCGTTCCCCCTCGTCCGGTTCACGTCTTGGAGGTGCTTTCAGATGCCATCGCCGTCGCCGGCTCCCTGCTGCCGGGCGCGAGATCCGTGGCAGCGGCCCGCGTGGCTCCATTGACACCAGACTGGATCGCCTCGCGCGGTTTCGGCTCACGGGCCGGTGCAGCCACAGGCGCGATCGGTGGCCCCGAGGCCGACGGCGGATCCGCCACCGGCACGGCCTCGACGGTCACAGGGCGGTCGGACGGCAGCTCGCGTTCGCGGAGGCCCGAACCGAACTGGGGCCGCTCAGGGACAAGAACGTCCTCGACATTGGCCGACGTCAAGGGGCGTCCCTGCCGATCGCCAGACTTCGCACGCGGCGCATCGGCCGACGTGGCGGAGACACCGGTGCCGAGCATGACGAGTTCGTCGATCTTCTTCAGGGCGAGCGCGGCCTCGTTCTCGCCTCCAGTCTCGGGCGGCACCTTCCACTCGAACACATCGAGCGCACCCGTGGCCGGCGACACCGGAGCCCAGCGATCCGAGACGATGTTGCCGGCGGTCCACGCCGGGTCGCGGGAGGCCGTCGCACCACGCGCCAGCCACTCCCTGACGCGGCCGGCGTCATCGTGCTCGCCCCCCTCGATGCGGGCCATCAGGGTGCACACGCGCTGCGTCGGCTCGGTCTCGAGGAGCGGCGCCAGCGCATGGCGAGCCTCCGGCCAATCCCGCGCCTCGACGGCCGCCGTCGCCAGTGCGATCGGGCCTTCGGAGGAATGAGGCGCGAGGCGCACGAGACGCTTGATGCGCTCGAGGCGGTCGCGCGGGCTGTCGCCGGGGCGGGCGAAGGCATAAACGAGCGCCAGATCCGGATGCGGCGCGACCTTCCAGGTCTTCTCGATCACCTTGGCGGCTTTCGGCGTCGCGCCACGCGACGCGAGCTGGCGGGCAGCGATGGTGGCGGCCGGAATGAGTTCGGGGGCCAGATTGTGAGCCTCGGTCGCCAATTCCAGAGCCTTGACCGTGTTGGTGTCCTCGATCTCCTGGGCGCGGGCGGTCAGCAGAACGGCGCGGCGCCGATCCGCGACCGACTTGTCGACGTGGCCGTACTTCTTCGCCGCCGCCAGGGTTTCGAGAGCGCCGATCCAGTCGCCCTCCTTGCATTGCAGATCGAAAAGCGCATCGATCGGCCAGCCGAGGCGGGGATTGAGCCGCTGCGCGCGCTCCGCGAACTGGCGCGCGGCCTCCATCTCGCCCTCGCGCTCGGCTTCGAGGAACAGGCCGCGCAAACCGAGCTGCTCGGTATCCGGCTGAGCCAGCATTGCCTCGAAAATGCGGCGCGACGTGCTGCGATCGCCGGAGAGCTGGGCGGCCTGGGCGCGCAAGAGATGCGTCAACGGTTCGTTGGGCAACGCCTTGCGGGCCTGCACGGCGTAGCGGGTCGCGAGCGAGCGATCGCCGGCGCCGATCGCGATCATGCCGCTCGAGATGGCGTCGAGGCCACGTTCCTGGCGGCGCTTCGAGAAATAGCGGCCGAGCATGGCGGGGCTCGTCCAGATCTGGCGCGACAGCGTCCAGAGGAAGATCGCGAGCGCCAGCACGAGAGCCAGAATGACCACTGCGCGGAAGACGCTGGTCTCGACCTCGTAGCCTTCCCAGTTGAGGACAAGACTGCCCGGACGGTCGGCCAGCCACGACAGCCCCGTCGCGAGCGCCGCAACGGCGATGAGATACAGGACGACGCGGATCATGGCTGCCCCTTCTTCTGGGCGGCGGGCGGTGGTGCGCCGCCTGCGCCCAAGGACGCTTTCAAAGCCTCGTCGATGGATTTCAAAGCCGTCTCGACGGTGTTGCGGGCGGCGACCTTGGAGAACCAATCGGCCGCGGCAGGCGGCATGGCAGCGACGGCCTTGGCCTCTGTCGCCACATCGGCGAGACGGCCGCTCTTCAGGGCGGCCTCGATCCGCGCGACGACCGCCTCGGGGCTGGTGTCGTCGGGGGCGGCCGTGGTCTTGCGGACGCGGACGAACGACTTGGCGCCGGACAGCAGCCGATCCACAACGGTGCCGTCACCCTTCTGCGACTCGGCGTCGAGAATGGCGTTGGCGACCGGACGGAACGACAGCGTCAGCTCGGGCAGGGTGGGGAGCCCGGCATCGGCGTACTTCGCGAGCGGCGCCAGATCGAAGCGGGTACCTGCGACCTTGCGCACCTCGGCCAGTTCGCGGACGAATGGCGCGCCGCGATCCATGGCGCGCTTCAGGTTGCCTAGTTCGAGCGCCAGAACGATGCGCTCGGCCGTGGCGTTCCGCTCGGTTTCGCTGCGGACAACCGTGGTGACGTTCTTTTCGAGGGCCGCGAGCTGGCTCGCCACGGGCGCGACGGCTGCAGCGACGTCGGCGGGTTTGGCAGTGGCGCCGAGACGGGTCTCCATCTCGCGGCGAACCGTATCGAGCGAGGCGGTGAGCTTCGACGTCTCGTCCTGAGTGGACTTGAGGCCGATCTCGAGCCGCTCGGTGGAGGTGCGCAGCTGATCGAGGCCGGTGGCGACACGGTTGTTCTCGGACTTCAGGCCGGCAAGGTCGCGATCGAGACGCTGGGTGGCCGCGCGGGCCGCCTCGCTCGCTTCGGTCGCGGGCACGAGGCGCTGCTCGAACTCGCGGGTCATGTCCTTGCGGACCTCGCCCGTGCGCGTCGTCAGGGCCGCCTCGAGATCGGCGATGCGGCCGGTCAACTGGGCGAGTTGCGGAATGCGGCCCGCCCGATCGGGCTCGGCGGTCGCTGCAGCAGCGATCTCGGCCAACTGGCGTTCGAGCGCGACCAGGCGATCGGCGGCGTCGGCGATCGGCGGCTCACGCGTGATGCGGGCCTGCAATTCGCCGGCCGCCTTCGCCGTGGCGTCGTGTGTCGCACGGAGGGCGGCCAGCGACCGGGTCAGCTCCTCGATCCGGGTGCGGTTGGCGTCGGCGGCGGCCTGAAGGCGCGCCTGATCAGGCGACGGGCCGGCGGCCGGTCGATTGGCGGCTGCCTCCAGTCGAGCCAAGCGATCGACCAACTCGGGCGGAAGGGCAGCCGGCGGCGGCGCCATGCCGACGGATTTGAGCAGCGGCGTCAGTTGCGGCTGGAGATGGGGGGCGGCGACCAGCGCCAGCGCGCCGCCGACGACGCCCGCCAGCGTGTGCGTCACGAGCCGGCCGAAGCCGCCCGAGGCGCGTTGAGGCGGCGGCGGAGACGAGGTCGGTGGCGGTGCGGCGGACATCGTCTCAGGCTTGCGCGACGTTTCAGCGGTCGGCGACTTGGCACCTGCCGGCGGCACGCTTCCCGACGCGGGCGTGGCAGCGGCAGCGACCTTGGCTGCCGTTTCGGCCTGAGGTCCGGAGCCAGTGGCCTTCGGCTTCGGCTCGGCCGGCTTCGGCGGTACCGGGCCGGACCGGGCCGCGCTTCCGGGCACCTCGACGGCTTTCAGATCGATGGTGGCGAACGGTCGTTTCGACTGAGCGCCGGACGCGTCGGCCGAGCCGCGATCACCAGCCTTCGGCGAGCCATCCTTCGGGCCCTGGCCATCCTTCTTGTCGGTCATCGAGGCTCGATCCTGTGTACTAGACGCGAACTTCAGGTCCCGTTTCGCCGGAACAGACATGCGGCAAACGAGGCGTGCGGGAAAGGCGAGCAGATTCCGAGGGTAAACCCTTATTCACCCAATTTTGCCGCAGCCCTATCGACCAGAGCAAGCATTTCTTCAAGTGTCGGTCGTTCGGCCACATCGACGGACACGCCACCGAGTGGCGCAAGCTGACCGGCAACGGCGTCAGACAGGCAGAGATGCAGCATCTCGCCGGCTTCCGTGGCCAGCTTGTGACGGCCGACGAGGCGGACCCATGTGCGGGCGGCTTCCGGCGACATCAGCATGACGGCATCAAGATCGCGCTCACGCATAGCGGCGACCGTCTCGTGCGGCAACGCGGTGGCGGCCAGCATCCGATAGACGATTTCACTCGTGACGCGGATCCCGCTTTCAGAAAGCTCGGTGGCGAGATCGTAGGCGAGGCGGTCGCCCGCCAGATGCAGCAGCAGATCCTCGGCCGGGTCGACCATCGATGCGATCATGGGCCCAAGGGCTGCCGCCGTGCCCGGGCCCTTGACGACGCGCGCGAAGCCCATGCGGCGGGCCTCCTCCGCCGTTGCCGCACCGACGGTGAAGATCGGCAGGCCGCGCGCCAGCTCGAGGGCTTCGGTCCCGACCATCGCCCGCAAGGCGTTGCGGCTGGTCGCGATCAGCGCCGAAACACCCTCGAGCGACGACGGGTCCAACGGCATGGCCGTGAACGCGGACAGCGGCGCCGCGATCGCCTCGTGGCCGCGCTGCTCCAGCATGCCGATCAGCTTCAAGCCGTCCGGCTCCGGGCGGGTCACGAGCAGGTACATCGGGCCTCCGTGTCGCCTAGGCCGTGAAGAAGCCGTCGCCGCCCACGGCTCGCAACTCGTCGGCCGCCTCGACCGCAAGGCGCACACGGTCGGCCAGCGGACCGTGGCGCTCCGTGCGGTGATGGCGGGTGCCGTCGGGCGTCAGGATCTCGCCGGTAAAGGTGACGCGGTCGCCGTCGAGGCGCGCGAGCGCCGCGATCGGCGTCCGGCACGAGCCTTCGAGGCGCGCGAGGAAGGCGCGCTCCATCTCGACGGCAAGGGCACTCGGCCCATCGTTCAACGGAGCGACAAGTGTCGCCGTAGTGGAGTCGGCGTCGCGGATCTCGATGCCCACCGCGCCCTGCGCAATGGCCGGCAGCATCTCGCCAGGGTCCAGCGCCGCCGTGATGCGATCGGCGCGGCCGAGGCGGCGCAATCCAGCACAGGCGAGGAAAGTTGCATCGGCGACGCCGTTCGCGAGTTTCATGAGGCGGGTTTCGACGTTGCCGCGGAACTCGACGACCTCCAGATCGGGCCGCAAACGGCGGACCTGGGCGGCGCGGCGCAGCGACGAGGTGCCGACGCGGGCACCGGCGGGAAGATCGGATAGGGCCCGAGCGGTCAGCGAGATAAAGGCATCGCGGACGTCCTCGCGCGGGAGAATGGTCGAGATGACGAGGCCCCTGGGCAATTCCGTCGGGACGTCCTTCATCGAGTGGACGGCAAGATCGATACTGCCGTCGATCAAGGCCTCCTCGATCTCCTTCGTAAAGAGGCCCTTGCCGCCGGCATCGGCCAAGGGCCGGTCCTGGATGCGGTCGCCGGTGGTCTTGATGATCACGATCTCGAAGCGGGCCTCGTCGAGCCCGTGGGCGGCCATCAGGCGCGCCCTCACCTCATGGGCCTGAGCCAACGCGAGCGGAGAACCGCGCGTTCCGATGCGGACTGGGCGTGCTTGCAAACTCCCGTTCCTCCATGATAGCGGGACCTTGGCCCGGGGCGACAGAGACAGCCCAGTTTATGCGCGTTCGCCCGGCGTCGCGCAATTGCTCAAGAGAGCCGATCTTGCCCATGCAGCCGCCGGCCGACACAGCGCCCCCGCGCGGACCGGGCCGCACACTCACGGTTCTCGGGATCGAGACGAGCTGCGACGAGACGGCCGCGGCCGTCGTCACCCGGGACCATGACGGGCGGGGCCAGATCCGGTCGAACGTGGTCCGGTCGCAGTGGGACGCGCACGAAGCGTTCGGTGGCGTGGTGCCGGAGATCGCGGCGCGGGCCCATGTGGCGTGCCTCGACGAGATCATCCGGACGGCGATGCGGGATGCGGGTGTCACATGGGGTGACCTCGACGGGATCGCGGCCACGGCCGGACCCGGCCTCGTCGGCGGGCTGATCGTCGGCCTGACCACGGCCAAGGCGATCTGCCTTGCACGGAACCTGCCGCTCGTCGCCATCAACCACCTCGAAGCGCACGCGCTGACCGTGGGGCTTACGGACGGGCTGCAGCCGCCCTACCTGCTGCTCCTCGTTTCGGGGGGACACACGCAGCTCATCGACGTGCGCAACGTCGGGCACTACGTGCGGCTCGGGACGACGATCGACGACGCGCTCGGCGAAGCCTTCGACAAGACGGCAAAGCTGCTTGATCTCGGGTTTCCGGGCGGGCCGGCGGTCGAGGCCGCCGCGATCGACGGAGACCCGCGCCGGTTCACGCTGCCACGCCCGATGGCCGGGAGGGCCGAGCCCAACTTCTCTTTCGCGGGGCTGAAAACGGCCGTGCGGACAGCCGCGACCGAGATCGTCCCACTTTCGCAGAAGGACGTCGCGGATCTCGCCGCGGCGTTCCAGGAGGCGGCCGCAGCAGCCGTGATCGATCGCGTGCAGAAGGCCATGGCGATCGTGGCGGGCGAACGTGCGGCTCCGGATCGCGGGCACTGCCTGGTGGTCGCCGGCGGCGTGGCGGCCAACCGCCACCTGCGCGGCGCGCTCGAGGGCCTTACCGGGCGTCGCGGCTGGAGACTGGCGCTCCCACCCATCGCGCTCTGCACGGACAACGCCGCGATGGTGGCGTGGACCGGTGCCGAGAAACTCGTCCGGGGCGAGACCAGCCCCTTGACGTTCGCGGCGCGAGCCCGTTGGCCGCTCGACGCGACGGCCGCGCCCGCACTCGGCGCCGGACGCCTCGGCGCAAAGGCCTGACACCACATCGGGTGGACGGGCCAACGGCGCACGATCGGCCATAGCCGCACACGAGTGTGCCGAAGCCGAAGATACAATCCCCGGCTGCCGACGCGACGGGAGGCGCACGGCTGCGTGTCGATTTCAGTGGGTTATCCCAAATCAGACTCGCTTTCGTTCGAGCAAAAGCCAACAGGCCGCGGCGAATCATTTATCCGGGTTGCAGAGGGTCCAACATCGATCCCGTGGGGTGACGCGGGTTCGGAGTTGAGAGGGGGATGTGATGTCGTTGTTCGGGGCATTGAGCGAGCTCGCAGGTGGCGCCATCCTGGCATCCGCCCCTGCGTGCGATCTGGCATTGCCAGACGATTGCGTGAGGGAGCGGGCCCACTTCATCGGCTGGCTGGCGCAGCGCGACGAAATGCGCGAGTTGCGCGCCGTCGTGGAGACGATCGGCCGGGAGATCTGGATCGGCTCGGAGACCAAGGGCCTCGCCCAGCGAGACCTCGACTTCCATCTCCGCGCCGCGGCCCTGATCCTCGCCGAGCATCGCCCAGCCGCAGGCCTCTTGGCCGAGGTCGCGGCCGCGAGCCGGTCTGCCACCCCCGCCGCCGCCAGCGAGCCCATCTCGCGGCGCATTGCGATGGACATCGTCAACCGGGCGCGGATCGCGCGGGCTTTCCTCGATCCTCTTCCCGGCCTCACCGACGGCGTGCCGCTGCGCGAAGACGTCGTCTATTTCCTGCTGGAGCGGACATTCGCGCATCTGACCGGCGAGGGCCGCCGTCTGATGCGTTTCGGCGCGGCGCTGGCCGACTTCGCCAGCGAGTTGCAGCCCGAGCGCGGCCAGTCGACCAATTCCCAGGCTTCGGGGCTCGACAGCCTCGGGATCTCCCGGGCGTTCGTGCAGCAGCTCGATCTCGTCGGCGGGGCGGCGTTCCTCGCCGATCTCGGCGAGCGGTTCGGCCTCGGCGAGCGGGCCGTGCGCCGGCTGGTGGCGCTGATCGACGGGCAGGCGCTCGGCGCCGAATCGCGGATCGCCAAGCTCGAAAGCCTCGCGCAGTGGCTCGGCGACGTCCGGGCGCAACTCCTGAAGCCCGCCAACGACGAGGCCGAACTTCGCCGACTCAAGGCAGCGGCAGCGGCGGCGCTGGCGGAAGGCGACTTCGAGACGGCCATGGACGGCCTGCGCAACGTGCGGCGCGAGCTTCGGGAAGTGCGGCGACGCACGGAAGAGCGGCTGCAGGACGAGGCAGTCGCCTTGCGCGGGCAGATGCTCGACGAGGCGAGGGCCACAGCCCGGCTCGCGGAGCTGATGCAGGCGCGCGGTGAACACCTCCAGGCGGCCGATCTCTTCGCGGAGGCGGCCACGAGCCTGCCGCGCGCCGACAAGGATGCCGCCGCGAAGCTGAACCTGCAGCGGGCCAATGCGCTGCTGCGCCACGCGCGCGAACGGAACGACGCGACGGTGCTTTCCGATGCGCTCAACTCGTTCACGGCACTGGTTCGCTCGGCTGCCGAAGGCAGCAACTCGAAACTGCTCGGTGATGCCTGCCTCGGCCACGGCGATGCGCTGCTGGCGCTCGGCGAGCGCGACCCTGGGAACGGGCGCCTGAAGGACGCCATCGCCATCTACCAGAAGGCAATCCAGCTGTTCGAACGGGAACGGGACGAGGCGTCACTGCGGCTGGCCCGCATAGCCATCGCGCGGGCGTTCGCCAAACAGGGCGAGGTCGACGGCTCGATCGATACGCTCATGCAGGCGGCGCAGGCCTATCGCGACGCCGCCGGCATCGTGCCGAGCGACCTGATGGCCTCGGAGCACGCCGACATCCAGCTCGGGCTCGGCGGCGTTCTGCTCGCCATCGAGGAGCGTCAGGGCGGACTGGCGCTGCTGAAGGAAGCCGCGACGGCCTACGACACCGCCATCGGCCTGATCGACGCTGAAAACGAGACCGATCGGTGGGGCGAGGCGCAGATGAACCTCGGCCTGGCGCTCCTCGGCATCGGCGAGCAGGAAGGCTCACAGGCGCAGCTCGAAGCGTCCGTGGTCGCGTTCCGCGCGGCTCTCGACGTGACCCCACGGGTGATTGCGCCACGGCGATGGGCGCTGACCCAGATGAACCTCGGCAATGCGCTGGCTGCGCTCGGCGATCGGGATCTCAACGATACCGCACAGCTCGATGCGGCCGTCGCAGCGTATCATCTCGCGCTCGAGGAACTGCTGCGCGAGGCTGAGCCGCTGAAATGGGCCATCGCCCAAATGAACCTCGGCACGGCGCTGATCCGTCTCGGCGAGCGGGGCGATCGTCGCAAGCATTGGCTGGCGGCTGCCTCCGCCATGGTGCCGGCGCTCGAGGTGTTCGAGCAGGTCGGCGCAGATTCCCTCGCCGACATGACGCGGGCCAACCTGAAGCGCTTCCAGGACAGCTGGGACAGCTTCCTCGCGCCGCCCGGAGCCCAGCACGCCAAGGGCGAAGCGCAGAAGCCCGTTCTGCCACGGCCGAGGCTCGCCAAGACGGCCTGAGCCACCCCGCTGGCCATTCGGCGGGCGGTCTGATTTAAGGGAGCCCTCGCAAGCGACAGCGGAGGCTCCCATGACAACGCCGAAAACTCCCCAGACCATCGGTGTGCTCGGTCTCGGCGCCATGGGCGCTGGCGTGGCGCGCGATCTCAAGGCAACGGGCTTCCGGGTCGTGTCGACCGTCGAGGGCCGCTCGGCGCGGAGCCGCGAGCGGGCCGCCGAACTCGGTATCGATCTGCTGCCCGGCCTCGCGGAGGTGGTCGCGGCAGCAGACACGTTTCTCTCGATCGTGCCGGCGGATCAGGCCGAGCCGCTCGCAGGTGATGTGTGCCGGCTGGCTGCAGGCAAATCGCTCCATTATGTCGATTGCAACTCGATCACTCCGTCGAAGACGACGCGGATCGCGGAGACGGTCGCCCGTGCCGGGCTGACGTTTTCGGACGGCGGCATCATCGGCCCGCCGCCCGGCGCCCGGATCAAGACGCGGCTCTATGTGTCGGGACCGCACGCGGGCGTGCTCGAGGCGCTCGCATCGGAGCGGATGCCCGTATTCAGGCTCGGGGACAGCCTGACGCAAGCCACCGAGATGAAGATCCTCTTTGCGGCGGCGAACAAGGGCGCGGCGGCGCTGCTCGCCAACGTGATGGCGGCGGCGGCCAATGTGGGCCTCCTCGATCGCGTCATCGGCGAGTTGGACAGTGTGCGGCCCGGCCTCGTCACAACGCTCAATGCGGCGGCCAGCGAACTCGACCAGAAGGCGGCCCGCTGGGCGATCGAGATGGACGACATCGCCGAGGGCCTGGCCGATCTCGGGTGCCATCCGGGCTACCATCGGGCGGCGGGCGAAGGCTATCGGCGCCTCGATGCCAACCTCGCGGACGCGAAAGGCGACACGGTGCTCGACCGGGTGCTCGCCGCCTGGATCGGCCCCAAGGCGGGCTGACGACGGCCCGGTCCCAAGATGGTTCTTGCCTCCGCCGACGGAAGCCCCGAACCTTGCGGGCAAACAAAAGCGGAGGGAGACCCCATGGATCGCAGGGCGCTGGCCGGTCTGAAAGTCGTCGATCTCACCACCACGATCGCCGGGCCGCACTGCACGCGGATGCTGGCCGATCTCGGCGCCGACGTGATCAAGATCGAAGGCCCGGAAGGCGACATGATGCGGACGCGGCCGCCGCTCCGCTCGGGCGCGTCGACGAACTTCGGTCAGCTCAACGCCGGCAAGCGCTCGGTGGTGCTCGATCTGAAGGACCCCGTCGCCGTCAAGGCGGTGCGCAACCTCGCGGCCGAAGCCGACGTGTTCGTCGAGAACTACCGGCCCGGCGTGACGAAGCGGCTCGGGATCTCTTATGCGGCGCTGGCGGAGATCAATCCGCGCCTCGTCTACTGCTCGATCTCGGGATATGGCCAGACCGGACCTTCCGCCGAACTCGCGGCCTACGCGCCGGTGATCCACGCCGCGTCCGGGTTCGATCTCGCGCACATGGCCTATCAGCCGGGGCGCACCCAGCCCGACAATTGCGGCATCTACGTCGCCGACGTCATCTCGGGAACGTATGCGTTCGGGGCCATCATGACGGCGCTCTATCAGCGCGGTACGATGGGGAAAGGCCAGCACGTCGACGTCTCGATGCTGGAAAGCATGCTGTCGTTGACGGTGACGGAACTGCAGGCGGCGCAGTTCACGCTGCCGCCGCCGCCGAAGCGGCCGATCTTCAGCCCGGTCGCGACGAAAGACGGCTACATCCACTTCGCCGTCGCCAGCGAGCGGACCTTCCAGGGCCTGTGTGCCGCCGCCGGCCGGAAGGACTGGATCACGGACCCGCGCTTTGCGAAGTATCTCGACCGGCGCGGCAACTGGGCCGAGCTGATGGAGGAGTTCGAGGCTTGGTCGCGGACGCTGCCGAGCAAGGACGTGCTGGCGGCGCTCGAGCGCGAGGCTGTGCCGGCGTCGCCCTACCGGACGGTCGCCGAGGTGCTCGAAGACCCGCAGATCGCTCATCGGCAGGCGCTGGCGCCGGTCGAAGATCGCGGCGGCACGTTCAAGGCGCTCAATCCGCCATTCCGGCTCTCGGCGTCCGAGGTGAAGGTCGGCTCGTTCGCGGCGGCGCTCGGCGAGCACACGGACGAGGTGCTCGCAACCGCGGGTCTCACGGACGCCGAACTCGCGACGATGCGCGGCAAGGCTTGAGCCCGGCGAAACAGAGGCCTCAGACCAGCCGGAACATCAGAACGCCCGACAGGATCAGCACGATGCCCAGGATCTCGAGCGGGCGGATGGTCTCGCGGAACCAGTAGCGCGAGATCAGGAGGGCGAAGACGATCTGGACCTGGGCGACGGCCGCGACATAGGACGCGTTGGTCAGGGCCGTGGCGAGAAACCAGCCGATGGTGCCGGCGGCGCTGCTGAAGCCGGCGAAGATGCAGATCCCGGGCCAGTGCCGGATGCGGCCCAACTCGCGCGCCTCGGTCGCGAGCAGATAACCGCCGACCAGAACGAACGATACCGACGTCATCGCCGCGCCAGCCAACGCCGAGCGCACGACCGCACTCGCCGACGGGTCCAGGGTGAGGATCGCCTCGCGGAGCGAGAGATAGGAGAACGCGGCGAACAGCGCGCTCAGGAGGCCGATGCGCGTCGCCGGGCCGAACAGCAGGTCGACGAGGCGACGGTCGCCGGCTGTCCAGGCCGCCGGAGCGTTGCGGCCCGCGGACGCCGACAGCACGCCGGCGACCGTGACCGCGATCGCGAGCCAGCCGGTGCCACTGATCGCCTCAGAGAAAAGGACGCTGCCGACGATCGCCGTCAGGATGACGTCGGCGCGGGTCAGCATCAGGCCAACGGCGAAATTGCCGATCTGGAAGAGGCGGACCACGAGCAGGGTCATGAGAAACTGGAGGATCGCCGTCAGGCTGACGTACATCCAGAACCGCGGCGTGGTGGCCGGCATCGCCTCGCCGGTCAAGTGGAGCGAGGCGAACAGGTAGGCCGCCAGAAACGGCAGGCCGAACAGCATGCGGACGTACGTGGTGACGGTCGCCGAGAGATGACGGTTCAACTCCTTCAGCGCGGCATAGCGCAGGGCCTGGAAAAAGGCCGCCGCCAAACTCGCGAAAATCCACAGATGCTCCATGCCGCTCCCCGACGCGGGATGCCCGCGGATCAACCTTCAGACGGCGTTCCGAGGATCGGGGCCCGCCAGCTGGGTCACGGCAAGTCTTGCATAGACGGCGCCGCGCGCGACAAGTTCGACGTGGGTGCCCGTCTCGACGATGCGGCCGTCCTCCATGACGCAGATCAGATCGGCGCCCTGAACCGTCGACAGGCGATGGGCGATGACCAGCGTCGTGCGGCCCTTCGTGAAGCGCGCCAGCGCCGCCTGGACGAGGCGTTCCGATTCCGTGTCGAGCGCGCTCGTCGCCTCGTCGAGCAGCAGGATGGGGGCGTCCTTCAGGATGGCGCGGGCGAGCGCAATGCGCTGGCGCTGGCCGCCCGACAGGCGCGAGCCGCGGTCGCCGATGCCGGTGTCATAGCCGTTCGGCTGCTCGAGGATGAAGCCGTGTGCGTTGGCGGCCTTGGCGGCTGCCACGATATCGTCCTCCGAGGCGTCGAGCCGGCCCAGCGCGATGTTGGCGCGGATGGTGTCGTCAAACAGCGTCACGTCCTGGCTGACCATGGCGATCTGGCCACGCAGGCTCGCCAGGGTGACGGACCGCACGTCCTGGCCATCGATGGCGATGCGACCGGCGTCGACGTCGAACAGGCGCGGGACGAGGTTCATCACGGTGGACTTGCCGGACCCCGAACGGCCGACGAGGGCGACTGTCGCGCCGCCGGGCACGACGAGTGAGAAATCGCGCACAGCGGGCACAGCAGTGGCCGTCTCGTAGGAAAATGCGACGTTCTCGAAGGTGATCATGCCGCGCGAAATCTCGAGCGGTTTCGCGGAGGGCGCGTCGACGATGGCCGGGCGCTCGTCGAGGATCGCGTAAAGGCGCTCGCAGGCGGCGAGGCCTTCCTGCACGCGCACCGAGAGATTGCCGAGGCCACGCGTCGGCTGTGCGGCGAGCACCAGCGCACTGATGAACGCCATGAAGTCGCCGATGGTCGCGATGCCGGAGGAGATGCGCCAGGTGGCGAGTGCAATCACGCCGGCGACGGCGAAGCCGCCCAGCGCCTCGAGCATCGGATCGAGGCGGGCCCGGTTGCGCACCGACTTCATGCGCAGGCGAAGGATCTCCTCGAAGCTGCCGATCATGCGGGTGGCGGCGTAGTCCTCGAGGCGGAAGGTCTTGATCAGGCGCGCGCCGCCAAGCTTCTCCGCCAACAGGGAGAGCATGTCAGCGAGTTCCTCCTGCGTCGCGCGCGCCACGCGTTTCAGGCGCCGGCCGATGGTCACGATCGGCAGGATGGCGAACGGATACACGCCAAGCACGATGAGCGACAGGACCGGATCGCTCCAGACCATGTAGACGACGAGCGCAAGGATCATCATCCCGTCGCGGACGGCGGTGTTGAGCCCGGCCTGCAGCGCCACCTGGATCTGGGCGACGTCGTTCGTCAGGCGGGAGATGAGGTCGCCGGGGCCGTCCCGCGTCAGGCGCGCGAAATCGGCCTTCAGAAGATGAGCGACCGCCACCTTCTGCATGTCGACCGTGATCGCCAGCACGATGCGGCTCGACGTTACCGTCGTCAGATACAGAAGAACGGCGCGGATGGTCGTCGCCAGAACGATCAGACCGGCAATGACGTACATCTGATCCATGCGCCCCTCGGGCAGCACGTCGAAGGCGTACTTGATGAGGCGGGGATAGAAGCCGGTGACGACGGCGAGGGCCGCCATCAGCAGGAACGCGCCGGTCAGCTCGCGCCACTTCGGGCGGACCCAGTCGGCGAGGACGCGCCACAGCAGGTCGCGCGTCGCGGAATCGAGGCGCAACGCCGCCTGTGACTCGGTTTTCGGAGCGGGGTCGTCTCGCGTTTCACTCATCCTGAGATCAGATCCCACCCTGCCGCGCGCGGTGTCCCGCAATCTCCCGTGCTGCCTAACACCGCCGCGGCCGGGGCACCAGCGTGGCACCCTGTCTCCGCCTTGGCGTCACAGGTCCAGGCCACCGCGGCGCAGCTTCTCGTTCTCGGGCTCGACGTGGATCAGAACCTCCACACCCTGCATTGCGGTCTCGATCTCGGCTTCGATGCGATCGCAGATGGCATGCGACTCCGCCACCGTCATGCTGCCGGGCACGACGAGGTGGAATTCGATGAAGGTCACGCTGCCGGCGCGCCGGGTGCGCAGGTCGTGAACCTGGATCGCGCCCTTGCCCAGCGCGGCAGCCTTGATCACTTCGCGCAGATTGGCCAGTTCCTCACGCGGGACGGCCTCATCCATCAGGCTCGACAGCGACGAACTCGTCAGCCGCCAGCCGGTCCACAGGATGTTGAGGGCGACGGCCGCCGCGATCAGGGGGTCCAGAAGTGGCCAGCCCGTCACGTAGGCGAGCACGAGGCCCGCCATCACGCCGACGCTGGTCAGCACGTCCGTCATCACGTGATGCCCGTCAGCGACGAGGGCCGGCGACCGGTTCTGGCCGCCCCAGCGGATGAGGAATACGGCCCAGACCGCGTTCAACAACGTCGCCACGGCGGCGATCGACAGGCCCAGGAGCGGTGCTGCGAGCATGCGAGGGGATTGAATGGCGTTCCAGGCCTCGTGAAGGATCAGGACCGCCGCAACGGCGATCAGCGCCCCCTCGAAGACGGCAGAGAAATACTCGGCCTTGTGGTGACCGAAGGGATGGCGGCGGTCGGCGGGGCGGGCACTGACCCGCACGGCGACGAGCGCAATGACGCCCGTCACGACATTGACGATGCCTTCCAGCGCGTCAGAATAGAGCGCGACGCTGCCCGTTACCCAGTAGGCCACGAACTTGATCGCCATGGCCGCCAGGGCGACGACGATGCTCGCGATGGCGACCAGAGCGATCGATCCGTTCCTGTCGTTCGGCGCTCCGGCTCGCTCGGTCTGGCCTTCGGCAATCATCACATCTCCAGGGGCGGTCGCTCGTTCCAGACGAGGTGCTAGCGGAAGCCGGATGGCTAAGCCAGTCTACTCGCCGTCGATGCACGCTCCGCAGCATGCATCTACCCAGTGCTTCGGGGATAAGTTCATGGCAGGCCGCAATGACGACAGGCCGAAAGGCAGCATCAAGCCCGCCGAGGCACGGGCCGAGCGGCTCGCGGCGGAACTGCGGAGCAATCTGGCCCGGCGGAAGGCGCGCGCCCGCGCCCTGGCTCGCGAAGCCCGCATAGCAGACGACGCCCCGAGTCACGACGGCCGCGACGACGACGGAACCTGAACCCTCCAGCGACCGACACGGATCGGCCACAGACGGGCGCTGCACTGCGGCAGATGCGTCGTCGGTATTGTCGAGGGCGCGCCGATTTGCGACAGCAACTCTGAAATGGGCGCTGCCGATTCGCCCCACGTCGCGTGGCGGCGCGATCGGGCGAGGCCGAGCGCACCGGCGCATGGAGAAGAGCAGATGGACCGGATCAAGATCGTGGGCGGGCACAAGCTCGAGGGTGTGATTCCGATCTCGGGGGCCAAGAACGCGGCGCTCCCGCTCATGATCGCGAGCCTGCTGACCGGCGACCGCCTGACGCTCAAGAACGTGCCGAACCTCGCCGACGTCAATCTGCTCGCGCGCATCCTGCGCAATCACGGTGTCGACCACTCCATCGAGGGCAAGCGGGCCAGCCCGACGCCGCATCTCGGCGAGACGTTCCACCTGACGGCGCGAGATATCGTCGATACGACAGCGCCTTACGAGATGGTGTCGCGGATGCGGGCCAGCTTCTGGGTGCTCGGCCCCATTCTCGCCCGCATGGGGCAGGCCCGCGTGTCACTGCCCGGCGGGTGTGCGATCGGGACGCGGCCCGTCGACCTGCACCTCACCGGACTCAAGGCGCTCGGGGCCGAGATCGACATCGACGGCGGCTATGTCGTCGCCAAGGCCGCGCATGGCAGGCTCAGGGGCGGACGCGTGGTGTTCCCCAAGGTGTCGGTCGGCGCGACGCACAACGTGCTGCTCGCGGCGGCGCTCGCCAAGGGCGAGACCGTGATCGAGAACGCCGCGCGGGAGCCCGAGATCGGGGACGTCGCGAACTGCCTCGTCAAGATGGGCGCGCACATCGAGGGCATCGGCACCTCGACGCTGCGTATCCAGGGGCGCGACAGTCTCGAGGGCGCGGTGCACACCGTGCTTCCCGACCGGATCGAAACGGGAACGTTCGCCTTCGCCGTTGCCGCGACAGGTGGCAACGTGCTGCTCGAAGGGGCACGGGCGGGCCTGCTCGAGACGGCGCTCGCGGCCCTCGAACAAACCGGAGCGGTGGTCACCCAGGAGGCCGACGGCATCCGGGTCCGGCGCAACGGGTCGGGGGTCGATCCGATCACGATCGAGACGCAGCCTTTCCCGGGATTTCCGACCGACCTTCAGGCCCAGCTCATGGCGCTGATGGCGACGGCGCGCGGCACGAGCGTCATCCGCGAGACGATCTTCGAGAACCGGTTCATGCACGTGCAGGAGCTGGCGCGACTCGGCGCCGACATCCAGTTGCACGGCGATACGGCGACCATCCGCGGCGTCAAGCACCTGAAGGGCGCGCCCGTCATGGCAACGGACCTGCGCGCCTCGGTGTCGCTCGTCATCGCGGGGCTGGTCGCGGACGGCGAGACGACCGTCAATCGTGTGTATCACCTGGATCGCGGCTTCGAGCGGCTCGAGGAGAAGCTCTCCCGGTGCGGGGCCCGGATCGAACGCATCTCGGCGGGCTGAGGACAGGATCGCTTGACGTCACAACCGCCGGTCCCACCGACGCGCCGCAGCAGCACGCTCATCGGCGCGCTATGTGCTGCGTTTTCAGCGTTGTGCTGGTCCGGCAATCACATCGTCGGGCGGGCGATCTCGGGCGAGGTGCCGCCGATCGCGACCGGATCGATCCGATGGATCATCCCGGCGCTGCTGCTGGCGCCATTCGCCCTGCCGCATCTTCGTCGTGACTGGCCGCAGATCCAGCGGACGTGGCCGACGATCGTCACGCTGTCGCTGGTCGGCGGCGCGATCTTCGGCACGCTGCAGTACGTGGGGCTCACCTACACGACGGCGCTGAACGTCTCGGTGCTGAACTCGGTGGCGCCGGTGTTCATCATCGCGGCCGGCTGGGCGCTGTTCCGCGACCGCGTCGGGGCCGTGCAGGCGCTCGGCATCGCAACCTCCCTCGCGGGCGTCATCGCCATCATCAGCAAGGGGTCGCTCGAGACGCTGGGACGCTTGTCCTTCAACAAGGGCGACCTCGTCATCCTGTTCAACATGGGCTTGTGGGCGATCTATTCGGCGTCGCTGCGCAAGCGCGGGCCGATGCACTGGATGTCGTTCACATTCATTCTGGCGGCGCTCTCGGCCGTGGCGACGCTGCCGGCGTGGTGGCTGGAGCACGCCTCCGGGACGGTTCTCGTCCTGACGCCCAAGGCCGTGGCGGCCCTGGCGTTCGTCGCCCTGTTTCCGAGCCTTCTCGCCTACGCCACCTGGAGCCGGGGGGTGGAGCTGCTCGGCTCCGGCCGGGCCGGCGTGTTCCTACACCTGATCCCGATCTTCAGTGCGCTGGTTGCCGGGGCCGTGCTCGGCGAGGAGATCGCGGGCTATCATCTGGCCGGGTTCGCGCTGATCCTCGGCGGGGTCTGGCTGGCCGCGCGGGGGCGCTGAGCCGGCCGACGCAAGCCGCCGCATGTTGCGTGCGCGGGGCGGCGACTATATCTGTGACCGAGAACAACCCTGGAACCGACGGTGCGCGGCCTCTGGCGGCTGCCGGGATGCGAGAGAAATGTCCCTCCTGAAGCTGATCGTCTTCGATGCCGAGGACCTGAACGTGGTATCTGCGCACCTGCAGGATGCCATCCTGCGCTCCGGGGACATGGCCTATCTGACCCGCCAGAAGCGTTTCGCGGCGGTGCTGAACCGGTTCGACTGGGCCGGCGCCATGAAGGGCGAGCCTGCGAACGACGACCTGACGCGCTTTCGGTGCGGCCTCAGGTTCGAGCGCGTGCTGAAAGTACGTTCGTCGGGGATCAACACGGCGGACAAGGGCCAGGTGCTGGTCTTGCTCAACATCGATTTCCAGCCCCACGGGGTCGACGATCCCGCCGGCACGGTGACGCTCACATTCGCGGGGCAGGCGGCCTTGCAGCTCGATGTCGAATGCCTGGAAGCCGAGCTGAAGGACCTCGGGCCCGCCTGGGCGGCAAAGTCGAAACCCCAGCATCCCATCGACGAAACCGACTGACCGACAGGCGACGCCACGCCCGCGCGCCAAACCGACCACCTGGGAGCGCGCCTCGCGCGTCGACACCATGCCGATCCGACTACAGACGTCCGCCGCCGATTTCGAAAGCCGGTTCCGGGACTTCCTCGGCACCAAACGGGAGGTCTCGGAAGACGTCGAAGCCGCCGTCGCACGGATCATCGCCGACGTCAGGGCGCGAGGCGATGCGGCTTTGGCCGAGTTCAGCCAGAAATTCGATCGCACCGACCTCGGCCGGATCGGCCTCCGGGTCACCGAGAGCGAGTTGGACGCGGCGACGGCCGCGTGCGATCCGGCCGTGCTCGCGGCGCTCGGGCTGGCGCGGGACCGGATTCTCGCTGCACACCAGCGCCAGAAGCCCGAGCCGGAAGTCCGCTACCGCGACAGCGTGGGCGCGGAACTCGGCACACGATGGACGGCGGTCGAGTCGGTCGGTCTCTACGTGCCGGGGGGGCTCGCGTCCTACCCCAGCTCGGTCCTCATGAACGCGGTCCCGGCCAAGGTGGCGGGCGTCGAGCGTGTCGTGATGGTGGTGCCGGCGCCCGGTGGCGTGCTCAACCCGCTGGTGCTGGCTGCGGCCCGTCTTGCCGGCGTGGACGAGGTGTATCGGGTCGGCGGGGCGCAGGCGATCGCGGCACTCGCCTACGGCACCGAGACGATCAAGCCGGTCGCCAAGATCGTCGGGCCGGGCAACGCCTACGTAGCGGCAGCCAAGCGGCGCGTGTTTGGACAGGTCGGGATCGATTCCATCGCGGGGCCGTCCGAGGTGCTCGTGATCGCCGACGCGGACAACGACCCGGAATGGATCGCAGCCGACCTCCTTGCCCAGGCCGAACACGACACGGCGGCGCAGTCGATCCTCATGACGGACGACGCGACGTTCGCCGACGCGGTCGAGGCGGCCGTCATGCGGCAGCTCGCCCAGCTGCCCAAGGCCCAGATCGCGGGTGAGAGCTGGAAGACGTTCGGCGCGACAATCGTGCTCCGGTCGCTCGACGAGGCTCCGGCGCTGGCCGACCGTCTCGCGGCCGAGCATCTCGAGATCGCGACGCGGGACCCCGACGCGCTCGCAGCGCGCATCCGAAATGCCGGCGCGATCTTTCTCGGCAATCTGACGCCGGAGGTGATCGGCGACTATGTCGGTGGATCGAACCACGTGCTCCCGACGGCCCGGAGCGCGCGGTTCTCGTCGGGCCTCGGCGTCCTCGATTTCATGAAGAGGACCTCGCTCCTCCGTCTCGACCGGGCCGCGCTCGAGAGCCTCGGACCGGCCGCGATGACGCTCGCGCGCGCCGAAGGCCTCGAGGCGCACCGGGCGTCGGTGGAACTCCGGATCGCCGCCCTGCAACTGAAGCGAGAGGCTCCATGAGCGACGAGGCGGACCCATCGCGCGCGCCGGACGGTGGCGAGCCGACGGCTCCCACACCCTCGGCCGAGCGCAACAAGCTTTCGGCCATCACCTTCGATCCGGCCTCGATCCGGCGCTCCAATCCCAATACGGAGCATGAGCGGGAGGTCGCCATCTATGACATCCTCGACGGCAACCACTTCGCCGTCGAAGGCCGGAACGACGGGCCCTACGCGCTGAAGCTCGGCCTCGTCGAGGACCGGCTGGTGCTGCACATCTCGCCCGAAGCCGGCGGACCGCCGCTCACGCATCTTCTGTCGCTGACGCCGTTTCGCCGGATCATCAAGGACTACTTCCTCATCTGCGAAAGCTACTACCAGGCGATCCGGAGTGCGCCGCCGTCGAAGATCCAGGCCATCGACATGGGACGGCGCGGGCTGCACGATGAAGGCAGCCGGGTGCTGGTGGAGCGCCTGAAAGGGAAAGTGGACGTCGATCACGACACGGCACGACGGCTGTTCACGCTCATCTGCGCGCTGCACTGGAAGGGATAGGCCACATGCGCGAGGGCGGGCTGCCTGGCTCGGTGCTGTTCGCATGCACCATGAATGCCGTGCGCTCGCCCATGGCGGCCGCCATTCTGCGGCATCTCGCGGGACGAAAGGTGTATGTCGAGTCTGCCGGCGTCCGAGCTGGCGAGGTGGACGGCTTCGTGCTCGCCGCCATGGACGAATTCGGCATCGACCTCTCCGGGCACAGGCCGCACACGCTCGCCGATCTCAACGACACGACGTTCGACCTGATCATCACGCTGTCGCCGGAAGCGCATCATCAGGCGCTCGAACTGACGCGCACCATGGCCGTCGACGTCGAGTACTGGCCGACGTTCGATGCCTCGCTGATGGTCGGACAGGGGAGCCGCGAGCAGATCCTCGAGAGCTATCGCGCCGTCCGGGACCGGCTCCTGAAGCGCATCAAGGAGCGGTTCAACCTGTCGGGCGGACCGACAGTCTAGCCGTAGCCCGCGAGACGGGCGAGATCGGCGAGAACCTCGTCGATGTGCTCCAGCACCCAGAAATGGCCGTGGCCGGGAAGCTCATGCGACAGGCATCCGGGAATGCGGGTGGCCAGATCGAAGGCGAGGCCGGCCGGGACGATGGCGTCCGAGGTGCCTTGCCAAAGTGATGTCGGACAGGTGACCGCCTCCGGCGCCAGAGGCCAGGGCCGGGAATAGAGGTCCAGATCAGAGACGGCGCCATCGACACCCGAGCGCAGGGCCTCCGCCGTCATGGCAATCACCACGGCGCGGGCTTCGGCAGTGGCGAGCACGGCGCGATCGGGCGGCGTCAGTCCGGCCTTGAAAACCGTGTGGGATGCCCCAGGCGACAGCATGAACCCCGTACGCGCGGCTGCCGCAAGCCGGCGAAGCAGCGCCGGGCGACGCGGCAACCGCCGGAAAAACGCGCGCTGCGGCCACGAGAGGATGCGGCCGGCGGCCGGACTTGCGATCTCGCCCAGCGGCGAGACCAGCGCCAGTGCGGAAATGCGCGGCCCCAAGGCGACCGACGTCACCACCGCGTAGGGACATCCACCCGAAATGGCGAGGATCGGTGCGGTGTCGATCGCCAGATGATCGAGCACGGCTGCGACGTCCTCGGCGAAGGTGGCGAGGGTGCGATCCGGGTGCGGCGACGAGAGGCCATAGCCCGGGCGGTCCGGTGCGATAAGACGGAGGCCGCGCGCTTGCGCCGACCGGGCGGCGGGCTCGTACATCAAGCGGGAGGCCGGGGCGCCGTGAAAGGCGAGCACCGGGCGGCCGTCCGCCGCGCCGAACTCGCGCCAACCGATCGTACGCCCGTCCTTCAGTCGCAGTTCCGAATCCCGGCTCATGCGTTGGGTCCGAGGCTGTCCCGTCGGGGCGTCGTCCGTCTCAGGCGGCTTCCGGCATGCGCTCCAAGATCGCGATGAAGAAGCCGTCGGTGCCATGGGTCGCCGGTGTCAGCAGCAGGGTGTCGGTGCTCCCGTCCGCCGAGGGCGGCGGCGCGCCGCCGATGGACGACCGCCACGCCTCGCCGAACGGCAGGACGCGGAAGCCGGGGCGGCGCTCGAGAAAGGCCGCGATCTGGCCGGTGTTCTCGGCTGCCAGCAGCGAACACGTGACGTAGACGAGACGGCCACCAGGCTTCACGTGCCGGGCTGCGGTGTCGAGGACGGAGATCTGCTCGGCGAGGCGGCTTTCGAGATTGCTCTCCTTCAGGCGCCATTTGGCCTCGGGGCGGCGACGCCAGACGCCGGTGCCGGTGCAGGGAGCATCCACCAGAACCACATCGAACCGATCACCGAGCGCATCGAGGGCGACCTTGTCGCGAGCACGCAAGACCTGGATGTTGCGGGTCCATGCGCGCTTCACTCGGTCGTAGATGGCCTTCAGACGCTCGCGATCGTCGTCGTAGGCGAAGATCTGGCCGGTGTTGTGCGTGGCGGCGGACATGGCGAGCGTCTTGCCGCCCGCGCCAGCGCACAGGTCGAGGATCTGCATGCGCGGGCCGGCCCCGGTCAGCAGGGCGGCGAGCTGTGAGCCCTCATCCTGGACCTCGAACCACCCGGCCTGGAAGGCGGCCTCGGCCTGGAGGTTCGGTGTGCGAGACGGGCCTTCGGGCGCCGGGATCCGGACGCCCACGGGCGAGAACGGTGACGGGGCGGCACCGAACGACGCCAGCGCCTTCAAGACGCGCTCGCGGGTGGACTTCAGCAGGTTGACGCGGAGATCGGCGGGCGCACGCAACGCAAGGGCCTTGCCCTCGGCGACGGCGTTCTCACCGAAGACCGCGACGAACGACGGCCAGAGCCATTCCGGAACGTCGGCCTCGATATGGGGCGCGGCCGGCGGCGGCGGGTCGGTCAGGCCCTGACGCTCGCGCTCGTCGAGGGGGGGCGGCGTGTGATCCTCGCCGGTGCACATGGCGATCACGGCGGCGGCATCGACGCCGAGGGACGACGGCGCGGCGCCCAACGCGATGGCGCGCGGCGCATCCGAACCCATGGCGCTCGCCAGCGAGGACCGGCGGCGCAACGCGTCATAGACCAGATTGCCGATCGCCGACCGGTCGCCCGATCCGGCGAAACGGTGATCCTTGCCCCAGTCGGCCAAGGCCATGGCTACGGGACGGTGACGCGTGACGACTTCGTCGAGCACCTCGATGGCAGCAGTGATACGGGCGCCAGGGCGCATCGGAGTGGTCCCTTCGGGGTCTAAAGAAGATGTATGACCAGCTTCAGCCACATCAGCACGAGCGCGACGAAGCCGACCAGAAACGCCAAGCCGCGGTGCATGACGACGTTCGGGCCGACATGGATCACGGTGTGGACGATACGGGACAGGGCGAAGATCCAGGCCAGGCCCACCATCAGCACGTCCACGGCGTTTGTGATCATCGCATAACCGACGACCGCATAGAACAGCACCGGCATCTCGAACTGGTTCGCATAGTTCTTCGAAAACTTGAGCGCCTGATCCGTCCACGCGTTCCGTCCGAGACGAACGTCGTCGTCCGAGAGCGACTGGCCCAGCTCGCGCATGGAGCGCGCGCGGGCCGGCCCCATGCCCAGCAGAACGGCGAACGTGAGCACGACCTGCACGATGACCGGCCAGAGAATGGCGGTCTCTTTCATGTTGATGCTCCGTTATTGGGGCTCTCGCGGCAGCGCTGGCAGCCGGACCCGCCGGATAACGCACCGGGGCCGCCCCGTCGAGCGCAATCGCCCGATCGTCGTTACTCGTAGCCCTCGGCGCGGGAGCGGGCGATGGCCGCCTGCCGCTCGGCTTCGTCGAGGAGGCCGGCCGGATCGTCGCGGCGGGCGCCGATGCGGCGCGTATGGACGAAGAGGTCACGGGCCACCGCCTCGAGGCGAGAAAGCTCCGCCAGCGGGTCCGCATGATCGTCGACGCGAAGATCGAGGGCGGCGTGGGGCTCGTCGTCGTGGATGAGAAGGGCCGCCGACTGACGACCGCGCTTGTCGCCGCCCGCCGCCTCACCGGCCTTCAGAGCCGCGATGAGACGCCGCGCGAACGGGATATCGGTCGCGTCGGCGAAAGCGCGCGCCGTCTCGCGGACGACGGCCTCGCCGGCCAGCATGTTGCCCGCCACGGAGAAGCCCCGCCCGGTGACGTGGCCGCACCAGGGGACGCAGGCGAGGCCCGTATGAGCGGCCGAGCGGCCATGCCGGTCCATGACGTGAACCTGACGGTGATCGCGGCCGGGATCGGTGGCGAGCAGCGCCGCGAGGCAGGCCTCGGCGGGCACGCCGCTCGCCAGCAGATCGAGACCGCGCGGGCCGAGAAGCTGGTTTGTGGTCGCCTGTGTGGCAACCGCGCCGGCGCCCGTCCGGATGTGGGGAACACGGGCGCCCACGGCAAAGGCGCGGGTCGCGACGGCGATGCCGATGCGTCCTGTCCGTTCGCAACGCGCGACGATGGAGAAGGTCATGCCCGGCCTCCCGGATGCGAGGGTTGACAGTTGCTAGGCATCATAGCGCCCATCGCGTCACGGCGAGCGTTTCACCGACAGATTTCAGGCGCGTAGCGATCTCGTCGCGGCGCAGGAGGCCGGTCTGTGTATCGACATGGCCGACGACGCTCGCCGCGTTGAGCGAGGCCGCCCGTAGTGCCGTGTCCAGGGTCTCGCCGCCGACGGTCATGCCCGCGAACGTCGAGACGAAGGCATCGCCGGCGCCGGCCGTGCCCGCCACCTCGACGAGATGGGGCGCGCAATGGACGATGGCGCCCGCCGATGCCGCATAGGCGCCATGGCCGCCGTCGGTCAGCAACAGCACGCGAGGGCCAAGTTCGAGGACCGCCCCCATGAAGCGGGCGAGGCCCATGTGGAAGCCGCCGCCGGTCAGTCCACGACGGGCCAGTCGCGGGGCACCATCGCCGCCGAGCGGGCCGCCGCCCTCGCCGAAGCGGGCGACGAGCGAGGGCAGCATCACCTCGGCCTCGGCGCGGTTGATCGAGAGGATATCGATCTTCGCGAGGCATTCCTGGAAGGCCACACCGCGCGCCGCCAACTGACGCGGCCCCGGATTGACGGAAATGCGGGCGCCCTGGTTGCGGGCCTTGTCGACGAGCAGCGGAAAGCAATCGGCGGACGCGTTCGAGAGCGATGCGATGTGGACCAGATCGACAGCGAAGGCGTCGTCCTTCAGGTCGGCAGGCTCCAGCAGCGTGTTGGCGCCGCGAAACGTGAAGATAGCGGCGTTGCGCTCGTGCGAGGAGACCAACACCGACGCGCCGGTCGGAGCGCGGGCATCACGGAGCGCCCAGCGGGTCGAGATCCCCTCGCGCATGAGGCCTGCCAGGATCGTCTCGGCGCGCTGATCCTGCCCGAGCTTCACGAGGGCGGCCGCGTCGAAGCCCTGCCGCGCCAGCGAGACGGCGGCATTGACGGCGCCACCGCCCGAGTGGGTCGATATTTCCAGAGCTTCGGTCTTGCTGCCTTCCTGCAGCAGCAGAAAGGAAGCGTCGGCGTTCAGCATCGACATGCGTTCGATGCGGTCGCTGGCGATGATCGCGATCGTATCGATGGTGGCGCTGCCGACCGTCAGGCTTTTCATGATGTTTGGCTCCGGTCCTCGGGGCCGGTGTTAGCCCCAGACGGCCCGCATTGCCAGCCGCAAGCCAACGCCGGGGGCTACGAGTGCCCGCAAAGGCTTCTCGGCTCCGAAAAATGTGAGCTAGGATCGTCGCAACAACAAAATACTGGAGGACGTCCGACCATGAAGCTCGGTCTGCATCTCGGCTATTCCGGCGCCCACTACGATATTCCCGTGGAACTCGTTCAGCGTGCCGAACAACTCGGCTACGACAGCGTGTGGACGGCCGAAGCCTACGGCACGGATGCCGTCACGCCGCTCGCCTACCTCGCCGGCAAGACGGAGCGCATCAAGCTCGGCACCGCCATCATGCAGCTTTCGGCGCGCACGCCCGCCAATGCCGCCATGTCGGCCGCCACCATCGACACCATGGCCGGCGGCAACCGCTTCATCGCCGGAATCGGCGTTTCGGGGCCGCAGATCGTCGAGGGCTGGTACGGACAGCCGTGGGGACGGCCCTACTACCGGATCAAGGACTACGTCGGCATCATGCGCAAGATCTGGAAGCGCGAGGGGCCGGTTTCGCACGAGGGCGAGGAGATCAGCCTGCCCTACACCGGACCGGGCGCGCTCGGGGTCGGCAAGCCGCTGAAGTCGATCCTGCACATGAACCCGAATATCCCGATCTATCTCGGGACGGGGAACGAGGCCACCGTGCGGCTCACCGGCGAGATCGCCGACGGCTGGCTGCCGCTCGGCTTCGTGCCGGGATCGCTGCCGGAATACCTACCATGGCTGGAGGAAGGCTTCCGCCGGGCCGGCAACGGCAAGAGCCTGAAAAACTTCGAGATCCAGGCGTCGTGCCACGTCGAGGTCTGCGACAACGTGAAGGAGGCGCTCGACCGGCTGAAACCGGAAGTGGCGCTCTACGTCGGCGGGATGGGCCACAAGGACAAGAACTACCACAAGGACATGCTGGTGCGCCGCGGCTTCGGGGACGCTGCCGAACGAATCCAGGAACTCTACCTCGCCAAGCGCAAGGACGAGGCGGCGGCCGCCGTGCCCGACGAGTGGGTGGACCTCAAGTCGCTCGTCGGTCCGCCGGCGCGGATCAAGCAGCGCTACCGGGCGTGGGAAGACTCGGGCGCGTCGTCGCTCACGGTCAGAAGCAAGCAGCCCGAAGCCGTCGAGGTGATGGCCGAGGCCGCGCGTCTCAATCGCGGATGAGCGGACGGCGCGCCGTCGCCGCACGCTCGATCACCCGATCCCATCCATCAGCGCTTTCCCGACGAGGCAACGCATGACCTTCGACAAGCCGTACCAGGGCATCAAGGTGGTCGATCTTTCGCAGGGGGTCGCCGGTCCCTACTGCGCCATGCTGCTGGCGCGGCACGGCGCGGAGGTGATCAAGGTCGAGCCACTCGACGGCGACTGGTCGCGAGCGCTCGGGGCGCGCTACGGCGACCACACCGCGTTCTCGGTGGCGGCCAACATCGGCAAGAAATCGCTGGCGGTGGATCTCAAGTCCGCCGAGGGTCGCGAGATCGTCGACCGGCTGACCCGCGATGCGGACGTGTTCCTCGAAGGGTTCCGCCCCGGCGTGATCGACCGCCTCGGCTTCGGCTATGAGCGCCTCAAGGCGATGAACCCGGGGCTCATCTATCTCTCGGTCTCGGGGTTCGGTCAGAACGGGCCGCTCAGCGAGAAGCCGGCCATGGACCCGATCCTGCAGGCCTTCACCGGCTTCATGTCGGAGAACAAGGGGCCGGACGGCATCCCTCACCGGACGCCGACGATCATCGTCGACATGGCGACCGGGCTCTATTCGCATCAGGCCGTCGTGGCGGCGCTCTACGCCAAGGCCAAGGGCGCGCCCGGGCGGCGGATCAACTCGAGCCTCATGGAAGCGGCGGCGAACCTGCAATCCATCCGGATGATGAGCGCGGTGCGCGACGGGCCGTTCCGCAACGTCGCCGGTCCCGGCGGCACGTATCTCGCGAGCGACGGCGGGTGGATCCAGATCGCGGCCATCAAGAACCACGAATTCGAAGGCGTGTGCCGGGTCGTGGGCAGGCCGGACTGGATCACCGACCCGCGCTTCAGGACGACCACCGACCGCTATACGCACGCGGCCTTTCTCGGCGAGGAGGTGGCGAAGATCATCAAGACCCGCCCCGCTACGGAATGGCGCGAAAAGTTCACCGAGGCCGGACTGCAGAACGAAATCGTACAGACCTACGACGACTTCGTCCGCCATCCACACACCGAGGCGACGGGGCTCATCACGTGGACCGAGCATGACGGCGGCGGCGCGCCCTGGGCGACGCCCAATCCGGCCGGCACGCCCCGCATGAGCAACGGCGACGACGACAGCAAGGCGCCGACGCTCGGGCAGCACACGCGCGAGATTCTCGCCGGGCTCGGCTACGGCGACGGGGACATCGACGCGCTCGTCGCGCGGAAGGTCATCGGCGCTTGACGGCGCGGCGCTCGTGGCCGCGCGCGGCTAGGAAGCCAGGGTTACGGACCGCCAGCTCGTTCGCCAGATGCGCCTTCAGTCGCGCCCTGAGATCGGGGTGCGTCTTGTCGCTGACCTCGCCCGAGCGGATGTCGCGGGCCAACTGCGTCAGGGTGCCGTCGCCGTCGTCGTAGAACGGGTCCAGCAGCTCGAACGCGAGCGCCTCGTCCTCGACGGCCAGTTCGCGGCGGGCGATGTCGATGGCGTTGGTCATCATGGCCGCGAGATAGCGTTTCTCGGGTGGCAGTGCTGCCGCCACCTCGGTGCGGAAGGCCTCGTGGACGAGATCGAGCAGCGCCTCGGCGCCGAGCCTGCGATGATTGCCCGTCGTCATGTCACTCTCCCGCGCCCGGCGAGACGCTCGATGATGTCGAGGGCATCCCACTCCATTTCCGGCGGCATCAGGCCCGTCAGCGCCAGTTCCAGAGACCGCTCGCCGGACTTGATGAACCGATCACCCTGCAGGAGCGCGATGGTGGCCCAGCGGGCGGCGGCGAGAACCTCGAAATAGGCAAGTTCGGCGGCTCCGACCTTCGCGTCGGCGACCGCGTTATAGCCGTCGAGCAGGCTCGCCAGCCGGGATATGCCGCCCGCCACCTTGTCGTCGTTGCCGAAGCGCCAGCAGCGGGCGATGAACCAGCCGATGTCCTCGCGCGGGTCGCCCCAGTGACAGAACTCCCAATCGAGGATCGCGGTCAAGTGGCCGGCGTCGACCATGTAGTTGCCGGTGCGGAAATCGCCGTGGACTAGGGTAATCGCCTTCGGTTCGGGCGCATTGGCGTCGAGCCAGGAGAGGATGTACTCGAGGGCCGGGCGCGGTTCGCTGGCGCCGTCGAGGCTCTTGCGCATCTCGGCGACGGCCATGCGCGACGGGTTGTGCAGCGGCACCGGCAGGAACGGCAGCGTTCCCGCCGCTGGTTTCACTGAGTGGATGCAGGCCAGCTCGCGACCGATCTCGGCGGCCAGAGCATCGCCGAACTCCGCCAGCGCCGGATCGCGCACAATGCGCCGGCCCTGGGCGTTGCCGGCGACCAGCGCCTGGATGGCGAAGGCGCGGCCGATCAGGGCTACGTCGTCGCTGGCGACGATGGGCTCGGCGACCCGCACACCGGCGCGATGGGCCGCCTCGATGCAGCGGAACTCCGACAGGCGGTCGAGGCTCATCGAGAGGCTGGCCGCAGCGTCGGTGCGCAACACCCACGCGTGAGTGCCGGCGCGGGGACCGCCGGTGACCTCCGCGTCGAGGCGCCAGTTCTGCTGCACGGCGCCGCCCGCGAGCAGGCTCGCCGAGGCGATACGGACAGCGTCGGCGGCGAGTTCGCGTGCGAGCCAAGGCTCGAGTGGCGCGAAGCTCGCGGGCTCGAGCGGCGGGCGGGCCACGGGGTCCGGAGCGGCGGGGGTGGGCGGGCTCGGCATAGTCATTCCGTCGGCAACAGGTGGCCGCCATCGACGACGACTGTGGTGCCGGTCATGAACGAGCCCGCACGAGAAGCGAGCAACAGAAGCGGGCCGTCGAGTTCCTCGAGGCGGCCGAGACGGCGCATCGGCACGTGCGCGATCATGCGCTTGCCGGCGTCTGTCTCCCAGAAGTCGTCGTTGAGTTCGGTCGCGATGTAACCCGGCGCGATGGCGTTGACGCGGATGCCGTCACGGGCCAGCTCGAGCGCCCAGTTGCGCGTGAGCGCAATGACGGCCGCCTTCGACGCGGCGTAGGCCGACAACGTCTTGATGGCGCCGAGGCCGACGATCGAGGCGATGTTGACGATGGCGCCGCCCTTGCCGGCCGCCGCCATGCGGCGCGCGCCTTCCTGGCCGACACGAAAGACGCCATCGAGATTGACGTCGAGGACGCCGCGCCACTGCGCCTCGGTCATGCGCGTGAAGAAGGCCGGGTCAGTGACGCCGGCATTGTTGACCACGATCGTGACCGGACCGAGCGCCGCCTCGGCCGCATCGAACGCGGCCTTCACCGAGGCGGGATCGACGACGTCGAGGGTGACGGCCGCGGCCTTGCCGCCGGCGGCTTCGATTTCGCGTGCCAGATCAGCGAGCCGGTCGGTGCGGCGGGCGCAGAGGGCCACGCGCGCGCCGGCTGCCGCGAGCACCTTCGCGAAATGACGGCCGAGGCCGGACGACGCCCCCGTGACGAACGCCACCTCACCGTCGAGCCCGAATTTGCCTTTGCCTGCGTCGCTGCCAGTCATGACGTCCCAATCCCGATCCACGTGTCGAAACACCGCGAAAGAACGGCAAACCGCGCACGGTGCCACCCCCATCGCGGAGCGGGCGCATATTGATCGGTTCAGGGGGAGAGCGCAACGAACGACGGCGGGCGTTCAGCAGACCGTCGGCATGCAAAGGCGGATGTCGAACTTCTGATGGGCCTTGGCACGCGTGAAGTCGAACTCGCGGCCGTCGGCGCAGCGGGCCCGGCCTTCGATGGCGCCGAGTTGAGGTGCCGGAAGCTCGCGAACGAAGACCAGCCGTTCGAGCTGGCATTTCCTCTCGTCCATAAGTTGCAGGCGCAGTGTGCTTTCCCAGAGTTCGTCGGCGTGGCCGGGCACTGCGGCACCCCCGATCGCGACCGCCACGAGAAGGGCGAGCGAGGCCAGCCGCCTGACGAGAGCAGACGCACCGGTGGTCTTGAAGTCGTTGCGAAGCATCGGCATCCTCCCGGCCCAGACCGCATGCAGCGTAGGGTGATGCCCTTGCGACGCGTTGATCTTGAGCAACCGCCTGCTGCGGCCTAACCTCCGGCTTAGGATCGGCGTCCGGTAGAGGTGCGCCAGATCGAGGAATGTTTCCGACAATGACCCTCACCTATACGCCGAGCGCTCCCGATGTCCGCGCCAACCCCTATCCGCAGTTTTCGGAATTGCGCGAGCGCGATCCGGTGCACTGGAGCCCGGCGCTCAAGTCGTGGGTGCTGACCCGATACGACGACGTGGCACGGGCGCTCGCGACCGCCGACGAGATGTCGCCCGACCGCCTGACACCGTTCTACGCGACGCTCGCCGAGCCCGGCCGCTCGATCCTCGCCGAGGTGATGCGCTATCTTTCGCTGTGGATCGTGTTCCGGGATCCGCCGGGGCATACGCGCGTCCGGGCGCTTGTTTCCAAAGCGTTCCTGCCGGGGACGATCACCGGCTGGCGCCCCGTCATCGACGAGATCAGCGAACGGCTGATCGACGACCTTGCGAAAAAGGGGCCCTGCGAGACCGATCTCGTCGCCGATCTCACCATGCAGCTCCCGGCCCGCGTCATCATGCGGATCATGGACGTACCGGAGCAGCACCTCGCCGACATCAAGCACTGGTCCGACGACATCATGACGTTCCTGTTCTCGGCCCGGGACATCACCGACAAGTACGAGCGGGCACGGCGTGGCGCGGGCGCGATGGCGGCGCTGTTCCGCCAGCTCATCGAGGAGCGGCGGGCCGCGCCCGGCAACGATCTTCTCAGCCTGCTCATCACGGCGCGGGATCAGGACGACAAGCTCAGCGAGGACGAACTCGTCGCCACGGCCATGCTGCTTCTGTTCGCCGGGCACGAGACGACGACCAACCTGCTGTCGAACTCGACCCTGATGCTGCTGCGCGATCCAGAGGCGCGGGACCGGTTCGTGGCGGAGCCCGACAGCGCGGGGACGTCGATCGAGGAGTTTCTCCGCTTCGACGGGCCGTCGAACTCGATGAGCCGCGTGGTCAGGGCCGATCACGAGGTCGGCGGCAAGCGCCTGAAGCAGGGCGACCGCGTGTTCGCGATGATCAACGCGGCCAATCGCGATCCGCGCCAGTTCGAGATGCCGGATCGGCTCGATCTCGGCCGGCAGCCGAACCGGCATCTGACGTTCGGACAGGGCGCGCATTTCTGCGTCGGCGCGCAGCTCGCCCGCCTCGAGGCCCGGATCGCGTTGCCGCGGCTGTTCCAGAGGTTCCCGGATCTCGCGGTCGGATCAGCACCGCCCGTGTGGCACGACTCGCTCATCGCGCGGGGCCTCGAAAGCCTGCCGGTCCGCACGGGGCGGAGCCTCGACGTGTGACGGGTCATCAGGTGCGGGTGGGGCGCGGTCCCCAGCGCGTCATCCAGACGAAGAAGGCCGTGGCGCAGCCGTAGGCGAGCATCGCGGCCGCGATCAGCCACGCGAGGGCGGCGAACGAGCCCTGGTGGCGCACCAGAAGCCAACCGCCGGCAAGCACGACCGCAAGGCGCACCGTGTTGCCCAGCACAGGGCCGAGAATTCTGCCCGAACCCTGTGACGCGAAATAGAGGCAGAGGCCGAAGCCGTAGGCGGGAAAGCCCAGGCCGGCGATACCGAGATAGGTATCGACAGCGCCCAGAACCGCGGCGTCGGCCGTGAAGATGCGACCCCACAGCCACGGCTGCCAGGCCACGAGAATGCCGATGCTTCCGATCAGCGCGCCGGCCAGCGTCGCGCCTGTCCAGGCGACACGGCGGGCGCGGTCGATCAGTCCGGCGCCGATCGCCATGCCGACCATGGGCACGCACGCGACGCCGATCGCAAAGGCGATCGGGACCAGCAGCAGCTCGAGGCGTATTCCGATGCCGAAGCCCGCGAGCGCGGTGGTGCCGTAGTCCGCCGCGAGCCGCGCCAGGATCACGACGACGAGGATCGACTGGATGGGCGACAGGCACGCCACCGCGCCGACCTTCAGGATGTCGAAGAACATGGCCGGGTCGGGTCGCGCACCGGCGAAGCCAAGGCGAAGGCGGGCGCCGCCGCTGGTCAAGTGCCACAAGAGAGCGATTGCCCCCAGCGCATGAGCCGTCACCTGACCCAGCGCGATCCCTACAAGCCCGAGGCGCGGCGCGCCCAGCAGGCCGAGCGAGAGGATGGCACCGAGCACGATCTGGATGGCGGCAACGGTGATCACGCTCGCAGACGACAGGCGCATGTTGCCCGTGCCGCGCACGACCGAGACGAGCGTGTTGAAGACCCAGACCGCCAGCGCGCCGGAGAAGAAGGCGCCTGCGTATTGCACCGCCAATGTCAGAACCGTGCCCTTGCCGCCCAGCAATGCGAAGAGCGGCGCGCGAAATGAAAAGAAGATGAGTGACATCGCGATCCCGACCGTGACGCCGATCGCGAGCGCATGCAGGGCGAGTGTGCGGGCGCGCACCTCGTTGCCGGCACCGAGCGCTCTCGATATCGCCGACGAGACGCCACCCCCCATGGCGCCCGCCGACATCATCTGCGTGAGCGCGATCGTAGGGAACACCAGCGCCATGGCGGCCAGTGCCTCGGTGCCGATCATGCCGATGAAGCTCGTCTCGGCCACGACGGCGATCGACTGCGTCGACAGCGCGATCATGTTGGGCCACGCCAGCCCGACGAGCGTCGGCAGGATCGGGCCATCGACCAGCGGATTGGCGCGTGAGGCCGGTTTGGAGGGGTCTGGTCCCGGCGTGCGCGGCGTGGCGTCATTCATGCCGGACTCGTTCCACATCTGGAGGCGCGTCGTGCGCCGTCGGACGGCGCGCGCGCATCATGAGCGGACCCCGCCTCCGCGCGCTAGCGATTTTCGACGGAGATCACGTCGCCGAACAGCTCGAACGACTGGCCCTTGACCCGTCCAAGGCGCACGGATTCGATGGGGAAGAAGTCGTCGCGGCCGGTGGTGAGGGTGACGCCTGGCAAGAGCAGCGGGGCAGCGAACTGTTTCAGGCTCGCCGCCTGCCGCATGATGTTGGCGCGGGTCAGGTCGTCGCCCGACTTGCGCAGCACCTCGAGCAGCACGTGAGCGGCCATGTAGCCGTAGTTGTGGCCGTCGTCGGCGGGATCGGCGCCCGGCATGTACCGGGCCATGAAGGCGCGCCACGCCTGCACATCGGGTGCGTCATGCCACTGGGGATCGGTCACATCCTTGCGGTAGAGCGCCAGGATGATGCCTTGCGACGCGTCGAGCCCGGCGGGCTTGAACACAGTGGCGAACGACGCCGAGACGCCATTCAGATAGTGCGCCGGACGCCAGCCGATCTCGGCCGCCTTGCGGATCGCCTGGGCTGCAAACTTCGGCGTCGTGATGTTGAAGAACACGTTGGCGCCCGAGCCCTTCAACGCGATGATCTGGCTGTCGACCGTCGGATCCGTCGTCTCGTAGGTGGCGCGCAAAACGACGAGCCGCTGGTTCGCCTCGCCGAGGCCCGCCATGAAGCCCGCGAGATAGTCCCGGCCGTAGTCGTCGTTCTGCATCAGGATGCCGATGCGGGGCTCCGGCACGTTGGCGAGGATGTGGCGCGCGTAGACGGCGGCCTCGGTGGCGTAGCTCGGTTGCAGGCCGATGGTCCACGGAAAGGCCTTCGGCTGGCCCCACTTCGTCGCGCCGGACGCCACGAAGAGCTGCGGCACCTGCTTCGTGTTCAAGTAGCGATGAATGGCGGAGTTCGGCGCCGTGCCGAGGGTCTGGAAGACGACGAGGACGTTGTCCTCCTCGACCAGCCGGCGCGTCATCTCGAGGGCGCGGGGCGGCGCGTAGGCATCGTCGTAGGTGAGGAACGTGAGACGTCGCCCGTTCACGCCACCGGCGTCGTTCGCCATCCGGAACACGGCCTCGATGGTGCGGCCGATGTTGCCGTAGGCCGAGGCCGGCCCGGAATAGGGGCTCGTATTGCCGATGCGGATTTCGGTGTCGCTGGCGCCGGGATCATAGGATTTCTCGGCCCGCGCCCAGACGGGGCACGAAAGGACGGCTGCCAGAACAGCGAGCGCCTGGAGGCGAAAGGAGCGTGAGGTCATCGGTGGGGCGCGTTCCAGCTCAAGGGGCGTTGGGTGCGGCGGGTTTCCGGCCGGCGTTCGGTCGCGACATCCACCAGCGCCGGACCATTTCGCGGGCGGCGCCATAGATGCCGGAGGGCGCGAGGTAGACGAGGCAGATCAGGACGACGCCATATATCATGGCGGGCTGAAGTGTCAGCGGCAGATCGAACGTGTCCGACAGCGCCCGGGCGACCGCGTCGGCGTAGCGGTGGACCAGATGCACGAACGCTCCGCCCACAAGCGCGCCGGGCAGCGTGGCAATGCCGCCGACCACGCCGCCGACGAAGATCGCGAGCGAGAGGTCGAAGCGGTAGCTGTCGGGCGAGACGAACTCGAAGAGCAGCGCGTGGAGTGCGCCCGCCACGCCCGTGACCGCCGCCGAAAGCGCGAACGCGAGGCCTTTCACGCGCGCCGTGTCGATGCCCAGCGCCCGGGCGGCGGTCTCGTTCTCCCGGATCGCCATCATGCTGCGACCGAAGCCGCTTTGGACGACGTTGCGCACGAGGCCGAACGCCACCACAGCGACGACCACGACGAGCACGAACAGCCACCGATCCGGCGACAGGGGCAGCCCGAACGGCGCGTCCGGCTTGACGAAGTGGAGCCCGGTGGCTCCGCCCGTCAGCGGCTCGAGGTGGCGGTACTTGAGCGCCTGAGGTACCGCGATCGCGAGCGCGAACGTCGCCAGCGCGAGATAGGGGCCCTCCAGCCGCAGGATCGGGCGGGCAAACGCAAAACCTGCGCAGAAGCACACGATGGCCGCCAAGGGCAGGGCGATCCAGATCGGCGCCGCTGCGTGGCCAACCGCCATCGCCATGGCATAAGCGCCGATGGCGAAGAACGCGCCGTGGCCAAGTGAGATCTGACCCGCATAGCCCGTCACCACGTTGAGGCCGAGCACGGCGATGCCCATCACGAGCGCGAGCGACAGGTGGAGAAACGTGTAGCTCGCGACGATACCGGTGGCCTCGGAGCCGGCCGCGAGCGCGAGAGCGCCGGCGATGGCTGCGGCTCCCGTCAGCAACGGATGGGCGGTGATGGCGGGGCGTTCAATATGGGAGGGCGCGCTCATGGCTCAGGCGCGCTCCCGACGATGGCCGGAGAAGAGGCCGCCCGGCTTCACCACCAGCATCGCGACGATGATGACGAGGGCCAGGGTCAGCTTCTCGCCGGTTCCGAAAACGTAGATGCCCGTCGCCGCCTCGAAACGCGCGCCGAGAAACGCGACGAGGTTCTCGACGATGCCGACGATGAACCCACCAGCCACCGCGCCGGCCGGGTTCGAGATGCCGCCGACCAGCGCCGCCGCGAAGCCGTAGAGGAGCACACCCGACATCATGCCGGGCTCGAGGTAGAGAACGGGGGCGACGAGACAGCCGGCGACGGCGCCGATGCCGGCGGCCATGCCCCAGCCCAAGGCGAGCAGGGTGTCGACCGGTATACCGCTCAAGCGCGCCGACGTCGGGTTTTCGGCAGCCGCGCGCATCGCGAGCCCAAGGCGAGTGCAGCGAAAGAACGCGAGGATCGCTGCCAGCATCATGCCCGTGACGGCCAGCATGCCGAGCTGGTGTGGTCCGAGATATGGGTTCGAGACAACGGTCCAGTCCGCGAACGGCGACGGTACGGCTTTCAGCGCGAAGCCCCAGATCGCGCCCGCGAAGGCGTGGAAAATAGCCAGCAGCGCGATGAACACGACGACGATCGAGAGGTGGGGCGCGTCGCGCAATGGACGCACGACGAGCCGCTCGACCGAGATGCCGATCAGGAACGACGCGGCGACCGTGACGGCGAGCGCCGGCCAGAACGACAGCCCGGATTGCATGCCGGCCCAAGCGAGGTAGGTCGAGAACATCGCCATCTCGCCCTGCGCGAAATTGATGTGGCTCGTCGAGACGAAGATCATCACGAGGGCCAGCGCCATCAGGGCATAGATGGCGCCGTTCGACAGGCCCGCGGCCAGCTGCTGGACGAGTTGCTCCACGGCCGGTCAAGCTCCGAGATACACGCGGCGAACGATCTGCAAGCGGCCCGCCTCATCCGGCAGTCCAGCCAGCGCAACGCGCCCTGCATCGAGAACGACTGCGTGGTCGGCGATGGCGAGGGCAAGGCCGAGGTTCTGCTCCACCAGCAGCACGGACATCCGGTCGGCATCGCGAATGCGCCGCAGGATGGCGAACACCTCCTCGACCACGCGCGGCGCGAGCCCGAACGACGGCTCGTCGAGCATGAGGAGACGGGGCCGTAGCATCAGGGCGCGGGCGATGGCGAGCATTTGCTGTTCGCCGCCCGACAATGTTCCGGCGCGCTGGCCGAGGCGCTCGGCCAAGCGGGGGAAGTGGTGGAGCACACGCTCGCGGTCGTCGCGCTCGGCGGCGCGGTTGCCAGAGAGAGCCGTCGGGACGCGCAGGTTCTCGTCCACGGTCAACGCGCGAAACGTGCCGCGGTCCGAGGGGACATGCGCCACGCCGAGACGCGCGATGCGATCAGGGGCGAGGGCGCCGATCTCGCGGCCGTCGAACACGACCGAACCGGTCTTGCGGATGATGTTGCTGATGGCGCGGAGCGTCGTCGTCTTGCCCGCGCCATTGGCGCCGACGAGGGCCGTCACGTAGCCTTCCGCAACCACGAGCGAAATGTCGTGCAGGGCCGGGGCGCCGGCATAGGAAACACTGAGCCCTTCGACATCCAGAAGGCGACGCATCGTTCAGCCGATCTCCGTCCCGAGGTAGGCGCGCACCACGTCCGGGTGGCGCGCCATGACGGAGGGCGGACCTTCCGCGAGCTTGCGGCCACAATCGATTGCGACGACCCGGTCGGCGACGCTCATCACGAACGGCACGTTGTGCTCCACTAGCAGCATGGCTGTTGCCTCCCGGGCGCGGACGGCGTGCAGAAGGGTGCGCAAGTCCGCGACCTCGCTCGCGCTCAGGCCGGCGGCTGGTTCGTCGAGGAGCAGAAGTTTCGGCGCCGCCGCCATGGCGCGCGCGATCTCGACGCGGCGGCGGATCGGAACCGGCAGTTCCGGCGGCATCCGTTCGGCGTAGGGCGCGAGGGCGAAGAGCGTCATCAGTTGGGCGACGCGCGCGTCGTTCGTGGCTTCGGCGTCACGCCAGCGCGCGGGGCGCAAGGCGGCGGACACGAGGCCGCGCGACGCGTGACGGCCATCAAGACCAAGCCGGAGGTTGTCGGCCACTGACAGACGCTCGAACAGCGCACCCTGCTGGAACGTCCGCCCGATGCCGAGGTGCGCCACGCGGTGCGCCGGCTCGGCGAGGAGCGCGTGGCCCATGAAGGCGACCTCGCCCGCGTCCGGCGTCGCGAGACGCGAGAGGCAATCGAAGAGCGTCGTCTTTCCCGCTCCGTTCGGGCCGATCACGGCGACGATCTCGGCGGGGGCGACGTCGAACGCCAATCCATCGAGCGCCGTCACATTGCCGAAGCGCAGCGTGAGGCCGCGAACGGAGAGAAGCGGGGACAGGGCATCGCCTGCCGATTGTCGTGGGTGGGCGGGTGCCGCCATGGTTCGCCGCCCTCCTTCCCGGGACGGCGCGCAACTTGCCGTCTCCTCCTTTCGCGGTCCAGTATGCAATCGCATCGTAATGACCGAATGGAGAGACCATGGCGGCGCCACTGAGGTTGGGCATCGGCGGGCTTGGCGCGATCGGCATGGCCGTCGCCCGGCGCGTCGACGCTGGCGGGATCGACGGCATGGTGCTGTCGGCCGTCTCGGCCCGCGACCGGGAAGGGGCGCTCCGGAAGCTCGCCGGCCTTTCCCACAGCCCCAGACTCGTCGCACTCGGTGAACTGGCCGACCATGCCGACGTGGTCCTCGAGAGCGTCCCGGCGCGGCATTTCACGGACATCGCCGGGCCCGCGATCGCCAAGGGGCGCATCCTGATGCCGCTGTCGGTCGGGCAGCTCTTGACCAACGGACACCTCATCGAGCGGGCCCGGACAACGGGTGCCCGCGTCCTGGTGCCGACGGGGGCGCTGCTCGGGCTCGACGCCGTCAGGGCAGTGGCCGAGGGCCAGGTGGAGAGCGTGAAAATCGTGACGCGGAAGCCGCCGCGCGGGCTCGCCGGGGCGCCACACCTCGTCAAGAACGGGATCTCGGTCGAGGGGCTCACCGCGCCGCTCCGGGTGTTCCAGGGCTCCGCGCGGGAGGCCATCATCGGATTTCCTGCGAACGTCAACGTCGCGGTGGCGCTGTCACTCGCCGGCATCGGGCCGGACAGGACGACCATCGAGATCTGGGCCGATCCGGCTGTGACGCGCAACGTGCACACCATCGAGGTTAAATCCGACTCCTCCGACCTCACCATGAGCATCGCCAATATCCCCAGCGAGGAGAACCCGGCGACGGGCAAGATCACCGCGCTCTCCGCCATCGCCGCCCTCAAGCGGCTGACGGCGACCCTCGTCGTCGGAAGCTGAGGTCTGCTTGCCACCCGCGGGCGGCGAACCTATCGTCTCCCTCGAATTCTTGCGCGCTGTCAGACGCCCGCACTGTCCCCAGGAGAAAACGCCATGTCCCTCGCCACGCACGGCCCCAAGACGAAACTCGCCGACATGATCAAGGCCGGCCCGATGGTGGTCGCGCCCGGAGCCTACGACTGCATCACCGCTCGGCTCATCGACCAGGCCGGATTTCCCGCCGTCTACATGACGGGCGCAGGTACGTCGGCCGCACACGGCCTGCCGGACTACGGGCTCGTCACGATGAGCGAGATGGTCGACAACGCGCGCCGCATCACGAGTTGCATCAACGTGCCGTTGATCTCCGACAGCGACACGGGATACGGCAACGAACTCAACGCCTACCGCACGGTGCAGGAGTTCGAGCGGGCCGGCGTCTCGGCAATCCACATCGAGGATCAGGTGTTTCCGAAGAAGTGCGGGCATCTCGACGACAAGGAACTGGTGTCGATCGAGGACTACGCCGCGAAGATCCGGGCGGCCTCGGCCGCGCGCCGCTCCAAGGACTTCCTCATCATCGCGCGCACCGACGCCCGGGCCGGCGCCGGTTTCGACGAGGCCATCCGGCGCGCCAATGCCGCGGCGGCGGCCGGTGCCGACCTCATCTTCTTCGAAGCGCCGCAGACGATGGACGAAGTCGTCAACGTGCCAAAGCTCGTGAAGGCGCCGTGCATGCTCAACATGGTGCTCTCGGGCAAGACGCCGCCCGTCAACATGAAGGACGCCGAGGCGATGGGCTACCGGCTCGCCATCCTGCCGGGCATGCTGCTGTCGTCGATCATCGGGCTTTGCGACAAGATGCTGGCCGACCTCAAGGAGACGGGCGCGCTGCAGCAGCCCTTCAGCAAGGGCGGGCCGGCCTCCACCTTCGCCCGCTTCGGTGCTGCCGAGTGGGACGAGCGGCGCACCGCCTACCGCGACGGCGGCGCGAAGAAGGCCGCCGCGGAGTAGATTTCACCCGTTGCGCACGGCCTAAGCGCCACCTGTCCACGACTTCGTGTTCCACCGTGAGCGACCGTTGAGTTGCTCACGGGCGTCCCTTCGCCCATATCCGAGACGTAACGGATTGATACAGACGCGTAGCCTTCCGGCTGGCGTTTGGCATCGACCGATCGGGTGCCACCACGTCCGCGGTTTCCCCGCGCGATGCCGGGGCGTGTCGAAAGGATCGTTGGACATGACACGACAACGAAGACGCCTGCCGCCGCTCGTTGCCGCGGCAATTCTCAGCCTGGCCGGTGGAACGGCAGCGCTGGCCCAGCAAGCTCCCTCGCCAGGGACAGCCGCCGAGACACGCCAGATCCTCGCGCAGGCGCAAACCGCGGGCGATCGCCGGGCGCTCGGCAATGTCATTGGTGGGCCGGCCCAGACGGCGGCCGGGCCAGCGACCCAGCAACCGACCGCCGCTACATCGGCGCCGGCCGCGACACCCGCCAGCCCCGAGCGTGCAGCTACGCCGGCCCCACCGTCGCCGGGATTTTCGACCGCGCCCGGGATCGAGGGCGCCGGCACGCCGCAGAACCCACGGGTGATCGTACGGATGCCTCCGCAAACGGCGCCAGCGACCAACGCTCCCAGCCCGCCGGCGCAGGCAGTCCAGATTCCCACCGCGGCCCAGGGCGCACCGGTCGCAACGGTACAGACGACGCCGCGTCAGGCGCCGGTCCCGCTCAGGGCCCCGCCGCGGCAATTCGGGTCTCAGCCTGTGGCCGGCAGCCAGACCGTCTTCGTCGATCTCCGGACCGGGCAACCGGTGCCACTTCCGCACGCCGATGCCGGCTGGTGCCCACCCGGCCGCTGGTGACTGATCGCCCCCTCAGCCCTGGATCCAAATCATGCTCGAAGCCAATTCCGAACACCGTTTCTTGCGGGCAGAAGCCGCGACAGCTAAACTTCCAACAGATATTCCCGAATTCAGGGGCGTCACGCGATGATCAAACGATATCTCCTCACGGTTGCGTCCATCGCGGGCCTCGCGCATGGGGCCACTTTCGCCAATGCCCAGCAGAACCAGCAGAGCGTGCGCGACATCCTCAACCAGGCGCAGACCCAGTCGGACCGAAAGGCCGTCGAAGACCTCATCGGGCGCCTGGGCGGCGACGGCGCACAACGAGGCTCAGCGCCTCCGCCCGGACAACCAGCCGCACCGTCGCCCGGTGGGCCAGCACCGACGGCCGTCGCGCCGGCTCCCGAGCCACCGCCTCAGCCGACTCAAGCCGCCGCGCCGCCACCTCCCGAAGCTGTACCGCCGCCGGTCGAACAGACCTCGGCACCGCCGGTGGCATCCGGTGGCGGAGTGGGACTCGCCGCCCAGCCGCCGCCGTCGCCCAGCGCCGGAACGCTTGGTGCCCCGGCCCCTGTCGCCGAGCCGCCTCCGCCGCAGGTGGCTGCACCGGCCCCCACGGGTCGGCGGGCCACGCGGCAGGCCCCACCAACAGCGCCGGTCGGCGAACCAATCGGGCCGGCAAGCGCCTTCCCGCCCGCCATTCCCACCGCCGCTCCCGAAGGGCCGCCGCCTGCCGGACCTGCACCGACGGACGCCGAAATGGCGCGGGCGCCGGAGATCGCCCTCGAGCGCGGCATGCCCACCGTCGATATCGAAGTGCTGTTCGGCTACGATTCGATAGAGATCACGCCCGAGGCGGCCGCCGGTTTGAAGACGCTCGGTGAGGCTCTCGCCGATAAACGGCTCGCGGGCCAACGGTTCGTCATCGCCGGCCACACCGACGCGCGCGGGAGCCGCGACTACAACGACTATCTGTCGGATCGTCGCGCGCAGGCCGTCCGGCGCTATCTCATCCGGCAGTATCGCGTGCCGCCGGGTGCGCTCATCGCGCGGGGCTTCGGCGAGAGCCGCCTGAAGAACCCGGGGAACCCGCAAGGACCCGAGAACCGGCGCGTGCAGATCATCAACTGGTCACAGCCGAAGGCCGTTTCGCGGCGGCGCTGACGATCCTCAAGCGTCGCACGAGACGCCCTGGAGACGAACTGACAGCGGGCGGCCGGACATGCAAAATCTCCGGCCGCCGTCGGACACCAACGCGGTCCTCGGCAGCACGCCATCTGCTCCTCGGGACATGGCGACAATCTGCACGTGGCGACGTACACTCCATCCGCGCGCACAGAATTCGGGTCCCCGATGAGCGACACAGACAACAGCAGGTCGCCCGGCAAAGACCCCCACCTGCGCTATCCTCTGCCGACCGGGACGCGCGTCGATCATTACATCATCCGGGAAGTGATCGGCGCCGGCGGTTTCGGCATCACGTACCTCGCGGAGCATGAGGGACTAGGCAAGCTCTACGCCATCAAGGAGTACTTTCCACACGAGTTCAGCGTCCGTCAGGGGCGTTCGGTCCGGCCGACATCCTCGGGCGACGGCACTTACAAGTGGGGGCTCGAGCGCTTTCTCACCGAAGCGCGGGCACTCGCCAAGTTCAAGCATCCGGCCATCGTCGACGTGTCGAGCATCTTCGAGGCCAACGGGACGGCCTACATCGTCCTCAACTACGAGGCGGGTCTCGATCTCGCGCAATGGCTGAAACAGCTCGGCCGGCCGCCGACACAGGACGAACTCGACCGTATCCTCATGCCGCTCCTCAGCGCGCTCGAGGAAGTGCATCACAACAACATGATGCATCGCGACATTTCCCCCGACAATCTGCTGATCCGCGACGACGGGCGACCGGTGCTGATCGATTTCGGCTCGGCGCGAGAGTCCATCCGGAACCGCGCACGGGCCCTGTCGGCCATCGTGAAGCACGGCTACTCACCGCCAGAGCAGTATTCGTCGCGTCCGGAACTGCAGGGGCCTTGGACCGACATCTATGCGCTCTCGGCGACGCTCTTTCGCGCGCTGACGGGAAAGCTGCCGCCCGAGGCCCCTGAACGGATGCTCCAGGACGACATGGCGCCGCTGAGGGACCTCGTGACCGGTGCCTACCGGCCGAGCTTTCTCGATGCCATCGACCAAGGGCTCCGGCTGCGAATCCAGGAGCGGCCGCAATCGGTGGTCGAATGGCGGGAGTTGCTCTTCAAGCCCCAGGCCCTGCGCCAAGGGCAGCCCTCGGGCTCTGCGGCTCGAGCCACAGGTTCGACCGGGCAGCGGGGCAGCTCCGGGACTCCTTCCGGACACGTCGCGGCTGGCAACCCCTCAGGCTCGATCGCTGGCGGGGTCAGCGGTCTCGCCTCACAGCCCTCACGGCGGCCCGTGCCGGGAGGCGACGGCCGGTACTCGCAGTCCGGCGGCTCCTCGTCGCCAGGACACAGCGCGCGCGCCGCCAGTTCGATCCCCAAGAGCGAACGACCGGATCTGAGCTGGCTCGATGCCGAGGATCCGTCACCGGACGAGGAGGCGGCACCGGCTCCGCAGGCGAGCGTCGGTCAAACCCTCACCTACGCGCTGATGGGTGGCGTCGGCGGCGCGCTCGCGGGGGCGGCGCTCGCGGTCGTCGTTGCCAGCGCCATCTCGACCGAGTGTTTCGCCAGCGCTTGCATCTACCGGTATCTGGCCGGTTTCGGGACGGTCGGGACGATTGCCGGTCTCTTCATCGGCGTCAAACTCGGCCACCGCCCCGCCACCAGCGCCGACAGCGGTCAGGGCTCGCAGGCCTGACCACCGACGAGCTGCGCCGGTTCAGGTCAGGCGTCCTCTGCGGGCTGGGCCGTACGCTGGACGCGCTCGCCCTGGCCGGGGGCGAGGATCGTCACGGCGAGATCGCGACCGCGTGGCACGTCCACGACGTCGAGCGGCTCGTCCATGCCGCGCACCCGCACCGAGCTGACCAAAGCATCGTCCGGGTTCCAGCCAGCCAGCCGCGCGACGTCGAGCGACAGCACGAGCTGAACCTCGCGGTCCTTGGCGAACTGCTCGAGTTCCAGCGCCGTCCGTATCGCCGGGCCGATCACCGTCAGATCGACCGCCTGGCCATGCCCGATCCGACCAAGAACGAGATGGCCAGCGTGGAGACCGGCCGCGATCCGGACGGGCTTGCCCAACTCGGGGCCGACCGCCGAATTCAGATGATCAAGCGCCAGATCGATGGCGCGGATGGCCCGGAGAGCCTGCCGGCAGCCGCCCTCGACGCCCTGCTTCTGGCCGAAGACCGCGATCACGCCGTCGCCGACATACTTGTCGATGGTGCCGCCCTGGGCGCGGATGGCTGTGCCGACGGCGGTGAAGAACTGGTTGAGCAGGAACACCACGTCGTAGGGCAGCTTGGTGCGCGTCAGCTCGTTGAACTCGCGCATGTTCACGTAAAGGACGGCAAGCGGCTTCTCGGTGCCGCTCGAGTCGGACTCCGCGACGCCCACCGCGTCGGGTCCGGTGCCGACCGGGCGCAACAATTGCGTTACGACCAGCGGCTTGGTCGGGCGGATCTGGCAGGCCAGACGGACGTTGGCCGGAGCCTCGATGGCAGCGAGGGTCACCGATTCCGGGAACACCGCCGGGGGAAGGTTCTCACCACCCTCCTCGATGCGGACGCGACACGTCGAACAGCGGGCGCGGCCGCCGCACACCGAGGCGTGCGGGATCTTGTTGAGACGCGAGATCTCGAGCAGCGTCGGGCCGATCGGCACGTTGATCGTGGCACCGCCCGCATAGGAGATCGCCACCTTGGGGGCCGCGATCCACGAGAGGTATCGAACGGCGAAGATGGCGGCGATCAGGCCCAACACGCCGAGGAATCCCAAACGGGTCCAGGTGCGGTACGTGGCCAGCAGCGCGTCTGCCTCGGCGTTCGGCCATCGCGTCAGCTCGCGCACGCGCTGCAGCGCATCCGGATTCTCGATCAGAGCGGCCACGGCGCGGCCCGAGACCATGAAGCCGCCGAGCGAAGCGAGCGGGATCGCGATGGCGAGAAACAGGAGCGCCGGTTGCATGGCGCGATACGGGGCGTGGAGGCGCAGCCAGAAGTGGATGCCGATGCAGCCATGGATCCAGACCATCAGCAGGAGCGTGCTCTGGAGAATGGCGTTCGCCGGCCATAGGCGGGCAAGTTCGTAGAGGTAGTTGTCCTCGACGTTGAATACCGAGCTCGCAATGCGCGTATTCACGATGTGTGGGAAGAGCAGGAACGGGATCAGCAGGCCGAGCGCGATCTGCAGCAGCTCCCACCAAGGCAGGCGAAACGTGTTGCGCCGAGCCAGCTTCCAGAGCGCAAACAGCATATGAACGACGAGGGCGCTGGCGAAGATAATGGTGCCGGGCAGCGAGCGGATCACGAGGACACGCCAGCGGTCGATCGCATCCATCTGCTCGAGACTGACGAGGCCGACGGCCGTATTGAGGAAATGAGTCAACGCGAACACGAACAGAATCAGACCCGATACGAGCCGCAGCCGCTGGGGAATGTCGCCACGCGTCAAAATATGCATGGTTGATGCGTCCTTAAAAGGGGGGCGGCCATGTCCCGGCCACGCACGAAAAGCTACAGACGAAAATCATGCAGAGAAAGTCTATTCCGGAACGGACCAAACACGAACGCTCCGCCCGGATCCACCGGTCACACACAACACCCCGATGCCGGAGCCGTCGTCCGGCTCAGGCGATCAACGGGTTTCAGCAAAAACGAACGTGGTTTCGGACTGGGCCGTTTCCCCGACCAGAGTCGCGCGGATGGTTTTTCCCTTCAAATCCGCAATATCGGCGCCGTCAGTCAGGTCAACGACGAACCGGCGGGTGCCGGGGGCTGCGACCTCCTGGGGGCGGGTCATGGGAATCCAGATCCCGTCGGGCGCCTCCAGGAAGACGTCGGACTTGCCGGCGTCGCCTGCGAACGTGGCCTCGATCGAAATGGCCGGCCTCGGGCCGCTCAGGTCGATCGCGAGCTTCGCGATGCGGGGCGCCGTGCTTCTCGAATCGGAGGTGGTCGGAACACGGGCCATGGCCTGCTGCAGACCGCTCCCGGCCGACTTCGCCGCCGCATCGGGGGGGATCGACAGCTCGAAGGCCGGCTGCACGGGGATGCACACCTCGCGACAGATGCCGACCTCGGCCGAAAGGCGCAGGACGACGGGCTTTTGCGGGTCGACGGGTTCCACCAGGATCGGCAGCGTCACCGACGACTTGTAGCCGATCGTGTCGCCGTCGCGGTCTGGGAAGCGGAGTGGCGCGGGAAACAGCACCTCGAGCGACTTCAGGTTCTCCGACCCCGTGTCCTCGACGCGCGGCGGCACGCCCGACGACCCGGGATTGCGCCAATAGGTCTTCCAACCGTCCTCGAGGGTCAGTTCAAGGCCGGCGACGAGGCGCGGCTTCCCATCGCTGGCAGGCGCCCCTCCCGCGACGATCCGCGCCCGCGCCGTCTGCTCGGTGATCCAAGGCGTCGCGACGGCCGGCTCCGCTTCGCCGGCCAGCGCCGGGCGTGGCGCGGTCGGGGCGAGGGTCACCAGAAGCGACAGCGCAGCGGCCGACAGACCGGGAAGGCGGATAGCGGCAGCGTGCATGTCGAGGGCTCGTTTCAGCAGGGCGATCATCCTACCTATGTAAGCCGGGACTGCCGCAGCGCCAACGCCGGGCAAGGCACGCATCACGAGGGATTGATGGCTTCACAGGTGGTTAACGCAGAGGCTATGCTCACGCCATGAGCGCCGCCCGCAAAACGTCAACCCGCACCTCGACCCGGGATCGATATCTCGAGGGACAGCTCCTACTCGCCATGCCCACCATGGCCGACAAGCGCTTCCGGCGTGCTGTCATTTTCATGTGCCGGCACAACGACGAGGGCGCAATGGGCATCATCGTCAATCAGCCGGCAGCGAAGCTCTCGTTTCCGGGATTGCTGACACAGCTCAACCTGATCGACAGGAACAGCGACGGCGGGGTGCCGGACGAACTGCTCGACAAGTCGGTGCACGTCGGTGGCCCCGTCTCGACGGAGCGCGGGTTCGTGCTGCACTCGGACGACCTCGTGATGAAAGATTCCACCATGGTCGTCGGGGGCGGGATCTGCCTCACGGCGACGCTCGACATCCTCAAATGCATCGCCGCGGGCAAAGGGCCGGCTCAGAGCCTGCTCGCGCTCGGCTATGCGGGCTGGGCGCCGGGACAGCTCGAAACCGAGATCCAGGCCAACGGCTGGCTGCACTGCGCTGCCAATCCCGAGCTGGTCTTCGCCTCGGATCACGAGCAGACCTACCAGCGCGCGCTCTCGAGTCTCGGCGTCGATCTCACGTTCCTCGTCGGAGCGGCTGGCCACGCCTGACGGTCTCGTTGCGATCCGTCACACCGATCTCACGACGCCGGTCATTCGGCAGCCTTGATGCCCCGGGGCGACGGCGGCGTGCCAGGGGCGTCGTCGACCGCGCCGTTCCTCGCCGGCGTCTCGCCCGCCGCATCCTCGCTCGCCTTGCCGGCCAGACGGGCCAAACTCGCAGCGATGGCGGGCGAGAGAGCGCGCTGCGGCATGCGCTGCAGCGTCGGACGCGTCGGCACCGTACCGGGCTCCGGTTCGCGAGCGAGTGGCGCCATCTGCTGTGGCGGGGTCGAGGCCGGTCCGGGGGGCTCGCGCAACGGAGGCAGCGGATCGGGAGCCGATCGTCCGTTGCTCTCCATGCGGGCGGGGGCGACGTCCGGCGGCTGAGGCGGCGCAGGGGCGCGCGATCCGGGCGGTTGCGTCAGGGGGCTGGACGGCGCTGCCATCGGCGGCTGGGTCAACGGGCGCGAGATCGGCCCGGGCGGCGTCGGCAAAGGCCCCGAAGGCGCTTGCCCTGGTGGCGGACGGTGGCCGGCCGGCGGCATGGTTCGAACGGGCTGGCTGACCGGCTGGACATCGGGCCGCCACGGTGGCGACATGGGGCCGGCCGGCGGTCGTGTCGCCGGCGGTTGTGTATAGGGTTGCGCTTGCGACGGAGCCGACGCGGGGGCAGGCCGAGAGCCGGCAGGAGGGGCCGCGGGGGCCACGGCGGGCGTCGCCGGTGGCGCCGTGGCGTCGCTCCCCGGCGCGGTGCCGGCGGCTGCGCCTTCGCCAGCCTTCCGCTTCTCCTGGCCACGCACCATGCCCCTGCGGCGCATCCGGCGCTCCGACTTCCGGATGAGACGCAGGAGGCGAAGCGTTTCGTCCTCGCCCATCGGCTCGCCGTAATGGAAGCCCTGGGCGTAGTGACAGCCGATCGCGCGCAGGAACGCCGCGTCCTCGGCGGCTTCGACCCCCTGGCCCATGACCTTGCGGCCGAGTTCGTGGGCGACAGCGACGATCGAGCGGACGAGAGACGCATCGCGATCCCCCTGTCCCGACAATTCGACCAGTGTGCGATCGATCCGGAACGTATCGAACGGAAAGCGTCCCAGGTAGGACAAGGAGCTGTAGCCGGTCGCGAAACCGTCCATCCACAGCTCGACGCCGGTGTCGCGGAGCAGGTCGAGCACGTGCGAGGCCTGCTCCGGATTGTCCATGACGACAGCCTCGGGCACGGACAGCTTCAGGCACCCGGGCGGCAGCACGACCCGCGACTTCACCTGCTTGACTTCCTGCACCAGCTCGGTGGTCAGCAGCTGCCGGTTGCCGAGGCCGACCACGACGAACATCGGATGCTCGGGGCGCGGCAGCTCCTGCTGCCAACGGGCGAGATCGGCAATCGCCCGCTGCATGACGAATGCGGTGAGGCGCGTGCTCAACTCGGCCCGATCGGAACCGGCCAGCAGCTCGGTCGGCGCGATGACCCCGAGCCGCGGATGTTTCCAGCGCACGACAGCCTCGAAGCCGACCAATTCGTCGTTCGAGAGGTTGACGATCGGCTGATAGAGCAACGTCAACCGACGCTCCTCGATCGCCTTGGCGAGATCGGCCTCGATATCGGCGCGCTCGGACTGCTCGCTCTGCATGTCCGGGCTATAGATCTCGGCCCGGTCGCTCCCAAGGCGCTTGGCGCGATGCATCGCCGTTTCCGCGTACCGCATCAGGTCGCGAACGCGTTCCGCCGTACCATCGTCGATGGCGATGCCGATGGAGCCGGTGAGTACGACCTCCTGGCCGGCAATGCGGATCGGGGAGCGCAGGGCGAGGCGGAGACGCTCGGCGAGCGTCGCGATCTCGCGGGTGTCGACGTAATCGGTCATGAACAGGGCGAACTGGTCACCGCCGATCCGCGCCAGATTGCCGTCGGGGCCGAGAATGCGCGCGATACGCCGCGACACGGTAAGGATGATGCTGTCGCCGACCACGATGCCGAACGACGCGTTCACCGAACGAAAGCGATCCACATCTACCACCAGCACCGCGATGTTGCGGCGGGGCATGTTCGGCACTGCGCGGCGGGCGCCGGTCAGACGGTCGAGGAACAGCTCGCGGTTGGGCAGGGACGTCAGGCTGTCGTAGACGGCGTTGTGCAGCAGCCGTTCCTGCGCCCGCTTCTGGTCGGTGGTGTCGCGGACGAGCCCCACGCAGCGCAGGTTTCGCCGATCGGAGGACGGCACGCTGGCGCCCTCGAACTCGAGCCAGCGATAGGAGCTGTCGGCGTGACGCATGCGAATGCCGGTGCGCAGCGCGCCGCCATCGCGATCACGGATGGCCTGCAGCTCGAGACGGAAGCGCTCGCGGTCCGCCGGATGGACGTAGGCAAGGAGGTCGTCGACCTTGTTCGGCAACTCGCCCGCCGCGAGACCAAGCGTCAGCTCCATGTCCGGATCGAGGCGCACCTCGTCGCGGCGGATGTTCCACTCCCAGAATGCGACGCCGGCCCGATCGAGCGCAGCCAGCCGCAACTGCTGGCCGCCCGGTCCGGTGCCGAGCAAAGGTTCCGTCGAGCGGAATGCGTACTGGGTCACCGTGAAGCCGATGAGCACCAGAATGAGCACCAAACCTGCGACAAGGCCGGACGCCGCGAAATCAGCGGTAAACTGGCCGGTCAGCGTGACGGCGGCGCCGAACAGCCACACGAGATAGAGGATCCACGTCGGCATCAGCGCGAGCGCGCGGTCGAGGCCGCGCACGGCGAGGACGAGGATGAGCACCATCCCCAGGGCGCCGATCAGGGCGAGCGACAGACGCGCCACCGTCGCCGCGAGGCGCGGGTCGAGAACGGCCACGCCGACGATGCAAAGCTGCGCCACGATCCAGACCAGGAACAGCGTGCGCGCAAAACCGCCCCAGAGATTGACCCGCAGGAATGCCGCCAGAAAGATCACGAGACTGGCCGCAAGGGCGGCCTCCGCCGCCGCCCGGTACTGGGCGTTGTCCTCGGGTCGCATCTGGAACAGCTTGTGCCAGAAACCGAAATCGACGCACAGCAGGCCCAGCGCACACCACGCTACCAATCCCGCCATCGGAAAGATGGACTTGTGATTGGCGGCGAACACGGCCGTCAGGAACACCGCCAGAAGACCGGTGATGCCGAGCATGATGCCATTGAACAGCTGCCGTTCGCGCTGGCGCTGCTCGAACTCGATCGGCCGCCACAGCCCGAACCGGGAATAACCCTCGCTGGCCAGCTCCACGGCGTACGTGATGGTCTGGCCGCGCTCGATCGTCAGGCGGAAGATGTCGATCCGGTCGTTGCGCACGCGTTCGGGCGCGAAGCCGGCCGAGTGGCCGACCGACGCGATGCGCCGGGCGTCGAGGTCCGGCCACACGACGCCGGCGCCGATCGGGTTGTAGCGATCGGCCGTCAGCCAGAGCTCGATCGTCTTATTGGTCGGATTGTGCAGCGCGAACACGATCCAGCTCGGATCGGAATTCGGCGTCGAGGCGCGCACCGCCATGCGGGCCGTCGCCCCGTCCGGGCCCGGCGCCGTCTCGATGTTCAGCGTGTCGCCGCGGGCCTCGTGACGCTCGCCCTGGATGGAAATGTCGATCCAGTCCTGCTCGCCGGTCAGCGTAATGGGCTTGAGCGCCAGGGCCGGGCCCGCGAACAGGACCAGCACGCACACGGCCCACACGAACGCCACGCATGTCACCGGGAGCACGCGCCTGCGCACCCTCGGACAGGCCGTCGCTAAAGGCGTGCACCGGAACAGGCGTCGCCCCGACGCGAGGTTCATGCGAATCCTCCCCCGGCCACCGGCCCGTCGCGGAGCCCTGCGGCAGATTCATGGACCCGATCATCATGCGATTGTGCCCGCAATGAGGCTTCGGCAGTGACCGTGTCGCGTCGTCCACATGCAACCTGCGGATCGTCGGCGAGGCGGGCGAATAGCAGGTGGTCGCGGAACGCGCCGTCGATGCGGAGGTAGCCCCGGGCCAAGCCCTCGCGCTGGAAACCGCACCGTTCGAGGACACGGATCGACGGGGTATTGTTCGGCAGACAGGCGGCCTCGACGCGATGCAGCCCCCAAACATCGAAGGCCTGACCAACAGCAAGCCTGACGGCATCGGTGGCGTACCCCTTGCCCACGTGGCATCGTCCCAGCCAATAGCCGATCGAGCCCGATTGCGTGACCCCGCCGCGAATATTGGTCAGCGCCAGTCCTCCAAGCAAGACGCGATCGGAGCGGCGCTTGATGAAGAACGCCGCGCCGCAACCGAGACGGCGCTCCCGGCGATACCGACGTAGCCGGCGCTGGAACGACGGACGTGAGAGCTCGTCTTCACTCCAGGCGGGCTCGAACGGCGTCAGAGTATCCCTGCTCTCACCGCGCAGGATGGCCCAGGCCTCGTAGTCGGCCTGCACAGGTGCCACGAGCACGATGCGCTCGCCCTGCAGCGACGGCGGATGCCCGAACAGTCTGTGCAGCATCGCCAGCATCGGCCCGACCCCCTTGCGGCATGCCCTGCGTCAGCCAGCGATTTCCTTGACCACCTTCATGGCGCTCGCATTCTTGCCCGCGCCCACCAGCGCAAACGACACCTTCGAGCCGGCCAGCAGCCGCGAAGCCGTCTCGCGGATACCCTCGGCCGTCACCGCATCGACGCGCTCGATGAGCTCGTCCGGCGTCAAAAGGCGGTCGAAGGCCAGCAACTGGCGGCCCATCTGCTCGGCCCGCGACGCCGCACTCTCGAGGCTCATGAGCAGGCCAGCCTTGAGCTGCGCCTTGGCGCGCTGGATCTCGCGCTCGTCCGGGGCCTCGGCCTCGGCGCGTGCCATCTCGACGCGAAGCACGTCGACCAGCTTGCGGACGTCGCCGGGGCCGGTCGAGGCGTGGATCGAGAACAGCCCCGTATCGCCGAGCCCCCAGGCGGACGAATAGATCGAGTAGCAGAGGCCGCGGGCCTCACGAACTTCCTGGAACAGCCGGGACGACATGCCGCCGCCGAACAGGCCCGAAAAGACCTGCGCCGTATAGAAGTCAGGGTCGCGATAGGACAGGCCGCGATAGCCGAGCACGACATGAGCCTGCTCGAACGACCGGGTCGAGACCCGCGGGCCACCGACATAGCTGGCGCCCACCGCGGGTGGCGTCTCGCCGGCGGGGAGACCACCGAACATATCCTCGGCGAGGCGGACGAGAGTCTCGTGCCGGATGTTGCCCGCGGCCGAGATGACCATGCTGCCGGCGCGATAGCGCGAGGCGAGAAAGCCGCGCAGATCGTCCGGCTTGAACGCCGACACGCTCTCTGGCGTGCCCAGGATCGGCCGGCCGAGCGGTTGATCTGGGAACGCTGCGTCCTGGAACAGGTCGTAGACCATATCGTCGGGGCTATCGCGGGTGGCGGCGATCTCCTGCAGAATGACCTCGCGCTCGCGTTCGAGCTCCTCCGCCGAATAGAGGGGGTTCTGCACGATATCGGCCAGAACATCGAGCGCGACGGCGACATCGTCCTTCAGCACGCGCGAATAATAGCAGGTGGTGTCGAGGCTGGTCGCGGCATTGAGATCGCCGCCGACATGCTCGATCTCCTCGGCGATCTGTTTCGCGGTGCGACGGCTGGTTCCCTTGAACGCCATGTGCTCGAGAAGGTGCGAAATACCCTGCTCGCGATCGCCTTCATGGCGGGCGCCGCACGCGACCCAAACGCCGAGCGATACGGTGCCGAGGTGCGGCATGTCGTGGGAGACGACCCGAAGGCCGTTCGCGAGGCGCGTGATGTTGGTCGTCATGCCGGTGCCCGTCCTGCTCGCCTCTGGTCTACGAACTTTGCGACGGCGGCCACATCGGCCGGCAGGCGCGTGAAACGCTCCACCCGTCCGGCCTGCTCGGCCACGATCGGCGGCGTGGGAGGCGGGACGCCAACAGCGCGCTGGACGGCGGCCGGAAACTTGGCCGGATGCGCTGTCGCCAGCGTGATCATGGGCACGCCGGGGGCGCGCGCGACGCGGCGCGCGACGGACGTGCCGACGGCTGTGTGCGGATCGGCGAGATAGCCGGTCTCGCCATGCAGCCGGCGGATTTCGGCGAGGGTTGCGGCCTCGTCGGTGCAGCCGGCGTCGAAGACCTCGCGGAACGCGGTCAGCTCGTCGTGCTCGAGGGCGAAGCTGCCCGACTGCTTCAGGGACGCCATCTGCTGGCGGACGCGCGCCGGATCGCGGTTCGCCAACTCGAACAGCAGGCGCTCGAAGTTCGAGGAGATCTGGATGTCCATGCTCGGCGAGTGAGTCGCGACCACGCCACGCGTCTCGTAGACACCGCTGTCGAGCGTCCGGACGAGGATGTCGTTGACGTTGGTCGCAATAACCAGCCGCTCGACGGGCAGCCCCATGCGCATGGCCGCATAGCCGGCGAACACATCGCCGAAATTGCCTGTCGGCACGCTGAAGCTGACACGCCGGCAGGGCGATCCGAGGGCCGTCGCCGACGTGAAGTAGTAGACGATCTGCGCCAGGAGGCGTGCCCAGTTGATCGAGTTGACGCCTGCTAGCCCGATGCGATCGCGCAGTGCCAGATCATTGAACAGGGCTTTCACGATGTTCTGGCAATCGTCGAACGTCCCGTCGATGGCGAGCGCATGGACGTTGGCGTCGTCCGGCGTGGTCATCTGACGACGCTGGACGTCGCTGACCCGGCCGTGCGGATAGAGAATGAAAATGTCGATGGCGCTGCGGCCGCGGAACGCATCGATGGCCGCGCCGCCGGTATCGCCGGACGTGGCCCCGACGATCGTCGCCCGCGTTCCCCGGCGCGCCAGGGCGCGGTCCATCAGGCGCGCGAGCACCTGCATGGCGACATCCTTGAAGGCCAGCGTGGGCCCGTGGAACAGCTCGAGCACCCAGTCCGACGGTCCGATCTGGACGAGCGGCGCGACCGTCCGGTGGCGGAACGTGGCGTAGGCATCGGCGATGATCGCCTCGAGGTCCGGGTCCGGAACCTCGCCGCCGACGAACGGGCGCATCACCTCCATCGCCACCGTCTCGTAGGGGGCCCCCGCCATGCGCGCGATGGCCGCGGGCGAGATCTCTGGCCACTCGGCCGGCAAGTACAGGCCACCGTCCCGTGCCAGCCCGGTCAGGAGCACATCCTCGAAACCGAGCTCGGGAGCTTGCCCTCGCGTGCTGACGTATTTCACTGTGGTTTTGCTCTTCCGTGTGCGTCGATGACGGATCGGCTGCCGGCAGGGCGACCCTATCGGTGAAGGCAGGCGGGGACAAGGCTGGGCGCGGAGGGCCTGTGGAGCGACGGTTGCCCATGTCCTGGTGCCGCCCCTTGGCCCGACCGTGCTATTCGGGGCCTTTGCGCCTGCCCAAGGCGAGCGCTGCGTAGACGCCGATCAGCGTCAGTGCGAGCCCGTACCAGGTCATGGCGTACTGAAAGTGATTGTTCGGGATCTCGAGCCGGGTGGCCCCGCCGCGCGGTCCGGGCCCGTCCGCCTTGCCCGCCTCCGCCTCGAGGAAGAACGGTGCGACGGGCGCCGACGGGGACGGCAGCATCGACCGGGTCATGCCGGCCAGATCGCGCCAGTACCAGACGTTGCGGGCCTCGTCGTTGTCGGGCGTGAACATCGTTCGCGCCTCGGGTCGGCGGGCGAGGCCGACGATGACGACATCGCGGTCCGCAGCCTCCGGACGGGTCGCCGGATCGCGGAACCGATCAGCCACGAAGCCACGATTGACGATCACGATGCCGGAGGACGTCGCCAGCGGCGCGTAAACGTGCCAGCCGGGACCGGCGGACGACGACGGCGCGTAGTAGTAGCGCTCGCGTCCCGACATGAGACGCCCTTCGGCGCGAACGCGCAGATATTCGATGTCCTCGCCGGCGGCGGCACGTCGCAGCGCCTCCGACAGCGGGATGGGCGCGTCCCGCGTCCGGGCTTCGATCTGAGCGATCAGGCCGTTCTTCCAGGCCAGGCGCTGCATCTGCCACGTGCCGAGCGAGACCATGGCGAGCACGCCGACGATCGCGAACACCGTCGGCCACAGAAGGCCCTGCCGAGAGACCGACGTCGTCACTTGCCGCTCCGCGCGACATCGGTGGCGACGGCCTCCTTTGCCTTGTAGCGGTATTGCATGGCGATCAGCGTGGCCTTGAGCGCGCGCAGCAGGCCCAGCGCCAGCAGCGGGGTCAGGACGCCCCAGAGCACCACGTGCCCCCAGAGCGGCATGCCGAACCTGAACTCGGCGATCAAGGCGCCGCCGAGCACCAGGAACCCCAGGATGAAGATCGCGAAGACCGCCGGCCCGTCGCCTTTCTCGGCGAAGGCGAAGCTGAGATTGCAGATTTCGCAACGGTCGACCGGAACCAGCGCCGCAAAACTCGGGAACAGACGGCCCTTGCCGCAGCGCGGACAGCGGCAGCCGAGGCCCACGACAAAGGGTGACGGTGGTGCGGCGGGCAGCCCTGCCTGCTGTTCCGGAGAATGGATCGACTCGGTCATGGCCGATACATGAGAAGGTCGGCCGGATGCGATCAAGCCGGCCATTCGACGCGGGACGCCGCCTGCGGGGCTGGGCAACGGCCGCGTTCCGGGACAATCTAGCCGGCGAATGCTTCCCCCATCGCCGAACCCACCCAGCCGAACGAGGTTTTCCATGAAGCGCGACGGCCAGAGCAGCGCGACCCCATCGACGCCGGAAGAACGCGTCGGATTGACGGTCGAGGACGCCATCCGCGGGCGGCAGTCGATCCGTGCCTACCTCAAGACGCCGGTGCCGCGTGATCTCATCGGCCGCATCCTCATCACCGCCGGTCGGGCGCCCTCCGGCACCAACATCCAGCCGTGGAAGGCGTATGTCGTCGACGGCGCGGTCAGGGACCAGCTCGCGGCCGAGATGTGCGCCGCCTACGACACGGCGCCCGAGCCCGAGCGGCCGTACAACTACTATCCCGTCAAGTGGCGCGATCCCTACATCACGCGGCGTCGGGCCTGCGGCTGGGGGCTCTACGGCACGCTCGGCATCACGCGGGACGACAAGGAAGGCATGCGCCTGCAACGGCGGCAGAACTACGAGTTCTTCGGCGCGCCGACCGGGATCTTCTTCACGATCGACAAGGACATGGAAGTCGGCTCGTGGCTCGATACGGGCATGTTCATCCAGTCCGTCATGATCGCCGCGCGGCAGTTCGGCCTCGAGACGTGCCCGCAGGCGGCGCTCGCCAACTATCACGAGTTGCTGCGGAAACGGCTCTCGATCCCCGACGTGGAGCAGGTCATCTGCGGCCTGGCGATCGGTTACCCCGACCCGGACGCCAAGGTGAACACGTTCCGCACCGAGCGCGAGCCGCTCGACGTGTTCGTCAAGTTCGTCGATAGGGTGGCCTGAGCGTCGTTCAATCCGGGTGGGCCAAGCGCCGCCTCGCGGGCGGCGTGGGCGGTTCGGCGCATTGACACGGGGCGGCGCCTCGCGCATGGTGCCGGCGAAATCTGGATCGTCAGACCAGAGCAACCACCGACAGCGGGGGGAACCCTTCGCGCCTGTGGTCAACGTCCGCCGGCGATGGATCGCTCGCGGACGCCATATGCTTTTGGCGATCGGGGTTCAGGAGTTTCGGCGCTCCCAGATCAGGTGGGCGTGAGGCCGATAGCAGTCGAGGACAGAGCATGCTGAAAGTCTGGGGCCGCTCCACATCGATCAACGTCCAGAAGGTCATGTTCGCGGTGGGCGAACTCGGCCTCGCGCACGAGCGCTATGACGTCGGTGGCCCGTTCGGCAAGCTCGACACGCCCGAATATGGCATGCTCAACCCGAACCGGCTGGTGCCGACCATCGACGACAACGGCTTCGTCCTGTGGGAGAGCAACGCCATCGTGCGCCATCTCGCGCAGCGCTACGGGCGCGGCGGGCTGTCGCCGGCCGACGAGCAGACGTTCGCCAAGGCCGATGCCTGGATGGACTGGTCGCTCTCGACCCTCTACGGCGACATCATCTCCACCTGCTTCCTGCAGCTGATCCGCACGCCGGCGCAGTCCCGGGACAATGCCGCCGTCGATGCGGCGGCCAAGCGCGTCGGGCAGCGGCTCGAAATCCTCAACCGGCAGCTCTCGGGCCGCGACTACATCCTCGGAGATCAGCCGACGATCGCCGATGTCGCCGTCGGCACGTTGATGTTCCGCTACTACAACCTCCAGATCTCGCGCCCCACATTGAGTGGCGTCGATGGCTGGTACGCGCGGCTGATGGCGCGTCCGGCCTATCGCCAGCACGTGATGATCGACTTCGAAAGCATGAAGGTGGATGGAGCCTGAGATGACCCGCGCGCGGCGGCGTATTGACCAGCCTGCGCGCCCGGCACACACCTGCGGGAGCACCTGAGAGCATGGCCGAGCTGTTCCAATCGCTGTCCTCCCGCCTGTCGGGCGTGTTCGACAAGCTGACCGGTCGCGGCGCGCTGTCCGAGAGCGATGTCGCCGACGCGATGCGTGAAGTCCGCCGCGCGCTGCTCGAAGCGGACGTCGCCCTCGACGTGGTCCGGTCGTTCACCGACAAGGTGAAGGCCAAGGCCGTCGGACAGGCCGTGCTGCGCTCGATCAAGCCCGGGCAGATGGTCGTCAAGATCGTCAACGACGAGCTGGTCGCGATGCTCGGTGCCGACGCGCAGCCGATCGACCTTCTCGCGGCGCCGCCCGTCGGCATCCTGATGGTCGGTTTGCAGGGCTCGGGCAAGACGACGACAACCGCCAAGATCGCCTATCGCCTCAAGTCACGCGACAAGCGGAAGGTGCTGATGGCGTCGCTCGACACGCGACGACCGGCCGCGCAGGAGCAGCTTCGCGTGCTCGGCACGCAGGTCGAGGTCGATACGCTGCCGATCGTCGCCGGCCAGACGCCGATCCAGATCGCGCGGCGCGCCGAGGAGGCGGCCCGTCTCGGCGGTTACGACGTCATCCTGTTCGATACGGCCGGCCGGACGACCGTCGATGCCGAGCTGATGGCCGAGGCCGCCGAGGTCAAGGCCCAGGTGAAGCCGCACGAGGTGCTGCTGGTCGTCGACGCGCTGACCGGTCAGGACGCCGTCAACACCGCGAAGGCGTTCGAGGCCACTGTCGGCGTGACGGGTATCGTGCTCACCCGCGTCGACGGCGATGGCCGTGGCGGCGCGGCGCTGTCCATGCGGGCGGTGACGGGCAAGCCGATCAAGCTGATGGGCGTCGGCGAACGCTGGGATGCGCTCGAGGACTTCCACCCGAGCCGCATCGCCAGCCGCATCCTCGGCATGGGCGACGTGGTCAGCCTCGTCGAGAAGGCGGCCGAAAACCTCGACGTCGAGAAGGCGCAAGAGATCGCGCGGAAGATGCGCAAGGGCGCATTCGATCTCGAGGACCTCGCCGAGCAGCTGAAGCAGATGCAGCGCATGGGCGGCATGGGCGGCGTGATGGGCATGCTGCCCGGCATGGGCAAGATCAAGGAGCAGATGAAGTCCGCGAACCTCGATGATCGCGTGCTGAAGCGGCAGGGCGCCATCATCTCGTCGATGACGCCCTTCGAGCGCCGGAACCCGAAGCAGCTCGACGCCAAGCGCAAGCGGCGCATCGCGGCGGGCTCGGGCACCAAGGTCGAGGACATCAACCGGCTCATCAAGATGCACCGCCAGATGGCGGACATGATGAAGATGATGGGCAACAACAAGGGCATGATGCAGCGAATGGCGGGCGCCTTCGGTCTCGGACCGGGTGGCGCCGCGCCGAGTGCCGCCGAGCTCGAGCGGATGCAGACCGAGCTGGCGCGGCTCGACCCGAAGGCACTGGAGCAGCTTCCCCCCGAAGTACGCGAGATGCTGCCCGGCGCCGACGGCAAGCCCGGCGCCGGCAAACCGGCTGCACGGCCAGCGCTGCCCGGGCTTGGCGGCGGAATGCGGCTTCCGGGTCTTCCCGGTCTCGGCGGCGGACGGCTTCCCGGGTTGCCCGGTCTTCCGGGGAAGAAGAAATGACGGCGATCCCGACGCTCGAAACCTCGCGGCTGCGCCTCAGGCCGTTCACGGCCGACGATCACCCGGCCTTCGCCGCCTATTTCTCGGACGAGCGCACGGCGCGCTTCCTCGGTGGCCCGATCGATGCATCGGACGCCTGGAGACGGCTTTCGGGGCTCGCCGGACACTGGGTTCTGCGCGGCTACGGTCCGTTCGCGGTCGAGGATCACTCGTCCCGTCGCTTTGCCGGATACGCCGGCCCCTGGTGCCCGCCGGGCTGGCCGGAGCCCGAGATCATGTGGGGCCTGCATCCCGACTTCCGTGGCCGTGGCTACGCGACGGAAGCCGCGCTCGCGGCCCGCGACTGGGCCTACCGCTCGCTCGGCTGGACGACGGCGATCAGCCTCATCGATCCGGCCAACGACACGTCCCGGCGTGTGGCGGAGCGCCTTGGCGCACGTCCCGACGGTGACACGACTCTACACGGGCAGACGGTGGGCATTCACCGTCATCCCGCGCCCCATCACACCAGCAACCCGAACTGATTTCACACCAGGAGACCTAGAAATGTCCGTGAAGATCCGGCTGTCGCGCGGCGGCACCAAGAAGAAGCCCTACTACTACATCGTCGTCGCCGAAGCCGCGGCACCGCGCGACGGTCGCTACATCGAGCAGATCGGCACGCACAACCCGATGCTGCCCAAGGACCACGCCGACCGCGTCAAGATCGATCTCGACCGGGCCAAGCATTGGCTCTCGGTCGGCGCGCAGCCGACCGACCGCGTTGCCCGCTTCCTCGACAAGGCCGGCCTCATGAAGCGCACGGTGCGCAACAATCCGGAGAAGGGCGCGCCCGGCAAGAAGCGGCTCGAGCGCGAAGCCGCCGCCGCCGAGAAAGCCAAGGCCGCCGCGGAACCCGCCGCGTAAGTCCGGGACTGCGCCGGCGCTACGACTGGTGGCGTCCCGCACGCTCGACGACGGACAAGGGCGGGCCTTCGGGTCCGCCTTTTTTCGTTCCTCGGTCCCGCGTCAGCGCTTAGCCCGCCAAGGTCGATACGATCTCGGAGCCGCGTTTCAGTGTCTGGCTGACGGGGCAACGTTCTGCGATGGCGAGCAGGCTCTGGCGCTGTTCGTCCGTCAACTGCCCGTGCACCCTGATCTCCCGTTCGAACTTGTCGACCACGTCCTTGCCGGCCGTTGCGCGCTGGATGTGGCGCAGGCGTACCTCGACCCTTTCGAGCGGCATCCCCTTCCGCGTCGCGTACATGCGAAGCGTCATGGCGGTGCAGGCGCCGAGCCCTGCCAGGACGAACTCATAGGGGTCCGGGCCCGTATCCTTGCCTCCCAGTTCGACTGGTTCGTCGGCCCCCATCACATGGCGGCCGCTGGTCACGAACTGGCCGTACGGGCCGTTTCCGCTTTCGACGACATGAACTTCGCGCTGGCTCATTGCTTTTTCGGTTCCGGTTGCTGACATTCCCCATGGCCGTCATCCTCGGGTCAGCGAGGACCGGCCGCGCACCCATCGACAGCCACTGTCGCAGAAGCGCAATGACGGCGCGCAATCATGGCGGAGTGGCGCCGAAGTCGCATCTTCGCTACCACTCAGAGTCGAAACGCAGTGCCCGATCCGGAGGTTGCCCGATGCCTGGTCCCGACGAAACGAGCCTGATCGCACCCCGCCGACATTCGGTGGCCGTGAGGGTCGGTGGAGTGGTCGTCGGCGGTGGCGCGCCGATCGTCGTGCAGTCGATGACCAACACCGACACCGCCGACATCGAGGGCACGGCGAACCAGATCGCGAGCCTCGCCCGGGCCGGCTCGGAGATCGTGCGGATCACGGTCGACCGGGACGAGGCGGCCGCCGCCGTGCCGCACATCCGCGACCGGCTCGCCCGACGCGGCGTGACCGTGCCCATCGTCGGCGACTTCCACTACAACGGCCATACGCTGCTCGGCGACCATCCGGCCTGCGCCGAGGCGCTCGCCAAGTTGCGCATCAATCCCGGCAACGTCGGCTTCAAGGCCAAGAAGGACCGCCAGTTCGGCGCCATCGTCGAGGCGGCACTGCGGTACGGCAAGCCGGTCCGGATCGGCGTCAACTGGGGCTCGCTCGACCAGGAGCTGCTCACCCACCTGATGGACGAGAATTCGAAGTCCGCCACGCCGCGTCCGGCGCGCGGCGTCATGCACGAGGCCATCGTTCAGTCGGCCCTCCTGTCGGCTGAACGCGCCGAGGAAATGGGTCTCGGCGCCGACCGGATCATCATCTCGGCCAAGGTGTCGGCGGTGCAGGACCTGATTTCGGTCTATTCGATGCTGGCCGAGCGATGCCGCTATGCGCTGCATCTCGGGCTCACCGAGGCGGGCATGGGGTCGAAGGGCATCGTCGCGTCATCGGCCGCGATGGGCATCCTGCTGCAGAAGGGCATCGGCGATACGATCCGCTTCTCGCTCACCCCCGAGCCGGGCGGGGACAGGACGGTCGAGGTGCAAGCGGCACAGGAGCTGCTGCAGACGATGGGCCTCCGCTCGTTCATGCCGATCGTGGCGGCGTGCCCAGGCTGCGGGCGCACGACGTCGACCGTGTTCCAGGAACTCGCGCGCGACGTGCAGACGATGATCCGCGAGCGCATGCCCGAATGGCGCAAGGCCTATCCCGGCGTCGAGGCGCTCAACTTCGCCGTGATGGGCTGCATCGTGAACGGTCCCGGCGAATCCAAGCATGCCGACATCGGCATCTCGCTCCCCGGAACCGGCGAGCAGCCGGCAGCGCCCGTCTTCATCGACGGCAAGAAGGCGATGACGCTCCGCGGCGCCCATATCGCCGACGACTTCAAGAAGGTGGTCGAGGACTATATCGAGAAGCGGTTCGGGGCCCCGGCCGACACCGCCGGGCAACAGGAAACCGTCTAGCCCGCGCGCTCTTGCGTCGCCTCATCGCGTGATGATGACGAAATCGGTGCCCTCGCCGGTCTCGCCGAGGCCGTAGTCGGAGATCGTCAACGAGGCGCCGGGCCAGAGACGCTCGCTCAACAGGGTGCGAACCTCGGCCGAGAGCTGCAGGCGGCCCAGCGCCTCTTCCGCGGAAGACGCAGAACGGTGCTCGGTGGTCGTTTCGGCGCCACGCCGCCGTCCCGACGGGGCGGACTTCGGAGTGTGGAGGGAGACGGCCATCCACCGCACGCTGTCGCCACTCGTCTCCATTGCAGTGTACACGTGCGTTCCCAGCGGGCGATCCGGGTCGCCGATCACGGCCGGCTCCTGGTGGAGATCGTGATAGCCCTGCCGCAGGTAGACCTGCCCCGTCTTCCGGGACACGAAGATGTGCAACGGCGACGTGCCTTTGCGCGCGAGCGACAATTCACGAGTTGCGCGCTCGGCCTCCTCGCTCGCTTCGCGCGCATCGCGCGCGGCCGCGAACGCCGCATCGGACACCGAGCGTTCCTCAGCCGCCAGCGCCTCGTGGGCTTCCTTGGCGGCGCGTGCGCCCGCCTCGGCGGACCTGATCCGGTCGGCCATGACGGCTTCGGCGGATTCGGTCTGGACCGTGGACATGGCCAGCCGCTCGAGTTCGAGATGCTCCTCGGCATCGGCCAGGATACCGGCCGAGGCGCGCAGTGCCTCCGACAATCGGCGCGCCGCGGCGGCCCGGTCGGCAGCCCGGTCGAGGGCCGGCTTCACGGCGCGATCCGCGATCACCTTGGCTTCCACGGCCGCCGTGACACGCGCTTGCGCCGCCGCGTAGGGCGACAGCGTCGGGGTCGCAGCCGCAACGTCGGCGGTGGAGGCCACACGGATCACTCCGGCCGTCTCGGACTGCGCATAAGTCGCCGGGGACGGCAACGATGCATGTTCGATCGCGCGGGGCGATGTCCGGCCCGGCGATACGATCACACGCATGCCGATACTCCCCATCGCCCACAATTGCCGGGAGACGTTCCCGGGCATGCGAATGCAGCCGTGCGATGCCGGATAGCCGGGGAGATGGCCTTCGTGCAACGCGATGCCCGACCAGGTCAGCCGCTGCATGTACGGCATAGGGGCGTTGGAATAGAGGTTCGAGCGGTGGAACCGGTTGCGCTGGAGAATGCTGAAGACTCCGGGCGGCGTCGAATGACCCGGCTTTCCCGTCGACACCCGTGACGCGAGCACCTGCCCGCCCGGGCCGTAAACCTCCAGGCGCTGATCGGCGATCGATACGATGGCGACGAGGGGCGCCGAGGGGGTCGCCACGACAGCTTTCGGTGCGCGTGCGTCCGGGCGCGCCGACCGGTCTGCTGTGCCGATGGCATCGCGTCGCGCGAGACGGATCGGAGCGTCGGCGGCTGTGCGCGATGTCGTTCCCGCGTCACGTGCAAGCGCCGAGGGTGCATGTCCCGTGGCAACCGTCAGGACCGACGCCAAGGCCGCCGCAAACGCCGCTCCGAGCTTCACCGATCGACGCGTCGCCGCAGATTTCCGATGCACCCTGCCGGTGCCGCTCAAGAAAGCCGATCCCACAATACGCCACTCCATCGGACGACGACCCCTACGAGAGCCGGACGGCCGCAACGGCCGCCGCCGAGAGTGAATGTAATCGACGCCCGCCGCGGAAAGGTGCCCGCGAGGCCACAGACGAACGAAGAACATGCGTCGATCAGCGATCTCGGGCGATCATGAATCTGGCCGCGTCAGAGAGCACACCGGCATTGTCGCCACAGGCGGCCAGCGCGGTGCAGGCCTCGTCCACGGCCGCCGCCAGGTGGTCGCGGGCGGCATCGACGCCGTAGAGGCCGACGAGCGTCGCCTTACCCTGGTCCGCATCCTTGCCCACCGCCTTGCCGACAGCCTCCGCTTCGCCCGTCGCGTCGAGCAGGTCGTCGGAGATCTGGAAGGCAAAACCGAGCGCATCGCCATAGCGGCGGGCCATGGCCAAGGCGTGATCGTCGCCACCGGCACAACGTGCCCCTGCCATGCAGGCAAAGGTGATGAGCGCCCCTGTCTTCATGCCCTGCAAGCGACGGACATGAGAGATGTCCGGTGTTGCGGGCTCGCCGCGCTTCTCGGCCTCGAGGTCCAGGACCTGTCCGCCGACCATGCCGGCCGCCCCCGAAGCGCGCGCGAGATCGCGCACGAGGGCGATCGCCGTCGATGTCGGCAGGGACGACGCTTCGTCCGACAGGATCTCGAAGGCGAGGGTCAAGAGCGCATCGCCTGCCAGGATCGCCGTCCACTCGTCGTAGGCCTTCCAGACCGTGGGCAGCCCGCGGCGCAATTCGTCGTTGTCCATGGCCGGCAGGTCGTCGTGCACGAGGCTGTAGGCATGGATGCACTCGAGCGCGGCCGCCGCGTCGAGGCTCTCAGCGACGGCGGTCTCGCCCCCCAAAAGGCGCGCCATCTCAATCACCAGGAAAGGACGGAACCGCTTGCCGCCAGCCAGAACCGCATGCCGCATCGCCGCCTGGAGCCGGGCCGGAACCGAGCCCGGCCCGGTTGCGAGGCGCTGGAGGTGCAACTCAAGCCGGTCCTCGACCCGCCGCGCCGCCTCGGCCAGGCGCTGCTCGAACACCGAAGGGACACGATCGACCATTTCTTCCCCCAGACCGGGACGCTTCTCGTTACCGTGATACCTAGACCGGGCCGACGAACGAGGCCAGATACCTCATGGGACCGAATCGATGCTCCGCGCCCCAACAGAGAGACTGGTCAGCGCCACGGATTGCAGCTATAAGCGGCGCTTCTGTCGAGCCGGGACGCCGTGCGTGCCCCGGCGCCTGTGCCGTAAAACCCTATCGCACGACCCGGCAAGACGCAGCCTCCCCCCACGCGACAGCGTGATTGCGCGGCGCGCCCCGGGCCAGCGATCCGAAGATCTCTAAGGAGTCGTTCAATGGCCGTACCGCGCAAGAAAGTATCGCGCATGAAGCGCGGTTTCCGTCGCTCCGCCGACGCCCTCGTGTCTCCGACGGTGGTCGAGGACAAGGAGACGGGCAACCTGCGCCGTCCGCACCACATCGACCTCAAGTCGGGCAAGTACCGGAAGCGGCAGATCCTCGACGTGGCGAAGGCCGAGGCCAACTGAGGCCCGCCAGCGGCAACACACCTTCTTCAAGCTGTGTCATCGCCGTGACGGCGAATTGCGCGATAGAGTTTGAACACTGGCAAGGTCCCGTGGGGAACTCGGCCCGTGCGTGCGGGCCAGCCGGACCTGCCAATCAGGAGGGATAGCATGTCGCTTCGGGTCATTCCGCTGCTGGTGATCTCGTTCATCGTCTACAACGTGGTCGTGCTGTTCGGCGGCGACGCCACAGCCGAGACGATCCTGTCGCGGCAGCTCTTCGCCGTGCCCATGGTCAGCGGCGCCCGCTGGGTGTTCACGATCGGCGATCTGATCATCCTGCTGACGATGGTGCTGCTCTTCGCCGAGCTCATCAAGTCGACCTACACGTCGAGTTCGCAGATGGTCGATCATGGGCTCTCGATGCTCGTCTTCATCGCGTGTCTCGTCGAGTTCCTGCTGGTGCAGAAGGCGACGTCGTCGGTGTTCTTCTTCATCCTGATCGCTTCACTCATCGATGTCGTGGCCGGCGCCCTGATCGGCATCCGAACGGCACGCCGCGACCTCAATCTCGGCGGCGAATAACCCACAGCGATCGGTACGACGCATCCCGGCGCTGCCATCCCGATGGCGGCGCCTTTTTCATTGCGGGTTGCGCCCTCACCCGACCACCGGCGCAGGCCGCAGGGGTTTATCGGTTGTTAATGGCTCGCCCTTAAGTTTCTCGATTGCGCGTGCGTTGCTGCGCAGCCGCCCGCGGGTGGCATGATCGCCCGTCAAGCCAAGAACCGGAACGAGCTGTGCCGACTCCAGACATCGAGCCCGTCGCCGAACGCTCCACCGAAGTCTCGCTTGCCGGCGGGCTTCCGGCCAATCTGGTTGCGACCGACGTACCCGTGGAAGGTTGCGCCTTCGATCTGGTCGGCATCCTCTCCACGGTTCAGGAGACGGCCTATCTCTGGGACATCGCTTCGGACCGGATCGACTGGGAGAGCAATGCTACGGCGGTTCTCGGCGTGCGATCGCTCGACGAGATCGCCACTGGCGCCGGCTTCCTGTTCCTGATCGCGCCCGAGCACGTTCTCAGACGCCAGGCCGCGGTGACCGATCCAGCGGGGATCGACGCCAGCCGCGGCGCACATTATCGCGTGCAATACCGGTTCGCGCCGGAAGGACGGCGGAGCGATGTCTCGCTCTGGCTCGAAGATCACGGCCGATGCTGGTTCGATGAGCAAGGCCGGCCGATCCGTGCGCGCGGGATCGTACGTGTCATCAACGAGCGCTATCTCGAAGAGCAGCGCCTGCTCTATCGCTCGGACCACGACGAACTCACCGGACAGCTCAACCGGATTCGGCTGACCGACGCGCTCGGCGCCGTCGTGACCCGGGCGGAGCGCTCGCGCCAGAACTGCGCGTTCCTGATGGCGGCGGTGAACAACCTCGCCATGATCAATGAAACGTTCGGCTTCGACGTCGGCGACGAGGTCATCGGGCAGGTGGCGCGGATCATCCGTTCGCGGTTGCGCGGCGGCGACACCATCGGGCGCTATTCATCGAACAAGTTCGGCATCATCCTCAACGATTGCGGGCCCGGCGCGATGCGGATCGCGGCCGAGCGCTTCATCAAGGCCGTGCGCGACGCGACCATCGAGACGTCGGCCTGTCCGCTGTCGGCCACCATCTCGATCGGAGCGGTGCTGCTGCCCGATCACGCCAACACGGCGCATCTCGCGCTCAGCCATTCGCTGCAGGCGCTCGACACCGCAAAGACGCGGCGCGTCGATTCCTATCGGGCCTACGAGCCCAATCTCGGCCAGGAGACGGCGCGGCGACGCAACATCACGGTCGCCGAGGAGGTGACCGCCGCGCTCGACGACGGCCGGATGCTGATCGCCCTGCAACCGATCGTCGACACGGCGACACGAAAGCCCGAACTCTACGAATGCCTGTTGCGCATGCGCCGTCCCGACGGACTCATCGTCTCGGCCGGCGAGTTCATCGCCATCTCGGAGCAGCTGGGGATGTCGCGCCTGATCGACCGGCGCACGCTCGAGCTGTCGATCGACGTCCTGAAGCAGTTCCCCGACATTCGCCTGTCGGTGAACGTGTCCGGCCTCACGGCGAGCGATCACGAATGGCTCGTCATGCTGCACCGGCTGACCGGGGGGCGGAGAGCGCTGACGGAGCGCCTGACGATCGAGATCACCGAGACCGCAGCCATCCACGATCTCGATCTGACGATCAACTTCGTCGACACATTGAAGGAGCTCGGCTGCCGCGTCGCCATTGACGATTTCGGCGCGGGCTACACCTCGTTCAAGAACCTGAAGATCCTCGACGTCGACATGGTCAAGATCGACGGGTCGTTCGTGAAGAACCTGCTCGAGGAACCGACGAACCGGGTGTTCATCAAGACCCTCGTCGAACTCGCGCAGACGTTCGGCCTCGACACGGTCGCCGAATGGGTCGCCGACGAGGAAACCGCGCGGATCTGCGCGGAGTGCGGCATCAGCCATATGCAGGGCTACTACTTCGGCCGTCCGCTGCTCGTCAGCGAACTCGACGACCAGAAGCGGCTCACCTCGGGAGGTTGATGCGGGACGAGGCGGCCGCCGTATTCCCGAACGACGGGATGTAGAGCGAGTGCTTGCCCGGCCCGCCCGCCACCACGAGGTTGATGTGCTGCGGTGACGATGCCGGGTAGTAGTGATCGGCCACGGGGTGGCGATCCTGTCCGGCCCAGCTCTCCAGGTTCTCGCGCGAGATGCGCGACACGTGCACCTTCGAGCGCTCGTAGAGCGCCTCCTGGATGGTCTCGGCCGTCCAGCCATCGCGTGCCATGGTCTGGGCATGCTCGGGGCCGAGGACGACGAAACACGGTCCCTGCAGATAGACGTTGTTGGCGCCGACCTGGCTCATCGTCCCGGCGATGGTCGTGATCAAGCCTTCGCCAGTGTTGCTGGCGTGGTCGTTGATGTTGTGCGGCGCTTCCGCAGCCATGGCAGTGACGACGCTGTCGCTCGCGGCAAAGCCCTTGCGGACATGGTAGGGCGGAAAGGGGCTCGCCTCCTCGTTCTCGCCGAAGCAATAGGCGAACTTTGCCGGCGAGCCGTGCGTCGCCCGATCCATGTCGCCGGGACGGGCGCCGCCGACGTTCAGCAGGATGAGTTGCAGTGCCCTGCCGATCGCCGCATTGGCGCGTCGGCCCTGGCCGAGACAGTTCGAGCCGCAGTTGATGTCGACGGCGTTGCGGATGGGACCGCTTACGAGCATGAGCTGGCCGCACGGGTGCGTCGTGGCGAGCGTGCCGTGGAGATTGTATTCCGGCTGCAACACCGCCCTCAGGCCCGCGAGGACGACGGGGAAGTACTCGGGCTTGCAGCCCGCCATCACCGCGTTGGCGGCCAGGCTCTGGAGGGTCGGCACCACCTGGCGCGGCGAGATCGGCGCGAACGTCTCGTTGTCCGCCACGACGGCCGACGTGAAGCGCGCCACCTTCGCCTCGGTCGGGGCGATCATGGGCAGGCCGTCACTCCAACCCTGCGCCTGAGCGAACTCGTTCCAGGCCTCGGTGTCGATGTCGCCGACCTCGACGTACTCGGATTCGATCTTGTCGTTCATCTCGGTTCCCCGGTCGGGTCGTCGTCTTGCATTGGTCGTGCGTTGGTCGTGCGGCGCGGTGCCGGCATCGGCACGGCCCGCTCATGGCAGGGGCTGCCTCGCTTCATGAAGCCCCGGATGGCCTGCCACGCCGTCTCGATGCGATCCTCGAGTTCGGCCGCGTTGAGGCCGCCCACGGGATGCTTCACGACGATAAGTCGCGGTTCGACCTTGCGGGCCTTGGCCTGCGCCAGGACGAGCGGCCGGAACGTCTCAGTGGCGATGACGTAAGCCGCCACGCCGCGCTTTGCGAGTTCGATGCTGTCGTGGAAACTCCACGATGAACAGGAGCCTCAATCCCCCAGCGCGAGAAGCGCCGCCTTGTAGCGACGTGCGGCGCCGTCGATCTGCTCGGCGCTCGCCGGCTGGCTGGCCGACGGCTTCCAGACGAAATCGATGCCGTCCGTCGAGCGGATGCCGGCAAAGCGCCCCTTGAGGCCCTCGAGCAGCTCGCGGGCGTTGGGCTTCGAGTTCGAAAACAGCAGGATCGGGTCCTTGGCCCAGTCGACGGCGCCGGACTTCAAGGTTTCGGCGCCGGCAGGCGATTGCCCGAAGGTCGGGTTCACGATGCGCATGGATGTCCTTCCAACGAATCCGGCTGAGTGGTCGGCCGTTACATGCCGGTGCGCGCCTTCAGCCAAGCGATGACATCTTGGCCCGTCGCTTCGCCGTCCGCAATGGCTCTCGCAAGGGACGTCTCGCCAACGGCGCCTGCATCGCCCGTGACATGGAGTCCGCGGACTGCCGCGTCGTGCAACGGGACAGGGAGGAGGTCGAGGGCCGGACGCCTCGCGCGATAGACGAACAGTCCGGCCGCCGGAATGCAGCGGCGAGCGGCCGTGGTCAACTCGACCACGATCGCAGCGAGCTGGCCCGTGCCTTCGAGCGCAACGACGGCGCCTTCGACGACCTCGATGCGGTCGTTCGCTTCGAGCGCCGCCCGGAGATCCGCAGGGCCGCTCAGGCCGGCGCCGGTGACGAGGGTGACCCGGGCCGCGTGGTCCGCGAGTTCGAGCGCCTCGGTGATCGACCAGACGTCATCACCGACCACCGCCACGTTCTTTCCGGCATAGAGCGGCCCGTCGCAATTGGCGCAGTGCGACAGGCCAGCGCCGTCATAGGTCGCCTCGGACGCCAGTCCGGTGGACCCGGCCGTCAGGCCCGTGGCCATGACGACGGTCTTTGCCGTAATGCGCTCCTCCAGCCCGACGACGACCAGAGCGCCGTCCGCCTCGATCGCCGTCACCTCGTCGATGGCAAGTTCCACGCCGGCCGCGAGCGCACGGTCGCACAGCGTCGCGAGAAGATCCGGGCCGGTCGTGTCCGGGTCGATATCGGGCACGCCATGCAGACGGCCGAGGTTCATGAGCTGCCCGCCCGGCCCCATGCGATCGACAGCGATGCACGTGAGGCCCGCCTCGGCGACGACCGAGGCTGCGGCGAGCCCCGCGGGGCCAGCGCCGATGACGACGACGTCGCAGGTGCGGCCGCTCATCGGAATGTCGCCGTCACTTGCATCGCCACGGTGCCTTGCGGGGTCACGGCCCAGGCCTCGGCGCTGTTGCCGTCCTCGCCGGGGCGGCCGACGAGTTCGAACGGCTCGTTGTCGAACAGAGGCGCGCGGGCCCGCATGCGGAAGGTCGCGAGGCTTCTTCCGGGGTTGTTGTCGCGGAGGAAATCAATGAGGCAATGCTGCGAATAGGGGCCGTGCACCACCAGCCCGGGGTAGCCTTCGACGCCGGTCGCGTAGGGCGTGTCGTAGTGTATGCGATGCGGGTTGAAGGTGATCGCGGAAAAGCGGAACAGCGAAACCGGCGTGGTGTGCACCGTCTTCCGCCAGACGAGGCCGGCGGGCGGCTCCTCGCGTTTCGGGATGCCGCTCTTCGCGCCCTCCTTCACCTCCTCCCGGAAGGCCGTCTCGTAATCCTCGGTGACGGCGAGGCCGCGCGGCGTCGAGATGCGGCGGGTCTGGGTGGTGAAGATCAGGGTCCCCGTGCTGCCCTCGCGGGCCTGCAAATCGGTGAGCGTTGTCTCGCGGACGAGCTTCTCCCCGACGCGAATGTCGTCATGGAACGTCAGGCGGCAGCCGGCATACATGCGACGGGGCAGCGGGATCTTCGGCAGCACGCCGCTCGATGCCGGCAGGCCATCCACCGCGAGTGACGCCTGCGGGGCCATGTTCAGGAAATAGCCGATGTGCCAGCCGGGCGGGATGGGCTCACCGTGCGAGGGCGCGCGCTCGGGGCGATCGAACGTAGCGGCGATCATGGCGAGCGGGGCTGCCGTCGCCGTGTCGTGCTCCTCCATGCGGGCGCCGATGTGCCGGCGCAGGGCCTCGACGTCGATGTGCATTGCTCGAGCCTTCGGTTCGGGGTTTCCTCGGACGAACGATCCGGCGACAATGGCGCTCCGTCAAGTCGGCCGTCGCCGACGATCGCCCCCTCCCCGAACCGCCGGACCCCGCCATGCAGCTTTTCTGGACGCCTGCCTCGCCCTTTACCCGGAAAGTCTCGATCGCGGCCCGCGAACTCGGACTGTGGGACCGGATCGAGATCCGGCCGACCACCTGGACGCTCGACTGGGGCTACCGGACGCCAGCTTTCACGCCAGGGCTCGCCGAGGCCAACCCGGTGGCGCGCATTCCGACGCTGGTCACGGACGAGGGCATTCCGCTCGGTGATTCCACGCTGATCTGCCTGCATCTCGACGAGGTTGCCCGACCGAAGAGTCTGATCCCGGCCGACCACACCGCCCGCTGGCGCATGTGGTCGATCTACGCCGTTGCCGACGGCATTCTGGAAGCACAGATCGCCATGCGGGCCGAGATGCTCCGCCCGGTGGATGTGCGATCGGAGAGCTTCCTCGCGAAGCAGCGTGAGCGCATCGTCCGCTGCCTCGATGCGCTCGAGGCGGATGTCGGCCACCTCGCTGGCGATGTCGATCTCGCCCAGATCACGGCCGGAGTTGCGCTCGGCTATCAGGACTGGCGCGAGTGGCTCTTTGATTTCCGGCCGGGCCGGCCGCGCATCGCCGAATGGTACGCCGAGTTCTCCCGCCGGCCCGCCATGCGCGAGACGGAGCCCCGGGAAACGCCGACGGCCTAGCGCTGCGGGCGGCGCATTTGGAACTGTCCACGACTGTTGTGCCCCGGCGTCACGGTGTGGGTCGCGAATCACCCTAGTGTCGGCGGTCGATCCCTTCTGCCGCTTCAGCCCCGGACCGTCATGGCCCCTCGCCGCGCGACCGCTCTTGCGATCCAGCACAGCACCGCCAAAACGGGCTCGATGGCCGACGCCGTCGACACGCTCGAGCGCGTGTTCGGGTACAAGAAGTTCCGGCTCGAGCAGGCGGCCATCATCGAGACGCTGCTGGCCGGACGCGACGCCCTCGTCCTGATGCCGACGGGTGGCGGCAAGTCGCTCTGCTACCAGATCCCGGCGCTCGTCAGACCCGGGATCGGCATCGTCGTGTCGCCGCTCATCGCGCTCATGCAGGATCAGGTCGACGCCCTGAAGGAAGTCGGTGTGCGGGCGGCGTTCCTCAACTCCTCGCTCGAGTGGAAGGCCCAGCGCGACGTCGAGAGCGCGCTCGCGAGCGGGGACCTCGATCTCCTCTATGTCGCGCCGGAGCGGCTCGTCCAGGACCGCACGCTCGACATGCTCGCCAAGGCGAACCTTTCGGTTATCGCCATCGACGAGGCGCATTGCGTTTCGCAATGGGGCCACGACTTCCGGCCGGAATACCGACGCCTCGGCCTGCTGGCCGATCGCTTTCCGACTGTGCCGCGCATCGCGCTGACAGCGACGGCCGATCAGCGGACGCGGGAGGAGATCGCGCATGAACTCAGGCTCGACGGCGCGCAGCGCTTCGTGTCGAGCTTCGATCGCCCTAACATCCGCTACACCATCGCCGAGATGGGCTCGATGGGTGCCCGCGAACGGCTCTGGCAGTTCATTTCGTCCGAGCACGCGACAGATTCAGGCGTCGTCTATTGCCTGACGCGCAAATCGGTCGAGGAGACGGCCCAGTGGCTCGGGCGCAAGGGGCGGCAAGCCGTCGCCTACCATGGCGGCATGGGCGCGGACGAGCGGCGGGTCGCGCAGCAGCGCTTCCTCAAGGAAGAGGGGCTGATCGTCGTCGCCACCATCGCCTTCGGCATGGGGATCGACAAGCCGGACGTGCGCTTCGTCGCTCATCTCAACCTGCCGAAGTCGATCGAGGCCTACTATCAGGAAACCGGCCGCGCAGGGCGTGACGGCGAACCCGCCAACGCATGGATGGCCTACGGGCTGCAAGACATCGTCACGCAACGGCAATGGCTCGCGCAGTCGGAGGCGAACGAGGCGCACAAGGCGGTGCAACGGCAGAAGCTCGACGCGCTGATCGGGCTCGCGGAGATGGTGGGTTGCCGCCGGCAGGCGCTGCTCGCCTATTTCGGGGAAGCCCGCGCCGAACCCTGTGGCAACTGCGACAACTGCCTTACGCCGCCGGCGACGATCGATGCGACCGAACTGGCGCGGAAGGCGCTGTCGGCGGTCTACCGGACAGGCCAGCGTTTCGGCTTCGGCTATGTGACGGACGTGCTGACGGGCAAAGTCGACGAGCGCATCGGCCGCAACGGCCACGACAAACTCTCCGTATTCGGGTGCGGCAGCGACATCGCGCAGGCCGATTGGCGATCGCTGTTCCGGCAGCTCGTTTCGAACGGCTATCTGACGGTCGACGACGAGGGACATGGCTCACTCGCACTGACGGAGGCCGCACGCCCTCTCTTGCGCGGCGAGACGACCTTCCGGATGCGCAAGGCTGCCCTCGCGCAGCAGGACAGCGGCCGCAAGGGGCGCAGCGAACGGGCTGGCAGCAGCGCTACGCTGAGAGTGCCCGATGGCGATCAGGCCGTGTTCCAGGCGTTGAAATCACTCAGGCTGCGGCTCGCCAGCGAGGCGAACCTTCCGCCGTACGTGATCTGCCACGACCGGACGCTCGCCGAACTGGCCGCGAAGCGACCACAGAGCGAGGCCGAACTCGGCGACATCATCGGGCTCGGCGCCCGCAAGATCGCGCGCTATGGCGCCGCGTTCCTCGAGACCATCGGCCAGTTCCGCAAGCATCCGATGCTCGCCAACCGCCTCTCCGGGACCATCAACCAGACGCTCGCGCTGCACCTCGAAGGGCTCGATGCGGCGGCTATCGCGACACGTCGCGGGATCGACGTGTCGACGGTGCTCGGGCATTTCGCGGAAGCGATCGAGGCCGGGCTCGTGGAGGCGCGCGACGTCATCGGGCTCGACGAGGCGGACGTGGACGAGATCCTCGCGGTGTTCGAGCGTCTCGGCACCGTGGACAGCGGACGGCTCGGGCCGGCGCATGCGGCTCTCGATGGCCAATACGACTACGGCGTTCTCAAGTGCCTGTTGGCGGAGATCGCCTGAGGCTCGCGAGGCCGGATTACGAAGCCGCCTAGACCAGAGACTGGTCTTTCTCGAGGACATAGCCCGCACCGCGGACGGTCCGGATGGGATCGCTTTCGTTGCCCCGGATCAGGGCTTTCCGCAGCCGACCGACGTGCACGTCGACCGTGCGCTCGTCGATCTCGCCGTCGCGGCCCCACACCGCATCGAGAAGCTGCGGGCGGGACAGGACACGGCCCGCGCTTTCAAGGAACACCTCGAGCAGCCGATACTCGGTCGGCCCGAGCCGAACTTCGCGGCCATTTCGCGTCACGCGATGGGCATTGCGGTCAAGACGGACAGCGCCAACCTGGATCTCGTTCGCGATCCGCTCCGGCGAAGACCGCCGGAGCAAAGCCTCGACGCGGGCCGACAACTCGGCCACGGAAAACGGCTTCACGACATAGTCGTCGGCGCCCGTCGTCAGACCGCGGATGCGGTCCGATTCCTCGCCGCGCGCCGTCAGCATGATCACCGGCAGCGCCTTGGTCTCGGGTTTCGCGCGGACCTGGCGGCAGATCTCTATGCCCGAGGCCCCGTGCGGGAGCATCCAATCGAGTATCATGAGATCGAAGGGGTCCTCGTCGAGGGCGATCCGCGCCTCTTCTCCTGTCCGAGCGACATGGATGGAATACCCTTCCGCCTCGAGATTGTAGCTCAGAAGCGTGATGAGCGCCTCGTCGTCCTCGACGATAAGTACCCGCGCCGCCATGCCGAAAGCCCTCAGTTGCGCTCACCGGGATCGTTGTCGATCAACGTCACACTGGTCTTGTCACCCTTCGGGCGGTCATCGACCAACGGCTTGCCGCGCACCATGTAGTGGATGGTCTCGGCGATGTTCGTGGCGTGATCGCCGATGCGCTCGATGTTCTTTGCGCCGAACAGAAGGTGCGTGCAGAGGCCGATGTTGCGCGGGTCTTCCATCATGTAGGTCAGGAGCTCGCGGAACACGGAATTGTAGAGCGCGTCGATGTCCGTGTCGGCGCGCCAGACCTTGAGCGCCTTCTCGTCATCGCGGGTCATGTAGGCGTCGAGGACGTTCTTGAGGCTCCTCATCGCCAATTCGGCCATGTGGCGAAGCCCGAGGATCAACGACTGCGGGCGAGATTCGGAGGCGACCGCCAGCGAACGCTTGGCGATGTTCTTTGCGAGGTCGCCAATACGCTCGAGATCGCCCGCCACTTTCAAAGTGGACACGATCAGACGCAGATCCCCCGCCATCGGCTGTCGGCGCGCGATCATGCTGATCGCCAGCTCCTCGATCTCCTTCTGGAGCGAGTCGATGGCCTGGTCGGCCGCGATCGCCTCGGAGGCGAGACGGGGATCGCGGCGCTCGAGCGACGCGAATGCATCCCCGAGAAGCCGTTCGACCAGGCCCCCCATCTGGGACAGCTTCTGGTCAAGCTGCACCAACTCGGCCTCGTACGACTTGACGGTATGCTCCATGAGGGGTCCCTCTGCAGGCGAACGTCGCGACGGCGAAATCCGTAGCCACGTTCTAGTCATTCGACACAACCGAATTGTGACATTTCAATCGTTTGATTTTTATATCTTATTTTGATTCATCCAGCGGAAACTCGACGGCGAAGGTGGAGCCGACGCCGAGCCGCGAGTCGATCCGCAGCTCGCCCTGATGGCGTGTCACGACATGTTTGACGATGGCCAGACCCAGCCCGGTGCCGCCTTTTTCGCGGCTCGACTTGTCATCGACCCGATAGAATCTCTCCACGAGGCGGGGAATATGCTCCTCGGCGATGCCCGGGCCGTCGTCCGTCACGGCCACCCGAACCCAGGCCGACGCTCCGGAACGGATGTCCGAGACCGTGACGCGCACATGGCCGCCCTTGTTGCCGTACTTGATCGCGTTCTGGATCAGATTGACGAAGACCTGCACGATTTCGTCGTGGTCGCCGCGGATCATGCGATTGCCCACGGCCGCATCGAGCGTCACTTCAGTGCCCTGGGCCTTCGCGATCTGGGCAAGGCTCTCGATCACCTCGCGTACCGTCTCCACGATTTCCACCTCGCCGGTCGGCGGCAGATGCGCCCGCATCTCGACCCGGCTCAGCGACAAGAGATCGTCGAGGAGGCGGGACATCCGTTGCGATTCGGACCCCATGATGCCGAGGAAACGCTCCCTGGCCACGGCATCGTTGCGGGCGGGGCCCTGCAACGTCTCGATAAAGCCGCGGAGGGCGGCGAGAGGCGTGCGCAATTCGTGGCTCGCGTGGGCAATGAAATCGGCGCGCATCTGGGCCAGCCGGTCGCGCTCGGAATTGTCGTGCAAGACGATCAGAACCGCGCCGACACCCCCTCCGTCTGCTTCGAGTGGCGATAGAGACGCGTCCAACCGTCGCTCGACGGGAACGCGCTCGTGCAAAAGGACCCGCTCCGTCTTGCCGTCCGTCAGCACCGCTTCGATGGCCCGCGCAAACTCCGGGGCCCGTGTCGCCAGAGCGATCGGTCCGCCCTCGCGGAGAGCCATGAATACGTCGCGAGCGGGACGATTTGCGTGGCGCACGACGAAGGTTTCGTCGACGATGATCGTGGGCACCGGAAGCGCATCCATAAGGCTTTGAGCCGTCAATTCAGGGGCGCGCGAAGGCACGGGCCTCGGGGCTCGGACGGGAGGCAGCTCAATCGGTGACGGCGGGGTCGCGTCGGTTTCCGGTCCCGCCGTGCCGCGCCAGATCTCGCCGGCAACGAAACCCGCTGCTGCGCCCGCAAGAGCGGCCACGACCATCAAGACGTCGCCCCCGAACGCCGCCAGACCACCCGCCAGAGCCGCCACTCCGGCAGCGATCGCCCCGAGACTGCGACCCGAACCCGGCAAGCGTTCCAGGAACGGTCGTGGGGCAGGTGTTGGCATGGCGTCGCACTCCGGCTCCACTCGGACGGGCGGCGCGCGCCGGCGACCGTCTCGGCGTTATGGCTTAAGTGGCCCGTATGCCAACTGCATGACCCGCGCGCGGCGCGTTCCAACGTCAGTACAGCATCAATACCGCGATGCAAGCCATGGCCAATCCGAACATGCCGACGGACCGGCGCCATCCGAGCAGCCAGTTGGCGATGGCGCGGGGCACATCGCCCCACGGGAGGGCATAGAACCAGTGCAGTACCCAACCGAGGAGGAGACCGGCGAGGAAGCTGCCCGATCCCGAGATCGGGACGAAATCGGCGATCAGCCTGCCGAAGCCGGTCGGGCTTTGGGTCGCCGTTGCCGCGGTGCTTCCCAGCGTCAGGCCGCCGCCCGAGAGCGCAACGGCGACGACGACGGCACTGCCCGACAGGAAGAGCAGCGTTCCGAGAATGCGTTCGAGCGACATGGTGCACGGCCAGTCAGATGAGGGGACTGAACGGCCCCATCTCACACCAGCAGAGCAAACAGATCGTTAAGGCCTGGCGCGAAACGGCGCATTCGACGCCCGGATCAGGTCACCACGATGCCGAGATGGGGTCACCATCCGCGAAACACGTTCGAGCGCCAGTCGTCACCCTGGTTCACGCGCGCCGGACGCTCGACCGGCGGCGGCGCAGGGGCAGCGGCCGCCGATGGCACGGGTGCAATCCGGTTGGCCTGGATGGCCGACGGCCCGGTCTGCGACACGGCCACCCGCTGCTCCCAGGCGGGCGCCACGATGGACCGCTGGGGCACGGCCAAGCCGGCCGCCACCACGCCCCTCGATGGGGTTCCCACGCGACGGTCGAAATCGGCCAGCGTCACCTGTGGGCGGCGCGGGACGAGATGCACGACGGAGTAGCCGGCGGCCTTCATGTCGGTGAGCAGCGCGCCGAGCGCACCCGCCGTCGACGGCTGGATGTCGTGAAACAGAATGATGCCGCGCCCTTTCGCGTTGAGTTGCTTCATCACGTTGCGCATGACGACGGTCGGGCTCCGCGTGCGGAAATCGTGGGAGTCGACGTCGATCGAGAACATCGCGGTGTTGCGCGACCGAAGGTGCGCCTGCGCATGCGCCGGATCGCTCAGATACGGAAAGCGGAAGAACGGGGCCGCCGGGGCGCCGAGCGATTTCTGAATGGCACTGATGCCCAACTCGATCTCGGCGGCGGCCGCATCTGCCGACAGCGCCTTCAAATTCTTGTGCGACCAGGTGTGCGTCGCAACGGTATGGCCGCGGCGCGCCACTTCGCGCACGAGGTCCGAGTAGCCCATCGCCCGCTGTCCCACCATGAAGAAGGTGGCCTTGGCACAATGCTGGTCGAGGATCGACAGGATGGTGGGAGTCAACTGCTTGTGAGGGCCGTCGTCGAACGTCAGCACCACCTCGCCCGGACGGAGGATGTCGTTTCCGGGGTACTGGACCTGGCCGAACCGCGGCCCCCCGGTGGTGTCGATCTCGATCTGCCGCGACGTGCCGATGGCACCCTGGCCGCACTGGGCCGCCGCCTCGAGCGGCACGAGCGACCATGCCAATGCACCAAGCATCGCGGCGAACATTCTCGTGCGCATCTCAGATCACCCTATCCCTGCGACGTCCCTCGACAGATCGCCGCCGACGGCCCCATCGTCGCCCCTGACCGGGCTTTGACGCACACGCAGCCCGACGTGAAAATACTGGAAATCGATTGTGGCAACATGCGACATGCTGCGGTCGGGCGCGCCTGGACCAACACGTTGCTTTGGTTCGGGCGACGCCGGCTCGTCGCCGGATGCACCGTAGTCGCAATTCGGCAGTCTTCCCAACGACCTATCGAGGACTGCGGCCCGCATGCAACAGCCGACCTCAGACGACACCGACGACGAGCGGTCGAAGGAACCGACGCCACTCACGGTCGCTGAGCTGAGTACTCGTCTCGATGAGAACAATGCCGACGCCGTGCGCACTCTCTCGCGCGCACTCAAGGCGCCAGATCTCGCGGACCTGATGGAGCTTCTCGAGCCGGCGCAACGCGTCCGGCTGGTCGAGCTGCTCGGGAGCGAATTCAACCCGGAAGTGCTCTCGGAACTCGATCCGAGCGTCCGCGACCAGCTGTCGGAGGACCTGCCGAACGACGTCCTGGCGCGGATCGTAACGGCCCTCGACACCGACGATGCCGCCTACGTGATGGAAGGCCTCGAGGAGGCCGACCAGCGCGACGTTCTCTCACAAATGCCCTCAAGCGACCGCGCCGCGCTCGAGAAAAACCTCGAGTATCCGGAGGAGACGGCCGGCCGTCTGATGCAGACGGATTTCGTCGCGGTGCCTAGGTTCTGGACCGTCGGGCAGGTGATCGACCACATGCGCGAGGCTGCAGATCTGCCCGAGACCTTCTCCGACATCTTCGTCATCGATCCGAGCTATCGCGTTCTCGGCAGCGTCGATCTCTCGCGGCTGCTCAGATCCAAGCGGCACGTGAACATCGGCTCGATCATGGATGCCGACCGGCACGTCGTGCTCGCGACGTCGGACCAGGAAGAAATGGCGCGACAATTCGAGCGCTACGATCTCAAGTCGGCCCCGGTCGTCGATGCCAACGATCGCCTCGTCGGCGTGGTCACCGTTGACGACGTCGTGGAAGTCATCGGCGAGGAGACGGAGGAGGATCTGCGGCGGCTTTCAGGTCTCGGCGACGAAAGTCTCGCCGACGCGGTCATTCCGACGGTCAAGAGCCGCTTCCTGTGGCTCTTCATCAATCTCGGAACGGCGCTCCTCGCGTCGTCGGTGATCCAGCTGTTCGACGCCTCCATCCAGCAGATGGTGGCGCTCGCGGTGCTGATGCCGATCGTCGCCTCGATGGGCGGCAACGCCGCCACACAGACCATGGCCGTCTCGGTGCGCGCTCTTGCGACGCGCGACCTCGGCCCCTCGAATACCCGACGCGTCATCCTGCGCGAGGCGTCGGTCGGCCTCATCAACGGAGTGATCTTCGGGGCGCTGATGGGGGCCGTGGTCCTGTACTGGTTCGGAATCGGCAAACTCGGGCTGGTGATCGCAATGGCCATGATGTTCAACCTGCTGGCGGCGGCGCTGGCCGGTATCCTCATTCCACTCGCGCTCGAGCGGTTCCGGTTCGATCCGGCCGTCGCCTCGGGCGTTTTCGTCACCACCGTCACCGATGTGGTAGGGTTCTTCGCGTTCCTCGGCCTCGCGACCCTGATCCTCCTCTAGGGCGTGATGGAACAGGCCGCCATGACCCACCCCCATGTTCGCCGGGTGCGACCCGACGATGAAACCAACTGGACGGCGCTCTTTCGCGACTATGTCGCGTTCTATCGGGCGAACGTGGCGGACGACGTCATCGCGCTCACGTGGAGCCGCGTCCTCGATGCCGGCTCGGGCATGATCTCGCTGGTGGCAGTGGACGAAGCCGACACGCCTGTCGGTCTGGCGCTGATCGTGCTGCACCGGTCAAGCTGGTCCAAGACCTGGTACTGCTATCTTGAGGATCTTTTCGTCGCCGCCGACCAGCGCGGTCGGGGACTGGGGCTCGCGCTGATCGAGGCCGTCTATGCCGAAGCAGACCTCCACGGCGCGACACGGACCTATTGGGTCACTGAAGAGGACAACGAGGCCGCGCAGAGGCTCTATGCACGGGTCGCCAAGAAGGCACCCTACGTTCAGTTCCGCCGCTAGAACGAACCAGAATGGTGGCCGGGATCAGCCGCCGTACCTGTAGAGGTCCATGCCGTTGATGCGCAGCCAGACCTTGGCTTCGTCCAGGCGCGGCATCGTCTTCTTCACCAGCGCCCAGAAACGCGGGCCGTGGTTCATCTCGGCGAGATGGGCCACCTCGTGGGCGGCGACATAATCGAGAACGAGAGGCGGGGCGAGGACGAGACGCCACGAGAACGAGAGCTGGCCGTCGCTCGAACACGATCCCCAGCGGCTCTTCTGGTCGCGGAGCGTGATGCGCCGCGGCTTCAGTCCGAGGCGCGCAGCATGCGTCCCCACGCTCTCGTCGAGGTCGCGTTTCGCTTCCGCGATCAGCCAGTCGCGGAGCCGGCGTGGCAAGTGCTCCGCTGCGCCAGTCACCAACACCTTCGGGCTATCTCCCGTCGTGGCGCCGACCACCTCGACGACCGGCTTGCCGGGGCGCCGCCCAGCTGCCTCGACGCGGACCATCTCGCCACGCAGCGGGATCGATGCTCCATGAGCGAAGGGCACCGGCTCCGGGACACCCTCGAGCCGCTCGCGCACCCATTCAATGCTTTTCGCCAGAAACCTGTCGGCCTCGCGGGCATCGATGTTGCGCGGGATCGTCAGGACGACCGAGCGTGCCGAATGGCTGACGCGCAGTGTCAGGCGGCGTGCCGTCGGATGGCGCCGGACCTCGACGGGCGCTTCGATGCCGTCGACCTTCAGAAGCTGCACCGGCTGTGTCTTGGCGCTGGACCGCGACATGTCGAACCTCAGACCGGGTTTGATGGATGACGCATGACCGACGCGGACTGCTCGCGCACAAATCCTGCTCACTTGCGGCACCACGGCCGCTACCCGTCTAAATGCAGCCCAATGAGGCGCTGCCGAGGCGACGGGAATCGCAATCCTGAATTACCATCCCGGCGCGATGCGTGGCGACAGGTTCCGTGGATTGCTGATGCGATCCTGCCATTGACGTTGCGGGGCCGCCACGCGACGAAACGCCGAGGCGGTACCTCTCGCCGCATCGGCAATGGGGGCAGCCAGCGCCGAACTCAATCCGGATGATGCGTCGACGATACCGGAGCGAAGGTGAAGGCTGCGCCATCGACTTCAGCGCGTTGCTCGCGCTCGGCCGTCCCGGTCCGACGGCGTTCGACCGGCGGCCGCATCACGCCGCGCGCCGTCCGACCATCGTGGGCGCGCGTGAACTCTGCAATACGCGGCGCGATCTCGTGGCGGAAACGCGACCCGTTGAAAACACCGTAGTGTCCGACCCTCGGGCATTCGAAATGCACCTTGCGGTCGGCCGGGATGCCCGTGCACAGGTCGTGCGCCGCGCGACACTGGCCGAGACCGGTGATGTCGTCCTTTTCGCCCTCGATGGTCATCAGCGCCACGCGGCGGATGCGCGAGGGGTCGACGCGGCGATTGCCGTGCCGCAACTCGCCCTTGGGCAGCCGATGGTTGACGAACACGGCGTCGACCGTCTGGAGGAAGAACTCGGCGGTCAGATCCATGACGGCGAGATACTCGTCGTAGAACTCGCGGTGCTTCTCGGCGCTGTCACCGTCGCCTCCGACGAGGTGTTCGAACAATTGCCGGTGCGCGGTCACATGGCGATCGAGGTTCATGGTCATGAACCCGGTCAATTGCAGGAAGCCTGGATAGACCTTCCGCGCATGGCCGGCGTTGGGCCACGGCACCGTCGTGATCACGTTGCGGCGGAACCAGTCCACGCCCCGGCGTTCCGCAAGCGTGTTGACGACGGTCGGCGACACGCGGGTGTCGATCGGGCCGCCGGCCATGATCAGCGACTGGGGGACCGACGGATCGTCATCAGCCTCCATCAAGGCCGTCGCGGCCAGGACGGGGACCGACGGCTGGCAAACGGCGAAGACGTGCACGTCGCCGCGAAAGTGACGGAAGACCGCGCGCATCACGTCGATATAGGAATCCAGATCGAAGGCGCCGGCCTCGACCGGCACCGTCCGCGCGTCCTGCCAGTCCGTGATGTAGACGTCGTGATCGGGCAGGAAGGCCTCGACCGTTCCGCGCAGCAGCGTCGCGTAGTGGCCGGACATCGGCGCCACGAGCAGCAGGCGAGGATCGCGCTGGCGGCGCTCGGCACTGACGTCGCGGCGGAAGTGCACGAGGCGGCAGAAGGGGTGGCTCCAGACGACCTCCTCCGAGACGCCCACCGGGCACCCGTCGACGGTCGTCCTCGTCAACCCGAAGGACGGCTTGTCGTAGCGGCGGGTCGTTCTTTCGAACACCTCGAGGGCCGCCGCCGCATGCCGGCCGACGTGTGTGTGCCCGAACGGATTGAACGGATTGCTCAGCAGCAGCCGCGCATGATCGGCGGCAAAGCGGGCCGGCCGAACCGCTGCGTGGCCGAACTCGTAGAGATGGTAGAGCATTTCCCGACCCCCGTCGCTCTGGACATGCCCGCTCGTCGAGCCGATCGCTCGACCGCCTGTTTTGCACAGCTATGGGGCGTGTCGCCTTTGCTTTTCCCCAAAGCCATGCTGACGCGATTCGAGTCGGTTAGAAAGCGGCTTGCAGATCAAAGCATCTTCGCCAGACGGTCGGCAATCACATCGGGGCCGGCGAGATGACTGAAATGAGCGACGTAGCGACCGTCCGGGCCCATGAGGTAAACTAGGGCCGAGTGATCGTAGGTGAAGCCAGCCGTGCTCTTCTCGTCGACGACCTTCCTGATATAGACGCGATAGGTCCGCGCCGCCCTCGCGATGTCCTCTGGCGAGCCCGTGAGCCCGACGAGGCGCGGGTGGAAGCTCTTCACGTATTCAGCCAGGTGAGCCGGCGTATCGCGCTCATGGTCGACGCTGATGAAAACGGGCACGATGCGCTCGGCCTTGTCGCCCAGCCGATCCAGCGCCGCGGCCATGACCTGGAGACCGGACGGACAGATGTCCGGGCAATGCGTGAAGCCGAACAGAACCAGCATGTAGCGGCCGCGAAAGTCCGCATCCGTGACGCGCCGGCCGGTCTGGTCCGTCAGCTCGAACGGGCCACCGACAAGCGCCTCGCCGACGGTTCTTGCAGGCGTGAGGAGGCGGTTTCGCGCTTCAGGGAAGACCAGCAGCGCGGCCAGTCCACCGATGGCGAACGAGAGCATCGCCAGAATTATCAACCGGGTCCGCATCCAATCCGCCCAAGGTTCTCGACGTGAGTGACTTAGTAGCTATACCGACCGCGATCCAGCGCCAGCGCCGGCACTGCCAGGATCAAACCGGCTCCCGGCTGCGTCGAGCCCGAAGGTGGCGACCCAGAGAACAAGTGGAACTGGCCACAGCTCCTTGCATCGCCCTTCGGGTCCGCTACAAGTGGTCGCAGCTCTCAGCAAACCCAAGCAGATCCATGCCGACCGGCTCAGCGAGCGCGCGCGCGCGCGATCCCCACCACAACGAATGGACGCAGATCGGCGGCGAGGCCAGCCGACTGCGGATGCAGACGATCATCCGGCTCCGCTGGTTCGGCGTCGGCGGGCAGCTCGTCACGGTTGCCGGCGTCTATTGGGGGCTCGGCTACGAGTTTCCCATCGGTTGGTGTCTCGCGCTGATCTCGCTGTCGGCGTGGCTCAACGTCTTCCTGCGCATTCGCTATCCGGCGCGACACAGGCTCAACCAGTCGTTCGCCACGGTGCTGCTCGCCTACGATGTGCTCGAACTGGCCGCGCTCCTCTTCTTCACGGGTGGGTTGCAGAACCCGTTCGCGTTCCTGCTGGTCGCGCCGGTCACGGTCTCGGCTGCGACACTACCCGCCCGCAACACCATCATTCTCGGAGCGCTGGCGCTGGTCGCGGCGGCTCTTCTCGTCGTCTGGCACTATCCGATGCCGTGGGCCGCCGGTTCGCCGATCGAACTGCCGATCCTCTACAAGCTCGGCGTTTTCGCATCGATCGCGGCCGGCATGACGTTTCTCGCGCTCTATGCGGGCCGGCTGTCGAAGGAATCGCGGCTCATGTCGGACGCGCTGGCCGCCACCGAGCACATCCTGGCGCGCGAGCAGCGGCTGCATGCCCTCGACGGCCTCGCGGCGGCGGCCGCGCACGAACTCGGAACGCCGCTCGCGACCATTGCCCTCGTGACGAAGGAGCTGGAACGGAGCGCTTCGGAATGGCCGCCACTGCAAGAGGACATCGTGCTCCTCAGGACCCAGGCCGAGCGGTGCCGCGAGATCCTGCGGAAACTGACGCGCAGCCCGAGCGAACAGGACCCGCATCACGTGAGCCTGCCCGTGACGCAGCTGCTCCAAGAGGCCTCCGATCCCTACAGCAGGACCAAGATCAAGATCGAGATCGCCGCCGCGCCGGCAACCGACGCCGATCCCGCGACCGCCGAAGAGCCGATCGGCGAGCGACGTCCCGGCGTCATCTACGGGCTCGGCAACCTGATCGAGAATGCGGTCGACTTCGCCCGCGACCAGGTCACGATCACCGCGTCGTGGACCGACCGGGAGGTCGAGGTCACAGTCGCCGACGATGGTCCCGGCTTCTCGCCCGACATCATCGACACGCTCGGCGAGCCCTATGTGACGACGCGCCAGAGCGGACAGCGCCTCGGGCGATCCGGCAGCGAAGCCTCGGGGCTTGGCCTCGGCTTCTTCATCGCCAAGACGCTGCTGGAGCGCTCCGGGGCCAAGGTCTCCCTCGCCAACCGAGAGACGCCCGAGAGGGGCGCCGTCGTGCGCGTGACCTGGACGCGAGCCACGTTCGACTTCCGCGATGGTACGGCCGGCGGACGCAGCCTCATCGCGCGCCCGGTGCCGCCGCGCCCCGTCGGCTAAAGGTCGGCTTCGGGCCGGAAGCGGATCAGCCGACCTGCATGCGCAGGGCCGCTGCTGCCGCCAGCGGCGCCAGGACCGTGCTCGCCAGCGTGATGGCCGCCAGGATCATCGTCGAGGCCGACACGTTGCCGTCCGCGAGGCTGCTCGCATCGAGCGCCGAAATCCCGAAGATCAAGGTCGGAATGTAGAGCGGCAGGACCAGCAGCGCGATGAGCAGGCCGCCGCGCCGGCTCCGCAGCGTCAGAGCCGCGCCGATCGCACCGATAAAACTGATCGCCGGAGTGCCCAGCAGCATGGTCGCGATCAGCGCCGGATAGGCCGAGAGCTCCATGTTGAGCATCAGACCGAGCAACGGCGCGAGCAGCGTCAGCGGGACGCCCGTCGACAGCCAGTGGGCGAGCGCCTTGGCCACCACCGTCATCTCGAGCGGCAGCGGCGCCGTGGCCAGCACCTCGAGCACGCCATCCTCGTGATCGGCCTCGAACAGGCGCGGCAGCGACAGCAGGGCCGAAAGCAGCAGCGCGACCCAGAGCACGCCCGGCGCGATCCGGGTCAGCAGGTTGAGGTCCGGACCGAGGCTCAGCGGCAGCATCGAGACGACCACGAGATTGAAGCCGAGCGCCGTCCCCAATGCGCCGCCTTCGCGGAATGCGAGCCGGAGATCGCGGCGGAGGATGGTCAGGAACGCGCTCACAGAAGCTGGTCCTCCGCTTCGATCGCGTGGCGGCCAGTGGGCTCGAGCCGGACCTCCCGCTCGTGCTCGAAGCCGAGCGGCTGATGTGTCGTCGCGACGACGATGCCGCCGCGCCGGCGGAATGCGTTCACCGCGCCCGCAAGCACTTCGCGACTTGCCACATCGAGCGATACGGCCGGCTCGTCGAGCAGCCAGACCGGGCGATCCGCCAGCAGGAGGCGCACCAAACCGAGGCGGCGTTTCTGGCCGGCGGACAGGTAGCTCGCCTGGATACCCGCCAGATCGGCGAGACGCAGCACATCAAGCGCGTTGTCCATCCGGTCGGGGGAGCCTCCGAGGACATCCGACCAGAAGGCCGCGTTCTCGCGGACCGTCAGGGCCGGACGAATCCCGTTCAAATGGCCGAGGAAATGGCACTGCTCACCGACCGTGGCATCGGTTTCGCCCGCCTCCCGTAGCAGCCGGACCGTGCCGGCGGCGGGCGCCAGGAGGCCGGCGATCGTCCGCAATACGGTCGTCTTGCCGGCGCCGTTGGGACCGGTCAGCACGACGGCTTCGCCTGCCTGGACCTCGAACGACAGGTCCCGCAGAACAACGCGGTCTCCGCGCATGACGGTCAGGCGATCGAGCTTGAGAGCCGTGGGCGCGGTCATGGGAAAGTCGGGACTCGCATGTTCTGGCCGAGCCGAAGCACGCCCTTACCCCTTGGCGACAGCGGGTTCCGGGCCTTATAAGGCCGGATTGAGCCCGGAGGCCAGCCGAATGCGGCGGGCCCTATGCCGTGCACTCGCGTGCCCGGGTGGCATCACGGCTTCGAGGAGACCGCTGCGCATGAGCCTCACCCCAACGTCACTTGATTCTTTCAAATGCCGCAAGACACTCACCGTCGGCTCGAAAACCTACGAGTACTTCTCGCTTCCGGACGCCGAGAAGAACGGGCTCACCGGCATATCAAGGCTGCCCTACTCGCTCAAGGTTCTGCTCGAGAACCTGCTCCGCTTCGAGGATGGCCGATCGGTCAAGGCCGATGACATCCGCGCCATGGCGAAATGGCTCGAGACCCGGACATCGAAGGCCGAGATCGCCTACCGGCCGGCACGCGTGCTGCTGCAGGACTTCACCGGCGTTCCTTGCGTCGTCGATCTCGCCGCCATGCGTGACGCGATGCGGGCGATGGGTGGCGATCCCGCCAAGATCAACCCGCTGGTCCCGGTCGACCTCGTGATCGACCATTCCGTTCAGGTCGACCACTTCGGCACCGCCGACGCGTTCAAGAAGAACGTCGACATCGAATACGAGCGCAACAAGGAGCGCTACGAGTTCCTCCGCTGGGGCGGATCAGCCTTCAACAACTTCAAGGTCGTCCCCCCCGGCACCGGCATCTGCCATCAGGTCAACCTCGAGTATCTGGCGCAGACCGTCTGGACGCGCCAGGTCGGCAAAGTCGAGCAGGCGTTCCCCGATACGTGCATCGGCACCGACAGCCACACGACGATGGTGAACGGCCTCGCAGTGCTCGGCTGGGGCGTCGGCGGCATCGAGGCCGAAGCCGCAATGCTCGGCCAGCCGGTGGCCATGGTCATTCCCGAAGTGATCGGGTTCCGCCTCAAAGGCCGCCTCAAGGAAGGCATCACGGCGACGGATCTCGTGCTCACGTGCACGCAGATGCTGCGCAAGCGCGGCGTGGTGGAGAAGTTCGTCGAGTTCTTCGGTGACGGCCTCGATCACCTGAGCCTCGAGGACCGGGCGACGATCGCCAACATGGCTCCCGAGTACGGCGCCACGTGCGGTTTCTTCCCCGTCGACGGCGACACCATCAAGTTCCTCAGGGCCACGGGGCGCGCCGCCGATCGCGTCGCACTCGTCGAGGCCTATTCGAAGGCGCAGGGCATGTGGCGGGAAGCCGGCCACGAACCGGTCTTCACCGACGTGCTCGAGCTCGACATCTCGACCGTCGAGCCGTCGCTCGCCGGTCCCAAGCGGCCCCAGGATCGGGTGCTGCTCTCGGACGCCAAGGTCGGCTTTGCGAAGTCCGCGCCGGAGATCGTCAAGGGCGCGCAACCCGGACGCAAGGTGCCGGTCGAGGGCAAGGACTACCAGCTCGGGGACGGCGACGTCGTCATCGCGGCCATCACGTCGTGCACCAACACGTCGAACCCGTCGGTGCTGATCGCCGCCGGTCTCGTCGCCCGCAACGCACGCGCCAAGGGCCTCAGCGTCAAGCCCTGGGTCAAGACGTCGTTCGCGCCGGGCTCGCAGGTGGTCACCGACTATCTCGACAAGGCGGGGCTCACGACCGATCTCGACGCGATGGGCTTCAACCTGACGGGCTACGGATGCACGGTCTGCATCGGTAACTCGGGCCCGCTGCCGGAGCACGTCTCGAAAGCGATCTCCGACGGCAACCTCGTGGCCGCCGCGGTGCTTTCAGGCAACCGGAACTTCGAAGGCCGCGTGCATGCCGAGGTCAAGGCGAACTACCTCGCCTCGCCGCCGCTCGTGGTCGCCTACGCCATCGCCGGCACCATGAACCTCGATCTCACCAAGGAGCCGCTCGGCAAGGACACCGATGGCCAGGACGTCTACCTGAAGGACATCTGGCCATCGTCGGCAGAGATCGCCGAAATGATCCGCGCCAACGTCACTCCCGACACGTTCGCCAAGCGCTACAGCGACGTGTTCAAGGGTGACGAGCAGTGGCAGGCGATGGGCAAGGCGCGCGCGAGCCTGACCTACGTCTGGAACACGGGCTCCACCTACGTCGCCAACCCGCCCTACTTCGAGGGCATGACCATGGAGCCGGCGCCGATCGAGGACGTCGTCAACGCGCGCGTGCTCGGAATGTTCGGCGACTCGATCACCACGGACCACATCTCGCCGGCCGGCTCGATCAAGCGCGACGGCCCGGCTGGAACGTACCTGATCGAGCGTCAGGTCCGGCCGGCCGACTTCAACTCCTACGGTGCGCGGCGCGGCAACCACAACGTCATGATGCGGGGCACATTCGCCAACATCCGCATCAAGAACCTCATGATGGGCGGGCAGGAAGGCGGCAACACCTTCCACATCCCGACCGGCGAGCCGTTGTCGATCTTCGATGCCGCCATGAAGTACAAGGAGGAGGGCATCCCGCTCGTCATCTTCGCGGGTCGCGAGTATGGCACGGGCTCGAGCCGTGACTGGGCCGCGAAGGGCACTCGTCTCCTGGGCGTGAGGGCGGTGATCGCGCAGTCGTTCGAGCGTATCCATCGCTCGAACCTCGTTGGCATGGGTGTGCTGCCGTTGGTCTTCAAGGACGGCATGTCGCTTGCCGACGTCGATCTGAAGGGCGGCGAAGTGATCAATATCGACGGGCTCGCGGACCTCAAGCCGAGGCAGGACGTGATCGTCGACGTCACCTACGCCGACGGCACCACGCGACAGATCACGACCTTGTGCAGGATCGATACCGAGGATGAGATGAGCTACTACCGCCACGGCGGGATCCTGCAGTACGTGCTGCGGAATCTGGCGGCGGCGGCCTGATCGGGCTCTCCGATCGAGGATTGCGCATCGAACGGGTCGGCGAGCCATCGCCGGCCCGTCTCATTCGGGGGCTCCGGGAGGATGGCAGCCCGCGGAGAGTCACCCATTCGTGACTCGCATTTGAGTTCGGCTGCCGTGATATACGGCTCTCAACCAAGAGTTCGGCGTGCCGACCCGGCCCGCTGACGGCAGACGCCCGGCGGTGACATGCTTCACACGGCAAAACTAACCCGCATCATCGCCTGCATAGCTGGTTGCGCCATCAGCACCCTGGGCATTGGTGCCGCCAACGCCCAAGGGGGCGCCAGCGCCCAGGCGACGGAGCCGCGGGCCGTTCTCGAGCTTTTCACCAGCCAGGGATGTTCGTCCTGCCCGCCCGCTGATGCCCTGTTCGAGACCTACGCCAATCGGAAAGACGTGATCGCCCTCAGTATGCCCGTCGATTACTGGGACTATCTCGGCTGGAAGGATACGCTCGCCAGTCCGAAGTTCTCGGCACGGCAGAAGTCCTATGCCAAGCATCGCGGCGATGGGCGGGTCTACACGCCCCAGGTGGTGGTCAACGGTACGGCTCACGTCGTCGGCAACAACAGCCAACTGATCGATGGGGCCATTGCAGCGGGCGAGGCCCAGCTCAGCAGTGCCAGGGTCCCGGTGCGGCTCTCGCTGGACGGCGGCAAGCTGGTGATCGAGACTGGGGCGGCGCCGCCCGGCAGCACCGCGAAAGAAGCGACCGTGTGGCTCGTCATGTTGCGGCGGAAGACCACAATCAAGATCGAAAAAGGTGAAAACCACGGCAAATCAATAACATACCACAATGTCGTTCGCGAAATGAACCCCATCGGCGTGTGGTCCGGCGTGGCTGCGCGCCACGAGATCAAGCGTGACGCCCTCGCCGAGCGGGACAACGAAACGTGTGTCGTATTGCTCCAGGTCGGCAAGGTGGGCCCCATCATCGGCGCGGCCAAGCTCGAAGGGCTCTAGAGGCCAGGCGGGCTTTGGCCCGTCAGGTGCGAATTGCCGGTTGGCCAACGTCTCCTCCGTAAACGATATTGATTTGTTCCGACGCCACGTCGTTGCCATTTGGTGCGCTTCTCCATAGGTTTGCGCACCGAAGGGGCCCCGGCTCATTCGTAGACTGACGAAATGCTGGCGGACCGGTCCTCATGAACGACGCACCCACTCCAAATCGCGAGCGTTCCGGTTTCTACCTGCGAAAGTGGGTCAAGGACCGGAACAACCCTGTTGCGCGTGCTGTCTTCGCCGCCGGGATGCTGGCTCGGCGGGCGCAAGTGCCGTTCTTCCGTCCCATCCACCGGCCGCTCTACCTGCTCGACCGCAGCCTGCGAAACGCGGTCGCCAGCGCGCTCAGCAGCATCTGGTACACGCCGCTCCTGCAATCGTGCCTCGTTCGTCCGGCGCCAGGGCTCAAGGCCTGGAACAGCATTCCGCTGATCATCGGAAGCCTCGAGATCGAGATCGGGTCCAACTGCGTCTTCTACGGCCGGGCGAACCTGATGGGCCGATCAGCCGGCAGCGTGCAACCGGTGCTCAAGATCGGCGACAACTGTGTCATCGGCTACCAGTCGACGATAGCGGTGGGTCGAAGGGTCGAGATCGGCAACAATGTGCTGCTCGCCTCGAACTGCGATCTCGTCGGTTATCCGGGTCATCCACTCGATCCGGTCGCTCGAGCCGCCGGAATGCCGGAGCTCGACACACAAGTCGGCGACATCGTCATCGAGGACGACGTCTGGCTCGGCGGCAATGTGAAGGTGCTGGCCGGCGTGCGGATCGGCCGGGGCACGATCGTCGGCGCCGGAAGCGTCGTCACCAAGGACCTGCCGCCTTTCGTCGTCGCCGCCGGAGTGCCGGCCCGGCCGGTCAAATCGCTCGCGGAGTTCGACCCGTCGCGCGCCCACGACCGCGCCCGGATCGGCGAGCAATTCGGCGCAGGCCCTGGTGCGGGCACCAGCGCTGCCGCGTAAGCCGGTGACCGCGCTCGGCCAACGACATACGGTTCGGCCGCTATCCCAACTCCCTCGACGGGTTTTCCTCTGCGCGCGTCTCGGCTATCGGTAGCGGCGAGAGTGCAGGACGAAACGGGCGCAGGGGGCAATGGGCCGGCAGCGATCGACAAGCGCAGATCTGCCGGGCGGAGGGGATATCGCCGTTGCCTCCGCCGATGCCGACGCGCAGCCGGAGCGAGCCGGAAAGGGACCGATGCCAGACCGCACTCCGACCGCCGCCGATACCGGCTCGGTCACGCCCTCCATGGCCCAATTCCTCGAGATCAAGACCGCCAATCCCGATTCGATCCTCTGGTATCGGATGGGCGATTTCTACGAGCTGTTCTTCGAGGATGCGATCGTCGCATCGCAAGCGCTCGGCATCGTGCTCACCAAACGCGGCAAGCACCTCGGCGAGGACATTCCGATGTGCGGCGTTCCTGTCCATCGGGCCGACGAATATCTGCAGCGGCTGATCCGCCAGGGCTATCGCGTCGCCGTCTGCGAGCAACTCGAAGATCCGGCCGAAGCTCGAAAGCGCGGCTCGAAGGCCGTCGTGAAACGAGATGTCGTCAGGCTCGTCACGCCCGGTACGCTGACGGAGGACACACTTCTCGACGCCAAGGCGCGCAACTTTCTCACGGCGATCTTCACGTTCGCCGGCGGTGGCGACGGCGGCAGCGGCCCACAGTGCGCACTCGCCTCCATCGACATCTCGACCGGCGAATTCGAGGTGGGCGCCGTGAGCCTCGTCGATCTCGCAAGCGAACTCGCCCGTCTCAGTCCCGGAGAAATCGTTCACCCGGACAAGGCCACCGACGATCCTGCCGTGGCTCAGGCGTTACGCGGTACAGGGGCCGCCACAACGCCCGTTGCCGCCGCCTCTTTCGACAGCATGGCGGGCGACCGGCTGCTCAAGGAACGGCTCGGGGTCAGCGAACTCGGAGGCTTCGGCCAGTTCACGCGTGGCGAGCTTGCCGCCATCGGGGCACTCCTCAAGTACATCGATCTGACGCAGATCGGGGCACGCCCGACCGTCCGTCCACCGCGTCGCATCCAGGCCGGCGGCATCCTGATGGTCGACGCCGCCAGCCGGACCAGCCTCGAGATCCTCCGCTCCACGAACGGCGCGCGCGAGAACAGCCTGCTCTCGGCGATCGATCGCACCGTGACCGGGGCCGGCGCACGCGAGCTTGCCGGGCGTCTCGCCAGCCCGCTCACCGATCCGGTCACAATCGGGCAACGTCTGGACGCCGTCGCCTACCTGATCGAGCGCAGCCCACTCCGCGACGATCTCCGGCGCATCCTCCGGAAGTCGCCGGACGTCGCGCGCGCGCAATCGCGGATCACGCTTGGACGTGGCTCGCCCCGCGATCTCGGCATCGTTCGCGATGCCCTCACCACGGCGACCGAGTTGGCGCGGCTCCTGCGCGAGGCGGCTGGCAGTCTGGGCCTTGCCGGAGATCTGGTGGCGGTCGCAGACCGGCTGTCGCTGGCCGACGGGGCGCTCCGCGCCGAGCTTGCCGCCGCGCTCGTCGACGAGCCGGGTCATCTGAAGCGGGATGGCGGCTTTATCCGGTCGGGCTATCGGCGCGACCTCGACGAGGCGCTCAACCTGCGCGACGACAGCCGCCGCGTGATGGCCGCGCTCGAGGCCAAGTACATCGAGCTTTCCGGCGTGAAGTCGCTCAAGGTGCGCCACAACAACATTCTCGGGTTCTTCATCGAGACGACGGCGCTCAACGCCAAGCCGCTGCAGAGCCCACCGCTCGACGAGATGTTCCGGCATCGCCAGACCATGGCGAGCGCCGTCCGGTTCACGACCGCGGAACTCGAGACGGTCGAAGGGCGGATCGCGTCGGCGGCCGAGACGGCGCTCGCGATCGAACTCGAGATCCACACGCAGCTCGAGCAGCGGGTGACCGCCGAGGGGCGCCAACTGGGCGCCATCGCGATGGCGCTCGCGGAACTCGATTGCCTCGCTGCGCTGGCCGAGCTTGCCGAAGCGGAGGGCTACGTGCGGCCGCAGATCGACGCCAGCACGAGCCTCGAGATCCGGGGCGGCCGGCATCCAGTCGTCGAGCAGGCCCTCAAGGCCGCCAAGGCCGGACCGTTCGTCGAGAACGACTGCGTTCTCGGCCACGACGACCGGATCGACGAGCCTCAGGGATCATCTGGCGCGCGGCCGCCTGGGTTCGACGAAACGGGGACCGGCCGCCTTTGGCTGGTCACGGGCCCGAACATGGCCGGCAAATCGACGTTCCTGCGGCAGAACGCGCTGATCGTGACCATGGCCCAGATGGGCTCCTACGTGCCGGCGCGATCGGCGCGGATCGGCCTCGTCGACCGATTGTTCTCGCGGGTGGGCGCGTCGGACGACCTGGCGCGCGGGCGTTCGACGTTCATGGTCGAGATGGTCGAAACGGCCGGCATCCTCAATCAGGCGACAGAGCGCAGCCTCGTGATCCTCGACGAGATCGGACGCGGCACGGCGACCTTCGACGGCCTCTCGATCGCCTGGGCGACGGTCGAGCATCTGCATGAGATCAATCGGTGCCGGGCCCTGTTCGCGACCCACTATCACGAGCTGACGACACTGGCCGGGCGGCTGCCGGAAGTGGCCAACGTCACGGTCGACGTCCGGGAGTGGCAGGACGAGATCGTGTTCCTGCACAAGGTCAAGTCCGGCGCCGCCGATCGGAGCTACGGCATCCAGGTGGCCAAGCTCGCCGGGTTGCCGAAAGCGGTGATCGAGCGGGCCGCCGAGGTGCTGGCCGTGCTCGAAAAGGGCGACGCCAAAGCGCGCGGGTCCGGCAAATCCGGACGGAGCGCAGCCATCGTCGGCGGGCTCGACGATCTGCCGCTGTTCGCGGCCGCCAGACCGACGTCGTTCGTTGCCTCGTCGGGCGAACCGAGCATCGTCGAGGCCGAGCTTGCCAAGATCAATCCGGACGAGCTGACGCCCAAGGCCGCGCTCGAGGCGCTGTATCGCCTCAAGACCGTGCTCGCCCAACGTCAAAAGCCCTGAACGCCGCAGCCTTCGCCGTGCCTGGAGACGCCATGTCGCGCGACCTGATCATCGTTACCGGAGGCAACTCCCGCTACTTCGCGCTGATGAGCGATCTCATCCGGTCGCTGCGGGACAAGCCGCAGGGTCGCGACATCGCGATCGGTGTGCTCGATTGCGGCCTCGCGCCCGACGAGCGCGCGTGGTGCGAGGCGCAGGGCGCGCGCGTCGTCGAACCCGGATGGGATGTCGTGTTCGGTGACGGCCTCGCACCGGACGCCAGTTTCCGAGCGATGACGGCGCGGCCGCATCTCAGGTCCTATTTTCCAGGGTACGATCTCTACCTCTGGCTCGACGCCGACGTGTGGGTCCAGGACTGGCAGGCCATCGAACTCATGAGGCTGGGGGCGCGAGACGCCGACATCGCCATCGTTCCCGAGATGCACCGCTCGTATCGCAACTTCCGCGACGGGCGCGACGACTTCGAAGGCGCGAACGGGCAAGCGTACGCCGATGCCTTCGGGGCGGAGACAGCGGCGCGGCTCATCCGTCGACCGCTCAACAATGCCGGCGTGTTCGCCATTTCTGCCCGCTCGACGGCGTGGAAAGTCTGGGCCAAATCCCTGGCATCGGCCGCCACACGGTCAGCCAACATGATCGACCAGATCGCACTCAACGTCGCGATCCACGATCTGGGTATCAAGGAGGCGCGACTCCCCGCGACGTGCAACTGGATCGCGCATCTCGCGACGCCGGTGATGGATGCGGACACCGGATTGCTTTGCGAGCCCGATCTCCCCTTCGCGGCAATCGGCATCCTGCACATGACGCTCGGCACGAAGTGGGCACCGAGCGTCGACCTCGCCATCGTGCGCAATGGCCGGCGGACGCACGAAACGCGGTCGCGTTCGCTTCGCTATCCCGGTCCCGGGGGGTGACAGCTGCGTCAGGCGGCCGGCAAGGGAGTACGTCGCGGGACGAGGATCTGCCCCGTGACCTGGAACACCAGCTCGCCGTTCTGATTGAAGCCTTCACCGAGCGTCACGAGAAGGCCGCGCTCGGGCCGATTGCGGAAGTCCGTCAGGGCGGCGATCGACTGGCGATAGGTCACCTCGTCGCCGGCGAACACGGGCCTTGGCCACTTCAAGTCCTTGAAGCCGGGCGACGGACCCCAGCGGGCAATCTCTTCGCCGCGGGCCCGGGCGGCCGCCTCGCGCGCCAGGCGGCTGCGGATGTTCATCCCGGTATAGACCGATGCGGTTTGCCACCCGGATGCGCAGAGGGCGCCGAAGAGCGAGCTTCTGGCTGCCTCCTCGTCCAGATGAAACGGCTGCGGATCGAACTTCGCCGCGAACTCCTTGATGCTCTCGACCGTAAAGATGTAGCTGCCGAGTTCGGTCACCGTGCCTTCGCGCAGATCCTCGAACCAGGTGCTCATGGGGCGGCCTCCGCCGTTTCCGGTCTCGGCACGCGGAGGGCGATGAAGACCGCGTTGCGCATCGTCATCAGGACCTCGCCGTCCTGATTGAAAACTTCATGCTGCATGGAGCAGATGCCGACCCCGGGCCTCGACCGCATGACCCGCTTGTCGACGCAGGTGGATCGGGCGCTCAGAACGTGGCCCGGCCGGACCGGCTTCAGCCACTTCACTTCCTCGATCGACGGGCCGCCCAAGGACGCGGCGTTGGCCAGCACCCCGTCGTGGAACATGCGCATGAACATGGCGCAGCTATGCCAACCCGAGGCGCAAAGACCCTTCACCAGCGACAGCTTGGCGGCTTCCTCGTCGATATGGTGCGGCTGGGGGTCGTAGGCGTGGGCGAACTCGAAGATCGCCTCCCGGGTGACGGGATAGGCGCCATAGCGCACCGGCTCACCGACGACGACGTCCTCCCAGTACAGCTTCTCGATGTTATCGCCTGGCATACTTTCCCGCTCCGGCAGCCAAAGCCGCACGCTACATGGGCCGGCGTGCCCTGTCAGCCCTCGGCTCCAGCTTCGGGCGGACCGGCAAGACTTACGGGCGCTTAACCCTTTTCTTCTAGCCTAGGGGTCGCTTTGCTTAACTCGTAGATGAGCGATCTGGACCCGATGGAGAACAAGTCCGCATCCGCCAGTGCCGCGCTCGCGCTCGCAAGGCTCAAGGCGAAGCCCGTCAAGGTGCAGCGGCGCGTTCCGGTGGGGTCTCCGGACACCGAGGGCGCGCGACGGTCGCGGCGTCAATCAGCCTGTCTGCAGGCGCTCATCCAGTCCGAGCGTCTCGCCGAGCCGGTGCATTGCGTCATCCGCGACCTGTCGGCCACGGGCGCCCGGATCGAGATCGTCAAGCAGGACAAGAAGCCGTTCGTCTCCGAGGAGCGGCTGCCCGACCAGTTCACGCTGTCGTTCCGGCTCGAGAAGACGGAGGTCGACTGCGAGATCGTCTGGCAACGCGGCAATACCCTCGGCGTGACGTTCAAGTCGCTGCCCCGGCACGTGTAGAGCCAGCTCTGGACCGCCCCCGATCGGCCGACCCTACTTTGTGGCGGGGGTGGCCTTCGAGTCGGTCGTCGCAGACTGCGCACCGGCGCCCTTGTTCTGCGGCGCATCTCCCGAGACGTAGCTCGACCAGACGCGACTGCGGCGCTCACTCGACGCCTGGGTCTCAGCCTGAGACACAATCAAGTCACGAGGGTTCGCGACCATGCCGGCAAGGTTCCTCTGTGTCGAACAGCCGAAATCCGGATAAGGCACCCGCTCCGGCTCCCGTCCTACATCCCTCGGCCAGTTGCCGCATTCCGGCGCCACCGCGACCGGCCGCTCGTAGCCGAGCGTCAACAGATGCTTCTGGCCCGGCGGGCCGCGGCGGATCTGGGGTGCGCCTACTCCCGCCTCCTCAAGCGCGCGACGCACGTCGTCCATGGCCGCCCGAGATACCGATTCCCCGCCACGCCCACCCGGAGGTGACACGGAAAGAGGACCGGTCGCCTCCTGCTTGTAGCGCACCGCGAAACGGTAGACGTCGATGTACTGATTGCGGCTGAGCCCGCGGTGATAGGGGGGCGTCTCGACGTCGAGGAATTCCTTCCGGCCGACGAAGCCAATGGGATGCGCCAGGGCGGGCGTCGACTCGACCAGCGCCTCCTCGCTCGACAAGCGATGGAACTCGGAGCACGCCGATACCACGACGGCCGCGGTCAGGATGACGGGCAGCATCACCCTCCGGCTCCGACGCGCCTTCCCGACCTTCGAGAGCGACGTCATCCCTTCACTCCATTGTCCGGATACTCGATGATGAAGCCGGGCGTACCTTCGTAGCGGCCGGGCGGCCGGGCGCCGGGCTTGCCGTACTTCCGGTTGAGGGCGCCGAAGAACAGACTCTGCAGATCGCTCGCCGGCATCAGCGTCTGTTCGGGAGACGCCGCCTGTCCAGGCTCGAGATGGGAGGCGATGTAGGGAGTCACCAGGATGACCAACTCCGTCTCGCGGCGGCGATAATCATTCGAGCGGAACAAGGCGCCGAGAATCGGAATGGCCTTCAGGCCGGGGACGCCGTCGACGCTCTGGCGGGTCTCGTCCGACAGCAGACCGGCCATGGCGATGGTGCCGCCCGAGGGCATTTCCAGCGTGGTCTCCGCCCGGCGGACCTTCAAGGCCGGCACGGTGATCTGGTCCGTGACGGTGATCGCGCCCTCCGTCGACAACTCGCTCACCTCGGCCTGAATGGTCAGGCTGATGCGTCCGGCATCGAGCACGACCGGCTTGAAGGCGGTCGACACGCCGAACTGCTTGAAGGTGATCGTGATCTGCTTGTCGGTCGAGGCAACCGGAATCGGGAACTCGCCACCGGCGAGGAACTTCGCCGTCTCGCCGGAGAGGGCCGTCAGGCTGGGCTCCGCCAGCGTGCGCACGAGGTTCGTCCGCTCGAGGGCCTGGATCAGGGTCTGGACCTCCTGATTGCCCTGCTGCCACGTCGACAGGAGCGCCGAACCGGCGACACCCAGCGGGACGGCCGGCGACGTCACGGGAAACGCGTTGGTTATGACCTTGGCGAAACTGAAGCTGCCGTTGTTCAACAGCGCCTTCTGCAGATCGACGCCCAACCGCTTCAGGGCGTCGCGCTGAACCTCCGCCACCTTGATCTTGAGAAGTACCTGCTCCTTCGTCGCGATGGACAGCATGTTCACGACGGCGTCCTTGGACTTCATGAAGCGGCCGGCGAGATCCGCTGCACGGTTCGCGTCGGCGGCGCTCATGACGCTGCCTGTCAAGGCGACGTTCGTGCCGACCGTCGTGACTTTTATCTTCGAGCCGGGAATGAGCTTGGCCAGCATGTCGTTGAGGGGCGCCAGATCGCGCACCACTGTCAGTTCCAGAAGCAGGACCTTCTGACCGTTGGGGCCCATGAAGAAGGCGTTGGCTTCACCCACGTCCTTGGCCAACAGGTAGATGCGGCGCGGCGTCTGCACGATCGCATCGACGACCTGCGGGCTCGACACGAGGACGTCACTGACGTCCGTCGGAAGCTCGATCAGCATCGACTTGTCGAGGCCGATCGTCAGCTTTCGCGTCATCGGCAACGACACGGCATCCGGAATGCTCAGGACAGACCGGTGATCGCCCCACCCCGAGCGCTCGTACGACGCGCCGGATCGCGAACTCGACTGCGCCCACACCGGAGCCGTCGCCAGCAAAGCGACCGCCACGACCAAGCCGATCCCGAAGCCCGGACGGCACACGCTCCGCCACAGCACTGACAATCGCATTCCACCCCACAACCCCGACACAACGCGAGGTCCCCTACGCTGGCTCCTACAGCCTTGCAGAGAGTCCAACACCGATTCGTGCGGCGCTGCCATCGGGACGCCGTGCAGTGTGTGGCCGAGTTGCGGTCATCGACAGGTTATCCACCGGTCGAAGGGTATTCGTAGCCAGTTCAAATTCTTTTTTTGTATTTGTTTTCAATTGCTTATTGTGCATTTCGTGGGCGATACGACCTACATCCCGCTTCATGTTGAAAGTCACTCCAACATCCGCTCATCGGCAGGCGGTCCATGGGTCGTGCGGCATAAGGCGGCCCCGCAAGGGGTTCAGCCCGCGACCCGCAACTTGGAAATCTCCGTTCCGATGCGCTGGAAGACGCTGATCAATGTCGCGCCGTCACTGGCGCGAAAGGCCATGGACGGTTCGGTCGCGCATTGCTGCAGGAGGGACAACGTGGTCGGGTCGGTCTCCAGACGAAACGCGATGGTATAGATCTTGACGCCGCTGGCCTTGGCGTTCGCGCACGCGGATGCGGTCTTCTGATTCATGCGGGCGACGAAGGCCGACGACGTGTAGGTCGTTCCGAGGCGACCCGAACTCCCGTAGCCGTGCGCCGCATACCAGGAGCGGTTGTGGTTGTTGTAGGCCGAGTAGGTATTTGCGCCGTCGGTCATGACGACCATGACCTTCTCGTTGTTCTGCGCATCGTAGGCCCGGCCTTCCGGGAAGGGCTCGGCCGGGGACAGTGTCCGCCAACCCCACATGACGCCTTCACCGATGTTGGTCGAGCCTTTCGCCTGCAGTGACGCCAGCCGGCCATCGATCTCGACGCGCGAGGTCGTCAACGGCAGGATCGGCGCGCTGTCGCACATATAGTTCGGGCCGTCCTCGCCACTCACCAGATGGGCGCCATCGTACTTGCAGACGCGTGCCTGGGCCGTCGCGGCGGCAATCGGCGTCTTCTGCCAGTTCGTACACTGGCCGCGGCGATTGTAAGAGGTGCAGACGGTCGGCTGCGGCGTGCAGGCCCCGCCGTCGTCTGGAATGTAGCTGTTGGCGTAGCTCTTGCCGTCATCGTTGTTCGAATCCGGCTCGTCAGGGGCGAACATCGGAACGAAGAGGGATGAGGGATCACCGGCCGTCACCGGGGCATCGGACGTATCGTAGGGTGCCGGCCTCGCTTCCACGCAGCCGCGCCATGCGACACTCATCCGATCCAGCATCTGGAAGCGAGGGATGTTCGTGGCGAAGTTGGCGCCATTCAGCGGGGACACGCCGTCGTTGTCGATCCACGCCTCGCCCCGCTTGTCCGCGCCGACGTTGACGGCGCCGGAGAACGGCACGACGGCCACCTTGACGCGGTCCTCTTGCAGCCGAGCACCCGTGAAGACGACCTCGACGAGGCTCTGGGACGCCGTCACGAGGTCCGAGATCGGCTGGCCGGCCATGGAGCCCGAATTGTCGAGGACGAGGGCGACCTCGATCGTTCCGTCTCCCTTCACCACGCGCGATGCCGCCCGGATGCCCATCGAGCGAATGCCGACGGCATTGAGGATCGTGGTGGCGATCGAGCCTCCGGCCATGACGGTGACTTCGCCGCGCTCTGCGTTGAGCTGGACGCTTTCCAGCATCTCTTTCGTCAAGTTGTTCGTGTTGGCGCGAAAGAAGCGCTCGGCAACGTCGGCCCCGCTCTCGTCCTGGTCCGGCAGGCCAAGTCTGTGGGAGGCCGCCAGCGCTGCGGAGTCTGCGGCGCGCTGGATGCGCTGCCATTCCAATTCCGTGCGCCCGTAGTCGACCGCGATGGCCACAATGAACATCATCAGAATCGCGCTGATGCCGAAAATGACGCCGACCGAGCCGCTATGGTCCGTCACGAAGCGGCGTCCCAGTGACGGGACGGCCTCCCCGCGGATGGGATTCATTTGATGACGGATCGTTACCACCCGCGCCTCCAATTGCGCCAATTCCAAACAGTGTAGGCTCGGGGGCTTGGAGGAGCGTGAAAGCCGGCGGGCCAAATTCTCTAAAATTTGAAGATGTTCGGGTCGCATTCCACGGGCTTCGCGGCACGGCCCCTCTCTGATGAAGCGGTGCAAACTGGGGAAAGTCTGTCGACACGCTTGGTCGGCCGCCGACCTGCGCTGCGAATCGGCCTAACGATTTCGAATGTCGTCGTTCACGTAGGCGAGGCGTTTCCCATGTCCAAAGTTCCGTTTGCCGTTCTCGCGGTCGCAGGCCTGGCATCCTTGGGTCTTTTCGGATGTGCGAGCGCGCCCTCTCTCGACCTGGGTGCGCCAGCCGCGACCGGAAGTCTTGCTCCAGCGAAGCCGGCGACCGCGAGTGCGCAACCCGTGGCGGCTGCCTCGGGGCCGATCGCTCTCGCCAGACAGCTTCGCGCGAAGGGTGACAAGGCCAAGGCTCTCGCTGAACTCGAGAAGGCGCGCGCCCAGAACCCGAAAGACCGCCAGCTCGCGCGCGAGGCCGGATTCATCGCCCTCGAACTCGGGCGGGTCGAACCCGCCGTCGCCGCATTCGAGGCCGCACACGATCCCGCCAAGCCGGACTGGCATACCCTGACAGGACTTGGGACGGCCTACGCATCACTGGGTCGGCAGAAGCCCGCACAGCAGGCATTCAGCAGGGCGCTGGAGCTCCGGCCGAACCATGCGCCGACGCTCAACAATCTCGCGCTTTCCTATGCGCTCGAGGGAAATCTAGCGAAAGCCGAGCAGACCTTGCGCACGATCAAAGGGCGTGACGAGGCAGCGCCCGTAACGGTGCAGGAAAATCTCGCACTCGTCCTCGCCCTCGGCGGCAAGTTCGACGATGCCGAGCGCATGGCCGTCGGCGTGCTGCCGAAAGACAAGGCCAAATCGAACATCGCCTATCTGCGCTCGCTCACGCGCCCGACCGAGTGAGCGCCGTCCGCGGGGGAGCGCGGATGGAACGCCATCAGATCCGGGCAGTGATCGACCGCTGCTCGAAAGCCGCGATATCTGCCTCGTAACCCAGCGTCATGGCGATCTCGTCGACGCCACGCAGCATGCAATCCTTGCGGAACGAGTCGATCTCGAAGCGGTCGGACTGACCGTCCGGGCCGAGCACCGTCTGTGTCGGAAGGTCGACCGTGATCGAGGCTCCCGGAAGTTCGAGCAGGAAACGCAGCAGCTGGTTCACGCGCGCTTCCGGAAGCATGATCGGCAGCACGCCGTTCTGGAAGCAGTTGTTGAAGAAGATGTCGCCGTAGGACGGGGCGATGACGGACTTGATGCCGTAGTCCTGCAGCACCGTCACGGCCATCTCGCGGCTCGAGCCACAAGCGAAGTTGCGGCCCGAGACAACGATCTCGGCCTTCGCGTATTCCGGACGATTGAGAACGAACTCCGGCTTCGGCGTGCCGTTGTCGTTGTAGCGCAGGTCGCGGAACAGATGCGGCGCCATCTCATCGCGGGGCAGCGACAGGAAGCGGGCCGGGATGATCTGGTCCGTATCGACGTTCGCCTGAGCGATCGGAACAGCGATCGCGGTCACCGAAGTGAACGGCACGCGGGAGGACGTTTGCTCCTGGGTCATCGGTCTCTCCATCAATCCAGAAGACGGCGGACGTCGGTGAAGCGGCCCGTTACAGCCGCGGCGGCCGCCATGGCCGGACTGACGAGATGGGTGCGGACGCCCTTCCCTTGCCGGCCGACGAAGTTGCGGTTCGAGGTCGAGGCGATGCGTTCTTCGGGGCGACCGATCTCGCCGTTCATGCCGAGGCACATCGAGCAGCCCGCCTCGCGCCACTCGAAACCGGCGTCCTTGAAGATCCGGTCCAGCCCTTCGGCCTCGGCCTGCTCCTTGATGATGCCCGAACCCGGGACGATCCAGCTCGGAACGACGGCCTTCCTGCCCTTGGCGATGGCGGCGGCGGCACGAATATCCTCGATGCGGCTGTTGGTGCAGGAACCGATGAAGACGCGATCGACGCTGATGTCGCCGATCGGCGTGCCGGGCCTGAGGCCCATGTACTGGAGCGCGCGGGTCAGCCCCTCACGCTTCACGACATCCGTCGCGGCCGCCGGATCGGGGACCACGCCATCAACGGCGACGGCGTCTTCGGGGCTCGTGCCGAACGTGACCATCGGCGCGATGTCGGGCCCGTTCAACGTCACTTCCCGATCGAAGACCGCGCCGTCCTCGGTCGGCAGCGCCTGCCAGCGTGCGAGTGCCGCATCCCATTCCGCACCCTTCGGGGCATAGGGCCGACCGGCCACGAACTGGTATGTCGCGTCGTCGGGCGCGATCATGCCGGCCCGGCCGCCGCCTTCGATCGACATGTTGCAGAGGGTCATGCGGCCTTCCATCGACAGGCCCCGGATGGCACTGCCGGCATACTCGAGGACGTAACCCGTCCCACCGGCGGCGCCGATCTTGGCGATGATGGCGAGAATGACGTCCTTGCCCGTGATGCCCTTGCCGAGATGCCCATCGACGGTGATGCGCATGGTCTTCGGCTTTTTTTGCCAAAGGCACTGCGTCGCCATGACGTGCGTGACCTCGGAGGAGCCGATGCCGAACGCGAGGCAGCCAAAGGCGCCATGCGTCGACGTGTGGCTGTCACCGCACACCAGCGTGATGCCGGGCAGCGTGATGCCCTGCTCCGGTCCCACCACGTGGACGATGCCATTCCGGCGGTCGCCGATGTCGAACACCGTGACGCCGGTCTCGGCCCCATGGATGGCGAGCGACGTCACCATACGCCGGCTGTTCGGGTTGGTGATGTCCTCCTTGCGGCGCGTGTCGGTCGGCATGTAGTGGTCCGGCGTGCCGAACGAGAGGTCGGGCCGGCGCAGCTTGATGTTGCGGCTCTTCAGGCGCTGGAAGGCGAAGTACGAGCCGTCATGGATGAGATGGCGATCGACGTAGAGCAGCGTGTAGCCGTCGGGACGATCCACGACGATGTGGTTCGCCCAGATCTTTTCGAACATGGTTCGTGGCTGAGCCGATCCTGCCATGGCGATCTCCTCGCGTTCTTGCCGTCGATGTCGGGGACGTGAGCTAGACTAGGCAGCAACCGCAGCCGGCCGCAAGACGTGCGGCCCAGGGTCAGTCGGGGCTTCGGGGTGACAGCACGTTGACGTGGCCCATCTTGCGGCCGTCGCGTGCCTCGCGCTTTCCGTAAAGATGGAGACACGTTCCTGGAGCGGTCGCCAGACGTGGCCACTCGTCCACCTCGCGTCCGATGAGATTGCGCATCTCGGCGTTGCTGTGGCGAGACAAGTCGCCGAGCGGCCAACCGGCTACGGCCCGTATGTGGGCCTCGAACTGGCAGACCACGCAAGCGTCCATGGTCCAGTGGCCCGAGTTGTGGACGCGCGGGGCGATCTCGTTCACCACCAGCGGCGTCGCCGCATCGGGGCCGAGATAGAACATCTCGACGGCGAGGACGCCGACGTAGTCGAGGGCGGTCGCGATGCGTCCGGCCAACGACCGGGCCTCCGCTTCGAGCGGGGCGGGCAGGCCCGAGGGTACGATCGAGCGGCGAAGGATGCCGCCGCTGTGCTCGTTGCGCGGGATATCGAATGTCGCGACCGCACCATCGAGCGATCGCACCGCCAAGACGGAGATCTCGCAGGCAAATGCCAGCCGCTGCTCCAGTACACACGGCACGCTGCCCAGGTCGCGCCACGCCGATGCAACATCGGCCGGAGTTGCAACGGGCAACTGCCCCTTGCCGTCATAGCCAAGCCGCGCCGTCTTCAGGATCGCGGGCCCCGACCACGCCGCCATCGCCGCTTCGGCCGCCGTGACGTCCGCCGCGCTCGCGAGCCCCATGAACGGCGCCACGGGGATGCCGATGCCGCGAATGAACGTCTTTTCGACCTGTCGGTCCTGGGACACGGCCAACGCCTTCGGACCAGGCAATACGGGAACCGTCTTGGCCAGGTGTTCGGCCGCGACGACGGGCACGTTCTCGAACTCGTAGGTCACGACATCGACGTTGGCCGCGAACTCGTCGAGGCGGGCAAGGCTGGTGAAGCTGCCCACGGAATGGGCGCTCGCAACGTCGAAGGCCGGCCCGGCGTCGTCGCCGTAGACATGCGTGCGGAAGCCGAGGCGGCCGGCCGCCTGTGCGAGCATCTTGCCGAGCTGCCCCGATCCCAGAATGCCGATGACGGAGCGGGGGCCCAGCCGGCTGGTCGACGCGGGCTCAGACATCGTCTTTTGGGAACTCGGCGACGGAAGCCGTCTTGCGGTTGCGCCACGCTTCGAGCGCCGAAGCCAGCGCTGGATCGGAGAGGGCGAGGATCTGGGCTGCGAGCAGGCCCGCGTTCGTCGCTCCGGCGTCGCCGATGGCAAGCGTGCCGACCGGGACGCCAGCCGGCATCTGCACGATGGACAAGAGGCTATCTTCGCCGTTCAACGCCGCCGACCGGACCGGAACGCCGAGGACCGGCAAGGTCGTCATCGAGGCCGTCATGCCGGGCAAGTGGGCTGCGCCACCGGCGCCGGCGATAATCACCCTGAAGCCCTTTTCGCGTGCGGAGGAGGCAAAATCGTAAAGCCGCTTCGGGGTGCGATGTGCCGACACGATGCGGGCCTCGTAGGCGACGCCCAGTTCCCGGAGGACCTCGGCGGCACGCCGCATGGTCGGCCAGTCCGACTGGCTACCCATGATAATCGCTACCGGGGGCGTGGGGCCGCTCATCTCGTGCCTCGTCTCAGGTACGCGCGCCTTGTCGAAGCCCCGAGATTTATCGGCTTATCAACGACACTGGCAAGCGCAACGTGGGGGATGAGCGCGGTTTTCAAGGCCGCCCGACAGTTGGGCGCAAGCCTTTCGGATCTCTGGCTCAGGCGATGATATCCGGGGTCAACTGATCCTCTACGGAGGTGATCTGATCCTTCAGCATCAGCTTGCGCTTCTTCAGGCGCTTGATGGTCAGCTGATCGGCATCGGCACTCGCCTCGAGGCCGACGATCTCCTGATCAAGCACCCGATGCTCGTCGCGAAGCTTCACGAGAAGCTCCCGCAGATCACGGTCGTCGCGTCGTTGCATGGGTGCCGGGCCAAGCTCAAGCGTTGATTTGCCACGCCAAACCGGCCACGAGTATGTCCAGAAGTCGGGATGCGCGCAACCGGTATGATGCCAACATGGGCGGTCGTCAACCGATCGTCGCGCACCCTCCGGCGGCCGCCTACTGGGCTCCGGCCGCGGCGCGGGTGAACCCGTCAAGCGCACCATTCATGGTCTTCAGGAGGTCTTCGCTGGCCTTCCCCGTCAGGCCGTAACGCGCCTGCAACGTGGACGGCGGCGTGTAGCCGAGCCAAACCTTGCCGGCCTTGTCCTGCCAGACCAGAACCTTCATCGGCAGGTCGATGCCGATACGGGGGTCGGCCTGCATGAGCGGCGTGCCGAGCTTCGGATTGCCGAACATCACCACCACGGTGGGCGGCAGTTCAAGACCTGCCGCCTTGGCGCCGGCCGCATGGTCGAACCGGGCGGCGATCTTGATGCCCTTCTCCTCGACGGCCTTGATCAGGCGATCGACCGTCTCGGCGACCGGAAACTTGCTTTCGCGGGTCGACATCGTGCCGTTTGCGTTCGCGGCGGCAGGGGCCAGCAGGAGTGCCGCAACGGTCATGGCTTTCAGTGTGGACAACGTCATTGGATCGCTCCCGGTCAGGCGCCAGTCAGTGGGCCTTCTCCTTAGCCGAGATGGCGGTGCCGTGATGGGGGGTACACGGAGACGTGACTGCAATTGATCAGCGGCGACGGATGGCTGAGAAGCAGGCCGGGGCCCCGCGACCCTGCGCGCGAGGCCCCGTTAATCACGCCGGGGAAGAGATCTCAGGGTGAAACGAATTTAGGTCCGGGCGCTTGAACTCATACTGAACGGACCATTCATGCGCTATTCACTGGAGTGGCGGCCTTCGACCTCGCCGCGATACAGATCTTTCGCCATCGGACTGGGCGGTTGTCATGCAGAATGAACGATCCGTGCTGATCACGGGCTGCTCGAGCGGGATCGGCCTCGAAGCCGCCAAGACATTACGCGCGCGCGGCTGGCGCGTGCTCGCCACGGCGCGCCGACCGCAGGATCTGGATCGGCTGGAGCGCGAGCATGGCCTCGAAGCCCTCGCGCTCGAACTGAAGGACGAGTCCTCCATCGCGCGTTGTGCCGATGAAGCGCTCCGGCGCACCGACGGTCGCCTGTTCGCGCTTTACAACAACGCCGCCTACGGGACGATCGGCGCCATGGAGGACGTGACGGCGAGCCAGCTCAGGGACCAGCTCGAGGTCAACGTCGTGGCCGCCAATGAGCTCAGTCGCCGCGTCGTGCCCGCCATGCGGCGCGCCGGCCGCGGGCGGATCGTGATGTGCTCGTCCGTGCTCGGCTTCATAAGCGGGCCCTACCGTGGCTCCTATGCGGCGTCGAAGTTCGCGCTCGAGGCGCTGTCGGACGCCATGCGCGTCGAGCTCAGGCCGTCCGGCATCCATGTGTCGCTGCTCGAGCCGGGGCCGATCGAATCGCATTTCATGGCCACGACGTTCGCCAATTTCACGTCACAGATCGATATGGCCCGTTCGCCGCATCGCGAGGCCTACGAGGCTCGACTTGCGCAGATGAAGGCCGGACAGACGCGCGGCAGCCGCTTCAAGCTGGGACCCGAGGCCGTCGTCGCGCAACTCGTTCATGCCCTCGAAAGTCCCAGGCCGCGTTCGCGCTACCGGATCGGCCTCATGACGAAGGGCGCCAACGTGATCAAGCGGCTGCTGCCCGATGCGATCCTCGATCGCCTCGTGACCCGGATGTGACGGTCAGGCGCGGGACGAGCGCAGGATCGGGCGCTGGATCTCGAACAGCATCAGCGCCGTCGCGACGGCGAGGTTGAGGCTGTCGAGGCGACCGATCATGGGGATGCGGACGAGTTCGTTGCAGACCTCGCTCAGCGCATCGGAGAGCCCGGCACCCTCATTTCCCATCACGAGCAGCACCGGACGGTCGTAGTTCGCCTCGCGGTAGTCGCGCGTGCCCCTGAGGTGCGTTCCGACGACATCGCCGGGCCAGCTTCGGGCTGTCGTGACGAAGCCGGCGTGGTCCGCCCGCGCGATGGGGACGGCGAAGACAGAGCCCATGCTGGCCCGCACCGCTTCGCGGGAATAGGGGTCACACGTGTTGCCGACGAGGATGATGCCGGCAACGCCGGCCGCGTCCGCCGTACGAATGATCGTGCCCAGGTTTCCGGGATCGCGGATCTCCTCGAGCGCCACCCAGACCGACTGGCGAGCCTGGTCAGTGTCGACCACCGGCAGGGCCGCCCAGCGCTGCTCGAACACGCCGATGAGGCTTTGCGGGTTCTCCTTGGCAGCGATCTTCTCAAGGACGGCGGCCGTGACGTCCAGATGATCCGCCGCCGACGCCGCGGCCCATGCCCGGAGCGCGGCGAATGCCGTCGATGCGGGCGCATCGGGGCCGCTGACGAGCATGCGCGGAGCCCAGCCGCAGTCGCGGGCGGTCAAGAGGACCGACGCGCCCTCGGCCACGAAGAGACCGGTCTCGCGTCGCGCCTTGCGCATGTCGAGAGAGCGGATGAGCTTGACGGTCTCGTTCTGCAGGCTCGAGATCGCCCGGGGCGCGACGCGGTCAATCATGGCGTCTCGGGCCAGCTCGACCAGCGCGTGAAATGCGACGTCGGAACGAGGCGGTCGCCCTTCTCCTCGCGGATCGCCAACTCGCCGACATCCAGGACGCCCTGACGCTCGCCCAATGCCTCGGCCGCGAGTTGCCCGATCGCCAGCGCCGACGCGCGGATGGCGTAGGACGTCAGGATCAGGGCGGAGCCTCGCGGGTCGAGGAGGTTGGCGCAATCGGCGAGGAGGGCGGGCGTGTGCTCGAAGAAGTCCCACACCTCGCCGCCGGGTCCGCGCCCGAACTTCGGCGGGTCGACCAGAACGACATGATAGGTCCGTCCGCGACGCACCTCGCGCGCGACGAACTTGCGGGCGTCGTCCAGAATCCAGCGCACCGGAGCGTCTGCGAGGCGTGACTGCGCCTGGTTCTCGCGGGCCCAGGCGACCGCCTTCTTCGAGGCGTCGACATGGACCACTTCGGCGCCGGCGCGGGCCGCCAACAGCGATGCAGCGCCGGTATAAGCAAAGAGATTGAGAACACGCGGCCGCTCACCGCCGAGGAGGTGGCGCGCCGTCTCGATGCGCGCCGTCATCCATTGCCAGTGGGGCAATTGCTCAGGGAAGAGACCCAGATGGCGGAAGCCGCTCAGGCGGCCGAGCAATGTTATGCCCTCGACCTCGATCGGCCACGTCTCGGGAACGGGCCTGTCGCGCCGCCAGCGGCCGGCTTCCTCGTCGTCGTCGGCCGCGAAAACCGCATCGGCGTTGGACCACACGGCCGCATCCAGCCGGGGCTGCCAGAGCGCTTGCGGCTCCGGCCGGTCGACGATCACGGCCCCGAACCGCTCGAGCTTGCGGCCGCGCCCGCTATCGATCAGCCGATAGCCGTCACAGCCGGCCGTCTCCAGCACCGTCAACGTTTTGACTGCCGCCATGACGAGGCCGATCCCCAATTCTACTCGCGGGGCGTCTCATCCACAGGCGGGGACTGGGGCGCTTCCGGAGCGAACTCGGCGTCAGGCTCGCGTCGCGGACGACGCACCGGCCGGCGCAGGAACTCCGGCTGATCGGCTCCGATACCGAAGCGCTCGCGGCGGCGCGGCGCGGCTTCGTCGCGCGGAGCCACGTCGGCAGGAGGCACGAATTCGGGTGCCGGCGCCGCCTCACGGGGCACGTCGCGCGGCACATCGCGCTGCATGTCTCGCGGAGCATCCCGGGGCATGTCTCGGGGCGCATCGCGATGCATGGGGCGGGGTTCGCGATGGTGACGGGGCTCGCGGGCCTCGCCGCCGGGCTCCGCCGAGCGATAGGGACGCTCGCGATCCCGTTCCCGATGGGGCCGATCGAAACCCCGATCCGCGTGTCGCTCCGGGCGATCCATGCCTTCCGAGCGTTCCGGCCGGTCGCCGCGATGTGGCGGGCGATCGCGGAACCGAGGGGTATGGGGCTGGTCGGGCGCGCGATGGTGCTGGCGTTGATCGTCGATCATCGGTTGCATGTCGATGCCGCGGGGCTGGTCGGCGCCAGAATGACGGGCGAAGCCCGCCTGCTCGTTGGCCATCCCGTCGTCACCGTCGCCGCCGTCGTCCGGTGCGCCGTCGTCGCTGTCCGAAAACTCGCCGCGGGGGGGGCCGGGATTATGCCGGCCGTTGCCGTTCATCCCTTCCTGGGACTGCTGACCCTGCTGCTCGCGATAGGCGAGAATGATGCGATTGTAGTGTTCAGCGTGCTGGAGATAATTCTCTGCGAGAACGTAATCGCCGGAGGAGTGGGCATCGCGAGCGAGCTGGAGATACTTTTCGGCGACGTGTGCCGGCGTACCGCGGACCTTCACATCGGGGCCGTTGGATTCGAAGCTCCGCGTCAGCGGGTTCTGGCCCTTCCGGTTGCCCTGATGGTTGTTGTTGTTCATACCGTTGTTATTGTTGCGGCCGCGGCCACGACGATGCTGCTGTCCCTGCCTCATGGGCTCCCAATCTCAGACTTTTTGCTTTGCCGCTCATCATCCGCCCCCGGGGCAATGCCCGAGGCGCGTCGATCTCTTCGCACCGATTTCGTTGTCGACGTCCCGTGATCTTTCAAACGCTCGTCAGCCGAACTCTCGCCGGCAGGAAACAGCTACCGGAGGGTCGTGCGGACGAGGCACACCGCTCAGGTCACCGTGCTCTTCAAGACCGTTCGGGCGGGACGGGGGTACTTCCGCTCTCTTGTCACGGCCTTGGTTCAATCGGGAATGAGCGAGACTAAGCGACCGCGAAACCGAATTGTGCGATTGCTCGACTTAAGCGCCCAGCACTCACGCAGATCTCTAAGGCTCCTTGCAGAACATACCCGCAAGTTTCGCTTGGTCGCGTTCAGGCTCCATCCAACGCTAGCTTGAACAGACCAGCATTCCAAGCTTTTTTTTGGTCAAGGTGAATCCGCACCCGCCCGTGCTTCGGCGTTTCTGGACAGTCGTGCCCGGACTGCCACACATCGCTCGATGTCCGCAAGATCGCGCCAGATCCGGATTTCGGGCGCAGCCGCGTCGGCGACGGCAGAAACCAGCATGGCGCACACGATATCCGCTTGTCCCTGACCGACTTCGACGGCGATCCATCCGCCAGGACGCAAAACCCGGCTCACGTCGCGCGCGATGGCACGGTAGGCGTCGAGGCCGTCAGCGCCACCGTCGAGCGCCAGATGCGGATCGTAGTCGCGCACGTCGCGGTCGAGACCGGCGATGGCCGCTGTCGCGATGTAAGGCGGGTTGGAGACGACCAGATCGAACGTCCCCTCGACGCCGTCGAGCCAATTGCCCTGACGGAAGCAGGACCGTTCCGACAGGCCATGGCGAGTTGCATTAGCCATCGCAACGGCAAGCGCTTCCCGAGACAGATCGACGCCAACGCCTCTCGCGCGATAGAGGCGAGAAAGCAGCGCCAGGAGGACAGCGCCGGTGCCCACCCCGAGGTCGGCGATCCGCGGCGCATCACCGCCAGGGCACACTCCGGCACTCACCAGCGTGAGGACCCCTTCAACCAGCGTTTCGGTATCCGGGCGCGGATCCAGAGTGGCCGGCGTCACCGCGAGTTCCAGGCCATGGAAGCCACGGGAGCCGACGATGCGCGCCACCGGCTCGCCCAGCGACCGGCGCGTCACGGCGGCCGCCAGGTCCTGCCTTTCAGGTTCGGTCAGCTCTCGCTCGGGATAAGCAGCCAAGGCCACGTCCGACACGCCCGTCACCGAGGACACGAGACGGCGGGCATCGAGCCTCGGAGTCTCGACGCCACGGGCCTGCAAGTGCCGAGCGATCGCCGTCACAGCGTCTCCGAGCGTCGGCGCCGCGGCGAGGTCCACACTCGGCACGGCTGCTTGCGACCGGCTTTCGGGCGCGTCGTTCACCCGCGACCCCGCTCATCCATCGACGCCAACAGCCGGCTCTGATGGTCGGTGATCAGGGCATCGACCAGTTCGTCGAGGGCGCTGCCGTCGAGTACAGCATCGAGCTTGTGCAGGGTCAGGTTGATCCGGTGGTCGCTGACGCGGCCCTGCGGAAAATTGTAGGTGCGGATGCGCTGCGATCGATCGCCCGAGCCGACCTGGTCCTTGCGGGCCTGAGCGCGGTCGTCGGCCGCCTTCTGACGCTCGATCTCGTAGAGGCGCGAGCGGAGAACCTGCATGGCGAGACGCAGATTCTGGTGCTGTGACTTCTCCGCCGACACGACCATGATTCCGGTCGGCAAGTGTGTGATGCGGATGGCAGATTCGGTCTTGTTCACGTGCTGGCCGCCGGCACCACCCGCGCGCATGCGGTCAATGCGAAGTTCGCTGTCCTTCAATTCGAAGTCGACGTCCTCGGCTTCGGGCAGCACCGCGACCGTGGCCGCCGAGGTATGGATCCGGCCGCTGGTCTCGGTGACAGGGATGCGCTGCACGCGATGCACGCCAGACTCGAATTTCAGGCGCGCGAAAACGCCTTTGCCGGTGATCGAGGCGACCACCTCCTTGTATCCGCCGAGGTCGTTCTCGGAGAGCGAGATGAGCTCCACCTTCCAGCCCTTCATCTCGGCGTAGCGCGTGTACATCCGAAAGAGGTCGGCCGCGAACAGTGCCGCCTCGTCGCCACCGGTCCCGGCGCGGACTTCGAGAATCGCGCTCCGCTCGTCGGCGGAGTCCTTCGGCAGCAACTGGATGCGCAGCTTCTGCTCGAGTTCGTGAAGCTTCGGCACCAGCTCGGCGCGTTCGGCTTCGGCAAGCTCGGCCATCTCTCCGGCAGCCGCCGGGTCCGCCATGATGGCCTCGATCTCGGCCAGCTCCTGCTCGGCCTTCCGCGTCTCCTGGATCGTCGCCACCAGCGGGTCCAGCTCGGCGAACTCCTTAGACAGCGCAACGAACACGGTCTGCGGCGGCCCGGCGGACAGCTCCGCCTGGATCATCTGCCAGCGCTCCACGAGGCGATCGAGACGTTCTTGGGGAATGTTCGTCATGGTTTCCGATGCGGCGGGATGCCGAGAGCCGGGCACGCCAGCGGACGGGAGTGAGCGTTGGGGCGCTTATAGGCACAAGTGGCGGCCGACGGCAATTTACACCGGGCCCGCAGCTGCCTCACCGACGCCGCCGCGCCGCGCCTTTGCCGCTGGCCGAGGGCGACCGGTGCAGCGCCGATGCCGGAAGCGCCAGAACCTCACCGGCGCTGGCGGCGGTCTCCAGGGCCACGAACGGCAAATCGGGATATGCCGCCATCAGATCCGGCGCCGCCATGCCGACCTCAAGGACGATCTGGCCGTCCGGCGCCAGATGACGTCCGGCATCCGCGAGGATGCGGCGCGCCAGATCGAGGCCATCGGTACCGCCGAGATGGGCAAGAACAGGCTCGGCAGCGTACTCGGGCGGAAATGCCGATACCGCATCGGCGGTCACGTAGGGCGGATTGGTCAGAACGAGATCATAGATGCGGCCCGCAAGCGGCGCGAAGAGGTCGCCTTCGATCAGATCGATGCGGGAGCCGAGGCCGTAGCGCTCAACATTGATCCGGGCCAGCGCCAGTGCGTCGGGCGAGAGATCGACCGCGTCCACGGCGGCATCGGGAAAGGCTTCGGCGGCCAGAATGGCGAGGGAACCGCCGCCGGTACACAGATCCAGAATGCGTTGGACGGGCGCCGCCAACGGAAACGGCGGGAACGCCTCCTCGGCTTCGTCCATCCGGTCACACAGCAGCTCCGCGATGTAGGATCGCGGAATGATGGCGCGTTCGTCGACGACGAAGCGGCGTCCCCGGATATAGGCCGCGCCGACGAGGTAAGGCGCGGGCTTGCGCGTTTCGATCCGGGCGCGGATCAGGCCGGCGATGCGACGACGCTCGCGCGGAAGCAGCTTCGCATCGAGCCAGGGCTCGAGCACGGCGACGTCGAGGCCGAGACATTCCAGAATGATGAAGGCGGCCTCATCGAGGGCGGTCGAAGTCCCGTGCCCATAGACGAGTTCAGCTTCTCCGAACCGTGTCACGGCATAGCGCAGCCAGTCCCGGACCGTCTCGAGTCCGGCCAGCGCTTCGTCCCAATCATCCATGCCAGACCCTCGTCGGCGCACCCATCGCGGCCTCCCTACGGCATAGCGGATCCGGCTCTCAACAGGAAACATCGGCCCCAGGGCTTTTCCTCGAAGGCCGAATCAGAGTCCGCATGCGCAGTGGCTGCGCCGATCTTGCGACGTGGCGCGCGGCGCGAGCACAATCGGCGAGGATGCGATGGCCAATTTTCCGACCCACATCGGCATCGGTACCGTGGCCAGCGGCATGCTGGCGACCTTGACGCTGGCTGCCAACGTGGTCGGTCCCGAGAGCCTGATCGCCGTGACGGCGGCGGGCGTGCTCGGCAGTGTGCTTCCCGACATCGACCTCGAGGATTCGCGCCCCGGGCGCGCATTGTTCTTCGGGCTCGCGGCGTTTTTCGCCTTCGTGGCGCTGTTCCTCGGTGCCGGGCGTCTGTCGATCGCCGAACTCTGGATCTTCGCCGCGCTGACGTTCCTGACGGTGAGATACGTCCTGCACGGTATTTTTCACCGCATCTCGGTGCACCGCGGGATCTTCCATTCCGTCCTCGCAGGGCTCTTCTTCGCGCTGCTGACGGTGCTCATCTACTACCACATCCTCGGGCGCTATGCGGGCGTCGCGTGGCTCGCCGGTGGCTTCATGTTCGCGGGCTACATCGTGCATCTGGTGCTCGACGAGATCTACAGCGTCGACGTGATGGACACACGCCTCAAGGCGTCGTTCGGGACTGCGCTCAAGCTTTATGACGGCCGGCGGCCTGGCCCATCGGCACTGATGGCGGCAGCCGTCGCGGGGCTGTTCTTCCTGACGCCGCCATCGACCGATTTCGTGAACGGCGTGACGTCGAAGGCGCTCTGGTCCGATCTCAGGCGGCAATTGCTACCGAAGGACAAGTGGTTCGGGCTGGTCGGGTCGCTCGACGACCTGGCATTCTGGAAGCGTCTCGACGGGGTGTCGTTTGCTGGACCGGGAAAGGACCGGGGGCCGAGCGACGGCATCGCCACGGGCTCGATTCCTCAGCCGGCCGCTCCAGCGCCCAAGAACTGAGGCCCACCTGACGACGTCCGGATTTCTCAGCTCGACGCCATGCGCCGCGCCGGGAATTCAGTGTCCTTCTTCGGGGTGAGGTCGTAGGGCAGGGCAAAGCCGGGCATCGCGGCCAAACGCGCCGCCCACGCCTCGATGTTGGGCCAGTTGCGAATATCGAGGCCGCCCTCGGCCATGAAGACCATACGACCCCAACAGCCGATGTCGGCGATGCTACAGCGGTCGCCTACCAGCCAGTTGCGTCCGGCGAGGGCGCCATCGACGATTGTCAGCGCCGCCTCGGCCTGAGGCCGGAAGTGGGCCATGACGGCCGGGTCGACCTCGCGGAAGCGACTGAAATGCCTCACTTTCGCGACGTTCGTGATCGCGTCGGCCTCCCACGACAACCACTCGCGCGCCTGCCAGCGGTCCTGTTCCGCCACCGGCTCGAAAGCCCCAAGCGTGCGCGCCAGATAGTCGAGGATGACGTTCGACTGCACGATCGTGAGGCCCCGGTGACGGAGCGCCGGCACCTGCCCGTAGCGGTTCACCGCCAGGTAGGCAGCCTCGCGCTGAACGCCAATCTTGAGGTTCACCGTGCGGAACGAGAACGGCTCACCCGACAGCGCGAGATACAACATCGGCTTGTAGGTGGAGCTCGACGTGAAGCTGCCGAAAAGGGTGAGGGGGCTTTTTTCCATCCCCACAGCCTAGACCGACGCGGCCGACGGCGGCAACTCAGGGCTTGCCCGCATTCGCCGCAACACCCGCCAGATAGTTCCGGATCAGGTCGCGAACGAGCAGGTTCGCAGCCTCATTGGTGACGTTCGAGAGCTTGTTGGCGGTCGCGAGCGACGTGATGCCGTGCACACCGGCCCACAAGACGCGCGCAGCGCGCTGGCGCTCGAGATCCGAGCCAGGGGGAAAGAGCGGCGCCATGGCCGTCTCGACGCGGCCCATCAACGTCTCGAGTTTCTGCTGGTACCAGGCCGGCGTCTGCGAATCTTCCGGCATGTAGTGCTCGAACAGCAGGTTCCAGAGCTTGGGTCGCTCCTGCGTGAACGTAAGGTACGCTTCGGCGAGACGGGAGACGCGCTCCTCGGCCGGCCCGGCATCCAGCGCCGCTGCCAACCGCTCGTCGAGCGCGTCGAGCACCCTCGCCTCGATGTGGAGGACCACATCGTCGAGGTTCTGGAACATGTTGTAGATGGTTCCAGGCGAATAGCCGATCCGCCGCGCGATCTCACGAGCGGACAGCCCGGCCAGCCCGCTGGTTTCGATGATCGATTGAGCTGCGTCCAGAATGTGATGACGAAGCTGATCGGGTGTGTGTGTGGACCGACGTCCCATGCCGCGCTCAAGCCCGTAAAAAGTTGCTGATCACCGTCCAAATTATGGTCGGGAGGCCACGGACGCAATTGCGGAAATTGCAGATGATGACGAAACAGTTTCCCGGCAGCGCCTGCACCGACGTCTCAGGCTACCGCTGCACGAGGCCAGACACCCTCTTTAAGTCCGGCCTGCGCCTCAAAGGTTGCCGCCCGTCACGCAATTGATCGGCTGGAGATGGACACACGAGGCATTGCGCGGCTTCAGATAGAAGCGCTCCTCGAGGTCGAATGCGTTCTCGATGAAGTAATTGAAGATGAGCGGCGTGTAGTTGTACGTCGCCTCAGCCACGATCACGCTCTCGCCTCCGACGAGAAGACCTGCGGGGATGCCGTTGTAGGGGGCATTGCGGGCGAACGGCGTGCCGCCTTTGTTGTCGCGCGACCAATCGACCAAGTAATTGATCGCATTCGGATTTCCAGGAGGCGCAACCGCCTTCACGCTGATGACCCGTACGGTCAGGGCGGTGAGATCGTAGGGCGCGATGAGCTGCTCGACGATGCGCAGTTCGTTGTCGACCTGAACCGTGGACAGCCCCTGGCTCGGCGCCCGGGCGATCAGGTCCGCCGTGGAGCTCGCCGACTGGGTTACGCGGCGGTCGACCGTCAGCGCCTGACTGAACTCGATGGCGCCGACAAGCAGGAAGAACATGATGGGCACGACCATCGCGAACTCGACGGCCGCGACACCCCGCACGTCGGAGCGGAGTGCGCCGGCACGCTCAAGCAGCTTGCGTCCGAGATTCTTGCCGAGCCAATTCATCGCGATACTCCAGACGGTCGTGCGGTGTCGATTGAGGTTGCCAGCTTGTCGGCATCAGTCGTCGAAGGGTTCCGAGCGGAACACCGACGTGGCCTGGATCAATGCCGAGCCATCGGACATATTGCCAAGGCGGATGAAGGGGATCTTGCCGGCCAGTTCCCACTGGTAACAGACCCAGACGAGGATGACCTCGCTGGCGGCACCCGGGTCGAACTGTGCGACGCCCGACAGGCGGCCGTCGGCACCGAGGCATGTCGGAAGCGCGGCCGGGTTCACGTTCGTGGTGTCGGGGAAGCTCAGCACGTTAACCTGCAGCTTGCCGGCGCAGTCGACGAAACCCGGCGCGAATTCGCAGACCTTGGCCTTGAACTGTTCGGCGGTGTAGCCAGCCTGCTGTGCCTGGCCGGTGCGGAGAAGGCGCGACGCCTGCTCGACCGCGTTCTCGAGGGTGAAGGTCGTGAAGAAATAGAGGCCCACGCCGATGATGCCAAACAGCATCATGACGAACGGCAGAGCCACCATGGCGAACTCGACTGCAGTCGCACCGCTGGTGTCACGGCGCAGCCGACCCAGAAGATGCCGCCTGGGCGCGCTCGATGCTTTCGTTTGCGGGACCGTCTCAACCATGACTCTACGCCTCACACAGTCGCACATCGACCTTGAGGACCTGATCTAAAGCCCAATAAATGAAAAAATCGTTCAAGAGATAGATTGCGGAAATATCTGCATAAAATACCTCAAAACAAATTAATATAAATCTAACCGTAACGACAACCGTCGATTACTTTCCGGAGCGATCACGGATGCGCGGTGCGCCATGAGACAGGTAACGGCGCCACTCAGGGAAGCGAGGAGGTCCCTTCGGACGGAGATCGAGGTTCGGTCGCCGGGACGTAGTGTCCCGTCAACGGGTCGAGGACCAACGGACCGAGATCCTTTTCGGCGACTGCCATGCCATCCGGGACGCCGCCCCCAGCCACCGGATCAGCGGCTCCTTCGAGCGCGCGACCGAGGACGTGCGCCACGGCCCGATAGCCGGCATAGGCACCGGCCCCGATCAACACAGCGAGGACAAGCGGAGGCATGTTCCGAACTCCTCCCGATCAAAGACCATAACGAGACCACATGGCCCGCTCCTCGAGCGTGGCAAGCGCGTCGCGGGCCAAGCCCTTCATGCCCGCTCCAGGCAGCAGGCCGATCATCCCCTCGCCAGCCGGCAGGCGACGAAGCTTCGACAGAAGGCCTCCACCGGCCATCGCAACCGGCTTCAACTTGACCTTAGGGCCGAACAGCGACTGCATGCGAGAGCGAATGTCGTCGACGCCGTCGACCAACCCAAGATCGCGGGCTCGCGATCCGGTCCAGAATGCACCCGAAAACACGTCCTCGTCGGCGACCGTCAGTTTTCCGGCTCGCCTCTCCTTCACCGCCGCGATGAAGGTCGCATGAATCTCCCGCTGGATCGTGGCCAGACGCGCGACGTCCTCGGGGCGTTCCGGCGCGAACGGATCGAGGAAGCTCTTCGCCGTGCCGGACGTGTAGAGGCGGCGCTCGATGCCCAGCCGATCCAACGCCTTGTCGAAGCCGAAGGTGGCAGAGATGACGCCGATCGATCCGACGATCGACGAGGGATCAACGTAAATCTCGTCGCCCGCGATGGCGATGAAATAGCCGCCGGAGGCCGCCACGTCCTCACAGAACACATAGACCCGCTTCTTCTTGTCCGTGGCCAGCTGCCGGATGCGCCGAAAGATGAGATTGGATTGGACCGGCGAGCCGCCCGGCGAATTGATTGTGACGGCAACGGCTTCGCACTTCGACATCGAGAATGCGCGGTCCAGCGCCCCCGAGACGCCGGCCAACGACAGTCCCGGCCTGAGCGGAGTCGCCATCCCGATCGGCCCGGCGAGGCGGACGACAGGCACGATCGGGGCACGTGAAAACGACATCATCGGGCTAAACGGCCTCCAGAATGAACAGGGTGGGGTTAGTTACGCCTTCAACGGCAGCATAATCCATCGAGGCCCCGCCAACGGAGGCCCAACGCGAGATACGACTCGTGGCGGTCCGTCATGGCAACACTGCGGTCGGTTGCTTCGAGAGGGCCGCAATCTCGGGACGGAAGGTGCCGTCATCGTTGTGGACGATCAATGGTGGCAGCAATTCGAACGGACCCGCCCCACCCTTGATCGCCGTGACCAGCATCCGCGAAGCGGGCACGGTCGGCCTGGATTGGATCGGCCGAACGCGAATGGTGCCGAACCTACGATCCATGGCTGCCAGGAGCCTCGGCAGCGCCTCCGTCCGGTGGATCATCGTCAGCTTGCCGCGATCACGGGCCGCGCCGTGCAGAAACGCCAGCCAGCCGTCGAGCCATGCCGAGGGCATCTGATGGGCGCCAGCCTTGAACGGCAGGCTCGCCTCCGTGCCTTCGCCCTGCACATGGTATGGCGGATTGCTGACGACATGGTCGAAGGCCCCCGCTTGCAGACCTGGCACGCGATCTGGTCCCCGCAGCGCTGCAAGTCCCTGTGAAATGTCGGCGGCCACCGCACGGACGCGCTCCGTCAGGCCGTTCCGTTCGGCGTTTCGAGAGGCCAGATCGACGAGCCAGGGATCATTGTCCACGAGAAGGATTTCGGCACCGCTCACGCGGGTGGCGATACACAGCCCGACAACGCCGACGCCCGAACCGGCATCCAAAACGCGCTGGCCCGGCGCCGCCGCGGTCGCGGCGGCGACCAGAACGGCATCCAGACCCGACCGATACCCCTTCGCCGGCTGGAGCACACTGAGCGCTCCACCGAGGAACTGATCGTCGGTCAGATCCGGTGCGATATCGGGCGGCATCACGTCTCCCGGGGCGTAAGGCCTCGTGCGGGGGCGGGCAGCCATTCGCTCGACGTCTCCCGCGCCAGCTCGGAGGCGAGACCAGCGTCGGCAAGCAGCCGGCGAACCTCGGGAACATCGTCGCGGAGCACCAGAACACGGCGCGGAAAGATCGAGATCGAACCTTCGACCGCACTCGTATTCGCATCGGCGACATGGTAGGGGATCACCGCGTCGCGGAGCAGCGCCTCGACAAAGCTGATCAATACCGGATCATTGGTGCGCAGGATCTCATCCATTCGAACGCGCTTTCCGTAGTTGGTCGAAGCTGACAGTCATCACGGGTCGCCGCGACCGGATACCGGCTTGACCCGCGCGACGGCGGCCGGAACTATACGTGGCAACCGAACAAACTCCGAGGAAGGACACGCAGTTGGGTCAGGTCGTGCAAATCGGCGAAACGCGGGATGCGAACGCCAGGCTGAAGCCCATACTGGATCTCGTCGCCGAAGATATGGCCGGCGTCAATCGCATCATTCTCGACAAGGCCATCTCGGATGTGGAGCTGATCCCCCGGCTGGCGCACCACCTGATCGATTCCGGCGGCAAGCGACTGCGGCCCATGCTGACCATCGCGTCGGCCAAATTGGTCGGGGCCAAGGGCGACGGGCCGATCCGCATGGCAGCCGCCGTGGAGTTCATGCACACCGCGACGCTCCTCCATGACGATGTGGTCGACGAGAGCGACATCCGCCGGGGCAAGAAAACGGCCCGGATCCTCTGGGGTAATCAGGCGAGCGTGCTCGTCGGCGACTTCCTGCTCGGTCAGGCCTTCCGCATGATGGTCGATGTCGGGTCGCTGCCGGGGCTCAAGATCCTGTCGCACGCGGCGGCCGTGATCGCCGAAGGCGAGGTCATGCAGCTCGCCGCCGCCAAGAACATGGCGACGACCGAGGACGCGTATCTCGCCATCATCAATGCCAAGACCGCGGCCCTCTTCTCGGCAGCCGCCGAAGTGAGCCCGGCGCTCATCGACCGGCCCGCCGAGGAACAAGCCGCGCTCAAGTCGTATGGTCGGAATCTCGGCATCGCCTTCCAGCTCATCGACGACGCGCTCGACTATGCCGGCGACAGCGAGAGGCTCGGCAAATCCGTCGGTGACGATTTCCGCGAAGGCAAGATCACGTTGCCCGTCATTCTGGCCTTCCGGCGTGGCTCCGATGCCGACCGCGATTTCTGGCGGCGCGCGCTCGTGGAAGGCGAGAGCGACGACGGCAATCTCGCGCACGCGATCAGCCTCATCAGACGTCACGGCACGATCGACGCGACACTGGAGCGGGCCCGCACGTACGGCGCCATGGCGAAGGATGCGCTCGCCATCTTCCCCGATTCCGTGCCTCGCCGAGCACTCCTCGACGTCGTCGACTTCTGCGTCAGCCGGGCCCACTGACGAGGCCCGAGCCGGCGGTCATGCCGCTCGCTGCCTCAAGACGATTTCCGGGCCCGGGCAGCGCGCTGCTCGATGCGGGCGGCCGCCGCGAGGACACGCTCGGCCCGGATCACGATCGGAATGTCGATCATCTTGCCGTCGAGCTGGATCGAGGCGCGGCCCTGCGATTTCGCTTCCTCGTAGACGGCGATCACCTTGCGCGCCCATTCGAGTTCTGCCGGCTTCACGCCGAACTCCTCGTTCAGGATGGCGACGTGCTTCGGGTGGATGCAGGACGAGCCCCGGAAGCCCATGCGGCGGGCGAGCCGCGCCGACGCGCGATAGCCTTCCATGTCGCTGAAATCAGCGACCGAGCCGATGATTCCCATGGGCATCAGTCCATTGGCCACTGCGGCGATGGCCACGCGTTGCTTCGGATAGTGCAGGATGTCCGTCGCCGCCTCGCTGCCCATCTCCATGGCGAAGTCCTCGGAGCCGAGGCCGACCGAGACGAGGCGCGGATGCGCGGCCGCGATCTCCTCCGACCGGGCGAACGCGAGCGGGGTCTCGATCAAGGCCATGAAGCGCGTATGGCCGACGGGCATGCCCTTTCCAGCCTCGATGCGATCGGCGAGTTCGGCGAGCAGGCGAATGTGGCCGGCGCAATCGATCTTCGGGAGAATGAGCGCCGCGACGGCCGGGGAAATCGCCGCCTCCATGTCGCGGACGCACAGCTCGAGCGGCTGGTTCACGCGCACCACCACGTCGGCGCCGCTTTGGGCCACCTTGGGGGCCGCCGCCTCGATCATCGTGCGGGCGTTCGCCTTCTCGGCGGGCGGCACGCTGTCCTCTAGATCGAGGATGACCGCGTCCGAGCCGCGCGTGTGGGCCGTCTCGACGAACTTCTGGACGTTCACGGGGACGAACAGCATCGATCGCCAGACCGGCAGTTCGGTGCGGGAGGGTGTCTGCACGTTCGATTTCCTTCTCTGAGGCGTGTTGAGAGAGCGTGGACCGCCCTGATCTAAGGCGCTAGTCCATCCGGCCTGCGGCGACATCACGAGCGAATTGCAGGAGTCCCGTGGCGATGACCGCGAGGCCGGCGTAGTCCGCGCCCTTGGCGGCGCCGCGCTGCCACAGTGCATGAAGCTGGAGGAGCACGACCGCCAACTTGAAGATCGCGAGCACGCGCAGCACCGGATAGTCGGAGACGTCCGCGCCCGTCGCCCGGGCATAGATGGCGACGATCTCGGTCCTGGACTGGAAGCCCGGCGCCGCGGTCGGGAGTTGTTTCAGTTCGTGCATGCAAGCGGGGTCGCCCGTTTCGGTCCAGTAGCTCAGCATCGTCGCCAAATCCATCAGGGGATCGCCGCGGGTGCCCATGTCCCAGTCGACGATGGCGACCGGCCCGAGCGTGCCGGGGTCGAGGATCAGATTGTCGAGCTTGAAGTCGGAATGGAGCAGCGTCGGCGCGCGCGGGCGGGTCGGCTGCGTCGCGAGCCAGCCGCTGACTTCGGCGACGAGCGCGGCCGTGTCGCCGGCCAGCTCCAGCCGGAGTGCTCGCCCCGTCCATCCCTTGCGGGTTCGCTCGACGAAGCCCTCAGGCTTGCCGAGATCGCCGAGGCCGATGGCGTCCGCGTCGACCGAATGGATGGCGATCAGCGTGTCGACGAGCATCCGGCCCGTCGCGGCTGCGACCTCCGGATGGTCGTCGAAGCGGCTGCGATCATCGCCCTTCACCACCAGCCCGGGGCGATAGTCGATGAGCTGGAACGGGACGCCAATGACGTCGCGATCCTCGCAAAGATGAAGGCTCTCCGGCGCCAGCGGCAGCGCCCGCCAGAGCCGCGACAGGATGCGGTGCTCGCGGGCCATGTCGTGGGCGCCGGGCGGCAGATCACCGGCCGGCGGGCGACGGAGGACCAGCCATCGGTTGCCGGCTTTCAAGCGGTAGTTGACGTTCGCGAGGCCCGTACCGAACTGGCGGATCGGCTCGCTCCGGTCCAGCGGCAGCCCGATGGCATCGAGGTATGCGGCAAGCTTCGCCTCGTCGATCGGGAACGCCTCGGCCGCCGCGCGGAAGACGTGCGCGTCCGTTGCGGTGCCGGACTTTTGTGATGCGCTCACGCTGGGGTCTCCTTCGTCATGCGGGCCGGCCCAGGGTGCCTCACCATTCGCCGAAGCGGTAGCCGCGCGCCCGGGCGCCGCCCGTGACCCGACGGATGTAGTCGTGGCTGACGGTCGTTCGCGTTTTGCGCGAGAGCGCCCAGCTGAACAGACGGTCGCGCATCTCGTCCAGCACCGCCGCGTGCGCCAGGGAGCGGCCGAGGTCGACCAGCTCGCCCGGATCGGCGGCCAGATCGAAGAGTTGCGGCGGCAGTTTCTCGAAGTGCACGTACTTCCAGCGCGCGGTCCGCACCATGAAGCCGCGTGCCTCGTCCACGTCCAGCCCCAAGGTCTTGCGCGCATGGCGCAGGGAGAAGTCGCTGTCGCAGAACACGGCCGAACGCCAGTCCGTTGGCGCGGGGCCGCTCAGGACCGGGACCAGCGAGCGGCCCTCGAGCCGGTGCGGCTCGGCCGGGCCACCCGCCCAGTCGAGGAAGGTCGGCGCAAGGTCGATCGCCTCGACCAGCGCTTCGAGCGACCGGCCGCGGGTCGCGTCGGCGCCGGGACGCGGGTCGACGACGATCATGGGCACGCGCACGACCTCCTCGTGAAAGAGATCCTTTTCGCCGAGCCAGTGGTCGCCGAGATAGTCGCCATGATCGGAGGTGACGACGATGATCGTGTTGGCGATCTCGCCGGTCGCCTCGAGATGATCGACGAGGCGGCCGAGATGATGGTCGAACTGCGTGATGAGGCCCATGTAGGTCGGGATGACCGTTTCCCGCACCTCGTCGCGCGCGAAGGCGACGCTCTCGTCGTGGCGCATGAAGGCGGCCATGACCGGGTGCGGGTCGTCGCGCTCGGCCGCCGAACGATTGGCCGGCAGAACGTGCTCGGGACCGTACATGGCGTGATAGGGCGCGGGGGCGATGTAGGGCCAGTGGGGCTTGATGTAGGAGACGTGGAGGCACCAGGGACCGCCGTCGCGCGCCTGCCGCATGAATTCGAGGGCGCGGTCGGTCATGTAGGCGGTCTCGGAATGCTCCTCCTTGACCCGCGCCGGACGGCGGGCGTTGCGCATGGCCCAGCCAGACAGGACTTCGCCGTTTTCGCCTTCGACCGAGTTCGCCCACTCGTGCCAGGGGTTGTCGCCCGGATAGCCGAGTTGACGGAGCCAGGCGTTGTAGGCCGGATCGGCGCCGGCAAGCTTGCCGTCGACTTCCGGATGGAGGCCGTCGTCGCGCTCGAAGGGTTCGAAGCCGCACTGCCAGTAGGGCAGGCCCGGATTGGTCCCCGGGTCGATACCCAGGCGTGCCAGGCTTTCGGTATCGGCCTTGAAGTGCGTCTTGCCGACGAGCGCCACCCGATAGCCGAGCGGCCGGAGATAGTCGCCGATGGTCTTTTCGTCGATCCGCAAGGGAAAGTTGTTGTAGGTGGCGCCGTGGGTGATGTTGTAGCGGCCGGAGTAGAAGCACATGCGCGAGCCGCCGCAGACGGGCGACTGGACGAACGCACGACTGAACGCCACGCCGCGGCGCGCAAGTGCGTCGATCCGGGGCGTTGCGATATGCGGGTGGCCGGCGTGCCGCAGGTAGTCCCAGCGAAGCTGGTCGGCCATGACGAAGAGGATGTTCGGCTTGCTCTGCATGGACACCAATGCGAAAGACCGGCCCGCGCGAGCCATTGCGTTCGATGAAAGCGGAGCCTGATCCTTGCCGACCGAACAATCAAGCCTCGCCCGCGCCCCGTGGCACGTCACCGTGCTCACCATTTTCCCCGAGATGTTTCCCGGGCCACTCGGCGCGTCGCTGGTCGGGACGGCGCTCGCTGGCGGGCTATGGCGGCTATCAGCGGTCAACATTCGTGAGTTCGGCCTCGGCCGGCACCGGCAGGTCGACGATACACCGGCCGGCGGAGGGGCCGGCATGGTGATGCGCCCCGACGTGCTCGGCACGGCCATCGATCATGCCGACGCCACCACTCCCGGGCTCAAGCGCATCTTCCTTTCGCCACGCGGCGCGCCGCTCACGCAAGCCAAAGTGAAGGAGCTGGCGCAAGGGCCTGGCGTGATGCTGCTCGCCGGGCGCTTCGAAGGCGTCGACCAGAGGCTCATCGACGCGCGTCAGCTCGAGGAAATTTCGATCGGCGACTATGTGCTCTCGGGCGGCGAGATCGCGGCGATGGTGCTGATCGATGCCTGCGTGCGGTTGCTTCCCGGCGTGCTCGGCGCAGATGCGTCACTCGAGGAAGAGAGCTTCGAAAGCGGGCTGCTCGAGTATCCGCAATACACCAAGCCGCGCGAGTGGGAGGGCCGGCGCGTGCCGGACATCCTCGTCTCGGGCGACCATCAGAAGGTGGCCACCTGGCGACGCGCGGAGGCAGAGCGACTGACCGCCGAGCGGCGGCCCGATCTTCTCAGGACCGCAAAGCCGCCAAACCGCGATCCGTGACGGCGTGGTGACAGACGGGCGGCGCCGTGCCTAACATGTACGGACAAGAGACGACGGGAGAACGCCAATGGCCCTTCAAATCCGCCAGCTCGGACCCGGTTTCGTCGGCGAAGTGTCCGGCGCCGATCTCACAAAGCCGCTCAGCGCCGCCGAAATCGCCGCGATCCACGACGGAATGGACGCGCATGCCGTCCTGATCTTCCACGACCAGCCACTCGACGACGAACAGCAGCTCAGGTTCACGCAGTCGCTCGGCACGATCGAGATGGCGATCGGCGTCAGTCTCCGGAAGCCCGAAGAACAGCGGCTCCCCAACTCGTTCGCCGACGTGTCGAACCTCGACAAGGACGGCAAGCCGTTCGCGCGCGACGACCGGCGGCGGCTCTATGCGCTCGGCAATCAGCTCTGGCATTCGGACAGCTCGTTCAAGGTCGTGCCGGCGAAGTACTCGTTGCTGCACGGGCGGGTCGTGCCGTCGAAGGGCGGGAACACCGAGTTCGCCGACATGCGGGCCGCCTACAACGCCCTCGATGCGGAGACGAAGGCGCTGTGCGAGGATCTCGTCTGCGAGCACTCGCAGATGTTCTCGCGCGCCAAGCACGGGTTCACCGAATTTACCGACGAGGAACGGGCGCGGCTCAAGCCCGTGCTGCAGCGGCTCGTCCGGGTGCATCCGAGGACGGGGCGGAAGTCGCTCTATCTCTCGTCGCACGCCGGGCGCATCGTCGGATGGCCGGAACCCGAGGCCAAAGCGTTCCTGATGGATCTCACCGAGATGGCCACGCAGCGGGAATTCACCTACGCCCACACGTGGCGCGCGGGCGATCTCGTGATGTGGGACAACCGCACCACGATGCACCGGGCGCGGCCGTTTTCGCACACGGAGCCGCGGGACGTGCGCCGGACGACCCTCATGGGCGATGCGCCGACCATCGAACAGCAGGCCGCCTGACCGCGCGGCCGGCGCGGCACGGGCGAAACTCTCGCAACACCCTCCATCTCTCAGCAAAGAACGGAAGACACACCATGAATGTCGGCTACGTCGGCCTCGGAAGCATGGGCGGCGCTATCGTCAAGCGCATGCTGGTCAACCAGCAGCCGCTGCGCGTCTTCGACCTCGATCCGAAGCGGATCTCGGAAATGGCGGAGGCCGGCGCCACCGCCGCCCAGAGCGGGGCAGCCCTCGCCGAGATGTCGGACGTCGTGTGCCTGTGCCTTCCGACGTCCGAGAACGTGCGGCAGGCGATCTTCGGTGAGAACGGACTCGCCAAGGGCCTGAAGCCCGGGACGATCGTGGCCGACATGACGACGGGCGATCCGCTGCAGACGAAGGCGATGGCAGCCGAACTCGCGAAGAGCGGCGTGACGCTGATCGACGCGCCCGTCTCCGGCGGGCCGGCCGGCGCGCATGCCGGTACGCTCGCGATCATGGTCGGCGCGTCGCAAGAGGTGTTCGACAAGGTCAAGCCGATCTTCGAGAAGGTCGGGCCCAACGTCTTCCGGCTGGGTGAACTCGGCGCCGGGCAGACGATGAAGCTCGTCAACAACCTGCTGCTCGCCGGTTGCCGGGCGCTGACCTTCGAGGCGATGGCGCTCGCCGTGAAGAACGGGCTCGATCCCAAGCTCGCCACCGACGTGCTCAACAAGAGCTCGGGCCGCAACGGCACGACGGAGCGGTCACTCGCCGATACGATCGAGGGCAAGTTCCCGGCGTCGTTCGCGCTCGGCCTCATGACGAAGGACGTGCGGCTCGCCAACCAGCTCGGCCGAGACACCGGCGTGCCGATGCTGATCGGGCGCATCGTCGAGGAGCTGCACAACGTCGCCATGAACAATCACGGCGCGGGCGCGTGCTCGAACATCCTGATCAAGGATTTCGAGCAGCGCGCGAAGGCCCGCATCACGAAGTAGGCGGCGGGCCGGGGCGCACGTCGATTCAGATGTCGTAGACGAGTTCGGGCGAGGGTGCCGCCTCGCCCCGCTCGATCTTGCGGACCGCCGTGATGATGCCCCGGTTGGCCGGAACCTCGATGCCGGCCTCGGCGGCCTTCTCGGCCACCAGGCCGTTGATGAAGTCGATCTCCGTGCGACGGCCCTTCTGGATATCCTGGCCCATCGACGGGCGCTGGTCGTCATTCCTGAAGAGCGTGTTGTCGAGCAGAATCTTCTCGCAGCCGGCCATGGCGGCCGCATCGCCGTCGATGGCTGCGACGAGGGCTTCGGGCGCGATCCCGTAGACCTTCTCGATGCGGTAGCCGTGCGCGTTGCCGACCTTGATGGCCTCGGCCGCAAGGCGGATGGCGAGACGACGCGTCACGGGGTCCCGGTCGTTGGCGTTGCCGCCGCGACCGGTCGCCGCCGACACGGGATTGCGCATGGCATTGACCGCCAGCTTCGACCAGCGCTCACCCCACAGGTTGTCGGTCGCCTTGCTGCTGTCGCAGACCGCCAGCATGCGCGCGATGGTCTCGACGCGGGGCGTGATCCGGCCGTGCGGCTCACCCACCCGGAAGATCAGCCGATTGTCGCCGCCCAACGCCACGTTGCGGCGAACGAGGCCCGGCTCCATCAGCTCGACCGCGATCGTCGCCGCGATGACGCCGACCGTGCGGCCCCAGCCGACCACCGAAGCGATGCGCTCCTCGTTGATCGAGTTCTGCAGGGAGGCGACGAATCCTTCCGGCGACAGGTAGGGCCGGATCATCTCGGTCGCCCAGACGGTGTCGTAGGACTTCATGGCAACGAAGGCGAGATCGAAGGGCTCGTCGCGGATCGTCGATTGCAGTTCGGTGATGTGGATCGCCTTCACGGGCACCGTGAAGTTCTCCGGCGCCGACTGGCCGCGCAAGGTCAGGCCGTCGCGGCGCATCTTCTCGACGTGCTCCGGCCACGGGTCGATCAGGGTCACCCGTTCGCCGGCCTTCGTCAGGTAGGCGCCGACGTGTCCACCGAGTGCGCCGGCGCCGACGATGGCGATGTTCCAGTTCGAGGGCATGCGAGGCTCCGGTGGGCTGCGACGGCGGGTGGGCGACAAGGGGAAATCAGAGCGCGCGGGGTGTCAAGGCAAGGCGATTGCGTGAACGCTGCTGCCGTCGCAACTTGCGACAAGAACCCGCCCAGATCCGAAGGACATGCCATGACGACAGGACAAGCCGTGCCCGCCGGCCATTTCAACCTCTCGGCCACCGAGCGCATCGTGTTCGGGCAGCCGCTGGAGGAGGCCATTCTCGCGGAGGCGGACCGTTACGGCGCGGCGCGGGTGTTCCTCACGTCGACGCGGTCGCTCGCCAAGCTGACGAGCGGGCCCCTGCAGCGCGCAGAAAGGGCGCTCGGTGCCCGGCACGCCGGCACGTTCGCGGCAATCGCCTCGCACAGCCCGCGCGAGGATGTGATCGCGGGCGCGGCGCTGGCGCGGGCAGGCAAGGCCGATCTCCTCGTCGCCATCGGTGGCGGATCGGTGATCGATGCGACGAAGGCGATGCTCATGTGCCTCTGGCTCGGCATCGACAACACGGACGCAATGGAGCCCTACCGGGCCGGCATCGACGGTGCGGAAGGCCGGAAAGTCGAGGCGCCGGCCGGCGCGATCCGGATGCTCGCCGTGTCGACGACGCTCTCGGCCTCGGATTTCACCTCGACGGCGGGCATCACGCTTTCGGCCACGAATACCAAGCAGTCGTTCCTGCATCGGCTGATGGCGCCGCGGAGCGTCATTCTCGATCCGGCAGCCACGCTCGACACACCGGACTGGCTGCTGTTCGCGACCGGCATCCGGGCCGTCGATCATGCCGTCGAGAGCTATTGCAATCCCAAGGCGAACGCCGCGAGCGAGGTGCATTCGCTGCAGGGCCTCAAACTGCTGGCTCGCGCGCTTCCGCGCATCAAGGCGTCGCCGGGCGACCTCGGCGCGCGGCTCGAGGCACAATTCGGCGCGTGGCAGTCGATCACACCCTCCGTGTCGGGCGTCGGCACCGGGGCAAGCCACGGCATCGGCTACGCGCTCGGGGCGACGTTCGGCGTGCCGCACGGACACACGTCCTGCGTCATGCTGCCGGCCGTTCTGGCATGGAATGCCGCCGTCAACGGCGACCGCCAGCGCGATCTCTCGCAAGCCATGGGCGATGCCGAGCGCCCGGCCAGCGAACTGGTCAAGGCCCTCATTGCGGGCCTCGACCAGCCGACGTCGCTCCGGGATGTCGGCATCACGCGCGACAAGCTGGACGAGATCGCAACGCGGGCGCTCGGCTACAAGCCGGTCCGGATCAATCCGCGGCCGATCCGGTCGGCCGCGGACGTTCGTGAGATCCTCGAATTGGCCTGGTAGCGGGACTCAGAGGCGCGTCCCGTTCGGCGTACCCGCCGACGGTAGGACCAGCGGCCACTGCCCACGACCCGCCTCGGTCGGCCATTCGGCCTTGGCGGCCCGGATCGCATCGCCGTCCATCTCCTCGACCTCCGCGCGCTGGCAGTGATGGAAGCGGACGCGGGGGCCGCTATCGATATGGATGTGGTTCATACCGCAGCTGTACGTGCCGACGCCGCCCGAGTGATTGGCCTTAAGCCAGCTGGCGACCTGAGAGTACTTGCCGGCCGGGGGCTTGAAGTCGACGGCCCGGCACGACGCATGGAAGCTCTGGCGGCCGCTCGGCATGCGGGCTCCGCGACGGTACGTCGAGAGCACCTGAACCTTCCCGAACTTCTTGCTGACCTGGGAGAGCTTCGACCTCAGCTCGCCCGGCAGGCAGTTCGACCCTGCTTCCGTCTCGTCCGGAACCAACGCCAGGGTACCAATTGCAACAAACGCGACGGCGAGCGCGACCGCGCGCGGGTTTGCATACTTCATACTTCGCTCCATCTTGGCTTTGGAGGCACTCGAGGCGCCTCGCGACCCTCCCCCCTGCGGGAGACACTGGGTGGCTAGCCAATCGGAGTTGTGCGTAGAACCCTTATTCCGATCTGATGGTTAACGCTGACGGGAAAATCGATCATATATCAGATCATCTCTTGGCGGCACATCGGCCCTCGATCGAGTCCCAGATCATGGCGGCGATGTCATTGCCGCCAAAGGCTTTTACCTGCCGGATGCCGGTCGGCGAGGTGACGTTGATCTCGGTCAGGTAGGGGCCGATCACGTCAATTCCAACAAAAATGAGGCCGCGGTCCCGCAGGTGAGGTCCGAGCCTCGCGCATATCTCACGGTCGCGGTCGGTCAGCTCGGTCGGCTTCGGGGTGCCGCCCACGTGCATGTTGGAGCGCGTCTCACCCTCGGCGGGCACGCGGTTGATGGCGCCGGCCACCTCGCCGTCCACCAGAATGATGCGCTTGTCGCCGCCCCGGACCTCCGGCCGATACTGCTGCACCATGAACGGCTCGCGGAACACGGTCTGGAACAGCTCGACAAGGGAATTCAGATTGGAATCGCCCGGCTGGATACGGAACACCGAGGCGCCGCCGTTGCCGTAGAGCGGCTTCACGATGATGTCCTTGTAGCGCGCCTGGAACTCGCGGACGTCCTCGATGTTGCGCGTGACCATGGTCGGCGGCATCAGGTCCTGGAATTCCAGTACCCAGACTTTTTCCGGCGCATTGCGGACGCTCGCCGGATCGTTGACCACAAGCGTCCGGGGATGAATGCGCTCCAGGAGATGGGTCGTGGTGATGTAGGCCATGTCGAACGGCGGGTCCTGGCGGAGCAGGACCACGTCCCAGTCGGCCAGGTCGACCTTGCGGGCGTCCGTCAACTTGTAGTGGTCGCCTTCCCGATCCTCGACCGAGAGCGTGTGCCCGCGGGCGATCAACCGGGAGCCGTCCAACGCCAGATGGGGCGGCGTGTAGTAAAAAAGTTCGTGGCCGCGCCGCTGCGCTTCAAGCAGCAGGGCGAACGTCGAGTCGCCCTTGATGTCAATGCGGTCGATGGGGTCCATCTGGCAGGCGATCTTGAGTGGCATCGTCGCTCCTTGGCCGGCCACCGGGGCCTGCACTGGTCCATGGTCATTCTGGCATCGAAGTTGTTCAGGCATCGAAGTCCGGGCTGCCCGTGAAAGTCAATGGCGCCGCCGCATCAAAACCGGTCCAGCGCGTTCTTCAGGTGACGCGGCAGCGCCCCGCCGACGACCAGGATGGCATCGAGACCGATCTCGTGGCCGGCCATCGAAGGATGCCGCGCGATCCAGTCATCGGCCGCGCGGCCGATCCGCCCCACTTGCCAGGGGGTCAGCGCGGCCTCGGCTTCGGCAAAATCGTTGCGCCGCTTGACCTCGACGAAGGCCAGGCGGCGGCCGCGCACTGCGACGATATCGATCTCCCCGTAGGGTGTGCGATGGCGGCGCGCCAGAATGCGGTAGCCCTTGAGGCGCAGAAGCATGGTGGCACCCCACTCCGCCCATTCGCCTCGCTTCAGATGGCGAGTGCGATCAGATTTCGAGCCGCGGGTCGGCGGCGATGAGGGGCCGCGGGAACTCATTCGCGGGCCTTCAGCCGCAGACCGATCTCGTAGGCTCGCGTGCGCGGGACCGCCAGACGATCGGCGACCGTCCGGGCCGCCTCCTTCAGGGGATGGGATGACAGCAATTCCGCAAGCGCTGCCTCGATCTCCGTCTCGGTGGCGTCACGAGCCGGAGGTTGGCCGACCAGCAGCACGACCTCGCCACGCGGCGCTTCGCCGGCGGCCCAGGCGGCCACCTCCGATGCCGTCCCTCGTCGCACCTCCTCGAACCGCTTGGTCAATTCACGCGCGACCGCAACGGGCCGATCGCCACCCATGATCTCCGCGATGTCAGCCAAAGCGGCTGCCGCGCGATTCGGCGCCTCGAACAGGATGAGGGTGGCGGGCGTGGCGGATAGCTCGGTGAGGCGGGTTCGCCTCTGGCCGTCCCGCGACGGCAGGAAGCCTGCGAAGTGAAACCTGTCCGTCGGCAGACCCGATACCGTCAATCCGGCGAGAACGGCGGAGGCGCCCGGCAGGGCGGTCACGGCATGGCCGGCCGCAACAGCTTCGCGAACGAGCTTGAAGCCCGGATCGGAAATCAACGGCGTTCCAGCATCCGAGATCAACGCGATGACCCGGCCTGCGGCGAGCCCTTCGAGAACGCGCGGGCGCTCGGCATCGGCATTGTGCTCGTGGTAGGGGCGGAGCGGGCGCTCGATGCCGAAGTGCGCCGTCAGATGGCGCGAGTGGCGCGTGTCCTCGCAATAGATGACGTCCGCGCGCGACAGGACTGCCAGTGCCCGCAGCGTGATGTCGCCGAGATTGCCGATCGGTGTGGCCACCAGATAAAGCCCGGAAGACAGCGGTTCGGCAAGCCAGCGACGCAGCTCCGCCACGACCCGCGGTTCGAGTCGCGACGTCGTTTCGCCGGGGCCGTGCGGCCCGGAGTCGGCCTCGTCCTGACCATGGTCCGAAGGTTCTCGCATGGCCACAAAACTACACGCCGGGGCAGGGTCTGTCTCGCCGGGTCGATCCTGGATACGCGATGGCGGCGGGGCCGTTCGACCACAGTCCCCACGTTGCGTTCCCGAACTGCTGTACGCGGCACGATCGGGAGCCTATTGACAGACTTGGGACCTTCGATCGATTCGGGCTTGCCTCTCGATGCACATCTCTTCCAGCCGGCGCGACGTCCTCATCGCGCTCAGTCGCGGCCTCACATTCCTCGGCTCGGCCGCCGTGGTGGGCGGCTGCGCCATCAGCGGGCCAAACATCGAAGCGACGTCGGCACTGCCGGCGGCGGCGGCTCCTGCCGAGACCGCCACGGCGAACGTCGTGAAAGTGGCGCTGCTGCTGCCGTCCGGCGCCGGGCCCCAAGTGGCGCTCGTTGCAAAGGCCATGCAACAGGCCGCCGAGCTGGCCCTCTTCGACCGGACCGTGACGGCGCTGCAGCTCGTCGTTCGCGACGACAAGGGGACACCCGAGGGCGCGGCCGAGGCCGCCCGAAGCGCGCTCAAGGAGGGATGCGAACTGATTCTCGGTCCGCTGCTGAGTTCATCGGTCGCGGCCGTCGCGCCGATCGCGCGCGAGGCCGGTGTGCCGGTCGTCGCCTTCTCGAACGACCCGGCCGTTGGCGGCAACGGAGTTTACCTTCTCAGCTTCTTTGCGGCCGGCGAGGCAGCGCGCCTCGCCGAGTTCGCGAGCGCCAAGGGCAAGCGGAACTTCGCAGCGCTTCTGCCCAGCGATTCCCTCGGGCGGGACAGCGAGCCGGCATTTCGCAAGGCGATAGAGGCAGCCGGCGGGGCGGTCGCGGCGGTCGAATGGTATCCGCCCGATCTCAGCGGGATGATGGAGCCGGCACAACGGGTCGTCGACGCCATCCGCTCGGCCGAGGCCTCGAGCGGACCGATCGATGCGCTGTTCCTGCCGTCCTCGAGCGACAATGTCGGCCGGATCTCAGCCATGCTTCGACATCTGTCGCTCGATACGGGGCGCGTGCAGCTCCTGCTTTCGAGCGGGTGGGACACGCCGCAGGCCATCGCGGACGAGCGACTGAAGGGGGCATGGCTGGCGCAGCCCGAGCCGGCGGGCTGGCGGGATTTCGGCTCCCGTTTCGCCAAGGCCTACACCGCCATGCCGCCGCGAATCGCCTCGCTCGCCTACGACGCGGTCACAGTGGCCGCCGCGTTCGCCACGCAGCCCGCTGGCAAGAGGTTCACGGCCGCCAACCTGCAGCGACCCACCGGCTTCACGGGTGCCGACGGACCGTTCCGGCTGACAGCCCGGGGGCCCGTGGAACGCAACCTCGCCGTGCTAGAGATCCGCGAGCAGACGTTGATCACGATCGATGCGGCGCGGCACTTCGGACCCGCCCAGCCCGGACTTGCCGGCACGACGGAAGCCGTGCGCGGTTGACACCGGTGCGACACTTCGTGTCAGACGTCATCTCTCGCGCTTCGGCAACCGTTGACTTCATACGCGTCATCCAAGACATTCCGGCCCAACTCAACACTTTACGGAAAGAGTGACCTCGATGGTCCAGTTGACCCTGCCGCGCAACTCGAAGATCAGCTCAGGCAAGACCTGGAACAAGCCGCAAGGCGCAGGCGATTGGAAAGAGTTCCGAGTCTATCGCTGGAGCCCGGACGACGATGCCGGTCCGCACGTCGACACCTATTACATCGATCGCAAGCAGTGCGGACCCATGGTTCTGGACGCGCTGATCAAGATCAAGAACGAGATCGATCCGACGCTGACGTTCCGGCGCTCGTGCCGCGAGGGCATCTGCGGCTCGTGCTCGATGAACATCGACGGCACCAACACGCTGGCCTGCCTCAAGGCGATCGAGGACGTGAACGGCGCGGTGAAAATCTATCCGCTGCCGCACATGGAGGTCATCAAGGACCTCGTGCCGGACATGACGAACTTCTACGCTCAGCATCGGTCGATCGAGCCTTGGCTGCAGACGACGACGCCGACGCCGCCGAAAGAGTGGAAGCAGGCGAAGGAGGACCGCGAGAAGCTCGACGGCCTCTATGAATGCATCCTCTGTGCGTGCTGCTCGACGTCGTGCCCGAGCTACTGGTGGAACCAGGACCGCTATCTCGGCCCTGCCGTTCTCCTGCAGGCCTATCGCTGGGTGATCGACAGCCGCGACGAAGCGACAGGGGAGCGTCTCAACAATCTCGAGGACCCGTTCCGACTGTACCGGTGCCACACCATTCTCAACTGCGCCAAGGCGTGTCCGAAGGGTTTGAACCCGGGCAAAGCCATCGCGGAGCTGAAGAAGCTGATGGTCGAACGACGGGTTTGATTCGCAGCCGCCTCTCGCGCTTCAGCGGGCGGGAGCCATGCCGGCCGTGGCAGGCGGCGCGGCCCGTTCGCGAAGGCGTACAATCGGGTGCCTCATAAAAGAATTCGGCCGGCACTTGCCTCGTGGGCAAGATGCCAGCCAGAAATCTCGGATTCTGGCGCGGGGTCCACGCTCTCGAGTGGCGTGGCCCCTAGCCAAAATTCGTGGCGTTCGAAGTTCAGGCCTTGGAGGCCGACTTGCGAGCGCGGGGGGCCTTGGCCTTCGCCTTGACCGTCTTCTTCACCGACTTGACGGCGCGGGTGGTCTTGGCAGCCGGCTTCGCGGCCCGAGCCTTCGTGGTCTTCGGAGCCTTCGCGACCTTCGTCGCCTTCACGGCGCGGCGAGCGGTGCCCGAGCGCTTCGTGCTGGCAGCCTTCACAACGGTCTTGCGAGCCGAGGTGCGCTTCTTCGCGGTCTTCGTCGTCTTCGTCTTTGCAGTAGCAGCCATTTTCAGTCTCCTTCGTTTTCCCAGAAGCAAGGCTGATTTGTCTGCCCGGACGAATCAGCATGTCTTGCTGAATCCAAGCTGCCATCTACAAGGTTAATGAGTCGTAAAGATTCGCGTCATCTCAGATCATTAGATCACTTTTTTTGATTTTTTTGGCGAGATAACGACCGTAAGGCCATGAATCTAATGACTCGGGATAGCCAGCTTCGCATCGCAGGTCAATGCGGAGGGGCGAGATGGCGAGTCACATGGACACCATCGGTCGTGACGCGGCGCCGAGATCATTTCCGCAACGAGCGAGCCTTCGGCGCAAGACGTCGGGCGGTGTCGTCGGATCCCCAACCGCAAAAAAAAGAAGACCGGAGCGCGCCAGCGGCATCCGGTCTCGAGTGGCGCATTCGCGCCAGAAGCTTGTCGATGCCGGGAGGAGCGACCCCGATGCCCAATCGGGGGCGCGAATTCCCCGGGCGTCGCTCAGCCCTTCTTCTTTGCCGCCGGCTTCTTCGCGGCGGGGGCCTTCTTCGCCGGAGCCGCTGCCTTCTTCGCGGGGGCCTTCTTCGCTGCTGCCTTAGCCATGCTCATTCTCCCTCTTCGAACAGTTGACGTCCGAATCATTCCGGACCCAAAAAATATGCGCACATTCCCGAGCGTTGTTGACTAGCAAAAAGATTTCTGTCTTCGGCGTTCATTCAAAAAACCGCAACCTGTTGCGAGAAAACATCACGGATCTGGAGCAAGGCAAGAGCGGACGGGCGTCGCGCACCTTCAAGCAATGGGCTGAACCTGCGTTCAAGCGAGAGCCCCACAAGGTGCTGTCGATCTAGGCGGCGACAGCTCGCATCGCACGGCCTGCCGAGGGCGGCGTCGCACCTGCAGCGCGACGGGCCGGCGACCCGATCGACGAGGCGGCGGCGCGTCTGGACCCCGGCCTCCGATTGTGTAAAGTCCCGCCAAGCGGAGCGCATTACCACCAAAGGACGGCCGGACATGACAGCGGCGAGCGGGAATGGAGCCAGTGCAGGCGTCGGCCTCATGCGCGGGAAGCGCGGGCTTGTCATGGGTGTCGCCAACAACCGGTCGATCGCTTGGGGAATCTCGCAGGCCTGCGCGGCGCAGGGGGCGGAACTCGCCTTCACCTATCAGGGTGACGCGCTGAAAAAGCGGGTCGAGCCGCTGGCCGCCGAACTCGGCTCGCGGATCGTGCTGCCCTGCGACGTGACCGATAGCGCTTCGATCGACAGCGTCTTCGAGGCACTCAAGGCGGAGTGGGGCGGCCTCGACTTTCTGGTCCATGCGATCGCCTTCTCGGACAAGACGGAGCTCGACGGGCGCTACGTCGATACGAGCGAGAAGAACTTCGTCCAGACGATGCTGATCTCCTGCTATTCGCTGACGGCGCTCGCCAAGCGGGCCGAGGCGCTCATGCCGGACGGCGGCTCCATTCTGACGCTCACCTACTACGGCGCCGAGAAAGTGATGCCGCACTACAACGTCATGGGCGTCGCGAAAGCCGCTCTCGAAGCGAGCGTCCGGTATCTCGCGGCCGATCTCGGAAAGCAGAACATCCGGGTCAATGCCATATCGGCGGGACCCATCAAGACCCTCGCAGCGTCCGGCATCGCCGATTTCCGCTACATTTTGAAGTGGAACGAATACAATTCGGCGCTCCGGCGGACGGTCACGATCGAGGAGGTGGGCGGCTCGGCGCTCTACCTGCTGTCGGACCTCGGCCGTGCCGTCACCGGCGAGGTGCATCATGTGGACGCCGGCTATCACATCCAGGGCATGAAGAACGAGGAAGCCCCGGACATCTCCGTGGCCAAGGGCGACTGATGGCGGGGTCCGGCTTCCGATGACCGGTTCGACGGGCACGCCAGAGATCCCGGAGGAGGAACTCGAGGAGACATTCGTCCGGGCGTCCGGCCCCGGCGGGCAGAACGTCAACAAGGTCTCGACGGCCGTCGAGCTGCGGTTCGATGTGCGCCAGTCGCCGAGCCTGCCACCAAGCGTCCGGGCGCGGCTCGTTCGGCTCGCCGGGCGGCGGCTGACCAAAGAGGGCGTGCTGGTCATCCGGGCCGATCGATTCCGGACCCAGGAGCAGAACCGGGCCGACGCACGGGAGCGGCTCCATGAACTCGTCGTCGAAGCGACGAAGGTGCCGAAGCCGAGGGTCAAGACGCGCCCGACGAAAGCTTCGAAGGAGCGGCGGCTCGACGGCAAGTCGCGGCGCAGCGACGTCAAGAAAGGCCGAGGGCGCGTCGGAGACTGGTAGTTCCGGGAGGCACGGTCCCGGCTATGGCCGGAGCCCCGTGGACACGGCGACAGCCCCTGGCGATCCCGGTGCGAACAACCGACCCAGTCGGCGTTGATCGATGCGCCCCTCGACCATCACCTCGTCGCGATGAATGCCCGATGCGATGAACAGCGCATCGACGCCGGCGCGCGCGGCTCCCGCCAGATCGGTTCGCATGGAATCGCCGATGACCAGCACGTGGTCGGGCGCGAGGGCGCCACCGCGGATGGCGGCAGCACTTTCCATGGCCGTCTCGTAGGCGACCGGGAACGGCTTGCCGGCCCAGAACACCTCGCCGCCGAGTTCCTCGTAGAGGGCGCCTATGGCGCCAGCGCACGGCAACAGGTCGTCGCCGACGTGGACCACCAGATCGGGGTTCGCACATACGAGGTGCAGGCCGCGCGCCACGGCTGCGGCGAGAAGGGGCCGATAGTGTTCGGCCGTCTCGTTGCGATCGTCGACGAGGCCGGTGCACGCGATGGCGTCCGCGTCGGCGACCGGAACGGAGGGCGCGCCGACTGCGGCAAAGAAGGCCCGGTCACGCCGCTCGGGGCCGATGATGTGGAGGCGCTGCCAGCCACGTGCGCGAATGTGGGACAAGGCCAGATCGCCGGACGAGACGATCCGATCCCAGGCGTCGCGCACCACGCCCTTCTCGTCGAGCACGCGGGCGACGTTCTCGGATGGCGTGGGGGCGTTCGAGACGAGGATCACCGTGCCGCCCTGTGCGCGGAACGCCGAGAGGGCTTCGTTCGCCTCGGGAAACGCGCGCCGGCCGTCGTGAACCACGCCCCAGACATCACAGAAGAGTACGTCGTAGCGCGCCAGCAAGGCAGCGCAGCTCTCGATGATCGGCGGGACATGCGACATGGGTGGGACCGAAGCCTTTGCTTCCTGGTTGCCGAGCCGCCGGCAAGGGGCCAAGATCGCGGCCTTGGAACCGGGTTCGGCAAGGTCATAGCATGCAACCGTTCGCCTACGAGAGGCCACGACGCGTCGAGGACGCCACGGCGCTGCTGATGCAGCGCGGCGCGCGCGTGCTTGCCGGCGGGACGGACCTCATCGCCCAGCTCAAGGAAGGCCGCCGCACGGCCTCCATCGTCGTCGACGTCAAGGCGATTCCGGAGATGGTCGCCATCGCGCGCGGGCCGGACGGGGGGTGGCGGATCGGCGCCGCTGCGAGCATCCGAGCCCTCGGCGGTCATGCCGGGTTGATGGCTGAACATGGCGCACTCGTCCAGTCGGCGCGGCTGATCGGAAGCCTGCAGATCCAGTCGCGCGCGACGCTCGGCGGCAACGTGTGCAACGCCGCGCCCTCGGCGGATGCGGTGCCGCTGCTCGTCGCGCTCGGTGCTACGGGCGAGATCGCGGGACCGGGTGGTCGACGGACACTGCCGGTCGAGGATATGGCGCAATCCCCTGGGCGCGTGTCGCTCGCACCCGGCGAGATACTGGTTTCGATCCACCTCCCGGCCCGGGGCACGCGATCGGGCGCCTATTATCTCCGGTTCACGCCGCGTCGCGAAATGGACATCGCCATCGCGGGATCTGGCGTGTCGGTGACGATGGCCGCCGACGGCACGATCGCGGACGCTCGCATCGTGCTCGCGTCGGTTGGCCCGACGCCGGTGCGCTGCCGAGCGGCGGAGGCGTTTCTCGCGGGGCGGGCGGCCGACGATCAGACCATCCGCGACGCAGCACGCATGGCGGCCGGGGAGGCCAAGCCGATCTCCGATACCCGAGGGTCGGCCGACTACCGTCGCCATCTCGCCGACGTGCTGACGCGACGCGCGCTCTCTGCCGCCCTGATGGACGCCGAACAGCGGAAGGCCGCGGCATGACGAGCATCGTGAGATCCGAGGTCAATGGTGAGGCGCGGGACGGCATCGCCGATCCGCGAGACACGCTTCTCGTCTACCTGCGCGACCGACTCGGGCTGACGGGCACGAAGGAAGGCTGCAGCAACGGCAATTGCGGGACCTGCACCGTGCTCATGAATGGCGCACCGGTCTGTGCCTGCCTCGTGCTCGCGCAGGAGGCGGACGGCGCCCGGATCACCACCATCGAAGGCGTCGCCGACGGCAACACGCTGCATCCGGTGCAGGCGGCGCTGATCGAGCACGGCGGCACCCAATGCGGGTTCTGCACGCCCGGCATCGTGCTTTCGGCGATCTCGCTGCTCGGCGAGAACCTATCGCCCGACGAGCATGAGATCCGGCACGCGATCGCCGGCAACATCTGCCGCTGTACGGGCTACGACAAGATCGTGCACGCCATCGCCGTCGCAGCCGAGCGGATGCGCGCGCCGGGAGGCACCCCATGAGCGACGGACAGGCGACAGGAGAGCCGGTTCCTGCAACGCGTATCATCGGGCAGCGCGTGCCGCGGATCGACGGCGGCGAACGGGTCACCGGCCGCGCCATCTATGCGGGCGATCTCGTCCGCCCAGGGCTTCTGATCGGCGCGGTGAAACGCAGCCCGCACGCGCACGCCCGCATACTCGCCATCGACACGTCGCGGGCGCTGGCCCTCAAGGGGGTCAAGGCCGTCGTGACGGCGAAGGATTTCCCGACGATCGTGCCGGGTACGATCATCCCGTTCGGCGAGACCGGGGCCGACCTCTGGGTGGCGGCGACCATTGCCATGGCGCGCGACACAGTGCTCTGGGTCGGGCAGCCCGTCGCTGCCGTGGCTGCCGTCGATGCGCACGTCGCGGAAGAGGCGCTGGCGCTGATCGACGTCACGTATCGGGCGCTGCCCGCCGTCATCAGTATGGCGGATGCCCTGGCGGACGGAGCGCCCGCGCTCCATCCGCAGCACAAGGCCAAGGGCTTCGACGCCGGGGCCACTATTCCGCCCAATGCCGGCGCACGGACACTGATCGAGCGTGGCGATACGGCCGTGGCGCTGGCCAATGCCGCCGCGACGGCCGAGATCGCCGTCGACGTGGACACCGGGCACCAGGGCTACATCGAACCGCACGTCTGCGTGGCGGAAGCGGACCCGCAGGGCAACGTCACGATCTGGGCCTCGACACAGGGCGCGCACCAGACCGAGTCGCAAGTCGCCGGCATTCTCGGGCTCGCGCAGTCGAAGCTCAAGGTCGTGCCGCTCGAGATCGGCGGCGGCTTCGGCGGCAAGATCACGACGCACGTCGAACCGCTGGCGGCCCGCCTCGCGCAGATCGCGGGGCGGCCGGTCAAGATGACGATGAGCCGGGCCGAGATGCTTGCAGGCGGGTCGGGACCACCGGCCGGCGCTCGCATCAGAATGAAAGTCGGAGCCGAGCGCGACGGGCGGCTGACAGCGATCGACGGGCATTACCTCGTCGATACGGGAGGCATTCCGGGCACCGCGACCACGCTTCTCATGCAGGCTTCGACCGCCTGCTACCAGACACCCACGATCCGCCTCGAGGGCATGGACGTGGTGACGAACAAGCCGCGCACCGAGGCCTATCGGGGACCGGGCGGCATCCAGGCCGCGTTCGCGGTCGAGCAGGTCATGGACGAGCTGTCCTTGAACCTCGGCATGGACCCGCTGGCGTTCCGGCGGAAAAATGCCGCTGTGACGGGCAGCGTGATGCCGGTCGGGACACCATTTCCGTCGATCGGTCTCACCACCATTCTCGATCGTGTGGCGGGCCATCCGTGCTGGACCGAGCCTCTGGCGGCGGGCGCCCTGCCGCGGGGGCGTGGGCTGGCGCTCGGCTATTGGCGTGGCACGTCGATGACATCGGCGGCGCAGATCACCATCAGTGGCGACGGTCGCGTCGCCGTCGTGATGGGGACGGTCGACATCTCCGGCACGCGGACCACCATGGCACAGGTGGCGGCGGAGCAGCTCGAACTCGAAGTCGATGACGTCGCGGTCGTCATGGGCGACACCAAGGCTTCGGCCTATTCCGATGCGGCGGCGGGCAGCCGGGTCGGGCGCACGATGGCGGCCGCCGTGGTCGACGCCTGCCAGGACGCTCTCGCGCAATTGCGCCGCCGGGCTGCCGAGCGCCTGCAGGCCCCCGAGGCGGGCGTGTCCTATGCCCGTGGCGTGTTCCATGCCACGGGCGGAGCGCTCGCGGGTTCGATCAGCATCGGCGAACTGATGCGCCAGACGCTGAGCGACGGCGCCGTCATCGGACGCGGGGTCTCGACGAAGCTGCCGTTCGGCGTCGAAGTGGGCGCGCACGTCGTCGACGTCGAGGTCGATCCGGAGACGGGACGGGTCGAGATCCTGCGCTACACCGCGTTCCAGGACGTGGGCCGCGCGCTCAACCCGACGGCGGTCGAAGGACAGATGCAGGGCAGTGTCGTGCAGGGGCTGGGCTGGGCGTTGACGGAGGCGATCGACTACGGCGCCGACGGGCGCGTGCGCAACGCCAGCATGCTCGATTTCCGCATGCCGACCGCCCTCGACGTACCAGCCATCGACTGCGTCATCATCGAAACGCCTGTGCCCGGCGTCCCCTATGGCCTCAGAGGCGTCGGCGAGATGCCGATCGTTCCGGTCGCGGCCGCCGTCGCGAACGCAGTGCGACGCGCCATCGGCGTCAGACTGACAAAAATGCCCATGACACCCGAACGGATCGTCGGTGCCCTCGCGGCCCGCGGAACGTCGTGAACCGGAGCCCATCCATGCTAGCCAGTACCGATCGCATCCTGACGACGCACGTCGGCAGCCTGCCGCGCAACGAGCGCCTCGCCGACATGCTCATCCGGGAGGAGGCGGGCGAGGCGATCGACAAGGACGTGCTCGCCAAGGAGGTCGAGGCCGCGACGGCCTATGTGATCGCGCAGCAGGTGAAATCCGGGGTCGACGTCGGCAACGACGGCGAGCAATCGCGAGTCGGCTTCCAGACCTATGTGCCGCGCTGCATGTGCGGCTTCGGGGGCGAGTCGAAGCGTCCGCCCGCGCGAGACCAGATCGAGTTTCCGAGCTACGCCCGGCAGGCGGCCGCGCGATTTCCGCATGGCGCGAAGCTGTCGAACGCGCCGGCAGCGCTCGGCGAGGTGCGGTATGTGGACGGCAAGCCGATCCGGGTCGACGCCGAACGGCTCAAGGCGCTCGGCGGCGGGTTCCGGGAGACGTTCATGACGGCGCCGTCGCCCGGCATCGTCGCGACGACCATGATCAACCAGCACTACGACAGCCACGAGGCCTACCTCATGGCGCTCGCGGAGGCCCTCGGCAACGAATACCGGGCGATTCACGAGGCCGGGCACGTGCTGCAGATCGACAGTCCGGATCTGGCGATGGAGCGACACCGCTTCTTCGGGAAACTCGACGAAACCGGCTTCCTCAAGCAGCTGGAGTTGCATGTCGCAGCCATCAACAAAGGGCTCGCGGGCATTCCCCGCGAGCGGGTACGGTTGCACGTCTGCTGGGGGAACAACGACGGGCCGCACATCTACGACATCGCCATGGCGACGATCCTGCCGGAACTCTATCGGGCGAACGTCGGGGCGCTTTCCATCGAGTTCGCCAACCCGCGGCATCAGCACGAATACGAAGCGCTGGCCGCTCACCCGCTGCCGCCGCACATGCTGCTCGTGCCCGGCGTGCTCGATACGACCACCAATTTCGTCGAGCATCCGCAGGTCGTGGCGCGACGGCTTCAGGAGGCCGTCGCTGCGGTGGGCGACAAGGAGCGCGTGATCGCAGGCACGGACTGCGGATTCGGCACGTTCGCCGGCCGCGAGTACGTGGCCGAGGAGATCGTCTGGGTGAAGCTCCGTTCGGCGGCCGACGGGGCGCGGATCGCCTCGGAGAAGCTGTGGGGCCGAAAGGCAGCGTGATCGTTCGGACCGTGATCCAGACCGATTCAAAACATATCCATCCGGAGTGACACGTGGTCGAGGAGAAGAACGAAACCTACGACTTCATCGTCGTGGGCGCAGGGTCGGCTGGTGCAGCCCTGGCCAGCCGGCTCTCGGCCGACAGTCGTAACAAGGTCCTGTTGATCGAGGCCGGCCCGGCCAGCCATCCGTGGATGCACATCCCGATCGGGTACGCGAAGCTCATCTCCAATCCGGCCGCGAACTGGCTCTATTCGTCGGAGCCCGAAGCGTCGACCAACGGGCGGCGCCTTCCGGTGCCGCGCGGGAAGATCCTCGGCGGATCGAGTTCGATCAACGGGCTCGCGTTCGTGCGGGGACAGGCGCAGGACTTCGACACCTGGGCACAGATGGGCAACCGGGGCTGGGCCTATCGCGACGTGCTTCCCTACTTCAAGCGCATGGAAAGCTACCGCGGAGACGGAGACGACGCGTTCCGTGGCCGCGAGGGACCGCTCCGCATCACGAACCCCGAGCCTCGGGCGCCGCTCTACAAGGCGATCATCGCGGCCGCGAACGAAGTCGGCATCCGGCACAACCCGGACTACAACGGCGCCCAGCAGGACGGCATCGCCATGAGCCAGGCGTCGATCTCGGGCGGGCGCCGCCAGAGCACGGCGCACTGCTATCTCGATCCCGCGCGCCAGCGGCCGAATCTGCGAATCATCACGGAGGCGCACACGGAGGGCGTCGTTCTCGAGGGCAAGCGTTGCGTCGGTGTGCGCTACTCGGTCGGCGGCCGGTCACAAGTGGCGCGGGCAAGGCGCGAAGTGGTGATCTCGGCGGGCTCGATCAACTCGCCGCAGATCCTCGAACTTTCGGGGATCGGGCAGGCGGAGCGCCTCAAGGGGCTCGGGATCACGGTCCAGCACGATCTGCCCGGCGTCGGCGAGAACCTTCGCGATCATTACGCACCGCGCACCCGTTGGTCGGTTGCGACGCGCGGGCTCACCTTCAACGATCGCGGACGCGGGCTCGGCCTCGTCAATCAGGCGCTGCGCTACGTGACCGGGCAGGACAGCATGCTCGCCATGGTGGCAGCGCCGCTGCGCGCGTTCGTCCGGTCGCGGGAGGGCCTCGACGCGCCCGACCTGCTGCTCGGCTGGGTGCCGATGCTGACGGAGCCCGGCCCCAAGGGGCCGCGCATCGCGACGCAATCCGGCATGACCTGCTACGCGCATCCGATGCGGCCGGAGAGCAAGGGCCATATCCACATCACATCGTCCGATCCGCGCCGGGCGCCCGCGATCACGTTCAACTTCCTCGCGGAACCGGTCGATGCCGAGCTGACGGTGAAGGCGATCCGGATCGCGCGCTCGATCATGACGGCGAAAGCGATGGCGCCACTCGGCGTCTCCGAGATCGCGCCGGGGGAGGCGCTGGCCAAGGACGACGAGATCATCGACTGGGTGAAGCGGGCTGGCGAGACGACCTATCACCCGGTCGGCACGTGCAAGATGGGCTCGGACCGGATGGCGGTGGTCGACGACCAGCTTCGCGTGCGCGGGATCGCCGGACTTCGCGTCGCCGACGCCTCGATCATGCCGACTCTGACCTCCGGCAACACCAACGCACCGTCGATCATGATCGGCGAGAAGGCGGCGGATCTGGTGCTCGCGACCGAGGCGGCGTGAGGCGACACGCCCGGCCGCAGGCGCCAGAGATGTGCCTCATCAACGGCGCAGCCCGGCGATGAAGACGCCCGAGCGCTCGATATCGGCGAGTTCCGCGCTCGCATCGGCAAAGGCGGGATCGTCGGGGCCTACCGGCCCCACCAGGCGCTCGAGATCGGCCAGCTTCGACTTGCCCTCGATGCGCTGGAGGTAAATGGCCGAGACGGACGGTTCGAAGAAATGGTCACGGTCGCTCTGTGTCAGGATCACCCCGCGCAGACGGTTGTCGGCCATACGGAACTTCGTCAGCGTGACGAGGCGGAGTGCGCCCTGAAAGGTCGTGAGCAACTGCAGGAGCCCCGTGTGCGGGCTGATGTAGATGCCGCCACCGTGATTCATGGTGACTGTCTTGTTGTTGCGGCCCTTGAAGCGCTGCAGTTCGAGGAAGCGCAAGCGGGACAGGGCCTCGTCCCAGTCGATGTCGTAGATCGAGCGATAGAGCTGGTCGCCCGGCGAAAACACGCGCCGATAGGCCACGTAGGCGCCGATGTAGGGCTCCCATGCCGCCATCATGTAGCCACCGTAGGCTTCCGCCGCGCGTGCGCTATCGGGGGCTGGAGGGGCAGTCTGCGCCGCCTCTGGCGCCGTCCAGGCTTCAAGCTCGATGTCGAGGGCGCGCGCGATCCGGGCCACGGTCACGTCGCGTACAGACTGGCCGGAAAGCAGGTTTCCGAGCGTTCGCTCCTTGACGGACGCCAGTTCGGCGAGCGCCTCGCGGGTGAGGCCCCGCTTCGCCATTTCGAGCCGGATCCGGCGCACGAACGCCTCGCGTGCGCCGTCGCTCATCAGCGCGGTCATGGCCCCTCGCACTTGCCGGAATTTGCCCTCATTTGCCGAAACCTAGCGGCTGGCTCGGGGCTGGGCAAGACGGCTCGTTTGAACTGGATCGCATCGACCGAGTGGCTATAGCTTCTGGCTTCCATTCGGGCGACGGGCCTGAGCAACGAGGGCGGGGCCGAGCGTGGGCGAGGGACCAGCGGCGAGACTTGCGCGGGTCCTGACGGACGCGCCCGTGGCCGTGTCGAACGTGCGCGGCATCCTCTTCATGACCGCCGCATGCCTCTCGTTCGCCTGTGGCGACACGATCATGAAGCTCGCCTCGGGCCAGGCGCCAACGAGCGAACTCCTGTTCATACGCGGATTGTTCGTGACGACCGGTGGGCTGCTGATCGCGATCTGGCTCGGTGCGCTTCCGCTCCTGCACCGGGCCTTGTCGCGGGCAATGGCGCTGCGGGCTGCCGGCGATACCACCGGGGCCTGGGGCTTCCAGCTGGCGCTGGCGCGGATGCCCTACGCCGACCTGACGGCGGTCGGCCAGCTCATCCCGCTCTCGATCACCGCGGCGTCGGCGCTATTTCTCGGCGAGAAGGTCGGCTGGCGACGCTGGACGGCGACGATCGTCGGCCTCCTGGGCGTGCTGCTGATCATCCGGCCGGGCTCCAGCGCCTTCAACTGGTGGGCGCTCGCCGGCATCGTGTCGGTGCTCGGCGCCACGATGCGGGACCTTGCGACGCGCTATGTCGACCGCAGCGTCCCGCCGCCGATCATCATGATGCTGTCGGCAGCCGCGGTGACGGCATCGAGCCTCGTCGTCGCGCCGTTCGCCGGCTGGTCGACGCCATCCGTCGGTCTCGTGGCGACGATGATGGCGGCGGGCATCTTCTCTCTCATCGGGCAGATGTGCGTGATCATCTCCGTGCGCTCGGCCGACATCTCGGCCGTGGCACCGTTCCGCTACACGATCATCATCTTCGCCATCGTGTCCGGCGTGCTCGTGTTCGGCCATTTCCCCGATGCGCTGACGCTCGTCGGCACCGCGATCGTGGTTGCTGCCGGCCTCTACACGTTCTATCGCGAGCAGTCGCTCAGGCGCCTCGCCAATCGTCCCCGCCCCTGACACCCGCTGGACAGCCCCCCGCCACATGAAGAACAACCTGACCGGAATTGCGGCCGTGATCGGCGCCGGGGCCGCGATGATGACAGCGGATGCGCTGGCGCGCGTCGCCGTGGCCGAAACCGGCCTCGGGCAAACGATCGCAGGGCGCGGACTGGTGGCGTGCCTCATCCTCAGTGCGGCCGGTCTCGCCCAGCGGCAGCTCGCGTGGCATCCGGGGATGCTCTCGCTGCCAGTGGTCGTCAGAGTCCTCGCAGAGGTCGGCGCGGGGATCTGCTTCGTCGGCGCGCTCGTCACGATGCCGATCGCGAACGCCACGGCCATCCTGCAGTTCATCCCCCTGGTCACGACGCTGGCGGCCTCGCTGCTGTTCGCAGAGGCGGTGGGATGGCGGCGGTGGGTCGCCGGCCTCATCGGTCTTGCCGGCGTGCTCCTGATCCTGCAGCCCGGCACATCGGGCTTCACGTGGTGGTCGATGCTCGCGGTCGGCGCAATGCTGTGCATGTCGACGCGCGACCTCGCCACGAGCCGGATCGATCGCTCGATCCCGACACTGCTGATCGGCGCCGTCTCGGCGGCGGCGGTGACAGTTGCCGGAGCTGGTCTCGCGACCGCGACCGGGTGGGTGGTACCGGGTGTACGGAGCCTCCTTTTCACCGCCGCGGCCGGGGCGGCGCTGGCGGTCGGATTCATCTTCCTCGTCTTCGGCATGCGAAACGCGGAGATGTCGGCCATCGCGCCGTTCCGGTACTTCACGCTGCTGTGGGCGCTGCTGCTCGGCTACTTCGTCTGGGGCGAGGTGCCCAACTCGCTGGCGTGGGGCGGCATCGCGCTCGTCGTGGCGACGGGGCTCTATGCGTTCGGGCGAGAGCGGTCGCTCGCGCGGCAACGGGCTGTCCGAGGCGCGACATGACGGCGGTCCATCACGGCCACGAGGCGAGCGGCAACGGGCGCGCGATCGCCGCCATGGTCGCATCGCAGGCGGTGTTCACGGTCAACGACGCATGCATGAAGCTCGCCGCGCGCGATCTTCCCGGCGGCCAAGCCATTTTCATTCGCGGGGTGTTCACGATCGTGCTCGCCGGCATCCTGGCGGCATGGCTCGGCGGCTTCCGGACCTGGCCGCCGCGCTCGCAGTGGCGGCTCATCGCGCTGCGCAACATCGGGGAGATCGGTGCGACGTTCCTCTTCCTCGCGGCGCTCTTCCACATGCCAATCGCGGATACGACGGCGATCCTGCAATTCCTGCCGCTCGCCGTGACGGCGGGGGCGGCGTTGTTCCTTGGCGAGCCTGTCGGATGGCGGCGCTGGCTCGCCACGGGGGTCGGGCTGATCGGGGTGCTGCTCATCATCCGGCCGGGAACATCGGCGTTCAATGGCTGGTCGCTGGTGGCACTCGCGTCGGTCGCGGCCATCGTGCTGCGCGACCTCACCACCCGGCGGATCGATCGTGGCGTGCCCACGGTGCTGCTCACGTTCATCTCGACTCTCACCGTGACCACGGCCGCATCGGGCCTCGCGCTCGCCGAGACGTGGATCGTGCCGCCAACGCGCGTGCTGGCGCTGATTGCGGGCGCGGCGCTGTTCCTCGTCGCCGGCTATTCGCTGATCATCGAAGCGATGCGGCGGGGCGAGGTCGCCGTGGTGTCGCCGTTCCGGTACTCGGCCATCCTCTGGGCGATCTTCGCGGGCATCTTGCTCTTTGGCGAATGGCCCGATCCAATGGCGCTGACCGGCACGGCGATCGTGATCGCGGCTGGCCTCTACACGTACTTTCGCGAGCGCCAGCTCAGGCTGCAAAGGACACGCGCGTGACGGAGAACCTGAAGGGCGTGCTCGCGATGCTCGCCTCGGCGACCGGCTTCATCACGAACGACGCCATCGTGAAACTCGTCACCGAGGAACTGCCAACCGGGCAGATCATTTTTCTCAGGGGCGTGGTCGCCACCGCCATCATGGGGCTGTTCGTCAGCAACATGGGGGGCTGGCGGCCGCCATCCGTTCTCATCCGGCCGGCCATGTTGCTGCGGCTCGGGTCGGCGGTGCTCGCGACGCTGTTCGTCGCCTCGGCGCTTCGCTACCTGCCGCTCTCGACGACCAACGCCATCATCCAGGTTTCGCCGCTGCTGGTGACGGCGGGGGCGGCGGTGCTGCTCGGCGCGCACGTCGGATGGCAGCGCTGGATGGCGTCCGGCCTCGGCTTCGTCGGCGTCATGATGATCATCAAGCCGGGAACCGAGAGCTTCGTGCCAGAAGCGTGGCTCGCGCTCGCGTGCCTTGTCTTCGCCGCGACGCGAGACCTCACGACGCGCTTTGTCGATCACAGCGTGCCGTCGATCTTCGTGACGTTCGCGACGTCGGCGGTGATCATGCTGGCGGGGCTCGCGCTGTTCCCGTTCGAGACGTGGCCCATGCCGACACCGCGGGCGCTCATGTTGCTGATGGCGGCGGCCGTCTGCCTGTTCTTCGCCTACCACTTCGGCATCGTCGCCATGCGGACGGGAGAGATCCCCGTGGTGGCGCCGTTCCGCTATTCGTCGATCGTGATGGCGCTGGTGCTCGGCTACGTCGTTTGGGGGCATGTGCCCGATGCGCTGTCGATGGCCGGCATGGGGCTGGTCGTGTTGGCCGGGCTCTATCTCCTCTACCGGGAGCGGGCCTCGATGCGGCGCAGCCCCGCGGCCCAGCCCGCCGTCGTGCGCTGAGCCAACGAAAACGCCCGGCACAGTGGCCGGGCGCTTCCCAAATGCTTCGGTGGCGCGACCCTCAGAGCTTGAAGGGCACGACCTTCTGCTGCTGCTGTCCAAGTCCCTCGATAGACAGGGTCATGACGTCACCGGCCTTCAGGAACACGGGCGGCTTCATGCCGAGGCCGACACCGGGCGGCGTGCCCGTTGTGACGACGTCGCCGGGCTCCAGCACCATGAACTGCGAGACGTAGTGCAGGATGAAGTCGCACTTGAAGATCATGGTCGCGGTCGACCCGGTCTGCATCCGCTTGCCGTTCAGGTCGAGGTGCATCGGCAGGCTGTTGACGTCCTTCACCTCGTCGCGGGTCACGAGCCACGGCCCGAGCGGGCCGAAGGTCTCGGCGCATTTGCCCTTCATCCACTGGCCGCCGCGCTCGATCTGGAAATGACGCTCGGAAACGTCGTTGCAGATGGTGTAGCCGGCGATGTGGCTCTGGGCATCCTTCAGATCGACGTAGCGCGAGCGCTTGCCGACGACGAAGGCGATCTCGAGTTCCCAGTCGAGCTTGGTCGAGTCGCGCGGGATCATGACGTCGTCGTTGGGGCCGCAGATGCAGTTGGTGAGCTTGTAGAAGATGATCGGCTCGGTCGGGATCGGCATCCCGGCCTCGGCGGCGTGGTCGGCGTAGTTGAGACCGATGGCCATGAAGTTCCGCACGTTGCCGACCGGCGCACCGATACGGACGCCCGCGGGAGCCTCGGGCAGCGACGCCGGGTCGATGGCCTTCAAGGTGGCGAGCGCCGCGTCGGACAGCACATCGCCGTTGATGTCCTTCACGTGGGCAGACAGGTCGCGGATCTTGCCCGTGGCGTCGACAAGACCCGGCTTCTCGGCGCCAGCCGGGCCGAAACGGCAGAGTTTCATGGGGAGCGCTCCTCGCGGTGGTGTTTTCTGTTGTGGCAGACCCCAATCGGTACGGCCACGCGGCCGGCATGGCAAGTCTGCCGACGCGGCGCGGGCGGGCGAAACGCCGCCTATTTCGCGCGTACGGGTGGCGGCGACGAGATGTTCGGGATCAGACGATCGGCGATGTCGTCGGTCGCGCCCGTGGCCATCAGATAACCCAGCGATACAGCGATCAGAACCAGTGCGAACCAGAAGACGGGACGGTTCCGGCGCCAGAGAAACGCCCATGCCAACGCAATCAATGGGAGGCCGAGGAGGATGGCGCCTGCGATCTTCGGTGTCACGATGTGCCCTCGATGTCCTGCCGCGTCACGCCCTCGCGCTCGTCGAAAACGTAGCAGCGCCCGCGCCACCGGCTTTCACTGTCGGGCACCGCTTCCAGATAGGCGAGGATGCCGCCCTTCAAGTGATAGACCTCGTCGAAGCCGTGGGCCAGCATGTAGGCGGAAGCCTTCTCGCAGCGAATGCCGCCCGTGCAATACATGGCGACCTTGCGATGCCGGACCGGGTCCAGCGCGCGGTCGACGTAGTCCGGCCATTCGCCGAAATGGCGCAAGCGCGGGTCGATCGCTCCCTCGAACCGGCCGGCCTCGATCTCGAAGGCGTTGCGGGTGTCGACCAGCAGCACGTCCGGATCGGCGATGAGTGCGTTCCAGTCCTTCGGATCGACGTAGGTGCCGACGCGCTGGAGCGGATCAGCCTCGGGGCGGCGGAGCGAGATGATCTCGCGCTTCAGTTTCACCTTGAGGCGTGCGAACGGGTGATCGGCGGCGGGCGCGTCCTTGGTGACGACGTCGGCGAAGCGCGGGTCCGCACGCAACAGGGCGAGGAACGTGCGCATGGCCTCGGGCGTGCCGGAGATGGTGCCGTTGATGCCTTCCGGCGCGATGAGGATGGTGCCCTTCATCTCGCGCTCGGCGAGTGCTGCCAAGAGCGCCGCGCGCAGGGCCGCCGGGTCAGCGACGGCTGCGAACTTGTAGAATGCGGACACGACCACCGGCATCACGTCAACGCTCCGCTGGACCTCAGGCGCGTCCGCCCTCGGTCGCAAGCCAGGCCGCGCAACAGGCCTTGGACAACTCGCGGACGCGGAGGATGTAGCTCTGGCGCTCGGTGACCGAGATGACGCCGCGGGCATCCAGAAGGTTGAACACGTGGCTCGCCTTGATGCACTGGTCGTAGGCCGGCAGCGCCATCAGGTGCGTGCCGCTCTCGGCCTGGGGCCGGCCCTTCTCGAGCAGCGACTGGCATTCGGCCTCGGCGTCGCGGAAGTGGCGCAGCAGCATCTCGGTATCGGCGTGCTCGAAGTTGAAGCGGGAATACTCCTGCTCGGCCTGCTGGAAGACGTCGTTGTAGGTGAGCTTGCGCTCGTCGTGACGGCCGTTGAAGTTCAGATCCCACACCCGATCCACGCCCTGGACGTACATGGCGAGCCGTTCGAGGCCGTAGGTGATCTCGCCCGACACCGGGCGGCAGTCGAAACCACCGACCTGCTGGAAATAGGTGAACTGCGTCACCTCCATGCCGTTGCACCAGACTTCCCAGCCGAGGCCCCAGGCGCCGAGCGTCGGGCTCTCCCAATCGTCCTCGACGAAGCGGATGTCGTTCAATGTGGTGTCGATGCCGATGGCGTCGAGGCTCTTGAGGTAGAGATCGAGGATATCCGGCGGCGACGGCTTCATGATGACCTGGAACTGGTAGTAGTGCTGCAGGCGGTTCGGGTTCTCGCCGTAGCGGCCATCCTTCGGGCGACGGGACGGTTGCACATAGGCCGCGTTCCACGGCTTCGGGCCGAGCGCGCGCAGCGTCGTCGCGGGATGGAACGTGCCGGCGCCGACTTCCATGTCGTAGGGCTGGAGGACGACGCAGCCCTGGGCGCCCCAGAAGCGCTGCAAGGTGAGGATCAGGTCCTGGAACGACTCCTTCGGGCGCAAGTCGCCGAATTCAGCGCCTGAGGCGGCTCGGCTCCGGGCTGCGGTCGTGGTCGGCATCGGGCATCCCTGACGTCACGATGGGGTTTCATCTTGCGGCGCACTATACGTAAAACTGCCATCGCGTCACCCGAGAACAGGGCGACGCGCGGAGGGACCCGATGGATGTCGTCGCCTGGATGGCCTGGCTCGCCTGGAGCATCGTCGGGCTCGTCTGGTCGCTGCTGTGGTTCCTGATCGGCGGCTGGGTGGCCACGCTGGCCCAGATCGGCGTGATCGTGCTCGTGATCTTCGGCTACAAGTACGGCTGGCGGCGGGCGCCGCACGAGGTTGTGGCGCGGCTCGGTTCTCTGCTCAGGCTCGGGTGGGCGTGGATCCGCACGCGCGAGGCGGGGGCAGCCGCCACGTCGAGTGCGCGCGGGGACCGACCGCAGGACCAAGGGAGGCGGGCGCGCCGCGCCGGTCTCGGCGCGCGACGGCGGCAACCCGGCGACGTCCGGATCAACATCTCGACGCTGCTGTCGCTCCTGATGATCGCGGGTCTGTGGATGCTCGCGGGCCTGCGCTGAGCGGGCCGCTACGTGGCGTCGTTCAGGTGGCAGGCCGCGTGCCGGCCCGGGGCGATCTCGCGCAGCTTCGGCACCTCGACGCGGCAGCGCTCGGTGGCGTGCGGACAGCGCGGATGGAAATGACAACCGGGCGGCGGATCGATCGGCGAGGGGATCTCGCCCTTCACCGGGGCGAAGACGCGCTTCCGGTGATCGAGCCGCGGCACCTCGGCCAACAGGGCGACGGCATAGGGATGGTTGGGCCTGGCGAACAGCTCCTCGGCCGGCGCCATTTCGACGATACGGCCGAGATACATGATCACGACGCGATCCGAGATGTGCTTCACGACGCCCAGATCGTGGCTGATGAACAGGTACGTCAGGTCGAGATCGCGGCGGAGGTCCATGAACAGGTTGATGACCTGCGCCTGGATCGACACGTCGAGAGCGGCGATGGCCTCGTCGCACACGAGGAACTCGGGCTGAACCGCCAGCGCCCGCGCAATGTTGATGCGGCTCCTCTGGCCGCCCGAGAACTGGTGCGGATAGCGGCGCTTCAGGCCGGGATCGAGGCCGACGCGCCGCAGCGTGTCGTCGACGTAGGCCGGCATCGCGGCGCGGTCGACGAGGCCGTGCACCAGCGGCGCTTCACCGACGATGGATTCGATCGAGAAGCGCGGGTTGAGCGACGCGAACGGGTCCTGAAAGATCATCTGGACCGCCAGCCGCGCCGCCTGCGCCTCGGCGCCCTTCAGGCTCGCGCGATCCTTGCCCTTGAAGACGATGCGGCCATCGCTCGGCGCGAGGATACCGGCGATCATGCGGCCGAGCGTGGATTTTCCGCAGCCCGATTCGCCCACGAGGCCGACGACCTCGCCGGGCATGATGGCCAGATCGACCCCGTCGACGGCGTGCACCGTCTCCTCGCGCAAGTCGGAGCCGAGCTTCGCCGCGATCCGACCCGCGAAGTCGAGCGACTTCGTGAAGCGGCGCGAGACGCCCTCAACCGCGATCAGGGGCGACGTGGTCATGGCGCGACGTCCGCAAACTGTGGGTTATGGCAGCGCACGTGGCGACCAGCGCGCGGGCTGGTGACGCCCGGCGCGACGCCGCACGCTTCGATCGGAACGGTGCAGCGGTCCCGGAAGGCGCAGCCGGCCGGCAGATCGATCAGCGATGGCGTCATTCCGGGGATCTGGGTCAGGCGTCCGCCACGGCCCGCGTGGCTCGGCACGGAGCCGATGAGGCCGCGCGTGTAGGGGTGCAATGGCCGATCGATGACGTCGTCGGTCGTGCCCGTCTCAACGATACGGCCCGCGTACATGACCGCAATCCGGTCGGCGAGAGCGGCGACGACGGCGAGATCGTGCGTGATCCAGATCAAGGCCGTGCCGGTGGCTCGGCAGAGTTTCTGAGCCTCGAACAGGATCTGCGCCTGAATGGTGACGTCGAGGGCCGTGGTCGGCTCGTCGGCGATGATGAGATCCGGCTTGTTGAGAAAGGCGATGGCGATCGCCACGCGCTGGCGCATGCCGCCGGAGAGTTCGTGCGGGTAGGCCTTCAAGCGGCGCTCGGGGGCTGGAATACCCACCTGATCCAGCGCCTGCCGCGAGAGTTCCAGCGCCTCGGCGCGGCCGACGCTCCGATGCGCCTGGACCGTCTCGATCATCTGGGTGTCGATGCGAAGCACCGGGTTCAGCGTCATCATGGGGTCCTGGAAGATCATCGCGATGCGATCTCCCCGGAGGCCCTGCATCTCGTTTTCGGAGAGGCCGCGGAGATCGCGCCCCTTGAAGCGAATGGCGCCCGAAACGATGCGTCCCGGCTGGTCGATGAGGCCGAGGATCGAGAAACCGGTGATCGATTTGCCGGAGCCCGACTCGCCGACGATGCCCAGCACCTCGCCCGACGAAACCGTGAACGAGACGTCGTCGACGGCCTTCACGACACCGGCCTTGGTGAAGAAATGGGTGGCGAGGCCCTCGACGGCGAGTGTCGGCCCGGCCGGCAACGCGTCCGTCGTCATCGGCTGAGCCTCGGATTGAGCACGTCACGCAGATGATCGCCGACGAGGTTGATCGAGACGATGGTCAACAGCAGCGCGATGCCGGGGAAGAAGCTGATCCAGTACTTGCCGGACAGCATGTACTCGAAGCCGTTCGAGATCAGCACGCCGAGGGAGGGCTCGGTCTGGGGCAGCCCCACGCCGAGGAACGAGAGCGTCGCCTCGAGCGAGATGGCGTGCGCGGTCTGCACGGTCGCCACGACGATCAACGGGGGCAGGCAGTTCGGCAGGATGTGGCGAAAGACGATGCGGGCATTGGACAGGCCGAGGCAGCGGGCCGCCGCGACATAGTCCTTGCGGCCCTCGACAAGCGCCGAGCCGCGGACCGTGCGCGCGTAATAGGCCCATTGGACCGTGACGAGCGCGATGACGATCTTGTCGACGCCCTTGCCCAGAACGGCAATCAGCATGAGCGCCACGAGGATGGCCGGAAACGACAGCTGCAGATCGACGATGCGCATGACCAGCGTCTCGATCCGGCCGCCGGCGTAGGTTGCGGCGAGACCGACGGCGGCGCCGAGCGCCATGGCGATGATCCCGGATGATACGCCAACAAAGAGCGAGATGCGCAGGCCGTAGAAGATGGCGGACACCAGATCGCGGCCGGCGCCGTCGGTGCCAAGCCAGTGCGTGAAGGCTCCGGTTGAACTCGGCGTGCCGGGCGGGAGGCGGGAATCCAGAATATCGATCTGGGCCAGATCGTAGGGGTTCTGGGGCACCAGCCAAGGCGCGGCCAGCGCCAGCGCGATCAATGCGCCCAGCAGGATCAGCGCTGCTGCGGCGATCCAGTTGTCGAAGTAGTCGGAGACGAAACGCTGGAACGGTGTCTCGGCGGCGGCTCTAGCTTTGGGTTCGACGCGCCCAAGGGGGTCGGTCGGCTCTGCGACGCTCATGCCGATTTCTCCCCGAGACGGACGCGCGGATCGAGCAGCGAATAGAGGATGTCGACCACGAGGTTGATGACGATGAACATGAGCACCGTGATGATGAGGTAGGCTACGATCACGGGACGGTCGAGAGACTGGATCGACGAAATCAGAAGCCGGCCCATGCCGGGCCAGGCGAAGATGGTCTCGGTGACGACGGCGAAGGCGATCTGGTTGCCGAACTCGAGGCCGAGGACGGTGACGACCGGGATCAGGATGTTCTTCAGGAGGTGCACGCCGACGATGCGGCTCCGCGACAAGCCCTTGGCGCGCGCGAACTTGATGTAGTCCTGATGGATCGCTTCACTGGTGCCGGACTTCGTCAGGCGAATGACCAGCGACACCTTGAGGAGCGCGAGATTGAGGGCCGGCAACAGCACGTAACGCCACCCTTCGACCGTGAACAGGCTCGACGTCATGCCGAGATAGGTCGCCGTCGGGCCGCGCCCCGTAGACGGCAGCCAGCCCAGCATGACGGCGAAGACCATGATCATCATGATGCCGACCCAGAACGTCGGCAGCGAGAAGCCCAGGATGGATCCGGCCATGATGGCGCGAGAGGCGACCGTCTCGGGATAGAGGCCCGCATAGAGGCCGAGCGGGATGCCGATCACGATCGCCAGGATCAGCGAGGCGAACGCGAGTTCGAGCGTTGCCGGCATGCGCTCCAGTATGAGCGGAAGCGCCGATGTGCCATGGACAAAGCTGTTGCCGAGATTGCCGGTGACGGCGCCTTTCAGGAACAGCAGGTACTGCTCCCAAAGTGGCCGATCGAGCCCGAGACGCCGGATGGTGGCATCGATCTCGGCCTGATCGGACTGGGGGTCGACCAGGATGTAGATCGGGTCGCCGACGATGTGCATGCCGATGAAGACGATCAGCGACATGGCGAGGGCGACGCCCACACTCTGCATCAGTCGCCGGATGATGAACGCGGTCATGGACACATCCTGTCGGAGCCGGCAACGCGCCGCCGCCTCTTCCCGAGACGACGGCGCGGCGCGTGGACCTGGCGGACCCGCTGGTGGCCGGTGTGGCCTATTCGGAGACGCTCATGGCCAGCGTATTCTCGTCCGTGCGTGGCTCGTACTTGAGGCCCTTGCGCGTGCCCCAGGTGTTGAACTGATAGTGCGTCGGGATGATCGCGACGTCTTCCATCGCCGCCTCGCTGGCCTTGGCGAACAGGGCCTGGCGCTTGGCGTCGTCGATCGTCGCGAGGCCGTCGGCGATCAGCTTGTCGAGCTCAGCGTTCGAATAACGGCCACGGTTGGCGGCGCCCGTGCCCTTCGCCTTGTCGTAGGTCGCGACGAGCGATTTCAGCGGCGAGGAGACCTCACCCGTACCCGCGCCCCAGCCGACCAGAATGAAGCTGAACTCGGGCTCTCCGTTGGCGCCGGTCGAGGCACGGCGGAAGAACACGGCGCCGGGCATCGTCTCGACAGCCGTTTCGACGCCGATGCGGGTGAACATCTGGGCGACGGCCTCGGCGATGCGGGCGTCGTTGGTGTAGCGACCGTTCGGGCCGTGCAAGGTCATCTTGAAACCGTTCGGGAAGCCGGCATCGGCGAGCAGCTTCTTCGCTCCGGCGGCATCGTGCGGCACGGGCTTCAGGGTCTTCGAGGTGCCGAAGAACTCGTCGGCCAGGAACTGCGAGGCCTTGACGGCGGCACCTTCCATGAGACGATCCACGATCGCGTCACGGTTGATGGCCATCGACAGAGCCTGACGCACGCGCTTGTCCTTCAACGGGTTCTTGATCTTCGAGCCGTCCTTCGCGGTGATGAAGGGAGTCTCGTCGCGCCAATGGTCCATGTGGAAGTAGATGACGCGGTTCGACAGTCCCTGGGCCAGCGCGACGCGGCCATCCGTCTTCAGCTTGGCGATGTCGGTGGTCGGGACTTCCTCGATGAGGTCCACGTCACCGGCGAGCAGGGCCGCGACGCGGGCCGGACCCGCCTTGATGGGCCGGATGGTGACCTTGGTCCAGACCGGCTTCGGGCCCCAATACGCCTCGTTGCGCTCGAGCACGTAGCGGTCGCCCTTAACGAACTCGACGAGCTTGTAGGGTCCGGTGCCGATGGCGGCCTTGCCGGAGTTGTAGTCTTCGGTCTTGGCGTTCGAGCCGTGCTTCCTCGAGATGATGGCAATGGTGGTCAGATCGTTCGGCATCAGCGGATAGGGCTCGGCCGTCGTCACGCGAACCGTGTGGTCATCGACCTTGGTGAAGGTCTTGCCCTTGACGTAGATGTTGAAGCTGCCCGGGCTGTTCTCGACGTTCGGCGCGCGCTCCATCGTGAAAAGCACGTCATCGGCGGTGAAGGGCGAGCCGTCGTGCCAGACCACGCCCTTGCGCAGTTTCAGCTCCCAGGTCTTGTCATCGACCGTGCGCCAGCTCTCGGCGAGGCCGGGCACCGTATTCTGCTTGGCGTCGAAATGAATGAGGCGATCGAACACATGGCGGTTCAGCGCGTTGTTCGGCGTCAGATTATGGAAGTGGGGATCCATCGCCGACGGCTCGGCAGACAGCGCGATGCGCAGCTCCTTGGCGTCGGCCGAGGCCACAGCCGATAGCGCCAAGCCCGCGGCCAGAACTGCGGCGCCAACCCAGCGCCCAACATGCATCGTCATTCCTCTACCCTCCCCAACACTCTGCTCATGCCCGTGCGGGCTCAGCCAAACCGTGCGCAGCCAAGCCAAACGGAGCCCGGGCGCGCTTCTCAGGCACCATATTTGAACCAAACGCGGCCACAAGACCGATTGTGTCCGACGGATAACCGGAACCGAGGCAGCTGACCCGCCGGCGCGCTATCCGCCGAGCGGGCAGCGCATGACGATGGCGTCCTCGGCGGTTCCCCCGGGGCGGGCGTAGTAGCCCTTGCGGCGGCCCGACTCGGCGAATCCGTGCTTCGCGTAGAGGGCAAGGGCAGCCGTATTCGAGGCCGCCACTTCGAGAAACAGCGAGCGGGCCCCGGCGCGCTCGGCCGCCCGCTTCAAGGCATCGAGAAGGCGGGAGCCCAAGCCGTGGCGTCGCCACGTCTCGGCGATGCCGATCGTCAGGAGCTCCGCTTCGTCGGCCGCCACCTGCGCCAGACCGAAGCCTCCGACGACCATCGGTTGGCCCGCCGAAGCCACAAGCGCCACCGAACCGGGATGCGCCAGCAGCGAGATGATCGCCGCCTCGTCCCAAGGCTGGTCGAACATCGTCGCGTGGAGCGCCGCCATGTCGGCGGCGTGTCCCGGGACCGCCCACAAGAGACTGACGCGCCGCCAATCGATGCCCGTCCCCGGGCCGTTCGAATTGCCGTTACCCTGAGCACTCATGCTGACCTCGCGAGGGATTTGCCGATCTGGGGTTTGGCGTCCGGCGGCCGGACATACAGCGGGACGATGTCGCGGAGCGGCGCGAGGCCCGGAGCCAGGTCGGCCAAGTGCGCTGCGGAGGGCGTGTCCGGAGCCGAGCAGGGCACGACGTCGGCACCCAAGCGACGCGCCGCGTCGATGACGTGGGGTACCCCGGACCCAACGACGGCGGCTGGTCGACCGGCCAACGATGCCACGGCCTCGTCCGCGGTCAGCTCGACCGGTGGACCCAGCGGGGCTTCGGCATCGCCAGCAAACGTCTGGACGTAAAGCCCGCCACGGCGCGCATCGAGAGCGATCATCAGAAGCCGGCCAGCGGGCGGCACACCGCTCGCGAACGCGCCGCTCGCCATCAGCGCGAGCGTCGTCATGCCGACGACATCGCACGCCGTCGCCAGACGAAAGGCGCGGGCCGTGGCGATGGCCGTGCGGACCCCCGTGAACGTGCCGGGTCCGAGAGTGACCGCGACCCGCTGGAGATGGGGGAACTCCAGGCCGGCCTCCGCCATCACGTCCGCCACCATCGGCACCAGACGCTCGGCGTGGCCGCTCGAGAGCACCTCGCAGGCGTCTGCTCGTCGAAGCGCCGACGGCGGTCCGCAGCGGACGGACACCGAGAGGGCGCCGAGCGACGTGTCCATGGCGAGCACGTTCATGGTGCGATCTCCGGCGTGCGGCGCGCTGGCGTCAGACGACTTTTGCGATCTCGTCGAAGGCAAAGCGCGGCGAGCGCGGAAACAGGCCTGCCGGATCGCCGTAACCCAGGTTGCAGATGAAGTTGGTCTTGACCCGGCCGTCGGGGAAGAACTCCTTGTCGACGCCCGCCGCATCGAAGCCCGACATGGGACCACAATCGAGACCCAGGGACCGGGCCGCCAGCATCAGGTAGGCGCCCTGCAGCGAGCCATTGCGCATGGCCGTCGCCTCGATGACGGCGGCGTTGCCCTCGAACCAGGTGCGGGCCGTCAGATTGTGCGGGAAGAGGCGCGGCAGATGCTCGTAGAACTGCATATCGTTGCCGATGATGGCGCAGACAGGCGCGTCCATGGTCTTGGGCCGGTTGGCGCTCGACAAGAAGGGAGCCAACCGGTTCTTTGCCGCGGCGGACTTCACGAACACGACCCGCGCCGGCAGGCAGTTGGCGCTCGTCGGGCCCATCTTCATCAGATCGATGATCTCGTGCAGCATCGCATCCGGTACGTCCTTCTGCTGCCAGGCGTTGTGGGTCCGGGCGTCGAGGAACAACTGCCGCAGGACATCGTCGCTCACGCGATCGGTCATTCGGTCTCTCCGTGGGTCTGACTGCGAAGTCTTTGTGTCTCTCGTAGCAGAAAACCCCGCTCGAGGGGGAGCAGGGCTTTCAAAACGATCGGATCTGACCCGAGAGGCGAAAGTCTAGACGGCGCGGACCTCGGCCACCTCCGGGCAGAAATGCTGGAGAAGCCGCTCGATGCCGCCCTGCAAGGTGGCCGTGGACGACGGGCAGCCGGAGCAGGCGCCGCGCATGTGCAGGAACACCACGCCGTCCCGGAAGCCATGGAACACGATATCGCCGCCGTCGTTGGCGACGGCCGGGCGGACGCGCGTGTCCAGCAGTTCCTTGATGGTCTTGACGGTCTCGGCGTCCTCGGGCGCGAAATCCTCACCCTCGGCATCGGCCTCGTCGAAGTCGGCGGCGCCGTCGACGACCGGCGCGCCCGACATGAAGTGTTCCATGATCGCGCCGAGCACAGCGGGCTTCAGGTGCTGCCACTCGATGTCGCCCTTGGTCACCGAAATGAAGTCGGAACCGAGGAACACGCCCGTCACGCCGTCCACACCGAACAGGCGCTGTGCCAGTGGCGACTTGCCGGCTTCCGAAACATCGCGGAAATCGACGGTGCCTTCGCCCAGCACGGGCTTGCCCGGGATGAACTTCACGGTTGCGGGATTGGGGGTTGCTTCCGTCTGGATGAACATTGCCGCTTCTCGCCCTGATCTGTGGCCCATTGCGGGCTCTGTCCACGGTCGCTGCCCCAGCATGGTAAGGCCGCGCCACACTTTGGAATATTTCTAATGTATCGTCGCGAGAGCGTCAAACGTCAACCGTCAGAGCCTGGGCCGGCAGACAGATCAGGCCATGGCCTTGAGGTCTTCGAGAGAGAGATTGCCGGGCACGATGACGATGGGGATCGGGAACGTGCCCGCGAGCCGTCCCGTTGCGAGCGACGACACGAGCGGCCCCGGGCCGCGGCTGTCCGTTGAGGCGCCGAGGATCATGATGGCGATGTCCTCGTCTTCCTCAATCAGCTTGAGGATTTCGTCAGGCCGCTTGCCGGAGCGGATGATTTCCTCGGTCGGGATGTTCTCGAAGCCGGCCTTGTCGAGCTTGCGGCGGTTGAGCCGGAACAGCGCCTTGGCTTTCGTCGTCTCTTCCTCGACCTGGAGTTCCTTCACACCGGCCCACTGCGTGAAGTCCGTCGGCTCGATGACGTAGAGCAACGCGATCTGGCCACCGGTATGGCCGATACGGCTAGCCGCAAAGTAGAGCGCGCGCTCCACCTCGGCGGTATCGTCGACGATCACCAGGAACTTGCGCCGGTGACCTTGCTCGAATACGCGACGTTTTTTCACCATGCGTCATCATGCCATTTCAGCGGGCGCGCCACAACAGGCGTGGCGCAGTACCGGAGATGTCGGCGATCCGCGTTCGGGTGCCGACAGATGGGGCGTCGGGTTCAAGCGCGCACGAAGCCGACGATGTCCTTGACCTCGTTCATGATGGGCGTCGCGATCGCCCGGGCGCGGCGAGCACCGTCGGCCAGGATGCGGTCGATCTCGGCAGGATCGGCATTGAGGCGGGTCATCTCCGCGGTAATCGGAGACAGCTTCGCCACCGCGATGTCGGCCAGCGCCTTCTTGAAGGTGGAGAACTGGCCGCCGCCGAACTGGCGGAGCGTCGCCTCCTGCGTCGTGTCGGCGAGCGCCGCGTAGATGCCCGAGAGATTGTCGGCCTCGGGACGCCCCTCGAGACCGGCGACCTCGGAGGGCAGCGCCTCGGTGTCGGTCTTGGCGCGCTGGATCTTCCTCGCGATCGTCTCCGCGTCGTCGGTGAGATTGATGCGGCTCAGGTCCGACGGGTCGGACTTCGACATCTTCTTCGTGCCGTCACGCAGGCTCATCACGCGCGTGGCGGGGCCCTGTATCATGGGCTCGGGCTGGGGGAAGAAAATGCCGTCGGCATAGCCCTTGGCCGCGATCGACTGGCGCCAGTCGTTGTTGAATTTCTGGGCGATGTCACGGGACAGCTCGAGATGCTGCTTCTGGTCCTCGCCCACCGGCACGTGCGTGCCTCGGTAGACGAGAATGTCGGCCGCCATGAGGTTCGGATAGGCGTAGAGGCCGACCGAGGCGTTCTCGCGGTCCTTGCCCGCCTTCTCCTTGAATTGCGTCATGCGATTGAGCCAGCCGAGGCGGGCCACGCAGTTGAAGATCCACGCCAGCTCGGCGTGCTCCACGACCTGGCTCTGATTGAAGACGATGCTGGTGCGGGGGTCGATGCCGCAGGCGATGTAGGCCGCCGCCGCGCGTCGGATGGCCTGGCGCAGCTCCTCCGGCTCCTGCCATTCGGCGGTGATGGCGTGCAGGTCCACGACGCAATAGATGCACTCGTGGGTCTTCTGCATCGCGACCCAATTGATGAGCGCGCCCAGATAGTTGCCAAGATGCAGGCTGCCGGTCGGCTGCATGCCGGAGAAGACGCGGGGGCGAAGCTCGATCATCGATGTGGTTCCTCGTGGTGCGCGCGCGTTATGGCGCGCCCGGCGTGCCGGCGCAAGCCGCTGCGGCACGGTGGAAATCCGGCGTCGGGCCGCGGCGACGCCGCGGCCGTCGGCATCAGAACATGGCCGGGTGGACGCGGTCCGGTGGCGCGTGGCCGTCGAGGAAGGTCTTGATGTTGATGATGACCTTCTCGCCCATGTCGATCCGGCCTTCGATGGTCGCGGATCCCATGTGAGGGAGTGAGATGACGCGGTCTGACGCCAGCAGCTTCGGGTTGACCGCCGGCTCGTGCTCGAAGACGTCGAGGCCGGCCCCCGCGATGGCACCCGCTTCGATCAGGCGCGCCAGCTCGTTCTCGTCGATGACCTCGCCGCGCGCCGTGTTCACGACATAGGACGTCGGCTTCAAGAGCTTCAGGCGACGCGCCGACAGGAGGTGATAGGTCGCGGGCGTGTGCGGGCAGTTGACCGAAATGATGTCCATGCGGGCGAGCATCTGGTCGAGGCTCTCCCAGTACGTGGCCTCGAGGTCCTGCTCGATCTCCTCGGAGAGGCGTCGGCGATTGTGATAGTGGATCTGGAGGCCGAAGGCCCGTGCGCGTCGCGCCACAGCCTGGCCGATGCGGCCCATGCCGATGATACCCAGTCGCTTGCCGAAAATGCGGTGTCCGAGCATCCACGTGGGCGCCCAGCCGGACCAGTGGTTGCGGCCATCCTTAAGGTAGGCCGTGCCCTCGGCGAGCCGGCGCGGCACCGCCAGGATGAGGGCCATGGTCATGTCGGCGGTGTCCTCGGTGAGGACGCCGGGCGTGTTGGTCACGAGAATGCCGCGGTTGCGGGCGGTATCGAGGTCGATGTTGTCGACACCGGTGCCGAAATTGGCGACGAGACGCAGGTTGGGCGCTGCCTGCGAGAGCACCGCGCGATCGATACGGTCGGTGACCGTCGGCACAAGGACATCGGCGGTCTTGACGGCTTCGATCAGATCGGCCTGCGACATGGGCCGATCATCCAGGTTCAGGCGCGCGTCGAACAGCTCACGCATGCGCGTCTCGACCACGTCGGGCAGCTTGCGGGTAACGATGACGACAGGTCGCTTGGCGCTCTGGGGCATGGGACGTTTCCAAATCGAGTATTGCCGGCGTCAGAACGCCCGGGCCGGCTACCTGGTTCGCCAAAGGCGGCAAACCGACCATTTTTCGTGTTTATCAGATGCGCCGGACAATCTCCAACACCACACTGGCGTCGATTTCGACGCGCCGCACGCCTGCCGGCACCTGCCGACGGTTGTTTCCGGGCAGCGGATCGGAGACAGTCCCGCCATGGATTCGCGGCAAGACACCCAACGCAAAATGCTGATTTCGAGGCTATGGGGCGGGCTGGCCTCCCTGATGCTGGGGCTCTCGATCGTCGCCACCGTGGGAGCGCCCGGGATGGCGCAGCAAGGCGCCAGCGACACAGGACCCAGCGGCCTGCCCGTGCCCCGTTTCGTCAGCCTGAAATCGGATCGGGTCCACTCGCGGCAGGGGCCAGGGACGGATCACAAGGTGCTCTGGGTCTATCGGCGCGCGGGGCTTCCCGTGGAGGTGCTGCGGGAATTCGAGGGCTGGCGGCAGGTCAGAGACAGCGACGGCTCGGAAGGTTGGGTTGCCCAGGCGCTCGTATCCGGCCGACGGACGGCGCTCGTTCTGCCTTGGGAGGCGAAAGCCGGTCGGCGCACGCAGGTGCAGCTCCTCTCTGACGACCGGGCCGGGTCCGCACCGGTGGCGATGCTCGAGGCGGGCGTGATCGCCAATATCCGCAGTTGCGATACGCGCTGGTGCTACGTCTCGGTGGGCGACTTCCGCGGCTATGTGGAGCAGAACCGGCTGTGGGGCGTCTACCCGGGCGAGACCATCCGGTAGCATCCGGCAGGGCGGTCCTGCTGCGCAAATCAGACCTTCGGATCCACGTCCTCGAAGATCGGCGCGTCGGCCCACGTGCGCGCGGACGCCAGCTCGCCTGCCGTGCGCACCGTCCAGGTGAAGAGCGGCATGCCCAACACCTCGCGCACGAAGCGCGTGACGGGCGTCGGCAGGGCCTTCACGTGGTAGGCGAAGAAATCAGGGGCGGCCGCGCGGCTTTCCAGAAGGTGCGAGAGGCGCGCCGCACGCTCGGCGTCGAGCTTGCCCGGCCACCAGGACGCATCATAGAGCCCGGACACGATCCCCCGTGGCAGGCCCGGCGCCAGATCCTTGATCGCCGCGACCACCGGCGGATCAAACGACATCAGCGCGAGTGGCCCGCGATAGGCGGACGCTTCGGCGGCGACGGAGCGGAGGAACGCCATGTCCGGCGGCGCCCACTCGCTCTTGATCTCGACGAACAGCGGCACCCGCCCGGCCACGAGATCAAGAAGATCGCCGAGCCGAAGAATGCGGGCCGACGGATCGCCACGATAGGTCATGCGCGTGAGCTGGGCCGGGGTGTAGTCGGACGTCAGGCCGGGTGCGTCCACGAGGCGGGACAGCGCAGTATCGTGGAAGACGACGGGGCTGCCGTCAGCGGCGGGCTGAACGTCGCATTCGATGGCATATCTGCCAGCAATCGCGGCCTCGAAGGCCGGGGCGGAGTTCTCGATGATGCCGCGATCGACGGCGTGAAGGCCACGATGGGCAACAGGCCGCACGAAGGTTGCGCGGTCGAAGGCAGCCCGCTCGAGCATGGTCACTCCTCGTGCAACGGCGCCGCGATCAACCGGCCTTGACGGCGATGATGGCCTCGATCTCGACCGCCGCGTCGACGGGCAATGCCGCCACGCCGACCGCCGAGCGCGTGTGCCGGCCCTTGTCGCCGAGCAATTCGACCAGCAGGTCCGACGCGCCGTTGACCACCTGAGGCTGATCGCAGAACGTCGGCGCGGAATTGACGAACCCCGTCAGCTTGACGATCCGCTCGATGCGCTCCAGCGAGCCGAGTGCCGCCTTGGCCTGAGCAAGGATGTTCAGGGCGCAAACGCGAGCCGCCTCGCGGCCGGCCGGCAGGTCGACACCCGCTCCGAGCTTGCCGGACAGCACCTTGCCGTCGCCCGTGCGGGAGATCTGGCCCGACACGAACAACAAGCCGCCGACGAGGCAGGTCGGCACGTAGTTGGCGACCGGTGCCGGTGCGCCCGGTAGGGCCAGGCCCATCGCCTTCAGCCTGGCTTCGATGTCGGAGGTCATGCACGCCCCTTTTCCGCCGTGTGCGCCTGCTCTAAAAGTCTGGTATTCTTTGCGCGTGTCCCGGGCATTTGCAATGGCCGAAACCGGCACTGGCAATGGCGGCGCGGGACGCCCATCTTAGGGCCGAGCGATCAGCCGGGAGCCAGGAATGTCACATCACCGTCGCGCCGCATCGGGCCCCGGTCAAAGACCGTCGACGGCCTGGCCGGGCTGGATTGCCGCGACACTGCCGTTGCTTGTGATCGCCGCAGGGCCCGCGACAGCGTCCGCTGCCGCAGGGCCGGAACTGGCCCCGCATCGTGCCGTCTACGAGATCACGCTCGGAGATGCGAAGGGCGGGTCGGGCGTGTCGGATCTCTCCGGGCGCATGGTCTACGAGCTGACCGGTTCGGCCTGCCAGGGCTATACGCAGAACATGCGGTTCGTGACGCGGATGACCAACCAGGAAGGCCAGATGTCGATCACCGACATGCGTTCGTCGAGCTGGGAAGATGCTCTCGCCAAGGCCTTCAAGTTCACCTCGACGCAGTACAAGGACGCCAAACTCGAGGAAAGCACGAACGGCGACGCGGCGCGCAGCGGACCCAATGGCGAGGTCAAGGTCGAGATCTCGAAGCCTTCGAAAAAAGCGCTCAATATCAAGGGCAACACGCTGTTTCCGATGCAGCATTCGCTGGCGCTGATCGCGGCCGCGCGGAAAGGCGAGCAACTCTTCGTCGCCGACATCTTCGACGGGTCCGAGAAGGGCGAGAAGGTCTACACCACGGCATCGTTCATCGGCGTCCTCAATGCTCCGGGATACAATGCGTCGCTGAGCCGGGTCGAGAACTCCGAGGCGCTCGACAAGGTGCGGAGCTGGCCGATCTCGATCAGCTACTACGAGGCGGGCGCTCAGAAATCGGACGCGGTGCCGGCCTACGAGCTGGCTTTCCTCTATTTCGAGAACGGCGTGTCGCGGCGGCTGTTCATCGATTACGGCGACTTCGCCATTCGCGGAACGCTGAAAAAGCTCGAGTTCCTGAAGCCCGCGCCCTGCAAGAACTGACAGGCGACCAGCGTCGACCGCCCAGGCATTACTCGCGCCAGCGGACGATCATGCCGAGGCCGGCAACGAGCGCCAGCACACCGACTACGGTATAGGCGCGATCGTAGCTGCCGGTGATCGTGACAACGGAGCTCACGGCCGAGGGCAGCACCATGACGCCGGCGAACATGCTGGCCGCTCCGAGCCCCGTCGCCTCGGTTCGGCTGGCGCCACCGAGGCGTGCGTATTCGGCATAGGCGATGCCGGTGAACCCCGACGCCGTGGCGCCTGCCGCGACGCACACGACGAAAACGAGCGCTGTATTCCAGTCCTGGCTGAACGTACCTGCAAGGATCGCCATGGCGCACATGATGGCGCCCTGAAGCCCCAGCCACCAGCGCGCGCCCATCACACGGTCTGACAGAATGCCCCAGATGGGACGCGCGATGACGCCCGACAACTGGTAGGCCGCGAGGGCCTGGCCGGCGCGGATCAGGTCGAAGCCGGCCTTGGTCGTCAACTGGGTCGTCATGAAGACGATGAAGCAGAGCTGAAGGCCCGAATAGACGAACGAGGCGAAGGAGAGCCGGCGCATGGCGGAGCTCTTGGCGAGCAGGGCGAGAGGCGCCATGAGCCCGGTCGACTTCGCAGCCGCGCGCTGGCCGCGAGGACCGTCCCAGCCGCGGCAGAACACCTCGATCAGGATCGCCAGCACGATCACCGGCACGAACTGCGCCAGAAGCGACACCTGCCAGCCGAGATGCAGCGTCAGCGGCGGCATGATCAGGCTCGCCAGCATGCCGCCGAGCGGAACGCCGATCTGGCGGATCGACAGGACGAGGTTCATGTGGGCCGGCGGCGTGCGGGGCACGAGAAGATGCGTACTCGCAGGCGCGGCCGCACCATAGGCGAGGCCCATGAGGACGGCGCTCACAGCGATGGCCGCCAGACTGCCGGTGGCGGCGGTCCCCAGCATGGCAAGCGTCGAAAGCAGCACCGCCTGCGTGACGATCACGGCGCCATAGCGGGAAATGACCGAGGGCGAGAACAGCGCCGACAGGATGCCGACGCCGTACACCGTCGAGATGAAGAAACCCACCAGTGCGGGGTTGACGCCGACGTCGGCGGCGACAGCCGGGGCGACGGACGGGATCGAATAGGCAGCGCCGGTCGAGAGCGTCTGGACAGCGAGCGTCGTGGTCAGAGGCCCCAGCGGAAAGCGTGGCGGAGCGGCGACCGACGCGGAAGTCGAACTCGACCAATCATTCATGGAGCGGATGTGCCCAAACTCAAGTTGCCGTCTTCCGCCGTCCGGACCTCTCAATGGCTGGACGACAATCAAGGTTGGCAGTCCGCGGCCCATTCGTCCATCGATGCCTATGCGGACCGGCGACGCGACCTCGCGGACTGTGGACGAACGCGGGCACGGCTCGCGCACCTGTGGTAAGCGTTCCGGCCATGATGAAAAAGCGAACCGCCATCCTGATCTCCGGCCGTGGCTCGAACATGCAGGCGCTCGTCACGGCGATGCAGGAGCCCGGCTTTCCCGCCGAACCGTGCGTCGTGATCTCGAACCGGCCGGAAGCGCTCGGCCTGTCGTGGGCCGCCGAGCGCGGCATTCCGGCCATCGCGATCGACCATCGGCAATTCGCCAACCGCATGGCGTTCGAGGCGCGGCTGCACCAGACGCTGCTCGATCATAACGTGGAGCTGATCTGCCTCGCCGGGTTCATGCGGCTTCTCACCGGCGGTTTCGTCGACCGGTGGCGTGACCGGCTGATGAACATCCATCCGTCGCTGCTGCCGGCTTTTCCCGGCCTCGACACGCACCAGCGGGCGCTCGATGCCGGCGCGCTGATCGTCGGGTGTTCCGTGCATTTCGTGCGGACGGAGATGGATTCGGGCCCCATCCTGGCGCAAGCCGCGATCGGCGTGCTGCCGGGAGACACGGCCGAAACGCTGGCGGCGCGGGTGCTGGAAGCCGAGCACCAGATCTATCCGCTGGCGCTCAGGCTGGTGGCGAGCGGCGCCGTTCGCATCGACAACGAGAGCGTGCTGTTCGATGCGCCGGTGGTGGTCGACAAGCCGCTCGTCGTGCCGCGCCTCGCGGCGACACACTGAATCCGCGACCGGGCGATCGCGACGGCGCTATTCCTTCGCCTTCTTGATCGCGTTGGCGAGGCCACGGTCGCGGGCCGCCTTGAACGCCTCCGAGACGTGGCTCAACTGATGCGTGTCGAAGTGCGCGTGGAGCGCGGTGCGCAGGCCTTGCGCATCGAGCGTGCGGTTGATCGAGCGCTTCACGAGTTTCAGCGCGAACGGCTCGGCCTTCCCGATATGGCGCGCCATCGCCATGGTTTCGGCTTCGAGCGACGCGCGCGGCACGACCTTGTTGACCATGCCGATCCGATAGGCGTCGTCGGCGGTCATGCGGCCGCCCATGAACAGCATCTCCTTGGCCTTGCGAGCGCCCATCACCCACGGGTGGATCAGAACCTCGACGGCCGCCGCGCCCAGCGTGTGGCAGACGGGATCGGAGAAGAACGCATCGTCGGCGGCGACGATCAGATCGCACATGTTGGCCACCATGAAGCCGCCCGCGATGCACGCGCCCTGAACGGAGGCGATGGTGGGCTTCGGGCAGTCCCAGATGCGCAGCGCATACTCGAGGTAGTAAAGCTCCTCGTAAGCCCATCGCTGCTCGACCGAGAACCCTGAACGTTTCTCGGCGCCCTGCTTCAGGTCGTGGCCGGCGGAGAAATGCTCGCCCTTGCCATCGAACACGAGAACCCGCACGGCCGGATCGGCCGTCGCCCGGCGCACGGCGTCATCGAGTTCGTCCAGAAGCTCCTGGCTTTCGGCGTTGCGGAGCGCCGGACGATCGTGAGACAGCCGCGCGACGGCGCCGTCGATCTCGTAGGCGATGTTCGAATAGGCCATGGTGGTCTCCCGTCCGCGTAGGTTCAGGAGCGCATGGTCACCCTGCGGCGCGCACGTCGGCAAGTGCGCGATTGAACTCGGCGCCGAAAATCATGACGAGGCCGCTCACCTGGAAGAAGATCAGGGCCGTGAAGAGCTGGGTCAGCCCGGCGTAGAAGATCGAGTAGTCGCTGACCGTCAGCCACCACGAATAGACCCACGCCGCGAGCACCCAGAGCAGAACACTCATGATCGCGCCCGGCAGGACATCCCAAATCGAGCGGCGACCGGCCGCCAGCCAGAGATGGTAGGCGAGGAGCTGGGCCAGCGTCACAGCAATCACGATCGTGTAGCGGGACGTGGGTGACAAGAGACCGTGGTCGAAGAGCCAGAGGGCCGGCTTCCAGTTCTCGGCGCGCGCGATGACCGGTCCGACCAGGATGCCCCAGGCGAAGACCAGCATGCCGATCGCCGTGGCAAAGACGAACATCACGCTCTGGAAAAAGCACCAGAGGATCGAGCGGCCCTCGCGGACTCCGTAGGCGACGTTGAGCGCGGCCCGGAGACTCTCGATGGCGCTCGTCGCGAAGAACAGCGAGACGGCGGCGCCGAACGTCAGCAAGCCGTACTGGCTCTGGCCCATGACCTTCTCGATCTCGGGAGCGAGAGCACTGGCCACAGTCTCGGGGACGGCCTCGAAAAGTTGGGCGACCGCTTCGGCCGCCAACTCACGACCGCCGAGCGTGCCGGCGAGGGCGCCGAGAAAGATGCAGAACGGGAAAATCGACAGCAGGAACGCGAACGCCACCGCACCGGCCATGGAGAACCCACCGTCGTCGACGACGCGGAACACGGCAAGACGCAAGGCTTGCCACCACTTGCCCATGACCATCCCCCCCCTCTGCGCAGTTCGGTCCCCGGCGAACGACGTCGGCTCCAGCACATACACAGCCCGTCTCGCTTCGGCTATTGTTTCGGAGACGCTGTCCCTGCCTGTGGCGCCACGATCAGGAATGCCGAGATGCCGCCCATCGATCGAGAGATCGCCATTGCCGAGCAGGCCCTCGGACGGGCACACCGAGATCTTCTCGACCGGCTGAAGTCGGAGCCCGCCTGGTACGCGCTCCGACAACTCCAGGACCGGGACCGGCGCGACGAGCCGCTCGGCGCCGTCGATCCCGACATGCTGAGGTCCAGGCTCGAAGGCCAGCTCGACGCGCGGGCGGCCGGCTGGCGGCATCTCGGCGCCATAGAGGCGGCGCTGGCCGCCTTGCAGCCGTGCCTCGGGGCGCACCCAGCGGCGGCGGCACTCCTCGATAGCGCGCGCGGCGCACTGGTCGGCGGTCACGTGCCCGAAACGTCGCCGCGACGCAAGCCGGGCGCTGATGCGGACAGGCCAGCCTCGATCCTCGAGCGGATCCGCACCATCGCCGGAAATCGTCCGGTTCAAGGCGGCCGTCAGTCAGAAGCCCAGCTTCCCAGCGAGAGCGCTGTCCCAAGACACACGCCGCCTCCGGCGGCGCATCCCGTCGAAGAGGACAGGTTTCGAAAGATCGAAGCCGAACTGGAGCAGCTGGTGCGGGACCAGCCCGGGCCGCTTCGGCACTCCGACATCAGCCCCGAACCCGACATCGCGGACGATGGGCGCGGCGAGGCAGAGGTGGAGATCGTCGCGCCCGCCGGGGGCGACGCGACACCGCCCAGCCCGCCCGTCATCACGCCCGCAACGGTCACCTCAGCCGGACGCGCAACAGCAGAAATCGTCACGCCCGAAGCGTGGGGCGACGAAGCCAGCGTCGACATCGTGCTGCCGGACGAACATCGCAGCTGACGGCGGCGGAGCTCAGAACAGCTTCATGCCGGGGGGAAGCGGCAAGCCACCGGTGACGTCCTGCATGCGCTCCTGCATCGCCTGCTCAACCTTCGTGCGGGCGTCCTGGAAGGCCGCAAGCACGAGATCCTCGACGATCTCGGCCTCGTCAGGTTTCAGCAGGGACGGATCGATGCGAACGCTGCGCATGTCACCCTTGCCGGTCAGGGTGACCGTGACCATGCCGGCGCCGGACTTGCCCTCGATCTCGAGAGCCGCCAGCTCCTCCTGCATGCGCTGCATCTTGGCCTGGATCTGACCGGCCTGCTGCATCAACTTCATCAAGTCCTTCATTGCAGTCACTCCATGGGCGGCCAGCCCAGCGCCATACCGCCAAATCAACCAGCCGCCTGTTCGTCACTTTCGTCGTCGGATCGCACCTGGATCGGGCGAACCGCAGTAATGCGAGCGTCCGGGAACTGCTCGAGGAGGTCCGCGAGAGCCGAGTGTCGGCGCAGGGCCTCCAGCTCGGCTGCCTCCCGCTCGCGACGCACCTCGCCGAGAGTCGGGGCGCCCTTCGTTCGCGAGACGGCGACGATCCATTTGCGGCTCGTCCACTTGTTCAGCTTCTCGCGCAACTCGTTGGCGATCTCTGGCGGCGCGCCCGGCAGCAACGCGACGTCGATGGCACCCTGCGCCGCGTCGAATTTCACGAGGCTGACGTGCTCCTCGAGGTGAACCTGCAAACGCGCGTCACGACGGCGGCCGACAACCGCGACGACCTCCTCGAACGAACGGGGATCGTCGAGAACGGGTGGCGCGGCGGGCGCGACGTCCTCGTCCTCCTGCTCGGGATCGAAAGGGTCCGCCTCGGCCGCGTCGGCTCCGTAGTCGTCGAGGCTCACCGGCGGCGGCGGCTCATCAGGCGACGGCACGACGGCGAGGCCCGCAGTCGGGCGCTGTTCGCCGTTGCGGGTTGGGGCGGCGGGCGACGCCGACGATGATGGGCGGCGCGCGGTGCCGCCACCGAGGGTGCGGATGATGTCCTCGGGCGACGGAAGGTCGGCGGCGTGGGCGATGCGGATCAGGACCATCTCGGCGGCAGAGGCCGCATTCGGCGCCTTGCCCGCCTCGTCCAAACCCTTCAGCAACATCGACCAGGCGCGCGAAAGGACCGGCGTCGAGACGCGTCCCGCTAGGGCGACGGCGCGGCGGCGCTCCTCGGCGGACAGACCGTCGCCGGCGGCGGCCTCGCCCGCGATGCGGACGCGGGTCGCGACGTGGATGGCCTCGCCCAGATCGGCCAAGGTTTCGATCGGATCGGCGCCGGCGCGATGCAGGGCGCCGAACGCCGAGAGGACGTCGGCGGCGGCGCCAGAGAAAAGAAGGTCGAGCAAGTCGAACAGGCGACCGCGATCGGCGAGGCCGAGCATGGAGCGGACGCCCGCCTCGGTGACCTTGCCGGACCCCATGGCGATGGCCTGATCGAGGACGGAGAGGCCATCGCGGACCGAACCACCAGCGGCGCGGGCGATGACGGCAAGAGCCTCGTCCTCGGCCTCGGCGCCTTCCTTCGTCACGATGCGGCGGAAGTGATCGACCAGCAGCGGCACGTCGATCCGACGCAGGTCGAAGCGCTGGCACCGCGACAGCACCGTCACCGGGACCTTGCGGATCTCGGTGGTGGCGAAGATGAACTTGACGTGCGGGGGCGGCTCCTCGAGCGTCTTCAGGAGCGCGTTGAACGCGCTCTTGGAGAGCATGTGGACCTCGTCGATGATGAACACCTTGTAGCGGGCCACCATCGGCTTGTAGCGGGCGCTTTCGATGATCTCGCGGATGTTCTCGATGCCGGTGTTCGAGGCGGCGTCCATCTCGACCACGTCGGGGTGGCGGCTGTCTATGATGTCGCGACAATGGCGGCCGGGGACGGAGAGATCGATCGACGGGCGATCATCGGCTCCCGCCGCCGAGTAGTTGAGGGCACGCGCGAGAATGCGGGCCGTGGTCGTCTTGCCGACGCCGCGGACGCCCGTGAGCATGTAGGCCTGAGCGATCCGCTCGGTCGCGAACGCGTTGCGCAGCGTCGTGACCATGGCCTCCTGGCCGATGAGGTCGTCGAAGGTCTGGGGCCGGTACTTGCGGGCGAGAACGAGATAGCCGGTTGTCGCCGGCGCTTCCGGCGCGTCGCCGAAGAGGCTCGGGCCGTCCTGGCCGATATCGCTGCTCTCGTCGGACATGGCTGGCCTCGCAGCACTCGCGTCGCGGGGGTCGGAGCGAAGCCCCGCCCGGCCGTCGATCGGTCCGCGGGGCGGCGAGAAGGAGACTGGACTGCGACCCGCGGCCGAATCGTTAGGGCTGCTTCCTTCCGGACCTGACCCGGTTGGCGAGGGACACGCCCGCAGCCAGCCTCCCTCGGTCTACTTAGGGGACCGCGCGCCAGTCCGCAAGCGAATGACGGAGGCCCGAAAACGACGAAGGCTCCACGGCGAACCGCGGAGCCTCCGACATTCGGGACGTGGCTATAGGCTAGTTCTTCATGACGCTCGGCAGCCAGAGCGCGATCTGCGGGAAGAACAGCAGCAGCAGGAGGCAGATCACCTGGATGACCATGTAGTCGGCCATGCCGCGGTAGATCGTGACCAGCGACCACTGCGGCACGACGTTCCTCAGGTAGTAGGCCGACATGGCCACCGGTGGACTGAGGAAGGCGGTCTGCAGGTTCACCGCGATCAGCGCGCCGAACCAGATCAGCAGCTCGAGCTTGCTCATGCCGAGCTGCAGCTTCTCGACCACCGGCATGAAGATCGGCAGGAAGACGAGAATGATGGCCGGCCATTCGAACGGCCAGCCCAGCACGAAGATCAGCAGCATGATCAGGCCGAGCTTCCACCAGTCGCTCAGCGGCAAGCCGATGAGCGTCTCGGTGATGACACTCGCCGTGCCGAGCTTCGTGAAGACGGCGCCGAACACGTTGGAGGCAACGGCCAGGAACAAAACCATGGCCGAGGTGATCATGGTGCCGGTGGCCGCATTCTTGAGCGCCTTGAGATTGAGACGACCGTAGATCAGAGCGAGCAAGGTCGCGCCGAACGCACCACACGAGGCGGCTTCAGTCGGCGTGGCAAGGCCCTTCAGGATGGTGCCCAGCGTGAACCCGATGAGGGCCACGAGAGGCGCCATGCCGAGGACGATCGCTCGGAAATAGGGGCTCATGAAGAAGGGGACTGCCATCAGTGCCGCTACGGCGACGCCGCCGAGATCGATACTGAACTTCGCGGCTCCGATCTGGAAGGCGAAGGTCGGCAAGCCCATCGAGCCGGTCAACGCCAGACCGACAACGTAGGAGAGCGCGATCAGACAGAACAGGGCGAGGCCCAGCACGGGCACCGAGATCTTTTCGGTCGTCATCGCCAGGTAGGCTTCGCGGCGCTCGTCCATCGTCATCGGCGGGCCGAGGCTCGGGTTGATGAAGCTGCGACCGAGGGCATAGGCGATGTACATCATCGCCAGGAGGAAGCCGGGCACCAGAGTCGCCGAGTAGAGCTGGTTCACCGGAACGCCCATCGTGGGGCCCATGACGACGAGCATCACGCTCGGCGGAATCAAGATGCCGAGCGTGCCGCCTGCCGCGATGGCGCCGGACGACAGTCGCGCGTCATAGCCGGCCTTGATCATCATCGGGCCGGCCATGATGCCGAGCACGGTCACGGCCGCACCGACGATGCCGGTCGCCATGGCGAAGATCGTCGCGGTGAGGATGACGGCCAGATAGAGGGCGCCGCGCACCGGTGCGAGGAGGCTTCGAAGCGCGCCGAACAGGCGCTCCATCAAGCCCGCCTGCTCGGTCATGTAGCCCATGAAGATGAAGAGCGGGACGGCCGGAAGGATCTCGTCCTTCATCGTGCCCCAGATCTGGAGGTCGGCCAGGTTGAAGGTCTGGACAGTGCCCAGCCCGACGCCGCCGAAGACGAGCGCCAGGAAGAGCAGAGTGAAGGAGATCGGGAAGCCGATGAAAATCACGCCGATCATGCCGAACAGCATGATCAGACCGAGGATCTCGTTAAATGACATGTGATCAGACCTCGATCTTTTCGTGTTTGACCAGGACTTCGCCCGTCCGGGCAGCCCAGATACTCTTCATCAGCTCAGAGATGCCCTGAATGAACAGGATTGCGAACGTGAGCGGGACGACACCGCGCAGCGGCCAGATGATCGGCCCCCAGGCGCCCGAGTTCGACCGCTCGTTGATGAGGTAGGCGTCGATGAAGCTGCCCCACGAGACGTAGAACAGCACGGCCATGGTCGGCAAAAAGAAGACAATGTAGGCGATCGTATCGATGCGGCCCTTGGTGCGCTCGGTGAAGCCGTCCCAGAGCATGTCGGTGCGAACGTGAGCGCCTTTGAGAAGAGCCAAACCGCAGCCGAGCATGAAGAGCGCGCCGAACGACATCGTCGTCACGTCGAGCGCCCAGATCGTGGGGTCTCCGAGCACATAGCGCGAGAACACCTCGATCACATTGGCCAAGATGAGGGGGATCACCAGAAGAATGAACAGGTTACCGGTCCACTCAGTGAACTTGTCTATGACCCGGATAATCCCGAGATAGCCCGCTGAGGGCTTCTGTCCCATTGTCGTGTCGCTCATCGCTCTTGCCGTTCCTCTTCCCCGTCCCTCGCCGCCACACGGTTGCACGCTACGCCGTGATTCACCCGTTGTCCGGACATTCGCACATCATCAGAAAAAAGGCCGCATGGGATCCATGCGGCCTCTCGTCCTTCTCAGGTCAAAGTTACTGCTTGGGCCAGTAGTGATCGGCCGCCAGCGAGTAAGCCGGGTAGTAGAAGCGCTTGGCCGGCACGGTGACCGACGCCCACTTCTTCTGGCTCTCCCAGACTTCCTTGAAGACCGGGTTCTTCTCGGCCTCGGTCGCGGCGATCTTGTCCCACGCCTTCAGGAACTCGGTGTGGATCTCGGCCGGGGTCTCCTTGATGTTGACCTTGTGCTTCTCGCGGAGTTCGGCGAGAGCCTCGGCGTTCTGGCGCTGCCACTTGGCCCACCACACGAACATCGTCTCGGTGGCGGCGGCCTTGAGGATCTCCTGGTCGATCTTCGGGATCGCGTTCCAGACGTCGCGGTTGATCACGAGTTCGCCGACCGAAACGTTCTCGTGCAGCGAGGGTGCGTAGTGGTACTTCCAGATGTTCTGGAAGCCGAAGCGCAGATCTTCGACGCCACCCACCCACTCGGCGCAATCGATGGTGCCACGCTCGGCGGCCGGCATGATTTCGCCGCCCGGCATGTTGACCGTGCGCATGCCCATCGCATTGAAGATTTCAGAGGCCATGCCGGTCTGGCGGCACTTCTGGCCCTTGAAATCGGCCAGCGAATTGATCTCCTTCTTGAACCAGCCGAGCGCCTGCGGCGCGGACGGCAGGATGTTCAGGACGACGACGTTCAGCTTGAGCGTGTCCTGGTAGAACTTGTTGTACATCTCCAGGCCGCCGCCGTGCCACATCCAGGACATGTAGTCCATGTGGTCCATGCCGAGCGGGCCGCCGGGGCCGCCAGAGAACAGGATCGCGGCCTTGTTCTTCCCGGTCCAGTAGCCGGCCCACGAATGGTGGCCGTCGATGACCTTCTTGTGCGACGCGTCGAGAACCTCGAACGCAGGCACGACCTGACCTGCCGGCATCGGATCAATCTTGACGCGACCGCCGGTCAGTTCCTCGGTGCGCTTGGCGAACTGAGTGAAGTTCTCGTAGAGCGTGAGGGACGCTGGCCACGAGGCCTGCATCTTGAGTGTATTCTGCTGAGCTATTGCCGGCCCCGAAACGGCGAGTGCCGAACCGAGCGCCGCGACGGACGCGAGCCCGCGATTAAACCAACCCATCATGATTTTCCTCCCTGGAGACATACTGAGGGTGGCCGGACTCTGCACACGGCTACCGCGGCGTCAATCGCCTGGAGCATACCAGCCAGCGAAAAATCGTATGGATCACGGAGCCACGCCGACTATCGTTAGCGAAGACGGTGACTGCGCCGATCAGCAGTGCCAACATTTCATGCATAACGCCAATCTGGAGCCCCTTCGATGCCGACCCTCGCCGCCACCGCCCTCCTCGACCGCGTCAGCGGCAAACGCGCCGACAAGGATTGGGTCGAAGGGCAAAAAGGCAGCGCGGCAGCCCGATTCATGGTGATGGTCGACCTGAAGCCCGTGGTGGTCAGCGGTGACGGGTCAGGGGACGCTCAAATCCGATGGCTCAGCCGCGACGAGGTGACCGGGCTCGGGCTGCCGGACGACGAGGCAGCGCTCCTAGGCCTTGCGCGGGATACAGGTGTGCCGCACTTCTCGATTGCGCTCGGCACAGAGCAGTTACGCACCTTTGGCATGGCGGCCGAGGTGCTCCGACCCGCCGTCGATCTGCGCTCGCTCGCCATGCAGGGGGCGCTGTCGCCGGACGAACAGTCCCTGGCCGGCAAGGCGCGGGCGCTGGGGCAGTGGCACGAGAACGCCAAGTTCTGCGGCAAGTGCGGGTCGGCAACCGTGCCACAGGACGCAGGATGGCGGCGGAAGTGCCAAGGCTGCGGCCTCGACTGGTTTCCGCGCACCGATCCCGTGGTGATCATGCTGGTGACGGACGGCACGCGCTGCATCCTGGCGCACGAACATCGCTATGTGCCGGGCATGTACTCGACGCTCGCCGGATTTCTCGAACCCGGTGAGGACATCGAGCATGCGGTGCGGCGGGAGGTGCTCGAAGAGACGGGGATCGTCGTCGAGCGGGTGGAGTACGTCCGGAGCCAGCCCTGGCCGTTTCCGCATTCACTTATGCTCGGATGCATTGCGCACGCGGCGACAACCGAGCTGCACATCGACCCGAACGAGCTGGTCGATGCCCGGTGGTTCAGCAAAGCCGAAGCCCGCCAGATGCTCGACGGCACGCATCCCGAGAAGCTGACGGCGCCGGGCAAGCACGCCATCGCGCACGTGCTGCTGCGCGCATTCGTCGAGGGATGACCGCCTGAGCCCGCCCCAGCCGGAGGACACGCAATGAAGACGCCGATCACGTTCTACAGCGAGGGGCACAAGCTCTCGGGTGACCTTTATGTGCCGGACACCATGCCGAAAGGCGAGCGGCGCGCCGGCATCGTGCTCTGCCACGGCTACACGGGCGTGAAGGACCTCTATCTGCCTGACAACGCGCGCGTCCTGAACGAGGCCGGCTACGTCGTGCTGACGTTCGACTACAAGGGATGGGGCGAGAGCGAGGGCACACGCTCGCGGCTAGCGCCCATGAGCCGGGTCGCCGACGCGCAGGCCGCGATGACGTTTCTCGGCCTGCAGGCGGGCGTCGACGAGGAGCGGCTCGGGATCTACGGGACGAGCTACGGCGGCGCGACGGTCGTCTGGACGGCGGCCATCGATCCGCGCGTCAAGTGCGTCGTCTCCTGCGTCGGGGTCGGCCACGGCGAGCGCTGGATGCGGTCGGTGCGCCGGCCCGACGAATGGGTCGACCTCAAGGCGCGCGCAAAGGCGGATCGAGAGGCGCGCGTGCTCACGGGCAAATCGGAGTATGTGGCGCGGGAAGAGGTGCTGCTGCCGGACCGGCAATCGGCGGCGCTGGCCGCCGCGGCGCGGAAGAACAACCCGAACGCCGTCGGGACGCTGCCGCTCGAGTACATCGACGAGACGCTGCAGTTCCATCCCGAGTGGGTGGTCGACAGAATCGCGCCACGGCCGTTGCTTCTGATCACGACGGACGACGACCGTCTGGTGCCGCCGGAGGAGTCGCAGGCGCTCTACGCCAAAGCCGGAGAGCCGAAGAAGCTCGTGACGCTCAAGGGCTGGGGGCATTACGAGGTCTATGCCGGCCGCGCCTTCGACGAGGTCATGGCCGAGACGACGGCGTGGTTCAAGACGCACCTGCCGGCGCGCGCCTGAGCGAGGATCGCGCCGGGCGCGAGCGGGCTACCGGCGGCGCGCCACGACTGGACAAGCGGGGCCGGAGGCGCAACCGTAGTCTCTGCACAGGCCTCACCCCAACCGAGCGAGCCATCCCATGACGAAGCCTCTCGACGGACGCGTTGCCCTCGTCACCGGCGGGGCCGGCGGCCTCGGCGACGCCATCATCGCCGGTCTTCTCGATGCCGGCGCCAAGGTGATGGCGGCCGACATCAACCGGGCGGGGCTCGCGGCGCTCGTCGAGCGGCGCAAAGCCGCGACCAACGCGCTCTCCACGATCGAACTCGACATCTCGGTGCAGAAGGCCTGCGAAACGGCCGTCGCCGACACGCTCTCGGCCTTTGGCCGGATCGACATCCTGATCAACAACGGCGCGCTCGGGATGGGCCTGATCCGGGACGATCACTTCTCCAATCTCGTCGGGATCGAGGAGATCCGGCCGGACGTTTGGGACCAGATGTTCCGCGTGAACGTCAACGGCGCGTGGTACCTGACGCGGGCCGTGGTACCCGGCATGAAGGCGCGCCGGTTCGGGCGGATCATCAACGTGACGACCAGCATGTTCACGATGCTGCGCGGGCGTTTCCATCCCTATGGACCTTCGAAGGCCGCGCTGGAGAGCATGTCGGCCGGCCACGCGCAGGAATTCGAGGCGGACGGCATCACGGTCAACGTCGTGGTGCCGGGCGGGCCAGCCGATACTGCCATGGTGCCGGAGGCGTCGGGCCTCAAGCGCTCCGACCTCATCCCGCCGTCGGCCATGTGCGGGCCGATCGTGTGGCTCTGCTCCGAGGAGGGCACGGGCGTCACCGGACGCCGCTACGTAGCGGCCGAATGGAAATCCGACCGCTCCGTCGACGACAACCGGAAGGCCGCCGAGGCGCCTGCCGGCTGGCCGCAACTGGCCCAGGCCCCGGTGTGGCCGGGCGGCAAGCCAGGGGCGTGATCGAAAAGCTCGGCCAGCGGCGCGCGGCGACAGCCGCGGCGCCCCTCGTTTGGGCGTCGGCTCACCCGAACCGCGCCTTGGACAGCTCGAGGACATCCTCATAGGTGCGCAGGCCCGTGGTGGGGGCACTGACGAGCACGGCCATGTTGCCCGGCTTGTGCTGGTTCTTCATCATCGTCATGTGCGCCTTCGGGATCTGGTCCCACCCGAAGACTTCGGACATGCACGGATCGATACGGCGATCGACCACCAGCTTGTTGGCGGCGGAGGCCTGCTTCAGGTTGGCGAAGTGGGAGCCCTGTACGCGCTTCTGGTGCATCCAGAGGTAACGAGCGTCCATCGTGAGATTGTAGCCGGTGGTGCCGGCGCAGATCACGACCATGCCGCCGCGCTTCACGACCTGCACCGAGACCGGGAACGTCGATTCGCCGGGGTGCTCGAAGACGATGTCCGGGTTGACGCCCTTGCCGGAGATGTCCCAGATCGCCTTGCCGAACTTGCGCATCTCGCCGAGCCAGGTCTGGTACTCGGGCGAGCCGACCTTCGGCAACTGACCCCAGCAGTTGAATTTCTTGCGGTTGATGACGCCGCGCGCGCCGAGCTGCTTCACGAAGTCGATCTTGTCGTCCTCGGACACGACGCCGATGGCATTGGCGCCGGAGGTGGCGCAGAGCTGGACGGCAAACGAGCCGAGGCCACCCGAAGCGCCCCACACCAGAACGTTATCGCCCGGCTGCATCTCATGGCCCTTGTGACCAAAGAGCATCCGGTAGGCGGTGGCGAGGGTCAACGTGTAACAGGCCGCCTCTTCCCAGGTCAGATGCCTGGGCCGCGTCATGAGCTGGCGGTCCTGCACCCGGCAGAACTGGGCGAAGGACCCATCCGGCGTCTCGTAGCCCCAGATGCGCTGGGACGGCGAGAACATCGGATCGCCGCCGTTGCACTCCTCGTCGTCGCCGTCGTCCTGGTTGCAATGGATGACGACCTCGTCGCCGACCTTCCACCGCTTCACCTTGGAGCCGACGGCCCACACGATGCCCGAGGCGTCAGAACCGGCAACATGGTAGGGCTGCTTGTGGACGTCGCGGATCGGCGAGATCGGCGTGCCGAGCGCAGCCCAGACGCCGTTGTAGTTGACGCCGGCCGCCATCACGAGAACGAGCACATCGTGGCTGTCGAGCTTCCAGGTGGGCACGACCTCGACCTGCATCGCGGTATCCGGCTCGCCGTGACGCTCGGCGCGGATCGCCCACGCATACATCTTCGAGGGCACATGACCGAGGGGCGGGATCTCGCCGATCTCGTAGAGGTCCTTCAGAGGTCCTTGGGCAGCAGCAGGCGCATCCGATTTCGCAGTCGCCGACGTGTTGGACATGGGCCATCTCCCGGGCACAACTTTTATCGCACTGCATCACAAGACATTGCGTCGCACAAGACGGTACGTTGTCCGCGCAATGTCGTGCCCGGACGCTGATCCAGTGCCGCGGAGACGCCCTGCGCATCGCGGGCGGGCAGGCGCGCGCGCGAGGTCGGCGGTCGAATTGTCGCTTTCGGCACCGGCGACCGGGAGACGATTGTCGCTCGTCAGCAAACATCGCATACTGCGCCGCAGCATAGGCCGGCCCGTAGGGGTTCCCAAATTGGAGCGCAGGCGATGACAGACACCGCACCAAAGCGCGACGAGCCGTGGATTTTCCGAACGTATTCAGGGCACTCGACGGCGGCGAAGTCGAACGCGCTCTATCGGACCAACCTGGCCAAAGGGCAGACGGGCCTGTCGATCGCCTTCGACCTGCCGACCCAGACCGGATACGATCCCGATCACGTCCTTGCACGCGGCGAAGTGGGCAAGGTCGGCGTGCCGGTGGCGCATGTCGGCGACATGCGGACGCTGCTCGACGGCATCCCGCTCGACCGGATGAACACGTCGATGACGATCAACGCCACGGCGGCGTGGCTGCTGGCGCTCTACGTCGCGGTCGCAGACGAGCAAGGCGTGTCGCGCGGCAAGCTGACGGGCACGATCCAGAACGACATCATCAAGGAGTACCTGTCGCGCGGGACCTATGTGTTTCCGCCCGAGCCGTCACTCAGGCTGATCAAGGACACGATCGTGTTCTCGTGCCGCGAGACGCGGAAGTGGAACCCGACGAACGTCTGCTCGTATCACCTGCAGGAGGCCGGAGCGACGCCGGTGCAGGAACTCGCGTTCGCGCTGGCGACGGCGCTGGCCGTGCTCGATACGGTCAAAGCCTCCGGCGAAGTCTCGGCCGAGGAGTTTCCGCAGGTCGTCGGGCGCATCTCGTTCTTCGTCAACGCCGGGCTCAAGTTCGTCACCGAAATCTGCAAGATGCGGGCCTTCACGGAGCTCTGGGACGAGCTGTGTGCGACGCGCTATGGCGTCAGCGACGCGAAGCTGCGCCGCTTCCGCTATGGCGTGCAGGTCAATTCGCTGGGGCTGACGGAGCAGCAGGCGGAGAACAACGTCTATCGCATCCTGCTCGAGACGCTGGCGGTGACGCTCTCCAAGGGTGCGCGCGCCCGCGCCGTACAGCTTCCGGCCTGGAACGAGGCCCTCGGGCTGCCGCGGCCGTGGGATCAGCAATGGTCGCTCCGCCTGCAGCAGGTCCTCGCCTACGAGACGGATCTGCTCGAGTATCCGGACATCTTCGACGGCTCGAAGGCGATCGCGGCGAAGGTCGCGGCACTGAAAGAAGAGGCCAAGTCGGAGCTGGCGCGGATCGACGCCATGGGCGGCGCCGTGGCCGCGATCGATTACATGAAGCGGCGGCTGGTCGAGTCCAACACGGAGCGGCTGCGCAGAATCGAAACCGGCGAGCAGATCGTGGTCGGCGTCAATCGGTGGACGGAAACCGAGCCGTCGCCACTCTCGACCGGTGACGGGTCGATCCTGACGGTCGACGAAGGGGTCGAGGCCGAGGCGATCCAGAGCCTGCTGGCGTGGCGGGCCAACCGTGACGCAAAAGCCGTCGCGACCGCGCTGGCGGATCTGGAAAGCGCCGCCAAGGAGGGCCGCAACGTGATGGAGCCATCCATCGCGTGCGCCAAGGCCGGCGTGACGACGGGAGAATGGGGAGCGACGCTGCGCCGGATCTTCGGGGAGTATCGCGCGCCGACCGGCGTCGGGCAGGCCCGCAGCTCGGCGGGCGATGGGCTCGTCGACGTGCGCAAGCGTGTCGAGGACGTGTCGGAGCTGCTCGGGCGGCGGGTCAAGCTGCTCGTCGGCAAGCCGGGTCTCGACGGGCACTCGAACGGGGCCGAGCAGATCGCTGTCCGGGCGCGGGACTGCGGCATGGAGGTCGTCTACGAGGGTATCCGGCTTACGCCGTCGCAGATCGTCCGGGCGGCGCTCGACGAGGGCGTGCACGTCGTCGGGCTGTCGATCCTTTCGGGAAGCCACGTGCCGCTCGTCCGCGATGTGATGGAACGGATGCGCGCCGAGGGGCTCGACGACGTGCCGGTCGTGGTCGGCGGCATCATTCCGCCCGCCGACGCCGCGACCCTCAAGGGCTTCGGCGTGGCCGCCGTCTATACGCCGAAGGACTACGAACTCAACGCCATCATGGGCGACATCGTGCGGCTGGTCGAAGGGCAATCGCGGAAGGCGGCCTAGCGGCCCGCATCAGAGCGAGCCGAGGACCTGCATCGCGCCATCCGGCTGCCGGCGGACGACCACGATCTCGCCGGAGGATGTCGTCTCGCGGGTCAAGGCCGAGATGTTGACCTGATGCGTGACGAGGACGAGGGGCTTGTCCATCGGCGCCGAGGCCAGCCAGTCGCGGAGTGCCTTGGTCTGGCCGGGGCCGCGGTCCGACTTGCCGAAGAACGAGTTCAGCGCCGGAAGGTCCTCGACGGTACCAAGGCGTAGCTCCGTCGCCGTATCGCGGCAGCGGCACCACTGGCTCGACAGCACCCGCGCATTCGAGATGCCGGCCGCCCGGAAGCGATCCCCGATGGTGCGCGCCTGCGCGCGGCCGTCCGGCGAGAGATTGCGCTGCGTGGAGCAGTCCCCGATGCGATGGCCGGGCGGGTCGCCACCACCGGGAGCCAGCGCATGGCGCATGATGGCGAAGGCCGTCCGGTCGCGCAGGGCCTGCCAGAGGGCCGCCTCGGGAAGGTCCGTCGCGCGAGCGGCAGGAGCGGCGATGACCATAGCGAGCGTGCCGAGGCACAGCGAGACGAGCAACCACAGGATCACACGACGGTCTTGCATCTCACGCCTCCAGCTGGATCTCGACAGGGGGGCAACGGGCGGCGGCCAGTGTCGGATCCGTGGAGAGTACGTCAGGCGTGAGGCGTGGGGATAAGATCGCGTATCAGGCCAGCATGGTCCGGCCCACCGAACCGGCTTCAGGCTTGAGACTGCCGGCGAGGGCGCGGGCACGCGCTGCTCCATCCCGCGCCATGGTGGCACAGAGACCCGTGTAGGCCGTGGGGTCGAGCAAACGGGCAATGGCAGCCGCGTCGAGATGGGCGGTGACGCGCGGGTCGGCTGCCAGAAGGGCCGAGAAATCGCGGCGCTGCTCAAAGGCCGCCTGCGCCGCGTCGTAGACGATGTCATGCGCGTGCTGGCGGCCCAGCGCCTGGCCGAGTTGCAGCATCACCGCCTCGGCCATGATGAGCCCGCCACCGAGCTGGAGATTGGCGCGCATGCGGTCCGGATCGAGGCGGAGGCCTTCGAGAATGACCGTCAGACGGGCCAGCGCGTCGCCCATGGCGATGGCGGCGCGCGCCTCGGCGGCGTCCATCATCAGGGTCGTGGTGCGATCGGCTTCGTGCTCGGTCTGCATGGCTTCGAGGGCCAGTGGCACCTGCATGCGGACGTCGGCCGCCAGCGCGATCACGTCCTGGCAGAGCTTCGGGTTGCGCTTCTGGGGCATGGTCGACGAGCCGACGGTGCCGGGCGGGACAGGCTCCTCGACCTCGCCAAACTCGGTTTTCATGAGCGTGTAGATCTCGCGGCCGATCTTGCCGCAAGTCGCCGCCATCATGCCGAGCAGGCAGATGTTCTCGGCCAGATGGTCGCCGAGGGCGCGAGACGGCACGGCCATGGTGCCGAAGTCGAGATGGCGGGCGATACCCGCCTGCACCGGCGGACCCAGCTCGCCCAGCGACGCGAACGTGCCGGCGCCGCCGCCGAGCATGGCGACGAAGAGGCGAGGCCGCGCTTGTTCCAGCCGTTCGACGTGGCGGGCGATCTCGTCGATCCAGACGGCGACCTTGTAGCCGAATGTGGCGGGAACCGCGTGCTGGCCATGCGTGCGGCCGGGCATGATCATCTCGGCGCCGCGATCGGCGAGGTCCGACATGGCCGCGAGGATCTCGCCGAGCTGCCGCAGGTAGACCGAATGGGCTGACCGCAGGATCAGGAGGTCGCCGGTCTGCGTGATGTTCTGGGTGGTGGCGCCCCAATGCACCCAGCCACCGTGTGGTTCGCCGACGACTCGGGCGAGTTCCCACACCAACGGGACGAGCGTGTGGCCGGTGCGCGCGAAGCCCTCGTTTATGCGCGCCCGATCGAGGCGTTCGAGGCGGGCCGCGCCAGCGATGGCCTCGGCGGCACCGGCCGGGATGATCCCAAGCTCCTCCTGAGCGCGAGCGAGCGCGACCTCGACGTCGAGCCACGCCTGCCAGCGGCTTTCCTGTGCGTAGAGAGCGCGGAGGCCCGGATCGTTCGAGCGGGCGGCGGTCGGCAGGGCATCACTCATGGCGGCGGCTCCAGTCCGTGCGGGAGGTCACAACGCGTTCGCGACGCTATCGCGACGGATGAGGTCGGCGCGCCAGGCAACGGCGATGCAGAGGGTGAGCAGGATGCCGGTCGCGACCATGATCAGTGCCGTCGACGTGTAGCCGATGCGCGGAATCATGACGCCCGAGATGAGAAGACCGAACGGCAAGGTGTAGATCGCCAACATTCGTACGCCCATGATGCGGCCCCGGTAGCGCTCTTCCGAGGTGCGCAGGAGCATGATGGCGAGTGTCACCATGCTGAGGCTCTGGGCGCAGCCGGCGACGACGAGCAGAGCCATCGCCACCGGAAGCGACGGCGTCATGACGAAGCCGAGAAGGCTCGCGTACCAGATCATCGTCGTCGCCATCATGAACCGCGCCGGGGCAATGCGTGCGCCGATGACGCTCAGCGCCAGCGAGCCGATCAACGCGCCGGATGCGAAACTCGCGACCAGAACGCCGAGGCCCGACTGATCGAGCTTGAAGACGTCGCGGGCGATGTAGGGCATGAGCCCGCCCGTCAGCGGAAACGCGGTCAGATTGACCAGGGCGGCGAGGCTCATTGCCGCGAGCAGCCGAGGCGTCCGCCAGACGTAGGCGAGACCGTCCGTCAGCTCGGCCCATGGCGAGGGCCGGACCACGTGGGCCTGATCGGGCGAGGCCGATGCCTGCTTCGCGCGGCCTCCCGTCACCAGGAGCGTCAGCAGCGCGCCCGCGAGATAGATCGTCGTGACGGCGATGTAGGCCGGCGCCATGCCGTAGGACGCGATCAGGCCCGCGCCCGCCAACGCGCCCGCGATGCGGGCCGAGTCCTGCGTCGTCCGCGAGATGCCCATGGCCGAGACGAGATGGGCAGGCGGCACCGTGGCGCCGACGAGCGCACTGCGCATGCCGATGTCGGACGGCCGGACGAGCCCCGAGAGGGCCGCGACGGCGAGGACGAGCATGGGCTCCAGCCGGTCAGCGAGAGCAAGCGCCAGCAGGATCGCGGCGCAGGCGGCGTAGAACAGCCGCATCATGGCGAGCAGATTGCGCAGGCCGATGCGGTCGCCGATCATGCCGAGAACGGGGGAGACCAGCGTGCCGACGAACTGCAGCGAGCCGAACACGGTGAGCCACAGGACGGAGCCCGTCTCGACCAGTACATACCAGCCGAGAATGAGCGTCTCCATCTCCAGCGCCCAGGCCGTCAGCAGATCGGCGGGCCACTGGAAGCGGTAGCTTCGCGTACGGAATGGCGCCAACGCGGCCGGACCGCTCATGGCAGGAAAATTCGAAGCATACGTGGCGTTCCGTCCCGGTCGGCCGGCCGTTCAAGCGGCGCGGCTCACGTCTTGTGTGGGGCTGGCGAGGTTCTGGTGTGCTACTCGGCGGCCGTCCGTCGCGTGGCCATCGTGGCCGGCCACTCCGGGCGATCGCCACCGAGGCGCGGGGTCGGGCGGACCCAGCGCGGCGGTGTTTCAGAGAGCCGCAGGATCGGGCCAAGATGGCGGAGGGGGCCCGCCTCGGGACGGCTCTCGATGCGGATCGCGGCGAGTTCCTCAGGTGACAGGTCCATGTCCGCCGCCGGGAACGAGACCTTGCCCTGCCGCTGGATGAACATGCCGGACTGACAGAGCGATACGCGGACGTGATAGCTGCCGCCCTCGCGCGCACGACGCGCCAGCGCCAGGAGGACGCCGTAGGCCGCGAGATAGCCGGTGGTGTAGTCGCAGGCGGCGGCCGGCAGGAGATGCGGCCGAGACGGGTCGTTGTCGTGGCAGATGCCGGTGACGGTCTGGGCCACCTGCTCCCAGCCGCCGCGATGGCTGAACGGGCCGTCGGGGCCGTAGCAGCTGATCGAGGTGCAGACGATGCCGGGGCGCAGCGCGGCCAGCTCGTCGGGACCGAAGCCCAGGGCCTTCAGCATGCCGGGCCGATAGCCCTGCGAGAAGACGTCGGTGTCACGCACCAGGGCGCGGAGGCGGTCGGCGTCGGCCGGGTCCTTCAGGTCGAGGAAGCAGCTCCGCTTGCCGTGGCTGGTGTCGATGACGTGTTCGGGAATTTGTGGCAGGCGCTCCGCAGTCACCATCAGCACCTCGGCGCCGTGCTCGGCCAGAGTGCGGGCCGCGATCGGGCCGGCGAGGATGCGGGTCAGGTCCAGCACGCGGATGCCGCTCAAGGGACGGGCCGCGTCGGGCGTCGCGCCGTTTGGGAACGGTTCGGGGGCGCTGTCGCCGATCTTGATGATCTCGACGATGGGTTTGCCGGCGAGCACCTTGCCGTGATCGGTCGCCATCCACTCGGCGTTGGTGCGGACCATGCCGCCACAGACCCGGTTCTCGTCGATCGCCTGCTCGAGGTCGAGCGCGTTCCACTTCGCGACGGCAGCAGCGACCGAGGCGGGAAGCGGCTCGCAGCCCAGGAGCTTCAGCATGCGTGCGCGGAGGTTCGGCAGGCCGAAATGCGGGAGGACGAAGCGGCCGTCCTTCGTCGGCCATGGCTGCGTGATGCGCCGCATGGCTTCGTGTTCCTCGCTCACGACATCGCGGAAGACACCATCGGGGCCGGGTCGCTGGAGGTAGGACGTCGACTTCAGGGCTGCCGCCGCATGACGGACGTCAATCGCAACCTGCTGGCGACGGCCCGTGCGCAGCTCCCAGATGTCGTTCACGGCAACGCCGACGCCCGCCACCACGGCCGCGCATGTCTCGCCGATGCGGAAGGTCGACGACAGGACCGGGTCATGACCCGTGATCGCGACTTCGCCCGCTGCCGGCGGCGAAAGCCCGCGTACGGCCAGGACCTCCTCGAATGCCGTTGCCATGGTGCGTCCTCCTGTTGTTATGCGAGGATCATGCCTTCGTCGCGGGGCGAGGTCCATCTCCCTCGCCGGGGCGGCGGAAACCGTCGATCACGATGCACTGCACAGCCGAGGCACCATGACCAAAACGGCCCAAGCTCCGAACGAACCCGTGCTCGCCATTCACGGAGGCGCGGGCACCATCTACCGGGCGAGCCTGACGCCGGAAAAGGAGCGCGCTTACCGCGTGGCGCTGGCTGCATCCCTCGCCGCCGGACAGGCGGTGCTGGTGGGCGGCGGGACGGCGCTCGACGCAGTGGTGGCGGCGGTCGTGTCGCTGGAGGACTGCCCCCTCTTCAATGCGGGGCGGGGGGCAGTGTTCACGAGTGACGGCCGGAACGAGCTCGACGCCTCGATCATGGACGGGGCGACGCGCGCGGCCGGCGCCATCGCCGGCGTCACGCGGGTGCGCAATCCGATCCGGGCGGCGCGGGCCGTCATGGAGCGATCGCGGCATGTGATGTTGATCGGCGCCGGAGCCGAGGCCTTCGCCGAGGGGCAGGGCCTCGACATGGTCGAGCCCGGGTACTTTCATACACCGGAGAGATGGGCGCAACTCGAGGCCGCACGCGCTTCGGGCCGGGTCGAACTCGACCACGACGGCGCCTCGCGGCAGGCGGCCGGCAGCGATACGAAATTCGGCACCGTGGGCGCGGTGGCGCGCGACCGCCATGGCAATCTGGCGGCCGCGACATCGACGGGCGGCGTCACCAACAAGCAGTGGGGCCGGGTCGGTGACAGCCCGATCATCGGGGCCGGCACGTTCGCCGACAACGCGACAGTGGCGGTTTCGGCGACCGGGCTCGGAGAGGCGTTCATGCGGGCGTGCGCTGCGTACGAGGTGGCGGCGCTGGTCGGCTACAAGGGCCTCTCTCTCGATGCCGCCGTGACCGAGGTCGCGACGGTGACGGTGCCGCGCTATGGCGGCAAGGGCGGCCTCATCGCCGTCGATGCGCATGGAAACGTATCCATGCGGTTCTCGACGTCGGGCATGTATCGCGGCGTGGTGCGCGGCAATGGCGGGCCGGAGTTGGCTATTCACTAGGAGTGAGAAGGAGGCTCCGGGTGATGGGCGGTTGCCGACCGGACGGGCTTCGTGCCTATCATGCCGCGAACCAGACCCGGCGGAGACGACCATGGCGAGCATCGAGTGGAAGGTAGAGGGCGCTGTCCGGACTGTGCTCTTGAACCGGCCGGAGAAGCGCAACGCGCTCGACGGCGAGATGATGGATCTCCTGAAGGCCGCCTTCGACGCGCCGCCGCAACCCTCCGAGCGGGTCGCGGTGATCCGGGGCGCGGGGCCGGTGTTCTGCGCCGGGCTCGACATGCGCTGGCGGGCCAACAATCCGCAGGGCGAGAGCGGCATCGAGAAGATGCTGCATGCCGTCGAGACGTTCCCACTGCCGGTCGTTTCGATCGTGCACGGCGATGCCATCGCAGGCGGCAACGAGCTCGCATTGCATTCCGACATCGTGGTCGCGTCGACGGCGGCGCGGTTCGGCATGTCGCTCGCTCAGGTGGGACTCGCGCCGAGCTGGTTCCTCGCCAAGAAGCTGCTCGAAGTCGGCGGCCCGGTGATCACGAAGAAAATCCTGCTGCTCGGCGATCCGCTGCCGGCCGCGGAGTTCCACAAGCTGGGGCTCATCTCGCACATAGCCGAGCCCGATGCGCTCGAGACGACCGCAGCAGCGATCATCCAGCGGCTTGCGGATAACGCGCCCCTGTCGCTCGTTGCGATGAAGGCGCTGATCAACCGCGAGATGCAGTTCCGCGATCAGATCCCGCACGAAGACATCGACGAGATCGTCGACCGGGCGCGAACCTCGCAAGACGCGCAGGAAGGCATGCGCGCACGGCTCGAGAAGCGGAAGGCTGTGTTCAAGGGCGTGTGAGCGCTGCTCCCCCACAACGCAAGCGCAGGACGGCTGACATGGCAATCCGAATGACCAAGCCGTGGGTGTCGCTCACGGCCGAGAACGTGAAGGCGCTGCCGGGGCAGCTCGGCGTGTTCCAGCTCGCGAATGCGGCCGGTGAGGTCGTGTTCATCGGATTCGGTGGCGGGCGGGCGCTGTTCGGCATCCGGAGCGAACTCGACAAGGCGGTCGCCGATCCACCGGCGGGCGCCACGCAGTTCCGCGTCGAGATCAACCAGCAATACACGACGCGGTATCAGGAACTGCTGATGCTGCACGTCCACGATCATGGCGCGGTGCCGGCCGGGAACCTCGGCAAGCCACTGCCTACCCTCGGGCGGCTCAGCCCGCTCTGACTTCCCATCCTGGCCATCCTGGAGTTCCGGCCCCATGAATCTCGAGCCGACGGAAGAGCAGAAGGCGATCATCGCGCAGGTCCGGCGCTTCGTGCGCGAGGAGATCGTGCCGCTCGAAGACAAGCTCGATCCGGACGCGAGCGAGTTGCCGCCCGAGGACCGCGAGCGGCTCGTCGCCAAAGTGAAGGCGATGGGGCTCTACGGCCTCGACATTCCGGCCGAGTTCGGCGGACCCGGGATCGACATGTCGACGCGCGTGCTGCTCGCGATCGAGATGGGGCAGCATCGGGCCGGGCTCTACGTGCCGTGCTACGGCGTGTTCGGCGCGGCCGGGCTGGCGCAGCTCTACGAGGCGACGCCCGAGCAGAAGGAGAAGTATCTGTTCCCCATGCTCCGGGGCGAGAAGAAGGCGTTCTTCGGCCTTACCGAGCCGTCCGGCGGATCGGACCCGGCGCGGGCGATCAAGACGCGCGCGACGAAGACCAACGAGGGCTGGGTCATCAACGGCTCGAAGGTCTACATCTCGGGCGCGGACAAGGCGGATTTCGGGCTCGTGTTCGCGCGGACCGACCCCGAGCGCGGGCGCGGCGGCGTCACGTGCTTCATCGTCGAGACGAGCTGGCCTGGCTTCCACGTGCGCCGCGTCATCCACACGTTGCGCTCATCGCACTACGCGACGGAGCTGCAGTTCGACGAGCTGAAGGTGCCGGATACGGCCATTCTCGGCGAGCTCAACAAGGGATTCGCGATCGCCAACGAGCGGCTGTCGCGCCAGCGCATCCCGTACGCCGCGCAATGCCTCGCGCCCGCCTTCAAGGCGCACGAGATGGCCATCGACTACGCCAAGCAGCGCGAGACGTTCGGGGCGAAGCTCGCCTCACGGCAGGCGATCCAGTGGATGCTCGTGGACAACGAGATCGACCTCCGGCAGTCGACGCTGATGTGTCTTGCAGCGGCGGCGAAGTGTGATGCGGGCGAACCTTTCCGCATGGAAGCCGGGCTTGCCAAGCTGGTCGCCTCGGAGGCGGCGGGGCGCGTCGTCGATCGCTCGATGCAGATCTTCGGTGGCGCGGGCATGACCAAGGACTTCCCGTTCGAGCGCTGGTATCGCGAGCTGCGCATCCGGCGCGTCGGCGAAGGTCCGAACGAGGTGCAGCGGCACGTGGTGGCGCGGGATCTGCTCGGAGATTCGCTGCGCTGAGGCGAGGCCCGATCAGGCCGCGTGGCGGTGGTCGTCGATGCGGGACCGGACGAGGCGCTCGGCCTTTCTGACGTCGCGGATGCCGTAGAGGACCTCCTCATCATCGACCTTGTCGCCGTCGCTGTCGCGACGGCTGCCGAACACCACCTTCAAGGTGCCCGAGCCGTTGCGGCGCTCGGTTCGCTCCGTGCGGGTGATGGCCGCCGTAATGAACGACTTGACCTTCAGCTTGCGGCCGTTCGTCAGCGTCACGAAGCGTCGGTCGCCCAGAACATGAACGGTGTTGCGGGCCACGCGCCAAGCGATGAACGGCATGGCCAGCATGCCGAAGCCGACAAGGACAAACGGAACACCGAACAGAGGGAAGATGACGCCCATCATCGACTGGGCCGTGCTCGAGGGTGGCTTGCCTGAGAGTAACCCCGCCGACAGCGCAAACCCCGTCCAGCCCAACGAGAACACCGTCCAGGGGATAGCGAAGAGCCAGATGGGCAGCGTCGCCAGGAACGCGCGGCCAGCTCCGGGGCGGCCCGACCAGACGATCCGCTCGCCCTCGAACTCCTTGACGACGGCGGCCTTCAGCCGATGCGGAAGGTCATTCAGATTGCTCATGCTGGCAGGCTACCGGCGGCGTGCTATGGAACTGCGAAAGCGGTGGCGCCGGCCGGCCGATTTCGACCGGTAGCGTTTAAAAACCCTGAATTCCGGGAGCAAAGCATGTCGAAAGAGCTGGTGCAGCAACAATTCGGTGCCAATGCCGCCGCCTATCTCACCTCGACCGTGCATGCCAAGGGCGCCAGCCTCGCGCGCCTCGTGAAACTGGTGCAGCCGCAAGGGACGTGGGTGGCGCTCGACGTCGCGACCGGGGCCGGCCATACGGCGGCGGTGTTCGCCCCGCACGTCGCCAAGGTGGTGGCCAGCGATCTGACGCCGGAGATGCTCGAGCAGGTGAAGAAGCTCGCGGCGGAGAAATCGCTCGGCAACATGGAGACCGCGATCGCCGACGCCGAGGCGCTGCCGTTTCCCGATCAGTCGTTCGACCTCGTGACGTGCCGCATCGCGCCGCATCATTTCCCGGACATCGCGAAGTTCCTCGCGGAAGTGCGGCGCGTTCTGAAACCGGGCGGTACGTTCGCGCTGGTCGACAACGTGTCCCCCGACAGCGAAACCACACCGGGGTTCACGGCCGCGGAACTGTCCGCTGCCGCCGACGGCTACAACGCCTTCGAGAAGCTCCGCGATCCGAGCCACGGCCGCGCCCTGCCAACTGCCGAGTGGCTCCAACTGATGGCGAAGGCCGGCCTGAAGCTCGTGCACACGGAGCACGCGCCCAAGGGCATGGACTTCCAGAGCTGGGTCAAGACGATGAACGTGCCGGCCGACGTGGTGCCGCGACTGGCCGCGATGCTCGACGGGGCGAGCCCGGCGCTGGCCGCATTCCTCAAGCCGACGAACGCCGACGGCAAGCGCGGCTTCACGCTCGACGAACTGATCGCCATCGCGCGGCGGGCCTGACCTCTTGAGAACCCCGACAGACCGGACCACCGCCGCCGCGCGCGGGGGCGACGCCCCCCAGGGCGCGCCGCAAGCCCAGCTCGATCCGTTCGCGATCGGGCTCCTTCTCGTGATGTGCGCGTGCCTCGCCGTCGGGCAGGTGGCGATCAAGGTCGCAAACGACGGCATCTCGCCGCTGATGCAGGCGGGCCTGCGATCGGCCGGGGCGGCCTTGTTGCTGGGGCTCTTCGCCCGGATGCGGGGCGTGACGCTGTTCTCGCGCGACGCGACGTTCTGGCCGGCCATCGCCGTCAGCGTGCTGTTCGCCATCGAATTCGCGTTGCTCTATCCGGGGCTCAAGCTGACGACCGCCGCGCACGGCGTGATCCTGCTTTATACGACGCCGTTCTTCGTCGCCGTAGGCGCACACTTCCTGATCCCCGGCGACCGCCTGACACTGGTGAAGATCTGCGGGCTGGTGCTGGCGTTCGGAGGCGTCGCCACCGTCGTGCTCGGACGACAGGGTGCCGGCGCCGGAGGTGGTGCCGGGCCGACGCTCGAGGGCGATCTCCTCTGCCTCGGCGCGGCGCTGGCCTGGGCCGGCCTGACGCTCGTCATTCGCACCACGTCGCTCAAGCGCGTGCCGGCGGAGCGGGTCACGTTCATCCAGCTCCTGTTGTCGGCTCCGATGCTGGTCGGGCTGTCGATGGTGCTCGGCGAACCGGGTCTCAGCAATCCGACGCCGCTGCACTGGGGCGCGTTCGCCTTCACGGTGGTGTTCGTCGGGTTCTTCGTGTTCACCTCGACGAACTGGCTCTACACGCGGTATCCGGCCTCGCGCGTCATGGCGTTCCTGCTGCTGACGCCGGTGTTCGGGGTGATCGCGGCGCATCTGCTGCTCGGCGAAGACCTGCGGCCCTCGCTGGTGACGGGGCTGGCGCTTGTCGTCGCCGGACTGTGGCTCGTCAATCGCCCGGCTCCGACCCGCTGACAGGGCACCGGCAAGCGACTTGGCATCGGTGACCTTTACGGCGTACACGGTTTGCAACCCATCGTTTACACCCGCCAACCTCGAGACCAGGTCCGACATGTTCGATCCCGAGAGCCCGCCCGAACTCCACGTCGCCAAATGGTTGAACATCGGCGAACCGCTGACGCTGGCGCGCCTCAAGGAGCGCGTCGTGGTGCTGGCCGCGTTCCAATCGATCTGTCCCGGCTCCGTGGAACATGCCATTCCGCAGCTCAAGAGACTGAGCGCACGCTTTCAGCCGGAGCAGGTCGCGATCATCGGACTGCATGCGTCGACGGGCACGACCGCCCAGCTCCCGGACGCCGCCGTCGAACGCTTCGTGGCGCAGTTCGCACTGCCGTTCCCGGTCGGGATCGACGCGGCCGATGGTGACGGCCCATCGAAGACGATGGCTGCCTACCAGATGCAGGGGACACCATCGATCTTGGTGTTCGACCGCGCCGGACGCCTCCGGCGGCACTATTTCGGACGGCCCGACGACATGACGCTGGCGGCCGAACTGATGGCGATGGCGATCGAGGACAAGGGATCACCGCGCAACGAAGCGGCGCTGATCGAGCGAAAGATCGCGGCGACACTGAAGGGCGAGACGCACGATCATGACCATGGTCACGACCATCACCATCATCACGAGCATGGTGACGGGTGCGGGTGCGACCATAATCACTGACGCATCCGTCCGGCTCGGGATGTGCGAGCCAACCCGTCCAACGCGTCAGTCGAGGGCCTCGAGGCGGCGCGTGGCGGCTTCGATGCCGAGACGGTTCGCCGCCTCGTAGTGACGGCGCGCCATCGACGTCTCAGCCATGACGCCGGTCGCGCCCAGGGCGGCGAGCACGTTCGGATCGTATGTCTCCGCCAGCATGAAGCGCGCTTCGCCGCTGTCGGCCAATTCGGCCGGCTCCAGCAGGCGGCGCGCCGATGCGATGCGACCGACGCGTATCTCCTCGCGGGCCGCATTCAGGATCAGGGGCAGGCCGGTGGTCGCGGCGGGCGGGGCAAGCTGAATGGCGGGGGCGGACGCGGGTGTCGCCGCAGCCCCCCGTGCGGCGGGCATCCCAGCCGACGCTTCGGAGCGGAACGTCGTCGAGAGCGAAGGTTGCGATGCCGGCACCGTCCCGACCGCGCCACTCCCGTGGCCGATCAGCCAGAAGACAGCCGGCACGACCAAGGCCAGCCCGGCCACGTAGCCGACGACACCCATGGCAATCTGGAACCGCATCGCTTCCGCAGCCGACGTGCGCCTGGACCTCTGTCGCAGGGCTGTCGCAATCGACGGCGACGTCTGGCGGCCCGCAAACTCGCGGCCGAAATCGGTTTCGCCAATGGCGCCCGCAGGTCTGAGCGTTTCACTCATGCGCCGCGTGCCTGCCATGCCGGAGAATTCCACGCGGCAGTACCCTTTGACATGGTCGACCCCACTTCGTTCAAGCGCCGCTGCCACCCGGCCGCCATTCAGACCTGTCCGGCGCTCTCCCCAGATCGCCGCGAGATAGCGTAACCCACGGGCACGTGCGTCTCAACGGCTTTGTGGCGAACGGACGGGCCACCCGTGTACCCCGGCGACGGATAGGCGGCGTCGACCGGTGATCACTCAGCTGTGAACCGGAGCGGCGGACGGTCACAGGCTGCGGCGCTTCAGTTCGGGCTATCAGCGCGGCATGCTGTTCGGCTTCAAGCTCCGGTCCATCACCTGCGGCATCCGCTGCCTCGCTTTCGCGGGGGCAGTGGTTTTCGTCGCGGGCGCCGCCGCGCTTCAACCGAGGCCAGCCGACGACCGGGCCGACCTCGCCCAGCTCGAGCAACGCCTCCTCGACACCTACCCGCACGTACGGCACGTCGATCCGGATCACGTTGCGACGCTCGCCGCCGACACAGCCGCAGCCATCACCTTCGACGTGCGCGACGCCGGAGAGTTCGAGGTCAGCCACATACCCGGCGCCATCCGGGTCGATCCCGATATCCGCAGCGAAGCATTCCTCGCGCGCTTCGGTGACCGGCTCGAAGGTCGGACGGTGGTGTTCTATTGCTCCGTCGGAGTCAGGAGTTCCAAACTGGCCGGACGCCTGACGGAGGAATTGCGCCGGCGCGGCGCCAGCCGGATCTACAATCTGTCGGGAGGCATCTTTCGCTGGCACAACGAGCGCCGGCCGTTGGTCGACGCAAGCGGCGCCACCCGCTACGTGCATCCGTTCGACCCGCATTGGGGGCGTTATGTCTCGCGACGCGAGTTGACGCGCATGACCCCCATCCCCGCGCACTGATGACCAACATGGCGTCACATTTCATAAGGCTTCGGTCACGACGGGCAGATGAGCGGTCTCGCGACGAAGCGCTGCCCCTCCCGGCTCAGGCAAGATGGACGACCGTGATGGTCGCGGTTCTTCGACATGCGGCCCTCGACCGGGCTTGCTCCGGGGCGATAAGGCTCGCCCTTCTCATGGCTCTCGTCTGGCCGCTGGCCATTCCCGTGCCGGCCTGCGCTGCCGATGTGCGGCTCCCGGCCGGGCAGGCGACAGTCGGGGGGGCGTCGATCAAGGCGACCATGCTGGGCCTCTACCTCACATCCATCGAGGCTGCCGAGGCGCTGGCAAAATTCAGCGACATCCTCCTCGTCGACGTCAGACCGATGGCTGCCGTCGAGCGCGACGGGCTGGCTGCTCCCACGCACAAGGTCATCCCGCTCTTCGTCACGTCGACGTCGAGCGACATTGCGCGTTACGACGCCGCCCGGGCACAGATCAACCCGCACTTTCTCAGCCAGATCGAAGCAATGACGGGACAGGGCGCGGAGGGCCGGCGGCGCACGATCATCGTCATCTGTCCGGATGGGAGCCACAGCGCGATCGCCGTCGATCACCTCGCCGACCACGGCTATGCCAACGTGTACCTGATCGTCGATGGAGCTGCCGGTTCGAGCCAGAGCGTCCCGGGTGCCGTGGGCTGGCGACGGCACGGCTTGCCGTGGCTCGCCAAGCCTCGACCTGACCAAGTCGGTCGATAGGGCGCGCGCGTCGGCGCTGTCGCCTGCGACCATCGATGGGTCATGGTGCTGGAGGCGCGAGGTTGTCGGAACTCGTTCATCGCCGAAGTCGATCAGGGAGCAAAGCGCCCCGGCGCCAGAGCCGCCCGCGCGGAGTGCCTGCGGCCCGTGAGCGGAAAAATGGTGCTGCCAGTGAGGATTGAACTCACGACCTCTCCCTTCATCACACCGGCACTTTCGTGCCCGCGGCCGCTTCGACAGCAACCCGCGTTCGTGCGCTGGACCATCCCTTCGTCATGAGACCGCTGCCGGGCGTTGCCGCCGACCAGTAGTCCGTTAGACGCCGCCCGTCTGGTCTCTACACCTTCCCGGACCAAATCGGCCCGGGCTTGGCTCGGGATTGCCGTCAGCCTGGCTGGACGGTTTCCCCGAATTTGAGCGGTTTTCATCCGACCGTTTCCGGTCGGGGAGGCAAATCTACCAAGGGAGTGCTCTACCACTGAGCTACGGCAGCATTTCCGTTGCTAACTCGTCGCTGAGGTTCACTTTTTTCTGTCTAGCCCTTCCCTCTCGAAACCAAACAATCAGTGCCATCACTGAGCTTCGAGAGAACACGGCCCGACGTAAAGGAGAACATCAACGACTTGGCCGTACCCTTAGCGCTCTCGCCGGGATGACGCAACAGCCAACGTGAGATTTTCCATGCCAGCCCCGAAGAACATCATCCCTCGACTGAGCCTCGTTCAGAACAAGAAGACCAAGATTTGGTCTGTGTCCTACACCAACCCGAAGAATGGCCTGACTTACCGGCGTTCAACAGGCACACGAATCAAGGTCGAAGCACAACAAGCCGCGCACGCCTTAGCCGCCGAACTGACGGGCCTAAAGCCGTCGAGCGCGAACTATAAGATCGGTGAGTTGCTGGCCGCCTATCGAGCGTCGAAAGACGTCGTAGCTACAACGGACGATCTGGCCATTAAAAAGCTCACGGAATACTTCGGCGCGTTCAGACCCGAACAGCTAGGTCAGGGCGCGTGGAAGGCCTACAGGCGCTGGCGAACGGCGCAGCCCCGGACGCACGCGGCAGCGAAGCATAGTCCAGGCACCATCAGCGATAGCACCGCAGTTCGGGAGCTAAACGTCTTCCGAGCCGCGATCCGTTGGGCGCAGTCGTCACCGCATTGGACCGGCATCGCGCACGTAAGAGTCGAGATCAAGGACGCGCCGCAGACCGCGCGGACGCAATTCCTGACGAAAGAAGATGCTCGGCGACTCGTTGACGGCTGCGTAGAGCCGCACCAGCGGCTGTTCGTCCTGATCGCCCTCGCCACCGCCGCGCGTCATCAGGCGATTCTCGATCTGCGTTGGGATCGCGTGACGTGGCCGCAGGGAACTCCAGAGCCGGCATACGGCGACCGCGAGTTCAATACAGTGCCTGTCAGTGAAGCGATTCCAGGCGTAAAATGGGGCGAAATCGCGAAGGACATGCGAATCGTTGACTTCACTAAGAGCACGATGAAGGGACCAATTCATTTAGACCTTGGCGCCGACGTTGGCCGTAAGAAGAAACCAATTGCAGTCATCCATCCGTCAAATGCGCGTCTCTATCAGGCGTTGCGCGACGCCTACAAGGCGCGGACAACAGATTACGTGATCGAATACAAGAAGGCTGGCGTCGGCTCGAAGATCGAGCGCGTTGACCTGTCCGACGCCTACCGCCGAGCGGGACTGAAACGACCGAAGGCGCCGCAGCACATTCTCAAACACACGGCGATTTCCTGGATGATGCAAGAAGGGCGTGAAGTCGCCAAGATCGCGGCCCTTACCCGGACCAGCATTGCAACCATCGAGAAGGTGTACGGTCACCTAGCGCCTAAGCATTTTATCGAGACGATTGGCAACCTGCTCACCATCGATTGAGCCGCAGTTGCTGACCAAGAGAGCGTCACTGGCGCCGATCTCGACCGTCCAGGCCATCACGTACCCGAGCACGCTCCCAGCCGTTGGCGAGCGTCCTACATCATCGTCAGTCAACGCATTGTTGTTCTGTCTTCGTTCGCGTGCGACACTTTTGCGCTTGACTCGATCCCGCCGACGTTGCAGCCGGGCCACAAAATGACTATATTGGGTGAAGGGATCCCCGAAAACGATGAAGCTCCGAGCGGTTTGCCGCTGCTCGGAGCTTCTGGAATGTCAACAACGGTGTGGTAGCCGTTCAACCTTGAGAGTTCGAATATATGTCAATTCATGCCTCAGCACAAGCGACTACTCGTGTCGCGACGAAGAAACTGACCCGTGACGAAGTTCTATCCGCATTGCGCACGGTTTTGGCTTGGAACGGAGCAGTTGGTAGCCGACAAGCGAGCCCGACCGACGTCGAGCGCTATGCGTCAGCAAGTGCCACTATCATGGCTTGGACCGAAGCGGCGAAAAAAACCTTCGCCAGCGACCCGGCCTACATCGCCGGAGCCTTAGTGTACGCTTCCGCGCGAAATAGTTTTCCATCTGACAACGCTGATTTCCTCGACGGATGCGCGAATTATTACAAAGCGCACGGTTATCTGACGCCGAAACAAGTCGCAAGTCTCTCTGACTCCCGGCTGGTCGATTGCCTCGGCATGGGTGAAGACTTCATCAACGCGGCTTTCGATATCGAGTCAGACGTTATAGGCATCCGCAAAAAGATGAAAAAAGCCAAAGAGAAGGCCGAAGCGAAGGCTGCGAAGCTGGAAATCGCCGTTGGTGAAGCGAGCGAAGATTCGTTTCGAATCGGACATGACCGCCCGAAGGATCAAGCCGCGAAGGTCATCGATCTCTTGGTGAAGAACAACGCGGCCTGTCCGACGCTCTTCCGCATGGGAGATAAACTTGTCAAGCTGTCGCTCCATCCTGACACCAAGCAGGCAAGCACCACCGTCCTTGACTGGAAGGGAATGCAACAGGAGATTGAGGAACACACCACGTGGTATCGGATCAATCCAGCTAGCGACGAGAATCCGCGCGACTACAAGGCAACGCCGCAGATCGTTGCGGAGACCGTCCTAGCTAAGATCGGGCCGCGACTATCCCGTCTGGACATGATCGTGGGCACGCCGTTCTTCGATTCGAACGGAAACCTCGTTGCGACTCCAGGCTTTCATGAACAAGCGCACGTCTACTATTCGCCGACTCATGCACTCAACGCCACGTTACCGCCTGACGACCCGACTCCAGACGACGTTGCGCGAGCGCTCGCCGTCGTCATGGAGCCGTTCGAGGAATTTCCCTTCGACGATCCAGCGGCCAAGGCGCATACGCTGGCGATGCTGTTTCAGCCGACTGTGCGGCCTATGATCGACGGCGCGTGTCCGCCCTTCATCATCACGAAGCCAGCGCTGCCTTCGGGCTCACGAACAGGAGGAACACTACTCGCGCAAGTCGTCCATAACATTTGCTACGGATGCGACGCGGGGACCGACACTGTTCCTGACTCTGAGCGCGAATGGAAATCAACGTTCGTCACGAAGCTACTCGAAGGGACCGCAATGATCCTGTTCGACAATGTACCGACGAAGTACACCCTCAACGCAGGAACACTGAACGCGTTCGCCACGGGCGCGACGATCAACATGCGCATTCTTAACGGCAACACCAGCGTCAATCAGGAGAACACGGGAATGCTCGTGTTCACGGGAAATGCCGTGAAGACGAACGAAGAGATGAAGAAACGCAGCCTCTTCATCTACCTCGACACGCATCTCGCCGACTCGTCGCAGGGCCGAACGTTCAAGCGCAAGCCTCTGACATCTTGGGTACGCAGGAATCGCAGCGATATCGTCTCGGCTCTACTCGTTCTCGTTCGGAGTTGGATTGCGGCCGGAATGCCCCATCCGAGGCATGGTCGCGAGCATGCAGGATATGAGACTTTTTCTTATGTGATCGGCGGCATCCTCGACCACGTCGGCGTAGACGGTTTTCTGATGGATCACGCGGTCAAGAATCGGAGCGTAGCGTCGGAGTCCAGCGCTATCACCGACTTCGTGAAGCTCTGGCATGACAGGCACGGGCTTGACCCTGTCAAAGTCAGCACTCTTGTCGATATCCTCACCGTTCACCGCGATTCACTCGGCTTTCGTTGGCTGAGCGAAGACCCGTCGAAGTGGAACGGGAAGCTCGGCTCTGAGCTTTCGGATGCCCTAACGGCGAAGTTTGACGTTGGCGACGGTGTGACCGTTGGCATTGAGAAATTGCCGCGCGGTTCTGACGGACAGAGATATCGGCTGGTGAAGGACGTCCGACCATAGCGCCATGTTGCCATGTTAGCCATGTTAGCCCTCGCAATCCCCGCGTCCGTCGGCCTCCCACGGCGAGGGGAAGACATCTCCTACTTCCCCCGTAGATGCACATACACCTTCCGAAGGCCCTACTTAGAACGCGCATGGGTCGATTATCAGACGTCGGAATAATTGGTCTAAAAGCCCCTGTTCATGCGGCTTTGCTGATGACTCTTCTATCTTTTTCTCTTATTTTATATCTCAACATTGGAAATCTTATGAATCCGCCCTGGAACCTCAAGGTATAACGCGGAATCCGAGGCATCAAAATTTCAGTTTTTCCTCGCCCAAGACACCCTACACACCCTACACACCCTACACTGACGACGCTCTGTGACCAGTTTGAGCCGCATCTCGGTCGGTGCGTCCGTTGGCATTCGACGGCGAAAGGGAGACTCTCCTACTTTCCCCGCACCATAAGTGTCTATACATCCACCTATAATGAACTGTTCGAAGGGAAGGGTCAAATGAACGGTCCGACGATCAGTTGGCGGATGATGAGAGCAAAAGAGCCCTATTCATGCGGCTTTGATGGCGACTCTTCTATCTTTTCCTCTTATTTTATACTGAACTCTTGGAAATCTTATGAATCCGCTCTGGAGCCTCAAGGTATAACGCGGAATCCGAGGCATCAAAATTTCAGTTTTTCTTGGCCCGAGACCCCTACATGCCCTACACACCCTACACTGACGGCGCTCTGTGAGCCGATTGAGCCCGTAAATAGACGGTGAGGCGTGTATTGAGTAGTGTAGGGGGGGTGAGTCTCGAAATCATCGGCCGACGCGCTAGAATGTGTTGGCCACGCCGTCCCGAGGAAACGATTCCTCAACAGCTCTGCGCTATCTTCTTCCTATGACGCAGCGAGGCGGCGGACGCCGAAGGCCAAAAAGCGGACATCAGGCAAGACCAGTGTGGCTTCCAGAAAAACATGGTTAATGAATAAATCCGAGTTCGTCTTGCCTCATGTCCGGGTCTCGCTGTCTCGCCTCAGTTTGTAAGGCTCGCCCCGTCTTGAAAATCAGTGTAGCGCCGATGTCCTAATTTTCCGTTTCCAGGATGGCACGGCGCCGGGCCGACAAAACTATCATGATATCGTGGAACTCTGGAACCGTGATCCCATGATCCCGCATCACTCCAGCAAGCCAGCACCACCGTTCTCTAGCGCGCTCATCCTGTCGGCCCCGCCTTTGGTTTCGCTGATGGCAACGTGCGCGGTTCGACTATTCCATGGTAGGCGGCTCGCACGTCGGCCCGATGAACGGTGCCACGTTGCCATGATAATCAGTCTACGCATGTTTTCGCAGGAATCGGCAAATCGTCTTGCTTGTCGTCGGGACGCCGAAGTCCAGCTTCACGAAGTTGGCGATGGCCCTCGACGGCGTTCCCTTGGCGTGAAGATCGAGAACGTAGTCACGCAGGGCCACATTTGGCGCCAGACGGCGTTCCTTGCCCTCGCCGACCACACGAGCACCGAAGGGAACGATGCCGCCTAGGTAGGCGCCAGCGGCCTTCTGGTGCTGCTTGGCTTCGCTGATGCGCTCGCTGATGCGCAGTCGCTCAAACTTGGCGATCTGGCCCATCATGCCGAACACAAGCTGCGAGGTCGCATCCTCGCCGATGGGCTTCAAACCGAGGTCGCAGAGCACGAGGTCAACGCCCCGCTTGTGTAGCGCCGTCAGCGTCATCTCGGCATCTGCCGAGTTGCGGAAGGCTCGATCAGCCTTGCAGGCAATCACGAGGTCACCAGTGCGCAGCGATGCCCACAACGCAGCACCTTGCGGCCGATCACCGAACGGCACTGAACCCGAGACTCCTTCCTCGACAAAGATGGCAGCGAGTTCCCATCCGTTGGCGCGGGCGACGGTCTCAATCTGCGCTTGCTGTGCTGACAAGCTTACACCTTCGTCGGCTTGTCTTGTCGTCGATACCCGCACGTAGCCGAAAGCTCGCTTCGTTGTTGTCGTCGATTTCGCCTTGCGAGCCATCGTCGCTACCCCGTTTCTGATGGCCAAGTTATACCCCATTTTGCAGTCCATGCTAAAGCATAGGGAGCGGACGTAGTTATCAGAACGTTACTCACTTTTGGCCCGTAATTTGCCGAACACCTTTTCTCTGAGTGCTTCTGTGTGCATGCGCAATAAACAACTTGAATCGTCACATCAGTCGTCGGCGCGTGCGACACCATACTCGCGACCCATAGCCTTGTTACGTAAGCGTGTCGCGGTTACCGATGACCGCTTCCCTTTCACGCAAACGTTCATCTGTAATTCGCTTATCTAAGCTCGCCTTGACGCTGATCTGTTGCAGCTCTGGAGCACGAGCCGAAGTGACGTCGTTGTCGCGCCTGAAAAATAACGACCGTATGGCACCAGACACCCGTCCACCCATGGCCCTGTTTCACCCGCGAGTTACTTTGTGCAAATTGCGGACACAAATTGTGCGGAACCCTTGTAATGTGCGCGTTTCGTTCCTACATCTTCTTAATAAGAAGGATTTACGCAAATGCTCGATGCTGCAATCGCTCTCACCGCATTCTATCTCCCGAAATCCCGAGAGGGATCGCCCGTAACCAGACTCCCCGATGCGTTGATCGCGCGGCCTAACGATTGGGGAGTCTGGATAATCGGTGAGCCGCATCAGTGGGCGTTGAACATTCTGACGTTCGTCGGAGACGACGCATTTGCAGCGTTAGTTGCTGGTTCCGAGAATCCGTCAATCTATGGACGTTTCGCCGTTGTCGTTTCTCTGAAAGCTGACGGGACACCTAAGTTGATCAAATACGGCGCATCAGCGCGATGCGCAGCGAAGTGGAGCGCGCGGAAGGTTCGCAAGATCAGAATCGACGTTTCAGAAGCTGAGAAATTGCATTCAGCGCACGGCCGCAAAGCGGCAAGGGTGTCAAACGATGAATACACCAGCTTTGGAGCTTGAACAATGACCGACGATACTCACCGAAAGGCTGTTGATGCCGCCGTCCGCGCGCGATTGCTCGCGAATGAAAATCTGGATCATGAGCAAATCGATAATATGATGCGTGTCGCCTATGAGACGCTGAAACTGTCGGTCATCCCTGGCAAGTCGGGCATGCATATTAAGCCCGATCATGCAGCACGGTTCGTCTCGTCCATGTTAGAGAGGCCAGGATTCCGTCGCGACAAAGGCGGAACCAAGTCAGCGCCGACCGACGGTTTCAACGAAGCGGAATTTCGAGCACTCCCGCCAGCCGAACGGCTCAGGCTCATCAATCGAGGACTCAGTCGTGATTCTGACGGAAAAATTCGACCAGCCGTCTCAGTCAAGCGAGACTCAGACGGACGCTATACGACGTCTTGAAGCGCTCGCAGCCTACGGGATCGATATTTCCGCACTCGCGCCCGACGTTCTTACGTCGCGGGAATTGGTAGCCTCGCCACCACCGAAACCGATTCGTAAGGCGAACCCGTTCAGTTTGCCGTTGCCGGAGCCGACCCGCGAGCTTTCGGACACCGAATGGCAGCTATTAGCGCCAATTCTCCCGGACAATTCATGGTCGCGAATAAAGAACCGTCGCGCGGTCGATCTCTTGATTAAATTTGTTATTCAAGGCGTCCCGTGGTCTCAATTAGGAGGCCGAGACGGAAACGCTTTGCGCGAAAAAGTGGCGCGCCGCGCACGTGGTCAACAAAAGTGGAACACGGCGGCAACAGTCGCGCTTCAACAATTCGAAGACACGCATTTCGGCGAGCAAGTTTATAGGACTCTGCGGTGGATGTATTCGGGCGACGTCAGTCTAGTTGCTTGGCGGCGCGGAATCGGCGCCACCGCAAGTCGCCAGAACCTCGCCAAAGAAAGCCAAGGGTAAGGTATTGTTGACCGATGACGGACAACTCCGGCCGCCATCGCGCCGGCCTGTCATGGCGGCAGAGTGGCGCGTTGTCACGAGGGTCGGCTGATAGCGCGGTCAGGGTGCGACGGCATTCATGAACGCCGTTATACAAAATCGGAAATCCACGCCTTTTTGAACTTGGTGGTCTTCTGTCCGCCGATGGTGTCGGCAACCGGGTGAACACCGTCGAGCCATTTACGCTGCTGTTGCCGTGATCGGTCCCACAAGGTCGGGAATTGTCAGCTTCTTGTCGAAGAACATGACCTCAGTGCCCTCGCTCCTGTGTCTCGCGCTGTAGCCGACAATATACGTGCGATGAGCACACTTGCTGTAAAGTTCGCGGATGGGCGCCGCGTTGTCGTAAGATACGATCCAACGCTGCCTATCAATATGCTTTTGAACAAACTCCGCAAGGAATGCGTGATCCTCATGCCCGTAGTAGTCATAGTAGAGGTCTCGGCCCTTCGTGTAGTAGGGCGGGTCGAGGTAAATTAGCGTCTTCGGTCCCCACTTTTCGCTTCCGCCCCGCAGAAACTTGAGTGCGTCCTGTCGTGTGAGGTAAATGCGGTTCTTGAGCTTGGCTATGGATTCCACGCGGAAGATCAATTCCTGAGCGTTATAGCGAGCATCTATTTTCCAAGGGCCTGTCTGATCGCGACCACCGATGATGCCGCCATTCAAGATACCGGATCGGTTCGTTCGGTTGAGAAAAAACGTAGCGAAGCCCAGCGTTAGAGCGTCGTGGTCGGAAGCGTTCGCTAGCACGAGCTTCTGAGCATCCCAAGACGTGACTGAAAGAGGCGTGTCCCGGATCAGCTTGCACAGTTTCTCGGTATCTCGAAGAACGCTCCGCCAGAAGGCGTGAACGGGGCGACTAATGTCATTAATGCGGATGCTCGATACGTATTCCTGCAAGAGCAGTTCCATCGCAACTGCGGCACCGCCCGCGAATGGCTCAACGTATTCACCATCCGACAAGCCATTCTCGACAATGATCGCCTTAACGTAGGCAGCGAGTTTTCCCTTGCCGCCTGGATAGCGAAGTGGGCTGAAATGGATTAGCCGCGATGGCGCCTTCATGCCCAAATCCGTGTCAGCAGTGGCTGCGCGTTATCCCACATCGCAGTAAGATCGCCTTCCAAAGGCGTGGAGAAGCGGCTGTGAACGTATGAGTGCAACGTCTCAAGCGAAAGCAAGCTGTTTGGGTCAGAGGCCAGTTTCGAGACGCTGGTAAAGTCCTTCCTCGTAGCACCCTTTGTCACGAAATCCTCGATGCACTCAAGAACTTTTGTCTTTAGACTTTTGTCGATCTCTCGCGAGCCCTTGGGAGGCATAAAGGTCAACTTGCTTCCTATGGCAACTAAGTGGTGATCGACAGATAGCTCAAGGAAGACCCGAAACAGAACCGAGATGGCATGGCGGTTCTTAGAGAGTTGGAGTGTCTTCAATTCCTCATAAAGTTCGGACGGCTTGCCATTCACCAACTTTAGAACGTAAGGCTTCGGCACAATGGCAATTCGCGGCGGCGACGTGATGGAGCGAGGCTTGGGTGATGACGAAGGGCTTGCAGGTGTGACCGGTGATCCCTTCGGGGACGACATCAGTTGATCAAGATTTTGTGCTGGAATTCGCTTGGTGAGGTCAGGCTTGTCGTTCTTGCTCAGCCCCACCACGTAGCCAACCATCTGGTCTTTCTTTTTGAGTGCCGTAACGTTGACCGTCTTCTGTGCAAGATCGAGCACGATGCGCTTGAGGCCTTTTATCAACTCGGCAGCAGGTACGGTGCTGAAAAGTTCGTCCTTCTTGAGATCTAGTCCCAGCAGATTTCGCACGTCCGGCGTCTCCAGCAAGCGTCGAAGCGTGGTGATGAATCTTCCGTTGAGCGATGCATCTTCTTCGGCCGTAAGGTTTCCGTGCTGTCGGACGAACTCAAGCGCTTGTAGTGCCGGATCGCCGCCACGGAATCTGGCGGTCGCCTGACCATTCCACCTCACTAGTCCACGACCTTCATCCTCGTCGGTGTGTCGGCGCTGTATCCAGGGTGCCGCGTCCTGGCGTGTCGTCTCGACGCAGTTGATCGGCTCTACCTTCGTCGAATCGAAAGTCTTCGCGGCTGCCTCAAAACGCTTCTTGATGGCGTTTGAGAGTGTCAGATTGGTGAGCACACTCGGATTGTGAAGTATCTTTAGCGCCGCAATTCGGCGATTGCCTTCGAGCACCACCCACTTGTCTGATTGCTCTGCCGACCTTTCGACGAACCAGTGGTCGATAGGGCTGAGCCCTTCTTCAACGATGCTGTCAGCAAGATTGGCCAACTTCTCCTGCTGATCGTCAAGGACCTGCTGAAGCGCGTCGCGCTGGTTCGCGACAGGCGGAATGCGAGGGTTGCTCTGGTCCAGCAGCAGCGACCCGATTTTGAGCTTTTTCGGAACCATGAAATTGCGCCTTGGTTGCTTCTGCCTCCGCCCGCGAATCAGGCACCCTAAAATTAGCTCAACCTAGAGGGCTTGCGCGGAAGAACCACCCGTCATCTGGACTCTCTCCACCAACTTATGCCGCTCTCCCGGCAGAAGAGGTCCTGCCGCCCCGCCCGTGCGCCGCGTCTTGACCGCTTAGAGGCTGCTCAAGCCGTTCGGTTCACAGCGCGCGAAAAGCCGAAGCCGACGGAGACCGTCGTTGCGGGATATCGCACTCCCTGTTTCTGTACACAGAATGAGTGCATCGGACTGACCTTCGGCGCGAGTTCCCGCCTCGTTGCCGGCTTGTTCACGGTGCTTCGGGTGATATTCGCCTGTAAAATAAGGCTTCTGCGGGAGCTACCAAGGGAGTGCTCTACCACTGAGCTACGGCAGCCTGGATCCTTGGCGGCCCGACTTCACGACGCGGCCGCTTTGGTGCCGGGTACGTGCCACAGTGGTTACCGGCTGGCAAGCGCGTTCTCTCATGCCCTATTTTTGTTCTTTTTTTGTTCTGTCGATTGCGCTAGCATCCGAGACATCGAAGCGTGGTTGCGGAGGTGAGACATGGGCAACTCCGAACTGTCATATGTCGCGGAGCCGGATCCGGTCCCGGAGAGAGCCGAGGCGATCGATGGGTTGATCGGCGAAGCGCTGCGTCGCGGCAGGGGCGCGAGATCGAACCGTACCGGACGGTTCGAAACCCAGAGTGCGGAAGCCTTCGACGACGGATGGGATCTGCCGGCGGACGCATCGCCGACGCGCACCACCGTTCGCGACGAAATCGCCAAGAGCATCATTTCGCGCAACGACAGTCCCGATTTGTCGTTCGAGCAATCGATCAACCCTTATCGTGGCTGCGAGCACGGCTGCATCTACTGTTATGCGCGGCCGACGCATGCCTATCTCGGGCATTCGGCCGGGATCGATTTCGAGAGCATCATCTACGCCAAGACCAATGCAGCCGCACTCCTGCGCAAAGAGCTTTCGCGGCCAGGCTATGTTCCGAAGACCATCGCGCTCGGCGCGGTGACGGACCCTTACCAACCGGTCGAGCGCGGCCTGCGGATCTCGAGATCGATCCTCGACGTTCTGGAGGAAGCCTCGCATCCGGTGGGCATCGTGACGAAATCAGCGGGCATCCTGCGCGATCTCGACGTCCTCGCGCGCCTCGCCCAGCACCGTCTGGTGAAGGTCGCGATTTCCGTGACCACTCTGGACCGGGGACTGTCCCGCAGCATGGAGCCGCGCGCCGCGACGCCGGAAAAGCGCCTCGATACCATCCGGCAGCTGACGCAAGCCGGCATTCCGGTGACGGTCATGGTGGCCCCGATCGTACCGGCACTCAATGATTCCGAGATCGAGAAGATTCTGGAGGTGGCAGCCGATGCCGGCGCTACGGAAGCCGGATACGTCCTCCTGCGTCTGCCGCTCGAACTCAAGGACCTGTTTCGGGAGTGGCTGCAGACCGACCATCCTGACCGGGCCAAGCGCGTGATCTCACTGCTTCGTTCCATGCACGGAGGTCGCGACTACGTCGCCACGTTCGGCCATCGGCAGCGCGGCAGCGGGCCATTCGCCGAACAGATCGCGGCCCGCTTCCGGCTGGCGCTGCGGAGGCTATCGCTCAATCAACGCACACTGCGCCTCAGGACCGATCTCTTCAGGCCACCTGGCGGCCGAGGCAGCCAGCTGCAGTTGCTCTGAGGGAAGTTGCTCCATCACAACAACGCCCGCGATCGGAGAAGTGCGAAGGCCATGGCCCCGACATTCGCGCAAGCGGCTTCGGAAAGTTCGTTCGTAGCCTCAAATCTGCCAATCTCGCACTTGACGCTCACAGCGCATGGGTCGGGGTGGGGTGACCTGCGTGTTGGGGGCAGACGTGACGGGTATTCGATATTCGACGGGAGGTACGACGGCAGCGCCGCCGTTGCCGCCAAGAACCATGATTGGCCAGGTGCCGGTGGCATTGCAGGCCTTGCTGGTCTGGGTCTCGATTGCGATCGGGCTCGTTACGGGAGGCCCAACCGCCGCGGCTGCAGGACAGCCAGCCGTCAGCCTCGATTACTCGTGCCGTCTGGATGGCGGGCGGATCGGCCTGGTACCGTCCACGGAACAGACTTATCGCATCATCGGCTCTCGCCAACGACAGACGATCACCGCCTGCAACCGAACCAACGCGAGCGGCTGTCACAGCATCGTGATCCATCGCTTCATCTTCGATTGCGACGGCTTCCGAGTGCCCTGGATCGAAGCTTCGGAAGCTCTCCTTGGGGGACGTCCCTGGAAGGTCGCCGTCACCGGCGGGAGAATGACGCTGCACGACTGGTCGTCGCCCGGCGATCGGCATGGAAAAACAGCCATCTCGCTGCCTGTGGGCTTTGCGCCGTCGCCCATCGGCGGCCTTCGCTTCACGACGCTGCCGACGACGGATCGCCGCGACCTGCGTTTGACGGGAGAGGCCCGCTCGAAACCTGTCATGCCGGCTCCGACCCTCGTGCCGAGCCGCGCTCCGGAGCCGGTCGCGCCGACCGTCGCCGTCAATGCTGTGCCGCCCGCCCTGCCGGCCGACGACGACGCCGGATGGACGGCGACCGTTTCCTACGCCAGCGACAGCAGCCCGCAGGCGGGCTGGCCGGCGCCGAACCGTCAGGCGATCTCGGACGTCCTGCTCGTTTCGATCGCGCTCGCGGCCCTTTTGCTGAGTGGATCGGCCGTCCTCGCGCGGCAGATGATGGGGCCGTCAGAGATGCCGCCGGGTCTGCTCCGGTTGATGCCGGCAGGGGCAGGCGCAGCGCGTGGCCCGGGAGTGCCGCCGCCGCCATCGAAGCCGAGTTCAGCGGCAGGGACCGAACTGCCACCCGAGAGTTCGGCCAAGCTTTCGGACACGCTGGGGGAAGCTGCATCGTGGGCGGCCGTCCTCGAAATGCAATCGACGGCCACACCACTCCTGCTGCTGGTCAAGCAGATGGTCGCCGATCACGTACGGGAGGGCGAACTCAACGCGATCCTGACCTCGGACCTGGAGCGGATTTCGGATCGCCTCGACGGGCCGGAGCTCGCGACAGCGCTCGCGAGTCCGACGGCGGAGGCCGCGCGTGCGCTCTATTGTCAGATTCTCGCCGAAATCGAGCGCATCCGTACGATCGCGCGGATCGAGCATCAGAGGGCGCTCGATGTGCAGGCCGTGGCGCAGAGACCGCCAGCCACGACAGAGGAGGCGTATCGGTTCCTCGGCGTCAACCCGAAGGCCGAGGAAGGCATGGCGAAGCGGCTGGTCGACGCGCTACGGCAGAACTGGCATCCCGATCTGGCGCGCGACGAGGCGGATCGTTGCGAGCGGGAAGACCGTATCAAGCGCATCAACGCGGCGTGGGATCTCATTCGCAGCCGTTGAGGGGCTTCGATCCGTCATCCGTCGATCGGCAGCGTGCATTCATGCCGGCGGTGCGTGTGATGGGCATGTGCTTGCAAGCCAGATCGTCTATTGTGGCGCCCATCATGTCCGCAAAGGAATGGGTGCATCGTGCTGATACTCGTGATCGGGCTGCTTCTCTTCATCGGGGCCCATCTGGTTCCGACCAGCCCCGATCTCCGACGTTCGCTCGCCTCGAGGTTCGGCGAAGGTGCCTACAAGGGCCTCTTCTCGCTCCTGTCGCTTCTCGGGTTCGCGCTCATCGCCTACGGCTATCACAAGATCCAACTCAATCCCGGCAAGAACCCCGTCCTCTGGACGCCGCCGGCTTGGGGACGCCACGTGACGCTGACGCTGATGCTGCCCGTGTTTCCGTTGCTCGTTGCCACCTATCTGCGCGGCAGGATCGCGGCCGCGGTGCGGCATCCCATGATCACGGCCGTCAAGCTGTGGGCGCTGGCGCATCTTTTCATCAGGGGCGATCTCGCGTCGCTGCTGCTATTCGGCGGGCTGCTGGCGTGGGCGGTGTACGACCGGATCAGCCTCAAGTCGCGAGATCCTGCCGGAGCGGCGACGGCGGGCACGGGGCCGCTTGTCAACGATGCCATTGCCGTTGCCGGCGGACTGGCCCTCTATTGGGCGTTCGCCAAATGGGGCCATGCGGCACTGATAGGCGTCGGCATCATCCCGTAACCAGATCGGACATGAAAGCGCCGGATTGGCGCGCCAGTCCTTTGGTCGACGTACCGTCGGGCCCAGTAGGCGGCAACCTTTCGCTTCCTGTCGCGCCACGATATAGCACTGCTGCATACCTGAGCTGCCTCGGGCCCGATCAAAGGGCGCGGATGGCGCGCCAACGACAAGTACAGGGACGGACGTACGGATGGTCGATCGCGGCGACAGCTTCCTGAAGGAAGTCAACGAGGAGATGCGGCGCGAGCGGCTGCTCAAGTTGTGGGAGCAGTACGGCACGTTCTTCATCGCGGCTGTGATTTTCTTCTTCCTTGCGCTCGTCGCCTATCAGTGGCGGCAATCGCAGGCTGTCACCGCGCAGGAGCAGCTCGGCGCCCAGTTCGAGGCGGCCGCCAAACTCGCGAGCGATGGCAAGACCGACGACGCGCTCAAGAGCTTCACCGAGATCTCCAAGGCCGGGTCTGCCGGTTACGAGCAACTCGCCCAGCTGCGTATCGCCGCCACCCATGCAAAGGCTGGCCGGACGGCCGAAAGCCTGGCGATCTTCGAGTCGCTCGCCGGCCGCTCGGACAGCCCTGAAATCATGCGTGATTTCGCCGCACTGCAAGCTGCCATGTTGAGACTTGATCAAGCCGACTGGACGGAACTCAAGAATCGGCTGACACCCTTGACAGAGGACAAGCGTGCATGGCGCGTGCTGGCCCGCGAAATGCTGGGTCTCGCCGCTTTTCGCGCCGGGAAAATCGACGAAGCCACGAAGCTTTTCGAGCAGAACCTGGGGGACCGGTCGACCTCGGCAGCGGCAAGTCGCAGGGCGCAGGACATGCTCGCCATCTTGACCGACGCCGCTGCTGCTTCCGCAGCGAAGGTGACGCCAGCGGGTGGCAGTTCGACAGACAAGCCGGACGCCGCAAAGGGGCCGGCCGACAAGAAGTAGGTGACTGGATGGGGGTCTGGCCGATGGGGGGTGGCTGTTCTCGAGCCCGGGCGATGCGCCGGACAGCATCCGGTTATGCCGGGCTTGCAGTCATGGCAGCCGCACTTGCGGCCGGTGGATGCTCGGGCGGACCCCAGCTCCCGAAGATCACAGATCTCAATCCGTTCGCCGAAAAGGAAGTGCCGCTTCCCGGCAAGCGCATTCCGGTCAGCCTCACGGAAGGCCGCGCCGGCCTCGACGTGGCGCCGGCCGACAGGCCCATCGTGCTGCCGCCTGCCCAAAGCAATGAAGCATGGCCCCAGCCGGGCGGCACAGCGCGCAATGCGGCCGGCCACGTGGCGCTCGGCGGCAGCCTGCGCCAAGTGTGGAGCGCGGATGCCGGCAAGGGATCGAGCAGCTACGGCAAACTTACCGCCAGTCCCATCGTCGCCGACGGGCGCGTCTTCGTCCTCGATACGCAGGGACGTGTGACTGCGTTCTCTTCGGGCGGCTCCGTGGCCTGGCGCGCCAGCGTGACACCGGCGGGCGAAAAGGATCACAAGGGTTTCGGCGGAGGTCTCGCGGCCGATGGCGGGCGCGTGTTCGCCGCAACCGGGTTCGGCCACGTCGTGGCGCTCGACAGCCAATCCGGCAAGAAGCTTTGGGAACGCAATCTGTCTTCGCCGATCCGGTCCTCGCCGACCGCGGCGGACGGGCGCGTGTTCGTCGTCTCGTCCGATGGAATTGCACGTGCGCTCGCCAGCGCCGATGGCGCCGAGCTCTGGGTTTACCAGGGGATCGTCGAGCGGGCGCAACTCCTGACCAATGCGTCGCCGGCCGTGAGCGACGATGTCGCGATCATGCCCTACCCCTCGGGGGAGGTGGTGGCCCTGCGCATCAAGGACGGGCAACCCGCATGGACCGAATCGCTCGCGCGGACCCGCCTCGCCTCGTCGCTCGGATCGATGACGGATGCCGCACGGCCCGTCGTCGACGGCGGAACCGTGTTCGCCGTCGGCCATTCGGGGCGCATGGTGGCCACCAGCGTGAAGGATGGAAACCGGCTCTGGTCGCTCAATGTGCCCGGCATCCAGGCCCCGGCCGTCGCGGGCGAGACGGTGTTCGTCGTCGATACGGCCGGACAACTCATGGCCATCACGCGGCGCGACGGGAAGATCCTCTGGACCACCAAGCTGCCCGGTACCAACACGTGGTCGGGGCCCGTGCTCGCGGGAAACCGGCTTTGGCTGACGTCGAACAAGGGCGATCTCGTGGGTGCCGACGCGGCAACCGGCAAGGTCGATGCGAAGCTCAACTTCGGCACGCCAAGCTATATCGCCCCCATCGTGGCCGGCGGGCGGCTCTATGTGCTGACCGACACGGCGCGCCTCATCGCGTACAATTGAGACGGGTCGGCGCGCGTCAGACGTGAATGGATGCTGCGACCGCTAACAGCAGCGCGAACGACAGCATCCCGGCTGTGAAGATCATCGGCATGGCGGGTCTCACTCCTGTCTTTGCCGTTTCATTGACTGACGGCCTGACAGGCATCTGGTGACTGGCCCCGCGCAGTGACAGATTTCCTCACAGCAGCGTGAGTCGAATTGATCCTTGCGAGCCTATCGCAAGGGCGATCAGCCTTCGGACACCCAACGCACGAACCTCGGGTTTGGCGACTTGAACGGGATCACGCTCGCGACCGACTCGCGAGGCGCTTCCACCTGGCCGATGCTGCGATCGATCTCGCGGATCGCGCTCAGGATCGCGCCATGCACTGCCGACAGGTGCGCCTCGCGCGCCATGTCGTCCGCCATGTAGAGGAGCGTCTCGCGGACCGTGTCCAGATCGATGCGCGCGGTCGCCGGTTCATGGCGTCGGTCGTCCCGCATGCTGCTCACTCCACACAAAACTGAATGAACCGTAAAGGTTTGACCGATAGCAGCACCAGAGGAGTGCGCGGTCAAGGAAGTCTTTGAGAACTCTATGTTTCTGTCCCATTTTGGGACATAGAAACTTTGCTGCCCGGGGTTGTCCGCCGACAGTCTTTTTACCTCTTTTGTTCAAGTTGGCCCCACGGCGAGAGAGGCGCGGGCGGTCGTACCGCGCCAGCAGGAGTCGCCGCTGGAGGTTCCGCGTGCGCAAGTCCGGCGTTCTGATCATCGTCGAAAACCTCACGGTGCCGCTCGATCGGCGCGTGTGGCAGGAAGCGACGACGCTGCGCGATGCCGGCTATACGGTGTCGGTCGTGTGCCCGAGGGGCGGCAAGCATGTCGCCAGCTACGAAGTGCTGGACGGCATCCACATCTTCCGGCATCCGCTGCCGCTCGAGGCCGACGGCGCGATCGGCTACGCCATCGAATACTCGTCGGCTCTCTTCTGGGAGCTTCTGCTCGCCTGGCGCGCCTACTTCAAGGTCGGGTTCAACGTCATCCAGGCCTGTAATCCGCCGGATACGATCTTTCTCATCGCCGGGCTGTTCAAACTGCTGCTCGGCATTCCGTTCGTGTTCGATCACCACGACATCAATCCGGAGCTTTACGAAGCCAAGTTCGGCAAGCGCGGATTCTTCCACCGGCTGCTGCTCAAGCTCGAGCGCTGGACCTTCCGTACCGCAGACGTCTCGATCGCCACCAACGAAACGTTCCGCCAGATCGCCATCGAACGCGGTGGGATGTCACCGGAGCGGGTGTTCATCGTGCGCTCGATTCCGGACGTGTCGCGCTTTCGGCGGACGACGCCACGGGCGGACCTCAAGAACGGGCGCGCTCATCTCGTCGGCTATGTCGGCATCATGGGCAACCAGGACGGCGTCGATCTGCTGGTCGACGCCATGGCGCACCTCGTCCACACACAGGGCCGGCACGACGTGCAGTGCGTGATCGTGGGCTCGGGAACGGCGCTCGAAGGCTTGAAGGCGCAAGCCACGCGCCTCGGCCTCGACGACTACGTGACGTTCACGGGGTTCATGTCGGGCGAGCCGCTGCTCTCGGCGCTGTCGACGTTCGACATCGGCGTCATTCCCGACCCGAAGAACATCTACAACGACAAGATCTCGATGAATAAACACTTCGAGTACATGTCGTTCGGCATCCCCTTCGTCAGCTTCGACCTCGTCGAGGGGCGGAAGATCGCGGCCGATACCGCGCTCTATGCCAAGGACAATTGTCCCCGAAGCCTCGGCGACGAAATCGCGCGGCTGGCGGACGACGTCGACCTCAGGCGGCGCCTTTCAGAGGCGGGAATGGCCCGGTCGAAGGCGTTGCTGCGGTGGGAGACCGAGCGGGCGAACCTGCTCGCTGCCTACGACGCCGCGCTCGGCGTGGGCGAGACTGCCGAGGCGATCACCTCGCGGCGATTGCCGCAATCCTGAGGCTGACGACCCCAAGGTGGCGCTCACGAGCGGCGATGCTCCTCGAGCCGCGGCATGATCTCGACGAAGTTGCAGGGCCGGTGCCGGTTGTCCAGCTGCCATTTGAGGATACCGTTCCAGCCGTCCTTGCAGGCGCCCGGCGAGCCGGGAAGGCAGAAGATGTAGGTGCCGCCGGCAAGGCCGCCGCAGGCCCGCGACTGGATGGTCGAGGTCTCGATCTTCTGGAACGAGAGCATGTGAAAGACGATCGAGAAGCCGTCGATCTCCTTCTCGAACAGGGGCCGGACGGCCTCGGGCGTCACGTCACGGCCGGTGAAGCCGGTGCCGCCCGTGGTTATCACGACATCGACGGCGGGATCGGCGATCCAGCCCTGGACGCGAGCCCGGATGCGGGCCACGTCGTCGGGGACAATGGCGCGATCGACCAGTTCGTGTCCCGCCTCTGCGATCAACTCGACCAATGTCGAGCCAGACCGGTCGTCCTCCAGCTTGCGGGTGTCCGAGACTGTCAGCACCGCGATCCGGACCGGAATGAACGGACGGCTTTCGTCCAGTTTCGGCATCTCACACTCTCCTGATCGGTGCAGCCGACACGATGCGCGTCACGCCACGGCCAGCAAGGTCGAGGCCGGCCCGAGGCGTTTGACAGCGCTCGGCCGCGAGCCCGTCGCCTCGATCCGAGCCAAGGCCGTCGACAGAGGCTCGACGGCCACCGACATATGGTGGGCGTTGGCGTGCAGCAGCATGACGCCGTCGACCATAACGCCGACGTGGCCCCGCCAGAAGACCAGATCGCCGCGCATCACGCCGTCATAGAGGTCACTCTCCGGGACGGGCGAGCCGAGCGCGGCCTCCTGCATGTCGCTGTCGCGCGGCGCGGCCACGCCAGCGGCTGCGAGCGACACCTGGATCAGACCCGAGCAGTCGAGGCCGAGGCGAGTCTTGCCGCCCCACAGATAGGGCGCTCCAATGAAGCGCTCGGCCACGTCGACGAAATCCGCCGCAAAGCGCGTTGCCTCGCGCAGATGACGGACCACCACGTAACCGCCTGTCGCCAGCCTGCAGAAGCGGGCATCGGCGGAGTCCACCGTCAGCCGGGCACCCAAAGGCAATGCCATCAGCGGCGGCGCCTTGATGTCGGGCTCCGGGTAGACGAACGTGCCCAGCGCCTGCACGGTGTGGGTCGGCTCGGGCGGGCTCCAGCCGATGTCGTCGACGCGCACGTAGCCGACGTACCGATCGGTCGCGAGTTGCACCCACGCCCACCCGTCCGTTACGTCGAGCACCCCGAGCCGCTCGCCGAAGAGCGCCTCCGTCTCGAGCGGCGCCGTCGGCGACGGATGGCGACGCACGGCGGCGACAGGCTGCACCACACAGCCCTCGCGAGCCGCCACATAGCGCGGCGCGGCCACCACGTCGCGCAGGCTCTCGCAGGCGAGGTCCTCACGCCATGCGTTGACCCGGCGGTCCGGGCGGGCTTGCGAGGGACTGGTCATCGGCAACGTCATCAGGAGGTCCGTTTCGCCGGAAAGCGCTTCTCGAGGGCCGCGAAGACAGCACGGGCGACCTGCGCTTCGCCACCGCGCGGACCCAGGGCCTTGGCCTGAGGACGCCAGCCGTACATGTCGAAATGGGCGAAACGACGGGCGGTGCGGACGAAGCGCTTGAGGAAGATCGCCGCCACGATGGAGCCTGCGAAACCGCCTTCGGAGACGTTGTTCATGTCGGCGATCTGGCTATCGAGCCAGCCTTCGTAGGGTGTCCGCAGCGGCATGCGCCAGCAGGCGTCACCCATCGCATCACCGCAGGACGCGAGGTCGCCGGCCAGCTCGTCGTCGTCGCAATAGAACGGCACGATCTCGGGTCCGAGCGCCACGCGGGCGGCTCCGGTAAGGGTCGCGAAGGTGAACAGATGATCGGGCGCTTCCTCGTCGGCGAGCGCGAGCGCGTCGGCCAGCACGAGACGGCCCTCGGCATCGGTATTGCCGATCTCGACGGTGCGGCCGGCGCGGCTTCTGATGACGTCACCCGGACAGAACGCATTGCCGGAGACGCTGTTCTCTGCCGCCGCGATGAGGACCCGCAGGCGCACGTCGAGGCCGGCTGCGAGGATCATGTGGGCGAGCGCCAGCGTCGTCGCCGCGCCGCCCATATCCTTCTTCATGAGCAGCATGGCGCTCGACGGCTTGATGTCGAGGCCGCCGGTGTCGAAGCAGATGCCCTTGCCGACCAGCGTCACCTTCGGCGCATCGGCGCGGCCGGCGGTAAACTCGATCAGACGGGGCGCGCGGGGGCTCGCCCGGCCGACGGCATGAATGAGCGGGAAGTTCCCGGACAGCAGATCGTCACCGACAATCGACCGGGCCGTCGCGCCGTGGCGCGCGGCGACGGCGCGGGCAGCCGCTTCCAGCTCCGCAGGACCCATGTCGTTCGCCGGCGTGTTGATGAGATCGCGGCCTAGCGTCATGGCTTCGAGGGCTGCGACGACGCGCTTGCGAGAGACACCATCCGGCAGCGCGAGGCGTGGCGAGGGCTCACCTGCACTCGCCTTGTACCGACGGAACCGATAGGCCCCGAGCGCCCACGATACGGCCGCGAGTTCGGCATCCTCGATGCGACCGGCCAGCGCGTAGTCGCCCGGTGGAAGCAGCGGTGGCAGATGGCCGAGCAAGGTCGACGGCGGTTCGGACGGAGAAAGATCCTGTGGCTCGCCGAGTCCAAGGACCACGCCGAGCAGCACCCCCGTAGCATCCGGCAGCAGGAGATGGCGGCGCGCGGCACCCTTGAACCCCGTTATGTCCAGCCATGCGCGATGGCTCTCGGACAGGCCCGGCAGCGCCGAACCCTTCGCCAGATCGGACGGGCGCACCAGCCAGATCCGGCGCTCGGGCCGAGGGGCAGACTCCGGGACAAGGACGGCATCGATCGTCTGAGGGTCGAATGCCCGCGGCTGTTCGTTCATCGGTGCTCCATCACGCATCCCGGCGCCCGCCATGCGCGGCGTCCCGGCAAGGTCATCCTAGCGCTTATCGCGCCCGGCAGAGCCCTGACAATGCCCGCCAGCGAAGCGTGCCATTTCTTCAACACTTAAGCATTTATTGACCCGTGTATCGGAATATTCCGCTTGAGAGCGATCCGAATTCAAGCGGCCGGCGGCCGCTGCACAGGGGTAAGCGATGCGCAGCGCAAACACGTCATTCCGGAGCCTCGGAGTCCTGCGGGGCCATGCGTTCCGGAGCATCGCGCTCACAACCGCGCTCCTGCTCGGCGCCTGCGCCCAGAGCGGCGGGCCCGACCTGTCGCTGACATCCAACGCCCCCAAGTCGGTCGACATTGCCACCTCAAGCACGGGCGAGGCATCGACAGCGGAGTTGCAGAAGGCCACCGCCTACTGGGGCGAGGAGTACTCCAAGAACCCCCGCAACACGAAGGCGGCGCTGTCCTACGCACAAAACCTGAAGGCGCTCGGCAACAAGCCCCAGGCGCTGACCGTCCTTCAGAGCGCATACCAGATCGCCCCCGAAGATAACGACATCGCGTCGGAGTACGGCCGCTTGGCGCTCGAGCTCGGTCAGGTGTCGACGGCCGGCCAATTGCTCGCCCGGGCCGACAATCCGGCCAAGCCCGACTGGAAGATCATCTCGGCGCGCGGCACCGTGCTCGCCAAGCAGGGGCGCTACAAGGAAGCCATCGCATTCTACGAGCGGGCTCAGGCGCTGGCGCCGGAGCAGGCGTCCATCCTGAACAACCTCGCCATGGCGCACACCATGAACGGCGAAGCGGCGCGGGGCGAGCAGCTCCTCAGGCAGGCCAAGCAGATCGGCTCGTCCGACCCCAAGATCGAGAAGAACCTGGCGCTGGTCATGGATCTGCAGGGCAAGGGGCAGGCCGAATCCGCGGCGTTCACGACCGAGGCGACGCCTGCCGGCAAGGTGGCGGCCGTCACGACCCACTCGCTGCCGCCGGCCGCGACTCAGGCCCGCGCTCGCAGCACCGCCAAGACCGCCAGTGGCTCGCCCGACTGGAACAAGCCGCTGCCGATCGAGACCGAGGTTCCGCCCGCGCGTCCGGCACCCTCGACCAGCTCGGCGATCGATCCCGACCAGGTGATCCGCGCCGCGATGGCGGCAGAAAACGCCAAGGCCCCAAGGCGGTAAGTAGCGGCCTTCGCCACGGGCCGGCGCCAAGCGCGGCTCAGCCCCGCAGCAGGTGCTTCGCGATGTTGAGCAGGTGAATCTGGCTCGTACCCTCGTAGATGCGGGCGGCACGGACATCCCGATAGAAACGCTCGATTCCCCGGCCCTTGACGTAGCCCTGGCCGCCGAAAATCTGCACCACGCGATCAGCGACCCGGCAGCACATCTCGGTCGCCATGTACTTGCAGAGCGAGACGTCCATGGTCACGTCCTCGTCGCGGTCGCGCTTGCGCGCCGTTTCGAGGATGAGAGCTCGGGTGGCCTCGATCTCGACCTTGCATTCGGCGAGCATCGCCTGGACGAGCTGGAACTCGCCGATGGGGCGACCCGACTGGTGGCGCTCGCGGGCGTAGGCGACGGCTTCGTCGAGCATGCGGATGGCGGGGCCGGTCGAAAGCGCCGCGAGATTGATCCGCTGCTTGTTCAGGCATTTCATGACCGTACGGAAGCCCTGGCCCGGAACGAGGCCGATGATGGCTTCGCCCGGTACGCGGCAATCCTCCAGATAGACCTCGCCGATGGGAGCCCCCTCCTGGCCCATCTTGGGGGTGGAGCCGCTCGTCGTCAGGCCCGGCGTGCCCCGCTCGATCAGGAATGCCGTCACGCCCGCCGCGCCCCGCTCCGAGCCGTCGGTACGCGCCAGCACCGTAAAGAGGCCGGCGATCGGTGCGAGCGTGATGTAACGCTTGGCGCCGTTGAGCACGTAGCTGCCGTCGGCGGCCCGTTCGGCGCGGGTCTGCAGGGCCGTCGCATCGGAGCCGGCCATCTCCTCCGTCAGCGCGAGACAGCCGATCAGTTCGCCGCGGGCGAGGCTCGGGAGGTAGCGCTGCTTCTGCGCCTCGGTGCCGTCGCGGATCAGGCACTCGGAACCGATGCCCGCGTTCTGGGCGCCGACGACGCGATAGGCCACGGAACACTGCGTCAACTCCATGAAGGCCAGCGCCAGTTCCTCGGTCGTCAGGCCGCTGCCGCCGTAGGCTTCCGGGATGCTCCAGCCGAAACTGCCGATGCCGCGCATGGCCGCGACGAGATCGGGGCCGACGTTGTCCTCCGCTTCGACGCGGTCCTCGTTCGGGATGGCCACCTCGCGGACGAAGCGACGCGTCCTTTGAAGAAGTTCGTCGAGACGTTTCTGGTCCCTGATCATGGTCTGATCCGCCCTCCCGATGGTTGCCCGTCCAAGCGCACAGCGATTACTTCTTCGCCTTCACGCGCGCCTCGATGCCCTTGACGAGCGCCGAGCCCATCGGCGGATCGTTCTCGACGCCGAGCGTCTCGGTGAGGCGGGCGAGCATGGTGTAGAAGCCGGCCATCAGAATAAGCTCGACGATCTCGCGCTCCGGCATGTGGGCACGAAGCGCGTGCAGCGCCGGCTCCGACGCCTTGCCGTTCGCCACGAGCTCGCGCGTGAAGACCAATGCCGCCTGCTCCAGGGGCGAGAAGCACGCCGCGCGATCGTCGCTCCGCTCGAGGGCCGCGATCTGCGCCTCGGTCGCGCCAAGATCGAGCGCGATCGGCACGTGCTGCATCCACTCGTACTCGCCGTTCGCGACCTTGACGGCCTGCAGCAGGCAGATCTCACGCAAACGCGGATCGAGCTGCAGCTTGCCCAGCAGAGTGCCGCCGAGCTTCATGACCGGCTTCAGGCACGTCTCGGCGTGCGCCATCATGTTGAAGATGTTGGCGGGCGCCGGAAGACGACCCAGCATCTCGCGCGCCTCGGGAGAAATCTTCTCGAGATCGGGGTAGGGGATATGGGCCATGGGGTTCTCCTCGGTTGGCCGTCAAGTCAGCGTCGGCGATCCGCTCGCGTCGGGGTCATCTGCGGGATCATCTTCGGGGTCGGCGACGGGCATGACAACCACGACGCGACCCGCGGCAATGTCCACCTCGCCGACGAAAGGGTCAGCGAACGGCAGCAGTTCGGTGCGCTTCTGACCTGAAAGGCGGACTTCGAGGAGGTCGCCCGCACCGTAATTGTGGACACCGACAACCTCACCGACGGGGTCGCCGGTGGGCGAGACGGCTTTCAGGCCGATCAGGTCGGCGTGGTAGAACTCGCCCTCGTCGGCTGCCGGCAGGCGATCACGGTCGATCCACAGCTCGACGCCCCGGAGCTTCTCGGCGGCGGTGCGATCCGCAACGCCCGCAACGCGCGCGACGACGCCCTTGTCGCTGACACGGACCACCTTCACGGCGTAACTGGCCAAGCCCGCCGCGTCCGTAAGCGGGCCGTAGGCAGCGATATCGTGCGGGTCGGCCGTGAACGTGTGGACCAGAACCTCGCCCTTCAGGCCGTGGGCGGCGCCGAAGCGGCCCAGCAGCACCCTGCGCGCGCCGGTCATGGGTGATGATCCGAAAATATGGCGCCCCGTGCCGTTTCAGTGCACGGAGGACAAATAAGCGCCAGCTTCGATCGTTTCGAAACGATCCATTTACGGTTGTCGGGCACTCTCACCCCTCGTGAGTAAGCCGTTGATTTGCGCATGTACGAACCTGGAACACGGCGTTCGTGCGGCACCGGCTCTACAGTTCCAGTCCTGTCGAGTGAGTTACCGCATCATGGTCAAGCGTGTCCTCGTCGTCGATGACGATCCGGCTCAACGTCGCATTCTCGAAGAAATGATCAAGCGTCTCGGATACGAGACGAAGGTCGCGCAGGGGGGCGAACAGGCGATCGCCATCCTCGAAAGCCCCGAAGCCGCCAACCTCAGCCTCGTGCTCCTCGACCTCGTCATGCCCGGAACCGACGGCATGGCGGTGCTCGAGCGTGTCGGGCAGAAGCCCGGCGTACCGCCCATCATCGTTCAGACGGCGCACGGCTCCATCGACAGCGCCATCAGCGCCATGCGCGCCGGCGCCGCCGATTTCGTCATCAAACCGGCGAGCCCCGAGCGTCTCGACGTTTCGATGAAGAGCGCGCTCAAGATCGAGGCCCTGCAGGGCGAGATCACACGCATCAAGAAGAAGCACGACGGCACCCTGACGTTTTCCGATCTCGTCCTCTCAGGCGACACGATGAGCCGGGTGATCTCGCTCGGCCGGCGGGCCGCGGCGTCGAACATCCCGGTGCTGATCGAGGGCGAGTCGGGCGTCGGCAAGGAGCTGATCGCGCGCGCCATCCAGGGCGAAAGCGAGCGCGTCGGCCGGCCGTTCATCACGGTCAACTGCGGTGCGATCCCGGAGAACCTCGTCGAGTCGATCCTGTTCGGGCACGAGAAGGGCGCCTTCACGGGAGCCGTCGACAGACGGATCGGCAAGTTCCAGGAAGCCGACGGCGGCACGCTCTTCCTCGACGAAGTGGGTGAACTCCCGCTCGACGCGCAGGTGAAGCTCCTGCGCGCGATCCAGGAAGGCGAGGTCGATCCCGTCGGCGCCAAGCGTCCGGTGAAGGTCAACTTCCGCCTCATCTCCGCGACCAACCGGGACATGATCCAGCTGGTCAAGGACGGCAAGTTCCGCGAAGACCTGTATTACCGGCTCAACGTGTTTCCGATCGGCGTGCCGGCACTCCGGCAGCGTCTCGACGACGTGCCGGAACTCGCCAACCATTTCCTCGCGCGGTTCGCCGCCGAGGAAGGCAAGAGGGTGGTGGAGATCAGCGACGAGGCCATGCGACTGCTGACGGCCTATTCGTGGCCGGGCAACGTGCGACAGCTCGAGAACGCTGTGTTCCGCGCCGTCGTGCTGGCGGACGGGCCCATCCTGACGGTCGCCGAGTTCCCGCAGATCGCGGCGCACGTCGAAGGCTTCAAAGCCGAGGTTCCGGCCGCGCCGGCTCAGGTCGTCGCGCGCGCCGCCTATACCGGTCCGGCGCTGCTCGGCGCCGAGGCCACCGTGCCGCAGACCGTCGATATCGGACAGGGCGCACGCGGATCGCTCGGCATTCCCGCCGTCGATGCAGCCGGCGAGATCCGATCACTCGAATCCATCGAGGCCGACATGATCCGCCTCGCTCTCGGGCGCTATCGCGGCCACATGACGGAGGTCGCCAAGCGACTCGATATCGGCCGCTCGACCCTCTACCGGAAGATGCGCGAATACGGCCTCGAAGGGCCGGCGAACTGAAGCTGTTCCCCTCGCCTGGACACGATCAAGGCCCCCGCCGCCAGCGGGGGCCTTTTTCGTTCAGCCTGATCGGGACAACGTGCGGCAGGACACAAATATTTCAGCAGGCAACCGACTAGCTCCGGAGCCCGCTATCCGCTACGGTCCCCGCAAAATCGGGATGTGGAGACTTCGACATGGCGATCGACGGTCGCAAGGCTGGCGGGTTCATCATCGCGGCCGTCATCGCAACAGGCACTCCGGCCACGGTGCAAGTTCGCGCCGAGACGACGCCGGCCGCCACGACCGCACCGGCCCCGAGCGTCACCATGCAGCCGGCTCCTGGCCCAGCCGAGGGGGCGCAGACCGCCCCGACCGATATCGCCCCCAACGCGCCGCCGGCCGGCGAAAAGTCGGCCTCGAGCGAGATCCCGGCGACGCCGCTCACCCCGCCCGCCAGCGCGCAGGCGACCGTAACGCCGGCATCGCTCGCTCTGGACATGGGTGCGGCCATCGGGCGGATCGCGGCTGAAACAAAGGCCGACAAGCGAAATTCGGACGCTGCATCAAAATTTTATGCCGAGCGTCAGGGCAATCCGGTCTGGATGACCGCTGCCGGTCCGACCGCCGGGGCTATCGCACTGGTGGCCGAGATCGAGCGGGCCGAGGACTGGGGCCTCGTCGCCAGGCGGTACGCGGTTCCCGCCCTGGACGGGCTCAAGGGCGGCGGTGCCACGCCCTTCGATCTCGCCGATGCCGAAGCCCGGCTGACGCTCGCAGCGCTGGCCTATGCACGGCATGCGCGATCGGGACAGGTGGAGCCGACCGCGCTGACCAAGTTCCTCGACCGGCAACCGAAGGCGTTCGATGCCTCCGGTGCGCTGGCCAGCCTCGCGAGCGCGGCCGATCCGGCTGCGGCCCTCGTGGCATTCCATCCAGCACATCCGCAGTTCGTGAAGCTGCGCGAGCATCTGCTCGCCTTGCGGCAAGGGTCAGGCGCCCAGAAGGAGCCCGAGGTCGAGCGGATTCCGGCCGGCCCGGCGCTCAAGCCCGGGATGACGCATCCCCACGTCGCCGTCTTGCGCCGTCGCCTGCTGCCAGCCTCGATCGAGGCCGCGACGGCGAGCGGAAAAGAAGCCGTCTACGATCCGGCGCTCGTCGAAGCCGCTCGCGAGTGGCAGCGGAAAAGCGGGCTGTCGCCCGTCGATGGCGTGATCGGAGCCGGGTCGCGGGCCGTGCTCAACGGTGACCAGACCGACGCGGGCGTCGCATCGGTCGATGGCATCGTGGCCAACATGGAACAGTGGCGCTGGATGCCCGACGACCTCGGACGCTTCCACGTCATCGTCAACGTGCCGGAATACACGGTGCGCGTCGTTCGCGACGGGGCGGTCGTGCACGCCGAGAAGGTGATCGTCGGCAAAACCAACACGCAGACGCCGATCTTTTCCGACGAAATGGAGCAGGTGATCTTCCAGCCGTTCTGGGGCGTGCCCGAATCGATCAAGATGAACGAGGTGCTCCCGAGCCTGCGCGGAAGCCGCGGCGTGCTCGCCAAATACAATCTGCGCCTGCAGCTCGGCGGGCGGGACGTCGATCCGAACGCGATCGACTGGTCGCGGACGGACATCCGGCGGTTCCATGTCTACCAGCCGCCCGGCAAGGGCAACGTGCTGGGTGTCGTCAAGTTCTGGCTGCCGAACAAGCACGACGTCTACCTCCACGATACGCCGTCGAAGTCGCTGTTCCAGACAAGCGTTCGCACCTACAGCCACGGCTGCGTCCGGGTGCAGGATCCGGTCAAGCTGGCCGAAATCCTCCTGACCGAGGATGGCCGCATGCCCGCCACGCGCGTGGCGTCACTCGCCACGCCGAATGCGCCGCAGAACAACCAGATCAACCTGCAACGGCGCATCCCGGTGCATTTCGTCTACTTCACCGCGGCTGTCGATGGTGCCGGCAAGCTCAAGACGTTCAAGGACATCTACGGGCACCAGGAGCGGATCTCGCTCGGCCTCGCGGGCAAGATGCATCTCGTCAAGCCGGTGCCTGAGCCCAAGAAAAACGAGTCCGTCGGCGGTGCCGTGGCGCAGCTTTCCGAAATCAACAAGCCGACACCGTCGGTGCCCTACAAGCAGCCCGAGTGGGCGAGGCGGGCCTTTTCGGGCGGCTCGTCCGGGTTCGGCGATTCTGGAAACTAGCCTCCGCGAGGGGCGTGTCGCATACGTCCGGCATGGCCGCGTGGCCTTCCACTTGCAGGGCACGCAAGTGGTTGCGATGCTTTGTCACGACCCTTATATATAAGTCAGCATGACTGACCTATCCTTCGGCCGTGCCGGCCACGCGCCTCTCGCGCATCTGGTCCGGCGCCCACAAAGAGGCGAGAGAACCCATGGTCAAGAGCAGCCCCAGCCTCGATGACAAGTTCGATCTGGCCGAGACCCATCAGATCCTCAACGGGTCGCAGGCCATCGTTCGCCTGATGCTCATGCAGAAGGAGCGCGACCGCCGGGCGGGCCTCAACACGGGCGGCTACTGCACCGGTTATCGCGGCAGCCCCATCGCCGGGCTCGAAGGCGCCATGCTGCGCTCTCGGAAGGTGCTTTCGAAGAACGACATCGTCTTCAATCCGGGCGTCAACGAAGACCTCGCGGCAACCGCGCTGTGGGGTTCGCAACAGGCAGAGCTGCGCGGGGACGGCAAATACGACGGCGTGTTCGGCGTCTGGTATGGCAAGGGCCCCGGCGTCGACCGCACGGGCGACGTCTTCCGCCATGCCAACCACGCTGGCTCGTCGCAGCACGGCGGCGTGCTGGCGCTCCTCGGCGACGACCACACCTGCGAAAGCTCGACCTCGGCGCATCAGTCCGAATTCGCCATGGTCGATTACATGATCCCGGTGCTCAATCCCGCCGGCGTGCAGGAAATGCTCGACTACGGTCTGATCGGCTTCGCGCTCTCGCGCTACGCCGGCGTCTGGGTCGGCATGAAGTGCGTGAAGGACAACTTCGAATCCACCGCAACAGTCGATGGCCGGATCGACCGGGTCGAGATCAAGATCCCGACCGACTTCGAGATTCCACCCGGCGGCCTCAATATCCGGGTCGGCGACCAGGCCCTCGACAAGGAAGCGCGCCTCCACGACTACAAGCGGCCCGCCGTCCTCGCCTTCGCCCGCGCAAACCCGATCGACCGCATCGTCATGAGCGGCGGCGCGGCGCCCAAGATCGGCATCATCACGACCGGCAAGAGCTACCTCGACGTGCGCGCGGCCCTCGACGATCTCGGCATCGACGAGGTGAAGGCGAACGAGATCGGGCTCCGGCTCTACAAGGTCGGCATGGTCTGGCCGCTGGAGCCGGAAGGCCTGAAGAAGTTCGCCAAAGGCCTCGATCTCATCATCGTCGTCGAGGAAAAGCGGTCGCTGCTCGAGACGCAGGTGAAGGAGCAGCTCTACGGCCTGCCGGAGCGGCCGACGGTCATCGGCAAGCGCGACGAAACCGACGACAAGCTGCATTATCTGTTCCCCGCCAAGGGTGCGCTCGAACCCTCCGAGATCGCGGTTGCAGTCGGCGAGCGGCTCATCCGGTTCCAGGTCGGCGGCGAGGACATGAAGGCCCGGGTCGGCCTCCTGAAGCAGCTCAAGGGCAACAAGCCCGTCACCGCGGAAGCGGCCGTCCGGGTTCCCTACTTCTGTCCGGGCTGCCCGCACAATTCGTCCACCGTCGTCCCCGAAGGCTCGCGGGCCTACGCCGGCATCGGCTGCCACTACATGGCGCAGTGGATGGACCGGAATACAGAAGGCTGGACCCAGATGGGTGGCGAAGGCGCCAACTGGATCGGCGAGGCGCCGTTCTCGAAGCGCGGCCACGTGTTCCAGAACCTCGGTGACGGTACGTACCTTCACTCAGGCAGCCTGTCGATCCGCGCGTCGGTCGCGGCGAACGTCAACGTCACCTACAAGATCCTCTACAATGACGCGGTGGCCATGACGGGCGGCCAAGCGCTCGACGGCGGCGCGACGGTGGCGCAGATCGCGTCCCAGATCATCGGCGAGGGCGTGAAGAAGCTCGTCGTCGTCACCGACGAACCGGACAAGTATCCGCAGGGCTTCCTGCCGGCGGGGACGGAGGTCTATCACCGCCGCGACCTGCAGGCGGTTCAGCTCGATCTCGCCAAGATCCCCGGCGTCACGGCACTGGTCTACGACCAGACCTGCGCCGCCGAGAAGCGCCGACGCCGCAAGCGTGGCACGTTCCCCGATCCGGTGAAGCGCGCCTTCATCAATCCGGCCGTGTGCGAGGGCTGCGGCGACTGCGGCAAGAAATCGAATTGCGTCGCCATCACGCCGCTCGAAACCGAACTCGGCACCAAGCGCGAGATCGACCAGTCGACGTGCAACAAGGACTTCTCCTGCATCAACGGGTTCTGTCCGAGCTTCGTCACGGTGCACGGCGCGGTGCCGCGGAAGAAGGCCGGGCTCGCGACCCAATCCTCCATCGCGTCGATGCTCGGCAGCCTGCCGACGCCGACGCTGCCGGCGCTCGACCGGCCCTACACGATGCTCGTGACCGGCGTGGGCGGAACGGGCGTGGTCACGATCTCGGCCGTTCTCGGACAAGCGGCCTATCTCGACGGCAAGGGCTTCGGCGCCATCGACATGACGGGTCTGGCGCAGAAGGGCGGCGCGGTGGCCTGCCACATGAAGGTCGCGCGCGACTCCGGTGACATCCACGCCATTCGCGCCAGCGTCGCCTCGACGGACCTGGTGATCGGATGCGATCTCGTCGTGACGGCCTCCAACAAGGTGCTGGAGACGATCAAGCCAGACCACACCACGGTGGTGCTCTCGACGCACGAAATGGCGGTCGCCGACTTCGCGCGGAACCCGGACCTCAAGCTCCCCGGCGGGGACCTGCGGCGGGCGATCGAGGAGCGCGTGCGGAAGGGGCCGTTGCATGCTCTCGATGCGCACGACTACGCCGTCGAGCTGTTCGCCGACTCCATCGCGTCGAACATGTTCATGCTGGGCTACGCCTATCAGCTCGGCGCGGTGCCGGTGACGGCCGAGTCGATCGAGAAGGCCATCGAACTCAATGGCGCGGCCATCGAGATGAACCGCAATGCGTTCCGCTTCGGGCGGCTCGCGGCGCACGACCGCAGTGCGCTCGACCGGCTCGTGAAGCCGAAAGCGGAGAAGGCGCCGGCGACACTCGAAGAGCTCGTCGCTTTCCGGGCGAACCATCTCGAGGGCTACCAGGACCGGGCACTCGCCGAGCGCTACAAGGCCCGGGTCGAGCGCTTCAAGTCTCTCGAAGGACAGAAAGCCCCCGGCCGAAGCGGCCTCGCGGAGGCTGTCGCGCGCGGCTACTTCAAGCTCCTGTCCTACAAGGACGAGTACGAAGTGGCGCGCCTTTATACCGACGGCCGTTTCGCCAAGGCCGTGACCGAGGCGTTCGACGGCAACCACCGGATCGAGTTCCATCTGGCGCCGCCACTGCTCTCGGCGTTCAACCGGGACAAGGTGACCGGGCATCCGCGCAAGATGACGTTCGGGCCTTGGATGCTCAAAGCCTTCGGCGTTCTAGCCAAGGGCAAGGCGGTGCGTGGAACCTGGCTCGACGTGTTCGGGTACTCGGCCGAGCGGCGGCTCGAGCGGCAGATGATCCGCGACTACGAGACCATGCTCGACGAACTCGAGCAGAGGCTCGGGCCCGACACGCACCGAGTCTCGGTGGCGCTCGCCTCACTGCCCGAGGACATCAAGGGCTTCGGTCACGTCAAGCACGCCAACTACGAGGCGGCCATGAAGAAGCGCGAGACGCTGCTCGGGATGCTGCGCGATCCGAAGCCTGCTTCGACGCTAAAGGCGGCGGAATGAACCACGCCGGGGCGGCATCGCGCCGCCCCCCGATGCCACGGAAAAGGGCCGCGCAGCAGGTGCTGGGCGGCCCTTTGACATTGCGATTTGCCGGTCTGATCAGTTGTTGCTGATTACGCCGACGCCCCGGCGCTCGCTCGGCGGGACGGCACGATCGCGCACGGTCACCGCGAAATCAAACTGGTCGAATTTCTCGGCTTTCTCGCGGTTACGGCTCCAGTCGCCGCACTCCGTCAGGAAGCTGTTCTTGCCCTTGCGAGTCTTCACGATGATCCACATGGCGTTTCGATCCCGGCTGCTTGTTTCTTGATTGGATCTTGAGACTAACCGCCGCACCCGTGCGGGACAATGTCCGGACATGAATATTCTTTGCCTAGCTACCATGCATAAAATGCATGACGGATATGCTTGACGACATGCGATTTTGTTGCCGAGCGACTTGACGCCGGAATTCGAGGGCCTGGACGCGAAGCCCCCGACGGCCATTGATGCCGCAACGGCCGCGTGCTTGGATCAATCCCGATATCCGCGCGAAACCCAAGGGACTGCCATGCTCTACGAACTTCGCATCTACGATTGCTGCCCGGGACGGCTCCCGGCGCTGCTCAACCGGTTCGACACCATCACCCTCAAGATCTGGGAGCGGCATGGCATCAAGCAGGCCGGCTTCTGGACGACCGTGATCGGCCCGAACAATCATCGGCTGACGTATCTCCTGCAGTGGGAGAGCCTTGCCGAGCGCGAGAAGAAGTGGACCACGTTCCAGGCCGATCCGGAATGGATCGAAAAGCGCGCCGCGACCGAGAAGGACGCGCCGATCGTCGCCAACGTCTCGAGCGAAATCCTGACGCCGACCGCGTTCTCGAGCGTCAAGTAAGGCGGGTCTTCGCCCTCTCTCGCCGGTTGCCGAATCCTTCCGGACCCTTCGGCAACCGGATCCCTGATTCTTTGCTGCCAAGGGCCTCCGACATGGTCGATCGCATTCAGCACTGCGCCCACTGGGGTCCGTTCACAGCGCTGGTCGATGGCGGCCGCATCGTCGGCATCGAGCCGTGGCCCGAGGATCCGGCGCCGTCGCACATGCTGGCGGCGATCCCCGATCTCCTCGACCCCAAGGTGCGGATCGATCGGCCCTACGTGCGCGAAGGCTACCTCACGCACGGCCGCGACAGCGACCGAACGGGGCGCGGCTCGGAGCGCATGGTGCCGGTCGACTGGGATACCGCGCTCGACCTCGTCGCGGGCGAGATCAAGCGTGTCGTCGGAACGCACGGGAACGACGCCGTTTTCGCCGGGTCCTACGGCTGGACGAGCGCGGGGCGCCTCCATCATGCACAGTCGCAGATCAAGCGGTTCTTCAACTGCATCGGCGGCTATACCGGCCATGTCGACACCTACAGCGTCGGTGCGGGGGCGGTCATCGCCCGGCATATCCTCGGCAACGACGGGTATGGCGAGCCGAACTCGATCAAGACGATCGCCGAGAACACCGAGCTGCTGCTCGTCTGCGGCGCACTCTCGCCGCGCACGGCGCAGGTCGAGTCCGGCGGCCCCGGCCGGCATCTCCTCGGCGAGCATCTGAAGCGCCTCAAGGCGCGCGGGGCCCGGATCGTTCTCGTCTCGCCGCGTCGTGACGACATGCCCGACTGGTCGGGCGCCGAATGGTGGCCGATCGCGCCCAACACAGATACCGCACTCCTGATCGGGATCGCCGGCGAGATCGTCGCCGCGGGACAGGCGGATCACGACTTCCTGACGCGCTGCTGCAGCGGATCGGACCAGTACCTCGCCTATCTCAAGGGCGAAACGGACGGCACGCCGAAGACCGCCGAATGGGCGAGCGCCATCACCGGCCTCGGCGCGCCAGAGATCCGGGCGCTCGCCGCCGACATGGTGCGGAAGCGGTCGTTCGTCTCGATCAGCTGGTCGCTGCAGCGGGCCGTTCACGGCGAACAACCATGGTGGGCCGGAACGGCGCTCGCCGCCATCGCCGGGCAGTTGGGTCATGCGGGCGGCGGCGTCGCCTATGGGCTCGGCTCGGTCGCCAACGCCAACAGCCACTTTCCGCTGGCGCCGATCGGTGGGCTCAGCCATGGCAAGAAGCCCAATGCGAGCTTCATTCCGGTGGCGCGCATCGCGGACATGCTGCTGAACCCGGGGCAGCCGTTCACCTACGAAGGCAAGACGCACACCTACCCCGATATCCGCCTCGTCTACTGGGCGGGCGGCAATCCCTACCATCACCATCAGGATCTGGCGCGGCTCAGCACCGCATGGGCGAAGCCCGAGACCATCGTGGTGCAGGAGATCGTGTGGACCGCGACGGCCAAACGCGCGGACATCGTGCTGCCGGCGACCACCACCCTCGAGCGGAACGACATCTCGGGCGGGCGGCGGGCGGACGTCATCTTCGCGATGAAGCAGGTCGTCCCGCCACTCGCCGACGCGCGCTCCGACTTCGACATCATGCGTGGGCTCGCACAGCGGCTCGACGTGACGGAGGCGTTCACCGAAGGCCTCGACGAGATGGGCTGGGTGCGGCGGATCTACGAGGAGACCCGCGCCGGCATCAACGTCCGCGGTGGCGACATGCCGCCCTTCGACACGTTCTGGGAGACCGGCAACGTCGAAGTTCCCGAAGTGCAGCTCGAACCGGCGATGGCGCGGTTCCGGGCCGATCCGGAGGCGCACCCGCTGCGCACGGAATCCGGCAAGCTCGTCCTGTACAGCCAGACGCTCGCGGCGTGCGCCTATCCGGACTGTCCGCCGCACCCGACATGGATGGAGCCACCGGAATGGCTCGGTTCGGTGCGGCGCTCGGACTTCCCGTTCCATCTCCTCTCGGCACAACCCAACGGGCGGCTGCACAGCCAGCTCGACTGGGGGCGGGTCAGCCAATCGGAGAAGCAGGCCGGGCGCGAGGCGCTGACCGTCAATCCGGACGACGCGGCGCGACTCGGCATCAAGGACGGAGATACGGCATTGGTTCGCAACGGGCGCGGGCGGTGTCTCGCCGGCGTCCGGGTGAGCAGCGACATTCGACCGGGCGTCGCGATCCTGCCGACCGGCGCCTGGTGGAACCCGATCGAGACGGCGGACGGCTCGCTCTGCATCGCGGGCAACGCCAACGTGCTTACGCTCGACGTGCCGGCGTCGGCGTTCTCAGGCGGGTGCGCCGCGCACACGTGCCTCGTCGCGATCGAGCGGTACGACGGCAACGCGCCGCTGCCGGCGATCAATGTGCAGGCCGTCGCCTAGCGGCGTCGGCGGGAGGCCGTGACGCACGGACCGGGCGTCGTGGCCGTGCCGTACGACTACTTCTTCGCGCCGATCAGCTTCGGCCAGTTGATCTCGCTGCGCTTCACGTTTCCAGGGATGTCCTTCTCCCAGGTGGTCTTCACGCCGCGGTTGTAGTTGAGGAACAGCTTGCCCTCACTGATCGTCCAATGATTGGGATCGCCGTGAGCGGTGTAGCCCTCGGCGACAGCCCAGGCGCAATAGCCGCCGTACTGGGGCGCGTACTTTGCCGGATCCTTCCGGAAAAGTTCGCGGTTCGCTTCGCTGGAGAAGTGGTACTGCGCACCGCCGTGCTCGTGGGCGATCGTCGGATTGCCCTTCACAGGCTTGTTCTCGGTGAAGTAGGCGACAGGGTCGTAGCCGCCAACGGCAACACCCTTGACGATGCCTGTATAGACCGGCGGGGTCTGGGCCGCGGCCGGCGTCGCATTCTGGAGATGGGTTGCAACGGCAAGAGCACCAGCGACGACGGACGCCGACACGAAAAGGAATGTACGACGAGCTTGCACAGTATCTCTCCTCGAATAGAGCACTCTCTGCGACCATACTTGACTAGCCTTGGCCTCACACGCCAGCAACATGACGGTGATCCGGACGTTATCGCCGTCTGGCCGACCCGTCTTCTCCCTCTCTGTCTGCCTCCGCATGACCGGGCTGATCTGCCCATTCCAGGCGCCCAACTCTCGAGATGCGAACCATGAGCCCCCTTTCGACCGACCCTGTGGCGTTGACGCAGGCCCTCGTCCGATGCCCATCCGTCACACCGATAGAAGGCGGCGCGCTCACGCTGCTCGAAAGCGTGCTGCGGCCGGCCGGCTTCTCCTGCCATCGCATGACGATGCGGGAGCCGGGCACGCCGGACGTCGAGAACCTCTATGCGCGTTTCGGACGGGGCCAGCCCAACCTCTGCTTCGCCGGTCACACGGACGTCGTGCCTGTCGGCGACGAGGCCGCCTGGACACGGCCGCCGTTCGGGGCGGAGATCCACGACGGGGTGCTCTACGGGCGCGGCGCCGTCGACATGAAGGGTGCGATCGCGTGTTTCGTCGTGGCGGCGCTCCGCACCATCGAGCGGGCCGGAGACCGTCAGGACTTCTCGATCAGCCTCCTGATCACAGGGGACGAGGAGGGGCCGTCGATCAACGGCACCATGAAGGTGCTCGACTGGATGCACGAGACGGGCGAGATCATCGACGCCTGCGTCGTCGGCGAGCCGTCCAATCCGAAGGCGCTCGGCGACGAGATCAAGATCGGGCGGCGCGGATCGCTCAATTGCGAACTGGTCGTGCACGGCAAGCAAGGTCATGCGGCATATCCGCAGCTCGCCGACAATCCCGTGCCCAAGCTGGCGCGGCTGATCGACCGACTGTCCTACACCCCCCTCGACACCGGAACCCCCGACTTCGAGCCGTCGAGCCTCCAGGCGACGGTGATCACGGTGCCCAACACCGCGACGAACGTCATTCCGAGTGAAGCCCGAGCGCGGCTCAACATCCGGTACAACGATCTCTGGCGCCGGCCGAAGGTGGAGGCGTGGGTGCGGGAGCAGTGCACAGCCGCCGCCGCCGAAGTGGGCGCTCGGTTCGACCTGTCGTTCTCGGGCACCGGGGACGTGTTCCTGACCAAACCCGGGCCGCTGGTCGAGACGATGCGCGCCGCGGTGCGCGCCGAGACAGGCCGGGAGCCCGTGCTCAGCACCGGTGGCGGCACCTCGGACGCCCGCTTCATCCAGGCTTACTGCCCGGTGATCGAGTTCGGGCTCGTCAACCAGACCATCCACGCGGTCGACGAGCGGTGCCCGGTTTCCGACCTGACGCGGCTGACGGCGATCTACGAGCAGTTCATCTCCGGCTATTTCGGCGGGTTTCGCTAGGGCGTCTCCAGGCGGGGCCGGCGCTGTCTCCGGTTGACATATCGCATGGCGCGCGGCGGAATGGGCCGCGTAGATGCATTTTCCAGGATGTCGATCGGATCGAGAACAGATCGCACCTCAACACCCCTCTGGAGAGGAACCCATGGCCTACACGCTCGAACAGTTGGCTTCCGACATCAAGGCGACGCTCAAGGCCGATCCCGGCAACGGTGGCAAGGAAAAGGTCTGCCAACTCGTTTCCAAGGCGTGCCTCGACAGCGAGTTCGTCGCCAAGCACCTGACGGCGGAGCAGTGCAAGCCGCGCAAGGTTCTCTACGAGGATCCAGAGTTGGGCTTCTGCATCTGCGGGCACGTCTATTCCGACAAGGCCGAAGGCAACCCGCACGACCACGGCAACAGCTGGGCGATCTACGGCCAGGCCGTCGGCATGACCAAGATGACCGACTGGACCATCGTGAAGAAGGGCGAGGGCGCCGATCCGTCGCTCGTGAAGCCCGAGCGGGTCTATGAAATGAAGGCCGGCGATGCCCGCTACTATCCGGTCGGTTTCGTCCACTCGCCGAACCGACAGGAGCCGACCAAGCTGGTGCGCATCGAGGGCGCCAACCTCGACCATGTGAAGCGCTCGAACATCAAGGCGGCCTGAGCCCGGACGCCAGCACCCGACGTTTGAAACGGGCGGATCGCAACAGCGGTCCGCCCTTTTTCGTCGGTGTCGGGCGCGTCATTTGACAGGGCCGCTGCTGCCCGCGTGCAACAGGCGCGGCGGGTGTTCCGTGGCAAGATCAGAGGATGAACTGGAGCGAGCTTTGGGCTCGGGCGTTTGCCGAGCTGCGACATGTGCTGCGTGACGACCAGACCGCCCGGATGGCCGCGTGGATCTGCCTCGGCGTGCTCGTGTCAGTCACCATCTCGACCGTCGTCGTCGCGCGTAACCGCCGCCGGACCGTACCTGAGGGTCACGACGCGGCCGACGTCAGCGTCTTGCCCGAGCGGGATTGGGGCGACTGGGGGCGGACGGTCGCGCGCGCCCGGGGCGCGGCGTACGGAGGCGAGGCGGGCTGGCCGATCGACAGCGTTCTGCCGAAGAAGATGACGTGGACGGTGGTCCTCGCCATCGTCCTGGCCGTCAGCCTCTGGCTTGCTGGCTTCGCGCTGGCTCCGAACATTCCGGCGTTCCTCGCGTCACGCGAATGGCAGGTGCAGCCCCTCTACTTCGCGGCTCACGTCATCATCACGCGGCTGTTCGTGCTCGCCTACACCCGCGGCTTCGAGCGCGGGGTGGCGCATCTCGCCGTGCCGGATAGCGAGGTGCGCTCGCTCGTCGATCGCGTGCTCGGGTTCCCCGGCGCGCTCCTCGCGCTCGTGATCGCGCTGCCGTTCGTGGCGTTCGACTTTCTTTATCTCCTGAGCCCGCGCTACGAGCGGCTCGGCGGCTCCGACGCCGTATTGCCGATCGACTACCTGATGTGGGGCGTCTGGTCGGTCGAGTGGTTCCTCAATGCCTTCATCTGGGTCGTTCTGATCGGCTTCCTGATCAAGTCGTCCTGGGTGATCCGGAGGTACCCGTTCCGTGCACCGGTCGAGATCGTGCTGCATGACAAGCACTACAAGCCGTTCCTGCAGATGAGCGCGCAGGGCGCTACGGCGATGTTCGTGTTCACCGCGGTGACCGTCGGCTACATCTGGTACACCGGCGGCGAACTCACGGATTATGCCGGACTTACGATCACTGCCGGGCTGCTGTTTCTCGGGTTCCTGCCGCCGTGGCTCCTGCTAAAGGCCAAGGTCAGACGCGCAGTCGACGACGAAACATCGACGATGCGCCAGAAACTCCTGAAAAATCTGCATCTGGCCGAAGCGGAGGCCAGCGCCTCGGTGCTGCACGGCCGGCAGAATGCGGGCGGCGACTTACGCTCACTGGAACACCGGCTCGATGCCGCGGTGGCGATCCTGCGCATCTCCTACCTCGAAGGCCGGAACCAGAACCTCGGTCAGACCGAGGCCCGGGCCATCATGATCCGCATGCTGGCGCCAGCCGCGTCGATCGGCTGGCAGCTCGCCAAGACGCACGGGCATCTCGTCACCGAGCTGCAGGCGTACCTCGCCCGGATCATCCAGTAGCGCCGATGCGCGCTCAGATGCGCGCGACGCGCATGTTGTTGGTGGAGCCCTGGCGCCCGAACGGGATGCCGGCCACGATCACGATCCGATCGCCGGGCTTCGCAAAGCCTTCCGACACGGCGCAGGCCTTGGCGTGCTCCACCATGTCGTCGTAGGTCTGGATCTCGGCCGAGATGACGCTGTGATTGCCCCACAGCAACGCGAGTCGACGCGCTGTCAGCGGCGACGGCGAAAGGCCCAGAATCGGCACCATCGAGCGCTTTCGCGCGGCGCGCAGGGCGGTCGTCCCGCTCTGCGTGTAGGCGACGATCGCGGTGGCCCCGATGGCGCCCGCGACGTCGGCTGCCGCGGCCGCGACGGCGTGGGCCGTCGTGTGCTCCGGGCTCGGCTGGAGTGCGTCGATGATGGAGCGATAGAGCTTGTGGGATTCGGTATGCTCGATGATGCGGTTCATCATCGAAACGGCCTCGACGGGCCAGTCACCCGACGCGGACTCCGCGGACAGCATCACCGCGTCGGCGCTGTCGTAGATGGCGGTCGCCACGTCCGACGCCTCGGCGCGGGTCGGCGACGGCGACTTGATCATGGATTCCAGCATCTGGGTGGCGACCACGACCGGCTTGCCGGCATGGCGGCACAGACGAATGAGTTCCTTCTGGCGGCCCGGTACGTCCTCGGGCGGGATTTCGACGCCGAGGTCACCACGCGCCACCATGACGGCGTCGACCAGCGCGACGATCTCTTCCATCCGGCCGAGAGCGGCGGGCTTCTCGATCTTCGCCATCACGCCCGCGCGGCCCTTGATGATGCCCTGCGCCTCGATCACGTCGGACGGGCGCTGGACGAAGGACAACGCCACCCAGTCGACGCCCATGCCGAGTCCGAACTCGAGGTCGGCGCGGTCCTTCTCGGTCAGCGGCGAGATGGACAATTCGGTCTCAGGCAAGTTGACGCCCTTGCGATCGGAGACCGTGCCGCCGATGACGACGCGGGCGCGGATGCGGTCCTTGCCCGGCTCGACGCATTCGAGCTGCAGCTTGCCGTCGTCGATCATGATGCGGTGGCCCGGCATCATGTTCTCGAACACTTCCGGGTGGGGCAGAGCCATCGACGTGGCGTCGCCCGGCTCACGGTCGAGGCGGAACTCCAGCATGTCGCCCGACTTGATCACCACCGGGCCGTTCTTGAGCGTTCCGATGCGGATCTTCGGTCCCTGAAGGTCCTGCAGAATCCCGATCGGCCGCCCCTTCTTCGCCTCCAGCGCGCGGATCGCGTCGAGGCGGCGCTTATGATCTTCCTGTGTGCCGTGGCTGAAGTTCAGGCGAAAGACATCGGCGCCGGCGTCGAACAGCTTCTCGATCATGGCGGGATCGGAGCTGGCTGGGCCAAGCGTCGCGACGATCTTGGCCTTGCGTTCACGGCGCATGCTCGAACCTCCATTGCTGCCAGAGCGGTGTGTTACCGGCCTGTCGATAGCACGCTTCGGTGTCACAGCCCACCCGGGCGGCACGATGCGCGGCCATCGCATCAGGACGGTTGGCAGAGACGCGCCCGGGGGGCTAGCATCCGTTCCAAGCCCAAACAAAAGCCGATCGGGAGACGTCCATGCTGACCGCGGAGCAGGTCGATTTCTACAACGAGAATGGCTACCTCATGGTGCCGGACGCCCTGTCACCGAAAGAGGTGGCCGAGCTGCGCCAGACGGTCGACGAGATCGTCGCGGGCGCGAGCAAGGTGACCACGCATACCGATATCTACGATCTCGAGGACGGCCATACCGCCGCGGCACCTCGCGTGCGCCGGATCAAGACGCCGCACAGGCATTTCGACTACTTCAAGCGGCTGGTCCGCAATCCACGGCTGACCGCCATGCTCGCGGCCTTGCTGGGGCCGAACTTGCGGCTGCACGGGTCCAAGCTCAACATGAAGTCGGCCGGCTACGGTGCCCCCGTCGAGTGGCATCAGGACTGGGCCTTCTACCCACACACCAACGACGACGTGCTCGCCACGGGCATCCTGCTCGACGACTGCGACATCGAGAACGGGCCGATGCTGATGATCCCCGGTTCGCATCGGGGGCCGCTCTACGATCACCATTCGGACGGCGCGTTCTGCGGTGCCATCACGGGCGAGCTCAACCAGATCGACTTCGGCAAGGCCGTGCCGCTCACCGGCAAGGCCGGTTCGATGTCGATCCATCACGCGCGCACGCTGCACGGCTCGGCGCAGAACACGTCGACGAAGCCGCGCCGCCTGCTCCTCTTCGAATATGCCGCCGCCGATGCCTGGCCGCTGATGGGCGTGCCGGATTTCGCCGAGTTCAACAGCCGTATCGTGCTCGGCGAGCCGACCGTGCAGCCGCGCGTCCGGCCAGCGCCGGTGCGCATTCCGCTGCCGCCCGCGTCTTCGCAAGGCTCGATCTACGAGAACCAGCGCGGGGCAAAAGTCCGGTATTTCGGCGTAAAGGCGGCGGAATAGCCGCCTCGGCTCACCCGTGCAGGAGAGGCCGCCTCAGCGCGGCCGGCTGCCCCGACGGGGTTCGCTCTCGACGGCGGCGCGGGTCGGCTCCTCGATCACTGCCGAAAGATCGCTCGCCGACGGGCGCGGCCACGGCATTTCGTCAGCCCGGCCGGGCTTCGGCGGCAGCGTTTCGCCGCGCACGAGCACTCGGCTGAAGGGCGTGCCGGCATCGAGCGCGCCGGCCCGTCGCCGTTCACCACTGATCTCGCCGAGAGTGGTCACGGTCGCGACCACGGTGAGGTCGCCGAGCACCTCGCCCATCACCGTGTCGCCCACGTGCGCCGCCTTGTCCGGCGATTGGCGGCGGGTGAGAATATTGAGCACCGTGGCCGGGATCGCGGGGCGGACCAGTTCGATTCCGACGCTTTCCTCGCGGCCGTTCTCGCCGATGCTCTTGATCGTGACCCGCGCGGTCTCGGCCGCAAGGCCGCCGTCGCCCGGAGCCGTGACGGCGGGGCGGACAACGGCCGCCGATTTGCCGGAGGCCGACCGGCTGCCGCCCGCGGCCAGCGGCGCGAGCTTCACGGTGGAGGGCGGACGGATGCGGACCTGCTCGGCTTCGGAACCGGCCAGAGGGATCGTGCGCGCCTCCCAGGCCTGAGCCGCCGCGCGCTTCAGCTCCCGCTCGACGAAATAGGCGAGCTTTCGGTAGCCGGCGCCGGTGAAATGCACACCGTCGCCGTCGCGCAAGAGGCGAATCTTGCCAGTCAGATCCGGGCCGTTCGGATCGTAGCTCTTATCGGCGTCGGCAAAACTTTCGAAGATGTCGATGAAGCGGGCGCCGTTGGCCAAAGCCCGGCTGCGGAAAATCTCGTTCATCATCTCGGCGTCGGCCGAAACATCGGCCCGGCGCATGATGGGAAGTCCAACCCAGAACACGCCGACCGAGCGGCGTCGCAACGTCCTCATGATCGCATCGACGCGCTGGCCGTAATCGGCGCGCCATTCGTCGCTGCCGACGGCGACTCGACGGTTGCCCTGCCGCCGCGTACTCAGACGATCGCCAGCCCCGAGCATGACGACGACAATCTCGGGGCGGGCGGAGGCGAGGCCGACCTCAATCGTCTTGACCTCCTGATCGATGTCGACGCGCATGAGGCCGCCAAGCCAGCGCACCTTCTTCTCGAGCGCGAGGCGAGGATCCTCAGCCAGCGTTTCCGACAGGCCATCGAGAAGCCCCGCCGCCATCTGGTCGCCCCAGACCTGGATGCGGTAGCGGTCGTTCTCGGGGAACGGATCGAGCATGCCGGTGCCGCCGTCCAGACCCTGCGCCAACGCGCGCGACATCGCGGGGCTCAGCGCCGCGGCAAAGGTCAGAACGAGCATAATCAACCAGTGCATGGCGGTCCGACTCGATCCACGGTTCATGCGACGCGCACTCTGGTGCAAGTGCCGGCCGGAGACAAGGCGGCACGTCGGCGGCCGCGCCGACGGCGACGATGCGATCAATTCCGTCCGCCGTCATCCGCGGTACGGCTCCGCTTCAGGCTGGCGAGCAGATTCTCGCCGGCCCAGCCGTCGGCCGGCTTGCCCTGCGCCGCCTGCCACGCCTGAACGGCCGCGCGCGTCGCCTCGCCGACGATACCGTCGATCTCGCCGACCTCGAACCCGAGTGCCGCCAGATGTTGTTGCAGCTCGCGGCGGCCTGCAAGATCCAGGGGTCTGTCGTCGGTCGGCCAGGGCCGCCAGAACGTCGGTCGGCCCGCCAGTCGATCGGCCAGGTGAGCCACGGAGAGGGCATAGAGCGTGGCGTTGTTGTAGCGGAGCAGCACCCGGAAGTTGCCGCCGAGTAGAAACGCCGGACCAGACCGGCCCGCCGGCAGCAGAAGCGAGCCCGCCGTCACTGCACCGGGCCACGGCCGATCGTCCGGCGCCGCCACACCAAGCGTCCGCCAGATCGCTGGCGCTCGCACGAGGGCAGCGCTCACCATGCGATAGTCGAAGCCGGTCGGCAGAACTACCTCGCCGCCCCAGACCTCGCCCGGCGTCCAGCCGAATTTCGCCAAGTAGTTGGCCGTCGATGCCAGCGCATCGGGGATCGACCGCCAGATGTCGCGCCGTCCGTCGCCATCGCCGTCGACGGCATGTTCGAGAAAGCTCGTCGGCATGAACTGCGTGTGCCCCATGGCGCCGGCCCAGGACCCCTGCAGCATGGCGATGTCTGCTTCGCCGCGGTCGAGGATCGCGAGAACGGCCAGCAGTTCCTTCCGCCAGAATGCCCGCCGTCGCGCATCACTCGCGGCAAGAGTGGCGAGGGATCGGACGACCGGACGGGTGCCGGGCAGGTTGCCATAGCTCGACTCAATGCCCCAGATGGCCACCAGAACGTGGCGGTCGACACCGTGCCGGGCTTCCAGCGCGGTCAACATGCCATCGTGGGTCGCCAGCAGCGCGCGGCCTTCGGCGATGCGGCTCTCCGATACCAGGCGACCGACGTAGTCCCAGGGCGCCATCGCGTGCTCAGGCTGGCGCTGAAGAAGCTCGAGGATCAAGGGATCGGGCAACAGACCAGCGAAGGCGGCAGCCAGCGTCGCAGGTGGAATGCCTCGCGCCGCGGCCTCGCGGCGGACGGACTGCACGGTTGCCGCAAACTGTTCCAGGAGCGCCTCGTCGGCCACTTGCGGCGCGTCGATGCCGGCGTCGCCCGGACGCGGCTCGCCACGAGATCCGGACGGCGCCAGCGCGATAAGCATCGCCGACGCCAACGTGGCCGTGGCGATCCGAAATGCGCGTGACCTCGACTCCCAGCGCATCATCGGCCCACCTTCCGCATGGCCTGAAGCAAGGCTTCACTCGGCCAGCAATCGACATCGAGACGCTGCGCGCGCTGATAGAGCCCGATCTTCAGCCGGGTCTCGGAGCCGATCCGCCCGTCCAGCTTGGCAATCTCGTGGCCGGCGTCACGCAAGCGGCGCTGGATCTCGAGAATACCGGCCGTCGAAAGCTGGCGGACCGGCGACCATGGCCTGCGAAATCCGCCGATACCGGCGATGCGATCGGACAGGCTGCCGACAAACGTTGCGTAGAGGTCCGACGTATTGTAGGCCCGCAAAACCTTGAAGTTCTCGGTGACGAGAAACTGGGGACCATGGCTCCCGCCCGGCGACATCAGATAGGCGCTCGCCGGCAGGTGCGCTGCATCGAAGGGCCGACCATCCATGCGCGACACTCCCATCCGCATCCATTCGGCGATGGGACGTGCGTTGCCGGGGCCCTCGTTGGCGCAATCAACGCGTTTCGACGGCGCGATCTCGATACCCCATGGCAGGCCCTTCACCCAGCCCTTCTGCTTCAACTGGCTCGCCGCCGAGCCGAGCGCGTCGGCGACGGACGCGAAGAGATCGATGCGGCCGTCGCCGTCGAGATCGATGGCGGACGAGTAGAACTCCGACGGCATGAATTGCGTGAGGCCCATGGCGCCGGCCCACGAGGCGCGCATCTCGGCGCGGCGCACGCGTCCGTCATCGATCAGCTTCAAGGCATGGAGCAGCTCGTCGCGGAACATGTCCTTGCGCCGGCCGAGATAGGCCTGCGTCGCGAGCGCGCGGATGGCGTCGTGCTTCGGCTTGTAGCTGCCGAACGCGGTCTCACGGCCCCAGATCGCCAGCACCGCATGGCGATCGACGCCGACGCGGTTTTCGACGGCATCGAGGGCCGCCGCGTGACGGGCCGCGAGCGCGCGACCTTCCGCAGCGAGCGCAACGAGCCGCTTTTCGGAGAGATAGTCCTGAGGCGCCACCGTGAACTCGGCCTGGCCCTTCGACGACGGGGCGTCCTGGCCGGGCCGGACAAGATCGGGGGCGGTCAGATCGGGCTCGACGCCGGCCATCTCGCGATCGAACACCGTGCCCGAGATGCCGCGTGACAGGGCGTCCGGCCGAAGCTCGGACACGAAACGCCTGAAGTCGGCGCTCGCCACCGCTGATCCGGCGCACAGGACTGAAAGCAAGAGCGATGCGAAGGCACCGCTTCGCCAGCCGTGTCGCGCCACGACGGAGATCGTGGCGGCTCGCCCGTCCCGCCTTCCAACCCTCGCGCTTCGCGCCTCACGCTCCGGCGCGTCCCCGGCAGCCCGCCTCCGCATTCGTCCTCGTCGTCCCGACGCTTCCGCACTGCTGAGATCATAGACGATTTCGAGGCCATTTTGGGGACGCGCGGACTTAATCCCCCTGGGGATTGCGGCGATCCAGAGCCGCAAGGACTGCAAACAGAGCCGGCATGGCGCACATCCATGCGATGCCGTACGCGACGAGCCCCTGCCAGAGCGGTTCAGCGAGCGTCAAGGCCTCCAGCCGGTGTCCTGCCCAATAGGCAAGTGGCGCTCCCAACAGGCCCAGCAGCATAGATTTGACGGCTGGTCTCGCACCGAGCATGACGGCTGTCGCAGGGAGGGTGACGCCGAACGTGGCCCACAGGGCGAGCAGCCAGAGCGGGGCGGCGCCGACGCCAATGCTCGGGCGGAAGGTCACCAGCCCCAAGGCCGCAATGGCATTCTCGACGACAAGGCCGGCCGCGATCGACGCTCCGACCAGAACGGCGTCGTTCTGCCGTTCTCGCGACACGATCCATCGCACCGCGAGGAGTACGGCGGCGGCTAGTATCCCGATCCAGGCATGCCCCCGGGCCACGGTGAACGCCGTGATCAGCCAGACGGCCTGATATCCAAGAAGCCATAGAAACGAGGATGGCGCCAAACTCAACGGCTCGTCCTCACGCCACCGCGCAGGCCAGCCATGGCCGCGAAGCCGGCCACAGACGCAATCGCGGTCAAAACGGTGCCCCACGCCATGTCCGGGAGCACAATCGACCACGTCCAGCGGTTGAGCACCGCGTGCGCCGTCAGATCGAAGGTGGCGTACGCGACGAAGCCGAGCATCGCGCCTTTGACCAGCGCCTCCCGGAGCGATTGCTTCTCGACAGCCGGCAGCACGGCAAGGGCCAGCACGCCAGCGGGATAGATCAGGTAGAACGCTACGACGGCACCGATGTTCGGGCTGGCGCGCAGCATGTCGCCGAGCGCGGCCTGGAACATCGGGAATGCAACGAGCGACAACCAAACGGCGTCGACGAGCACGAAGACGACGAGGACGACGACATAGGCGCGCAGCAGTTTCATGACGCCCTTCCCTGTTGGTCGTCCGGAGTGCTCTTGCTACTCCACCATCGCCAGGAACTCCTGGCGAGTCATCGGATTGTTGCGGAACGATCCCAGCATCCGGCTGGTCACCATATCCGTGCCATGCTTGTGGACACCGCGCGTCGACATGCAATGATGCGTCGCCTTGATGATCACACCCACGCCGACAGGCCGGAGGACTTCCTCGATCGTGTTGGCGATCTGAGCCGTCATCCGCTCCTGGATCTGCAAGCGCTTGGCGTAGGCCTCGACGACGCGCGCCAGCTTCGAGATGCCGACAACCCGACCCGACGGGACATAGGCCACCCAAGCCCGCCCGATGATCGGCGCGAGGTGGTGCTCGCAATGGCTCTCGAAGGGGATGGCGCGGAGCACGACCATCTCGTCATACCCGTCGGTCTCTTCGAAGGTCCGCTTCAGGATCTCGGCCGGATCCTGCGCGTAGCCGGCGAAAAATTCGTCGAAAGCACGCACGACCCGGCCCGGTGTATCGGCCAGACCATCGCGCGTCGGGTCCTCGCCAATCCACTTCAGGAGCGTGCGGACGGCCGCTTCGGCCTCCGTGCGCGTCGGTTTGACTTCGCCGGCCATCCGGACAATCGCGGGAGACAACGGGGATGTCAGGACCTTCGAACTCATGGGGTGCTCCGGTGACGGTGTTCACGCCGGTTAACGCCAGAGACGCCGCAACAGATCACGCCCGATAAAAATAAACGATCTGCTGATCCGGGCGGGGCGCGTCAGCGTAGATCGTTGCGTGGGAACGGAGAGCCTCTATGTTGAGCCACCCGAGTATCGCTCGCGCCTCGCCGCGACGGGCCAACGCCTCTCTCAAGGGCTCGATGACCGATCTTCTGACGACTATCGCCAAAGACCGCAGCGACGAAGCCTTCAGACAGCTCTTTAACGATTTCGGACCTCGCATTCGCAGTTACATGCTCCGCCAGGGGGCCGATCCCGCGACAGCGGACGAGTTGATGCAGGAAACGCTTCTTACTGTCTGGACCAAAGCGGCGCTTTATTCTTCGGAGAAGGGCAGTGCGTCATCCTGGATCTTCGCGATCGCGCGCAATCTGCGCATCGACAGGCTCAGGAAGCGGACACCCTGGCAGGAACTCCCCGAGGAGCACGCTGACACGATCGCTTCCGATGAGATCGCGCCCGACGAAGCGGTCAACCAGGCCCAGCAGAAGACCCGCGTCCAGGCTGTGCTCCGGACACTCCCGCCGGAACAGCTCGAAGTGGTGACGCTCGCCTTCATCGACGGCCTGTCCCACAGCGAGATCGCCGACCGTCTGCAGCTTCCCCTCGGCACGGTCAAATCCCGCATCCGCCTTTCCTACCAGAAAGTTCGATCAGCCCTCGAGGACATCAGATGACCAAGCTGATCAATCGGCATGCCGACCCTGCAACCCTGATGGCCTATGCCGCCGGCACTCTCAACGAGGCGTTGTCCGCCGCTGTCGCCGCGCATGTCGCCATGTGTCCGGCCTGTCGGCGCGAGGTGAGGCTGCTCGAGGCCGTCGGCGATGCGCTCATTGCATCGCTGGCGCCGACGCCCGCACCGTCCGGGCGACGCCATCCGACGCGGCCCGTCGATGTGGTGCTTGCCACGCCGCGGACCCGCCGGCCGGTCATCGACGACGGCGAGCGGCTGCCGCGGCCGATCGCTCAGGCTTATGGGCTCACCTTCGAGACGGTGCCATGGCGCATTCTCGGCCCGGGGGTCTGGCATCATCGGCTGCAGCTCAGCAGCCCGGAAGAGGGCGACCTGCGCCTTCTCAAGATCGCGGCCGGACGGCGCATGCCGGAGCACGGTCATGGGGGCACCGAATTGACGCTCGTTCTCGACGGTGCCTACAGCGATCAAGGTGGGCGCTACCTTCCGGGCGACCTGCAGGATGTCGACGAGGAGTGCGAGCATGTGCCGATGGCCGACAAGGACCTGGGCTGCATCTGCCTGATCGCCAGCGAGCGTCCGGCACGCTTCAAGGGCTTGATCGGCCGGATCGTGCATCCGCTGACGGGCCTCTAGGTCTTGTCGCGAATGGCGCAGCGGGCGTGGAAAACAGCGTGGGTGACCGGCGCCAGCTCCGGGATCGGTCGTGAACTCGCCCTGATGCTGGCCCGCGAAGGCTGCCGGGTCGCCATATCAGCGCGGTCGGCCGAGAAACTCGCCGAGGTGGCGGCGCTCGATGATCGGATCACCGCGTTTCCGGTGGATGTGACGAACCGCGCCGCGATGGCGGAAACTGCGGCTGCCATCAAGGCACAGTTTGGCCCGATCGATCTCGTCGTGCTCAATGCCGGGCTCTGGCACCCTCAGCTGGCAAAACAGTACGATGCGGCGAAAGCCATCAACTCGATGGCGGTGAATTATGCTGGCGTCGCCCACGCGCTCGAACCGCTGATCGCCGACATGGTCGCCCGCCGGCAGGGGCACATCGCCATGGTGGCCTCGGTCGCCGGCTATCGCGGGCTGCCGCAAGCCTCGGCCTACGCACCGAGCAAGTCGGCGGTCATCACGCTGGCGGAAGTGCTGCGGCTCGAACTCGCCGAGCACGCGATCCACGTGCAGGTGATCAATCCCGGGTTCGTCGAAACGCCGATGACCGCGGTCAATCAATTCGACATGCCCTACATCATGAGCGCCGAGGCGGCGGCGGGGCATATCCTGGCGGGGCTGAAGACGCAGCGTTTCGAGATCGCGTTTCCGTGGCAGCTGGTGGCGACACTGAAGCTGCTGCGCCTGCTGCCGTACAGCCTCTACTTCCGAGTGGCGAAGCGCTTCCTGCCGAAGTGACGCGGCAAGCGCGGCGACGTCAGACCGACCGCAGGCCGGCCGGGCGCTCGCATTCGCGCGGCGCAGGTTCGTCACGCTTCATGAAGAACAGCGACAGCTCGCCGAGCTTCACACCCCACTTGCGCATGGTGGCTCGATTGATGGCCAAGCCGGACTCGAGGCGATAGATCCGGTCATCAAAGTCGACCGTGAACACACGCTGGTCGACCCGCAGACGAAACCGGTAGCTCATGCGGATCGACTCGCCGTCGCAGCGACCCTCGGCCACTCCGACGCAATCCTCTGTCGTCCCCGTGAAGCGGCCGTCAATGCCGGGCGTGATGAGCCAGATGCGCTGCTCGACATCGCCGGTGTCGTAACGGAACTCCTCGTGCAGCTCGAAGATGTCGCCCGACCAGCGGCCGTTCATCTCGACCTCGAAACGGCGGCGGAGTTTCCCGAAGCGATCCTCGAAGACACCCCAGGCGAAGGTGCGACCCTCGAGGAACGTGGTGATCGCGAACGGGGCGTCGGGCTTCGCCGGATGGTGGGCCGCCGGCTCGCTCTCGGGGGCGGTTTGGCGCCATTCGACGGGTGATTCGGCTGTCTGTCTCGTCATTGACCCCTCCCGGGCACGGAAGCCGGTTTCGAAAACCGATAAAGACCGACATCGATCAGCCCGCGCTGGAAGCCAACCTCGCAATAGCAAAGGTAATAGTCCCAGAGGCGCCGGAAGCGCGCATCGAACCCCAAAGCCTCGATGCGCGGCCAGGCACGATGGAACCGGTGGCGCCACTCGGCAAGGGTCAACGCATATGAGGCGCCGAAACGCTCGATCTCGCCGAACGTCAGTCCGGCGCTTTCGGCATGCTGCTGCATCAACGGGACCGACGGCAGCATGCCGCCCGGAAACACGTAGCGCTGGATGAAATCGGGACGGCTGCGATAGATCGGCATCAGGTCGTCGCGCAGCGTGATGGCCTGGATGACCGCCGAGCCGCCGGGCTTCAGGCGATCGGCCAAGGTTCCAAAATAGGCCGGCCAGTGGTTCTCGCCGACGGCCTCGATCATCTCGATCGAGACGATGCGGTCGAAGCTGCCGACGGTATCGCGATAATCCTGGAACATGACGCGCGCACGATCGGAGAGCGCCGCCTTGGCGAGCCGGTCAGTGGCCGCCGCGTACTGCTCCTCGGAGATCGTGATCGCCGTCACGTCGGCGCCGCGACGCGCCACGGCCTCGGCGATCGAGCCCCAGCCGCAGCCGATCTCGAGGACGGTGTCGCCCGCCCCGACGCGCAATTCGTCGACGATGCGGCGGTGCTTTTCCGCCTGGGCGGCTTCGAGGCCCATGTCGGGCTGCGTGAAGATCGCGCTCGAATAGGACATGTCCCTATCGAGCCACAGCCGATAGAACTCGTTGCCGAGATCGTAGTGGGCCGCGATATTTCGGCGGCTGCCGCGACGGGTGTTGTCGCGCTTGCGATGGTAGCGTCGGTCGAGGCGGCTGGCGCGCTCGAGAGCCGGAAGGGCGCTGGACAGCGTGGCTTCGTTGTCGAGGTAAAGGTCGAAGATGTCGTTCAGGCTCGGCGTCGTCAGGCGACCGGCGAGGTAGCTCTCGGCAAAGCCGATCAGACCGCGCCGCAGCACGTCCCAGAGCGCGGCGTAGTTGACGATCTTCAGGGACGCCTCGATGCCGCTGGCGCCGGCTCCACCGATCACCCCGGTACAGCCCGACGGCAATTCCAGCGTCAGGCGACCACGCATCGAAGTGCCGGCCGCGCGCGCCAAGGCCTTCAGCAGCCGGGCGTCGAAGTGACGCAAGACGCCGCCGCCCGGAAGCACCATGGCCTCGGACATTGCGGCTGTCCTGTCCTCAGACATGGTGCCCCCCATCGGCTCGCGTTTCGACAACTGTGAACGAGTATCGCGGCGAGGTATGGCGCGCGACGAGCGGCACCCCCTTCCACCAGAGCCGCGCCGCCTCGACGTGGATGGCCGCCACGACCTTCGCAGTCATGAGCGGATGGGTCAGCGCCAGACGCGCAAGTGCGCCATCCGACAGCGGCACCCGATCGCCACGGAAATGGGTCTTGAGCACAGGCACCGCGCCTTCGCGGAGATCGACGCCGACCACGACGCTCTCGTCCGGTGGACGCAGATGAAAATCGTAGGTCGCCGACGCGTGTGTGAACGGCGAGACGTACATCTCCTTGTCGCACCGCTGGGCGCGAAGCGTCTCATCGGAGGGCTGAGCCGGAATGACGTAGCTCTTGCGCTCACCGAAGGTGTTCGAGACTTCGTAGACGACGGCGCCGAGACGGTCGGCCTCATCGTAGGCGAAATAGACGCTCAGGGGATTGAACGCGTAGCCCATCATGCGCGGGTAAGAGAGGAGCACGATGCGGGACGTCGCGTGGCCGGAGCCTGCGGCCGTCAGCACGCCGCGCACGTGATCCGCCACGCGGGTTCCGTCGCCTGCCGCGTAATCGCGGTCGTGGAAACTCATGATGTTCCAACGCGCGCGAGAAAAGAGGCGCAAGTCAGCGTCGAGGCGATCGATCTCGTCGACGTCGAGGCAGAGCGCGAACACCTTGTAGGAAAAGGCGTGGCGCTTGGGCGCCAGCCGCTTGTGGACCACGGTCCCGCGATACGCGCACGAGCGGTACGCCGTCATTCCGCGGCCTCCGCCAGACCGGACACGCCGGCCCCGGTCACCGGTTCGACGTGAATGCGGCTGGACGCGTTTTCCAGCGACCATGGGCGCTTGGTGCCACCGAGCTGCTCGGCCACCGCCAGCCCGGCCTGAAGACCGTCCTCGTGAAAGCCATAGCCAAAATAGCTGCCGCAGAACCACGTGCGGTGGCGACCCTGCAGCGACCATAGCGCGCCCTGCGCACGTGTTGCCCGGGCGTCGAAAACGGGATGGTTATAATCGACCGCGTAAACGATCGTCCGCGGATCGATGGTGCGTCGCGGGTTCAGCGTGACGAAGATGTCGCCTGCACCGACGCCGAGCGGCTGCAGATTGTTCATCCAGTAAGTCAAAGACAGATCCCGCTCCCCTCCGGCCGCCGAGCCCAGATAGTTCCAACTCGACCACACGCGTCGCCGTTTCGGCATCTGAGAGGGGTCGCGATGAAGAATTGCACGGTTGGCGGTGTAGGAAAACGCCCCCAAGGTTTCGCGTTCTGCCGCCGTCGGCTCGGCGAGGAGGGCCAGGGCATCATCGGCGTGGGTGGCGATCACACAGGAGTCGAACGTCTGGCGCTCGCTGCCGGCCAGGATGTCGACGCCGGTATCCGACCGCTCGATGCGCGTCACGCCGGCCGCCAGCCGCTGATCGCCGCTGAAGTCCGCGAGGATGCGGCGTACGTACTCGCGGCTGCCGCCACGCACCGTGCGCCACGTCGGCTGGTTCGTCGCCTGCAGCAGGCCGTGGTTCTGGAAGAAGCGCACGAACGAGGCCACGGGGTAGTCGAGGACGCGCGCCGACGGCGTGGACCAGATCGCGGCCGCCATCGGGAGGATGTGGCGATGGACGAACGCCGACGAATAGCCGTTCGAGGCGATATAGGAACCGAGCGAGGCGTCAGCGATCGACGGATCGTCGAGAATGCGCGGCGACTCGCGGAAAAAGCGGAGGATGTCGGCCGTCATCCGATAATGAGAAGGACGCAGGATATTGCGCCGCTGGCCGAACAGGCCGGTCACACCGGAACCCGAGTACTCGTAGGCGCCGTCATCGAGCGAGACGGCGAAACTCATGCTCGACGGCGCCGTGGGCACCGAGAGGTGTTCGAACAGCGCAACGAGGTTCGGATAGGTCCGATCGTTGTAGACGATAAAGCCCGTATCGACCGGAATTGGAACGGACGGACCGGGCGCCTCGACCGTATTGCTGTGACCGCCGAAGTACCGGTTGGTCTCGAACAACGTGACCCGATGACGTTTCGACAGCAGCCACGCCGCCGCGAGGCCGGATATTCCCGAGCCTATGACGGCGACGCGAAGCTGCCGGCCCATTCAAGTTCCCTACCGCAAATGACCTGAACAAAACGGACGGCAGCGGGCTTCAGATCACTTCGGACGAACCAGAGATTGCAAAGGGACCAGGCTTCGAGCCCGCGCGTGAGCGGGCGTGCATGGCGATGAAGGCTGCCTCGAGATGGCGCGCGTAGGCATCGATCGCGAACAACGGCGCATTCTCGCGCGCCGCCGCCAATCGCCGGCGGATGTCGCCGAGTCGATCCGGATCGCCGGCCAGCGCGACTGCGGTGGCGACGGCCGTGTCCCGGTCCGCGACGATGAGCTCCGGCAGGCCGGCCCCGGATACGAGGCTCGCGGCAACGCGGCTCGCGAAGGACGCGCCCGGCACGGTCAGCACGGGCAAGCCCGCCCACAATGCGTCGCTGGCCGTCGTGTGGGCATTATAGGGCGCGCTATCGAGAAACAGGTCAGCTAGACGCAGCCGTGCCAGATGGTCCGCTTCGCTCGGAACGCGAGGCGCAAAGACCAGGCGGTCGGCCTCGACACCGTGGCTGCGAGCCGTCGCCCGCAGGCGATCGTCCGCGGCGTCGCCCGAGGTTCGCAGCCAGAGGACGGATCCCGGCACTGCCGACAGGATCCGGATCCAGCTCTCGAACAGTCCGGGAGACAGCTTGAAGGCGTTGTTGAAACTGGCGAAAACGACCGCTTCGGCTGGCAATCCGTGGGCCGAGCGAGGACCTGGATCGGGGGCGATCTCACGCCGCGACGGCGGGAAGAAGGAGTGCGGCAGGCGCACGACGTTCTCGGTGTAATGGCGATCGGCGGACGGCGGCACGACCACGGGATCGGCGATGAGATAGTCCAGCCACGGCGCGCCGCTGGTTCCAGGGTAACCGAGGTAGGAGACCTGAACCCGCGCCGGGCGATGGGCCAGGATCATGGGACTTCCGCGCTCGGTCGCGCCGCTGACGTCGACCGCGATGTCGATCTCCAGTTCGCGCATCCGCAGCGCGACCTCGACCGGTGCGACGCCCGCGAGATCGACGAACTTATCGAATGAGGCCTCGAGGCGGTTCCTCACCGCGCTGCCGTCGTCCGCCGACAGGGAAAGCGCGATCACCTCGAAGCGGCTGCGGTCGTGGGCGCCTATCAGGCCCGTCAGGGAGTGGGCGACCGGGTGGTCGACGAAATCACCCGAGAGATAGCCGATCCTGATGCGCGAATGGGGATAGGTCGCCGCAGGCGTCAGCTGACGTGGCTTCGTCGCCGTGATCCGTTCGGACCGGCGCATGGCCGCATTACGCAACAGCCCGGGATCGTCCGAGATACTGAAGAGCGTCCAGGGATCGACGGAGACCGTCGTCGTTCTTACAGCGTCGAGGAGCCGCCGTTCGTGCTCGGCCAGTCCGCTCCAATCGAGAAGCGCGCGCTTGGTGTGAACGAGCTTCTCGAGCGCCTCCCAATCTGACGGCCGGCGGGCGACGAGATCCTCGAGCAGCGGCAAGGCCTCCGCGTAGCGACCGCGCTTGCCGAGCAGGAAGGCTAGATTGGCCAGCGCCAGCGTGTTGGCGGGGGCGAGACGCCGGGCCGTGGCAAGGCTCTCGATGGCGGCGTCGTCGCGACCCTCCGCGACATCGACCAGCGCCGCCGTCACGTGGGCCTCGTCGGATCGCGGATTGGCGGCACGGAACGCCGCTGCTTGCGCCTCCGCCTGCGCCGCGCGGCCCAGCGCCAGTAGTGCCAGACACAGGCGATGGTTGGTCTGGGCGTGCGTCGGCGCGAGCGTCAGGGCCTTTCCATAGGCATCGACGGCCTTTTCGCGCGCACCAGACTGCTCATGGGCGGCCGCCAGATTGATCCAGACGGCCGGCGCCTTGGGCCGGAGTGTTGCCGCCCGCTCGAGATGCCGGATGCCGTCGACGAAGCGGCCGTCCATGACGCGGGCCGCGCCGAGCAGGTGCTCGATGTCGAAGTCGTCCGGGCGATGGCGCGCGATGTCCTTCAACAGGCGCACGGCGGGACCGGACCGACCCGTCTCGACCATGCGGACCGCCTCGGCCATGGCTGCGTTCAGCTCGGCGCGTCCCGGCTTCTCGGTGAGCTTCACGCGCGACCTCCTCATGCTGCCTGTCGATGCCTAACGGGCAACGGGGACGGCCGCAAGCCGGGGTCGGTGCCGTGTGATCCTTCAGGCCGCGTGCGTGGCCAGCGGCTCGGTGAGGACGGCATAGAGCGCGGCCCGATCGCGGGCGGCACGGAGCTTCTCGAGGGTCGACGGATCACGCAGAACGCGCGAAATGCGCGCCAGTGCCTTCAAGTGGTCGGCGCCTGCCTGTTCGGGGGCCAGCAGCACGAACACCAGATCGACCGGATCGCCGTCGATGGCATCGAAATCGATGGGCTCATCCAGCTGGGCGAAGACCGCCGAGATCCTGCTCAGTCCGCGCAGGCGTGCGTGAGGTATCGCTATGCCGCGGCCGACGGCCGTCGAGCCAAGCCGCTCCCGCTGCAGCAAGGCGTCGTAGATCTGACGCTCGTCAATACCTGTGAGGTTTGCGGCCCGGTGCGACAGATCCTGCAAGGTCTGCTTCTTGTTCTTCAGTCTCAGAGCGGCAAAAGTGCCTTCCGGCCGCAATAGATCGCCCAAGTCCATTCCCATGGCCTTTCCATCCAGCGCGTTGCGAATGCCCGATTCGGGCCGATTCGCACCGGCCCTGCTGCTCGTCAGACATCACCGCAGCTGCAATTTTTTGCTTCGTCGAAAAGATCTTACGCCACTGCCCTCAGGCGCAAATCCGGCCGATCGACGTGTGCAACTCAGCGGAACCTAGTCAGACGGTGAACCGCTGTCAAACTGGTAATCCCGACTTGAAGAGGATGATTTCAAGGCAACACGCGCGACTGACTGGCAATGCATCCTTTTCTCGCGCCGACGCTGGACGGAAGACGGAATGCGCAGCGCTTCGCGGTATTTCGCCACCGTACGTCGCGCGATTTCGATACCTTCGCGGCCAAGGACCTCGACCAGCTTGTCGTCCGACAGCACGTCGTCGGGATTCTCGGCGTCGATCAGCGCCTTGATGCGATGCCGGACGGACTCCGACGAGTGCGCCTCGCCGTCGCCCGCCGATGCGATGGCCGAGCTGAAGAAGTACTTCAGCTCGAAGATACCGCGCGGGGTCTGCATGTACTTGTTCGAGGTGACGCGACTCACCGTCGATTCATGCATCTTGATGGCGTCGGCAATCGTTCGCAGGTTGAGCGGGCGCAGATGCTGGACGCCGTAGACCAGGAACTGATCCTGCTGACGCACGATCTCCTCGGCGACCCGCAGGATGGTGCGCGCCCGCTGATCGAGGCTCTTCACCAGCCAGTTGGCGCTCTGCAGGCATTCCAGAAGAAAGTCCTTGTCCTGCGGGGTGCGGGCCGTCCGGTTGACCCGCGTATAGTAGATGCGATTGACGAGAACGCGGGGCAACGTCTCGCTGTTCAGCTCCACGATCCAGCTGCCGTCGCTGCCCATGCGCACCAGAACGTCCGGCACAACGGGCTCGATCTGGATCCCGCCGAACTCAAGACCCGGCTTGGGATTGAGCCGCCGGACCTCGGCGATCATGTCGGCCATATCCTCGGCGTCGGCGCCGACCGCCTTGCGCAACCCGGCGAGATTGCGGCTTGCGAGCAACGGCAGATTGTCGAGGAAGAGCTCCATCATCGGGTCGAGACGGCCGCGATCGCGAAGCTGAAGCGCCAGGCATTCACGCAGATCGCGGGCGAAGACGCCGGCCGGCTCGAAGGTCTGGAGAACGCCAAGAACGGCGTCGAGGTGTGGGCGATCGACGCCCAGGCGGTCAGCCACCTCGTCCATATCCGCCCGCAGATATCCGGCGTCGTCGACCATGTCGATGAGATGGGCGCCGATCATGCGATCAATCGCATCGGTCAATGCGAGACCGGCCTGGGCCTGCAGGTGATCGCGCAGGGACACCTGCCCAGTTGCATAGTCCTCGATATTGGAGGCTTCGTCGGAGCCGCCGCGGCTGCGCTCGGAAGACCCGACCCGATCCGACGACGCGCCGAGGCCGGGGCCCAGGTCGTTGGCGCCAGCCTCGGGGAAGGCGTCGGCGGCGTCGCTGTCCAAATCGCGGGTGGCGGTTTCGACGGGAGCCGTGAAGTCGAGCGCGCCATCGGGCTCGGCGGCTGCGGCCGACAATTCCGGCGTTGCATCGCGCGTGAGCCGGTCGGCAGGTGCCTCGGGCTCAATCTCTAGTAGGGGATTGCGCTCCAGTTCGCCTTCCACGAAGGCGCTCAATTCCAGATTAGAGAGCTGCAACAGGCGAATGGCCTGCTGGAGCTGCGGCGTCATGACGAGCTGCTGGCTCTGTCTGAGCTCTAGCTTCGCCGAAAGCGCCATTGCCTCTCCTCACGCCGACCCGCTTATTCCCCAAGTTGCGTCAGGAATAGGCCACTGCCGTTAACCGAACATGTCTCCCAGGTAGACGCGACGCACGTCCTCGTTGGAGATGATTTCCGAAGGACTACCTTGTGTCAGAACTTGGCCCTCGGCAATGACGTACGCCCGATCGACGAGCGACAGGGTTTCCCGGACGTTATGATCGGTGATCAAAACGCCGAGCCCCCGCTGCTTCAGATGGCGTACCAACTGCTGAATGTCGCCGACCGCGATGGGGTCGATGCCGGCAAAGGGCTCATCTAACAACATGTAGGACGGGCGGGAGGCCAACGCACGCGCAATTTCGCAGCGGCGACGTTCGCCGCCCGACAAGGCCATCGACGGGCTTTTGCGCAGCCGCGTGATGTGAAACTCCTCAAGCAGGCTGTCGAGCTGCTCCTTCCGCTTCTTGCGGCTCGGCTCGACAAGCTCGAGAATGGCCATGATGTTCTGTTCGACCGTCAGGCCCCGAAAAATCGACGCTTCCTGAGGGAGATAGCCGATGCCGAGCCGGGCGCGCCGGTACATCGGCAGGCGCGTGACGTCGCGACCGTCGATGGTGATGCGGCCGGCGTCGGCCGCAACCAGGCCGGTGATCATGTAGAAGACCGTCGTCTTGCCGGCGCCGTTCGGGCCGAGCAGCCCGACGACCTCGCCGCGGGCCACCGACAGACTGACGCCCTTGACCACCCGGCGCTTGCCGTAGCTCTTCTGCACGCCCTCGCCGGTCAACCATCCCGAGCCGCCGACGATGCCGCCGTCGGCCCCGTCGTAGCCCGCGGACGGCGTGTGTCCGCCGGCGACGGCGGCGGCCTTGCTGCGGGTTCGCGGGAAAAGCGTAAAAGCCATCTCGGTCCTCGGGCCCCTATCAGGCCGTTTTCACTGCGATCACGATCGAGACCATGCTGGCCCCCCATCACTGTTTCGCGGGCGCGCTCGTCGTAGCATCCCAGGACGAGGACGACGAGCCCGAGGGCCGCTTCACGATGCGCTTGCCATCGCCCTTTTCGCCGGGCGGCGCAGCCTGTGCGGCTCCGGGCTTGGCGCGGGCCTTCTCCGACACCTGGCCGGGATAGAAGATCGCCTCGAGACGTCCGCTCTTGCAGACGGCGCCGGGGGGACACGTGCCGGTGCCGGATTTCCCCGAAGTGGCATCGGGCGCCACCGAGGTGGCGAACGCGCCGCTGACCTGGGAGCCATTGCCCGGGCGAGCTGCGCCCGGTTCGGCCTCGAATCGGGAGAGGCCGGTCGTCAGGTCGATGACCAGCCGCTTGCCTTCGTTGCCGCGCACGACCTGCTTGCCCTGCGACACGGTCACGTTGCCGCCCATGACGATGCGGTTCGCCTTGACGTCGAATGTCGCCCACTCGCCCGTCGCCTGCTGGCCGTCAGTGCCGGTCACGATGACGTTGCGCCGCGCCTCGATGCGCTTCAGTTCAGTGCCGCCGGGCATGCCGGATTTCGTCTTGGCGACCGGCGCTGCGGGCTGGGCGGCCGCCACGAGGCCGGCCTCGCCGGTGTAGTGGGCGGTCAGCTCCTCCGAACGCACGATAAACGCACCCTGCCGCGCAACGACAGCCCCGGTATAGACCGCCGTATGGCGCCGGTCGTTCACGTCAAGGACTGCGGCTTCAACCTCGACCGGTGCATCAGGGTCGGACTTGAAGCCTGCGCCAAGGGCGCCGAAGACACTCGATTCGCCCGCGGCGTCGTCATCGCCCTTGCGGGCACCCTGGCGCTTGCCGGACGCTTCGGCCTGATAGAACAGGGTCGAGATGCGGCCGGTCGGGCGGCCCTGCACGGCGGGCGTGACCAGACGCGCCGTGCCGGCCTTGCGATCGATGGCGAGCTGGCCGCCCTTCACGACGTTGCGGCCCTGGGTGACGACGACGTCGCCGGTGAGGAGTGCTGTATCCAGCTTCTGGTCGAGCAGCACGTTGTCGGCCGTGACGCGGCGCTCCGGAACCTGGGTCAGGACGACGTTACCCGCCAGCGCGATACGTTGCGCCTCGGCGTCATAGTCGAGCGACTGGCTCTCGGCACGATCGGTCTTGCTGGTCATCACGACGCCGCCGCGCGCCTTGATGGACTTGAGTCGCCCCTGCTCGGCCGCGGCCTCGGCCGGTTGCGGCGCGGCCGTCCCGGGTAATGCGGCGCGCCCCTGATAGATCACGTCCAGCTCGGGCGCCTCCAGCGTCGCCTGCCCCTGGCGCGCGACGACGTTCTCGCGGAACAGCGCCGTCTTGGCCAGATCGTCGACGTCGAGCGCGCGAGCGGTGACGTGGACCGGCTCGCCCGAGTTGGCGTCGAGGCCGAACGGCTCGGCGGCACGGGCCGGCTTCGGCGGGCTGGCGTCGGTGGCGGGCGCCGGCTTCGGAGCCGGTTTCAGCACCACATCGACGGACTCGCGGAAGGCCGCCCGGCGCGCCTTCGTGTCCAAGGTCATGTTGCGGGCACTGATGGTGCCGCTGGTCGTCTCGGCCCAGACGGGCTCGGAGCTGACGATGCGGCTTTCCCTGGCGAAGACCGTCGCGCGGGTGAGGCGCGCCGTCAGCCCGGCATCGCCGTCGATGTCGATCCGCTCGTAGAGTTCGAGCAGCTCCTTCTTCTGATCGTAGGTTCCCCAGACCGCCTTCAGCCGCGTCCGGGCTCCGGTCGTCTGGATGATTTCGCCATCGATCGTATCGAGCCGGATGGGCGCTTCGTTGCGCAGGTCGGCGACGGCGCTTTTGGCGCGCACCTTGTACTGGGCCCCATCCTTGGCGAAGCCGTCGTAGGACGGGCGCTGCATGGTCAGGTTGGTCGGGTCGATGGTGACGGCGCCGACCGAGACGCCCTTCGTCGCGACGCTGGTCGACAGGTAAAGGGCGCCTCCATAGACGCCGAGACAGGCCATGGCGACCAGGGGGAGCGCAATCCGGAGCGCATAAACGACCCGGGTGTGGCGGCGCGCCCGGCGGAACGCGCGCTCGCGATCCGCGTCGGACACGAAAATATCCAGCTTGCCGTGACGGCCGCCGGACCTCGCGTCGCTGCCGATCGCAGACTGCATGTCTCGTTCCTGGGGTCGGACCGGCTACGGCCGGGCTCCGAAGCACTTTCGTGATCTAGCTCAATTTGCCCGAAATTTGGGAGGTATTGAGGCCGCGTCCTCACCTCATATCGTCCGAGCGAGGCTGTGGCGGTTCGCCGCCACGCCGCCAAGGTCTCAGTGCGAGAATATGTCGAGGTCTTCGAAGCCGGCCAGATCGAGCATGGCGCGTTCCGGCAGGTAGGCGAAGGCCTTCTCGGCGGCGGCCAACCGGCCCTCGCGCTCCAACATCATCTCGAGGCGGGCCTTCAGGGCATGCAGGTGGAGCACGTCGGATGCCGCGTAGGCCATCTGCTGCTGGGAAAGTTCCGCCGCGGCCCAGTCGGAGCTCTGCTGCTGCTTCGACAGCTCGACGCCGAGGATCTCGGAGCAAAGGTCCTTGAGACCATGGCGATCCGTGTAGGTCCTCGCCAGCTTTGATGCGATCTTGGTGCACCACACCGGGCCGGTGCGAACGCCGAGCCACTTCTGCATGACGGCGATGTCGAAACGGCCGTAATGGAAAATCTTGACGACGGCCGGGTCGGTCAGCAGAGCCTTGAGGCGGGGCGCCGACCAGTCGCTGCCGTCGAACTGCACGAGGTGCGCCTCGTTGTTGCCGGCCGAGAGCTGGACGAGGCACAGGCGGTCGCGATGTGGCTTCAGTCCCAGCGTCTCGGTGTCGATCGCGACGCTGGATCCGAACGTCAGGCCGGCCGGCAGATCTCCCTTGTGCAGTTTGATGCGCGGGCTGCTCATAATTGGGTCTCGCTCGTGGCTGATCGGTGGTCGCGGGGCCAGCGATCGCCAGCCGGCCGACATTGGCGTGAGGCGGCCTGTTTGGCAACGGCCGGGTCCCTCGGAGACCACAGGCGCGAGCCGGCTCAGAGCTTGAACCAGCCGGGGCGGCCGGTCGGCCACGGATCGCCCCAGAGCTGCTGGCCGCCATCCACCGTCAGCACCTCGCCGGTGATGAATTTTCCCGACGGCGCAGAGAGATAGACGCACGCCTCAGCCACGTCCCAGGCATCGCCAACGCGACGGAGCGGGTTCGCCTCCTCGTAGGTCGCGGCGCCCTCCGGCGGGTAGTGGGCGAAGCCGGACGTCTCGTGACAGCCCGGAGCGACGCAATTCACGCGGATGCCGTGCGGCGCCCACTCGACGGCCACGGTCTTCGACACATAGGCGACGCCGGCACGGGCGGCAGCGGTGTGCGCAATGCCCGGCATACCCCGCCAGAAGTCCGCTACGATGTTGACAATACTGCCTTTCTTCTCAGCCTCGATCCAGCGCCGCGCAGCAGCCTGCATCATGTACCAGGTGCCATTGAGGTTATTGTCGATGACGGCGGCCCAGCCCTTCGGCTTGAAATCGATGGCGGCCTGCGGGAACTGGCCGCCGGCGTTGTTGACGAGCACGTCGAGGCGGCCCAACTCGCCCGAGATGCGCACAAAGAACTCGGTACATGCGTCCGGATCGCGGATGTTGAATGGGACCGTCAACACCTTGCCGCCGAAACGCGACAGGAACACGGAGGCCGCGTCGAGGCGTTCGATGTTCCGGCCGGAAATGGCGATGTCGGCCCCGAGGCGGGCGAACAGGCACGCGATGGCGAGGCCGAAGCCGCTGCCGGCTCCGGACACGGCGACAACCTGACCCGCGAACAGATCCGGGCGATAGACGGTCTCCAATATGGCCAGTTCCTCCGGCGAAAAGCCGAAGTGATCGGCCCCTTCGATGGCCATGTCGCCGCTCCCTTTTCGCGCGCCGGTTTCGCCGTCCTTGCGGCGGTCGGCTGGATCGTAGCATCGCGCCCGGCCGGCGCCAGCGGAGGCCGCCGTTGACGCGAGGCGGCCGGCAGTGTCACCTCACCGGCAGGGCCACGACGGGACAGCGCATGCAGCGGAGCCAGAGTACCGGGCGCGACTACGACGTCGCCGTGATCGGCGGTGGACTCGTCGGCATCGCGGTGGCATGGGGCCTTGCGCGGCTCGGCCAGCGTGTCGCCGTCCTCGACGAAGTGGACGGGGCGAAGCGAGCCTCGCGGGGCAACTTCGCGCTGGTGTGGGTCCAGTCCAAGGGCCTCGGCATGGGCGAATATGCCGGGTGGACGGTTCGCTCGTCGAACGGCTGGGCCGGGCTCGCAGACGAACTCGGACGCGAAACCGGTGTCGACGTGCACTTCGAGCGGCCGGGTGGCTTTCATCTGGCGCTGTCCGAGCGGGAACTGGAGATGCGAGCCACATCGCTGAAGCGCCTGCATAATCAGCCGCGCATGGTCGGCTACGAGACGACGATGCTGACGCATTCGGAAATCAAGCGGATGCTGCCGGACATCGGGCCGGACGTCGTCGGCGGCAGCTATTGCCCCCTCGACGGTCACGTCAACTCGCAGAAACTGCTCCGGGCGCTGCATCAAGGCTTCGCGCAGCTCGGCGGCACGTATCTGCCCGGGTCGACGGCGCTCCACATCGCGCAGGCCGGTGGTGGTTTCTCGATCAAGACGACGGACGGAGCGGTCGCGGCCGGCAAGGTCGTGCTCGCGGCCGGCAACGCCAACATGGCGCTCGCCCCGCAGGTGGGACTTTCTGTCCCGATGCTGCCGGAGCGCGGCCAGATCATCGTCACGGAGCGGACGGAGCGGTTCCTGCGACATCCGGTGGTCACGATCCGGCAAACGGATGAAGGCACGGTCATGCTTGGCGACAGTCGCGAGGAGACGACCGACGACCGTGGCGCCAATCCGCAGATCAACAGCGTGATGGCCGCCCGGGCCTCACGGATGTTTCCCCGCCTCGCACGGCTCAACGTGGTGCGGACGTGGTCAGCCATCCGCGTCATGACGGCCGACGGCTTTCCCATCTACGACCAGTCGGTCACCCATCCCGGCGCGTTCGTCGTCACGTGCCACTCCGGCGTGACGCTCGCCGCCAACCACGCCTACGACATGGCCGGCATGATCGCGCGGGGCGCGCTCGATCCGGACGTGGCGGTGTTCTCGGCCCGGAGGTTCGATGCTAACGCGGGTGCATGAGGGTCCGTCCCGGACGGTCTCGATCGTCATCGACGGGACGGCGGCCGAGGCTTCGGCGGGCGAGACCGTCGCAGCGGCGCTGCTCGCGGCGGGCCATGTCGCCACGCGGCGGACGGCTGTCACCGGCAGTCCGCGTGGCGGCTATTGCCTGATGGGCATCTGCTTCGAGTGCGTCGTCACGATCGACGGTGTGCCGAACCGGCAGGGCTGCCTCGTCGAGGTGCAACCGGGCATGCGGATCGAGACCGGTGTGGCGCGCGCGGCGGTGGCGTCATGACCGACATTCGCCAGCTTGCCACGGACTGGGATGCGATCGTCGTCGGCGCGGGGCCGGCCGGGCTTGCCGCGGCGCGGGTGCTCCACAGCGCGGGCCTTTCGACGCTGCTCATCGACGAGAACCCCGCACCCGGCGGCCAGATCTGGCGCGCGGTGACCTCGACGCCGCTGCTCGACCAGAGCGTACTCGGCCTCGACTACTGGGCCGGCCTCGAGCCGGTGCGGGGGGCGATCGGCTCCGGACTCGCGATCGCAACGGCGACGAGCGTCTGGAGCGCCGATCGCGGTGGGCAGGTCGGAATTTCGTGCAACGGCGTCACGCGCATGCTGACGGCGAAGCGCGTCGTGATTGCGACGGGTGCACTGGAGCGTCCGTTTCCGGTCAAGGGCTGGACCCTTCCTGGTGTGTTGACGGTCGGCGCGGCCCAGGGGCTGCTCAAGTCGTCCGGGCGGGTGTTCTCGGGCCGGGTCGTGATTGCAGGCTGCGGGCCGCTGCTCTGGCTCTATGCCGCGCAAGTGCTGAGAGCCGGCGGCACCATCGCGCACATCCTCGACACGACCGAGGCGGCGCAGTTCCGTCCGGCATCGCGCGGACTCGCCGGGTTCGCGCTCTCGTCCTACCTCGCCAAGGGGCTGGCGCTGATGGCCGAGGTGCGGCGGCGCGTGCAAGTCATCTCGCGGGTGACGGCGCTCGAGATCGAGGGGCAGGAGCGGGCGACGGGTGTGCGCTTCGAGGCGCGGGGACGGAGCGGTCAGGTCGCGGCCGACGTCGTGCTGGTGCATCAGGGCATTGTTCCACAGGTCAATCTCGCGATGGCGGCGGGCGTGCCGTACCGGTGGGACGCGGCGCAGCTCTGTTTCGCGCCGGTCGCCGACGAGAGTGGCCAGACGCCGCTCGCCCGCATCCTCGTTGCGGGGGACGGCGCGGGCATCGCCGGCTGGGAAGCAGCGTCGGCCCGGGGGACGCTCGCCGGGATCGCGGCGGCACAGGCGCTCGGCGCCAGCGGTCCCGTGCCGAACGGCCGCTCGGAGCGAGCGCAGGTGCGTCGCAAGTTGCGGGCGCGCGGCTTCCTCGATCGGCTCTACCGTCCTGCAGACGCGTTCCGCCGTCCGACCGGCGACGTCATCGTCTGCCGGTGCGAAGAAGTGACGGCGGCGGAGGTCGAGAAGGGCATCGATCTCGGGGCCATCGGGCCGGCCCAGCTCAAATCCTACACGCGCTGCGGGATGGGTCCGTGTCAGGGGCGACTGTGCGGCCTGACGGTGACCGAAATGATCGCGGCGCGGCGCGGCCTCACGCCGGGCGAGGTCGGGCATTACCGGTTGCGGGCACCGGTGAAACCAATCACGCTCGCGGAGCTGGCGTCGCTGCCGGCCGACGACGCCGCGGTGAGGGCCGTGGTGCGAAACTGACAAGAACGTATCGCAAGGAGCCGGCTATGGGGATCACGCTCTCCGTCATCACCGACGAAGTGTCGCCCGTGCTGGCCGACGGTCTCCGGATGGCCGCCGAGCATGGTCTCGATACCGTCGATGTACGGTCGATCGGGGGCGTCAACTTCATGTCGCTCGATCCGGCCGAGCAGGCAGCGGCGGCGCGGCAGATCAAGGACGCGGGACTGAAGGTCGGGACGCTCGCCACGCCGCTGCTCAAGTGGCCGGCTCCGGGGCATGCGGCAGCCGACATGGGCGACCAGTTCGGCTTCGACACCAAGGGCCGGAAGCCGCAGCAGCTCTACGAGGACGCCTTCCGCTGCGCCGACGTTCTCGGGACGCGGAACCTGCGCGTCTTCTCGCTTCTCAAGCATCCCGGCTTCACGCCGGCAGAGATGGAGGCCGACTACGGGGCGCTTCTTCGCCTTGCCGAGCGGTACGACGCAAAGCTGCACGTCGAGAACGAGCACGTGTGCAATATCCACACGGTGAGTGAGCTGCTGGCGGGCGTCCGGCACTTCGCGCATCCGCGGCTGCGGGCGCTGCTCGACATTCCGAACGCGTGGCGGACCGAGCGGCCGAGTGCCGAAAGTCTCGCGGCGCTGGCTCCCCACGTCGATCAGATCCACTTCAAGGACTGGAGCGCGGCGAAAGGCCGAATGGTTGCGCTCGGCGAAGGCGACATTCCATTCCGCGAGCTGCTGGTGCCAGTCCGCGAGGCGGCCCGCACCCGCGACATCGCGTTCGTCGTCGAGACGCACGTGCCGGACGAGCCGGCGGCCGCAACGGCGCGATCGATCAAGGCCCTGCAGCGGCTCGCTGGCGGTTAGACCAGAGCGGCCCGGTGTGGACGAGGGCTGAGTTGACCGTTAAGGGTTCAGCCCGAACGAGGGGCGCGCCCCGGACAGGTACGCGGCGGGAAGGACGATATCGACATGGCCAGCGCAGCGACGACACCCGGTGGGGCGTCCATCAAGGACATGGCAAACGCCATCCGGGCTCTTGCCATGGATGCGGTCGAAAAGGCGAAGTCCGGCCATCCCGGGATGCCGATGGGCATGGCCGACGTGGCGGCCGTGCTCTTCAGCGAACACATGAAATTCGACGCCAGCCGCCCCGACTGGATGGATCGCGACAGGTTCGTGCTCTCGGCCGGGCACGGATCGATGCTGCTCTATGCCGTTCTCCATCTCACCGGCACGTCGGGCATGACGCTCGACGAGATCAAGAACTTCCGGCAGCTCGGGGCCAAGACCGCCGGGCACCCGGAATACGGCCACGCACCCGGCATCGAGACGACGACCGGGCCGCTGGGGCAAGGCCTCGCCAATGCGGTCGGCATGGCGCTCGCCGAGCGCATTCTCAATGCGCGGCATGGCGACGGCATCGTGGATCACCATACGTGGGTGATCGCCGGCGACGGCTGCCTGATGGAGGGCATCAGCCAGGAGGCGATCTCGCTCGCGGGCCATCTCGGCCTCGGCAAGCTGATCGTCCTGTTCGACGACAACGGCATCTCGATCGACGGGCCGACGAGCCTCTCGACGAGCGAGGACCAGATCGCCCGGTTCAAGGCCTCCGGCTGGGCCACGATCGCCATCGACGGCCACGATCCGGCCGCCATCCGCAAGGCGCTCGCGGCGGCCAAGGCCGACAGCTCGAAGCCATGGCTGATCGCCTGCACGACGCGCATCGGCTACGGCGCGCCGACCAAGGAAGGCAAGGCGTCGTCGCACGGCTCGCCGCTCGGGGCGGACGAGATCAAGGGCGCGCGGGAGAAGATCGGCTGGCCGCACGGACCGTTCGAGATCCCCGACGCGGTGCTCGCTGCCTGGCGGGCCGCCGGCAGCCGGGGTGCGGGCACGCGCGAGTCGTGGGAAGGGCGCTTCGCAAAGCTGGAGGCCGGGCAGCGGGCGGCGCTCGCCAATCCAGTTGCCGCCGCCAAGCCCGCCATCGATGCGGCGATCAAGGCCTGCAAGGACGCGGCCACCGCCGAGACCGGCCAGAAAGCGACGCGGGTGTGGTCGGAGCTCACGCTCGAGAAGCTCACCGCTGCCTGCCCGGGTCTCATCGGCGGATCGGCGGACCTGACGGGATCGAACAACACCAAGGCGAAGGCGCAAGCGGTCATCAAGCCCGGCGACTTCTCCGGCAGCTACATCCACTACGGGGTGCGTGAGCACGGCATGGCTGCTGCCATGAACGGCATGGCGCTGCACGGTGGCGTCGTGCCCTATGGCGGCACCTTCATGGTGTTCACCGACTACTGCCGGCCGTCGATCCGGCTCTCGGCGCTGATGGAGCAGCGGGTCATCTACGTGATGACGCACGATTCCATCGGGCTCGGCGAGGACGGGCCGACGCATCAACCGGTGGAGCATCTGGCGGCATTGCGCGCCATCCCGAACCTCCACGTCTTCCGGCCCGCCGATGGCGTCGAGACGGCCGAGTGCTGGGCGCTTGCCGTCGCCACCGAGCGGACGCCGTCGATCCTGGCGCTGACCCGGCAGAACGTGCCGAACCTCCGGACCGGCGACGTTTCCGAGAACCTTTCGGCGAAGGGCGGCTATGTGATCCGGCCGGCCGCCGGCACGCGTGCCGTCACGCTCATGGCGACCGGCTCCGAAGTGGGTCTCGCGGTGGCGGCGGCGGAGAGCCTCGCCAAGGACGGCATTGGCGCGGCCGTCGTCTCCATGCCGAGCTTCGAACTGTTCCGGAAGCAATCGTCGGCGTATCAGGCCGAGGTGCTCGGCACGGCGCCCCGGATCGGCATCGAGGCTGGCGTCGAGCAGGGCTGGCGCGAGTGGCTGCGGCCCGGCGACCGGTTCGTCGGCATGGCCTCGTTCGGCGCCTCGGCCCCCGCGTCCAAGCTGTTCGAGTATTTCGGCATCACGCCGCAGAAGGTTGCAGAGGCCGCCAAGGCTTTGGCCAAGGGCTGACGCTGGCACGGGTGGTGACTGGCGACAGGGCGGGCGCGATCTGCTATCAGGGGCGCTGACCCGTTGCCCTTGCACAGGCCGCCACCGCCATGACCGCCGTCACGACTGCCCGGCCCGAGGCTCCCGCCTTACCGCCGGCCAAGCCGCTGTTCTCCTACCGTCGCCATTGGGCGCACCGGTTCGGGACCGCCCCGTTCCTGCCCATGACGCGCGCCGAGATGGACGCGCTCGGGTGGGATGCATGCGACATCATCCTGATCACCGGCGACGCGTACGTCGACCATCCTAGCTTCGGCATGGCCATCGTCGGGCGGCTCCTGGAGGCGCAGGGGTTTCGCGTTGGTATCCTGTCGCAGCCGGACTGGCAGTCCGCCGAGCCGTTCAAGGAACTCGGCCGGCCGGAGCTGTTCTTCGGCGTCACCGGCGGCAACATGGATTCCATGGTCAACCGCTACACGTCCGACCGGCGGCTTCGACACAACGACGCCTACACGCCGGGCGGCGAAGGCGGCAAGCGTCCCGACCGGTCGGTGATCGTCTATGCCCAGCGATGCCGCGAAGCCTTCAGCGACGCGACCATCGTGGTCGGTGGCATCGAGGCCTCGCTCCGGCGGATCGCGCATTACGACTACTGGTCAGACAAGGTGCGCCGCTCGATCCTCGTCGACTCGAAGGCTGACGTCCTGATCTACGGCAACGCCGAGCGGGCCGTCGTGGAAGTCGCGCACCGGCTCGCCAAGGCGAAGGGCAGCGCCGACGAGGCCGTTGCGGCGCTCGACGACATTCGCGGCCTCGCGCTGATGAAGCGCAGCGTGCCCGAGGGCTGGATCGAACTGCACGCCGACGACGTGACGGATTCCGACGAGGGCGCGCGCATGACGCGCGACGGGCGGACGGTGATCCGGTTGCCGTCGTACGAGCAGGTGTCGGCCGACTCCGAGACCTACGCGCGGGCCAGCCGCGTGCTGCATCGGGAATCCAACCCCGGCAACGCGCGCCCGCTCGTGCAGAAGCACGGCGATCGCGAGCTGTGGGTGACACCGCCGCCGATTCCGCTCACGACCGAGGAGATGGACCGGGTCTATGAGCTGCCCTATGCGCGCGGTCCGCATCCCGTCTATGGCGACGCGAAGATCCCCGCCTGGGAGATGATCCGGTTCTCGGTGACGATCATGCGCGGCTGCTTCGGCGGCTGCACGTTCTGCTCCATCACCGAGCACGAGGGCCGCATCATCCAGAACCGTTCGGAAAGCTCGGTGCTGAAAGAGATCGAGCAGATCCGCGACAAGACACCGGGCTTCACCGGCGTCATCTCCGACATCGGCGGGCCAACGGCCAACATGTACCGAATGGCGTGCAAGGACCCGAAGATCGAGGCGTCGTGCCGGCGACTGTCGTGCGTCTATCCGGGCATCTGTCCGAACCTCAACACCAGCCACGACGCGCTGATCTCGCTCTATCAGAAGGCGCGGGAACTCCCCGGCATCAAGAAGGTGCACGTGGCGTCGGGCGTCCGCTACGACCTCGCGGTGACGAGCCCGAAGTACGTGAAGGAACTCGTGACGCATCACGTCGGCGGCTATCTCAAGATCGCGCCGGAGCACGTCGAGGACGGGCCGCTCTCGAAGATGATGAAGCCCGGCGTCGGCGCCTACGAGCGGTTCCGGCAGCTGTTCGACGATGCGGCAAAGAAGGCCGGGAAAGAGTACTTCCTCATTCCGTATTTCATCGCGGCGCATCCCGGCACGACCGACGAGGACATGCTGCAGCTGGCGCTGTGGCTGAAGAAGAACAAGTATCGCGCCGACCAGGTGCAGACGTTCCTGCCGTCACCGATGGCGCTGGCGACGGCGATGTATCACTCCGGCAAGAACCCGCTCAAGGCCGTGCGGCGCGGCGGCTCGGAGGAGGTGGAGACGGTGCGGGGCCTGAAGCAGCGCCGCCTGCACAAGGCGTTCCTGCGCTACCACGATCCGGAGAACTGGCCGCTGCTGCGCGAGGCGCTGAAGACCATGGGGCGCGCCGAACTGATCGGACCGGGCAAGCACCAGCTGGTTCCCGCTCATCAGCCGATCGGCACGGGTGGCGGTGGCGGCGAGGGCAAGCGGACCGGCAAGAAGCACGGCTTCCAGACCTTCACGACCAAGGGCCTGCCGATGGTGAAGCGGAAGCCGGGGGCGAAGGTTGCACGCCGGGACGGGTGAGCGCGTGGGGTTGCGATCGCCGGCGTAGGTCCCCGCCTGCGCGGGGATAACGCTGATGGGTGGTGTTGGGGCGGGGCGGACCGTGGGAACGGCGCTCAAGCTCTCTCGGCAGAAATTGCCGATGGCCAGCGTGGGTCCCCGCCTGCGCGGGGATGACGCTGATGGGTGGGGTTGGGGCCGGGGCGGACCGTAAGAGCGGTGCTCAAGTCATTCACGTCATGCCCGCGAAGGCGGGGACCCACGAGCGTCTGGAGTTGAGCTTTGCCTATCGGGTTGCGCACCCCTTCAATCGCGAAGGAAGCCGAGGGCGGCGCCGGAGATGTCGGTTTCGAGGCCGCGGAAGAAGTGATCGGCGCCCGTGACGACGGTGAGCGCGGAGGGTGGCGGCAAGCGGCTCGCCAGTGCCCGCAGGGCCTCGAGCGGGGCGTGGGAATCGCGCTCGCCGCAGACAAGCAACGTGGGTTTCTTGACCGTTTCGAGGAACGCGTGGTCGCGTGACGCGATGGGCGGGGCGACGCCGATCAGCTTCGCGACACGCGGGTCGGCGGCGCCTGCTCTCAAGCCGACCCAGGCTCCGAACGAGTAGCCGGCGACGACGACCGTGCGTGCCGAATGGTGCTCGAGGAGCGCCGTGACTGCGGCGGTCACGTCCTCGACTTCGGCGATGCCTTCGCCATGGGTGCCGCCGCTTTCGCCGACGCCACGGAAATTGAACCGCAGCGTCGTGTGCCGCTGTCGCGCCAGCGCGCGGGTCAGCTCGGCGACGACGTTGTTGTCCATGTCGCCACCGTAGAGCGGATGCGGGTGGCAGATGACGACGCCGATGCCGGTCGGGTCGGACGAGGTCTGTACGCGGCCTTCGAGCGCGATGCCGCCGGCCGCGAATGTGATCTGCTGTTCCATCGGCGCCTCCTCGCGTGATCGCTGGAGGACACCTTACGGGTGGTCGTTTCGGCCGGCCAGCCGTTTCGGGGGGGTAAAGGCCCCGGCTCGCGGCGCTGTCGCGCCTCGGCCGGGGACGCAAGTGAGGGAGGGTTTTGGTTGAGGCGCACCCAACTTTTTGCCTCAGATGACCATCAGCCCCACGTTCTGCGTTCCCGGGCGGAGCACGGGCCGGAGGCTCGTGCGGAGACCCGGGATAGCTGGGGTGGCAATCTTGCCCAACGCGTCCCAAGCGACCCCGGCTTTTCGCGCTATCGCGCTGCGGCCGGGGACGCAAAGCGGTGGGGTCGGTGGATCTGTCGCGACGTGGGAAGACTCCGGCTCTCGGCGCTGCCGCGCCTTGGCCGGGGACGCAAGTGGGGTTGGTCAAGGCAAAGAAGCGCGAAGCAATCGGAAGATTTCGGCGGTATCCGGTCACCGCACGTTGGTGCGGCGGGCCAGTTCGGCTTCCCAGGCGAGGGCCTGCGCGACGATCTTGTCGAGGTCGTCGTGGTGGGGGACCCAGCCGAGGGTGTCGCGGACTTTTGCAGAGGCAGCGACGATGGCCGCCGGATCGCCCGGACGGCGCGGCGAGTAGCGGACGTCCATCGCTTTGCCGGAGACGCGCTTCACGGCGTCGAGCACCTCGAGCACCGAGTAGCCCTTGGAGTAACCGCAGTTGAAGACGTCGGCCTGGCCGCCATTGCGCAAATGGGCGAGTGCCGCGACATGGGCGAGGGCGAGGTCCTTCACGTGGATGAAATCGCGCACGCAGGTGCCGTCGCGCGTGTCGTAGTCGGTGCCGAAGACTTCCATGTGGGTGCGCTTGCCGAGTGCCGTCTCGCAGGCGACCTTGATCAGATGCGTGGCCTTGGGCGTCGACTGGCCCGAACGGCCTTGCGGATCGGCGCCGGCGACATTGAAGTAGCGGAGCGCCACATAGCGGAAATCATGGGCAGCGGCTGTGTCGCGCAGCATGATCTCGGTCATGAGCTTCGACCAGCCGTAGGGATTGATCGGCGCAAGCACGGCCGTTTCCGTCACCGGCAGCTCTTCCGGATTGCCGTAGACGGCAGCGGTCGACGAGAAGATGAACTGCTTCACGCCATGCGCCACGGCCGCAGCGATGAGGCCGCGCGATTTCACCGTGTTGTTCTCGTAGTACATGAGCGGGTTCGAGACCGACTCCGGCACGACGATGGAGCCGGCGAAGTGGATGATCGCCTCGACGTCCTTCTCTCTCAAGATTCGGCCGACCAGCTCGGTGTCGCCGATGTCGCCGACCACCAGCTCGGCGGGCTTCGCGATGGCCCATTCGAACCCGGTCGACAGGTTGTCGAGGACGACGACGGTCTCGCCGGTATCGACCAGCTCCAGCACCATGTGGCTGCCGATATAGCCGGCGCCGCCGGTCACGAGAATGGTCATGCACTCACACTCCTCACTTCGCGGGCGCCATTCGGGGGACCACGGATGATGTCCATGCCCCAGCCGGCCGCTCGCGGCAATCGGCCATCGCGCGTCAAGGTTAGGGCTAGCACCCAATAGTTGCGCGAGGCTTGTCGGCGGCCATGTGCCCGTCGCTATTTTTGGCTCTGTTGTCCGTACAAATGTCGCGCTAGGCTCCGTACCAGCGGTGTTGCGTCCCGATTGGGCCTCGATGATCAGCCGCGCCCGCAATCCTGGAGACATTCCATGCAGCAGAAAGTACAGCCGACCCGACAGGCCGATTGCACCGATACCGAGTGGCAGGCCCGGGTCGATCTCGCGGCCGCGCACCGCCTCGCCTACATGCACGGCTTCAGCGAGGGCATTTTCAACCACCTGACGCTGCTCGTGCCCGGCCGCAGCGACCGCTACTACCAGATCCCGTTCGGCACGCACTGGTCGGAGGTTTCCGCCTCGACCTTCATGGAGGTGGGCTTCGACGGCGAAGTGAAGCGCGGCTCGGGCGACGTGGAGCGGTCGGCCTATGCCATTCACATGCCGATGCACCGGGCGAAGCCGAAGCAGTGCGCTGCCGTGTTCCATACGCACATGCCCTACACCAGCGCGCTGACGCGCCTCGAGGACCCGCGGATCAAGGAGATCGGCCAGACCGAGGTGATCCTGATGAACAAGATCGCCTACGACGAGAACTACGACGGGCCCGCGTGGGACACGTCCGAGGGCGACCGCCTCGCCGGCATTCTCGGCGACAAGACGATCCTGTTTATGGCCAACCACGGCGTCACCACGGTGGGCGCGACGGTGGCCGAGGCCTACGACCGGCTCTACTACATCGAGCGGGTGGCACAGGTGCAGATCTTCGCCATGTGGACCGGCCAGCGCCTCAAGCAACTGCCGGAGAGCATCGTCGACAAGACGGCGCGCAACAACGGACAGGACAAGGCTACCGATCCCACGTTCCCGAAGTACGATCCGCCGCCGGCCGTTCGCCATTTCGAGGCGCTGAAGCGAATCCTCGACCGGAAAGAGCCGGACTACAAGGATTGAGGACAGAAGATCGGGTTTCCTCCGGCGCCGGGCGAGAGTTCGGCGTCGGGGGCGTTCGACAGTCACCGGGCAAGGCAGGCCAGAACGGTGGCATCCCGGAACGAAGGTACCCCGGCCAGCGGACGACGACCCCGAAGACCCGGCTCATGTAGCGGGATGCCAACGTCTGCTCCTCGCAGGCAGCAACGTGTTCGTCACACCGAATTGAATCTTGCGAAATTGACGAGGAGGATATGATCCGATTAACCTTAACCGAACAGGTTAACGGAATCGGCTGAGATCACGCTGCCGAGCCTTTACTGAGTAGGGCGTTCGATGGGTGCGCAGTTTTCCCCGGCAGCTGCCACGGATTCGGCGGAGCGGCCGCTCGTTGCGGTCGTGACCCCGGTTTACAATGGGGCACAGTTTCTCGCAAAAGCGCTGGCCTGCGTTCAGGCGCAGTCCTATCCCAATCTCGTCCACGTGGTCCTCGACAATGCCAGCACCGATGCGACGCCGCACATCATCGAGGCGGCGCGGGCCGGCAGCGTGCCGATCATCACGCGCCGAAACGCCGAGCTGTTGCCACTCGTCGACAACTGGAACCGCGCGATGGCGATGGTCCCCGCCGAGGCGCGTTATGTGCAGTTGCTCTGCGCCGACGATCTCATGCGTGGCGACGCCGTGGAGCGCCTCGTCGATATCTGCGAGCGCTGGCCCGATGTCCGCTACGTGACGGCTCGCGATGTCTTCGACGGGCTGATCTTCGATACGGGCTTCGATGGGGACTGCGGCGTGGTCTCGGGCGCCGCGTTCGAGCAGCGTTTTCTCTCCTCGCCGGATGGCTATTTCCCGTTCGCCCACATGTTCGTCCGCTCGAGCGAGATGCTCTATCAGGCACCGTTTCGCGCCTCGACCATGCCCTTGTCGGACGCCGACTTCGTCTTGCGCATGGTCCGAGGGAGGCGCGTCGCCTGGATCAACGAGCCGCTCTACTTCACGCGCGACCACCAGTCGTCCGAGACGAGCCGGGGCGGCGGGACGTCCTCATTCTGCCTCCCGTTGCTGGAGATGCTGCTGTCGCGCGGCCCGGAGGTCATGTCACCGATCGAGTTCGAACATGCGAGGAAAGCCAACCTGCGGACCATCCACCTGCATCTGCTTGCATGGGGCTTGCGCGGCGAGCGTAAAGCTCGCGACGCAGCCATTCGCCAACTCGCCCAATTGGGTGTGAAGCCGGACTTGGCCATGTTCACCCAGGCGGTCGTCCGCCGGGTCTCTCTGGCGCTGGCGCGTCGTCTGGGGATCGACTATCGGCGCCCGCCGATCATCAGGACGACCCGCGTCTCGGAAGACGACTTCCTCCGTTTGCCGGCCAACGGTGTTGCCTCCGCACCGCCATCTCGGGCGGCGTCCTGGAATTCGGCACACCTGCCATCCGGCCCACCTGCTGTGACCGCAAGCGCAGCCTAGTCCTAGTCAATCGATATGTGCCAATCAGCCAGGAAACCTTGCACGGACGGCTGCGACCGACTGCGCGATGAGGGCTTTTAGTACGCTCAGGTCGATGTCGGACAGCCGCTTCACGTAGAGGCACGATTGGCCGGTCGTGTGCTTGCCGAGCTTCGCCATGAGCGGCTCTGCGCCTTGAAACCCCAGGACGATATAGATGACCAGCGCCGCCTTCCGCGGCGAGAACGACACGACCGGGCCATCGCCTTCGTGACCGCTGTCGTAGCGATAATGATAGCTGCCAAAACCGACGATCGACGGCCCCCACATCACCGGCTTCTCGCCGGTGGCGGACTGCATCATGTCGATCAGGGTCATCGCATCGGCCCGCCTTGCAGCATCGGGCACGCCGGCGAGAAAGGCCTCGACGCTGACTTTCGTCGCGCTGGTCTTGTTCTTGGCCACACGTCCCTCTTCCGAACATCGAGCGCCGCCGCTCATCGTGGGCGTGGATCATAGGCATCGCGTCAGCCCATTTCCACTCGACGGGTTCAGCAGGGGCTCCGTCGCAGCCCAGGCGACCCCGGCTCGCGGCGCTATCGCGCCTTGGCCGGGGACGCAAATCGAGAGGGCAGAGGGTGGGGAAGTTCGGGCGGGCGCTTCGGATGCCCACGTCATGGCGGAGCCGTGCTCCGCACGGACCATCCGCGCGGTCTTAGTGGCGCTCCAGATGCCCACACGGCATCCGCGCAGTTTCCAGTGGACCGGTGTCACGAGAGCGTCAAGACTTGGGCGAACGATCCCCTGCCGGTGAGTGCCCCCATGACCATCGAGAGCCTGAAGCCGTTCCTCACGCCCCGTTCCGTCGCCATTCTCGGCGCGAGCCAGGACCCCAACAAGGTCGGCGGGCGGCCACTGCATTATCTGCAGCGCTATGGCTTCAAGGGACCCGTCTATCCGATCAATCCGGGGCGGCCCGAAGTCCAGGGCCTGAAGAGCTACAAGAGCCTCGACGATCTGCCAGAAGTGCCGGAACTCGCCGTGTGCGTGGTGGCGGGCGACCAAGCCGTGACGGCTGTCGAAGACGCCGCGCGGGTCGGCGTGAAAGGCCTCATCTGCATCACATCGGGCTTCGGCGAGACGTCCGATCCCGAGGGCGCCGTTAAGCAGAAGCGCATGGTCGACGCGGCCCGTGCCGCCGGCATGCGCATGGTGGGGCCGAACACGCAGGGCCTCGCCAATTTCGCCAACGGCTGCGTCGCCAGCTTCTCGACCATGTTCACGACGCTCAAGTGCATGGACGGGCCGATCGCGGTCGTGAGCCAGTCGGGAGCCATGAGCTCGATCCCCATCGGGCTGCTCGCCGAGAAAGGGCTCGGCGTGCGCTACTCGCTCGCCACCGGTAACGACGCCGACGTCTCGGTGCTCGAGATGGCGTGCGCGGCGGCTGCCGACCCCGACATGAAACTTCTGCTCCTCTACCTCGAGGGCATGCCGCACGCCGACAAGCTCGCCGACCTCGCCGAGATCGCGCACAAGAACAACGTGATGGTCGTGGCGCTGAAGTCCGGGCGGACCGCGGCCGGCGCGCGCGCCGCTGCCTCGCACACGGGCGCCCTCGCCAACGAGGATCGGGTCGTCGACGCGGCCCTGAAGCGTGTCGGCATCTGGCGGGCGCCGAACATCGCCGGGCTCGTTTCGGCGGCGGAAGTCTATCTCAAGGGCTGGAAGCCGAAGGGCCGGCGGTTCGTGACCATCTCGGGGTCGGGTGCGACGGGCGTCATGTCGGCGGACCACGCGACCGAGGCCGGACTGGAGGTCGTGAGCTTCCCGCCCGACACGCGCAAAAAGCTCGACCAGATCCTGCCGAGCTTCGCCAGCGCGGCCAACCCGATCGATCTGACGGCGGCGCTCCTCACCAACAACAGCCTGCTCGGCCAGATCCTCCCCGTGATCGCCGACGCGGACGCGGCCGATCTCTTCAAGGTCGACATGCCCGTGGCCGGGCCGGGCTATGACATGCCGGGGTTCGCCGCCGACATCGCAGGGTTCAGCAAGGCGACGGGGCGGCCGGTGGTGGTGGCTGGCTGGCAGGGCGACATTCCCGGCACGTTCCGGGCGGCCGGCGTGCCCGTGTTCCCGCTCGAGGCGGAGGCCATCGCGGCGCTGGCGCAGCTCGTCGCGCATCATGAACTGGTCGACCGGGCGAAAGCACGCCCGCGCCCGCACTGGCAGCCGTTCGACGCGGCGGCGACAGCCAAACGCGAGGTGGCGCTGAACGAGGCGGAGAGCCTGTCGACGCTGGCGCGGGCGGGGTTGCCGGTGGTGCCGCATCATCTTTGCCGTTCGGCCGCTGAAGCCGCCACGGCATGGCGCAATCTCGGCGGGCCGGTCGCGGTCAAGGGCTGCTCGGCCGACCTGCCGCACAAGTCGGAATACGGGCTCGTCAAGCTCGGGCTCGACGACGAGGACCGGATCAGCGAGGCCTACCGCGAGATGGAGCAGGCTGTCGCCAAGGCCGGCGCGCGCTTCGATGGCGTCATCGTCGCGCGCATGGTGAAGGGCCGCCGCGAGATGCTGATCGGCGCGCACCGTGATCCGTTCTTCGGGCCGGTGATCGCGGTCGGCGAGGGCGGCAAGTACGTGGAGGCGATGCCAGACGTGGCGCTGCTGCTGCCGCCGTTCAGCACGGATGACGTGCTGGCTGCACTCGACGGCCTTCGTTGCGCCGCGGTGTTGAAGGGTGTGCGTGGCGAGCCGCCGATGGATACGGCCGCCTTCGCCGACGCAGCCGTGCGGGTCGCCGACCTGATGTTGCGTGATCCGGGAATCGCGAGCCTCGACATGAACCCGGTCATGATCGGCGACGCTGGCCGGGGCGTGGCGCTCGTCGATGCCGTGGTGATGCGCTACGAGGACTGAGCGCCGGACCGGGGTGGGATCTCCCCCGGTCGCCAGCCGTAGACCCAGTCGTAGGCGGCGAGGACGCGGTCGCCGGAGATCGCCCGCATGGCTAGGTTGCGGGCGAATGCCGCCGGTCCCGACAGGTGGAATATCGTGCCGTTGCGGCGGGCGGTCGCCACGACGCGCGCCGCACGGCCGGCACGCTCCGCCGAATAGGCAGCGACGGCTCCTGAAATGGAGGCGTCGTCCGGCGCTGCCGACAGCCGGGCGGCGAGGGTGGCCGCATCCTCGAGTGCCAGCACGCCGCCCTGCGCCAGAAACGGCAATGTGGGATGAGCCGCATCACCCAGCAGCGTAACGCGGCCCTTCGACCAGGCCGGCAGCGATGCGAACTCGAACAGCGCCCAGCGCCGCCAGTCGTTGCCGGACGGCATGGCTTCCGCCAGCGCCGGGGCCGAGTGGCGGAGGGCTGCTGCGACATCGCTTTCCGCGACCTGAGAGGACCAGCCCTGCTCATGCCAGCGCTCGGCGCGCACGACGACGAAGGCGATCTCGGTGCCGGCGCGGACCGGATAGTGGACGACGTGGGCCCGGGGAGCGAGCCAGACACCGGTCGCGGTGCGATCCACCGGGCCGCCCGGTGCGAACCGGTCAGCGCGGACGACCGTTCGGCAAGCGGTCCAGCCCGAGAAAGCCGGCGCCTTCGGCGCGAACAGCTGCTGGCGAATGCGTGAGAACACCCCGTCGGCACCGACGAGGCAGCTGCCTTCGATGCTGTCGCCCGCTGCGGACTGGAGGTGAATGCCCGCGGCGTTTTCGGCGTAGCTCGCCACCTCGAAGCCGGGCTGCAGGGCCACCAGCGACTCGCGACGCACGGCATCGAGAAGGACCGCCTGCAGATCCTGACGATGGGCGAGCCAATAGGGCGCGCCGTGGCGCTCGCGGATCCAGTCGCCTAGGGGCAATCGCTGCAGGCTTGCCCCCGTGCGTCCATCGCGGACGACGATCGCCTCCGGCATGCCCGCCGAAGGGGCGAGCATGTCGGCGACGCCCAAGCGCTCGAGGACGTGGACACCGTTGGGCGATATCTGGATACCGGCGCCGGCTTCCGACCACTCTGCGCGCCGCTCGACAACACGTGACGGAAGGCCCAACCGCGCCAAGGCCAGGGCCAGGGACAAGCCACCGATGCCGCCACCTGCAATCAGTACGGGTCGGCGACCGGATGCAGCCATGCCGTCAGATCCGCGGCTTGCTCGCCTCAGGCGTCCGTGTGCGCATGGCCGTGCACGGCAACGAGACAGCCGGCCGGCTCGGACGCCGTCGCATCGAGGGCTTCGTCATGGACGTAGACCGTCGAGCAGTAGGGGCACAGGATCTCGGTGTCGGCGCCCATGTCGAGGTAGACGTGGGGATGGTCGTATGGGGGCCGGGCGCCCATGCACTTCAGCTCGCGAACGCCGACCTTGATGCGCGCGACGCCGCCGTCGTTGGCGAAATGGGGGACAACACTGGCGGCCATGGTCATGCTCCCGTGCGGCGCGGCTCGTTCGTTCGGCCGCACCATAACGCCACGCCGCGACGATTGACACCCGGCAATCGAGCATGACACTGAGCGCCATTCGGTCGCGCCGGTCGGGCCGGCAGCGGTCAATTTCGCCCATTCGCGACATACAGGGAGCAATCCGGCGTGCCCCACTTCAATTCCGATGGCGTCGAACTCGCCTACCTCGACGAGGGGGAGGGCGAGCCCATCGTGCTGGTGCACGGCTTCGCCTCGAATTCCCAGGTCAACTGGGTCGATACGGGCTGGGTGCGGCACCTCAAGGCCGGCGGCCGGCGGGTGATCGCCATCGACAACCGGGGGCACGGGAACTCGGAGAAAATCCACGATCCGTCGCTCTACGGCGGGCCGCGCATGGCCGAAGACGTGCGCCGGCTGATGGATCATCTCGGCATCGCGACCGCCGACGTCATGGGCTATTCCATGGGGGCGCGGATCACGGCGTTCCTCGCCATCGCGCATCCCGAACGGGTCAGGAGCGCCATCTTCGCGGGCCTCGGCGGCAACATGGTGCGGCCCATGGCCGGGACGGGGCCGATCGCGGCAGCGCTCGAAGCCCCCAGCATCGACGACGTGACCAACGCGACGGCGCGGACGTTCCGGGCGTTCGCCGAGCAGACCAAGAGCGATCTCAAGGCGCTCGCCGCCTGCATCCGCTCGTCGCGCGATCCGATCACGCCGGAAGCCCTCGCCACGATCCCATGTCCGGCTCTGGTCGCGGTCGGCAGCGACGATGTGATCGGGGGCAAGGCCGGCGACCTCGCGAAGCTGCTGCCGCGGGGCGAAGCGTTCGTCATCGAGGGGCGCGACCACATGAAAGCGGTCGGTGACCGCAGCTACAAGACCGCAGTCATGGACTTCCTCGCGCGCCGGCCATGAGCAGCGCGTTCGTTCCTGCCAATCCCGACTTCGAATCCGTGGTGCGAGCCAGCTTCGGGATGCAGGGCCTGATGCGGGCGATCGGTGCCCGGCTCGTCACCGTGACGCCGGGCCGGGTGGTGATCGAGGTGCCCTTTTCGGAAACCGTTTCGCAGCAGCACGGCCACTTTCACGGTGGCGTGGTCGGCGCCATCGGCGACAATTCCGGCGGCTATGCCGCGCTCTCCCTGCTCCCCGCCGGCAGCGAAGTGCTGACGGTGGAGTACAAGGTCAATTTCATCCGACCGGCGAGCGGCAGCCTGCTCAGTGCCGAAGGGCTAGTTGTTCGGGCCGGCCGCACCCTCATCGCGACGCGCATGGACGTCAGCGTCGTCGGCGCCAAGGGCGTCGAGGTCTGCGGCATCCTGCAGGCGACGATGATGCGCGTGGACGCGCCGCCGGTCTGAGTGCCAGAGCGTCAACGGGGCCTTAACCGCTGTGCCGCCATGATGCGTGAGGCGTCATTGGTCCTGTTCCTGCGTCGGCGCCACCCATTCGCGATCCCGAAGGATCGCCAACTCCGGAAAGTGGGCCTCGGTGAGCGGCAGGGCGAGAGAGGTGTGGCTTCTGGCCGGCACGGCTGTGGCCGTCGCCGCGCTGATGCTGCTTTCGCCCGGGCCGCTCCGGGCCCAGGTCGCGTTCAAGCCGACGCTCGGCGACTGGCCCACAACGACGACGACGCAGCCGCGACGCGAAGCGAGACCGATCCCACCACCGCCCGATCTCGACACGCTGCCGGTTGCGCCGATCCGGCGCCTCGATCCGGACACCGATACCGCCGACGGCGCCACCGAGCGTGACGGCACAGAGACGGCGCGTCGGACGCCCGACGAGCCGACGCTGCCGCAGGATGGCATTCTCACAACGGCAGAGCCGGAGTCCCCGGTCGACGGGATCGACGCGGGGAGCCAGGACACGCGCACGTCCGAGGATCGGGCCGCGTTTGCGGCCGACGATCCCGGTGCGCCGGCGGCCGGCTACGACGCGCTGGCCTTCGCGATCGAGCCCGAGCCGCTGAGTGACCGGCGCCCGACTCGGTTCGCCGCGCTCGACCCCTACGAGCCGACGGGCATTCGCCTCGGGTCGTTCCTGATCTATCCGGAGGCCGAGATCGGCGGTGCGGCGTTCGGCAACGTGCTCCGATCGGCCACGGACGACCGGAGCGACGTCGCGTTCGAGGCGCGACCGGCCATCCGCGCCGTTTCCAACTGGGCGGTGCACGCGCTGGAGTTCGGCGCGAAGGCCACGACCTCGTTTCACAACCAATTGCCGTCCGAGGACGACCGGGCTTACGCGCTCGACCTGCGCGGGCGGCTCGACGTGACGCGGCGCACCAATGCGCAAGGCTTCCTGACGCACGACGTGACGCAGGAATCGCGCGGTACCATCAATTCGCGCGCGGGCGCCAACGGTCGCGGGGACGTGACGACGGACCGGGCCGGCGTCGTGCTCAATCACAGGTTCAACCGACTGGCGCTGCAGCTGCGCGGTGCCGTGACCGAGCGCGACTATGACCCGAGCCCTGACGGCACGGGCGTCACCATCGCCAACGACGACCGCAACGTGACGCAGCGGGAAGCAGCCATCCGGGCAAGCTGGGCGTTCAAGCCGGAACTGACGCTGTTCGGCGAGATCGGACACGACACGCGGGACTACGATGCCCCCGGTCGCAGCGACGGCATCCGGCGCGATTCCAAAGGCGAGCGTTACCGCGCTGGCGTCTCGTTCGGCACGACGGGACAGATCGTGCGCGGCGAAGCGGCGATCGGCGCGGCCCGGCAGGCGTTCGACGACGGCCGGCTGCCGACGGTCAGCGGCATCATCATCGACGCCAATCTGGCGTGGCGAGTCACCGGGCTGACGTCGGTGCTGCTCACCGCCAACACCGATGTCGGGGAAGCGACCGTGGCCGGCTCCGGCGGCTCGATCAATCGGCAGGCGGGCCTCGAAGTGCGCCACGCGTTCCGGCGCAATCTGATCGGGTCGGTCGGAACGCGCGTTTCGCGCGCAGACTACGAGGGCGTCGATCTGGCCGAGCAGGAAACGCAGGTGTTCGCCGGTGTCGAGCATTTCCTGTCGCGGAACGTGACGCTGTTCGGCCGCTACACGCATTTCGACTTTTCGAGCACGGCGCCGCAAAGCGACTACACGGGCGACGAAGTCCGCTTCGGCGTGCGCATCCGGCGCTGAGCCGGATAGTCAAATCTCGATCGGGTCCAGGCCGTAGTGCTCGCGCGCCATATTGCAGGCCTCGTCGCCCGGCTCGCAGGCGCGGCACACCTCCGGACGCCGGGAATAGATCGTGCAGGACACGGCTTCTCCGACGATACCAGCCAGCGCGCGGCAACGGTCGCCGTCGCAGGCCATGGCCGTTGCGTCCTCGGTCACGAGGTTCGGCGGGATGAGGGCGATCGCCTCGTCGGTGTCGGTCCAGAAGCGGGGCCAGGACGCGTCGTAGGCGCAGCAGGCCCCGCATTTCTGGCAGGGCGAGGCTTCGACAGGTGGGGGCGTCGGACGCATGACAGAGGCTCGCTCGGCGAAGACGGGGCGGACACCGTCTCAGGTGCCGCCACGGGGATGGGCCGCATCATACACCCGGAGCAGGCGCTCGCGATCGACCTCGGTGTAGATCTGGGTGGTCGACAGGCTGGCGTGGCCAAGCAGCTCCTGGATCTGGCGAAGATCGGCGCCGGCCGACAGCAGATGGGTCGCGAACGAATGGCGCAGCGCGTGGGGCGTCGCGGTTTCCGGCAGGCCGAGGGTGTCGCGGGCGCGCGCCATGGCAAGCTGGATGATGCGCGGGGACAGCGGCCCACCCTTCGCCCCGAGGAACAGCGGCGTTTCCGGCGACAGCGGATACGGGCAAAGGCGGCGATAGCGCGCGATCGCCTCGACCGTAACCGGCAGGACGGGCACGAGACGCTGCTTGCCGCCCTTGCCGTCGATCACCAGCATGTCGCGGGCGGGGGTCGGAGCATCCCTGGTGCGCAGGCCCAGCGCCTCGGAAATGCGCAGCCCCGAGCCGTAGAGCAGCAGCAGGACAGCCATGTCGCGCGCCGCGATCCAATCGAGGCGCGTCTCCATCGTGTCCTCGACGAGGGCGGCGGCCTTGTCGCGGGTCAGCGGCTTCGGGACACCGCGAGGAACCTTGGGCATGGCGACCGAGAAGATGGCGCGCGTGGCGGCGATCTCCTCCTTTTCGAGGAACCGATAGAACCCGCGCAGCGCCGACATGGTGCGGGCGAGGGAGCGGCTATCGAGGCCTTCGCGGCGGCGGGCTGCCATGAAGCGGCGGAATGCCCGCATGTCGAGGCCGGACACATCGGCCAGCGACGCCGGACGCCGCAGCTCGCTCGCCAGCCAACCGACAAAACGGTCCATATCGCGGCGATAGGCGACCAGCGTCGCGTCCGTGGCGCCGCGCTCCACCTCGAGCCGGGACAGCCAATCGGCGACCAGGACGGCCAGATCAGCAGCCGCAATCCCCCGCTCCGCCAGCTGATCCGTCATCGCGCTCTCCGGCCCACATTCGGGGACCGACATGGTCTGATTCGGTCAACGGCGAGTAAACGGCCGGCCGGCGCCGCAATCGTCCGGACATGATTGACTTTGGAACGCGCTTCGCGCGACCCTTGGGCGCTCGGTCTGTCCCCGTCGTGCGCCAATGCGGTCCGCGGTGCGCCGATCAACAAAGATCAACCCAGGACCAGGGAGGTTCGGAGGATACATGTCACTCAAGGGCAAAGCCTATATCGTCGGAGCATGGGAGCATCCGACGCGGAAGGCGCCGGACATCTCCCTGATGCAGCTCCACGCCGAATGCGCCAAGGGCGCACTCGACGATGCCGGGCTCTCGGTCAAGGACGTCGACGGCTATTTCTGCGCAGCCGGCGACACGCCCGGCCTCGGCGGCATGTCGATGGCCGAGTACATGGGCCTCCGGCTCAAGCACTACGACAGCACGGACAGCGGCGGCTCGTCCTATAACCTCCACGTCGGCCACGCGCTGATGGCGATCGCGACCGGGCGGTGCAACGTGGCTCTGGTCACGCTGGCCGGCCGCCCCCGCTCGGAGGGCATGGCCACCGGCACCGCGCCCCGAATGGGCAACGTGCAGCAGGCCGAGCTGCAGTTCGAATTCCCGTACGGCCCGGCAACCGCCAACATGTACGCCATGGCGGCGCGACGGCACATGCACGAGTTCGGGACCACGTCCGAGCAGCTTGCCTGGGTGAAGGTCGCTGCATCGCATCATGCGCAGTACAATCCGCACGCCATGCTGCCCAAGGTGGTGACCGTCGAAGAGGTGGTGAATTCGCCGATGGTGGCCGATCCGCTGCATCGCCTCGACTGCTGCGTGATCTCTGATGGTGGCGGCGCGCTCGTCATCACACGGCCCGAGATCGCAAAGACCCTGATGCGTCCGCTGGTCAAGGTGATCGGCACCGGCGAGGCGAACAAGGCTCAGTGGGGCGGCCGCGACCTCGATCTCACGTATTCGGCGGGCCGCGATTCCGGCAAGGCCGCGTTCGAGATGGCCGGCATCAAGCCGAGCGACATCAAGTACGCCTCGATCTACGACAGCTTCACGATCACGGTCGTGATGCAGCTCGAGGATCTCGGCTTCTGCAAGAAGGGCGAGGGCGGCAAGTTCGTCTCGGACGGCAACCTGATCTCTGGTGTCGGCAAGCTGCCGTTCAATACGGACGGCGGGGGCCTCTGCTCGAACCATCCGGGCAATCGCGGCGGCATGACGAAAGTCATCGAGGCCGTGCGTCAGGCGCGTGGCGAAGCCCATCCGAAGGTGCAGGTGAAGGATCACTCGATCGTGCTGGCGCATGGAACGGGCGGCTCGCTCGGCACGCGCCATGTCGGGTCGACGGTCATCCTCGAGCGGGAGTGAGCATTCCAATGAGCGAGAGAGTCTATCAGTTCGTCGGCACCACGCCGGGCACCGAGCCCTACTGGGAAGCCGCAAAAGACGGCAAGCTGCTGCTGCGCTACTGCAAGGATGATGGCAAGCCGCACTACTATCCGCGGCAGATCTGCCCCTACACGTTCTCGACCAACCTCGAATGGCGCGAGGCCAAGGGCACGGGGGTGATCTACACGTACTCGATCATGCACGCCGCGAAGCCGCCCTACGTCATCGCCTACGTCACCCTCGACGAGGGCGTCTCGATGATGACCAACATCGTCGACACGCCGTTCGACCAGATCAAGGTCGGACAGAAGGTGAAGGTCGTGTTCAAGGACATGGACGACGGCCACAAGTTGCCGTGCTTCACCGCCGCTTAACGCCAAGGGAGCGCCGGGGACGACCCCGGCGCACTCCATTCTTGGTCGATCTTTCCACCTCAGACGAAGGCAGTCCCCGATGAAGACCATCGCAGCGGTCCAGACAGAGATCGGCGGATCGCTCCGGGTCGAGGAGATCGAGCTGCCCGATCCGGGGCCGGATCAGGTGACCGTCAAGCTCTACTCGAGTGGCGTCTGTCACTCGCAATTGCACCAGATGCACAGCCCTGCCCTCGGGCGGCCGCTGCTGCTCGGCCACGAGGCGACGGGCGTCGTCAGCCGCATCGGCAGCGCAGTGACTCACGTGAAACCCGGCGACCTGTGCATCGTCACCTGGGTGCCGCGCACGCCCGTTCGGGGACCCGTTCCGAGGGTCAACACGGGCGCGATGTACGGCGGGCAGGCGGCGCACGGGCACGTCTACACGTGGTGCCGCGACGTGCAGACGAGCAAGGATCTCGTCGTGCCGATCCCGCCGGAGCATCCGAAAGACCTGAGCTGTATCGTCGGCTGCGCGGTGCTGACCGGAGCCGGGGCCGTTCTGCACACCGCGCAGGTTCGGGCCGGAGAATCCGTCGCGGTGTTCGGCGTCGGCGGCGTGGGGCTGTCGGCCATCAAGGCCGCCGCAATCATCGGCGCGTACCCGATCATCGCCGTCGATCTCGACGACGCCAAGCTGGCCTTTGCGCGGTCTTTCGGGGCCACGCACACGGTCAACGCGTCCGGGAACGTCGATCCGGTGGAGGCGATCCGGGACCTGACGAGTGGCGGGGTCGACTATGCCTTCGACGCCATCGGCCGACAGAAGACGTGCGAGCAGATCCTGCAGGCGACGCGACCGGGCGGCATCGGGGCCGACAACTTCGGCGGCATGGCCGTGCTCGTCGGCATTCCGCAGGAGAAGGTCACGATCGATCCGGCGCTGTTCACGTCCGGGCAGCGGCAATACCGCGGCAGTCTCGGCGCCAGCTTTCCGGATCGCGATTTCCCGATGTTCCTGCGCTGGCACCAGGAGGGCAAGTTCCCGCTGGATCGCCTCATTACGCGCCGCTACTCGCTGGAGCAGATCAACGAGGCCTGTCACGACCTGCATTGCGGGCATATTCTGGGCCGCGCCATCATCGAATACTGACGACCGAAGTCGGCGGCCCCCATTAGCGGCGACAAGATCGCCACCCAATTGAACCCCAGGGAGGAAGCACCAATGTCCTTCTATCGCGGCATGACCTGCAGCAACGTCACCCTGAAGGGCGACGGCGGCACACCGATCACCGCCTACACGGCGCGGCCGGAGGGCAACGGGCCGTTTCCGGGTGTGGTGCTGATCCACCATCTGCCGGGGTGGAGCGAGCTCTACATCGAGATGACGCGCAAGTTCGCGCACAACGGCTACATCGCCATCTGCGCCAACCTCTACGAGCGCGCAGGCCCCGGACATCCGGACGACGTGGCCGCCAAGGTGCGCGCCGACGGCGGGATCCCCGACAGCCAGATGGTGGGCGACACGGCGGCAGCGGTCGCGTGGATGCGGGCTCAGCCCGGGCTCAATGGCAAGGTCGGCGTGTTCGGCTCGTGCTCCGGCGGGCGGCACGCCGTGATCTACGCCTCGCAGATGAAGGACGTGGATGCCTGCGTCGACCTTTGGGGTGGGCGCGTCGTGATGGGCAAAGAGGAACTCAACGCGAAGACGCCGGTGGCGCCGATCGACATGACGAAAGACCTCTCGTGCCCACTGCTGGGCATTTTTGGCAACGAGGACCGCGCGCCGTCACCCGAGCAGGTGAACGAGCACGAAGCTGCGCTCAAGGCGCACGGCAAGGCCTACGAGTTCCATCGCTACGACGGGGCGGGACACGGCATCTTCTACACGCACCGGCCGCTCTACCGGGTCGAGCAGGCAATGGACGGCTGGAGCAAGGTGTTTGCGTTCTTCGGCAAGCATCTCGGAAAGTGAGGCTGCCATGTGCACGTCCATCGTCGAAATCGCGGATGCCGAAGGCATGGCCAAGGGTGACGGGGCCTGGTTTCCGGTCACGCGAGCCGTGGTCGCCTACGACCACGCCCGCCACGCCATGCTCGGCGACGTGATCACGCTCGACTTCGTCAACGACATTCTTCCTCCAGGTGCGCGGGCCGCGGTCGAGCTGACACTGGAAAGCGCCAAGGCATTGCGAGAGGCCCTCGACCGGGCCATCGCCGCAGCCGACATCGAGGAAGCGGAGGTGCGCGGCAACGGCGCGCCGCCGAAACTCGTCCGCGTTGCCTGAGCCGGAACGCGGCGCGGACCGTTGTTGCGTTTCGGGCCGGGGCGTCCAAAACTAGCACTCCTGATCTCAACCCCCTCGCAAGGTTCACAGATCCCCGATGGCCATCAATAAAATCGTTTCATCGTTCGCCGACGCCATGGCCGGCATCAAGGACGGCTCGACCGTGCTGATCGGTGGTTTCGGCGCCGTCGGACAGCCCAATCATCTGCTCGACGCGCTGACCGAGCAGGGGGCGAAGGACCTCACCATCGTCGCCAACAACGCGGGGAGCGGGCGCGAGACGGGCATCGCGCGGCTGATGGATATGGGGCGGGTGCGCCGGATCGTCTGCTCGTTCCCGAGGAGCGCCGGGTCGGTCGTCTTCGAGGAATTGCACAGCGCCGGCAAACTCGAGCTGGAGCTTGTCGCGCAGGGTACACTCGCCGAGCGCATCCGGGCCGGCGGCGCAGGTATCCCGGCGTTCTATACGGCCACGGCCTACGGCACCTACATCGGCGAGGGGAAGGAAGTGCGGGAGTTCAAGGGCCGCAAGTACATCCTCGAGGAGGCGATCAAGGCCGACGTGGCACTGGTCGAGGCCTGGCAGGCCGACCGTTGGGGCAATCTTCGCTACCGGACCAGCGGGCGCAACTTCAACCAGCCGATGGCCACGGCCGCCGATCTCACGATCGTGCAGAGCCAGCATCTCGTGGAGCTGGGCGACCTCGGCCCTGACGATATCCACACACCCGGCATCTACGTCGATCGCGTCATCCACGTGCCGTACGGCGATCCACCGGCCGCTGCACCGCTGGCGGACTGACGACGGCCGTCAACGACCTGACATCGGTCCTCGCCATCGCGGGGATGACGAGAGGACGAGAGACTTCGAGGAGGCTCCTCCACATGACTGCAACTGCGACAGCATCCACACCGACCGCCGACAACATCAAGGGTTGGAGCCGGCGGGACATGGCGAAGCGGCTCGCCGAGGACATTCCGGAAGGCTGGTACGTCAATCTCGGGATCGGCATCCCGCTGATGGTGTCGGACTTCGTTCCGGCCGATCGCGAAGTCGTGCTGCAATCCGAGAACGGCATCCTCGGGATGGGTCCGCTGCAAACGAAGCGGACGTTCGATCCCTGGATCGTCAATGCCGGCAAGCAGAACGTGACGCTCAAGACGGGCGCGTCGATCGTCGGTCACGCCGACAGCTTCGCGATGATCCGCGGGGGGCATCTCGATCTCTGCGTGCTCGGCTCGTTCGAGGTCGCGGCCAACGGCGATTTCGCCAACTGGACTACGTCGCTGAAGTCGGTGCCGGCCGTCGGCGGAGCGATGGATCTCGCCGTTGGCGCCAAGCGCATCTGGCTGATCATGGATCACACGTCCAAGGACGGTAAACCGAAGCTGCTCGAGACGTGCACCATGCCGTTGACGGCGCCGGGCGTCGTGAAGCGCGTCTACACCAATCTCGCGGTGATCGACATCACGGCCCGCGGGTTCGAACTCGTCTCGATGACCCCCGAGATCACCTTCGAGGCATTGCAGGCGCGAACCGGCGCCAGGATCCACCGGAAAGACTGAGGCGAGGGGAGACTCGCGCCCGCAAAAACCAACAGGCGGCGCCGGACCAGCCGGGCCGCCTTAACGTCGACCGGGACACGATGGCCCCGGCCGACAAACTCATGCGTTTTCGTCAAGCAGACGGCTGCGCCTCGATCTGCTTCGGGGCGGTTCCGCCGATCGCAATCGTGCGGGGCTTCAGACGCTCCGGCACATTGCGCACCAGCTCGACGTGGAGCAGGCCGTCCTTCATGTCCGCGCCGGTGACCTCGACATGGTCGGCGAGCTGGAAGCGACGCTCGAACGCCCGGGTGGCGATGCCGCGGTGCAGGAACTGGCGCTCCTTCTCCTCCGGCTTCTTCTCACCCTTGATCGTGAGCGACTGCTCCTTCATCTCGATCTTGATGTCGTCCTGCGTGAAGCCGGCCACAGCCATGGTGATCCGGTACTGATTGTCGCCCATCCGCTCGATGTTATAGGGGGGGTACGCGGCCGACTCGGCCTCACCGCTGGAGACGCTGTCAAGAAGCTGGACGAGTCGGTCGAAGCCGACGGTCGAGCGATAGAGCGGAGCAAAATCAAAGGGTCGCATGAGCACATCCTCCTGAGAAGCGACGTGATGATCAGCCGTCCCCAAGCGGGGCCCGGCCCGTGATGTGCGCCCACCAAGTGGCGCGCACAGTCCATGATTTGGTCGCCGCGGAGAGGATTTCAAGGGGGCGCGGCACGCGTAACGCCCAGCGTCCCCTCAGGCCGACAGAACCTCTGACAGGGCGGCGTTGTAGGCCGCCGGCTGCTCGTACATCACCCAATGGCCCGCATCTGGAACGGTACGCGTGACCAGTTCCGGATGGCCCTGACGGATGACATCGTAGCGGGCCTCCACCGACGGCCAGGCCGTCTGGTCGTCGCCGCCCCAGACCGCCTTCACCGGAATTCGGACATCGGGCAAATTCTGGGCGATCTCGGGGATGCGGGCGAAGGGGCGCGACCGGAACCGCGCGCGGCGGATGTTTTCGGATTGCAGATAGACGGCCAGCGGATCGATGCGGGCCGGGTCCTTGAACATCAGCAGCTCGAGCAGCGCGCGATGCACCTCCATCCGCTCGTCGTCGCTCATGCCCTCCATCTCGCGCGGGAACTCCTTGCCGGGGCCCTGTGGCAAGCCCAGCGCCGCCGCGCCCGTCAACGTGAAGTCGGCGACGTGGTCCTGCAGGTGGAGCAGCGCGTGGGTCGAGACGTGCGCGCCGAACGAGAAGGCCACGACATGCGCCCGCGCTTCGCGCGGGATCAGTGCCTTGATGCCGAGCGCCAGGACCATGCCCGCCGTGGCCGGGATCTGCGGGACGGGCGGCATGTGGCTGTCACCGAGGCCGGGCATGTCCACGGCCCATACCTCGTAGTCGCGCTTGAAGACCGGAATCTGCTTCACCCAATGCGTCCACGAGCCCGAGCCGCCATGCACCAGCACGAGGGGACGGCCCTTGCCCCAGCGCCGCCAGACGAGATCGCCCTCGCCGCAGGGCGTGGTGTGGGTCTCGGCGTCGGCCGCGATCTCGGCGGTGATCTCGGCGGGGGACTTGCCGGAGGCGAGCAGGTCGGCGAGAGGGTCGTTGGGAGTCATGGAATTCCATCTTGCGAGAGGGGGACCGGTGCGCATTATCGGAAGAGCGCGCGGCCAGGATCAAGTCTCAGTCCGGGGAACCAACGTCCGGACGGAGCCGACGCCACATCCGACACAACCCAGATAGGACGTCACGATCATGAAACCCGTCGATCCCGCGACCGCAAGCCCCGAGGCAAAGGCCGTCTTCGAGGATATCAAGGCGACCCGGAACGTAAAGGAGGTCAACAATTTCTGGAAATACCTCGGCAACGAACCCCGCATGCTCAAGCACACATGGGAGAGCCTCAAGGACATCATGGGGCCCGGCGCACTCGATCCGCTGACGAAAGAACTCGTCTACGTCGCCATCTCGATCACGAACAACTGCGAGTACTGCATGGCGTCCCACACGGCCGCCGCTCGCGCCAAGGGCGCCACCGACGCGCAGATCAACGAACTCTATGCCGTCGTGGCACTCGCCAACATGACCAACCGGCTCGCCAACGCCTACAAAGTGCCCGTCGACGAGGCGTTCAAGACGTAGAATCGCCGCTCCTGGAAAGCGACTCGCGAATTCTTCCGCCTGCCTTCGGATCGCCGCGACTGATGACTATTCTGAGGATAAGTGATCGCGTCCATTGACACCTGATCGGTGGCGCGATCCGTGATAGTTTTCAAGCGTGGCGGGGTTGCTCCGCCCGGCGCGCGCCCCTGTAACGACGGACCAGCATGGCGGATAACAATCAGCCGACCGAGTGGTATCTTGCACGCGACGGGCAACAGTACGGTCCGGTGACCGATGCCGAGCTCAGCAAGATCATCGAACTCGGCCATCTCAAGCCGACCGACCTGGTCTGGCGACAGGGTATGGACGATTGGGCGCCGGCCGAGTCGACGCTCGATCTCAGGCCGAAGTCTGCTCCGCCGCCGCCGAGGGTCGAGGCCCCGCAACCGCCCAATCGGCGCCCCCCCGTCTATCCGCAGTCGATCGCCCAGCCTGCCACGGCACAGCAGCCAGGTGGCGACCGCGCGCGGCCGGCTCCGTCGGCCGGCGGCGCACCCGCAGGCGGCGCCGGCGCCACGTATCATCCCGGATCTGCGGAGCGCGGCCCGGCTGCGCCCGGTCCGGGATATGGTGGCGGCGCCCAACGGCCAACAGTAGGGCAACCGGCCGGTGCCGATCCGCGTGGCTATCCCGGCCATCATGCGGGCACGGACCCCCGCGCCATCGGCCACGGCGCGCCTGCACCGCACGCTTCGTCAACCGCGTCCGATCATCTCGACGATCAGAAGCCGCCGGCGCGACGCCGGTTGCCGTGGCGCGCCGTCGCCGTGCTGGTCGTCGTCGCGGGACTCGCGGCCACCGTTCTGGCGCTGCATCGCTCCGGCAAGCTCGCGGGCCTGCCGCTTCTTTCGGCGCCGAGTGGCAGCCGGACCGCCGTTCCCGTGGTGCCGGGGCCGTCGAATCCCGCGCGGGAGGCGATGGGCGCATCTTCGCAACGCGGGCCGGCCGCTAACGGTGCGGCCGGCGAGCAGGCGTGGCAGCAAACGCCGCTCTGGCAGCAGATCAGACGGGATTTTCCCGAGTGGTATGCGCAGCGCGTCATCGACGTGAACACGATGGCCAGCGAAAGCAAGAGCAAGCGCGAGATCGAGCTGGCGCTGGTCAGATCGCTGGTCGAACTCAGGCGCAAATACCAGCAGGATGCGCTGTCAGCCAGTCCGACGCGTCTCAGAGCCATCGCGACGTCGTTCGTGGCCACGCTGTCGGGCCTCGCCAAGGATAACAGCAAGGCATGCTTCGGCTTCATCTCGCAGGGCGAGGCGAGCCGCGACGTGCTCGATCTGGAGCAGGCCGATCACCGAACCGCTATCGAGTCCCAGCTCGCGACCGTGTTCGACGCCGTGGTCGAGGGGCGGCAGACGCCGATGAAGCGCGACCCGCCAAAGCGCGAGGACTACGACGCGCTCTCGATCGAACTCAGCAAGCGCGGCTGGACGACGGCCGATCTGCAGCTCTTTACCGATGCGCGCGCCCTCGCCCGGGCGCCCCACGAAAAGGTGTGCCAGATGGTGCAGGACTGGTTCGCGGCGCAGTTGACGGTGCCTGACGAGCAGTCCCAGGCGCGGCTTCTGGGCGAGGCCCTGAAGCCGGTCGTGGCGGGCTGACGGGAGGGCGGCAGGCTCCGCCCGCTCGCCTAAATGCCGGCAATTGCCACGACCGCCGACGAGGCGAGGAAGAGGGCGGTCAGGATGGCCGCCTGCCGGGCAAACCTCAGGTATGCATCGCGCAGGACGCGGGAGATCACCTGCTGGGCGATACCCGCACTCGGGCGCTCCTCCGGCTTGAGCATGATCCAGACTTCGGTGTTGCGGTAGCTCTGGCGGCGGGCAAAGCCAGCCTTCAGCAGCAAGACTGCGCACGCCATCATCGACAAGTAGCCGGAGCTCTTGAAGGCAGCGACGAGATCGGCCGACATACCGATGAAGAAGGTCAGGATGCCGAGCGCGGCAAAACCGCAAGCCCGGGCGACGCTCAGATGAGCGAGGTATTCGATGCGTTCGAGCATGACGCGTCCGACGGCGTGGCACGTTGAAGGTCGCAGAGCCTAGCCGAACGCGGGCCCCGGCTGGCAACTCCAAAAATGCGGCGCGCTGTCACGATTTCGGGCGCAACCTACAGCGCTGGATCACTCGATGTTGAAGTAGCCGGTGGCGCCGAGCAGGCCCGGCAGGGACAGAACGAACGTGGTCACGAACCAGACGCCGAGCGACAGCGGCGTGCTCTCCCGCAGGCCGCGCATGCGTTCGTAAAGCGCCGCCGGAATGCCGGAGATGGCCAGCGTCATGACCCCGATGAACAGCGACGTCAGGTAGAACAGCACCAGTGGGCTCGCCAGGATGGGCGCCACAAACGGGCGCAACAGGAAGAACACCGGATCGAACAGCGGCGAGAAATGCATGCCGTTGAGCAGAGACAGCGCCGTGGTCGCCACCAGCAGCACGTCGCGCTGCATGGTCTGTTCGCGGTGATGCAGATCGTCCATGGCTAGACTCCGATATTCGGCCGCATCCCGGCTGCCACACACGTCAGGAACCAGAACATCCGCAGCGCCATCAACCAGCAGATGGCCAGGACCACGACCAGTCCATCCGGAACGATGCGCGGCGTGATCGCGCGCACCAGGCCGACAACGGGATTGGTGATGGTGCGAAAGACCGTGAGAATCACCACGTCTGGCCGTTTCGAGAAAAGGATTTCGAGCACGTAGCGGCCGATCAACGTGTAGATCAGCGCGGCCATGGCGAGGTTCGGCACATGGAAGTACCAGTGCTCGAAGAAGCTTTGCGTCGGCGTCATGTGGCGATCGATCTCCCCCGCAGGCCCGCGGACTGTGCCTCAAGAGAAAGGCGGGGCACAAGGCCCCGCCTCTCCATTTCGATGCCGACATTCGGCCGTGGTCAACTCAGTGCCCGGTGACCGCGCCCTTGTCGACCAGGATGGTCCCACCGCGTGGCCGGCGCGTGGCGTCCACCATGTCCTGCACCGCCTGAGACGGAGCCGGCGTGAGGAGCGACACGATCCAGATGGCGATGAAGCCGACCGGCAGGCCGAAGAGGGCCGCCGAGATGTTGCGAACGCCCCACCAGCTCGCGATCGCCTGTGCGTGCTTGTCGAGGGCCGCCCAGGCTGCCGCCTTGCCGGCTTCAGGTGCTGCAATCCACGCCTGTTTGAGCGCGGCGAACTGGTCGAGCTGCGCCTTCGACGCCGTGCCCAGCCAGCCCCACATCTCGTGGAACGAGACCGCGAAGTAGCGGGTGCCGACGAGGTAGTACACGCAGACGCCGAAGCCGAGGATCATGCCGGCGATGGCACCTGCCGTGTTGGCCCGTTTCCACCAGATGCCCATCACGAGCGCCGGGAAGATGCCTGCTGCCGCAAGCGAGAACGCCCAGGCCACCATCGACAGAATGTCCGCTGGCTTGGTCGCGGCCGTCATCGCCGCGGCCAATGCGACCACGACGAGGAAGATCCGCGCCACGATGAGGCGGGTGGTCGTCGAGGCGTTCGGGCTCACCATCTTGTAGTAGATGTCGTGCGAGAGCGCGTTGGCGATGGCCAGCAGCAGACCGTCGGCCGTCGACAGAGCGGCGGCGAGGCCTCCGGCGGCCACGAGGCCCGCGATCACGTAGGGCATGCCCGCGATCTCCGGGGTGGAGAGCACGATCACGTCCGTATTGATCGAGAGATCCTGAAGCCGGAGCACGCCCGGGTGGCTGGCGATCTTGCCGCAAGCCGCAATGACGTCCTGCACCACCTTCACGTCAACGCCGCAGACCTTCACCAGCCCGAGCTTGCCGTAGGTGTACATCCACGCCGGCAAGTCAGCGAGCTGCGTGCCCTTGTTGATGAGGCTGTAGACCTCGAGCTTCGAGAACGCCGCGTAGGCCGGCGCCGTGAAGTAGAGCAGGAAGATGAAGAACAGCGACCACGCCACCGACGAGCGGGCCTCACGCACCGACGGGGTGGTGAAGTAGCGCATCAGGATGTGGGGCAGCGACGCCGTGCCGACCATCAGGCAGAGGATCAGCGCGAAGTAGTTCAGCGGATCGTAGGTGGTGAACGGCTTGATGTGCGGCTTCGCAAAGACCGCGTTACCGGCCGCGTCCTTCACTGTCGCCGCCCAGCCCTTGGCCGCCATCTGGTTTTCCAGGTTGGTGATGTCCTGGATCGCCTGGCCGTAGGTGAGCTGCGGCATGGGGATGCCGTACTTCTTGGCCGACAGGATGACCACCGGAAGCAGGTAGGCCACGATCAGCACGATGTACTGAGCCACCTGCGTCCACGTCACCGCTTTCATGCCGCCGAGCATCGAGCAGAGCAGAATGCCGAGCAGGCCGACATAGACCGCCACCGTGAAATCTATGTCGAGGAAGCGAGAGGCGATGATGCCGGTCGCGAAGATCTGTGCCGTCACGTAAGTGAACGAGCAGCAGATCAGAACGATGACGGCGAGGAAGCGCGCAAAGCTGCCACCGAACCGCTCGGAGAAGAAGTCCGGGACGGTGTAGGCGCCGAACTTGCGCAGGAACGGCGCGATCAGGATCGCGACGAGAACGTAGCCGCCCGTCCAGCCGAGGACGAACGCAAGGCCGTCATAGCCGAGCAGGAACAGCGTGCCGGCCATGCCCACGAACGACGCACCGGACATCCAGTCGGCGCCGGTCGCCATACCATTGTAGAACGCCGGAACCGTGCGGCCGGCGACATAGTATTCGCCGACCTCAGAGGTTCGCGACAGAATGCCGATGATGGCGTAGACGGCGATCGTCAGGAAGACGAAGCCGTAGCCGATCATCTTGTTCGGGACGCCCATCTGCTCGAGTACCGCAAGAACGGCCACGAACCCGAAAAAGCCACCCGTATAGATGCCGTAGATCTTGCCGAGATTGTCGAGGAAGCTCTTGCCGCCGATCGACGAGTCTTTTGTGGTTGCCATGTCGATCCCCTTATCAATCCTCGGCCTGACCTTCTTCGCGATCGATCGCGTCCTGCCGCGAGGCAAAGACGAACAACATGATCACGAAGGCGATCAGCGAGCCCTGCGCCGCCATGTAGAACCCGAGCGGGAAGCCCAGGATCACGATCTTGTTCAGACTTTCGACGAAGAAATGAACCACGAAGCTGAATATCAGCCAAAGGACGAACATCGTCCACATCAGCCCTTGGGTCCGTGCCCAATGCCGATCGACAGTGTCGTTTGCCATCCCGAAGTTTCTCCCTAGGCAGAAACGGTTTTGCACCAGTTTTGCTCATTGGTCGGCGCCCGCCTCACTGCATGTGAGATTCTGTGACATCGACAGCGTCAATCTATCTGCGGCAAGCACCGCTGCATATGGGTCGATTGGCCTATTTCAAGACCGCCTTTTCGAGACACTACGACGCACCACTTTGTTGCAGCAAACCTTGACAGCCTCGCAGGCGGAAGCGCGACGTGGCGGCGCCCACCCCACCTTCATTGCGACGTTCATCCGGAGGCCGCGTGACCAACGACCGCGACGAGCACCAGACCGCGTCCGAACGTGCCCCGCTCCCATTCCGCGAGTTCATCGCGCTGCTCGCGTGGCTGATGGCGCTGACGGCCTTGTCGATCGACATCATGCTGCCGGCGCTGCCGGAGATCGGACGCGATCTCGGGGCGAGCAGCGACAACGAGCGGCAACTCGTCGTCACGACGTATCTGCTGGGCCTCGCCCTCGGACAGCTCGTCTGGGGGCCAATTTCCGACCGGATCGGCCGAAAGCCGCCGCTGCTCGCCGGTCTCGTCGTCTATGCCGTCGGCGGGCTCGTCGCCTATTTCTCGGAGAGCCTCCTCGTGCTGCTCGGTGCCCGCATGCTGCAGGGCTTCGGCGGCGCGGCGGCACGGACCATCGGAACGGCCATCGTGCGGGATGCCTACGAGGGCCGGCCCATGGCCCGGGTCATGTCGTTCGTGATGACGGTGTTCATCCTGGTTCCCGTCCTCGCGCCGGCGGTGGGACAAGGGATCATCGCCGTCTCGACGTGGCGCGTGAGCTTCCTCGGGCTGTTCTTCGCTGGTCTCGTGGCGCTGGCGTGGGTCGGCCTACGCCTGCCGGAAACGCATCCTGATCGAGCCGCAGGGCAGCCAGCGAACTCGAAGCCGCGGATGGGGTTCGGGGCCGGGCTGCGCATGATCATGACCAACCGGGTCACGGTCGGTTACGGCATGGCGTCCGGCTTCATGTTCGGCACGCTGGTCAGCTACATCTCGAGCGCACAGCAGATCTTCGTCGACCACTTCGGCCTCGGCAAACTGTTCCCCGTCGCGTTCGGCGCCATCGCCGGCACGATGGCGCTGGCGGCGATGACAAATGCGCAGCTGGTGCAGCGGCTCGGCATGCGGCGGCTCGCGCACACCGGCGTGATCTGCTTCATCGTCGTGGCCGGTGCCCTGGTGGCGCTGGCGGCGAACGGCAAGCCACCGATGATCCCCTTCGCCATTATGCTGGGCGGCTGCTTCTTCCTGTTCGGCATCACCATGCCGAACCTCAACGCCATCGCCATGCAGCCCGTGGGGCAGGTAGCGGGGCTGGCATCGTCGCTGATCGGCTCGTCGACGACGGTCATGGGCGTGATCTTCGGAAGCATCATCGGCCAGAGCTTCGACGGTACGCCGCGGCCACTCGCGATCGGCTTCGCAGCGATGGGCATCTGTGCTTTCCTCGCCGTGATCGCAGTCGAGGGGCGCAAGGGCCTGTTCAAGGGTGAGTAGGTGTCAGATTTTGCCGGTAGCGCCCAAACTCAGACCACATGCTTTAACTGACCGCTCCAATGCTGCTCGCGACCCAGCAACCCCGAAAGCATTCGTGTGGAATCGCTTTCCGCCCAACTCAACAGCCACGGCGACCCGTCGTTTTGCTGCCGCCATTGCTTCGACTAAAGGCAGCACTTTGGGTCCATCTACCGTGACCCTGATCTTGTCGCCAGCGGCATCGAAAGAAGCATCAAACTCGACGACATCGGCCTCATCCACCCTAATCTTCAGTTTCGGAGATAATAGATTCAAGGTTTCGACGCCTTTGTCGGCGTTCTCGACGGTAAGATAGATCAATCTTTGCTCGTCCTTCCCTTTGCAGAAATATCCGAAAGCATACTCCCCTACGGCTGTCATCGCAATTGACGTCTTGTCTCCACCGAATGGGTCGTCATCAGTTTTGTTGAACCATTGTGCATTTACTTCGGTCATACTACCGACGAGAAGTACCATCGAGCAGAGTAGAAATCGCATCACGTCCTCCTAGAATAGGGGTAGGCTGACCATGATCGTCGTGCCGGATTAGGTCAATCAGGTCTATCATGTGCTCCCATTAGCTTCCTCGCCGCGACGCACTTCGGCGATTGGAGTGTCGGGATTGCCACAATAGTTAGGGGACCACGCAATGAAAGCCGCCGTCATCGGAGAAAAAGGTGTCGAGATCCGCGAGATCGAGGCACCCAAGCCGGGCCCGGAGCAGGTACTGGTCAAAGTGCGAGCCGCGGGTCTCAACCGGGCCGACCTGATCATGGCGTCCGGGCGGATGCACGGCCCCACCGGGGGCGCGGGCGCAGTTCTCGGGCTCGAGCTTTCGGGCGAGGTGGCCGAGGTCGGCTCCAATGTGACTCACGTGAAACGGGGTGACCGGGTGATGTGCTCGGCAGCCGCCGCCTATGCCGAATACGCCGTCGCCGACATGGGGCGGACGCACAAGATTCCGGCCAACAACATGAGCTACGAGCAGGCCGCGACACTGCCCGTCGGCCTGCAGACGATGCACAACGCCGTGGTGACGGCCGGACGCCTCAAGGCCGGCGAAGCCGTGCTGATCCAGGGCGCCAGCTCCGGCGTGGGCCTCGTTGCGCTGCAGATCGCGAAGCAGAAGGGCGCCAGGCTCGTCATCGGTTCGTCGACCAACGCCGAACGTCGGGAGCGGCTCAAGGAGTTCGGCGCCGACATGGCGGTCGACAGCCGGGATCCCGCGTGGGCGGACCAGGTGCTCGAAGCGACGGGTGGCAAGGGTGTCGACCTGATCGTCGACCAGATCTCGGGCTACGTGGCCAACCAGAACCTGAAGGCGACGGCGATCCTCGGCCGGATCGTCAACGTCGGCCGGCTCGGCGGCTTTCACGGCGATTTCGACTTCGATCTGCACGCGGCCCGGCGCATCGACTACATCGGCGTGACGTTCCGGACCCGCTCGGTGGCCGAGGTGCGCGAGATCAACCGGTTGATGCGCGAAGACCTCTGGCCCAGCGTCGAGGCCGGAAAGATCGCGCTGCCGATCGATCGCACCTATCCCCTGGAGCAGGCCGCGGCCGCGCTGGAGCACATGAAGGCCAACGCCCACTTCGGCAAGATCGTGCTGACCATGGGCGGGTAACGAGACGCGCCGCGCCTCCGTATCGACAAAAGGCGCGGTATCGGGTATTCAGCGCGCTTCCGAACCTGCCCCTCTCAGGGCGAGCCCTCCATGAGGGCCTGCACGAGCCGTTCGCTCCACTAACCTTGGTGGACCGGCGACCGGCTCCTCTGCGCATGATGAAACAACAAGGACAAGCAACAATGAACATCATTCAACAGCTCGAGAAAGAGCAGATGCAGGCCGTTCTCGCCAAGCGGGGCGTGCCTGAGTTCGGCCCGGGCGATACGCTCAAGGTCATGGTCCGCGTTTCGGAAGGCGATCCGGCGCCCGCGAAGGGCAAGGCTCCGGCCAAGGGTGCCAAGAAGCCCGAAGCCGCCAAGGAAACGTTCCGCCTGCAAGCCTATGAAGGCGTCTGCATCGCCCGGTCGGGCCACGGGGTGAACGAAAGCTTCACCGTGCGCAAGATTTCCTACGGCGAGGGCGTGGAGCGGGTGTTCCCGATCTACTCGCCGTTCATCGCCGAAATCGAGGTTCTCCGCCGCGGCCGCGTGCGCCGCGCGAAGCTCTATTACCTGCGCGGACGGCGCGGCAAGGCAGCCCGTATCCTCGAGCGGACGGACGCCCGTGCACGTCGTCTCGCCGCCGCCTGGAAAGGCTTCAAGAAGCCCAAGGGCGACGCCGACGACCTCACGAAGATCAGCGGCATCTCGGCTGATCTCGCGGCGCGCCTCATGCAGCTCGGCTGCATCAAGTACGAGCAGATCGCGACGTTCTCCGACGAGGACATCGCCAACGTCGACGAGGCCATCAAGCTCGAGGGCGCGATCGAGAAGAACGACTGGGTCGGCCAAGCCCAGCGCCTGCTCGCCGAAGCGACGGCCGGTGAGGCCGCTGCCGAGGGTCCGGCCGCCTGACGGGCGAGACCGGCGCAACGATCGGATTGCAAAAGAACGCCCGGCATCGCCGGGCGTTTCTTTGTTTCTGGCGCGCATGAGAATTGCCCAGAGCGGGTTTTGCTCTACATTCGTTGCACACCATCAACTCCGGATCCGTGTGCGCCCATGTCGAATCTCGACTACAGCTACACCATGCAGCAACGAGAGAACCGCGTGCCCCTGCACGGCCCCGACGCCTTCGCCGGCATGCGCAAGGCCGGACAACTGGCGGCTGCAGCCCTGGACATGCTCGTCCCGCACGTGCTGCCCGGTGTGACGACGGAGCGGCTGGACGAACTCGCCTTCGAGTTTGCGATGGACAACGGGGCGTTGCCCGCGACGCTCAACTACCGCGGATTCACGCACTCGATCTGCACGTCGGTGAACCACGTCGTATGTCACGGCATTCCCGGGCCGAAGGCGCTGAAGTCGGGCGATATCGTCAATATCGACGTCACATTGATCGTCGATGGCTGGCATGGCGACACGAGCCGCATGTTCACGGTGGGAGAAGTTTCGCGGCGCGCCGAACGGCTGATCGACGTGACCTTCGAGGCACTCTGCCGAGGCATCGCCGCGGTGAAGCCGGGCCATACGACCGGGCACATCGGCGCGGCCATCCAGAGCTTTGCCGAGGCAGAGCGCTGCAGCGTGGTGCGGGACTTCTGTGGTCATGGGCTCGGCCGCGTGTTCCACGACCGGCCCAACATCCTGCACTACGGCGAGGCCGGCGAAGGCGTGGTGCTGCAGCCGGGCATGCTGTTCACGATCGAGCCCATGATCAACCTCGGCAAGGCCGCGGTGAAGATCCTGCCCGACGGCTGGACCGCCGTGACGCGCGACAGGGAGCTTTCGGCCCAATTCGAGCATACCGTCGGCGTGACGGCGGACGGGTGCGAGGTGTTCACCTACTCGCCAGCCGGGTTTCACCGGCCGCCCTATCAGCTGCCCTCCAATTGAGGCATTCGCCCGATGGGCGCAGACGACGGAAAGCGAAGCGGGCGGGACAGCGCTGGCACGCCTGGCCCGTCAGCGTCTGACCAGTCCAGCTTCTTCGAGCAAGGCATGGCCGTGCCACTCGCCGCCGACCGGCCTGCCGACGACAAGGGCTCCGACGACAAAGCTGGGCACCGGGAACGACTGCGCACGCGGTTCCGGCAGGGTGGCGCCGAGGCGGTCGCGGACTACGAGATGCTCGAGATGATCCTGTTTCGTGTCTTCCCGCGTGGTGACACGAAGCCCGTGGCCAAGCGGCTGATCGCGCGTTTCGGGTCGTTCGGCGACGTCGTGAATGCTCCAAACGAGCGGCTGCTCGAAGTGGAGGGCGTCGGGCAGCGGGCGGTCGACGAGATCAAGCTGATCCGGGCCGCCGCGCTGAAACTGATGCTCGCGGACGTCAAGAAGCGGGAGGTGCTCGGCTCGTGGAACGCCGTGCTCAGTTATTGCCGCGCCGCGCAGGGCTTCGACGAGCGCGAGCGCTTCCGCATCCTGTTTCTCGACAAGAAGAACCAGCTGATCGCGGACGAGGTGCAGCAGGAAGGCACCGTCGACCATACCCCCGTCTACGTCCGCGAGGTCGTGAAGCGCGCGCTGGAGCTGTCCGCGACCGCGCTCATTCTGGTCCACAACCACCCATCGGGCGACCCGACGCCGTCGCGGGCGGACGTGGACATGACACGCATGATCGTGGCGGCGGCGCAGCCGCTCGGCGTGACGATCCACGACCACATCATCGTCGGCCGCAACGGTCACGCCAGCCTGAAAGCCCTCAAGATGATGTAGCGCGCCGTCAGCGGACCCGGCGCGGGTTCATGTAGAGGTCCGATTCCTGGCGCTGGATCTTCGGCACGTGGGCGCCGTTCAGCACGTCGCGATAAATGCGCTTCACGTGACGCCGCGCGCCGCGATTGAAGACCAGCATGCCGCAGAACATCTGGAGCACCATGACGAGCTGCGAACTCGCATGGTCGGCCCGGATGCGGCAATCCCAGTAGCCGCCGATCGTGACGACGCGGCCATCGACGTGGCCGACCTCGCGATCCCGCTCATCCAGCAGGATGTAGTCGCCGCCCAGGTTCAGCAGCGTGCGGCGCAGCCGATAGAAACGCGGCTCGCCGTTGTCCATGATGAAGAACGAGAAATTCTCGGGCAGAAGCGGCCACTTGTTGGCTGAGCGCTCGAGCATGACCACGTACTCGTGGCTGCCGATGTTGACCGCGTAGGTGGTGACCGGCTCGCCGCGCGCTCCGATGGTGTGCTGGAGGGAGCGGCCGATCATGAGGTCCATGGAGGCGCGCCAGTTGAGGCTCTCGTTGAAGAGCTTCATCACGAGACGGCGCTCGAGGCCGGCCTGTTTCTTCCAGAGGTCCTCGCGATAGCCGATCAGGCCCGTCCGCTCGCCGTTCTCGGTCACCTCGGCGTAGATGTCCATGTCGGAGGTGAACTGCCGTGACTTCGCCTTGTTGCGGCTGTGGCGATAGATGCCGAACTCGATCGAGTTGAGATCGGTGATCCAGACGTTGACCTGGAACTCATGCCACTCGAGACCGCCCTTGACTGCTTTCGACGCGCGGGGATGGCGCTTGACCGGCACCTCGACGCCGGCAGCATCCAGGACTTCCGCGCGCGCCTCGGCGGCCGCATCGGCTGCCGCCGCATCAGCCTGACGTCGAATGCTCTCCGGCTTGCCACTGCCGTCGGCCATGGGTCTCTCCGCTCTCGAGCAGCGCCGGACGCGGATACGAGACGGAAGGACGCTGGGCGCATCAGGCGCCGAATCAAACTCGGCCTGATCTTAGCAGCCCGTGCGGCACAAAAGCGGCGAAGCCCTGTGGATTGAACCAAACTGCCGCTGGTCCGCACGCGTCAGCCGCGATGGCCAAAGATGGCGGAGCCGACGCGAACGCAGGTGGCGCCGAGGTTCACGGCCGTCTCGTAGTCGGCGCTCATGCCCATGGAGAGCTCGGCGATGCCGAGTTCCTTCGCGAGCTTGGCGAGAAGTGCGAAGTGCAGTGCCGGTTCCTCATCGACGGGCGGAATGCACATGAGGCCCACCACCGGAAGGCCCAGTTCGTCGCGGGCGAGGCGGACCAGCTCGGCGGCCTCGCGAGGGAGGGCGCCGGCCTTCTGCGGCTCCTCGCCGGTGTTCACCTCGACGAAAAGGCGCGGCCGGCGGCCGACCCGGGCCATCTCGGCGGCCAGCGTGTGGGCGATCTTCGGGCGGTCGACGGTGTGGATGACATCGAACAGCTCGACGGCCTCACGCGCCTTGTTGGATTGCAGGGGGCCGATCAGATGCAGTTCGACGTTAGCGAAATCGGCCTTCAGCCCCGGCCATTTGGCCTTGGCCTCCTGAACGCGGTTCTCGCCGAAGACGCGCTGGCCGGCCTCGAGAACGGGGCGAATGTGGTCGGCATCGAAGGTTTTCGAGACCGCGACGAGCGTCACCGCTGCGGGATCGCGACCGGCCTCACGGGCGGCGGCGGCAACGCGGTCGCGGACGGCTGAGAGGCGGGCAGCTGGGGTGTCGGCAGGCATTTCGGGCACGGCGTCATATCCGGTCTGGCAGGCGGCTTCGGCACACTCCCACCATGATGGCTCGACGGGTAACGCGCAACGGGATCGCAGCCTCACGTCGGTCCGAGATCAGTTCACGCCGACGGCCTTGCTCATGGTGGCGCCGATCTCGGCGTTGATGACAAGGTCGGCGATCTGGTCCTGATCCGTCGGCTCGCGGTTGACGATCACATATTTCGCGCCTAGGCGCTTCGCCATGACCGGAAAGCTCGCCGCCGGGTAGACGACCAGCGACGAGCCTAGCGTGATCATCAGGTCGGCCTCGCGGGTGACCTCGTAGGCGCGCTCCATGGCCGCCTCGGGCATGGCCTGGCCGAACGAGATGGTCGCCGTCTTCAGGATGCCACCGCACGCCATGCACTTCGGAAGGGTCTCGTCGACGTCGAAGATCTGCTTCACCCAGGCCAGCTCGTGCCGGCGGCCACAATCGAGGCAGGCGGCGTAGGTTGCATTGCCATGCAGCTCGATCACCCTGTCGTCGGGAACGCCGGAGGCCTGATGCAGGCCGTCGATGTTCTGGGTGATGATCGCGACGAGCTTGCCGTCCTCCGCAAGCCGGGCCAGCGCCCGGTGGCCGGCGTTGGGCTCGGCGGCGCGCATCGTCGCGTCGGTCGCGAACTTGCGGCGCCAGCTCTCGCGGCGCATCTCCTCGGAGGCGAGGAAGTCCGAGAACTCGATGGGGCGGTATTTGGTCCAGATGCCGCCGGGCGAGCGGAAATCCGGAATGCCGCTCTCGGTCGAGATGCCGGCTCCCGTGAACGCCACGATGCGGCCGGCCCGCTCGATCAGGCGCTTCAGTTCGTCGACCGCGGACATGGCCGGTTCCCCCTCCCTCGGCAACATCGGGCGCGCGATACCGGGTTGCAGGGGCGATTCACGTGGAACAGCCGCTGCGCCCGTCGCCGCCCGCCGAAGATGTCGCGGGGACCGGCTCCTGTCGAGACCCACGGCGCCACCTTCGTGCGGGGGAGCCTTGACCCGAGGGGCGGTTAGGCCGCATTACCGCCCCAAACACAGGCATCCATGCTGGACGATCCATGGCAACCGAACGCTACAACGCGCCCGAGCGGGAACAGCACTGGCAGAAGGTGTGGGAGACCAATTCCACCTTCCTGACCCGGACGGACCCAGCGCGGCCGAAATGCTACGTGCTCGAGATGTTTCCGTACCCGTCGGGCCGCATCCACATGGGGCACGTTCGGAACTACACGATGGGCGACGTGCTGGCGCGCTTCAAGCGCTCGAAAGGGTTCAACGTGCTGCATCCGATGGGCTGGGACGCCTTCGGGATGCCGGCCGAGAACGCCGCCATGGAGCGCAAGTCGCACCCGCGCGAGTGGACCTACCAGAACATCGCGGCCATGAAGGCGCAGCTCAAGTCCATGGGGCTGTCGCTCGACTGGAGCCGCGAGGTGGCAACGTGCGATCCCTCGTACTACGTGCACCAGCAGCGCGTCTTCCTCGACATGCTGGCAGCGGACCTCGCCTATCGGCGGAAAGCCAAGGTGAACTGGGACCCTGTCGACCAGACCGTGCTCGCCAACGAGCAGGTGATCGACGGCCGGGGCTGGCGATCCGGCGCGCTGGTCGAGCAGCAGGAGCGCGAGCAATGGGCGTTCCGCATCACACGCTATACGCAGGACCTGCTCGACGCGCTCGGCACGCTCGAGAAATGGCCGGAAAAAGTGCGCCTGATGCAGGAAAACTGGATCGGGCGGTCGGAAGGCCTGATGATGCGGTGGCGGCTGGCCGACGGTACGGCGCCTGCGGCTATTGGTTCCGCTTCAGGTGCCCACACAGCACCCGCGGTGCACGACGAACTCGAGATCTTCACGACGCGGCCCGACACGCTCTATGGCGCGTCGTTCATGGCCATTGCGCCCGACCATCCGCTGGCCAAGGCCGCTGCCGCCAAGGATGCCAAGCTCGCCGCCTTCGCCGACGAATGCCGGCGCATGGGCACGTCCGTCGCCGAGATCGAGACGGCCGAGAAGAAGGGCTACGACACCGGAATACGGGCCGTTCACCCCTTCGATCCCAACTGGACGGTGCCCGTCTACGTCGCGAACTTCATCCTGATGGACTACGGGACGGGCGCGATCTTCGGCTGCCCGGCGCATGATCAGCGCGACATCGAATTCGCCACGGCCTACGGGCTGCCCATCGTGCCGGTCGTGGCGCCCAAAGACGCCGGAAAGCGTGCGACCGCGCTGGCGAAGGTGGCCGACGGCGCCGCGTTCCTCGACGACGGAGTGATGATCAACTCGCAGTTCCTCGACGGGCTCACGCCGGCCGAAGCATTCGACGCGGTGGCGAAACGGCTCGAGGGCGAGACGCTGAGTGGACGACCGGTGGCGCAGCGCAAGGTCAACTACCGGCTCCGCGACTGGGGCATTTCCCGCCAGCGCTACTGGGGATGCCCGATCCCGGTCGTGCATTGCGGGGATTGCGGCATCGTCCCGGTGCCCGCGAAGGACCTGCCGGTGAGGCTGCCGGACGACGCGACATTCGATCTGCCCGGCAATCCGCTCGACCGGCATCCGACGTGGAAGCACGTCGCGTGCCCCGCGTGTGGCAAGGCCGCGACCCGCGAGACGGACACGATGGACACGTTCGTCGATTCGTCGTGGTACTTCGCGCGCTTCACTGCTCCCGACGCCGACACGCCGACCGACAAGGCCGCGCTCGACTACTGGATGCCGGTCGACCAGTACATCGGCGGCATCGAGCACGCGATCCTGCATCTCCTCTACTCGCGCTTCTTCTATCGCGCGATGGGCGAGACCGGGCATGCCGGCCACGCCAACATCCGCGAGCCGTTCGCCGCGCTGTTCACGCAAGGCATGGTCGTCCACGAGACCTACAAGCGGGCCGACATCGACCCGCCGCAGTGGCTGTTGCCCACCGAAGTCGCCTTCGAGGGCGAGGGCGACAAGCGGCGCGCGACCGAGATCGCGACGGGCAAGCCCGCAGTCATCGGCTCGATCGAGAAGATGTCCAAGTCGAAGAAGAACCTCGTTGATCCGGACGACATCATCACCAACTACGGCGCCGACTGCGCGCGGTGGTTCATGCTCTCGGACAGCCCGCCCGAGCGTGACGTGATCTGGACCGAGGCCGGCGTTTCGAGCGCCAGCCGCTTCATGCAGCGGGTGTGGCGGCTCGTGGATCAGGCCGTCGAGAAGGCCGCGCCGAAGGGTGCGTCGATGCCGGCGGCGTTCGGACCCGAGGCGACGGCGCTGCGTCGTGCGGCACACAAGGCCCTCGATCAGGTCGGGCGCAACATCGAAGCGCTGCGCTTCAATGTGGCCGTGGCGCAACTCTACGAGCTGTCGAATGCGCTGACCGAGAGTCATCAGAAGGCCGGCGACGGCCTCGGCTGGGCGCAGCGGGAGGCGACCGAAATCCTCGTGCAGGCGCTCGGCCCGATGATGCCGCACCTCGGCGAGGAATGCTGGGCGCGGCTCGGTTACAACACCCTTCTGGCAGAACAGCCGTGGCCGAAAGCGGAGGCGGCGCTGCTCGTTGACGATACCGTCGTCGTTGCCGTACAGGTCAATGGGAAGCGCCGTGACGAGCTGACCATCAGCCGGTCGGCGGCGCCGGCCGAGGTGGAAGCCGCGGCTCTCAAGCTGGAGAGCGTGGCAAAAGCCCTCGAAGGGCGCCAGCCGAAGAAAGTGATCGTCGTCCCGCAAAGGATCGTCAATGTCGTCGTGTGAAACGCGTCAGGCGGCCGGAGGACACCGATTTGTCGGTGCTTTTCGACGCGCGACGCTCGTCACACTGATCGGCGCGGTCCTCAGCGGTTGCGCGGGGTCGGATGGCTTTCAGCCGCTCTACGGTCCGACGACGTCGGGCGTGAATGTCCAAGACAAGCTCGCGGCCGTGGATGTCACCACGATCCCGAGCCGCGTCGGGCAGCGAATCCGGAACGAACTCATCTTCCAGAACACGGGCGGTGGGTTGCCGGCCAAGCCCGAGTACCGCCTCGACATCACGATCCGGGAGTCGATCGGTTCGACGCTGGTGAAAAGCACCGGCGAGGCGCTGAGCCAAGTTTATTCGCTAGACGCCACCTATCGGCTGATCCGGATCAGCGACAAGCAGATCGTGGCGCAGGGCGTCAGCCATGGGCGGGCCGGGTTCGAGCGGTTCCAGCAGATCTATTCCAACGTCAGGGCCCGAGAGGACGCCGAGAATCGCGCGGCGCGGTCGGTCGCGGACGATATCAAGACGCGGCTCGCCGCCATTCTGTCGCGCAGCCAGACCTGAACCGCATCGAGGTTCGGCGCTGACGCGACATGGCCTCCACGCTGACGACGGGGCGTCTCGCTCGCCCACACGAGAGGCGACATGGTCGCAATAAAAGCACATCAGGCCAATAGCTTACTCGCAAAGCCCGACGGCAAGTTGCGGGCGTTCCTGTTGTATGGGCCCGATGCGGGGCTCGTCAGCGAGCGGGCCGAGATGCTGGCGCGCAAGCTCGCCGAGCGTGACAAGCCCGCCGGCGAGGTGCTCCGCCTCGATGACGCCGACCTCGAAGGCGATCCCGACCGGCTCGCGACCGAGCTTCTCACCGTGCCGATGTTCGGCGGCGCGAAGGTGGTGCGGGCGAGCACCGGGCGGCGCATCAACGTCACCGCGCTGCAGCCGCTGGTCGAAGGCGGCGGGCTCGCCGGCTGGCTGATCGTCGAGGCCGGCAACGTGCGGCCCGACGACAAGGTGCGGGCCCTGTTCGAGAAAAGTGCGAACGCGGCGGCGATCCCCTGCTACCCGGACGAGGGCGTTTCGCTCGAAGGGCTCGTCGACGACATGCTGAAGGAGGCGCGGCGCGACATTTCCCCCGACGCGCGGCAGGAGCTTCTGGCGCGTCTCGGCGCGGATCGCGTGCTCTCGCGGGCGGAGGTGGACAAGCTGATCCTCTACACGCACGGCAAGGCGCGGATCGAGGCGGACGACGTGGAGGCGATCGTCGGCGACGCCTCGGAGCTTGCCGTCGACACGATCATTTCGGCTGCCGCTACCGGCGATACGGCGGCCGCGCTCAGCGCCTCGGACCGGGCGCTCGCCAGTGGGGAGAGCGCGCAATCGATCATGCTGGCCGCCGAGCGCCATTTCCAGCGGCTGCACAAGTGCCGGGCGGCGGTCGATGCGGGCCGATCCGTCGACGACGTGCTGCGCGCCTCGCGGCCGCCGTTGCCGCCGAAGGTCCGGTTCGCCATGGAGCGGCAATGTCGCGTCTGGACGGTGCCACTCGCCACGGCCGCGCTCACGCGCATCCAGGACGCCGTCCGGGGATCGCGGACAACGGCCGCCGACGAAGTGGCGCTCGCCGAGCGGCTGCTGATGGAGATCGCCCGGCTGGCGCGGAGCGGGGCTGCCGGAGCGCGGGGGCGGTAGGGGGATTGAAATCCGCCCCTGTTTTCGCGCACTGAAGCGGCTCGTCCGGCGGCGTATGCTTTTGGTTTCAGAGCACGATACACCCGAACATCTACTTAATCAGCCTTCCGATCATCCGTCCAACATACCTTGTCGCGGCTAGATCCATTACGCGATGCCCGTTGAAATACCGAGTTGAATATTTGAGACGTGGATCACGAATCAGCTACGTAGCTACCGTTAATAATTTCTTAACGCGGTGCTCTGTCCAATTTTTTGGACCTGGCGCCGACTGAAGCGGCTGCTCGGGTGATCCGGGTTCGCTTCGTGTTCAAGAAACAAAAATCAACGGACCTACGGGGGCAAGCAGCATGAAGACGATCCTCACCGGACTTGGTGCGGCAGCAATCAGCACGATGATGGCGACGGCCGTCATTGCCGACGGAGGATCGTACGGGTCCGTCAAGGATGACCCGGTCGTCAGCATGCCCAACTGGTCCGGCGGCTATTTCGGCGGTCATATCGGTTATGGTACCGCCGACTCCACGGTCACCGAAAACCTTCCGACGCTTGGGCCGCTTCTTCCGAGCGGGCTCTCCTCGACGTACGATGCCGATGGCTTCATCGGTGGTTTGCAGATCGGCGCACGGAGGCAATTCGGCTCCATGGTTCTTGGCGTCGAACTTGCCGGCACCGGCAGCGGCATCGAAGGTTCCGGCGGCGATTGCTTCGGCATCGAAACGCTGGCCGGGGGCCTGGGTGCGCCTCCAGGGCTGATCGGCTCGCGGTGCACGACAGAGGCCAACTGGCTTGCGACCTTGTCCGGTCGCGCCGGCGTCGCGTTCGACAAATACATGGTTTATGGAGTTCTGGGCTGGTCGGTTGCCAGCGTCACCCACACGCACACGATTTCTGCTGCCATTCCGGGTCTGCCCATCGCGCTCAACGGCTCGCAGAATGATATCATGGACGGTATTGCCTTTGGCGTCGGCGGCGAATGGGCATTTGCGCCGGGCATGAGCGTGGCGCTCGAATACATGCGCCATGATCTCAAGTCAGAAAGCACTGGTCTGCTGCTGGGCGGTATTCTCACCACCGGTACGCGCGAACTGGAGCTGGATACCATCACCACGAAGCTGAACGTCAGGTTCTGAGACGCGCCGAGCATTCGATCGCTGTTTTTGAAAGGGCCGCTTGCGAGCGGCCCTTTTTGTCGTTGTGGTCTGCATTTGTCCGTCTTGGCCAGAAACCGGATGCCGTGCGGCTGCTGATGGAAAGCGCGGCTGGCGCCGAGCGGGGCCGCAAGGGCGAGGGGGAGGCAGCGTTGGGGCCAAGGTCCGGGCGGGGCTCAGGCGACGTGGTGATTTATACAGAAGCCGTCATGGCGGTAACAGCGGGTGGCGACGCTGTGAGCGACAACGTTCACGTCTGGAATTGTAGGGACCGCGTCCGCCTAGGGCTTACTGCCGCTGAAAGATGCACGCCTCTAGCTCTTCGTAGACTACCATGCCGGGCTTGATGGCCTTGGCGAGGTTTATTTTAAACCGCTCTGCCGAAATCGACGTGTCGATGCCGCAGACCTTCTTGATCGCGCCGGTCAACTGCTTCACGTCGTCGTCGACGATATTGCTCACCAGTGAGCCGTACTTCGCGGCGTCAAACATCAGACCCTCGCTGGCACAATAGGCCTTGATAACCTCCTCGTCGAACAAGTAGTTCTCGATTTCGAAGCGCTTAAGCACGCGGTGAGAGTCTTCGTTCTCCTTAAGGTACCGCTGTCGATCCTGCTCAGTGGCCCGTCGCCCCGACACGATGTCGCGGTCCTTCAAGACGTAAATCTCGACAGACGGAAACACCTTGGACAGGATCGACAATGCGATCGCGCTGCGCTGGTCAGGCTCAGTGTTGCCCCCGCTGGAGACGAACTGTGTGCTAGGACGGCTGGCTCCGAAGACTTCATTGAGCACCAACGCATCCATACCTCGCTCCCGCCCGCTGGGGCCCGGTTCCGCACGTCCCTCGCAGTAGATGATGCGTCTAGGGCTTACTAGCTTGGCGAGGTCGTCGAGTGCGGTTTCGAAGATGTCGCGCCAGACCTGTACGGTTGGCTTGATCGGTCTCAGTGTGATGTTTTCTGCGGCGTAACGAATTCCGGGCTTGAATTCGATGATTTGGCATTGGCTCTCGAGGTCCTCCTGCAGCGCGCGCAGGAACCCGATGCTATGTGTGGTGACCCATAACTGGCAGTTGGGGCCAATTAATCGATTGATCTCGATGAGCAATTTGCGCTGAATGGCGCTACTGATGTGCAGCTCGGGTTCGTCGATCAGGAAGATTGTATCGTCGTAATCTTCTTGGCGCAGGTAGAGGTCGAGCAGGATGTCAATGACTTCCTTCTCGCCGGACGACAGCACATTAAACTCGAAGGGTTTGGGATGGTCAGCTTTCTTGAAGTACAGCGTCCCCTGGTTCGCTTCGATGTTGCCAAGGTTTTCGATCTCTATATCGAGGCACGTTGTCAGCGATTTGTTGAGGTCACCGATTATCTTAGCCTTCGCCTCACTAGGCTTACTGTCGGTGCTGTCACGATAATGGTTGTACTTCGCGTGCAGGCGCCGGTAGTTTTCCTCCATCTTTTCATCCAGGTCCCCGGCCACTGACGCGCCATAGTTGTTCTGAGCGATTGGGTTAGTGGCTTGCACCGCCGAGACTTTGACTTGATTGTTATAGCGGTACGAACTCCGGAAGGAGAGCATAGTGGCTCTCTTGCCGGACCGTTTCCGCTCGGCGAGCACTTCGTTGACTGAGCCATTTTCCAGCTCGATAAAGATTGAGTTGGACGCCTGATAGGGCGTCCCGAACATGGAATGATAACCTTGGTCGCGCCCCCCCTTGCTGCCAACGTTGCCCATGCGGAGCATGATGCCGTCGAGCACGCTGCTCTTGCCGCATCCGTTGGGCCCCACCAAGGCAACGATTCTGCGGGGCGCCTCGCCTAGATCAATAGTGAGGTGGTGGAAGCGCTTGTAGCCGTCCCTCAGCTCGATCTTCTTTATCTTCACGGGGAGCACCAGATGAGGCAGGTAGCGCCATTGCACCACCATGTTGGAGAGATTGGCGTGGAGTTCTGGAACCGGGGTGTGACGCGAACCGTAGAATGATATGGGCACCACGCCAGGCCGGACGCAGATGCGGCCGGTCAAGACAAGACGATTTCGGTTGAGGTCGGGTGCTGTTGCTGCGCGGACAAGAGGCACGGTCGAAACATTCTTCCGTGGATGATCAATGTTTTCAATTGCGCATACACGAATCATCTTAGTGCCGAACCAATTACCGGTTGAACATCGCGTTGCGGAAGCTTGGCCTAGAGCTTCCGCTATCGCAGGTCGAGCGGAAGACCCCCGGGTACTCTCGAGCAGGCATCGCGTCTGACGTTGGCGACGGCAGCTTTCTCCGCTTTCCTGCACTTCACACCACTAGCACCTGTTGACCACGTCGGCGGCGGGGGGAGATCCGGCGCTCGTCGGCCGTTGGGTAAAGGGCGCCGGTGCAGGACAGCATGGGTCCGGTTCCGCCCAGACACCTGGTGCCTTGTATGGGCCGCGCGCGACCCTATAGTGCGCGCCGGATCAAGAGGGACACACCCATGGCGGACACCACCTACGACGTCGTCGGCATCGGCAATGCGATCGTCGATATCATCGGCCGTTGCACCGACGCGTTTCTGGCCGAGCACGGCGCGAGCAAGGGCCACATGCGGCTCGTGGATGCCGATACCGTCGTGAAGCTCTATCAGGCGATGGGGCCGGGAATCGAAATCTCCGGCGGATCAGGCGCCAACACGATGGTGGGCGTCGCGTCGTTCGGCGGCAAGTCTGCGTTCATCGGCAAGGTTGCGGACGACGAGCTCGGCCGAATCTTCGCACATGACATCCGCGCGGCAGGTGTCACGTACCAGACATCGCCCTCGACAGGGGGCCAGCCCACCGCGCGCTCGCTGATCCTCGTCACGCCCGACGGCGAGCGCACCATGAACACGTTCCTCGGCGTCAGCCCGGAACTCAATCACGGCGAGGTCGACGCGGCCCTCGTCGCGGCGGCCCAGGTTGTATATCTCGAAGGTTATCTGTTCGACCGGCCGGAAGCCAAGGCCGCGTTCCGGCAGGCGGCCCGCATCGCGAAGTCAGCCGGGCGGAAGGTGTCGCTCACGCTCTCGGATGCGTTCTGTGTGGAGCGCCATCGCGCGGAGTTCCTGGAGCTGATCCGGGCCGACGTGGACATCCTGTTCGCGAACGAGTCCGAGATCCTGTCGCTCTATCGCGTGGCGACGTTCGACGAGGCGGCCCGCCTCGCCCGCGCCGATTGCGAACTGGCCGTGCTCACCCGCAGCGCCAAGGGCTCGGTCATCTTCTCGGGCGAGACGGCGGTGACGATTACGCCGGAGCCCGTCGCCCGTGTCATCGACACGACCGGCGCCGGCGATCTCTATGCCGCGGGGTTCCTCTACGGCTACACGGCGGGGAAGCCGCTCGAGCAGTGCGGACGGCTCGGGAGCATCGCGGCGGCGGAGATCATCAGCCACGTCGGCGCGCGACCGGAAACGCCGTTGGCCAAGCTCGCCGCGCAGAAGGGGCTGTAACGCCCCCTCGGCATGGCAGCCCGCTCAGATCCGGCGCAGTGCGACACTCTCGATGCGATGGGTGTCGCCCTTCCTCAGGATCAGCTTGGCGCGCTGTCGGGTCGGAAGGATGTTTTCATCCAGGTTGAGCTTGTTGATCGTGTTCCAGATCTCGACGGCACGCGCCTCGGCCGCGTCGTCGGTCAACTTGGCGTAGCGGTGAAAATAGGCCGCCGGATCGCGGAAGGCGGTCTTGCGCAGGCGCTTGAATCGCGTCACGTACCAGCGCTCGATGACGGCGGGGTCGGCATCGATGTAGATCGAGAAATCGAAGAAGTCCGAGACGAACGGAATCGCCTCGCCGTCCTTCGGGAGGCGGGCCGGCTGGAGGACGTTCAGGCCTTCGACGATGAGGATATCCGGCCGCTCGACCACGACCTCCTGGCCCGGGACGATATCGTAGTGGAAGTGCGAATAGACCGGCGCCGTGACGCGATCGACACCCGCTTTCACATCGCCGAGGAAATTCAGAAGCCGCGTCAGGTCGAAGCTCTCGGGAAAGCCTTTCCGGTGCATGATGCCGCGCTGCTCGAGCTCGGCATTCGGCAGGAGGAATCCGTCCGTCGTGATCAGGTCGACGCGGGGATGGTCGGGCCAACGGGCGAGCAACGCCTTCAGCACGCGCGCCGTCGTGCTCTTGCCGACCGCCACGGATCCCGCACAGCCGATGATGAAGGGGACCCGCGCATCCCTGCGGCCGAGGAACCGCGATGTCACGGCGTGCAATTCCTGCGAAGCCGCTACATAAAGGTTCAGCAGTCTAGAGAGCGGGAGGTAGATGTCCTCCACCTCCGACATCGACAATTCCTCGATGATGCCGGAGAGCGGCTCGAGGTCCCGCGGGACCAGCGTCATCGGGGTGTCCTCGCGGAGCCGCGCCCACTCCGTCCGCGTGAAATGACGGTATGGCGAATACTGAAGCGGGGTCCGCAGCTCGGTTCTCTGCATGTCGCCCTCGACCAAGTCCTGCAAGGCGATCGTCCTTCCCTTGAGCCTACCGTGCCGCGCTCAGGCGCCGCGCGAAGCTTTCTCCTCGACACCTGACTTCGCCGTGCGGGCATCCAAGACGGCCAGCACATCCGCAAATGCAATGTCACGTGCCTCCAGCAGCACGAGCAGGTGATAGATCAGATCGGCCGCCTCCGCCTTCAGCGCCGCGTCATCCTGGTGAACGGCCGCAATGACGGTCTCGACGGCTTCCTCGCCGAGCTTCTTGGCGCAGCGGGCCGGACCGCCATCCAGAAGCTGGCGCGTATAGGATTTATCCGCCGTCGCGTCGCGGCGCTGGCGGATGGTTGCTTGCAGCCGCTCGAGCGTTTCGTTGCCCATGCTTCTCCCGCGGAACCCGTTTTCGTAGGCCTCGATCGCTATCGAGACCTTCGCGCCCGGGAACGTCAAGAACCCGTCGCAAAAAAAGAAAATGGCCCGCCGAAGCGGGCCAAGAGAGAGAAGCAACAGGAGACGGAACTCAGCCGTTGCCTACCCCGATGATGCGCAGGCGCAGATAGTCGAGCTGGTCGAAGTTGCCGTACTTGATCTGGAGGACGCCGCTCTCGCCGGACCCACGCTTGATCTCGACCTTCAGGCCGAGGCTGTCGGCCAGTTCCTTTTCGAAGGCGCGCGTATCGGCATCCTTCTCGCGTTTCGACTTGCCGTCACCCGGATTGTCGAGTGCATGCACGAGCGCCTCGACCTCGCGGACGTTCATTTCGCGGGCGACGATCTTTTCGGCGAGCGCTTCGGCATCGTCGCGGCCGACAAGAGCGCGCGCATGGCCGGCCGTCAGCTTGCCTTCGCGGACCAGTGTGCGGACCGTGTCGGGCAGCTTCAGGAGGCGCAGCGTGTTGGCGACATGGCTCCGGCTCTTGCCGATGACCTCCGCCAGCCGCTCCTGCGTATAGGCGAAGCGGTCGACGAGGTCATGGTAGCCGGCCGCTTCCTCGATGGCGTTGAGGTCGGTGCGCTGGACGTTCTCGATGATGGCGAGTTCCAGCATCTCCTGATCGTTCAGTTCGCGAACGATGACCGGAAGCGTGTGCATGCCGGCCCGCTGGGCCGCCCGCCAACGCCGCTCGCCGGCGACGATCTCGTAGCCGCCCGTCCCGGTGGGACGAACGACGATCGGCTGCACGAGACCCTTCTGGCGGATCGACTCCGCCAGCTCCTGGAGTTCCGCCTCGTCGAAGTCCTTGCGCGGATTGAGGCTGCTCGAGGCGATCATGTCGATCGCCACGACCTTCTGCTCGCCTTCGGGAGGCAGGCGCGGCTGCTGTGTCGCGCCGCCCGTATCCCCGATCAGAGACGCAAGCCCCCGTCCCAGCCTGCTCCGGTGAACCGGCAATGGCGCCGACATCCCTTCTTTCCTCCCCGCCCATTCATTCATGATGCAATCCCGTCCCTGGCCGTCACGCGGCCTTCATCCGACGCTCGCGTGCGATCAGCTCTCGCGCCAGGTCCATATAGGCCTCGGAGCCCTTGCACTTGTGGTCGTAGACCAGCAGCGGCATCCCGTGCGACGGCGCTTCCGCCACCTTGATGTTGCGGGGGATGACCGTTGCATAGACCTTGGCGCCGAAGAATTCGCGCACGTTGTCGGCAACCTCGCGCGAGAACTGCATGCGCTCGTCGTGCATCGTGAGGACGACGCCCTGGATCTCGAGAGCCGGGTTGAGGGTCGCCCGGATCTGCTCGATCGTCTCGGAGAGCTGAGAAATTCCTTCCAACGCGAAAAATTCGGTCTGAACCGGGACCAGCACCGCATTGGCCGCAACCAACGCGTTGAGCGTGAGCACGTTGAGGGAGGGAGGACAGTCGATCAGGATATAGTTGTAGCCCCCCTCGACGGGGGGATTGGCGGCGAGGGCCGCAATGGCGTCGCGCAGGCGGAAGGGTTTGCCGCTGTCGCCGATGAGGTCCGTCTCGAGGCCCACGAGGTCAGCGTTGGCCGGCACGATCGCCAAGCCCGGAACCGCCGTGCGCAGTGTAGCGCCGGCGAGGGAGGTGGCGCCCACGAGGGCGTCGTAGCTGGTCACGGACCGGATCTCGGGTGGGATGCCGACGCCGGTCGAGGCGTTGCCCTGTGGATCGAGGTCGACGATCAGGACGCGCTCGCCGACGGCTGCGAGTGCCGTGCCGAGATTGATGGCCGTCGTCGTCTTGCCGACGCCGCCCTTCTGATTTGCGACCGCCAGCACCCGAGGGGCAGCGCTGCCTGCGCCCGACATGGCATCAACCTTTTGCTTCGACGGCCGGACCCCGCATCACGACGATGCCAGCTTCCGTGTCCGTTCGGCTGGGAACGACCTCATACGCGAACCGGAAACTCTGGCGGGCCGCCGTAACTTCGGCCTCGACGCCTCGGCCCTTCAGGAACAGTCCGACACCGTGCGGCGCCATCAGGGGCGATGCCAGCGCCAGAAGCTTGTCGAGCGACGCCAACGCGCGCGCAGACACGACTTCTGCCCCGACAACCTTAGACTGAGTCGCGGGATGCTCGATACGCGCGCACAGGATGTCCACAGAGATGATCGGCGGCAGGCGGACCTGACGGAGGACCTCGCCGAGGAAGGCGCACTTCTTCTGATCGCTCTCGATCAATGTCATGCGCATGGGCTTCGGGATGCGATCGGCCAGCAGGATGGCGACGACGAGGCCCGGAAAGCCCGCGCCGGAGCCGATGTCGACCCAGGTCTCCGGCGCGGGCGGGGCGAGCGGCACGATCTGGGCGCTGTCGGCGAAATGGCGGTGCCAGGTCTCACCGATCGTGGCAGGCGAGACGAGGTTGATCCGCTTCTGCCAGAGCGCGAGCGCATCGGCGTAGGCCGTCAGCCTTTCGATGGCGGGCTTGCCGACGGCAAAGGCGGCTTCGAAGTCGGCCGGGCCAGCGACGCGGAGACTTGCCGTGCTTTCGGGAGCGCGTTCGGTCATCCCGTCTTCCGGGTCGGCCGGCGGCTGTGCGCCAGCAGGAGGAACATGGCTGCCGGCGTCATGCCCTCGATGCGGGAAGCATCCGCAAGGGTCGCCGGGCGTCGGGCCGTCAGCTTCTGGCGAACCTCGGCAGAGAGGCCGGCAATGGTCGCGTAGTCGAAGTCCGTCGGGATCGGCGTCACCTCGTCGCGGCGCAGAGCCTCCACCTCGGCAGCCTGGCGCTCGACGTAGGGGGCGTAACGGGCGTCGGTTTCCACCTGGGCGGCAATGGCCGGCGCGATGGCCGACAGCTCGGGCCAGATTGCGGCGAGACGGCCGATATCGATGTCGGGGAGTGCGAGCAGTTCGTAGGCGCTGCGGCGGCGGCCGTCGCGGTTAACGTCGATGCCATGGCGGGCCGCCTCGTTCGGGGTCAGTGCCAGGGCGTGGAGCATCGCCGCCGCGTCGGCGAGCGCGGATGACCGGGCGGCGAAGCGGCGGGCGCGCTCGGGACCGACGCAGCCCAATTCGAGCGCCAGCGGCGTCAGGCGCTGGTCGGCATTGTCGGCGCGGAGGCGCAAGCGGAATTCGGCGCGCGACGTAAACATGCGATAGGGCTCGGCGACGCCCCGGGTCACGAGATCGTCGATCATGACGCCGGTGTAGGCGTCGGCGCGGGAGAGAACGACGCCCGCACGCCGACCGGACGCCCGGAGCGCGGCGTTGAGTCCGGCGACGAGGCCCTGGGCGGCGGCTTCCTCGTATCCGGTCGTGCCGTTGATCTGGCCCGCAAGGAAAAGGCGCGGCAGGCGGCGGACTTCGAGCGTCGGCTGCAGCTCGCGCGGATCGACGTAGTCGTACTCGATGGCATAGCCCGGGCGGATCACGCGGACGTCTTCGAGACCGGGAATGGTGCGAAGGAACGCGTCCTGGACGTCGGCGGGCAGGCTCGTCGAGATGCCGTTGGGGTAGACGGTGTCATCGTCCAGCCCCTCGGGCTCGAGGAAGATCTGGTGTGAGGTCCGATCGGCGAAGCGGACGACCTTGTCCTCGATCGAGGGGCAGTAGCGGGGACCGGTCGAGCTAATGCGGCCCGAGTACATGGCCGAGCGGCCGAGGTTTTCGCGGATGATGGCGTGTGTCGCCGCCGTCGTGGCGGTGACGCCGCAGCGGATCTGGGGCGTGGTGATGCGCTCGGTGAGAAACGAGAACGGGACCGGGGGATCGTCGGCGTCCTGCATCTCGAGCCGGGTCCAGGCGATCGTGCGGCCATCGAGGCGGGCCGGTGTGCCGGTCTTCAGGCGACCGAGCTTCATGCCCAGCGATTCGATGCGCTCGGCCAGCGCCACCGAGGGCGATTCGCCGACCCGGCCGGCGGGGATCTGCTGCTCGCCAAGATGAATGAGTCCCCGCAGAAACGTACCGGTGGTGATCACGACGGCGCCGGCCCGCAGCGTGCGGCCGGCGGCGAGGCGGACGCCCGCCGTCTCGCCGCCTTCGACCAGGATGTCCGCGGCCACACCTTCGATCACCTCGAGCCCTGCCGTCTCGCGGATGGCGCGCTGCATGGCCTGGCGATAGAGCTTTCGGTCGGCCTGCGTACGCGGACCCTGGACGGCGGGACCCTTTGACCGGTTCAGCAGTCGGAACTGGATTCCGGCCTCGTCGGCGACGCGGCCCATGAGGCCGTCCATGGCGTCGAGCTCGCGAACGAGATGGCCCTTCCCGAGGCCGCCGATCGCAGGGTTGCAGGACATCTCGCCGATGGTGGCGAAGGCATGCGTCACCAGCGCCGTTCGCGCGCCCATGCGGGCGGCAGCAGCCGCGGCTTCCGTGCCGGCGTGGCCGCCTCCAATGATGATGCAGTCGAATGTCGCGTGCGGTGGCATGGGTTCGGGTCCGGCGCGATGTGCGATGTAAACTCACGCCTCCCATAACCGAGAACGGTCCGTTTGGCACTAGCGGAGGGGTGGGGCTGGTGGCGCGGCCCAACTTCGATGGCCTATCATCCGGCTGCTTCAACCTTCCGATGTTTCACGTGAATCCTTGTTTCACGTGAATCATTCGGGTGCGCGGGGCCGGCGTCGGCCCAGGTGTTTCACGTGAATCCGAGATTGCGGCTGCGGCGATCATCGACGGACGCCGCGGCTGTGAGGCCACAAGATTTCATCCACACGCATTGTTTCACGTGAATCATTGAATCAACGGACAAATTTCATATCGTCCAATTTTTCATTTTGCGTAATATTTCGGACTCTTGACGTTTCACGTGAAACATGGGCTGGGAATCAAATTCATTACTTTCCGATACAGAACCTGCCGAAGATCAGACCGAGTAATTCTTCGGGATCGACTCTCCCGGTCAGGCGTCCGAGCTCGTCGGCCGCATGGCGCAATTCCTCGGCGATCAGTTCGGGTTCGGTGCAGGTCGGGGCTAGGGCGCGAACGAGGGCCGCACGGCATCGGGTCAATGCCTCGCGGTGGCGCGCCTGCGTCGGGATCGCCGTGTCGGGCGTCGCGTCCGAAAGCCGGCTCGTTACCGCGTCCGCGAGCGCCGATTCGAGATCCGCAATGCCGGCCCCCGTCCGCGCCGAGATCCGGGCGGCGAGCGGGTGCATCGGATCGGGCGCCACCAGATCCGTCTTGTTCAGCACGATCATGACTTCGGCGGCGCCATCGGAAACGTCCGGCGGCGGGCTCCAGACGGGAGCCTCGGCGTCGACGAGCCAAAGAACCAGATCGGCGTCCCGGACCCGGGCGAGCGACCGGCGGACACCTTCGCGCTCGATGGCGCTTTCGGCCTCGCGGAGGCCAGCGGTATCGGCCACGACGACGGGGTAGCCGCCGAGATCCAGTCGCACCTCCAGGACATCTCGCGTGGTGCCTGGCTCCGACGACACAATGGCGACGTCGCGCCGGGCCAACGCATTCAGCAGGCTCGATTTGCCGGCGTTGGGTGGTCCGGCGAGGGTGACGCGGAAGCCGTCGCGGACGATCTCGCCACGCGCTGCGCCCGAGAGATGGACCGCAAGCCGCGCGTCGAGTTCGGTGGCCGACGCCCGCGCCCTGTCCAGCGCATCAGCGGCAACGTCTGCTTCGTCGGCAAAGTCGATGGCGGCCTCGGCGAACGCGCGGGCCTCGAGGATCGTGTCGCGCCAACCGTCGTAGAGCCGCGCCAGCGAGCCACCGGCCTGGCGAAGGGCCTGGCGCCGCTGGGCATCGGTTTCGGCGTCGATCAGGTCGGCGAGGCCTTCGGCGCCCGTCAGATCGATCTTGCCGTTGAGAAAAGCGCGACGCGCGAACTCGCCCGGCTCGGCGAGACGGCAGCCAGGGCACTCAGACAAGGCGGCCAGAACGGCACGAACCACTGCCGGGCTGCCGTGAAGGTGCAACTCGGCGATGTCCTCACCCGTTTCGCTGGCAGGGCCCCGGAATAAGAGCACCAGCGCCTGGTCGAGGACCTCGCCGGTCGCCGGATGCCGGATGAGACGCAGAGCGGCACGGCGTGGTGCGGGACACGGGGCCGCCATGGCGGCGAGTACGGCGGCCGCCGTAGGGCCGGAGATGCGCACGACCGCAACGCCCGCGCGACCGTGGCCGCTCGAGAGGGCGTAGATCGTCGCGGTTTCCGTCGTGTCGTTCATGGGTCACCTCACTTGCCCGGCTCACTTTGGCGGCATCGAACCGGCTGTCAAACCCAGGCGCACCGAGAGACGCCTTGCTGGGCGGGACCGGGCGCGGTCAAATAGCCGGATGCGGAGATCAGCACCCTATGCCTTCGGCTCGCTCGGCGCGCGCCTGCCCCTCGCGACACCCGGCCAGCGGATCGGGCTGCTCGGGGGGTCGTTCAATCCACCCCATGCGGCGCACCGATTGATCACCGAAATCGCCATCAAGCGGCTCGGTCTCGATCAGGTCTGGTGGCTGGTGACGCCGGGCAATCCGCTCAAGGCGAATGGTGGCCTGCCGCCGCTCGAAGACCGGGCGAGCCTTGCACGCCAACTCGCCCGGAGGCCGGACGTGGTCGTCACGGGCTTCGAAAAGGATCTCTCGTCGCCCTACACGGCAGCGACTCTCGCCCATCTCCGGCTGCGCCATCCCGGCGTGCGATTCGTGTGGATCATGGGTGGGGATTGCCTTGCGGGATTTCATCGCTGGCAGAACTGGCGGGGCATTCTCGCCACCATGCCGGTCGCCGTTGTGGACCGGCCGGGCTGGCGGCTTCGGGCCATGGCGTCCAAGGCGGCCCAATCCCATCGCGATCGCCGCATCCCGGAAGCGATGGCCATGACTTTGCCCGAACTTTCAGCCCCGGCATGGACCTATCTCACGGGACCGCTGTCGCCGCTGTCGTCGACGATGATCCGGGCGGCACGAGGTCGCTGACGGTTCCGTTTTCCAGAATGGCGCTGAAGCCTTGAACTGCGGGGTCGCCTCGTCCTATGCTGTGGCGTGGCGTGGACTCTGCGATGGACCCGCCGCGCACCCGCCGATCCCGATGATGGGTGGCGACGTGCAAGCCCTCTGGGCAGACCCCCCGAAGGGACAGGATGGCGAAGAGGATACTCAACCGACGATGAGAACCGCTACAGGGACAGCTCGTGAGAGCACGTCTCATGTCGAGGCGTCGCCCAACGCGCGCGCCTCGAGCGACCTCCTGAAGCAGATCTTGGCCTGGCTCGACGATGCGAAGGCGGAGGACATCGTTACGATCGACCTCCACGAAAAATCTTCGATCGGCGACTTCATGATCATTGCGACCGGCCGCTCGGATCGTCACGTAGGTGCCATTGCCGAGCAGGTGCAGCGCAATCTGAAGGACCTCGGCCACGGTCGCGTCAGAGCCGAAGGCACGCCTCAGTGTGATTGGGTGCTGGTCGACACCGGAGACATCATTCTCCACGTCTTCCGGCCCGAGGTTCGTGAGTTCTACAACCTCGAGAAGATGTGGTCGGCGGACCGGACCGAGGACGTGACCTCGCACTGAGACGCGTCATGATTCAAGCGGTTTGGGCCAGAGCGGCATCGCTCCGCGGCATGTGGACTGGCCCATGAAGCTGACGATCGCCGCCGTCGGACGGCTCAAGGACGGTGGCGAGCGCGTGCTCGTCGACCGGTATGTGAGCCGGCTGGCGGGTGCGCGCGGCGGGGCGCTTGGCCCGGTGCTGGAGCGTGAACTGCCGGAATCACGGGCCGGTACGGCAACCGAACGCCGAGACGACGAGGCGCGTCGCCTGTTGGCTGCCGTCGCGGGATGCGACGTTATCGTGGCATTGGATGAGCGCGGCCGCGATTTCAACAGTCAGGACTTCGCCCGGTGGCTCGGGACGCGGCAGGACTCTGGGGCGAGACATGCGGCGTTCCTGATCGGGGGGCCTGACGGTCATGGCGCCGAGGTGCTTGCCGCGGCAGCCTTGCAGCTGTGCCTCGGTCGCCTGACGCTGCCGCATGGGCTCGCCCGTGCTGTCCTCGCCGAGCAGCTCTACCGGGCGGCCACGATCCTCGCGGGACACCCCTATCACCGGGCGTGATCGGGCGCAAAATGGATTGACGACAGGCAGCGTCCGAACGATAAGGACGGCTCGGCGCGGGAGATGTTCTTCCGAGCCGCAACGCGCTGCCCGAGGCTCCGTCGACCCGCGAGGGTGGACCATCCAAAGACCGCAGGCCCGATTTTCGGGTGCTTGTGGCGCCACAGGGTGCGGACAACATGACGGAGAAACCGATGTACGCTGTCATCAAGACAGGCGGCAAGCAATACCGGGTAGCTGCCAACGACAAGGTCGTCGTCGAGAAGATCGAAGGCGAAGCCGGGGCGGCCGTAGAATTCACCGAGGTGCTGATGCTCGGTGGCGACGGCACCGCGACGGTCGGCACGCCGATGATCGCCGGCGCCAAGGTGCTGGGCGAGGTCGTCGAGCAGGGCCGGGCCGACAAGGTGATCGCCTTCAAGAAGCGCCGCCGCAAGAATTCGCGCCGCAAGCGCGGCCACCGGCAGCACCAGACCACGGTGCTCATCAAAGAGATCGTCGCAGCCTGAACTGCTGGCCACCACGCGAGATTGAGGACACAGACAGATGGCACATAAAAAGGCAGGCGGCTCGTCCCGCAACGGCCGCGATACCGCGGGCCGTCGCCTCGGCATCAAGAAGTTCGGCGGCGAGAGCGTCATCTCCGGCAACATCATCTGCCGCCAGCGGGGCACCAAGTGGCACCCGGGTAATGGCGTCGGCATGGGTCGAGATCACACCATTTTCGCGGTCGTCGAGGGCAACGTCGAGTTCCGTACGAAGGCCAACGGCCGGACGTACATCTCCGTCAACCCAGTGAAGGCGGAAGCCGCGGAGTAGCCCTGTTCCGGACAGACCGGGACCCAGGGCACGAGCCCGGTCCCGATACTCTCCTTAAATGGCGGGGGAGGCGGGCAACCGCCTCCCCCGTCGGCGTTTCAGGTATCGTTCTTCGACGTTTCGTTCCGCAGCGAGAAGGAGCTGCAACCCATGAGCCGGATCGGCGGAAAGCTATTGTTGTCCTGGGGGGTCGAGCCCGGCCCCCGTTTCAAGGACGTACTCGCGGAAGCGCGCCGCCTGGAGTCGCTCGGCACCGACACGGACGCGATCCGGGAGGCCGTCGTCGCGCTCTTCCCGAAGCCGGCAATCCTCGTGCGGAAGTCCAAGGGTGCGTTCGCGGAAGCCATCACGGCCGAGACGGACGAGGATGTCGAGAACATCGCCGCCGTGCGCCGGCACATGGCCGAGCTGATGCGGTGCCCGATGCTGGAGCACGGCGCCGTCATGCCGGATGCCTGCCCGGCAGGGAGTGCTCCCGGGACCATCCCGGTCGGCGGGGCGGTGATCTCGCGCGCGATCCATCCGGCGTTCCATTCAGCGGACATCTGCTGCTCGATGTACGCGACCGTCTTTCCCGACGGCGTCGACACGAGCGTGTTCATGGATGCCTTGCAGGCCTCGACGCGGTTCGGGCCCGGCGGGCGTGCGCCCGACGACCAGATCGCGGATCCGATCACCGACGACATCGAAGAGACGCGCAATCCGTTCCTGACGGGTCTCGTCGGGCGGGCCAAGGCGCAACTCTGCGACCAGGGCGACGGCAACCACTTCGCGTACCTCGGCTCGCTGGAGGTGTCGGATGGGCTCGTCGCGACGCTGGCCGACACCGGGCAGGCCGGGCTCGCCGGCGCGCTCCGCGGATCGGCGCGGGTCAACGTGCTCGTCACGCACCACGGCAGCCGTGATCTCGGCGCGCAGGTGTACAAGCGCGGGCTCGCCGCTGCCGTGCAGCACACAAAGCCGATCTCGCCCGAGACGCCGCCGCATCAGGCGTGGCTCGACCCCGAGAGCGACGCGGGTGTCGCGTACTGGGAGGCGCTCGACTACGTGGCGCGCTGGACGCGACGCAATCATCAGCTCGTCCACGAGCGGACGCTGGCGCGGCTTGGAATTTCGGCGCTCACCGCGTTCGGGAACGAGCACAACTTCGTCTGGAAGCGCGGCGATCGCTACTTTCACGGCAAGGGTGCGACGCCGGCGTGGACCGGTGCCGACGGGCATCCGCTCATGGGGCTGATCCCGCTCAACATGGCGGCCCCGATCCTGCTGACGCTCGGGCGCGACCGAACGGAGTTCACATCGTTCTCGCCCCATGGCGCGGGCCGCAACAAGAGCCGTACGGCGCTCTTGCGCGAGGCGGGTCTGATCGGTCTCGAGCCGGAGGCGTTCATCGCGCGGTCCCGCGATCTGCTCGAGCGCCAGACCGAGGGACTCGACGTGCGCTTTTTCTTTGATCGGCCGGACGTGTCGGAAAGCCCGATGGCGTACAAGGCGGCCGATCAGGTGCGGGCGCAGATCGAGGCGTTCGACCTGGCGGACGTCGTCGGGCTGATCATGCCAAAAGGCTCGATCATGGCCGGGGATTACGATAAGCCATGGTTTCGCAAGAAACCGAAGTCATGACTGTGTTCAGCACTGCAACGGCAGGTGCGCTTCCGGGCCCTTTGGTTGCCATGTCGGTACCGATCATCGAAACGCCGCGTCTCATCCTGAGACCGCTGCGCACAAGCGACGAGCCGGAGTTCCTGGCTCTCGCCGGCGATTGGCAGGTGGCGCGCATGACCAGCGACATCCCGCATCCGCTCTTGCCTGCGCAGGCCCGGGCATGGCTGAAGCCAGTGCAAGGCGATGTCCGCTTCGCAATCGATCTGCACGGCCTCCTGATCGGAAGCGCCGGCTACTTCCGACGGCGATCGGGGGTCGCAGAGCTCGGGTTCTGGCTCGGCCGCCAGCACTGGGGTCTCGGGATCGCAACCGAAGCGGCTGGAGCTGTCGTGCGGCACGGCTTCGCGGTTGACGGCCATACGGCATTCTCGTCGGCCCACTTCGCCGACAATGCCGCCTCCCGGCGGGTGCTCGGCAAGCTCGGGTTCGAGGAAGCTGGACTGGCGCGGATGTGGTGCTCGGCGCGGGGTGTCGAGGTCGACGCCGTGACCATGTGGCTTTCGCGCGAGCGGGCGGACACTGTCCTCGGCTCGATGGGGGAAGTGCCGGCGCCAGTCCAGGAGGCCGGCCACAACCGCTTTTCGCGCTGGCTCGACCAGGCGCGCCGAGCCATTCGTGATCACACCCGGACCTGAACGGTGTCCGGAGAGAGCAGGCTAGTCCAGTCATGAAGTTCCTCGATCAAGCCAAAATCTACGTCCGGTCCGGTGCGGGCGGAAACGGCTGCGTCTCGTTCCGGCGTGAAAAATTCATCGAGTACGGTGGGCCGAACGGCGGCAACGGTGGCAAGGGCGGCGACGTCATCATCATGTGCGTCAGCAACCTGAACACGCTGATCGATTATCGCTACCAGCAGCACTTCTTCGCCAAGAACGGGGAAGCGGGCATGGGCCGGGACCGATCCGGGGCCAACGGCGACGACATGGTCATCAAGGTGCCGCCGGGTACCGAGGTGCTGGCCGAGGATCAGGAGACCATCATCGGCGAATTGCTGAAGCCCGGCGACCGGACAGTGATCGCCAAGGGCGGCAACGGCGGGTTTGGCAACGCGCACTTCAAGACGTCGACCAATCGCGCCCCGCGCCATGCCAACCCCGGACAGCCCGGCGAGGAGCTGACCATCTGGCTGCGCATGAAGCTCATCGCCGACGCCGGTCTCATCGGATTGCCCAACGCGGGCAAGTCGACGTTTCTCGCCGCCGTCTCGGCTGCCAAGCCCAAGGTGGCTGACTATCCCTTCACGACCCTGCATCCGAACCTCGGCGTCGTGCGCGCCGGTGAAACGGACTTCGTACTCGCCGATATTCCCGGCCTGATCGAGGGCGCAAACGAAGGCGCGGGGCTCGGCACCCGGTTCCTCGGCCATGTGGAGCGCTGCGCCGTGCTTCTGCATCTCGTCGATGGCACTCAGGAGGACGTCGCGGAAGCCTATCGGACGGTTCGGCGCGAAATCCGTGCCTACTCGCCGGAGCTTGCCAAGCGGAAGGAGATCGTCGTTCTGTCGAAATCCGACGCGCTGACCCCGGAAGCCGCCGAGGAGAAAGCGGCCGAACTCGGCAAGGCCGCGCGCAAGAAGCCGCTGATCCTGTCGGCCGTGTCCGGCCATGGCATGAAAGAGGCGCTCTACGCGATCACGCGCGAGATCGGCCGGCGCAATGCGCAAGAGGCCGAGGCGCTGGAAGAGCTCGAGGGCCGTGCCGCCTGGCGACCGTGACGGGCGTCGTCACGACTGTCACCAGAGGACACCGACCATCGACATCTCCCGAGACGGGACCTTCGAGATGCCCACCAGCAAGACCAAAGGCGCGCGGCCCGAGTGGAAGGCAGCGCGGCGTATCGTCATCAAGATCGGCTCGGCGCTGCTCGTCGACCGGAGCACGGGGCGGCTTCGGTCGACGTGGCTCAATTCCATCGCCGACGACATCGCGGCACTTGCCGCCAGCGGGCGGGAGATCATTCTCGTGTCGTCGGGCGCCATCGCGCTCGGCCGGCACCTGATGGGGCTGCCGAAAGGCGCGCTGGAACTCGAGCAGAGCCAGGCCGCGGCCGCGGTTGGGCAGATCAGCCTCGCGTCGGCGTGGCAGGACGTCTTCCGGGCACGGGGGCTGACGGCGGCGCAGGTGCTGCTGACGCTCGGCGATACCGAGGAGCGGCGGCGCTATCTCAATGCCCGGCGCACGATGGATACGCTGGTGGCGCATGGCGTCATCCCCGTCGTCAACGAGAACGATACAGTTGCGACGACCGAGATCCGCTATGGCGACAACGATCGCCTTTCCGCGCGGGTGGCCTCGATGATGAGCGCGGACTGTCTGGTTCTGCTCTCGGATATCGACGGCCTCTACACCGCGCCGCCCGCCGAGGATCCGGCGGCCAAGCGCCTCGACGTCGTCACGGCGATCACCCCCGAGATCGAGGCCATGGCGGGCGATGCCGGCTCGGAACTCTCGAAGGGTGGCATGGTGACGAAAGTCGCGGCCGGGAGGATCGCCATCGGGTCCGGCTGCCACATGATCATCACATCGGGGAAGGTCCTGCACCCGCTTGCCGCCATTGCGGCTGGTGCGCCGTGCACGTGGTTCCTGGCGTCGTCCGATCCCGTCACTGCGCGGAAGCGCTGGATCGCCGGCAATCTCGAAGCGCGTGGGACGGTCGAGATCGATGCGGGTGCCGAGAAGGCGCTCGCCGGCGGGAAGAGCCTCCTGCCCGCGGGCGTGACGCGTGTCGACGGGCAGTTCGACCGTGGCGATGCCGTCATCATCAGGGCCACGGATGGACGCGAGATCGGGCGCGGGCTCATCGCCTACAGCCATGAGGACGCACAGCGGATCGCCGGCAAGAAGAGCACCGAGATCGAGCGTATTCTCGGCCATGCCGGCCGGGCGGAACTCATCCACCGGGACGACATGGCGTTGAGCAGGATCTAGCTTTCAGGTCATATCATTCCCATTTCTTTCAATGGGTCATCTCATCTTCTTCATGCACTGGACGAGATCATGAACCGCCCCGAGCGCATCGCCGATACCGACATCGCCAGCCTCATGCGCGACATGGGACGGCGGGCGCGCGCCGCCCAGTCGGCCCTCGCACTCGCTCCGACAGCTTCCAAGAATCTCGCGCTGACGACAGCGGCACGGCTGCTGCGCGAGCGGGCGCCAATGCTCCTGGAGGCGAACGCCAAGGATCTCGCCGCAGCGCGGAACCGCGGCACGACGGGCTCGTTTCTCGACCGGCTGGCGCTTGATCAAGGCCGCATCGATGGCATCGCGCGGGGGCTCGAGGACATCGCCAGACTCGACGATCCGGTGGGTACGGTCCTCGCACAGTGGACGCGGCCGAACGGGCTCTCGATCTCGCGGGTCCGGACGCCGCTCGGGGTCATCGGGATCATCTACGAGAGCCGCCCCAACGTGACGGCCGATGCCGGCGGGCTTTGCCTCAAGGCCGGCAATGCCGCAATCCTGCGGGGCGGGTCAGAGAGCTTCCATTCGAGCCGGGCGATCCACGACTGCCTCGCCGCCGGGCTCGAGGCAGCCGGGCTTCCTGTCGATGCCATACAACTCGTTCCGATCACCGACCGCGACGCCGTCGGACACATGCTCGGCGGCCTCGACGGAGCGATCGACGTGATCGTGCCGCGCGGGGGCAAGAGCCTCGTCGGGCGTGTGCAGCAGGAGGCGCGCGTGCCGGTCTTCGCCCACCTGGAGGGCATCTGCCACACCTACGTCGATCGTGATGCCGATCTCGCCATGGCGGTGCCGCTCGTCGTCAACGCCAAGATGCGGCGGACCTCGATCTGCGGGGCCACGGAGTGCCTGCTGGTCGACACGGCCTCGGCCGCCACCATGCTGGCCCCGCTCGTCACGGCGCTGCTTGAATCAGGTTGCGAGGTGCGGGGCGATGCATCGGCGGTCGCCGTCGATGCGCGGGTCAAGGCGGCGGCCGACGACGACTATGGCCGCGAGTTCCTCGATACGATCATCGCCGTGAAGACGGTGGATGGCGTCGATGGGGCCATCGCGCACATCGCGCGCTACGGCTCGCAGCACACCGACTGCATCGTGACGGGCAACCAAGCCACCGCCGACCGTTTCCTGACCCGTGTCGACAGCGCCATCGTGCTGCACAACGCCTCGACCCAGTTCGCCGATGGCGGCGAGTTCGGCATGGGCGCCGAGATCGGTATCGCCACGGGGCGGATGCATGCGCGCGGCCCTGTGGGCGTCGAGCAGCTGACGAGCTTCAAGTACGTCGTGCGCGGCACCGGGCAGGTGCGGAAGAGGTAGGCGACCCGGCGCAACGAACGACACGGAGGACGCAGTCACATGGCCGAAGCCGAGGTCACGAATTCCGGACGCCGTATCCATGGTCCGACGCCACCCGGACAGGGCGTGCGATGCGCGCGGACCACACCGCTGTCGCCTGCCGAGATCGACGAGGTGGCGGCGCTGATCGCGAGCGCGCGCCGCGATCGGGGCCGGATCGTCATGCCGGATGCGCTGCGAACGCGCGACTGGGGATCGGTGATGGCCGTGATGGATCGGGTCAACGCGTTGCTGGCATGGCCCTCCGGTGGCTGGAAGATCGGCGCGGCGAGTGTCGATGTGCAGAAGGCCGAAGGCGTGCCGGGCGCGGCGCCCGGACAGCTGCGGCGCGATGCGATCCATGCCAGCCCGGCGCGGCTACCGGGCGACCTCTTCATCAACTATCGCTGCGCGGAGAGCGAAATCGCGTTCCGCATGGCGCGGGACCTCCCGCCGCGCGAGGCTCCATTCACCGAAGACGAGGTTGCGGCGGCCGTCGAGGCCATGATGCCGGCGATCGAGATCGGCGACACGGTGTTCGACGACTGGTACGGCGCCAGCGGCTATCTCGGGCCGCTCATGGACAACGGCGGCGCGGCAGCACTCGTGACCGGCACATCGATCCGACACTGGCGGGATCTCGACCTCGCCAACGCGCGCATGGATCTCGCGCTCAACGGCGTCCACATCAAGACCGGTTTCGGACGGGCCGCGATGGGGCATCCGCTGACGGCGCTCACATGGATGGCGAACTGGCTCCGCGAGCGCGGCCGCAGCCTGAAGGCGGGGGAGATCGTGAGCACGGGGACATGCACAGGGCACTTCTTCGTCGCGCCCGGCGACCATCTCATCGTCGATTATGGCGTGCTCGGGCGCGTGGAGGCCGTGTTCGAGTGATAGTGGTGCGTTGCCCGGTCCATCGCTGCACAAACGGAAACGGGCTCGCCGTGAAGCGAGCCCGTTCGTTTAGGCGAATGCCCGTCGTTAGGTATTCATCGAGTTGAAGAAGTCGCCGTTGGTCTTGGTCGACTTCAGCTTGTCGATCAGGAACTCGATGCCGTCCATGGCGCCCATCGGATTGAGGATACGGCGCAGCACGTAGACCTTCTTTAGCTGGTCGCGGGCCACGAGCAGGTCTTCCTTGCGCGTGCCCGAGCGGGCCACGTCGATCGCCGGGAAGACGCGCTTGTCGGAGACCTTGCGGTCGAGAATGATTTCCGAGTTACCGGTGCCCTTGAACTCTTCGAAGATCACTTCGTCCATGCGGCTGCCGGTGTCGATCAGCGCGGTCGCAATGATGGTCAGCGAGCCGCCTTCCTCGATGTTGCGTGCGGCGCCGAAGAAGCGCTTCGGCCGCTGCAGGGCGTTGCTGTCGACGCCGCCCGTCAGCACCTTGCCGGAGGACGGCACGACGGTGTTGTAGGCCCGGCCGAGGCGCGTGATCGAGTCGAGCAGGATGACGACGTCGCGCTTGTGCTCGACGAGGCGCTTGGCCTTCTCGATCACCATCTCGGCGACCTGGACGTGGCGTGAGGGCGGCTCGTCGAACGTCGAGGCGACGACCTCACCCTTCACCGAGCGCTGCATGTCCGTGACTTCTTCCGGCCGCTCGTCGATGAGCAGCACGATGAGGAAGCACTCCGGGTGGTTCGCGGTGATGGATTTGGCGATGTTCTGGAGGAGCACCGTTTTGCCGGTGCGCGGCGGGGCGACGATGAGGGCGCGCTGGCCGCGGCCGATCGGCGCCACGATGTCGATCACCCGGCCGGACAGGTCCTTTATGGTCGGGTCCTCGATCTCCATCTTGAGCCACTTGTCGGGATAAAGCGGCGTCAGGTTGTCGAAGTTGACCTTGTGGCGCTGAGCCTCGGGGTCCTCGAAGTTGATCCGGTTGACCTTGATGAGGGCGAAGTACCGCTCGCCCTCCTTGGGGCTGCGGATCTGGCCCTCGACCGTGTCGCCCGTGCGCAGCGCAAAGCGGCGGATCTGCGAGGGCGAAACGTAGATGTCATCGGGGCCCGGGAGGTAGTTCGCGTCGGGCGAGCGCAGGAAGCCGAAGCCGTCCTGGAGGACCTCGACGACGCCGATGCCGGTGATCTCGATGTCCTTGGCCGCGAGCTGCTTCAGCGTCGCGAACATGAGCTCCTGCTTGCGCATCGTGCTCGCGTTCTCGACGCCCGCCTCCTCGGCGAAGCTCTGCAGCTCTGTGGGGGTTTTGGCCTTCAGATCCTGCAGCTTGATCTGCTTGATGAGGTCTTGCATGTGAAACTCTCTGGACTTGCCGTCACAGGATATGGGGGATGCGTCGTGGAAGGCGCGGGGCGGGGGAGCGATAAGGCGCGGCGCGAACGGCTGCGGGCAATTCAATGGCCCGACGGTCGCTGTTCACGGAGATGGGCGGGCGCCCACAGGGACCTTTATCGATTCGGGATGACGTTAAACGATCACCGGCCGACACGCAAAAGAATTTCAGCGGCCGGCCGCTCAGAACGGTTTCACGACCACGAGAACGACGATCAGGATCATCAGGACGGTCGGCACTTCGTTGACGAGCCGCCAGTGCGATGCGGGCTTTGTGTTGCGGTCCTCGGCGAAGGCCCGAACCGAAGCGGAAAAATAGCCGTGGCACGCCGAAAGCGCTATGACTGCCAATAGCTTGGCGTGAAACCAGCCCGACATCCAGAAGCCGGCCTGCCAGGCGAGCCAGAGCCCCAGCACCCAGGCGACGATCATCGCCGGGTTCATGATGAGGCGGAGGAGGCGGCCCTCCATGACCTTGAAGGTTTCGGACTGCTTCGAGCCCTTCTCGGCGTCGCAATGGTAGATGAACAGGCGCGGCAGATAGAGCATGGCCGCCATCCACGAGATGATGGCGATGACATGCAACGCCTTCAGCCAGTCGTAGGCGGCCGAGCCAGCAACCACGGATACCGCGGCGAAGGCGACGACCGTGATGATCAGGGCGACAATGGCGCGGATGGCGGGCGTGGACACGGCCTGCGACCTTTCGAATTCGTCTCGAGCGCGATGAAGCGCCCGGGCTGCCTGGCACCCCGAACGCGACACACGCGCGATTGCATCAGCCGCCGCGCACGATCTCGACGAGGCGGGCGACGTTCTCCGGCGGGGTCTCGGGTACGATGCCGTGGCCGAGATTGAAGATGAAGCGCTTGCCCTGCATGCGCTCGAGGATCTCGCGGGTGCGTTCCTCGAGGGCCTCGCCACCGGTCACCAGCAGCAGCGGGTCGAGATTGCCCTGCACGACCACGTTCTCGTCGTCGAAGGCCTCGCCCATCATGTAGGGCGGCATGGCGGTGTCGCACCCGATGCCGTCGACGCCGGTCTCCGAGACGTACCACAGAGCCGAACCGCCGGCGCCGCGCGGAAAGCCGATCACCGGGACGTCCGGGTAGTGGTCCTTGACGCCCTCGACGATGCGTCGCGTCGGCTCGACAACCCAGCGGTCGAATTCGTCGTCCGGAAGCGAGCCAGCCCAGGTGTCGAAGATCTGCAGCACGTCCGCACCCGCTTTCACCTGGCCGCAGAGGTAGACGATCGACGTCTCGACGAGGATGTCGATCAGCCGGCCGAAGCCCTCCCGGTCGCGATAGGCCCAGAGGCGGGCCGCCGCCTGATCCTTGGAGCCGCGGCCTTCGACCATGTAGGTGGCGACCGTCCATGGGGCGCCGCAGAAGCCGATCAGGGCCGTTTCCGCGGGCAGATCCTGGCGCAGGCGAGCGACGGTCTCGGCCACGAGGTCGTACTTGGACCGAGTCGCTTCAGGCTTCAAGCGCGAGAGGTCGGCGGTGGAACGGATCGGATCGAGCAGCGGGCCTTCCCCTTCGGCGAAGCGCAGCGGCTGGCCGAGCGCATCAGGGACCAGAAGAATGTCCGCGAACAGGATCGCTGCGTCGAAGCCGTAGCGCCGGATCGGCTGCAACGTCACTTCGGCTGCCAGTGCCGGATTGTAGCAGAGGTCGAGGAAGCCGCCGGCCTGCGTGCGGGTCGCACGGTACTCGGGAAGATAGCGGCCGGCCTGACGCATCAGCCAGATCGGAGGCGGGGATGCCACGATGCCCTTGAAGGGATCGAGGAAGCGGCGGTGAGGGGTCGCGCTCGGCGGGGAAGGCTGTGCCACTTAAATCTTTCCAGATGTGTCTCTAGTTGTTTTTACGATTCTTAGTGCGGTGGATTACGGCGACAAGCGGGATCGCGGTCGGCGCGGGGGGCCGGTCCGGGTCGGTGCGAAAGTCTATACCAGATTGAGTATCGTCTCGACGGGATGGCCACAAGAGCCGGAAACGGCACTTTGATCAGATGCTTGCGGGGGTGGCGGAGCGAGGGCTGGCGCTGGTAGGCTGTTGACAAGGCGCGTGGAAGCCCGGAACAACCTTTCACGAGGGATATGCACCCGTCGCAGCCGTCCGAAGGCTGCCGAATGGGCTCACCTGTTGATAGGTTTGTTGAGAAGTGGCGACTTGTCCCGGAGGCGGCGGAGCCGACGTCCGGGGCGCTTGATAACCGGGAACTTTTCAACAGATGCCCACAACGATGCCGAGCTTCTTTCACCTGCATCTGATCTCGGATGCGACGGGCGAAACGCTGACCACGATCGCCAAGGCCGCGGCGGTGCAATACGCGCAGGTGCGCGCCATCGAGCACGTGCATCCGCTCGTCCGGACGAAGAAGCAACTCGATCGCGTGCTGCAGGAGGTGGAGTCGGCGCCGGGCATCGTTCTCTATACGCTCGTCCAGCCCGAGCTGACCGGGACCCTCGAAGGTCGGTGCCGGGAACTCAAGCTGCCGTGCCTGCATGTGCTCGAGCCGGTAATGAAGGTGTTCGAGTCCTATCTCGGTGCGCCGCAGACGCCCATCGTTGCCGGGCAGCATGTGCTCGATCAGAGCTATTTCCGGCGGATCGATGCGCTCAATTTCGCCATGGCGCACGATGACGGGCGGCTGCCGGAGGATCTCAACGAGGCGGACATCATCATTCTCGGTATCTCGCGCACGTCGAAGACGCCGACCAGCATCTACCTGGCCCAGCGGGGCTATCGGGTCGCCAATGTGCCGCTGGTGCCCGGCATCGAGCCGCCGGCGGTCCTGGCCGGCGAGCATCGGGCCTTTGTCGTCGGGTTGATGGCCAGCGTCGAGCGGATCGCGGACGTGCGCCGCAACCGGGTGCATCTGCTCGCTGATCGGGAACTCGACGATTATGTGGACCGGACACAGATCGCGGCCGAGCTGGCCAGCTCGCGAAAATTGTTTCAGCGCCATGGATGGCCGATCATCGACGTGACGCGACGTTCGGTCGAGGAGACGGCGGCCACGATCATCAAGCTGCTCGGCGAGCGGAGAGCGGCGGAGACAGCGGACATGCCCAACGATGACTGACGCTGCTCAACCTCGATTGATCCTCGCCTCGCAGAGCCGCAGCCGTCGAACGATGCTGGCTGCTGCCGGTCTCGTCATCGACGCCATTCCGTCCGATGTCGATGAAGCGGCGCTCAAGACCGAGCTTGAAGGCCACGGTGTCGGTGATCCGGGCGAGATCGCGCTGGCGCTGGCGGCCGCCAAGGCCGAAGCCGTGAGCCGTGTGCATCCCGAAGCGCTCGTGATCGGGGGCGATCAGGTGCTGGCGCTCGGGGCTCGGCTGTTCGACAAGCCGGTCGACATGGCCGGCGCCCGCCAGCATCTCCGCGATCTGCGCGGGCAGACGCATGTGCTGATTTCGGCTGTCGTGCTCGCACAGGGTGGGCACGTGGTCTGGCGGCACAGCGATACTGCCCGGCTCGCCGTCCGGGAATTTTCCGACGCGTTCCTCGATACTTACCTCGCGGACGCGGGGCCGGACGTCTGCCTGTCGGTCGGGGCCTATCAGCTCGAAGGGCTCGGAGCGCAGCTCTTCGAGCGCATCGACGGGGACTATTTCACCATTCTGGGGATGCCGCTCATCGCGCTCCTCGGCGAATTGAGGGAACGGGGAGCCATCGCAGCATGATCAAGGCGGCCGTCATCGGGTGGCCGATCGCGCATTCGCGGTCACCGCTGATCCATGGGTACTGGCTGAAGGCTCATGGCATCGACGGGAACTATACGAAGATCGCGGTGCGTCCCGAGGACGTCGGCGCCTTCCTGCGGTCGCTTGCGGCGGACGGCTTTGCCGGCTGCAATGTGACGGTGCCGCACAAGGAAGCGGCCTTCGAAGCGGCTGACGTGCGCGATCCGAGTGCGCTCGCCGTCGGAGCCGCGAACACGCTGTGGCTCGAGAATGGAAAACTGCACGCCGCCAACAGCGATACCTACGGCTTCATGCGCAATCTGACGGTTGCCGCTCCGCAGTGGGCGAACCGGCTGGGACCGGTCGCGATCCTGGGGGCGGGCGGGACGGCGCGGGCGGCCGCGTACGGGTTTCTGTCGGAAGGCGTCGAGGATGTCGTGCTCGTCGCGCGGACGGTGGCGCGGGCGGAAGAGGTCGCGCGCGCCCTCGGACCCAAGGTGCGGGTCGCGCCCTGGGCGGCGCTCAACGACGTCGTGAAGGACTGTCGTGTGGTCGCCAATACGACAACGCTCGGCATGAATGGCGTCGGCGCGCCTGACATCGATTTCAGCCGCTGCCGCGACGACCTCGTCGCGGTCGATGCGGTCTATACGCCACTTGAAACACCGTTTCTTGCGGCGGCACGTCAGGCCGGCCGAACAGGCGTCGATGGCCTTGGCATGCTGCTGCATCAGGCCGTGCTCGGGTTCTCGAAGTGGTTCGGCGTGACGCCGGAGGTGACGGCGGACCTTCGTGCCATCATCGTTCGCGATATCGAGGGGCACTGATGCTGATCATCGGACTGACGGGCTCCATCGGGATGGGGAAGTCGACGGCGGCGAAGCGGTTTGCCGCCAACGGGATCGCGGTCTGCGACGCCGATGCGGAGGTGCACAAGCTCTACGAGGCCGGTGGGGCCGCCGTGGCGCCGATCGAAGCGGCATTTCCCGGGGTGACGGGGCCGAGTGGTGTCGAGCGGCCGAAGCTGGCGGCTGCGCTGCTCGTCGATCCGTCCGGGTTCAAGCGACTTGAAGCCATCGTGCATCCGCTGGTGTTCGCCGCCGAGCGGGCGTTCCTGCAGGCCGAAGCGGCGAAAGGCGCGAAGATGGCGGTGCTCGAGATCCCGTTGCTGCTCGAGGGCGGCGGCGAGAAGCGGGTCGACGTCGTTGTGGTCGTCTCGGCGCCCGCGCACCTGCAGCGGCAGCGCGTTCTCGAGCGGCCGGGCATGACGGCGGAGAAATTCGAGCAGATCCTGTCGCGGCAAGTGCCGGACGCCGAAAAGCGGGCGCGCGCGGATTTCGTCATCGATACCGGCGCGACCATTTCCGAGACGCAGGCTGAGGTGGATCGGGTGGTCGCGTCGTTGCAGGGACGGATGGGCACTGCGTACGAGAGATACTGGGCCTAAGCCCGGACCTCGTTTCAGTTGTGGACGCCAGGCTCGCAGGCATTGCGCCGCCGCGGCGTCGGGCCGACAGCTAAGCGGGGCTCAGGTACACGGGGGAGCTACATGCTGCGCGAGATCGTGCTCGACACGGAAACGACGGGGCTCGACGCCAAGACGGGTGACCGGCTGATCGAGCTCGGGTGCGTCGAGATCATCAACCGGATCCCGACCGGGTCGGAATTCCACGTGTTCATCAATCCCGAAGGCCGGGAGGTGCACCCGGAAGCCTTCAACATCCACGGCATCTCCAACGAGTTCCTCACCGACAAGCCGATTTTCAAGGCGGTCGTCGGTGATTTCCTCGCATTCATCGGGGATGCGCCGCTCGTCATTCACAACGCGTCGTTCGATGTCGGCTTCATCAACATGGAGCTACAGCGGGCCGGGCGGCCGGTGCTGCCCAGGGACAGGCTCGTCGACACGCTCGAAATCGCGCGGCGGAAACATCCGGCCGGGCCGAACAGTCTCGATGCGCTCTGCAAGCGCTACGGCATCGACAACTCGAAACGGACCAAGCACGGCGCGCTGATGGACTCGCTGCTGCTGGCGAGTGTCTATGTCGAGCTGCTGGGAGAACGGCAGGCGACGCTCGAACTGGCGGCCAGCGGACAGAGTTCCGGCGGCCGGTCGCGGCAGCGGCAAGTGGCGGCCGTACGCCAGGTTCCGTTGGCGCCCCGGCTTACGGCGGAGGACGAGGCAGCGCACACGGCTTTTGTCGAGCAGCTCGGCGAAAAGGCGATCTGGAAGCGGCTCGCGGGCCCGTCGACGGGGTGAGTTCCGTATGGCTCGGCGATCCACGCGCCATCGGTTATCGTAGCCGCTCGTCAGATGCGTGCAGTGCTGGAGATTTCCATGGCCAAGAAGCTCGAAGCGTCTGCGATCGTTGCCGAGCTGGCCACCCTCGACGGGTGGAGCCTTGTCGACGGCCGTGACGCGATCACGCGATCGTTCAAGTTCGCCGATTTCAGTGTAGCGTTCGGGTTCATGACGCGTGTTGCGCTGGAGGCGGAGCGCATGGGCCATCATCCCGAGTGGTTCAACGTCTGGAATCGCGTGGACGTCGTGCTCGCCACGCACGACGCCGGCGGGCTCACGAAGCTCGACTTCGATCTGGCGCACGCGATGAACCGCATCGCAGGGTGACCGGCAGCGCGATGCGTTGCGTCAGTCGCCCGGCCAGCGCAACGAGGATCCGCCGTTGCCGAACAGGCCAGAGAGCGGTGCAGAAGGCATCGGGCGTTCCGGCCGGGGCGCGGCGGACGGCTTCGGCATGTGGTCTGAAACGCGTTGCGTCGGTCTCTGGGATGCGCGCGCTGCCGGCGCCGACGAGAGGCGTGGCGCGGGTCTGGCGACCGGGGCTGGCGCTTCTTCCGTCGGCAACTGGGTCATCGTCGTGGCGCGAACGGGCTTTTCGCTGCTCGGTGCGGGTGATCCGGCGATGACCTCGGCTGGCGCAGACGCGGGCGCGCCATCGGACTTTGCAGTCGGGGTCGATCCGCTACCGTTGGTGGCCTGCTCCGCAAGGGCGTAGGCGCGATGGCGGTCCAACTCGCTGGCGGCCCACGGATCGGGCTTGCACTTGCAGCCGTCGACGAGCGTTTTGCGGTAGCGGAAGGCGTTGGGCAGGCGCGCATAGGCGAGGCCCGTCACATCGACGAGGCCGGAGGCGTCGGATGCGCTGCTCGACTGGTAGAACAGCCGCGCCTCGGTGCCGCAGCTCGCCTTGCATGAGAGGGCATCCCGGCGCAGGTCACGGCGGGAGGCTGAGGCGCTCAGGGGGTAATAATACCCGTCGCACAGCCGGACGCAGACGGTGCGGAAGCGACCGGATGACGGTTGGTCCGAACGGGGCTCTGTCGAGGGCGTGGAATATGGCGGTCTTACCGGTTCGCGATATCCGTAGCCGGGCGGCGTCGAGGGCTGCGCCGGCCGCTGGGCTGCCGGGGGTGAACCGAAGCCGAACAGGCTCTGGAAGAACCCCTGGGCCGACGTCTCGGACGTCACTGCCACGGAGCAAAGAAGGATCAGGGCGCCCGTTGCGGCGCGACGTCGACTGATGACCATGAACGCTGAACTACCAACTGGACGCGACGCGGGACGACCGATCCGGGGTGTGCGGATCGGCTCCACGTTATGGGGTCAAGCTGGCAAACAAAGCCTCAACGGCGACAAGTTTTCGCACCGTCGTCGGTCGCCTGTACGCCCCGACGGGAGGCTCAGTTCCCGTTAAAGACGCGGTCGCGCCAAAAGCGGTTGTGCCCGGAGGCGGGGCGCCAACCACGGCTGCTTCCGGTGACACCGAGACCCATCTCTTCGGAGCGGTCGAAGTCACTGGCCTCGGCCAGCTTCGGCTCTTCGGTGGTCTTGCGGTTCCGCGCCAGACGCGCGGGGGGCGTCAATCGGTTGGTCCGGGCAAGTGCCGTCAACTCGCGGGCGGCCGCACGGTTGGCCTCATCGAGGGCGGTTTCCGCCTTTTCATCGTCGGTCTTCACGACGGTCGCCAAGCGTTTCGCCTCGACGGCTGCAATGCGGTTGCCTTTCTGGGCTGCCGCCTTGGCCGCGTACAGGAGATGCTTGTTTTTCGCCTCCTGGGCCCACGGCTGGGCGGTGCAGCGGCACTGGGCGTCGTACTTCACGCGGAACTGGAATGCCGTCTTGAGGCCCGTGTACGGAAGTCCGGCCAGCGAGACCATCGTGCCCGGTCCGCCGCCCGGCATGACGTGAACAAACAGGCGCGCGGGGCTGCCGCAAGATGCCTCGCAGGTCGCTTCGTCGCGTGCAAACTTGTCGGCTGTCGCCTGGAAGCTCACGGGGAAGTAGTATCCATCACACAAGCGCACGCAATAGGTGCGGTATGTGGAGCCCGACGAGCGGATGAAATCGGCCGTCGCGTCGTTCTCGGGATTGTCCGACGAGACACGCGGCGGAGTGATGCTGGCGGATGTGGAGGCAGCCTTGTGACTGGCCGCCGGTCTGGTGGCGTGGTCCATAGCGAGCGGCGAAAGACTATCCGTCGGAACGGGCGGCTCGTCAGGATTGGCGAGCGCCGCGCGCCCACTGCCATCCATGATCGCAGCATCCAGCGTGGACATGAGCGAATGGCTGACGCTCATCGTCGCCCAGACCACCGCCGCAGCCATGATCGATGCCAGCGAGACATACGCGCCTAACGCGAGCACCCTGCTCCCGCGCGCCAACTCCCGGTACTGCCAAAAACGCCACACGTCTGGTACGCCTTACGCTTTACTCAGTGTCCGTCACATCGACGGCGCCTACCTATCCCGAATTCTTCCTTGGACCAACAGATTTCGACAGCATGATGAAACGAAACTCTTATCTGGGGTTCTGTCAGCGAGGCGCAAGGCGCACGGCGCCATCCAAGCGGATTGAAACGCCGTTCAACATGATGTTCTCGCAAATGTGAACGGCAAGGGCCGCGTATTCGGTCGGGCTGCCGAGACGTGAGGGGAATGGAACGGACGCCGCGAGTGCGTCGCGCGCCTCGTCGGGCAGGCCGTCGAACATCGGCGTATGGAAAAGGCCGGGCATGATCGTCGCGACGCGAATGCCGCTCTGCGCGAGGTCACGCGCGATCGGCAGCGTCATGGCCATCACGCCGCCCTTCGATGCGGCGTAGGCGACCTGGCCGATCTGGCCGTCCTCGGCGGCGATCGACGCCGTACAGACGACGACGCCGCGCTCGCCATCGGGCCCCGAAGGAGACAGCGACTGCATTCCCGCGGCGCACTTGGCCGTCATGAGGAACGTGCCGGTCAGGTTCACCTGGATCACCTTGGCGAACGACGCGAGATCATGCGGCTCGATGGCGCCGGTGTCGCGGTTCTTCCTCGTTATCCGCTTGCCGATGGCGATGCCGGCGCAATTGACGAGGATGCGCTCCTGGCCGTTCGCTGCACGAGCGGCTGCAAGGGCTGCGTCGATGCTGGCTTCGTTCGTCACGTCGCATGCGAAGAACCGGGCGCCGATGGCCTCGGCGTGAGCTTCGCCCTGTTTGGCGTTGAGATCGAGGATCGAGACTTTCACGCCTTTGCCGGCCAATGCTTTCGCCGTTGCGCCACCGAGACCCGATGCGCCGCCGGTGACGATGGCAGAGATGTCTGATCCTAGCTGCATGGGGTGCTCCTTCGGCTCGTCGAACAATGGTCGTTGCTGGCTGTCGGCCGCTGTCATACGTTTCCCGGCCGGTGCGGTAAAGCGCACTTGCATCGCAGCCCGCCCCCCGGAGAACTCCCTTGGCCGCCAGCGCACCGAACCGACTGATCGATCTCTACAGCGACACCCAGACCCGGCCATCAGCCGGCATGCGCAAGGCCATGGCCGAGGCCGAGGTGGGCGACGAGCAGCGCGGGGAAGACCCGACGACGAACCGCCTGCAGGAGATGGTCGCTGACCTGACCGGCAAGGAAGCCGCCGTATTCCTGCCCTCCGGGACCATGTGCAACCAGATCGCCATGCTGGTTCACTGCCGACCGGGCGACGAGATCATGGGATCGGCCGAGACGCACGTGTTCACGTCGGAAGGTGGGGGTGCGTCAGTTCTCGCCGGAGCACAGACACTCTGGATCCCGAGCACGAAGGGCATCTTCACGGGGAAGGATGTCGCGGCTGCGGTGCGGACGGGCGACGGGCGGCATAATCCCCTGTCGCGGGTCGTCGTCATCGAGCAAACCGTAAACCGGGGCGGTGGCGTGATCTGGTCGACGGCCGAGATTGCCGACGTCGCTTCGGTCGCCCGGGCGCATGGCCTCATCGTGCACATGGACGGCGCGCGGCTCCTCAATGCCGTGATCGGCTCTGGCGTGCCGGCCAAGGAGATGACCGCGCACGTCGATACGGTCTGGCTCGACCTCTCGAAGGGCCTCGGTTGTCCGGTGGGCGGCGTGCTCGCCGGCTCGAAGGCGTTCATCAACGAGGCGTGGCGGTGGAAGCATCGGCTCGGCGGCGCGATGCGCCAGTCGGGCATCGTCGCGGCCGCCGGCGTTTGGGCGCTCGAAAACAACATGGAGAAGCTCGCGGAGGATCATGCCAACGCGCGGCGGCTCGGCGAGCACATCACGAGCATCAAGGGTTTCTCGCTCTACACGCCGAAGATCGAGTCCAACATCGTGTTCTTCGATGTTACCGGCGCGGGCCTCACATCGCGGCAGGTCTACGAAGGGCTGATGGCGAAGGGTGTCCGGATGGGCCTCACCTACGGCAACATGATCCGGGCGGTGACCCATCTCGATGTCAGCCGTGACGACATCGACACGGCCGGGGCAATGCTCGCCGAGGTCGCACGAGAGCTCAAGGGCTAGGTCAGAGGCGCCGCACCACCGCATTCGGCGGAAAAGCGGCCGACTGCGACCGTCGCAGCCGGCCAACTCCCGAAACGTCCTCTGGTTGGTGGGCCGCCATGACACCCGAATACCGGATCCTGTTCTGGATGTGCGTGCTCGTCGCGGTGAACCAGCTCGGGTTCGGCGCGATGATTCCGTCGATGCCGCTCTATGCGCAGTCGTTCGGCGTTCCGGCGTCGGCCGTGGGCATGGCCGTCGCGGTCTACGGGCTCGCGCGGTTCTTCACGGCGGTGCCTTCGGGGCAGCTTTCGGACCGGCTCGGACGGCGGCCGACGCTCGCGATCGGCGGGCTGATATCGGGCGCGGGCAACCTGTGGTGCGCGATGGCCACGAGCTTTCCCGAGTTCATCATCGCGCGGTTCGTCGCCGGGGCCGGGGCGGGGCTCATCGTCACGACGGGGCAGATCGTGCTCGCGGACATCACGACGCCGGAGCGGCGCGGTCGCATGCTGGCGCTCTATCAAGGGACGTTCATTTTCGCGGTCGGGATCGGTCCGTTTCCGGGCGGATTGCTGGCCGAGGCCTACGGGCTCGCCGCACCGTTCGTCGCGTCCGGCGTGGCGGCGCTGGGCGCGAGCGTCATCGCCTGGTTCGCGGTGACCGAGACGAAAGACATGGGGCAAGGCGCGGCGGCGGCCAAGCTCGGGCCGAAGCTCTCGCTGATGGAACAGGTGCGCGTACTCACCGCCAAGATCGGGTTCGCGCTGATCAGCGTCATCGTGTTGATGGCGGCGATCGTGCGAACGGGCGGGCTGTTCACGGTCATTCCGCTGCTCGCCACGGAGCGGCTCGATCTCTCGGTTGCGGCCATCGGGTTCGCGCTCATGCTCGGCAGCGTGTCCGGCCTCGTCGCGGCCTATCCTCTCGGATGGATCACCGACAAGTTCGGCCGCAAAGCCGTCATCGTGCCGGCGACGCTGATTTCTGGCTCATCGATGCTCTTCTATTGCGTGGCGCCGGACTACACGTGGTTCATCGTCGCCAGCATCGTGTGGGGCGTCGCAATCTCGGCGATCGGTACCGCGCCAGCCGCCTATGCCGCCGACTCGGCGCCACCCGGAATGAACGCGGCGGCCATGAGCACGTTTCGCATGATTGCGGACGCCGGCTATGTGGCCGGGCCGCTGGCGCTCGGTCTCATCGCCGATCTCGCCGGCGCAGTCAGTGCGCTCGTCGTCGCGGCTGCGCTGGTGATCGCGTCCGGCGTCGCCTTCGCGATCTTTGCGCCGGAAACCTACAAGGGCTCGACAGACCGCAAGACCTGAGCTTGCGGTTGCACGACGCGCGTCATGCTGCCGGCAGGATCTTGTCCGGGTTCATGATGTTCAGCGGATCGAGCGCGTGCTTGATCGCCCGCATCGGTTCGAGCGCTGAACCGTGCTCCGCGACGAGGTACTTGCGCTTGCCCTGTCCGATGCCATGCTCGCCGGTGCAGGTGCCGTCCATCCGCAAGGCGCGCTCGGCGAGCCGCTTCAGGAACGTCTCGATGGCCTCCATCTCGCGCGGGTCCTTGATGTCGACCATCGGCTGGGTGTGGAAGTTGCCGTCGCCGACATGGCCGACGATGCCGGCCGGGATGCCCATCGCCTTGATGTCGGCCTGGGTTTCCATGATGCACTCGGTCAGGCGCGAGATCGGGACGCAGACGTCGGTCGCGATGGATTCGCGGCCCGGGCAGAGCGAGCGCATGGCCCAATAGGCCTCGTGGCGTGCTTTCCAGAGCCGCTTGCGATCCTCTTCGCGCTCGGCCCACTCGAAGCGCAGCGCGCCTTCGGCCATGGCGATCTCCTTGAAGCGCTCCACCTGCTCGTTGACGGCCGCTTCGGTGCCATGGAACTCGAGGAACAGCATCGGGCTTTCCTCGAGGCCGAGGTTCGCGTGCTTGTTGAGTGCCGCCACCTGCACCTCGTCGATCAGCTCGGAGCGGGCGAGGCCGAGGTTCAGCTGGATCGCCTGAATGACCGAGTTGACCGCGCCGTCGAGGGTGCGGAAGGGGCACACGGCGGACAGGATCTTCTCCGGGATGCCATAGAGGCGAACCGTCAACTCCGTCATGATCCCGAGCGTGCCTTCGGAGCCGACCAGCAGCTTCGTGAGGTCGTAGCCGGCCGACGATTTGCGGGCGCGGCGCGCGGTGCGCACGATGGAGCCGTCGGCCATGACGGCCGTGACGTTGAGGACGTTGTCGCGCATGGTGCCGTAGCGGACGGCGGTGGTGCCCGAGGCGCGCGTTGCCGCCATGCCGCCGATGGTGGCCTCCTCGGCACCGGGATCAACCGGGAAGAACAGGCCCATGTCACGGAGGTAATCGTTCAGCTTTTTCCGCGAGACGCCGGCCTGGACAACGCAGTCGAGGTCCGTCTCGTTGACCGAGACGATCTCGTCCATGCGCGAGAGGTCGATGGAGATGCCGCCGCGCGGCGCATTCAAGTGACCTTCGAGCGACGTGCCGGCGCCGAACGGAATGATCGGCGTCTTGTGGCTCGCGGCGACGCGGACGATTTCCTGCACTTCCTCGGTAGAGATCGGCCAAACGACGGCGTCGGGCGGCTGATTTTCCAGCCACGTGAGCGTATGGCCATGCTGGCGACGGATGGCCTCGCCGGTCTGGAGGCGCTCGCCGAAGCGCTGGCGAAGGATGTTGATCGCGGTCGTGCAATCCGCCTTCGCCGGTGCCGATCCAGTGCTGGCCATCTCAGTCGCGCTCCCGAAAAATTTCGTATGGTCCGGTTCGTCTCACGCTTTGGTGAGAGTTGCAGATGAGCAACGCATCGCCAAGTTGCGGGTCCAGCCAATAGCCTTTTTTTCAACGACTGGATAGGTTACCGGGGGCGATCATCCGGGGCATCGTCTCTAACTATGGGGAGTTCAATATGTTTGGGAGGCTGCTCGCGCTGGCCCTCGCGTTTATCGCGATGACACCAGTGAACGCCGCGTTGGCTCAGGTCGAAGTGACCCTTGCCGAAGAGAAGGCCGGTCGAATCATCCGCGATGTCGACCGGCTCGATGTCAGTCAGATTCCAGGGAAATTCAGCGGCATCCGGGTCTATGTGCTCGATGGTGGCGCTGTCGACATCAGCAAGATCGACGTCAAGTACAGCGACGGCACGACGTTCACCGAGGATCGCGGCCGGCTCATCCGTCTCGACGAGCGCGACGTGCGTACGCGCGTCATGGGGCCGAACAACGGCCGCGGCGCCGAGAAGTTCATCGACGAAATCGTCATGTACTACAAGACCGCGCCGGGTGAATCACGTCAGGCACGTGTCAAGATCGTCGGTGTGACGAGCAGCTCCGGCGCGCGCGCGCTGCGGCCAGCCAAGTCCGGCACGCCCGCCGTGGTACCGGGTCGCCCGACCTCCGAAAAGCCGAACACGTCCGCTCCCGGAACGGTCACAGCCGGCGGCGACGTTCTGTTCGGCGTGCAGAACGTGGGCTTCCTGGTTGATCGCGATGTGATCAGGATCGGGCGAGAGTTCGGCAAGTTCGAGCGGATCCGCCTGCGCGTGCTCGACAACGACCTGTTCCTCAACGAACTGCGCGTCGTCTACAACAGCGGCGAGCCGGATGTTCTCGTCGTCGATTCGCAAGTGAAGGCCAACACGCGGACCAAGTGGTTCGATCTCAAGGGCGACCGCTTCATCAAGGAAATCCAGCTCGTCTATCGGAGCCGGCCGAATTTCCGCGGACAGGCACGCGTCGAGGTCTATGGCGAGTATGCCGAGGGCTGGTTCGGCAAAGGCAACACGGGTGAGGCGCTCAAGCACAGCAGCAACCGCGGCTGGCTCTATCTCGGTGGCCAGCAGCCGAAGTTCTTCTCGGTCAGCCTCAAGAAGGGTCTCGGCTACGAAACCGACGTGATCTCGGTGGCTCGGAACTGGGGCTTCAGCCGGATGAAGCTGGAAGTCAAGGAGCGGGCGATCACGCTGAACCGCGTGACCATCGTCTATGCTGATGGAACGCGCGATACGGTGCCGGTCGGCGAGAAGGTCGACGGTGGCAGCTCGTTCGGGCCGATGCAGCTCAAGCAGAAGCCGATCAGCGAGATCCAGGTCAGCTATCGCTCGCGCGTTTTCGACAAGTCTGCCACGAACAAGGCGCACGCTTTCGTCGAATTCTGGGCTCAGTGATGCCGCTCGCGTGAGGGAGGCGGCTCGTCTTCTTCCGCGTCATGCGACCAACAGAAGGCCAAGGGCGCCCTATGGGGCGCCCTTTTGCTTTTCGGGTGGGCGAATTCTCATCCGTCTCGTCGGACGCGCGCTACCGGAGTGTAAACTGCAGGAGCAGTGTCTTCTGCAGGAACGTGTTGAAATTGTTGTCTGAAATGACCGTCAGTACCGTTTCTCCGGTCGGGCCCCGATGGGCAGCCAGCCCTTCCATATTGTCGATCTCGCTCGAATAGTCGGCTTCGAGAAGCGTTTCGCCCTGCATCCTGGCCCCCGGACGGATGTCCTTCGCCGCGATGGAGCGGATCCGCATCTGCACGCCTTCCGTCCAGCGGAAGCGTCGCTCGAGGATGAGCAGAGTTCCGTCGGCGAGTGACGTGGCATCTGTGACGTCGAAGCCGCGGATGTCGGACAGAGACAGACGGTGCGGTTTGTCCTTCAGCCAGATCCAGCCGGCATGCTGGCTCGTGTCGCCGGGGAAACGTTCGGCGAAGGCGATGATCGCGCCTTTCATCGGTCCGCCGTGGAGGACGGCGATCGCCTCGAAGCCGCTGTTGGAGCGCATGCGCCGGGCTTCGGGCGGGTTCGTCAGGTATCGTGTCGGCGGCTGCAACTCTCCCTTCACCACAGGGAATATACCGATCCGGTGGTTGCGCTCGAAGCCGACCATGAGCGTGCCATGATCGAGCGTTCCATCGATCAGCGTCATGGCTTCGGCATCGAGGTCACGCTTGCGGTCGAGCTTGCGGCCGCGCAAAGCCTTGATGGGCGCCATGCGCGTTGCGCGGATGCCCGAGGGTGCGGCGCCATCATAGGTCAATTCGCCGGAGAGCCAGGTGCCCTCGTCGGAGACGGCCATGAAGCGACGGCCGTCGGGTTCGAGGACGATGCCGGACAACCCGCCGAATTCCTTGGCCGTCGAGCTGAGAACGAGGCCGCCGCGAAATTCCAGCTTTCCAGCGCCCGTTCCCGTGAAAGGGATCGACTTGAAGTTCGCGATGCGGCGGGCGGTGACGGTGATGTCCGTGATCGGACTGGCGTCCGGCGTGGCGCTAGCCGGCCTTGCGGACAGCGTGTCGCCTTGCGCAAGGCACGCCAACAGGGCGATCGCTGCAGATGCGCAGCGGGTTGCGCGGTCCGATGCGCGCCTTCGTTCAGTCATTTCGCGTCGCCCCTCGCGTCAGCGGGCGACGCGACGACGCCCACGGCCTGATGTCACATGTGCGGGCGCTGCCTCCGCCTGCTCGTCGAAGAGTTCGACGAGCTTGTCGGTCATGGCGCCCGCCAGTTCCGACGGATCGGTGATGGTCACGGCGCGCCGGTAGTAGCGCGTCACGTCGTGGCCGATGCCGATCGCCAGGAGCTGCACCGGAGACTTGGTCTCGATCTCCTCGATCACCTGCCGCAAGTGGCGTTCGAGATAGCAGCCGGAGTTGACCGACAGCGTCGAGTCGTCGACCGGTGCACCGTCGGAGATCATCATCAGAATGCGGCGCTGCTCTGGCCGTCCCAGCAAGCGCTGATGGGCCCAGGCGAGCGCTTCGCCGTCGATGTTCTCCTTCAGGAGACCCTCGCGCATCATCAGGGCCAGCGCGCGCTTCGACCGGCGCCAGGGCGCGTCCGCCCGCTTGTAGACGATATGGCGCAGATCGTTGAGGCGGCCCGGGCTGCCGGGCTTGCCGGCAGCGAGCCAAGCCTCGCGCGACTGGCCTCCCTTCCAGGCCCGTGTCGTGAAGCCGAGGATCTCGACCTTCACCCCGCAGCGTTCGAGCGTGCGAGCCAGAATGTCGGCGCAACAGGCCGCGACCATGATCGGGCGGCCGCGCATGGACCCGGAATTGTCGAGCAGCAGCGTGACGATGGTGTCCTTGAAGTTGGTGTCGTGCTCGCGCTTGAAGGACAGGGCGTGCATGGGATCCATGATGATCCGCGGCAGGCGCGCCGCATCGAGCATGCCCTCCTCGAGGTCGAACTCCCACGACCGATTCTGCTGGGCAAGAAGCTTGCGCTGCAGGCGATTGGCGAGGCGGGAAACGGCACCCGAGAGGTTGCGCAGTTCCTTGTCGAGGAACGCGCGGAGGCGCTCCAGTTCGTCGGGTGTCGAGAGATCCTCGGCGTCGACTTCCTCGTCGTTAGCCTTGGAGAATACCTTGTAGCCGAAGCGCTCGGGGTCATCGAGAACGGACGTGTTGGGGCGCCATGGCTCGCGCGTTTCGGCCATGTCGTCGCCTTCGCTGTCGGCGTCGAATTCGTCGGTGTCGCCGTCCTCGGCGGATTCCGCCGTCTCGCCGTCCTCGCTCTCGGAGCGCTGCTCGTCGCTGTCTTCGTCCTGCTGCTCGCTCCCGTCGGACGAGTCCTGGGCGTCGGACTCGCCGCCGTCGGCCTGCTGCTCCTCTTCGCTGTCGCCGTCCTCGGCTTCACCCTCGGACAGTTCCTCGGTCAGCTCGAGCGACTTCAGCATCTCGCGCATCATGCGGCCAAAGGCTGCCTGATCGTCGGCGACCTTCTCCATCCGCTCGAACGCGGGCCCCGCCTTGTCCTCGATGAACTCGCGCCAGACGTCGACGACGCCCTTGGCGGTCTCGGGCGGCTTCAGCCCGGTCAAGCGCTCGCGCACCAGCAGTGCCAACGCGTCCTCGATCGGAGCTTCCTGGCGATCCTTCACGTCGGCGTAGCGGCCATGGGCGTACTGATCTTCGAGCTTGGCCGTGAGATTCGAGGCCATGCCGGACATGCGCATGGCACCAAGCGACTCCACGCGGGCGCGCTCGGCAGCTTCGAACACGGAGCGGGCCGGACCGGCACTCGGCGCCAGACGGTTGTGCAGCTTCTTGTCGTGGCGCGCTGCGGTCAGCGACAGGCTGTCGGCCCAGCCGCGAATGACGGCGATCTCCTTCGCCGACGGAATGCGCGAAGGCTCGGGCAACTGCATCTGGTTGCCGTCGAGTTCGGGCTTGCCGGGAGCATAGGAAACCTGAAGCTCGGTGTTGCCGGCGATGGCACGAGATGCCAAGCCGAGCACGCGCTTGAACGGCTCCGCGGGGGCTTCCTTGTTCTTCTTCGGAGGCTGGGCCATGGCTCTCGATCGCTCTTCCGGTCAGCGCAACTGTCGTGCGGGAGGCCCTATTTGGGCGCGCCGCCTTCGTCCTCGGGGTAGGGTCGGCCGTCCTTGCGGGTCATCGGGGCGTAGGAACCCCAGCCGAGATGGGCATAGAGCTGGCGCATGGCGTCATTGTAGCCGGCGGCTTCGCACTCCCACTCCAGGGACAAGCCGTCCTGCGATGCATCGGCTTTCGCCGCCTCGTGATCGCCGGGGAAGAAGGAATGGCCCCCTTCCCCGCGCCAGAGTTCCCATCGTCGTGATGCGCCCACGCCCGGTTCGTCCTCAGCTCAGGGCGACGTTGGCCGAACTTTCGGGGAGTTCCTCGCCGAAGCAGCGCTGATAGAACTCTGCCACCAGCGGTCGCTCGAGTTCATCGCACTTGTTGAGGAACGTCATGCGGAAGGCAAAACCGACCGAGCCGAAGATTTCGGAGTTCTCCGCCCAGGTGAGCACAGTCCGCGGGCTCATCACTGTCGACAGGTCGCCGTTGATGAAAGCCGACCGGGTCAGGTCGGCGACGCGCACCATGTTGTTCACGACCTTCTTGCGGGCCTCGCTCTTCGCGTAGGACTTCGCCTTCGAGAGGATGATGTTCACCTCTTCGTCGTGCGGCAGGTAGTTCAACGTCACGACGATCGACCAGCGGTCCATCTGACCCTGGTTGATCTGTTGCGTGCCGTGATAGAGGCCGGAGGTGTCGCCAAGGCCGATCGTGTTCGTGGTCGCGAACAGGCGGAAGGCCTTGTGCGGGCGGATCACCTTGGACTGGTCGAGCAGCGTCAGCTTGCCCGACGTCTCGAGGATGCGCTGGATCACGAACATGACGTCCGGCCTGCCGGCGTCATACTCGTCGAAGCAGAGCGCGACGTTGTTCTGGAGCGCCCAAGGCAGGATGCCCTCGCGGAACTCCGTGATCTGCTTGCCGTCCTTGAGGACGATGGCGTCCTTGCCGACGAGGTCGATACGCGAGACGTGACTGTCGAGGTTCACGCGCACGCACGGCCAGTTGAGCCGGGCCGCCACCTGCTCGATGTGCGTCGACTTGCCGGTCCCGTGGTAGCCCTGAACCATCACGCGGCGGTTGTGCTTGAAGCCCGCCAGGATCGCGAGAGTCACCTCTTTGTTGAAGAGGTAATCCGGGTCCAGGTCGGGCACGTGGGAATTCGGTTCGGAGTAGGCTGGCACCTCGAGGTCGGAGTCGATGCCGAAGACCTGCCGCACCGAGATCGTGATGTCTGGCATGCCGGTATCCCCGGCCTGAGCTTGGGCGCGCATTGCGTGATTGGTCCCGATCGTTGTTGCGTTCGCGGCGAGCATGGCACGCGTACCGTGCCTGCGCCAAGTGTGTAGCGGAAGGAGAAGGGGGCGCGGTCAGACGAGACCGGCTTGCTTCAAGTAATTATAGGCCTGGATAATCTCGCGCAACTTGTCTTCGGATGCCCGGTCGCCGCCGTTGGCATCCGGATGGTGACGTTTCACCAGTTCCTTGAAGCGGGACTTGATGTCGTCCCGGCCCGCCGTCTCGGGGAGATGCAGGGCATCGAGCGCCCGCCGCTCCAATGCGCGAAGGGGGCGACGCGTCTCAGGTGCCGCTGCACCGGGGGTTTCCGGCGCGTCGTCGCCCAGAACGTTGTGGGCATCGAAGGCCCCGTAACGGGCGAACCGGGCATAGCGGCCCGTGATCCCCGCAGCGTCCTTGCCGGCATCGGCGGCCTTGCCTCCGAGCCGCCACGTCGGGCGGTGGCCGGTCGTCGAGCCCTTCTGAAACTCCTCGACCTCGGCGTTGCTCATGCCGTCGAAGTAGTTGTAGCTCGCGTTGAATTGCCGCACGTGGTCCATGCAGAAGCGGTAATAGCCCTCTTGGCCGCGCCCGCGGGGGGCCCGGTGGGTGCCGGGACTGCGGCATCCCTTCCACTGGCACGGCTCCGCCCGCGGGGCCGCTTTCGGCTCCGTGTCGCGGGCGATGCGAATGCTGTCGAAGTATTTCGAGTCGAACTTCATGGCCGTTAATATGATCCGAGTTGGACCCGCCGCACAAGGTCGACTGAGGCCTCACCGCAGTTGCGTTGCCTTCGGGCACCGCATGGTCTTTGTTCGCTTTCTTGCGATTGAGAACTCAGGCAGACACTCCTCATGCCATGGAAGCAGAAAGAGAACCGTAAATGAGCGTCGAAGCCGAGATTCGCCAGATGCTGATGGTCGCGCTGGAGCCTATCCGGCTCGACGTCATCAACGAATCGCACATGCACGCCGGTCACGCCGGATCGCCCGGCACCGGCGAAAGCCATTTCCGTGTCCTGGTCGTGTCGCCGCAGTTCAACGGCCGCAGCCGCGTCGAACGGCACCGGCTCGTCAACGAGGCGCTGGGCGACCTACTGCGCAAACGCATCCATGCACTTGCGCTCGCGACCTTTGCCCCGGGCGAGGCGATCCGCGCCTAGGCGCCAACGTCCAGAGCGTCCGACCTCGAGACCGTTTCATGCCGCGATCAGCCCGCGGCGCCTGGGAGAAGCAGCATGACCGACAGCCGGATCGAGACGATTGCGCGACAACTCGCGGACGCACGGAGGGCGGGCAGCCGGATCGCGCTCGCCGATGCGCCGCGTGATTTCGACGACGGTTTCGCGGTGCAGGACCGCGTGGTGGCCATGCTCGGCGAGCCGGTCATCGGGTGGAAGGTGATCGAGGTGCCGGGCGGGCCGGTGATCTTCGCGCCCCTGCTGGCTGGCGGACTTCTACCGGGGGGCGCGACCTGGCAGGTTCATGGGGGGCAGCCGGCGGGCCTCGAGCTCGAGATTGCGTTCCGCATGGCGCGCGACGTGCCAATGGGTGCGACGGGCGAGGCGGTCCTCGATTGCGTCGGGTCAGCGCACGTCGTGTTCGAGCTTTGCCAGTGCCGGCTGACCGAGCCTGCCAGCGTGCCGCGTCACGTGGGGCTCGCGGACTGCATCTCGAACTCGGGGGTGATGATCGGGGACGCCTTCACGGGGTGGCGGGAGCGGGATCTCAAGGCCGTGCCGGGTCAGTTCATGGTCGACGGCAAGCTGCACATCGAAGGACAGAGCGTCGATCCGATCCGGGCGCTGGAAGTGCTCGCGCCGGCGCTGGAGGCCCATGGAAAAGCGTTGCAGGCCGGCCATATCGTGATCACGGGCAGCCTGATCGGGATGAACTGGCTTACCGGATCGCACACGCTTGAGGGCAAGATCGACGGGTGCGGTTCGGTTCGGGGCCGTGTTTCGACCGCGTGACGGCAGAGACGCGCCGGAACGACGTCGAGCCGGATCGCGGGGGCGATCCGGCTCTTTTCGTACCGTCAGGGTGTTACTGGGTGACCGGGGGCGCGACCGCCGGGACCTCAATGGGAGCGCCTTGCTGACCAGCGTCTGCCGGTGCCGCGGCGACCACCTGGGTCTGGCCGTTCTGCACGGCGGCCACCGGCTCGATCGGTGCGCCGACCGTGCCCGTCTCGGATGCTACCGGAGCGGCGGCGATAGCGGCTGCCGGTGCGCCGACCACGACGCGGCGGTGGGCCGGGGCAATGACCGTCACAGGGCCGACATGGCGATGACCGCGGCCGTACGTCGGAACATGGACCGGGCGGTGCGCCGGGACGTAGACGTGGGCCGGACGGTGGGTCGGTACGTAGACGTAGGTCGGCACATGGCGGTGGACCTGATGGCCGTAGGTCGGAACGTGATGGCGATGTGCGCTGTGGCCGTAGCCGTGCTGGACGTGGACATGGCCGTAAACGTGGCGATGAACATGGCGGTGAGCGTGGTGGCCATGGTGACCGCGATGAGCATGGTGAGCGTGGCCGCTATGGCCGTAGCCGTGTCCATGGGAGCGCTGACCGGCTTCCGCGGCCGTGCTGAGAAGGCCGACGGCGAGGGCGATGGCGAGGAGGGCTTTCATGGTCGTGATCCTTCATGAGCTCGGGTTGAGCGGGTCTCTCGGGCGATCCGTGTCGGCGTCGCCATCTCCGCTGTTCATGAAGTTGTTTCTAAACGGTGTTCATTGTCTTGTAAATAGAGAACACGGCGTCTCGATATAACGATTTCGTGAGATCGCTCATTCGGTACTGCAACGGGGTGCGTTCGGGTCCGGAAACTCAGGTGTGGCCGGGGGCTTCGGGCGGAGCGAGCGGACGCACACGGACGCCGGTGACGCGGTTCCGCTGCTTGCGGATGACCTCGAACCGATAGCCATGGAATGTAAACGCCTGGCCGATCTCGGGGATCATCTGTGCTTCGTGCATGACGAGGCCGGCGATGGTGGTCGCCTCCTCGTCGGGGAGCTCCCAGTCCATGGCGCGGTTCAGGTCGCGGATGGCCATCGTCCCCTCGACCGTCACCGAGCCATCGGCCTGAGCCCTGAGGACGGGCTCCGTATCGTGCTCGTCCATGATCTGGCCGACGATCACCTCGAGGATGTCCTCCAGCGTAACGAGGCCCTGCACCTCGCCGTATTCGTCGACGACGAGGGCGAGCTGGGTCTTGCGGGCGAGGAACTGGCGCAACTGCTCGTGCAGGCTCGAAGTGTCCGGGACGAACCATGGGGCGGCAATGATCGACCGAAAATCGAGTCGGGTGATGTCCCAGCCGAGCGCTGAGAGCGCCGTGAGCAGGTCCTTGGTGTGCAGCACGCCGACGATGTTCTCCGGCTGCTCACGCCACACGGGCAGGCGCGAGAACTGGGCCTTCATCACCTGATCGACAATGCGTTCCGGGGGATCGTCGGCGTTGATGGTGTCCATCTTGGTGCGATGGACCATCACATCCAGCACCTGGAGGTCGCGCAGGTCGAGGATGCCGCCCAGCATCTCGGCGTCGGATTTCTCAACGGCGCCGCCCTGCTCGCCGAGCGCGATGGTGCCGCGGATCTCGTCGTGGTGGGCCAGGATGTCGGCCTGGTCGTCCTTCTTCGTGGGGGTCAGTTTGAGTACGAGCCGGACAACAGCGTGGACCGCAAACGTGAAGGGCCGGAACACCGCAATCAACACGTGCATGACCGGCGCTACCAGCAAGGCGATCCGGTCCGGAAAGGCCAATGCGTAGGTTTTCGGCAGCACCTCCGAGAAGATGACGACGATCACGGTCATGGCGAACGTGGCGTAGACGACGCCCACATCGCCGAAGAGGTTGATCAAAAGACTGGTCGCCAGCGCCGAGGCGAGGATATTGACTAGGTTGTTGCCGATCAGCACCGTGCCGATGATGCGCTCGGGTGCGCCGAGCAGGGCGTTGACCTGTTGTGCACGCGCGTTGCCTTCCTGCTCCAGCGCATGCATCCGCGCCCGGCTCACCGCCGTCAACGCCGTCTCGCTGCCACTGAAGAATGCCGACAGGACCAGCAGCACTCCAACCGCGCCCATCGTCAACCAGATCTCGAACATCGTACCCTATCCAATGGTTGCCGGCGCGCGGTGGGCGCGCCCGCTCATCTCAAACCGATTTCCGCCTCGAGGAACGCACGGAGCGGCGCCATCTCGACTTCGCGGGTGATGAATGCCTCGCCGATGCCGCGGACGAGAATGAACGTCATGCGCCCGGCCTTGACCTTCTTGTCCTGGCTCATCAGGCGGAGCAGTTCGTCGGCGGTCGGGCGATCAGGCCCCGCGATTTCCGAGATGCGGGTCGGGAGGCCGGCGGCAGCGAGATGAGCCGCGACGGTGGCTGCGGTTCCTGGCGGGCAGAGGCCCGCCTGCTCTGAGTAGCGAAATGCCTGTGCCATGCCGATCGCGACGGCCTCGCCGTGCAAGAGGCGACTCGAGTAGCCTGCCCAGGCTTCCAGCGCGTGACCGAACGTGTGGCCGAGATTGAGCAGCATGCGGTCGCCGGTCTCGGTCTCGTCGCGAGCGACGATGGCGGCCTTGGCGGCCACGCAGCGGCAGACGGCCTCCGTGAGGCGCGCGGCGTCGTTGCCGAACAGGCTCGCATGGTGGGTCGTGAGCCAGTCGTAGAACCTCCGATCGCCGAGCAGGCCGTATTTGACGACCTCGGCATAGCCGGCGCGCATCTCTCGGGCCGGAAGTGTCGAGAGCACGTCGGTGTCGGCCAGGACGAGCGCGGGTTGGTGAAACGCGCCGATGAGGTTCTTGCCGTGGCGGCTGTTGACCGCGGTCTTGCCGCCGACCGAGCTGTCGACCTGCGCCAGCAGCGTGGTCGGGATCTGGACGTAACGGAGGCCGCGGCGAATGACGCTGGCTGCAAAGCCGGCGAGGTCGCCGATGACGCCGCCGCCGAGGGCGATGACGATGTCGGAGCGCTCGAGCCCCATGGCGATCAGGCCGTCGGTTACCTCGGCCAAACGTTCCATGCTTTTGGTCGCTTCACCCGGCTCGAGAACGAGGGTGCCGGCATGGCGGCCACGGGCAGCGAGGCTGGCTTCGAGCGGGGCGAGGTGGAGGGCCGCGACGTGGCGGTCGGTGACGATGCCGCAGCGGACAGGCCCCAGGAGACGCTCGATCGTGGTCACGGCGTCGCGGATCAGGCCCGGGCCGATCAGGACTTCGTAGCGTCGCTCGGCCAGTTCGACGGGTACGGCCGCGAACGGTGGTGCCGGGCGGGACTGAGGGGTGGTCGTCGTTTCGGTCACGTGTCGTACCTCAAAACGCATGGGGCGCGGGGCAATGCAGGCCGCGTCAGCCGCCGAGCAGGGGGTGTCCGTCGAGCAGGGAGACGATCTCGTCGACGATCGCCTCGTGCGGGACTTCCCGGCTCTCTACTACCAGATCGGCCTCGGAGTAGACGGGGTAACGCTTCTCCATGAGGCCGCGCATGACGGCTTCGGGGTCTGCGACGCGAAGCAGCGGGCGGTTGTCACGCTTCATCACGCGCCGCATCAGAACCGGCAGTTCGGCACGCAGCCAGATCGCGATGCCGGAGGCGCGGATGGCTGCACGGGTTTCAGGGTTCATGTAGGCGCCGCCTCCGGTGGCCAGCACCTGGGGGCCGGATCGCAGGAGGCGGCTGATGACGCGGCGCTCGCCGTCGCGGAAGTAGGCTTCGCCGTGATCGGCGAAAATCTCGGGAATCGTTTTCTGGGCCGAGCGTTCGATCTCGTCGTCGGCGTCCACAAACGGTATGTCGAGACGGAGCGCGAGGCGGCGGCCGATGGTCGACTTGCCGCAGCCCATGAGGCCCACCATCACGACCGAGCGGGCACCAAGGCGACGCTTGATCGAAGCGGTGTCCGCGGCTGGCAGGGTCGCGTCGGAACTGTCGCTCGGATGGCTCGACATCACGAATTCCGGCCGGCGTCCGTCAGGGTGAACGCTGCTCTCGACGGGCTCGGTGCTAAGGACACGGTGTCAGCTCTCATCACTATCTGGAACGTGACGGGTCGGTCGGATCAACGTAACACAACCCGGGGCCGCTTGGCTCGAAACCGGACAAAGCCATATTCGCGACACCTTGATCCGGCACGACCGGCCAAAAAAAGGGATCAACGATGCCCAGTCTCTTCAGGTTCCTATCGGTCGTGGGCACGCTGTTCGCCGTTACAGTGGGCGGCCTCTATCTGCTCGCGGAAGTCTTCGAACCCGAGCCGAAGGAAGTATCCCAGACGGTGCACGGCGTAAAGATTCGCAAATAGGAGTGCACCTGATCGTCATGGGACGTCTGATCGCAGGTGCGTTGACCCTCACCCTCGTCATGGCCGGTGCGGCGGCGCCCGTCCGGGCCGACGACGGGTGGAACCCGTTCAAGGAGCGTGAGCAGAGGCAGAGGTCCGAGCGGCGGCAGCAGCCCGCGCCGGCCGATGCCGCCGCGTTGCCCGAAGAGCCGGCGCCGCTGCCGCCCATGGATGGCGTCGCGCGGCGGCCGTGGCTCGACGACCGGCAGCCGCCGGCCGGCGATCTGGCCGCGCCGAGTTCGCCCATCCCCGAGGTCTATCGCCCGTGGAGCGACGGCCCTGCCGGCGGCGAGCGCGGGGCGCCGGCAACCGTCACGGTCGCTCCCAGCGAAGCCATTCAGCGGGGCGAACTGCAACCGGTCCAAAGGGGTGACCTGAAACCCGTCATGGCGGCGGACGGCTCCGGATTGCCGCACGATTTCTGGGGCGGGCTCGATGCGCGCCAGCTCGGAGAGCTGCTGGCTCCCCTGACGATGCCGCCAGCCTCGGCGGCGCTCGGCGAACTCTGGCGACGGCTTTGGACCAGCAACGGCGCCAGCGGCAACAGCCACGCCGGTATCCGGCTCGAGGCGCTCTATCGGTCGGGGCTTGTCGACGATCTCCGGTTGGCCGTGAAGGACGAGGCTACGGCATCAGGAGACCTTGCGACCCGGCTCGTGATCGCGCGGACCCGCATGGCCGTCGGCGACCGTGCAGCCGGATGTCAGGACGTGAAGGGCCTGCAGCGGGAGCATGCGAGCCTGCCGAAGCCGGCGAAAGCCGAGTATCTCACGCTGGCCGCCTTGTGCGGCGCCGGATCGGGTGATGCGGCCGCGGCCGGCCTTGCAGCGGATCTGCTTCGGGCCGAAGGGGTCGACGCCCCTGTCGTTCTTGCGGCGCTGGATGCGATCGCAATCGGGGCTCCGGCCGGGCCTCCTGCAAAGGGCGGCAAGCCGCTGACGGTGATCGAGTACCGTTTTCTGGCGCTTGCCAGATCGGACATCGGGGCCGAGGCGATCGCTTCGGCCGAACCGGCGCTGTTGGCGGTGCTGGCCCGCGAGGCGGCCGATCCGGCCACGCGCGTCGTGGCTGCCGAGGCTGCGCTCGCCGTCAATGTCATGAGCCCTGCCGAGGTCGCGGACGTCTATCGGGCCGCGCCGGTGAATGCGGCGGCCGTCGCCGATGGTGGGCGCGCCGACGTCGATCCGAAGCTGCGACGGGCCGCGGTATTCAAGGCCATCGAGGCCGAGCGGACACCGATGACGCGGGCTCGCCTCATGCGGGGGCTCCTGGACGACGTGGGGCGGACGCGTGGTGGCTATCTCCAAACGGCTGCGATGCTGGCGCCCGCAGCCGGAAGCCTTCGCCCGGCGGCGGAGCTGGCCTGGTTCGCGGAGACGGCGATCGAGATCAATCTCGCAGGCGGGCGCTACGACGCGGTCGCTGCGTGGGCCGACCCCCCCGCCGGTGAGCGCCATGGCGGGTTGCGGCATTGGCTGGCGCTCGCCGACATCGCCGATCCGCAGTGGCGGGGGCGGCGCGGGGAAGCACTCCGTGATGTCGAACAGTTCGCCGTGCGGGGGCGGCTCGAGGCCGGATTGATGCACCGGCTGGTGACCGTGCTCGATGCGCTCGACTACCAGATCCCGATCCCGCTCTGGGAGGCGGCGAGCCGCACGCCTCAGCCGTCGTCCGGTCATCTGCCGGAGACCGGCGTGCTCAGCCAACTGCAGGATGCCGCCAAGAAGAAGGAGCACGCGCGGACGCTGCTGCTCGCGTTGCGCAGCCTTGGGCCGGACAGCGGCGACAGGGCGCACATGATCGCGCTCGGCGATACGATCCGGGCGTTGCGCCGGGCCGGGCTCGACGGGGATGCACGCCGGCTGGGGCTCGAGGCGGTGATTGCCGGCTGGCCGCGCGCCCCGAACAACTAGGAGCGCCCGCATGACAGGCCAGACCACCAGCGATGGCTGGGCCGGCGCCATCGACGGGTTTCTCGAGATGATGGCGGCCGAGCGTGGCGCAGCGCCGAACACGCTCGATGCCTACCGGCGGGATCTCACTCATTTCGCGGCCTATGCCGAGCATCGTCAGCTCGGCCTTCGCGACTGCCGGCCGCGTGACGTCAGCGCCTATCTCAAGGCCATCGCCGACGAGGGCCTTGCCGCGACCTCGCGGGCGCGCCGGCTGTCGAGCCTCCGGCAACTGTTCCGGTTTCTCGCTGCCGAGGGGCAAATCGCGGACGACCCGGCGACCGGGTTCGAGGGGCCGAAGCGGGAGCGGCCGCTGCCGAAGATCCTGTCGGTCGCGGAGGTGGAGCTGCTGCTCGATGCGGCGGCACGGCGCATTGCAGACAGTACCGGGCGGGACAAATTCCGGGCGCTGCGCCTGAAAGCGCTGCTGGAAGTGCTCTATGCAACTGGAATGCGCGTCTCGGAACTGGTCGAGTTGCCGCGCAGCGTGCTGACCGGCGACGACCGGGTGCTGACGATCAAAGGCAAGGGCGGCCGCGAGCGCATCGTGCCGCTTAACGGGGCTGCCCGGGCGGCGCTGGCGGCCTACCTCAGCGTCGGCAGCGAGCCCGAGGACGGGCTTTCGGCGATGGTGCGCACCAGATACCTGTTCCCGTCGCGCGGGGCGGAAGGGCACCTGACCCGGCAACGGCTCGGGCAGGAGCTGAAAGAACTGGCCGAGGCGATCGGCATCGCGCCGGAACGAGTGTCGCCGCACGTCCTGCGCCATGCGTTCGCCAGCCATCTGCTGGATCGTGGCGCTGATCTGAGAGCTGTTCAGCAGCTGCTTGGCCACGCCGACATCTCGACCACCCAGATCTATACGCACGTGCTGGAGGAACGCCTGCGCCAGCTCGTCCGGGAGCATCATCCGCTGGCTGGGACCCGCCTCGACGGGTAGCCCTGACGCGGCACGCTTGACTCCCACCCCCCTCCTCGTGAATGTCGCGGCAAATCCGAGGGATAGTCGAAAGCCCGCCGCAAAATGCGCACCTACATCGAATTCGAGAAGCCGATCGCCGAGCTGGAGGCCAAGGTGGCCGAGCTCCGGTCGCTCAGCAGCGACGGCTCGAACGTGTCCATCGCCGAGGAGATCGGCCGCCTCGAGCAGAAAGCCAAACAGCTCCTCGCCGAGACCTACGCCAAGCTCAATCCGTGGCAGAAGACGATGGTTGCCCGGGTCTCGGAGCGGCCGCACTGCCTCGACTACGTGGGCGGGCTGATCGAGGATTTCACTACACTTGCCGGCGATCGGTACTACGCCGAGGATGCGGCCATCGTCGGGGGGCTCGGGACGTTCCGCGGGCGCGGCGTGATGGTGATCGGGCACGAGAAGGGCCACGACACCGAAAGCCGCATCAAGCACAACTTCGGCATGGCGCGGCCGGAAGGCTATCGCAAGGCCGTCCGGCTGATGGAGATGGCCGACCGGTTCGGGCTCGCCGTAATCTCGCTCGTCGACACGGCCGGCGCCTATCCGGGTGTCGGCGCCGAGGAGCGGGGACAGGCCGAGGCAATCGCCCGATCGATCGACTGCTGCCTGTCGCTCGGCGTGCCGATGGTGACCGTGATCATCGGCGAAGGTGGATCGGGCGGTGCCATCGCCATCGCGACCGCGAACCGGATCCTCATGCTGGAGCACTCGATCTATACCGTGGCCTCGCCGGAGGCCGCGGCAGCGATCCTCTGGCGCGACAAGGGCAAGGCGATCGACGCGGCGACCAGCATGCGCATCACGGCGCAGGACCTGATGGACCTCAAGGTCATCGACGAAATCATCCCGGAGCCCGTCGGCGGTGCGCACCGCGACAAGGCCGAGACGATTTCGCGGGCCGGCGCGGCGATCGAGAAAGCGTTGAAGTCGTTCGACGGGCTCAGCGCCGACGAACTCCGTGAGCATCGGGCCGAGCGGTTCATGAAGATGGGCCGGTCGATCTGACGTGATGCGAACGCGCGACTCGGACGTGTCGGGCGGTACCAAATTGCGCTAGGAAGGGCTAGGCGCATGCGCCGTCGTGGCCGCCAGCGCCGCCATAGCCGAAAGTGATGAGGGGCCCGACGTCCCATGGTTCTCGTTCTCGACAGCACGCCGTCTCCCGCTACATCCCCGGATGCAGCGCCAGCCTTGCCGACACTCGCGGGGCGGGGGAGCGAAGGACTGCGCGCGGCGCTTGCGGACGTGGGGGTGCCCGAGAAGCAGCTCCGGATGCGGGTCGAGCAGCTCTGGAGCTGGCTCTACGTGCGAGGGATCACGTCGTTCGACCAGATGACAGACGTGTCGAAGGATCTGCGCGGCCGGCTGTCTGCGAAGTACTCGCTCGCGCGGCCGGAGATCGTGTCCGAGCAGGTGTCGAGCGATGGAACGCGCAAGTGGTTGATCCGGTTGCCGAAACGGGGGCATGAGACGGCCGCGCCGGAGATCGAGACGGTCTACATCCCGGAAAGTGATCGCGGCACGCTGTGCATCTCGAGCCAGGTGGGCTGCACGCTCAACTGCTCGTTCTGCCATACGGGCACGCAGAAGCTCGTTCGCAACCTCGAAGCCGAAGAGATCGTCGCGCAGATCCTGATCGCGCGCGACCGCATCGGTGACTGGCCCGGCGCAGAGGCGCCCGACGATGGCGGCATGCTGCCGCTCGCGGAGCGCAAGATCACCAACATCGTGCTGATGGGCATGGGTGAGCCGCTCTACAATTTCGAGAACGTGCGCGCGGCCATCGAGGTTGCCGCAGACGGCGACGGCCTCGCGTTTTCGAAGCGGCGGATCACGCTCTCGACGTCGGGCGTGGTGCCGGAAATTCCGCGCTGGGGGCTCGAGGCGGGCACGATGCTCGCGATCTCGCTGCACGCGGTGACCGACAAGCTCCGCGACGAACTGGTTCCGATCAACAAGAAGTATCCGATCGCCGAGCTGCTCGAGGCGTGCCGCAACTATCCCGGTCTCTCGAATGCGCGGCGGATCACGTTCGAATACGTGATGCTGAAGGGCGTCAACGACAGTCTCGCCGATGCCCGAGCGCTCGTGCGGCTGCTGGCTGGCATTCCGGCCAAGATCAACCTCATTCCATTCAATCCGTGGCCGGGAACCCGATACGAGTGCTCGGAATGGGAGCAGATCGAGAAGTTCGCCGACGTCGTCAACCGGGCGGGCTATGCCTCGCCCGTGCGCACACCACGCGGTCGCGATATTCTTGCGGCGTGTGGGCAGCTCAAGTCCGAGAGCCAGAAGCTCCGGGCGAGCCAGCGCAGTCCGAACGGCGGCGCTCAGACCGACGCGAGCGACGAGGGCAGCGACGCATGATGCGGGCGCTCGGCCGCCTGATCCTGGTCCCGCTGGGGCTTCTTCTCGGTGCCCTCGCGGCGCTGGGCGTGCTGTTGACGCTGGGGCTCGAGGCCACGACACATGCCGTCTCCTCGATCGGAGACAACGTCGACCAGATTCTCGTGCTGATGGACCTCGGGTTCGGGGTCATCAGCGTCGTCGCGGCCGCGAGTATCGTGCCTGCCCTGCTGGTGGTGATCGTCGGCGAGATCGGGCGCATTCGCAGCGCGCTCTATTATGTGCTGGGCGGCGGCATCGCCATGGCGGTCATCCCGGCTTTGGCAAAGGTCGGCGGTGGGGCACCGATCGCGACGGGCAACGCACGTCTGTGGACGATCTTCGCGACGGCGGGGTTTGCTGGCGGGCTGGTCTACTGGCTGGTGGCGGGGCGACGCGCCTGATCGGCCACAGGGAGCGTCTGCCGGATCAACCGTATGGCCGCGCATCTTGAGCGCGCCCGCTGCGACCGTGTACCTTCAGCAACGGAGGCCTGAAGTCCAGTTCCCAGCGGGCCAACCATTTGAGGACGACATGCTGCTCAGCGTCATTCGCGTGGTTCTTGGCTTTGCCGTCGCGTGTTTCGCGGCGGCCGTGACAATGGTGTTGTTCGTGCTGACGCCGAGCGAGATCGTGTCATTGCCGCCGGACGTGGCGAGCGACCGGATCGGGCGCGGGATGCAGCTCGCTCAAGCCGTGGCCGTGCAGGTGGCGCTGTTCTCGGCGCCGTTCTTCATCGTGGCAGCTGGCCTCGGAGAGGCACTGCGGAACCGGAACTGGACGTATTACGTGGTCGCGGCGCTCGTGATCGCGGGGTTCGCCTTCTTGGCGCAGCTCTCGACCGAGCGGACCGGACAATCGACGATCCTCAACAATTACGCGCTCATCGCGTTCCTGACCTCGGGCTTCGTCAGCGGTCTCTGCTATTGGATGGTCAGTGGGCGACGGGCCGGCGGGCGACGCGTGGACGGGTCCGATACGTCGTCGCGCAGGGTTCATCCGCGATCGGCGCCGACGCCGTCCGCCGTCGATGTGTCCGAGGCGCCCGACGGGCAGAAGGCTTGACCGCGTTCTCAGCCTGAGAGCAAGATTGCTGCACTGCACAAATTCTGTTATTCTCCCCGCGAAATCAGGGCGAGGAGTGATCATGTTCAACCCTTTCGAGCTGCAGGCGCAGTTGATGCAGCAGTGGCTCTCGATGGCCCAGGCCATGACGTCCGCGTCCACTTCGGCGTTCACCGCCATGAGCCAGCAGGCCGCTTCGAACTGGTCCGTCGCCTTTGCGCAGGCGATGCAACCGCAGCTGGGGCCATTCGCCGCTTTCCAGGCTTCTCCAGGGGGGGCGTGGCCGATGGCGATGCCGGCAGGTCCCGCCGCCTTTGCGTTCAATCCGTTCGCACTCCAGCAGCCGATGGGGTGGCCGCCGTCTCCCTGGCCGTTCGCAATGGGCAGCAATCCGTGGATGGCTTTCGGGATGATGCCGCAAGCGTCCTTCATGACGCCGTTCGCCGCGGTCGGGCCGATGGCATGGATGAATCTCTGGGCGCGTGGCCCGATGGGTTTCACGGCACCCTGGATGCCGATGTCCTCGCCGGTGCGCAACCCCGCGCAGGACCTGATGGAGCAGGCCGCCGCGACCTATCGTTCGGTCAGTGGCTATGCCGTGGCGGCCGTGCTCGGGCCGCTCGGTACGGCCGTGCAGCCAAAGTCGCCCGGCGATGCGCCGTGGTGGCAGCTCCCGCCCCCCAAGCGTCGGGATCTCAACTGAGCAAGCGGCTCGTCAGCGGCGCTCGATCCGAGGATCGGCGCGCAGTTACATCGACGCGCCGACGACGAGTGTCCAGAACGTCTTGAATTCTGTTTTCGGTTCGTGGACGAGGGCAATGCCCATGTGGTCCGCGTCGGCCAGCAACAGGTTCTTGTTGTGGCCCGGGCTTTCCTTCCAGCCCTTCAGGACTTCCTCGAAGCTGACCTGGCCCGTGCCGACGTTCTCGGCCGCCAGCTTGGCGTTATAGCCGCTGCGCTTGACCCGATCCCATGGATTGGAACCGTCCGAGCCGAAATGCGAGATCCGATCCCACTTCGCCAGATCGCGGGAATGGTTCTTGGCTGCGGCGGTCAGCGTCGCATCCAGGCGGAGCGGCTTCAGCCCCTTCTCGCGGCGATAGGCATTGATGAGGTCGCGAGCTTGTTCCGGATTGAGAGCGGTCCCGGTAAAGTCGCGATCAGACAAGGCCCCGGATGGAGCTTTCTCATAGGTTCCGCGGGGCGCCCGGTCGTCGAGGCTCGCGAGGCGGTCGTTGGCATTGGCTGGCGATGTGCGGCGGGTGCCCGGCGGTTCGCCACCCAGAGCGCCTTGCCGAACCAGCCGCGGATTGGCCGGTCGGGCCGACACATCCTGATCCGTCATGCCGAGAGAGAGATTGCTGGACGACTGGCTGCAGCCCGTAACGGCGAGGCCGAGCGCGATCGCCACAAGGACGCGGGACATCAGGGGAATCCTCAACGACTCATACGCAACAACTTTGCAGTGAGGATTGCAGGTTTCGGTTAACCCGCCGTTAAGGCTGACAGGTGTGCCACTTCCGAACGATCGCCAGTTCGACACGTGGTATCCCCCGAACGCAAGGCCCGAACCCGCCCAACGCGACAGCGCCGGCCCGCCGCGGTTTTCGAGCGACACTTGATTTCCTGCCAGGGCGTCAGTGAGCGCCCACTTCATGTCGCCAATTGGGCGTCGATCATCGCTTCGCCACAATCGAATCCGTCGCGAGGCGGCATCAGTCCCCCGGCATTCACGGTCGGCGGGATACGCAACACTTGGCCTCAGGCCGATCCTTCCCCACAATGCACGAACCCTCCGGTGATTCGCGCGTACGGCCGGCCCCGACGGTGGGGAGGCCGAAGGAGACGATCGGTCGTCAGGCTCACTGCCCGACGCGTCGAAGGAGCCGCGCATCATGACTGAGCAAGGGCCGCAGGGCATGTCGCCCGCCGACCCGGCCACCGAAGCGCAACGAATCGCAGGCACCGTGCTGGTGCGTATCGCCGTGGATACCGCCGACGAAACGGCGGTGGCGCGCGACGTGCTGCCACTCATGGGGCCGCAGGCTGCCGCCGATATCGGTCGGATCGAAGTTGCGCGGCTGGTGGCGGCCTTGGTCGCCGGTGGGCTCGCCGAGCGGAGTGACGAACAGCTGCGCGCAACGGCTCGCGGACTGGCGGCGGCGCTGGAATTTCTCGGCGCAAAGAAGGGCCTTCCGGCGACATGGCAAGCGGCGCGCGACGTCAGCCTCGTTGCAAAGGCGCTCGATCTGACGGCAGGACCACAGAACCGGCTCAAGCTGCTCGGGAAGGCAGATGGACTGCGCGTGCTGCTCGTCGCGCATCGCTTCAATCTCAAGATCAAGGGCTTGCCGACGGCGTCGCGGGTGAGGTCGGCGCTGGCCGGCATCGCGCTGGAGCAAGCGTTCGGCAATCGCAACGGTCAGGCCGTCACCGGAAAGTCCGTTCTGCCGCCCAAGGCCGGCCGTATGCTCGCCGGGCAGCTGTCGACATCCGGTCGCGAGTTCGGCACCGACGGACGGTTGATGGCGGCGCTGGCGGCCGAGGCCGTGGGGCTCCGGCGGGGCGATCTCGCAGGGCTTCGGTTGGCGGTTCTGCGGCGCTTCCTCGGCCGTGGTGAGGCGCCGGTCTCGCAAGACAGCCGTCGGTCGCGCATGCGCCGCGCCGATCGTCGGCGGGCCCTGGGTGAGAAGGCGGGCCTCGGCGGGCCTCGGCCGACCACGGTGCAGCGTGCATCCGGCAGCAGGATACCGGCGGCGGGTGTGGCCCAGGGCAATGCGGCAGAGCGGCCCGACCCCGAAGCGTTCGCCGAGGCTGTGCTGGCAGCAACGGCGGAGACGGCCGAGGGATGGGCTGGCAATCGGAAAGCCTTCATCTCGAAGGTCTGGGACGTCCTCTGTGCCCGTCATGCCGAGTGGGCGCTCACCGAAATCGAATTCAAGTGCATGCTGACAGAGGCGCATCGGACCGGGCTCATCGCGCTCGCCAATGCCGATCTGAAGGACAAACGTGCGCTCAAGGAACTGCAGGACTCGGCGGTCGTCTACAAGAACACCGTCTGGCACTACGTCCGTGCAGCCGACTGAGCGCGTCAACATCGTGGGCAAGGAAAGAGAGCCGATGCATTCCGATGCACAGAAGGCGTTGCCAGTCGAAGGGCTCGCTGCTGCCTTCGAGCATTCCATCACGTGGGAAGACGACGTGTGGAGCGCGGATCCCGTCGATGTCGAGCTGGTGCATCAGCCGGCGCGCCGCAAGTTCGCCGATACGCTGAAGGCCGTGCGGACCGGCAAGGGTCACAGCCAGTCACGCATCCTCCTCTTCCACGGGCAGTCGGGCGCCGGCAAGACGCATCTCATTCGGGCGATCCGGACGGCGTCGCATCGCGATTGCACGGCCTATTTCGGCTATGCGCAGATGACGCCCGATATCGCGAGCTACTCCGATTACTATCTGAAGCGGCTCGTCAATTCTCTCGAGAAGCCCTACGATCCCGACCGTGGCGGAGAAAGCGCGCTGACGCGGCTGACGAACCGGCTCGTCGAAGATTCCGCCGTACTGCCGGTCGAGGAGCTCGAGGCGCTCCGTGAGGCGCAGCTCGACGACGATGAGCTGGCGCGCTTCGTGATGCAGCTCGCCGACGATATCGTCGGGAGCGACAAGTTCGAGGCGGCCCAGCTCGACATCAACATGGTGCGGGCGCTGCTCTATCTGCAGCGCGGCGATCCGCGGATCGATCAGCGGGTGCGACAGTACCTGCACGGGCGCCCGCTCAACGATCTGGCGCGGGCGATCGTGCCGGCTCTGGACCCGATCACGGGCGACGGGCGCTCGTTCGACATCATCGAGAGCCTGGGCCGGCTGGTCTGGGCCGTGGACGAGGCATCGCTCGTCTACTGCATCGATCAGGTGGAAGACCTGAGGTTCTTCGACGATCCGGAAGAGCGCTTCCAGAAGGCCGTCAGGGACCTCATCCAGATCGCCAACCGGGTGCCGACGTCGATCATCGTGATCTCGTGTCTCGGCGACTTCTACGATCAGGTGCGGGGCGTGCTGGCGCAATCCTACATCGACCGTATCGAGAAGGCGGGGCCGGTGGCGCTGCTCGAGGCACGGACCCCGGCCGAAGCGCGGATGATCATCTCGAAGCGGCTGGAGCACGAGGCCGCACGGAGCAACATCACGCTGCCGGCTGATCCGACGCAGTTCTTCGGGCCGCAATTCTTCGAGGAGTTCGGCGGTCTGTCGACGCGCCGGCTGCTCGAGCATGCCCAAAGCCGGCTGCTTGCCAAGATCAACGGAGAAAGCGACCCGGACGAGGCGGGGCAGCCCGCTGCAGCCGACGACGGGGCCGGGTTCCTGTCGACGCTCGCCGCGGCGCTCGGGCTCGCGGATCCGACGTCTTCGACACCTCCCGCATCGACCGGCAGCTTCGCCGCCCCGGGCCAGATGGGCGGTGCCATAGACTTCCAGCGGCTCTGGGACCGTTTCCAGGGCGAATCCGAGGCCGAGATGCCGGCCAGCGATCACGACCTTCTGGACGTGCTGTCCGGGGCACTGACCGCTGCATCCGACGAGTGGCGCGGGCAGCTCCGCGTCGTCGTCACGCGGCTCGCATTCGGCGACGAGCTGCCGGGCCTGGATCTTCAGGTGCTGCAGGGCACGATGGTCGTTCAGGACGCGCGGGTGTTCATCTGCAATCGCCCGACGCAAGGTGGTGGCCTCAAGCGCCAGCTCGACAAGGCGCTGATGTCGATGAAGAATCGGCAGTGCTACATGCTGCGCGCGTCCGACTTCCCGCCCAACCGCAAGAACCAGACGGCGCAGGCGTTCCGCCGGTTCCGCGAATCCGGCGGGCGCTCGCTGCTGGTGCCGATCCCCGAGTGGGAGCGGATGATCACGGTGCGCGAGTTCCATGCGCGCAACAAGCATCAGTCCGGGTTCGGCGACTGGATGGGGGACGCGAAACTCCTGTCCGGGCTGTTGCCGATCATCCAGCTCCTGCGCCTCGATCTGCTCGGCCGACAGGCGATGCGGGTGGAGGCGTCACCGCCGCTCGAGACGACCGCGCGACACGAGCCGGTCGCCACGCGCGCAGAGGCACCGGCCGTGATCGCTCCGCCGCAGGTCCCCGTCCGTATGCCCCGGGACGCTGATGCAACCGGATGGACGCCGGCGCCAAGCCTGCCGATGGCGTCGAAGGATCTGCTGGCCGACTGGACAGGGTGGTCCAGCCCTGGTTCGCCACCGGCCGTCGAGGCGGCGGTCCAGGCGGAGAAACCCGAGGAGGAACTCCAGCTCACCGACATTCTCGACGAGAATGCGACGGATGCTTCGAGCATTCTGGCCGGGCGTGAGATCAATGGCCGATCGAAGCTGATCACACTCAACAAGAGCGTTCTGAAGAGACATGCGGCCGTGCTCGGTGGCTCGGGTTCGGGCAAGACCACGCTGGCGCTGTCACTGATCGAGCAACTGCTGCTTCGCGGCGTGCCGGCGATCCTGATCGACCGGAAAGGCGATCTCGCATCGTACGCCAATCCCGAAGTCTGGCGGGCCAACGAAAGCGATTACAGCGACCGGCGGGGCGATCGCGAGAAGCTTGCCGACTCGATCGACGTCGCCGTCTATACGCCGGGGCGGGCGTCGGGGCGGCCGATCTCGATCACACTGTTGCCCAACGGCATGAACGAGCTGCCGGAGCACGAGCAGCAATTGCTCGCGAACCTGTCGGCAGCCGCCATGGGCGACATGCTGCATCTGAAGAACTCGGCCACACACCAGAGACAGTCAGGCACACTCTCGGTGGCCCTGAAAATTCTGGGCAGCAGGTCCTCGAAGGAGGTGACGCTCGGCGATCTGATCAATCTCCTCGAGGAGGAAGATCCGGAGCTGACGGAACTGACGCAGCGAATGGACCCGTCAGGGCGCATCCGGCGTGATCTGATCGGTCAGCTCGACTCGCTCCGGCATCGCAATTCGTCGCTGTTCGAGGGCGGCGGCGAGCGGCTCAGCATGGAAGCGCTGCTGGGTCTCGGTCCCTATGCCCGCAGTGACGGGCGGACGCGGCTTTCGGTCATCTACACCGGCTTCCTCGGCGACAACGAGAACATCCTGTTCTGGGTCTCGCAGTTCCTTTCCGAGGCACTGCGCTTCTGTCAGCGCAATCCTAACGATCAGCTGCAGGCTGTCGTCATGTTCGACGAAGCTGATCTCTACATCCCGGCGAACGCCAAGCCGGCCACTGCCGAACCGCTCCAGAGCCTGCTCAAGCGGGCACGGTCTGCGGGACTCGGGATCATGCTCGCCACCCAGTCGCCGGGCGATCTCGACTACAAGAGCCGCGACCAGATCACGAGCTGGTTCATCGGGCGGGTGCGCGAGGACACGGCGCTGAAGAAGCTCAAGTCGGCGTTCCAGTCGGAATCCGGGCTCGATGCGGCAGCCGTGCTGCCGAGCCAGACGGTCGGCGAGTTCCATCTGGTGCAGGAGGGCGTCGTGCGGGCGCTGAAGGCGCAGCGGTCGCTGATCCAGGCCGAGCAGGTGCCGTTCGACCGCATCGAGCAACTGGCGCATGAAACAAAGGGCGCCGACGAGAAGCAGCTGAAGCTGTTCGCCTAGCCGCATCGGCCCAGAACCTGAAACGAGAAAGAGCCAGTCCCGATGGGGCTGGCTCTTTGGGTATCGTCACGATCGGCCGCGCGGGCGGCTACTTCGATTCGGGTTCTTCCGGCTTCATTTCGCCAAGTGAGGCGACGAGCTGGGCAAGGCTATCGATGAATGCGTCCCGGCGCGCTTGCGGAAGCGATTTCAGGAGGCGGCTTTCAACGCGCTCGGAGGCTGGCTCGGCGGCCTTCAGCGCGTCCTTCCCGGACTGGGTGAGGCGGACGGCATACGCGCGGGCATCGACCCGTGACCGCCGGCGCGCGATCAGGCCGCGGGCAACAAGACGCTTCACGATATCGGCCAAGGTCGAGCGGTCGATGCCCGTTTCGTTGACGATATCGGTCTGACTTGCCGTCTCGCGCCTCTGGAGCACTCTCAGGACCGCGAATTGCCGTGGCGTCAGCGGCGATCCGGCCATTTCGGCCGTGAACATCTCGTCGGCAACCTGACCCGCCCGATGAAGTAGGTGCAACATGGAGTCCGTCAACGGCCCGGGTTCGAAGCTCGCCATATATTTGTCCTTCCATCAGACTTCGGGTGGCGGATGCTCTGACTGCGGATCGTGAGGAGATATCCGGCACGCACCGCAAAGCTCTCGCGCTGCGTCGCGCGGGAGCCTAGATCGCGTATGTGATTATTGACACAGTCATTGGTGTCGAACCACGAAAAAGTGTTTTTTGCAGTGATCAGTAATCGGATTCAACCTGCCTACTCTTCAAGCATGAGGCGACGGGATCGCGAGAAATAATCGCGTCGAATCAGGATGATCAGCACCCACGCGGTCGCCACGATCAGCGCCGCCGGATGGAAAAACCAGGCCATGGCGGCAATCGCATAATAGAACGCGCGCAATCCCGTGTTGGCATGATTGGCTGCGAGGCCGATGAGCCGCGCCGTGCGCTGCGAATGAGAGAGGCATGCGTCACGTGTGCCAGGCTCCAGGATCGGCGTCGCACCGATCATGATCGCCGTATAGTGCGACAGTCGGAACGCCCAGGCAAACTTGAAGAACGCGAACACGAAAATGGCCATCAACAGGAGCACTTTCAGCTCGAACAGCACCGGTGAGGACGGCAGGACGGCCGGCAGACGCTCGAGCAGTGATTGCACTTTTTCGCCCGAGCCGAGCATGGCGGCCAGGCCGCCGATAATGATCGCCGATGTGGAGGCGAAAAACGCGTTGCCCTGCGCCAAGCCGCCGAGGAGGTGAGCGTCGACGATGCGGACGTCGCGCAACGCCATGTTCTGCATCCAGCGCTCGCGCTGGCGCTGGACGGCGCCCGAAATGCTCCGGCGCTCCAGGGATGGCAACGCTGCCACATAGCCGTAACCCAGAAAGCACACGAGGTAGAGCGCGATCGCGCAGGCGTCGAGAGACGTGATCACGATGTCGTTCGGCAGGGGGGAGCTCACGGTGTGGTCCTTTCGAGGGTCTCGTCAGGCCCGTGGCCTGTGGCCCAGCTCCGCCTCACGCATGCGGTCCAGCGCGCCCTGCAGGATGAGGGTCGCAGCCAGCTTGTCGATGACCTCGGCGCGACGGCGGCGCGTGGCGTCGGCCTCGATCAGCATTCTCTCCGCCTCGGCCGTCGTCAGGCGCTCGTCCCAGAACGCGATCGGCAAGGGTGTCAGTGCCGCCAGGTTGCGGGCGAAGGCGCGGGTCGCCTGTGAGCGCGGGCCTTCGGTGCCGTCGAGATTGAGCGGCAGGCCGATGACGAAACCGCCAACGCCATGGCCAGAGGCGATCTCGAGGAGGCGGGCGCCATCGACCTTGAACTTGGTTCTGCGGATCGTTTCGAGTGCCGAGGCGATCATGCGCGAGACATCGGACAGAGCGAGGCCGAGCGACTTGGTGCCGACATCGATGCCGATCAACCTCGCGCCCTTCGGCAGCGCGGCGGCAAACATTTCGATCGGAAGGACCCCTCCGGGGGGCGGCGCGGCAGCTTGGCATTGGTCGTCGTTCATGGCGCCCTTATATTGCCGTCACGGCTTCCCTTCCACCGCATCGTTACGGAGCGCACAGATGAAGATCACGTGGTTCGGCCATTCCTGCTTCCGCGTCGAGACCGGCAGCAGCGTCCTGCTCATCGATCCCTTCCTGAAGGGCAATCCGACGTTCCAGGCGTCCGGTGTCGCATTCGAGGCAGCGACGAAGGGCGTGACACACGTGGCGATCACGCATGGCCACGACGACCACATCGGCGATGCCGGGGAGATCTGCAAGGCAACCGGCGCGCCACTATTCGCGACCTACGAGCTCGCACTCCACGTGAAGGAGAAGGGCGCGGAAACGATCCAGCCGATGAACACCGGCGGCAGCGTCGCCGACAAGGATTTCGAGCTCACACTGGTGAATGCGCTGCATTCGTCGTCTTCGGGCGGGACATACCTCGGCAATCCGAACGGCATCGTGCTCAAGACGAAGGAAGGCAAGACGGTCTATCACATGGGCGATACGGACATGTTCGCCGGCATGGGACTGATCAGCGAGTTCCATCAGCCGGACATCGGGATCGTGCCGATCGGTGATCGCTTCACGATGGGCGCCAAGGCGGCGGCGTTCGCCTGCAAGAAATTCTTCAAGTTCAAGACGATCATCCCCTGCCACTACGGCACGTTCCCGGGGATGCTCGATCCTGACGCCTCCAAGTTCCAGGCGGAGATGAGCGGGCACAACGTCGTCGCGCCCAAGGTGGGCGAGACGATCACGGTCTGAACTCCCACACCCAACGATAGACCAGGGGCTTCGCGACGGGCGGCTCGCGCGTGTTCGACTCGCGGCCGCTCTCGTTCTGTCCGGAGTGAGCACGATGCAGGATACCGTTCCCACTGCGGGCGAGGGTGCGGCCGAGGCGGCGCGAGCCGACCCCGGTGTCAAGGCCGTGGCGGCATTGGCCGTGTTCACCGCGACGACGTTCCTGTCGGCACTGCTGCTCTTTTCCGTGCAGCCGATGTTCGCAAAGATGGTGCTGCCTATCCTCGGTGGGTCGCCGTCGGTGTGGGCCGTGGCGATGGTGTTCTTCCAGGCGACTCTGCTCGCCGGGTACTGCTATGCACACTTCCTGATCAAGTGGGCGTCGCCACGGGTCGGAGCGATTGCGCATCTCGGGTTCAGCGCTGCCGCCATCCTCGCCCTGCCGATCGGCGTGCCGACGAGCCTCGGCGAGCCGCCGCCGGGCGATCCAGCGCTATGGCAGCTCGGCCTCTTCGCGGCTGGCGTGGGGCTGCCGTTTCTCGCCGTGTCCGCGAATGCGCCACTTCTGCAGGCGTGGTTCGCCGCCTCCGGTCACCCGCATGCGCGAGATCCGTACTTCCTCTATGGCGCCAGCAATCTCGGCAGTCTCATCGCGTTGCTCGCCTATCCGCTTGTGCTCGAGCCGGCATTCGGCGTGAGCGCGCTCGCGAAAATCTGGGCCGCCGGGTTCGTGGCGCTCGTCGCCGCGCTGGCGCTGACCGTCCTCTCGGTCCGGCGCGATGACGGGATCGTGCGTGCGGTGCGCGATGGCGAAAGCCCGGCGCCACCGCCGTCGTTCGCGCGGCACGTCGGGTGGGTGGGGCTCGCCTTCGTGCCCTCCGCGCTGCTCACGGCCTTTACGACGCATATCACGATGGATGTCGCATCGGCGCCGCTGCTGTGGGTCATTCCGCTCGCCGTTTATCTGTTGACGTTCGTCCTCGTGTTCCGGGACAAGCCGATCGCGCTGGTGCCGGCGGCGCTGGTGGTGGCGCTCGGCACGGCAGCCATCGTGCCGTTTCTCGGCAAGCGCCTTTTCGACGTGGAAGTCAGCGGAAACGGGCGGCTCATCGCTGGCGTCGTGGCCGCGATCGGCTTCGTGATCGTGCTCCGGTTCGTACTGCGCGCGTCGTCCATGGCCGGGATGCGGGCCGTGCACGTTGCAGCGCTGATCCTCGCCCTTCTGGCGCTCTCTCAGACCGAGCACGAGGGTTGGTTCGTGACGGCCTACACGGGTCTCGCGGTGTTCTTCGCTGCAACGATGGTTGCGCACCGCACGCTCTACGAGACACGGCCTCCGGCCAGTCGGTTGACGGAGTTCTATCTCCTGATGTCGCTCGGCGGTGTGCTCGGCGGGCTCTTTGCGGCGCTGATCGCGCCGCGGCTCTTCTCGCAGATCCTCGAGTATCCGATTCTGCTGGCGCTCTCGATGGCGTGCCGCCCGGGCGCGTTGAGCTTCAGCTTCGCCAAGGAAAAACGCGACGAGTTGATGTCGTCTTGGCTCGTGCTCGCGGGCGCCATACTCGCCTATCTCTGGCTGCCGATGCTGGTACGGCTGCTGCCAGCCTACGACAGCGCGGATTGGCCCGCGTCGGCCTGGTGGGTGCGGTGGATCATCGATGGCTATGCCTCGATCCGGCTGGCGACGATCGAGTGGGGGCCGACGGCGGTCCTGACGTTTGCTTTCGCGCTGGCGATGGTGGCGCTGTGGCGCAGCCCCAGCCGGCAACTGATCGCCGCGCTCGGCATGTGTGCGGCTGTGGTGACGCTGCCTTCGAGCGTCAAGCGATCTGATGCGCAGCGCAGCTATTTCGGCGTCTACCGGGTCTATCCCAACGGGCAGTACAACATACTCACGCATGGCACGACGCTGCACGGGGCGCAGCGTGTCCGCGACGAAAACGGGGCGGCTGTCGACGATCCGACGCCTGGCACCTACTACTACCCGGATAGCCCAATGGCGCGGTCCATCTTGACGGCGCGGCAGAACGTGACGGCCAAAGGTGGCACCGGCCGCTTCGGAGTCATCGGTCTCGGTACGGGGTCGCTCGCCTGTCTCGCTGCCAAGGACGAGAAATGGCGCTTCTTCGAGATCGACCCGCTGATGGTGAGCATCGCGACCAACCCCAACCTCTTCAGTTATCTCGAAAGCTGCCAGCCACAGCCACCCGATATCGTGATCGGCGATGCACGGCTGACTTTGGCCAAGGAGCCGGAGGGGGCGTTCGACCTGCTGATCGTCGATGCGTTCACGTCCGATGCCGTGCCGATCCATCTGATGACCGTCGAAGCGATGCGCCTCTACACGGCACGGACGAGCCCGAACGGCGTCGCGGTGCTGCACATCTCCAACCGCTACCTCGATCTCGATGCGGTGCTCTCGGCCAATATGGCCCTGATCGACGGGCTTCATGGCGTGCTGATCACCGACGATGATGCCGACGGCAGCTATGCGCAGACGTCCTCGACCATTGCCGTGTTCGCGAAGTCAGCGGAGGCGCTGGCGCCGTTCCGCGCGCTCAAGGGTATGCGGGAGCTCGATGCCAAGGGACTTCGGCCTTGGACCGACGACTATTCGGACATCATCGCGCCTTTTCTTTCGCGCGTGCTGAACTAGGCCGGAGCGCGTCCCGCTCAGATACGAACGGGGGAGCCGAACTCGGCGGCTTCCACGACCTCGGCCGAAAGGGTGCGCAGAACGGCCTTGTCGTCGTCGATCGTCAGCGCGGCCTCGGCACGCGACAAGGCTTGTCGCGCGTGATGGGCGGCGGCCGGTCCCAGGTCGCGCGGGAAAGCGACCGCCAGAGCCAGCAGCGCTTTCTGGAGGCGGACGTGAACCTCGACAAGCGATGCACCGTCGCGGGCGATCGGAAGGAACAGGTCGTCGAACAGATCGCGGGCCGCGAGCGGGGGCATCCAGAGCTTCGGGTACTTGACCTCCGGCTCGGCACGCTGCTGCCACATGGACAGCAGTCGTACGCCGCGACCGAGGATATCGATGGCCGTGCCGGGATCATTGACGGCGGGCGAGAGCGCGCGGGAGGCAATCTCCGCCAGTACGATCAGGCCAAAACGAGGGTCCTGGGAGAAGTCCCGGCTGTCGCCGACAGTAAACGACTTCCGGATGTCCTCGGCGCATTCGTCGTCGACGGTCGCGGCGTCGACGTAGGCCAACGGTGCGGAGCCGTGCACGAACGCTCCCGGCGGGGCGACCACCACGATGCGGTGCGCGTCGATGGCCTCGGCGGCCGACGACAACATGCCGAGATCGACGTGCTGCACGTACCCCGCGCGCGCGGCAAAGACCGGCGTGGCACTCTCGGGCAGCGCCTTGCCGTCGTAGCGGTTGGCGCCCATGTAGGGGTCGGCAAGGCGGGCCTCCAGCACGTCCGCCGATGCCTTCTCGACGCGCTGGATGGTATCGGTCAGGCGGCCGAAGCGGCGCAGGAGCTCGATCCAGCGGATGAAGGTGACGAAGATCACGACGATCACGCCGAGCGTGACCAGGAACAGTCCAAGACGGCCTTCCTCGCCATAAGCGCCTGCCTTGAGGGCGATGATCGCGACGAGGCTGTAAAGGAAGGCTCCGAGGAATGTCGCGAGCGAGCTTTGTGTCGTCGTGTCCGACAACAGGATCTGGGTGGCGCGCGGGGTGACGCTGCTGGCCGCGGCGGCGTAGGCCGAGACCATGATGCCGAGCGAAAACGTCGTGACGGAGAGCATGCTCGAGGCAATGATGGTGAGGATCGTCTCGAGGGCGTCGGCGCCGATGTTGATCGCCAGCTGGCGCGGCACCCACGGCGAAACTGCGCGGGAGGCCAGGGAGGCGACACCGCCGGCGACCGCGAACAGGGCGGCCCGAAACCACATCTGGCGAGCGAGGCGCCGAAGCTGCCAGATCCACTTCGACGACATGGGGTGCTCCAACGCAGGTTGGAAGCGGCGCGTGGACGGTTGAGCCAAACGGCGCTGCCGGTGATGTCAGGCGAGGTCGCGATCCTCGAAACGGTACCGTGTGGAGCAGAACTCGCAGGTGACGGTTATGTTCCCGTCGTTCTCGCGCATGTCGGCCAACTCTTCCGGTGTGAAGCCGCGCAGGAAGCCTTCGATGCGGGCGCGCGAGCATCGGCAGCGCGCGGCGATGCGCGTCTCCTCACCGACGCGCACGCCTTCCTCATGAAACAAGCGCATGAGCAGGCGCTCGGGCGATAGCGTCGGGTCGATCAGTTCGTGCTGTTCGACGGTGGACGCGAGTGTGGCCACGCGAAGCCAGTCATCGTCGTCCTCGCCATGAAGGCGGGCGTCGCGCTCCTCGGCCGTTTCGTCCGGCCGCGGATCCCCGCCGAGCCGAGGGACATGCTGCAGGATCAGGCCGCCAGCCCGCCAGAGCCACGGTTTCGCGCCCGGCGCCGTGCCGCCGAGCATCTGGCGTGCCACAGCGAGGCGGATCAACGTCGGCAACTGCTCCGACTGGCGGAAATAGGCATGGGCTGCATCGGTCAGCGTGCCGCCGTCGAGGGACACGATGCCCTGGTGGCTGGCGATGTCGCCGCCGGGGTCGATGGTCATCGCGAGGCGGCCAACGCCGAGGAGATCGCCCGATAAAACCTGCGAGCCGGACCGGGCCAGCTCGGCCACCTTGTCGGCCGCGAAGCTCGCGTAGCCGCGGATGGCGCCCGGGGCGTCGTAGTGCACGACGAGAAAGCCGAGCGGGCCGTCCGTCTTGGTCTGGACGATCAACCGGCCGCCGGGGCGCAAGGGATGGCCGAGCAACGCGGTCAGTGCCAGCGCCTCGCCGAGCGTGGCACTCACGAGGTCCGGGTAGTCGTGGGCAGCCAGCACGCGGTCGACAGACGGACCCAGACGGGCAATCCGGCCCGACACGCGCGAGCGCACCGTCCCGAACGGAAGGACGATGTCGTCTTCGCTGGTCACGCGCGCGGGACGTGACGGCTCCGAAAGTCTTTCAGACATGGTCCGGACTCCTGGCGATGGCTTCCGTCAACGCCGACCGGTCCCGATCTTCACGCGCCGAGGCACCAGGCCAGAATGGCCTTCTGAGCGTGAAGGCGGTTTTCCGCCTCGTCGAAGACGACCGACTGCGGTCCGTCGAGCACGCTGGCGGAGACCTCGAGGCCGCGATAGGCCGGCAGGCAATGCATGAAGATGGCGCCCTTGGCGGCGCGCTTCATGAGATCGTCGTCGACGGCGTAGGGGGACAGCAACTGCTTGCGGCGCTTCTCGTCGGACTGGCCCATGGAGACCCAGGTGTCCGTCACGACGCAATCGGTGCCCTTGACGGCTTCCGCGGCATCATCCGTCAGCGTCACGCGGCCGCCCTCGGCGCGCGCCCATTCGAGGACCTTGGCGTCGGGATTGAGCTGGGGCGGACAGGCGAGGCGGAGCTCGAAGCCGAAGCGGACCGCGGCATGCATCCAGGATACGGCGACGTTGTTGCCGTCACCGACCCAGGCCACCTTGCCACCCTTGATGGGGCCGTGGGTTTCCTCGTAGGTCATGATGTCGGCGATGACCTGGCATGGATGTGACATGTCGGTCAGGCCGTTGATCACGGGAATCGTGGCGTACTTCGCGTACTCGAGAAGCGTTTCGTGCTTGTTGGCACGCAGCATGATGGCGTCGACGTAGCGCGACAGGACGCGCGCGGTATCCGAGATCGGCTCGCCGCGGTTGGTCTGCAAGTCGGAATGATTGAGCGGGATCGACTCGCCGCCGAGCTGGCGCATGGCGACGTCGAACGACACGCGCGTGCGCGTCGACGGCTTTTCGAAGATCATCACCAGCACGGCGTCGGCGATGCCCTTGGGCCGCAGCGCCTTCGGCACGCGCTTGCCCGCCTTCTTCATGGCGTGGCCCATGTCGACGATCCGGCGCAGCTCGCCCGCTGGAATCTGATCGATGTCGAGAAAGTGCCGGATCGCGCGGGCGCGCGACCGGCTGGACTTCGGCGGGGTGCGTGTCAGCACGGGCGCTGCCTTATGCCTTCTGCTTCTTGACTGCGGTGAGCGCACGCGACAGACGCGCGATGCCGTCCTTCATCTCGTCCTCGGTCACGGTCAGCGAGGGCAGCATTCGGATGACGTTGTCGCCGGCCGAGACCGTGAGCAGCTTTTCCGCCGTCGCCGCCTTCATGACGTCGCCCGCCGGAACTTCTGCCTTCAGGCGGATGCCGGCCAGCATGCCGATGCCGCGCACTTCCTCGATGGCGTCCGCGTGCTCGTCCTTCAGGGCAGCCATGAGCTGCTTCAGGCGCAGGCCCTTCTGGCGGATGTCCTCGAGGAAGCCCGGCTCGAGCATCACGTCGAGCACGGCGTTGCCGACGGCGGTCGCGAGCGGATTGCCGCCGAACGTCGAGCCGTGGGTGCCCGGAACCATGCCGCGCGCGGCTTCCTTCGTGGCCAGGAACGCGCCGAGCGGGAAGCCGCCGCCGATGGCCTTGGCGATCGCCATCACGTCCGGACGGATGCCCGACCACTCGTAGTGGAAAAGCTTGCCGGAGCGCGCCATGCCTGACTGGACCTCGTCGAGGACCAGCAGCAGGCCGTGCTTGTCGCAGAGCGCACGGAGGCCGCGCAGGAAATCGTCGGAGATGACGCGCACGCCACCTTCCATCTGGACCGGTTCGAGCATGATGGCGGCCGTTTCGGGACCGATCGCCTTCTCGACGGCATCGAGGTCGTAGCCGACAAGCTGGTCGAAGCCTTCGACTTTCGGACCGAAGCCCTCCAGGTACTTGGCATTGCCGCCTGCCGCCAGCGTGGCGAGAGTGCGGCCGTGGAAGGCGCCTTCGAACGTGATGATGCGATAGCGCTGCGGATTGCCGCCGGCTGCATGATACTTGCGGGCGACCTTGATCGCGCCCTCGCAGGCCTCGGCGCCTGAATTGCAGAAGAAGACACAGTCGGCGAACGTCACCTCGACCAGCCGCTCGGCCAATCGCTCCTGGTTCTTCACGCGATAGAGGTTCGACGTGTGCCAGAGCGTGTTGGCCTGCTCGGTGAGCGCGGCGACCAGCTTGGGATGGCAGTGGCCAAGCGCGTTCACGGCAATGCCGCTCGTGAAGTCGAGATAGCGGTCGCCGGTCGTCGAGATCAGCCAGGACCCCTCTCCTCGCTCGAACACGACGTCCTGGCGGCCGTACGTAGACATCACGGCCGGAGACGGACCCGTTGATGGCGAAGCGGTCGAGACGTGTGACGAATGCGAAGTCGCGGACATTTTCCCGTCCTTTGAGTGGAGCACCTCTGGCGCCAATGAAAAAAGCCGCCAAGGCCGGCGGCTCAAGCGTCGGGACGATAATGCTGTCGCCAGCCGCGTGTCAATGCGTCGCGCATGACAATGGAGCCACGATCGACGGGCTCGGCCGAAGGCCAGCGCCCGGCCCCGGCAATCAGGACACCGGCCGCGTCAAGTCCGCATTCCGTTCTCGCCGAGGTTACACAAAAACATACAGCGAACCGCGAATCGCGTCGTGGCTCAAAAGTCACGGCCGAGCAAAGGTCTGAGCGATCGGAGCCGGTTCAGCTTGTGCAGCCAAAACGGCCTATAGTATTTATGGGCTCAGAAGACACGATATATGGCCTTTAGTTATTTGCCATGGCGTCAAGTGTCTTTTGTCGAGTGGCGCGTATCTGTTCGCATTCAAAGCCACGACAAGCGGCGGCCCAGTCAGTTTTTCGCGTCGCCCAGTCCCAGAGTCCAGTTCCGTCTGCGTTCGTAACCGGCTCGAGGCCGGCCTAACGACATGCTGCGCGTTCGTCGCGCGGCGTCGAGGGCTGCGCGCCTTGCCGGCGATGGTTGGAGTGTGCCTTGCGCACCTCCTTCGCGCTTCTCGCGAGGAAGACGATCCATGAGTTGGAACGACGAGAGAGTCGAGCTGCTGAAAAAGCTTTGGGCCGAAGGGCTCAGCGCAAGCCAGATCGCGGGCCGCATCGGTGCGGTGACGCGGAATGCCGTGATCGGCAAGGTGCACCGACTCGGGCTCTCCGGGCGCGCGACGACGACCCGTATGAAAAGCCACAGGCCACGCACTCGCCAAGTGGTTGCCAAGCGGCCCGTGCCGGCTGCCAAGCCGCGCTTCGCGACCGTCGGCAACACCGCGTTGCGGGCGCTCTACCAGGATGCGGAGCCCTTCGTGGCCCCGATGGAAGAGCTCGACATTCCAATGGCCGAGAGAAAGTCGATCCAGACTCTCGACGAATGCAGCTGCCGTTGGCCGATCGGGGACCCGCAAGACGCCGGGTTCCATTTCTGCGGCAAGAACAAGGTTGCGGGCCTGCCCTATTGTGAATTCCACGCCCGGCGCGCCTTCCAGCCGCCGCAGGCGCGGCGCGGTGGCGGAGTCGGACAGGGCGGTCGCGTCGCCATCCCTGCCACCGTCCAGGCAACGGTCAGTGAGCCGGCCGGCGACGTCGAGACGAAGGCCGATTCCGACGCTCTGGCAAAGGCCTGAAGACCAGCGCCGTCTAACGACGGCGCAAGCAGTCACCTGCGGGGGGTGAGAGCCGGTGATGCCCAACTGGGCGTCGCCGGCTCTATTCGTTCCGGGGTGGGGTATTGCGCGACGGTGAGGTTGATGAATACCTCATGGCCGGACGGAGCGCTGGCAACTTGATGGTACTCGTGTAGCTTTTGCACCTGACGGTGGGAAGCGAGGCGTGCGGCGAGCGGGCACCACACGTCAGATGGGCTCCAATCGCGAGGATCTGCGAACAATGGCCAAGGCCGACCCCCAAAAGATCCCTCAGCGGAAGAAATCTGCCAAGCCGTCCTTCGATATCGACGATCCCAAGCTCCCCGCGGCCATCGCGGATGCGGAGCTCTCGGCTGGTGGCTATCCCTACGAGAAAAAGCTCAAGCGAGAAGACTTCGAGGCGCAACTCGAGGCGCTGCAAATCGAGCTGGTCAAGCTGCAGGTGCACGCCGGCAAGGCAGGCGAGCGGATCGTGGTCGTGTTCGAGGGGCGCGATGCGGCCGGCAAGGGAAGCTGCATCGGCCGGTTCCGTGAGCATCTCAATCCGCGACACGCCCGCGTCGTGGCGCTGACCAAACCCACCGAGACCGAGCGCGGCCAGTGGTATTTCCAGCGGTATGTCGCCCATTTGCCGACGAAGGGCGAGATCGTCCTGTTCGATCGCTCCTGGTACAACCGGGCGGGCGTCGAGAAGGTGATGGGGTTCGCCACCGAGGATCAGGTCGCCGACTTCCTGCGTGAGGCGCCTGCGTTCGAGGGCATGCTGGTGCGCGACGGTATCCGGTTCTTCAAGATCTATCTCGAGATCGGACAGGAGACGCAGCTCGTCAGGTTCCACGAGCGGCGGCACGATCCCCTCAAGCGTTGGAAGATTACCGATATCGATCTCGCCGCGATGGTGCGTTGGGACGACTACACGCAGGCCAAGGAGGAGATGCTCCGGTTCACGCATACGGCCGTGGCGCCTTGGACGGTGATCCTCGCCAACGATCAGCGGCGGGCGCGGCTCGAGGCGATCCGGCTCGTGCTGACGGCTCTCGACTACGAGGGCAAGGATGCGAAGGCGGTCGGCAAGCTTGACCCGAAGATCAGCGGATCGGGAACCAATCCGCTCGAGCGACCCGCGTGATGCCGTCGCCGTCCGCTGTCGTGGTGCCGGACGGGACAGGCGTTAACGCGGCGTTCAGCGCATCGCCGGAACGCGTTCGCCGCGCGAGGGCCCGTTAACCGAGCAGCGCTCAGACCCTGGTTATGGTCGCTGGAGGTGTCTCGGCCAGGAGGGTCAGCCGTGCTGCGGTTCGTTGCGACAGATGTGCGGCGTGCGTTCCGGGGCGACGACAGCGGTAGCGTGGCCATCATTTTCGCGGCGGTCCTGATCCCGGTCATCGGTATCGCCGCTGCGGCCATCGACTATGGGCGGGCGTCCGGTGTGCAACGGACACTCCAGTCCGCAGTGGCGTCGGCCGCCCAGGCCGCGAGCGCCCACCTTTACGAGGACAAGAGTGTCATCGAAGGGCAGGTCAAGCGGCTCCTTTCCGCCAATCTGCCGAAGGATCTCGCTGAGCTGCCGCACCGGGTGATCGTCGCCTCGGACCGGAGCAAGGTCGAAGTCACGATGGCCACGAGCGTGCCGACCACCCTGATGGGCGTGCTCGGCGTGCACGAACTGCCAGTCGAGGCAAGCGGCGTGGCGCGGCCGGTGGCGACGGTCGCGTCGCTGCCGGGTCCGGGCAGTGGGGCCGGAGCTGGCGACGCCGGAAACGCAGCAGAGGTGCTCGGACGGGCGCTGGGCGCCGGCGGCCAGGGGGCGGCGACGTTCGGCGGGCTTCCCGGCGGCATGCCTGGCCTGCCGCAAGGCGTGCAGGCCGAAGCGCTGCAAGGCGCGGCGCGCGAGATCGCCGGCCAGCTGCAGCGGCTCAAGACCGACGGCGGTGGACGAGTCGAGCTGCCACCCGAGGCGCGCGAGGAAATCCTGCGCATGATGCGCGAAGTTCGGCGCGGCATGCGGTAGGCAGCCGTCGGTTTAGGGCTGCACAGGTCGCGAGAGGGGGCTAGTCTCCGGGGGAACCCATCCAGGAGCGCCCATGTCAGCCCCCGCCATCAGCCGCTTTCCCGTTCCTAAGCTCGCGGACCTGCCCGACGACGTCCGACAGCGGATCGAGACGGTGCAGGAGAAGTCCGGATTCATTCCCAACGTGTTCCTCGTGCTCGCACACAGGCCGGAGGAATTCCGGGCGTTCATGGCCTATCACGATGCACTGATGGACAAGCCGGGTGGGCTCACCAAGGCCGAGCGGGAGATGATCGTCGTTGCGACGAGCGCGGCCAACCAGTGCCAGTATTGCGTCATGGCGCACGGCGCCATCCTGCGGATCCGGGCAAAGAATCCGAAGATCGCCGACCAGATCGCGGTCAACTACCGGAAGGCCGACATCACGCCCCGGCAGCGGGCGATGCTCGATTTCGGGATGAAGGTGGCGCTCCACTCGAACACGGTCGGCGACGAGGACATCGCGGCGCTCGAGGCGCACGGGTTCAGCAAGGACGACGTGTGGGACATGGCGTCCATCGCGGCCTTCTTCGCGATGTCGAACCGGCTCGCCAACGTCACCAGCATGCGGCCGAACGACGAATTCTACAGTCTCGGCCGCTGAGCCAGCCTGCCGGTCGAACGCGCCGGCGGGTCGAACCTCGGAGGTGAGCGATGAAGCGCATCTTGCTGACAGGAGCCGCCGGCGGTGTCGCGACGTGGCTCAGGCGGTTGTTGCCGCCGGTCTATCCGGGCCTCGTCCTCTCTGACGTGAAGACGCCTGTCGACCTCAAGGGCGACGAGACGTTCATCGCCGCCGATCTCGCCAAGGCGGAGCAGATCGAAGCCGCCTGCGCGGGGGTCGACGGCATCGTGCATCTCGGCGGGTATTCCACCGAGGCGCCGTGGGAGACGATCCTCGAGGCGAATATCATCGGCTGCTACAATCTGTTCGAGGCGGCGCGAAAATGCGGGGTCAAGCGGGTGGTGTTCGCGACGTCGAACCACGCGGTCGGATTCTATCCGCGGACGACGACGATCGGACCGGACGTCATTCCGCGGCCCGACAGCCGGTACGGCGTTTCGAAGGTGTTCGGGGAAGGTCTCGGCGCGCTCTACGCCTACAAGCACGGGATCGGGGTGACCTCGCTCCGGATCGGCAACGTCGCTGACCGGCCGATCGACGAGCGGCGGCTCGCCATCTGGCTGAAGCCCGAGGATCTCGTGCAATTGATCCAGATCGGCCTGGAGCGGCCGGGGCTGGTCTACGAGGTGCTCTACGGTGTGTCCGACAATGCGCGCAGCTGGTACGACAACAGTCGCGCGATCGAGCTTGGATACCGGCCTACCGGGCGGGCCGAAGACTTCGCCGCCGAGGTGCTCGCCAACGAGGCGCGTGACGGAAAGCATCCCGCCGACCTCACCTACCAGGGCGGCAGCTATGCCGCCGACGAGTTCACGAACGAAATGCCGAAAAGCCAGCAGCGGAGCCCGAAGTAATCATGCCGAAAGCCGATGGACAGCGCGTTCTGAGGGATCTCAATCATCTCAGGACCATGGGTGCCTTCAAGACCGGCGTGCATCGACCGTCGCTCGGCAAAGCCCATCTCGACTCGCTCAGCTGGCTCAAGGGTGAGCTGGAGGCGATCGGGCATACGGTGACGATCGACGGCATCGGCAATGTGTTCGGGATCGCGCCGGGCAAAGGCAAGCGGCTCCTCGGCGGCTCGCACCTCGAAAGCCAGAACGAGGCGGGGTGGCTCGACGGGCCGCTCGGCGTCGTCTACGCGCTCGAGGCGGCACGCGCGGTCAAGGCCGATCCGGCACTGGCGGGCTGCGCCGTCGATGTGGCGGCATGGTGCGACGAGGAGGGGCATTTCGGGCACTTCCTCGGCAGCCGATCCGGTATCGGCAAGCTGACGGAGGCCGACGTGGATGCCGCCGTCGACCGGACGCAGGGCATCTCCATGCGGGACGCGCTCGCAAAGGCAGGACTCGCCGGGCGGCCGAGAGTGACCGTCGATGCCAGCCGCTATGTCGGCTATCTCGAGGCGCACATCGAGCAAGGTGACTGGCTGGAGGCCAACAACCTCAAGATCGGCGTGGTGACGTCGATCGTCGGGATCTGTCAGTTCCTGGTCGTTTTCGAAGGCGTCCAGAACCACGCTGGTACAACCCGCATGGCGATCCGCAAGGATGCCGGTCTCGCCTGCGCGAAGCTCTGCGTCGCCATCGACGAACTGTTTCCAAAGGTATGCGGGCCGCGAACCGTGTGGACGACCGGCCGGATCACGCTGGAGCCCGGCGCACCGAGCATCATTCCCGGTCGGGCCGAAATGCTGTTCCAGATCCGTGACGACCAGCCGGCCATGCTCGCCAAGCTGGAAGCGGCGCTCCGCGATCTCGTGGCCGAGGCGAGCAAGGCCGGTCCTTGCCGCGGCACGGTGGAGGTGCTGCGGAAGAGCACGCCGGCCATCATGGACCAGCGGTTCCAGGCCGCCGTCGAGGCTGCCGCCGAGGCGCGGGCGCCGGGGTGCCATACGCGCATTCCCTCGGGTGCGGGCCACGACGCGCAGGTGCTCTCGGAAGTCATGCCGTCGGGCATGATGTTCGTGCCCTCGATCGGAGGCATCTCGCATCACTGGACGGAAAACACCTCGGACGCCGACATCGCGTTTGGCGCCGAGGTCTATGCCGACGCGGTGGGCCGTCTGCTCGCCGGGTAACGCTGGCGGCAGGCCTTTCAACAATATCCCTGCAGCGGACTCGGAAATCCATCCGGATCTGCTATATGTCAGGGAATAAGCCAACGTCCGAGACGCCATGACCGACATAGCGCTGAACGAACCTGCCACCGTGACGCCCAGCGGGCCGATGATCGACCCGTTCGGCCGGCATGTGAGCTATCTTCGGGTTTCGGTCACGGACCGCTGCGACTTCCGCTGCGTCTACTGCATGTCCGAGCACATGACGTTCCTGCCGAAGCGGGATCTCCTTTCGCTCGAGGAACTCGACCGGCTGTGCTCGGCGTTCGTCTCGCGTGGCGTGCGGAAGCTCCGGATCACGGGCGGCGAGCCGCTGGTGCGTAAAAACATCCTCTGGCTCTTCCAGCGCCTCGGGCGGCATCTCGGAACGGGTGCGCTCGACGAACTCACGGTCACGACCAACGGCAGCCAGCTGGCCAGGTTCGCAGGCGACCTCCATGCCGCTGGCGTGCGACGGATCAACGTGTCGCTCGACACGCTGGACCCGGCGCAGTTCAAGGCGATCACGCGGTGGGGCGATTTCTCGACCGTGATGGACGGTCTCGATGCGGCCGACAAGGCGGGGCTTCAGGTCAAGATCAACGCCGTGGCGCTGAAGGGCGTCAACGAGCACGAGATCGAAGCCCTGATGCGGTTCGCGCATGGCCGCGGATACGACCTGACGCTGATCGAGACCATGCCGCTCGGCGATATCGATGGCGACCGGACGGACCAGTATCTGCCGCTGTCGATCGTGCGGGCGCGGCTCCTCGACCGGTTCACGCTGGAGGACATCCCGTACAAGACCGGCGGTCCGGCACGCTACGTGCGCGTCAAGGAGACCGGCGGCCGGCTCGGGTTCATCACGCCGATGACGCACAACTTCTGCGAGAGCTGCAACCGGGTGCGGCTTACCTGTACCGGCACGCTCTACATGTGCCTCGGCCAGGAGGATGCGGCCGACCTCAGGACGCCGCTTCGCGCCAGCACCAGCGATGCGCCGCTCATGCGGGCGATCGACGAAGCCATCACGCGCAAGCCGAAGGGGCACGACTTCATCATCGATCGGCGCACCAAGACGCCGGCCGTGCAGCGGCACATGAGTGTTACGGGCGGGTAAGGCGCGGTTTCCATTTGCGTTCGAGCAAATCGGAACTCATCGCGCGGTGCTACGTTCCTTCTGCAGGCTTTTGCAACGCGAGGAGCGATCATGCGCACGTCAGTTCTTTTGTCGATCTGCGCGGCCGGCGTCCTGGTATTCGCAGGGCCGGCGAGCGCACAGCAGGGTGTTGCGTCGAAACCGTCTGGCGACCTCGTCCAACTCGCACAGCGCGGCGGTGATGGCGGTGGCCGTGGAGGCGGCGGTGGAGGTGGCGGCGGTCGCGGTGGTGGTGGTTCACCCGCTGCCGTATCCCCCGGCGGTGGTGGTGGCGGAGGTTCCGCTCGTGGTGGCGGAGGCGGGTCCTTCGGCCAGCGCGGAGGCGGCGGACCGTCGGTCTCACCCGGGCCCCGCTCGCGGGGTGACGGGCCGCGTGCCGGTTCGCGATCCGGTGGCGGTGAGCGCTTCCAGGGCGGCGGCGGCGGCCCGCGCATCGGTCGGCGTGACGGCGATGGTCCGAGAGTGAGGCGTGGCGGCGGCGAGACCCGGCCTGTTCCCGGGCCGCGGCTGCGCGATGGTGGCCGCAACCGGGGGCCGGTGGTGAATGCCAATCCTGGACGTCGTGCCGGTGACGGTGCGCGACCGGGACGTCACATCGGTCGGGGCGGAAAGCGCTACGACCGGCGGCACGTTCGGCGCTACGGACGGCACTTCTCATGGGGTCCGGGGATCTCGTTCTGGTTTTACGACGGCTACTATTACGGCGATTGCACTTGGCTGCGCCGGCGGGCCATCGCGACGGGTAGCAATTACTGGTGGCGCCGCTACCGCCAGTGCCGCGCGTGGTAATACGCGCTCAGCGAGCATTGCAAAGAGACAGGAGGGCGGCCATGGGCCGCCCTTTTTCATGCGTCAGAGGCCCAGCAGCGCCTTCACCTTTTCGGGCGACAGGGCGTCGCCGGCATAGATGTGGCCGTCGACTTCGAGGGCGGGCGTCGAGCGCACCCGCGCCTCGTCGAGGCGGTCCTGGGCGTCCTCGTCCATCAGCAGGTCGCGCACGCGGTAGACCACGCCGTTCTGCGTCAGGAAGCGCTTCAGTTGCTCGCACGGCGCGCACATGGGCGACGTGTAGACGACGACATCGCGGGCCGTGCCGGTCATCAGATTTTGCCTTCCGACTTGAGCCGGCGGTACTCGTCCTTGCGCGCCAGCCATTTCGCCTGCGTCTCGGGGTCCTGCCAGGGCTGCTCCGGCGTGAACACGAGGCGTTTCCAGTCGTCGCCCTTCGACCATCGATAGCTCGGGGCAACCGTGGTGCGCGGGGCCTTTGCGTCGGCCAGCAGATCGAGTGCGTGCTGGAAGATCTCGCGCTGCTGGGGGACATTCCACGGCTCGCCGCAGGGGCTGCCGAGGGGGAAGTCGACGAAGACGAAACGCGCCACGCCGCAATGCTCGACGATGTCGCGGGCGGCTCCCATGACGACTGTGGGGATGCCGTTCTCTTCGAGGTACCGGGCAATCAGACTCACGGTCTGATGACATACCGGTCAGACAGGCACCATGACGATGGCGTCGAGCCCCTCCTCGCGGCAGATGGCGAGGGCCTTCGGGGCCTCCTGCGTCAAAACCTTGCGCTGGCTGTAGTTGTTGTAAGCGCCGAGGACGCGCTTCGGCAGGCTGCCGATGCGGCCGTCGGCTGCGGCCTCGCGCAGGCGGTCGATCGGATAGAACGCGTTGACATCATCGAGGTGGGTGGCGTTGCGATCGAACGACAGCGTACGGCTGTAGAGCTTTTCCGTCGGCGTATCCGCCGGGATGGCGTAGACGCCGCGGAAATCCTCCTCGTCGATGGGGTTCGTCTCAGTGTTCGGATCGAAGTGGACCGCAACCTCGCTGGTACCAAGGAGACCGACGCGGCACTCGCTCAGTGGCTTCGGGAGCGGTGTGAACGGGACGTCGTCGAAGTGGGCCCACTGGTAGGATTTCTCGTAGCCCTGACGCACATAATCGTCGCGTGTTCGGTCGATGTAGCGGACGTGTTCCATGCCGGCCCTCCATCATTGGACATGGCAAGCATGGGCCGGATGTGGCGGCGTTGTCGAGAGGGTGGAACACCGGTAACGATCGTGGCAGGTCGCCGGGTCCTGCGATCGCAGACCATGGAGCACACCAGATGGACGCTTCCGATCGCGCGGCGCGGAGCCGCATCATCAATGCGCGGGGGACCTTCACGCCGCTCGGCGTGTCGCGGTCGTCCGTCGCGGTGCGTGATGCCGTCGCTTCGGCGCTCGCCGATTTCTGCGACATGGACGAGATGCAGCGGTCGGCGGGCGATGCACTCGCGGCATTCAGCGGGGCCGAGGCGGGCACCGTGGTGCACTGTGCGTCTGCCGCGATCACCGTGGCCGTGGCGGCCGCGATGACACGAGGAGATGCCGATCTGGTACAGCGGTTGCCGGACGCGACGGGGCTGCCGCGCGATGTCGTGTTGCCGGCGATCCATGCCGTGAACTACGGGCATCCGATCACACAAGCCATTCGGCTTGCAGGGGCTCGTCCCGTGCTTGCGGGCAATGACGGCGCGTGCACGACGGCAGATATCGCGGCCGCGCTGGCAGGCGCGTCGCCGTGCTGCCTGCTGCTCGTGTCCTCGCGCCTGACGCGCGGTGAGGCGATGGATTTCGGCGGGACGATCCAAGCCGCACGGCAGCGTGGTGTGCCGGTCATCATCGACGGCGCAGCGCAGGATTTCCGCATTCGGGATCTCGTGGCGCTCGGCGCCGACCTGGTGCTGGTCAGCGGGCAGAAGTATCTCGGTGGACCGACGGCCGGGATCATCGTCGGTCGGGCGGGTTTCGTCGCGGCGGTGCGGGCGCAGGAAAAGGGTATCGGGCGCGGCATGAAGGCATCGAAGGAGGCGATCGCCGGTGTAATCGCCGCGGTTCGCGAGCGTCAGTTGCTGGACGAGACGGCTTGGCGAACAGCGCAAGACGCAAAGACAGTCGCGTTCATCGCTCGGGCCAACGGGCTCGGTGGCGTGACGGCGCGCGCGGAGCCGGACCCGACCGGGTTGCCGTTTTCGCGGGTGCATCTCGCCATCGATCCGGCGGTGGCGCGGCACAATGCGGCCGGGCTCGTCGGGGCGCTGAAGGACGGTGTGCCGGCGATCTTCGTGATGGATCATCGGGTCGGCGCCGGCGAAATCGTGCTCGAACTCGTGCAACTGCGGGACGACGAAATCGCTGCTGTTCTGGAACGGATAGCCGCTCTCGTCGGTCCCGAGGTCAGCTCTTCCGCTTCAGTGTGACGAGGAGTGTATCGGAGATGTCGAGGAGCGTCGCGCGCGCGCCGGCATCCTCGAGCTTCACCGAGCGGGCGGCTTCGAGCGCCTGCTGCAGGGCGCGCTCCTGCAGGGCGAGTGGCGGCTCGCAGGCCATGCGTGTCGACGTGATGGGTCCGATGGCGAACTTGGCGCCGGCGATCTTCGGGTTGGCGCGCATGCGATTACAGCCGACGGTCAGCGTCATGGCGCCATCGTCGGCGATCGTCACCTCGGTGTTGGCCGGCTTCAGGTCCGCGACGCCTTCGATGTTCAGGATGTGCCACTTGCCTGCGAGACCGCTGGTCAGGTCGGCTGCGAGCGTGGTGGTCGAAACGAAGCCGACCATGGCGAGCGCCACGGCGATTGTCATGAAGCGGGGCATGGCGGGGGCTCCAAGGCTCGGAAAGGGGCGTCGGCGCGGCGCAACCGACCGGCTGCTCCGACGTTGCGGATCACGGTGCAACTTCACAACAACTGTGGACACGGGCCGGGAGAGATTCCAAGCGCGAAGTGGCGCGATGTCATGGCTTGGACGCGGCCGTCCAAGAGGAGCCGGGTGGCCGCGCCAACCGGAGGCGCTCGCTCCAGGCAGTACGGTCGTTCGCTCTGAGGGCAGAGCATTAACAAAATTGGCCTAAGGTCGACGCTTGCGGAACGCCCTGTCTGGGAAACCTGCCGTGACGACTGCTCTCTTCCCCCTGCTCGCGGTCCCAATCTTCTTGCTGTTGGCCGTGGGTTTGTATTTTCTGGCCAAACTGGAGATTCGCGCTGCGGGCCGGTCGACGCTTGTGCCGACCCTGGTCGTCGGACTCTTTGCTGGCGCCCTTTTTCTATTCTTGCTCAACGATGGCATGGTTTCCGACCGTCGCGAGGAAACGGTGCGCCGGCTCTTTCATCTGCCGGACGATGTCGCGGTCGGCAGGATCCATGGGGGCGAGCGAGACAGCGCCTGCTTCAAGACATCGATCCAGCGCCGCGCCTCTGTTCAATTCACGCCTGCCCAGTTTCAGGCCTATGTCGCCTCGATCCATGACCGAGCCAATTGGCGCCCGGTTCGGCCGCCCCACTACATCGCCGGGAAGAGCCAGTTCCAATATGCCGAGGATGCGCTCGTGTGGCGCGAACTGCCTGCGCCGCCCTGGCAGGGCAAACAGCAACTCGTCTGGAGGATCGCCGGGGCCGATGTCCGTCGAGGACTGGCGCAGTGTTACGAGTTCACCAAAATGGACGATCCGGCGTCAGGGCTCGCCACCGGCAGCAAGGTGGCCTACGCGGTGACGGCGTGCAATCCGAGAGTGCGCCCTGTGACGCCTGTCGGCGGCGGTCGCGTCACGGCCGCGCTCGACTTCGACAAGCAGCGGCTGAACCTCGCCTATCAATTCGACAGCAAGCCCGAGTATTGCAACAACCGCGTTACCAACTGGATGAGTGACGTGTTCGGGCTCAAGCCGTCGTGACGTAGATCGGGCTCGACCAGGCCTGATGGCCGTCCTCCTGCGTGACGCGGACGTAGAGGGGGTTGTCGCGGCCGGGCTCGATGTCGAAGGTGTGCATGTGCGAGCACCGCCATGCCTCGTTCGTGTCGGGCAGACGGAAGAGCCGCAGCCGGCGCCCGAGGCCGCCGAGATCGACGACGGTGTCCTCCTCGCCGATCTCACCCACCGCAAACCGTCGACTGATGTGGTTCGCCGCGATGTCGATTTCGCCGGAATCACGGTCCTCCAGCCACAAGTCGAATCCCGAAAAGTTGCCGGTGGTCACCGTATCGAATTCGAGAACATCGCCGTTGCTGCCGAGGCGCAGCGGTTTGTCGGCATTGAAGTGGTTGATGGCCACGGCACGCGTGAAGCGATTGGAGATCATCCGGGCGGTGCCACGCCAGAACGTTTCGCGGCCGCGCCCGCGATACTCCGCGCCTTCGAACAGGACGCGAATGCGACGGCCCAACTGGTCCTTCGAATAGGCGCGCGCGGTCGCGACCGGCGTGGCGCCGTTGAAGAAGGTGAGCCGCTCGATCGGTGCGGAGCCCAAGACGTCCACAGCGAGCGCGATCGTGCCGCCATCGACGCGGACGACATCGCCCATGCGCGCCGAGGTCGCCGGAGTTTCCTGCGCAGTGCCGAGTTTCGGGTCGTCGGAGAATGTGATCGCCCCGGGTGGCAGGGTGGCCTCGACGTCGAGCAGAAGGCGCGTCCCCGTGGTGCCGTAGGTCCGACGTCGCCGCAGAGCCTCGAACACCGAGGCGCGGTCAAGCGTGGTGAGCGGATAACATGTGAGCCCGCCGACGGCGCCGAAGTGCGAGGCGCCGGGATAGGCCGCCCCAGGGCGACCCTTGTGGTCATCACTATGGCACACGATGCCGACGCGATGACCCAGCGCGATCGCATCGTGCAGCAGCCACTCGAATGTGCCCCAGCACGAGTGGATCTCGACGGCCCGCTCGATCCGACCGTCGTGCCCCTGCTCGAGATTGGCATAGCGCCCGCCGACATGGGCGATGACGACGGCATCTTCCGCTTCGAGCGCCTTGAACAGGTCCGTGACGTGATGCACGTCCGACTCCTGAGGGCTTTTCAGCAGCACGCTGGACGAGCGCCGGATGGTTCGGCCTTCGCTCGAGAAGAAGACATTGCGGTCGCCGCCGACGCCGGTATTTCCCGACCACTCGTAACCGGGCAAGGCGACCATCTCGCCGGGCTTGTCGTAGGCGGCGGCGAGACGGTTGATCTCGGCCCAGAAGTCGTCGTCGACCTGGAAGTCGTTGGCCTGATGACCGGTGATGTCGAGGAAGGCCTTGTCGCGCGCAAAAGCGAAGTACTGGGCGGCCGTCCCGGTGCCGACGGTTTCGCCGCTCTGGCCATGGATGTCGCCCCAGTATGGAAGCTCCATCGCCTCGGAGACGATCCGCAGCGGGTTCGAGCGAACGATCCGGTTGCCGCTCTCGTCCTCGAGGTCGATCCAGAGATCGCCCGGTGACGTCACCGTCAGCGCATCGACGGTGACGGGACCTTCGCCCGGTTTCAGCAGGATGCTCTCGGGCAGGCCGGCAATCGGCCGGGTCGGCTTCAGCAGGATGCGGCGGTCGGCCTTGTCGGTGACGTTGCCCCAGCGATCCTCGGCGACGAGTGCCAAACGGAACGGCTGGCCCACGCGCCTCAGCGTCGGCAGGATGGCCTTGAAGCGAACGGCGCGCCCCGGCACCAGAGTGACGGTCGGGCCACTCGGCAGCTCGACGAATTCATAGGTCGCGAAGGCATCGACGAACGTCTTGAACGGGAAGTTCACTTCGGCGGCGGTTTGCAGACGGTAGCCGGGAGAGCCCTTGCGACGGTCGCCGAGGCGAATGGTGATGATGTCGCCGGGGGCGATGTAACCCTTCGAGACGCGAACCAGAAGCGTCGGGGCCCATGGCCGGATGTTGGCGCGAGAGAAGCTCAGCGTGAGCCCGGCGCCATTGCTCGTCTCGGCGGTCGTGTAGTTCGGCGCCTTCGGATCGGTGAACTGGGGAGCACTCGAATCCGACGCCGAGCGCCACGAAACTTTGATCCCGCCGGTATCGTCCAATCCAAAGGCGCCGGCCGTGTAGGTGATGACCACCTCCTGAAACGAACCGGCATCCACGGGCTCACTCGGAGAGATCGTGGCCGAGCCGATCCGGTCTTGCTGGTAGGTGGAAAACGGCATGAAGGCCCGCCTGTGGTTCTGCTGGTTCGTGGGATTGTGATCGCGGGATCAATCATGACCGGTTTCGCGCGGGGCCGACAAGCTCCCGCCGCGCTTCGGGCGCCGACCTGCCCGTCCCAATCAGATCAAAGCAGCCCCAGCTCGGCGAGTTCGCGGCGGAGCTTCGGGGGCATGGCGGCGACGTCGTCGCGGGTGTTGCCGGTGATGTCGGCGGGGGCGTCGTCGGGGCCCAGGTAGCGCCAGCCCTGGAAGGCACGGCGGGGTGTCGGGCGGACGGGGACCAGTGTCCTTTCCAGGATCAGAAGCGTGCACGGCGTGCCGTCTTCGCGCGTCCCCTCGCGGAGGTCGACGAGACGCTGGCGGGCCTGCACCACGCCCTTGATCACCCAGTAGATCGAACCTCCGTCGAGAAGCTCGTCGCGCCGCTTCGGCATCTGGAACGTACGATGGAACAGCTCCGGCTTCAGGCCATCGCGCTTCATCTGGCGCACGCGTTCGGTCTGCCACAACGCGATATCGTCGATGCTCTCGGTGCCGACACTCAGCTTGATCAGATGCAAGGGCATGGCGTTCCGGCTCGCTCCCGTCGTTCACGCCGACCCTATACGATCCGGCGGTGCAACTCGACCGGTCTGCCCCGACAGGTGGGTCGGGCCTGTGGATGGGGTGCGTAGGTTCCGGGCTTGTTCCCGCGCGACAAAAGCGGCGTATGATCGCTATGAGGAACGCTCGTCACACCCGAGGGGAGGATCGCGCGCATGACCGTCGAGGAAGGCAACTACAAGTATCTCAAGTTCGTACGGCCGAAGGACGGGCTCCTAGAGGTGGTGCTGACGAACCCGGGCAAGCTCAACTCGGTGACGGTCGACGGACACGCCGAACTCGGTCGCGTTTGGGCCGACATCGATCGCGATGCCAGCGTGCAGGTCGTGCTGCTCCGGGGCGAAGGCGGCGTCTACTCGGCCGGCGGCGACTTCGAGCTGATCGAAGGCATGGCCGACAGCTGGGAGACGCGCATGCGCGTCTGGAAAGAGGCTAGCGACATCGTCTACGGCGTCATAAATTGTTCGAAGCCGACGGTCTGCGCCATGGAGGGCGTGTCGGTCGGGGCGGGGCTGGCTGCGGGGCTTCTCTGCGACATCACGATCGCGGGCCGTACCACGCGCATCATCGACGGCCACACGCGGCTCGGCGTGGCGGCCGGCGATCACGCGGCGATCATCTGGCCGCTGCTCTGCGGCATGGCGAAGGCCAAATATTACCTGATGCTCTGCGAGACGCTGAAAGGCGAGGAGGCCGAGCGGCTGGGTCTCATCTCGCTGGTGGCAGACGACGACAAGGTGATCGAGACCGCGCGAGGCGTCTGCGACAAGCTGCTCGGTGGCGCGCAGACCGCGATCCGCTTCACCAAGCACTCGCTCAACAACTGGCTACGGATGGCCGGGCCGACGTTCGATGCGTCGCTGGCGCTCGAGTTCCTCGGCTTCGGCGGGCCCGAAATGAAAGAGGGCCATCTCAGTCTCGTCGAGAAACGGCGGCCGAAGTTCCCGCACAAGGCTCCGTACTGAGCCGCACCGCAGCTCAGGTCTTCGGCAGCATGGGCCGGCGCTCGTGCCAGTCGGTGACCTGCTGGTAGGCGTGGGCGATGCGCAGGAGCAGCGGCTCCTTCCACCACGCGGCTTCGAGCTGCATCGAAACCGGGAAGCCGGCCTGCGAGAAGCCGCAGGGCACCGCGATGCCGGGAATGTGGCCGAAGGCGCCGTTGTAGGTGTTCTGTGCGACGGCCTTGGTCGCGGCCCAGAGCGAACGGTCCTCGCCGTGGGGCGGCGGATCGATCGGCGTCGTCGGCGTCAGCAGCACGTCGACGGTGTCGAAGGCGCGGGCCAGCGTGCGCATCCACGTGGCCTTCGCGCGGGCTGCGGCTGCGTAGTCGACGCCGCTCCAATCGAAGCCGAGCTTCAGGCGCTCGATCGTCTGCGGCGCCCACTTCGAGGGATCTGACATGCGGTCGCGGTGCACGTTGCAGGCGTCGCAGAAGACCATCACGGCGCAGGCGTCTTGCACGCTCTCGGCGCCCGGGAGCGCGATCTCGGTGACGATGGCGCCGAGCTTCTCGAGTTGCGCGATGGCCGCGTCGACGGCGGCGGCGCGATCGGCCGGAACATTGTCGAAGTAGTAGCGGCGTACGACGCCGATCCGGACGCCGGCGATGCTGTCGCCGAGGGTCGGCAGGAAGTTGTCGAGCGGCTCGTTCCGGGAGTCCGGGTCGTCAGGGTCGTAGCCGGCGATGACGGCGAAGAGCCGCGCGCAATCAGCTGCCGAGCGCGCCATGGGGCCGATGGTGTCGTGGGCGGCGGAGACCGGAAAGCAGCCTGAATTCGAGACGCGGCCGGAGGTGGGGCGAAGCCCGGTGATACCGTTGATCGCGGCCGGGATACGCACCGAGCCGCCGGTGTCGGTGCCGAGCGCCATGTCGGCCATGCCGGTCGCCACCGCGACGCCGGAACCGCCCGACGAACCGCCGGGGATACGATCGAGGCCCCAGGGGTTCTTGCACTGACCGATCAGCGACGACATGGAGCGGACGCCGAACGCGAACTCGTGCAGCGTCACCTTCTGCGTGAGAACCGCGCCGGCCTTGCGCATGCGGGCTACGACGGGCGCGTCGGCGTTCGGCACGTTGTCGGCGAACCACTTCGAGGCCATCGTCGTGCGCGTGCCGGCGGTATCGATGTTGTCCTTCACGGCGATCGTCGCGCCATGAAGCAGGCCGAGCCAGCGGCCCTCGCGGGTGGCTCGGTCGGCCGCCTCGGCATCGGCGAGCGCGGACGGCATCGACGTCACGACGGCATTGACGTGCGGGTTCCAGGCAGCCTCGGCGGACCGGTTGACCTCGAGGCGTTCGACGGCGGAGATGGGGTCGGTCATCGTTGGGGCGCTCGTTTGTTGGTTGGGCTCCTAGCAAACGTTACGCGGCGCGGTCGCCAACGCAATGCCCGGATTTTGCACACCTGGCCGGGAGGCAAGTCATGCGTACATCGGATGTCGTCGTTCGGAGGAGTGATGGGGGCGACCGGGTTGGTCTCGATCTGCTCTATCGAGACGCGTTTCCCAACGAGCCCTTGATGCCGCTGGTCGAGGCTCTGCTCGATCTTGCCGAAGGCGTGACGTCACTGGTCGCAGTTCGGGATGGGTGTGTGGTCGGACACGTCATGTTCACGCGTGGCCGTGTTGCCGGGAGCGATGGCCCGCTGGCGTTGCTCGGGCCGCTGGCTGTTGCGCCCTCTGCGCAGCGGACCGGCATCGGTCGCGCACTGGTGGCGGCGGGGCTCTCCCAGCTTGCACGGTGCGGCGTGCTGCGGGTCCTCGTGCTCGGCGATCCGGCCTACTACGGTCGCCTCGGATTTGTGACCGAGACCGACATTCGGCCGCTCTATGAGCTGCCGTTGGACTGGGGCCCGGCGTGGCAGTCGACGACCCCGCCGGGCGTCGGCACGCTCGCCATTCGGGGACGGCTCGAACTGCCTGCGCCGTGGCTCGACAAAGCGCTGTGGTCGCCGTGACTGCAACCTGCGCCGGCCAGACGGCTGCCGAAATGGCAGCGCGTCGAGATTGCGCTTCATCAAACATTTCAGCTCATAATCATCCCAAGCTGCATTGTTGAGTAGCATGGAGTGATGCAGACATGCCCATGGATGCAAGCGGAGCGACGGTTCGTGAGGCTGTCGCCGTATTTGACACAGCCGATCAGCTCCAAGGCGCGATCGACGAAATTCTGTCCTCCGGTTTCGATCGCGCCGAGCTGAGCCTGCTCGCCAGCGAGCACGCCGTGACGGGCAAGCTCGGTCACATCTACCGTCGGGTCGAAGATCTTGAGGATGACCCCGCGGTCCCGCGACGCGCCTACGTCTCGACGGAATCGGTCGGGGATGCGGAGGGTGCGGTCATCGGTGGCCTGATGTATGTCACCGCCGGCATCCTGATGGGGCCCGTGGCCTTTGCCGGCGGCTCGCTGGCCGCAATCGCGGCAGCGGCGGCTGCTGGCCTCGGAGCCGGAGGACTGATCGGCGCGTCGCTCGCGGGATTGATCGGACAACAGCGAGCCCAGCAACTCGACGAGCAACTCCGCCATGGTGGCCTGCTGCTCTGGGTTCGGGTCTGGGACAAGGAGCGGGAGGAGCGAGCGGTCGACATCCTCTCGCGCCACTCCGCGCGCGACGTGCACGTGCACGAGATCAAGTAGCCTCCCGCAACCCCGGGCCTAGGTTTGGCTCGGGGTCGCGGACGGGCCTCTCGTGGACGGCCTCAGATCACGCCCTTGTCTCTCAGCTTGCCCATCTCGGCTTCGGTCAGGCCGAGGAGGCCCTTGTAAAGCTCGTCGGTGTGGGCGCCCATCGGCGGGCCGAGCCATTCGACCTTGCCGGGCGTATCCGACAGGCGCGGCACGACGTTCGGCATGGCGATCTCGCCGACGCGCGGGTCCTTCATGCGGAGGATGTTCTCGCGGGCGGCGTAGTGCGGGTCCTTGAAGATGTCGGAGATCGAGTAGACCGGGCCGCAGGGAACCTGGAACTTGTCGCATTCCTTGATGCAGTCATCGAGCGTGAACTGCAGCGTCCACTTCGTGACCCAGGCGTCGACGTCGTCGCGCTCGCGGTCCCGGTCGGCGATCTTCTCCCAGCGGCCTCCGGGCACCGCCAGCTCGGGCTGGCCCTGCGCTTCGGCGAGGCGGGAATAGATCTTGTCGGACGTGCAGGCGATGGCGATCCACTTGCCGTCCTTGGTCGGGTAGTGGCTGTGGGGGCAGACGTTGACCGTTCCCGGACCCATGCGCTCGCGCTGATAGCCCTTGTAATTGTAGGACGCAGCGAGTTCGTCGAGGATGCGGAAGACCGGCTCGTAGAGGCCGATGTCGATGTACTGGCCGCGGCCGGTCATGTCGCGGGCCCGCAGCGCCAGCATCACGCCGAGGGCGCCGTAGAGGCCGGCAAGGTAGTCGGGGATGGTCGCGGAGCCGGGCGTCGTCGGCGGGCGATCGGGGAAGCCGGCCAGATACGATAGACCGCCGAACGCGTTGCCGATGCGGCCGAAGCCGGGGCGCGGGCTATAGGGGCCCGTCTGCCCGAAGCCCGAGATGCGCACCATGATGAGCTTGCCGTTCTCCTCCTTCAGCGTGTCCCAGCCGAGGCCCCACTTCTCGAGCGTGCCCGGCTGGAAGTTCTCGACGAGGACGTCGGCCTTGCGGATCATGCGCTTCAGAAGCTCGGCGCCTTCGGGCTTCCTGAGATCGAGCGTGGCGACCTTCTTGTTTCGCGTCTCCTGCAGCCAGGGGAGCGAGTCGCCCGACGGCGTCGGGGTACCGAACTTGCGGAGCGCGTCGCCGACGCCCGGCAGCTCCAGCTTGAAGACCTCGGCGCCGAACTCGGCGAGCTGCGTCGAGCAGAACGGACCGGCGAGGAAGCTCGACACGTCGATGACGCGGATGCCCTGGAGCGGCTTCACGGTCGGATGGGGCGATGGCGTGGCGCCGTCGGCGGACATGGCTGTCTCCTGAAAGATTATGTCCGGACAGGCTTACAACGACTTGGCGACACTGCCAACGGTCCTGGCGGTTTGGCCAGGGCGGCGAGCGCCGATCTCGCGCGTCCGGTTCCTGAAGCCGGGGGGGCATGTGGGCCGGTGCCGCGCCCCGCTTTTCTTTGACTGCGGTCGGCGCCCGCGTTCATCATTGCCGCTCCCATCCCACACACAGCTGCCGGAGCCCGTCATGACCGCATTCCAGAACATTCTCTATGAAGCGGTCGACGGTCGCGCGCGCATCACGCTCAATCGCCCGGAGAAGCGCAATGCGCTGTCGATCCCGCTGTTGCAGGAGCTGAGCGAAGCCCTGTGGGAGGCCGACAACGACAAGTCGGTGCATTGCGTCATCGTGCGCGGCGCGGGCAAGTCGTTCTCGGCCGGCTACGACATCACGCCCCAGCCGCCGCCGAAGGCCAACGCGGGCGCGGAGGCGAAGGTCTACCGGAATGGCGGCATCTATAACAATCCGACCATCGACGACGACATCTGGCGGCTCGAGTATGCGCAGCGGCTGCGGATGCCGCTGTTCGACATGCACAAGCCGGTGATCGCGGAAGTGCACGGCTATTGCATCGCAGGTGGCACGGATGTGGCGTTGCTTTCCGACATGGTGATCGCCGCCGACGACGCCATCCTCGGGTTCCCACCGGCGCGCGACCTCGGCTCGCTACCCAACCAGATGTGGGTCTACAATTGCGGACCGCAGTGGGCGAAGCGATTGCTGCTGACGGGTGACACCATTACCGGGCGCGAGGCGCAGATGATCGGCCTCGTCATGAAGGCGGTGCCGGCCGAGCATCTTCGCAACGAAGTAGAGCAGCTTGCCGACCGTCTCGCCAAGATCGATCCGGATCTCCTTGCCGCCAACAAGCGCATCGTGAACCTCGGTCTCGAGCTGATGGGGGCGCGTACGCTGCAACGGCTCGCGGCGGAGAACGACGGACGTGCGCATCTCGCGCCCGGCACGCAGCGGTTCCGGAAACTCGCGACGGGCGAAGGGCTCCGCGCCGCGCTCAAGGCCCGGGACGCCGAGTTCGGCGATGGCCGCGCCCGCGTCGACGGCCCGGAGATCCGCGACGAGCGGGGGTTCCTGAAGGAGTAGCCCCAATTCTCGGCCACTCCCGTAGCGTCGCCGGCCGGAGCGCGGACGCGCCGGCTACCCCTTGGCGGCGATGCGCTCGGCCATGGCGATGATGCGGTCGGCCCGGTAGACGATCGGGTAGTCGATGAACTTGCCGTCGAGCTGGATCGAGGCCGAACCCGACTTCTCTGCCTCGGCGAAGGCGGCCACGACGCGGCGCGACCATTCCACCTCAGCCGGCGACGGGCTCAAGATTTCATTCACCACCGGAACCTGATCGGGGTAGATGCACATCTTGCCCTGGAAACCGAGGCCCTTCACCGTTTCGACCGACTGACGGAAGCCGTCGGCGTCCTTCAGATCGACCCAGACCGTGTCGATCGGCGGTTCGATGCCGGCGGCGCGGGACGCCAGAACGCATTCGGTGCGGTAGGGCAGGAGTTCCATCTCGCCCCGCGTCCAGGTCATGTTCATGTCGAGCGTGAAGTCGCCGGCACCGAACGCGATGCGTTTGACGCGCGTTCCGGCGGCGCAAATTGCCCGGATATTGGCGAGGCCCTTTCCGGTCTCGATGATCGGCACGACGTCGATGGCGCCATTGGCAAGGCCGCGCTCGCGCTCGAGGTTGGCGATCAGCCAGTCGGCGGCACGGATTTCGTCCACGGTCTCGAGCTTCGGCAGCACGATGCCGTCGACGCCCTTCTGAACCACGGCCACGATGTCGCCGTAGCCCCACTCCGTCGACATGGCGTTAACCCGTACGTAACCAAGGCCGCGTCGAGGGCCCTGGTAGGCCTTCACCACCACGGCGCGGGTCGCCACCTTCTCCGCGATCGGGCAGGCGTCCTCGAGATCCAGAATGGTGGCGTCGGCCGCGAGCGTCAGCGCTTTCTCGACCCGGCGCGGATGATTGCCGGGAGCGAACAGGAACGAGCGGTAGACGGACATGGGTGGGCTCTCGAGGCTGGGGGCGCGGGGCGCCGTCTGCGGGGGCCGGCGCTGTGGCCGGACGTGGATCGGGCGGAGCCTAGGCCAGCGCCGCAGGGTGCGCAATCGGACCAGTCGATGGCCAGGGTGCCGAATTGATCCCGACGCGGAGGGCTCTTGTTAACCTCGACATGCGATTCATGGGTTTGGCTGGTCTCGAAAGGGGCCGGCATGTCGCGTGTATCCAAGTCAGGTGGCGTTCATGGCGGTAAAGGTGAGGAGGGAGCGGCCAGACCAGCGGCGGCACCACCGTGTCACCGCGCCGCTCTACGTGACGCTCGCCGGCCATCGCGTGAAGGCGGCCGACTGGAGCCTCGGCGGGCTTCGTCTGGAAGCGTTCCCGGGGGATGTCCCGGCGCCGCTGTCGGCACTCGATCTCGTTCTCACTCTGCCGTTCCAGGGTTTCGACGTCACCTTCGACGCCAAGGCGGAGGTCGTGCGCTCGAACGCCGACAGCCGCATGGTCGCGTTGCGCTTCATCGAACTCGGCGAGCGCGAGCGCGAGCTGATGAGCCATTTCCTCGAGGAGCTCGTTCGCGGCTCCATGGTGGATGTGGAAGACACGATCCAGCGCATCGACGTGCCGGTGACACCTGCGTCGCTGAAGCCGGATCCCAATCCGCTGAAGCAGCTGCCCGCACGCCGCTGGCCGACGAAGATGATCGTCATGTCGGCGCTTTACGGCATCATCGGTTTGTTCATCTTCAGCTACACGGCGGTGCTTTCGTATTCGAACTTCTTCCGCATGGAAGTGCGGACGGCGGTCATCAGCGCGCCCGTGGAGACCGTCACGGCGGCTGCCGACGGGCGTGTGGAGTGGGGCAGCGTGAAACCCGGAGACCGGGTCAAGGCCGGCGAAGTGGTCGTAAAGCTCATCGACAACCAGTTGCAGCGCGAGCTGGAACTGGCCGAGATCGAGGTGCAGCAGCGCAAGGCCAAACTCGGCAGCCTCAAGCGCCGTCACATCGAGGAGCTCGAGCGGGTTCGCGGGTTCGCGGCCATCGAGATGAAGAACATCGAGCAGACCCGTCTCGAACTGCAGGCACTGGTCCAGCAACTGAAGCTCGTCGAACAGCAGGAACTGCGCCTCAGGCAGCTCAGCGAGAAGGGCTATGCAACGGCGACCAAGCTCGAGGAGGCCACGCGGCAGGTGATCGCGCTGCGCAAGGACCTCGACGTGCGCCGTGTCGAACTCGATACGCGCATCCAGCTCTCGGCGCAGAACGTCGGGCAACGCCTCTATTCCGGCACGTCGACGATCGGCGCGGCGGACATCGCCGGGAAGATGGCCGAGATCGAGGCGGACATTCGCCTTGGCGAACACGAGATCCAGCTCGCGCAGCAGAAATACATCGTGTCGCTCCGTCAGCAGGACAGATTGGCGGTTCGCTCGCCGTTCGATGGCGTCGTTCTCGACCTGCCTCGTCTCGACGATGGCAGCGTGCGGCGCGGCGACGTCGTCGCCATCATCGAGCAGCGACAGAATCGCGAGATCACGGCCTTCCTCAACCAGGACGAGGTCCTGAAAGTCGGGCTCGGTGACGAGGCAACTGTCTTCGTCCCGGCCCTCGGCGAGACGGTGACCGCGCGGGTGGCGCGGATCGACCGTACCTCCGGTTTCATCGACGAGCAAAAGCAGGCGCACGCTCCGGGCTATCGCTGGCGCGGGGCGACGGACCGGACAGCAAAGGTCACTCTTGCGTTCGCCGATCCCACGAAGGTCGCCAACGCCGATCGCTATCGTGCCGGACTGCCGGTGGTGGTGATCTTCCCGCAGAGGACGACGAACTCGATCCTCGCGTCGCTCGGCCAGAAATCGTCCAATACCCCGTAACGGGAGGCTTGCCGATGACCGGACTGCAAGCCGCCGTCGCTTCCGTCGAAGCGCCTGACCGGCCGCTCGCCCGCGGGGAGAAATGGACGGTCGGAACGCAGGTCCGACTGATCCTCTTCTTCTGCGTCTGTTTCATCCTGCTATCGCTGGTTCCGAACTCGATCTGGAATCCAGAAGCGCGGGAATTCGTCTACGCCATCGGCATCATCGGAATCTGGCGCTATGGCTGGTGGTTCAACCACTGGATGCGGGCGCTGATCTACGAGCGGATCACTTATCCTCGGAAGCGCGACCTCGCGGCGGAATTGTGGGACAGCGGCTGGCGTCCACGCCACATCCACGTGCAGATGACGACCTTTCGCGAGCATCGTGAAATCAGCGAGGCGGTGATCCGGTCGCTGGTCCGCGAGTTCCGCGAAGCGGGCGTCCCGGCGACGATCTGGCTCGGCTCCAGCGAGCGCGAAGACGAGGAGAAGATCGCGCGCCACCTGAAACTCGTTGGTGGCGATCTCGACATCACGCTGCGCATCATCCGCCAGAACCAGCCCGGAAAGCGCGTGGCCATCGCCCTCATCCTCAGGGCCATGTCCCGGGCCGGACTATCAAAGGACGACCTCGTCATCTTCATGGACGGCGACTTCGTCTTCCATCCCGGCATGGTACGGAAGTGCACGCCGCTGTTCGCGCTGGATCCGGAGTTGCACGCCCTCACCACCGACGAACACGTGTTGGTGCGTGGACCTGGGTGGATGCAGTCGTGGCTCAACATGCGCTTCGCGCAACGCCGGCTTGCCATGTGTTCGCATGCGCTCTCGGATCGGGTGCTGACGTTGACAGGCCGGTGCTCGATGTTTCGGGCCGAACACATCACCAGTCACGAGTTCATCCGGTTGCAGGAGGCAGATTTTCTCGATCACTGGCTGTGGGGTGAGTTCCGCTTTCTCTCCGGCGACGACAAGAGCACCTGGTACACGCTGCTGAAGCGCGGCGTGAAGATGACGTACGTCCCCGATGCCGAGGGAACGACCATCGAAGTCGTGGAGGGTTCCGGCGCAAAGCGCATGGTCGAGAACCTGCGGCGATGGTCCGGCAACATGCTGCGAAACGGCTGGCGCGCCATCCTGCTCGGGCCGCGGTCGATGCCGTTCTTCATCTGGTGGTGCTGCGTCGACCAGCGGCTCGCCATGTGGACGATGTTGTTCAGCCCGATGCTCGCCCTTGCCGGAGCCCTCAAGCTCGGCGGCGGCTACGTGGTCGCCTACCTGCTTTATATCGCGCTGACGCGGGCACTGCTCTCGATGGTCCTTTTCACGTACGCGCGGAGGGTCGATCTCAGCTATATCTGGTGCCTTTATGTAAATCAGCTTCTGAATGCGACTGTTAAGATCTATATGATGTGGCGCCTCGCAAAGCAGAAATGGGCGAACCGGGGCAATCAGAAACAGGGCTTTACCGGCGATAGCGCACTCGAGGCTTTTCGTAGCGTCATGGCTATTTATTTGACAACGCTTTCAGCGGTCAGCCTGTTCCTCATCGTGATGATTTACACAGAGTTTCTGGTTGTCCCGCAGTGGAGCATGGTGCGCGCCATACTTTTCTCTTAAGTCGATAAAATTCGATCGAACAAGTTCAGCGAAGAACGATCTTTTTCGGCGACAGTCTTCCTGTCCACGACGGAACCGGACGCCAATCTGGGTGGCGCGTTCGGCTCGGGTTGGGGTGCGCGGCCCGTGCGTCGGCCGCGCTGGAACCAAAAAATGGCGGGATAGGCGGGAGCTGTGGGCAATATGGCGATGTTGGCTTCACCCGAAGGTCGGGTGGTCGATGAGCAGGCGCTCGATCGGAGCACGTTCGTGCTCGGGACAGAGCTGCCGGCGATCAGCGTGATCGGTCTGGGATACGTCGGGGCCGTGTCGATGGCATGCCTGTCGCACCTCGGATTCCGGATGGTCGGCGTCGACGTCTCCTTCGAGAAGGTGCGCGCCATCAGCGAGGGTCGCTCTCCCATCGTCGAGGCGCGGCTCGGAGAATTGCTCGCGGCGGGTGTCGCCGGACGCTTGATCTCTGCGACCCAGAATCTCGTCGCGGCGGTCATCGACACCGATGTCACGTTCATGTCCGTCGGCACGCCGACGGCGAAGGACGGCGGCTGCGACTACACGTATGTCCGGCAGGCCAGCCGCGCCATCGGCCAGGCGCTGGCACTGAAGACGTCGCGGCATGTGATCGTGATGCGGTGCTCGGTGCCGCCCGGCACGACGCTCGACGTGGTGGTGCCTGAGATCGAGGCGGCATCCGGCAAAAAGCTCGGGCGTGATTTCGGCGTGTGCTTCAATCCGGAGTTTCTGCGCGAGGGTGTCGCCGTGGCCGACTTCTTCGCGCCGCCGAAGACCGTCGTCGGCACTTCCGATCCGCAGACTGCCGCCGCCGTCGCGTCGATCTACAAGGCCGTGGACGAGAACGTGATCTTCACGTCGATCGAAGCTGCCGAGATGGTGAAGTATGCCGATAATGTGTGGCATGCGACGAAAGTTGCCTTCGGCAACGAGGTGGGGCGGCTGTGCAAGTCTCTCGGGATCGATAGCCACGATGTGATGGACATCTTCGTCAAGGACAAGAAGCTCAATCTTTCGCCCTACTATCTGAAGCCCGGTTTTGCTTTCGGTGGCTCTTGCCTGCCCAAGGAAGTGCGGGCCGTCTCGCACATCGCCAAGCTGCAGGGCGTGAACCTGCCGCTCGTCGACAGCCTGATGGTGACGAACGATGCGCACATCGCTGAAGCGGTGCGGTTGCTGGAGCCGCATCACGGCAAGCGCATCGGTTTCCTCGGGGTGACGTTCAAGCCCGACACCGACGACCTGCGCGAAAGCCCGACGATCGAGCTCATGGCGCGGCTCCTTGCCATGGGAACCACGATCTCGGCATTCGATCCCAATCTGGATTTCGGGCCGCTGCTGAGGGGCCAGATCGACTACGTCAAGCATGCTTCGCCAACGCAGGCGGAGCTGATGGACAAGCTCGAGAGCCTGATCGTCACGGATGCCGAGGAGCTGCTCGCGAATTGTGACGTGGTCGTCGTCAGCCATGCGACTGCTGCATTCCGCGCCGCTGTCGCCCATCGGCCGGCCGGGGTACATGTTCTCGATCTCGCCAGGCTCTCGCGCGATCTACCGGATGACGAAACCTACGAGGGCATTGCCTGGTAAGGCTTCACCGTGACGCTCCTCGACCGGCGAAGGAAACTTCGCCGGTTCTTTTGTCAGACGGCCGATAAAATTTGAAATGTATTTGATGCGAATGGCTCGGCGCATACGCACAATCAATTTCAATCTCGCAGTTATAACAAGATCTGGAGAAGGCTCTCGGCGGGTGTCGGGTGTCTCTAATCCCTGACTACGCCGGCAGAGGCGAATGCTCGAGCCGATGATGCCAGAAACAGGAGAGACGGGAGAGCGTTGGAAATGTTGGATGCGGTCAAGAGTGTAGGGAAGGCCGTGCTGGGGAGCGATCTCGATGATCGACTCTTCAGCGGTGGGCGTTCCGATACACTGGAGGGCAATGGCGGAAACGACCAGCTCTTCGGTGGTGGTGGAAACGACAAGCTGCTTGGCGGCTTGGGTAACGACGTGCTCTTCGGCGACGCTGGTAAGGGCGGCGTTGCGGACATGACGAAGCTCAAGATTGCCGAGAGCGGCAAGGCGACGGTTACGTTCCAGGGCGAGAGCGCGGGCTTTCAGAATGCCCTCGGCGTCTACAAAATCGCCGCCGATGGCTCGATCTACGACGTCGACGTGATGTTCTCGAATGCGTCGCTCGCGGGTTCTGGCGGCAGCCTCGTGGCCGGCAAGAGTTCGGTGGGTCTCGATCTGAAGGCGGGTGAGCGTCTCGGGTTCTTCATCGTTCCGGACGGCTACAGCCAGAAGAACATGGCGAAGCTGCTCGCCGATCCCAATGCCTCGTGGAAGTTCGAGGACGCCAAGGGCAACCCGGGCAACGTCGACGGTGGCAGTGAGCTGAAGCTGGTTCATGTCGCGGCCAACGGCAAAGAGACCGACATGAAGTCGGCCTATGGCACGAGCGTGTTTCATAGCGTCGACGACGGCTCGAAGGGCCTCAACGGCGACAAGATGAGCCACGTGAAGGCCGAGGTCGACACGGCGACGGGCGTCCTGAAGATCGGGTTCGAGGATCTCAAGGGCGGCGGCGACAAGGACTTCGACGACAGCGTCTTCACGGTGGACCTCGGCGTGACGAACGCCGCGCTGCTGCCGAAGGTCGCGTCGAAGCCCGTCAGCAACGACAAGCACGACATGGTCGATGGCGGCGCCGGCAACGACACGCTGTTCGGCATGTCGGGCAACGACACGATGCTCGGCGGCGACGGTGACGACAAGCTCTGGGGCAACTCGGGCGACGACGTCCTCGACGGCGGCGACGGCAATGACGAGCTCCATGGCGGTGCCGGCAACGACGTCCTGTCCGACGGTGCGGGCAACGACATCGTGAACGGCAACTCCGGCGACGATACCTTCAAGGCCGGAGAGGGCGACGACGTCTACAACGGCGGCTCGGGCTTCGACACGATCGACTTCTCTGGCGCACGCCAGGGCATGACGATCGATCTTTCAAAGAAGTCGGCGTCCGGCATGGGCAACGATGTCGTCTCGGGCTTCGAGAAGGTGATCGGCTCCAACTACGCCGACGTGATGAAGGGCAGCAAGGCTGTCGACCATATGGACGGTGGCGCCGGTGACGACGTTCTCCGTGGTATGGGCGGCGCCGACGTGCTGACCGGCGGCGAGGGATCCGACACGTTCGAGTGGGCCGTGAAGGACCTTGTCGACGCGAAGGGTAATCATCTCGGCGTCGACGTGATCACCGACTTCTCGAAGGAAGACAGCCTGGACTTCTCGGACCTGCTCAAGGGCGCGAAGTACAGCAGCATTGACGAAGTGGTGAAAGTCGTCGATGACGGCCGCTCCTCGCACGTCTATGCGGCGGTTGCCGGCGAATGGCACCAGGTGGTGACGTTGGAGGGCTTTACCGGCCTCAACGCCAGCACGATGGTCGGCGAAGGCATGCTGCTCGCCTGATCGGTGGTGAATCGAGGAACAGAAATAGCCAGTGGGAAACTGCTGGCTATTTTTTTTGGCTGGTAATATAAAATGCGATGAAAATTAATCCCTGTTTTGTGCGCCCAGCATTACGTGCGTTTTATTCGACGTTGCTATCCTCATAAATGGAGAGATCGAAAGCGGCGAGAATTCCGGAAAGTTGCCGAAGAAAGGCATGGCAAATCACGATGTTCGGATTTGCCAATTCGCGCCGTTGACGGGGTGAGGCTTTGCAATAGCGGGTGCAAATGGCTGATTTAATTGGAACGGCGTCCAGCGACAGGATCGACGGCACAGACGGAGACGACGTCATCGACGGGTTCTCCGGCGACGACACGCTCCAGGGCGGCGCGGGTGACGATGTCGTCTATGGGCGCGAGGGCAACGATCGGGTCATGGGCGAAGAGGGGCAGGATACGCTCTTTGGCGGCTATGGCGACGATGCCATGGACGGTGGCGCAGGCGACGACCTTCTTTATGGCACCGCCGGGCGCGATTCCATGCGCGGCGGACTTGGAAACGATACGATCTACGGTGGAAGCGGCGACGACAGCCTTTGGGGTGACGGGGGCAACGACGACATCTACGGCGGCAGCGGCAACGACGTTCTCAACGGGTTCGGCGAGAACGATCGGCTCTTCGGCGGCGCCGACGACGATACGATCTACGATGGCCTCGGCGACGACTACATCGACGGAGGTTCAGGCAACGATCATTTCATCGCCGGTGGCGGCAACGATTATTTCCGCGGTGGCAGCGGGTTCGACACGCTCGATTACTCGCAATCGACCGTCGCCATCACGGCGGATCTTTCGAAGCACTGGGTCACCGGAAATGGCACCTCGCAGGTCTGGGGCGTCGAGCGGCTGGTCGGTTCGTCGCATGATGACGTCATGAAGGGCGACAAGTACGCCAATTGGCTGGTCGGCGGCGGTGGAAGCGACGAGTTGAGAAGCCATGCCGGCGCCGACACGATGACCGGCGGAAGCGGCAGCGATACCTTCGTCTTCCTGCGCAAGGATGTGATGACGAACGGCGGCCTCCATCTCGGCGTCGATCGGATCACCGACTTCACCACCTCCGATACGCTCGACATGCGCGACTTCCACAAGGACGAGTCCGTGCCGCTCGACGACGCCTTCATGTTCACGCAGCAGGACGGAGGAACGATGATCTCGGCGCTGGTCGGCAACGTGTATGTGGACGTTGTCTTCCTCGAGAATGTCCCCGGCGGCTTGGCAAGCGCCTGGGCCTCTGATGCGATGTTTCTCGCCTGATCTGGCTCATTGGCGAGATGTTCCGTTACCGGAGGGATGGTTCCTAAACGCCGGATTAACGGTTGCGCTGCATAGTCGGGGGTGGCGTGTCGTCCCCTCGGGGGCGGGACGCGGTATCGTCCCGGATCGATCGAGTGGCGGCGTCAAAGATGAAAATGCCCAGTTTGCCGAGCAAGGCTACGCTTCTCTTGAATGGCGCCGCCATTCTCGTCGGCGTCGCATCGATGGCGGTGGTCGTTCGATCAGTCTTCGTTACCGACGATCCCCCTGGCTGCCGTGATCGCTATCAGACGGCGATGCGGCTGGCCCTCGACAAGGAGGGCGCGCCGCTGGCGCCGGAGGAACTGCAGGCGCGCCTCGGCGCCAGCGAGTGGGGCCTCAGGGATGCCGCACGGGTCGTCAAGCTGAAGTCTGGTCCTGCGACGTTCGCGTTGGAACTCAATCTTGAGAAGGCGCGGGAGCGAGCTGCCGCAAGCCATACGGAAGTGCGGCCGGGCATGGGGTTCGTCTGGGCGCCGGCTGGCCTCAACGGGGCATCGACGGCCTGTCTCTCCTATGGCCTTTACGTTTCCGAGGGCTTCAGTTTCGGGCGTGAGGCTCGTCTTCCTGGGCTGCAAGGCGGTCTGGCCACGGATCAGGGCGGTGAGCCCACCTTCTCGACACGCTATGCGGTTGCGCCATCCGGCGACGCTTCGATCAACATGCATCTCGCCGGGCAAACCGGTGGCCGACCCTTCAGCAACGACCGGCGCGGCTTCAAGCTCGAGACCGGACGGTGGATGCAGTTCGAACAGGAAGTGGCTCTCAATGCGCCTGGCAAGTCGGATGGACTGCTGCGCGTGTGGCAGGACGGTCGTCTCGTGTTCCAGAAGGCGAACGTTATGTTCCGCTCGGGCGCCGAGGAGCACATCACCGGTGTCCTTGCCGAGTTCGCCGGTGGTGCGCCGCCCGCTGGGCAGAAATCCGGACCTCAAGTGCTCTGGATGACGCCCTTCGAGGTTCGCTGGCAGCGCTGAGAGGCGCGTGTATCAACGGCCCGCCAGGCGATCGAGGGCTTCGAGGCGTGAGGTGGGTACGGCGAGGCCGTGGGTCGCGACTTCGCGACGACGTGCCAGTCGCCGGCTTCCGGGCAGCCGTGCGTCGCCGTCGACGGCGATGTCGTGTGCGAGCGACGCCAACCTCTCGGCGAACCGCGCGCCACCCGGGAATGCTAGCGGATCGATGGCAACGATCAGTTGGCCGGTCGATGGTGGCGGGCCGCTCGCATCGAGGAAGGACGAGGCTTCGGCCGCGAAACTCCCGCCCGTCAGCGCCGCCGCCAGCACTTCCACCATCAGGGCGAGCGCCGAGCCCTTGGCACCGCCGGCCGGCTGGAGGGTGCCCGCCAGCGCCGCGCGGGCGTCTGTCGTCGGCTGGCCATGCCGGTCGGTCGCCCAACCGAGTGGGATCGGCTTTCCAGCTTCGGCCGCCGCCATGATCTTGCCGCGCGCGACTTCCGACAGCGCGAGATCGACCAGCAGCGGAGGGCCGGCCGGGACGGGCGCGGCAAAGGCGATCGGGTTGGTTCCGAACAAGGCACGCCTGCCGCCCCAAGGCGCCATGGCAGCGGGCGTATTGGCGAACATCAAGGTGACGAGCCCGGCGTCGGCCAGACGCTCGGCAGTCAGCCCCAAGGCGCCCGCGTGATGCGAGCGGTGAATCGCGGCTGCCGCGATACCGCTCGTGCGGGCAACGGCCGGCAGTTCGGCGACGGCGAGATCGAGGGCCGGGTAGGCAAAGCCATGCGCAGCGTCGATGGCCAATGTCGCCTGACGCGGCCGCGTGCTCGTCGGTGTCGCGTGGCCATCGATTTTCTTGGCGCGGACCTGGGCCGCATAGCTTTCGACGCGCGAGAGCCCGTGACCCGCCTGGCCGTCGACCTCGGCGGCGACAAGCGCACGGGCTACGCTGGCAGCATTATCAGAGCGCGTGCCCGCGTGCTCGAGTGCTGCAGTCACGCGGACGACAAGGTCGGCGGGAGTGGGGCGGATCGGGTCGGATGTCACGCCTTGGCCAGCTCCCGCTCGAGCAACTCGAGCCGATCCTGGCCCCAGAAGAACTCTCCGCTCTCGAGGTAATAGGTCGGCGCGCCGAACACACCCTTCGCCAGTGCCTCCTCGGTGTAGGCATCGTGAAGCGCGTCGATTTCCGCATCGGGCGCCGCCGCCGCCTTGATGGCGTTGGCATCCATGCCAGCCCGCGACGCTGCTGCTTCGAGCGTCGCCCAATCGGCGAGGTTCTCATCGCGCTCCCACAGGGCCCGGCCCATCTCGGTCGCCAGCGTGTGGGCATCCTTGCCCTGCATCTTGGCAGCGATGAGCAGGCGTGTTGCCGCCGTCTCATCCGACGGGAAGTGTTTCGGCTGGATGTTGATGGGGAGGCCCCGCACCTCCCGCCAGCGCTTCAACTCCTGCAAACGGTAGGCCTGGCGGGCCGGTGCGCGCTTCGGCAGCGGCAGGCCGCCGGTCTGCGGGAAGATGACGCCGAATTTGACGGGCCTGAGGTCGACCGTGTGCCCGTAGGTTTTCGCCATGGCCGCGAACCTGGCGCTGCCGAGGTAGCTCCAGGGCGAATTCAACGTCATGTAATAGGTGATGGTGGCCATCGATCAGTCTTTCCTGGCGCGGACGAAATTGGCGACGCTCGAGAAGTCCTTCTCGGCCGCGCCTTCGACCATGTTCATGTAGTGCCGGAGAATGGCGTGGGCGTTGGCGCCCATCGGCGTCGCGACGCCCGCATCGAGCGAGGTCGACTGCGAAAGTGCGAGGTCCTTGACCATCAGCTTGGTCATGAAGCCGGGCGCGTAGTCGCGATTAGCCGGGGTCGTCGGGACCGGTCCCGGGACCGGGCAGTAGTTCGAAAGGGCGAAGCTGTTGCCGGTCGAGGTCGATACGACGTCGAACAGCGTCTGGTGCGAAATGCCAAGTTTCTCCGCGAGCGCGAAGCCCTCGCAGACGCCAAGCATGTTGATGGCCATCATCATGTTGTTGCAGATCTTGACGGCCTGGCCGGCGCCCGCGTCGCCGCAGTGCACGACCTTGCGGCCCATGCCTTCCAGTACCGCGCGTGCCTTCTCGAACGCCTCCCTGGAGCCGCCGCACATGAAGGTCAGCGTGCCGCCATCGGCGCCGACTGTGCCGCCGGAAACGGGTGCATCGAGAGACAGCATTCCCGCTGCCTTGGCGAGTTCGTGAGCCCGGCGGGCCTGGGCGACGTCGATGGTGGATGCATCGATGAAGAGGGTGCCCGGTTTGGCGGCTTGCAGGACACCCGAGCCTTCGTAGACCGCCAGCGTCTCCTTGCCCGTCGGGACCATGGTGACGAGGATGTCGACCTCCCGGGCCGCATCGGCGGCGCTGGCGACCTTCCGGACGCCGGCCTGAGCCGCCTTGCTGAGGTTGTCCTCCATGATGTCGAAGCCCTTCACCTCGTGGCCCTTCTTCACGAGGTTCCCGGCCATGGGGAGGCCCATGTTGCCAAGACCGACAAAGCCGACTTTCGCCATGTGATCGCCTTTCGTTGCTGATTTTGCGAGCGGTCTCGCGTGCCGCTCATGGATCGTGGTTCGAAGATTGGTTGGCTGCCGGTGCGCAAGTCAAGCGCAGGCCATTCGCGGCCCAGGTCGGAGCGGCGCCGGATCGCGATCAGATCTGGCGAGCGACCGCCGCCGCGAGCATCGTCGTGACGCCCGGCGCGCGGTCCAGCTCCCAGACCGAGTCGATGATGCGCTCGGCGTCGAGCCTGGTGCCGGCCAGTGCGACCAGCTCATGCACCTTGGCGCCGATATCGTCGTCCGACAAAGGCTTCTCGATGGAGCCTCGGGCATGGAGGACGGTGGCTTCGTGGCTTGCGCCGTCGGTCAGGCGGACGATCACGCGGGCCGCGCCGACAGGCATCGACGTATCCTCGACTGCCGTCACCCTGGCGCGGAAGGCGATGGCTTCGGGCGACATCACGCGCGCGTCGGCGAATTCGGGAACGCCGGCCCGACCCCACAGGAAGGCTGCGGCTGCGCAGTGATGAATCGAGACGCGGGCATCACGGCCATTGGCGACGGGGCGGTTGCCGCGCGCCAGCAACAGCGCGTCGCCACTCACGGTCACGGTGGCGACGCGGGCCGGATCAATCTGCAAACGGTCGCGGAGCTCGAGGCAGGCGTCGAGCACGGCATGCATGACGATGCCGCAGGGATAGGGCTTGTAGGTGTTGCGCTGCAGCTCCCAGCGGCTCCCGAGATCTCCCACCAGTTCGTCGAGCGCCGGCGTGTCGCCCATGGCGCGGGCCCAGCCGAGCTTGCCTTCGATCGAGCGGGGCGCGCCGTCGTAGCCCTGCTCGGCGAATATCGCGGACAGAAGACCGTTCTTGGCCGCGTTACCGACGCCGACGTTTTTTGCTGCCGTCGGCAGATTCTCGACGATCCCGGCGGACTGGCTCGCCGCGATGCCGATGGCGTTCGCGATCTGGCTCGCTGACAGACCCATGACGTGGGCCGAGGCGATCGCCGATCCGAACACGCCGCAGGTCGCGGTGATGTGCCAGCCGCGCGCATAGTGGCCGGGCATGACCATGTTGCCCATCCGGCATTCGATCTCGGCACCGAGCGCGAACGCCGTCAGCAGCTCGAGGCCGGTGATCGGCCGCGTCTCGGAGAGCGCGAGAATGGGCGGCGCGACCGGAGCAGTCGGATGGATGACGGTGCGGAGGTGCGTGTCGTCGTAGTCGAGGAGGTTGGCCGACACTGCGTTGACGAACGAGGCGGAGAGCGCATCGAACCGCTCGTGGCGGCCGATCAGGGTGGCGGTGCGGGGGCCGGTGAACGGCTCCAGAACACGGACGGCGGCCTCGACGGCGGGATCGTAGGCGACACCGATGGCGCCGCCGACGAAGTTCAGGAGCGACCGCTTCGCCTCGTGCATCACGGGAGCGGGCAAGTCTTCGGGACGGAAGTTGGCGACGAATGACGCGATTGTCCTCGCCGCCGGCTCTCGCTCAGTTCCTTCGGACACGAGACTGCTCCCTGTCGGTTCCACTTGCTGCCGCCAGAGATGGCATGGTGGGAGCTGAATGTCAGGCGCTATCGCGCGCCGATCTGTTCAGCTCAGGCCGTACATCTGCTTTCCCGCGACGGGCAATTCGGCGGTCAGGATGGTGCCGGTCTCGCTCTCGGTCATGTACAGGCGGTGACCGTCGAACGCCACGTTGGTCACGAATGGCGCGACGACCGGGTCGATGTAGTGCGTGGGGCGTCCCATGCGGTCGAAGCGCCAGACACCCATGCCGGCGTGGGCGACGATGAGCCCGCCTTCCGCGTCGAGCGCGAGGCCGTCGGGTCCGGACAGTCCGCCGGACAGCTGAATTGCGATGCCCACTTTCGAGACCGCGCCGTCGGGCATGATCGGGAGGCGCCATACGGCGTTGCCGCGCGTGACGGCGAGGAAAAGGACGCGCTCGTGGAGATCGAGGACGAGGCCGTTCGGGCTCGGGATGGTGCCGACGAGGCATGTGAGCTGGCCGCTGGCGGTGTAGCGATAGACGCGGCCCGTCGGGTCATGGAGGCCCGTCTGGCCCTGGTCGGTGAAGTAGAGGTCGCCGTTGGCCGCGAAATGCAGATCGTTGACGCCCTTGAAGCTCTCCGATCTGACGCTGCCGAGCACGGTCGAGACGCTACCGGATGCCACATCGAGGACCACGATGCCGCGCTTGTAGTCGGTGATGAACGCCCGGCCGTCCTTGTGGAACTTGAGGCCGTTCGGCCAGCCGTCGTATTCGGCCACCTGCGTCCAGTCGCCGGCCCGCGAAATGCGGAAGACGCGACCATGCGGGATGTCGGTCACGTAGAGATTGCCGGCGCGGTCGAAGCTCGGGCCTTCGAGGAAGCAGTCGACCGGGGTGCCCGCCTTGTTGTAGTCGGCCCACTCCGTCCGGACCTTGCGGCGCAGGGCGTCCGGCATCCGCGCGAAGATTTCGGCTTTCACGGTGACGGGCGGCGGGTAAAGGCTCATGGGGCGGTCCGGGGCGTTTGATCCATTGACGCGCCACCATGGTTGGGCGCCGCCTCGGCCGTCAAGCATGCCCGGTCAGGGTGCCGCAAACGGAAAAGGCCCGGAGCATGTCCGCTCCGGGCCTTCGAACCAACATCGAACCGGCTTTGCAGCTCAGCCCGACTTCTTGATCGAGTCGAACGACTTCTGGGCAGCAGCGTTGAAGCTTTCGAACGTCTGCTGCGCGATGCGCGCCGACAGTTCGAAAAGCTCCCGCGTCTGGAGACCAGCGGTCGCCATCTGCTTCTGGACGAACTCCTGCTGCAGGCGGGCCGCCTCAGGGATCGAACGGGCACGGGCGATGGCCTGGGCCGCGTCGAACGCCGCTTCGGCGTTGGTGACCGTGTTCTCCATCAGCTTGTTGCCGAGTGACTTGGCGCCGGCCTGGCTGGCCAGCATCACGTCTTCGGCGACCTTCGCCTGATCCTTGGCGACAACGGCGGCCTTCTCGTAGGCTTCGCGCGTCTTGGCGACGCCGTCGGCCACCATGGCCTGGACGTTCTCGGGGACGCGGGCGTCCTTGGCGACATTGAAGAACTGCTCAGCCTGCCGGGTGAAGTGCTCGTTCATCGTTACTCTCCGAAGGTTGTTCGCTCGAAATCCTTGGCAGCGCCTGTCAGCAACTGCGTTAACCCGTATATAAGCGAACGAATGGTGCGATGCAATAGAAATTGTGCAGTGCGAAATGAACGCCGGTCGATGGGCCTCAGACGAGCGACGGGAACACGTCCCGGTAGCCGAGGACGGCCCGGTCGAACATGATGTCCTGAGGGCGCAGTGGACGGGCCAGCGAGAGGCCCTCGAGCGTCCGGCACCGCGACAGGGCTACGTAGGCCTGCCCGTGGGCGAATGTCCCGCGACCGAGATCTATGTACACCTTGTCGAGCGTCAAGCCCTGGCTCTTGTGAATGGTCAGCGCCCAGGCCAAGCGCAGCGGAAGCTGGCGGAATGTGCCGGCGACGGTCTCGACAATCTTCTCGGCCGCCGTGTCGTAGGCATAGCGCCGGCTCTCCCAGGCGACAGGCTCGATCTCGTATTCGCGACCGTCGATCTCGACGTGCACGCTGCTCTCGCCGAGCCGTTTGACGCGGGCGATGCTGCCGTTGACCCAGCGGCGGTCGGCGTCGTTGCGCAGCATCATGACCTTGGCGCCGGGTTTCAGGGCCAGTTCGGGCTCGGTCGGCTGTGCCGTCTGCCCAAATTCGCCCGTCACGGTCGCCGAGTAGCTTTTCAGCTCGCCCGGCAAGGCGGACAGAAACGCCGCATTGATGCGGTTTGCGGCGGCATTCGTCGGCGTCAGGATGACGAACGGATCGCCTTCGCCCAGTGTGCGGATCGGCGAGACGCGCTCGTTCAGCGCCGTCAGTTCCTCTTCACCGACATCGCCATCACGAATGCGGTTGAGCACGTCGAGGAGCGCGCCTTCGCGCTGGCGGAAGACCTCGGTCAGCTCGAGCCGCGACGTGCCCGCGCCTTCGCCGAGTGCTGCCACCGAGAAGAAGAACGGACCGCCGTGGCGCGTCTCGAGGTGATCGGCAACCTCGTTCTCCTGCACGACGGGGGGAAGCTGGTGCAGGTCACCGAACATCACGAGCCGGAGGCCGCCGAAGGGCTCGCGCGGGCGGCCGCGATTGACGCGCAGCGATTGGTCGATGGCCCACATCAGGTCCGACCGCACCATCGAGACCTCGTCGATGACGAGAAATTTCAGTTTCCGCATGACGCTGCCGTTGCGGCTGCGGCGTATGTCGTCGGGACCGACGAGGCGGGGCGGCAGGCCAAAGAACGAGTGGATCGTCTGGCCGCCGACGTTGACCGCGGCGAGGCCCGTCGGCGCCACGATCGCCATTGGCTCGGGGATCATCTCGCCGAGCGCGCGCAAGAGCGTCGATTTGCCCGTTCCAGCGCGCCCCGTGACGAAGAGGTGGCCTTCGCCCGTCAGCAGATGGTCGATCGCGGCGTCGTATTCGCTCGTCGCCTTGAGCCCGCCCGGCCAGGCAAACCGAGATGCCGGCGCCGTGCCAAGGCCCGTCTTGCTCTCGCTCAGTTCCGGCACCGGGCTCGCGCTCCTCTTCTCCATGATCTCGTATCGGGCGTTCGTCGTGCGAAGTCAAAGGCCGGCGGCAGGCTGGTCGGCGCGTTCGTCGTCGAAGCAGTGGCGTCGCAAAAAGTTCATATCCCGCCCGGCAATCGCTTGCGTGGCCCGGCAGCGTTGTCTAGAGCAATGCCCCACGATCAAACCCCGATGAAATACAGCAAAACGAGGCGTTCATGGCCACTCACAACCTTCTTCTGATGCCCGGCGACGGAATTGGCCCGGAGGTGATGGCGGAGGTCGACAGGGTCATTGCGTTCCTCGGAAAGAAGACCGCGGCCGAGTTCCGCACCGAGACGGAGCTGTGCGGGGGCTGCTCGATCGACAAGCACGGCACGCCGCTCACCGACGCGGCGCTGGCCAAGGCGAGGGCCGCCGACGCCATCATCTTCGGCTCGGTCGGCGGGCCGAAGTGGGACAAGGTCGCCTACGACATCCGGCCGGAAGCGGGTCTGCTACGCATCCGCAAAGAGCTCGACCTCTTCGCCAATCTGAGGCCGGCGATCTGCTATCCGGCGCTCGCGGAGGCCTCCAGCCTGAAGCGCGAACTCGTCGAAGGTCTGGACATCCTCATCCTGCGCGAGCTGACGGGTGGCACCTATTTCGGCGAGCCGAAGGAGATCGTAACGCTGGAGAACGGGCAGAAGCGCGCCGTCGACACCACTGTCTACACCACGAGCGAGATCGAGCGGATCGCACGCGTCGCCTTCGACCTGGCCCGCAAGCGCGGCAAGAAGGTGCATTCGGCCGAGAAGCGCAACGTGATGCGGACGGGCGTGCTCTGGAACCAGGTCGTTACCGAGGTGCACAAGCGCGAGTACCCGGACGTGGAACTGCATCACATCCTCGCGGATGCCTGCGCCATGCAGCTCGTGCGCAACCCGAAGCAGTTCGACGTGCTGGTCTGCGACAACCTCTTCGGCGACATGCTGTCGGACGAGGCGGCCATGCTCGCCGGCTCGCTCGGCATGCTGCCTTCGGCGTCGCTCGGGGCGCCCGATCCGAAGACCGGGATTCCGAAGGCGCTCTACGAGCCCATCCATGGCTCGGCACCCGACATCGCCGGGCAGGGCGTCGCCAACCCGATCGCCGAGATCGCATCGTTCGGGATGGCGCTCCGCTACTCTTGCAACATGGCTAAAGAGGCCGATCTCATCGACAAGGCCATCGCCGGAACGCTCGAGCAGGGCTATCGGACGGCGGACATCATGCAGCCGAACATGCGCCGGGTCGGAACGACGGAGATGGGGCAGGCGATCGTGAAGGAAATGGAACGGCTGATCGCCTGAGCCGTTGGACGACCAGCCTCGGAAAGCATGCGACGCGCCGGCGAAAAGGGTGATTGCGTCATGACCAGTACTGAGTTCGATCCGATGGCGGCGGCGCGCGGCATTGCCGAAGCGCACCGGCTTCGGCAGCCTTACCGCAATCTCGCCGGCGCGCTCGAGCCACCGACCATTGCCGATGCCTACGCGGTGCAGGAGGCTCTCAGGACTCTTTGGGAGCCGATCTACGGCCCGGTCGCCGGCCTCAAGATCGCCGTCACCACGAAGGTGATGCAGGAGTTGATGGGTATCGATCACCCGTGCGGCGGAATGATCTACAGCCGCAATATCCACCAATCCCCGGCGACGCTCCGGCTCTCGAGCCACATGCACGTCGTGCTCGAGTTCGAGCTTGCGGTGCGGGTTCGTCGCACCCTCGCGAAGAAGGCCGCGCCTTGGACAGCCGAAGACGTGCGGGCCGAGATCTCCGAAGTCATGCCGGCGTTCGAGCTGATCGAGGATCGGAATGCCGTCTATCGGGAAACGCGCCCGACCACATTGATTGCCGATAACGCATGGAATGCGGGGATCGTGCTCGGTCAGCCGATCGCGGTTCCTGCTTCACTCGATCTCAATGGACTTGTCGGACGGCTCAGCATGCCGTCCGGTCCGCGCGAGGGACGAACCGACGATCCGATGGGGGCGCTAGCGTGGTGCGTCAATCTCGCGGCAGATCGCGGGCGGCCGCTCGAAGCGGGGCAGGTCGTGATTACCGGAAGTGTCATTCCGACGCTTCCCATTGCAGCCGGAGAAACTTTCTCGTTCGAGCTCGAAGGGCTCGGAAGTGTAGCTATTACAGCTACAACTTGATTCGGCCGATATCGGCCGATAGCAGGCGCCAGGGTGTCCGAAACCCTCTCGCGATATGCGAAATCGGGCAAAAATGGCGAAAAGCGTGGCGTTTCGATCACAAATGTCTTTTCAGATCAGTGGTTTTCCCAATTTTTTCTTTCGAAATCATCTGATTCCATCTACCTACTGAGCAATCAGACCAATTCTCACTGCAAATCAGTGCGATAGACATCAACTCTCAGGCAGGACATCCCAATGCAGGCCAAAGTCGCAGCAAAAGCTCTCAAATCCTCGAAACCCGCCAAGACGGCGAAGGCTCCCGTGAAGGCCGTCGCCAAGGCTCCGGCAAAGACGGCGGTCAAGGCTGCCGCCAAGCCGGCCGCCAAGGCAGCGAAGCCGGGCAAGGGCGACACCGTCACGCTTCGCCATCTCGGCAATGCGATCTCCGAGACGCACAACCTCCCGAAGAAGCAGGCGAACGAAATCCTCGCCGAGGCCATCGGCATGATCACGACGCACCTGAAGAAGGGCGCCCGCATCCGCATCGGCGGCCTCGGCATCCTGCAGGTCAAGAAGCGGCCGGCGCGCATGGGTCGTAATCCGGCCACGGGCGAGCAGATCAAGATCAAGGCTTCCAAGAAGGTCGCTTTCCGCGCGGCCAAGGAACTCAAGGAAGCGGTCTGAGATCAGCTCCGACGCATGAGGCGGCTCACTCCAGCTGCCGGTGCTCGACACGATGACAAGGGCCGGACTGATGTCCGGCCCTTTTCGTTTTCCTGTCGCGGCGGCTATGGATAGCGGCCCGTTTCTCATCGCCTGCCGGAGCCTCACACATGATCGAACGGCCGACTGCGCGCCTGATCGTGCTCGATCCGTCCGATCGCGTCCTGCTGTTCCGGGCCAACATCGGGCATTCGGTCGAGCCCGAGCGGCGGCCGAACGCGACGACGTTCCTGGCGCTGCCCGGCGGCGGCATCGAGCCGGGCGAGACGCCCATCGTCGCGGCACGACGTGAACTGGCCGAGGAGACGGGGCTCACGGCCGATGGCGAACTGCCGATGGTCGCGATGCGGACGACGGCCTACGACTGGAAGGGACGCCGCTACCGCACGCGGGAGCACATTTTCTTCCTGCGCGTCGCAACGGACCGGATCGACGACAGTGGATGGCTCGATGGCGATCGGCGCTGGATGAGCGATCTCGGATGGTGGACGATCGAGGCCCTCGAGCAGACCATGGAGATCGTGCGGCCGCCGGGCCTCGCAGGCCTCGTGCGCGATCTCAGCCTGGGACGTCTCCCGACCGAGCCGCTCGTGCTCGGCCGGGTCGACTGATCAATTCGAGACCGTTCGCCGCCCCTCGCGTCCAGGATGATCCGACGATGTCCGGCCTCGCCGCCCTGTTTCCGCCCGCCGTGGTGCTGGTGCTCGTCCTCGGCTTCAAGGCCAGCGGGCTTGTGGCGTCGGCCGCCGCCCTCACGGCCGCAGTGCTGGTGTGGGTTGCGGGGAGCGGAGAGGCCGGGCTCGCGGCCGGGCTGATCCGAGCGGGCGCGGATGCCGCCATCCTCACTGCCCTCGTCGCCGCCATGATCGTGCCGGGCATCCTGTTCGTGGAGGCCACGCGCGGACGCAAGTCGCCCGAGGCCATCGGCGATCTCGTACGCAGTCTTCACGTGACGGGTGGCCGCGCCGCCATCCTGATCGCCACCGGCATCGGCGTCGTCGTCGAGAGTCTGACCGGCATGGGGGTGTCGCTCATGGTCACCATGCCGCTCTTGCTGTCGCTCTTCGACAAGCGCGCAGCCATCGGCATCGGGCTCGTCGGCATGAGCCTGATGCCCTGGGGCGCGCTGTCGATCTCGGCGCATGTCGGCGCCAAGCTATCCGCGGTTCCCATCGAGACGTTGAAATACTGGATTGCCGGCACGAGCGGCTCCGTCGCGTTCCTGCTTCCCCTGCTGGCGCTCTGGTTCCTGCCAAGTGCAGGCGCGCGCGACATCGGATTCGCCATGGCGGCCGGGCTCGCGCTCGTCGCCGGTGTCTGGCTCGGGACGGCGACGATCGGTGTCGAGGTGGCCGGAGTCGCCGGCGGGCTGGCTGTGATCCTGGTCGTGACGGCTCTGGCGCCCTCGCGCTCGGGGTTCAGTGAAGCCCTCAAGGCCGCGGGGCTGCGACCCTATCTGGCGCTACTTCTCGCCGTTGTCGGCCAGAAACTGCTGATCGCGCCGCTGGCGGGAATCGGCGTCGCACCGGCGCTCGATACGGGACGTGTGCAATTTGCCCTAATGACCTCGCCCGGTGTGGCGCTGCTCATCGCGACACTCGCGACGGCCGGGCGCTCCGTCACGCCGGGTGTGCTCGCCACGGTGCTGCAACGGGCGTGGCGACCCATCGTGGCCATTGCGCTGTTCATGCTGGCGGCGCGCCTGCTCGCCGAAAGCGGAGCGATTGCGGCGCTCGCTGCGAGCGTCGGAGGTCTCGGCCGCGATGCCTCGCTCGTCGTCGTGGCGCTGCTGGGGGCGGTCGGTGGTTTCGTCACCGGTTCGGGCGTGACGGGAAACGCGCTGTTCATGCCGAGTGCGGCGGCTGCCGGTCAGACGTTCGATGTCGTGCCGATCTTCGCGGCGTTGCAGAATGCCGCAAGCGGGCATGCTGGCATGGCGTCGTTGCCGGTTGCAGCCATTCTGCTCGCGACGCTCGGGAGGCGGGAGCCGGGCGACGACGGCCTCGTCATGCGGATCGGCCTTGGGCTCGTCGCGGTTCACGTGACGGTGGCCACCATCGCGGCTTTGGTGCTGGTGCGCGTCGCGGCTTAGGGGCGCCCTGACGCTACAGCGGCTGCAGGATCGAGACGGCGCTGTCGAGCGTGAGGTCGTAGCGTGCGCCGAGGTTCTGGTTGGCGGTCTCGGCACCCTTCGTTCCTTTCCAGTGGCGCGACCGCTCCCACACTCCCATGTCGCGATACCAGGCCATCAGGCGCATGCGCATCCGGTCGGGCGCCGGTGGTTCGTCGGCGCGCCACAGGCCGATGACTTCGCCGTCGTGGGTGCCTTCCCAATTGGTCCACGTGTTGGACGAGAGTTCGAGGAAGCGTTCAAGGTCGGTGTCGCGAATGTCATACCAGCGGTGGGTGACGAAACCGCCGTCGTGGCGCGGCGTGAAGCCGGGGGCAGGTCGCAACGTGGCGTGCCAGAGGTCGTGCTGCTCGACAGCGGCGCCGGCGATGCCGTCCGCCACCGCGCCCCAGGCCGATCGGGCCGTTGTCACGTCCGGCCATTCGACGACCACCACGACATGGTTCAGCGAGAGCCCGATGAGCGCCTTCCAGGTGCCAAAGAGGCGACCGCCGCGCTTCTCGACGCGCGCCCGGCCGTCGCCTGCGATTGCGGCTGCGACCCGGGCGAGCTCTCCCGGGCCGAATGCGATCACGAGGTGCTCGTAGGCGGGCATGGGCGTTCCCTTTCGACAGTCCCTTGCAGAGCCTCGGCTGTCATGCGCTACTTGGTCAAGGCCGCACAGTCAGCCAATCCAAGGGAGCCCGTCCCGATGTCCTCACTCCCCGACAGCGTCGTGGTGCTCGACAGCGTCACGCATTTCGAGGCCAAGCACCACGGTGCCGTCGCCTATTGCGGATCGCATGCGGGGATCTACGCCGCGTACTACGCCGCGTCGAAAGGTGTCGCCGGTATAGTCCTCAACGATGCGGGGATCGGGCGCGAGCGGGCCGGCGTCGCGGGCCTCGCGCTGCTCGACGGCCTCGGCGTGCCGGGGGCGGCCATCTCGCATCTTTCCGCGCGGATCGGCGAGGGCCGTGATGGCGTCGAGCGCGGCGTGCTTACGACCGTCAACCGGGCCGCAGAGGCGCTGGGTCTCAAGCCCGGCATGAGCTGTCGCGATGCCCTTCTCCTGCTGCACAAGGCCAATCGGCGGCCGTCGCCGAAGCCCACGCCGCTCGAGGAATCGCGCTTCGAGTTGCCGGAGGCGGGAGCGCCGGGCGTCAAGGTGATCGTGATCGACAGCATGAGCCTCGTGAAGCCCGAGGACGACGGTCACATCGTGGTCGCGGCTTCGCATGGGGCGGCCCTCGGCGGGCGGGCCGACATGGCGATCAAGTATCCGGTGTTCGCCTGCGTGTGCAACGACGCCGACCGAGGCATCGACAACGCGGGCGTAACCCGGTTGCCGGCGCTCGAACAGCGCGGCATCGCCGGCGCGTGCGTTTCCGCGTTCTCCGCCCGCATCGGCGACGGCCGCTCGACGTTCGCCGACGGCTACATTTCAACCATCAACGAGACGGCCCGCCGGCATGGCGCCATGGTTGGCCAGTCGACCCGGGAATTCGTCGCGGCTATGGTCGCGGCCCGCCTCAAGGAGCTCAAGTCGTGAACCAACCGATCCCCAATTCGATCCGCCGCATCACCGGCGGCATGGCGCTGGCCGAGATGCTGAAGCTCACCGGCTGCGGCCCGATGTTCGGCATGGGCGGCTTCCAGCTCCTTCCGTTCTATGAGGCCTGCCGGGTGCTGGGGCTCAAGCACTATCTGATCAACGACGAGCGGTGCGGGGCCTTTGCCGCTGATGCATGGGCGAAGGTGACCAACCGGCCGGCCGTCGCGGATGGTACTCTCGGGCCGGGTGCGACAAATCTTGTCACGGGCATCGTCGAGAGCCTCAACGCCGGCATTCCGATGATCGCCATCACGGGCGATGCCAATCGAGAGCATGCCTGGAAAAACATGACGCAGGAGGCGCGGCAGATCGATGTGCTGCGGCCGGTCGTGAAGGAGGTGATCCGGGTCGAGGTCATCAAGCGCATTCCGGAACACGTCCGGCGCGCGTTCGCGGTGGCGACCAGCGGGCGGCCCGGTCCGGTGCTGCTCGATGTGCCGGAGGACATCGCGCACAGCGAGTTCGACTTCGACGCCGCCGATTTCTGGATCGATCCGGAAACGCTGAAGGCACAGGCCCGGCGCACGCGGCCCGACGCAAGCTCGGTGGAACGCGCCGCAGCGCTCATCGCGAAGGCCGAGCGGCCGCTCATTCTGGCGGGCGGCGGCATCCACATTTCCGAGGCGTGGGCTGAACTCGAGCAGTTCGCCGTCGCTTTCGGCATTCCTGTGGCGCACACCATGAGCGGCAAAGGCGCCGTCGCGTGCTCGCATTCGCACTCCGCCGGTCTTTTCGGCCGCTACGACCGGATCGCCAATGCGCTCATCGGGGCATCGGACTGCCTGATTGTGGTGGGCTGCAAGCTTGGCGAGATCGCGACGAAGCGCTTCGCGCTCATTCCGCCGGGGAAGCCCGTCATCCATGTCGAGATCGAGCCGACCGAGATCGGCCGGACGACGCGAACCGACGTGGCGCTCGCGGGCGATGCGAAGCTGACGTTGCTCGATCTCGCGGCGGCGCTCGGCAACGGCAAGGCGGCGGCAGCTGCGCGCGCCGGCTATCTGGCGGAGCTGCCCAAGCGCATGGCCGAATGGCGGACCGGGGCGCGGGACCGGCTCGAATCCACCGAGAGCCCGATCAATGTCGGCCGTCTCATGAACGAGCTCAACAAGGCCATGCCGGCCGATGCGATCCTGGTTGCGGACGGTGGGTTCGCGGGCCACTGGGGCGGGCTGATGTTCGACACCAAGGCGGCCGGACGCCACTTCCTGCCGGATCGCGGGTTTGCGTCCATCGGCTACGGCGTGCCCGGCGGCATCGGCGCGCAATTGGCGGCCGGGCCGAAGCGGCGCGTCGTGACGATGTGCGGTGACGGCGGCTTCAACATGAGTCTCGGCGAGCTGGAGACCGCGCGGCGTCTCGGGACGAGCTTCGTCGGCATCGTCTTCAACAACGCGGCGTCCGGCTACGTGAAGGCGCTGCAGCACGCCGTCTATGGTCCGGGCAGCTACCAGTCGTCCGATCTCGTGGAGATGGACTACGCGCTTATCGCCAAGGGATTCGGCTGCCACGGCATCCGGGTGTCCGATCCCGAGAAACTCGCCGGTGCGATCCAAGAGGGGCTCGAGAACACCTCGACGCCGACCATTCTCGACGTCGTCGTGACGCGTGACCCGGCGAAGATGCTGCCAGCCGCCGACAACCGCGCGGCGCTCACCGTCAAGAAGGGCGACCGGCCGGTCTGATCCCAGCGAAGGACTTCGACCATGCTTAGACTTGGATGCGGCGCGGGCTTCTCCTCCGACCGGCTCGGGCCGGCGATCGATCTCGCGGAGAAGGGCCGGCTCGACTATCTCGTCTTCGAGACCATTGGGGAGCGGACACTCGCCTTCGGTCATCGGGACCGGAAGCTCGATCCCAAGCGCGGCTACAACCCGCAGCTGGCGCAGCGCATGCGGGGCGTGCTCAAGGCCACCAAGGCCAACGGGACGCGCATCGTCACCAACATGGGCGTGGCGAACGTGCCCGATGCGGCGCGCGTCGTGATCGAGGTGGCGCGGGAACTCGGCCTCAAGGGGCTGAAGGTGGCAGCTGTGCTCGGCGACGAGGTGACCGACCTGCTGACGCCCGATACGCGGCTCTTCGACTATCACGACCGTAAGATCAGCGAGGTCGGGCTGCCGCTCGCCGGCGCCAACGTCTATCTCGGGATCGACGCCATCCTGCCGGCGCTCGAGACCGGGGCCGACGTCGTCATCACAGGCCGGGTGTCGGACCCCTCGTTGTTCCTGTCGCCGATCGTGCACACGTATGGTTGGCGGCGTGACGACTGGGCGGCGCTCGGGCGCGGTACACTGGTCGGGCATCTCATGGAATGCGGCATGCAGATCACGGGCGGCTATTACGCCGATCCGGGCAAGAAAGACGTGCCGCGCCTCGCCGACTGCGGCTATCCGATCGCGGAGGTGCAGCCGGACGGTTCAGCCGTCATCACCAAGCTCGACGATGCGGGTGGCATGGTGACGCCGCGCACGGTGAAGGAGCAGCTCCTCTACGAGGTGCACGATCCGAAGCGCTATCTCACGCCGGACGTCACGGCCGATTTCTCGGCGGTGCAGATCAAGGAAGAGGGTCGCGATCGGGTCCGCGTGGCGAATGGCAGCGGGACCGCGCGGCCGGATACGCTCAAGGTCACGGTCGGGTTCGACGGGGGCTATCTCGGCGAGGCGGGTGTCAGCTATGCCGGTCCGAACTCGGCCGCGCGCGCGGCCCTCGCCGCCGACATCCTGCGCGACCGGCTCGGCCGGCACAGCGAGATCGCGCGCAACATGCGGGTCGATCTCATTGGGCTCAATGCGTTGCACGCGACGGCGCATGGTGTCCGGCATAATGCCGAGGATGTCCGGGTGCGGGTTGCGATGCGGTCAGCCGACCGGTCTGCCTGCGAGACCATGCTGTGGGAGGTGGAGGCGATGCTCTGCTGTGGCCCGGCCGGCGGCGGCGGCTATCGCGGGCAGATTACGCCGTCCGTGGTGACCCATTCGGCGCTGATCGAGCGCGAGCGGGTGCGGCCGAGCGTCGAGGTGCTGGTGGCATGAGCGGACAAGGAACGATGCGGCGGGTCAAGCTTCACGACATCGCGCATGCCCGCGCGGGCGACAAGGGCAACACGTCGAACGTGTCGGTCTGGGTTTACGACCCCGGCGACTATGCGCTCGTGAAGGCGCAGCTCACCGCAGAGCGGGTGAAGTCGGCCTACCCCAACCTGCTGAAAGGTGCCGTCACGCGCTATGAGCTCGATCAGCTCCACGGCCTCAATTTCGTGATGCTTGATGCGCTCGAAGGAGGTGTCAACACCTCGCTTGGGCTCGATTCGCACGGTAAGTCCTGGAGTTTCCTGATCCTCGATCTCGATGTCGAGGTGCCCGAAAACAGGGGGCCAATCCCGGCGGCTTGATCGTGCCACCTTTGTCGCCATATTGAGGCCGGGCGCGGGCGGAAAGAGTCGCTCGGCTCGCGTCTCGCGATCGGCACGGACAAGGCGACAGGATGGCTATCGGTTGGCAGTCTTTGGTGCGGTTGCTTGCGGGCGCGATGATGCTCGTCGCAATTCTTGTGCGACCTGTCGGCGCCGAAATCGCTACGGATTGCTTCAGCGAGGACAACGAACGCCGTTTCGCGGGTTGCACGGCGATCATCGACAACCCCGCATCGACGCCGGTCGAGAGGGCGCAAGCCTATTCGATGCGCGCCTTGTCGTATTCGCTGAAGCAGAAATATGACGAGGCGATCCAGGACTACGATCAGGCGATCGCCATCAGCCCCGATTTTGCGACGGCGCTCAACAACCGGGCATGGGCTCTGTTCAAGATGGGGCGCGGCCCGGAAGGGCTCGAGGATGCCGAACGGTCGCTGCGGCTCAATCCCATGAGCGCGCATTCCTGGGATACCCGGGCTCACATCCGGCAGACGATGGGAAACCACTCCGGTGCCCTTCACGATTATCAGCAGGCCATGGTTCTCGGCGGTCCGCGCATGGTGAAGCTCTACCAGTGCGGGCTTTCGGCATCGGGTCTGTATCGTGGCCGGCTCGACGGCATTTACAACGACGAACTCGGTGACGCGATCCGGACTTGCGCCAACTCGACGACGTGCGATCCGCTGCCGGCCGACGAGGAATGCCGCGACCCGACGTCGTAACGGATCTGCCCTTGTTCCTCAGGTCCAGGGTGCCTCGGTGGCTGGCGGGCTCAATACGACATAACTGTCCGAAAACTGGTCGTCGGTGATGGCTGACACCTCGCCGCCGTCGAGCAGCAGCCAGCCGCGTAGGCCCTGCTGGCGCTGACCCCACGGCGCCACGATGTCGAACGGGCCGGGGAGGCGCAGGGCTTCCAGATCGCTTCGTCGTTCGAAGACGTGCCCATCGGGCGTTGGCGGTATGTCCGCTACGAGCGCGTAGAGTACCGGGAAACGTTCGGCGGAAACCGAAGAAGTGTGGACCCGCCCGTCCCTGTCGCGGATCGGCAGGTGGTTCTCGTCAAGCGCTGTCACAAGCCAATCGCCGGACCCGGATGTTGTCATGTCGGTCCGACGCGCCGCCACAAGTCCGCGCTTTCTGGCGCGCTGCCGTTCGATTCCGAGGCGTTCGGAGACCCGGCGGAAGTCTAGCGCCGTCAGTGGATGATCGCACCTCAGCAGCGGTCCCTCGCCACCATCCTGCGGCACCAGCCTGAACATGGGGGAACTCCCGTTACGCGATCCGTTCCGGCTGCAACCGGGCCGGCATTCGACCTTCTATCCTCCGTCTCTGGTCATACTGCGACAGCCGATTTGCAGCCAGCGGGGGCGGCTACGATAGTGATCCCGAACAGCAAAGCGGCCGCGAGGCGTTACGCCTGCGGCCGCTTTGAACTAGAGTCTCGTCGATCCGGGTGTGCCGGCGGGCGATTATTCTTCCGTCGCCGAAGGAACCGTCGCCACGTCGGCCAGCGGGTTCTCCTTGAAGTGCAGGGCGCCCTTGATGCGCGCGCCTTCTTCGGCCGAGAACACGTTGTGGAAGATCTCGCTGTCGACATGGGCGGTCTTCTCGAGACGGACGCGGGTGGCGTTGATGACCCCCTTCGTCTTGCCGCGAATGACCACCTCGTCAGCGGTGATGCCGCCCTCGACCAGTGCGTCGGCGTCGATGATGAGCAGGTTGCACTTGATGTTGCCGAGCACCTTGCCCTTGACCAGGATGTCGCCCTCGCTTTCGAGGTCACCTTTCATCTTCAGCCATTCGTTGATGATCGAATAGTTGGCCTCGCGCGAGCGCTGGGAAACCGAGATCGCCTGATTGCCAGCGTTGTAGGCCGGCGCAGGGAATGCCCGCTCTGCCTCCATCGTCGCGACGCCGTTGGTATGTCCTTCTGCCTTGCGCGGTGCGAACATTCTCATTCTCCCTGTCGCCGGGTCCAGCCCGCTTGATTCTTGATCATCTCCGCAAATAGCAGATTTCCGCGTCTTTTGAATAACTTACGGGATGCGGCAGCGCTATTGCAAGAGACGTGTCGCCCAAATGTTACGCTTCCTGCAATTTCCAGCTCGAAACTTCGGGCGAAGTCTTATTCCGGGGATCATCTGAATTGATTCTCCACGGGCTGTTAATGATTTTCTCTTGCGAGGCGGACGATTTTTGCTTTGGCGTGATTCGTTTTCCGCGGCGCGCATACAACGGAAAGGCCGCCCGCAAGGCGGACGGCCCATTGCCGGGTCATGGCACCACGGATTGATCAGCGCTTGCCGTCCTGGGCGCGCTTGAAGGCTGCGGCGAATGCGTTGTCGCCACCGGAAGCGTTGCCATTGCGTGTGTCCGGACGCGCCTCTGTCCGCGCCTGACTGCGGGGCGCGGCGCCGGCGGCGGGCCGTCCGCCCGCGACCGTCTCGGATCGATCGAGCGGGCCCGAGCGCATGGTCAGGGCGATGCGCTTTCGCGCCGCGTCAACATCCTTCACGCGCACCTCGACCACGTCGCCCGCCTTGACGATCTCGTGCGGGTCCTTGACGAAGCGATCGGCCAGCTCCGAGACATGGACAAGCCCGTCCTGATGCACGCCGATGTCGACGAAGGCCCCGAAGTTCGTGACGTTCGTGACGACACCCTCGAGTTTCATGCCCGGTTTGAGATCGCTGATCTTCTCGACGCCGTCCTGGAAGGTCGCCGTCTTGAACTCGGGGCGGGGATCCCGGCCGGGCTTTTCCAGCTCGTTCAGAATGTCAGTCACCGTCGGCACGCCGAAGCGCTCGTCGGCGAACTCCGCCGGGCGGATCGCCTTCAGGAACGCGCGATCGCCGATCATGGCCTTGACCGGGCGCTTCGTACGTTCGGCGATGCGCTCGACGAGATCGTAGGCCTCGGGATGCACGGCGGAGCTGTCGAGCGGGTTCTTGCCATTCATGATGCGCAGGAAGCCGGCGGCCTGCTCGAAGGCCTTCGGACCGAGGCGGGGAACCTTTTTCAGCGCGGCGCGCGACTTGAATGCGCCGTTCTCGTTGCGGAAGGCGACGATGTTGTCGGCAAGTGTCTTGTTGAGGCCTGAGATGCGGGTCAGCAGCGGGGCCGACGCCGTGTTGACGTCGACGCCGACCGAGTTGACGCAATCCTCGACCACGGCGTCGAGCGAGCGGGCGAGGCTCGCCTGGTCGACGTCGTGCTGGTACTGGCCGACGCCAATGGATTTCGGCTCGATCTTGACCAGTTCCGCCAGCGGGTCCTGCAGGCGGCGGGCGATCGACACGGCGCCGCGCAGCGACACGTCGAGATCCGGGAATTCCAGCGCCGCCAGCTCGGAGGCCGAGTAGACGGACGCGCCCGCTTCCGAGACCATGACCTTGGTGATGCGGTTGTCGGGCAGTCTCTTCAAGAGGTCGGCGACGAGACGGTCCGTCTCGCGGCTCGCGGTGCCGTTGCCGATGGCGATGATCTCGACCTTGTGCTCCAGCGCCAGCTTGGCAAGGGTGGCGAGCGACCCCTGCCAGTCGTTGCGCGGCTCGTGCGGGTAGATGGTCGAGGTCGCGAGCAGCTTGCCGGTCGCATCGACGACAGCGACCTTGCAGCCTGTCCGGATGCCCGGATCGACGCCCATGGTCACCCGGGGGCCGGCAGGTGCCGCCAATAGCAGATCCTTCAGGTTGCGCGAGAAGACCTTGATCGCTTCGCTGTCGGACTGATCCTTGGTGCGGGTCTGGAGGTCGGCGACGAGTGATACGTGAAGGCGCGCCTTCCAGGCGAGGCGCACGCCGTCCGAGATCCACTTGTCCGCCCGCCGGCCCCTGTCGGTCAGCCCCATGGCGACGCGGATCTTGCCTTCGGCGGGATGCGGCTGGCCTTCGAGGTGCGACACGTCGAGATCGAGGTCGAGGATGCCTTCGTTGCGGCCGCGCAGGAGCGCCAGCGCGCGATGGGAAGGGATGTCGCGGACGCGTTGGCGGAAGTCGAAGTAGTCGGAGAACTTGGCGCCTTCGGCTTCCTTGCCTTTCACGACCTTGGACACGAGGTCGCCGTCGGTCCACAGCCACTCGCGCAAGCCGCCGACCAACTCCGGCTTCTCGCCGATGCGCTCGATGAAGATGGCGCGGGCGCCGTCCAGAGCGGCCTTGGTGTCAGCGACGCCCTTCTCCGCCGCAACGAACGCCGCGGCTACCGCTTCGGGTGCGAGGTTCGGGTTCGACGTCAGTTGGTCGAGAAGCGGTTCGAGGCCGGCTTCGCGAGCGATCTGCGCCTTCGTCCGCCGCTTCGGCTTGTAGGGTGCGTAAAGGTCCTCGAGCGCGACTTTCGTCTCGGCGGCACCGATCGAGCGCGCGAGTTCCGGGGTCAGCTTGCCCTGCTCCTCGATGCTCTTCAGCACCGTGAAGCGGCGATCCTCGAGTTCGCGCAGATAGCCGAGCCGCTCCTCCAGCTTGCGGAGCTGCGTGTCGTCGAGGCCGCCCGTCCGCTCCTTGCGATAGCGGGCGATGAAGGGGACCGTCGATCCTTCGCCGAGCAGCTCGACGGCCGCCGCCACCTGACTGACATTGACCGAAAGCTCGCGCGCAATCTGCGCGTTGATCCTGTCCATGGGCTCTCCCGGCTCAGGCTCCGGTGATGTCGGAGCGTTGGCGCGCCGCCGCTCGGTCGGCACGAATCGGAGGCGACGCTAGCACCGGGAGGCGGCGGCAAGAAGGAGCTGCTTCAGCGTTTCGATAGCTTATCGATTCCGGCCGGCGCTCGGCACGACACGCGACGCATCGGTCGCTGGCCCTCAAGGGCCGATCAGAGTTTTCGCATGGTGTGAGATGGTGCCCAGAAGAGGCGTGGCACGGTAGACTGTTTCTTATATATTTCAGCCAGTTACGTGGATGTCTCTGTCCAATGTGGCACACCGATGTGGAACACCTTTGTGGCACGATGTCCAAGCCTTCCGCAGCGCCTTTGTGGCATCATCAAGGGCGGGGATCAATCCTGAACGCGCGCGTGTCCCGGACGGTTTGGCGTGTAGTCAGCGGCTAGCCGGTGCGGGGCAATGCTTTTGACGCCTACCGAACTGGTGTTTCGTCTCTTCTCAGGTTTTTGTTGGCTTGCGCAGTGACAACCGTGTCAGAGCCGGCGCACACGACAATTTGCCTTGACCCGTCAGCGCGTTATTTCGAGGGTAATGTAAGGAGGGCCCTACGTTGCACCTGTATCGTGCCATACTCTCTGCGCTCGTCGCGGTCGCGATCGTATTCGCGCCGATGGCGGCTGTGTGGGCGGGTGGCGCGAAGGGGATGGGCGTGGCGATGGCGCACACGACCTCCCATGCAGTTGAAGGCGAGGACAGTGCCGCCGCATCTCCAATGGAGGATTGCGCCTCCATGATGAAGAACGCAGCGAACGCTGATGATTGTCCGTGCTGCAACAAGGACAAGGCCTGCCCGCCCCAGCTCTGTATGGCCAAGTGCTTCCAGATTCTCGGCCTCGCTCAACAGTCGATGTCAGTGGCCGGGTTGGTGACGGCGCAGTTTCGGCCATCCGCGCCGGCGCATCCGCCTGATTGGTCGGACCAGCCTCAGCCACCGCCTCCGCGAACCTGATCCATCGATGAATAGCCCGCGCGTCGTCGCGGGCGTTGGCGCTTGGATTTCGTCAAGCGCCGCTCGCGACCGGCTTCGTGCCTCGGCGAGAGCCATCTCTTTGGAAAGGGTCACACAATGATGTTCGCACTCGCACTTCGCGCAGGCCTTTGGGGCTTCGCGCTCTCCCTCACTGCGGCACAAGCCATTGCTGCTGCTGCCGACTACGAGTTCCTGCCGCTCAAGGTCGACGTGAAGAACGGAAACGGCAGCGAGCTCGCCGTGCGTCTCGTTCACAAGCCATCCGGCAAGCCCGTCGCCGGAGCGGTGCTGTTCCGCACGAGGCTCGACATGGCCCCGGACAACATGGCCGACATGACGGCCACGCACGAAGCCTTGCCGTCGTCCGAGCCGGGCGTCTATCGCTTCAAAGCCGACCTCACCATGGTCGGCGGCTGGGCGTTCCGCGTGATGGCCAAGGTGCCGGGCGAGAAGGACACGGTGCAGGGAACCGTCGTGTTCCAGGCCAAGGACTGAGGCCCAC